>Ga0224496_10000001_pt1 | contig 1147930 bp, 1070 predicted proteins | sample SF_Jul11_sed_USG_2_FD_168127 | JGI IMG/M metagenome (GOLD analysis project Ga0224496, IMG submission 168127) | Sediment microbial communities from San Francisco Bay, California, United States - SF_Jul11_sed_USGS_8_1 | ecosystem: Environmental > Aquatic > Marine > Sediment | place: USA...
CAACCCATATTCCTGACTCATCAGTTCTCTCATTCACACTCGCACATGAACTTAATGCAAGCGAAAGTAGTAATGCTTTTTTTAACACTTGTTTCTCACATCTAAATTTTTAATACACGCAATCTTTAAACTATAAAGTTAACGCCTAGCTTTGGGGCTGCCGGAGCGCAGCGTAGGCAGTCCCAGCCGCGATAGCGGCGAACAAGAGCTGATTGTTAAATGCTTACTCTCGACCAACAAGCTCTACCTTCTTCAAATCACCCATTGCCAAATCTCTTAGCCCTTCGGCGAACTCAAGTGCCAATTGAATATCAACTTTAAGCTCAGACGACACTTTTGATATTTCTTCTACACGGCAATCAGTATAAGGGTATTCCGAAAGAGTTACGTGAACACCCAGAATTCCTGTTTTGGATATTACATAGCACCGTATTCCAAATCGCTCCAAGTACTCCGAACCATCAGATTTTGACTGACTACCTATTAGCTCTGCCTTGCCATCGACTGTACTGGCAAGAGCTTTAAGCCTTTCACAAAACTCAAAAACATCGTTTGGATTAAACCAGCCCTCTCCAAATCCCGTAAATCCGTTAGCAACAAGATTTCCTTTCAATCCAATTGCATGGTCATCGAGATCTGCGGTAACAGCTAGTTGGTTCATATTCTTCTATGCATTTAACGCTCAGCTTTGGGGCTGCCGAAGCGCAGCGTAGGCAGTCCCAGCCGCGATAGCGGCGAACAAGAGCTCATTGTTAGTCGTTTACTCCCCTGGTTCCTCAAACAATATTGTATTTTCATCGATTCCTGATTCATCTTTATAGTTTTCTACTAAATACGAAAGAAATTCCTTCGATAAATTTCTCGCATCTTTCAATACGCGACCTTCAGACAACTTTCCTCTCCAAAGCTTTACATTATCTTTTGATGTGTTTGCGAAAGTTGCATGCTCAGTTACCATCAATCTTTGATTGAATTGTTGAACCATATTCCTCCATAAATGCAAAAAATTGAAAAGCTTTTTGTCTCCTGAATCGATAAAGACTCCTGAGGAAATGGAAGCGTCTACAACGGAGTCAACTAGCCTCGGGAATACTACTGGCTTTTCCAGCTCCTCGCCTTTTGCAATAAATTTTGCGTCATATAACGTGCCAACATTGAGATATAGCTCATGCGCCAAAGAATATAGTAGCTCTTTCCGTTTGTCTTTTTGAGCTATCCACCTTTCAACAAACAAACCCATAATGGCGGAAAATATTAATAAGGACGTAATCGCTGGTTCAAACCCGCCTTCTACGCAGAACCAGGCAACAGAAACTACATTTGCTGTGATTAGGACTAGGAAACTTATTTTAATGAGTAGTTGTTTGTTCATCTTCGTATACGACTAACGTTCAGTTGTGTGGCAGGCGCGTTGTCCGCGCCTGTCCACCACGAACGGCGTGTTATGTGTCTCCGCTCTGTTCATTACTCAATTTTAATAATGCGTCTGACGTATTTCTTTATCAATGTATATGATTAAATTCCCAAATATAGTGAGAATGGCGTGGATATGGCCTACCATATTCATCATTCCCAATACTTGGGTGATTACCCCAAATTGGCAAAGAAAGAGCTATTAACAATATTACAACCAGCAACACATTAATTAATAGCTCGAACTTTTTTCCATTTTTCTTCAACACAAGAATCTTTCTAACCGCAAGCCATAAAAATAGCGCAACAAAAATATATGCGAATGGACCATAAACAATATTTCCCGCAAAGTAGATTAAAACTACGATAAGGGTTAAAAACCAATATTCAGAAATAATTCTAGCCATATTGTTTAGTCACATAACGCCCGCATTTGCGGCCGGTTTGAAGCGCAGCGAAAAACCTGTCCGCCAAGATGCGCTTGTTATGCGTCTTCATCTAGATGCCAACCTACAATATCCCCTACATCATCATAGACATTGTAAATAACTTCACAATCACAATGTCCACCATGATCAATTAACCAGGGTATGATTTTGTTTTTATCTAATTCACGAGATTCAATAAAATCAATCGCCTCTTTAAGAGTATGATCACACTCTGGGGCTGATTCGCGATTCAAATAACTTAGAAGATCCTTTAAATCCTCAATACTCATTGGTATTGAGGCCCTTAATGCATCTTCTTCATTCTTCTTGAATTGTTCCTTTAACCTTTTCTTATCTTCTTTATCCATATTCCTTTACGCATAACGCTTAGCCAAGAGGCGCGGCGCAGAGCGACGCGTCCGAGTGAGCGTAGCGAACGCTCTTGGGCTGATTGTTAGAAGGCTTGTCTTTACAACTAGCACCATTTCTATTCACCTAAGTTGATTTTCTTCGCAATGTCATAGCACGCCCCGCACAGCAGCTTTACACCGGCAAATTCCTCACTATCGTCAGTCCATTCACCGTTTGTCTTCTGCACCATACTTTCACATGCTGAGCACCATGCATCAGGCCTAGAGTTCTCTGGATCATTGGCCCACCAAAAACCCCTTGCTTCTCCGTCACTCAATGTCTGAACAATGTGCTGACACACAAAAGTAGCTTGCTGCTTACCATGAGTACAACATTCGATATAGTTTTCTTCTTCCGTCATATGGTTCGGGCTGCCTTCTAACGATAAGGCCAGGGGCGCGAGCAGAGCGAGCGTCCCAGTGAGCGATAGCGAACAATCTGGGCCGCCTTGTTATGAGTTTTCATCGATATATGACTTCCATCTGAGCATTAAATTAGCAACATCAAACGCTCTCTCTTTTTCAAACGAGAGGCCCATATTTTCTGATTCTGCCCATCGAAGATACTCAACTATGTCTTCAATATTTCCTGATTTCACACGGCCATAGATTGCTGTCATATAGCTATAGTATTCGTCACGCGCTTCTGGAATACCTCTTACTCCGATAGGATCCCATACATAGTGAACTATCTCCTCTACACGACGAAACAACTCAGCATCTTGAGGTAGCATCTTATCGCTCATATATACTCATAACGCCAAGACAAGCGGCGCTGAGCAACGCGAAGCGTCCGAATGAGCGCAGCGAATGCTCTTGGTCTTTTTGTTAAGCGCTTTACTTGCATGTAGCAGTTCCTGTTGCGTAAGGGTATTTACTGCGTTTATTTGCGCTAAATTGCCCACTACGCATTTTAACTTCCATTTCCGAAATATAAGCATTTGAACCGCAAAGTTCAGTTGCTCGTCTATGCCAATAACTTTCTACTAATTCTTTTGATGTGTTCGGATTGGCCTCGAACGTTATCAAAAATGTTTTCTCATCGAGTTTTTCATTACGGTATCCCTCCGGAACAACGCTACCCAGAGGCTTATACGGAGTCGCTAACGAACAACCGGCACAAATAATACACATCAACGCTTGCAAACTCCGCACAGACAACCAACTTAACAACTACTTTCTCCGGTTTCTATAAGAACACCCATATCGAAATATTTATCCTGCGCGCTTAACGTTTAAGCCAAGAGGCCGCCGACGTAGGAGGCGGTCCGAGGGAGCATAGCGACCTTAGGCGACTGGTTATATGCTATCCTAATTTTGCACATGCCAGTATCTATAAGGAAACATATGCTCTTGTTTTTCGGCGACTGTATCGAGATCAATTAAGTCAATAATAAACTCAAAAGATACTGTGGCTTGACTACTGTAGCTTTTAACTAAATTAACAACCAAGCCTTCTTGAAACTCTATTATTTTGTCATTCTTTGCGTCTAGTATCTTTATTGAACGCTTAAGACTGTAGGGTTCACCGTGGTAAACGGAAAAAACATCATATCCTGCGTAATCGACAATAATCAGCAAAGATGCCAGGGATCCAACGAGAAAAGAACTTATTGCAACTACGATATACTTAGTCATCGACTGCTCTCATGCATATAACATTTTTATCAGTAGCCCCTTCTTAAGATATCTCGATCTTTTATCATAATCTGCGAGCAACTTATTGTTTGAACTAGGGATATCCAACAGAGCACCTTAGTTCCAAAATCAGGATAGCTAGTTTTTCCCCCTATCCCAACACGGTGATCGCCCCCTATCTAGCCGCTTAAATTCCTAACTCCCTCATTTAATATAAAAATCCCCAATCAATCAAGGCTAAATCAAGCCGTGGCTAGCGCAAAAAATTTTGCGCCTTGAAATCTGATCCAGATGGCTGTATATACAACCAGTACTTTAAACATCGAAAGGAAAAAGAATGAAAAAGAAAGCTAGCCCATTTATGACAGCTCTGCGTGAAGAAATTCGTTTGCGTGGCTATAGTATAAAAACAGAGAAGACTTATCTCGAATGGACTCGTCAATACATACGTTTTATAAAGCACAAACACCCAAGTGAAGTTGGCGCAGCTGGCGTAAAAGCTTTTTTAACGTTTTTAGCCGTCAAGAAAAACGTGGCGATCAATACGCAGAAATCGGCGTTGAACGCACTCAATTTTTTGTATGCAAAACACCTAAAAATTGAACTCGGTGATCTTGGTTTTCAACTGGCGACACGTCAGCGAATTCTGCCAAGTGTTTTGACACCGGTTGAAGTGAAGCAAATTCTCGATCAACTTTCGGGGCGTAATCTTTTGATTGTTGAATTGCTATACGGTAGCGGTTTGCGCACATCCATACACCGGCGAGCTATGTCGACATCATTTGCACTACACCGTAGTGCGTAAGTTTGTAAAAATTGCGGTTCGCCAAGCCGGTATCGACTATAAGCGCGTCAACACTCATACCTTTAGACATTCCTTTGCGACCCATATGTTGGCGAACGGAACAGATATCCGCTCTGTCCAGGAGATGCTCGGACACAATGATGTCAAGACGACGCAGATTTATACCCACGTATTAGGGCAACACTTTGCAGGTAGTCAGAGCCCGCTTGATCAAATTCGCGAGGATCAGGCGCCGTATTTGTCTCGATATGCTTGTACAGCCGCAGCATGCTGAGAAAGTTCGGGATGCCCATCAAGATAACTCAACAGGTCTTCGAGTTTAACGATACTGGCCACGGGTATGCCCAGGGATTCTTCCACTTCCTGGATGGCGGACTTGTCACCGGTGCCTTTTTCCTGGCGGTTGAGGGCAATCATCACCCCCGCCGGTGTCGCGCCCTGAGCCTTGATGATGTCGACGGATTCGCGCACGGAGGTACCGGCGGAGATCACGTCGTCGACGATTAAGACCTTGCCTTTTAGCTCTGCGCCGACGAGGGTGCCGCCTTCGCCGTGGTCTTTGGCTTCTTTGCGGTTGAAGACATAGGGCACGTCGCGGTCGTGGTGGTCGGCCAGGGCGATGCCAATAGCGGCAACTAGCGGGATGCCTTTATATGCCGGACCGAATAGCACGTCGTATTGCAGGCCTGCGTCGACCATGGCGGCGGCGTAGAATCTTCCGAGTTTAGCCAGACTGCCACCGGTGTTGAACAGGCCACTGTTGAAGAAATAGGGGCTGGTACGCCCGGATTTGAGCGTGAACTCGCCAAATTTCAGCACGCCGGTGTGTATGGCAAAGTCGAGAAATTCCCGTTGATAGTCGCGCATGATTGCTCCCGCGTTTGAGTTGGCGCCATTCTAGCGAATATGACCCCTGAGGAAAACTTCGGTATCATAGCCGGCCTTCAATAAGAACCAGGGGTAGTCTCATGCGCATCATCACCGCCAACGTCAACGGCATTCGTTCTGCGGCCAAAAAAGGCTTTTTTGAGTGGATGCAAAAACAGGATGCGGACGTGGTGTGCATACAGGAGACCAAGGCGCAGGAAGACCAGCTCTCCCAGGCCGAGCACTATCCCGAGGGCTATCACTGTTATTACTTCGATGCGGAGAAAAAAGGCTATAGCGGTGTTGCGTTGTATTGCCGCCAGAAGCCAAACAAGGTCACCAAGGGTCTGGGCGAAGGCTTTGAGGATATGGACGCCGAGGGGCGCTATATTCAGGCCGACTTCGACAATATCAGCGTCATCTCTTTGTATTTACCTTCCGGCTCGTCCGGTGACGAGCGTCAGCAGGTGAAATACAGCTTTCTTGATCGTTTCGCCGAAACCCTCAAATCCATGCGCAAGAAAAAGCGCGAATTTATTGTCTGCGGAGACTGGAATATCGTGCACAAGGAAATCGATATCAAAAACTGGAAGGGCAATCAGAAAAACTCCGGCTGTCTGCCCGAGGAGCGCGCGTGGCTGGATCAGTTATTTGGCCCTATCGGTTTTGTCGATGCCTTTCGCGTGGTGAATCAGGCGCCTGAACAATACACCTGGTGGTCAAATCGCGGTCAGGCCTGGGCCAAGAACGTCGGGTGGCGTATTGATTACCATGCGATCACGCCGGGGCTAAGAGATAAAGTAAAAGCAGTGGAGATATACAAGGAAGAGCGGTTTTCAGATCACGCGCCGTTAACCATAGACTACGACAGCGTTCTTTAAGAGGCGGCGTCCAGATCGTTTTGTTCGTTCTGGAACTGTGTCAGCCAGTTGGTAAAGTGTTCCACTTCCATCGGCTTGGCAAAGAAGAATCCCTGCCCCATATGACAACCAAGGCGGCGCAGAAAACCCGCTGTTGCTTCGTTCTCGATTCCTTCGGCAACTATGCCATAGCCAAATGCGCGGCCCACATTCACAGTCGCCTCGATAATCGAGGCGTCTTGCTGATTATTCACCGCGTTATACACAAATGAGCGATCGATCTTGATTTCGTCGATCGGTAGTTTCTTGAAATTCACGAACGACGAATAACCTGTTCCAAAATCGTCGATGGAAACTCGGAAGCCCATGTCGCGCAGACTCGTCAGAACTTGCGACACGCGCGTAGTGTCGTGCACGATAGCGCTTTCGGTTACTTCCAGGGTAAAGTGACGTGGATTCACGTTTGTCCTTTTCACCAGTTCGATAACTTGCTCGACAAAACGCGGATCATTCAAGTTTTGTACTGATAAATTCACAGAGAGATGTAACTCGTGTCCGCGCTTATAGAAGTAGGCAAAATCACGGAACGCACGCCACAACACCCACATCGTCAAACGCCCCATCAAACCTGTACGTTCCGCCAGCGGAATAAAGCGCATCGGCGGCAAAATACCGCGACTCGGATGGTGCCAACGCACCAGTGCCTCGGCACTGACTACGGAACGATGGAGTAAATCATACTTGGGCTGGTAAACAAGAGTCAGTGCGTCATTTTCAATCGCATCGCGCAATTCGCCTACCAGCATCAATTCGGTTTGTTCATCGACATTTTCATCAGTGTAGAAAGACAAATTCAGACCGGAAATCTTGGCATGATCCAGTGCCTTGTCTGCGTGATGAACCAGGGTAACGCTTTCTTTGGCGTCGCGTGGAAACATCGCAATACCGATACATGCCGAGATAAAAAATCGCTCCTTACCCACAACCAGTTCGTGTTCCAGTTTGTCGATGATCTTGCGCGCGACAATCTCTGCGCCATAATCGTCCGTATCGTAAAGCAGGATACCAAACTCATCACCATCGATTCGCGCCACGGTATCTGAATCACGCACCACGGAAGTCAGCACGCTACTGATCTGCTTTAGTAAATCGTCGCCATAATGATGACCAAGGGCGTCGTTTACGTCTTTAAAACCATTAAGATCCACCAACAACACGCCATGCTCTCGATCACTACGCTTACCCATGGCAATGGCTTGATCGAGATGATCCAGTAATAGTTTGCGATTAGGCAAAAGCGTTAAGGAATCGTGCATGGATTGATGCGTTAGCGCATCACGTTGTTGTCCGAGCTTACGCAACAACCCGGCAACATACATCGCCAGCCACGCCGACAACCAAACCACCATCAATGTACCAAAAGCCAGCGACACGCCCATTTCCTTCATAAAGGAATAGGCCTCTTTTGCGTCTTCGACATACACCGCCGTGATGTAGGAATTCGCAGAAGAAACCGGTGTATTAAACCAGGTGTAGAGTTTGTCGTTGATTACCTGCTGACCGTTTTCCCGTTGGTCACCAATAAAGGAATACAGGCTGGGGAATTCATTGGATGGCGACAGTACATAGGTCAAAGTGCCTTCGTTACTGTGGACGTAAAAATAGATATTTTCCGGTTCCTTGGCCTCGATTCGCTCAATAAGCTCATTGATATCGCCATTTTGCGTGAGCGTGTTGTCGATATCATTCAGGGTGTTGGACAGCAGCCCTCTAAGCACCGTAAGTTGTTTTTCAACGCCTGATTCGCGGGTAGCATCAAATGAAAGATAGGCGAACGCAACCACCACGGTGGTTGTCACGAGAGAAAAAATGAGGAGCCACTTTAGTCGCTGATTCATTACGCCTGCATCCCTCTATATAAGGATGCAAGTAAATGTGAGGCTCTTATAATTAGTCTTGAACTCATTCGAAATTACGCAAAAATTACCATACTGTAACCCTCGTAATATCGTCCACCGCCGTCGGTTTATTAGCACAAATTGACTATAACCATTCCTGGCCTTATTCAAGCACTTACAACTACTGTTCGTTCGGGCGTAAAAATATCAGCTGAGCGACTTCGCGAAATCAAATAATGGCGCGACCACCAGAAAATTCGTCAATTGCAGAAACACCACCACAATGAGTGGCGAAAGATCAAAACCAGAAATGGGTGGCAACATACGCCGTGCCGGTCGCAATAGCGGCTCGTTGAGTGCGTATAAAACACCTACCACCGGATTATAGGTCTGGGGATTAACCCAACTGAGTATGACCTGAATAATCAGGGAAAACAGGAATATCTTGAGCGTAAAATCGAGTAACTCCACCACGCTCACCGCCAGTGTAGCCAAGGGCGAGGCTTGTGCACCAAGCAATACCATGGTCAAAAACAGCTCAAGATATTGCAATACGATCAATACCAATACCGACGCCATATCGATACCGAACAAACCGGGAATGAAACGACGCAGCGGCCGTAGAACAGGATTGGTAACCTTGACGATAAACTGTGAAACAGGATTATGAAAGTCTGCACGCACCAGTTGCATCAACAAACGCAACATAAACACCAATAGCAGCAAACCAAATATGGTGTGCACCAAAAAGATGCCCGCATTGCTCACATAAGAATTTCCCATCAATCTGCTCCGTACTGTTGCGCCAGTTCCGCTGCGCGATCCGCTGCGGCTTTTAGCGCCTTGCTAAAGATCTCTTCCAGACCGTTTTCACGTAGTGTTCTAATCGCCTGTTCTGTCGTCCCACCTGGCGAGGTCACACGATTTCGCAAAATTGCTGGCTCATCACTACTTTCCATGGCTAGCTTGGCCGCGCCTAACGCTGTCTGTATAGTCAACAACCGTGCCGTTGATTCCGACAATCCCAAGGTATTGGCCGCCCTTTCCATCGCCTCCATCACATAGAAAAAATACGCAGGACCACTACCCGACAAGGCAGTGATGATATCCATTTGATATTCATCTTCCACCCACAACGCCACGCCTACGGCGCGCATAATATTTTCCGCTAAAATTCGCTGTTCGGATTTGACCAGGTGATTGGCAAACAAACCCGTCGCGCCGGTCTGCACCAATGCTGGCGTATTCGGCATAGTGCGCACGATAGCAACATTCTGTCCTAACCAACGCTGCATGTCTTTAGTGCGTATTCCGGCAGCGACAGAAATCACCAGCGGTTGACTCTTCTCGACTGCACCAGCAATTTGTTTGGCGACATCTTTAAACACCTGCGGCTTCACCGCCAGCACCACTGCATCGACCTTATCAATGAGTGCCGCATTATCGACAACTGTGCGCACGCCAAAACGAGATTCAAATTTGTTGAGCTGATTGTTGTCGATATCTGACACCCACAGCTTACCTGGATCAGCGCCATCGGCTATCAATCCACCGAGCAAACTTGCTGACATATTGCCCGCGCCTATAAAACCGATGTTGTCCTTGTTCATTTTCATTCTCCCGACTGGTGTGCCACTTTATTAGAATTTCGCTGAAAAATCACTTGCTGTCGATTTACCGCAGGTTTAGCGACGATAATCTCGCTGACCAAAAATGTCGGTGCCGACGCGCACCATGGTCGCACCTTCTGCAATCGCTACGTCCATGTCATCAGACATTCCCATCGACAAAGTGTCCATTTGTAGTTTGCATTGCTCATTGATGCCAGCAAGTAACTGCCGTAGTTGCGCAAATGGCAGGCCTTGCTTCGAAACATCTTTTTCCGGCTGTGGAATCGCCATCAATCCGCGCAAGCGCAGACGTGGCAGTAGTGCTATTGCTTCCACCAGTGCAGGTAACTCATCCACTGACACCCCGGATTTAGTAGACTCGCCGCTAATATTGATCTGCACGCATATATTCAGCGCAGGAAGTTCCTCTGCACGTTGTTCGCTGAGACGTTGCGCAATCTTCAGTCGATCAACGCTATGCACCCAATTAAACGCATTGGCAATCGCGCGTGTTTTGTTTGACTGTATCGGGCCGATAAAATGCCACTCGATATTCAGCGACGCCAACTGCGCAATCTTGTCCAGCGCCTCCTGAACATAGCTTTCACCGAATACCCGTTGGCCTGCTTCATATGCGGCACGAATGGCTTCCGCCGGGTGAGTCTTGCTCACCGCAATCAGCTGTATCTCGTTTTGCTCGCGCCCGGCCTGTTGCGCTGCTGTTTCAATACGCTGTTTTACCGCCTGCAACTTGCTCGCTATGCTCGAAACCACTTAATTCCTTTCATTTTTCCAGCCCACATCATACCCTTGGACATACTAAAGAAAAACACCGGCCCAGCCGCTAATTTTGTGTGGCGCCGTTTTGTCGATATGGTCTTTTCCTTCAGCATTTCAACCCGTTAAGGATTTCAAATGGATATAGCAGAGTTGCTCGCGTTTAGTGTTAAGAACCAGGCATCTGACCTTCATCTCTCTGCTGGCGAGCCTCCCATGATCCGTGTCGACGGCGATATCCGCCGCATCAACGTGCCGCCGTTGGATCACAAGGAAGTCCATGCCCTGATTTACGACATTATGGACGATAAACAACGTAAAGATTTTGAGGAATTCATGGAGACCGATTTTTCCATCGAGATTCCGAACCTGGCCCGTTTCAGGGTAAACGCCTTTAATCAGTATCGCGGCGCCAGCGCAGCCTTTCGTACCATACCCACGCGCATCCTCACCCTGGATGAGTTAGGCTGCCCGCCAGTGTTTAAAGATGTCTGCGAATATTCTCGCGGACTGGTACTGGTGACCGGCCCAACCGGCTCGGGTAAATCGACTTCACTCGCGGCCATGATCGACTATGTCAACGAAACCCGTTATGGCCATATTTTAACGATAGAAGACCCGATCGAATTCGTACACACCAGTAAGCGCTGCATCGTCAATCAACGTGAGGTGCACCGTAACACCCTCGGATTCAGTACTGCATTGCGCTCCGCCCTACGTGAAGACCCGGATGTAGTGCTCGTCGGTGAGATGCGTGACCCGGAAACCATACGCCTCGCTTTGACCGCCTCCGAAACCGGTCACCTGGTTTTCGGTACCCTGCACACCAGTTCTGCGGCCAAGACCCTCGACCGTATCATCGACGTCTTCCCGGCCGGTGAAAAAGAGATGGTGCGCTCGATGGTGTCCGAATCCTTGCGCGCGGTCGTCTCGCAAGTGCTGCTGAAAAAAGTCGGTGGGGGACGCGTGGCCGCACATGAAATCATGATCGGTACACCAGCCATCCGTAACCTGATACGCGAAAACAAGATCCCGCAGATGTATTCTGCGATCCAGACCGGTAACCAATTGGGCATGCAGACGCTGGATCAGACATTGCATGACATGGTACGCCGCGGCATCGTCGCGCCTTCCGAGGCACGCGCGTCGGCGGCCAATAAAGATCACTTTCAATAAAAAATATCGCGCCAGAGCGCGGAATTCATTGGGGAAAACTCGGGGTATCACCAATGGACTTTATGTCCTTGCTTAAACTTATGAAGGAACGCCGCGCGTCAGATTTATTTATCAGCGCCGGTTTCCCACCCAGTCTCAAAATTGATGGCAAACTCACGCCGGTCTCGACCACCAGTCTGTCTGCGGAACAAGCACGCGATATTATTCTGCGCACCATGACGCCGCTGCAAAAGCGCGATTTCGAACGCACCTCAGAATCGAATTTTGCCCTCAGCCTGCCCGACGCCGGACGTTTTCGTGTGAATGTGTTTCGCCATCAAACCCAGTTGGGTATGGTTTTGCGCCGCATTGAAACCGAGATCCCGGATCTGCAAAGCCTGGGGCTACCACCGACTATGGCCGAGCTGGCGATGTATCGACAGGGTTTGGTGCTCATCGTTGGCGCCACCGGCACCGGTAAAACCACCACCCTGGCGGCGATGATTCAACACCGCAATCGTCATAGTCAGGGGCATATTATCGCCATCGAAGACCCTATCGAGTTTATTCACAAGCCCGAGGGGTGCATCATCACCCAACGTGAAATCGGCATCGATACCGAGAGTTATGAATCCGCCTTGCGCAATACCCTGCGCCAGGCGCCGGATATGATTGTCATCGGTGAAATTCGCAGTCGTGAGACGATGCAACAGGCCATGGAGTTTGCGGAGACCGGGCATCTTTGCGTTGCGACGCTACATGCGGCCAACACCACCCAGGCCATCGAACGTATATTGAGTTTCTTTCCTGAGGATAATCGCGCACAGGTATTGCTGGATTTGTCTCTGAACCTGCGTGCGATTGCCGCGCAACGTCTGGTCCTGGCCAGCGATCATAAAGGCCGTCACGTCGCCGTGGAAACGCTGATCAACACCCCGCTGGTGGCAAGCATGTTACGCAAGGGCGAGATTACTTATCTGCGAGAAGCGATACAGAAGTCCACCGAGTTGGGTATGAAGCTAATGGACCATGCCCTGTTCGAGCTGGTCTGCGCAGACTTGATCAGTCATGAAGAAGCACTTACTCACGCCGATTCGGCGAATGAATTGCGCCTGATGATCAAACTCAACACCCCACACAAACCCGCCGCCACAAAGTTTCGACGTATTGCGCTGCTCGAAAAACGCTAGCGTCGCTATTAACAAGGACAAAACACTTCGGTTTTTCACGACATTGTCTGCCCCTGGGCATGGTGCAATAATGGGCGCTTTCCGCACCCGAGAGAATTCTCATGTCTGTCAAAGTCTGGTCCGTGTTGTCGGGATTCATTTTTGCCACTAATTCGGCATACGCCGTCGACCAATACACGGTCACAGATCTCGGTCCGCTATTAGAGACCAACGCTAAGCTACAACAGGACGACGAACAGAAACTCAAGTTTGATATCAATAACAACGGCGTCGTGGTGGGCACTTACCGAGTCCCTACACCGGGTGGTTTCAAGGCCTTTGTTTGGGACAGCAGCAATGGCCGCCAGGATTTGAACACGGATTCCACGCGCCAGGATGAGGCGCGGGGCATAAACGATGTCGGGCAAGTCGTCGGTTGGGCCAGGGTTGGGACTAACAATGTCACAGTAATGTGGACGCAAAATCCTGATCTCAGCTGGAGCGAAACCTTTCCTGCCATCGTCGGACAAATCAGCGGCAAGGCCACAGCGATCGACAATAGCGGCAATATCGTCGGTACTTACACCGATAGCAGTAATCAAAAACACGGCTTTGTCTGGTCCAGTAGTACGAATTCACCTCACGCCCTAAGCGACAGTGTCGCCGAGCTTGCCGAAGACACGAATAATGGATTTGTTGTCGGCACCTCACTTATCGATTCAATCGACCGTGCCATATTCACCAGAGCAGTAAACGACAATATACCGTTAGGCAGTTTGAACAACAGCGGTTTTGCAAGCTACGGCACTGCACTCAACGCAAACGGCGACGTCGTCGGCGGGGGATTTACCGATGCAAATTCCTGCACGCGTTTTTGTTTTGGCGTGGCCCATGCCTATCTCTGGCAACAGGCGACGGGTATTCTAGACCTGATGCCGAACGATCCGGCTACCTCCTGGGCAAATGACATTAATGACAGCGGCCAGATCGTCGGCTGGCGTTTGCGCCTGCCTACCAGTATTGCCGTGCTATGGCAGGATAGTATCGCCATCAATCTGAATCCGATCACCGCAAACCTGGGCGATTGGCATTTGGAAAGAGCCCACGCCATAAACAACGGTGGACAGATCGTTGGTATAGGCAAGAAAAGCGGTATCTTGAGTGCTTTTGTACTGACGCCGACGGGCATCACCAGCAGTAGCGATCTGGCCGTAGCAATTCTGCCCACGCCATCCGGCAAACCACATAGACGCGCTCAGACGTCAACGCCCACAACCCGTTTCAGTATTATCAATCGCGGCCCTGACGTTGCGCCCAATATCGTTGTTAACGCCACCATACCGCAGGATATGCGTGTCGATGCGATCAATATTTCCGCTGGTAACTGCGAAATTCAAACTGACGTCCAGTGCACGCTCAACTCACTTGGCGTTGGCGAAAGCCTGACCGTTGACGTAACCCTCGGCGCAAACGTCGCCGCAGAATACGAAATCGAGATTAGCGCCAGCGGCGACAACATCGATAGCGGTCCGACGCCGAACAACTCGGCCACGCTAAAGATTAGCCTGCCGGCCAGCACGCCATCGATCACCAGTAGCGATCCTGAAACAAGTAGCGAAATCTACAGTGGAAATGACTCTGCGGAGGCAGACGCTAGCGGAACAGCGCAAAGTCCCAGTGGTGGGTTTGGGTGTGCAGCAACAAGAAACGGTGACATCGATCCATTGCTGCCATTTTTACTATTTGCAGGGCTGATTTATTTGAATACCAACTCTCGTCGACGCGAAAAAAACGCTATTCGGTCTTGAAGCGATTCACGAGATTAAGCATCTCTTCGCCCTGAGAATTAAGACGACTAAAGGCATCCTGGCTGTGCATGGCTGACGACGCAGTTTGCTCGGCGATGTCGCGTATGCTGACCACGTTCTTATTGATTTCTTCCGAAACTGAACTCTGTTCTTCTGCTGCCGACGCAATCTGGCGATTCATATCGTTGATACGTATAACCGCAGAAACAATTGCATCAAGTTTAGAACGCGCCGATTCAGTTTCCTCACGCGTATTCTGCATCTGGTTTTGACCGGCCTCCATTGCACTGACGGCGTGACGTGTTCCGCTGTGCAATTTTTCGATCATGGTCTGAATTTCACTAGTGGAATCCTGCGTACGACTGGCTAGCGTGCGTACTTCGTCAGCAACGACAGCAAAACCGCGCCCCTGCTCACCCGCGCGTGCCGCTTCGATCGCCGCATTCAATGCGAGCAGATTTGTCTGTTCGGCAATGCCTTTAATAACATCAAGCACCGCTCCAATCTGGTTGCTATCGGCTTCCAATATCTTCATCGCGTCCGAGGCACGTTGTATTTCGCGATCCAGCTCAGAAATACGTTGTGATGCGCTACCCATCGCTGAGCTGCCGTCTTTTGCAAGCTTGGCCGCTTCTTCTGCCGCATCGGCAGCATCATTGGTACTACGCGCCACTTCTTGTACCGTAGCAGCCATTTCATTTATCGCCGTGGCCGCCAGGTCAACTTCACGATGCTGACGCTTTACCCCTTCCGCTGAGCGAGTAGACATCTCAGCCGCGTTCTGCGTGACCTCAAGGACATTTTCTGCCGTCGAACGTGCATTACTAATTGTTTCAGCAATCGTGTGTATGTATTCGTTAAATCGATTGGCAAAAGCGGTATGGCCGTCAAGGCGAGGAGACAAATCCACCACCCCACCTTTCACCTGTAACATTTCAGCCAGTAAACGCAGTTGTTCGTCCTGTTGCGCTTCTTTTTGTGACTGATGCGCCAGATAGACCAGTACTGCAGTTTCAAACACCACAAATGCCGCGTGAATCATCACGATGCCAAATCCTGTGTTCTGTTCGAACACGAAAACACCAAAATCGGCAACCTGTAGATAATTAAATGCCAAGTGATGCACAGCGATGACGCCCGCCGCAACGACAACAGTCAACCAGTCACGATAGGCGAGCAGAAAAGCAAGCAGGGCAAAGATGATGAAATGGGTTTCGATCATGCCGTGGGCCTGGTGAATAGTCAGACCCGAAAACACCATAAAACTGGTGGCTATGGACACACGCATGGCCTGACTACCGGGTACCAATATACTCAAAGCTGTTGGCACCAGCGCCGCCGGCAAGCCTATCCAAAGTGCCGCATTCCAGGTGTCATGCCACGAGGCCAACGCCAGGGAATACAACATCAACACCCAGGTTACGACAACCAGCTGTCGGTCGACCCGAACCTGCGTCTTGTTCACACTCAAATGTGCCGCCATCTCGCCTGCTGACACGCTGTGACTATTTTTCACCACGGCTCAATTCCTTATTATACGAAGTAGAATACTTCTAATACCTGTCAGCAATAAGAATCGGTATTTAAAGGTATAAACTTTATTCTTTGGGCAAAAAAAAGCGTCGCATGATGCGACGCCCGGCAGAAAAGTTTTCAACCCCTGGATATCGTTAATCTAGAAAGGCAATGTCGCCGAATTGCTGACCCAGATGCTGTACTGGGTATTGGCTTGATCGACTAACATTTGCTTCCAGGCAATATAGGTTGCGCCCATGGGCGTGACCGCTATATCCGGCGCAACGGTGTATCCATTCACATTCAGTTGATTGACTACCACAGGCTGAGGCGCAGAAGCCCAGCCTATTTGTGGCGTGTAGTGTTTGGTGTAAAGAACGCTTTGGCCTGTTACATCACTTACCCATGCAGCGATTGCCTCACCGTTAGGGCGCATTAACAATGTGGGATCAGACTCGTAATTTTCATTGAGATTACCCAAGCGAGCAGCAGGCTCCCAGTTCCCCAGCATCGGACTGAAGCGACTGGAATACACGTTATAACGCGGACCACTCAATCCCTGGCTTTGCCCCTGCACCCACACAGCCATTGCTTCGCCCTGCACGTTGGAAACGATCTTCGGCTTGCCAGACAATGTGTTTGGCAGAGAAATCAGGTTTTGCCAGCCAAACGGATTGTTTGGCGCATAGGCATAGAGCCCGCTGTCATTAAACCCGACTACACCATTGATACCCGCGATTGCAAACACCTGTCCCTGACCAGTGGCAGCGATATCCAGTGAAATCGGTACCGTAACCTGGACCGGTAACTGTGGTAATGCTTTGTCCTGACTCCATCCAGTCGCCTGAGTGAAATCGTTAACATAAACATACAGAGTCATACCGCCCGAACTGTTATTTAACAACTCCTGGCGCGCGATAAAAACGCGGCCCTGAGCATCGACTACGGGTCGACTGAACTGTGCCGAGTCGCTGACTTCGAGGGTACGGGTTTCACCCCAGATGGTACCGCTACGATAGACTCGCGCATTGAGATTGATCTGATTTGGTCCAGACGGTCTGCGCCAAACCGCAGTAAGCACTTCATTATTCAACAACAGATAGTATTGACCGTCGACCGCGCCTACACGCGTTGGCGCCGTCCATGTACCTTGATTCGTGCCTTCACTGAAGAACAGCTCGCCCTGCTTGCTCCACAAGGCATAGGTGTTTCCGGTCAACTGCGATACCTGAATCTGCACCATGCTCGCATTCAACATTTCTGCGCGTGGCGCGGGCAGTTTTTCACGCCAGGCCGTGCCTTCAGAAGAATAATAGACATGGTTTTCGCCCAGCTCGTAGCGCCCGGTAAATCCGTTAAATTGCGAATGCTTCACCAGCGACAAATAGAGATTGTTATCGGTCACCTTTAGTTGTGGCCCGTGAACATAATCATTGCTGCTGTTAACTGTGGTGCTCGACCACACACTGACCGGCATCGACCAGTTACCCGTCGGCCCCGAGTTGATCGGCGTGCCACCTATCGCTGGAAACCATGCCTGTACCGTGTGGCACTGTTCGCATTGATTGGATGAAGCAATATGATTCGGACTCTTTCCTGTAGACGTTACACCGTTGTGACACTGGAAACATGAACCCAATGCCTGGTTGTGATCAAACATGATCGCGGGTATCCACATTGTTGTGGAGTGACAGGCTTCGCATACATCCGTGGTTTGTAAATGCGCGATGGATTTACCCATCGCCACAAAGTTGTTGTGACAGCTGCTACAGCTACCGATAACTTGCGAGTGATCCACGACTTGTACTGTAGGCGAACCACCAATGTGGCAACTAAAGCATTGGTTGGTCGCCGGAATATGATTGGCCGGACGAGGCGTGGTTGGCGTAATCACTCCCACAGGTGTGCCCGGTTGCGTGGTTGTCGTAAACCAGTTCAACGTGCTATGACACTGCGCGCACTGGTTCGATGACGGAATATGGAAGGCGCTCTTACCTGTTGCCAACACACCGTTATGACAGCTCTCACAGGTACCGACGACTTGTGCGTGATCGACCTTGATCGCTGGCACCCACGCCGTCGTCATGTGACAGCTGGCGCAGAAACTCGTGGTCGGCAAATGACTGACGCTCTTGAAGTGACAGGACTCACACGGACCGATGACTTGCGTGTGATCGACAATCACAGAACCGGTTTGAAAATGACAGGCGTTGCATTGATTTGTCGATGCGATATGTCCAGGTGGTTTTGGCTGTGTTGGATTGATAGGCGACGGTGTAATAATCGAACCTGGCCCACCGAGTTTGCCCGCGAAAAACATTTCGTATAACACAGCCTGCGCAGTTCGGTTGGCTTTTCTCCAGGTGATGACCGGCGAGTTGCCGCGCAGAGCAAGATCGGGCTCTTCCGCTACAACAACAGGACCGGGATAAGTGGTTACCAGTTCCGGAACATTCCAACCGGTGTTAGCCATAAAGTGCGCCGTAAACAATTCGCTGGTCTGCGGCGAGTTCTCTACCCAGGCAAGTGTCATCTCGCCGACGCTATCCACCACAGCATCAAGACTGTTTAAATAAGTAGGTATCTGATTTCCAGGCGCGGTACCGATGGGACCACGAAAAACCGGTGCGCTAACCGCTTCCGGTGGCGTCCATCCCTGCATCGGGATATAACGGCTGACATAAATAAGAGAATAGGTGTTGATATTGTCACGTTGTTCTTCCACCCACGCGACTACCGCATCACCACGCGCATTGCTTGCAAGCGCGAAGGGTTCTAATTGGGTACGATCGTTATTGAACAGATTGTCATCAATGTTCTGTCCGGTAGACCAGAAGCTTTGTTGAAAATCATAAGCGAACAAACCATCACCACTGATCGCGTCTGTCACATGCACAACCATTTGCGCCATGCCCGGCTGACCTGAAGTGACCAACTCCAAACCGGCAATGAGCTCTGAACCCAATGGCATAGGTGGACGCGCAACAATCACGTTACTCCAGCCAAACGAGGAAAGCGTCGCGCTATAAATACCGCGTGATGCGCTGATTTCTTCCTGCCATGCAAGGAGTATCTGGCCACTGGCATCCATTTGCGGACGCGTGGAACTCACGAAACTACCGTTGCGCGTCAAGGTGAACACCTGAGACCAGATATTCGATGTCTGATATCGTTTCGCCTCGATCACAAATTGATTGATTCCAGTCTCTCTCACCCACATGGCGGCTGCGCCACCCTGGGCGTTTCTGACTATCCAGGCCTGTTTGCCTTGTCCCAGCAAAACAGGTTGGCTCCAGCGTGTGACTGCGGAATAAACGCTGGCATAAATACTTTGATTCTGAACCCAGACGGCGTAAGCCTGTCCGGAAACATTGTCTGTTACGATATCAGGCAGCGTGGAAAAAGACTGTTGCAGTGGAGGGACGGGTGACTCCGGTTGCCATGCACCAAAACTACCCTTGGTTAGCACGGCGGTAACACCGCCCATGTATTGTCCGGTGAAGGGATTGAGATCGGTATGTGTGCGCCAGCGTACGAAGGTGCTGCCATTCGCACTGGTGGAAACCATCGGTCCGTGAAAAAAGCCAGTGGCGGCATTTTGCAAAGAAGCAGTTCCAATTAACTCGGGAATCGTCCACGACTCAATAGTGCGTGCCCGTATTTTTGCGCGACTTTCCAGCGAGTTGTTTTCGCTTTCTTTCTGGTTTGAATTTCCTGGTGCGACAACTTCTCCGCAACCACTGAACAAGCTGAACGCCAACAAGAAAGTCAGCACACACGCCAGAGCAGATCTGTTACTCCGCATGATTCCCCTCCACAACCCACATACTTATAAATTATTCGAACCAGACAATATTTTCCCGATCCAATACTGTCCATGCGTGGGGCCATAGTGATGGAGGTCAATGAAATCTTGCTGAACTGAAACAGTTTTTAGTCTGAAATGCAGTAACTTAGACTGTGTTATTTGACACAAGCGTGAAATGAAAATGAATAATAAGTGTATCTATTTTAAATAGCGCTTCATGCTTCGCGACGATAAACAATATTGCCGTTCAATATCGTTAAATCAACCTGTCCCAATAATTCGCGACCCACAAATGGCGAGTTCTTGCCTTCGCTTAACATGCTATTCGCCGTTAACATCCAGTAGGCATCCGCATCAAATACACAAACATCGGCGGCTTTGCCAATACCCAAGGTGCCTACATCAACACCGATAACACCCGCAGGCTTGTGCGTAACAAAGGCGATTGCTTCCGATAGCGTCAATACTTTTTCGTCCACCAGTTTCAGCATCAATGGCAATAGCGTTTCAATCGACGAAATTCCCGCAGCAGTTTCCGCCAGTGGCCCGGTTTTACTATCAAAGTCATGTGGTTGATGATCTGAACACACGGCAGACAAGACGCCATCGGCTAATCCTTTACGCAAACCATCACGATCACGCGCACTGCGTAGCGGTGGCATAACATGATAATTGCTGTCGAATCCGCCAACATCAATATCGAGTAAATGCAATTGATGTGCGGCAACATCGGCAGTCACTGGCAAACCATCGAATGTCGCGCGTGCAACCATGCGTACGGCATTTGCCGATGAAAGTCGACAGAAGTGCACACGCGCGCCTGTCAATTCAACTAATGCAAGATCACGCGAAACAGCGATAGTTTCAGCAATTTCAGGAATTCCAATCAAACCCAAACGCGTCGCCACCGGCCCTTCATGTGCAAATCCATTTCCTGTCAACCAGGGATCAGAGGGCTGTATAAATACGGTAATATCGTGACTGCTCGCATATTCCAGTGCACGCCGCATTACCAGCGTATTTTTGATTGTGCGATTGGCATTGCTCACGCCCACGCATCCCGCCTCTTTTATCGCGGCCATTTCACTGATTTGCGCACCTTCCAGATTTTTACTCAGGGCGCCAAGACAAAACACTCGCGCATAACCAGCCTGACGCGCACGCTGAGTAATGGATTCGACAACCGAAGGTGTGTCGATAACCGGATTGGTATCCGGAGGACAACACAATGTGGTCACTCCACTGCGTGCGGCAGCGAAAGTTTCGCTTTCGATAGTCGCTTTGTATTCGTATCCGGGTTCGCGCAAGGCGACGGCTAAATCCACCAGACCGGGGCAAACAATTTTTCCCTTCGCATCAACAGTTTCGTCTGCATGAAAACCTTCGGGTGCATTACCTATCGCAAGAATTTTTCCATCGGCGATAAAAACATCCGCCTGCTTATCCACCTTGTTTGCCGGATCAATTACCCGGCCAGCGCTGATACGAATCTTACTCACGAACCCTCCCGTGTTGCGCTGTAACTTCCCATGCACATCGACATCACTGCCATGCGTACGGCAATTCCGTTAGTCACCTGTTCGAGGATAACGGATCGTTCTCCGTCAGCGACCTCGGAGGCAATCTCAACTCCGCGATTTATCGGCCCGGGATGCATGACGATGGCTTCCGGTTTGGCGCATTGCAATCGTTCATTGGTCAAACCATATTGTTGAAAAAATTCTTTTTCACTCGGGATAAACGCGCCTTGCATACGTTCTTTCTGCAAGCGCAACATGATGATGGCATCCACACCCTCAAGCCCGCGACAAACATTGTGATAGACATGCACGCCCATGTCTTCGATACCCGCAGGAATCAATGTCTTTGGTGCAATAACGCGAACTTCGTCGACACCGAGCGTGGTCAGCGCATGTATTTGCGAACGCGCTACGCGTGAATGCAAAATATCGCCGACGATGGCCACTTTGAGGCGCGCAAATTCGCCGAAGTGACGGCGCAAGGTAAACATATCGAGCATCGCCTGCGTAGGGTGCGCGTGATGTCCATCACCGGCGTTAATTACGCTGATATGTTCAGGTGCATGACGCGCAATAAAATGCGCCGCGCCACTTTGCGCATGTCGCACTACAAACATATCGCACTGCATGGCTTCGAGATTGCGTAAGGTATCGAGTAGCGACTCGCCTTTGCTTGTCGCGGATACGCTGATATTAAAATTCAACACATCGGCGGTAAGGCGTTTGGCCGCCAGTTCAAATGTGGTGCGCGTGCGCGTGCTGTTTTCAAAAAAGAGATTTACAATGGTTTTACCGCGCAGGATCGGCACCTTTTTCACCGCCTGTTGGCCGACGCTACTAAATGTTTCGGCGGTGTCGAGTATATCGACCAGTATCTTGCGTGGCAGGCCTTCGATGCTGATGAAATGTTTGAGCTGCTTATCTGCCGTCAGTTGTATATTGTCGCGATAACCCATACCGGTTTTCCTAAACTGAAATAATACTCAACTCCAGAGGATCGGCTCCGCTGAGCTTGAGTTGTTGACCTTCTGCAAGCTCGACCGTCGTCGCGGCGAAATCCGCCTGTATCGGCAACTCGCGCCCGCCTCTGTCGACCAGCACCGCCAGCTTCACGCTGTTCGGCCGCCCATAATCAAAAATCTCATTTAATGCCGCGCGTATCGTACGCCCGGTATACAGAACATCGTCAACCAGTATGATATCCCTGCCTTCCACATTGAGCGGGATTTGCGAGGGCTTTACCTGGGGATGCACACCGATACGAGTAAAGTCATCGCGATAAAAAGAAATGTTCAGCGTTCCCATAGGCGAACGACAAGCCAGTTTTTGATGCAGTTTCTCTGCTATCCATGCGCCCCCGGTATGTATGCCGATGATTACCGGCTCGTCGATGGCCTGGGCGCCAAGATAGGTCTTTACCTTTTCTGCCAGCGCATCGATGAGCGCGTCCACATCATAGTGATTAGTCATTGTTCCTTTTATATTCCTCTAACCAGGATTCCAGGATGAGCGCGGCGGATACGCTATCTACGCCATGCTCCTGTCCAACACCTGTTTGTTGCAGGGTTTCTGCTTCGAATGAACTCAGGCGTTCATCCACTTGGTAAACCGGTAAATGATACCTGCCATTCAGGCGATTGCCAAAGCGTTGTGCAGCTTGCGTTATCTCATGTGGGCTGCCATCCATAGACAGCGGTCGACCAACGATCAAGGCCTGGGGATTCCATTCTTCGATGACACGACTGACTTCTTCCCAGCGTGGCGCACCGTTCTGCGCCTTTAACACGCACAGAGGGCGTGCAGTTGCCGTCACGGTCTGTCCAACCGCAATGCCAATACGTTTCATTCCAAAATCAAAGCCGAGAACTGTTTTGATGACGGGTTCAGGCATGCCCAACGTCGTTGGATAAAAGATTGAGATCCACGCCTACGGAACGGGCGGCCTCTTCCCAGCGCTTTTCATGTGGTGTGTCGAAGATGATGTCGGCTAGCGCCGGAACACTCAACCAGGTGTTGGCGGCCATTTCCGTTTCTAGCTGTCCTGGGCCCCAACCCGCATATCCCAAAGCAACCAGCATACGATCAGGGCCTTCCCCGCGACCGATCGCCTCAAGTATGTCACGCGAAGACGATACGCCAATTTCTTCCGTCACTTCCATGGTCGCATTCCACTCACCAATCGGCGTGTGAATAACAAAACCGCGCTCGGTTTCCACCGGCCCACCCTGCATCACGATTTGATCCGCAATTTCCTGGCTTGGCCACGCAAAACCCAGTTGACTCAACACCTCGCCAACAGAAACAGACATGGGTCGATTTATTACCAGCCCCATCGCGCCTTCATCATTGTGTTCACAAATATAGGCAACGCTATGAAAAAAATTGGGATCGTTCAAGGCTGGCATGGCGATGAGGAAGTGGCCCGTCAGGTAGTGGGATTCAGTCATATCGATAATTTCACTTTGTGAATGGTGATCTCGCCATCTGGTCTGGCGCATTATACACATACGTTAGACATAACGTACAAAACTGTTGGTGCATATCATTCGTTTTGTGCAGCGTTAACGCGCCTGCACGCCGCTACTTAAAAACTTCCAGGTTCGAATGATATGTAATACATCGGCCTCTTTCTTAATGTCTTCACTAAATGGCGCGTAAGGCGCGGCCAGGTGCACTATCGACAATGCGGCATCGTCCAGCATTTTGTGTCCAGAGCTACGCAATATTTCGACGCGACGTATAGTGCCGTCATCATTCAGCGTGACATCCATAGTAACGCTGCCACTAAGCTTGCGGCGTCTTGCCTCGGCGGGATAATGAAGATTGCCAACCTTTTCCACTTTGCGACGCCAGGCATCCATATAGGCCGCATATTGATATTCCTTGGTGCCTGCCGTTACCACCTTATTGCGCGGTCGTTTGGCGTAGATTTCCACTGCATTGGAAATCTCCGCTTCAAGACTGGCGATGTCCATGCTTTGACTGATCAGCTCAGCAGCGGTAACTCGCTTGCCCTCTTTTTTTTCTTCGAGTTTTTCATCGGTGGCGATGGTTTTCTTTGCTGTATCCTGAGTGAGCAATTCTGTCTGCGAAACCGGTTCGCTCGGCGGAGGAATAAAGACCGGCGGCGACGGATTGGTAACATTCAAGGTTTCGCTCGGCGCCATGGAAGGAAACAGCGTTTCCGGCTTGACTTGATCTTCGCTGGTGCCTCCGCCTTCCTGGTTACTCTGTGCCAGATAGGCCGCGTTTTCTACGGGTTTACTGGTGCGGGTATTTACGAGGGTAACTTCCAGGGCCTGCGGCAATTGGCTTTTTTCCGTTTCACCCAGGCCAAATCCGATGAAAAGTATCACGAAGGCGTGCACGACAAGGGCAATAACCAGCGAAATCGCAAAGCGATCGCTGATATTGATAAACAACACCTGGGATGACAGGCCATTGTTCATGTCTTTGCCTCGTTACTCAGTCGTTTTAACAGATTGAATGAAACCAGCCCGGTCACCACGCCAAACACCACTGCCATTAACAGCAACGGTGGGTATAAAGTAAACACACCGGCATGGGGAATAAACAGCCAATATGCCAGCAAGAATTGGCCCGTAATATGTGACATCGCGGCCAGCACCGCCGTTCCCAAAGGCCCCAGCCCACACGACTTTAAGGGCTGCAACAGAAATAACATCAGCAAGGTTGCGATGCTTCCCGCCAGGCTTAAAGCGAAAGTGGGAGTCAGAAAAGTCCCCAGCAGCAGGCTACCGACAAATACCCGTAACAAGCTCACCCACACGGCCGCACGAAAGCCGTACAGAAAATACACCGCGATGGTGATGACATTCGCCAATCCGGGTTTGACGCCGGGAAGCGGGCTGGGCAAGGCACTCTCCAGCACATGGATGGCGATCGCCAGTGCTGCCAGACGCGCTATGCGAATATCTTCTGCTGTCGGTGTTAATGTCAGTTGCATCTTGGCTCGTTATCGTCAAACACGGCTTTGAAAATCGACTTCACTTTATCGCTCGCCTAAAAAAACGTTGGCCGTCAATGTAGGCGGAGCGATAACAGACAGGTATGGCTTGGTTATCGGCAGCATTAACGGGTCTTTTTTGCGGCGCTTGCTGGCAAGTAGCCTCAATACCAGAAACTAGAAATTAATTGCGTCATATTGTTGGTTACCGACGAGGCGCAAACTTATGCCATTAGGTATACACACCGCCATCTGCCCCGCTCGCTCAAGCCAACCCGCGAGTACACACACTTGCTTGTTACACGATGACCGAAGGAAACGTGTTCGCCCATCCTCAATCACAATTTCGCTCGAACCATGGCGGGTTTCCACATGGATATGCCTGTCCTGCAATAGTGAGTAGCGCCGCACCTCACCGGGGCTGCGCACTTCCACATATTGCGCCACGCCGTCACCGCGCCCCTGCCAAAACCAGGCAAACGACACGACACAGGCCCCGACCGCCATCAACACAATCAGCTTGTCGAGAATACCGATTTTCACTCGTCGTTTATTACCTGTATGTTTTCATCCGCGACATCGTAAAACTGGACGCGTTTACGCAAGGCCCGGGTGATAATTACCTTGCCCTGTTGATCAATTAGCATCGCCTGTTCGACACCCATGTTTTTGGCAATACGCTGCCAGTGTTCAATGCCTGCGACAAACAGCGCTGTCGCCGCAGCGTCTGCAACCGCAGCATTCATATTAACCACCGTTACCGATTGAAAATCCGTCGCTGGCATGCCGGTAAAGGGATTCAGTATGTGGTGATAACGCTTGCCTTCTTGCTCAAAAAAGCGTTCGTAATCGCCAGATGTAAACACACTTTCGTCGCCTTGAATCGCAATACTGGCAACAATACCCTTATTGCGCGGATGTCGTATGCCGATATTCCAGGGCTTACCGCCTTTGGAACCAATGGCACGCAAATCACCGCCGGCATTGACGATGACATCGTTGACGCCAATCTTTCTTAATTCCTCAATCACGCGATCAATACCGTAGCCTTTGGCAAAGCCGCCAAAATCAAATTTTACCGCTGAATTCTTGCCACGCAGCGTCAATTGATCCAGGTCGAAGCCTTCCATCGTCGGACGGGAATCCAGCCATTGTTGCAATACCGCTTTGTCAGGTGGCCGCATATCTTTGATCTCTTCCATGCGATCAAATCCCCACAGCTGCACTAGCTTGCCAATTGCGGGATTAAAATAACCTTCACTCCGCGACGACAGTTCTTTGCCTTTGATAATGAGGGGAAGCACCGATGGCGCGACGGAAAACGGTGCCCCGGTTTCCAGCAAACTGTTCACCCGCGCCAACGGCCCTTCTTCATAGGGATGCCAGGCGCGGTGCAAATAGGTGAAATCTTCTTCGACTTTCTGGAGCGCAAGTTCGGCCAGTTTTTCATTATCGGTGTAATGGGAGACTTCGATGACAGTGCCAAAGGCAAAGATCTGGTGACTGTGAACGCGGGCGTCATTGCCCAGAGAACAGGAGACCAGCAAGGGTATGCTGAACAACAGACTCAGCCACCGAGAGTGATGCGACTTTTCAGGCGAGCCTTCGTTCAATGGCATCCATTAAATCTCCCGCGATATCGAGATGATATTGCGCATCCAGTTCACGGATGCAGGTTGGACTGGTGACATTGATCTCGGTGAGGTAATCACCAATCACATCCAGACCAACAAACATCAAACCCTTTTCCACCAGCGTTGGCGCGACCTGTTCCACGATCCAGTAATCTCTTTCACTCAAAGGCACACCCACACCGGTACCACCTGCCGCCAGATTGCCACGGGTTTCACCCGATTTCGGGATTCGTGCCAGAGCATAATCCACTGGTTTGCCATCCACTACCAGAATACGCTTGTCGCCTTTGACGATTTCGGGAATAAAACGCTGCGCCATCACGTATTCGCTTTCCATATGGGTAATAGTTTCGAGTATCACACCGAGATTTGGATCGCGTTCGGATACACGAAATATCGATGCACCACCCATCAGGCCGAGCGGTTTCACGATTACGTCCTGCTGCTCACTGACGAAGGCGCGTAAATCTTCTCGCGAACGGCTGACCAGCGTCGGCACACAACATTGCGGAAACCAGGCGGTATAGAGTTTTTCATTGGCATCGCGCAGGCTCTGGGGTTTATTGACCACCAGCACGCCTTTTTGCTCCGCCATTTCCAACATGTAAGTCGAGTACACATACTCCATATCGAAGGGCGGGTCTTTGCGCATCAGGATGACGTCCATTTTCTCGTCGATCGGGCCGTCACCGCTAGCGCCATATTGAAACCACTTGTCCTTGTCGTCCTGCACAGTGATTTCGCGCCAACGGGCAAAGGCGCGACCATCACGCAAGCGTAAATCATTTTGTTGCATGTAAAGCAACTGCCAGCCGCGACGTTGCGCCGCCAGCATCATGGCAAACGTACTGTCTTTGGCGATCTTAATTTTTTCGATGGGGTCCATCACCACCCCAACACGAACGGGCTTGTTCATCACCGAGGGCTTCCTGCAATTTCTCGCGCCGCTGCCAATAATGCCAGGCGCGCCACCACACCATAGGCATAAAAACGATTGGGCGCCGCATCCGGAGACTGAGAGCAATCCGGTACGTTCAAAGGTTCGGCAAATGCCAGTGGTTCGAAATGCATTCCCGGTGAATTGAGATTTTCATTGACGCCTTTGGCGGTGTGTACACGATAAAAGCCGCCAACAACATATTGGTCTATCATATACACCACGGGTTCGGCCACCGCTTCGGCCCAGGTTTCAAAGGTGTAAACACCTTCCTGCACCAGTACTTTGGTAATGGCCTGACCTTCTTTGGCCGTTGTCATTTTCTGACGTTGCTTGCGGTTAAGCTCAGAGATCTGCGCCGGATCAGTCACGGTCATAATGCCCATGCCATAGGTGCCGGCGTCGGCCTTGACGATGACGAAGGGATCGCGATCCACGCCATAGGCCTCATACTTGCGACGTATATCATTGAGCAATGCCTCGACATTTTTCTCGACACACTCCTCGCCCTCGCGCTTCTTGAAATTGATTTCGCCACACTTGCGAAACAAGGGGTCGACCAGCCACGGATCGAGATCGACGATGTCGGCAAACTCGCGCGCCACGCGGCGGTATTCAGCGAAGTGTTCTGATTTGAGGCGATTACTCCAGCCCAGACTCAAGGGCGGTATCACCTTTTGCTCCAGACCTTCAAGCATGGGCGGTCGTCCGCCACTAAGATCGTTATTGAGCAGTATCGAACAGGGGTTAAAATCTCCGGCGTGGATACGATTTCCTTTGCGCTCTATCGGTTCCAGCGTCAGGGTATTACCCGATGGTAATTCGAAAGTTGTGGTCTCGGTAATCTCAGGATTTAGCGTTCCCACTCTGACGGTAAAACCGGCCCTGGCGATGATCTCGCGCAGATTCGACAGGCTTTCCAGATAAAACTGATTGCGGGTGTGACTTTCGGGGATGATCAATACCCCGGCCGCATCGGGACAAACCTTTTCTACAGCGTGCTGCACTGCCTGTATACACAGCGGCATGAACGATGGATTGAGATTATTAAACCCTGCTGGAAAGAGGTTGGTATCTACCGGCGCAAGCTTGAAACCCGCGTTTCTCAGGTCAACCGAGGCATAAAAAGGTGCTGGCGTCTTGCGCCATTCACTGCGTAACCAGGTCTCGATTTTCGCCTGTTTATCAATCAGGTGCGTCTCCAATTCAAGGAGAGGTCCGGTTAATGCCGTAGTCAAATGGGGGACAGGACTGTTTTGTGACATAGCTTAAGGATTTCACTCGCTGGACGATAAATTGGTTGTATTATCACACAGTTAGTCTCGAACTCAGAAAGAGCTACTATGTGGGACTCTGGCCTAGCTGAACGAACGTGCTACCGTGGCCGCGATTGTAGTTGATTTATCGGCCGCGGAGTACATTAATACCAGGCTATCCAGTATACTTGGGAAGCTTCGTGTTTTTTCAATGACTATAGATGGGTCAGCGGTCAAATAATTACAAACCACCATAGAGGTATATACACGTGGAAGCGTATAAATCTGCCGGGGAGGCAAATAACGAAAAACTGAAAGTCATGGTGATCGACGATAGTAAGACGATACGCCGTACTGCAGAAACCCTGTTATCCAAGGCAGGTTTCGAAGTGATCACCGCTAACGACGGTTTCGAAGCCCTGGCCAAAGTTGTTGATAATCAGCCTGACATTATTTTCATGGATATTATGATGCCGCGTCTCGATGGCTATCAGACTTGTGCGCTGATCAAAAACAACGATGCGTTCAAGGACACGCCCGTCATTATGCTTTCCAGTAAAGACGGACTATTTGACCGCGCCCGCGGTCGTATCGTCGGTTCCGACAACTACATCACCAAGCCGTTTTCTAAGGAAGAGTTGTTAACCGCCGTACACGAATATGCACCCGCCAAAGGCGGCTGATTTTCACAACCTCGGTCACCTATATGGCCATTATTCTTCTTGTTGATGATTCGAATACGGAAATACATGTGTTCAGTCGCATGCTGGAAAAGCACGGACACACCGTACTCATTGCAAAGAATGGCCACGAGGCCCTGACTGTCGCCGCACAATACCTTCCCGACCTGATACTGATGGACATCGTCATGCCGGAGATGGATGGATTTCAGGCCACGCGCCGACTACGCGGCCAAGCGTCAACGGCCCATATCCCTATCGCTATGCTTAGCGCCAAAGACCAGCAAACCGACCACATCTGGGCCGAACGCCAGGGGGCGCAGGCCTATATCGTCAAACCTGTGGAGGAACAGGTCTTAATCGCCGAAATCGAGCGCCTGTTGAATTCCTGATGGCTGGCCCTATCCTCAACCCCCTGCAATTACTAAAGGAAATAGACTTGCGCTGCCGCCGCTTTCTGAAGCAGACGACCACGGGTCAGGCGCGCCAGGCAAGCCTGCTGGCTATTCATGTCGGAGACTACAATCTCTGCATCGAAAGTCGTTTTATCGAAGAGATCCTGTCCTTTAGTCGCCAGACCCGGCTGTCCGCCATTCCGAACGCCAAACCCTGGCATAAAGGCTTGACCAGCATCCGCGGCCAACTCCTGAACGTCATTGATCTCAAAACCTATCTGCTCGAAAAAACTACAGAAATCTCCCCTGGAACCCGACTCATATTGATACGCACCGGGGATTTCCGTAGTGGCATTATTGTCGATAGCGCCCAGGGCTTATTCCCGGCAACCGAAACCAGCCAAAACGGGAATATCGCGCTGTCGCCTACTTTAAAGGACATCTGCCGCGCGACTATGACTATAGAAGGGCAATTGTGGATGCAACTAGATATCGAACGACTTTTCTCTGATCCCTATTTTGTCCAGGCTACCCAGGGATAAATAGCAGGGGTCTATGTACGCGCAACGTCTGCCTCAGACCACGTTTTCCAGACTACCCGTGCCCTTGTTGGCAGGATTGTCTGTGAGCGTATTAATCATGGCGTTGATTTTTTCCTATACCGCTTCGCAGGCCACCAACTACATCCACTACGCCAACCTCACCAAAGAATTGCAGACGCTGACGCTGCAAATGTTGCGTTCCAGCACCGACGCCAGCAAGGGTAAGAGCAGTGCATTTACCTTTTTGCAGGATGCCCACGATCGCTTTCAGCAAAACCTGGATTTACTGCAAAAAGGCAGTAGCAACCTCCCCCCCTCGCCGATGGAAGTACAGCCATCGCTGCAGGCGATGTATGTTTTATGGCTGGAGTTTTCCGGCCAGGCGCGACAGATTCAGCGTTCCGAAGGCACTATTCGCCTGCTGAATGAGTTTGTCACCGCAGTAAATGACGTGATTCCCGGCCTCAATGAACACTCGGAAATCGCAGCCCAGGGTCTGATTAACAAGGGCGCGCAAAAACGCCAGATCTATCTCGCCAGTCGCCAGCTGATGTTGGGCCAGCGCATCGCCACCAATATCAACCGCCTGTTGAGTGGTGTCCAGTTCGCGGAACCGAGCGCCATGCGCCTGGAGTCTGACACCCGGGAATATGGCGACGTTCTCCTCGGCCTGTTGTCAGGCAACAAACAGCTTGGGCTGGAGCAGGTGCGTGACACGGGTATTCGACAGGAGCTGGACCAACTGCTGCAGATTTACGAAGCCATCCAGGTGCTGGTGCAACGTATCATGGAGAAAGCGCCGGAGCTGTTTAAAATCCAACAGGCGCAGAGTGATCTGGCCTCTCAGTCGGAGGCGATTGCCGCCCACATTGGCGTCATTGATGGGCAATACCAAACCTTGCAACAACAGCTGGGGTCAATGCGGCTCGGTGGATTCGCCATGGGTATGGTCAGCATGGTCTTCCTCGCCATGTTAATCCTGCGCCTCAATTCCGGCACCAAGGAGCAACTCCTCCGTGAAGAACACAAGAATCGTCGGGTACAAAACGCCATCCTCAAACTACTGGATGAAATTGCGCCGGTCGCCGAGGGTGATTTGCGTGCCCACGCCACGGTAAGTGAGGAGGTTACCGGCGCGATTGCCGACGCCATCAACTTTACTATCGAGGCGCTGCGTGAGCTGGTCACCACCATCAATCTGATGGCTGCCGAGGTCGAAAGCAGCGCCGACGACACCCAGCTAATGGCCCTGCAACTGAATCGCGCCAATGATCTGCAAACACAACAGATCGACCAGGTTAACATCCATATCCACACCATAGGCGACAAGATCGACCAGGTTACCACCAGCGCCAGTGATACGGTAACGATCGCCCGGCAAACCATGCAATCGGTGGAAGTCGGTAGCCAGGCAGTGCAGGAAACCATCAAGGGTATGCACATCATCGTCGACGATATCCGTGAAAGCTCGATCCGTATCAAGCGACTGGGTGAGACCTCACAGGAGATCGGTGACATCGTGGAATTGATTAATGACATCGCCGAACAGACCAATATCCTGGCCTTGAACGCCGCGATCAAGGCATCAAACTCCGGCGACGGCGGGGTGGCGTTTGCCGGGGTTGCCGATGAAGTCCAGCAACTGGCCGACCGTGTCACCCAGGCAACCGGAAAAATCGAGTCTCTCGTACGGAATATTCAACAGGATACCGCCAAGGCGGTGGAGGCCATGGAACAAAGTACCGGCGACGTTATCTACGGTGCCAAGTTAGCGGAAACTGCCGGTGATGCCCTGTCACAGATGCAAACTGTGTCTGCACATCTGGCGAATTTCATTCATAATGTCGCTCAAGCTGCAACCGAGCTTAGGCAACTCTCGCAACAGACCCGCGAAAGCATGGAAATGATCAAGCAGGTCACCCGCCAAACCCAGGCCGGTACACGGGAAACCGCCCGTATGGCGGCGGATCTGGCGAACAAAGCCGCGGAACAAAACCGTCGTCTTCAGGCATTTACCTTACCGGATGACGGAAATCAGGACAGGGAAGGGGCTTAAGCAATTGAATGTTAATCTTAAAATAATATGTAAAGGGTTAAATATGCAGCGGAAATCTAGTCTTGTGCTGAAGGCGTATTACGGGGAGCTTTAGCGTGACAATTGCAGCCGATAGGAAAGAACACCAGCAGCCTATTTCCTGGGTAAAACCAGAGCTGGACAAAACAATACAAGAAATCAAGAACTGCCTTGAGGCCTATGGTCACAGCCTGACCAATTTCGAGCCATTACTGCCGATTCTTGAACAATTGAAACTGGCGCGCGGCGCATTTCACATGCTTGAATTATATGGGGCTTCGCTCCTGATTGAGGACATGGAGCGCACCGTTCGCAGCCTCTTGGCGAGACTGACCAACAAGCCCGAAGACGCCTATGAATCCCTGGTTCAGGCATGCATCGCTCTGGAAGGCTATCTCGACCGACTGAGCCGTACCCCGAATGACTCGCCACAGGCCCTGCTACCGATCATCAATGACTTGCGCGCCGCACGTAACGAGCCATTATTAACTGAAAGCTCTTTGTTTTTACCCAATCTGTCCATCGTTCCCCGCGTTCCCGATGACGTCTTGATGGACGAAGCCAAACAGGAATCACTTGCCCACACGGCCAAATCATTGCGCCCGTATTTCCACGCCGCCTTATTAACGTGGTTCCGCAATTCCAAAGACACCTTGAGTCTGCAGCAGATTAAACTCGTCATCCGTAATCTCGAATCAACGGCGATGACGCCGCGCTTACGCCAACTGTGGTGGATCGCCGGTGGCCTGGTAGAGGCACTGGTCGACAAGGGTTTGCGCACCAATGTTTCTATACGTCTGTTGCTCGGCCAATATGATCGTTTTATCAAACTGGTTGCCAACGGTGAATTTGAATACATCGAGAAAAATCCGCCCACGGAATTGTTAAAAAATATTCTTTTTTACATTGCGCATGCAAGCAGTCGTGGGGAAAGAGTTAGCACCTTGAAAAAGGCCTATAGCCTTAGCCAGATCACTCTCGACGAATCCGATTTAAAAAACCTGCGTGACAATATTCGAGCCCCGCGTACTGAGACTTTTGCGGCCATCGCCCGCGAACTCAACAAAAATCTCAGCAACATCAAAACGGTCGTTGACTCATACGTTCGAGGACAAAATAAGTCCATCCTCAGTGGCGCTGAAAATAGTGTGGAATTAAACAGCATCGTTCAGCCACTGCGACATATTGCCGATACCTTGAGTTTGATGAGCCTGGGCAAGGAACGACAAACACTTGCCACTCACATATCAGTTTTCGAATCGAAGCTAAAACAAAACGGCGTTACCCGTGATGACATCATGTCACTCGCATCGACGATCCTGCATATCGAGTCGGTCATCAACAACATTGGCAATGAACGACGTGTGCGAAACCAGCCGGGCAAATTCAACGAACGTCGCCGACAGCGTAGTCACGCGGAGGAAAATATGGATACCGCCAGCAATCAGCCGATCAATCGTCTGCCTGGAACCGAGTATCGCCTCTTCATCCAAAAGGCTGCACACCAGGCCCGCGAAAACCTGGGGCAGGTCAAGAAAGACATAACCGCTTTTCTTGCGAGTAATTCACGACACGCGCTGGTACAGAATATTCCCCAGTTACTCAATGAAGTTCACGGATGTCTGGTGATAATTTCACAGCCTTTTGCCGCCCGACTGACTCAGGCCCTGATCTCGTTCGCACAAAAAAATCTTTTGGATGAAACCGCCACTCCCGATGAAATAACCCTGGACCGCTTTGCCGAGGCGATTGTTGGTCTGGAGTATTTTCTAGAAGGTGTTACAGAGGGGCGTTCACAGCTGCATACCATACTCGCCATCACCCGCGAAAATCTCGCGGCTATCGGCTATGCGGTTCAGGAACCCAAGCAATCCGAACGCAAGCATCCTTCTCTTGAAAGTGTGGTGACCAATATTACGAAGGCGAAAGCCTCACGTTCTGGTGATAATAAATCGCAGGTATACATCCCTGTCGATGTGGATCAAACAGATGATGAAGTCGCTGAGATTTTTGCCGAAGAGGCCGAAGAAGAAACCCAAAAGCTGGCGCGTTATCTGGAAACCCTCAAGGGTGACATCAATAATCGTGACGCGCTGAATTATATTCGTCACATCTATCACACGCTCAAAGGCAGCGGTCGTATTGCCGGCGCAACCGATATCAGCGAGTTCGCGGCTGCCATTGAAGAATACATCAATCGCGTTTCTACCGGCGCGATCCAGTTAGAACAACGTGGGTTGAAATTACTCGTAGATGCCTACGAAATTTTGCACCTCTTATTAAGTAACTTCCAGCGCAAAGCTCCTCCCCCGCTGAAAGCCAACACCATTATTCAAGAGGCCATCTCACTTTCAGAAGAGATTAACCAGGCCGCCAGACACGTCTCGCAACCCGTTGACGCCTTGACTCAAGCCAATATGGGAATCACCGAGGAGGCACGCGCAAGTCAGATCACTGTGCAGGGCGCGACCGGCGTCGTTCTCGACCTGATCGATCAACTCGACTCGTGCATTCGTTACTACCACGAAAGTCGCGACTCGGACCCCAATGCGCGTCCACTGTCAAAAGTCATTGCAGATTTACAGCGCATCACGATTTCCGAAGACGAGCCCAGTGAATTCGCTGAGACTACTGGCTTACTGCTGCGCTATATGAAGAATCTGGTCGAGGGTAATGGCCTCATCACTCTGGACACCCTCGACATATTAGAAGAGTACAGCGCAACCACCCGCGAGCTGTTTACCCGTCCATTACTCGACAAAGAGCCGCAGCAAGCCGAGAAAGCGGCTGCTACTCCGAGCAGCGAAAAGCAAGTTGAGTCCGACGCAACGGAACAAGCGACGATAACAACGGAAGCGGAAATTGAAACAAGTCCTGAAGCAATAGAAGAAATTCCGGAAGAGGTGAAAGAACCGCAGGCCGCCGAAACCGTTCAAGAGGAAGTGGTCGCACCAAAAACCGCTGAGCCTGCAACCACTATGGTCGAATTTGATGACGCGCCATCCACCGCGGAAAAATATGCATTCGATTCAGAGGAAGACTCTACGCTCATCGATATATTTATCGAAGAAGCGCAACAATTGGTACACGAGTCTAATAATTTGCTCGCCAAGTGGGTGCATGACATACCCGATGAGGCAAACATCGACGCCCTCAAGCGCTTGCTGCACACCTTGAAAGGTGGCGCGCGCATGGCAGGAATAACAGCGATTGGTAACATCGCTCACGCAACAGAATCCTTACTGGAACGACTTGCAGGAAACCTGCACGTCATTACGCCAGAGCTACTCGGCATGATGCACAATGTGTTCGATAGCGTGACGGAAATCGTCGAAGCATTGCAACATGGCAGCGACTTCAGCATTCCTTTTGAATTGATGGACCAGATCAACCACTTTACGACGCCTGTGGCTGACAACACCCAAGACTCGCAAATCGAAGATGCTGCAATAGCTGAAATCGCGGAGCTCGTCGAAAACGAAGCGCATAGTGAAAGCATAGATGCCGAAGACGAACTCTTTCAGGATACCGTTACTACCGACATTAGCAGCGATGTTTCTAGCGAAACAAGTATCGATGACAGCGACGAGGCCGCGCGCGAGTTCGCGGCCATTGTAGAAGATTCAGGTTCGGAAGAAGACATTGTTGCTGAGCTGGAAAAAGCACTCAATACCGAGGACAGTCCGCCAGTTTTAACCGAAATCGTCGAAGAGGCACCGGTAAGCGTGGCGCCTGTCAGCAAAGCACCAGTCGTTGAAAAGCCGATTGTTGCCATCCGCAAGCCTGTCGAAGCCAAACCTGGCAGCAAGGCTGAACCCATGCGTATCGCGGCGGAAACCGTCGACAGTCTGGTCGAAAAAACCAAAGCAGAAAGCACGCTCATCAATGATACCGCTCGCCATATCTCAGATATGCTCAACTATCTGTCGGAAATGGATGCGGCAATCAGTCGCCTTCAATCGCAGTTGCGAGACATTGAATTCGGGCACGGTGGCGCGAGCAATAGCAATGATGAACTGGACATGGCAGAGTTCAGCGAATCCCAGCAGGCCGCTCAGCGACTCATGGAAAATGTTGGCGATATCGAGAACCTGCACAATGCCATGACGCGTGTCGCTATCGAGTCAGACACACTTATACAGCAACAAAGCCGTTTGCACTCAGAACTCAGCGATGAATTAATCCACTCTCGCATGACGGTGTTTGCCGACCAGACCCATCGTATGAATATGATTGTGCGTCAGGCATGTCGTGAAACCGGCAAGCAAGCCGTACTACATTTACACGGCCTGGAAGGCGCTGTTGATCGTGCAATGATGGATCATTTGATCAGCCCGTTCGAACATTTGTTACGTAACGCCATTGCCCACGGTATCGAAGCACCCGAGCAACGCGCACAGAAAGGCAAACCAGAAATTGGCAAGATCGATTTCACCTTCGATCGCGATGGCAACGATCTTGTCTTCAATATTTCCGACGACGGCGCCGGTATCAATATCCGTCGCATATTCGAGAAAGCCGTGGCCAGAGAACTGATACGTGAGAACGACAAGCTGAGTGATGATGAATTAACACAGTTCATTTTCGAACCGGGTTTTAGTACCACCAATGACATCAGCCAATTGGCCGGTCGCGGTATTGGTATGGATGTAGTCAACAGTGAAATACAAAGACTGGGTGGCGAGATTCTGGTACACACCGAAGCAGACAAAGGTACGACGTTCACGGTACGTGTACCTTTTACCTCGACGCTAAACAAAACTCTATTGTGCCGCTGTGGTGAGACCTTGTACGCGGTTTCACAAAACCTCGTGGAAGGTACGCGCCCTATAGATCTCGAGAGTCTGGTGCGCACCTACTGCCAGCCCAAGCCGGTATTAAATGTCGAAGGACAGGAATATCCGATCTGGTATCTGGGTACCTTACTCAACGATTCCCCGCCTGTATTGCCGGAGAGCAATAAAGTTGCATCGGTGATACTGCTGCGCAGCAATCGTATTCGACTGGCGCTACAAGTAGATGAAATTCTCGACATCAAAGACGCCATGATCAATCCGACCGGGCCACAACTCGGGAAGATTAACGGCATAAGCGGTGCGAGCATATTGAACGACGGTGAAGTTGCATTGATACTCGACGTACCTGCCCTGGTACGGATGGCTATCATGAAAGTCGCCAAGCCGATCGCCGATGACTCCATCGAAGAGAAAACAAACCAACGCCCGCATATTATGGTTGTCGATGACTCTATTACCGTGAGAAAAGTCACCGAGCGTTTTCTCAAGCGTAATAGCTTCGAGCCGGTTTTGGCGAAAGACGGCGTAGAAGCCCTGGAGATACTCGAACACACCCGCCCGAATCTCTTCCTGCTGGATATTGAGATGCCGCGCATGGATGGATTGGAACTGGCAAGGGAAATTCGTAAGCACCCGGCACATGCCGATACGCCAATTATCATGATCACCTCGCGCACCAGCAAGGCACACAAGCAGGCTGCAGATGAAGCCGGTGTGGATATTTTTCTCGGCAAGCCATATCAGGAAAATCAGCTATTGAGTTACATCCACCGTCTGTTGGAGGACGAAACAGGAAACGCGTAAATGGACCACGCATTGAAAGTCCCTTGCAGTCTGGTGACGCAGGGGAAAACCCATCTGCTGATACCAAACAGCGCCATCGTCGAAGTGGTCAAAACTAGCGTTCTACTCTCGGACGACGGCCGAGAATTCGTCCACTGGTCAAACAGGGATCTACCCGTATACGACGAGCGACGCCGGGCGCATACCGGCGACAACACTACTATTACCGTGATTGTTCGCACCCCTGAAGACAATCAACTGTTCGCGATTCCCGCATCACAATTTCCACGTAGTATTCAGGCAAACATGCACAACGTAACGGAAGATACCCGCCCACCCAACACTCACGCCATTGCTATCGCCTACATCCTGGTCGACGGACAACACGCCATCATCCCCAATCTGGATCTTTGCAAAAAGAAAATTTCCTGATTTTTCATCATTTAGCAATCGTATTACATGCATTTTCTTTAAGCTACCGTTTTTCAAGCATATTTCTTTCAGTATTTTCTTGAAAAAAAAACCTAAAGCTTTTCGCCAGACTGTCGACAATCGTTATAGACGTAAGGACTTTAGTCATTTTTTCTGAGAACTAGGCGACAGTTTCGAGAATTATGAAAATTTATAACTCTCCGGTATTGGACACGGAAATCCAAAGACAGGCCAGACAATCGGCTGACAGTCTGCAGACTCGCGCAGATGTCAATCGCGAAGGCGGCTCACAGAGCACGCCGCATTTGGACAAGTTGTTTCTAAACACCTTGCGCCCGTCGCAAGCCACCGAGTTTCTTGCTCAACATATGGGCAAACGTATAAATGAAAACTACCAGTTAACGCCAGCGCTAAATGAACAACGCTTTGGTCATGAGACCAGCGGTGCGGCAGGCGTCGTTAATAAAATCATTCAACTGGCCAATCATGCCATGCGCAAGCTGGCGCCCGAAATGGGTATCCCTGCTGCCGCATATGATATCCGCAAACAAATTGATAGCGGATACAGCGACGCGCTCGACATCTTTGGTGTATTTGGTCAACTCGACGAAGACACTCAATCAAGTATACGGGATGTTCGCGATTTGCTTGACCGCGCGTATCAACATGCACCGCTGAACGGTCACCCGGATAACACATCGGCACTACTATTTCAGGGTGAACGTATTAGCACCTCAGTTTCAACGCAATTTGAAATTGAAACCGCCGATGGCGATAGAGTTACCATCTCCTTGGAACAGTTAAATGAGCAAACAAACAGCAGCGTATCGTATGGCGAAGGCTTGTCTCAGGTTAACGTACGCAGTGGCGAGAATACCCAAAGCATAGACGTAAAAATCACTGTTGAGGGCGACCTGAGCGACGAAGAGAAGGCATCTATTTCCAAACTCGTTGGCCAGCTAACCGACGCCAGTGATCGTTTTGACAACGGTGAAAGCGCCGAGGAAATAGCCGCCAGCTTGAATCTCGGCGATGAATTAATTAAGAATTTCAACTTCAGTCATTTTACGGATCAGCAGATTGAGAACGTAAAAGGATTTAGTGAAAGCAGTTCTACTCCGGTACAGACTGCCGAAATAGAACCTGTTTTGCCTGACGAATACGGAAACATTCCGGTAAATGATTTACAAAGAACCGTGCTTTCGATTCTGTCACGGATCACCGAGTTTCGTGAAGCTTTGGAAAAATCCCTAGAGGATGACCAGAAGATTTTTGTAGAGCAGCAGGTGTAAAGTTTACTCAAGGAAGCGCTATCACAGGGACGTGATATTTACCTTGGCCCAGGCAAAATATATTCAACACCGGTACTCGCGGCTCATGCTCAAAGTTGCTTGGTTAGTTTCCAATTCCTGCCGCATCAATATAAATCTTTTTGCCACATCCCCGATTCGCGCCTTTAAAACCAGCGTTGTAGGTATATTTTAAGGACGCATTCGATTCTATCTCGCGTGACAGAGCGATGCGAACCTCCAGCAAATACGCCTTACCATTGTGACGACGACACACCAGCTCTATCGCACCATCAGATTGTTTATTATTTTCATTCCAACGTTGTAATAGCAATTCAGAACTAACCACTTTACCTATATTTCGCCGAATTTCCTGCGCTATAGCGGTCGTAGCGAAGTCCTGAACCAGCGTTATTGAGGTTTCAAAATAGTCCTGAACCGTGAGTCCGCTACAACTACCGTGCTTACGCCACTGATAGTTTTGCAGACACGAAGCGACGCCAGGCATGTACTTTTCCAGCTTGGCATGATCAACCGCGATTTTGTCCTCACACCAGTCGCCTTTAGCCTTTTTACCCGCGCAATACGCGTAGCGATGTTTGGGATCATTGAGGCGATTCGGCCACAAACCATGAAGCGCAGGCTGTTCAGCACTGAAAACATCGGTCGAGCTTCCCTGACATTCTTTCTTCTGTGGATGAAATTCACAAAACGCTGGCTGCCAGGATAAGGCCAGCACATAGTAATCGAAGGACGCGATCGGCTTAGCCGCGAAAAGCGATCCCGGAGTAAACAGAAGCCAGACAACGAGGGCAACCCGACACTTAAACAAAGAAAGACGCATTTTTCTATCATTTTTTCCGTGGTATTAAACGCAATTTTACGTACAAATGAATAAACTGAGAACCCTATCACAATTTCTACCTTCATTGACGCCAATTACCCCTTGAGTTTAGTGCGTTGCAGGACGACATCAGGGGTATATAAGGAAAACTCGAAACAGGCGGAGTCTACAATGAAACAATTTGTCTTTTATGCAGCTGTAGTATTGATTATCGGTGGCGTCGTGGTCTTATCGACTAAGTTCTATGACGATGGCGGAGTATCATACTCATCAACCGGCACTAAGAGTAAAGTCAAACAAGAAGCCAGCCGTTTGGGCATCAATAACGACTGGGCGAATCGATAAGATCTCCTCTCCCTGTCAAAATTACCAGAGAACTCGCTTTATAGCTTCTCTGGTTTTTTTCGTCTCATGATTTAACCACTCGAATTGCGGTTACTTCGCTATCTCGCCGTCGGTAACGACTGTTATAATCCCTCGTGTCGACTAACTACATAAGATTTTTTCGGTGGCGATTATTCTGAAGACATTTCTCTCTATGCTATGCATAGCGTATTCAACTATCACGCTGGCCACGCAGGAAGCATCGACACAACATTACCCGCCCTCTCCTTCGTTTAGCCAATTGGCGGGAAATATCTGGGATGATCTTGGTCAGTTTACAACTGAAATCAATCCCGTCGACAACGCCTTGCCACTGCTTGGTTTGACCGCAACAACACTTTTGTTGGTTGCTCATGATGAAGCCATTACTCAACATGTCCAGCGTCTTGCGCATAAATGGGGAATTCTGTCCGACACGCAACACGGACGCGAGGCACGCATCGTATTTGATCCATCTGTCGGCGGCTTTGATATTCCGTTTCGGATTCCACAAAACCTGGTATCGTCTTTGTACTTCATGGGTGATGCACCGATGCATATCGCCATCTATTCCGGGCTAGCAACATATGGCGCAATATATGACAACAATCGCGCACGCAATGCCGCCAGCCAGGTGGCCGAAGGCGTGTTGGCTACCGGTATACTCATTCAGATTATGAAGCGCTGTTTTGGACGCGAATCACCTTTTCAAAGAACAGAAGCAGGCGGTGCCTGGGATTTATTTCCAAACCAGATTGACTATGCCTATAACGTAGCAAAATATGACGCTATGCCTGCGGGTCATATGGCGACGGCCATGGCCACAACCCACATACTCGCAGGCAACTACCCTGAATACAAATACATCAAGCCAGTCGGCTACACCTTAACCTCCATGATAGGCCTGGCAATGATAATCAACGGCGTGCATTGGGCCGGAGATTATCCCCTGGGGCTGGCGACCGGCTATCTGGTCGCGAATATCGTGCTGAAACGTGGAAAAGAATACCGGGAGCGTTTCGACAGCACGCATTCGCTTCGTCACTCAAGAAAAATCCGCGCGCAATTTCTACCCTATATCCATTCATCAAACAACATGGGGCTGTGGTTATCGGTCTCGATGTAGGCAATCTGGTCGCGTTTAAAAAACCACGCGCCACAACTGTTTCGCTAGTGATCTGGTATTGATATAACCTGCCCTCACCGCCCAATACGTCGTTCCCGGTAAATCAATCAAACCAACGTTTATATAGGCATCGTCACCAAACCAGTCACCGCCAAAGTTACGCTGCCCATAACTCACGCGGATCTTATTTGCGAGCAAATTGGCGTAGACGCGAAAACCCACATTTTTATCGCCATGAGGTAACCATTCGGATTCTGACCGTTGCATATTAAAGGTCAAGCCCGCACCCATCGACCCAAGCATTACGCTGTAACGCCGAAAATCGTAATTCGCACTGGCCTGGTAATATGGTTCCCAGGCACCGTTGACACGTCGACCAGCAAGCGGCGTAAACCTCAGATTAATATGATGCTGCCCGGTCAGACGATAGCTAGGCTCCCAGCTAAACTCGTATCCACCACTCAAGATGTTGTAGTTCGCCTCATATGGTAGAACCAGGTGCATGGGATTGTAGTTAGCGTACGGCGCGGTAGATTGCGTCCACGACCGTTTCTTATTATTTCCCGCCAGTGAGTTACCCATGAGTATGGCCAGAAATGAAATCGTATCCACTGTCTTAACGATCTGCTCTCCAGCAACCCCTTTCTTTTTGTCCCGTCGCGCCTGGGCAAGAACCTCGGCTTCTCTATCCTGAATATCGATAATCCTGTCGCTGATTTTTTTCAACAGTGGTTGATACCAGGTCAGTACATAACCATCACTGTTATTGATAATAGTTCGAATTTCCGAATCGGTTCTGTCATCGACAAACCCACGCTTCTTCAGCCTGGCAAGAAAAGGCTTGAAATCGGCCGCACCTTTATAATTTCCCTGATCGTCAAGATCAATCAGCGCCGAGAAAATCAGGTCGAGTTTGCGATACTGATCATCGCTATGATCATCCACTGAACACGTCGCAGCCGAAGTCGTGTCCACAAAAATTGCAACTCCGTGAGACGCAAGATTATTGCCTTGCGCGAGACCATCGTAGACACGGGTTTCGAGATCCTGGCGTGCCTGTGTTTCGCAAGATTTACGTTTTGGTCCAGCCTTGATGCCTTTACACCGTTGATCGATGCTCGCCTGGAAGGCGTCAACTAATGTACTGTGACAGTTACCTAGACCTCGCTCCTGTAGCCAACGCCAACTGGCTTGCTGAGCACCGGTATTGAGTCTCTCAAGCCTAACAAAGCGCTGGAACAGAAATGACGCCTTTCTTACATCGACGAAGCCGAGCATATCAAAGTACGCGCGAAAAAAAGCGGGGGTACAGGCTTCCGTGCGCCCGCCTTTTTCAAATCCCGATAACAACTGACTCTGCATTTCACTACCGGATTTCGAACAATAGTATTGCGACAGATTCAATAAGGCATCGAATACACCCACATAGTAGTCAAACTCCCTAAAATACGGGTCAAGAAAGGCAGCAAAATGACCAAGAAAACTTCCAGTCAATGGTACATAACGATCGGAACGAAACAAGACGCGATCGGAAAACTTGTTTTCATTGAGACGTGCAACACGCAATTTCAACGAATCTTCACCGAGCTTGTCTGCGACTTTTTCCAACATGCAGATAACACGCTGGCGTTGTTTCATCACGATATCTGACGAGATGCGATGTGTTGAATTCATGAGGTAGCCGGGACAGTTGCCAAAAATAGGCGATCTGTCCGGCTCGATATTGACACGGAATCCCCGGTACATGGACTCAAGCACGGCACTTTCAAAGGCGAGACAGTATGCGGTCAGCGAATGCACATCATTATCCAGCGCTATACGACAGGCATTCATCAATCCGGTGTTGCTCAATGTTTGGAACAGGGCGTCAAAATCAATTTCACCAAAGCTGGCGCCTGTACTCTCCAGCTTGGCCAATGTCGCTTCCACTGCGCTTTGGGTATTGGCTGACCAGTCACCGCGACGATAGAGATTAAATAACTCCTGATCTCCCGCAGACGCCGTCGTCCCTACCATATATTGAGCCAGCCCGATCAGACCATCAGAGACTATTCCCGCATGTTCGTTACTTTGGCGTTGGTTTTCCTCACCACGCAGATTGGAATGCTCCATATAAATATAGTTATAGCGCCGTCCTTCCTGTTCGTAACGGCTGCGCGTATCGACATCATATTGCCAGGGCTCGGCAATCGCGCTGGCAAGGCCTAGCGGTTTGTTATCGAATGAACCGCCATCTTTGAAGCTTCCGCTGCGCACCTGCATATGCGCGGCTGGACAACGTGGATCATCGACACCAGATGAGCTGGCATTTTCATCCGGCAAACAGTAGTCGAGATGAATCGCGGAAAAGGCGCCGGGCACAGAGCTGGAGGCCTTTGCAAATTCAACAATGGTTTCGACTGGAATATTGTGTCCATCGCGCGTCCTTACACCTACCGGATATACCACGCGCCCTATCAAGGGATGTGTTGTATTTTTGGTATTCGATAGAAATACGGCGCGTGACTTGCCCTTTTCACGCAGCGTCTTTAGCCGAAAACTAACGGCAACGCGGGAGACACTGAGCGAAATACCTTTTAGCTCGACTTTATCCGGATTGACCCTGGTCATGACAAATGCCAGGGGCACTTCACAGCCATCCTGCCAGATATCCTTATCCATATGCGTCTGCAGGAGTTCAAGAACGCGATTCAGAAATTTCCGCGACAGCAGAAATTCGTCTTCCTCATATTGATCATTCTCTGGCATCAACTCCCTGATACCGGTTTTCAACCATAACGCTTCAAATAGATTCTGCTTGTCGACATTCGAAAGTACGCCAGGCAATGCAGCCAGTTTACTCTCGTCCATACACCACACCATGGCACTGAACAAAGCATTTACACTCCCGGCGGACGTGCCCGACACACCTTTTAACTCGGGATAATTACGATTTTGGAAACCTTGCTGCTTTATCTTCTTCAATATATTGATGAGCGCCCAGTTGTATCCGGCTTCATAGGCACCGAGACTGATCGCGCCACTGATAGCGAGCGCTATGGGCACTTCTTGCTGGGAACTGGTATCGGCGTCAGCGCTGAGACTCGATGTTGAAATGAGAAAACAGGCAAAAAGCATACATAGCAGGCCACACTTTCTAAATCTACTATTCAATGTCATAACATCCCTTTTAAGTTGATCGTCGCGCTCCCCGTGACGGTTGTAAAAGCCATGCGCAGTCGTTACCGTACTTTTTCCCTGAATTATAACGTCGTTTCTAAGCGACACTCCAGAGCAGATATGTCTAGTGAGCCATGAGGATGGCGAGTATTGAATGAGAAATAACATTTGAGAAACGAAACAAATTCAGACATTATTTGAATTTTTTGGAAGAAAAGATGTTCTGGCTGATTACAATTGCCCTGTCCGCATGGACGCTCAATATCAGCGGCCATATTAGCAGCGGTGCCTGGGATGCGTTCATACTGATGTGCTGGATTACCTGGCCACTGCTGCTTTGCACCTTGCTCATCACGCTTAAGCACCGGGGACAACAGACGCCTTTCTGGCGCTTACAATATTTCAGCGACTACTTGTTGACGGGAGCACTGATTCCGCAAATCGTAGGCGTCATACTTTTTAATATCACCTTACAGGAAAATATCGAGAATGACTCCCGGTCATTTTCTGAGAATTTACTATTCGTGGGCTACTACACCGTTAAGCTATGGCTGGCAACGGCGTTAAGCGTCGTCGTATTCTATTTTGCTGCAAAGTTGCGTACCAAGAAGCCTCGCATCGACAAAGATATCGTCTGACACAGCCTAATTTCCGCCATTTCACACTCCTGATGCCGTAATTTGTAAATATTTGTTAAATACGATGCTTTTTTAACGACTGAACACACCCTCTAGTATATATCTATTGGCGTTTAACGCTGTGGTCTCGCCGATATGACTTTCTGGCTTGAACATAACTTGTAAACCTATAACAACACTCCAACTTATGGTTTTTGTGGGGACATACACAATAATACTTATTTGCTTGCATCTGTAACCGCAGGATCGGGCACTTTCTATTTCATCATAAAAGGAGCTTGTGCATGAAACCCACCCCCTTTCCAGTTGGCGATAGTTACAACGATTTCTCAAATAAACATCGCAGTGTAATTTTTTTTGCCATGCTTATACTTGCCTTACTTGGCTGTAATAATCAACAGACTGGAACCGAAGGCCCACAATACGCCAACGAAGCCCTCAAAAGCGAAATCCTTACTTATCGATTTGCGATTCACCCCTTACACAATCCCAAAAAGCTAACCGAATCCTATCAACCGCTCATCGACTATCTAAATGAACATGTAAAGACCGTACGTTTTCAGGTCGAAGCATCCCGTGATTATCAGGCCTATGAAGCGAAGTTCCGCAATAAGGAAGCAGAGTTTTTGCTGCCTAATCCGTGGCAAACATTAGAGGCTATGAAAGTTGGCTACTCCGTTATGGCCATGGCAGGTGACGCCGAGGACTTTAAAGGTATTTACATCGTACGTAAGGATGGAAATATTCATCAACCTCGCGACCTCAAGGGCAAAGCCGTCAGTTATCCCTCACCTACAGCATTAGCAGCGTGCATCATGCCGCAGCAATTTCTTCACGACAACGGACTCAACGCCACCCGAGATGTCATTAATCATTATGTCGGCTCGCAAGAGTCATCCATCATGAATGTCTATTTGAAAGAGACTGCCGCGGGCGCCACCTGGCCACCACCCTGGCGAGCGTTTCAAAAAGATCACCCAGAAGAAGCTGCGCAATTACAGGTCATATGGGAAACACCACCACTCATCAATAACTCTGTAATGGCGCGCAACGATATACCTTCGGAAATTCGCATGCGGGTAAGAGAGTTGCTGACCTCCCTGGAAAAAACAGATGAAGGGCTACGCATCCTTAAGGGGATGGAAACTGCACGTTTTCATGCCGCCAACGATGACAGCTACGACAAGGTCCGACAGTTTGTTGAAAGTTTTGAAAAGAACGTCAGACTCGTAGAGGAAAAAATCTAATGTGGCATGCTATACAAAAGGCACTAGCAGGAAATCTGCGGCGAAGACTACTTTTCAGCGTTGCCGCGATACATGCGGTTATGATGAGTCTTTTTATCTGGGATTTAACTGTACGACAGCAGGAAATGATACTAAGCCAGCAAACACGTCTGGCGTCAGCATTGTCACAAAGCGTGGCGACTTCGGTAGCCATATGGGTACAGGCGCGGGACTTTGCCGGCATACAAGAAATTGTTGATGCCCAGAAGCGTTATCCCGAACTGAAATTCGCCATGGTGACCGGGCTGGATGGCGAAGTCTTTGCGCACACAGATCCAACGCGCCGCGGACAGGCGGTTCTTGATCTCCCACTGAATCCTACTAAGGCGATACTCAGTCGCAGCCGTGATCTGGTTGATATCGCAACGCCCGCCATTCTGGCAGATCAGCAAGTTGGCTGGGTACGCATTGGCATTGGCCAGGAGATCACCGACGCCGAACTCAACGCGATCATTCGCGACGGTCTTTACTATACCCTGGCGGCTATTTTGATAGGGTCTTTATTAGCGGCATTAATGGCAAAAAAAATGACCAACCGCCTATACGCTATTCAAACAACGGCAGACGCAGTGCACGAGGGTAAGGCGGACAAGCGTGCCGCAGTGGAGGGTGACGACGAGGCGGCAACATTGGCCCGGCAATTCAATCGCATGCTCGATCGTCTGTCAGAACGTGAGCATCAACTACTTAACTCCCATGAGGCTCTATCACAAAAGGAAAACAGTCTTGCAGAAGCACAGCGCATCGCAAAACTTGGGGACTGGGAAATGCGCTATCCAAGTCGCACCTTGTTCTGGTCGGATCAAGCACTACGTATCATCGAAATCAAACGCGAAAACAAACAATCCATTAGCTATGACAAATTTCTCGAAATCGTTCATCCAGATGAACGAGACTATGTCCGAGAAGTCTATGCACGCTCCATAAGCAATAAGGCGGTGTTCAATATTGATCATCGTCTGCTTATGCCTGACGGACGCATAAAGTATGTACATCAGTATTGCGAAACCTATTACGATGATGAAGGTTTACCTTTACGCTCGGTGGGCACGATACAAGACATCACCGAACGCCGACTGGTCGAAATTGAACTTGAACAACACCGCTATCATCTCGAAAAACTGGTTGAAGAACGAACGAATGATATCGCAACCAAGAATCGTCTTTTTGAAGCCATTAGTCGCATGCAGGCGCAATTCATACGTGAGCCCAACCCTGCTGAACTGTTTAGACAGATAGTCAAAGAGTTTGTTGAACTAACCGATAGCGACCTGGGATTCATTGGCGATGTCCAACAGGATTATGAACATCGCGAATTCCTTCAGGATTACGCCTTTTACAATATTCCGCAAGATGAGAACACATTGGCATTCTTTGAAAAACATCGCAGCACAGGATTTATGTTTCGTCGCGATGCCGGAGATAATTTATTTAACCATGTGATAAAACATCGGGAACCTGTTATCTCCAATGACATTGCCAATGACCCACGTCAGGGTGGCACACCAACAGGCCACCCTGTGCTGAATAATTTTCTTGGCATACCTGTCTGGTATGGCGAGAAAATGGTCGGCGAAATCGGGCTTGCCAATCGTGTGCATGGTTATGACGAGACCATGCTAATAACCTTGCAACCGGTAATTGAGGCAGTTGGCCGCATTATTGTCGCGCGTTGGGACCAGCTCGCAAAAGAACAGGCGGAACAAGCATTAGTCGAGGCAAAGAATATTGCCGAATCTGCCAGTGAAGCAAAGAGCAATTTTCTCGCAAACATGAGTCACGAGCTGCGCACTCCATTGAATGCCATTCTAGGCATGCTTTACCTGGCGCTGCGTAACGAACTTCCCCCCAATCTGCGCAATCAGCTTGGTAAAGCACGCACCTCAGCGCATTCACTGTTAAGTATTATTAATGACATATTAGATCTATCGAAAATAGAAGCCGGAAAACTCGATATCGAGCGTATTGAATTCGGCCTGGATCATGTGCTGGAGCGGGTAACCGACATCATCGCGCCGCAAGCAACGGAGAAGGAGATTGAGTTTCTTATTCGATACGATACGCATATTCCGCCGACACTTATTGGCGATCCACTCCGTATTGGGCAGGTCTTAATCAATTTGTGTAGCAACGCGGTTAAGTTTACAGAGAAGGGACAGGTCACCCTGTATTTTCACGCCGACAGTGCCGATGAATCTCAGTTGACGCTACGCGCATGCGTGGAGGACAGCGGAATCGGAATGTCTAAAGAACTGCAATCACGTCTGTTTACAAAATTTACGCAGGCGGACCAGTCAAGCACGCGTCGATTTGGTGGAACCGGACTGGGTCTGGCCATTAGCAAAAGTCTTGTTGAAATGATGAACGGGCGTATTTGGGTTGAACGCTCAGAGACTAATCATGGCACAACGTTTTGTTTCATGATGCCTCTGGGTATTGCGCCACAGGCACAAAACAGCCATCGTCAGGCCGTTGCCAACCAGGCAGGTCCTCTGCTCAAAGACATGCGTGCGCTAGTCGTCGATGATAATGAAGTCTCAAGCGAGATCCTCGCTGAAATGTTACGTGAGTTTAAGATGGAAATTGATATTGAGCGGAGTGGCGCGGCAACTCTGGCGCGTCTGGAAACTCAGCAACCCTATGATTTGGTCTTGCTTGACTGGCACATGCCCGGCATGAACGGAGACGAGGTCATGAACAAATTTCGTCGGCAAAATCCAGGCGGCAAGATTCCCAAGTTTATCATGGTGACAGCGTATGGTAGAGAAGACGTCTTACTCGGGGCCGAACGCGCCGGTGCTAACGGCTTTCTGGTCAAACCTGTCTCTCCGTCGTCTTTACTCGACGCGACATTGACGGCGCTAGGGCGTGAACGAGTCTGGGAAAACCATGACAAGTCGTATACGACCCGCCGCATACAACGCAGTCATGACTTCGCTGGAATCAAACTATTACTGGTAGAAGATAACGAAATAAATCGTGAATTCGCCGGCGAACTTTTGCGTAGCGAAAACATTGAGGTTGACGAGGCGCGGGACGGAAAAGAAGCAGTTCGCATGATACAGGAGCGAAACTATGACTGCGTTTTAATGGACATACAAATGCCCGTCATGGACGGTATGACGGCCACACGTCAGATACGCGCTTTGGGTCAGACGCCTAACTTTTCACATCTCGCGCAACTTCCGATTATTGCCATGACGGCCTTGGCGATGCTGAATGATGCTGAACGCAGTTTCGATGCCGGCATGAATGACTATGTCACTAAGCCCGTTGAACCGGAAAGACTGATGGACGTTCTTGCAAAGTGGCTACCTCGCAACAATAAAACCAACGCGAAACGGGTCGACGTACCTCATGATAACAACATCTCTCAAGATCTGCTCGCCCTCAAACACCTTGATGCTATCGGAGGCGTACACCGCATAGGTGGAAAAAGCGATGCTTACAGACGGCAGTTGCTACGCTTTCGCGAGCGCTATGTGAATGCGGTAACAGAGTTGCGTCGACTCATTGAAGAAGAAGGCGCACAGGAGGCCGAGCTGTATTGTCATGCACTTAAAGGTGTTTCGGGAAACATAGGCGCGACGCGACTACACCAGGTGCTAAGTGAAGCTGACGCGCTATTGAAGCGACTGCGCGTACCTGACGAGAACTTGTTGAACAATCTTGAACAGCGATTTCAGGAAGTGATAGCTGATATTGACTCTCTTTCACCATCCCCTGAACCTACTATGGCCATACAGGCATTGAAGCCCGATGAAATCCAGGACTTATTGCGAGAACTGAGTTTTGTATTGTCCAATGATTTGGGCGCTGTGGAAAACCTGCTTTCACGTCTACGTTCTGGCATCGATCATGCGCAATGGACAACTGCGGTAAACGAGATCGCGCAACTCATAGACACCTTTGATCTGGATGAAGCAGAAACACTCATAACGAATTTTCAACACCAACTCAATGCGCAAGCGGAGGAGTACGCGTAATGAAGCATCGTTTTCATCGTCCAAACATTCTAATTATTGATGACGTAGCTGAAAACATACATTCACTGATGGGCGTGCTACGGGATGAGTACACGATTACCGCAGCGACCTCTGGCGAAAAAGGCCTGGAAATGGCCCGTCGAAAACCACACCCTGATTTGATATTGCTAGATATCAAAATGCCACACATGGACGGCTATAGCGTTCTCGATCAGTTGCAGAATAATGAAGAGACGACAGACATTCCCGTCGTCTTTGTCACTGCCTTAAGTGAAAACGAAGATGTTGCGCGAGGCCTTAAACTCGGCGTCGTCGACTATATCATCAAGCCGGTGGAGCCTGATATTCTACGACTACGCGTCAGGACACAGCTAAATTTGCGTGATGTTCAACGTCAACTCACCCATCAACAGGCTCGATTGCCGGACAAACACACGAATCTACCCAAAGTATTGTTGGTAGACGACGTTCCGGAAAACCTGCACGAACTTATCGAAGCGCTTAAAGCTGATTACCAGATCCAGGTTGCGGGTAATGGCGCCAAGGCTTTGGAGATCGTCAATTCCGACTCACCGCCGGACATTGTTCTGCTCGATGTCGTCATGCCAGGCATGGATGGATATGAAGTTTGTAGACGAATTAAATCAAGCACATTAGGTAACGCTATCCCTGTCATCTTTATTTCTGTCGCCAACGCCCTCGAACACAAGATTTCCGGGTTCAGAATAGGTGCCGCCGACTACATTACCAAACCCTATGACATTGATGAAGTACGTGCCCGAGTACGTACCCATCTTGAACTCGCTCAACTACGCTACTACCTTGAATCGCAAGTGGCGCAGCGCACAGAACAGTTACGTCGCGAGGAAGAGAAATATCGCACAGTTGCCAACTTTACGCATGATTGGGAATACTGGGTCGGGCCCGGCGGCGAAATGCGCTATGTTTCACCATCCTGCGAACGCTTGACCGGATATACAGCGAACGAATTTGTCGAGAACCCGAATTTGATTTACCAAATCATGCATTCTGATGACCGGCAGAAGTTTTTACAAACGAGCAATAAATCACAGTATTGTCCGGTTGGCAGTGGCTTCGACTTTCGCATTACCACGAAAAGCGGTGAACAACGCTGGTTAGAACATAATTGCCTGACTGTTTATAACGAGGATGGTGAATATCTCGGTTGCAGAGCCAGTAATCGTGACGTTACTCTGCGTAAGCTCGCCGAAGCAGAAATACTCAAACTGAATTCCCAACTGGAAGAGCGCGTAAGAGAACGAACGCTGGAGTTGGAAGATGCGAACAACAGTCTTGCCAGCGCGCGTGATTCGGCGGAAGCGGCATCTCATGCCAAGGGCGTGTTTCTCGCCAATATGAGTCATGAAATTCGCACGCCATTAAATGCCATACTCGGCCTGTCACGTTTAGGTACAAAACCTGAAAACGAACTCGATGACAAACAACTATTTGGCCAAATTCAGGACGCCGGCAATCACTTGCTCGCCATCATTAACGATATTCTCGACTTCTCCAAGATCGAGGCTGGAAAATTGAAGATTGAGCTTGCGCCATTTTCTCTACAGCAGACTATCGAAAATATCCGCGCTGTAGTAGACCGTGACGCAAAGGAGAAGGGCCTTGATTTTACCATTGCGATAGATGAGCACGTTTCACCCTGGGTAATAGGCGACAAATTACGCGTTTCTCAGATCGTGCTTAACCTAGTCAGCAATGCCATTAAATTTACGCCGCGCGGAAAGGTGACATTAGACGTATCTCGCGATGGTGAAAACATCGTGTTCAAGGTCAGCGATACCGGCATTGGCATCGGCGCAGAAATGCTCAGCCGCCTGTTTCAAGCCTTCGAACAGGAGGAGGGTTTAACCACTCGACAATACGGTGGCACAGGACTGGGCCTGGCAATTAGTAAAAACCTGGCGGAGTTGATGCGTGGAAATATAGACGTCAACAGCACAGAGAATGTGGGAAGCACTTTTCGCGTGAGTCTGCCGTTGTCTGTAACTGACGCGCCTGCGCAGATTTCTCAACCCAGGACAGGCTCGAAGCGACTTGCCGGTTTAAAGATTTTAGCTGTTGAAGACATTGCCGTTAATCGCTTTCTTCTCAAAGAGATTTTGCAGAATGAAGGTGCCCGAATAGTCGAAGCCGAAAACGGTGTAGAGGCCATCAAGTTGTTTGTTCAAGGCGAGGCGGAAGACATTGATATTGTGTTGATGGATATTCAGATGCCCGAATTGGATGGCTTCGAATGTACCCGCCAAATTTTGCGCATAAAACCGGAACAAACCATTATCGGACTAACCGCCTATGCACTACCAGAGGAAAAACGCCGATGCGTAGAAGCCGGCATGGTCGATCGGGTAAGCAAGCCATACCAGATCGAAGAAATCATTAGTGCCATACTCACGCATACCGCGACCGTCGCCGCGTAAAGTGGAAGCCATGGCATACTTGCGAATACAGGCGCGCCACCCCAGAGTATGCTCACGACGATGATAGTAAGATAGAAAACTGCGCGATTCATAGCATCCTCCTCGGCGAGGTTACCTTGAAAAAAATTATAGGGTAACAATACTGCCTGGCAGCAAGATGATCAGTGTGAAAGCTCACACCTTGACGCTATTTTTTCTGTTGCAGAAACCGCATCATCCACTGCGCCATGCGCAGGGAATCGGTATCCTTTGACAGCGAGTCGACGCCATGCTCAAACACTGACTCACCCAGTTTGGCGCGACGATGATTCATCATCGTTTCTGAATAAGACTTACTGAATTCCGGATGCCCCTGAAAAGTCAGTATGTGCTCACCGATTTGAAAGGCCGCATTTTCACAGAATTCACTACGCAATATTGGCTCAGCATCGGGAGGAAGACGCATCACCTGGTCCTGGTGGCTGGCAACGATAGACACACTCTCCAACGGAGGTTGCTGCCAGGCTTTGTGATCGACTACTTCGTAAGACTGTACGCCTACGCCCCAGCCTTTGGGTGATTTTTTCGTCTCACCTCCCAGGGCCTGGGCAATCAATTGATGGCCGAAGCAAATGCCCACTAACGGCTTCTTGTGTTCATGCAGGCGAATCAGAAAATCCGAAAACACCCGTATCCATTCCTCGTCGTCATAGACGCTGGCCTTGCTGCCGGTGATGACATAGGCATCACACTCGTCGATCTGCACCGGGTATTCGCCATGCTCAACATCATAAGTCTTGAACAAAACCGCAGGTGCGGCCGTGGACAATAGCGTTTTGAACATTTCAGGATAGTTTTCATATTGGTCGCGATACTGATCCAGTATGGAATCGCACTGCAAGATACCGATTTTCATATACGCCTATTCCTGTTGCCGTCGAATTGTTCCATTATAAGGTGGCTCACTACAGGAACACAGTGAATTGGTCGTTATGGTTTGGTCGGCAAAGGAGTAGACCGTCAGTCTGTTTTTGCCGCACACCGGTTCAAAACGTCAGCACGCAGGATGACAGGATGCCTATGAACGCCAGAGAGATCAAAACCGTTGCCCAGGCCAAGCAAATCGTTGAGCAACGTCAGCTAGCACACGTCAAGGTAGGCGTATTCGACGCCGACGGCATTTTACGCGGCAAGTATATGTCGAAGGAAAAATTCTTCTCCGCCCTGGATAAGGGTTTTGGTTTTTGCGACGTGGTCCTGGGTTGGGATTCAAAAGACCAGCTCTATGACAACGTCAACTATACCGGCTGGCACACCGGTTATCCCGATGCGCCGACACGCATCCTGCCCGACACCTGCCGCGATTTACCCTACGAAGAAAACGGCCTGTTCTTTCTGGCCGAGTTCGCGGATAAAGCCGAGCCTATTTGCCCGCGTGGCACCTTGAGACGCGTTATCGAACGCGCAGCCGATATGGGTATCAAGGCCTACTCTGCCTTTGAATATGAATTCTTCGTCTTTCAGGAAACCCGCGAAAGCATACGCGAAAAACACTATCGCAATCTCACGCCACTGGCGCCGGGATTTTTTGGCTATTCCGTGCTACGCAATTCGGTAGACGTGGAAATCTATCAGGAGATACTCGACCTCGGTGAGGCAATGGACTTCGGCATTGAGGGCTTACACGAGGAAACCGGTCCAGGTGTCATGGAAGCGGCGATACAAGTCGACAGCGCGCTCAATTCTGCCGACAAAGCATCTCTGTTTAAAACCTTCGCCAAAGTCGCCTGCCAACGCAAAAACCTGATGGCAACCTTCATGGCCAAGTGGTCGCCGGACTGGCCCGGTCAATCGGGTCACATCCATATTTCGTTACAGGACAAGAAAGGCGCATCGCTTTTCTATGACGCGAAGGACAAACATGGCATGAGCGAAACCATGCGACACTTCGTAGGCGGACAACAACAGTTAATGCCCGAGTTACTGGCCATGGTCGCGCCAACCGTCAATTCCTACTCGCGCCTGATACCCGGCTTCTGGGCACCGACACATAGCACCTGGGGAGTGGAAAACCGCACCTGCGCGCTGCGCGTGATTCCTGGTAGTGAAACATCTCAGCGCGTGGAGTATCGCGTCGCCGCTGCCGATGCCAATCCGTATATCATTTTATCGGCGGCCCTGGCCTCGGGATTGTATGGCATCGAACGTCGCATCGAGCCGCAAGCCATGGTCGAAGGCAATGCCTACGATCAACACTTTGACGACAAGTTGCGACTACCCGCCAATCTGTGGGAGTCAGCACAAAGACTCAAGGCATCTGAGATGGCGCGGGAATGGTTTGGCGACGCCTTTGTGGAACACTTCGCCGCCAGTCGCGAATGGGAGGAACGGGAGTTCCGCCGCGCAATTACCGATTGGGAACTGGATCGTTACTTCGAGATAATTTAATGACTACTGCAAAAACCTTTTCCGTTATTTCGCCGATTGATGGTTCAGTTTATCTGGAACGTCCTTACGCCAGTAGCACCGACATCGACAAAACATTTGCGCAGGCAAATACCGCGTTTTCCCACTGGCGCGAAACGCCCTTGGCCAAACGCATCGAGATTTGTACCGCGCTCGTGGATTACTTTCAGGCCAACCAGGATTCCATAGCCAAATCGATTACCTGGCAAATGGGTAGGCCGATTGCCTATTCTGCGGGTGAAGCCCGTGGCACTGCGGACCGGGCAAAGGTAATGACTGAAATCGCCGCACGCAAATTACAAAATGTCGACGTCCCGGCCCAGGAAGGGTTTAAGCGTTACATGCAGCGCGTTCCCCTCGGCGTGGTGTTTTCCATGACACCGTGGAATTATCCGTTTCTTACTGCGGTAAACGTGGTGGTTCCGGCAATATTGGCGGGCAATGTCGTGGTGATGAAGGCCTCAGCACAAACACCACAAACCGCAGAAATCTTTGCCGATGCATTTAATGCCGCTAAATTACCGCAACACGTGTTTCAGTTTTTACACCTGGATCACGCAGCAACCGAATCGATTTTGAAAAAGGCGCCGATTAACTACGTTGGCTTTACCGGTTCTGTCTCTGGCGGTGCGGCGGTTGAACGTGCACTCGCAGGTCGTTTTATCGGCCTGGGACTGGAACTCGGTGGCAAAGATCCCGCCTATGTGCGTGCCGACGCGCCGGTAGAACAGACGGTGGTCAATCTGGTCGATGGCGCGTTTTTCAATTCCGGACAGTCCTGTTGCGGTATCGAACGCATATACGTGCAACGCGCCATATTTAAAGACTTCGTCGATGCCTTTGTCGCCGAGGTAAACAAATACAAACTCGATGATCCCAGCAAGCCAGACACCACGCTTGGTCCGATGGTACGCGCCTCTGCGGCAGAACACGTGCGTAAACAAATCGACGATGCACTGGCCAAAGGCGCGAAGGCATTGATAGACGAAAAACATTTTCCGAAATCGGGCAAGGGCACGCCTTATCTTGCGCCGCAGGTATTGATCGACGTGGATCATTCCATGGACGTAATGCGCGAGGAAAGCTTCGGCCCGGTGATCGGTATCATGCCCGTCGACAACGACGAACAGGCCGTAGAATTAATGAACGACAGCCACTACGGATTGACGGCCTCGATATGGACGCAAGACATGGACGTCGCTGAACGTCTCGGACAACAGTTGGAGACTGGCACCGTATTCATGAATCGCTGTGACTATCTCGATCCCTATCTTTGCTGGAATGGCGTGAAAGACACCGGACGCGGCGGCACGCTTTCAGAGATTGGTTTCGAACACCTGACACGTCCCAAATCGTTTCACCTCAAGCGCTGAAAGGAAAAGCTATGAGCGGCCAATTTATTGCCAACTGGAATTATCCCACCACCATACGTTTCGGTGTTGGACGCATTAACGATCTGGCCAAGGAAGTGGGCAAACTCGGCATGAGTCGACCACTACTGGTAACGGATAAAGGTCTGGTCGCGCTACCGGTTTACGCACGGGTGAAAAAAATACTCGACGATAATGGCATTCAGTACGAGGAATTTTCCGACATCAAACCCAATCCTACGGGTAGCAATGTGGATGAAGGCGTGCGTTGTCTACGCCAATCCAGTTGTGACGGCGTGATTGCCTTTGGTGGTGGCAGTGCGATGGATGCAGCCAAAGCGATCGCCTTAATGGCAGGACAGACACGCGCGCTATGGGACTTCGAAGACGTTGGCGATAACTGGACGCGTGTGATCGAGAACGGCATGGTACCGTGTATCGCCATTCCTACCACAGCAGGTACAGGCTCTGAAGTCGGAAGGGCATCAGTGATTACCGAAGAATCACAACACCGCAAGGTTATTATTTTTCATCCACGCATGTTGCCACCAGTCGTGATTGCCGATCCAGAACTCACCTGCGCCTTGCCTGCGGCGATTACTGCGGCCACAGGCATGGACGCCTTATCGCACAATCTTGAGGCCTTGTGTTCACCTGGTTTTCATCCTATGGCCGAAGGCATTGCTATCGAAGGCATACGTTTGATTAAGGAATATCTTCCCGCTGCATACAAAGACGGAAACGATATGACGGCGAGGGCAAATATGTTAGTGGCCTCAAGCATGGGTGCTACCGCGTTTCAAAAAGGTCTGGGCGCCATGCATGCGCTTGCGCATCCGCTTGGCGCCAATTACGACGCCCATCACGGCATGCTCAACGCGATCGTGATGCCCTATGTGCTCGAAGCCAACGCAAAGGCGATACAGGACAAAATGGCGCGTCTCGCCGCCTGTCTCGATTTACCGGGACGCGATACGAAAGCCGTGATTGACTGGGTGTTGTCTTTGCGTAAGACCTTAGGTATACCGCACACGCTTGCAGCAATCGGTATAGATGATAGCAAGGCTAGCTATATTGCACAGGAAGCGGAGAAAGATCCTTCGGCAGGAGGTAACCCGATTTCGTTTTCAGTGAACGAATACGAAACTCTACTGCGAAAGGCGATCAACGGCTAACCGTTCTGAACTCTCGGTGCAGGTTGGCTAAGCTTGTCTAGCTCAGCAAGTATGTCGTCTGGTTCCATACGTTTGGTGTAATCCGCGTTGACAAAGGTAGACGCGATCGTACCGTTCTTGTCAACGATGAATGTCGCAGGCATGGGCAATAGCCAACTGTTTTCGCCATTTCTCTTCTCTAAGTCAAGCGAAACCTGAAGGAAGACTTCACGCAGGGACACTGGCAACTGAAACACCAGGCCAAATAGCTTTGCCGCCTCGTTGTTAAGATCGGTCATGACTAGATAGTCAAGATGATGGTCCTTGATATGCTTTTCTGTGAAAGTAAATAACTCTGGCGAGGCCGCGATCAACAGCGCTCCTCTAGCAGAAATCTCCTTGTGAACATCGCCCAGTGCTTTGAGTTCCAGATTACAGTAGGGACACCAGGTACCACGAAAAAAACTGATCACAAGATGTTTATCTCTGTTCAACTCGCGTAATTTTACTTTTCTCATATTGCCGTCAAAAAAGAAGGCATCGGGAAGGGTATCACCTCTTTTCAACGCCTTATCTTCAAGAAACATCATAAGCGTTTCTTTTTCGAAATCCGAGACTACTTTCGAAAGTTCCGGCGGATACTGGCTGGAAAGTCTGACTTTTAAGGCATCGAGCTTTTCTTGCAGTGACATCTACAAACCTACTATTTCTCACGTCTCGTAGATTTATCGGTCCGTCTCGCTAGCATAATAAGAAGACATTGTTAACATTTGTATCGCTACTACTTAGGAACTAGGCGCCCATAGCGCAAATCAGACAGTCACGTCCCCATAAATTTTCGGTCGCGCGCGCTTCATGAAAGACTTTCCCAACAAATACCTGGACTCAATTTTGAGCATTTTATTCAGTTAAAGTAAGCAAGATTCCTCCCCGATAACAAGGAAAGCCATGACTCATTATGTGGTAAGAAACAGTCCGAACAAATAGTCGGAGTCTGTCTTAAATTTGGTCATACAACCAGACAGGTATATGTGCAATGAAAGACTTTTGGAAAACAAATATAAAAATTGGAATAAGCACACTTTTAGCCGTGTTCTGTACCGCCTCGTGGAGCGCAGAAAAACCGCTTAATCTCGCCATACTTATGCCAGCGCCAGCCAAGATTATTCACAAGAACTGGCAACCGCTGGCTGATTACCTAAGCACGGCCTTAGGCAAAACGGTGCATATTTCGACACCCAGAAACCTGGAGCAAGCCAGAACCTCTCTGGGAGACGCAGACTTTGTCTACGCCAACGCCTATCTCTACGCAATACTTGCCGATGAGTTTCAAATTACACCCATAGCGCAGATGCGCAACACCGGCAATAGCGTCTTGAGTCGCGGCCGATTTCTGGTAAGAAACGACAGCAACATCACTAGCATAAAAGATCTCAAGGGCAAGAAGATTGCCCTGATCAGTCGCTTTGGTGCCGGCTCGTATCTGGCGCCACGCGCCAGTCTTGCGCGAGAGGGATTGGATATAGAAAAAGATGTCACTGTCGAATTTACCAACAACCTCAAAAAAGCGGCCTATATGGTCATGCTTGGCGAGGCTGACACCGCCGTCATGTGCGAAGTCAATTACGAGATTCTTTCGAAACGGATTGATACCGGCGATTTAAAATTTTTTGATACGACAGAGCAGTTTCCAGAAGCGATTATGTTTACACCGCACAAGCAGGACTCTGAAATCGCAAAACTCTTTAAGAAAGCCATACTCGCCGATAGTGCCCGTAAGAACGAGGCTTTACGATCGTTAAACGAAATGAAGATAGGTAATTTCATCGAATTTGATCCTGCCATTATGATTCAACTGAACAAACTCATTCGTCAGGCCGGGCTGACGAAAATCGACGGCACATAAAAAAGAATCACCGCCATGCTCATGCGCGTTCAACTCAACCTGCACACCAAGGTACTCGCCAGCCTGATTGCTTTGTTTGTAATTTCTCTCGCCAGTCTAGGCATAGTGTTACTACGCGACGCCAATCTACGCATGAATGAGTTTCGCTTGTTACAGGCAAACGCTCAGGCGCGAACTCTCGCAGGCAATGCTGAAGAACCTCTATTAGTAAGAGATTACCCGGCCTTGGAAAACCTGGTGAACGTAGCAAAGTCTGAACAACAATATGCTTATGCCGCTATTGTTCGCCCCGATGGATTAGTATTTAGCCATTCAGACATGAGTCTTGTTGGTAGTCATATTGCTACGGTGTCGAACAATGAAGGCGTCAGAGTTCTTGATATAGAAAAGAATCAGCGTAAATTGAAAGAAATTGTGTTTCCCCTGGATACCACCGGGCAACACATCGCCAATGCTCATCTCGCATATTACACCGACACAAGCTATAGCATATCTAACGAAACACAGAAGTATTTGGCCGAGATCATTATAGGCACGCTACTGGTGCTTTCGCTAGGCAGCTTGCTTATTACGCGACACTTTACCAATCACCTGGTCAAGCTGACGCAATTGGTAAATAGCAATGGTGTAGATATGCACCTGGTGCTAGACAACAAGATTCTCAACCGCGGCGACGAAGTGGGAGACCTGGCGCGTTCGTTCAAGGACATGTCGGACAAACTGGTTGATCGGTTACAGGAGCTGGAGATACAGATACGTGAAAGAGACAATGCCCGCGCCGCAAACGAAACCAAAAGCGCCTTTCTTGCCAATGTCAGTCACGAGTTAAGAACACCGCTAAATGCCATCATAGGCTATAGTGAAATTCTGATAGAAGATGCCGTGGATACCCATGCGCAACAGAATCTCAAAGACTTGGATCGGATTAAAAATTCCGCCAAATACCTCAATTCCTTGATCGACGACATGCTTGATTTGTCAAAAATTGAGGCTGGCAAACTGGAACTGACACCACATTTGATCGATGTTTCGTGGCTGGTAAAGGAAGTCGGCGCCTCGATAACGCCTCTAGTGGAAAAAAATCACAATGCCTTAACTATCAACATCGCCACGGGAACTGAAAAGGTATACGCGGATCCCTTGCGCCTGAAGCAGGTCTTGTTTAATTTGCTCAGCAACTCAGCGAAGTTTACCAAAGATGGCAATATACAAATCCATGTAGAGCCCGTTGCAAATAGTGTTCGATTCGCGGTTAGCGATACCGGTATAGGCATGAACGACGAACAGCTGAATAAAGTTTTCGACGCCTTTACTCAGGCCGACGCGAAGATCGCGCAAAAATACGGAGGAACCGGTCTGGGCCTGGCCATATCAAGACGACTGTGCGAAATGATGGGAGGCAGTCTCAACGCAACGAGCACGCCAGGATTGGGATCGACTTTTGTGGTTATGATGCCGGCAGTTGAGCCATCGCAACAACAGGCTACAGCTTAATAAAAAATCACACGTCACACGGTTACTTTCTCAATTGCTGTAGCGTGTCTTCCAACGATTTATTTCTAAGCCGCAGATAATCCAGCTTGTAACTGTCTCCCTGTTTCACAACCAATACCGCATCTCCTGAGGACACGGGGAGGATTTCTCTGTCGAATAAATAAATACGTCGATGTCCTTCGTCAATTTTTGCAATAACTTTTGCCTGCGCAATTTGCATCTGTATATGCGACCATTGTTTGTCTGATTGAATCAAGTCACCCACTACGGCTTGCGCAAACTTGGACCACAGCCACAACCAGTCTTCCCTACGCTTGCTACTTCGTTCAATAAAGGCACTCAAAAGCTCTCTTTCGTCGCCAACAGGCAGACCCGCTACGAGTTGAGCGAAATCGAGTGGCGGCGCATAGGTTCTGGGTAATATTCTGGCGGGTTTTTGTATCATTCGCGCACGCGGCGCTGCCGGTGTGGCTGCCGACGCAGGTGCCGCGTCTGATTCCGCCGTCGATCGCTGCCCAAACGATGCTATCTCTTCCATACGTTCTGGCATCGCTTCACTTTCAAGCGATAAGCCAGACGCTGCCATAGACGGCTCTGACATTTCTGATGCAGCCTCAAGCTCTATTGCCTTGGGCTTGTTTGAAACAGGCGCAGAAAGGCTTTTTTCAAGGGGAGCAGCTGGTGGCGCTTGCTTCACGTGCGCAGGAACTTCTGCTTTTGACTCAGCACCACCCGAGGAGTTGCGCTCAAACGGTGCCTGCACATCTGATGCTTGCCTTTTGTTAATTGGCGCACGTTCTTCCAGTGCGATCTCAGTTTCACCAAGACGTATCTCCTTAGGGGCCTCCCGTTGTAAAACCAATACAACACTGACGCTTAAAACAATGGTTGCCGCCAGCGATAAACTCGCTATACGACTTGAGGAAATTCGATGCGTATGCGCTAAGGGAGCCGTTGCCTCAGCTTTTTCGCGAGCGATTTGCATAATCGCCGCGTCCAGGTTTTTACCCGGTTCGGACTTGTTAGACGCATGATAGGCGTCGACAACAGCCTTTTCGCGGGTTTCAAATGTTTGCTCCTGGCTCATATCAATCTTCCAGTAACTGAGAAAGTTTGTTCACTGCATAACGGTAGCGACTTTTAATCGTATCCAGATTTTCGCCACACACCTGGGCAATTTCCTGCAAACTTAGCCCGGATTCCACTTTCAACAAAAAGACATCAAGCTGACGTGGCGGTAGCTGCTCCACGAGACGTTGAAAGGCCTTGCTCTCCTGCTTGTGCGCCAATTGGATATCGGGACTTTCAGTATCAACCATCTCACTAACATCTTCGACGCTGGCCAATCCGATCCGATTTTTGCGGTAGTAATCATATAGACGATTTCGGGCCACCGTATAAAACCAGGTTCGAAAACTGGCGTTTCCGGTATGCGTAAATTGGCCGTGAATAATACTTGTCCATATATCCTGGAACAGTTCATCCGTGTCATCTGTATTAGACAAACGATTGTTGAGATAACGGTATAAGGGTGAGCGATAGCGCTGGTAGAGCATCTCAAAGGCCTCCATATTGCGGCCTTCATGAAACGCCTTGATTAGCGCCTCGTCCGTCTCTTGGCCTGCCCTTATCAATATTCCTCCTGAACAATCGTTGGGCCGCCGAAGGACGGCCCAACAACTTCCATTAGCGGTTTATTCCACTCGTGCATGTCTTGACGGGACGTCAAGCGCCTGCGCAAGACTGATTAGCTGTATAAATTCGCCACGATGACCATTGTCATCACGACCCTTACCGCCACGGGCCAGCGCAGCAATATCTTCCCAGCCGAAATCCTGCAAATATTTTCCGCCACGCAGTTTTTGTCCAAAGGCTGCGACACTGGCACTAAACATAAGCCGATGCGAGGGTTCGGCACTGAGACTTTCCGTCATTACAGGTACAGTGATCAATTCGCTTTGATCCGCATCGGGTTGTTTAAAACGCAATTTCACAAACGCCAATTCCCTAAGTTCCGCTTCTTCGCGTAACCCAGCCTGTGGTTGATAACGTAACGCATCAATCAAGGTATGCGATTGTCCGGCCAGTTCAAGTTCATACAGCGCGGTCACCGTATGTCCCGCGCCAATATCACCCGCATCCACTTTGTCATTATTAAAATCCTCGCGTGCCAGTTTGCGATTAACATAACCAATCAAGCGATAACTGACTACTTTGGACGGATTAAACTCGATCTGTATTTTCACATCCTTGGCAATCGTCATTAACGATGCGCTTAGCTGCTGACCCAAAACCTTTTGTGCTTCTTTTAGGCTGTCGATATAACTGTAACTTCCATTTCCCTTATCCGCCAGTTGTTCCGCCAGATGATCGTTTAGATTTCCCTGACCGAAACCAAACGTCGATAAAGCAACGCCGGATTTGCGATTTTGTTCAACCATATCCATTAGCGCATTGAAGTTGACCGTACCAACATTAAAATCACCATCGGTGCACAACAATACCCGATTGATACCTCCTTTGACAAAAGCAGCGTTTGCTACCTCATACGCCAGCTTGATACCTGAGGCGCCATTAGTGGAACCACCAGCTTGTAGATTCTCCAGGGCTGAGAGTATCTTGTGCTTATCTGCACCTGAGGTAGGTTCCAATACCGTACCGGATGCCCCTGCATAGACGACGATACTGATACGATCCTGCTCACGCATACGTGACACCAATAAACGCAATGACTGTTTTAGCAGCGGCAGCTTGTTTTGGGCGTTCATCGAACCTGAGACATCAATCAGAAACACAAGATTTGCCGGTGGCAATTGTTCAAGCTTTTGCTCATACCCTTTCAGACCTATCTGCAACAGAACGGAATTTTTGTTCCAGGGTGTTTTCGCCAATTCCGTCGTAACGGAAAACGGCTGCTTACGCGAACGAGGCGTGGGATAGTCATAATCAAAGTAGTTGATCAGTTCCTCGATACGCACAGCATCCCCACGCGGAACCTGACCCTGGTTCAACATCCGTCGCACATTCGCGTAACTGCCGGTATCCACATCAATGGAAAAAGTTGAAACCGGCGCTTCTGCCACCAGACGTATCCCGTTATCTTCGAAGTGCTGATAATTCTCTCTGTCTACGGTGACTGGCGCCTGGTAGGGAATAGGATGATGCGGCTTGATCACCCGTTCACGTCGAAACATATCACCCGATTTTGTCGGCGTTTTCGGCATGCGCTCGGTTCGAGTCGTACTCGTTACGATTTCTTCCTGGTGAATAAGCTCCTTTGCAGGGAGGCCGCCAGCCATATCCATATGCGTGCTGTCCCAGTCTTTTTCCGGGGCAATCGCAGCCAGAGATTCATCTGGCGTTTTCTTCTCAGGGATCGCTCGCTGAGCCTCACTGTCGTGACTGATTTCCTGCTCCTGCGTCACCACTGGTGCCGCCAAACGCGCCCCAGTTTCGCTTACAGGGCTTTGTGTCGTACAGGCGCCGAGCGCGGCCCCTGCAACTAGACTGAACAAAATAGACGATGTACATAATTTCATAATATCTCTCCTTACTCTGCGTTATTCAGGAGAGGTAAACGCGCAAAGAGAGGTTTTGGGTTTAAATTGCGGAAATTTTTTTTGCCCCTAGAATCAGCAGGATAGTTACTACCCATAGATAGCTGGGATTTTTTCCGTCAAGAATGGGGGTTAATTCGTAACTCCACTCGACCTAAAAATCACGATATCCACCTCGATCTGCCTATACGCCTATGCAAGCATGAGTTGGAATGAATTTAAAGTATTTCGTCCCATACATCGTAATAGTACTGGACGCGGTAAATCCTATAGTGCAATCCATCACCCGAACGTTTTCATGGATTTTTACAATGGAATCATTTATTAAACAGCTCCCGGAGAATCGCAAACTCAACGTCATATACCGACTCGAAGCCGGTTGCCTCGGACCGAATGGGGCGGATCTGATTGATGACTTTTGCCAGCATGTTCAGAACGAGCTTAATAAGATGATTTCAGAATTTGTGAAATGGAATATAGAACCGCGAGACCAACGCAAGCTAGATGAATTGGAATTTAATATTGGTAATAAGCGCCTGAGTAGAGAACAAGCGAGCCAGATTTTTTCTCATTTTGGGAAAGAATTGAATCGCGTAGAAGAATCTTTTCTCGAACTGGTTTCACAGCTTATTAAGTCTTATACCATTTGATACCACTGGGTGATCCATACTCTCGAGTAATTTACCACTCACTATCGCAATATCAGCTTACATTAAACCACAGCCTGAACTGTGCCCCTTTCCCCAGAGCACTACTAACACTGACGTCACCGCCAAGAAGGTGCGCAAGTCTTTGGGTAATGGCAAGACCAAGCCCTGTGCCACCATAGCGCGATGCGATTGAGCTGTCAGCCTGTGTGAACTCGGCGAAAATTGTCGCCTGCTGTTCTGCAGACATTCCAATACCGTTGTCTCTGACAGTAAACACCAAACGATTCTTGTGTCCGTGCTGTTCGTCACCCACATTAATGACAATTTTTCCGTCATTGGTAAACTTGGCGGCGTTGCTGATCAGGTTGAGTAAACATTGCTTGAGTTTGACATAGTCAGAATGTATGGACGTGATTCGTGATTCGTTGACAATCTCCAGTTGGTTATGATTCTTCTCTGCTAAAGGTCTTGTGGATGCATCCACATCTTCCAGTAAATCTTTTAGAGACACGTCACTCATTTCCAGTTCGAGTTTTCCTGCTTCAATCTTCGACAAATCCAGAAGGTTGTTAATTAATCCTAAAAGGTGTACTGCCGAATGGTTAATGCGCTCCAGATCCACGACTGCATAATCAGGGTGTGATTCTCTGAGTTCCTCTTTTGCCAGTTCCGAATAGCCAATAATGGCATTCAATGGCGTTCTCAATTCGTGACTCATGCTGGCCAAAAAAGCGGACTTCGCTTTATTGGCAACCATAGCCTGATCTCGCGCCTCGATAAGTTCTGATTCCGTCTTTTTGCGTTTCTCCACCTCAGTTTCGAGATCCTGCCGAATTCTCAACTCACGATCACGCAACCTGATATAGGAAAAGTGCCCAATGGAAGTGACGACCATAACCGCCATCGCGAAGAAAACATAAACATAGATAAGGTTCGAAGTTTTTACGCTCCAATAACTAAACTCGACCGCGACATATGGCATATAAATCCATAGCAGCGCATAGAAGAAATAACGCCTGGACCACGGGATAAACGACAGTGCCGCAATCGCAACCAGATTCAAACTGATCGAATAATGTGAGGCGCCCCCCAACATGGCAATCATAGTCGTCAAGGCCAGGCCACTTGCCGCAGTCAACACCAGCGCTGCGCGTTCGATCGACCTCTGTGTACGGGCGCGTTTTACCCACGCCACTATCAGCAACGCGAGGGGAATAAATAACAAGCGTATCGCGAGGAAATGCCAAACCAGGTGAGGTGCGTGTACCCAGTCTAAGAGCCAGAACAATAAAAACAACGGCATCGCCACCCAAATCGCCATGGTTCGAGTGATATTGCGTAGCTCTTCCAGTTTTTCGCTTTGAATGTCCACCAGTGACTTGAATTCGTTACTTTTTCCCGTACCTGTATCGACATCCAGCGGAGATATTTTGAGCTTTTATCAATCTTCCGTTAATTGCTTGTTTTTGTTTAACATAGAGCGCCCATTTTACGCGCGTGTTCGATAAGCATTTCGCGGGAGTTTTGCGCATACCCCTTTTGTTGACAATGTTGTTGCCAGCACTCGAACAGGTGGGCTAGCTGTGGCTCGCTACCGTGGCAACCCAGTACATGCAGGACATGGTCTCCGACCTTCCACGGCCCCTCACCTTTAATCTCCCCGCGGATCACATGCGCAGCGAACTCGATCCCCTGCTCTTGAGCGACCACGTCCCAGTACAGTTCGAAATACAATATGCCTTCCGGGTGGGGATAAAGCGCGGCTGCAACCCGCTTATCTCCATTGGGCGAACGTATCGTCAGGGGCGCGGTGACGGTAAACAGCTTGGCCATAAAGTCTTTTCATCGATATCAAAAACGACAGCATAACATGTACTGCATCTACACAGAATTAGAGCCAATGTAAGTCGGTGTAGATTTCTATCATTAAGTGGATTCGCGCATTGCCAGCAGTCACTGGTCACATTTAAAACTTCTTCTACATACACTCAGTTTTCACAATGGTATAAACCAGTATCATGCGCTGTTTTCGATATAAGCATTTATTTGAATTCCTTTTCGAAGGCATAGATTCAATCATGCAAAAGAATGCACAATTAGAACGCCTATAGTGTTTTTTTCTAACAAGGCTTACCGCATTTTTTGCGTTTTCGATGAGACACTTTTCAATAATTATTTTAAAGTCGTGTTATTTCGTATAGCGCTTCTCACATTCAATACAACACCCCCCCAGACCCTTTGATCGCATCGGCAAGTTCGGGTAATAATTCCCCAGCTGGATGAAGTGACTCAAATTGAATTCTGTCTAACAAGACTTCGTTTGTTTTGAGATCTACTTCGACGTCTCTTGAAGAGTTTTCATATATGTTAACTAAGCAAGTCGTACCAGCACTCATTACATGAGTCTTATAAATTAAACGATAGAGAGAGTTGTTATGAAGAAGCTTTATTCATCAGCAGTATTGATCTTGAGTATGTTTGTGGCACCAGCGGCGTTTGCAGACAAGAGTGGTGGACACACAGAATGTTCTGACGAAGCGAAATGGGCGATTGATGCCGAATTCGGTGCTGGCTCAGGAGATCTTACACGTTGTCTTTCTAAAAAGAGCCATGTGAAAGTCGTTTATCAAATCAACACGAAATGTAAAGATGCTACTTGTACCGCTCCTTATGCGGTAGGCAACATCGGTAACGCAATCAAGGATTACGAAAACCTACACGGAATGGTTCGTGGTCGCGATTACGAACTTGTTGCTGTTATCCACAGCGCTGGTTGGTCTTTGGTTCTAGACGATCCAGCTAAAAATCCTTTCCGCAATGCAGTTGCGGGCTTGCTGGATAAAGGCGTAAAAGTTCTGTTTTGTCAGAATACTGCTCGCTCCAAGCACATCGGTCTTTATGACATGATTCCTGGAATCGGGTTTACTACTTCTGGCGTGACTGCTCTTGCTGATCTTCAGATGAGAGGTTACGCAATGGTTCAGCCATAATCTGAATCTTCGAACGAATCAGCCCCTGCTTTGCAGGGGCTGATTTTTTTTGTAAGATCTGTAGGCACACTCAGTGATTAATGATTAACAGCAGCCCGGCTTTCATCTCCATTCTCTGCCACACCATCATCAAAATCTCTTGGCAATGTTATAGTAAATACCGACCCTTTATTTAACTCACTTGTTAATTCAACATCACCGCCCATAAGCCGACAAAACTTCTTACTTATTGCCAAACCTAAGCCCGTACCTGCATGATCCTGAAACTGGGCTTTTTCCACCTGAGTGAATTCATCAAAGAGGCTTTTTGCATCCTCCTCTGATATACCCACGCCAGAATCACTAACGGAAATCACAACAAGAGACTCGCCCTTTTCTTTTATTGCAGAAAAGTTGATGCCTATTGTACCTTCATGCGTGAACTTGCAGGCATTGCTCAATAGATTCAGCAGTATTTGTCTTAGCTTTACCCTGTCGGCATACATCAGAATTTTTTTATCGGGCGCATTCACTTCCAAACGATTGCGATTCCTAAGCACCATAGGTCTCACCGTGGACACCACTTCGCCAATCAAATCGTCTAGATTGAAGTCTTCCGCTGAAACTGTCATTTTTCCTGCTTCTATCTTAGACAAGTCAAGCACCGCATTTATTAGACTGAGCAAATTTTTTCCTGAATTACAAATCCGGTCCACATCCCCGCGAAGCTGCGCTTCTCCTGCAGGAAGCTCATCCAGTATCATTTCGCTGTAGCCAATAATCGCATTTAACGGTGTTCTCAACTCGTGACTCATATTTGCAAGAAACGCACTCTTGGCATGATTCGCAATTTCCGCATCTTCCTTGGCGTTTTGAAGCTCTAGTTCCGCTTGCTTTCTTTCGAGAGCGACACTTACCCATTGCGCCATCAGTCCCAACAAATCTTTATCTGTTTCCTTTAGTTTTTTGTTTGGCCTGAAAGAGGCAAAATTGATTGTCCCAAATTTTTGGTCATTTACACGCAGTGGCGTGCCCATGTATGCACCCAATCGTGTCGCCAGATACCCTGGATGACTGGCGAAGTCGGTTTTTGATACATCCTTTAACAACAGCGCATCATTTTGTTCGAACGTCAGGCCACACATCGTCTGAGAGAGTTTTAATTTTTGATTCTTTTCTAAAGACACACCTTCTGGTGCAATCACATTAACAATGGTGTTTTCGTTTTTTTCGGTATCAACCTGGCAAACTCTGCCAATTTCCAGACCAAACAACCGACAACCCAATTTCAATAGTTCATCTATTTGCTCGTCAAACGTTAGGCCTGATTTTGTCGCAACCTCATGCAAGGCTCGCATTTGTTCTGCCTGTCGGTGTTCCGATTCTTCCGCACGTTTTCGCTCAATGACTTCATTTTCCAGTTCCGACTTGGACAGTTCCAATGAGTGTCTTGAGTGTTCAATTTTATGGTTCAAACGATAAATATAGAAAACGAAAATCGCCATACCTCCCAGAAGAAGAATATCGACGATGATCCATGCCGCATATTTTTTAAACACATCACTAAAACTGAATTTTCCGAGATCTTTATAGGGGCCTACGCGTAATTCCTTCATCAATTCGTGTACAGGCTGATAGTCCAGAGGCACTGTCCAGCCTGCGCTGTCTGCAGCACGCACTGCTTCATGATTTTGGGGGAGTCGCAATAGCGCAATGGCCACCTGCTGCGCCAGGGCCTCCAGTGTATGCTTGGTCGTAGCGAACGCCCATTCTGGATACAACTCGGTGCTGTGCGCGAAAGGAAACCCAGGGGTATTTTGAGCGTTAATTATAAAGAAATCATTGAGATTTATTCGGCCTTCTTTCGCCATACGCTCTATGATATCTGTTCTCACAGTCCCCGCGTCTACTTTACCTTTTAAAACAGCGAGAACGATATTGTCCTGTGGAAGTCCGTTAAAAATTATCTCCGAAAACTCATCTTCTGGACGAATGTCATGGCTATAAAATGTCTTCAACGCCATCCACCAGCCGCCAAAGGCAGAGGGATGAACGGCCATAAAGGATTTCCCCTTTATATCATCCAGCGACCGTATGTCTTCACGGTCCGCGCGAGTGAAGATAAGTGCACCGAACTTTGTATACGTACCACCCATGCGCTTGTTTCTCAGGGTGACGATTCTGGAAATGCCATGAGTCGCTTCGAGCGAAGCATAGGAGGCCGGGTTAGACAAAACAAAGTCTACTTCTTTCTTCAGCACCGCCTCGGCTAATGTATCGTTATTCAAAGGCAGGATTTCGAAGTGGAAGCCAGGAATCATTTCGGAGAGGTATTCAGCCGTCGGTCCCCACATGCGCAAGGTTCGCTCCTCGCCACGGAGCGCAAGTACACCAACTTTTATGTGCTCAAAAATCGCCTCGCCAGCAGAGACGGTATCCATGCCCGTTGTCAAAAGCAAAGCGGCAAGACTAAGCCATGCTTGTCTTTGGCAATTTCGTAGCAGCCTAAAAACAGGTGTTTTCACCCTATTCTTTCCTATTTTCTATATATACGTCAGACTTCCTTGGTCATATTGATACGTCTTCCATGAATGGCTCGAGCAAAAGAGCACCAATTTATCCGGACCACTGGTGCGAAGTGTATACAAACAGGCTTATTTTGCTCGCCAGATGATTTAAACGGAGGATATCCGGCTTAACTCGCAAGACTTATCGGCACAAAGTGTGAAAATGTTTACACTTAATGTGCTTTAGAAGAAAGCTGAGTTAAACGTCGTCCAGATACTTAGAATTAGACCGGATCGAAACCACATGAGTGGGGAGAGATAAATTTTTTGAGAGGGCATACGCTCATCGTATGCCCAAGCGTAGACGTCTTTCTGAGAACATATCGTCGTCTATTCCCTGGTCAATTTTCACATGATCGATTTCAAACAACGATTGCTGCATAGTCTGGGCGTTTTTTACCGACACTTCTTTCCACATCCAGGCATTGTTTATTCTCTGCCAGGATAAGGTCTGTTTTTTTAACGGTGCGCCTTTCCTGTCGTAGTAGTCAATTCGCGTCTTTACGCATTCCTTCGGGTCCGCAGTTTTCTTATACCAGGACTCCTTGCGACTGTAGATACTGTCTGTCTCGATAGGTATGCTTTCAACAAGGTAAAATTCGTCTCCGTCTTTATCCTTTACTATCCGAAGCAATTCATGTTTGTCCTGTTCTGGCAGACGGGGGGTAATGTCACCATAGGTCAGATCGGAGCCAAGAAAACTCTCACCGAGATCGCGTACGGACACTCGTCTCAAAGAGCGCAGGTTCGGTAGGTACACCCACTGTTGTGCATTTTTCTCCTGGTTGTGGTCATAGCCCCAGCGCATAAACCCAGTCCCCTCTGAGTCAGGTGGATACAGTGTAAACAACACCATTTTATCCAGCAAACCCTGATCGCCTTTCATATCGCGCCATAGACGCAGATAGGTGGTGGTTCTTTTCTGACCGTTTTTTGCAGTAATCGTAATACTCATGCGAGACTGCTGATCCGATCCAGGATTTTTATTGTCACAACGACTGACGATTTCTAAGACATCCGGTTTCTCTTTAACATTAACAGCTGCCAGGGCAGATTGCGTTTCGAGGCATAGAAACGTAAACACGCCATATATAGTCAAACCACAAATAGTTTTTTTCATTATTGCCATTCCCTTATACGACTTGACATTCAACAATCGGCTATATCAACTACACCATACGGGTGTCTATAGCATATAGACGCAAAAACAGTAAAAAGTTCCCTTCGCACTTAATACATTCGTAGCAGACCTATGAGGCTTATTAACACGAGTGTCGCACCGATTACCTGCTTAAATAGCTTGTCTTTTTCTATAATGTAATCGTGTGCTTTTAACCCGAGCCAATGTCCAACAGCCACAACCGGGAGTAACATTAAGGCGGTATCCAATTGTAGCTCAACGTCAAGAGAAATAAACGTAGCTATTTTGATGCTTACCACGACAAACCAAAGCACCAAAAGTGTATTTCTCATTTGTTGCGCAACGACGTTGCGCGAGAATACAGCAACGATAAGTGGTGCTCCGGTTAGTGAAGCCCCCGTAATATAGGCGCCAGTTCCGAGCAGAAATCGATCAAGCCATTTATTGCTACTTTTTATCACCAGTCCGGTCATCCAAGTAAACGCATAGAACAGAGTAACCGAATAGATAAAGATAAGCATTACCCTGTTTGGCAGGCTAATCAAGCCAAATACACCCGCGATAGCCGCAGGAACAATAATAGGCAGGGTGCGAATCATATATGACCAGGCTACGTTGCGAAAACGCGTAAGCAGTGTAAGCGCAGAAAATATCAGCAAGTGCAGGCCAATGATAGGTAACCAGAATATGGGTTGATCGTATATCAGCAACATCAGCGGTAGTGCCAGAGCCGCACCGCCAAAACCAAGCCCACTGCGCACAAAACCGGACCAGACAAAGATCAGCAGCGTCAGCAAAATTTGTGAAGTCGAAAACTCCAACAACATGTGGTTTACCAGAATTTGCTAGTGGGAAATTAAAAGAGCATTTCAACCAGAATCAGGCTGATCCATGGCACGTAAGTAATAATCATCAGCGCCACTATCAACACCAACATCCACGGCAAGGCGGCGCGAGTGACCTGCCCCAAAGACATTCCAGTTAGACCTGCGGCGACATAGAGATTCAGCCCTACAGGCGGCGTTATCATTCCAACCTCCATATTTGTTGTCATGATGATTCCGAGATGTATGGGATCAATACCCAAACTAACCGCAATAGGATGAAAGAGAGGCGCGAGAATCAACAGTATCGACGATGGTTCCATAAAATCGCCAGCAAACCAAAGGATGACATTGACAAGCAATAAAAAAACGCCTGGGTTTAAGTCCTGCTCGATTACCGCTTTGGACAATTCTTGTGGGACTTGTTCTTCCGTTAAGACGTGCGCAAACAACATCGCACAGGCGATAATGAACATAATAACAGCGGTCATTTTTGCCGAATCGAGCATTACCCTGGGTACGTCTTTAAAGCCCATGTCTTTGTGAACGAATAAGGCAATAAACGCGGAATAAACAGCGGCAACTGCAGCTGCCTCAGTGGGCGTGAATACACCGCCATAAATTCCACCAACCACGACAAAAATCAAAAAAAGACCCGAAAACGCGTTACGAAAACTGATCGCAATATGTTTAAAACCTTGCCATTCATCGCGTGGCATTTTCAGCCGTCGCGCAGTTACCCAGGTTGCCAGCAGCAACAGAACCCCCACCAGAATGCCGGGTAAAATTCCTGCAATAAACATCTTACCTACAGATTCTTCGACAGCATCGGCATAGACTATCATCGGAATAGAGGGCGGGATCAGAATCCCCATGCTGCCAGCCGTGGCGATGACCCCAACAGCGAAGCGTTTGTCATACCCGGCCTGTATCATGCCAGGAATCAGAATCGAGCCTATGGCTACCACCGTAGCGGGTGATGAACCGGAAATCGCGGCAAACAGCATACAGGCAATAACGCCGGCCATTGCTAGTCCACCGTCCATCCAACCCACCAGGGATTTGGCGAACTCTACCAGGCGCTTCGATACACCGCCGCTAGTCAAAAAATGCGAAGAAAGAATAAAGAATGGAATTGCCAGCAGCGTGGTGTGTTCCATCGTACTAAACAGTTTTTGCGCTATGATCGTCGGCGATTCTTCAGAGCCGAACATAACAAAAGACAAGGAACTCAAACCGAGACTGATAGCGATGGGAACGCCTATCAATAGCAGTATCAGTAAACCGATAAATAATCCGGCTACCGCCATCAGGAGCGCTCCGTCTTTTCGATGACATGCGCTTCGTGAACGTGTAGCGCATTGCGTTTTCCGGTGATAATTTCCCAGCCCAGGAAAAGAAAATGATATAGCATCAAAGACAATCCAACCGGAATAGACACATAAGGTATCCATTGAGGAATTTGCAGATCTTCTGTCAGATCACCCCATTCATAGATTCGATAGGTATACACAAAGGAATGATAATCTACGATTGCAACAAATACGATACAACAAAGCACCGCAAGGATTAGAACAACACGACGCCAGTGATCAGAAAGACGTTCGAGTAGTATATCAATGCCGAGATGGATTCCGACCTTAACACCATGAGCGGCACCAACCAACACTACCCAGGCAAATAGATACTGTACTAACTCCAGAACCCAGATTAATCCGGTATCAAAAAGATAGCGCAATACAACATTCGTAAACAACAACATGGTTGCCGCAGCGAAAAATATGGTTATGCTAAATTTCTCGAATAAATCGATAGATCGATTAAGTAAATACATAAAACATCTTGTCATTGTAAAAGGAGACTGCGCTCGCAGCCTCCCTTTCAAATGGATTATCGGCCGAGTAGCTTATTGATGTCATCTATCAAATCACCGCCTATCTCGTCACGAAACTCGCTCCACACTGGCTCGTTAGCCTTACGCCATGCGGCCTTTTCTGCTTTGCTCAATTCTACGACCTTGGCAAAGCCTTCCTCTTCGATTTTCTTGCGATCACCTACATCGGCCTCCGCTGCATATTTACGATTTGCATCGGTTGCCTCAGTCAACGCCTTTGTGACTTGCTTGCGAATGTCATCCGGCAGATTTTTCCAGAATTCATCACTGACCACAACGAGATATCCTAAATAAGAGTGATCGGATACGCTGATGTAGTCCTGAACCTCATGAAATTTCTTTGAGTAGATATTTGACCAGGCATTTTCCTGTCCATCCACTACACCTTGACCCAAAGCGGTGTACACTTCTTTAAATGGCAGTTTTTGCGGCGTTCCACCGAGATGACTAATCATAGAAGCGGCAATATTAGAAGACTGGATGCGAAATTTTTTGCCTGTAAAATCGGCTGGAACAGCACGCAGGGGCTTATCACCTTTGGTAGAGAACACCTTCATGCCATTGTCCCATACCGTCAACGCATGCAAGCCTTTTTTATCTAGGCCAGTGGTCAGACGATCCATTAACGGAGAGTCCACTAATTTATGGACATCGGCGATATCGCCAAACAGATAAGGCAGATCGAATGCCTGAAGCGTTTGGGAAAACTTTACAAATTTTGACAAACTGGGCGCAGCCATAATCCCCGTCGTTTTGCTGGAACTGAGTCGCATTGCCTCCAGAACTTTGTTGTCATCATACAACTGCGAATTGGGAAACACCTCTACCTTAACGCGACCATTGGTGTGCTTGTTTACAAGTTCAGCAAATAGATCGGCAGCTCTCCCCTTAGGCGTTCCGGGAGCTACCACATGAGAATACTTGATTGTATAATCCGCAGCGTAGACCTGCATTCCCAACAACGATAGAACCACTAGTAAAAACAGGCGATAGAACACTTTCATTCCGTTCTCCTTCATAACATTCAGATGTAGGCTCAGTTTCGGACATGATCCTTATCGTTATGTTTTTCCAAAACATTGAATCAACATTAGCAGGGAATATACAAATTACCAGAGGAATACTTCCACACTATTTGCGATATAGAAGTTGCACCATAGTTTAGTTAATTTTCGCATTCACTCTGATGAAGGCATTACGAGTTTGCCATTGAGGATGAGGTCTTGATAGTGCGCCAGGTCATTTTCATTGTCTACTTCTCCCCAGCCTGGATCAGTAGGTACTGCGTATATTCTTTCACCGCGCGCAATCAATTGTGACAATAGCCCCGTCATATCGAGGCGATTAAACTCCTCGTGGCTCAATTCTGAAGCATATGTCTTCACAGATTGCCAGGCTTGAGGTGTTAGTTTTAGCAAGCCCATATATTGCCCCTCAATTTGAGACAAATTGTCAGGCTTGTTTCCAATTTCAATCAGCCTGCCGGTGTCGTCTTGACGAAAGGTCTCGGCATCCGACAGAGGATCACTAAACCGTCCCTGCCACAAACTCAGCCAGTCTGGATCATAGGAAATCAGAAATTTGTGAGTGTTTTCGATCAATCTCTTTACGGTCGCAGCGGGATAAAATATGTCCGCATACGATACGATACACGGTGACCGACTCAGCCAGTCATCGGCCGCGAACAAAGATGCAACCATATTGGTTTCTGACCATTGGGAATTGTGAAAACATTTCAGGCCTTGGTCTTCTATCATTTCACTTTTATAGCCAGTAACAACGGCTATTTCATCAATTCCCGCCATGCGCAATGCCGACGTTTGCCATTGGAGCAAGCTTCTTCCGGCCAATTCGACTAGACATTTCGGGCGGTCTGACGTTGCCGACTTCATTCGACTTCCTCTACCCGCCGCAAGAATTATTGCCCTCAATTCTTCACTCCATCAAACCACTTTCTAAATAGCAGAACATCTTTTTGATCGGTCGGTAATTGACGTTCTGGATGCCACATAATTCCCATGATGGGCAATGTTTCGTGTTGGACTGCTTCAATAACACCATCTTCTGCCTGCGCCACAATTTTCAATGGCGAAACGGAATGCCGGGCCGCTAATCGATGATAGCTATTTACTGAATGACGCGCCTCATCACCCGAAACTCTGTGGCTTTCATTGATATGTCCCGTGACTGACACAAGCGAAACACCGAAATAGTGTTGTATTGCCTGCATGCCTCGGCATACACCCATCATTGGCTTTTTATTGTTAATGCAGTATTCAATCAGGTATGTTTCGAGGTCGTCACGCTCAGGCGTTTCACCGCCATATGTTACGAGATCATTTCCGCCTGATAACAAAACACCTACTGGGTTAACTTTCTTGAACAACCCTTCCACTGCAAACCTGCTGTTAGGCAAAACCAGTGGAAGATAACCAATGCTTTGTAGAAACATCGTCCACCGCTGGTCTAAGCAATCGCGTCTCTCCTCATAATCGTTTTCGTTGGCGACGCGTTGGGTTATTGCAAGCAGTTTCACTTCAGTACGATCACCTTTCGATTCGCGCAGTCAAGCTGGAGAAGTGTAGCCTCAGCCCAGGTTCTAAACTGCATTTCACCCGCACCTATGACGGCAGGGACACCCAACTCTCCTGCACGAATTGCCATATGGGAGTTAACGCCGCCATACATCGTTACCAGCCCCGCAATACCAGTTGCAAACAGCCAGTCATAGCCAGGATCGGCGCTAGCGATAAAAACAATACTTCCTCGCAGGCCTTGACGATTGTCAAGATTGCTCGTGACCTTTCCTTCGACTGACTTGAGCGTAATAAAATTGGGCTCGTCTCGCGGCAACTTAAACCACCAGATCTGAGAGGGATCGGTTATTACCGGGGGAAGTACCAGAGAGCGGGTTTCTTCATAAACCGCCTTTCCCTTGCGGATACTTTCTTCAAGAATATTGCGCGGCTCTTCCCAGGAACCATAAAGATATTTCACTACGCCAATATCCACATACGACATATCCTCGCGATCGAATCCCTGCTCTTCACCATACGATTGGAGCAATTGCATGGCATTGCTCAGGCTGCGCGTAAAGACGAATTTGGAATACTCACGTCCCTCGATAGCGGATTTTATAAAATTCAAAACACTCAATCCACTATGGTTCAACTCATGCTGTGCCATCAGTTCTTCCAGCATATTCATCTTTTCCAGAGACATGCGGAATTCACGTCGCTCATGGTTACGCCCAAGTGTTCCTTGCGTGGACCAGTCGAAATACTTTTCCGGCGCTTCGTCATAACGAAGAGAACAAATATCATAAGTCCCGGGGCGCAAATGTCCGTAGCGTTGTAAGAATGCGTCACGACTGAGTAACTCAAAATCTGTGCTAATTTGCGAGCCCACTGTATTCAATGAACTCATAAATCGTTCATAGTCATCCTCACTAAGAACGCCGACATTGATTAGCGACTTCAACATCTGTACAGCAATAAAGCCTGCTCTGGCCAATCCTGCAAATGGCAATGTACCGTAACGCTTGCAGTCTTCCAAAAGCCAATAGATTTTTTCCAGGATATCCAGATCCGAATCAAGTATTTTTTGTTGTCGCTGTTCCAGTTCAGCAATTTTCTCTATATCTACCTTCCACAGACCCGATTCTGGATCAACAATACGGTTGGTTAGTCGCCGCAAACTATTGACAAGCGCATTGCGCTCACCTTGTGCAAAACCGTGACGCTCCAGTTTTTCTATTCGATTTTTAATATCAAGGGTATAACAGGAGTAAATAATCTCAAACTCCACCTTGTCATGATTGTGTGGATTCTCTCGCAGCTGATCCAGATAGTGGTCAACCAGTCGCCCTGCGAGTCCAGGCTCGATATCGGAAGGAATGAAAGAATTAAAGCTTACCCTGACATCAATATAGGGAAATCCGCCGAAACTTTTTAGTAAGGGAAAACTCCGTAGGTTTCGGTAGCCGTAATTGGCACGCTGATAGGCCCAAATCGCATCGGTAATCAGTTCTTTGTAAAGTGATAATGTCAAAGGCCGCGGACGTATTCCGATGATTTCCGCTGGGTTCCAATCTGGCATCACGCCGAATACGGCCTGAGATCCCAGCAAATACGGATGCGGCTGCATTGCCATCGCCAGTTTTTTTTCTATTTGCGACAGCAACCGGGTTTGTTGCTCGCAACTAAGATGTGTCGAATTGGGTAATACTAAAGGCCGAACTTGCAACAAGTACAGATCGTCGTTTTCCGTGACGGCAAACTCAATATCAATAGCATCGTTGTCAAATAGCGAACTAAGTTCGTCAAGCAAATCTGCAAGTCGTTGAAGCCAGGCGGTATTCGGTCTGTTTCTTTTAGACTTTATGCCTATCACAACCTTTACATCATTAGATGTCCCGGCGGTAATCGTGTCTGTACTGCCACTGCCCTCATCATAATTCACTACATAATAGTGTCCACCAGAATTCGGATCTCGGCTAAACGCGACGCCAGCGCGTACCACATTTGTCAACATGGGTTGAATCAATACCTGATCTTTATCATTGATTCGGCCGAATGAAGCGATAACGGCATCTATAGCGTTGGAAACCTGCTCTTTGCCTCTAATATCCAGCAACGATTTGAAGTGTCCTGCCATAGTACTATGCTGAGTATCTTCTAGAAGGCAGCTACTACGGACGATGAGACTCTTGTCAAACCACCCTGACGACTCTATTTGCGAAAGCACGTTTTCCTTCGCCTTTCGCCACTGACCAACCTCTACGAGAATAAGTGGCAGCAGGTTTCCGGTTACGAGCTTTCCCGACAATGTGGCGAGATTTTCCGCTTTCGTACCGAACGCTACCTGAGACATATGCGCTATATTCTGCTTCGCGCCGTCCATAGACGCGTCAGATACGTTGTTTCAATCACGTCCAGTCCACTCACTTTCTTTTCGACATAGTTCATGAATTGAGCGAAGGATTCTTCTCCTGCTTGTGCCCGGATATCGTTAACTGACCACCATACCCCTAGATATGTCTCTGGTGATTGCTGTACCGTATGTCGGCCTTCGATATACAAGACATCCTCGAATAGAGAACTGGTATTTAGACGATCAGAAAGTTGTTCAGTAACGCCAGACCGTCCCGAGGATACACGTTTAATATTGGGTGCGATCTTGTAAAGCGCCTGTTCGATTTCAACTAGTAAAGGATTTGCCTCAATGTAGCGCGGATTCCACAATACGGCCATCTGTCCGCCCGGACGCAATACGCGATGAAATTCCGATATCCCTTTGTCAAAGTCTACCCAATGAAAAGAAGATGCCATCGTGAGCAGGTCGACGCTATTATTGGCTAGTCCAGTGTTTTCACCACTGCCTTTCTTCCATGTAATCGCTAAATTGCCACTATCGGCTTTTCCCTGCTCGCGCATATCGTCATTTGGCTCTATGGCAATCGCCGAGGCACAACCACGTTCGGCCACCATTCGGGTCCAGATGCCGGTTCCAGCACCTACATCAACAAAATCTATTTCATCGATGGTATGTCGAACCTGGCTCAACAAGGCCGTTAGTGCCGCTTCTGCATAGCCAGGACGAAACTTGGAATAGTTTGTAGCCAGCCCGGTAAAATCACCTGGCGCCAGTTTTTCTGCTCTCACGATTTTTCCTCAAGGTGAAAGTGATCCACGATATGTTGCACAATTTGCAACGGCGATAGAGCGCCATCATTCAACAACTCGAGATCTGGACATTTTGGTTCTTCCACAGGAATATCGATGCCCATTACATTCGATACCTGTCCAGCGATTGCTCGACTGTATAGCGCTTTCTGGTCACGCTGCACCAATACGTCGATGGGTACTTTCAAATAAATTTCATGGTAGTGACGAATTTCTTGCCTATTCCAGGCACGAACATCATCGAACATCGAAATCGTTGCACAGACGACATCAATTCCTTGAGTCGCAAGCATATGGCACATTTTTCCGTACTGTGAAGCCAGCTGTCGCCGTTGTTCCAGGCTATGTGATTGTGTATGCCCAAAAACTTCGCGTAGCACGTCTCCGTCCAGGTATACCGATGCCTGACCTATGCTCTGTAAATGCGTATGCAGCAAACGTCCAATTGTCGTTTTTCCCGCTCCAGCCAGACCAGTAATCCAGTACACATGACCCGGTGCAATCGTCGTAGTCACATCAATTTTCTCCGGCCAGACTGATGGTCAAACTAGAAATGGTACCCTGCATAAATGTGACGTGAGCAACAATCACGCCAGTCAAAATACGCTTGATTCGGCCTGGAGCCTATTTTGCATTTCATCGCGTTGAGCAAGGGCGACGGCTAGGCAGTCTTCCAAAAGGCAATTACTCAAAGACTCCAGGTAAAGAGTATTGAACAAAATAATTTTTTCTGTCGGCAGCGTTGGCACTATTGCAATGTGTAATCTGCTATCCCGCTATGAAGGCGTCTTTCTTCCGCACTGGAACGAGGCCAATCTCTTTCTACGTATCCATGAGCAAGTTTACCCTTCAACGATCTTCATTGTTCATAAACATCGGGAACTCGATCTTTGGTCGCAATACATACAGCAAACACCTACGGTAAAATCCTTACATATGGTGCGCAACCCCTCGGCACTGGCAATGTCTCTCGCCAATATGTGGTTATTCCGCGATATTATTGCGGGAATGCCCCTACCCGCGGATGTCACTGACTGGCTCATTTCGAAAAGCGCTCTATCGGATTTTATTTGCTTTGATCGTATCGAACAGATCTGTAGAGAAACGGACGACACACTGGTGATAGATACCAGTGAGCTGTCAGATGCAGAAATCGATGGAACAGATCTCAGAATTAGAGAACATTTCCAGCTGAATTCTTCACCAGGCGAAATAGAAAAAGGGGTCAAGAACTCTCTATTCGATCGTTTTTTGCACCATAGTCCTGTTTTTATCGCTTGGCAGGGCATTCAATTCAAAATTTATTTTTCTGCCTGGGGAAAACTGACGTTATCACCGCAAACACACGAAATTTTCAATTTCAAGTCTGATGCGATCTGGCCTCACGTTTATGATGCTCCGAAGACGATACGCGTATTGATCGACACTAAGAATTTTCATAACATGTTTTTTGAAGATACGAGAAAGTTAATCTTACCGAGACTCGCTGAATATCTTCACAAATCGCTACCCGGTATTGGTCAACACTTATTGCAGCGGTATGAGTCAGCACTAGAACAGTTTGAAGCCATTCAATTGCACGAGCTACCAACAAGAGCCTCGGAATATTATGGGCAAATTCTCAACTCAAAAATCAATTCCTTTGTCGAGCGGCATCCCCATCTACAGTCTCGTTGGAACCTGTTTTAGCTATCCAGAGAAGAGGTTTTGCAAAACGAAGTATTGGCCCGTTTTCGATCCGCTTCTTCGCCGATGGGCATTCAATACCGAGGCAAACCCAATGGTGATAGCCAAGCCATCGACACTTTTAGTATTGCCGGCAACGTCTTTTAGATTCACTCCGAGCACCTTGTTGCCCTGGTTCATTTTTTCATCAGCCAGCTACCCGATGGATCGCCTCATTCTACATTTGAATAGCACTACTGCGCTTCAAACCACTGAAGACACTCTACGTAAAACACGCGGTAGTCCACGCTTAGATCGATCAAGCCTCGCTGACACCCGGAATTTCAGACTCAAACAGCCTTGGACAAAAGATAAGCTTATGTTTTTAAAAGATAACACCGGCACTAATGTCTGGACTGGATTCAATCGTTTTAGTAAGCTAGAAAACAGGTGTCTCGACAGACAATTTTCATAGATGTCTAATGTCGACATAAGCACAATTGCGCATACTAACAATTCAAAAAAACGGGGATATCGACGTGGGGACGATACATATCACTCGACAACAGCTTGGGGTTGGCGGCAAACATTTGGCCATACTGGCAGGTCTAGGGCTGCTCGCATCCTGTGGCCAGGGTTTGGACAAAAACCCTGATACAACAGATGGGCCTCGTTTTTCAGATATACCGCTAAGCTATCTCCCCTTCGCCAATTCATTCAAAGACCAGCCACCTTCGTCAATCGGCCTGTTAAACAGCGAAGACTTCAACGATAGTATTCGTGGCGACATCGTCAGCAATTCGGGAAAACCCGATTTTTTATTCGATACCGCGTTTGACTACCGTAGTGACAAAACAACCGCTTTACCGCCCGTGCGCGACCGCGACTACAATGCGACACTCATATTCGACGGCCAGTATGACACTTCGACGCGTCATGTAACGAATTTTCACACCGACAGTTTCCTGTTTACCAAAAACAGTCGCCTATATCGACAACCTATCTGGCAGACACGCTCTAGCGCGGCGCAAGTCATTTCGAGTGGTGCACGTTTCAACGTAGGCAATTTGTGCCAGCTCAATGGCAAAGGTGACAACAAAGGCAAGTTTCTTCTGGTAGGTCAGGATTATCAAAATGTCGATAACTCCATTATTGTCTACAAGGAAGCCATGCTGTCACAGAACGACAAGAATCAACGCGTGAAACTCTGTGACGCAAACTCAGCCACATGGCGATTTGTCGCCTTGAATGCTAGCGAATCCATGCTACCACTGGAAATTCCACACAAGCTTGCAGGCACCATATTTCAACCGGTACATGACGTGAATAGCGGCGTACTCACCGGTTGGGTCGTCAATGATGCGACAGGTAGTTTGCGCCATTACACGCGAGATTTTAACAGTTACACGTCGATACCTGTTCCTACCACTAACGGAGATGCGGATACCAGCAATGACTGGATAGTGTGGTTGGGCGAGGAAGAAAACGGAAGTTCAATTTGGTTCGCCACCCACGGTGTTCACTTACACCGTTATAACACCCAAAGTAAAACGCTTGTGACACCACCAGGCGGCAACATGCCATCCTTTTCAGCCGTACCAGACAGCAACCATGCACTTCAGGTATTTGGCGCATTTAAACATAACCAGTACCCCTTGTTTGCATTTGACTCCAACTATCTCTATTTCGTCATCAGAAACACGCAAGTTGCTACGACAGGAACAGACGGAACGCCGCTGTATCATTTTATTGTCAGACGAATTCCGGCCGCAGGAACCAGCAGTATGCCGGAGACGCTTGCGCAATTTCTCGCTCATGATTTAGGTAAAATGTTGTTAACTGACAATAAGCTGGTGCTTTCCGTCAGCGACCAGGAGGACACCAGCGAAGGCAGCCGTTTTGTACTCATTGATAAAAACAGCACTTCGTTGGAACCGATGCATGTGACACCGATTACCGGACATAAATGCCTGTTCAATCTGATTGCCAGTGGCACACGGGTATTTGGTAACTCCCTCGCCCTGGAGAGTTGCCGCAAACCCACCACGCAAGATACACACGTACATTTTTTTCAATTTGATGAGTCCGGCCAAGGAAGTTATATCGACAATAAACAGAGCCGAATACTGGCAGCGGAATATACCTCGGAATACAGCCCGTTTGCGCGCAGTCAAACTATTAAGACACTGGTCGTGAAACGTAATATGGTTTCTGCAGGCACAAACTGGACGGATAGTTTCCGTGTCTTCAATCCTGCACTGGCCCAGGACACAGCTATACTCGGCGAGATTTCGGGTAAGAACGAGGCCATGTCGGCACGTGTAACCCTCATGCCTGGTTTTACTGTCGGTATGGTGGAGACACAGCTATCAGTTGAGCGCCAAAAGCTATTCGCCTATTCTTTGCTGCAAGATAACTCTCTAAAAGAGATTTCTCCCGGCTTCTCGTCTGAGGCATCTCATCGCTGGGTTTCCCCGTTTACCTTACCGCCTTAAACGGTGCAACAGGGATGTCGCTGTTCACGTTATAGCGTTCCAAAAAATATTTAGACCGATATCCTAGTACTCATTCACGCACTTACTGGCACATTATTCGCTACAGCCTTTTCTTTAGACGTATGATTTTCACAACCGTTTACTGAACTGCTCAGTCACTATCTATCCAGATAAACAGGGAATGTCTCAAAATAGTCATCGTAACAAAAAGGCGTGTCATTTATGAGTAAACCACTCAAGGTGACTATCGTATTCTCCGACATGACGAAAGCGCCTGCATATGAGTGGTTTGTCGACGAGGTCGATCGAACAAATATCGCTTTCACATTTGTATTCCTAAATGCCCAAACATCAGACACAGCCGAGTATATACGCGCAAAAGGTCTACCCGTTCACTACATAAGCTATCGCGGAAAGAAAGACCTGCCTTTAGCCACTTTACGCCTGATCGGGCTTTTTCTTCGCACTCGACCCGACATCGTGCACACACACTTATTTGGCGCCTCTCTGGCAGGGCTCACGGCTGCGTGGATAACTCGGATAAAAAATCGAATACATACGCGTCATCATTCCAGCTTTCATCATGACTATCACCCACATGCGGTGAAATATGATCGGTACATCAATCGGCTGTCAACGCACATAGTCGCCACCGATAAACTGGTACACGACATACTAGTAAATCAGGAGGCTGTACCCGAGAAAAAAATCAGCATCATTTACCTCGGATTCAAACTGGACTATTTTCGTCACGTCGAGGCTTCGAGAATACAGTTCATCCGGGAACGCTATGGTATACCCGACAATGGTATCGTCTATGGCATGGTCAGTCGTCTGATGACATTAAAGGGAGTCGATTACGCCTTGCGTGCTCTGGAAAGACTGTTAAACGAGGAACCCACATCTGTCGCCGTCATCGCGAACGCGAAAGGCAGCCAACGACAAGAAGTCGAGAACATGATCGCCCGTATGGATTGCGGCGCTCGTATTATTTTGATTGAATTTGAAACCGAAATGAATGCCTTATACAAGGCCATGCATTATTTTATACACGTGCCGATAAATCATCGTATCGAGGCGTTTGGCCAGGTATATATCGAAGCAATGGCAGCAGGCATACCTTGCGTGGTCACCATCTCGGGCATTGCGAATGAAGTAATCAAACACGAGCACAATGCATTAGTCGTCGACTACTGTAATAGTGATGAAATCTATTTTTCACTAAAGAAACTTCAACAAGATACACAGCTAAAAGACAAGATAGTTCAAAACGCTGTTGTCGACTCCAGTCACTTTGAATTCAGTCCAACTGTCGCTCAGTTGGAAAACCTCTATTTAGCCGGAATAACTTCTTAAAGCACCCGATTATTACCTGCCCGTCCAGTTCGAGTATGACCACGCTATGAGCTGATCACTAAGGCGCCTCCGGCGAAACAATAATAAGCGTAATAAGAAAAACGCTTTCACCGTCGATATCGACGAAAACGCCTTCAAGTTTCATCTTTTTTCCGATTGTCAGGCTCTCGACCGTGAGAGGTGCTCCGGCACGGGAAAATATCCTGGCATTTGGCTGTAGGCGCCCGCGTAATATTTCGCCTTCAGACGTTTCCAGCATCATATCACCTGGCAACTCTGCCGACTCAGCCTGTAAATTGGCATAAAGGCGGTGATAACTTCCGATAGGGGCAATCTGTACAAGCGCAACCTCTACAATAGGCATCCCGTTAACGCCATTTTGAGCCTCTCGAACATGACCAATAACGGTTACATATTTTCCAACATCGGAATTCGTCAGCTCAACCATCTCCGCTAACTCGTCAAAGATGCTCGCCGATGTGATATCTGCCTGCATACAGCTAGAAGAATCTTCAGCTTTGCGACACACAATAATATTCTCGCCGTCTACGCTAATCTCAGTCAGCTCGCCGGATTGCCGTACGAGTTTAGTCTGTATTGCTCCTGAGACAGCTTCGATGAATACAACCGGACGAAACCGATAGGCGCCGTTACCTGTTTGAATAATATGCAGTGATTTACCAGCATCAATATCAATCTGAATGGAAAGATTTTCTCCTGGCCTCACTTCAAGACCCTTGCGTGCCAGTAAATCTATTTTTCTATTCCCAGTCAGCGATGGAAACACCCGCTCTATTACATTACCTTCATCGTCTTTACGCACCAACTCTAGACCGTTTTGTTTTAATATCATCCTTAGCTTTCGATACATCCCGGTTGGCACATCGCTTCGCATAGCAAACAACTCTGCATGGTCGCGCAAGGCCAACAAATCAATCGTCTTTTCGCCGGAAAATATTGTAATGCGATTATTTTTCTCAGCGTCTTGCGTGTCGTTTTCATCTTCGACACTTTTCTCCGAACCGCCCAAGAGTGATATTTCACTTATCGTGACATACACAGAATCAAAATCGTCACTTGGTGCATCGGTAATGAAAAGGGAAACCGATCCTGTATTTGAGTCGTTAGATTTACCTGTCTCCCCCCGGCCACAGGAAAGAAATAGGAATAGTGAGAATAGAGACAAACCGAAGATTAATCTGTGCGCAAAACACGACATATATCTACCTTTATGAGAACCTTGCTTGGACGTAATCTCGAACTGTTTAATACACGAATTCATTTGGAAAAAAGTTCCCCGCCCACCAACGCTCAAGCTTTGTATTTATTCCCGCGTAATAGTCAGTGTATAATTCATTTCGCCTGTATAGATTTGATAATAACAACTGACTATGTTTTCACGTCACCGTCGAATTTTCGATCAACGCTTTGATATCGTGCGCTGGTTTTCTGTAACCGGGTTTGTCGCTATACTCATACTGAGTCTTGTAAGCGCTTGGTATTTTTCACAAATATTTACCCGCAACATACTTGAACATGACGCACATGTAATGACAGAGTTTGTCAACAGCATAATTCGACAAAGCAGTGAATCTGATATCTCTCTGACAACAACAAATCCCAGCCCCCTGACCGTATTTTTCGAACAATTGAGTCAGGTACCCGGTATCATTCGCGCAAATGTATATTCAACCGAACACAAAATTCTCTGGTCCAGTCATGCAAAATTAGTCGATCAACATTTTTCCGAAAACGACGAGTTGGATACCGCCCTGAGTGGAACACCTGTTGCCAACCTTGAAGATCACCATGAACTCAGCAAAGCTGAGCATATATTGCTTCCATCTGACGTGGACACTTTCGTTGAATATTATCTTCCAATATGGAAAGCAAAAGACAAAAATGGCGACATAATAGCCGTAGCGGAGGTCTATCGTGTACCACTCGGATTATCAGACCAACTGGTCAGTATCAAAAGATCCGTCTGGACAGCCATAGTCACTGGCGGTCTATTTTTATTTCTCAGTCTGTTCTGGACGGTACGTAGAGCATCGCGCGTTATCAAGTCTCAGGATCTACAGATTGCAGAATCCAGTCGCTTGGTCACCATAGGCGAGATGGCTTCAACCGTCGCGCATGGACTACGGAATCCACTGGCAAGCATACGTTCTTCGGCCGAGCTTGCCATGGAGAATAATAATGAAAGCGAAACTGACAGACTTCTCGAATTAATCATTGAGGAGTCGGATACGATGGAGGCGTGGGTAAGACAGTACCTCAGTGAAATGAAAGTTCAAGAGGGTGTAACCGAAACATGTTTGCTTCACTCTGTGATCGAACAATCATTACAAACATTGGCACATCACCCTGGTTTTGCCCGCAATCATTTTGTTCGGGAAATCGCAAACGAACAGGTAGACGTCAGCTTTAACTGTATGTTACTTACTCAGATCATCGTTGGATTACTGTCCAACGCCATTGAGGCACAACCGCAGGACAATATCATTCGACTCGAAGTATGCCCTGGGCGTCGTATCGACGAAGTCATTCTTAACATTAGCGAACATGGCATAGGAATAAGCCAGGAACAGCAACAAATCGTCTTTGAGCCATTTTATTCCACCAAACGTAATGGACTAGGCGTTGGTCTTTCATTAACTCGGCAGATATTGAAGCGTCATCATGGCGCAATCGATATCGCCTCCGCGCCGGGTAAAGGCACTACCGTGTGCGTCTATTTGAGGATTGCGAAATCGTGACACCGCTGCGCGTTCTAATCATAGAAGACGAAAGAACATTTGCCAATAACATCGCCACCTATCTGACGAAGTCCGGATTTTCCTGCCGTAATGCCTATAGTGGCAACGAGGGCATACGGATATTTAGGGAATTTTCACCGCAACTGGTATTGCTCGACATCAGCCTGGGGGATATGAGCGGCATAGAGGTTTTGAAGACTATCCGCGCGAGCAATGCAAACTGTCCGGTCATTATGATGACGGCATACGGCAGTATTGATATTGCAGTAGAAGCAATGAAGTCCGGCGCAAACGAATTTCTAACCAAACCTGTTTCGCTCAAATCCGTCCGTCAATTGATAGTAGATATACTCACAGGAATAGACGCTGCATCGCTCGACAAAAACACAAAGGAAGCACAGGGGTATCTATCACGCATTGTTGGCCAAAGCAAAGTCATTAAGAAATTGAAACAGGAGATACGCGCTTTGCTCAAAACCGAAGGTGGCGCAGATCATAGCTACGCCCCTCCGGTTTTGATAGTGGGAGAAACCGGCACGGGTAAGGAACTTATTGCCCAGGCATTACACTACGAAGGCAAACGAAGTAAAGGACCATTCGTCGAAATAAATTGCACAACCTTGCCAGAGTCACTGGTTGAGTCTGAGCTTTTTGGTCATGAAAAGGGGGCCTTTACCGGCGCCATCAGCAAGAAACAAGGCTTGTTCGAAGCCGCCCACGGCGGAACCTTGTTTCTCGACGAAATCGGTGACATGCCGATGCAGGTGCAACTTAAATTACTGAAGGTACTGGAGGACAAAGAGGTTCGCCCCTTAGGTTCCTTGCAGAGCCGCAAAGTCGATGTACGTATCGTCGCTGCAAGCAATCGTCCGCTCGACAAATTGGTGGACGAGGGTAGTTTTCGCGCCGACCTGTACTTTCGTCTTTCCATTATCCAGATAGAATCACCGCCCTTGCGTGAGCGCGGTGGAGACATAACTCTATTGGCCAGACATTTTCTACAGATCTTGTCAAACGTCTACCAACGGCCAGTGCCTGTACTGACTGATGGCGCTATCGACGCCATCCAGCAGCATACATGGCCAGGAAATGTCCGAGAATTGCGCAACCTGATGGAAAAGCAGATAGTGACCTCAGTCCATGATCGCCTACTTGCCGAACATCTGAAATTTTCTGATGTTCGAAAAGCCTTCAATACCGACAACTTCCCGGAACCTTCTAGCGAACTCAATCTGCACGACACTGAAAAACAATTACTTCTCCGCGCGCTAGATAAAACTGCCTGGAACGTCAGTGCTGCTGCCAAAATACTCGGCGTAACACGCGATACCTTACGCTACAGAATGAAGCGCTATGGATTGCAACGTAAACGCGATTCGTAAACAGCCTTATATCTCTAACGCAACGCTGACTTCGTCTTCACTAGCAGCACCTGTCTCTGGTCTGAGCCGTTCAGTAAAAATCAGTGGCATTCCATGGGCAGGTCTCAAACTTATGGCTAACTGAGGTTTAGGCACCTCCTCGCGATGATATTTGACCCTGAACTGTTGAATAATCTGCGAGAGTAACAACACCGCCTCAATCATGGCGAAGTGGTTTCCAATACAAACCCGATGCCCTATGCCAAAAGGATAGAATGGTTTGCCCTTGCTCTGATTTTCTTTACCGAGAAAACGCTCCGGCAAAAATTTTTCCGGCTCATCCCATATTTGGGGATCGTGATTCAGATTATAGAGATTAACAATGGTGTAAGCGTCTTTTTCGAATGCGACGTCGTCTATCTCGACATTCTGGTCGACACGCCGCAGCAACAATACGATGGGAGGATACAATCTCATGCTTTCTTCAATAACGGCTCGCGTCAAAGGCATCGCTTCCAGATCCTCGTAACGCGGCCTGTTTTCACCTAAAGCTTGTTGAATCTCCTCGGCCACCTGCTGCTGTATATCCTGATGTGTCGCCAGAAGATATAAGGTCCAGATCAAGGCCGCCGCCGTCGTTTCATGTCCGGCACTATACATGGTAATGGCCTCATCAACGATTTGTTGTGAGCTCATGGCTTGGCCGGTTTCATCATCGCGGCTGTCGAGCAATAGTTGCAACAAGTCGTCGGCCGACGTGATGGATTCCGCACGTTGCTCAATAATGTAACTAATAGTAGAGCTCAAAAACTTCATCGCGCGATCAAAGCGTCGGTTACCTTTCGTCGGGATATAACGAGGCATTGGAAATGGGTGGAAAAAATTTAGCATTGCGTACTTTAATGCCACGGCCAGTTCCTCCGGAAGTCGATCTCCAAATTCCGTCGCATTTTTCCCAAACATAGTGCGTGAGATCACTTCCAGAGTCAGCGATGAAATCGGACCAGAAACGTCGATCTCAGCACCTGTGGTTTGCCGCAGACTGGCAACAAATGCCTCTCCTTGCGCGCTGATCGTATTTACCATCGTGGCAATATTGCTCTTGTGAAATATAGGCTGCATCATTTTGCGCTGCCGTTTCCACAAATCCCCCTGACTGGTGACCAGCCCCTTGCCCAAGACCAACGCCAGACCTCGAGGCTTGTTCAGGTCGTAGGGTTTAACAAAGATATCTTTGTGGCGAATCATGACTTTCTCTATCATGTCCGGCTCACCAATCAAATAAACAGCCTTCTTCCCCAGAAAGAACTTGGCCAACCTGCCACGCGTCTCGAACAACCTGAACATAAACGCCAGAAAATCCTTTTTTACGTCTTTAATACTCCCTAGCAGGAATTGTCCTCGTTCGATAGCAACGCGTTCGTGATCCGTCATTTTTCCTCCTGTTAATCTGGCCTATTATTTACATCAATAGAAAAGTAGTGAGTATTTACTTGTACATCTTCAGTCCCGGAAACGCAGGCTCATTTCTCATGCACTTAATCCGGCTCGCATGCAGTTACACTGATTAAACTGAGTTTACTGTGCGACATGCTACAACAGCTCAGTTTATTTCACTACAGGCGCGAGGAACCGGTTAATCCATAATCACACATTACCTGTTGTTTAAATTTTTCATCAGAACTATCCTTGACCTATGTCACACACAGGGAAACGATTGTGAAAACAGTATCAGACAAGCATCTTGCCAGGCCGCTGATATGTGGCTTACTCACACTACTACTTGCATCGCCAGTAGTAGAGGCTGAAAGTGAATTCGAAAAGTGGAAAAGACAACAGCTGAATGATTTTTCGGAATACAAGTCGAAACTGGATCGCGAGTTTGCCGATCACTTAAAGGCAAGTTGGATTGAAATAAAAGGCCGCAAGGAAAAACCGCTTTTTGACGAGGAAAAGGTTATCACCCCGCCGAAGGCCCCCGAACCTCCGCCATCAAAGACCTTGGTAGAGCCGCTAATGGTTACGCTACCAGAGCGTAAGCCACCGCCTAAACCAGTTCCACCTCCTCCTGCGCCAAAACCGGTTGTACATGGCGTCCAGGTAAAATTCGATTTTTTCGGTAATGAACTGGCGTTTCCTTACGACAGAAAAATCCAACAACGCATGAGTGGCGTGATTGATAAAGAAACCCTCAGTGAACGCTGGTCTTTATTGGCCAAATCAGAATTTGAGCCTTTGCTCAAGCAACTGCAAACCTCGCAAAGGGATTTGCAACTAAATGACTGGGCGTATGCCATACTTGTTGACCGCGTTGCGAGAGATGTTTATCCAAGACAGACTAATGAACAGGTTTTGTTTTCCTGGTTCTTGCTCATCAAAAGCGGCTATCGCGCACGTCTGGCATATCAGGACAGGCAGGTGTTTCTGCTACTGCCTGTAAAGCAGCAGATCTATTCCTCTCAATCGCTTAGCTATAACAATCAGAAGTACTATATTCTCGATTTTGATGGCGGAAAACAGCCACGAGTCAAATCCGTCTTCACATACGATAGCGAATACGATAAGAACAACAAACTTTTTGATTTACAGTTGAATTCTTTACCCATTACTGGTGATAAGACCGTAAAGAGAAAGCTCGAATTTTCGTATACAAATAATAAATACGCATTTGAAACAACCAACAATCAGTATATCGTTGAATTCATGAAAACCTATCCGCAGGTACACTGGGACGTTTACTTCAACGCAAATCCGGTTAGCTCCCCTCGTCAGCAATTGGCCGATCAGCTGCGCCCTGTACTTCAGGGCTTGACTGAATTAGACGCCATTAATCTATTGTTGCGTTTTTCCCAAACCTCATTCAAATACGATACTGACGATAAGCAATTCGGGTTTGAGAAGCCGTTATTTCCAGAGGAAACTCTTTTTTATCCTGCGTCGGACTGTGAGGATCGTTCTTTTATTTTTGCCTGGCTGGTAAATGAATTGCTGGGGCTAGACGTGGTTGGGCTCTTATATCCCGGCCACATGGCAACCGCCGTACGTTTGAATACGGCAATTGATGGCGACACCATCACCCACAAAGGCAAGACCTTTTATATTACTGATCCCACCTATATCAATGCCAACATCGGCATGGCTATGCCTAAGTTTAAAAAACAAAAACCGGAAGTTTTAAAAATTGAAAAATTAAGTATTTAACACGATCGCAAGAGAACACAGTAATATACTTTATTCGATCGTTCTAGCGACGCAACTATTCACCAGACGACTTGAGCAAAGGGATAATGGAGGTATTTGATTGTTGGGCCAAAGGCCCAACAACTGCGTAACGAGGAGGTTTGTCGGCTTTGCTATCGGCGCCATATTCAGGCAAGATAAAAAAGAACGTACTTCCGTTTCCTCGCACCGAAAAATAGTCTATTTCGCCATCGTGTGCCCGAACAACACTTTTGCAGATGTAGAGTCCTAAACCTGTCCCGCTACGACTACGTGAATCAGACGAATCCGCCTGAGAGAATCGCTGAAATATACGCTTGCGGTACTCTACCGGCACGCCTACGCCGTTGTCACTCACTGAGACCTTGATGCGGTTCTTCTCGTGTGTACGTGCGTCGATAATAACAACGCCACCCTCAGAAGAAAATTTCACCGCATTACTGATCAGATTGGAAATGACTTGGATGAGACGCTCTTTATCGCCCTTCACCCACAAAGCCTTACTTCCCAACACCACATCCAGTGAAATATTGCTTGCACCAGCCATACTCTCGTTTAACAGCGCGGCCTCTTTTACCAGTTCACGCAGGTCAAGCCTTGTGAAATTTAAGCTCACGCCACCGGCTTCCATTTTTTGAATATCCAGTAAATCGTTTATGAGAACTTGCAGGCGGTCTGCATTCCGTTGGGCAACGGATACCATATCGACGACTTCGGAATTTAGCGTTTCACCAAACACGCCATGAATGATTGACAACGATCCGACAATAGAGGTCAAAGGTGTGCGTAACTCATGGTTCAGAGTGGAAATAAATTCGTCCTTTTGTTTTTCGATCATTTTTTTCTGTGAAATATCTTTCAAAATCAGCGTATACATACGCTTTCCCGAAATTGAAAACTCCGTCAATGCGATTTCCGCCGGAAAAACTCTTTCACCACTGCGTACGGCATCACCATCAAAAGCGGCAAACCGGTTACTAGGCGCACCGACCCAACCGAGATCGCCACCTGTTTCCATTTGCAAGGCGCCAGGCGTCAGCCTTGGGACAATGCTTTCAATCGGACAATTGGAAAACTCTTTGCTGTTATATCCCAACACAAGTTCTGCCGCTGGGTTCCAGAATTCAATTACGCCTTTCTCGTTAAAACTGATTACAACATCTGCCACACTATTCATAATCAGCTGCAGATAGTCTCGATTCCGTATCAGCTCATCGAATTGATCGTTGATCGTGTGTTTCATATCATCGAAGGATTTTACCAGCGTCTGAAATTCTTCATATGGATCGCTGACGACGGGCTTGGTATCTCCATGTATGGAGAAAGAAGACGCCATATCTGTTAACCATTGAAATGGTTTCTGCAATACGAAGCGCATGAACACCACGGAGAATAAAACCGTCACCGCTATCATCAAAGAATTGGAGACCAGATATGGCCACAGATATTTATAAACCAGCTTATCACGATACGCTTCGTCGGCTTGTAGCGTCACGCGTCCAATAAATCGTTCTTTGAAATATATATCTCGAGACATGACATAAGGACCACTCAACTGATCCCCTGCACTATTGTATATCCTATTGTCATTGTGATCGGTAACCACGATCGCGCGAATAAACTCATTTTTAACATAGGCATCGCAGACCAGCGAAATGGCGTTTTCGTCGAAATTCCACAAAGGCGTGGCCAAAACCTGTGTCAACGCCTGAACGATATCGGTAGAGTGATTGGCAATATCTTGCTCAGCATCTTTAGCTGAAAAATAGAGACTAACACTGGCGATGAGTATAACTGCCGCCAACAACAGCAGGAATAAGCTCAATACATAGGTTCGGATTATAGAACGGCGTCCAGATTTCATATAGGTTCTCAAATACGCAGAAAGCCATTCTGTCTTTTATATTTGCGCTAAATCAATTGATTGATGCGGTTATCCTGTCCAATGTACCGTCATCACGCATTTTCGTCAGAACGCGATCCACTTCGTCCTTCATTTTTATCGCTCGCCCTTTTTTCGACAATGCGATAAAAAACTCCCCTGTTGCTATCGGCTTAACAGCATGACTTATTTTGCCCCTAAATTCCGGGTATTGATCTTCCAAATATATGGCTGTACTACGATTCAGTATCACCAGATCGACCCTGCCAGCTAAAAGCTTTTTCACATTAAGGATATCATCTGCGGTCACTTCAAAAGTGATTTCGTGTTGTTTCGCTGCCTCATTGAATTCGCCATAGTTGAAACCGCGAACACCGGCCACGGTATAGTCTTTTAAATCCTGCCACTGGTTCCAGTCTATGAGTTTGAATCTGTCTTTAGCGTAATAAAGGAGCTGAGGATCACTCAGTGAAATACTGGAATATGCCATATAGGCTTCACGCTCCGGCGTTTTTTTCACCATTAACAGCACATCACTCTCACCGGATTCCATCTGACGCAAACATCGTTCATAGGGATAGATTGCATATTCAGCAGACACAGCCATGCGCTGAAATAGTTCTTTAGCCACATCAAATGCCCATCCACCACCTGGCGCTTCTCCCTCTTTGCCTATCGTCCAGGGCACCCAGGGATCGGCGGATACGCGCACTGTCTCAGATTCAGCGTGACACACGCTATGGGCAAACATGAAAAATAGTAAGGAATAAATCCGATTTAAAGAGGTGGCCGTGCGTGATATGTCGTTTTTCATTTCGACGTTATCCTGTGGAAGCGAACCCGTATATTTCACCGCTTTGAATGGTAAAATATTGTCGAGTCAAGTATTTCAGGCTGCGATACCTTGGTCAAGACCTATACAGGGGCAGACTCTGCGGAAAATTTCATACCAAGACGTATGATGCGCTAATCGGCACACTTGGATTGCTGATATTCCAATGTTTGCGGTCAGACAAACACTCACCACAAATGCGGCGTGGATAATCAGCCATTGTTATTTCACTCAGCAGCGACTCGCCCTTTTCCATACAAAATGCGATTTTTCTCCACGCCCGCGCAAGCAATTGATATTGTTGTGTAGTCCGCTAACGCTCCTTTTCAGGCAATATTTTTCTTTGAAAGCTGTTTATATATACAGTACCATTTCTACCCGGCAATCATACAGGCAGCAGCTGGTCCGGGCATCCGATTTCTACACAAGCAGCCGAACTATGCCCTCACTTTACGCAGAACTCCATTGCCTGAGTAATTTCACCTTTTTGCGCGGCGCCTCGCATCCACACGAGCTGGTACAACAGGCGGCGGAACTGGGATATCACGCGATTGCCATCACTGACGAGTGTTCTTTCGCCGGGATCGTACGTGCACACGAGGCAGCCAAACAACACCACATCAAACTAATCATTGGTAGTGAAATAAAAGTCGAAAACGGACCGCGCATCATTTTGCTTGCCCGTAATCACGACGGCTACACACAATTGTGCCAACTCATCACCCGTGGCCGACGTGCCGCAGCGAAAGGTGAATACCGACTTACTCGGAAAGATTTTCGTACAGATCTTTCTCAATGCTTGGCGATTTACCTTCCCGGTAAACGTTTCTTGCAGCGACAGGCGTTATGGCTTCGACAACACTTCCCACAGACTTGCTGGATAGGCGTGGCCTTACTGGGAGAACAACAGGACCGACAACGACTGGCGCGGTTGCAACAATTTTCAAACGAACACAACATACCATTGGTTGCCTGCGGTGATGTCCATATGCATACGGCACAGCGGCGACTGCTACAGGATACATTAACCGCCATACGTCTCAACAGACCACTACACCAGCTCGGACAACAGCTATACATGAATGGCGAGCGTCATTTGCGGCCTTTATCGCGTCTGCAAAAAATATATCCGGCTGCACTGTTACAAGAGACAGTTAAGATCGCGGAACGCTGCCAGTTCAGCCTCGACGAGATTCGCTATCACTATCCACGTGAAGTCGTTCCCGAAAACGAAACTCCTGCCGCGTATTTGCGTCGCCTCACCTACGAGGGCATGCAACAACGTTGGCCACAAGGCGCAAACAAAAAAGTCATCGACATTATCGAAAAAGAATTGGCGCTGATTAGCGAACTGGTTTACGAACCTTATTTCCTCACGGTATACGACATCGTTCGCTACGCACGCAGCAAGGAAATCCTGTGTCAGGGTCGCGGTTCCGCGGCTAACTCCGCGGTGTGCTATTGCCTGGGTATAACCGAAGTAGACCCATCGCGCATGGAAGTCTTGTTCGAACGTTTTATTTCTAAGGAACGTGATGAACCACCCGACATCGATGTGGACTTCGAACATCAACGCCGCGAAGAAGTCATCCAATATATTTATGAAAAATACGGCCGCCATCGCGCCGCACTTGCAGCAACGGTAATTACTTACCGACCACGCAGTGCCTTTCGTGATGTAGGAAAAGCCTTGGGCCTGGATTTAGTGCAGGTAGACAGGCTCGCCCAATCCGCCAGTTGGTGGGACGGCAAGGCAGTAAAAGCAGAACGCATACGCGAAGCCGGCTTCGATCCGGACACGCCATTGATCGCGCGGGTGATGGAGCTAGTGAATACCATCGTCGGTTTTCCGCGGCATTTGTCGCAACACGTGGGCGGTTTCGTGATCTCCGATTCCGATCTCGCTGCACTAGTGCCGGTAGAGAACGCCAGCATGCCCGATCGCACCGTCATTCAATGGGACAAAGACGATCTTGAAGCATTAGGCCTGCTCAAAGTCGACGTGCTGGCGCTAGGCATGTTAAGCGCGATACGCCGCGCCTTACAGTTAATTAGCGATTACTACGGCAAGCCTATGCGCATGCAGGACATCCCTGCGGAAGATCCCCGTGTATATGAAATGATACAGAAGGCCGACACCCTCGGCGTGTTTCAAATTGAATCGCGCGCGCAAATGGCGATGTTGCCGCGACTGCGTCCAAAAAACTTTTATGATCTGGTGGTAGAGATTTCACTGGTCCGACCAGGGCCGATACAGGGCAATATGGTGCACCCTTATTTGCGCCGGCGTAACGGTGAAGAAGCGATTACTTACCCTAACCTCGCGGTACGCGACGTACTCAAGCGCACGCTAGGCGTACCTATTTTTCAGGAGCAGGTGATTAAACTGGCCATGGTCGCCGCCGGTTTTTCCGGCGGTGAGGCCGATCAACTACGTCGCGCCATGGCTGCCTGGCGTCGTCGCGGATCACTGGAACCGTTTGAAGAAAAATTGCGCGATGGCATGGTCAGTCGTGGCTATAGCGAGCAGTTCGCGCGTCAGGTGTTTGAGCAGATCAAGGGTTTTGGTGAATACGGTTTTCCAGAATCACACGCGGCGAGTTTCGCTTTATTGGTTTATGTTTCGGCCTGGCTCAAACATTATGAACCCGCAGCGTTTACCTGCGCTTTGCTCAACAGTCTGCCTATGGGTTTTTACGGTCCGGCGCAACTCGTTGGCGATGCGCGTCGACACGGCGTAGAGGTGTGCGAAGTCGACGTCATGTTAAGCGAATGGGATTGCGTCCTCGAAGGCGAGGCGCAACAAAAACCCCGTCTACGTCTTGGGCTACGCATGATTAAAGGTCTGTCGCAATCTGGTGCCGAACGCCTGTTGCAAGCGCGCGCGCTGCGTCGATTTAGCAGTGTGCAAGATATGACACAACGGGCCGACCTGGACAAACGCGATACCCAGGCACTGGCCAGTGCCGGCGCACTAAAGGCCTTGGCGGGACATCGTTACCGCGCGCGCTGGGAAGTTTTAGGCACAGAAAAACCCTTGCCCATGATACGCGAACCGATACAAGAGGCCTTGCCCTTGTTACCGCCGCCGAGCGAAGGCCAGAACATCGTCGCCGATTACCAGTCGAAAAACCTCAGCCTCGAACGTCATCCATTGGCCTTATTGCGCGAACAACTCACGCGCAAACGCATACGCAGCGCGGCGCAGGCACGTGATTTTGCGCACGACCGATTTATTCGGGTCGCCGGCATCGTCACCGCGCGACAACGACCGGGAACCGCCAGCGGCGTTACCTTTGTCACACTGGAAGACGAAAGCGGCATGCTCAATATCATCGTCTGGCGTGACATCGCTGAACGACAACGACGTGAATTACTACGCGCGCGGCTACTAGTCGTCTATGGAAAAACCCAAAGAGAAGGCGATGTATTACACATTATCGCCATGCGCCTGGAAGACTATAGTCACCTGCTGGGACAACTGAATACACAGTCTCGGGATTTTCATTGATACGTGTTTGCAATATTTCGGCGATCGAAAACGCCACTATCAGGACACATAGCGATAACAAAGCCTTGAGTGGAAAATTCGACATTCCCACTCAAGGCATTTCGTCATAAAAGCGCTGTTATGGCTGCACAACAAACGCGTCACCCATGCCATGCGGCATCATGCCACTCATCGAACCATGCACATAACCCGTCGCATACATAGTTCCTGACCCGGAGATCACCATGTCGCGTACACTGGCATGCATCTCTGCATCCAGGTTTTTAAAGACCGAAAATCCGCTATCCGTCAGACTCATGATTTCAGTCATACCATGCATCTGCGCACCGCTACCGTTATTCATTTGATGAAAACGCGTCGTAGCAACATAAACGCCCGATGTATTGCTGTAAATACCAGTCGCGACTTCATCCTGATCCGGCGTATTGTCACCGTGCGCCAGATAAGTCGGCGTGCCGCCACTTTCATCGAAACGCAATGCATAAGTGCTAATGCCATTATTGTTGTGTTGCGTTCCGATCACATACACGCGACTGTTAAATGTCGTAACACCTGTCACCATACGGTCATGCGCCTGGCCTGGGTTGGCGGTTTGGCTACTGGTGTCAAAAGTTTCGGTAGCAACACTGCCGTCAGCAGCATTGAGTTTTAGCAAGAATGGATTCAGCCCTACATGCTCACTCGCCGGCGTAGCAAAGTTGCCCAATGTATCACCAGCGATGTAAACGCCATTCAAACCGACAGCGATACCACGACCAAAATCCCGCGCCGCCGTACCATATTGTTTTGACCATGCCAGTGACAAGTCTGCACTATATTTAGCGACGACGACATCTTCCTGGCCCTTGCCGACTTCGCCATTCAATGCGCCTGTGACTGTACCTATGACGTATACTGACTGGGTGTTGGCGTCACTGGTAATTGCGTAGCCTTCCATGTCTCCTGATCCACGCAATATCTGTGGCGTACCCATAGGTGTAAGCGACGCACCATTCCACTGATAGCGTGCAACAAATAATGCCCGTTGTCCGGACGAAAAATCCGACGTCGACAGATTTCCGCGTGTAAATCCGGTGACATAAATATCACTACCAATCATCGTCATGTCATAAACCGGGTCGGCAATATCCAGATTTTCGTTGCTATCGGCGCCGGAACCAAATTGAACCAGATCCTTCACTTCACCCGAAAAGGCATCTATCGCTGCGATAAAACCATCGCCGTCATAGTGACTCACGGTATCGGTCAAGGCGCCCCAGGTTTCTCCCGCAATAATAATCGTGCCGTCACTAGAGACGGCTATCGCGTCGGCGTATTCATCCCAGTCGGTGGCAATAAAATTGGTAAACGGCGTAGCGCCTGCCGTTGTAAAGCTGGTACTGCGATCTGTACCAAAAAAAGGCGCGCTCGAACCATTTAACACTGTCGACAAGACAGTATAGGTATATTGTGTTTGCGGTTTGAGTCCCTGGCCGAAGTTGTATGTATCCGCGACGTAAAGTATTGCCGTCTGTGAATCCTCATCGACGCCAAGCTCTATATCCACATTTTGCCCGGTTTGTGTTTCTTTCAAAGTGACGGAGAATGAACTGACCGTAGACATCTCCACGCCATCGCCAAACTGGACGCGAATAGTCGAACGCGGACTGACATTGGTCGCATTATCCTGTGGATTAAAGACGGATTCGCTTGGACTGGTTTGGGTATGAAAATTGATATTGTGAACATTGCTGAGATGTGCGCCAGAACTACTACGCACCATAGTACTCACCATTACGTGCACAGGCGTGTCATAAGGTAATGGCATATACGGCTGAAAGCTGACGGTTGTGCTCCCTTCCTGATAGTGCACCTTTCCCTCTATCAATGACATGCCTTCCGATTCCATCACCTGAAAGGTATAGGCATTCAGCGAAGTCTTGTCCAGGGCCTGACTGAAGTTGACCTGTATCGTCTGTGATGGCGATACCTCATCGCTACCACTGGAGGGTGTAGAGGAATTGACCGAAAAATTACCGTTATCCCCAGGTGCTGCCACACCACACGAATTCAAAAATAATACCGCGAACGAAACCGTTGCGGCGATTAACCACATCCTTCTCATATTTTACTTCTCCCCATACGTTTGGTGTGCGCATATTCTTTTCGTTCTATGCAATCATTCAAAATGTCACGGCAATAGAAACTCCTGTGCGTTACGCATTGCATGCACTTCAGCGCATAAATATTTTTTAGCTCGTCTATACCCTGAGCAACCCACTAGAAAATGACAAAACCTAGGCCCTCGCTACCCGACCTAAACAAACGCGCATGCGCTCTTATACAAGGGCTGTGAACTGTAAAATGACATAGTCATCAGCATCTAATCGAGATTCTTTCCTCGCGTGGATTCCAGATAGGCGCCTAACTCCCAGTCCTGAAAGTGTTTGGAAATATCCGCCTCTGCCTGTATCTTACCTGCATTAGCCAGAGCAATTCTTTGCGTCAATCTCGCCTGCTTACTCAGTCCACGTAGACTTTCAAACACTTCGCCTGACATATAGTTCAGCCGATGCTCGATAGCGCGATTGCGTATAGCTTCGTCTATTTCAGCTGCGGCAATCTGATCAAAGTCCAGCGCATCACTGGCGATGGTAAAACGCCACTTACTCCAGAATGAAGGCACAAACGCAGCATATGAACACACGTGTTCAAAACTCAAAGACAGTTCCCGGTGTACATGCCAGTCGTCATTGAGGTCCACGTCATTCAATTCCATGCTCTGCACAACAACAATGCCACCAGGATTTAGATTGTGCGTCTTGAGAAAGGTATAAAACTCCTGCGTATATAAGGCCTGCGCCGGACCCTCCTCTATTGCGTCTACGACATCAATAACGATGATATCGAATTTTTCATCGGTATTTTTCAGATACTTGTAGCCATCTTCAAACCTTAGTTCGACTTTAGGGTGATCAAACGCACCACGATGATGGGTATACAGATGAGATTTACAGAGTTGTATCAGCTCTTCGTCAAGATCGATTAACACCACTCGCTCGACGCTCGGATGATAAAGAATCTCCCGCGCACTGGCCCCTTCTCCCGCGCCAATCACCAACACACTTTTAGGCTGGGCGTGAGATAGCATTGCCGGTTGTATCAAACTTTCGTGATAGATATGTTCATCTTTTTGCGCGGATTGAACGAAACCGTCAAGGAATAATACTTTACCATACGCATAGGTATCCAGGATGGCGTAACTCTGAAATGAGGTTTCTCCCGCTGCAATAACTTCTTTTATCTTGAAGTGATGACGTTCACCGGCGTTATCGTATTCATATACCCAATCCGGATGATTTCTGCCGGGAATCAATGGAAACTCTGATAAATTTCGGGCAACAACTCGCTCATCTGCTTTGGAATCTTCATCTGCGCAGGCTTCAATGTATTCATGCCTGCCAGCCCGGAAAGAATGACTAAGCCTGTCGACAAAATGCCGTATTTTGTCGTCTGCTCCTAGAAGAATAAAACTGACATTCACCTGTTGCGTGTCAGGCATTATCATCACGCTGATCTGCCCTTCTTCCAGAGTGATAACGCCAGAAATAATATTGTTTAATTCATTTGACTCAAGATGAATATCAACGCAATTCAGATCTGATGCCGTCGCAGCGCTAACAAACACTGTTGGTAGCTGTTGGCGATTTGTATAAAACGGGTAGTCACATTGAAAAAGCGCTAAAAATGACTGACTTGCCGTTAACTGCAAACCGGATTTCTGATAAATGGATAAGCTTTGAGTAATGTGCATTGTTCCCTCCGTTCGATTCAGACCGAATGTCGTGGAGAGTATTTAGAGTAGCGATATGACAAGCCGCCTGATCTGGCGACAAAACGCTGTTAACAGCAGAGCTAGCCTAATTGATCGATTAAAATTGCTGAATCAGAATCATAAGAAAAGGATGCATTACTTCCCTGCATGTTGTTTCTATTCCCCACATTTCGACTTATTTGCTAAATAATTGTTGTGATTTTCTTTTAGCGTAATCTATGTTCTACTAGAAACCAATAACAAGTCAATAGAACTTTTTTATTCTGGCTAATATAAAAACAATATAACTCAATCGGCAGAGGCCTGAAGTGAATATCATTGTTGTGGGAGCGGGAATAAGCGGATTGTATGCATCATTTTTATTACAGCAATCCGGCCATCAAGTCACCGTATTGGAAGCCGCTACGCGTAGTGGCGGACGTATTTTGTCTATTCACGATCGTGACGGCGGACGTATCGAACTCGGTGCGGAACTCGCTTATGCACCCGAATCCCGTTATATGCAGATGCTATCCCATCTCGGCGTCGGCGTTCGTCAACAAAGTGGCGACAGCTATTTTATTCTGGATGGTGAATTACATAAACGAGGCTTGAAACAGGACAACACGCTAAATCATTTGCTAGACACACTGGACTCGATAGAAGAGACCGCGCCTACTTCATTCAACGATATCTCTGTAAAAACCTTTTTTCAGCGACTGCAGTTCTATCCACTCTATCCTCGCGTTATCGAGGCATTTTGTTGTGAGTATGGCGCCAGCGCGGCACATCTTGGAATACGCCAACTGGCGGAGGAAGAAGGCGCATGGAAAGGTGGCGATGAGGAATTTTTCTGTGATCAGCCTATGATACGTATTGTGGAATTTCTGGAACAACAACTACTCGCACCAATACAATTTTCAAAACAGGTGAAGCACATTGAATATGAAAGTGGAGTGAAGATATACACTACGGAAGGCGAATGCTATGACGCCGACATCGCCTTGATTTCAGTCGGACTCGGCATATTGAAATCCGACACACTCAGTTTCTCACCACCACTACCACAAGAAACTCGGAATGCTATCGCATGCATGGGCATACAGCCGGGCATCAAAGTCATACTGAATTTCAAACACCCCTGGTGGCCACAGCATTTACTGACGATTGAGGGTGGAACCATGTGCTATGAATACCTGGCCTCCGCATATACCAGAAAGCCCACATTGACCGCATTTATTATGGACGAACAGGCACGCGCAGTTTCCCATCTAACACAAGAGCAACTCATTGAATGCTTGCTGGGTGAATTGAAAAATATTGGCTCTCCTGTGAGCAGACCAGAGGATCTTGATAGCTATTGCGTCAAAGACTGGGGGCGCGATCCCCTGCACCTGGGCGCCTATTCCTATCCAGCAGTGGGCAGTAGTGGCGCAAGAACCACACTCAGTAAACCCGTTAATAAACAGATCTACTTTATCGGAGAGGCATGCAACCAAAACGGCCATGCAGCAACCATACATGGCGCGATGGAGACCGCAGAATTTGCGGTGAACCATATCAACGCGCTCAATAACAATTCATCGACAACAAGAAAAGATACGCTAACGGTTTAATCATGGCCAGACGGTCCGGCAATATACTCTTTCTCTGGATATTCAAGAACTCCTTCGGATTTCTCGGACCGCTACTGCTCGCGGCAACCGTCGTCACTATTTGCGAATTATCGATACCGTGGATATTGGAACAAGTCATTGATGAAGCCATTTCCGATGACGTCGACATGAGCATAGTCAACCTGTTTGGTCTGTTGATGCTAGGCATAATTGTGCTGTTATACCTAGTCCACCATGTTTATTTACGTTATGAAATAAAATTGGTATGTAATACCAGCTTTCAAATCTATCGCCAGTTCTATTCTCACATCCTGGCGCAACCGCTGTCTTACTTCAAACGCAAGCGTAGTGGCGAGATATTGCACCGTGTGATGAATGACACCGCCGAGTTTGAACAAAATGCCCGCTATCTCTTATCAGATCTTCCCTATGAAATTATGATTGTTGTCGGGACTTTGATCATGATGATTTTTCTCGATCCGTGGCTGGCCTTTTTCGTATTCATATTTCTGGTCGCCACCTCGATCGTTTCCACCAAAATCGGACGCCCCTTGCCCGTACTGGAACGTCGGGTGCAAATGCTTGGCGCACGTTTTAGTAACCGTTTACAGGAAATCATTAACGGTATACGCACCGTAAAGACCTTCGGTAACGAAATGTTCGAGCAGCAGACCCTCGACGCGGCAAATCGCAAACGTGCCGACATACAACAAACCTCAGGAAAAATTGAAGCCTGGTTGCTACCACTCTTCGAACTCATGGAAACACTCGGCGTAATCCTCGTGGTGTGGTATGGGGCCCATTTAATTTTTCAGGACAAACTCACTCCCGGCGGACTAGTCGCATTTATTGCCTATATGGAAATACTAGCAGTCCCCGTCAGTCGCGCAGGTAAATACTATCGACACTGGCTTGAGGCCAGCGCCATGGCCGATCGTATTGTCGACTTTTTGCGCGATACCGATGACAAGGAAAACCTGTCGTCAATTAGTTGGGAGCATCCCAATCAACACATGATTAAAACAATACAATTCGACAATGTCAGCTTTACCTATCCGCGAACCGAAGGCCCTGTATTACACGATATACAGTTTTCCGTACAACAAGGGGAAATTGTATCGCTGGTGGGTCGAAACGGCTCCGGTAAAAGCACGACCATGGATTTGCTACAGGGATTCTATTTACCTGATACAGGCAAAATTCTCGCCGACGGTCAGAATATACATGACATGGAAATCAGTCTGTGGCGGCAGCGGGTAGGGGTGATGTCTCAAGAGGTATTTTTATTCAATACCAGTATCCGCGACAATATTCTGTATGGCGTCAAGAACGCAAGCGAGGCGCAATTAATGCTGGCCTGCCATCACGCCGGTCTGACGTCGTTAATTCAATCCTTGCCCAAAGGATTGAATACACGCGTCGGAGAAAAGGGCGGACGCTTTTCAGGCGGACAGCGGCAACGCATCGCCCTGGCCAGGCTCTATCTGATCAATCCGGCTGTCATCATTTACGATGAACCAACAGCCGCGCTAGATGGCGAAGCGGCAAAAGATGTTGCCCTGCGTATCCGTCGATTTGGTCGTGACCGCATATCCATTGTAATCGCCCACCAGGCGGAAATGGTTGCCGTCGCCGATCGCATTATTCTGCTGGATAAAGGACGAATTCATGCTCAAGGTAGTCACGACGAACTTTTTCAAAATGAACTGCTCTATCGCCGGCTATTCGCGTCCATTGAACACCGAGAGGAATTTGAACAACTCAGTCGTGAGTTTTCCTCATCCGGAATCTTCACCCAATCACATTTGAAAAATCTCACTGAGACCAGCTAGACCGAACAACCTACGCCTTCAAGCAATTGATGCACGCCCTGAGAAAAGAAACGGTCTTCAATCGACTTCACCTCATCGTCTTCTATTGCCATGCGCACGTCGCGCGGCAAAGACATCATATGGCGAAAAGTCATGCCATCGAAGAAACGAAGGCGCTCTTTCAATTTTCTTGCCTCCAAAACATTGTCGATGACCTCTTCACTGATTAATTTACAATGACTGACATCGCTGGCGGCCACAAATCCCCACTGTGCCGCAAAAGAAGGTATGAAACTGGTGTAGGCATTCGCGTAGGTAAAGACCTTATTCAAACCGTGCAGCACGGTTGCCAAGTCCGTCGTATCCCCCGGCGTCGCACTCATCGCCTGATAAGCCACGATTCCTTTTAATTCAAGAATACGTTTTAATGCTGTGAAAAATCGTTTTTGAAAAAATTCAATACTTCGAGATGTCTTGTTGATTCCGTCGCAGACATCCAGAATGATGACATCAAATATTTCTGTACTGTCGTATACGTAATCCAGGCCATTCTGTACGATGAGTTCCAATCGGGTATCGGAAAACGCCCCATCATGCCACTCGCTCAAATAGCGTTCACACAATTCAATTAGCAAGCCGTCGATATCGACCATCACGACTTTTTCTACGCAGGAATGCTTTAATACCTCTCTTGCCGTAGCACCCTCACCACCACCAATGATGAGGACATTCCTGGGATTCGCATGGGCGCACATCGCAGGATGAACCAGTGACTCGTGATAGCGATACTCATCAGACTCCACTGACTGAATCAACCCGTCAAGCAAGAGCATTTTGCCGTATTGCCGAGTCTCGTAAATAGAAACTTGTTGAAAAGGCGTTTTGCCATCATAAAGGCATTTTTTTATCCTGATTTTTTGCAAAACATCATCTGAACCCGACTCGTAATGAAATGACACAGAATCCATTGTATTTCTCCCCACTATACGTTTCCATGTTATTGTTAGCTTCAATTATTATGTTAGGAAGGATATCTTATACCAAGTGCGCGACTCAAATAATGAACAAATTGGAGACGAAGCAAGTTTCAGTATAGCCAGACTTACACTTCGACTCCAGCTGATACAGGCATAGTTACTGCACAGCCCCAAAGATAAGGATGTAATTATTGTACCTGGTTATCTTTCGCTCGAAGAGCTCAGTCAAAATACTTTTTAAATACCGTATTGTCTCTACCTATATTGAAGAAACTAATAGTAAAATGGTTTAATCTCTCATAAGTAGCTTATTTGAGACTATCATCTATCCAACGTAAACGATCACCTTGATGACGGCGGCTATAGACAACAACAGCGAAAGTAACCTGCAGGCAAGGATAGAGCAGGAGCAGGTCAAAGCGCTCTATGACAACCTGAACCTGACCGCCATCATTTCCGTCATCAATGCGGCGATATTGGCCTTTGTCGTTTGGGAGGAAACCGATCGTCAAACATTGCTGATATGGTTAAGCGTAACCCAGGGCTTAAGCGTTTTACGCCTTGCAGATCTATACCTCTACCGCTCGAAACAGATTAGACAGATTTCTCCTGCCTGGCGATTCAATCTGGGAACACTTTTTTCTGGCGTGTCGTGGGGGAGTAGCGCACTCTTGATCATCCCCAATGTTGCCATCGAATATCAATTATTCATCGCCCTGATTCTCGCTGGTAACTGTGCGGGTGCAGCCTCCACGTTTTCACATACCCGTACTGCCTTGTATGCCTTTATTGTGCCTATTACCGTTCCTTTTGTATTTCAATTCTTGCGAGGGGATACACAGATTGAAATCGCCGTGGGAATATTGGGCGCTATATTTTTTGGCGCTATCAGTGCGGCTGGATTACGTAACTTTAGGAACACCAAACAGAATATTGAGCTCAAACTCCAGGCGAACAGCCGGGAAAAATTGCTGGCCGCCAGCGAAGCCCGCTATCGCAGCCTGCTCAATAGCGCAGCTGACACCTTTCTGTTGCATGACAAAGAAGGCAGGATTTTAGACGTCAATAAAAGCGCCATCACCTCGCTTGGGTATAGTCGCGAAGAATTGCTGAACATGCGAATCAACGATATCGAGATCGGCATTCAAAATGACATTTTACCTTCGACTTGGGCGACGCTTACGCAAGGTGACGCGGTAACCGTTTCAGGCCTGCATCGTAGAAAAGATGGAAGCACGCTTCCCGTCGAACTTAAGCTGACGCTAATTACTGAACAGGAAAAGCCTTTAATACTAGCACTTTCTCGCGATGTTACTGAGCGCAAACGTTACGAAGATGCCTTGAAGCAAGCACATGACGAAGCACAACAGGCGAGTCGCGCCAAGAGCGAATTCCTTTCACGCATGAGCCACGAGTTGAGAACCCCAATGAACATCATACTAGGGTTTGCGCAACTTCTGGAGTTGGAGGAACTTACCCATGAACAAAAGGAAAACATTCACGAAATCTTGAGGGCCGGCAATCACCTACTTGAACTAATCAATGAAATTCTCGATTTGAGCCGTGTAGAGGCCGGCAAACTGTCTATATCGATAGAACCCGTATCGCTTAGCCTGACGATAGAAGATATCTTGCAAGCACTGGCGCCTCTGGTGGGTAACCAACTTATTACTCTGTCCCGCACCATTGACGGGGTTAAAACTCACTCTTTTATCGAATCGCAGGAAATTTACGTGTTGGCGGACAAAACGCGGCTGCGCCAGGTAATATTTAATCTGCTTTCCAACGCCATCAAATACAACCAGGAAAACGGTCAAATCATCATTGACGTTACGTCATCCGATACCAGAGTGTGCATTTCAATCAGCGATTCAGGAAACGGTATTGCAAAACAAGATCTGCCCTCATTGTTCAAACCCTTCAACAGACTGAATGCGGAACATTCAAATATTGAAGGAACGGGTATCGGTTTAGTAATAACAAAAAGGTTGATTGAATTAATGCAGGGCGAGATTGGCGTCGAGAGTGAGGAAGGTAAGGGATCAACGTTCTGGTTTGAACTGCCACGATCAGATGCCGCCGAGGCGCATACCGATCAAACTAGCCGGAACTCCACATTCAATTCAAAGACACTACAGGGACGAATACTTTACATCGATGACAACTCCCTCAATATATTTCTGGTCAGAAAATATCTAACGAAATTCTCCGACTTGGAGGTATTGTCTGCTGAGAACGCGCTGGAGGGTATAGAAAAGGCGACCAATAATAAACCGGATTTAATTCTGCTCGATATCAATCTACCGGAAATTAGTGGCTTCGAGGTTTTCAAACGCCTCAGGAATATACCCGAAACGAAAGATATCCCCATCATCGCGCTCAGTGCCAATGCACTCCCGTCGCAAATTCAGAAAGCCATGGATTGCGGGTTCGATGACTATTTGACCAAGCCCGTCGATCTCCTTTTGCTTGAAAAAACTTTAGAAAGAAAACTTCGTCACATGTAAAGTAAGCCATGCAGGTTTCCATTACACAAAAGAGTCAAAATGCACATTTTAGCCGTACTATGCCTTTTAATTGGTTTTTCTACTGCGCTTACCGCTGCGCCAACTCCCCAATCTGTGGCGCTTAGCGAAAAACAAATGCAATCTTTGAGACAAGGCAAGCTGGAGATTCGTGAAATCGCGGAAAACAACAAGGGACGCAGGTTTGAAGTCTATGCCATCATCAACGCTCAACCGCAAAAAGTCCTGGACGCGCTGCTCGACTATGAACACTATCCCGAATTTATGCCCAATGTGAAGCGCGTCGATATAGTAGAACAGACTGCCGATCACAACATTATCAATCAGACACTGGGCCTGCCTTTGGGGAAGATCAAACGTTATCGTCTGGAGAACCACATTACACGCAACGCCGATAGCATAGGTCTCGCCTGGCGCATGCTACCATGGCCCGAGTTACCCGCAGACGAGCGCATTGGCGACACGTCCGGGTATTGGATATTGCAAGCTCAGGATGAAAACCATACCTTAGTCGTCTACCATATCTATACTGATCCGGGTGATGTGCCTTTCGGTCTTGGCTGGATCGTGGACCTACTATCGACTAAAAGCGTACCCGATGTGGTGGAGAACACCCGCAACTATGTTCAAAGGAAGTGATATGACAAATCCCAGCATTCGCATCGGTTTACCATTGATAGGCTACTTGGTGTTCATACAGATATTGTTGCCTGCATACGCAGGCAGTGACACGGGAAACGAACTGAAACAGGAAATGCACACAAGCAAAATACAAATCGAGAAAATCATTGGCGATGCGATTTGTCAAACCGATGAACAATGTAAATCGGTCGCGATGGGTAATAAGGCTTGCGGGGGGCCCGCATTTTATCTCACCTATTCTCAACTGAATACCGACGAGAAAAAACTCACGTCGCTGGCTCAGCATCATCAGGAGCTGGCCCGCCAATACAATCAAATTACCGGGATGATGTCGGACTGCATGGTAGTAATGCCACCGCCGCTAAAGTGTGTTGAACAGCGCTGTCAAACAGCTCGCTAATAGTCCACCTGGAAATCGGAATATTCAACGGCGTTGATAGCCTGACAATCAATGTTCTTGACTTGCGCGGTAACAGGCCCCTGTCTCAACCAGTTCTGAAGTTTTTCGATATCTTCCTTCTCGCCACAGGCAATCACTTCCACATCACCATTGACAAGATTTTTAACCCTGCCGGTGATCCCAAATGCCTGCGCTATACGCACGGTGGATTGCCGAAAAAACACGCCCTGCACTTTGCCTGACACGACGCATCGCACACACAGAATCATGGCATGACGATCTCCGCCTGCTCGCCTTGTCTCACCAGCGGCTGCTCATGTTCAAACTCAACACGCAGACGATAACGACCATCTTTATCAGGCTCAACATCTGTTGCTATAGCCCTTGCTTTGTACATTTTTCCGTGAAACCTGACGGACACCTCAGAGACAGCTGGCACCACCTTCAAATCATCCAGAGACATGCGTTTTTCTGCATAGGCAGGATTGAATTTCGCCAACACAAGCAACGGTGTCGCCTGCAATTCGCTAATCACTACCTGTCCTGGCGCCGCGCTTACACTGACGACAACGCCATCAAAAGGCGCACGCAATTCACTATACTGTACGGCAAGTTTTGCCTGCTCCAGTTCCGCATGCGCCGCTTCCAGTTTTGCGCGTGCACGCGCGGCAGCTGCCCGTGCCAGTTCGAGTTCATGATCAGACAACACGGTTCGATCATAGAGCTCTTGCGCGCGTCCCAGTTCTTTGTCGCCCTCCTGCTTGTCCAGCTGAGCACTGTCGCGCAAGGCCTGCGCATGTTTTAAGGCGGTCTGAAATGTCTCGGGTTGCAGTCTTAGCAGTAAATCTCCTTTTTTCACCAGCGCGCCCGGTTTGCTCATTACGTCTGCCACGGCGCCGGAAACCAAGGGACTCAGCGTCACGCGTTCAGACCAGTTAATAGTGGCGGTGAACTCTTTCGCCAGACCAGGCACCGATAGCAGCAATCCTAGCAAAGCCACGAATGTTTTCACTTTACGACCTCCTCAACGGCACCACCTGTCAAAATGCGCAACTGTTCCCAGGCCAACGCCTGTCCATAAATTGCTTTTGCGTATTCCCACTTGGCGTTAGTCAACTCAACCATCGCATCACCCAGATCTGTCTTGACTTCCATTTCGTATATTGCGCGAGCCCGGTCCAGATATAATTCACGATAATTCTCTTTGACGGATTTTTCTTTTTTTTCGTTTTCCAGATCTTTGAAACGCGACCACGTTTCCAACACCTGTTGATCCAGTAAACGCTCCATACGCAGAACCGAGGCTTCCAGACGAGCAATACTCGCCAGTTGCGCGGATTTTTTCGCACCGACTATTCCTCGCTTGTATATTGGCACATCCAATACCAAGCCCGCCCGCCAACGATCGTTGGAACCCATCTGTCGCTGATAGGCCCCCGCTGCCAGTTCGGCATTTATTTGAGGAAAGTATTCGGCATTAATCGCGGCAAGCTTTGCCTTGGCCGATGCCAGTTCTGCTTTAAGTGCCCGTAATTGTAGATTACCGTCACGCGCCTGTTTTTGCAGGGTTTCGACTTCCGGTAACTTATGTCCCTTAAAGCCGATGGTCGGTGGTACTAGTTGCGATGGGATAGAATCGGGACGATTGAGTATCGACGCCAGTCGCGTACGCGTGATACGTTGCCGCATTTCGCTTTCCATGCGACTCCGAAATATGACTTGATATTCGCTCTCCGCTTTCAGCACATCTATTTCAGAATGCTGTCCCAGTTCCTGACGCATGCGTAAACGGTCAAAGCGTATAAAACCGGTTGCCATATCTTCATTGTCACGCGCATATCGCAAGTCAGACAATATGACATCAAAGTATGCGGCCATGATGTCGTGTCGACGTTGCAGCTGTGCGTGCTGCAAATACAATTGCTGCGCTTCCACAGACTGTGCGGCGGCGTCTACACGTCTGGCCGTTTTGCCAAAATCATAAAGTGGCTTGTTCGCCTGCACCACCAATCGATGATCATCTCGGCCGAGACTCAACAGCGACTCCGGTGGCTCAACCCAACGCACATGTCCCTGGGCGGAAATATCAAGACCACTGCTCGAAGCCGCGAGACTCTCTTCCGCCTGCGCCTGTTCAACGGCAGCCTGCAACATCGCCATATCAGGGTGTAACTCCTGAGCAAAACTCAGTGCCTGGCTTAAGGTTAAAGGCTGCGGCAGATCCGATTCAGCATGCGCCGCGAAACTGGCTAACATCGTTAGCGCAGGAAATAATTTCATGATTGCAGACAAGGCTAGCCCTTACCCTCGCTTTGTTCTTTTTTCATGCGCTTGAATTTCAGAAAAGGCATTGTCTTGTAATGTGCTTCTGCTACGTATTCCCCCAGCCACATGAATTCTTCAACGCCGGAAGTTTTACCGATGAAGCGCGACATGCGATTCCCTTCAAGATCAAAAAAACCAAATACTGGTGTCGCCCGCACCCGGTTATCAATAGCGGCAAAGGTTTTCTGCGTCTTGGCTATGCCCGCGAAATCGACTATTTCCAGATCGCCTTCCACATCAACAGAAAAATTCAAAAAGTGCTTGCGAAAATAGGCCTGGACCGAGGGTTGGTTGAGCACGTTCTCTTTCATATAGTGACAGAACGGACACTCATCCATTTCAAAAAATATCAACACGCCCTTCTTGCCCTGCGCCTTGGCCGCGGCCAACTCCTCTTTAAAATCACCAAAGGTTTCACTGAAAAAATACTGATAGGGGTCTCTCGGCGCCTCCGCCGACCAGGCGTAGGAACATGGCACCAACAGCACCAAAACAAACACCAGGGATTTCATAAGGGTCGCAAAAAGGAAGTTATTCATACGCGTTCAATGCCTCGTAAAGACATGACTATTGTAAAGACTATTGGACATCGCAAAACTGTGCTAATGCGCAAACTTTTTTATTTGGTTTTCAAGATAGGTTTGATCCACCCGTCCAATCTTGCGGTGAACTACTCTACCTTGTGGGTCAACCAGAAACGTGGTCGGTAGACCGGGAATCGCGCCCAGAGGACCTTCCTCCGCAGGTTCGGCCAATAAAATAGGGTAGGTAATCAGGTGTTCATCGACAAATTGGCGGACTTTTTCATCGTCGACGTCTTCAAGATTGATGCCCAGCACGACGGCATCCTTGTCTTTATGCTTATCATGAAAGAACACCAACTCAGGCATCTCCTCTACACACGGTGGACACCAGGTCGCCCAGTAATTGACCACTACCCACTTTCCGCGATAGTCAGATAGCTTGTGATTCTTGTTATCAAGATCACTCAAAACAAAATCCACGGGCGCAGAGACCGCATGTTTGTCTTGGGCATAGACAGAACTGAATATGCTGGTAAACACAAACAGCGCAACAACAAAAATTCGCTTCATTTCAACCTGCTTTGTAACATGTCATACCTATTCTATATCGGCCTGACCGATAAAAATACCAGCCTGCCATACATCGCACCGGTTTTTCTGGCCCGTGACTGGCATTACACTATCCACTTTATCGCCGTAAACTGGAACTGGAAGCCGAAATGACCATTATCAGACAAGACGACTTTATCGCCAGCGTAGCCGACGCCTTGCAATATATTTCCTATTATCATCCTGTGGACTTTATACAGGCGATGGGAGCAGCTTATCAGCGGGAGCAATCCGCCGCCGCAAAAGACGCCATTGGCCAAATTCTTGTTAATTCGCGCATGTCTGCACTTGGACATCGCCCGGTCTGTCAGGACACCGGTATTGTCGTCGCCTTTGTTGAAGTCGGAATGAATGTGCAATGGGCAAGCTCTATGACAGTGGAGGACATGGTCAACGAAGGTGTTCGTATCGCTTACACCAATCCCGACAATCCGCTTCGTGCCTCGGTGGTAGCAGAGCCAGCCGGTCGACGCAAGAATACCGGCGACAACAGCCCTGCTGTTGTACACATCGAACTGGTTCCCGGTGATACCGTTAAGGTCACGGTCGCCGCCAAAGGTGGTGGTTCAGAAAACAAATCCAAGCTCGCTATGCTCAATCCCTCCGATGACATCGTCAAATGGATCACCGACGTCGTGCCAACCCTGGGCGCAGGCTGGTGTCCACCCGGCGTACTCGGCATCGGTATTGGCGGTACCGCAGAAAAAGCGGTGTTACTGGCGAAGAAATCATTAATGGCCCATATCGATATGCATGAATTGCTACAGAGCGGGCCAAAGTCTGCACTGGACGAATTACGTCTGGAAATCTACGAAGCAGTGAATAATCTCGGCATAGGCGCGCAAGGTCTCGGTGGACTGACGACGGTGCTCGACGTGAAGATTCTGGACTATCCTACTCACGCCGCATCAAAACCCGTGGCGCTGATTCCAAATTGCGCCGCTACTCGCCATGTCCATTTCGAATTAAAAGGCGAAGGCGCAGCGGAACTGAAACCACCCAGTCTTGATGACTGGCCGGAGATTAGTTGGGCGCCCGGCAGCGATGCCCGCAAAGTCAATCTTGATACCTTGAGTGCTGACGATGTACAGGCCTGGAAACCCGGCGAAACGGTTTTACTCAACGGCAAGCTGCTAACCGGAAGAGATGCCGCGCACAAGCGGCTGGTGGATATGATCGCCAAGGGGGAAACCCTGCCTGTGGACTTCAGGAACCGCTTTATCTATTACGTAGGGCCTGTCGATGCGGTACGCGATGAAGTCATAGGCCCCGCCGGTCCGACGACAGCGACACGTATGGACAAATTTACCGAGACCATACTCGCCAGCACCGGTTTGATCGGCATGGTAGGCAAAGCGGAACGTGGACCAACCGCGATTGAGGCGATCAAGAAACACAAGGCCGTGTATTTGATTGCTACTGGTGGTGCAGCCTATCTTGTCGCCAAGGCCATCAAATCCGCACGCGTGCTCGCCTTCGAGGATTTGGGCATGGAAGCGATATATGAATTTGACGTCGAGAATATGCCGGTGACAGTGGCCGTCGACTATCAGGGCAATTCCGTACACAAGACCGGTCCAGAGGAATGGCGAGTCAAGATCGCCAAGGGCATACCAAAGGCGTAAACATCTTGCTGTAACAATCTCTACCGCTATGGATCTCTACTGTGTTCACAGTGGAGTATCCCCATGCGTCAATTGCTACTGCTCACCTGCCTGTGCATGTCGTCTGCATGGGCAGACGGAGAATTCAAATCGAATTCGGCTTTACTTGACCAGATTCAGATCGAAGGTCTGCGGCGGACCGCGGAATCTGTCGTTTTACAGGAATTACTGGTAGAACCTGGCAAGACTATTTCAGAAAAACAACTCGACGAAAGTCTGCGGCGCCTGCGCAATCTGCGCATCTTTTCACGGGTCGAGCCGGAAGTTACCAACACCGGTGACAATAACGTCACACTGATTACTCGCGTTGAGGAAAAGTGGACGACGGTTCCAATTTTGCGTGCGTCTAGCGGCGGTGGTGCCAATTACTTTGTCGTCGGTGCATACGACATCAATACCTTCGGCAAATATAAAGAGCTAGGCGGGCAATACGAAAACTATAATGGTGAGCATTCCGCCGTAGTCTGGTATCGCAACCCACGTTTTATGCGACAACGTCTGCGTTTTGGCCTGGACATCTGGTCGGTGTCGAGACCGTATGTGCAATACGACAAGCTGGCGCAGCCGCAACTTTCCTTTCTGCTAAATCGAAAAAAACTGAACACCTTTTTTGATTGGGAATTACGTTCATGGCTGAGGCTAGGCCTTGGACTGGAATTAAACCGTGACACCCTCAAAAATATCGCAGACGGCCAAGACATCTATAAGAGTGACGCCAATATAGCCCGGCTAAGCGCTACGCTGGGACAAATCGACTATGACAATTATTTGTTACAGGGAATGCAGGCTACCGTCACTATCGAAAATGCATTGGCCTATTCTGCCAGTCAGGAAAAATTCCTGCGCATAATTTCTGAAAACCAACTCTATTTCATACTCCCATGGCGTTCCAATCTGGCCATGAATCTTCGCCTCGGCTATACCGATAGTGAAGCACTGCAACATGTATTTTATCTCGGTGGACTGGAGAATATACGCGCCTACTACGACACGCAATTTCAGACACAGGCGTTCTGGCAGTACAATACTGAATACCGCATTCCGAGTTTTCGCAATAGCTGGCTGGTATTGCAACATACATTTTTTGTCGATGCCTTGCAGATCATGCAAGGATACACCCACAGCAATCCCTCGCCGATCTACGCCAGCGCCGGCATGGGCATACGCCTGATATCACCAAAGGTTTATCGTTTAACACTGCGTCTGGATATCGCCTTACCATCCCATCAGGGAGGAAGTGTGTTTTCTATGGGCGCGCAGCAATTTTTCTAAGCTGGCGTATCTCGAACGGCAAAGGACAGCGCCTCACCGGGAAAGTCATCCAGACAAAATACCGTATGCCAGCAACACGCCTCAAGTGAAGCCTGTGGCAGCAAAATCACATCGCCCGCGTGAAGTATGTATGCATGCCCTTGCGCCACCAGTCGCGCGAAAAACGCGGGGATATGATTTAACAGAATCTCCACTGTACCGTCTTCTCTGTCGTCAAATCGTTCCGACCAATACTGGCGCTCACCACGGTTTTGCAGAATATCGGAGATCTCAGAGGATTCAAAATACGAAGACAACGTCGTTTCGATATTTTCCGTATCCAGAAACGCCAGAAAATTATCCAGCAAATCCGATTTGGACAAAGCCAGCCACGCCGTGGAACCAAACAGTTGAGCATAGACCACGCCATCATGTCCGCGCTCAACATCGTGATGAAACAAGGCGCCACCATTGGGTGCATTAAAATAATAAATTCTCTCCACGAAGGCGGTTTTCTTTATCCCTGTCACCTGGCGCAATGTCTGACCGAGTGCGGCATTTGATGTAATGGCCGAGGATTCAGGAAATATCGCCTCTGCCAACATCGCTGTCAGCTGTTCCTTGTGAAAATTACTGGCGACATCTTCATGTCCCTCTCGTCCATACGAAAAACGAAAGCGCAATGAAGCATCGTCATCTTCGAAGGACAACCACGACGCCTTCATCCAGATGCTTACGCCGTCCTGATCTTCGCCCTCCGCAGTTTCAAACTCCAACTGCTCGATACCCTGTCGATCGCTTTCATCGCTAAATCCGCCAGCAAACTGAAACTCGTTTTCGATTCGATCGAAGTAGCCCAGCTCGTTCATCATGGACATAACCGATTCGCCATCGAGTACACCTTCCACCAAGGCATAGGTTTGTTCCATATCTGGTTCGACGGCCGCGAGTCGGTCGCTCACGATCGCACGCAAATGCAGTGGACGGGCGCTGCGCCAGATACTCTCCATATCCTGGACCGGCTTCTCCGCGGAAGCATCTCGCACACCCAGCCAGCCCAGCTCTACGCCACGGCGATAGATAAAATGCTGCTCACTACAGCGATTTTTTTGCGCTTCCACTGCCGCAGCATCTGCGCCCATATCAGGCCCGCCAAGAAACACTGTCGTCGATTTATTCACCTGCATACTCCCATGCCGAATGCATGACGATGGTAGCTGATACACCGTCTTTTCGCCACATCAGTGCAACTCCCGCAGCCACTGTACAAAAAGTCAGATGTGACACAGCTCACATTTTTCCAATCGGCCAATGTGTGAAGCAATTGGCGCTTTATCACTTGACAGCAAATCCTCCGGAAATCAACAGCGTGAAAGTCTTCACAGTTCCTGTTTTCCCACGCTTGCGCTGTGACCAGGTTTGCATTGTTGGCCCTCGAAAATACCACGCTACAGACGCAAACAGAGGCAGTTCTTGAGTTGCCCATTTACAAAAACAAGGAACTGTATAATGAAAAAACTGCTTGCCCTTAAGTTATTTTTGTTGCTAATCGTCAGTTCATCATCGGCATTAGCTTGGAGTCCGGAAGCATCAAAAGCTTCCCCGAATAAAAACGAATGGACGCATTGGGACAGTGCAATGGAAGTTGCCTATTTCATGACGCATGTTGCTGACTGGGGACAGACACGTAGCATTAGCGGCCAGTGTAAAACCGGCGCTTACCGTGAAATGAATCCTATACTGGGAGAGTGTCCGTCACTCATTTCGGTGAATGCCTATTTTATTGGCACCGCATTGCTGCACGCAGGCGTGGCTTACGCACTTCCGCCTAAGTATCGTCGATTATTTCAGTCGACAACAATCGTGACGCAAATCGGCGTTGTTTCCAGCAATGCCAGTATCGGACTGGATATCAGTTTCTAACAAACGAATTCAAGGTTAGGGCAACAGGGAAGATGTAGCCCGGGGTTATCCCCGGGCTTTTTTATTTCTCGAAATTTTTCACTACCCATTTATCTTTGTTAGACTACCCCTCAACTATCAAACCGCTATACGAGGACTATTCATGCGTCTTTTGCATACCATGTTACGCGTCGGGAGTCTGGAGAAGTCCATCGAGTTCTATACACAAGTGCTCGGGATGCGTTTATTACGTCAGAAAGACTATCCCGATGGCGAATTTACACTGGCCTTCATAGGCTATGGAGAGGAGTCAGAACAAACCGTCATCGAACTCACCTACAATTGGGGCGTGGAGAATTACGACCTGGGCAGTGGTTATGGCCACATTGCCATTGAAGTGGATGACGTCTATGCCGCCACAGAAGCCATACGCGAACGTGGTGGAAAGATAATGCGTGATGCAGGACCGATGAATGCTGGCACAACAATTATTGCATTCGTTGCTGATCCTGACGGTTACCCGATTGAATTGATAGGGAAGAAATCCCAGGCCTGATCTGCGCAATAGTACGACCAGTGGCTTATAAGCGCTCTTCAACCAGGCTCAGCATATCCACAAGGTCGAAGGGCTTGAATATACAGCCGGTGATCTGGAATGTATTAAACGGGTCTCTCAAGCTATTTCCATCTGTATGGCGAATGGCAATCACCGGCCCCTCGAAGCCCCGGTCTTTCACAAAGCGCAGATGCGCTAACACCGCCGAAAAGTAATCCTCGACCAAATAGACCAAACCTGCACAGTCCTGATAAGCGACATCGTCATAGTCACATCGTTCGATCAGACAATATCCGTTAGCTTTAACGCTATGCGCAAGCTCGTCGCGGGATATCTGAGTTTCAGTAGCGATAAAGTGGATACTACGACTACTACGCTCCTGCTCAAACATCGCAAGAATTTTTTGCGTATCTGAGAGAAGCTGATGGGTAAATTCATCATTCGGAAACGCTTCAAGCGCCACCTGTGGCCAGCGAAATCCGGTCATAAACAACACTGGCATCTGGTGGTGTTGCGCACGTATCTTCGATAAAACGGTTATACCGTCTATGTCGGGTAGATTGACGTCAAACAGACACAAATCGACAGGATTCGATTGAACATGCTGCAAGGCCTCCACCCCGGATTCGGTAGATAACACATTGACCTTGAGTACATCCCCGAGAACTTCTCTGAGACCCTCAGCGAGATCGCTATTGTCCTCGAGAATTAAAATATTTTTCATAAAGGTCCGTTGTTACACCACTATGTTCAAATTAGCAAAATTTGTTCTAATAATACATAGCGCAAGAACGTCACATTTCGTCGAAGTATGCAATACCGCATAGTTGCGGAACAATTTCGAAATAGTTGAGTGAATCAGTGTAAACAATCTTTTCGAACCCTTGCGAATCTCGATGGATATCACTCACCACGACAAACCACTCGTTAGTTTTTTCTATGCATGACACGCACGCGCGCATACTTCTTTTCACGCTTTACGTACAGGACGTTACGTTTATTTACACACTTTCGCAGTTTTGTGAATCACATAACAGACTAATGAATTCGACATTGAAAACTGTCGCCAAAGGCCGTTTAATGAGTCAAGTACACGCTCTTACTGTGAGGAGGCTGAAAATGAAGATCGACGGTGGTACCTTCGCCAACATGCAACAGATCCAGAAAACGGTTTCTCAGATTGAGGGAACTAAGCGCACCTCTACGGACAAGACCATTAAGCATCTGGAAGTGGTCGATGCCAAAGCAAGTCGTTCAACGGAAAAGGTTGTCGACTCTGCGATTGATACCCAGCATGCTGTCATACAGGCCAAAGGTAATTTCATAGATACCTTGGCATAAGATCTCCTCAGATAACGACAAAGGGCGTCTCTTAGGCGCCCTTTGCATTTTAGGCCCACAATCGCGCTGTATTGCAGTATGATGAACAACCTTCTTCATGTATGACATATTGCAATGCCGGAACAACAACCCCAATACGCCGACCTTACACCTGACGTGATTCTTTCTGCCGTTGAGACACAAGGCTTTCAATGCAGTGGCGCGATGCTCGCGCTAAACAGTTATGAGAATCGTGTCTATCAGTTAGGCATGGAAGAGGGGCCGCCATTAATTACCAAGTTCTATCGCCCCGGTCGCTGGCGCAATGAACAGATACTTGAAGAGCATCAATATAGCCAGGAGTTAGTAGAGCGTGAAATTCCCGTGATCGCGCCACTGCTCAACGCACAAAATAAAAGTTTGTTTGAATATCAGGGCTACCGCTTTGCATTGTTTCCGCGACGCAGTGGACAATGGCCGGAACTCGATAACGCGGAAAACCTGCTTTGGCTTGGTCGATTTCTTGGGCGCATACACGCCGTCGGTGCCATCCGTCGTTTTGAGCACAGACAGCGACTAAACGTGCAAAACATGGGTTATGACTCTGTCGCCTTCCTGGACGAACACGGATTCCTGCCGGATTATCTTCGCCAAAACTATCTCACCGCCGCCACGCAACTTCTCGATGAAATCAGCCAGATTTTCGAATCCTTTGGCCCGTATCGCATATTGCGCCTGCATGGCGACTGTCATCCGGGGAATATCTTGTGGACAGAAAACGGTCCGTATTTCGTAGATCTCGATGATTGCCAAAGTGGGCCAGCAATACAGGATCTCTGGATGTTGCTTTCCGGTGATCGACAGGTTCAGGAATGGCAGTTACAACAGATTATTCGCGGTTATAACGATTTTTTTGAATTTGATCCCTATGAATTGAGCCTGGTCGAATCGCTACGCACCTTGCGTATGATTCATTATTCCGCATGGCTCGCGCGACGCTGGGATGACAGCGCCTTCCCCCTTGCATTCACCTGGTTTAATACCCCCCGTTATTGGGAGGAGCAGCTAAACCAGCTGCGCGAACAGCAGGACAAGCTACGCGAGCCACCGCTCAAGCTCAACCTGTAACTCGCTTTAGATTGCGCGCAATCGCCTCGCTGATTTGCGGGCCGATGGTTTGCCCACCTATATAGGAATCGGTGAAAGCATATTCATACTTCAGATCCGTCAGCGCGATTGCCCCAATCACCCTATTTTCCCAGGAGTAATCATCGCTATGTTCACTGAGCGTTGGTAGTCCCGCGTCGTCCATATCCAATGCAGCGCCAAAAAAGATTGTTGCCGGAATATTGCGCAACCTCAACGCACAATTCCCCCGCGTACGCCCTGACATGGGGAGAAAATCGATTGTCCGTGAAAGACGGGTTTTGTTATCTATGATGACATCCACATGCCCGCTTATTGACGTTTGCTCAGCAGCAGAAGCAATAGCTTTAGCATTTAAATACTTACGCCAGTCATCGAGATCAAACACGGCGAGATGACTCGTCAGAAAAATGTAAGCAACTCCCTTGTCACGCAGCTTTGCCGCCAGTTCAGGGTCGAATTTAGGCGTATTTACCAGAATACCGCCACATTCCTTGTCATGAATCAGATACACCGCCGGCGACAGCCTTCCATCCTGTACTAAAGTAATTTCGCGCCCTGCTAGTTTGCATATGGTTTTCAAATGGTTACTAACCTCTCTTTACAGCGTACATGGCATACAATTTGAAACAATTTATGTGACCGTAGACGAATTCCCCTTTGCGCCAATCATACTGAACGGCTAAAGGAAAATTCCAACCACCCGATAATTAGAAACCTTATCCAGAGGGGTAAAAAGGAGAAAACCATGATACATAAAGTCCTGGTGGTAGATGATGGAAACGAACGCATAACGGCACTTATAACGGGGTTAAGTGATGCAGGATACGAAGTTATTGTAGTACAAAATTCAAACTTGCCTGCGTTGCAGGAACACATTCGAACACACCAACCCGATTTTCTGATGTTGGATGAAGACAATGTTATCGATCTTTCCAACAAAGAATTCGATATCACCAACATCGCCGCATAACCCCTCACTTCAGGAATAGTTTTTGCTCTCGTTTAGTATCGCCTAAACGAGAGCAAAAACATTCCCATGGACTTCGCCACCCTCGCTGGATTGGTTTCCGGCATCGTCATTATCACGCTGGCGGTTGCTACGGGATCCAACTTCTCGGTATTTATCAACCTGCCTGGTTTTCTCATTGTACTTGGCGGCACGGCGGCAGCGGTATTGATCAAGTTTCCGCTCAAAACCTGTCTTGAAAGTTTTATCGAAGGCTTGAAGACGGCGTTTGTCGATCGCTCAGAACGTCCTCTGGATCTCATACACATCGCGACTCATTTAGCGGACAAAGTGAGAAGACACGGGCGTCTTGTGTTGGAAGACATTCACATTAAGAATGCTTTTTTCAGAAAAGGCTCAATGCTAATCGCCGATGGCCGTAGCGAAGAATTTATCCGCAAGGTTATGACGATGGATATGGATCAGACTATCGAAAGACACTTGGTCGGTGAACGCGTATTTCGTGCCATCGGTGAATCCGCACCCGCATTCGGTATGATCGGCACCCTGGTCGGTCTGGTGCAAATGCTGTCAAATATGGAAGACCCGAAGGCCATTGGCATGGGTATGGCCGTCGCTTTGTTAACAACGCTATATGGCTCATTGATTGCCAATCTTGTGGCGCTGCCCATTGCAGATAAACTGCAAATGCGCGCTTATGCCGAACACACCAACAAGGCATTGATAATAGAAAGCCTCGTCAGCATCGAGAAAGGGGTTAACCCGAAAATTATGGAAGAAGTTCTGCTTACCTATCTGCCAAGCCGGGAACGTGAAGCAGCAGCAAGCGGTGAAACAAGTCATAGCGTTCCCGATGAGTTAAAAGGCCCGCGCTAGACATGGGATACGATGTCAAATACCAGCGACGCAATAATACGCCCGTCTGGATGGTGACGTTCGCCGACATGATGGCCCTGCTGTTGACGTTTTTTATCATCATGCTGTCTTTTTCCACTATGGATTTGAAAAAGTATAAAGCCGTTAGTAGTGCGATTGAACAGAGCTTTGGTCAGGGCCAACCACACGAAGAGAATACCTCTGCAATAAAACCCATCGTCCCCTTACCCGAACCAGAGCCCAAACACAGCCTGGAAAAACAACTCCTGAACATTTTGCAAAAAGAAATCTCTGAGGGGGTATTATTTGTTGAGAGGCAAGATCAACTCATCATTATCCGCTTTCCAGAACAAATTGCCTTCTCCAGCGCTAGCGATCGACTTCGTCCCGAATTTAGTCCGCTGCTGGAAAAGATTGTTTCCGTCGTAACGAAAAGCGAAGGTGAAATCGTTGTCACCGGTCACACTGACAAGCTGCCGATCAATACCGAACGCTTTCGTTCAAACTGGGATTTATCTGCCGCACGCGCGGTTTCAGTTGTGCACGCCATGCTGGAACACTCTCAGATAAATCCAAAACGGATGACGGCTCAGGGGATGGCAGATACCCGACCATTGGATGCGGCAGAAAACACCGCTTCCAATCGACGGGTTGAAATCTCCATACGCGAAATTGAATAGCGCCTAGACTGCGATAGAAGATTATCTAGCGTATCGCCACATCCATCATCGTTGCATGCCCATCAGACGACACACCTTCTTATCCAGGCTGTCTATGCTTGGCCATGTATTCATCCTTCATCTTCTTCACCTTACCTGCCAGCAGGATGAGACACAACAGGTTTGGTATCGCCATTAGAATATTAGTGAGATCGGCCAGCCCCCACACCAGATGCAATGGCACGGCAGCACCCACCACAACCAGGCCGGTATACACAACACGATACGGCATCACTGCCTGCTCGCCAAAAAGAAAACGCGCAGAACGGTCACCGTAATATGACCATGCAATTATCGTAGAGAATGCGAACAAGGTCAGACCAATACCGACTACCCACGCGCCACCTTCACCCAATGATTGACTAAATGCGTAGGCGGTTAACGCTGCGCCGACTGCGTCATCCGGTTTATTGAGATAGCTGCCGGTGATAATAATGACCAGCCCCGTCAGCGTACAGATAATGAGGGTGTCTATAAAAGGTTCCATCATTGCCACCAAACCTTCGCGCACCGGCTCATTCGTTTTAGCGGCGGCGTGCGCCATGGGAGACGAACCCAGACCTGCCTCATTGGAAAACAAACCTCGCGCCACGCCCCAACGTATTGCTTCGCCAATAGCGGCGCCACCAACAGCCCAGGGATTGAGCGCATGATTCAACACCAGATAAAACGCATGTGGTATCGCCTCAATATAATTGATCAACACAATAACTGACGCTGCGATATACATCACAGCCATAAAGGGAACGATTACGGCAGCGACTTTGGCAATACGCTTAACGCCCCCGAGTATCACCAGGCCAACCAGGGTAGCCATGATGATTCCTATCCACCAACCATTATCTTTCAACGAAGGATTGATAAAAGACAGTCCGTCCACAACAGAATTGGCCTGCACCATATTGCCGATCCCAAACGAGGCAATCAATGCAAAGACCGCAAACAGCGTCGCGGTACGTTTCATTTTCAGACCATGTAATAAGGTATACATAGGTCCGCCAGCAATCTGACCACCGGGATGTATTTCGCGATATTTCAATGCCAGCGTACACTCAGTGAATTTAGTCGCCATCCCAAAAAACGCAGTTACCCACATCCAGAAAAGCGCTCCCGGCCCGCCAAGAGATATCGCTGTTGCAACACCGGCAATGTTTCCAGTGCCTACTGTTGCAGATAGTGCTGTAGACAGGGCCTGAAAATGCGTTACCTCGCCTGCGTCATCTGCCTTAGAATACTTTCCACCGATAAGCTGCATGGAGTGACGAAACCCACGGAACTGAATCATCCCCATTCTTATCGTCAAGTAAAAACCGACGCCGAGTAATACGCCAAGTGTCAGCGGACTATTCCACAAAAAACCCGATGCAGCTCCCACGATCTCTGTCAGCCATTCCATATTTCATTCACTCGCTGTTCAAATGTTTCCAATAATTGCAAAGCACATTCCATAATCCCACAACCGCCTAAACGTATTCAAACAATATTTACATTCCAGTCTTCATTATCACGGTACTAGTAGTCAATTTGCGCAGCCCAAAAGCCGAATAATGTAAAACGATCGTTACAGAATTGCGTACATGTCTTTCACAAAAACAATGCTGGTTTTACTTACCATCGGAGTGGTAATACACGCCGTGGGTCTTCCCATTCTTGCACTGCTAAATGGAAGCTCATCGCTGATGCTAATCGCCAGCATGGCACTATCGTTAGCGACCATCGTTCTCCTTTACCTCTATGCTCGCTCACACGGAAAAAATGTACAGGAAGCACGCATACAGATGCAAAACATTAATCGGCGCATGCAATTAATCGGCGATATCAGCATGGTGGCAACAGGACAATATCAACTCAATCGTAATGTGATACATCTTGGCCTAAAGAGCCTGACGCATTACCTAGGCGCATCTGCCGCTGTCTTTGTAGCGTTTGAAGGACAACATGCGAATTCAGACGAAAGCATACAATCTTATATAAATCGGCAACATTTTAAGCGCCCAGAGGTTTCCGGTCTCCTGGAAAAACTGGAAGCACTCGCGATCACCGACTTCGCGCTGCCCAGTTTTCGAAAATTCTCCCACACCGTTCCAACACAGCTTTACGACAATCTGCAGTCTCATGTCCTATTCAAGAACCACGGACAGTGCAAGCATTTGTTGATACCAATACTTTCCGGGGGAAAAAACTATGCCTTGATTAGTGTATTTCTAAAGGAAGGCAATATATTAAATCTTGATCAAATAGAATTTCTCAATACCATCGCCGGCTATTACGGCAATTTTTTCGAATTGACCGACAACCGACAAAGCCTCAACGACCACATCAGACGCTTAAAGAATTCACAACGGGTCGCGAAAGTCGGATCATGGGAATATAGTCTACAGAACAACAACACCTACTGGTCGGACCAGGTATTTGATATTTTCAATCTGGGCGTTAACTCGATTACACCAAGCATCGACGCACTCATCGAGCTCGCTCATTTCTCCGAACGCCGTCGTCTGCGCACATTTTTATACTCTTTGAAGCCAGGCGAAGAACGTACTTTCGAGTATCACGCAACAAAAGCAAACGGCGAGGAAGTTGTCATCTGCATACGTACTGATGGAGACAATAAAAACGATAATGTACTGGCTGGCGTCATTCAGGATGTCAGCGAACAATACCGCCTTGACCAGTTAAAAGAAGACTTCATCTCTACTGTCAGCCATGAATTGAGGACGCCACTTACCGCCATAAAAGGCTCACTATCGCTGATTGACTACGATAAAAAGTCGAATACCAGCGATTCCGACATACATTTATTGGATATCGCCAGGAAGAATATCGATCGTCTGTTATTTCTGGTCAATGACATCCTGGATATACAGAAAGCCAATAGCGGGCAAGTGGAATTAAAACTACAGAACATTGACCTGAACAATCTGGTTACTGATGCACACAAACAAATGGCTCACTACGCAAGCCAATACGGTACCGAGATTAAACTTAGCAAACCTGATAAACCGATAATTTCCAGCATTGATAGTAACCGACTAAACCAGGTATTACTCAACCTGCTATCCAACGCCGTAAAATTTTCACCCGAAAACAGTATCATCGAGCTGCGCCTGGAGGAGCTCGAAAACAAAGCACGGATACTGATAGTAGACACCGGACCTGGAATACCGGATGACTTGAAAGACAAGGTATTTGAAAAATTCACGCAGGTAAACGCACAAAATCTGAAGAAGACCAGAGGAACGGGGCTAGGCCTGTGTATATCCCGGCTCCTGGTTGAGAAGCATGGTGGGAAGATCGGCTTTTATAGCAACCCTATAAGGGGAACCACCTTTTATATCGAACTTGACACCATTGATAGCACGCCTGCTCAGTTACCCGGCAAGCCTGGTCAAAGTAACCCAAGCTTGCCACAAGCACTTGTGATTGAAGACGACGTAGCCACCAGTCGACACTTAAAAGCGGTGTTACAACGGTTAAACGTCAGCGTTGACTGCGCGTACAGTACGGAACAGGCTGATGACTTGCTCGCAAAAAAGCGCTACGACCTTATCACTATCGATATTATGTTACCCGACAAGAACGGTGTTACCTACGTTAAGGAAATACAAGCGAATAAAGAAATGAAGAACGTTCCGATTTTGATCATTTCCGCCATCACGGAAATTATGCAGAAAAGCGAAGAGGCGAAAGGCGTACACGTCTATAAATGGTTTAGCAAACCTTTCGACATAAAAGCATTTGCTGCGACGATTGAGGAACTGACTAACAAGGACAATACCACTACGACCCGCCGTGCCAGTTAATCTCCTGCGACGATGACTCGATTTCGCCCACTCTCTTTCGCAGCGTAGAGTGCCTTGTCAGCGCGTTCAAACACATCGTCCATATTATCGCCTTCGACAAACTCCGAGATACCGCAGGAAATCGTTATCGAAACCGGTTCTCCCTTGAAGTGAAATCCGAGCGCCTCGATAGTCGTCCGTAATTTTTCAGTAACCGCTTTAGCAGAAGACTTATCGGCGCCAGGCATAATCAACACAAACTCTTCGCCACCAAATCTGGCTAGATAGTCGGTTTCCCGTATTCGTGAAGCCAGCGTCTTAGCAATGGTTTTTAACGCCTTGTCGCCAGCGACATGCCCATAGTTGTCATTAATACGTTTAAAATGATCCACGTCAAACACCACCACCGAGAGCGGATGGCCAAAGCGCTTCCAACGCGCAAATTCCTCGTTTATCCGGCCTATATAACCTAGCCGATTCGGAATGCCCGTCAACGCATCCATTTGCGCCTGTATGCGCTCCTCCTTCACCTTGTCGCGAAGTTTGACGGTTTCCTCTTCCAGTTCATTGAGGCGAGATATCAGGCTTTTTACTAATTGACCGTCTTTTCCATGGCGCGTATTTTCATCCTGGCGAAATTTTGAAACATGACTTTCAATCGCTTCGATACGACTTTGAATCGTCTTCTTCAAATGGTCGATTTCATCTGTTTCGGCCATGGTGTTGCGCAGGCCGAGCATTTCTTTTTTAACGGCATCATTCAGTTCATTGCCTCTCTTCAATGACGCCATGCGTGACTCTTCATTGCCCTGGATAAAAGTATCCAACTCCTGGAGCCTGCCAGTCACCTGCTTCAAAAACGACTCAGTATCCAGTCGCTCATTGTTAATCTTAATGCGTATGTCATTGGCAATTTCTGCCACCAGTTCCAACATGCCCGACCAGGAGCCGGATGACACCCCCGCCTCCAGACACTTTTTCAGTAGTTCAATCTTGTCATCAAGATCTGTTGGCAAACTGATGTTTTGCAGCAATTGATAGAGAATTTCGGAAATCAACAAGGCACAAATCTGGTTGCTGTTTGCGCCCGGAATCTTATGTGTTTCTTCAGGCGGATCCAGCGGCGACACCGCCCTACCCGTCAGATCCTTCATCAAGGCTTTTACGGCACGTTCCAGCGCCGGCATATTTATCGTGTCTGAGATCGCATTTCCGATATTATCGAGATGCAACTCAAGCTCGCTCGTTTCCTGCTGGAAAAGTGACACCACATCGCTAAACGATGTGCTGATCAGCCCTACGGCTGACTTCAAATCATGGCTGATGCTTTCGAGTTCCTGCTCAGCTTCTTCCAGTTGGATACGCCAGCGGTCGGCGTCAGATGGTTGGTCCTTCGACATTCCTGTTCAGGCCTCATACCTTTTTCGTCAATCACGTACTGGCTAGGGAAAGGCAAATAGTTTGCCGATTGAAACGTGGATAGATTACAAACTTACTGAAGCCGGCACGATCACCTCCATGCTGATCGGCAGATGATCTGAGTATGTGTACGGAAGGACTTGCACATTTTCAATTCTCAGGCTGGATGACACCAGGATATGATCCAGCTTGCGTGTAGGCTTCCAGCTGGGATAGGTGTTCAAACCCCATACGGGAGCGCCGAGCCCGGTTTGCCGAAGTAGCGACTGAAGCTCCTCACTGTCAGGCTGACAATTCATATCCCCCATCACCACAACATGTTCGTATTCTTTTACCAGGGCCGCAATATAATCCAACTGTATGCCTCTGGACTTTCTTCCCAGTGCAAGATGAATCATAACCACGATAAGCTGGGAGTCATCCTGTCCAAAACGTGCGACTAGTGCGCCTCTTCCGGGCACGCGGCCTGGAAGCTTGTGATCTTCGACTGAGATGGGCGTATAAGAGCTTAGCAAACCATTGCTGTGTTTGGCGATATGGCCGAGACGGCGATTGGTTTGATGTGTCCAGAAAGGAAAACGCGCGCGCTCGGCGAGATACTGGGTTTGATTGACGTAACTGCTGCGTATGCTACCGGCATCGACTTCCTGAAGACCAACAATATCATGACCCTCGAGTATTTCTGCGATTTGGTTCAGGTTCCTGAAATGCGTTTCATGGGGAAACACATGACGCCAGCTGCGCGTCACATAGTGATGAGGCTTAACCGACGCAATCGCTACCTGAATGTTGTAGCTCATTAAGCGTAAACGCGTTCCCACGCGATCGGTGTTTTGATCAGATGCCATTTTTTGCTTGCGATTTATTGGTCATTATTCTGACAGCATCTCCCCCAGTTTTTCGGTCAGCTTCAGGTTTTCACTATAATCTACTGCACAGTCAATTATGCTTACCGTTCCGTCATTTAATGCCTGCGCGATAGTGGGGAGCAAGTCCTGCGTGCGCTCGATACGATAACCTTTTGCACCAAACGACTCGGCATAGGTAACAAAGTCCGGATTACCGAAATCAACATGCGACTTGCGTCCAAACTGTTTCATCTGCTTCCATTCAATTAAACCATAGCCATTATCATTCCAGATCAGAATGACGATGTTTAGTTTCAGACGCATGGCGGTTTCAATTTCCTGGGAGTTCATCAGAAAACCCGCATCACCAGTTACCGCAACAATATTACGCTGCGGGTATAGCAACTTTGCTGAAATCGCCCCAGGGACGGCGATCCCCATGCTGGCAAAACCGTTGGATATAATACAGGTATTGGGTTCGTCGCAGCGATACATACGCGCCATCCACATCTTGTGCGCGCCCACGTCGCAAATGACGATGTCCTCACTTCTCAATGCCGAACGTAAATCCCAAATTATCTTCTGAGGCTTAACGGGAAAAGAGTCATCATCCTTGTGCAAGTCCATTTCTTTAATCAAGGCCTCGCGCATGGGACGCATCAGGTGCCCCTGGTGTGGTTTGGCTATCTTTGAAAGACTACTCAGGGATTCGCCAATATCACCAACAATACCAATCTCTGCCTGGTAGTAGGCATCTACTTCGGCGGGAGAGGTGTCGATATGTACGATGATACGATCTGCGCTTGGGTGCCAAAGTCGTGGGTGGTATTCAACCAGATCGTAGCCGATGCAAATAATCACATCGGCGCGATCAAAACCGACGCTGACATAATCTTTTGCCTGCAGACCCACACTACCCAGAGCCAGGGGATGACGAAATGGAAATACGCCTTTCGCCATAAAGGTATTGGCAACCGGAATGTTCAGGGTCTCGGCGAATTTAACCAGGGGCTCACAGGCATGGGAGCGTATCACCCCATTGCCCGCGAGTATGATGGGATTCCTGGCGCCGTTTAAAATGTCGGCCACCATCTTTACCCTTTGTTGATTCGGGCCTGGCAGTTGGGTGTATTTGGCGCGCAGTGGCGGCGCATCGGTAGACTGTTTGGCAATGTTCTCCGGGAACTCGATAAACGTCGCCCCCATCTTTTCAGTCACAGCCACTTTAAACGCCTTGCGCACCACCTCTGGAATCACATCGGCGCTGACGATCCGGGACGAATACTTGGTGACATGATCGAAAATTCGATCCAAATGTAGAACCTGGTGGGACTCTTTGTGTAGTCGCGTGGTATCGGCCTGACCAGCAATTGCCACCACTGGCGCGTGATCCATATTCGCATCAGCAACTCCAGTCAACAAATTGGTCGCGCCCGGCCCAAGCGTGGCCAGACAAACACCCGGTTTACCCGACAGACGCCCGTAAACATCCGCCATAAAGGCCGCGCCTTGCTCATGACGCGTGGTAATAAAGTGTATGGACGACGAGAGCAGGGCATCCATAACATCGAGATTTTCCTCACCAGGAATCCCGAAAATATAGTCAACACCTTCGTTTTCGAGGCAGCGTATAAACAGTTCAGAAGCTTTCAAATTATTGCGCTCTCAGGCAGTTTCACAAGTTAATTTGATGCTAATCATAAATCATTACAATTGGACCCGATACAGCGAAATGTTTGATATATTATGGGCTTGACGAAAGGGGGGATTACCTATGCTAAGCAGTCACAGACCTGATATTAATAGCCAATATACCAGCCCGGAAGGGGAGCAAGTCACGGTTATCGGTACTGGAACCAATGGTATCGTCGTTGAATTCCAGGATGGGCGCGTACAACTGCTTGCCACTCCCGAGTGGGAAAGCCTGGGTATGCAGCGCGCAAGTGAACAGAAACATTAAGCATAATTAATCCGCAAAATAAAAAACGCCGGTTTTACCGGCGTTTTTTATTTTGTACCGCTCAAAAGATTGTCAGATTCTCCGACACGTTCTACACTCCACGAACTTCGCGATAAAACGACTAAACTGATATGGATTTTACACAGATTCTGGTACTTGCTCTGGTACAGGGATTAACGGAATTTCTACCCATTTCGAGTTCCGCCCACCTGATACTGATACCGGTTGTTGCCGGCTGGCAGGACCAGGGCCTCGCCTTCGATGTTGCGGTTCATGTAGGGACTTTAGGCGCCGTTGTTTTTTATTTTCGGCAAGAACTTGTCACCCTGAGCGTAGACTGGTCAAGATCTATCGCACAGCGCCAGGCAGTTGGCGATAGCTTGTTAGCGTGGGCAGTCATTATCGCCACTATCCCGGCCGTAGTCGCTGGATTTCTGTTCAAAGACTATGTAGAAACCGTATTGCGCTCACCGATAATTATTGCCGCTACCACTATCGGTTTTGGTCTGCTCCTGTTATTTGCCGACAAATTCGGCCGCCGCATCCGCAACGAACACAGCCTTGGCCTTTACGATATTTTAATCATTGGCTTCGCGCAGGCTTTGGCACTCGTCCCAGGTACTTCACGCTCAGGCATAACCATTACAGCCGGCCTCTTACTGGGAATGACGCGCGAGGCATCTGCCCGCTTTTCCTTTTTGTTGTCTATTCCCATTATCGCTGGTGGCGGTTTATTGAAAACCAAAGATTTGGTGGAATCCAGCCAGCTAGTCGATTGGGGCTCGATCCTGTTGGGTATCGCGCTTTCCGGAGGCACCGCATATCTTTGTATTCATTACTTCATGAAATTGCTGGATCGCATCGGTATGGCGCCTTTTGTGGCTTATCGTTTGTTTCTTGGCGCGCTATTGTTGGTTTTGTTTTTATAGATCTCAAAATTCTCTGTTTAGCCTGGACCAACAATCTAAACATCGCTGATTAAGGGATTTGCCGCCCCATTGTCCCGCTTAACCATGGCGATTGCCTGGGCACGCGCGCGGCGTATGGCAATACCAATCTCTTTACCGGTCAGGCCTTCTTCCACAAACTGCCGTGTATTCACCTGACTGGCTGCCTCGAAACACAGGCGCAGATAATCTGCCTGGGGATAATCCCTGTCTTCATAGCCTGGTCGGCCACGATAGTCGGCAAGACAACTCAACAGGAATTGCTCCACTCGCTCCTTGCGCCGAAAGGCATCCATCGACTCAAACAACTCGAGCACAGTCACAGGTTTTAATTCAAACGCGCGCAAGGCAATACCATGTTTTTGCGCAACCACCAGCGCCATATCGCGATACTGGTTCGGCACATGTAAACGGCGACACAAAGCACGTATCGGTTTCACGCCTCTTGCTTCGTGACCATGATGTCTCGGCCATTCCTCCTGTGGCGTTTCGGCCTTACCAAGATCATGTAACAAGGCAGAAAAGCGTACGATAGCGTCATCCGAATGTCTGGCTGCCTGCTGCAAGACCATCATCGTATGTATACCGGTATCTACTTCAGGATGGAAATCCTTGCGTTGCGGTACGCCAAACAATTTGTCAATTTCCGGCATAATTCTGTTTAGAGCTCCACACTCCCGCAACACCTCAAAATAACTTGCGGGCGTTTTTTCGTTCAGCGCTTTATGGGTTTCTGTCCACACTCGTTCAGGTACCAAGTGATCGGCTTCGCCTTCGTCGACAATTTGCCGCATCAACGTCATGGTTTCAGGCGCAACGGTAAAACCCAGGTGATGAAATCGGGCGGCGAATCTGGCCACCCGTAAAATACGTAGTGGATCCTCGACAAATGCGGGTGACACATGGCGCAGCAGTTTTTTCTCCAGATCCTGTTGTCCACCGTATGGATCAATAAGCTCCTGCCTGTCGTTGAACGCCATGGCATTAATCGTCAAGTCGCGGCGAAGTAAATCGTCCTCTAATGTGACGCTGGGATCGGCGTGTACTTCGAAACCGGTATAGCCATGACCGGATTTTCGTTCGGTTCGCGCGAGCGCATACTCTTCCCGTGTTTCAGGGTGTAAAAATACAGGAAAATCCTTACCAACTTGGTGGTAGCCCTGGTCTAACAACTCATCGGCACTTGCACCAACAACCACCCAATCTCGTTCCTTGATCTCAAGACTGAGCAAATAATCTCGCACCGCGCCGCCTACCAGATAAACCTGAAAATGTTTATTCAATATCCGAAATTCCTATAACAAGTCACGTTCCGCTTTTTCAAAAAAAACATAACTTTACTTTCCAAGCGGCCGACAAAACCGAAACACGCCGGTCTATTTAGTCGTCATAAACATTACCATTCATCATGGAAAGTAAAAGGTTATACTTGCTGGTCCGATATAGAGTATACAACAAGGCAAGCACTTACTACCGGGCAATGAAAAAGCACATTATTAGAGCCATTTTTATCGTAGTAACAGCGTCGGTTTTGAACAGCTGTGGCTTGGCCTATTATTTTGAGCAGTCCATCCCAGGGCATTTCAGCCTGATGTTGAAGATGAAGGAAATCGACCTGGTTATCCGCTCAAACGTAAATGAAAACACGAAACAAAAATTAAAAACCGTCTTAAAAGCCCGCCATTTTGCCAGTACACATTTGTCTTTGCCGGAAAACGAGAGTTACACCTATTACGCTGATATAGACCGCCCTTATGTGACCTGGAATGTTGTCGCAAGTCCCAGCTTGTCACTTAAACCCAAAACCTGGTGTTACTTTATCATTGGGTGCGCAGTATATCGCGGTTACTTCAATGAAGAAGATGCAAAAGCTGAAGCGCAGTCCCTGGTCTTGCAGGGTTACGATGTTCACATAGGGGGAGCAACCGCATATTCAACCCTGGGGTTTTTTATCGATCCCGTCTTAAGCACTATGATCAAATGGCAGGATTTCCAGCTGGCAGGCATCATATTTCACGAGCTTTCACACCAGGAGCTCTATATTAAAAACGATACCGCGTTCAACGAAGCCTTTGCCACGTCGGTGGAATTGATTGGAACCACACAATGGATATTGTCTGAACAAGCTCACATGATGAATGAATTCCTGGCCGCGATCTCACGAGCTGAAGAATTCAGATTGCTCAAAAAATCTGTTCGGGACGAGCTGTCTACGCTGTACGAAAGCAATCAGAACACGGAATTCAAACTGGCCCGGAAAAAAGAAATTTTTCAAGAAATGCAGAAGGAATACGAACGCCTTAAAACCATATGGGGCAAGCCTTATTATGATTCATGGTTCAACATGCCACTCAATAATGCGCGCCTGATTTCAGATGCTGCCTATTGGCAACACGTACCAGCGTTTCTCGCGCTTTATGTTGACTCTAAGCTTGATTGGCGCACATTTTTCGAATCATGTAAGACCATTAGCGAATTAAACAAGAAAGAGAGGGAAGCGAGATTTCTGGAATTAGAAGCCAAAGGAGTAGGTCTGAACCAGATACTCGAGATCCTGCGACAAAATACGCCTACTTAACCAATTTAAGTTGAGGTTTACCCGCTTTGCTACCCGAGTCATCCCCATCACCTGGCGGATGATCAGGTGGCGTGGAACTTTCCGCAAAGACCATCCCCTGTCCATTTTCCCTGGCGTAAATTGCAAGGACAAAATCGATGGGAATTTCGATATAGAAGGGTGTGCCACTAAAGCGCGCAGAAAACGTCACCCTACTATTCTCTAGCAACAAATCACGCACAGCGAACGGGCTTAGATTAAGGACGATTTTGCCATTTTCGACAAACTGCCGCGGAACATTCACCCCTTCGCCGTTAGCGTCCACTATTATGTAGGGCGTCATATGATTGTCGACTATCCATTCGTGTAAACCACGCAACAAATAGGGCCGACTCGACGTCATGCTTGTGGCATCGTCGTCACTCATATTCGGTGTTACTTTCTGAGTACCTTTTCTTCTGACGACAGGCTATCGATAAAGCTCTCACGATTAAATACACGTTCCATATAAGCCGCAATAGCTTTCGAAGGAAGCTCAATTCCGTAGTGATCGAGACGCCAGAGTAACGGCGCGATACTGCAATCAACCAACGAGAACTCGTCACTCATGAAGTAGGGTTTAGCCTCGAAAACCGGCGAAATCGACATCACACTTTCGCGGAATTCCTTGCGCGCCTTGTCTTTTTTCGCCGCATCGCCAGATTCCAAATCAGTAACCAGCGAATACCAATCACGATCAATGCGGTACAACATCATCCGACTTCGGGCACGCGAAACTGGATCAACCGGCATCAGTGGCGGATGAGGAAAGCGCTCATCCAAATACTCCATAATGATTTGCGACTGGAATAGTACGAGATCTCTGTCGACTAACGTCGGCGTGGAGTTATATGGATTCAGATCGATTAAATCCTCAGGCAGGTTTCCCTCTGTGACCTCTTTCACCTCAAAGGTGACGTTTTTTTCATTCAGCACTATCCTTGCGCGGTGACTGAAAGGGTCTGTTGCCCCAGAAAACAAGGTCATGACTGATCGCTTACCCGTGGCCAGTGCCATTTGTGTCTCCTCAGTGAAAGCGTAACTTGTTGAAGTGTAGCGCAATACGACGATGTAAATAAAAAAGGCGCCTGGATAGAACCCAGGCGCCCGCGATTATAACATAGTTAAACCTTGTTTTTACGCGCTCTTCACCAATCCGAAGCGATGAAGTGACCAGCGCATCATGAATATCGCAACAGCGGCGATGAGCAGCGTTGCGACGATGTCCAGAGGACCGGTCATCGGGATATGGTAGTGCTCGGGCGCGGTAGAACCAGAAATCCAGGTATAGCGCTCCAACCAGGTACCAATCACGATGCTGCACGCAATTGCCAGCGTCCAGGTAGGCGTATTACGTGTACGGGCAAAGATCAATGAAGTAAATGGTATAACAAACTTCATTGCCAGGAAGGTCCACCATACGCCACTCAAACCGTTATCCATCATATTGCGGAAACGTACGATTTCTTCTGGAAGGCGGCCGTACCACATAACCAGATATTGAGTGAAGTACAGATACGTCCACAGTATGGTAAACGCTAACATCATCTGCGCCAGGAAGTTCAAGATGTAATCGGGGACTTCTTCCTTCAACTTGCCAGAACGCTTGACGAAGAATAGGAATATTGCAAAAAACGCGAGGAAAAAGTGAAAATTACTCACGAAGTGATAAGCGCCATAGCTCGCACTGTGCCAGCTCGGGATTTGAGTCATTTCGAAATCCCAGCCAACCATAGTGGCGTAAAGGACATAACCAAAAGGAATCAACAGCGCAACATTCCGAAACCGACGCTGGGCCTCATAACTGGAGTCGATAGTTGCAGCGTGCTGGTATTTGATAAACAGCCCATACAGACCTGCAATGATCAGAAAACCAACAATCTGACGAGTCACCAGGAATGAGTAGTTATGCCAACCTGGCAGATGGTGCTCAGGATCGTGAGGTTGACCCATCCACAAAAAGGTATTGTCCCCATTCACGAGCAAAATAATTAACAGACCAAATGCAACCGGTAATAAGGCTGCAAGAGAAACTGCAAGAAAACGCACTTTGTAACGCCACTTGGCATTGGCCAGATGTAACAAGGCTGCCAAGGTCACACCATTCAGTGCGATATAGAGAATGAGTAAAAAGTTCGTCGTTAAAACGGACCAGCTACCGAAGCTTTCCATATCGTATCCTACCCTACTTTTTGTTTATTGCGCGCTGGCAGTGCTACGACCTGCCGCGTCCTTAACCAGTTGGTTCTTGACGTAGTTAACTACGTACCAACGCTCCTCTGGAGACAAATCGTTTGAACCACGCTTGTCGTCACGACCAGATGGGGTACCGTAGGCAGGCATGATGGCACTACCAAAGGTAATTGTTCCCCAGATCCAGCCTTCGGTCAGAGATTGTTGAACGTATTCACTGGTCAGATCGATTGCACCGATGCGCTCGCTAACAGGCGTCGTTGCCTTGCCGTCGTAGCCGTGGCATGCGGAACAATAGATACCAAACAGGTCTCGACCCTTCTTTATCGTTGCTTCGGAAACCGGAATTGGACTCTTAAATTTCTCAGCTTCTTCGCGCGTTTTGACCGTAGTCGGAACACCGGTTACCGGAACAGAACGCTTAGGAAACGCCGCCGGTGGGCCTTCCTGTGGCTTAATGCTCGGCTGGTTCATCATGTCAGTAGACCAGGGCCAGGCAAAGACTTGTGTGGGCAAAATAATCGCCGCTGAAATGAGTATCAGTTTTCTTATCTTCATCAGACTTTCTCTTCCCTTAATTCCACTGCCTTGTTTCCGTTGAAGAACGAACGTGCGCTATCGAGCTGCTTGTCTTCAACCTCGACAATCAAACCAACCTGATCAACCGTCAACTTTTCGCTATACAAGGTATCGCGTTTCTTCAACAGACCTGCAAGGAACAGGAAGGTGAAAACAGTCGTCCAGACCCCGAAGAAAATCAGCATTTCGTACATCAAAACGAAGTTACTGGGAAAAGGAACTACCGGCTTACCACCCTGTGGCTGCACCAGGAACGAGGCCTGGGCAGACGACAGGAAAAAGAAACCGAAAGAAACGCCAAACAAGGCACCAATGAATGTAAATTTTTGAACATTCACCGGACGCTGTCCGAGTATCTCATCTATGTCCGGGTGTTCGATAGGCGACATCACTGTCAAGTCGTCAACCGTAGAACCTTTTAGCTTTCCGGCTTTGACTTCATTGATACATGCAATTGCGTCATCGAAGCCTTTAAACATTGCCAAAATACGATGTGTCGCCATTTACGCACCCTCCAGACCAGGAGTTCCACCTACAGGTTTAGAACTCGTTGCACCACTCTTACGCGCTGCTGCTTCGCGCTTTTCTTCTTCAATCTCATGCTTCAGATGGAATTGAAGTTCCTTGACCTCGTACATAGACATGGCAGGGAAGAATTTACAGAACACCAGGAACAATAGTGAGAACCAGCCAAAGCTGCCAAACACGATTGCCCATTCGATTACTGTTCCCCACAACACGTCCCACTGATGCGGCTGATGTGACATAGCCAGTGTAGGCGCGACGATCATCCAGCGCTCTACGAACATCCCTATCTGAAGAACAATAGAGACAACGAACATGATCGGCATACTTCGACGCCAACTCTGAAAGGCCAGCGCGAACGGTGCCACCGATCCGCAGAATATCATCGTCCAGAACACCACCGCATACGGCCCGGTTGCTTTATCTATGAGCAATTCCTTGTCGTAGATATTGTGTCCGTACCAGGTAGAACCGAACTCGATCAGGTTCAGGTAAGTCCATACCATCGCAATGGCGAAAGTCAGCTTGGTGGTTTTTTCCATGATGTTAAGCGTCATGTATTCTTCCCAACGGTAGAAGTAACGCAGAACAACAAACAGAGTCATAATCGCCGCACAACCGGAATACAAAGCACCCGCTACGAAGTAGGGTGGGAAGGTTGTAACGTGCCAGCCAGGCATGATCGACATGGAGAAGTCTGACGATACGATGGAGTGTACTGAGATCGCCAGCGGGATAAGGAAACACGCCATCAACATATACGTCTTGCGGAAGTTACGCCATTGACGGTCGTCACCTTGCCAGCCTAGTGCAAGAATTCCGTATGCCTTCTTGCGCCAGCCCTTGGCATGGTCACGCAGAATCGCCATATCTGGAATCATACCGATAACCAGGAACAACGCTGATGCAGACAGGTAGGTACTGATTGCAAATGCGTCCCAGCTCAATGGTGAACGGAAGTTTGGCCACACACCACGATCAGACACATAAGGTAGTACCCAGTACAGGTTCCATACACGACCCAAGTGGATCATCGGGAAGAAACCTGCCGTCATCAACGAGAACGTCGTCATGGCTTCGGCAAAACGATAAATCGGTTTACGCCACTGTGCATGAATAATATGCAGTATCGCAGACAGCAAGGTACCGGCATGGCTCATACCGATCCAGAATACGAATGTCGCGATATACATGTCCCACATGTGTGGATTGTTCAGACCGGCAGAACCCATACCATATTTGTACTGGTAAATTTCCGCAGCCACCGCACAGGAAATCATGGCAACGCACACTGCAAACGTCGTCCACCACAATTTACCCGGTGCTGTTAATGTCCGCAGAACATCGTGGTTGATCTGCGTCCACTTCAGATTTTCATCGATTATCTTGTCTTGTATTACTTGACTCATGGCGATTCCTTTAATCTTCTAGACCATGTTCTATTCAACGTTAAACTTCTGTCTCACGTACCCGTTCGAGGTACATGATAGAAGGATCGACGTTCAGTTCGTCGAAGACGCGGTAACCACGTTTTTCCGGATTTGCCTTTGGTTCTTTTGTTGTATATGGACCACGTTTGACTTCCTGTTTTTTCCACAGCTGTGTCACCCTGCTGTTCGGATCCATGGTGTCACCAAAGACAATGGCGTTGGTCGGACAGGCCTGAGCACAGGCAGTGACAACATCACCATCCTGTAGCGCTCGTCCTTCACGTTGGGCCTTGTCTTTCGCGGTACGGATACGCTGGACACAGAAAGTACACTTTTCCATTACACCCTTATCACGAACCGAAAGATCAGGATTCAGTTGCTGATTCAAAGGTTCTGGCCATGAATTAAAATTTTCAGGTCCTGATGGCTGATAGTAAGACCAGAAATTAAAGTAACGTACGCGGAACGGGCAGTTATTCGAACAATAACGTGAACCGATACAGCGGTTATAAACCTGAGCATTCAGTCCGTCCGGCGTATGATATGTCGCCGCTACTGGACAGACCGGTTCGCAGGTTGCGGCGCCGCACTGCTGACAAAGCATGGGTAGAAACTGCGCACCTTGCTCTGGAAAGTCTTGATCATCATCTTCCCAGTAACGCTCGATACGCATCCAGTGCATAGCCTGACCGCGTTCAAAACGTTCTTTACCTACGATTGCTAGATTGTTTTCCGCATAACACGCTGTTGAACAGGCATTACAGCCGATACAAATATCCAGATCGATTGCCATTGCAAAGCGGTGTTCATATGTATGATGCCCACCATCTTCAGCGTCCTTACGAAAACTAGAGAGATTTTCGAGTACATTTTTAAACGACATACCTTAGGCCTCCTCTGTACGTCGCAAGACATCGGCGGAGACCGTGCGCACAAAGCGACGACCCATTTGTGTCTCACTTCCACCCATCTTGACCAGAACCTGATGCTTAGTGGTTTTTTCCACTTTTACGCGGGTCCCATGAGTGGCAATTTCACCGGTTTTCTTATCCGCCAGCGCGTCCATGATAGCCATAGGACTAACGCCGCGGTCTTTAGCATAACGACCATAAGCGGTATGCCCCTGCCCCATAGGCAAAGCAATCGCTTCGGGATGAATACCTTTATGTGTGTAAACCTGCGCTTCGACCGAACCGCTGGCTGAAGTAATCTTCACAACGTCGCCGTTATGAACACCGAGTTCCGCAGCAGTCTTAGGGTGTAATTCTGCCCAAGATCCCCAAACCACTTTAGATATCTGATCCGGCGCTTCCTGCAGCCACGGTAGGTTTGCATGGCGTCCATCCCATAAACCCAAGCGCGCGGATGGCACCAGGTGCATAGGAAAATCAGTACGCTTTTCGTGTCCGGCTACATTTGCAACGCTCATGTTAACCGTAAGCTTACCCTTAACGCCTTTGGCTTCGACTACGCCTTTCTGTAAAAGATTGTTCCAGCCGCTATCAGAACCCAGACCACTTGCCACAGACGCAGGCATATTCTTCGCGGCGGTACGCAAATAAGAATAGTAATCATTGAACTGTTTGTAACCGGCATCTTTCGCCTTTAACAGGCCAAGCATGACGTCACCGAAACCACGAGTATCTTTATGCAGCGGTTCCATCAGAGGCTGCTGGAAGCTCAATGACGCAGTTCCGTTTTGATAAGCAGCAACATGAGTACCCCAGTCTTCCAAATAAGAATGAAGAGGCAATACCACATCAGCCTTCAGAGTTGTCTCATCTGGGAATGAGGACAGCGCGACTTTGAACTTTACGCGCTCAATGTTTTCTTCAATGTTGAGCGCTTTCGGCGCGTTAAAGACTGGGTTTGCACCATAGAAGAACATGGCATCAAAACGTCCGGCAGCCAGGCCTTTCGCCAATTCACGAATATCAGAAGTGCCGCCACTTTTCGCTTGCAAAGCGCCTTCAGGAAAACTCGTTCCGGCTTCGATTGTATTGCCAACTGCGCCAGTAATTATGTTCAGCAACATTGCCGCGGATACGGATTCATAGCCATGTTCGTGACCGGCTGTTGAAGCCCCTGCCAATACCAATGCTGGCGAATGTTCACCGAGAAGACTGGCAATGCGCTTGATCTTGCTGGCCGCAATACCTGTAATTTCCTCGACCTTCTCAAGATTGTACTGCGCCAGTTTGCTCTTCACGTCTGCAGATACGTCAACCTTGTTCCAGCCGCGTTCGACGATGAAATTAGCAACACCCAATGCCAGCGCGCCTTCAGAACCTGGATTAGCGGTTAACCACAAATCCGAGTTACCACCCGTAATCGTCATTCTTGGTTCAACTGTAATCAAAACGCCGCGCTTACCTTTGCGGAATTTTGCATATTCACCCGCCATCATAACGGGGGACATCCAGGTTCCCAGGAAATCTGCACCGAGTGACAAAATTGCTTGCGCTTTATCGATGCGCAGTCTGGGCATGCTGTCACCCAGCATGTCGCCACAAACTTTTTGCCAGATGGTGGTATTGATTGTTTCATACACAACATGGTTACGCGAACCGACAGCCTTCAGGTATTCGGAAACCAGAACAGACTGGTGACCACTTATTGATCCTGTCACGAAGGCAAAACGATTTCCCGAAACGCCACTCATACGCTTGCCTATTTCACCCAGGGCTTCTTCCCAACTGGCAGGCTGCAAGTTGTTACCCTTACGCACCATTGGCACGGTTATGCGATCGGGATTATAGTGGCCTTGAACACCTGCTTGACCCATCATGCAAGTCTTGCCGTTATTTACAGGTGAATCAGGGTTACCTTCAATTTTCAGCACACGTCCTTCACGAACACGTCCATGAACGCCGCAACCGGCATCGCACTGTGTACACGTCGAGGCGTACCACACACCAATGCCGGGAATAACATATTCTTCTGGTAACAGATAAGAAACGACTTCTTCCTTGCCTTCTTCCAACGTAATCGTGGTCGGCAAATCACACCCGGTCAGCGCGGTGCCAGCACCACCCCAACCGAGCATCTTCAAAAAACTTCTGCGATTAACTTTCACGCTTTTCATATTGCTCACCTTTGTAATCTTTCGCAACGCCGCTACTTATGACACTTCCAGCAGTCACCCGGACCACCATTGGCTTGATGGCATCGCTGGCAGAATCCCATATTCAACGGCTTTTTCTTTTCCGCGACCGTCATTTCACGGATTTCGCCGTGACAAAGACCACAAACCTGCTGAACGTCTTCTACCGGAAAATCAGCGTTAAATACAAAACGTTTTATGTGTTTTTCATGAGTGAAGTGCACGTAGTCTGGTACGTCATGCACTTTCTTCCAACGGGGCGATTCACCTTTTTCCCAGTATTCGGTCAAGGTTTGAATACGCGGCTTGTCTGTCGCGATCACAGAGTGACAGCCCATACACTTACTGGTGGGCGGAATGCCGGCAACCTTACTGCGACGTGCATAGGTGTGACAGTACATGCAGTTGATCTTCATGTCCTTCACGTGCCGATTATGCGGAAACTCAATCGGCTGAGGGACATTCTCACCCTGATGTTCACCGACAGGCGGTTTGATATGCGCCGGAACAGGCAGCTCGGCCATAGCCGAAATCGGCATTAATAACACCGCCGCCAGCAATGCAAATATAGACAAAAAACTACGCATCTTCACGGTCCTTTCTGCTCCTTTTGTATGTCTGATTCGAAAAACAGGCAAACCAGAAAAAAACTTTTTCGCTTGCATACTCCATCCTCAAATAGATTGTGCAACCACAATCAAATCCTCAAAAAAAGAAAAACCTCAACCGCAATGTCTCATGCAGTTTTAAAAATACTTCTCAACGATTAGCGCCAGGGCCCTAGACGTAATAACGCACACTCCCGTGCGCTAATGGGCCGTACTGATATGTATCGCTGACTATTGAGATCCCCCCTCTTGCTTTCAGCAAAAACTCAATATCAGAAAATGCTTATTAATTAACTATAGCGAGATATCAAAGAAATCTATGTGGCTAAGGATGCTAGTCTAAGTCCAAGCGAATTGTCAACGAGTTTAAAAAAATAATTCGAGCAATTTAGTGCGTTAATTCTTTCTCGCAATCACACAAAAAGATTACGCAAAAGCAACCACCTACAAAATTAGCAACCACTAACGACACACATACGGCGCTGCTTTTTATTTAATAGTTACTAATATTCTTTTTTTATGGTCAAACCGGATTAGGAATGTCAACAAAAGTATGTTTTATAGCGAAGTGATTCGATAGATGTTCACCTAAGGCCTGAACACCGTAGCGCTCAGTTGCATGATGACCTGCTGCAAAAAAATCCACTCCGCATTCCTTTGCTAAATGATAATTTTGTTCTGAAACTTCACCTGTAATATAGGCATCAACGCCTGCAGCAATTGCATGCTCAAAATAATTTTGAGCTCCACCGCTACACCATGCTACCGATGAAATCAGTTGTTTTCCGCCAGATATATGCAGCGCGTCACGCGAAAATTGTGTGGACAGATGTTGTGCAAAGGCATCGGCTGACAAAGGCTTTTGCAGTTGCCCATACATAACCAATTCTGCACTATCTAACGTACCGAGCATGGTAATACCGAGCTTGTGCGCAAGTTGTGCGTTGTTACCATAAACCGGGTGCGCATCCAGAGGCAAATGATACGCAAGCAAATTGATATCAGCCTGCAATAATAACTGTACACGCCGACGCTTTATTCCCGTGATGGCAGGGTCTTCACTGCGCCAGAAATATCCGTGATGCACCAACACCATATCAGCATCTGCTTCTATAGCCTTTTCAAGCAATGCCTGCGAAGCCGTAACGCCTGAGACAATATGACCGACCTCGCTACGACCTTCGACCTGCAAACCATTGGGGCAATAGTCCTTAAATTTACCAATATCGAGCAAATGATTTGTATAGCGAACAATTTCGCTTGTTGATGCCATGCCCTTCCTTCCCGTGGTTCTATGAATATTTCATGTATCCTATATAAGTTTTTGGTAAAGTGTCGATAAGCTTTCCAGAGGCCCTACTATGACAGACGACCAGCGCGACCCAGAAACCATCAGAACCCTGATCAAGTATACATTGATCGGTGTTGCCGCTGCGTTTGTAGTGGCCTACTTCCTTGGGTCCAAGCCCGATGTAAGTTTTAATGAGGTTTCAGTCGACGACGCAAAAGATCTGCTGTCATCCTATCGAGAACAACAGAATAGCGTCATCTCTTATTCAAAGGCAGTAGATTTTGCTGCAACATCGGTTGTGAACATTTATACAACCAAGAAAATGCCAGAGAAGAATTTCGAAGATGATCCCGTTTTTCGACGTTTCTTCGACGAAGACTACCCTCTAATTCCGAAAGAACGACTCGAAACCAGCCTTGGTTCGGGCGTAATTATCAGCGATCAGGGATATATTCTCACCAATCACCATGTCATACAGGGCGCAGATGAGATACAGGTTGCGCTAAAAGACGGACGCAATTCCGCAGCCAGCGTAATAGGCACCGATCCCGAATCTGATATTGCGGTATTAAAAGTCGCTATTGGTGCCTTGCCCACGATTACACTCGGTCAGTCTGACCTGATCCAGGTCGGTGACGTTGTGCTTGCCATAGGCAATCCTTTCGGCGTCGGTCAAACGGTCACAATGGGTATCATCAGTGCGACGGGGCGGGATCGCCTCGGTCTGAGCACATTTGAAAATTTCATCCAGACCGATGCAGCAATAAACCCTGGTAATTCCGGTGGCGCTTTGGTTAACGCATTTGGACATTTAATCGGTATCAATACCGCGATATTCAGTCGCAGCGGCGGATCGCAAGGCATAGGCTTCGCCATTCCTGTCAATTACGCGAAAGAAGTCACTGAACAAATCATCGAACACGGCCATGTTATACGCGGCTGGCTTGGCATAGAGATTCAAGGCGTAACGCCGGCACTAGCCGAGTCATTCGGTTTAAGAAGCGTGAAAGGTGTTATAGTAGCCGGTGTGTTACGAGATGGGCCGGCCGACTCTGCCGGAATGAAACCTGGTGACATCATTGTTGAAATCAATGGTGATGAGATTGCGGACGGCAAACAGGCACTGAATGAGATAGCCAAATCCAAACCAGGCTCTGTAATAGAAATAGACGTTTTGCGCCGCGGTGAACGCATCGCTCTAAAAGCAAAAACAGCGCAACGTCCATTGCCTAAATTTAACTGAAACAAGAAAGCGCGAACAAGAAGATTGATCCGGGCAATTAGCGCCGATCAAATCTGCCAAACAGATTGCCCGCGACTTTATTGGCAGCTTTCAATAGCAATGAGGTACCAGTGAATAAAGCGGCACTTCTAGCATTATTCGTATGCTGTTATCTGTTGTCGAACACCTCGATGGCCATAGACAGTGGCAATCTATACCGCTTTGATAACAAGTTTAACTACCACTTCTCTGTGATACTCGAAGAGGAAATCCGCACCTTGGATATCACCTCCTCAGGCATACTCCAGGGTGTAGATAGCCTGTTTTTGGACCCGGCAAATCCCTTCACCGGAAGCAAGCTAACTGGCGATATCACAAGCTACAACCTGTTGTTGCGGGGAAATATGTATTTTGGCGAAGACATGAGTGTATTCGCCGATGTTGGACTATTTAACGATGTACAGGCCGTTGTTCACGCACCTTTTTTTGCTGGTGGTGGAGGCCGAATTACACAGGAAGTATATCCTGACACCTTTATTAGCGTTTATGGCAAGGCCTACGTTACGGATTTTTATCGCTATCAACTACATATCGATCTTGGTGAAAAATGGGGCGACTATCTGGCCTCATTTGACGGACGCATCTATATGGCTGTAGCGGGTGCTGTCGTTACCAATCACATTAAACTGGAAACGATAGAGCTATTTCCTTACATAGGGGCTGAGGCTTCATTCGTCCGTAGCTCAAGTGAAGTTTCTGATTTTCGCGTACCGGGAGCAACCACCACACTCATTAACAGAATAGACAGAGACAAACGCAATGCGCAGCTCGCCCAAGAACACCTTTTTCATTTAGTTATTGGCGCAACAATCAAGCGTCACAATCAGGCCACAATACGCGTGGAAACAAAGGTCGCGCCTGGAGAAGGTACTTTATCGCTCGGGATTGGAATGTTTTTGTAATCAGACGCTAGAAATTACGGCTTCTTGTCATCATGCTCATCCGACTCGGCGCGATCAAACTCACGCTCAAACTCTTCGTCCGTCATTTCATATTCATCGCCATGGTATTGCTCCCATGTGTCCGGGTGTTCTTCCGCAAAACGCTCTTCTGCCTCGGCTACAGTTTCCGGTTCTTTCGTCGTGACAGGTTCAGTGGCCTTTTCCTTTATTGCATTTTCTTCTTCTGGCAGTTCTTCCGATTTGCGCACAAAGGCACGTGAGAAAAATAGTCCCATCTCAAACAAGATGATCATCGGAATCGCGAGCAGCGTTTGAGATATAGCATCCGGTGGCGTTAACAACATACCGATTACAAACGCACCGACGATTATGTATGGCCGCTTCTTTTTAAGATCTTCTGGCGTCGTCACGCCTATCCACACCAGTACGATAGTCGCGATAGGTACCTCGAAGGCCAAACCGAAAGCAAAAAACATTTTCAACACGAAATCCAGATACTCGCTGATATCCGTCATCACCGTCACGCCTTCTGGCGCTGCACTGGTAAAGAATCCAAACACGAGCGGGAATACCACGTAGTAGGCGAATACCGCGCCTAGATAGAAAAGCAAGGTGCTGGAGGCCAGCAAAGGAAACACCATGCGACGTTCATGGCGATACAAGCCGGGAGCAACAAATCCCCAGGCCTGAAACAAAATCCACGGCATGGCCAGAAAGATAGATAACACCATCGTTAGTTTAAACGGCGTAAAAAATGGCGATGCGACTTTAGTCGCTATCATAGAAGCGCCTTCCGGCAGATGTGCCAGCAAAGGCGCAGCAAGTATAGTATAGAGTTGGTTGGCAAACGGAACGCAGGCAAGAAAAATAATCAGTATGCCTACAACAGCCTTCATAAGTCGATTTCGTAATTCAATCAGGTGAGATACCAACGGCATTTCCGACTGAGGTATCGACGGTTTAGCCATTGGTTTTCTGCTCTTGCTGTTGCTGCTGTTCAGATTCTATCTTTGACTTTACTGAAACCGGCTGGGGGCTCGCTTTAGGGGCATCATTTTTTTCGGATTGTTCTATTTCCGGCATGAGTCGCCGAGCTTCGAGCTCGGTATGGCGCTTTACAATTTCTTCCTGCTCTTCCATCAAACGCTTGAGCTGTTCCGCCTTATCAACTTCGGACTGAATTTCACTTTTGACATTGGCAGCCATCTGCCTGGCCCGACCCAACCAATAGCCGGTACTCTTGATCAATCCAGGCAAACGCTCGGGACCGACCACGACCAGCGCGACCACTCCGATTAGGCAGAGCTCCCAAAATCCGATATCAAACATATCGCGTGTCGCTCAGTTCAGCTTTTGTCCTTGGATTCGGCTTTTGTTTCTTCGCGTTTAGTCACCTCAACGTCAATGACGTCACTGGCGCTTTTCTGTTCAATACGATCTTTTTCTTTTTCCGCGTTTTCGCCATCTTTCATCGCAGAACGAAAACCTTTGACCGCAGTTCCAAGATCAGAACCTACGGTTCTCAATCGCTTGGCGCCAAACAATACCAGTACGATTACCAAAACAATCAATAATTGCCAGATGCTAATTCCACCCATCTCACTTCTCCAATATCAATGTTTATTCGATATATTACGCGACGCCTTTTCTTCCAGGCCAGACAGGCCCAAACGACGCTCCAATTCTTTTAATACGTCTTGAGGGCCTAAACCCTGCTCCGATAGCAACACCAGGCAGTGAAACCACAGGTCTGCCATTTCGTAAATCAGCGCCTTTGGATTGCCTTCTTTGGCGGCGATTATTGTCTCAGCAGACTCTTCACCGATTTTTTTTAAAATGGTATTGGTGCCTTTCTTATACAAACTCGCCACGTAGGACGAATCCGATGATGCATTCTTGCGTTCTTCAAGCACTCTTGCGAGGGCCATCAGAATATCTGACTCAGCCATAGATTTCACCCGGGTCTTTTAACACCGGCTCCACTTCGTTCCAGTTGTCGCCATCGAGGCGTTTAAAAAAACAGCTTTCTCTACCGGTATGGCAGGCTATTCCACCCTGCTGTTCTATCTTCAACAGCACTACGTCGTTATCACAATCAAGACGTATCTCTTTGACCTTTTGCACATGCCCGGAGGATTCGCCTTTATGCCACAATTTGTTGCGGCTACGGGAAAAATACACCGCTTCGTTCTTCTCACGGGTTAACGACAGTGACTCACGATTCATCCACGCCACCATCATAATCTTGCCTGTCTCCGCATCCTGCGCGATCGTGGGCACAAGGCCTTTGTCATCCCATTTGACCTCGTCGAGCCAATCCGCCATTACAACCTTACCTCAATACCCGCCGCCTGCATGTGACGCTTGGCCTGTTCGATAGTGTATTCACCGAAGTGAAAAATACTCGCGGCAAGAACCGCATCGGCGCCGCCTTTAATTACGCCATCGGAAAGATGATCAAGATTACCAACGCCACCAGAGGCAATCACCGGCACGCTCACCGCATCACTAATCGCACGCGTCAGTTCGAGATCAAAACCGATTTTGGTACCGTCTCTGTCCATGCTGGTTAATAAAATTTCACCCGCGCCATTGCTAACCATTTTCTGCGCCCACTCGATGGCATCGAGTCCGGTAGGCTTGCGTCCACCATGGGTAAAGATTTCCCAACGCTTAGGTTCACCTTCTGCCGAAACTTTTTTCGCATCGATGGCAACAACAATACATTGCGCGCCGAACTTGTCTGAGGCCTCTTTGACGAAATCCGGATTAAACACCGCTGCAGTATTTATTGACACTTTGTCCGCACCGGCGTTCAACATGCGACGTACGTCTTTGCTTTCACGAATACCGCCACCAACGGTGAGCGGTATAAACACTTCGCTAGCGACTTGTTCAACCACGTGCACCATCGTCTCGCGTTGATCAGAGCTGGCGGTAATATCTAAAAAGGTTATTTCATCCGCACCCTGTTGGTTATAACGCTTGGCGACTTCCACCGGATCTCCGGCATCGCGGATGTCGACGAAGTTTACGCCTTTCACCACACGGCCAGCATCGACATCAAGACAGGGAATAATGCGTTTTGCTAGTGTCACGTTAATTTCCGTTCAATGAATCCGCGAGCTTTTGAGCTTCTACGAAATCGAGTGTACCTTCATAAATTGCGCGGCCAGTAATGACGCCAGTAATACCCTCACCTTCGACAGCACAAAGATTGCGAATATCATCAAGATTGGTTACACCGCCGGAGGCAATCACGGGTATGGTTATTGCCCGCGCGAGTTCTACGGTTGATTCCATGCTCACACCGCTCAACATGCCGTCACGGCCGATGTCGGTGTAAATGATACTGTTCACACCCATGCGCTCGAAGCGCTGCGCCATATCGATGACGTCGTGGTTTGATAGCTTTGACCAGCCGTCTACCGCGACTTTTCCATTCTTTGCATCCAAACCGACAATGACGTGATTGGGAAACTCAATACACAGGTCTTCAACAAAGTGTGGTGAGTTTACGGCCTTGGTGCCGATGATTACGAATTGAACGCCAGCATCGAGATAGGCTTGCACGGTCTCTTCATCGCGTATGCCGCCGCCCACCTGTACAGGTACGTCGGGGAAGGCGGAAGTAATCTCTTTGATTACCGGTGCGTTCATGGGTTTGCCTGCAAATGCGCCATTTAGATCAACCAGGTGTAGACGACGCGCGCCTTTTTCCACCCACTGCGCAGCCATTTGTACTGGGTCATCACCATAGACTGTCGCGTCGTCCATTTCCCCCTGACGTAGACGAACACACTTGCCGTCTTTCAGATCAATTGCGGGAATGATTAGCATTTTTGTGTTTCCTCGTTCATTGTGCCTTGGGTCGTTGCTTTGGGAAGGGGTAGACGTTTGCAAAACTCGCTGTGAATACATCCATGTAAGCTCGACGGCCGCGTCCATGCGGCCGACGGTTTTGCAAACGTCTACCCCTTCCCAAAGCAACTAGTTCAGTGGTAATCCCACAACAACTAAAACCGCTTTTTGCAACTCACGATGAGTCGCCACTGAGTCTCTAAATCAGCTAGTTTAGTCAGAGGAGAAGGTTCGCTTTTTTGAAACCGACGGCCGCATGGACGCGGCCGTCGAGCTTACATGGATGTATTCACAGCGAGTTTCAAAAAAGCGAACCTTCTCCTCTGACTAAACTCTCCTACTTACGGAGACCAGGTCGTAAAATTCTTTAACAATTGCAAACCAGCGTTGTGACTCTTCTCCGGATGAAACTGCACCGCAAATAAATTATCGCGATACAAAGACGCAGCGAAGCTTTTACCGTAGTCACAACTACCCGCAATAATGCTTTCATCCTGTGGCTCACAGTAATAACTATGCACAAAATAAAAACGTGTATCCTGCTCAATACCCGACCACATCGGATGATCTACACGTTGGCGTACCTGATTCCAGCCCATGTGCGGAACCTTTAACCGCTGGCCGCTAGCATCACGCATATCCGTACCGAAGAAACGCACCTTGCCTGGAAACACACCCAGACACTCAGTGTTATCGTTCTCCTCACTCATATCCATCAAGGCCTGCATGCCCACGCAAATCGCAAACACCGGACGCGAATCAATCGCGCGACGAATCGCTGCATCGAGTTTCAATTCTTTCAGCCCTGCCATACAGTCACGCATCGCGCCCACACCAGGAAAGAGCACACGATCCGCCGCATCCACAATCGCGGGATCACTCGTGACGGTAATTTTGTGACCATCGGCAACATGTTCAAGCGCTTTGGCAACCGAGTGCAGATTGCCCATGCCGTAATCAATAATCGCTATGCTGGACATAATCGTATTACAAGCTGCCCTTGGTTGAGGGAATCACACCAGCCATACGCTCATCGCGCTCCAGCGCAAAACGCACCGCGCGACCGAAGGCCTTGAAAATGGTTTCAGCGATGTGATGCGAATTACGTCCGCGCAAATTATCGATGTGTAGCGTCGCCTGGGCGTGATTGACGAAGCCCTGGAAAAATTCGAAAAACAGCTCGGTATCGAAGGTACCGATGGAACCCGCCGGGAATTGCGCATGGAATTCCAAACCAGGTCGGCCAGAAAAATCGATAACCACGCGACTGAGCGCCTCATCCAAGGGCACATAGGCGTGACCATAGCGACGAATGCCTTTTTTATCACCAATCGCCTTGGCAACTGCCTGGCCAAGCGTAATACCGATATCTTCCACGGTGTGGTGCGCATCGATGTGTAAATCACCCTTGGCTACGATGTCGATATCCATCATGCCGTGACGGGCGATCTGATCCAGCATGTGCTCCAGAAAGGGCACGCCAGTATCGAAGGTTCCCTTACCCTGGCCATCCAGGTTCACCGAAACCTTGATCTGGGTCTCGAGGGTGTCGCGCTTTACCTCGGCTTTGCGTTCAGCCATTGTCGATTACCTTTTTGAAATCTCTCTGGACACTGACAAGCAGTGTCTCTACATATATATAGTATGTCCGCGAAGAACAGGAGCTACTGCCGCTGAGAAAACACATGGTCACCATGTTTTCCTACACCAGTTGTGCCAAAGCCTCCATAAAAGCGGCATTTTCCTCGGGTTTGCCAACGGTAACCCGCAGACAGTCTTTTAGCAAGCCGCCCGCCGGGTTGAGGTTTTTAATCAATATCCCGCGATCTTTCAAGCCCTGAAAGATATTATTGGCCTTCCCTTCGGGGGTGCGCAGCAAAATGAAGTTGGCCTGGCTGTCGAAGACTTGTACAGGCAGAAGCTTCAAGCCATCCAGCATTTTGCCTCTTTCAGCACGGATGTTCGCTGTTTGCTGGTCAAAAACCGCCTGATGGCGCAGGGCGAAGGCCGTAGTCTGCTGGGTCAAGGTGTTTATATTATAAGGAAGGCGGACCTTATCAAACTCGCTAATCCAGTCACGGCTACCGAATAACAGACCTAGGCGCAGACCCGCCAGCCCCATCTTGGAGAAGGTGCGCATCACCACAAGATTATCGTATAGGCCTAGATCATTGAGATAACTGTCGTCGGCGAAGGCGTTATAGGCCTCGTCCACTACCACCAGGCCAGGTGTTGCCTGGATAATTTGATCAATTACCTCGCGATCCCACAGATTACCCGTCGGATTATTCGGATAGGCGAGAAATACCAGTGCTGCCTGGGTTTCTTCAATTGTGCTCAGCATGGCATCCAAATCGAGGGAAAAATCTGTTTTAAGAGGTACGCCGCGATAAGACATGCCGCAGAAGGTTGCAATCATCTTGTACATCACGAAACTAGGCTCTGGTGCTAGCACCGTTCTTCCCGCTTCGGCGACAGCCATTGCCATAATCTGGATGAGTTCATCAGAGCCGTTACCAAACATCAGCTGCACACTGTCCGGCAGATCTAATTGTTCGCGAATTTGGTGTGATAACATTTGAGCCGCCGGGTCCGGGTAGCGATTAACACTGGTGTTCGCCAACTCGGCCTGCCACTCACGCAACATGGCCTCATCCCAAGTGTAGGGATTCTCCATGGCATCGAGCTTGATCATGCCACTAGCGTCGGCGACATGATAGGCGGACAAGGCCTGGATGTCGGGGCGTATCAATTTTTTGGTGAAATCACTCATGGGTTTTAGCGTAGGGCACATTCGAGTGCCTAATAAAACGACACCTATCCTACTTGTGCATGCGGTACTCAGCCGATCGCGCGTGGGCGGTCAGGCTTTCGCCGCGGGCCAGTTTTGAGGCAATCTTACCCAGTTCTGCCGCACCCTGTTGCGAAACCATAATCAGGCTTGAGCGTTTCTGGAAATCATAAACACCTAGCGGTGAACTAAAGCGCGCTGTTCGCGATGTGGGTAAAACGTGGTTGGGACCAGCGCAGTAATCACCAAAGGCCTCGGCGGTATAGCGTCCCATAAAGATCGCGCCCGCATTACGAATCTTTTCGACATAACTCATGGGATCTTCGACAGACAATTCCAGGTGTTCAGGCGCGATAAAATTCGAGACCTCGGCCGCCTCATCAAGATTTTTCACCTTGATCAGCGCGCCACGATTGGTCAGCGACTCAGTAATGATGTCTTTGCGTTCCATCTCCTGAGACAGACGATTTATGCTTTCCTGCACCGCGTTGATGAAATCTTCATCATCGGTAATCAATATCGCCTGGGCATCTTCGTCGTGCTCGGCCTGGGAAAACAAGTCCATGGCTATCCAGTCCGGATCGGTCTTGCCATCGCAAATCACCAGGATTTCCGAAGGACCGGCAATCATATCGATACCGCAAGTACCGTAGACCATGCGCTTGGCGGTGGCAACATAGATATTGCCAGGACCAACGATTTTGGCCACTGCGGGTATAGTTTTGGTCCCATAGGCTAAGGCGCCTACAGCCTGTGCACCACCAACCGCAAAAACTCTATCGATGCCAGCTACTGCCGCCGCGGCCAATACCAATTGATTCTTTTCGCCATCCGGTGTCGGAACGACCATGATCAATTCGGGCACACCAGCGACTTTCGCTGGAATCGCATTCATCAAAACCGACGAAGGATAGGCCGCCTTTCCGCCAGGGACATAAAGCCCGGCGCGATCTAAAGGCGTAACCTTCTGGCCAAGCATGGTGCCGTTGTCTTCGGTATAACTCCAGGATTCACCGACCTGACGTTCGTGGTAAACGCGAATACGTTCGGCAGCCTGTTCCAGCGCCTTGCGTGTCTCTCCATCAAGGCGTGTTAATGCCTGATGCAATTCGTCCTGTGAAATCTCCAAATCGTGTATCGACTTGGCCTGCATGCGATCGAAACGATTGGTGTATTGCACGACCGCGGCATCACCACGAGTACGCACCTCGGTCAACACCTGTTTAACGGTATCATTGACGCGATCATCGGATACCCCTTCCCAGGAAATCAGTGTTTCCAGGTCCTGCCAAAAATACGTATCGCTTGAATCTAGTCGGCGTATATCAATCATGTATCACCCCTGGGCTTTGACCATGCGGTCAACCGCCTCACTCAAATGCTGAATAAAGGCCTTTACGGTATTGGATTTCATTTTCATCGAGGCCTTGTTAACGATAAGACGAGAACTGATGTCGGCAATCTCTTCCATCGGTTCCAGACCGTTTGCGCGCAGTGTGTTGCCAGTGTCGACCACGTCAACTATCGCATCGGCCAATCCAACAATAGGCGCAAGTTCCATAGAACCGTAGAGCTTAATGATTTCGACCTGCTGACCTTTGGACGCATAAAATGCCTTTGCAGAATTGACATATTTGGTGGCGACTTTGAAACGCGTTCCTGTGGGTTTGTGTTTCGGATCGCCGGCCGTCATCAGTTTGCATTGTGCAATCTGCAAATCCAAAGGCTCATAAATACTGTCGCTTGGGTGTTCAAGCAACACATCTTTACCCGCCACGCCAATATCCGCCGCGCCATAGGCAACGTATGTCGGTACATCTGAGGCGCGCACGATGACGATTTTTACGTTGTCGAGATTGGTAGGCAAAATCAGCTTACGACTTTTTTCCGGATCTTCGGCAGGCTCTATTCCTGCGTGGGCCAGAAGCGGAACGGTTTCTTTATAAATGCGTCCCTTGGACAGGGCAATAATGATGTTGTCTTTCATGAGTCTTTACTTTGTTCAGGCGCTATGGAACGCGACGAATATTCGCCCCCAGCATAGCCAGTTTTTCTTCAATGCGCTCATATCCGCGATCAATGTGGTAAATACGTTCGACTAAGGTATCTCCCTCCGCCTTGAGTGCCGCCAAAACCAGGCTGGCCGATGCGCGCAGATCGGTCGCCATAACCGGCGCTGCGGTCAAACGCTTTACGCCTTTAACAATCGCGGTATTCCCTTCAAGTCGAATATCGGCACCCATGCGCTGTAGTTCCTGCACGTGCATGAAGCGATTTTCAAATACGGTTTCAGTTACCGTGGCAACGCCATCGGCTATTGCGTTCAAAGCAACAAATTGAGCCTGCATATCGGTCGGAAACGCCGGATGCGGCGCGGTATGAATATCTACTGCCTTGGGACGCTTACCTTGCATATCCAGACTAATCCAGTCTTCGCCAATCTCAATTTTGGCACCGGTTTCTTTCAGTTTCGCCAGTACGGAATCCAGGCAATCCGGATCTACATCTTTTAATTTGACGTGCCCGCCAGTAATGGCTGCACCGACCAGATACGTCCCGGCTTCGATACGATCAGGAAGCACCTTATGGTGGGCACCTTTCAGGCGTTCAACACCCTCAACAACAATAGTGTCTGTGCCCGCACCGGTAATTTTCGCGCCCATCTTGATCAGGAAATTCGCCAGATCAACGACTTCAGGCTCGCGTGCGGCGTTTTCCAGTATGGTGGTTCCTTCCGCCAGGGTTGCCGCCATCAATAAATTCTCGGTACCGGTTACGGTCACCACATCCATATATATACGGGCGCCTTTTAGGCGTTTGCACTCTGCACGGATATAACCGTTAGACACATCGATCGTGGCTCCCATTTCCTGGAGCCCTTTGATATGTAAATTCACTGGGCGGGTACCGATTGCGCAACCACCTGGCAGGGACACTTCTGCCTGACCAAAGCGTGCGACCAATGGACCTAACACCAATATCGATGCACGCATGGTTTTGACTAGCTCATAGGGGGCAACGCGGCTAGTCACATTGCTGGCATCTACCTCGATACTCATTTTCTCGTCGACAATGAGTTGCACACCCAAACGGCCCAGCAATTCCATGGTGGTAGTCACATCCTGGAGATGTGGCACATTGGCAATAACCGAAGGCGTCTCTGCCAATAAAGTGGACGCCAATATCGGCAAAGCGGCATTTTTTGCCCCCGAAATGCGTATCTCGCCGTTGAGCTGTTGCCCGCCACTGATAACTAGTTTATCCATAGCTGATCCGGTTAATTATGAGGATTGATTTTCATTTCAGGCAGTTAGATCCGCTTATATGACATTCTGCTTATCAGGGAATGCCTGCCATTGTTCTGGTGTAAATGATTTGATGGAAAGGGCGTGAATCTCGCCGCTGGCGATCTTTTCCCCAAGACAGGCATAGACCATGCGCTGCTGCGCCAGTTTGTTCTTGCCCTCAAACGCGGGGCTGACAACTCGCACACGGGCATTACAACCTTCACCGGCAACCTCAACATCGGCTTCCGGTATACCATTTTCGATCAAGCGTTTGATATCAGAGACTTCCATTACACCATCCGAACCCGGTAAACACAGCGGCCAATGGTACCACAGTTGACAACGCTATGCGGCAACCTTGATCAGGCGCTCCAGGCCAGATACACGGATTAGCATGGTCAGTTGTTGCTGGATATTCTCAAACAAAACCTCGCTTTCGTGCATACGTCCTTCGCGTATCCATTCCAGCAAGCAGGCGATACCCGCGCTGTCTATACGTTTTACTTCTCCCACATCAATCAAAACGTCTGTATTATCTTGAAAGATCTGGCGCGCCAAGGAATAGGCCTGGTTTGCAGTTTCAAAGGTCAGATCGCCAATGACGCGATAATGTCCCATCGCCAGCGTGTCGAGACGGACACTACTCACTGCATAGCCTTTTTGTTTTTCGCTGCCAACTGATCGATCAATCCACTGATTCCCGCCGTACGTATCTCTCTGGAAAAACTGGTGCGGTAATTAGAGATCAGACTGATATCATCAATCGTCACGTCGAAGACTTTCCATCCATCTGCGATCTTGTGCAGGCGATAATTAATCGGCACCGGAAAACTACCCGGCTGCTCGACTTCGGATTTTATTGTCACCTCGCCCGAGGCCAGGTCGTCATGAAAAGGCAGAAACTTGATATTCTGTTCGGCAAAGTCTGCCAGCGAGGTTGCATACGTGCGCACCAGCAGTGTCCGAAATTCTTCGATAAAACGTTTTTGTTCCTGCGGGGTAGCCTGACGCCAGTATTTACCCAACACCCATTTCGACATGCGTTCGAAATCAAAGTGTGGAAGCACATACTCCTTAATCAGCTCGTAAAGTCGCTCCGGTTCTTTGGCGATTAAGGCCTTATCCTGCTTGAGTTTGGCAATGGTCTTTTCAGACACCGATTTAACCATATCCTGCGGTGACTGCTCAGCCAGCACTGCTGTGGAAAAGCACATGCTTACCAGCAAGAAGCAACTCAAAATTCCGTTCTTCATCACATTTCTCCCGTCACCCGCGCCAACTCAGCCACGTGCATATTATAGTGAAATACACTTTGAAGATATTCTGTATAGGTGAGCACATATCCCTGAAACGCACCCACTATTTTGTCCGATTGTTCCAGGCCCGCTTCAAAATCTGTATAGGTACTTATCATCCAGCGCCGTGCCGAACGGGCACTTTTTTCGAGACTTGCGACTGAAGAATAAAATGCGTGCACCTGTTTGTAACTCTCTTCAACCTGGAAAGGAATCCCTTTGCGCGCAAGTGCTCCTTTTTCCATTAACGCATCGAGTTCGGCCTGTGCTTTGGCCACGCGGGCGTCTTTCAGGCCGCCGTTCCAGTCCCACTGCAATCCTACAAAGGGCGTACCGCCCCAATCGTTAAACGGATCGTATATATGCGGATTGTCCAGTCGATCACGCCCAGGAGAAAAGGAAACCATACCGCCCAATCCGGCAACGATATTAGGTTTGTTCATTGCTTTGTTGGCCAACACCAGCGATTGCTTCGCCTTCAAGCCTTCACGCAGTTGGTTCATTTCAGGGCGCTGCGTTAGCGCCTTGCCTTGCCATTCCGCTAACTCACCCCCTGGCAAGGCCACGGGCGTGATTCGTGTGTCTTGAATTTCAATCGATTCTTCTGCACCAAAATTGGTCAAGACCTTCAAACCCGCCATGGCGATCTTTTTCAAGGCCTGAGCCTTGGAAATATAAGCATCCGCCAGACCTAAAGCCGCTTGCAGGGCAAACAAATCCGATTGTTTTACGTGACCCTCGCCTTCATCCAACCAGTTCTTGACCTTGTCGGCGGCGATCTGCAAGCGGGACTTCATGTCTTCCAAAAACAATTCAGTGTCGCGAGCGGCGAGAAATCCAAAATAGGCCTTCTTGACTTCGTAAACCGTGTCGCCCTTTTGCAGGCGTACGGTTTGTTGCTTGATCTTGATGTCTGCTCCTGCGGCGTCTCGATAGTTTTCCAGCTTACCGAAGGTATACAGCGGCTTTATGATGCGGAAATCCGTATAACTCCAGGGCGAAATGCCTTCCGCCAGGGTGTAACGGTCGCGACGATTGACACAAGCAGCTTGATCGCCACAGTTGTCGCTTAAAAACAAACCGCCAGTTAAGCCGGGAGAAAGACCGACAAAGCTGTAAACCTGGGATTGCAGCCCACCATAACCATCCACTTCCGCCAAGGTCGCTTCCGCAACGCGCACCAATGCTTCCATTTCCGAAATACGGGGATCGTGTTGTAGCGCTCGCTCGATAGCCGTATCGAGATTAAGGGGAACGCCCTGCGCGTGAACCGAAAACGTGAACACCAGTCCGGCTAATAAGGGGAAAAACCTATTCATTACCTGCTGCTTTGCTAAATAAAACCTGACCGATCACCTGCTCCAACACGATAGCTGATTGGGTCAATTTGACCTTGTCGCCATCATTCAGCAACTTTTCGTCGCCACCTGGTTCAAGAGCCACATATTGCTCACCAAGTAGGCCCGCCGTGAAAATCGAGGCGCTGGTATCAATTGGCAACACCTTGTACTTGTCATCGATAGCCAGAGTGACAACTGCCTCAAATGTTTGAGTATCAAGTGAAACCGACGCTACAGTCCCCACCCGCACACCTGCCAACATTACCGGCGCCCTGACCTTTAGACCACCGATATTCTCAAAATGCGCTTCAATATCGTAGGTATCACCTTCATCGTATCCGGCCAGATTACTCACCTGTAAGGCCAGCACTACCAGGGCGGCTATGCCTGCGGCGACGAAGCCGCCGACAAAGATTTCCATTCGCTTTTGATCCATCTAGACTCCCCCGAACATCAGTGCGGTCAGAATAAAATCCAGGCCCAGCACAGCAAACGCGGTATGGACCACCGTACGCGTTGTCGCTGAACTGACGCCTTCAGTGGTTGGGTGTGCATCATAGCCCTCAAAAACCGCAATCCAGGTTGCGACAAAACCGAACACCATGCTCTTCACCACGCCATTCCAGATGTCATCCCAAAAATCCACCTTGGACTGCATTTGCCCCATCAACGCACCGCTATCAACACCAAGCATGCCGACCGCAACCATATACCCACCGAATACCCCAACTGCGCTGAAAATACACGCCAGCATTGGGAGAGAAACGATTCCGGCTATAAAACGCGGCGCGATCACTCGCTTAAAAGGATCTACCGCCATAACTTCCATCGCTGGCAATTGCTCTGTTACTTTCATCAAACCGATTTCCGCGGTCAGCGCAGAACCTGCCCGGCCAGCGAACAATAATGCCGTTAGCACTGGCCCCATTTCTCTCACCAAAGAAAGTGCCACCGCCTGCCCTAAGGCCTCTTCAGCGCCAAAGTCCACGAGCGTGTAATAACCCTGTAAAGCCAGAACCATTCCTACGGTAAGACCTGATATCGCGACGATCTGAGTACTTTGTACCCCAACATTAAACATTTGCCGTACAAGCTGCCTGCGCTGCCCGAGTAAACCCGGAAATGCCCGCAGCGCAGAAATCAAAAACAGATGTCCGCGACCCAGTCGCTCAAAAAAGGAAAGTCCGTGCCCGCCTATGTATTCCAACCAATTCAGCATGCGCCTATTGTTTCCGTTCCATCAGGTCATCCGCTAAATCACACGCGGGATAGTGAAAGGCCGCCGGTCCGTCCGGCAAACCGTTGAGAAATTGTTGTACCCATTTTGAGTCAGAATGCCACAACTGGCTCGGTGTTCCCTGCTCCACCACCTTGCCGTCTGAAATCACATAGAGATAATCCGAAATCTTTGCCACTTCCTGCACGTCATGGGAAACAATTATGCTGGTTAAACCCAGGCTGTCGTTGAGCAAGCGTATGAGTTTCATGATGACGCCAACCGTTATCGGGTCCTGCCCGGTAAATGGTTCATCGTAGAGTACCATGGTAGGGTCAAGCGCCACCGCACGTGCAAGCGCAACCCGTCTGGCCATACCCCCGGATAATTCGCTAGGCATAAAATCCTTCACGCCACGCAGACCCACGGCCTCCAGTTTCATTAACACCAGATCTCTGATCAGTATCTCAGGCAGCTGTGTATGTTCGCGGATGGGGAAAGCCACATTCTCAAAGACACTAAGGTCGTTAAACAAAGCGCCGGTCTGAAACATCATGCCCATGCGTTGGCGCAGTGCATAAAGCTCGCTACGACTTAGCGACGTGACGTCTTTTCCCTCGACAGTGACGCTGCCAGTGGCAGGTTTGAGCTGGCCCGTGATCAGGCGCAATACCGTGGTTTTCCCGGTTCCGCTTGGCCCCATGATAGCCGTTACTTTGCCACGAGGAATCTGAATATTGAGGCCATTGAGAATCGCCCGCGTGCCACGATAAAAACTCACATCGCGCATGTCGACTAGTAGCGATTCGTCGTTTGCCTTCCTTGTCACCAAGTTTTTCTACCCTGAATTCATTAAATGTTTGTTTTTGAAACCCTAAACAGTATACCCCATCAGTTCAAGCAGAATTTGTACCGATGACGCAGCCTCTGAAAATTCAAGCTCGGTTTCCAGCACTACAACCAGGGGCATTTTGAGTTGGGTGACCGGAAATACTTGCTCAAGATCACGCCGTAGCGCGCGTAGACCATCATTTCCCGCCGCTAGTTTCACGCGCAATACCTTCAACTGATCTTGTAGGCAATCTGGGGGTGATGATACATCGACCTTTTGCACAGACTTGCCATTATTTACAGGTAAGGTAACGAAACCGATACATAGCTCGCCAAACGTTTCCGTTAAACTGACCTGATCCGCAGGGCTCGCGCCCTCAAACAAGAAGCCCGTCTTGCCATCAACGGCTTCCAGCCACGACTCACTCACCGCTTTTGGCACACCTCGCCATTTTTCTTCTGGCACCCAGACTGCTGAAAATTCGTTGGCATAGTAATCAAGACGCCAATCCTCAGGCAAATCCTCGGGATAATAATGTGTGAGTAAATGCGGATTATCCCAGTCGTTTGACGCAATATTTATTGCTTTTAAGCGCACAGATTCATACTCCTGCTGCCGATTGTGATTGGCCTTAGGTAATCGTTCCGGATATTAAACCGGCTTGGAAGCGGCCTTCAAACCTTAATACTGTGCAACTCTTCGTTAATCCCCTAAAAAGTACTCAAGCACATAGATTCAAACCAATTACACGCTTTCCTCACAATTACAGGAAATGCATCACATTTTAAATGTGAAATACTGTGCAAATTTTAATTGTTGCCGAATTATTTCATACAAAATACTACTTATTGGCTATAAATGGAGAATGATATGACCGTGCTGGATATGGCTGTCCCCGTCAATACAGGGCTACATAGTTTTCTTGCCATCGACGAGGCATGTGTGGCGATATTTCCCCTGCTGATAGAACAACTAGAGATCGCCAATCACCAATTGACGGACGGTATCGATGCTCTGACACGTGGCTTTGGCTGTTTAGCGCAAACCTTGAACCTGATAGAACCATCCCAACTAGGCCACAATCTTCCGCACGACATTATCCAAAAAATTCAGAAAGTGCAGCGCTATACGCACGATTTGATTAAGGCAGGGGAGTCTATCCACGAAACAACCGCCCGGGAGGCGATAAACAATCATTCAAAAGATAGCGCGCAAAATATCAAACGCATCATTATCCGCACTTTGAATATGCAGGTTCTTGCGCAAGATGTCCGCAACGAAGCAGACAATTTGATAAAGGAATTGGAAAAGGCTCAGGAAGGCCTGCTATTTGACGAAAATACCGACGTAAAACAAAAAGCAACGGCTATCAAAATGTTGATAGAAATGCGTATGGAAATAAACAAAATGATCGTCGCTTTCCAGTTTCAGGATCGAGTAAGTCAAATTATCAATGCAGTAATCAATTCAATGAAGGATCTTACAGACTACATTAGTGATGCAGGTACTCAAGCGAGAAACGAAGGAATAGACGCCTATGTCGACATAGGGGAAATGCGTCGGCGCGTCGAACAATACTGTATTTCAAAAGAACAATATGAACTCATGGGGAGGAAATCGAGCGACACCTCAGACGACATTATTCTTTTCTAGTCTTTTGCACTACTTATTTTTTCGTCTTTCACTCGCAGTGCTTTTCTTTGTTTTCAATCCGTGTGTTTGCTGCGTTCTGAAAGGTTTGGCTTTTTGTGTAACGCGCGCGCCTTCAGCGCGATCACCTGTACCCGCCGGCTGATAAGTCGGAACAAGATGTTTTTTCCCATTCCCAATAAGATCTGCACGCCCCATACTTTTCAGAGCATCACGCAATAAGGGCCAATTATTCGCATCATGATAACGCAGAAAAGCCTTATGCAAGCGGCGCTGCTTTAATCCTCTTGCGCTAAACACCTTCGCCGAATTCCGTTTGATTTTACGCAAAGTATCCATTTCGCTGTAATACATCGCCGTTGCAGTCGCCATAGGTGACGGCAAAAATGTTTGCACCTGGTCCGCGCGAAATCCATTAGCTTTCAACCACAGAGCGAGATTCATCATATCTTCGTCTGTAGTACCCGGATGGGCGGCAATAAAGTATGGAATCAAATATTGTTCTTTTCCTGCCTGTTGGGAATATCGTTCAAACAACTCTTTGAAACGATCATATACCTTTATTCCAGGCTTCATCATTTTACTTAGTGGACCTTCTTCCGTATGTTCCGGCGCTATTTTCAGATAGCCGCCAACATGGTGCTGCGCCAGCTCTTTTACATACTCAGGTGAGCGTATAGCGAGGTCGTAGCGAAGTCCCGACGCAATGAGAATTTTCTTCACGCCTTTCAATCCACGCGCGCGCCGGTACAACCGTATCAAAGGCTGATGATCGGTACCCAGGTTTTGACAAATATCCGGGTAAACACACGAAGGTTTGCGACATGCAGATTCGATTGCCTCATCCTTACATGTTAGTCGATACATATTCGCTGTCGGTCCACCAAGATCGGAAATTACGCCTGTGAACCCGGGAACCGTATCTCGTATAGCCTCTATCTCACGGATAATGGAATCTTCCGAACGACTTTGTATGATTCTTCCCTCGTGTTCCGTAATTGAACAAAAGGTACATCCCCCAAAACACCCGCGCATAATATTTACGGAAAAACGAATCATTTCGTATGCGGGAAATTTACTGGCCTGATAATCAGGATGAGGAATGCGTCGATACGGTAAATCAAAAACCTTATCCAACTCCTTACTCGTCAGCGGAATCGGGGGAGGATTGATCCACACCTCGCGCGTACCATGTCGTTGCACTAATGCGCGCGCATTACCAGGATTAGTTTCCTGGTGCATCACACGCGACGCGTGGGCATATGTCACGCGATCACTACGTACTTGCTCGAAGGAAGGTAAGCGAATTACGGTTCGCGCCGGGTCGAGTTTGGGCGCACGACGAGAAACAAAACGAATAACGCTCTGATCAGGCGGCGTAGCCGCGACTTCTTCATAAGGATTGGCGTGAGGCACAATTTCGCCAGGCGTATCGACGTGGGTAGAATCCAGTTCGTACCAGCCGTCAGGAATTTCGCGACGAAAAAAAGCTGTACCACGTATGTCTGTGACGTCTTTTATATCCTCGCCGGAAGCCAGGCGATGAGCAAGCTCCACAATTTGCCGTTCTGCGTTTCCATACACCAGCATATCGGCTTTGGCATCGACTAACACCGAACGCTTGATCTTGTCCGACCAATTGTCATAGTGAGCAATACGGCGCAAGCTGGCCTCGATACCGCCTAGAACAATCGGTATCCCCTTGAATGCCTCTCGACATCGTTGGGCATATACCACGACCGCATAGTCCGGTCTTTTACCCGCTGTACCATCGGGGGTATAGGCATCGTTGCTACGAATTTTCCTGTCTGAGGTATAGCGATTGACCATTGAATCCATGTTTCCGGCTGTGACCCCGAAAAACAAGTTAGGCTTTCCCAGTCGGCTAAAATCCTTGGTATCAGACCAGTCCGGTTGATCGATAATGCCCACCCGAAAGCCCTGAGCCTCTAACACACGCCCCACCACCGCCATGCCAAAGCTGGGATGATCCACATAGGCGTCGCCGGTAATCAAGATGACGTCGCAAGAATCCCAGCCCAACGCTTCCATTTCGGGGCGAGTGCGGGGGAGAAACGACGCAGTCCCGAAGCGCTTGGCCCAGTATGGTCGGTAGGAAAATATGTCAACTGCGGGGTACATAGGGATTTATCACATTGAAGTGGGGTAATTATAACAGACCAGCATAACCAAGCAATTTTCTTGGTTATAGCTGTGATTACAAACAAGCCACTATTTGTAAAACATTGTTATTTTAAAAACAATTCAGCGCATTCCCTTTTCGTCTGAGATGAAGTCCGAGCTCAGTCTGGTCGCTAACATGGGAGTGCTATACCAACAGGAGGGGCAAATGTCAGAGCCGGCACCAGTGTTGAACACAGATGATACCTCTGATCTGGTCACTATGGACCAGGCCTGCATCCATGTTTTTCCTTTATTGGTCGCGCAGCTCGAAATTGCCAATCAACAACTTGCGGACGGCGTTGACACCCTAATCACCGGGTTCACCTACCTTGCGCAGAAATTTAATGATGTAGACCCAAGTACCCTGGAAAAGCAGATACCCACGGAAATGCGCCAAAAACTGCAGCGTATACACCGTTTTACCGAAGACCTCATACACGCTGGCCATCGAATACACAACACCACCGTGGAAGAAGTCACCAAGGATGAAAACAATAAATTGCGTCGCAACATCAACCGTATCGTTTTAAAAACCCTGGATATTCAACAGTTATCCGCTGAAATTCGCGAACAGGCGGGAAACGTTATCAATGAATTGGAAGACGTGCGCGATGAGCTGGTTAACGACGCAGATGACAGCAATCCTCATTTGTTAAAAACGTTCATGGAACTACAAATGGAATTGAACAAAATGGTCGTCGCATTCCAGTTCCAGGACCGCGTATTCCAGATTATCAGCGCCGTAACCAACGCAATGAAGGATTTAAGCGAGTTTTTACAGAAGGCTCGGAGCCAACAAAGCGGAGGCAATAACGAGACCCTGGTCAGCCTCACAGAAACGGTGCGACACGTGGAGCGCTATTACATATCCAAAGAACAATATGAGTTAAAAGGCGACAAAAAGGACGAAACATCCGACGATATCGAATTATTTTAGAGTGTCGAAACTTATACTACGCAGCTGCCCTGATACCAGCCTCGCCCTATAAAACATTCCAGAAAAAACAAGCCCTCTTCGTCTAGTTCGGTAAAACGTACGCCATGTGTAACACCTGGGTGCGTTCCTGTTTCTTCATGCACGAATCGTATGACGCTTTTCAGTTTGACTAGCCCCGGCCCAAATGGGGATCGTATGGAAATCAATAAACGATCCCCCACATTGCCTAGCCGGTCACGTCCGCTCAAACAAGCCTCACCGACCGTTATGTTCTTCATACGCACCATCGAACTCTTGCCCGATTGAGTACTGACATTGAGCAAGATACCCTCCGAAGCCACCACGACACTCTCAGCCAAAGGGGCTTGTTTTTGTCCCATTACTGGCCATACCAAATGTAGGCTGGGATAGGGTGTTTCACGGATCGCTGCAGCCCTGCTGTTAAATCTCACGATTTGTCCACCCATTCGGCGCTTTACTACTACCTGGCAGCCTTCTACCAAGGGAAATTCACTTCTTGGAAGGCTTACCCGGATATGGCGGCTATCTACATACCCCAGGAGGGTGGATGGCGATAGATGGTGAAGCCCATCTTGCTCAATTTGAAGATAAAGCATTTCACCTATGCGCAGCTCGGAGGGGACGGGACTCATGCAATCTCCTTATCATCTAATTCAACTATTACCGGGTCTTAGATAGTGTCCTGAACCTGGTTTGATACTTTGCTTGTAGTCCCTATCGACACACAGGTAAAATGTCTGAACAGTCGGGTTTACCTGACAGTTTGAAAACTTTAATAAATACATCCAATTTAAATAATTAGAAACAATTTGTTACGTAATTACCTGTGCTTGAAAGCGGTTTTGGACGATATCCAAGTTAACTTAACAAGTCTTTAACATTTGCTTTGTAGACTTCTACAAACATCTGGCGGGTAGTCGTACGAAAAGGAGGAACCCAAATGTTTCTTGAAATCTTTTCTAAAACCGATATGAGTGAAAAACAGGACGTCCGTACCTATGAAGAGGAAAATCAGTACCTCGAGGCATTTGTTGGCGACTCACTGTTAATTACCACCGCCCAAGAGCTGAACCAGCTTAAAGAAGGACTGAGTAACTAAACAGCTCTAAACCGTTTTCTCTAGCACTCTCCTTAAACTAAAAGCATTCCGAACAGAATGCTTTTTTTTTCGGCTCAGTTTTTGCTCGTCTCTCCTTTGAAAGCTATAACAACAGTTTGGAGAACGACGATGAAACTGGTCGAAAACTGCAAGGATCTTTACGGTGAATTATCGGAAAGTAATCAGCGACATATTACTCGCCTGTTACAAAACCCGTCCGCTGAAAACTGGGAACAGGCGCGAAGAATCGTAGTAAGCCCGGCACCGCTATTGACCCTCGACATGGCCGTCAGCCGCGTGACAGAAACCAAGCTCAATAGCTTCCCGGATCAGTTCACCATCTACCGGGCCCTGGACTACGCTATCAAGAAGCACCAGCACTATCTGAGTCGCCCAATGGATATGGAATTCGGTATCCGCTAAGCATTTCCTTTACCCCCCAGATGAGACTAAAATGGATTTCCTTACAACAAAAAAGAGGGGATATCCATGGGAACCGTACGCATAGCGACGCTGTTAATGCTTGCGTCTATCGCACTGCCGCTTCAGGCCGCTGAAAATATCAACATCATGTTACAAGAATGGCGCATCGTTACCGACAAGACCACGGTACGTACCGGTAAGGTCACGCTAGCCATTCAAAATCGCGGTAGGGAAACCCACGAAATTGTCCTGTTAAAAACCGATCTTCCTTTTGATCAACTACCCTTGCTCCCGGAAGGTGGCATTGATGAAGCAAAAGCAGGAGAAGTCATTGATGAAATCGAAGACGTTACTGCCTTTTCAAAACACGAACTCACCGCTTTTTTAAAGCCTGGTAAATACGTGCTTTTGTGCAATATGGTCGAGATGGAAGACAACCAGCTCGAACAGCACTATGCCATGGGCATGCGCTTATCACTGGTAGTAAAATAGCTTACTCAAGACTTTAGCGTAGATTGCCGACAACCATCAGAGAATTCTGGTGGTTGTAAAAATGGACACTGGCAAAGCACAAAATATACTCGTCATCGATTCGGACCGCGCAAGTCAGGAAGCAATGCAGACATTTTTTGCTGCACGTTCCTGCCGTGTGTGTTTCGCCGGTGACGAGGCATCTGCCTACAAAGTTATAGACAGCACTCCTTTGTCACTAGTTATTGTCGAAATACTCTCCGACAATTTAAAAGGTCTCGATTCCCTCAAAAATATCGCTAAAAAAGCCGCTGGACGCAAAACACCTGTTATCGTAGTTAGCAGTCACACTAAAAGTGATGATATTGCGCAATGCGTAGCCTTGGGCGCAAAAGACTTTATTGCAAAACCTCTCAACGACGAACTCTTTGCCAAACATGTTTCCGGGGTAATGAGCTTACCTGAGTTAGGTGGTAATACCGACGCTGCCACCAAACCTGTCACCGGTATTGTTAATGAACTTGCAGAAAAACTAAAAACTGATGATCTGGACTTTTCAGTCATGCCTCAGCTCGGATACAAAATCATCGAGCTACTCAAAGATGAGAAAGCGCCGCTGGCAAAAGTATCCGAATTAATAGAAAAAGATCCAGGAATCTTTTCTAAAATACTGAAGGCCGCAAATTCTCCGGTATTCGCCGCTGCCAAGCCTGTATACAATTCTAAAGAGGCAATCTTGCGCATAGGCGTAAAGCGCACCATTAACTACATACTGGTAGTATCAAGTTCTCGATTATTTAAAACCCCAGATAAAACATATGAAGGTATTTTGAAAGAGGTTCTTGATCACAGCTTGACCTGTGCCATTGTCGCAAGAGAAATCGGCCATGCGATCAATTACCCTGAGGCTGACAATCTATTCGCATATGGATTACTTCATGATATAGGAAAAGTTTTACTGCTGCGCATATTGAAAGAAGTCGCAGAGGAAAGAAACATCACGGATACTATAGTAATAAAAGATTTACTGGAAAAACTGCACACCAGATTCGGTGCAAGCCTGGTGAAAAAGTGGAATCTACCGAAAGAATTCTTTGAAGCAATACTCTATCATCACGACAAGCCCGACCGCGCAAAGCACAGTCCGACAGTGGTACTGGTGTCCATTGCTAACATGATCGCGCATGAAATTGAAGACGACACCCTTAAAACCAATATGCCCCAGATTTTGAGGCAACCGCACTTGGCGATGTTAGGCCTGAAAAATCCTAAGTTTGATACGATGAAGTCTGTCGTAATGAAAGAGAAGTCGATTTTGAAAGGTCTGGCCGAATAAATCAGATTTTTATTCTTGTAGTATGCCCGCTAGCCATAGCCGTAGACGCAATCCAAGCTCCGTTGTATATCCCACTTCCGTGTATCGAATCAATCCGTTTCTATCCACAATAAAACTTGTGGGGAAAGCACGAATTCCAAAACGTTGTGCAATAGTCCCGGAATCATCCACCAGTACAGGCGCAATAATTTCGCGCTCGCGAACGACTGCTTTCACTTTATCTGCGCTACCCGAATGAGAAGCCACAGTGACGACATTTCCGGAACGGGAAAGCGAATCGATGGTGCCATGCTCAAGTCGGCAGACCGTACACCAGGTCGCCCAGAAGTGTATGAGAACCGGTTCGCTGATATCCTCTGGAAGACGAATAACCTGCCCGTCCAGAAACTGGGCCGTGACAGAAGGTAATTTTCCCTTTGGTGTATCCAAGGTTTGATAAAACTGCACACCGAGATAGACCAGCACAAGCACCGCTGCCTGAATCAACCATCCAACGTAGCGCTTTCTATAGAAAGGTACTGTATCTCCGCTCACTTCGCTTCAGCCTTTTTCTGACCGCAACGTGTACACCTGTATACCGTTACCAGTTTACCTTTCTTAACATCAAACACCTGCTTCTGGTCGATTTCCCACTTATGAAAACCACTTTTGCACAAACTCTTCCCCTTGTGCTTCTCAGCGGCTTTAGGAATCTTGAATTTGACCACTTCCCCCATGACCTACCTCTCAACAAAACCAACAACCATGCTAACTATCGACAAAATCTTGTTGGAATTTGATCCAAGTTGAGTAGGGAAGTTTCAAATTCCCTAGACTCCCCTTCGCCAGGCGTGGAATCGCGAAACCCAACTTAATAGTCTTTCCGGCGCATGGGCCTTCTTCCAGTTTCCGGCAACATACTTATTCGCCTCAGAGAGAGTTGGATAAATATGAATAGTTCCCAGAATCTTGTTCAATCCAATACCGTGTTTCATTGCCAATACATATTCGGCAATCAATTCTGCTGCATGATGGCCGACTATCGTAACGCCCAGAATACTATCCTTCCCCGGCACTGTTAACACTTTAATAAAACCGTACGCTTCCTGCTCTGCTATAGCGCGATCCAAATCGTCTATGCCATAACGCGTCACTTCAAAATCAATACCGCGCACCCTGGCCACTTTTTCATTTAGCCCAACCTGCGCAATTTCAGGATCAGTGTAGGTCGCCCAGGGAATTACCGAATAATCTACGCGAAACTTTTTGAAAGGACTGAACAACGCATTAACCGCTGCGTACCAGGCTTGATGCGCTGCGACATGCGTAAACTGATACGGTCCTGCAACATCTCCACAAACATAAATATTTGGATAGTTGGTGCGTAGAAATTCGTCTGCTTCTATAGTGCCATTAGCCTGCAATTTCACGTCGAGTGATTCCAGGCCAAAACCCGATACATTCGCCTGTCTACCCAGTGCGACGAATACAAGATCGCATTCGATTCGAATTTCGCCTTGTGGACCTTTACAGATCGCAACCGTATAGCCTCCGGTTTTCTCGAAGCGAACAACCTCGTGTTCAAGCAAAACTTCGATTCCTTCGCTCTTAAACCGTTGGACTATCAACTCAGACACATCGTCGTCCTCTCGTGGCATCAGATGTTTGTCACGTTGAATCAACGTCACCTTCGTACCAAGACGCTGGAATGCCTGAGACAACTCACAGCCGATTGGCCCACCACCGAGCACCAGCATACGTTTGGGTTGATTCCGAAGCTCCCATAGCGTGTCAGATGTTACATACTCAATATCCTTAAGTCCGGCAATAGAAGGCACAAATGGCCTGGCGCCAGTGGCAATAACAATATTTTTCGTCGTCATTCGCTCACCATTCACCTCGACCTCATATGGAGAGACTATCTTCGCATCTCCCTCAATCACCTTCACCCCCAGGCCGGTATATCGTTCCACTGAGTCATGTGGCTCGATCTCACGTATCACTCGTTGGACGCGTTCCATAACTTCTGCAAATTCGAAATCGACACTTGCCTGTTTAAAACCAAACTCTTTCGCACGCTTAATATAGGATAGTATCTTTGCCGATCGTATTAGTGATTTACTGGGAACGCATCCAGTGTTTAGACAATCCCCACCCATGCGATGTTTTTCTATCAAGGCCACTTTTGCCTTAACAGCGGCGCCGATATAGGCGGTAACCAATCCCGCCGAACCACCACCCATAACGATCAAATTGAAATCATAATTACGTGGACGCTTGTATTTTTTGATTTTGCCATTTCTCTTCAATATTGAAACCATTTTCTTGGCTAGTAGAGGAAATATACCTAGCAACGCGAAGGACAGTATTAAAGCCGGCGACAATATCCCTGCAAGTGAATCCAGATCTGCCAACTGACTACCTGCATTGACGTAGACAATTGTACCCGCCAGCATGCCAGCCTGACTGACGAAAAAAAACTGCCATGTTCGAATTTTGGTCAAGCCCATTACCAGGTTAATCACAAAGAAAGGCACAACGGGAATTAAACGTAGACTGAAAAGATAAAACACACCATCTTTTTCCATGCCTTGATTAAACTGCACTAGCTTTGCCGAAAAGCGTGTTTGAACATATTCTCTCAATAGAAATCGCGATACTAGAAAAGCCAGCGTCGCACCGATGGTGCTTGCGACGGACACAATAATTGTTCCATTGAAAAGACCAAACACAGCCCCGGCAAGCAAAGTCATTATCGTTGCGCCCGGAAGAGATAACGCCGTGACAGCAATATAGACCCCGGCAAACACCACAACGGTAAAAACGAGTTGTTGATCCCGAAAAGCGATCAGGGAATCTTGTTGAGACTTAATATAATCCAGGGTAAAAAACTGATGTGCGTCGAATATATAGAATGCCGCTACCAGCGACAATATTGTTATGCCCAACAATAACCTTGTAAGACCTTGCACTATGAGTACCTCTAGGCAGCTTGCAACAGACTGGTATAGAGATCCTCAGACAACGATTTTGTTACAACTCATTCCTTGTCTTTCAAACACCCGATCTCAGGAATTGTCCCCACTGAATTCTCCACCGGCTATGGTAGTGATTTTGTTGTCGCGGTTATAGATGTCTCGTCTGAACTGAACGATATCCCCATCATCCACCCAGGCAGTCCAGTACAGTAGATAAATAGGAATTTTGGTTGGTAGATTTACACGCTGTGTTTCACTGCGCGAAATGAGTTTGCGCACTTCACGATTGCTCCACCCATTTTCTCTGCCGCCAAGTAGATAGGTAGCCAAAGAAACCGGGCGCGAAACGCGTATACAGCCTGAGCTAAAGGTTCTAACATTTTGGAAGAACAGTCGCCGAATCGGCGTGTCATGCAAGTAAACGCGAAAACTATTAGGAAACATAAATTTTACGCGTCCCAAACTATTATGGTCGCCGGCCATCTGCTCAAATTTGAAACCAATATCTTCAGGGTCCATCTCTGCCCAATCGACAGCTGTAGGGTCGATTTCTGCCGCGTCTTCACCCCAGTTTTCAAGAATTCGAATATTGTTCGCTTTCAGGAAGTTCGCATCCTTAATCATCTTTGGTAAAAATTCCTCGCGCGCAATTCTCGGCGGTACGCTCCAGGTTGGATTGAACTCCAGATATTCAATCTTATCGGCAAACGCAGGTGTAGCCCTATACGGTTTACCAATAATGACCGGCATATCAAACACGGATTTATTTTTCTCTATCACATATAAGCGATAGCCAGCCATGTTTACCATGACGTAACGACTACCCATATCATGAGGTAGCCAGCGCCAACGCTCCATATTTTGCGCGATCTGGTCAATACGGTCGGTGAGGCTCAAATTCATGGCGTAGCGTGTCTTCGGTCCTACGATGCCGTCAGGATTTTCTCCTGTATGACGTTGGAAAAGCTTTACTGCTTGCTCCATATCTCGATCAAACAATTTTTCGTCCTGAGGCCTTGAGCTAATCGGGTAGCCTTCGTGAAGTAAACGACGCCTCACCATGACGATTTGATCTCCCCAAGATCCTAACTTCAGATGTGGACCGGGCGGAATCGTTATCCACTCGCCCTTTACTGTCAATGTCGCCCGGTAGCGTGCAAGCGCTGTTCGCAAACGCTGATAACCACCATGCTGTGGTGGTATCAGATCCAATGCCGCCTGGATATCCTGGCTGCCAAGAACTTGTTCGAGCACCTCTAGCGGTTTGACCGTGGGCGGATTGATATACCACTCGTTGTCAACGAGCCGGGGATACTGGTACCCAACGCGAGCCTCGATGACATAACGGAAAAATGCATCGGTAAGCAGTAGCTCAAGCCGGGCTCTACTCACATCTCTTTTAGCATTCCAAAGATAACGAATCGCTGTAACGTGGTATTCGAGGGGGTTCAAGCCTTCGTCGCCGGCCCTTAATAAGGTATCTCGCCAGAGTCGTGCCCGTTCAGAGGCGACATCGCCATCGAGCCATATCGGCTTGAATTTTTTGCTCAGATAGAAATCGCGTAGACGCTGCCAATCAAGGTCTTCTGCCCAGTCTTCGTAGATATCGACGACTAGGTGGGCAATCAGCTCACTGACTATTGGATTTTCCACATCGACCTTGGACTCGGCTGCAACGGGCGCAGCCGCTGCTGTCGCGAGGCATACAAGGCCAAACCAGCACAGGATACCGTATAGAATTGATCGCATAGACTTCGTTGGTAAAAAAATCAAAAACTTATAAATTCCCATACTCTATTTCGGCGTCGCCGAGTAAAGCTTGATGGTTGGACTAGCGAAGCGTCTCTTCGTTCTTGCCATTGCAGCCAGTAGAAGCGAAACTGACGGGCTTGCATAGAACAAGCACCCATCGGAGCCATTAAATGAGCCAAATCGTCCTCGCGTGTGATGACAATTACGCCGATAATTCAATATGTTACATCGATATCCAGGCATCTTACCCTGAGCATGAACAAATCTGGATTTGGGACCACTATTTTACACTGGTCATGCATCGTCTCTGTGATACAGAGGAATCCACCCTCTTGCTCGATTCCCTTGCCAACTGGGCCGCTGGATGCATTCCAGAGATGTACAGCCCGGTAAATGAGCTCCACCAGAAGGCGGCTTTGAAAATCGACACCCAATTATCCCTACGCGCGCTGGAAGCCCCTGTCCCTTCAGAGTATTACCTCATCGAAGCCGATCAACGAGCCGGTGAGTGGCCGCAGGTGATGGTTAAATTGCCAGAGGCCCCATCAGCCGCCAGACTCGCCTATTCCGTGATAGCGCTTGCTCAATACTTTCTGGGAAAAAATATCTTGTTTTTCCGTGAATTGCCTCTACATGTACTGGCTATACGCAAGTATTATCAGGAACAAAAGGGACCGATCGAGCCCGAGAGTGTCGCCCAGGCGCCAATTTTCGCCGTGGAAGCCGCGTTGAAATTTTTCACCGATGCGAACAAGAAAGCAAAGGCAGAATAACTATGGATATTTTAATGGGGGTCTGGTTTTTATTCATGGGTGTTGTGTGTCTACACCGTACACACCAGATCCAACAATGGTTTGGAAATTTCTACGAAAAAGTCCCTGCAGCGGCGGCATGGAAATTTTTTTTCGACTGGACACAATCGAAAAATTTTGTCTTCGTCACGCGTATTCTTGGCGTGCTATCGATGATCAATTTTCTGATGCTTTTTTACGTCGCCTTTAACAGCCAGGGCATCGATATCTCAAAACAATTTTAAGGAAGGGGGAACAGGGATGAGAGCCTGGGGGCGCATGTTACTTTTGCTTTCCGCTTTTGGCAGCACTTTTACTCACGCGGCAAATCTTGAAATCAGCGTGCTGGAAAAAGGAAGTGGCGATCCCCTGGAAGGCGCCACAGTCGTGATCAAACAAACCGGCGACTATGACACCACTAACAAAAATGGATTGGTCCAGTTCGAGGGAATCGAATTACCAGTCGATATCAAAATACTCAATTCCGGCTATGCCACCATAGAACAAACGCTAGATGCACCATCTTTGACAGTCTATCTCGATCTTATGAGCTTCGAAGGCGAAGGAGTGGAAGTCGTCGCCGAGCGCGTAAAGGAAAAATCGTCCAAATTTGTTTTGCAGCAGGAAGAGCTACGCCGTATCCCCGGCACTTCGGGTGATCCCATCAAGGTAATCGAAACTCTGCCCGGCATTGTCAGCGGTGGTGGGGGCGGAGGAGGCGGTGGCGAAGGTGGACCGGGCGCCATCTATGTCCGTGGTAGTGGTGGAGGCGAAAACAGCTGGTGGGTAAACCGTATTCCCATCGATTATCTCTACCATACCTGGAACATTTCTGTAATTAATCCCAGCCTGGTGCAGGACTTCAATATTTTCCTCGGTGGCTTCCCGGTGGAGTACGAAGACAGACTGGGCGGCGTGGTAGACATTAAACTACGCAATCCAAAAAACGATCGCCTGCATCAGACTTATCGCGTCGCTTTGAATGAGTCGGCAGGATTGCTCGAGGGTCCGATTGATAAGGAAGGCAAACATAGTTTTTATATCGCTGCGCGCGCCAGTTATATCGATAAAGTGCTGTCACCTGTCATAGATGATTTATCCAAACTGGTTCAAGACCCAGACAGCGACACCAATGTTTCGGTGATTACCTTACCCAAATATTGGGACGCGCAGGCGAACTGGCACTACGAGCTCAACAAGGGGAGCGCTGATCTTCTTTATCTCGGTTCCGGCGACGGACTGGCATTTGACATCAAAAGCCTGGATACCGCCGACCCGCAACTACTCGGCATACTGGATGCCAAATGGGGATTCCATTCTTTAGGTTTAAACCTGCGGTACCAACTGGCGCCCACGCTAACAGGGCAAATGACGGCATCTTTAAAGAATGTGTTTTCTCATCAGCAAATGGGAAGTGATGAAAATGGCGATCCATTTTTTGTAGACCTGCAGCAATTGACCAGCCTGGCGCATCCACAGTTGTTCTGGACACCATTTCCTCGACACGAGTTTAGTCTTGGGTCACACCTGTTTTATGGTTTATTTCCCTTGAAACTCAACATCAGCAGCACACCTACAGAAGAAGGCGGCCCGCAAGGCAGTTTCACCAGCGCAGAAAAATTCAAAATCGATAAAACTGTGCGCGCCGGTAGTATCGCACCGTACCTAAAGTGGCGCTGGTCGATTATGGACAGCCTCAAGGCGACGCTAGGGCTGCGTTACAGTCTGGTGCGCGCATCCGATGGAGTCGATATGTCTGACTACACGCCGCGCGGCTCCCTGGAATATCAGGCAACTGACAATTTACTGTTAACCGCCAGCTGGGGACGATTCATACAAATACCGCAAGAGGCGCAACTGGTTAAAGGTTATGGGAATCCTGATCTCGGTTTTACGCGATCCGAACACCGAATTCTTGGTGCGCAATATAAGGTCAATAATGACTGGATGGTACAACTCGAAGGCTACCACAAGCCGATGAACGACCTGGTACTTACCTATCCTGCATTACCACCGAATATCTACAAGAATCACGGCAAAGGTGAAGCCTACGGTATCGATTTATTGATCAAACGTAAGTACGCAAATCGTAAAATGGGTTGGTTGAGTTATTCTTACGCACGCAGTTCGCGCACCACCATACTCGACATCGAACGCGATTTCAGTGCCGATCAACCACACACGCTTAATTTTGTGTGGAGCCAACCCATGGGCGGAAGCTGGAGCAAATGGAGTTGGGGTGTTCGCGTCGAGGCACATTCGGGCAGACCTTATACACCGATTGTTGGTCGCGAGGCCCAGTGTAATAACAATGGTCAAATAGAGCCTTGTGCCGATCAGGCAAATGCAGCCGACGATCCAAATCTGTCACACTGGAATCCCATCTATGAAGGTGAACGCAATAGCAGTCGTCGCCCGTTTTTTCACCAGGTGGACCTGCGACTCGACAGACTGATTCGTTACAATACCTGGAATTTGAACTTGTATCTGGATCTTCGCAATGTCACTTTTACCAGATCAATCGTGTTCTATGACTATGGCAAAGACTACGAAGATTACGAAAACCCGAAAAAAACCGGCTTCCCTCCCATCGTGTTGCCTTTCTTCGGTATGGAAGCGAATTTCTAGGAGAGTGTTTTGTTGAACGAATTTCTCGATCTGATGGCACGAGGCGGCCCGGTAATGTGGGTCATTTTTTTTACGGCCTGGCTTGCCATCATCATGCTGATAGAACGCATGTTGCGCATACACGGGTGGTATCGCGCAGCGGTAAAAGACCAACACGAATTTTCACAGCAGAACCATTTTCGTCCACAAGGAAATGCCAGCCCTATAGCGATGCTGGTCAGCAATCTTCAGTGGCATGAGATACAGGACAAGCAAACCCTGGCAGAACAGTTGAACATCCAGCTCACCGAGCACATGCCACGCCTGGAAGGAACCCTGCCCACAATCGCCATCATTGGTTCGCTTTTACCTATGCTAGGCCTGTTGGGAACGGTAACGGGAATGATAGAGGTATTCGAAGTTATCGCGATTCAGGGTACTGGCAATCCACAGGAAATGGCCCACGGCATTTCACAGGCGCTACTGACTACAGCCAGTGGGTTAATCATTGCGATACCGGTAATCTTTGCCCACCACCTGTTAGCACGAAAACTTCGTACTGTCCTGGCTATTACCGAACAAAGCATGCAGGCAATTTATCACCAGGGGATACAAAACAAGCATGCAGCATAACCCAATAAAGTCGCCGGTCATGGACGCCGGCAAGCCAGAAATTTCGATGGCGCCACTCATAGACGTAGTATTTTTACTCCTGATTTTTTTCATGGTAACAACGGTGTTTCCAGAGAATCGTGGACTGGTCATTGAGAAACCTGAAACCGAACAATCAGAGCCATTAGCGCTAAAAAAAATCACCTTTGTTATTTCCAGTAGTGGTGAGATTCAATTTCAAAACCGCGTTATAGATTTAAAAGATGTTAAACGCCTCGTCACTGAGCAACTGGCTGCTGCACCAGATACTGCGGTATTACTACAAGTCGACAAACGCGCTGCTACCGAAACATTTATCGGTGTGCTGGATGCCTGTAAAGCAGGAGGCGTAAAACAGGTCGGTATAGCAACTAACAAACGTAATGAAGAATAAAGAAAAAATCTGGCTGCTGGCATTCGTCATAGGGAGCATGATTAACACCGCATTGTTTCTTATTTTACCTCGACTGGGTTATAGCGACCCGCCACCACCTGCACCCATCATTAAACTGGACTTTGTCGCCTGGCAAGAACCCATTGTGAAACCGATTGAACCACCCAAAAAAGCAAAGCCAATTCCAAAACCCAAGCCTAGACCTAAACCTGCAGAGCCACGGCCTGTTCCACCGGAACCGGTTAAGGAGCCGGTATTAACGGAAAAAGAACAAGCACCTGTTGAAGAAGTTGTGGAACAAGAAATTATTGAAGAACCACCCGAAGAGCTTATGCCGACACCAACACCGGTACACGAACTTACCAATATGCCGCGCATCGTCCACAAGGCCGACTTGATTTACCCCCCGGCCATGCGTGCGCAAAATAAACAGGCTTTAGTCAAACTAGAGGTTCTAATCGACGCAGAAGGACGAGTTAGACAAACACGTGTCATTAAATCCGGCGGCGAGGAATTCGACAAGGCGGCCATGGAAATGGCGATGGGTTCGACTTTTATTCCGGCCAATATCAATGGAAAGCCGGTCCCTGCGTTATATAAGATTCCTTACACTTTCACACTACACTAGGACGCGAGAGTGTCATTTAGAAATTAGCAACGCAGGAGAGATGTTCTCAATTAACTTGCCTTCATCTAAACCCGCGTCCGGATGCTTGTGCCACACGCTCATCTACGAACATGAACAGCATAAATTTTTTTGCTCACAAGATTGAACAAGATTACCTTTAGCAAAAAAGGTGAGCATGGAAAATAGTACGATTCGCAGCGGAAAGTGGTGGACACAAACATGGGCGTGGTAGAAACAAGTTTTTACAAATTCATCATTCCAATCTACATAAGCGCAAGCTCTTTCAAACCCTGCTCGATAGTAATCACAGGCTTATAACCCAGTTCCTTTCTTGCGCGCTCAATATTGTAGCGTCGCGGCAAGGAAATAAAGCTCGTTTCGAATCGCGTAAGCGGTGGCGTAAAGCCCAGGTGCAACATTCGCCATAGCCATTCAATCAACACCGCCATGGGATACACAATAAAGCCCGGAACGCTTTTCTCAGGCGTTTTATAGTCCAGCGCTTCCAACACTTGCCCAATGAATTCACGCGCACTATGTTCCACACCGTCAGTAATGTAGTAAACACCCTTGTGCACACCATGATTCAAAGCACAAATACACGCTGCCGCAACATTCTCCACATGTACCGCTTCGAAAGGCTGAGCGCCTGCATCAACCCAGATAAACTGCTTAGACCTGACTTTTTTTACGATGCTTTCGAGTCCCGCCGACCCCTTACCCCAAATAAACGTTGGTCGGAGAATAATGATTTCAGGCCCATCAGTTTGTTCAAGCAACCACTTTTCGGCCTGTTGTTTGGCCAATCCATACATGGAATCAGGCTCAATATAAGTTCTATTTTCGTCGATATCGACCAGCGGCATACGCGCCTGCAAAACAGACTCTGAGCTAATATAGATAAAACGTTTCACGCCATGGGCTTTTGCCGCCAGATACATGTCTCGTGTAGCGCTGACGATGCCCGACTGATACATCGACCATTTCCCCCAAAACACCATTGGTGCTGCAGCATGAATAACGACTTGGCAGCCACGCAAATCTTTTGCCCACTCAGTAATAGTCTCCATTGAACCAATAATCGGCATGCAACCGCGCTTCACGTATTCATCTTTCTTTTGAGCCTTGCGTAAAAGCGGTGACACAACATGCCCTCGCGCCATCAATTGATTGACGATGGAACGCCCAAGAAATCCACTGGCACCACTAACAAATACGTTCATATCAGGTCAAAACCATATATTGTTTTCAATTGACTCTTTTTCAGATCGGCACAGGCCGTGCAAAAGCATAGATATGCAAATACTTGTCCGTCAATTTGTTTCTGTCAGTAGCATGCTCGCCTGTCTACTACTTGCGCCAGCTGCAAACGCTGAACAGTGTTTCGAAGAAAACTCGTGGGTTAGTCCTGAGCGTAGCGAATATGTGAGCGAAACAGACGTATTCAACAAACTCACCGATGCAAAAATGATTTTTCTAGGAGAACATCACACCAACGAATCACACCATTTATGGCACGCGGAGCTGTTGGAGCGTTTACTCCAAAATGGAAACTGGGCAATCGGCCTTGAAGCCTTTCCCCGCTCTAGCCAAGCACTGCTCGATCGTTGGATAAGAGGTGACATTGATGAGGCTAATCTACGCAAAAACACCAATTGGGACGCCGTATGGAGCTTCCCGTTCGACTACTACTTACCGGTGCTCTATTTGGCGCAACGATATAAATCGCCGCTGATTGCACTTAACGTAGAACGTGAATTAGTGCGCGCGACTCGTGTTGATGGCTGGAAAAATGTTCCTCAAAACCAGAGAGAAGGTGTCGATGATCCTGAGATACCTGGTAAAGACTATCTACAAAAACTGGCCGCAAGCTTTCAACGTCACAACACGCAGGCTATAGGCCCTGAACAAAAACAACAGTTCCAACGTTTTGTAGAGCAACAACTACTCTGGGATCGCGCTATGGCACGCGCCGTTGGCGATTACAGAAAAACACATCCCACCGTTAATATCCTCTCTATCGTTGGTAGTTGGCATCTCATCGATTTTCACGGCGTACCTTTTCAGCTCAACTCGCTTGGGTACAGCGATGCAACAGTACTAATCCCATGGGATAATCATCTAAATTGCAGTGATTTAAACAAAAATTTCAGTACTTATATTTATACCCCGTCTCAATAAAGCGTGCGCCAGTTGGCAAAACCACATTATCCGCTTCATTTTTCACCCTCAGGTGTCGACACAATTACCAGAAGTCATTGTCTAAAGAGTTGAGCTGGCAAGGATGCATTCCTTAAGTATGGACAGGCTCGAGCGTAGCGGTAAACGACTCAACTCGAATTACTTGAGTGAGGAGGGTCGAAATGAAGTCCTTCAATAAAGCACTGATAGTTTGTAGCTTTTTATTAACTACCAGCACACCATCTCTTGCTGCGGTAGGCCAGCCTATCGATGGCCCGGAACAGCATTGCTATGGTATGTCGATGGTTGGTTACGATTCTGTAATCAATTCACGGCTAGGAGTACCTCCAGAGCACGCCTTGGAACTAGCGGCAATACAACGAGTTGGTGGTAAAGATGTTGTCTATCAGCCATTCCTGTTAAAAGTCGTGCTTGATGCTTATCTGTGGAATCAAGCGCCCCACAACTATGCGGTTAAGGTTATGTATCAGTGCGCTCAGCGTGACGTCAGAATGCGTACCGCTGGTATTACCGACGAGAGTTTAATGTAGTAGGTTATTGGACCAAGGAAGGTTCAAATCAACCAGGTTTTCCGACGAGACTTTTTCCGCCAAATCTTCTAGTATACGCCTCCCCTGATATATCACCGGAGGCGTATTATTTTGTCGCAACAGTTTGTACCTGGCCAGCGCTGGATTAGTGAAGCAGAACCTCAGCTGGGGTTGGGCACCATACTGAAAGTCGACCATCGGATGGTGACGATCGTCTTTATCGCCTCTGGCGAAACACGAAATTACGCCAAGGATTCCGCGCCACTTGCGAGAGTCCAGTTCAAGAAGGGCGACGCTATTCTCAGCCATGAAGGCTGGGGTATGGTTGTCACTCATACAAAAGAAAACAGCGGCATTATCACCTACTTCGGCACCACAGAGTCAGGCAATTCGACACAGCTCGAAGAGGGACTCCTCAATAATTTCATCCAATTGAACCGACCAGTCGATCGCCTGTTCAGTGGGCAAATCGACGCAGACAAGTGGTTCGATTTACGAATACAGACGCTCTATAACCAGAAAAAATTCACACACTCCGAAATCCGTGGCTTGCTAGGTTCTCGCACCAATTTACTTCCCCATCAAATTTATATCGCGCAAGAGGTCGCACGCCGGTTTGCGCCACGGGTCTTATTGGCTGACGAAGTAGGACTAGGAAAAACTATTGAAGCGGGCATGATACTCCATCAACAGTTATTAACTGGCCTTTGCAAGAGAGTATTAATCGTCGTACCTGATCCCCTGGTAAATCAGTGGTTGGTGGAATTGATCAGGCGTTTTAACCTTCGCTTTAGCATCTTTGACGAAGAACGATGCATTGCGCTGGAAGAGAGTAGTGAAATTGCCAACCCGTTTCAAAACGAACAACTCGTTATCTGCAGCATAGATTTTCTGACTGATTCCACTCACCGTCACGAGCAGTTACTGGATGGCCAATGGGATATGATGGTAGTAGATGAAGCACACCACCTGGAATGGACACCTGAAAAATCGAGCCCTAAATACCAAATCGTTGAAGCGTTAAGTCGTGTGTCCAAAGGCGTGTTATTACTTACAGCAACTCCAGAGCAGCTGGGCAAGAATGCGCATTTTGCCCGTCTACGCTTGTTAGACCCGGCACGTTTTCACAGCATAGAAGCTTTCGAAGAAGAACAGCGACACTATGCACCCGTCGCCAGTCTGATTGAAAAACTCATCGATGGTGAGAAGATAGAAAATAGCGCACTCGATGCCTTGCGAAAAATATTCAATGACGAAAACATTTTGCCAGCAGAGTTAAACTCGGCGACCGACGAACAACGACTGGCAATATTAAATAAACTATTAGACACTCATGGAACGGGGCGGATTCTCTTTCGCAACACACGCCATGCCATAAAAGGATTTCCTGAACGAAAACTGCACGCCTATCCTTTGGAGCTTCCGGCGGAGTACCGTGAACCATTGGCGGAAATCGTAAACTCGGGTATTACAAACCCGCAATTATTTCTCAGCCCGGAGCGCTTATTCCAACAAGTACGGCAACATCCACATTGGACTGACTTCGATCCACGCATAGACTGGCTTTGCACACGCTTGCGCACAATCAGGCCTGAAAAATGTTTATTGATTACGGCGAACAAGCAAACCGCACTAGAACTAGCGCAGGCCTTGCGCGAACGCGAAGGAATAATCGCCGGCGTTTTTCATGAGGATCTTAGCATCATCGAGCGTGATCGGGCCGCCACGTTTTTCGCCGATACAGAAGGGTCACAGCTATTGATTTGTTCCGAAATTGGCAGCGAAGGTCGCAATTTTCAATTCGCACATCATCTGGTGTTATTCGATTTGCCTTTCGTTCCCGATTTACTCGAGCAACGCATTGGTCGCCTTGATCGTATCGGACAGCGTCATACGATAAATATTCATGTTCCCTATCTCAACGATACTGCGCAAGCCTATATGTATCGCTGGTATCACGAAGGATTGAATGCCTTTGAACAAATCTGTCATGTCGGCCAAACCATATTTGATGAGTTAGGCGATACTTTGCTGCAGGGTTTACATCAAATCGATACTAATCAGGATTTCGACCTGCTTATCCAAACCTCACGCGACATGTATCAGAAATACACGCATGAACTCCATGCGGGCAGAGACAAACTGCTTGAATTCAATTCATGCCGCAGCGATGTGGCCGAAAATCTGATATCGACAATTAAGAAGCTGGAAGCTCCCGAACGTATACAAGACTTTATGGAGCTCATATTCGATTGCTTTGGCGTAGAAATAGAGGACCATATCGAGAATTGCTTTATTCTTCGCCCTAACCCGCATATGCCGGTTGTTGCCTTTCCAGAGCTTCCCGAAGATGGTGTAACCATCAGCTATGACCGAAATACCGCACTGCATCACGAAAACGTGCAGTTTATTAGCTGGGAACACCCGATGGTATTGGGCGCAATGGATATGATACTGACCCAAGAACTGGGCAATACCTGCGTTGCTGCACTAGAAACGAAAGTGGTACCTCGCGGTACCTTGCTAACCGAGTGTTTTTTCCGCGTAGAAAGCGAGAGAGAAGAGATTCAGGCGACCATGCCTCCTCAATTGTTCCGAGTTCTGATAGATCATCGCGGTAAGCAACACGATGAAAAGCTCGGCTTTCGTGAAATCTCAGAAAACCTGCAAAGTGTCGATGCCAACACCGCAAAGAAAATCATTGAGTCTCAGAGGGAAAAACTACGGGACATGATAGACCGCAGCAGTAACATCGCAAATAATGCACTGCCAGACCTACTCGCCCGAAGTATGAAGCGCCTACGTAATATATATAGCGACGAGGCAAACCGCCTACGCGATCTGGGAAAACACAATCCCAGTGTGCGAGAGGAAGAAATTCGCTATTACGAAGAACGGTTAGCCATAGCCGAATCCGTTATCGATAATGCGATGTTACAACTTGATGCGGTTCGCGTCTTAGTTACGACGTAAGCGCCTTAGCCCTAAGCTTCGGCCGTCGTCACAGATACAGACGTTGCAGCCAGACCCTTGGGGCCTTTTTCCGCTTCAAACGCAACAGGTTGTCCTTCGTTCAGTGTTTTAAAACCTTCGGACTGAATCACTGAGAAGTGTACAAACACATCTTCACTGCCATCATCCGGAGCAATAAAACCAAAACCCTTGGTATTGTTAAACCATTTAACGGTACCAGTAGCCATGCCTTACTCCACAAAATTCCCTTGAATACCTTCGGCACTCAAGCACCAGAGAAAACACGGCTCGTCCCGACACATGGTGCAACAACCGAAGCCGACTGAGTATAGCAGCGTTTGTTTCGTAAAGACTACCGGCAATTAGCATAGGCAACTCTGAAATGCTGCTAACTTTGACGCGAGGCTGTCAATCAACCGACATCTATCAATCAAGCTATTCACAGTTTCAAAAGGCCGTCAACACCAGAAAATTTCTTTTTTGCATCTTTCTGTCGTGCAACGATAACAAAATAAATTTCAATGAAAACAATATGTTAGACCATGATCAAGAAACGAGCAATTTAACAGCAAGATAGATGTAATAAGGCTTCCCGTGGGTTCTCCGCAACTAATCCACATAGTTATCCACAGGCTCTGTGGATAAAGAAATTTAATGTGTCAGAATATTGTATTCTCTTGATAGCGTCGTTAGTGTTGGCTCACTCGCAATTTTGTCGCAACAAAATCCGAGTGGCGTACATACAATAATTCAGCAATTTTACGAATGGTGTGGTCTTCATACGCATCGAGTGTGTTATCAGCGTAGGCAACTTTCCATAGCAGTTCGATGATTTGTACTTTTTGCTCGTATGAATAATGATCATTAATCAGTCTTGTAAACTGATGATAATCGATAGCGTCAGTGGCTTCTTCTGCGGCAAGTGCCAAAAGCGTATTTGCTTCTGTCTCACTGAGTAAAAAAAGCTCGGACAATGCTCGGTGCATAGTCTGTTGTTCAATCGGGTGTTCCTCATCATCACTATTCATGACTTCGACGAGCAATGCCGCCGTAGCGAGCTGAATCCGATGAGCCGGGTCGGAACCACTCCCGCCCTCGAAGGAAATATTGTCTTCGAAAAATCGTTTCAGCTTGCTCAGCATTCCGGCTTTCCCGTCGGATCGACTATTCCTTTGCCTCGGCAACTTTAATAGTGCGACCAAAAAACTCCTTGCCATCTAAAGCACTCGCCGCCTTATCCGCGTCCTGCCCAGACATTTCGACAAAACCATAGCCTTTTGGCTTGCGGGTATTTCGATCCGTGGCAATTCGAACATTGACAACATTGCCATACTCGGAAAATAACTTGGTCAACGCCCCGCGATTGGCTTTAAATGCCAGATTTCCCACATATAAGGTTTTAGTATCGCCACTCGTTTGTTTCGCAGCAACAGTACTGCTACGACGAATCGGTCCAGGCTTCGCGGTCTTTCCAGCACTTGCCGAAGGCAATGCTACCGACAATATGGCGGCGACGAGCACGGCTGCAAACGCCCCTGACACAAAACTACTACTATCCAGTGACAGCGTTGGGGCCAAGAAAAAGCCGGCAACAGCCACAACCACAAAAGAAACTATCAAGCTGATCATATTCATGTTTTACATGCCATAGTTAAGAATGGCCGCGTATACACCTTGTTAAACACTTGAGGAAACCGGGATTTACCTGAGCAGATATGAAACTGGCACGGCTACGCGACAAATTGAAAAAACAGCCATATTGGCTCGACTGAGTGCCGAAGTGTAACTGAAAGCCGTCACCAATACCACGCACAATCCCTTTTTCTAACGAGAACCAGACGTTGCCGGCTTTTGCCCGTTATAATGCGCAACATGACTATGCTATGACCTGGTGACGCTCACATGGATCACACAAAATTCGATATTCAGCAAGCCATAACCGCACTGTTACGCCAAACAACAGATCGTTATGGAGAACAGACTGCCATTTTTGATGCGGAAACGAAAATCTCTTTCCGGGAATTTGACGATCTCAGCACGCAAGTAGCTTATTCCCTGACCTATATTGGCATAAAACCGGGAGACCGGGTGGCGCTATATTTCGTAAATAGCGCGGAATTCGCCATCAACTATATTGGTATCGTGAAAGCAGGCGCCGTTGTCGTTCCTATCAATTTACTGTTAACCCCAGTAGAGATTGCCTTCATATTAAATGACTGTAGCGCCAGTGCGTTGATATATCACGAAAGCCTGCGTGAGCGGGTTCGAGATACCCAATCCTTAGTCACAGACAAGTTGCACTTTGTTTCGTCTTCCAGTCAATTGGCCGAAAACACAGATATTGCGCAGCATGTATTCGCTGCGCACCAGAAAAAACCTGGCGAATTTCAAGTTGATCCCCACCGGGATCTGGTGTGCATACTTTACACGTCAGGCACCACAGGAAAGCCCAAAGGGGCCATGTTGACTCATCGTAATCTGTCGAGTAACACCACTGCAGCTTTTACCGCTTTGGGACTCGAATCAGGTAAAGACAGACTGTTGGTGGTCCTGCCTATGTTTCACGCCTTCGCTGCAACCGTCGGCATGTTAATGCCGCTATTACACGGGTGCGCATTCATACCATTGCCACGCTTTGAGCCAAAACTTCTCGCCGATACGATCAAGATTCATCAGGCCACTATTTTTCTTGGCGTACCAAGTATGTATAACGTTTTACTTCAGCATGCTGATACAGTCGCCGATGGTTTTTCATCAATATGCCGATGCGTTTCTGGCGGGGCGGCAATGCCAAAGCAATTAATGCGCGATTTTGAAAAACAATTCAACGTTCCTGTATACGAAGGCGACGGACCTACTGAATGCTCACCGGTCACCTGCATCAACCCGATCCAGGGCCAACGCAAGATTGCCTCTGTTGGTCTGCCCATACCCGGCGTGGAAATGTCTATCATGGACGGTAACGGACAGTTTCTTCCCACCAATACAACAGGAGAAATTTGCGTACGTGCACCGAGTGTCATGGCTGGATACTGGAAACGCCCGGAAGCAACTGCGGAATCTTTTTTTGGCGATTGGTTTCGAACCGGCGACCTTGGCAACATGGATGAAGACGGCTATTTCTACATCGTAGACCGCATCAAGGACATGATTATCGTCAACGGCATGAATGTCTACCCACGCGTAGTCGAAGAGGTTCTCTACCAGCACCCTGATATCCGTGAAGCCGCCGTGATTGGGGAGCCTGACGAGTTGCATGGAGAAAACGTCGTTGCACACATCGTCCCCAAGGAAGGCAAGACCTTAACAGCAAGCGATGTTCGATCGTTTTGTCGAGACAAACTTGGGCGCTACCAAATTCCTCGAAAATATTGTTTTCAACCTGAGTTACCCAAAAATGCGGCGGGTAAAATCCTTAAACGCGAATTGCGCAAACACGGTGAAATCGAACGTGGTATAGACAACCGCGATACCAGCGAAGCCTGAACAATCGACATACGCTAAAGCTTAAGCCTTGAATTAGACTGGCATGATGCTCTTTGCTCTGTTATTTTCTTGCGGGAAAAGAAAATGCCAGGCATGGGGTTCAAACAATGATGTCACGAAAGTCTCAAGTACTCGCCTTTACTCTAATGGCAGTTGTCACTGCTTGTTCCGAAAGCGTTCAGCAGGGTGCACTGTCCTGGAAATTGGTATCTCCGTCACAAGGTGGCACAACTGTATCGTCCCCCACCACTAGCGTCGACACTGACGGGAATATACTTCTGACCTGGCTGGAAACAGAAACGCGCGAGGCTGACGGAAATGCCGACATCTTATGTACGCGTGCCAATTTGCTAACGCGTCACTACAATAATGGCTCAGGAACCTGGGGAAACACAGCGAATTTGCAAAGCGGTGTATGGCGCCGCACATCTACCAAAGACACTAATGACGGCACATGGCGTACCCTGTCCAATGTTCTTGCCAGCCAGTTACAGCTTGGAGCCGATGGAAATGGAAATCACATCGCCGTTTGGTTACAGGACACGGTTTCTGACTGTGATGCTGCTGCGACTAAAATTGTGAGTATTTATCAAAGTATTTATTCCGCTGAAAACAATACCTGGTCAACACCTGCGCTACTCGTCGATACGCCTACCCAAAACGCCAGCAACCCAAGTCTTGCGGTGTCTGCACTTGGAACCGCGCTTGCCACCTGGCAGGAAAATGATAGTAGTGGTCTGGTCACCCTTTCATATGCCAGTCACTTTGACAGCGTCGACACTTGGGGAGCACCTATAATTGTCAGTGGTGACGATGGCGGCACACCCTTAGGCTATTATTCCAGTCATGCGCCCAAAGCAGCCTTAGACAGTTCAGACAATGGCGCGGTGATTTGGAGACAGAATGGCAACGGAATTTTTGAGATTTTTGGACGCAACTACTCAGCCGCCGATGGCTGGAGCGCTACGCCGGTCAAGCTCAGCAATTCATCAGTAGACGCTACCGATCTGAATATTGCTTCCAATAGCACCAGCATTTGGGCTGCGTGGGTAGAACTTGACGCCAATGGTGCGGGACAGATCATCGTGAACAACTTAAATACTGACAGCACCAGCGGCACGTCAACTGCCGTTAAAGGTGATCTCGCCGCAACAGAAGCGGACGAACGTGAACAACATGCCACTTCTCCAAAACTCGTTGTGGACGGAAGCGGCAACGTAACCATCGCCTGGTTACAGCGACAAAACTATGATCCCCTGAGCAATCGATGGAATAATAACAGCGCGGTCGCGATATGGAGCAATCGCTACAGCGGGGGCAGTTGGTCAGGCGGTTCACCAGTCTTGTTCCAACAAAGACTATCCGCGGAAAGCGTATCAGTCTCACTAAAGGGGTCTGATCCTGTCATCAGCTGGATACAGAACAACGATGCGCTCGAAAGCCATCCGCAAGCCATTGTTTCCAGCAGATATACAGGCGGAAAATGGAGTGATTTCATAGAAGTTGCAGAGATAAACGAGGCTTCCACTCAGCTTCATAGCAAGCACTCAGGTGACCATGTCGTGGATAGCTGGATTCGACTAGACACCGAATCCGCCACTGGCCAACAGAAAGCCAGGATTGAAGTCGCACATACATATTAAAGATATTATGCGGACTGCATTTTATAAACGATGGTTTGACTACTCGACCCCAGACTGCCGACGAAATCTTGCCATACATCTAGTGACGCATCCTTGTCCACAGGTGCTCGTGCAAAAACACGGGCATCATCGAGCAAACAATCAAGCATAGACACACCTTCCGGTATGCCTTTTGGAAACTCGCCATTATTAGTGAAAACTACCCGACCAAATACCTTGGCTCCGGGTAATTGGTCTCGCACAGCCTGTACACAAACGCGGTTATAGTACAAAGGATTGGTAAATTTATAGCTCTTTCCCTCGAAAACCTGCGTCCATTGCTCGATTTTTTCACCGCCAAACAATATTCCCGGGTAGTCTTGTATTTTTAACACCAACACGCGACCCCGAGTATAGATACAGAAGTCTATTTGCACGTTACCTTCGACGCCATCAGAAAGCGTAATGTTTTCGACCACTTGTCCGCCAAATGATTTAAGTGCACGCTTAATCCGACGACGCGTCGCACTTTTACGCATACGGCGCAGCATGAACAGAATCGATAATAGCCCCAATACCGACGCCAGCGCGTAATAAGCACTTTCTTCAGGGGCCTGTTGAAGGAATTGTATAATTTCTGACATTTTTATAAAGGTAGTACATAAATCTGCCTACTACCATGTCGGAATGGCGTCAGAAAAATTAAGTTTTAAACGAATAGAAATGAAAACTACGTTTTAAGCGATAGCGGTGACAGGGTATAGGACACTCTCGGCTTCTTCGAGAAATTGCGCAAGCTTGCTCAGGCCTTCTCCTCTAGCGTAAGCGGCAATTTCACCCCAGGCATCTTCGCGAATAATGGATTGCAGAGTAAGACTTCCGGAAGGCAGACGGCTCGCATATGTATCAAGCGCAATTTCTATAAATTCAAGCGCAGTACCGCTCATAGGAAGCTCCTCAGTAAAAAAACCACAAGATCAGGCATCACACACAAAATCCATGTGTACGAACCGCTCTAATTCCACCTTATACAGGTGCAGTTTTCCCACTGATGAGCCGCGCATACAGGCGACTCTGAATTCAAACTGATAATTGTTATTGTTTTGACCGCAAGCATCATACCCTGCATTTGGTAGGAAATACAACACCGGCATTCAAATAAAAAACCGAGTAGAATCTGTCCCGAAAATTTTTTTCAACCTGTTAGGAAGTCATGAAACACAAACACGCTAGGACCAGCGTCCCTGTTCACCCATTGATAGCTCGACGCTGGAGCAGCCGGGCTTTTGATCCATCCCGCCCGGTCTCAAGGCCACAACTAATGGCATTGTTTGAAGCAGCACGCTGGGCGCCGTCCTGTTTTGGCGATCAACCCTGGCAAATGTTGGCGACTGACTGCTTTGAAACACCCGATGCCTGGAAAAAAGCGGTTGAATGCACAGATGAATGGAATCGTTACTGGGTAACACAAGCGCCTTTGATACTCATAGTGACCGCCAACACACTCTTCACTCTAGAAGATGAAGGCGAAAACCGCTGGGCAGAATACGATACCGGCGCCGCCGTCGAGAATCTGGTATTACAGGCGACAGATATGGGACTAATGTCTAGGCAGATCGGCGGATTTGATCCCCATAAGACACGCACTTCGTTTAAGATACCGCCCCAATACAATATTTTAAGTTTCATTGCTTTAGGTTATCCCGGCAGTGCCGATCACCTGACAGACAAACACGAAGCCGATGAAAAGGCGTCGCGGGAGCGCAACGATCTAGAGCAGCACTTCTTTTTAGGTCAATGGGACCAAGGAATCAAGTAGACAAATCACTATGAACAACAAAGCAAATATATGCCCATTGTGGCTGGTTCGCGTATTTCCATTTATTCGCTGGTGGCAGGACGTCAACGGAAAAACATTTCGCGCAGACCTTATCGCTGGGCTCACTGGCGCAATCGTTGTTCTTCCTCAGGGGGTTGCATTTGCCACAATCGCCGGCATGCCACCCGAATACGGTTTGTACGCGGGCATGGTGCCAGCCATTATTGCGGCGTTATGGGGTTCATCAAGACACCTGGTCTCTGGTCCAACCACGGCAGCATCAATCGTTTTGTTCTCAGCCATTAGCGCTCATGCCGAACCCGGCAGTATCGACTACGTGCGACTGGTGTTAACACTCACATTCATGGTGGGTGTAATACAACTCACCATGGGCATCGCCAGACTTGGAACTTTAGTCAACTTTATTTCTCATTCCGTTGTCGTAGGATTTACCGCTGGCGCAGCCATACTTATCGCATCCAACCAAATTAAGAATTTCTTCGGTATCAGCATAGAGAGAGGGCTACATTTTTACGAAGTCATCCTGCAACTCGTCCAGCATATCTCAGAGACCAATCTCTATATCTTCGGCATTGCCACTCTGACCCTGATATCGGGTATTGTGGCTAAGCGCCTGATACCCAAAATCCCTTATATGTTGATTGCGATGATAATCGGCAGTATCGCTTCGATTGTACTCAATTCCATACTGGGCCAGGAATTTACACACATCGTCACCGTTGGAGCGTTACCGGCATCTTTGCCACCGCTCTCGTCTCCCGATCTGACCTTGAGTACCATCAAGGAACTGGCACCTGCGGCACTAGCTGCAACACTGTTTGCCTTGGTCGAAGCGGTGTCAATCGCACGCTCTATAGGCATCAAATCTGGGCAACACATCGACGGCAACCAGGAATTTATTGGCCAGGGCCTTTCCAATATTGCAGGGAGTTTTTTCTCCGGATATGTCGCCACTGGCTCTTTCAATCGCAGCGGCCTCAACTACGAGGCGGGCGCAAAAACTCCGCTCGCGGCCGTAATGGCCGGCCTTATGCTAGTAGGCATCGTGCTTCTTGTCGCACCCTATGCATCCTATCTTCCGAATGCCGCGATGGCCGCCATTCTGTTTTTAGTTGCCTGGGGATTGGTAGATATACACCACATCAAGCGCATCATAAAAACCAGCCGATCAGAAACAACCGTACTGCTGACAACATTTCTCTCTACGCTTTTTCTGGAACTCGAGTTCGCCATATTCCTGGGGGTATTACTTTCACTGGTTCTGTATTTAAACCGGACATCAAGACCGAAGGTACTTTCCCGCATTCCTGATCCATCGCTACCGAAACGCAAATTCATCACCTCAACTGTGCAGGAAAAAGAGTGCCCACAACTCAAACTCGCCAGGATTGATGGTTCCTTGTTTTTTGGCGCCGTTCCACACGTACGCGAATCAATCGCTAACTTCTATCAACGCAACCCCGAGCAAAAACATCTTCTCATCGTTGCGATAGGGATTAATTTCGTCGACCTTGCGGGTGCGGAATATCTGGAAGAGGAGGCTATTAAGCGCCGGAAGATTGGCGGCACAATGTCCATGTATCTTGTAAAAGAGGATGTCGTGGATCGTCTGCAACGTGGCGGCTACCTGGAACATATTGGACGAGACAATATTTACGGCTCTAAAACCGAGGCCGTAAAGTCTATCTTCGATAAACACTTAGACAAGAGCATTTGCGCAAAATGTAGTAAACGCGTATTCCTTGAGTGCGATAGCGTGCCGCGAAACTAATACTTAATAAATCTTAGCCGGGCGGCCAGGCCAACTGACGCCCGGCCAGTAAATGCATATGCAAGTGAAACACGGTTTGGCCGCCGTCGCCATTGCAATTGACCACCAACCTGTAACCTGATTCATCGACTCCAAGCCGTTTCGCCACCGTTTTCGCAACCAACCCCATCCTCCCAAAGATCACACCATCTTCCTCAGAAAAATCATTGACTGTAGGTATATGTTTTCGTGGTATAATCAGCGTGTGCTGAGGGGCCTGAGGGTTAACATCCCGAAAGGCGATAATTTCGTTATCTTGATACACTATTTCGCTTGGAATAGTGCCGTTTGCTATTTTGCAAAAAAGGCAGTCCATATCAATCCTCCGCACCTGGGTTTTTTGGAGACAACAGCGTTGACTCCGGTAGCTTTCGCTCAGGCTGACGATCATATCAGTGGCTACTCAGGGATAGAAGCAGCAAATGTTTACACTTTGTTGCGAGCACGCTGGCTATAATTGAGTCATACTGTCGACTTTGATCCGGACTCACCGCAACAACTTTTATAATGTAGCGAAAACATGGGCCTATATCGTAGAAGACGAAATACTGGAAAAATTGTCAAACAGCGTTTTAACGGTAGAACGTTAATCGTGCATTCCGGTTTTCCGGAAAGCTGGTTGAAAGAACTCTTGAGACAACCTGGTGGTGGCGGTTATTTTCGCATTGATATACGCGTACAAAGCGATGATCGTCCTTCTCCCGTGGAAAAATTTGTCCATGACCAGCTATTACCCTTAGAACTGCCTCTTCCATTCATGGCAAAAATTGACTATGACAATGTCTATCTACGTCATCTGACTCGCAATGACGAGTTGGTCGATCCCTCTGAAGTGGGGATGATATACACCGAAATTGAAACTCGTTATCACATACGTCTTTCGATTGAGAAGGCAAAAACAGAGGCCTTCCCAGGCATGGCGCTGGACAATAACGATATTGCTATCGAGACTGTGCTCGCCTGATACCCGGCTTTACTTTTGTTAAAGCCCTGTACCTCTGCACTAATACGGAACTCTTTCTCGAATAAGAAGGCTAGCGCCTTGTTAAAACGGCACTTTTCTTGCCGTAGTTAATTCTAATGATAGATCACGATCTCACCGTTACTTTTGTTCGCCTGGTCGCCGCCATATTTATTGGCGGTATCATTGGGCTTGAGCGCAGCATCAATGGACGACCCGCAGGGTTTCGCACCCATGCTCTAGTCTGTCTTTCCTCATCCGTACTCATGTTATTAACTGTCTATCAGTGGAAACTACTCGCGGATGCGCCTATCGATACGATACGAGTAGACCCGACTCGCATGGCTCAAGGCATTATGACTGGCATTGGCTTTCTAGGAGCCGGTGTAATTATGAAGGAGCGCTTCACCATCCGCGGGCTGACAACTGCGGCTTCGATCTGGGTTACCGCATCTATCGGAATACTCGTCGGAATGGGTTTCTTTTCAGCCGCAGGCATAGCGACCGTGCTCGCCCTGGGAACGCTGTCACTGTTTAGAATTTTCGAACAATATCTGCCCACCGTACAATTCGGCAGACTGAGTATCCGCACATTGCGCAAATCCAGCTTGAGTGAAGACGACTTATTGGAAATTGTTTCCACTTATAAATTCACGGCGGGAAGCATTAGCTACAACCTGGAAAGTGAAGGCAAATACAGCAAAATGGAAATGATTGTGCGCACGCGTCACCCGGAAAACTTTCGCAAGCTGAGTGAAACTCTCAACCAGATGGAAGAAATACAGGAGTTCAGTTTGACGCCACGCTCAAGCTGACGAGGACTGGTTTACCCACAACTGAAAACCCTTGTCAACCGCCTAATCGTAAGATTTTTATCTTTAATACACCACACAGGCAAAATCTTTAATATCTGTAATAACAATAAGTTACAAAAACGATGCTTTTTTAAACAATCTAAACGCAAGTGTGGAACGACGTGCATTGGTGTGACTTCCCCCCAATTCTTCCACAAAGTTATCCACAGCTTGTGTGCATAACTATATAGCGCCAAACAACGGCAACTCGCCGCTAAGTTCTGTAATTCCGTGATACATTCTGCGCATGCAGAAAATTTCCATTTTACGCCTGGCCTTACCCACGCCGTTGCGCAAAACATTTGACTATCTTGCGCCTAATTCAGAAAGCGACATTTCGCTTGAGCCAGGTATGCGAGTCCTCGTTCCCTTTGGCAAGCGACAACTTGTCGGGATTCTGTTGGAAGTGAGCGATAACAGCGATTTCGATCTAAATAAACTGAAATCGGCGATACAAATTCTCGACCACACACCGCTGTTTACCGCCTCAATGCTCACTTGGTTACGCTGGATGGCAGATTATTATCATCATCCTATTGGTGAGGTGTTTTCCAGCGCCCTGCCCGCGCTCTTGCGCCAGGGAAAAGACACACGCAGCCAGGAGACACCGATTTTCATAGCTGAACCGAATCTTGATCAACACGAACTTCGTTCTCTGATGCGTGCACCAAAACAAAAAGCACTACTGGAGTACATCCAGTCTCAGCCCACGGGTGTGACAATAGATTTGATCCGCTTTCGATTTGAACACTGGCAAACCCCGGTGAACCAATTACTGGAAAAGGGTTTTATTCGTCGTACGTCGATCATACGAGAACCTAAAACACCGTCCTACAATTCCGGACCGACGCTAAATGCTGAACAACAAAACTGCGTAAATGAGATCAACAGCACTCGAAGCAAGTACCGTTCTTTTGTTTTACAAGGCATCACTGGCAGCGGAAAAACCGAGGTCTACCTCAACGCAATACAATCGCTCGTAGAAAGTGGCCTGCAAGCCATGGTTCTCGTTCCAGAAATTGGACTGACACCACAATTTCTTGCACGCTTCGAACAACGTTTTGGTGGAGAGATTGCCATACTGCATTCGGGCATGAGCGACGGTGAACGCCTCCACCATTGGACGCTAGCGCAACAAGGGCGAGCAAATATCCTCATTGGCACTCGCTCTGCCGTATTCACACCGCTACCGCGACTAGGGATCATTATCGTCGATGAGGAGCACGACAATTCGTATAAACAACAGGACAGTTTTCGATACTCCGCACGCGACATGGCCGTTGTACGTGCAAGACGCGAAGGCATTCCGGTTGTATTAGGTAGCGCCACTCCTTCATTTGAGAGCATGCGCAATGTGGAGGAACAACGCTATCAAGTGTTGCACCTGACCAAACGTGCCGGCGATGCCCGCCCACCTGCGTTTCATCTGCTTGATCTTAAGGGCCAGCCACTACAGGAAAATTTTTCGCACGCACTCGTCAACACCATGCGCAAACACCTCGACCAGGGAAATCAGGTATTACTTTTTCTCAATCGCCGCGGGTTTGCACCCTCTCTTATCTGTCACGAATGTAGCTGGGTGGCGATGTGCAAGCGCTGCGAATTACCGCTAACATTTCATCAACAGTCACGTCGCCTGCGTTGTCACCATTGTGGAAGCGAGCGACAGATACCGCAGCAATGCCCTGACTGTAGCAACCTCAATCTTTTCCCTCGCGGATATGGAACAGAAAGAGTTGAGCAGTTTTTAAACGCGCAGTTCCCTGATGTCGAAACCTTGCGCATCGATCGCGACACCACACGTGGAAAAAACAAATTGCACTCGCTGCTCGAACGCATCCATCTGGGCGAAAAACAAATACTTCTCGGCACGCAAATGCTCGCCAAGGGACATGATTTTCCCAATGTCACTTTGGTTGGAATACTCGACGCCGATCAAGGCCTGTATGGCACAGACTTTCGCGCGACAGAAAAGCTCGCGCAACTAATTACCCAGGTTGCCGGTCGCGCAGGGCGAGGCAGCAAACGAGGACAAGTGCTTATTCAGACACACTACCCTGATCACCCACTACTTCAAACCTTGGTACATGATGGCTACGAAGCCTTTGTGCACGCCGCCCTCATGGAGAGACGGGACGCTTTGCTACCTCCTTATACGCACGCAGTGTTGTTTCGAGCGGAGAGCAATACACCAGGTCGGGAACTGACTTTCTTACAGGAGATAACAAGTGAACTATATGGAGGGATAGACAAAGAAACAATGGTACTCGGGCCTACGCCATCACCCATCGAAAAACGTGCCGGTCGATTTCGCAGTCAATTACTTTTGTTGTCGAAAAACCGCGCGCCTTTACACCAACTCGTACAGCGAACCCTCCCTTTGCTGGAAAAAGAGCGTCGCGTTCGTTGGTCTATAGATATTGATCCGCTGGATTTAAGCTAGAAAGGCTTATTCGCCAGAAGACAGTTCAGATTCTGATGGATGATCTTGTGTCGGGATCGCGTATTGCTCATCGGCCCATGCGCCGAGATCAATCAAACGACAGCGCTCCGAACAAAACGGCCTGAACGTGGCCTTTTCAGACCATTTGACCAGCGCGCCACAGGTAGGACAATCAACATTCATATGGCGCTACGCACAAGCAAAAAAGAAACATTGGTATCGGCCTGCACCGGTCGCTCACTCCCCATAGGTTTGAGAAAACGTACCGTAAAACGGTGCTTGCCACCACTGATTTCGGGATAATAAGGACTATCGACCGGCACTTTTACCTGGATCATTTGAAATGGTGCGCTGCTGTCCAGCGAGCTTTGAAAAAAACCATTACTCGCAATCTCCTCAACCGGTTCAGCGCTCTCTCTCACCAAATCAAGAATGATTTTCACGACAGATTTAACCAGTGAGAACTCACTCAGCCAGGTTTCAAGATCTTTCTTACGCACCTCAATAGGCTGACCTAACCACCAACCATAAGCTGGCGTGTCAAATCCCATTGCCCCGCCTGGCATACTGTCTTTTTGTCGTAAACCATTCAAAAATTCGTTCAGCTTGAGAGACAGAGCTATCTGCCCTTCAACGGCACGCAAATCTCTGACATAGGTTTTTAGCTGATTAAGCACTGTTTCGAGACGTTCCTTATCAATGCCGTCGATCTGTGCATAACGCACCAGTCCGGCATTAATACGTTCCAGCTCTTTCATGAACTCCGTTTTTAACTCAGGACGGCAAAAGATTGTCATGATGTCGATCAATCCCTGCATGGCTGCACGAGAGTCGAAAATATCGTCACCGCGCAGGTGATATTCCGTTTCCATAAAAAGGTTTTCAAGGCGCATCAATGTGCGAATGCGCTCATTCAGTGGCAGTGTGTAGGTTATATAATCAGATTCCACTACGGCAACAGACGCTTTTTCCGCGCTTTTCGTCGAGGATAGTTCGTCCGTATGTGCAGAAGAAGGCATTTCCTGCTCATCGGGTAGGGTAATCTGTTTTAATTGAGTTTGTGCCATATCACTGTATCGTCGATGTATGTCATCAACTTGACTATATAGGGAGTCCAAATCGCCGGTGTTTTCGATCACTTCGTCCGCCTCCTCAAGACGTTGTTTACGATCGATCTGGGCATCCATAATGGCCTGGACATCTTGCTCGCTGACCTTATCGCGCAACACGGTACGACGAATCTGTTCTTCTGGCGTGGAGTCCACCACCAGAATACGGTCTACCATGTCCCGCTGCCCTGTTTCGAACAGCAAAGGTATCACAACTATGCAATACGGGGTACGAATCTCTTCAATACGTTGGCGCATAGTGCGCCTAATTAGCGGATGTAACAAAGATTCCAGCCATTTTCTATCGCGATTACTTTGAAAAATGCGCTTACGTAATAGTGGGCGATTCAATCCACCCTCATCTGTGAGTATCTCTTCGCCAAAATAAGACGCAATTTCTTCCAGTGCGGGAGAGCCTGGCTCGACGACTTCTCTGGCGATAATGTCGGTATCGACTACTGGTACGCCAAGGATTTCAAAGCGACGCGTCACGGCAGACTTACCGCTCCCAATGCCGCCTGTCAGCCCGACTATCAGCATTTGTCGTTCCTATAGCCCCGATATTTTCCAGTATTGATCCAAAATTTCCTGCCCCCACAACATGGCGCACCAACCGGCAATCGCCAGATAGGGGCCAAACGGGATCGGTTTGTCGCGCTCATGTCGACGCAACACTATCAACAACACGCCCAGCACCGCACCCGCAAAAGAGGATAGCAGGATAATAACTGGAAGCAACTTCCAGCCTAGCCAGGCACCCAGGGCTGAGAGCAATTTGAAATCGCCAAACCCCATACCTTCTTTGCCGGTTAGCAATCTGAATAGCTGATAGACAAACCACAAAGACATATAACCGGCGACGGCGCCAATAATCGCTTCTACCGGAGAAACAAACGCACCGCCAAGGCTTAACAACAAACCGACCCAGATCAATGGCAAGGTAATCGTGTCGGGCAAGAGCTGAGTATCGTAATCAATAACACTGAGCGCGATTAGCACCCAGGTGAACAGCAAACCCGCACATGCAGCCAAACCAAAACCAAAATGCGATGCAACAACGGCTGACAATACCGCGCTAAGCAATTCGATGAGCGGATACCGAACCGAAATAGCCGTACCACATCCGGCGCATTTGCCACGCAACATCACATAACTCAGCACCGGAATATTCTCCCACGCGCGCACGACCCGTTTGCAATGCGGGCAATGCGATCGAGGTACTGCGAGATTGAATTTTTCATCTTTGATAGCTGACTTGCTATCATTTTTCTGTGCTGGTAGATCGTCAAACATTTCGGCGCAGTATTGTCGCCATTGCTTTTCCAGCATCACAGGCAGGCGATAGATCACGACGTTTAGAAAACTTCCGACGAGTAAACCAAAAAGGGCAGAAACGATAACGAAACTTGCTGGATTATCCGTAAATACTGTGACAGCCGTGTCTAACATTATCTCCGTACCTAAATAGTCTGACCCAATTGGAACACCGGCATATACATCGCCAGCACCAGACCACCTATGAGTACACCGATAATCACAATGATAATAGGCTCCATCAAGCTGCTCAGACCGTCGACCGCATCGTCCACTTCCTGCTCATAAAAATCGGCAACCTTCGCAAGCATGGAATCCAGAGAACCGGTCTCCTCGCCAATGTGCACCATTTGCACCGCCATATTAGGAAATATCTTTGTCTGTTGCATCGCCAGCTGTAATTGCTGCCCCGTTGCCACATCTTCTCGTATGTCAAGTATGGCTTTGGCATATAGCAAATTACCCGCTGCACCGGCAACAGACTCCAGAGCATCTACCAAAGGCACACCGGCAGCAAACATTGTCGACAAGGTACGCGAGAATCTCGCAATAACAGATTTGCGCACTAAGTCACCAAGCACTGGCAAACGCAACATATTCGCATCCCAGCTGTAGCGAAAGGCTTCAGAGTTTTCCTTGGCTTTGATTATGCTGTATACAGAAATACCGATAGCCCCCAAGATAAACATCCAGTATTGCTGAAAAATATCAGACATATTTACCACGATCTGAGTCGGTAACGGCAAGGCTGCGCCCATGCTGGCAAACATTTTCTGGAACTCCGGCACAACCTTGACGAGCATAACCATGAGTATCAACATTGCCACCGCCATAACGCCTACCGGATAATACATAGCCTTCTTGATTTTGCCTTTTATCGCCTCTGTTTTTTCTTTATACAAGGCGATTTTGTTGAGCAAGGTCTCGAGGATACCCGCCTGCTCACCTGCACGTATGAGATTGCAAAAGAGGTTGTCAAAATGCTTTGGATGCTTGCGCAATGACTGCGCCAGAGAACTACCACCTTCCAGATCCATCTTGACCGCCATCATCATCTCTTGCATCGAAGGGTTTTCACTTCCCTTGCCGATAATCTCGAACGCCTGCACAAGCGGAATACCTGATGACACCATAGTGGCCAACTGGCGACTAAACACGGTGATTTCTTTCGACCTAATCGACTTCTTGCCTTTACTAAATAAGGCAACTGGCTTCTTGCGAATCTTGTGTGCACTAACACCTTGGCGACGTAATTCGGCTTTGAGCACAGGGATACTTACCGAGCGGAGCTCGCCTTTTACGCGCTTACCTGCGCGGTCAGTGCCTTCCCATAGATATAATATTGTCCGGTTTTGATGTTGTGCCATATCTACTCCATCGTCACCCGATGTATTTCTTCAAGACTTGTCAAACCCTGCATGACTTTTTCCAGACCCGCCTGACGCAGGTCCACTATCCCTTCTTCACGCGCCTGATCTGCCAGTTGTAAATGATTACCACCGTTCAAGATCAAACGTCCCATGGCTTCCGACATTGGCATCACTTGAAATATGCCGAGCCGCCCCCGGTAGCCGTTATTACAACGCTCACAACCCGCCGGAGCGTATAAAGTGAATCGTCCTAATTGTTCCGGCTTGAAGCCCTGCGCCATCAAAATCTCTTCAGGCAGCTCAATAATTTGTTTACAGTGAGCACACAGGCGTCGAGCCAGGCGTTGCGCGACGATTAGCGATACCGAAGACACAATGTTATAGGGCTCCACACCCATATTCATAAGGCGCGTCAATGTCTGTGGCGCATCGTTGGTGTGCAGCGTCGACAACACCAGGTGCCCTGTCTGCGCTGCCTTCAACGCAATCTCTGCGGTTTCCGTATCGCGAATCTCACCCACCATGATGATATCCGGATCCTGACGCAAAAACGCGCGTAGCGTCGACGCAAAGGTCAATCCGACTTTTGGATTGATATTGACCTGATTGATGCCAGGCATATAAATTTCTGCCGGATCTTCCACCGATGAAATATTGCGATCACCGGTATTGAGTATGTTCATTGCGGTATACAGTGTCACCGTCTTACCCGAGCCCGTTGGCCCGGTCACCAGCACCATGCCGTGTGGTTTTTTTATGTGCTCGACAAACACCTGCTTCTGCCGTTCATCAAATCCGAGCACATCTATGCCGTACTTGAAACTGCCGGAATCCAGAATACGCAATACGACTTTTTCGCCGAACAAAGTCGGGCAGGAACTGACGCGAAAATCGATCGAGCGATTCTTGCTCAGATTCATCTTGATACGTCCGTCCTGGGGCAGGCGTTTCTCGGAGATATCCAGTCGCGCCATAACCTTGATTCTTGCCACTATACGCGGTGCCAAGCTGACGGGCGGCGTAGCTGCTTCCTGTAAAATTCCATCGAGCCGATAACGCACACGAGTGCGATTTTCGTAAGGCTCGAAGTGAATATCCGATGCCCCCCGCTGGATTGCGTCCAGCAATATCTTGTTAACAAAACGTACTAAAGGCGCATCTTCTACATCCGCGTCGCCTTGTGGTGTCTCGTCGTTAATGCCTTCGAATTGTAAGGCATCAAGATCCGTATCACTCAGCCCCATCATGCTGGTGCCGCGTTGTTCCAGCGATTCCTCCAGACGCTTGAGCAGCGCATGGGTTTCCACCAGCACCGGTTCGGTATTCAAACCACTCTGGAATTTAAATTGATCCAGGGCATGGAGGTTTCCAGGATCGGTTATTGCCACAAACAGACGATTGCCACGGCGCCAAAGAGGCAAGGCATTAAACTCCTGAATCAGGCGTTCGTCGATTAACTCCTGAACATCGGGGTCGAGATCCAAGGCATCAATATCGAACAGCGGCAGCCCAAATTCTTCTGCCGCCGCCTGGCTGGCCTTGAGCGCATCCACGATGTGGTGTTGCGACAGATAATTCACCAAAGGCACATTGTCCTGCCGCGCCTGCATTTGCGCATGCATGGCCTGTCGTTCTTTTAACAGCCCTTTGTCGACCAAACGTCGAGACAATCCTGTCAATGCCGATGATGTTTTCGTCAAACTCGGAGTCCTATATTCGCTGCAATATTCATTGGTAAAAGGGATCATTAATATAGCGGCTAAGGTATAGTCCCTTTTTAATATAAAAATGAATAAATTGGTCAAAACACCAAAGAAAATCGGCATTAAAAAATAAAGAAGGAAAATTCGAGAATCAGGTCACGGCTTGTGCAAATTCCGTTAGGCGTCTGCGAATCCGGAAAACTTTTTGCAAGCCATAAAAATAGCCCCCCTAAAGAGGGGGGCTGAGTAAATGTGGGGAGGGAAGGACGGGGTGATCGGTAACGAAACGGAAAACTTGTTGCACTCCTTCCAAATCTACAACAACCGCTTATTAAACTTTGCAATTGCTTACAAAGTGTTACCAACAATCACAGTAAAGCGAAAGCTGTGCCACATTTGCTTTTAGCGAAAAAAAACCGCTCCCGTGGGGGGAGCGGTTCTTTTTCTTGTTGTTAGCTCAAGCTATCATCACAAAAAGTTACAACCCTGTGGTGCATATTTCTTCAGAATGGCAGCACTGGCACAAGTCCAAGTAATAACCCCTGCCGTGCCAACTCCTGGCGTTAACGTTATGGTATTACCCGCCAAGTCGTCAGGCACACCAGGAGAACCCTGGGGTTGGAACAGAATAGTAATCGCACCGCCAGCTACGGCAACACTTTGAACATAGCTATTTGAAATGTTTGCCGCTGGAGCAATATTGATTGCTGCATTGTCAGCAGGCGGGGTCCCGTTGGAATTGATATACTCAGACACCCCAGTCTTGGCGGAAGCTGCCAAGGCTATCGCACTCGATACCTTCGACTTGGTTGTATAAGTGGTATAGGCTGGCACCGCTACCGCTGCCAAGATACCGATGATCGCAACCACGATCATCAATTCAACAAGAGAGAAACCAGTTTGTCGCATTTTCATAAACATCTCCATACAGTTAAAATAAATTTCTAATGTAAATTATTATGTCGTGTTGCACCCTGTGTGCCATTAATCGGTCCGTGAATGTAAAAAATGAGCGTCAAGAGGTGTGAGAAAAAAATTTTGTGGCGGACTTCGCGAAATTCCCCACGACTTGTTAGCTTTCTTAAGGCGTTTAGACCGTGTGCAGAACATTTTTACGCCCGCAATGGTCACAATGTGACAATATTTGTCACTCCTATTGTCAGAGTTGTTTCGAGGTTCGAAGCGGAATGTTGCAGATAGGCGCTGAATTAATTCTGATTCGAATTAATCGGCTGGTTTGAAGTGTATTTTCGCCACCGAAAATGAAAAAAATTTCAATCTATCCCTAATTTCTTCAGGCGATAACGCAGCTGTCTAAAGCTTATGCCCAGCAATTTGGCGGCGGCAGTCTTATTATATTGGGTCTTCTCCAGGGCCTGGCGGATCGCATCTTTTTCCATTTCATCGAGAAAGGGGTCGAGACCGGTCTCATCGCCTTCCAGATCACTGTTCATAGCGGTGGCATTTAGTTTGAGATCCTGGGGTTTAATCGTGTCGCCCTCGCATAGCGTCATGGCACGTTCGAGAATATTTTCCAGCTCACGCACATTCCCAGGAAATGAGTATTGTTTTAATACCTGCAAAGCCTCTGGTCCGAGATAGGCAGGTGGCATCCCAGAATCGTTAGCCAGTTTGTCGAGGATAAAATCGGCCAGCATTGGAATGTCATCCGGGTGTTCACGTAGAGACGGTACGTGGAGCTCGATGACATTGACGCGATAATACAAATCCTGTCGGAAATCGCCACGGTTAACCAGACTGGCCAGATCCTTGTGGGTGGCACTTAGTATTCTTACATCGATGCTTTCTTCCTTGGTTGAGCCTACCGGTCGCACCGATTTTTCCTGGATGACGCGCAACAGCTTTACTTGCATATGCATAGGCAGGTCGGCGACCTCATCGAGAAACAAGGTGCCACCGGTCGCCGCTTTGAATAAACCATCCTTATCCGCGCTGGCACCGGTAAAGCTGCCTTTCTTATAGCCGAAAAATTCGCTTTCCATGAGCTGTTCCGGAATAGCGCCACAGTTGACCGCGATAAACGGCCCATCACCGCGCGGACCTTGCTCATGTATCATACGCGCGACCAGCTCTTTACCGCTGCCAGATTCGCCGGAGATATATACTGGTGCCTGACTGCGTGCGAGTTTGCCAATCGTAGCGCGGGTACGCTTCATGACCGAGGAATCACCAAGCAAGTCATGACGCTTATTCCCTTCGTCCGCTGAAGATTCTGCGCTTGCAGGTTTAACCTTGATCGCGGTAGACACCAGATCGCGCAGCATTTTTAGATCAACCGGCTTGGAAACAAAATCGAAGGCACCGGCCTTCAGGGCTTTAATGGCAAGCTCCATATTGCCGTGCGCAGTAATTACCGCCACCGGAATATCCAGACCTTCCTGTTGAATATATTCGACGAGCTCGATGCCATCGCCGTCAGGCAAACGCATATCGGTGAGACACAAATCATAGGGATGTCGTGATAGCAGCGTTTTACCCTGACGCACATTGGATGCAATATGTGACTTTATCTGCATGCGCGCCAGAGTGATCTCCAGCAATTCGCAGATATCCGGCTCGTCATCAATAATCAGGGCCAGCGTCTGTGCCATATCGTTTACTGTTCGCCTTTATGGGTAATACGAAAACAACTGCCGCCCGAAGGAACGGGAACATAGTCCAGCTTGGCCTGATTGGCCGCGGTTAATTCCTTGGCGATAAACAGGCCCAGTCCGGTGCCTCGACTGGCAGTCGTAAAAAACGGTTCGAAAATCTTGTGCGCAGTTTCCGGGTCGATACCCGGACCAAAGTCGATAATATCCAGCACAACCCCACCACCGGGAAATTTCCCCGCTTTAATTTGTATTATCTTGCGCTGTGCATGTGCCACGCCGTGCGCCATAGCATTTTGACATAGATTGGCGAGAATTTGGTGCAAATGGCCTGCATCAAAGGCTAATACCAAATCGTCTGGTGATACGTCTATCTGTAACTGTCCGTTTTCGAGTTGTTGAGCCCTGGCAAATTCCGCGACAAAATCGTGTAACCACGTTTTCAAGGGAATGCGTTCCGGATGCGCTTTTTCTTTACGCGTGAGCTGCATGACATTCTCGATGACATTATTGGTGCGACCGGCATTTTGGTGGATGATCTCCGCCAGACGCCGATCGGCTGTGTCCAGGGCGCTTGACTCTACCAGCAATTGCGCCGCGTGACTGATTGCCCCGAGTGGATTGCGAATCTCGTGGGCAATACTGGCGGTAAGCCTGCCGAGGGCACTGTGCTTTAGCTGTTGCGCCTGCTGATTCAACAACGAGGCGTCTTCGAGCAGGATTAACACTCCCTCTCGGCGTGTCTGACCCAAGGGAATAAATCGCGGCATAACATCTGACGCACCGGTAATACTTACAGAACGCTCATCCGTCGTCGATGTAGCCCGCCACTCCTGCAAGCGGTGGTGCAAAGGCGCAGACATATTGTCCAAACTCACAATGGCGGAGCGAGATTGCATACCGAGCAAATACCAGGCAGCATCATTGGTCAGCTGAATATTGTTTTTGCCATCGATGACGATCACCCCAGAATCCATGCGCTGAATGATATAGCCATTGAGCTCAGCCATATTTCTGAGATCGATACCCAGCTTCTCGGCTAACTGGCGGTTTTCCTGGGCCTGGCGCGCCAGATGACTGAAGATGGTTGCAGCAATGAAGTAGACCAGCCCCAGCCCACCGGGCACTAGAAAGCCGTAAACTGTCGCATGACCGGATATAAACTCATTGGCCTGCACCCCGAGTATCATCAAACTCGCTGCCGCAGCCATAGCAATCGCGTTTTTCGGTCCAGCTAAAGCGGCATAGGCTAGTACAAAAACGGTGAGCAAAACCGACAATGCATTACGCTCAGCGATCAGCAGCAGCATCATGGCCAATATAAAAACTAAATCGAAGAGAAAATAACGGGAGACCGAACCAGTGCTGATACGCTTGTGCAGTAACAGAAAAGTACAGGCATAAATTACGTAGGCAATTGCTGTGATCTGAATATTTGTCTGTTCGAGAAACTCATCAAACAGCCACACACTGCCGGACATCAAGGCCAGAGACACAATCAAGCGATAAACCGACAACAGAATCAGAACGCGCTGCCTGAATGCACTTGAATCTGGCTGGTTTAGTTTAATTTCCGCTCTCCTCAGTCCTTCAACTACCTCTACGTTGGCATTCCGTGCAGACATCCTGTCCATGAACTTTTGTCATATCTTTTTCGAGAACATGCACGCCACACCGGGAACAGGCCAACATTCTATCGCCCTGTTGAACGGAATTTGAGGACTGTTTTTTGATTTGCGCCCGCCCCGACCGTAGTTGCCGAACCAACATCACTAGCACTGCGATGACCGCAATAATGATCAGAACTCGTAAACCTGGCAATGAAGTACTCCGCCCACAAGGAAAGCCAGGAAGAATTATAAAGGGTATATGAAAGGAATTGCTACGCGGAGCGCTTTAATCTGAACAATTCGGGAGTTACCTGGATAAGCGTCAAATCATCTGACTGCTCCCGATCTCCACGATACTGGGCTAAAAGCCTGCTTAGATAGTTAAAAGGCTCTGTTTTTTGATGTGATTTAATCAGGCAACGCTCCAACCCATCCATGCCTAGCATATCGCCGTTTTCGTCTTCCGCCTCGGTAATGCCATCAGAAAAGACATAGATGGAGTCACCCTCTTTTAGATGGTAAGTCGTGAAAGAGGTATCCAGGCTAGCATTACCCATAATGCCAAGAGGTAAACGATTCGATGCCACACGTTCACGAATATCTCCACTGCGTGCGTTATATATCAGACCATCGGGCAACCCACCATTCCAGATTTTCGCTACACTCATGTCGAGACTAAATTCCATCAGACACGCGCATAAAAATAACTCTGTCGGCAGGAAGGTTTTCAGTTTTTGGTTAATCGCAAGAACGATATCCGCAGACTTGCGTCCATGTTCTGTCATATCGTAAAAAATATCCGAAACAGGCAGCACGCCGATGGCGGCAGGCAGACCATGCCCTGTGGCATCACCAACAAAGACATTCAGACCGCCATCCTGACGCTTTGCAGCCAGCAACATATCCCCATTAAACATCGACTGAGGTGTGCTGATGTGATTAAAGGGAAGATCCTTCAGCACACCACGCGTATTCAAACGCGCAAAGATCTTTTCTGCATAAAGATATTCTTGCATCATCATCTGGTTATGTTGCTGGATTTGTTGATAGAGGACGCGGGTACGCAAGAATGCCGTTATCTTGGCCTCAAGTATAGTTTTGCTGAATGGCTTGGTAAGAAAGTCATCCCCACCGACTGAAACACATTCGGCAAGTTCATCCTCATCCGTCAGAGAAGTCAGAAAGATCACTGGCACAAACTCATCACCAGCTAATTCTTTGATTTTGGTGGCAGCAACACGGCCATCCATGACCGGCATAAGGACATCCATCAGAACTATGTCTGGCCGTTCCTTTTCAAAGACTTCAACGCCTTCCGCACCGTTTTCGGCAAAGAACACGTCGTAACGACCTCCGTCGAGGATGCCATTTAAAACCATACGATTGATTTCGTCATCATCAACCACTAGCACCTTGATATTCATAGTCCCCTTTCAAACCACCAGAGTGAATCGGACTCAATTGTTAACGACTGCCCACATACATCTCTTGAAACAGGGATTGAAAACAAATGTTTCCTCGAATTCCGGACGAATCAAGGTAACTACCAGAGCGTCGATACATAACAAAGCACTATCAGAATGGATATGGAATTTTGAACAAAGTACTGATTTCTCTGTTGCTCATGTCCGCTGTCAGCATGCCAGTCCATGCACAGAACACCAGATACACGTTCGGCATCGTTCCCCAGCAAACAGCAAGCAAACTACTCCAAAGCTGGACGCCTCTTCTGAGAAAAATGGAGGAAATTACAGGACTGGAATTCGAATTTCGGACCGAGTCCAGCATCCCAGAGTTTGAGGAACAATTGCGCAATGGCGCCTATGATTTTGCCTATATGAATCCATATCACTATACGGTTTTTGCTAAACATCCGGGCTATAGCGCTTTTGCCAAAGCTAGTGACAAAAAAATTACCGGCCTCATCGTTGTACACAAAGACAGCAGCATAAAGACCGTACATGATCTCGAAGGAAAGACTATCGCCTTTCCTTCTCCTGCAGCGTTTGCAGCAACCATACTGAATCGCAGCAACCTGAAAAATAGCGGCATAAAATTTGATACGGCCTATGTCAACTCTCATGATTCAGTCTATGCCAGTGTTGCTCGAGGAATATATCCAGCCGGTGGAGCCGTACTGCGCACGTTAAACAACACCGCATCGTCCTACCGCGATCAACTAAGAGTCTTGTGGACAAGTAAGGGCTACACGCCGCACGCATTTGCAAGTCACCCGAGAATTTCCGCCAACGTCAGGAAATCAGTCATCACCGCGCTGTTGCAAATTAACAAAAAACCGGACGAGCCCGTCTATAAAATCCTCGGCATCAAAAGCATCGAACAGGCCAGAGACAGTGACTGGAACGATGTACGAAAACTAAACATCAACATTCTTGAGTAGTCGGTACATGAATTTTCGCAGTAAAAACATATTGGGGATAGCGATCATACAGATAATTCTGCTGTTATTCATCGTTCCTTCACAAATAAAAATTATAGAAAATTCTCATATCGAAGAACTGCTGGAAAACGCTGAGACTACAACACGGCTGTTCGCCACACTAGCGATTACACCCGCTATTTCAAACGACATCGCAACGCTAGAACAGATCTCTCATCAACTAACCACTGAATCAGATGTCCGCAAGGTCAAAATCGTTAACGGAAACAATCAAGTACTCGCGAGCTCAGGCGACATCGAAAACATGCTACATCTTGAGAGCGAATTTGACTACTTGATCAAAGTTCCCATTGGAGATAAAAATCTAAACATTGGCCACATTGAAGCCTATTTTTCATCGGAACACTTACGTGCTATTGTAAGCGAATCACTTCAAAGAACATTAATCATAGGCATCACCTCGTTGTGCATAGCCATTCTTTTTGCATACACGTTAGGTTCATATCTTTCCAAACGACTGAAACATCTCGAAGCGGGCGCAAAACTCATAGGTGAAGGACAACTAGGCTATCAAATAGATTCTACGGGACAGGATGAGATTGCGCGCACGATCGGCTCATTCAATCAAATGTCTCGCCGAATCAATGAACTTTATCGAGAACAAAAACGCATAAACAAAATATTTCTGGCACTCAATAACGCACAGAATCGTTATATAGCCGCCACTAGCAGCCGAGATGAAATTTTCAGCGAATTACTCAGCAGCATACTTGAGCTGACATCCAGCCAGTATGGATTTATTGGCGAAGTCCTCACAAAAAATGAAGCCCCCTATCTTCACACCTACTCGATAACCAATATCGCATGGGATGATGACAGCATTAAATTTTATAACGAGCACAAAAGTGCTGGCTTTGAGTTCTTCAATCTAAATACACTTTTTGGAGCCACACTACACACCGGATTACCTGTTATTTCCAACAATCCCAAATCGGATAACCGGGCTGGCGGATTACCCAAAGGACACCCTCCTCTAGACAATTTTTTAGGTATGCCGCTCTATAGCAACAACAAGCTAATTGGCATGATTGGTCTCGCTAATCGCGATCAAGGTTTTTCTCACGAGCTCATAGATGAGTTTCAGGCGCTATGGAATGTTTCCTCGTCGATGATTTTGGCTACGCAAAATGAAGCTCAACGCGCGCGAATGGAAGAGGAATTGCGCGAAAGTGAAGAGCGTTTCGCACTAGTGGCCAAGGGCACTAACGACGGCATGTGGGATTGGGATCTCAATACGGGGCATATATATTTCTCCAGTCGATGGAAAGAAATGCTCGGCTATACTGACGAAGAGCTCGCGAACCGCTTTGATGTTTGGCAGGAACACATCCACCCGGAGGACCTATCCGACACACTACAAACATGGACAGAGGCGATGGAAGGAAGGCGCGACGCCTTTAATTTTGAATATCGTGTTCAGTCCAAACAAGGACAATACCTCTGGATACGATGTCGTGGAACAGTTTTTAAGAATACATTGGGCCGCGCGATTCGCATGGCCGGTTCACATACCGATGTTACTAAAGAAAAAGAGAACGAACTCGCACTTAAACAAAATGCAGATCGCACCAGGGCTATACTGGATAATGTAATGGACGTCATCATGATGCTGAATGAGGCAGGCGACATTGAGGAAAGCAATCCCGCAATAACAGGCACCTTCTTTTATGAACCCAATGAAGTGCTAGGAAGAAACATAAGCGAATTAGTGCTTCAGGATTCTAAAGATGGCGATCTCAACATATCCCGTCTGCGAGAGATGAATACGGAATTGGTCGGAAGGAGAAGAGACGGACTCACCTTTCCGGTAGAGTTTCAACTTAATCAGATAAGTAATGACCATCAACAGATCAAATACATTTGCGTCATAAGAGACATCACAGAACGTAAAAAGACTGAACAGGCAATAAAGGACGCTCACGAGACCGCCTTGGACGCCGCAAAAACAAAATCTGAGTTCCTAGCCAATATGAGCCATGAAATCAGAACCCCTCTGCACGGCATACTGGGCATGATCCAGATGACAGAACACACGCCGCTTAATGCCAAACAACAGGGTTATCTGTCAACCGCACACCGATCCGCAACACATTTGCTAGGCATCATCAACGACATTCTTGATTTCTCGAAGATTGAAGCAGGAAAACTTGAACTCGAATTTATTCCGTTTAATTTGCGTGAACTACTTGAGGATATCACCAATCTTTACGCACGCCAGGCGCACGAAAAAGGCATTCTACTGGAACAGGTAATGCCCGCAGACTTACCCGATTTCTATAATGGAGATCCCGCGCGACTCAAACAGATTTTCACCAACCTGGTTAGCAATGCAATCAAGTTTACAGACAAGGGGTCAGTTATTATAAAAGTCACTGCATTGTCCGAATCAGCTGAGGAGATGCATTTACGTATCGAGGTCATTGACACAGGGATAGGCATATCAAAAGACGCTCAGGCGAAGATATTTGAGTCCTTCCAGCAAGCAGATAGCACTATGGCTCGGCAATATGGCGGAACCGGTCTCGGTCTGGCCATATGTAAACAACTGGCAAATCTTATGAATGGAGAGATCAGCATCCATAGTGAACCAGGCAAGGGATCACGATTTATTTTTAGTAATATTTTTCATCTTGCGCAGAATACTCAACTCTATACCGTAAAGCCTTTAAGGGGAAAGCGTGCGACCCTGCTCGATATCGAGGACAGTTTAACCAGCTCAATTATTGTAGATTATCTGAGGCATTGGAACCTGGAAGTTGACGTCCAAAAAAATGTCAATCTTAGTGAACATCTCGGTAAACAAGATTTCATGTTTGTCTATTGGGACCAAAAACAGCATTTTGGCCGCTCTGAAAATGAACTTCTAAGCAACAATAGTGACACCCAAGTCATCATCATCGTTGACAGCCTGAATGCTAACGACATTCCAAACAACACCAACAAATTCCAAGTTATCAACAAACCCATACGCCAGTCCGATGTATACAACGCACTCATTTCCAACATCAGCCAGGAGCTGATGATATACGGAAAGAACCGTCGCCAGGACGGTGTAACTAAATTTTCAGGGCATGTACTACTTGTAGAAGACAATCCTGTTAACCAGGAAGTCAGTAGCGAGTTGATACGTCAATTAGGGATGACTGTTGATATTGCGGCGAATGGTATTGAGGCGGTAGAGGCTGTAAAGAGAAGTCCATACGATTTGGTTTTGATGGATTGTCAGATGCCAGAGATGGATGGTTACGAGGCCACCAACTATATTCGAATATTTGAGAATAGCCAGTCACGCACCAAGGTCAACATCATAGCACTAACGGCAAATGCCATGAAAGGTGACCGCGAAAAATGCATTGCCGTTGGAATGAATGATTATCTTTCCAAACCCTTCACTCTGGAACAACTGATCAGCACCTTACGCCGTTGGTTACCTGAACATCAAGAAAACCAACCAATTCCACAGACCAAAACATCTGAATCCGACACCGCCACAACTGAACGGGATGAAAAACCTATGAGCGAAATAATCGACTACAACATAGTCAATGGACTTCGATCGATTTTAAAAGATCGCTTTGCTGAGATGTTGGAAAAATTCGAAACCAATGCCTTAAAACTGGTTGAGGATATGAAAAATACATTGAGCAGTGGTGACAATGAGAGCCTACGGCGGGCAGCTCACACGTTGAAAGGCAGTAGCGGAACAGTTGGAGCACAAAAAGTCGCTGAAACTAGTCTGGTTCTGGAAAAAGCCGCAAAAGAAGGGCAACTAGATTCGGCAACGGAAATGATTGCTGAAATCGAAACTGCACTGGAACAATTTCGAGAACAGATCCCCGCACTAAAAGCGGCATAAATAGATGGGCAAGCTGCTGAGCTAGTAGGTGCGTGAAACCGAAAACTCTGCCAAAGCTACCAAGGCGTCTTTGAACTCGCCTTCTGGCAACACGTCCAGATAACCTATCGCCATACGCGCTTCTTTGCGAGCAACGTCTAAAGTATACTCCGTTGCCCCAGTAGACTGTACCGCTGCAATAACTTCATTTATGCGCTCACGCCCACCATTTTCTATAGCTTCCCGTACGATATCTATTTGTGCAGGTGAACCATTACGCATGACGTGAATGAGTGGCAAGGTGGGCTTACCTTCGGCGAGATCATCGCCAATATTCTTGCCGATCTCTTCACTTGATGTACTGTAATCGAGCACATCATCGACAAGCTGAAACGCCGTTCCCAAGTGCATGCCGTAACGCGCCATAGCACTGCAATCGACATCCGGACGCCCGCTGAGTACAGCACCAAGCTCTGCTGCAGCTTCAAATAATTTGGCGGTCTTGTAGCGAATGACTTCCAGGTAACGTTCTTCAGTGGTATCCGGCTCGTGGCAGTTCATTAACTGCATCACTTCGCCTTCGGCAATCACGTTGGTCGCGTTTGACAGAATTTCCATCACCCGCATGCTGCCAACTTCTACCATCATCTGAAACGCACGAGAATAAAGAAAATCCCCCACCAGCACACTGGCTTCGTTACCCCAGATCGCATTGGCAGTGTCTTTACCGCGACGCATCTCAGAAGCATCGACTACATCGTCGTGTAGTAGCGTTGCGGTATGGATGAATTCCACCACTGCCGCTAGCGGGACGTGGTGATAACCCTTGTAGCCAAATGCCCTGGCGACCAGGAGCAATAACACCGGGCGAAGACGCTTACCCCCACTATTAACAATGTAATGACCCAGCTGATTGACCAATACCACATCGGACTGTAGCCGTTGTCGGATCACACCATCTACCGCGTCCCTATCATCCGCAATCAGGGCATACACTTCCTCTATAGTCTTGGAGCGCCTCGCCACATCTGGCGTGAAGTCTTCCTCATATATAGAATGGTTGTCGAAATTTACGGGATCAAGATGCATATCCGCGGGCTCATAGAGATAAACGCCCATGAGTATATAAAATAAGCAGCGCCCAAACAAAGCGTTATTTTATCCCGCCGCGGATTTGACAGCCCCCCCTTGTGGGAGTTAGAATTCGGCCCCTTTCCATGACCAGATACTGAATTTGGAGAACGAATCAATGTATGCGGTAATTCAGACCGGCGGCAAACAGTACCGCGTAACAGAAGGCCAGACCCTGAAGGTCGAAAAACTCGACGTAGAGCAGGGCGCCAGCATCGAGCTGGACAAGGTCTTGATGGTAGCCAACGGTGACGACATAAAGATTGGTGCCCCCTTTGTAAGCGGTGGCAAGGTCACAGCGACAATCGAAGCTCACGGACGCGGCGACAAGATAAAAATTGTCAAATTCCGTCGTCGTAAGCATCATCGCAAGCAAATGGGACATCGCCAGCACTATACGGCGATCAAGATCACAGGCATTAGCGCCTAAATAAAGGGAGCAGATTCATGGCTCATAAAAAAGCAGGCGGTAGTACCCGCAACGGTCGCGACTCAGAATCGAAACGCCTTGGCGTCAAGCGTTTTGGTGGCCAGGAAGTCCTGGCAGGTAATATCCTGGTTCGTCAGCGCGGCACATCATTTCACCCCGGCACCAACGTAGGTCGTGGCAAAGATGACACCTTGTTCGCCAAAGCCGACGGCACTGTGCTTTTCGAGATCAAAGGTCCGAAAAAGCGTCGTTACGTCAGCATAGTAGCGGCCTGAAGTACAAACGATCAGATGTAAATGAAAAGGCCCCGTTTTGGGGCCTTTTTTGATTATGGGTAAGCAGTAATGAAATTCGTCGATGAAGCAAAAATCAAAGTCGAAGCCGGAAAAGGTGGCAATGGCTGCGCAAGCTTTCGTCGCGAGAAATATATCCCTAAGGGTGGTCCTGACGGCGGAGATGGCGGTGATGGCGGCAGCGTATACCTCGTCGCCGACGACAACCTAAATACGTTAGTGGACTTCCGTTTTACCCGGGCATTCAAGGCACAGAACGGCGAAGGCGGCATGGGCAAGAACCGTACTGGCAAGAGTGGCGAGGATCTCGATATCCCCGTTCCCGTCGGTACGCTAGTAAAAGACGTGGATACCGAAGAGGTCATTGGTGACCTGATCAAAGTTGGCCAACGACTCAAGGTCGCCCAGGGCGGTTTCCACGGTATAGGTAACACTCGTTTCAAGAGTTCAACCAATCGCACGCCGAGACAATGCACGCCTGGCTCTGCTGGCGAAGCCCGCACCCTGAATCTGGAGCTAAAAGTTTTGGCTGATGTGGGCCTGCTCGGCATGCCCAACGCCGGAAAATCCACCTTTATCAGCTCTGTTTCGGCCGCCAAACCCAAGGTTGCCGATTACCCATTTACGACACTACACCCCAACTTGGGCGTGGTCAGCATAGAGCAGCATCGCAGCTTTGTTATCGCCGATATTCCCGGATTGATCGAAGGCGCCGCTGAGGGCGCAGGCCTGGGCATCCGTTTTCTCAAGCATCTTTCCCGCACGGGTTTATTACTCCACATTGTGGATATCGCCCCGGCTGATGGTTCCGACCCGGTGGACAACGTACGGAAAATCGACGGCGAATTGGCGAAATATAGCGATGAACTGGCAGGTCGCGAGCAATGGCTATTACTCAATAAAACCGATTTACTCCCCGATGATGAACACCAACAACTGTGCGATGAGATCGTGCAACGTCTGGAGTGGACGGGCCCTGTCTTTAGCATGTCTGCAGCGCTCGACGTCGGAACATTGACCGTGTGTCGAAAAATCATGGATTATCTCGAACAAAAACGCCTTGGGGAGCTGGAAGGAGAATAATAATGGCGGACAAGCAGCGTTGGGTTATCAAGGCAGGAAGCTCGCTTTTAACCGATCACGGTCGCTGCCTGGACCAACAATATATTGGCAAACTGGTTGACCAAGTTGCCCAACTACGTAGTCGCGGTATCGAATGCGTAATTGTCTCATCCGGTGCAGTCGCAGCCGGGCTTTCCCGCCTGGGTCGCACCGAACGTCCCGACACACTACACGAGTTACAGGCAGCGGCTGCGATCGGGCAAATGGGTCTGATACAGACCTATGAGTCTAAATTCCAGGTGCACAATATCCATACCGCACAAATCCTGTTAACCCACGATGATTTATCTAATCGCCGTCGATACCTAAATGCACGTAGCACACTGGTTACGTTGTTATCACTAGGCGTAGTCCCGATCATCAATGAAAACGACACGGTTGTGACCGATGAAATCAAGTTCGGTGACAATGACACGCTCGCTGCACTCGTAGCAAATCTGGTGGAGGCGCAAACCCTGGTCTTACTCACCGATCAAGACTCCATGTATGAGGCCGATCCCAATCAAAATCCACACGCCAAGCGCATAGTACGCGCCCAGGCCAGTGACGTACGCTTGTTGGAAATGGCCAGCGGTGGCGGTATTGGAAAATTAGGTAGAGGCGGTATGCGCACCAAGGTGCTGGCGGCTACACGCGCGGCGCGTTCGGGTACAAATACGGTAATAGTCGGCGGTAAACTGGACAATATTTTGTGCCGCCTGGCAGATGGGGACGACAGTGTTGGCACCTGGATCGAACCCGACCAGGAACCGGTCGCGGCGCGCAAACAGTGGTTGGCCGGACATCTTCAGGTCAAAGGCAAACTCGTTCTCGATGATGGGGCCGTAAAGGTATTACGCAACGGCGGCAGTAGCTTGCTGCCCGTTGGCGTCAAACAATCCTCGGGCAGTTTTCAGCGAGGCGAGGTAGTCGAATGCACGGATTTAAACGGAAGCCGCATCGCCTGTGGACTGATTAATTACAGTAGCGACGAAACCGGCAAAATCATTGGGCATGCCAGTAAAGAGATCGAAGGCTTGTTAGGGTATGTAGATGAGCCGGAGTTGATACATCGAGACAATTTGGTGCTGCTGTAAACGACAAAGCCGGTAACAACCGGCTTTGAAGTCTGATTTTCTATGCGTCACGGCTAAAAACGATAGTGAACACCGCCATTAATCCTCACAAGCGAAGGTGTGTAGAAGTCAGCCGTAGCAAATCCTGCTCCCACCTCGAAACTCCACCATAGTGGAAATATATCATCAATCCAGTTTTCCCAGTTTGTCTCTATGCCTACCGAGCCATTGAAATCAATACCGGTTCCAGTGCCAAATCGCCACATTTGGACACCTACTCCAGCAGCGCCATATAGATTGTATTTTTTTTCTTCCTTAAACTTGAATAACCCGCGAACAGCGATATCGGTAGACCACCAACCACTGCCGAGAACCGCTTGCAGACTGGTTTTGTCATTCAGGAAAAGCTTTCCACTAATACCATTGGAAATATACATAGACTGCAAACCAAGTGCATATTTATCTTCTGCTTGCGCCGCTCCTGCGCTCACAAACAAAGAAATTATCATTAGCAAAGACGCTTTTATCGTTTTCATTTCTCTCCTACTCCCTCCATTCCTGATTATTAAAACCTCAATACCGTTTTGAGCCTACAACATTATGACCGATTTGATACATGTGAAGAAAACAAAATTTCACATGCTCAGCTCAGTACAGAAGGCAAAAAAAAACCGTCTGAAAGACGGTTTTTTCTGATCTAATGTCCAGACCTGACGGTTTACAGGGCCTTGATGGCTGAGTTCAGGCGAGACTTGTACCGCGCAACTGCATTCTTGTGCGCAATACCTTTGTTGACCATGCTATCCATTACTGGAGTTGCTGTCTTGAATTCTTCCTGAGCCTTGGCCTTGTCACCGGTTGCGATAGCAGCGCGGACACGCTTTACGTAGGTACGCATTTTTGAACGCAGGGTTGCGTTATGCGCGCGACGCTTGTCATTCTGCTTTGCGCGTTTTCTGGCTTGTGCTGTATTTGCCAAAATTGAGCTCCTCAATAAGACGATCGGTGAAAGAACGCGCGATTATGAGGATTTCGCCCCCAACTGTCAAGCGGCCCTGCCCGGGTCTTGCATTGTCCTCGGCGGTGTTCTGGTTTGGTGTTAATATTCAGCGGCTTGGAATTCTGCTGATAACTCGTGGGGTCTGTGCGCCTATATATGGCATGTGCTTAATCCGATATCTGGGTCTTTGTTGTTTTTTCCGGCGCTGTTGATGTCCTGATTATTGTGCTGGGAGCGTCAGGGGGATGGGGTGACAAAACTCGCTGTGAATACGTCCCTGTACGCTCGACGGCGCCGTCCATGGCGCCGACGGTTTTGTCACCCCATCCCCCTGACACTCCTCGATACCCGGGCAGTGTAATTACTCTTTAAATCAAATGGTTAGATAAAAAAGGAACGCATTCTGAGCCGAAAACTCCTTAAATCCACAGCGATAGTCAGCGCCATGACTATGATTTCCCGCGTACTCGGATTCGCACGGGACATGGTCGTTGCCCGTATATTCGGTGCCGATGCGGCTACTGATGCCTTTTTCGTCGCCTTCAAGATTCCGAATTTCCTGCGCCGATTATTCGCCGAGGGGGCGTTTTCCCAGGCCTTTGTTCCTATTCTGACGGAGTATAAGGAACAGCGTAGCGAGGCTGAACTTAAGGATCTCATCGACCGGGTGGCCGGTACGTTTGCGGTGATTTTGTTCGGTATCACCCTGATTGGGGTGATCGGCTCGCCAATTCTGATCATGATCTTCGGTCCTGGCTTTATCGACGAGCCGCAGAAGTATGATCTTGCGGTGGAGATGCTCAAGCTGACCTTCCCCTATTTATTCTTTATCTCTCTGGTCGCCCTATCTGGAAGCATACTCAATACGTTTGGTCGTTTTGCCTCGCCAGCATTTACACCGGTTCTGCTCAATGTTTGTTTAATTGCGGCGGCGTTGTGGATATCACCTCAAATGGAAAGACCGATTGTCGGTCTGGCCTGGGGTGTGTTTCTAGCGGGGGCGACGCAGTTATTATTTCAGGTTCCGTTTTTGATCAAGCTGGGTTTGATGCCGGTTCCCAAGTGGGGTTGGAAGCATGAAGGTGTGCAGCGGATTGCAAAACTTATGGTGCCGGCAATATTTGGCTCGTCGATAGTCCAGATCAATCTGTTACTCGATACTTTGATTGCCTCGTTTCTCATCACCGGAAGTATCAGTTGGCTTTATTACTCAGACCGACTCATGGAGTTTCCTCTTGGTGTTTTCGGTATTGCCCTTGCGACAGTGATACTACCGAAGCTATCTCGCGATCATGCACGTTCGGATAAAAGTACATTTTCAAATACCATCGACTGGGCTTTGCGCCTGGTGTGGTTGGTTGGCGCGCCGGCCGCTGTGGGCCTGGCCACACTGGCGGGGCCGTTGCTGGCAACACTGTTTTATGGTGGCGCCTTTACCGCAGAAGATGTCGACATGGCCACCCTCAGCCTGATGGCCTATTCCCTGGTTTTACTCAGCGCCATTTTTGTGAAGGTACTCGCACCCGGTTTCTATGCCCGCCAGGATACCAGGACTCCGGTAAAGATAGGCATTATCGCCATGGCCGTGGGCATGTTGCTCAATATTGCCATTGTCGTACCTTTATATATGAGCGATTTTAAAGGTGCGCATATGGGACTAGCACTTGCCTCTGCCGGGACTGCGTTGATCAACGCCTCGCTGTTATTCAGACGACTTCGCGCTGACGGTGTCTACACACGGCATTCGGGCTGGATGTTGTTTCTTTTCCGTATCGTACTAGCAAGTTCAGTAATGGGTATCATCATTTCTGTTTACTCGCCCAACATTGAAATCTGGCTAGCATGGAACACGCTGGAACGCGGGCTAAATCTATTGATGTGGGTAGGTATCGGCATGCTGAGTTATTTCGGAACTTTGATTTTGAGCGGACTAAACATCAAGGCGCTGTTAAAGTCTACCCATTAGATGAACGAAACAGAAGCAAAGAAACTTTGGTCTATAGGCTTACGACTTTTCAAAATACGTAATTCGCGCAGCCAATACTGGCGACTATGTAGAAATGGAAAACATAGGTAGATCATCAAATAAAACGAACCGTCAACCAAGTCATACACTATACCGACGACAATGGCTCAGACTATATTGCCGGACTCAAGCTTTCATTTATGTAGTCGGTAATAACTGCAGCAGGCTGAGGCTCTCTCAAATGAAACCCTTGGACGACGTCGCAATTATTCTCTAACAGGAAATCCAGTTGTTCCTGTGTTTCCACCCCTTCCGCGACGCAGCTTACGTTTAACATTTCACTCATCGCAATAATCGCCCTGGTAATTTGCGCATCGTTCGAGTCTTTACAAACGTCATGTATAAAAGAGCGATCTATCTTTATTTTCTTTATTGGAAAACGCTTCAAATAACTGAGCGACGAATAGCCTGTCCCAAAATCATCTAAAGCCAGACGCACGCCGTAACGACATAGTGAGTTGAGCGAGTCGGCTATATTTTTTACATTATTGATCAACAAACTTTCCGTAATCTCAATCTCGAAGAGATTCGGTTCGAGATTGTGACGTTCTAGCGCCGATTCTATCGTATCCACCAGGTTGTGATCTGAAAACTGCCGACTAGAAAAATTAACGCACATGACCAAGTCCGAAAACCCAAGCCTATGCCACGACTTGGCTTGTGCGCAGGCCTGGTCCAAAACCCACTTTCCGACGTCTACTATCATTGAGGTTTCTTCCAGCAAATGCAGAAACGTGTTCGGCAGAATAACGCCCAGTGCTGGGTGATTCCAACGCAGCAAGGCCTCCATGGCGACAATCTTATTTAAACGAAAGTTATATTGAGGCTGATAATATACCTCGAGTTGATTTTCCTGAATGGCGATATGTAAGCTGTTCTCAAGATTTAACCTCTCGAACGCTCGAGCACTCATGTCTTTTGAATAATATTGATAATTATTTTTGCCCAGATGCTTGGCACGATACATGGCCATATCCGCATTTTTTAGCAACACATCTGCTCTATCACTATCATTGGGATATAGACTCACCCCAACACTGGCCGTTATGTGCAAGCTTTGAGTATCGACAACAAACTTGGGACGCATGCTATCAATGATCTTTTGTGCCAATTTAGAAATATCTTCTTCAGATGCGATGTCATCAAGCAATATTGCAAATTCATCACCGCCAAGCCTAGCAACCGTATCACCACTACGCACAACCTTTTGCATGCGGCTGGAAATCTTTATCAGGAGTTGATCACCTGTATCATGTCCAAGTGTATCATTCACAAATTTAAACCCATCGATATCCACGAACAAAACGGCGATGAAACGATTATGCCAATGCGCACGACTCAAAGCCTGTTCGAGTCGGTCGTAAAACAGGGAACGATTCGGCAACTGCGTCAATGCATCATGGGTAGCCATGTGCTGTAGTTTTTCCTGGTTGAGCATGTGCTCAGTAATATCTTTACCGATCGCGACGTAGTGGGTGGGTTCTGCATCTCGATTTCTAATGGTGGTTACAGTTTTTTGTACGTGCAGAGCATTACTATTACCACTTTTTTCCTGACTAATGTCATTGTATTGATCTGTATCGGCCATATTGCTCAGAAACCTGGCGTAAAAATCATTTTCATCACAGGACAAGCTCGTTATTGACTGACCTATAAGATCTCCGCTTTTATACCCCGTCATATGTTCAAAACTTCTATTTACGTATTCAATATCTCCTTTCAAATCTGTGATCAATACGGTGTCCGCGGTGTTCTCTAGCGCACGGGAAAGCTTTTCCATTTGAATTTCCGCTTTGCGTCGCTTGGTAACATCTCGCACGACTACGATAGCCGATTTACCCTGTTCCGAATCTTTGAACGCAGACACATGCGCCTCAAAATGTCGTATATTTTCTTCCGGATCAGGAAAATCGACATTAAACATATCTTTCTCCCCGGTCTGTTTGACATAGTTCAAACATCGTTCTATATCGTATTGCTGCTCACGCGGAAGGAAGTCATACATACTCATATTGATCACACCGTCCTTGGTATGTTCCGGAAGGGGGTAGTTGATAAACAGTATTCTTCCGTCGTAATCAACGTGCATTATGATATCGGCAGTATTCTGAGTTAAGGTATCCCATATACTCTCAGAGTGAATTAAACGTTCTTGATGGTGCTTGAATTGAGATACATCTTGTATGTAACCAGCATGGCGTGTTGACTTGCTTGTGAGTTTTGGCTGCTCAAAACTAATTAACAGCGTACCTTCGCCACCATGACTCCTCTTAAAACGGGCTTCTAAATCAGATCTCTGTCCTTGCCGCACTCTTGAAATAAAGTAGTCACCAAATGATAGTCCGTCCTCTGGAGCTTGAATCGTTTGATTAAGTACATCAAGCAAGTTTGGCGCGTCGTTTTTCGACAGACCAATTATCTTAAATGCATTTTCCGTCAGGTGAAGCGTATTGTTTTCAGTATTAAATACCCATCGGCCGACTGGGATGGAATCTTGCGATCGAGATTTTGGCATCGTTTTACACCTTCCACGAGAAAATGGCAATAAGACAACAATTCACAATAATAGCCAATTTGGCAAATAAAGTTATATAAAAATAATATTATTAAAATTTTCGAGGGATTTTTGACTAAAGACACACAACTAAAGCGCGATATACATCTAAATCTCATCGCCAAAAGGAGTAGTGTGTGTCTCAAACATGGTCCAATGATTTTCTCAATCGAATGAAAAACACTGGTGACGATTTAGCAGAGAGTGTTATTGAGTCTCTGAATAGGAATAAACAACTCGAATTAGCGAACAAATATTTCGCACAACCGGAAACAAACACTCACGTCCTAAACGATTTACCCGCCGAACTACAACGCTATATTGGCAAAACATCACACCTACCGGAATGGGCGGACAGGCAAAAAATTCTTTTGGCACAACACTTTTTTTCTACCAGAGGCCCTGTCTTTGGCGCTGTTCTATTGTGTGGTTCTCTACCGGTCCTCTACGCCGGCGGCCTAGGTGGTGCGCAAGTGTTGGCCGCAACCGGGCAAATGAGCAAGCACTACGAACGCCGCGCAGGTGAAACCTTACGATTTATTTTAAGTGCTATGGAACCAGGCGGCCTTGATCCGCAAGCCCAAGGTATCCGAACCATTCAACGCGTGCGATTGATGCACGCAGCAATACGCCACTACGCTAAACATAGTCCAGACAAGTGGCCGGCCAAACCAGATTGGGGAGTGCCGATAAACCAAGAGGAATTGGTTGGTACTCTACTGGCATTTTCCAGCCAGGCATTAATCGGATTGAACAAAATGGGCGTAGTACCAACCGAGGAGGAAAAGCAAGCCTACTTCCATACATGGAAAGTGATCGGGCACTTGTTAGGCATCAGTCCAGAAATTATTCCAGAGACTCTCGAGAGCGCCGCAGAACTATGGGCGGCAATTTCTAGACGTAACTTTATGCCTAGTGCGGCAGGTCGAGAGTTAGCGAAGGCGCACCTTCACTTTCTCGAAGGCCTGGTGCCAGGCCATATATTCGATGGTGTTGTTGTCGCATTGATGCGCTATCTCATGGGAAGAAAAATTACCGAACATGATCTTGGGTTTCCCAAGCCGGGCTTCTTCAGTTGGTTGATTTGTGTTTTACGTGGTGTCTTCGGCTTTAAAGAGTCATTGATAGATTGCTCAAGGACGATCAAACAAATTGCGGAGCACGATAGCATACTTTTCATGGAAGGCCTGGCAAACCATTGGATGAGAAACGACAGCAAACCGTTTCAAATTCCTGCTTCATTGACGCAACGTTAAGGACTGACCATGAACAAAGTAATATGTGACAACGGACTGATCAACAACCCCGACAATCTCTTTAATTGGGTCGACATCAACTGCGTTCCTTATACAAAACTACAAATGGTCTTGTTTGCCGGTGGATGCCTGATGTGGGTGGTTGCTTATGTCATCATGATTAAGAACGCGCGCAAGTTTCGCTTTATCGAAATGGCGGCGTTTGCTGGTGTTAGTAATTTCGCCTGGGAGGCATTGTGGTCATGGTGGTACACACCTGATACTGGACAGTTTATGGTCTGGACCTATCGTGCGTGGTTTTTCCTGGACGTATACATCGTCTATTTGCTGTTTAAGTATGGGCATAAGCAAATTCAAAATGAATATCTACGAAAATACTATTCGCTATGGTGCCCCGCTGCCCTGGTTGCCTGTATGGTGGTGTATTACTATTTCATCAAACAAGGATATGACATGCCGATTGGTGCGAACACTGCCTATATCTGCCAGATTATTTTGTCTGTTCTCTGCCCGTTGGTGCTATTAAATGCAAAGACGCTAGATGGGATATCATTCCATTTCGCCTGGCTGAGAACCTTTGGCACAGCCGCCAATACTGTTTTTATGTTTCTACACTACCCAGACAATCACTTCGTTCATACCCTGGGCGTTATCTCATTTGTTTTGGACATGGGGTATCTGTACCTGTACAAGAAGAAAGAACTAAACTTGAAGCAGGGTTACACCGCTGCCGTTGCGGCTTAAAACTTACCTCATCTTGTCAAAGGCGATATTGAAAATAAAAAGGGTTGGAGAAATCTCCAACCCTTTTCTACTTCTAAGACAATACAACTACCGGCAAGACACGCTAGTCGAACCAGTCAGTGTGTCGTTTGCAGTATCGCTGTCTTCTGCGGCACTAATTGTCGCCGTCCAGTCGATATTTCCTGTTCCTGAACCTGTACAGGAAACTTCAACACCGAAGCGGAAACGTGTGCTACTACCAGGAGTTACCACATCGGTTACAGTATTTTGCGCGATTGTAACAACTACCGGACCAGTGACATCAGCGCTTAGGGAAACATCTGCGTCCTGCGCCATTGTTGTACCACCAGCGATCGTAACAACGCTTCGACTTGCTGTGCGAGTAGTACTGGTCTTTATCGTTTTCGGCGCTTGAAGCTTACTCAAGAACACATCAGCAAGCGGCGTAACGATTGCGGTAGTACCTGCGGAATCTGCAGCACCTTCATTGTCGGTCACAGTCAACACAACATTGTAGGTTCCTGCATCGGCATAGGTATGCATAGGCATCGCATCAGCAGAGCTGTTGCCATCACCAAATTCCCACATGTAGGAAACAATAGAGCCGTCATTATCGACCGAAGCACTAGAATCAAATGCAATCGCTTCACCGAGTTTCACCATGTATGGGCCACCCGCATTGGCAACCGGTGGTAGATTACCTGCACTTATGTTTGCAGTAGTGCTTGCCGACATGCTAGCACCGGCGTCGTCGGTTACCGTCAAGCTGACTGTATAAACGCCATCGCTAGCATAGGTATGCATAGGCATAGCACCGGTTCCGGTATTGCCGTCACCAAAATCCCAGGCATAGTCAGTAATGGTGCCATCGGAATCGCTGGAAGCACTTCCATCCAACATCAACGCAACACCCGCAGTTCCGTAATAAGGACCACCGGCATTAGCAGTTGGCGGTACGTTAGCGACACCGATTGAAACAGTCGTTGTTGCACTACCTGTATCGCCTGCATCATCAGTAACCGTCAAAACAACATTGTAGACACCTTCACCGCCGTAGATGTGCCCGGTGTTCATACCACTTCCCGTGCTACCATCTCCAAAATCCCAATGGTAGTCAATGATAGTTCCGTCGGTATCAGTTGAACCACTTCCGTCGAAATTAATCATGTCGCCAGCAAAACCTTCATACGGACCGCCAGCATTTGCAACAGGTGCCTGGTTTACTGGCATCTCCGCGATAGTCGCTGACGTTGCCGCAGAATCCATCGCACCTGCATCATCCATAACAGTTAACACTACGTTATAAACGCCCGCCATTATGTAAGTATGCGAAGGGTTTGGGCCTGTACCACTGCTGCCGTCACCAAAATCCCAATCATAAGAAACTATGCTTCCATCGGGATCGTTTGAACCACTACTATTGAAAGCGATTGCATCACCCACCATGCCGCTATATGGACCATTCACATTAGCAACAGGCGCCTGATTGCCCAAGCCTATTGTTGCTGTTGTCGATGCCGTTGCTGAATCACCTGCATCGTCGGTTACCGTCAAGGTCACGTTAAACACGCCATCAGAAATATACGTATGTGTTGGCGTAACACCACTTCCCGTACTGCCATCGCCAAAATCCCAACTGTATATTACGATGATTCCATCAGGGTCTTGTGAACCACTGCCGTTAAACGTAAGCGGAATGTTGACGGTGCCTGGGTATGGACCGCCGGCATTTGCAACAGGCATTTGATTGCCCGCCGCCGGATCAAGATCACCCATAATGTAGGACGGTGCAGTTTCCACCAATCCCGTTGCAATACAGGTATCTCGATCATAAGTCGGGTTTGCACTACCGCTAGTCCAACCCGGTTGCGTGCTAGCCATAATCTCAGCGAGATTATTTGAACCGGTCGCATCACCATCTGAATCCAATGTCTCAACATCACGAATACGCGCATCAATAGCGCCCGCCGTTGATAGGCAAAGCGCCTCACCATAGGGATTAAGATTCTGAGTACTGTCTGCATGACAGAGCTGACAATCGCCATTTAAATAGGAACTCGATCCAGGATAGACCTGACTCCATGCTGTTCCGTAAGCACCTCGCGCATGCGCTTCTGGCACTGTGATTGCGGTTGTCAGTGTGGTGACAACAAAAAATGCCCCTAAAGGAATAAAAGGGCGTACCGACAATTTCATTTTCATTTATCTCTCCTTGAGTAGGAACTTAATAGATGAAGTTTTTGCGAACTTCACGGCGCGCATAACAAACGACACAAAAAAATTCATGGGCGCCTACAACGATTGGCGGTGCTTATTGACTGTGCTGTATGTTGCAAAGAACATCCGTGCCCTCTGCAACAAACAGCGTTTAACAAACTTAACAACAAGACACGACATACTAATTCCGGAACCAGTATGCTGCCGATCGCGAGGATTGCACGCCATGTGCCATGAGAATTTTTTCTCATAAACACATGAGCATAAGAGAAGATTGGAAAGCAGTTCACAGAATTGTGATTTTGTTTAACTGCTATTGTGTTGGTTTTCGGTGACTTGCCACAGAAGTTAAAACAGTCATGCCTTTGCTAAATTAATCCCGTCGCTTAAACACAACGTTTCAACAGATAACAAACGCGACATTCAATTTTTCTTCTCTGCGGAACAAACCCAAATCATTGCCGCATCAAAATCTCTAAACACCATAAACTCTTGTCCCTCAGCTTCGCTTAATGTCTGATAGCTTCGGGCCAAACCGTATTGCAAATCAGTTTTCGCCACAAAGGCTCGGCGTGTTTTTTTCTTGATCACACTTTTGCCGGCAATCTGAGACATTTCCTGGAAGTCTAACTTAACATCAACTACCTCGGTTACGTCTTCGATAACATTGAACTCGGGATTAAAATCTGCATCCTGCATCACGACAGAACGTATTCCCTGCACTAAATCAACGCTTAGCTCTTTGCCGTAGTGCAACACCACTAACCGTTTTTCCGGATAGATATCGTATCGAAAATTCAAGTGACTACACCTTCTAAACCAAGCTCGAGACTTCCCTGAAGTTTACGCCTTTGACATCCTGTCAACACCATTCATTCTGCAGTTACGACGCCGACAAAATGCTGCGCCACTTGCCCCACTATGTTCGATCCAACACTCCAGATATCAACTATTATTCTCAAAACCTGGCGGTGATTGTATCTACCTGCTCGCCCAATCTGACAAATATACCAGCGCAGTGCGCAAGCTCAAATTCGGTTATAATCCAGCGACTAGCTCAAACCCCGGAACGAACAGTGAAAATTATTCGCGGCCTACATAATATTCGGGCCGAACACCAGCAGTGTGTAGCGACCATCGGCAATTTTGATGGCCTACACCTTGGGCACCAGGACATCATTGTGCGCCTCAAGCAGGTGGCCGCCGAGCGTGGTGTGCCTGCGACGCTCATCACCTTTGAGCCCTATCCCCAGGAGTTTCTGCGGCCCGATCCGGCGATTTCACGTTTGACGCGTTTTCGCGAGAAAATGACCCTATTGAAAGAATGGGGCGTAGACCAGGTTTTGTGCCTGCGTTTCAACCAGTGGCTGGCCTCATTAGAACCCGAGCAATTTATACAACTGGTATTGGCGGAAAAACTGGCCATTCGCCACCTTATCGTCGGTGATGACTTCCGTTTTGGGCGACAGCGGCGCGGTGATTTTGATATGCTTACCCGTTCGAGTGAGGAATATGGCTATAGCATCGAAAACACCGAAACTGTAGCGATAGACGATGAACGCGTCAGTAGTACCCGGGTGCGCAAAACCCTGGCAGATGGCGACATGCAGACGGTCAAACGACTATTGGGTCGCGACTATGCCATGCTTGGCCGTGTCGCGCATGGTGATAAACGTGGGCGCACTATCGGCTTCCCGACGGCCAACATCCATTTGCACCGTAAATCAGTCCCAGTTAGCGGGGTTTATGCGGTAAATATGGAAGGGCTCGGGAATACCCCTGTAACAGGTGTCGCCAACGTCGGTAATCGCCCGACAGTCGATGGAACGCGTAGCCTGCTAGAGGTTCATTTGTTTGATTTCGACCATGACATCTATGGTCGACACGTAAAAGTAAACTTCATCGACTTCATTCGACCAGAAATGCGCTTCGATGGGCTGGACGCCCTCAAGCAACAAATTGCCAGGGATAGTGAACAAGCTAGAAAAATACACCTAGACCGGTCGACCAATACGCCCACCCAGTAAAGACTGAATGGCGATTGACGCAGCGGAGGTGCGATTATCCGCACCGATTTTCGGATACATTTGCTCAAGATGTTTATTTACCGTTCTCGGGCTCATATCGAGGATTTCGGCTATTTCGCGGTTCGTTTTGCCGTGTGCCACCCACAACAACACTTCCGCTTCACGGTGGGTAATCCGCAACGCACTTTCCAAGACAGCAGGCTTGACCTCGGCGGTTGGTAATTGGACCTTTAGTAAAAACTCATCCTCACGCCCTTGTTTAAAGTATCGCACTGTCAGCAATTCCTGCTTATAGGGTAACGCAAGGTCGTGTCCACTCATTCCATTGGGCAGCCAGGAACGAAATTTTGTCGAAAGTGTATCGCCATTCTGCTCGGTACAAAACTCATCTAGCAGTTGCTGCGCCTCTGGCGTTGCCCACAAAACATGACCGCTACCATCAATGCAGAACACATGTTGACTCGCTGTATCCAGGGCTTGTCGTGCTTCGATCAACATTTTTGCGGCATTACTATGCTGCCGAATACGCGCCAATAATTCTTGAGGTTTAATAGGCTTCACAATATAGTCCGAACCGCCGCTTTCAAATGCCTTAACGATATCCTCTTCTTCGCTCAAACCTGTCATAAAAATTACCGGCACCAAAGGCAGGATCCGACGAATATTTCTCGCGGTTTCATACCCATCCATGACCGGCATCAAGGCATCCAGCAAAATTACGTCCGGGGTCACCTGGTCCAACACATTCAGAGCCTGTTGACCATTTAGCGCGACGAGCACGGCTATGCCGACATCGTCTAACGCCATATTAATCATGCTCAGCGAACCCGGGTCGTCATCGACGACCAGAACGACGAATTTTCCTTTAAATTGTTGTATCACCAAACTCCCCCAGCTCACTCACCGCTTGAACAATACCATCTAGGTCACACACCTCGACAAGCAACTTCAAGTGGGAAAACCAATTTGCATAATAATATCTTTCTTCCAACTGAGCGATACAGTCATTCAGTCCTTTGAGATAACCGATTCGCGCGTACTCGATCATTGCACCAAGATCGCGCATATCCTCAGTTCTGATCTCGATATCATGCGCATCGACTGACTCATCGTCGGAAAGCAGACTGATTTTTAGCGCCTTTTCCAACTGCTCTATCAATTTTTCAAACACCACGGGTTTATTGATATAGGCGTCAAATTTATCTCGCATTTGATTCACTGCGTCCGCTTCATAGGGATCGGCTGACAACATGATTACTGGCTGCGTCACATGTTTATTGCGCAAACTTTGCAGTAGCGTCCAACCGCTCGCGTCGGGCAGATTAATATCGAGAAGATACAGGTCTATGTGTTCTTGTTCTGCCTTTTTTAGCGCAGCTTCTGTGCAATCAGCTTCGACGATACGAAAACGCGCCGGCGCCAGCAGATCCTTGATCACATTGCGATGAGCTTCTTCATCATCCACCAGCAACAGCGTTCGTTCCACATCCAGTTTTCGAATCTTGGTCACCTGGTTGTGCTTTCGATAAACCCCTGTCACACCGGGCAACATCAGCTGAATACTAAATTCACTACCCTTACCCTCCTCACTGCTAACAAGGATCTGACCGCCCATCAGTTCTGCCAATAGACGACTAATCGTCAAGCCCAATCCTGTGCCGCTAACTTTACTGGTAGTTTTCGATTTGACCCGCTCAAATGGTTCAAAAATTCGCGTAAGATCCTCCCTGGGTATTCCCACGCCTGTATCCCTGACAAGGAATGTTGCGACCTGATTGCGATAACTCACAATCAGATCGACACTGCCATGCTCGGTATACTTCAATGCATTGGAAAGTAGATTTAACAAGATCTGACGCAGACGTTTCTCGTCTGCATTAACATAACTTGGTAGACATTCAATGTTATGTACTTTAAACGTTATTCCTTTTGCACGGGCCTGTTGCGAAAACATTTCATCGAGTTGTGAAATCAGCTTGGTTATCGCAACGCGCTCCCGGTGTATTTCTAAACGTCTCGCCTCTATCTTCGAAAAATCGAGCAGGCTTTCGACGACGTCCGACAGGTGTTGTCCGCTGCGTCTAATTATCGTTGCCACGTTACGGGTTTTCGCGTCCAGGTCTTCATTGGTTTCCATGAGTTGCGCATAGCCAAAGATGGTATTCAATGGCGTTCTTAACTCATGACTTACTCCGGAGAGGTAGCGACTTTTTGCCTGATTGGCAGTATCTGCGGCATTCTTGGCATCAAGTAATTTGCGATTGGTTTCTTCATGCGCGTCTACCTCATCTTCGAGCAACTGCGCCTGCGATTCCAGTTCGGTTAGCGCCAGTCGTGCACTGCGTTGCGCAAGCACATACAGCCACACCAACACGCCAGCAACGACCAACAAGAGAAAAAATACACGCCACAGCGTTGACTCGATGAGCAAGAGATCACGCAGGGACGCATCGGCCTGCGCATAATAAACCAGACTCAACAAGGCGGCGATCACCACACCCGTAACACTGAAAATCACAAAGAACTGACTCGTAGTCGAATGCAGTTTCTGATTCAGATGCGGTGGTAGAATTCGCCCGAGAAAACTTGATGTCTGTGCTGCAAAATGTGCCTGCGGACGACAACGATCACCGCAGCGCGCGTCCAGTGAACAGCACAAGGAACAGATCGCGCCGTTATAACTGGGACAGGCGCTCATATCTTCCACATCAAAGGCGTTTTCACACACAACACAGGACACCAGGTTTTCCGCACTACATTCGAGATCAGATACGTTGTTCAGATAAAATCGACTTTGCGTCAACCAGGCAATTAGAGGCACGGTGATAAACGGCAAGCCCAACGCGATGAACGGTGCCATCACCTTAAACGTATCTCCAAGTAGACCAAGACTCGCGCCAAAGCCCGTGGCCGACGCGATGATCATGGAGCCAACGCCGACGGGATTAATGTCATACAGATGACTACGCCTGAACTCAATATGGCGAGGGCTCAATCCCAGCGGTTTGTTAACCACGAGATCCGCCACCACACAGCCTATCCAGGCGACCACTAATATCGAATACGTCACCAGGATTTCTTCAAAGGCCTGATATAAACCCAGCTCCATCAGCAGCAAGGCAATCGCGACATTGAAAAACAGCCACACGACCCGGCCTGGATGATGATGAGTCAATCGGGAAAAAAAATTACCCCAGGCAATCGAACCGGCATAGGCATTAGTCACATTGATCTTTAATTGCGAGATGACCACAAACACCGCCGCTACGTATATCGCTGTTTGCGGATTTTGCGTCAGATACTCAAACACCACCGCATACATATGCGCGGGGTCAGCAGCTTCAGAAAGACTCAGGCCATAGTTCAAGGCAAGTACAGCGAGGAAGGAACCGAGTAGTAATTTTGCAACGCCGACGATCACCCAACCTGGCCCTGCACTAATGACCGCCATCCACCAGCTTAAACGCCTTTCTTTGTTTACCGGCAGAAAACGCAGAAAATCCGCCTGTTCGCCATTTTGCGCAATCAGCGGAAAAATAACTGCGGCACATGCACCAAACAAATACAAACTGAGACCCTCGTTCGCCGCCTGTTTAACCCCTTCAAAATTCATCCATTGCTGAAAAACACCTGATTGATTACTCGCAACGTAAAACAAGGGTAATAATTGCAGCAGTATCCACAACGGTTGCGTCCATGCCTGAAAGGTACTGATACGACTAATGCCGTGTGTCACCAGTGGAATCACAACCAAGGCGCTGATCACATAGGCAATCGACAGCGGAATATCTGTCGCCATGTGTATCGCCATCGACATAATCGCCGCTTCGATGGCAAAGAAGATAAACGTGAATGATGCATAGATCAGTGACGAAATTGTCGAGCCGATGTAGCCGAAGCCGGTGCCACGTGTGAGCAGGTCAATGTCCACGCCATATTTGGCGGCATAATACGAAATCGGTAGTCCGCACAAGAAGATAATCAGCCCGACCACCATGATTGCCCAGAACGCGTTGATAAAGCCATAGTTCAAGGTGATGGTACCGCCGATCGCCTCCAAAGCCAGAAATGACACGATTCCCAGGGCTGTATTCGCTACACGGGCGTTACTCCAGCGGCGAGCTCGCTTGGCGGTATAGCGTAGCGAATAGTCCTCCAGTGTTTGATTAGCAATCCACTGGCTGTATTCTCGCCGGAAATTGGGAGTACGAGGTTTTGGAGACATAACTTCAGAAACTGGTTTAACTACGGCACCACCAGCTATACCGCAGATTGTTCAATAAGGATATGCGTAATTTGACGTATGCCTACTGGGTATTGTTCGCATTCTCCACGATTTCCCTTCATCGGATACTGAGTACCAACAGAAACATGTCGCTTCTGCTGAGTCCTCTCAATGTTTGACAGAAAAGGAAGATCGAATGATAGCAAGCAAAAAAACCATCACCAAAAAGCTTCTGCTGGCTAGTGCGCTCGCGTCGCTAAGCGGTACGACACTGGCTGGCGCCAAGATTAGCGTCGATGAAGACACCTGGATCTCGCTGGGCGCAGGGTTGCGTTTTGGCGTGTCCAGTACGCTGGACGGTTCACCGAATGGCAACAGCCCCAGTACTGGAATCGATATGCAAAGCACGCGTTTGTATATTTCCGGTCAGGCCAACAAGTCGCTGAAATTCTCCTTCGGCACAGAAAAGATGTGGGGCGAATACGGCGTTCTGGACGCGGTTATCCAATATGAACCAAGCAAGGCATTCAATGTCTGGGCGGGACGCATGCTGACGCCAGCCGACCGTATCGAAATGAACGGCCCGTTTTACGCCTTGAGTTGGAACCAATATACCGTCCCCTTGTTTCCTTCAGACAATGACATCGCCAACGGCAGCAATGGTGTCGCCGGCACCTATGGCCGCGATGATGGGGTCACCGTGTGGGGAACACTGGCGAAATTTCAATACGCCATCGGCGTCTTCGATGGTCTGAGTGGCCCGACCAATGGTAAAGACATGCCGCTGATCGCAACACGTCTTGCTTACAACTTCCTCGATATGGAGGGCAATCCTGCCTATTACACCAGCAGCACCTATTTCGGTAAGGGCAGCGACATTCTCACACTGGGGTTTTCTGCGCAATACCAGGCTGATGGCTATGGCGACGCTACCAACGACGGCTCATTTACGGGGGTCGCCGTAGATGCTTTGCTCGAAAAAACACTGTCTGGTGGTTCGGCGCTAACGTTTGAAGGTGAATACAAGAAATTCATGGTTGATACCACCGCAGCCACACCAACGTTTGGCATGTTTGACGGTGATTCCTATTTTGCAACTGTCGGGTTTCTACTCGGTGGAAAAATGGGTCCGGGTCAGATCCAACCCTATCTGCGCTACACAGGCAACTCACCCAGTACTGGAGCCGCCAGCTCTCTGGCTGAGCTCGGTATGAACTATGTGATTTCCGGGCAGAACATGAAACTCAACCTCAATTTCACTAGTGGCGACGCGAACGCGAGCGGTGCTGCTGGAACCGACAGCAAGACCATGTCATTCGGCATGCAAATGCAACTCTAAGCGTTCACATTCCTTCAGGAGAAAGATGATGAAAAAATTTAGCTACAAGAAACTCATGCTCACCGCAGCTGTCGCCGCAACTATTGCCAGCAACAGCGTCGCCTGGGCAAAAGACACTATCAAGGTTGGTGTACTGCATTCCTTGTCAGGCACCATGGCTATTTCCGAAACCACATTGAAAGACACCATGTTAATGCTCATCGATGAGCAGAACAAAAAAGGTGGTCTACTCGGCAAGAAACTCGAGGCCGTAGTCGTCGACCCCGCATCGAACTGGCCACTATTTGCGGAAAAGGCTCGCGAACTGATCAGCAAGAAAAAAACCGATGTTGTATTTGGTTGCTGGACTTCCGTATCTCGCAAGTCGGTTTTACCGGTATTCGAAGAGTTGAATAGTTTGCTGTTCTATCCGGTTCAATATGAGGGCGAAGAGTCTTCAGAAAATATTTTCTATACCGGCGCATCACCTAACCAACAGGCAATTCCTGCAGTTGATTATTTAATGAATGATTTGAAAGTCAAACGCTGGGTACTGGCGGGTACTGACTATGTCTATCCGCGCACTACCAACAAAATTTTAGAGGCCTACTTGATTTCTAAAGGCGTGGACAAAAAAGACATCATGATCAACTATACGCCGTTCGGTCATTCTGACTGGCAGTCTATCGTTTCCGATATCAAGAAGTTTGGTAGCGCGGGCAAAAAAACAGCGGTGGTTTCAACTATCAACGGTGATGCCAACGTACCTTTCTACAAAGAGTTAGGCAATCAGGGTGTATCTGCCGAAGACATTCCAGTCGTCGCCTTCTCTGTCGGTGAAGAGGAACTCTCCGGCCTCGACACCAAGCCACTGGTGGGTCACCTGGCTGCATGGAATTACTTCATGAGTGTCGAATCTGACGTCAACGAAGAGTTTATTGGCAGCTGGCACAAATACATCAAGAACAAGAAGCGCGTTACCAACGATCCCATGGAAGCGCACTATATCGGCTTCAATATGTGGGTAAAGGCAGTCGAAAAGGCGGGCACAACCGATCCAAAAGCCGTTAAGGATGCGATCATCGGTATTACCGTTCCCAATCTGACTGGTGGTTACTCAGCTATGATGCCGAATCATCACATCACCAAGCCAGTACTCATCGGTGAAATTCAAAAGAATGGTCAGTTCGAAACGGTCTGGAAAACTTCAGGTTTAGTAGCCGGAGACGCCTGGTCAGATTTTCTTCCTGGCTCTAAAGACATCATCGCTGATTGGCGTGCACCTCTGTCCTGCGGAAACTACAACGTAAAAACCAATAAGTGTAGTGGTCAAAATTTCTAATTTGGTAATCACGGTGCAAGGTAAAACAAACTCCTCTTTCACTCACCGCGCACCTGGGAAGTATCACGATAGTGATACTTCCCTCTTTAACTTCTAACAAAATGGAATGACATGGTAATGCTTCGGATACTCCGTCAACGAATACCAGGAATACTCAATGCGAGTTCATTGTTTGCCATTCTGCTCAGCTGCTTTCTCGTTAACGCACATGCGCAAGAATTGACGCTGCAGCAAGCCTGGGAAATGCTTACCGAAGACAGTTATTCGGATAAGGCCGATGCAATAGATGCGATTGTCACGCACAATCCACCCCAGGCCGCTATGGTTATGCGAACAATGCTGCAAGGCGAACTGTATTTCTCAAAGGAAACCCTGAAGCTCTATCGCATCAAGGAACTAGAAGACGGATATCAGTTTTCCGCATTGCTCGACGAAGAAGTCATCACTCAGGAACGCAAACGCGGATTTAAAAAAGCGAAAATCAACAACACCCTTCGAGGCATTTTAAAACAGGCTTTAGCTGGACTGGAGCTCAACCACGCTGATGCTGGCGTAAGACTCAACGCCGTAACTGAATTATTGAAAGAGCCCGAGACAGAGAGCGCGGACATCTTGCGCCCCCGTGTCGACAAAGAGCAGAACGAAGAGATACGCACCGCAATGCAAACCTTGATTGCCATTGTTGACTTGCAAAACGAGGATTCAACACAACACCTAAACGCGATCGAGACCTTGGGCGAAAGTCTCAATCCTGCCGCACTAAACGCATTAAAAATCTATACCTCGCCAGACAAACAACTGCAAAATGCAGCAAAGCGCGCCGCGCAATCTATTCGGGATCGCAAGGAAATCTATGGCATTTTTGAAACCATATTCTTCGGCCTCAGTTTAGGCTCGGTGTTGGCGCTCGCCGCGATCGGACTGGCTATTACCTTTGGTGTCATGGGCGTTATCAATATGGCCCACGGCGAATTAATTATGATCGGTGCCTATACCACTTTTGTGGTGCAACAACTCATGCCGAATAATATTGGGCTATCAATCGTTGTGGCTATCCCTGCGGCGTTTATTGTATCCGGCCTGGTTGGCATTGCCATTGAGCGTGGCATCATACGCCATCTATATGGACGACCGTTGGAAACGTTATTAGCAACGTTCGGGATAAGTCTTGTTCTGCAACAAGCGGTGCGCAGTATTTTTTCACCACTAAATCGCACCGTAGAAACACCGCAGTGGATGTCCGGTGCGTGGCAGATTAACGAAGTGCTCGCACTCACCTGGAATCGCTTTTACATCATCTTGTTCTGCCTCGCCGTCTTTATGGCCTTGATCGCCATCATGAAGAAAACGCCATTGGGACTACAGGTCAGAGCAGTTTCACAAAATCGTACCATGGCGCGCGCGATGGGTGTTCGTTCAGACTGGGTCGATGCGCTCACCTTTGGTTTAGGTGCAGGCATAGCAGGCATTGCTGGCGTTGGCCTAAGTCTGCTAACCAATGTCGGACCAAATCTTGGGCAGGCATACATCATCGACTCGTTTATGGTCGTGGTATTTGGCGGCGTCGGCAATCTCTGGGGAACACTGGTAGCAGGTCTGAGTCTCGGCGTTGCCAACAAGATTATGGAACCCTGGGCCGGCGCCGTGTTGGCCAAAATCCTTGTTCTGGTCTTCATCATTCTATTCATTCAGAAGCGTCCCAAAGGACTGTTTCCCCAACGTGGTCGTGCGGCGGAGGATTGATCCATGTTTACAGCACGCTTTATTCAAGACGACAAAGCTGGTCAATGGTTTCTCGGACTGTTGTTGCTGGTGTGTGTTCTGGTACCGATATTCAATTTATTGGTACCACAAGACAGTATTTTTCATTTTTCGACCTATAGTGTGACGCTATTAGGCAAGTATTTAACTTACGCCTTGCTCGCTGTCGCTGCCGACCTGGTGTGGGGATATCTTGGCATACTCAGTCTTGGCCATGCAGCCTTCTTCGCACTCGGTGGCTATGTCATGGGCATGTATTTGATGCGCCAGATCGGTGATCGCGGCGTCTACGGCAATCCGGTATTACCCGACTTTATGGTGTTTCTGAACTGGCAAGAGCTACCCTGGTTCTGGCATGGCTTCGATATGTTCTGGTTTGCTGCATTGATGATTATCGTCGTACCCGGTGTGTTGGCCTTTGTATTCGGTTACCTCGCTTTTCGATCACGCGTTTCCGGTGTGTATCTATCGATCATTACCCAGGCACTGACTTACGCACTCATGCTCGCCTTTTTCCGCAATGAGATGGGTTTTGGCGGCAATAACGGACTTACCGATTTTAAAGACATACTCGGTTTTGATTTACGCTCAGATGGCACACGCGTCTTTCTGTTTATTGCTTCGGCATTCGCACTGGCTGGCGGTTATGTCGCCTCGCGCTATATCGTCAATTCGCGACTCGGACTTGCCTGTGTCGCAATCAGAGACGCTGAGAGCCGTACGCGATTCATCGGTTATCGGGTCGAAAACATCAAGCTTTGGATTTTCACTTTTTCTGCTGTACTCGCAGGCATCGCCGGCGCACTTTATGTTCCACAGGTGGGCATTATTAACCCAAGCGAATTCTCTCCGCTCAATTCCATTGAGCTTATTATTTGGGTCGCAATCGGTGGTCGGGCAACACTGTTTGGCGCGGTCATAGGGGCATTGTTGGTCAATTACTCCAAAACCTATTTCACCGCCGCATTACCCGAAGTCTGGCTATTTGCACTCGGCGCCTTATTCGTACTTGTCACTATGTATCTGCCTAAGGGCATGGCGGGATTGCGATGGAATCGGAGGGTTGGCGCATGAGTTTCACTGACACCATCAAGGAAGTTCGAAATCGCGACAAGGTCTTTAGTTTTCTGGTCCCACCAGAGCCACCGAAGCTAGATCTTTCACATAACATCGCACTATATATCGAAGGCGTGAACAAGAGCTTCGATGGATTCAAAGCGATCAATGATTTGAATCTTTACATCGACGCAGGCGAATTGCGCTGTATTATCGGTCCGAATGGCGCCGGCAAATCGACAATGATGGATATTATTACGGGGCGTACCAAACCAGACAGCGGACAAGTATGGTTTGGCCAACGCCTCAATCTACTCGAACTGGATGAACCGCGTATCGCCGAAGCCGGTATCGGTAGAAAATTTCAGAAACCAACTGTGTTCGAGTCACTAACGGTGTGTCAGAATCTGGAACTCGCGATGGCGCAGAACAAACGTGTCATCCCTTTGCTGTTCGCCAGACTAAGTGGCGAACAACGGGATCACATCGACGAAGTGTTACACACGATTAATCTCGTCGACATGCAAAAAGAACTGGCGGCGAAACTATCACACGGACAGAAGCAGTGGTTGGAGATCGGCATGCTACTCATGCAGAGACCCGCTTTGTTGCTGGTTGATGAACCTGTTGCCGGTATGACCCATCAGGAAATGGAACGTACGGCAGCACTGCTAACCTCGCTCGCCGGTGAGCGCTCCGTGATAGTGGTTGAACACGACATGGAATTTGTACGCTCGATCGCACGCAAGGTAACGGTTCTGCATCAGGGAAGCGTTTTATCCGAGGGCACCATGGATCAGGTGCAAAACGATCCACGCGTGAAAGAAGTTTATCTGGGGGAAGACTGATGCTGACACTTTCTGGGGTGAACCAGTTCTACGGCCAGAGCCATACACTCTGGGATATCGAAATGGAAATAACACCGGGACAATGCACCTGTCTGATGGGACGCAATGGCGTTGGTAAAACCACGCTGCTGAATTGCATTATGGGGGCATTGTCACTGGAAAGCGGTGAAATCGTCTACCAGGATAAGCCGCTACACAGCATGAGCATGGAGCAACGCGCACGCAATGGCATTGGCTACGTTCCGCAGGGTCGTCAGATTTTTCCGTTACTCACGGTCGAAGAAAATCTCAGAATTGGTCTGTCATCGCGTCGCGACAATATCCGAAAAATCCCTGAATTCATTTTCGACCTGTTTCCAGTTTTAAAGGAAATGCTGCAACGCCGTGGCGGTGACCTCTCCGGCGGCCAACAACAGCAATTAGCGATAGGTCGTGCGCTGGTACTCGATCCAAAACTACTGATACTGGATGAGCCAACTGAAGGAATACAACCGAATGTAGTAGCAGAAATTGGCGACGTTATTCGCAAACTCAACAAAGAGATCGGGCTTACGGTTTTACTTGTTGAACAGAAGCTACCTTTTGTGCGCAAGGTAGCGGACCGATATTACATTCTTGATCGTGGCAGACGTGTCGCCAATGGCAATATCGACGAATTGAGCGAGTCTCTGGTAAAGGAATATCTCACAGTATGAGTGTGGCGGTATTAGACAAAACTGCGACAGGCTGGAAGGCGGAACTGGAACTCACTCTGTCGCTTCGGCGGGGGACCACCGTCATGAGGCGCAATCGCAGCCTCGGTCCCTTGCGCGTGCAACGCCCGTTTTATCCCGAAGCGAATCTACCGCACATTTATTTATTACACCCGCCTGGAGGCGTCGTCGCCAGCGATCAACTGAACATCGACGTTGTACTCGAAGCAGGCGCCCAAACATTGATCACAACTCCCGGCTCGACGAAGTTCTATCGCAGTGCTGGTCACACCGCAAAAGTCAGACAGCATTTTTTTGTCGACAAAGACGCGTGCCTGGAGTGGTTTCCCCAGGAAAATATTTTTTTCCCCGGCGCTTGTGCGGATTGCCGCACTCGTGTCGACCTCGAACACGGCGCGAAATTTGTCGGTTGGGAAATCAATTGCCTTGGGCGACCAAGCAACCGTGAACTATTCGATACCGGCGTACTTTCCGCTCGATTCGAAATTTTCCGCCAACAGCGTCCATTGTTGCGTGACAACTTACGCGTGGTGAACGCGTTTGACTTGAACTCACCCACTGGTTTACGCGGCTTCCCGATGATGGGAAGTTTTTTCGCCAGTGGCTGCAATCAACAACTAAAAGAATCCGTACAACAACAATTGCATCAACAGTTCGACGAATTGTGTTGTGGCGTCACACTACTCGATGACTTACTCATCGTTCGCATACTTGGACATCAGACCGAGAAGATCCAGCAAATAATGATACCCATCTGGCAAATGCTCAGACCCGAATTACTACAACGTCCAGCAGTACTTCCACGTATCTGGGCGACATGAGATGAGGAAAACCTATGGAATTGACTCCACGCGAAAAAGATAAATTGCTGATCTTCACCGCTGCGCTACTCGCAGAAAGAAGACTGGCGCGCGGACTTAAACTCAACTATCCCGAAGCCGTCGCGATGATTACCGCGGCAATCATGGAAGGCGCTCGCGACGGAAAGACCGTTGCTGACTTGATGAACGAAGGTCGTGAAGTATTAAACGCCGATCAGGTGATGGTTGGGGTGGCTGATATGGTACACGAGGTTCAAGTGGAAGCTACTTTTCCCGACGGCACCAAACTGGTCACGGTTCACAATCCCATCGTCTAGGAAAGAGGCAGGAGAATTTTATGAAACCCGGAGAAATCATTACTGCCGATGGCGATATCGACATCAATGTCGGCCTGACAACGGTGCAGATCGATGTCGCCAATACCGGCGACCGTCCCGTACAGGTCGGTTCGCATTACCACTTTTACGAAACCAATCCAGCACTGCAGTTCGATCGTGAGGCCACCCGCGGATGTCGTCTGAATATCGCCGCCGGTACGGCGGTGCGTTTCGAACCCGGCCAGCGTCGACGCGTGGAACTGGTGAGTTATAGCGGCAGGCGACAGGTCTACGGTTTTCGTGGCGACATCATGGGACAACTGGAGGATTAATCATGGCGAAAATGTCCAGACGCGCCTATGCGGAAATGTTTGGCCCGACCACCGGCGACAAGATGCGTCTCGCCGATACTGAACTGTGGATTGAAGTTGAAAAAGATTTCACGACCTATGGCGACGAAGTCAAATTTGGCGGTGGCAAAGTCATCCGCGATGGCATGGGACAGTCGCAGGCCTGCGCCAGTGAAGTCGTTGATCTGGTCATCACCAACGCGCTGATCATCGATCACTGGGGCATCATCAAGGCCGATGTCGGCATCAAGAACGGGCGCATCGCGGCGATAGGCAAGGCGGGCAACCCGGACATACAGAACAATGTCGACATCGTCATCGGTCCGGGCACCGATGTGGTCGCCGGTGAGGGCAAGATACTCACCGCCGGTGGCATCGATTCGCACATCCATTTTATCTGTCCGCAGCAAATCGAAGAGGCACTCGCGTCCGGCGTGACCACCATGCTCGGTGGCGGCACCGGTCCGTCGACAGGAACCAATGCCACCACCTGCACGCCGGGTCCGTGGAATATTCACCGCATGCTGCAAGCAGCCGATGCCTTCCCCATGAATCTGGGTTTTCTTGGCAAGGGTAACGCCAGCGTCGCCGCACCACTGGAAGAACAAATCGAGGCCGGTGCAATGGGACTCAAACTGCACGAAGACTGGGGCACCACACCGGCCGCGATTGATACCTGTTTAAGCGTTGCCGATCGCTTCGATGTGCAAGTCGCGATACATACCGACACACTCAACGAATCGGGATTTGTGCAGGACACGATTGCCGCGTTCAAGGATCGCACCATACATACTTATCACACCGAGGGAGCCGGTGGCGGACATGCGCCGGACATCATTACCGTGTGTGGCCTGCCCAACGTCCTGCCCTCGTCGACCAATCCGACGCGTCCTTACACGATTAACACCGTCGACGAACACCTCGACATGTTGATGGTGTGTCACCATCTCGATCCGTCGATTGCCGAAGACGTCGCCTTTGCCGAATCGCGCATTCGTCGTGAGACGATTGCCGCCGAAGATATCTTTCACGACCTCGGCGCCTTCTCCATGATCTCTTCCGATTCACAGGCCATGGGTCGTGTTGGCGAAGTCATCATGCGTACCTGGCAGACCGCGCACAAGATGAAAATACAGCGTGGCGCGCTCAGCGGCGACACAGCATTCAATGACAATCATCGCGTCAAACGCTATGTCGCCAAGTACACCATCAACCCGGCAATCGCCCACGGCATTGCACACGAAGTCGGTTCGGTGGAGAAGGGCAAGCTGGCCGATCTGGTGTTGTGGAATCCCGCGTTTTTCGGCGTAAAGCCATCACTCATCATCAAGGGCGGCATGATTGCCTATGCCGCAATGGGTGATCCCAATGCCTCGATACCCACACCGCAACCGGTGCACTATCGCTCCATGTTCGGCAGTTATGGCAAGGCGCGCAACGCCACCAGCATGACGTTTATTTCCGAGGCTGCAAGCAAGGCTGGCATTGCGCAACAACTGGGTTTACAGAATCTGATCGGCGTTACTCGCGGCAATCGCAAGGTGAAAAAGGCCGACATGATACACAACGACTACCAACCCCATGTGGAAGTCGATTCGCAAACCTATGAGGTGCGCGCCGACGGCCAGCTGCTGAGCTGCGATCCGGTCGACGAGTTGCCCATGGCCCAACGTTACTTTTTATTCTGACAATGATAGAACTGACACAAATACTCACCGACAAAGACAGTGACTACGAAACTACGCTGAGTCTGCCCATCGACCAACGGGGCAAGAGTCGGCTCAAGGTAAAACTGGACGACGGACGTGACGCAGGACTATTTCTCGAGCGCGGCAATTTACTGCGCGACGGTGATCGCCTGAGCAATGAACAGGGTGTGGTAGTAAAAGTTGTCGCCGCCGCAGAATGTGTGTCCACCGTGCACAGCGATGATTTAACGCTGCTCGCGCGTGCCACCTATCATCTAGGTAATCGCCACGTTCCGGTACAGATTGAAAGCGGCTGGATACGCTATCTGCACGATCATGTTCTCGATGCCATGCTCGAGCAAATGGGATTGTGTGTAGAAGTCTCGCATGCCGCCTTTGAGCCAGAGGCCGGTGCCTATCAGCAAATGACGGGCGGCGCACATCATCACGGACATGGTCATGCGCAACACTAGTCCCCAACTGTCGCAGCTGCGCCTGTTTCAGATGATCAGCCCGTCGCTGCCGATTGGCGCTTTCACCTACTCGCAAGGGCTGGAGTGGGCAGTCGAAAACGGCTGGGTGCGCAATGAAAAGGATACGCAGGCATGGTTACTATCGACGCTGGACAACAGTCTGGCGCGACTCGAATTGCCAGTGATGCAACGAATGCATCAGGCGCTGCAAGAAAATTCGACACAGGACTTCTTCTACTGGAGCGAGTTCGTGTGGAGTTATCGGGAAACCAGTGAACTGCGGGCCGAGGAAACCCAGCGCGCCTTAGCCTTTTTCGAAATACTGAGAAAACTACCGCGCTGGACCGGTGAGCAGGCGTTGCAAACACATCGCGACGCATTACTGCTGACGCAAATCGCCGACTATACTCTCGCCGGATATCACTGGCAGATCGATGTAAAAGAACTGATGGCGGGATTGGCGTGGAGCTGGCTGGAAAACGCGGTCAATAGTGCAATCAAACTGGTGCCACTGGGACAAAGCGCCGGACAGTCCTTGCTGTTTGAACTGTCGGAACAGATTCCGGCATTGATCGATTCTGCTTGTGCATTAAATAACGAACAACTAGGCCCTAGTACGCCGGCGCTGGCGATCGCCAGCAGCCGACATGAAACGCAATATTGCCGACTATTTAGATCCTGATGGAGTGAACATGAATAATAAATCCCCTTTACGTGTTGGTGTGGGTGGACCGGTAGGTTCGGGTAAAACAGCCTTGCTAGAGCAACTGTGCAAGACCATGCGCGATGACTACAACATCGCTGTTGTAACCAACGATATCTATACCCGTGAAGACCAGCGTATTTTAACCGAGGCCCAGGCCTTAGCCCCGGAACGCATTGTCGGCGTGGAAACAGGTGGCTGTCCACACACGGCCATCCGCGAAGATGCCTCGATGAATCTTGCGGCGGTCGCCGAATTGTCAGCGCGTTTCGAAGACCTGGACGTCATTTTTATCGAAAGCGGCGGTGACAACCTCAGCGCCACCTTCAGTCCGGAACTGGCAGATCTGACGATATATGTCATCGATGTGGCGTCCGGTGAAAAGATCCCGCGCAAAGGCGGCCCCGGCATCACCCGCTCTGATTTACTCGTCATCAATAAGATCGACCTGGCTGAACTCGTGGGTGCATCACTTACCGTGATGAATAGTGACACCCAACGGATGCGCGGCGAAAAACCCTATGTCTTTACCAATCTCAAGACCCGTGAAGGTCTCACTGACATCATCGGTTTTCTGAAAGACAAGGGGATGTTGGCCAGGGCATAGATATCTATTGCGGCACAGGGTTTGTGCCAACACTATTCTTTGCGCGCCGAAAGTCTTTCCCCTAGGTAATTGCGTCGTTTTGGGCGACATCCCGCCCGTGATTTTGCTATGCTTCCCTGTTCCGAAGAATTGCCGGGGAAGAAGCCGTTTCAACCGCCGGATACACCAGCTAAATCACAGACGACCAGGAAACCATGTCCGAAAAGAGTTATAAAGACACCCTCAACCTTCCCCAGACCAAATTCCCGATGAAGGGCAATCTTGCGCAGAAGGAACCCGAGATTCTCAAGCGCTGGGGCGCCATGAATCTCTATCAGAAACTGCGTGAAACCGGCGCCGGCCGCGATAAATTCATCTTGCACGACGGCCCGCCCTACGCCAATGGCGATATCCACCTCGGACACGCGGTCAACAAGATACTCAAGGACATTATCGTCAAATCCAAAACCTTGAGCGGTTTTGACGCCCCATACGTACCCGGCTGGGACTGCCACGGGCTGCCGATCGAACTTCAAGTGGAAAAAACCGTGGGTAAGGCAGGGGCCAAGGTCGATGCCAAAACCTTCCGCAAGGAATGTCGCAAATATGCAGGCAAGCAGGTCGACAGACAGCGCAAAGGCTTTATTCGCCTCGGCGTACTCGGCGATTGGGAAAATCCCTATCTGACCATGAATTATCAATTCGAGGCCAATATCGTACGCGGCCTGGGCAAGATCATCGAAAACGGCCATCTGCTCAAGGGCTTTAAGCCGGTGCATTGGTGTGTGGATTGCGGCTCGGCGCTGGCCGAAGCCGAGGTTGAATACGAAGACAAAAAATCACCTGCGATAGACGTACGTTTCGAGGTACTCGACGATGCGGCATTGATGTCACGTTGTCATCATGTCGAGAACGAAGGCAAGGGCCCGATCTCGCTGGTGATCTGGACGACTACCCCGTGGACACTTCCCGCAAACGAAGCCGTATGTCTAAACCCCGGACTGGATTATGCCGTGGTTGAATGTGATGGCGATCATGGCACCGAACGTTTAGTTATTGCCGAAGCCTTGTTGAAAGACGCCATGGGTCGCTGGAACTTTAACGAACACCGCGTCGTCGCTTATGCCAAGGGCGAGGCATTGGAAGGCCTGAAGTTACAACATCCGTTTTATAACAAAGAAGTACCGGTAATACTCGGCGACCACGTGACCACTGATGCAGGTACCGGTGCCGTGCATACCGCACCCGCCCATGGCCAAGACGACTACGTCGTCGGTTCACGCTACAAATTGCCAGTGGAAAACCCGGTCGGTGCCGACGGAAAATTCCTGCCCGGTACTGAATTCTTTGCCGGCGAACATGTGTTCAAGGCCAATGACCAGGTGTTAGAAGTCTTACGCAGCAAGGGCAGACTGGTTCACGCCGAATCCTTATTGCACAGCTACCCACACTGCTGGCGTCACAAAACGCCAATCATTTTCCGCGCCACGCCGCAGTGGTTTATCAGTATGGAACAGAACAAACTGCGCGCCCATGCCAATAAGGCGATCCAGGAAGTGCAGTGGATACCGGATTGGGGCAAGGCGCGTATCGAAGGTATGGTCGCGAAACGCCCGGACTGGTGTATCTCGCGTCAACGTACCTGGGGTGTACCGATTGCGGTATTCATCGACAAAGACACCCAGGAATTGCATCCACACACGCCAGAATTAATTGAACAAGTGGCTCAACGCATGGACAAGGGCGGTATCGACGCCTGGTTTGATCTCGATACAGCGGAATTGCTCGGCGACGAAGCTGCCCAGTATCAAAAAGTTACCGATACCCTCGATGTGTGGTTTGACTCCGGCGTGACACATTTTTGCGTGCTCAATCCGCGTGACGATTTGCAATTCCCGGCGGATTTATATCTGGAAGGTTCGGACCAGCATCGTGGATGGTTTCAATCGTCGTTGTTGGCATCAATCGCGATCAATAACACTCAACCTTATCGCCAGGTGTTGACCCACGGTTTTACTGTTGACGAGAAGGGACACAAGATGTCCAAGTCTCGCGGAAATGGTGTAGAGCCGGACGAGATCACTAAAACCGTCGGTGCCGATATTTTGCGGTTGTGGATTGCCGCGACTGACTATCGCGGCGAGATGACTTTCTCACAGGAGATATTAAAGCGCACCGCCGATGCCTATCGTCGCATTCGTAATACCGCGCGCTTTTTGCTGGCCAATATGAGTGAATTTGACCCGGCTCAACACAGTGTTGCTGTAACCGACATGTTGGCCTTAGACCGTTGGGCGATTCAAAGAACACAAGAAGTTCAAAATGAAATAAAAGCCGCCTACGACAGCTATGAATTTCATCTGATCTACCAAAAAATTCATAATTTCTGTTCGGTAGATATGGGCAGTTTTTATTTGGACGTTATTAAAGACCGCCAATACACAACCCAAACCGATTCTATTGCTCGACGTTCCGCACAGACGGCGATGTACCACATCATGGAAGCGTTCACCCGTTGGGTTGCGCCGATTTTGAGTTTTACTGCTGATGAATTGTGGCAGTACATACCTGGCCAACGCAGCGATGCGGTATTTCTGGAAACCTGGTATGACTTACCGAAAGTCGAGACCGATGGCGTGTTTACTCTGGATTACTGGCAGGAAGTTCTCGAAGTTCGAGTAGCCGTGAGCAAGCAGCTTGAACAATTACGCGTGGCTGGCAAAATCGGATCTTCTCTTGATGCCGAGGTGGACTTGTATTGCGGACAGGAATTATTTCAACGCTTGAGCAAACTGGAAAACGAACTACGTTTTGTGTTGATTACCTCAGGCGCGCGTATACATCGCGAAACCGAAAAATCCTCGAGCGACACACATATCACATTAGAAAATGGCGACGAGATGTGGGTACGTACACAAGCCTCAGAGCATGCCAAATGTGTACGTTGCTGGCACCATCTGGAAAGCGTTGGACAAAACAGCGAGCATCCGGAATTGTGTGGACGTTGCGTAGACAACGTTGCTGGTAGTGGTGAAAAGAGGCAATACGCCTGATGCTGAAGTGGACTTGGATATCGCTGGTCGTGGTGATCCTCGACCAGCTCAGCAAGCTTGCGGCCAGCGCCAACCTGCAAATGTTTCGACCGGTTGAGGTGATCCCGTTTTTCAATCTCACGCTGGCGCACAATCCTGGCGCGGCGTTTAGTTTTCTTGCAGACGCGGGTGGCTGGCAACGCTGGTTTTTTACTGTACTCGCAGTTGCCATCAGCATTTTATTAATTTTCTGGATACGTTCACTCAAATCTCACGAAGGCAAAATGGCAATAGGCCTTAGCCTGGTACTTGGTGGTGCGATCGGCAATCTGATTGATCGCCTCGCCTATGGCTACGTCGTCGACTTTCTCGACTTCTATGTTGGTGATTATCACTGGCCGGCATTCAATATTGCCGATTCGGCAATCACTATCGGTGCGGGATTTCTCATCGTCATGAGCTTCATCAGTGAACGTAACCGCAAGCCGAGTAGCGAACTGTAACAATGACCACAAGAGTTCATGTCGTTGCCGCAGTTATTACTGATGAACGCGGCAACATCTTCATCGCCAAACGTCCAGCAGACAAGCACCAGGGCGGTTTATGGGAATTCCCGGGCGGCAAGCGTGAAGCGGACGAGACACCACTCGACGCATTAAAACGCGAATTGCACGAAGAGATCGGCATTGATGTTATCGACGCACGCCCATTGATTCAGATTAACCACGACTACCCCGACAAGTCTGTTTTACTCGATACCTGGAAAGTGACAGAATTTTCCGGCGAGGCCCACGGCAAGGAAGGTCAGGAAACTAGCTGGGTGCGTCCCGATGCACTCGACAACTACCCCTTTCCTGCTGCCAACCAGCCTATTATCACGGCGGCACAATTACCCGATAGCTATGCAGTTACGCCTGAACCCCGCGATGAAGACAGTTTTTACCGTCAACTGGAAGGACAGTTGCGCGACGGTATTCGCCTCATCCAGTTGCGTATCAAGGAACGATCAGAACAACATATCAGACGTATCATCGATAATGTCCAAACGCTCGCAGATGCCTATCGCGCGCGTGTCATGCTCAATACCTATTTACCTGTTAACGAGGTATTTGGTAGCGCCGGGCGTCATTTGAATACACAGCAACTTTTATCACTTGAGCAAAGACCGATTTCTGAAAAATTTTTGCTTTCCGCTTCCTGTCACTCATCCGCAGAATTACAACATGCGCTGACAATAGGTGTCGACTTTATCGTGATTTCACCGGTGCTACGTACCAGCAGTCATCCCGAAGCAACACCGCTGGGATGGGAAAAGCTTAAAAGTCTGTGTGAGGAATCCACAGTGCCAGCATATGCGCTTGGCGGTATGGAAAAGGCGTTTTTAAACCAGGCGTTTTCTCACGGCGCACAAGGCATCGCTGGAATATCTACTTTTTTTACAAGTAAAAATATAACGCGGAATGCGAATCCCTCCGCATCCCGCGCTGATTGAGCCCGTCCCTGGGCGATTCCGTTTGGAGCTTCCTTGTTAAACTGCATCCTGCAGCTTTTTCTTGTTAGTAACGAATATCAGAAGTCGGACACCGGGAGGTGGGGGTTGAGAGAGGAGTGTCCGACTCCTAATAATTCGTTTAAAACCTGGCCCCCGCAACTTCTCCAGTGGCCCACTCAGGTTTGCGAGGAATAAATCTGCGGAAAAATCGAATCAGTGCTAGCACAAAACCGTTGGCTCCGCCCGGTCCGTATGGCACATAGGCGTGCATACGACTGATTTTTCCATCCTGCAACTCCACTACAAACACCTGAGAAAAATTCATTTTCTGCCCTGTCTTCATAACGTGTGAAGTGTTGATCTCGACAGCACCTTTGTTTGCATCTTGTGAAACAAAGACCTGCTCGACTGTGAAACCAAACTTCTTGATTCCGCCAAAGGCCCACTTCAAACCACAACTAATCTCGTACTTTCCTTTCATTTTTGGCATGGGATAATGAGGATCGTACAACTCAGCTTCCTCGCCAAAGTATCCCATCAGGCTCTCCAGGTCCTTACTGTGAATCGCCTCAATCATTCCATTCATTACCTGTTGAAACTGTGTCGTCATGTCGCTTTCCTTTTCGCTGCACAACATGTCTCTGTTGCAAATAATAATACGGTTAACACCCCGTTCACTGAAGTGAGATAGTTCACATCGATGGCGTGGTATTTTGCACAATAAGTGGGTGGGGTAAATTATTTGTAAAAATAATCTATTCGACGTATCAGGAGGATCGATCCATGTCGAAAGGTGTCAGCATGAAGAAATAGCACTAAAGTAGTAGCAGCCCGTGTCAGTATCTTGCAACCCAGGCGAGCTAGCCTTGGCAAGACAAAATATTAGGTTAATTGGGGTTGTATGTAATACGATACTTGCAAAGGAATCCAGGCATACTTAACAACGAACCGCCTGGACCTCCCAAGAAACGAAAATAGTTTTTTTCATAAAATAAAAGGGATACAGGATGAAAATAGCGTCTTCCACATTTATTCTTTTAATTGTTCTTTTACTTATTGGTTGTGGTGGTGGGGCAAACACATACACAGAAATTTCGGGACGCATCTCCAAAGGCGTCATCAGCAAGGCCAAAGTCTCGGCATATTCTCTAAACGAGGAAGGCAAGAAAACACTTCTCGGCACCACCCACTCCGATAATTCCGGCCGCTATAAGATTAGATTAACTGGCTCTCATCTTCAGCCTATCCTGCTTCAAGCCAGCGCTGATACTGACACAAAGATGAAGTGTGATACTCAGATTGGTTGTAAAGCTACCGACGATAGCGATATTGCTTTTGGCGAGGACCTTATTCTTGATGAGAAATTTGAACTTGAGGCGATCATACCTATTCTACAAATTGGTGAGGACAACTTTTCCAATATTAATTTCTACACTCACCTCGCCAGCAAACTAGCGATACAGCGAATTGAACAACAGACAGAAAAGTTTAACGCTCTATCCGTTGCCAAGGCCAACTCCAAGATCAGTGATCTTTTACAAGACCTGAATATCATCGGTATATCTGACGATGCACATACAATTGAGTTGGTAGATGTAGCAAACAAACAGGAAATATCAAACGCGATTGAAAATGAGAAGGATAGTCAAGTGTTATTTGGCGTGTTACAGGCTTCGACTGCACGCTTAATAACACAACAATTACCCGACACAAAACTTTATAGCGAAACCATAAGTGGCTTCTCTAAAACCTATATTGATAACAATGGTGAGCTAAAACTATACAGCAAGACCGCAAGCTTTTCGGTTCAAGCATTACTGGAAGGCATGCGCGAAGAACTTAAAGGTATAGAAGGCTTTCACCAAGACCTGGTTTTTTCACCATATCTTCAAAAAATCGAGTCTGAACTCGATGAACTAAATATCGATACCGATAAGAAACCGGAGAAAGAAAAATCTGAAAAGAAGAAGGAAGAAGCGACACCTGATAGTTCTGAAACTGGACCGGATCAGCCCGGACCACAGCCGGAACCAGAACCAGAACCAGAACCAGAACCTGTCGATGATGATAATGACGAACAAGTCGACGAAAGTGCGACAACAAAAACCGGCTTCTACTCTGAAATAGAAAAACTCTTGTTTAATGAAATCGATTCCGGTAAACGCCTGATCACTTCATTACGCACAATGGGGCACACGATAGACGAAAATAGTGCGCTGCTAGGCAAGAAACTTCTAAACAGCATGGGTGGGGAGATCAACGTAGAGCAAGTCACTGATGACTTTCTTGGCTATGTCGATATTGCCAAAACCCTATATCCCAAAGTTGGCGGTGTGGTTCTGGCCATGATCAAGATGGGTGAAGCCGAGTCTGATCTCGTGTATGACCTTGCCCTCGACAAAGACAACTACCTGCCCGAGGGCCTGGACATCAGCGGTACGGTGACAGCCACAACCAAATGGGGCTCGCGTTATCTGGTGTTAAACAATGGTTTTATCGAAGGTCTTGGCCAGGTCGAGCTGGAGGTCAGAGCCTGGAGATATTACTACTGTTACTACTGCTATAATTCCGAACGCGTCAGCATCAACTTAAAGGTGAGCGGCGAATACGGCAGCATATCCATGCGCACCTGGGGAGCAGACCTTGATCGTAGCTGGAGCTGGGCACAACAAACCTATATCCCCCGCGCCTTGAATATTAGTGATGCGGATATAGAGGTAACACTACACAAAGCAGGCGCCAAGGACAGCTTGCGTATCAACAATGCGGGTATGGATTTACGCCTGCGTTGGCCTTACGGTGGCAGCACGATTTTACCAACCGTAGATTATGTTGCCGTCGACGGTTATTTCTATAACTATGACTACGACAATGCGATTAGCTCTTTCAGAGGTCGCCTGTCGTATAACAATAATAGTTGGATGAACTATTCCAACGATCCAGTGCAATGGGCAAAGCACCATGCAAACTACTTTAGCGTTAACGCCAGTTTTAATGCCTATCTGCGTGTACCGGATCCAAACAGACCCAGCTATACACAGTACAAGAGTGTGAAAGTTGAAGCCGGACTACAGAAGAACTCCTGGCGCGGCCTGGTAAAGTCGATGTCTATTCGTTACGACAACGAATACTTTTCATTTGAACATCAGGACGGCTCCTCTCAAATCAATATTGCTAACCGAGCAGGTGCGATGGTCGAGGCAATATTGGATCCGGATGCGAAGGAGTTGATACTCGGCAATATCACGGTTAAAGGAAAACAGGTTGCCAGTATTGAGAACACGGAGCTTGGCCCGATCATTCGATATGCGGATGGAACGATAGAGAGTTTTTAGTCACATGAGCGAGCAATACGCAGGTAGCATATAGTTGTGATTAATTAATCCCAATACATACCTGTATTGCTGATAAATCAACACTGGCATCAGCAAACGAACGGCCCACACTTCTTTTAGAATGTGGGCCGTTCGTTTTTATAACCACCAGTGCCATACAGACACGTTTCTAATTTGAAAATGCGAATTGATTTCCAGCTTCTCCTTAACTACCTTTATTAATAAGAACAAAAAGCAATAACAACAATACAAATTTGCATTTACATGTGGGGATTAAATGAATAAGCAAATAAAACCGTCTATCTACGGGACGAAGTTGTCCTGTTTTCTCATCATACCGTTGCTCACGCTTAGCGCATGCTCCGAGTCCATACCTGATACTAATGCGGGTAAACAACAAGCCAGCAATACTGGTCAACAGCACATCGGTACACGGGCTCTCACCGTAGACGAACAACTGACGAGTGCGATTGGAAGTGGTTTCCGTACGACTGCGGCAAACCTCCCAACAAATGGCTTTGTTGGAAATATCGGAGGCTACAACCTCAACGGTACTATCGCAGGAATTATCGGTAATACCGGTGGCTTTGGAGGCTTCGGCGCGTTTATCAGTTTTTTCACTGGCAGTTTGCCCGTTTCTCCACCCGGTGGCGGAGCTGGCGTTTTACCACCAGGCTTAGGAAACGGAACACCACCACCGGGTCTAGGCGCCGGTCTACCGCCAGGAATCGGCGGCGGCACACCACCGTTCACTCCACCCGCTGGGAGCCTGCCGCTTCCCGCTTCAACAGCAGACACGTCGCTATTTGTGAGCAGCGTGGAGTTGTCTGATACAAGCAGCGCTTTTATCGATACAGATATTGATTTGGTTTTGGTCGGACGCGCAACTTCGTCTGCGCCTTCGTTCTCGATTCTCGCGGTCACCGAAACCACTATCCCATGCAGAAGCGGCGGAAGTGTAACCATACTCAAGGACGACGTCGCTCCAGTTGGCTTTTCAACTGGTGACAATACCACTTTCACTTTTGCCAATTGCGTAAGAGGCCTGAACGGCAACATCACCTTAAACGGCAGTCGTGGTTTTTCAGTAGACGCAGCAACAGGAACACCGTTTGTTGATCCAACATGGTCAAGCAACACATCTATGTTTCGAAAAACTCTCAGTCGGGCAAATGCCACCACAGGTAACACTCATATAGCATCTGGAAACTCCAGCACCTCAATTTCCGTCTCACCGACAAATGAAAGTCAGACAGCAAGCGGTAGTGGTAGCGCAGAAGAAACCACGAGCACCGGAGCGACATCTCACACATATAATTTTGATGTTGATTTTGCGGCAGACAAGACTAATCAAAGCTTCAATTTTACACTTAGCATCAGCATTGTCGGCGACGCCACCATCGCCGTCGCAACGCCAACACCGTTTAATGGCACCATCGGAAGTGCGCCAACAGCCGGCCAAATGACGGTAAAGCGCAGCTCTGCAACAAATTCTGAAACACAGACACTCACTGCACAAGCAGACGGCAGTATTTTAGTCGAGATTGACACGAATGGAGACGGCATCCCTGACAGCACAAGCACGCAAGCGAGTTGGGCTCAGGTGTTATCGCAGTTGTTCAATAGTCCGATATAGCGATTGGCGAAAAAGCGAACGAAGTTCGAGTCCGGTCTCAATGAAGGCACAATCGGAGATTAGGAACAAATACCTTGAGCAGAATAGAAAAGAATGGTGCCCCCGGCAGGACTCGAACCTGCGACCAACGGATTCATGTAATCTCACTGTTTCCAGTAAGCACGGACTATCTCACCACCCACAACATAACTTGTTTGGGTGTGGGACGCTCTAGCCTGTTATTAAGAACACTCAAGTTCTCAGGTAGTCTCTGCACCTTCCAGCGGTGTACCGCTGGCTTGGCTCAGGATTGCCTTCAGCCATACTGCTAAGGGTTCCCTGAATTCATCCCATTCATTTCATGCCTTTCGGCATGAACGCACCTTTTTGATGAGTCCGCTGCTCTAACCAACTGAGCTACAGGGGCATTAGGGCATGCATTTTAACAAGTAAATTTTACTTTGGATATCCTGAATAGCGTTGATACCATACGGTTATGAAATTGTTCATAAGCACCACAAAATGCACTACTTGTGTCGAATGCGGAGAAAAACTTTCCGGGCGCCAAAGAAAATATTGCTCCCGCGAGTGCAAGAACTCACACAATAATCTCTTCTTTCAATCCTATCTAGCTCAGCAAAAGAGGGGCCGAGAACGCAAATTGACACTCATAAGAAAGATGGGCTCAGCATGCAGTATCTGCGGATATAGTAAAAATTTCGCGGCGTTGGAATTTCATCACATAAACCCGGGGTCAAAGAAATTCCAACTTGATTTAAGATCTTTGTCAAACCGCAGGTGGGAAGCGATAGAAAAAGAAGTTGAAAAATGCCAGCTCCTTTGCTCCAACTGCCATACTGAAATACACAACACTGACTGCTATATATAAGACAAGAAAAACCTAGCCATCCTTGGCGATGAGTCCTTAAGACTCCGGTCTTGCCTTTCCCTGGCAAGACGTCGAGGGCGCACACAGCGGGCGCCCGAAATATTCACATTTTCAAGCCGCGATAGTATAACCCGGAGTCCGAAAACAAAAAAGGGCGCTAAAAGCGCCCTTTATTCACAGACAACAATACTTTACTTATTCAAGAAAGCTACGTAGCTGCTCCGAACGCGAAGGATGACGCAGCTTGCGCAATGCCTTGGCTTCAATCTGACGAATACGCTCACGAGTAACATCAAACTGCTTACCAACTTCTTCCAAAGTATGGTCGGTATTCATATCGATACCGAAACGCATGCGCAACACCTTGGCTTCTCTTGCAGTCAGGCTTTCGAGTATGCGCGTAGTAGATTCACGCAGACCTTCGAAAGTCGCTGAGTCACCTGGTGCGACCATATTCTGGTCTTCGATAAAGTCCCCAAGATGCGAATCTTCATCGTCACCAATCGGCGTCTCCATGGAGATAGGCTCTTTGGCAATCTTCAGAACCTTGCGTATTTTGTCTTCCGGCATTTCCATGCGCTCTGCCAATTCCTCAGGCGTAGCCTCACGACCCATTTCCTGCAGCATCTGACGTGATACGCGATTGAGCTTATTAATCGTCTCAATCATGTGTACCGGTATACGAATCGTACGTGCCTGGTCGGCAATAGAACGGGTAATTGCCTGACGTATCCACCATGTCGCATAGGTCGAGAATTTGTAACCACGACGATATTCGAACTTGTCGACCGCCTTCATCAGACCGATATTGCCTTCCTGAATCAGATCAAGGAACTGCAAACCACGGTTGGTGTATTTTTTAGCAATCGCGATTACCAGACGTAGGTTGGCCTCGACCATTTCCTTCTTGGCGCGACGTGCCTTGGCTTCACCAATCGACATATTGCGATTGATCTCCTTGAGCATGAAGATAGGCATGGTGCTTTCAGCTTCAACGTCAGCCAGCACAGCCTGACGATCAAGAATATCCTGAGCCAGTTCTTTCAATTTTGTAGAATAGCTCTCGCCCTTCTCGATAAAACCATTCACCCAATCCAGGTTGGTTTCGTTTTCGGGGAAGCTGGAAACGAATTCCTTCTTCGGCATACGCGCGTCTCTGACGCATATAGACATAATGCTGCGTTCTTCCGCACGTATTCTGTCTACAATCTCGCGCAGCTCAGTCACCATCTGCACGACAAAACGTGGCGCTAGTTTGAATTCCAGAAACTGTTCGCCGATCTGAGTGTTCAGATCACGACATTTCTTGTGACCGTTGCCATGCTTAGCTGCCGCCTTGGTATATTTCTCGTGCAATGCGGCCAACTTGCCGACACGCTCACGCGCTTCTTCCGGATCTGGCCCGGTATCAATCTCAGCTTCAGCATCATCCCCATCCCCGTCCCCATCTTCGTCGTCTGACGCATCACTTTTGGCGCTAGCAGAATTATTTGCATTAATCATGACGCTAGTGGACTGGGATGGAACCTCGGCAGTCTCCTCATTGGGATCAATAAATCCTGTAATGAGATCTGTCAGGCGAAGTTCTTCATTATCAATACGCTGGTATTCTTCGAGAAATGCCGCAATTGTGCGCGGATATGCACCAAGTGCGGACAGAACTTGACGTAAACCCTCTTCGATACGCTTGGCCAGTTTGATCTCGCCTTCGCGAGTCAATAACTCTACCGTTCCCATTTCGCGCATATACATACGCACAGGATCGGTGGTTCGACCAAACTCACTATCGACAGAGGCCAGTGCGGCTGCGGCTTCTTCAGCCGCGTCTTCATCGGTTACCGCCTGATCAGACATCAACATCGCATCGGCATCGGGCGCGACTTCATGCACCGGGATACCCATGTCGTTAATCATATTGATGATGTCTTCGATTTGCTCCGGATCAACAATTTCATCCGGAAGGTGATCATTCACCTCTCGATACGTCAGATAACCTTGTTCTTTACCTTTTGCGATTAAAAGTTTGATCTGCGACTGCTGTTGTGAATTCATATGAGAAATAACAACCTTTATTATACGCGTACATCAAAAAATAGCCGGCAATCATACAGAAATAATCCGATAACGGCTAGCCCTCTTAACATCCTTGTCACGCCTGCGGTACCGTGACTCGCGTAGCCAGTAACTCACGCAGCGATCTCTTCTCCTCAGACGTCAATTCCGTGTATTGGGATTTCTTGAGCAATTGATCCAACTGTACTTCCAATCCTTGTTGTTCTAGTTGTTTCAGTGTGTCCAGAAACTCCGGACCTAATCCCTCAGGTGGTAACGGCAACTCCTCTGCCGCCAGTTTTGCCAACTGCCCAAATTCATCTCGGCCTCTCCAACGCTCCAACAAAGCGGCCGTGTTGATTTGGGGGCTGTCTCTCAAAAATTCAAGTAATTCATGTAATAACAATGTACCCGGAACCTGCAACGAGGCAATATCCTGAGGTCTTTTGACCTTTTCAGCCAACGCTGGGTGTTGTATCAGCAAGGTGATCGCCCTACGCGCGACACTGCCGACCTGTTGCTGTCCCCTAGTAAATGTAGCAGGGGATTGCCGAGGCGCAAGTCTGGCCCCTGTCGCCAAACCATACTGCCGCATCACTTCTTCACCAGAGAGACTTGCGCCATCCGCCAGTCGTTCTACCAACAGCCGCCTATACCCTTCGTCCTTGAGTTTAAGCACATATGGCTTAGCCAGATTCAAAAGACGTGCTTTGCCGTCTAGTTTTCGTATATCGGCTTTAAGCAATAGACTTTCATAGAAAAATTCAGAAAGCGGTAAAGCGTTGCGCAAATATTTTTCAAAGCTTTCCTTGCCCGATGACCTGACTAAACTGTCCGGATCTTCGCCTTCCGGCAAGAACATGAATTTAAACAGGGTTTTTCCATCGACCGCTTCCAGTGACGCCTCCAGCGCCCTCCAAGCCGCTTGCTTGCCCGCTCGGTCGCCATCGAAGCAAAAAATCACTTCATCTGTATGTCTGACCAGCTCCTGTATGTGGTGTTCCGTTATCGCCGTTCCCAGAGTGGCCACTGCGTTGGTCACGCCATGCTGCGCCAGCGCTACAACATCCATATAGCCTTCGACCACCACAACCGCACCTAACTCCCGGTTGGCCTGACGCGCCTGATAGAGCCCGTAAAGCTCGCGCCCCTTATGAAAGATCGGCGTCTCTGGCGAGTTGAGATATTTGGGCTCACCCTGATCGATTACACGACCACCGAAGGCAATCACCCGACCACGCCGATCGCGTATTGGAAACATAATACGATCACGAAAGCGGTCATAGCTATTATTACTACGCTCCTTTTCGATCAGCATGCCTGCCGTCTGCAAACTCAAACGCAGGTATTCACTATCACCAAACGCGGCTAACAGACTATTCCAGCCAGAAGGGGCATAGCCTAATTCAAATGCCCTGGCGGTTTCACCGCTCAGACCCCGCTGCCGAAGGTAATCGACTGCCCGCGCCTTTTCGGGATGAGAACGCAACTGCTTCTGGTAATAACGACTAACCTGCTCCATCAGCTCGTAGAGATTCTGGCTCTGTTCGCGATTACGGACAGGAGCAGATTTTTCACCACCCTCATAGGGAACATCAACGCCCAGTTGCGACGCCAACTCTTCAATCGCCTCGACAAAACTCATGCGATCGTAGTCCATAAGAAAACCAATGGCGGATCCATGAACGCCGCATCCGAAACAATGATAAAACTGCTTTTGCTGGCTAACTGTAAATGACGGGGTTTTTTCCTGGTGAAAAGGACAACAAGCCTTGTACTCACGGCCTGCTTTTTTTAATGGAACGCGCGAATCAATAATGGCGACGATGTCGACGCGCGCAAGGAGATCATCGATAAATTGCTGGGGAATCCTGCCAGACATGTGCTCCCCGGAAGAGTGTCAGGTACTGCTTATTCTATATATATGCTTAGGCAGTTAACAGTGATTTGATGCGAGCGCTTACTGCACCCATATCGGCTCGACCTTTCATCTTGCCCTGCAGGCTACCCATGACCTTGCCCATATCTTTCATGCCAGCGGCGCCGGTTTGAGCAATTGCATCCTTGATGAGTTGCTCGATTTCCTGCTCGGATAAAGGCTCAGGCATGAACTCCTGTATGACAGTAATTTCCTGGTTCTCTTTCTGAACCAGGTCATCACGACCGGCAACTTCGAATTGGGCAACGGATTCGCGACGCTGTTTAACCATCTTATCCAGCACCGCCAGCACCTGCTCGTCATCAAGCTCGATGCGTTCATCCACTTCCCGTTGCTTGATTGCCGCCATAACCAGACGGATCACTGCAAGGCGTTCTTTTTCCTTGCTGCGCATTGCATCCTTGACGGCGTCTTGCAGACGCTCCTTCAGCGACTGGCTCATGACGTGTTCCCTCTGGCAGGTAATTTATCGAGTAGTAGTGGTACTGCCTACGACTCGGCGCGAGCCGCGACCGGTGCGTGTACGCATGGCGTTGTCACGTGCATTTTTCTTCAGCTGACGCTTAACGGCTGCTGCTTGCTTGCGCTTACGTACCTGGGTTGGCTTCTCGTAGAATTCACGGCGACGTACTTCAGACAGTACACCCGCCTTTTCACAAGAACGCTTGAAACGACGCAGAGCGATATCGAATGGTTCGTTTTCTCTAACTTTTACTGATGGCATTATGTAAAATCACCTCGATTAAATGCTGCCCCTCTTCGGGAAAAGGTCAGCGACTTTTGCTGTTTCCGGGCCAGAAATACGAGCACAGGCCCCAGAGAACCGCGAATTCTACCCATTTGTATGGCCAATCGCAATTGGCAAAAACCAAAATACATGGAGAATTTCCAAAAACATGCTGGTACTCGGTATCGAAAGCTCGTGTGACGAGACAGGAATCGCCCTCTACGATAGTGAACAGGGACTGATCGGGCACCGAATTCATAGTCAAATCGCGCTACACGCCGATTATGGTGGAGTGGTCCCTGAACTGGCTTCTCGAGATCACGTTCGCAAGGCCTTGCCGCTCATACACTCACTACTACAAGACTGTGGCGTTGACGCCAAACAAATCAACGGCATAGCTTATACCAGCGGCCCGGGCCTTGCCGGGGCGCTACTGGTTGGCGCAGCCTTGGGTCGGAGTCTCGCCTGGGCCTGGGATATTCCCGCTGTCGCCGTCCACCATATGGAGGGGCACCTGCTCGCGCCCTTACTCGAAAAACCGGATATTGCCTTTCCCTTTAATGCGCTACTGGTGTCAGGCGGCCATACCATGTTGCTACTCGCCAAGAAGCTGGGCGACTACGAATTACTTGGTGAATCCCTTGATGACGCCGTCGGCGAGGCCTTCGATAAAGTCGCCAAGATGCTCGACCTCGGTTATCCCGGCGGACCGAATGTCGCCAAGCTAGCCGAGCAGGGAGATCCAAAACGCTTTCGCTTTCCCCGGCCTATGACTAATCGCCCTGGCCTGGATTTTAGTTTCAGCGGGCTCAAAACCTTTGCCCTCAACACCTATTACGAAAACAAAGATAGTCCCAACATCAAGGCCGATATCTGTAGAGCCTTCGAGGATGCTGTGGTCGACACCATGGTCATCAAGTGTCGACGAGTCATCGAACAGACTGGGGTAAAGCAACTTGTAGTTGCCGGCGGCGTCAGCGCCAACAAGCGACTGCGGGAGCGATTACAACAATTTGGCGATCAATATGGCGGTGCGGTGTATTTTCCATCCATGGAATTCAGCACGGATAATGGCGCAATGATAGCGTACGCCGGGTTTCTCCGCTTGAAGGCCGGTTGCAGGGAGCCATTAGCCTTCAGCGCAAAACCTCGTTGGGATTTGTCTAGCCTGGAGGCAATCTAACTTATCTGTCTTTGACCTTGATCTTTACAGGCTGCATGTCAGGTACATCATGACGCACATCCTGCTCCTGGCGCTTATGGCTCAGGTGCGTGGCAATAACGCCACCAAGGATTGCTCCGACGAAAAACGAAATTACTACAGCTTCGATTACGGCATACATTAAGTCCATGTGACACCTCCTGCGGCGGCCATCTATGACTGACAAACTTTCCTACCTAATATAATGTCGGAAACCAGCGCGACATCTTTACGTAATTATGAAAACAGCATGGAATGTGCCAGTGATTCAGTTAGTTTAATCCCGCCGATTTACTGATAAAAATATCTCAAACAATCAATCGCCTATTAATTTTCCTGCAGGCAATACACGAAATTTTGAATTGAAAACCAATGTATCACGACCTGGACCTGGAATCTTTCTGCTCTAAATATTGACGACCACGCAAATTCTCGACGTCTTACGCGCACATCAATTAAAGCTGTTTATCGCGCGCGATAAAGTCCGGTAATAAAGTAGCATCAACACCGTATTGGCCCGGCAATCCACTGCCGCCCGCCGAGAGTTTTGCCGTCTTGACGTCAATCCAGAAACGCATACAGTTATTTGATTTAAAATGTAGCGTCGAGAAAAGATTGAATATGGCACACTTTGCGCAACAGCTACTTCGCATGTTCGCTATCCTTAAAGACCAGGGACGGCCTCTTTTTTTGACTATGAAGTTGCGTCGACGGAGGCCAAATGATTACGCAGTTACCTCGTTATGTTACGCGCAAGAAAACCGCCTCTCGGGGCTCGACCACCTCCAATTCAACCAGAAGTCGTTTCTCTCAACTACCTGACCTCAGAGATCGCCTGATTGATACGCACGAGGACTATTCACACTATCAGCGACAGGCGCAAAAAGACCGTATCATCGCGCGAAAGAACAAACGCGCTTCATTTGAGCAGCGACTGAAAAACGCTCGCTTTCTTATTCGACATGCACAACAAAGCATGCACAATATTCTTGTGCGAATTTCACAAGGAAGCGACATCCCAATAGATCATTTATATGTATTGGTCAAGAAGATCATCAAGCACCTCGATTCCAATGAAGATACCCTGTTGCTACTGTGCCGTGACAAAAGAAAAGATGAATATGTGTTTATGCGCAGTGTCAGTTTTTGCATTATCACGCTGAGTTTTTGCAGATCCCTAGGATATTCCGAATCGGACCTGCTACACATTGGCGTTGGCGCTCTTTTACATGATGCGGGGAAAATGTGGATACCGAATAGCTTACTCAACAAGAGCGGTCGCCTGACGCTAGGTGAATTTAATAAGATACAGGAGCACATTAAATTCTCCGAACTCATCCTGTATCGCCTTCACATCAGCAGCCCCCTCACACGGCAAATCGCCCTGCAACATCACGAACGCACAGATGGCAGCGGCTATCCTGAGGGATTGGATCAGAATCAAATTTCGACCCTAGGCAAAATCGCCGCAATAACCGACGTCTATGACGCCATTACCTCGGATCGCTGTTATCGCCCGGCATCTGAACCTTTAAACGCCTTGCAGTATCTACACAACCGCGGGCGAGACAAATTTGATCGCGAACTGGTGCAACGCTTTATTCGCCATATCGGCATTTACCCCTATGGGTCTTTGGTCAAACTCAGTAATGGCATTATCGGCATTGTTGTTGGCAAAGGCCGCGAGGAATTACGCCCTGCGATCATCGCCGTTTATGATGACAACACTTCGCGCCCCATCCCCGAGAGCCGCATCTATCTGGATGAATTCCCTTCACTACACATAGTCGATACGCTTAACCAGAACCAGGTGCCGTTTAATCCTCAACGCTATTTATTGTGAAACTGTGTGATATAACACACCTGCTGTGTGTTAGCGCCCAGGTTTATTCAATATCTGGCGAACAACTATATATTCAGGGTATAGAGCAACACGCGCAGCAAACAACATAAGCCATTGCTATCCAGTAAAAAGTTTTTTTCAGAGATAAGAATCCACAGCGTCTTGCGCGCCCTAATTTGTGACTATAATTTACTTAATTATTGGCAACCATCTTGCTATTACCTGTAGACTGGTTGTCCTGAATCAGACAGTAGAAAAAGATGAATCATTCCAGGACAATGTGATCACACCATTAATCAGATATATAATTTAAACAAACTCGCTCTGCCGCAAATAACACCATAGACGCAGAGTTCTCGTGTGGAGGGGAATATGACTATCTCAAACTCGGTCGCGGGTGCAGCGCGCCTGCCTGTGTTATTTACATTGCTTTCGTCACTCATGCTTAGCGCGTGTCTGGAAAACCCGATTCCGTTTACAGACCGTCAAAACACTGACCAATCAAACAACGACCCCGCACACAATCACAATCCTGACGAACCCACCACGATACCGGAAACCAGTGGCGCGGATTACGCGACAGGTTACTGGAATACGATTAACACATTGAGTACGGAAACCGTTGCCGCCAGCACATCAGCGTCTCCTGGTCGATTGAAAATTCAGCTTGCGGATAACGGCAATATCTATCTCCCCTGGTACAAAACAGGAATTGTAAACAGCAGCTCCACGGAAGAGCTCAAGGTTTTGCGTGGCGTGCTCGCGAACGGCGCCTATGGTTGGACAGACATCTCGGATGCAGGCATCCCGACGGGTGTTACCAATGCACAATTTTTTGTCAGCCCTGGCGCAAGCGCTGGTGAAGCAGAAGGCTATGCACTATGGCCAGAAAATAACAAAATCATCGTAAACGAATTTATGGTCATGGGTAGTACCGCGCACTACATGAACAAAAAGGATCTCGGTGCCGGCATACCGATCAAACTACTCACATCACCCGATGGAACTCCCCATGTCGTCGCAATCAGCACTATGGATGGTGGATTCAGCATCGACATCTATAGCAAGAACTCTCAAGGTGTATGGCCTACAGCACCCATAACATTGCATCGCATGAATGGTGCGAGCGTCGTCAACAGCAAACTACGCGCTTTAATTACTGGTGACAGTAGCCTCAACGTAGTCTGGATCGAGCAGACATCCAGCAGCTCTCGCATCATGAGCGCATTCTATAACACAGGCGGCAACACTTGGGGTGCCGCCGAAACAGTACTGGAGTCTGGAAATTCACTCAACCTGAACCCAGCCGATGTTTTAGATTTCTACACGAGCATAGAAAGCAGTGGCAACAATCTACATATCGCATTCCAATACGACACACCTCGCTCAATTTATACTGTCGACCGAATTAGCGACGTGTGGGGAACGCCAGTACGTCGCGATATTCCGAAAACCAATCATTCTATTTCTGGCGGTTTGACCTTTGCTGCCAGCAATAGCGGTCACGCTTTACTCTCCTGGATTGATATCGACTCAACACCTCCCGCTAGCAATCAAACTTCTCAGAAAGTTCAAGGGAGAGCAGGCACTGACGTTCATCGCGTCAAATATCTACGCTATATTCCCGGCACCGGCTGGGGAAGCGTCGGCGACGTACAAAAATCAAAAACTGGAGTGAATGTACTCAATCTAGTTACCAATATTAATGGCAGTGGACATGCGGCCGTCAGTTGGACAGAAAGCGAAACCAACGAGAATCGATTGCTCATAGCCTTACAAAAACCCGCAGGCACGTGGGGCAAAAAGGAGATTATTACTACTATCTCCTCGCTACCTAATATTTATAGCACTTCAGTGGCAATGCATAGCGATGGCACGCCGTGGGTACTGTGGCTAGACTCCAGTGCCAGTGGTGACAACAAAGTCTTCTCATTGCTAAAAAGTGGACGCAAGACCAATATCGATTCCGTCGCCACTAACGATTCAGGCACAACGAATAATTCCGGCCAGAACTCAAATGGCAACACCGACAATACAAATAGTAACGGCAGCAGTGGAAACAATGACAACACTGGCGGGAATAACAACAACGACACCACCAGTAATGACAACACTAACAATAACTCGGACAATACCAATACTGGCTCAAACAACAACACTGCCACCATCATTACCGACGCCTGGTCTACGCCGAGCAACGCGATTAATGATGACATTAGTAACGCCCCTGGTACTGCAATAAATTCCAGTAACATCCAGTTCGGCGCATCAGGCATGGTTGTTATCAACTGGAATAGCACAGCTGTTAACCTGAGCCTGCGCACCGACGTTATCAACGGCTATCGTTCTGTTTTGAGTAACACCGCGACGATGTCCTGGAACAAGATGGACTCAAGCAGTTTATTGGATGACGGCATGACGGTTACCGATAACGCCAGCCTTGTTCTTAATCCGGTAACGAATGACGGTTATTATATTTGGCAAAACGTTGACCAGATTTATTCTACCGAATACATGGGCAGCATGACGCATGTGATGTATGCGCCAGGCAATATTGCCAGTGGCTATTCGCCGAAAGTGTTAACGAGCGCCTCCGGCAATTCCTATTTGCTCAGCCATGCAACTATGACTGGCGGTTTTGGTATGAGTGTCTATAGACGTGATGCCAGTTCAACGCCGGCTGTTTGGAATCATGTAGCCAGCGATATGCTTCACCGCATGAATAACGCTACCATGCCCGCCGACCTCTTCGACGCCGAGCTAAACTCGAGTGGCAACATCGTAGCTGCCTGGATAGAAGAAAACACTGGCAGTTATAGCGTGAAAACTGCGACATACACTACCAGCAATCTCGCCTGGGGAAGCGTAAGCACCGTCGCCAGTAACGTGACAGGACTCGATCTAAGCAAAACGGTTTCGATCTCACTTAACACCAACGCCAGCGGCAATGCTCAACTAGTGCTATATCAGAAGTCGGGTACTGCAACGGCGATTTTTACTGCGGATTACAATGCCTCGGCAAATCCTGCTGCCTGGCAAACCTTCATGCGTCGAGACAATCAAAAAACTATTTCATCTACACCGGCCATCGTACACAACAACAATGGCGCAATGGCAATCGTGTGGATAGAAACTGATAACGGCAGCGGTATGCCGATGGACAGCATTTATGCCGTCGAGTATATGCCTAATATGGGATGGCATACGGCGGAGAAAGTCGCCACGCTCGGACACAATATTGCCGGCAATGATCTTAGTGCTTCGCTTAATGCCATGGGTTATGTCAGCGCCCTGTGGCTGGAATCGGCAACCGATGGAAGCAGTAACCTTTACGCCAGTCATAAGTTGATGGGACAAGGCTGGTCGACTCGTGAGCGGATTCGCAGCTTCGCCAATAATAGCGGCACAATAGAAGGCAATCATCGCATCGCACTGAGCGACAGCCATATTCCAGTTGTCACCGGCGCCTTGAAGATGAACAATACGATTCATCACTGGGTGAGTGTCCGTGGCAACAGTATCGCTTCGGTACAAGCCGGATCTAACAATGGCAACACCGGTAACAACGATAATAACAACAATACTGGTGGCACCACGCCAAGCACTCAGAATTGGACGCAACCAGCGGCCGTAATGAACGTCTCTCATGCGGGCGCCATGAACCCGCTTACCGAGATGGCCCTAAACATTCATGTAGACAACAATCACAGCGGCGTAATCAACATGTGGGTGGATAACACTGCCAATGGCGCATCCACACCCGAAAACCATGTAGCGCGCGCAACAACTACTGGCTGGATGAACGCGTTAAGCAATACCAATTTGTTTAACGGGCTTAGTGCCAGCGCAACATTGGAATTCATCGATATTGCCCCGGCTACAGGCAATCTCTATGGACTCATTCGTGACACAAACAATTTCTATCTTGCCAGACAGCTCAGTAACAGCAACAACTGGCAGAAAGATGTGATCCCGGATTTACCTACCGGCATATCCCGAGACGATATGCAGATGATTATGAGTGAGACCGGTATGATAACCTTAACCTGGCATCAACCGTCGACGACCTCTTACGATATTGTTTTGAACGCCAGACATTTTATGAACGGCGCATGGGAAACCATTCACTCACTGCCAGTAGTCACAGAGAAAGTATTAACTCCACACTATGTCGACCTTCAGGCAAAGATTCACGCTGCATGGTTGCTGCAGAGCACTGATACAGCATGCAATGGCTTTGATATCAAGATGTCTACGTACACAACGATGAGTGGTTGGTCGTCGATTTTTGATGGCCCTGCCTGTATAGGCAGTTCAAACATCGTGGTGAAAAGTGTCAGTAATGGTGATCAGAAACTTGTCGTCGTAGCCAATGAGCAAAGTTATATGATTGACGCCTACATCATCAATAGCGATGGTAGCTGGACACGCCACGAAAATATCAACGCCGCCGATGCAAACACCATTATTACCGCCCACAATACGATACAAGTCGTTACCGGTGGCAGTGGACAGTTTATGGTGGCCTGGCGTGAAGCCATGGGTAATCAAATTCACTATCGTAGCGTACAAGCGCACCTGATGACGAACAACAATATGCCTATGTGGCATTGGGGTACACCGTCTGCGATTAGCGGCGGCAACAGTGAGAGCGAAAGCCAACTCTCACTTGCTGTTGATCAAACAGGCAATGCATTTGCGGTGTGGACCAGCCTCAATACAGACGCAAGCAAGAGTCATGTCTACGCCAATAGGGCAAGCGCTGGTGCTACATGGAATCAGACGCCAGAAATGCTAGTGGAATACGACACGGCGAGCGAGGGACATGCTGCCAGGACGGATATTGCCGTGGATGCTAACGGTCGCGCGGCCATTACCTGGGACCAACAGATGCAGATGGGCACCATGACTATGCATCATGTCTGGGCCGTTGAATCGCAGTAGATGCTGGAAGTTGCTGTACAAATATTTCAAGACAGCCTCTGGCTAGGTCAGTAAATGAGAAGAGTTCGGTAAAGGTTGGAAACACTATTTACCACGTATAAATTGAGAAATTAGGGTTTGTTAATTTATGCGCTCACTCACGATATGACTTAGCCGGTGGCTTTCTAGTACTTCTGGGGGACTAACTCCAGCTCAGTCTAAATCAAGCCAAATTCTCTCCATTTGTTTCAAAAAATAGTGCCAACTGTTTCAAATTGTAACCACCTCAGGGTTAAGCTTTCGGCGAAAAGTCACGTAAATAAAAATGGAAACGTCACAAGAGCGAGGTGACTATTATGTTGAAAACTATCGCATTTTACGCTGGGGTTAGCGTCGTATTTGGCATGCTTGCTGTGGGATCAATGAAATACAAACATCAGTTCAGTCTTTCAACTCCTGCGAGCAGCAACCACGTTGTGAAGTCTGGGGACGCTGGGATCATGCGTATCACCAACGACTGGGGCAAGAAAACGTCTTCCCGTTAGGAAGCGCACGCACCCATACCCTATGGGTGTAGGCGCAATCCTTACATTCTCTCCGAAGGATTACTGCTCCAATAAGACGAGCTTCGCCTGCCCCGTCCTTTTCTCGATCGAAAACTCCAGATCACACTGTTCCGGATTCTCTATTGGTGGCGACGGATCATCTGCACACGCGCAACCAGCTATCACACCGCTATATAGAATCCGCACTCGCACATAAATGCGAGTGTCGTCTTGCGTGGTACTGAGCAACATGGCGCTGAAAGGACTTTCACTCACCACACTGCTGTATTGCAATCCCTGTTGCAATAGCAACGCATCGGTGGAAAGCGTTTGAACAAAGGCGACAAAGCGGCGTTCGAAACCCTCGCCGTCTATCGCGCATAAGGACTGCGGAAACTGAATCACATCCTGATACTCTTAATCTAGCCAGGCGCTAGTGAAACATAGCTCCTATGTTCACGCCAAGTATCCATTTCGTCGCCATCTGCGGACCCCACAGGTTTTGATAAACAGGCAATGTCAGCTCCAGATTGATGCCAAACATTTTCGAGGGCGTGTGTATCTTCATCGTACCAATCGCGTCGATACGCGTACCACCGTAATTGTTGGCGTTCATGGTCGGCGACATGGTGACAAAGGTATCGGTTATTTCGACATCTTTGCCATCGATTTGTCCGTTCGAGCGCATCCGCATTTTGCCGCGCATACTCAGGTAATCCAAGGGACGCAATTCCATCCAGCCATCGGCTATTAATTGATTACCACGACGATAACCGTGTTTGTTGCGATTCAGCGCTGCAGTATATTCATAGCTCAAACCCCAGCCAACATACGCCAGTCGTCTTCGTAGCTTATACCTTGTTTGATATCCAATGTCCCCGAGCCCAGTTGCATACCATAGGGATATTTCACTCCGGCCTCGGTAAACGTCGCGGTATGCGTCATGGGGCCGATCTCATCAATACTGCCAGTGGGCAAGCTCAGGCCAGTAGTAAATGTCAGCTTCATCGGTCCGCGAAACATCGCTGAAAAAATCGTATCGGCAACACCACTCGTGCTCATTTGCGAAACCGTGCCGTCAGAGGAACGCATACCCATAGAGTTGCGCATATAGTGCGGCATCAACATCAGCATAAAATCATCGCTAACGCCGTACATGGCCATAAACATCACCATGTCCATGTCCATCGTCGTCGGTGCCATCATGTAATTATATATGCCGTTTGAATCCGTCACCTGCGCGGCACTGACTGGCTTGGTGGTATCTAACATGCCGCTCATATGCATGCGTTCGTATTTGATATCAAACATCCACATACCTGCACCGTGTTTATGCACCGCTGCTCCACCGCCGCTATTCGACATCAAGGTGCCATCCGGCATGAGATGATAGCCAACGGGCGCGATTGCGGTTGCGGGATTATTGGCCATTAAACGGCCATCGGGTATGCGATGAAAACCGGGAGGGACTTCACCTGGCGTGATCAGTTGCGGTGCCTGTGATGGCTGGTCGTCGAGTTTGACCAACACGCCGTTGGATCGCAGAAAATACCCGGGCGGTGCGATCGCTGTCGCCGGGTTATTGGCCATGATACGCCCATCGGGCATGCGGTGAAATCCAGGGGGGATCTCCGCTGCGAAAGCCACACCTGTGTGAAATGACGCAATCACTGTGGCAAAAGCCACAACCATGCGCATTGACTTGAAAAGTCTGCCTGTATTGATAAAACCGCTCATGTTCCCACCGATTCTTGTAATTTATTGATTTTGTATCTGTACTGCGAGTCACACTCCGTGGGACACCTGTTCCAGCCGCCGCCACTACCTGTGCGTTCGTCCGTGTTTTATTCTACACATTCAATATATGATCCAACACTGTGATGCAAAAATGAAAAAAGGCGAACAGCCTAAACTGTCCGCCTTCCATCTGGCATCGACTAATGCTAGTACACTTGTTCTTCCTTCTGCACCAGCACGCCAGTCTGTGCCGTTTTGATTGCCTCCCTCATCTCAAGCAGCATTCTGAGCTCTTCATTTGAAAGGGCATCGGGGTAGATCGCCATCGCATGTTCGTTTTCAAGGGATAACTCCCAATCATCGACCACAGGCGATTCGTTTGCCTTGGACATCATGTCCTCCTTGATATGGTCGGTTTCGTGTAGACTACCCGCCAATGTCCATCCCCACATCGTGACTACAGGCTTACACCTCTTTTTCCTGTCGCGAATGGATTAATTCTAGGTTGTATCCGAGTAAATTTCTAATGAATGAGAAAATAAATTTTACAATTAGCGGGTCAGGCGGCGGGTCACTTCGATAAGTTCTTCGATAACAGCATCATCATTGTGCTTTATCGCGTGACTGACACAATGGCGGGTATGATCTTCCAATAATTGCAGGGACACCGCGCCAAGGGCAGAACGCAGTGCGGCGATTTGCGTTAACACATCAATGCAATAACGATCCTCTTCGATCATCGTGTAGACACCACGCACCTGACCTTCGATACGCTTCATGCGACTCAGCAAGGCCTTTTTGCGCGGTTGTACTACACGTTTTTCGTTTGTAGCTTTAGGCGACATCGTATCCTGCGCCTTCGATAGCACTCTTGAGCTCATCGGGACCAATAGCAGAAGCATCATATGCGATCTTTGCTTCACCTGGTTCAAGGCTGACATCTACAGAATTTACACCAGCAAGTTGTTGTAACACATTGGTCACACTGTTCACGCAACCACCACAGGTCATGCCCGAAATTTTGATGGTGATATTTTCCATTTTTTATCTCCTGTATTTCGCTACTTGATTAGGCTGAATTCTTCCAGCGTTTTAACAATAAAGAATTTGTTACCACCGATACCGACGACATCGCCATCGCTGCACCGGCGATTACCGGATTCAACATACCCAACGCGGCCAAAGGTATACCCAAAATGTTATAGATAAATGCAAAGAACAAATTCTGACGTATCTTGCCCAGGGTTGCGCGGGACAAGCTAATTGCGTCGACCACGCCATTGAGATCATTGCGCATCAGTGTGACATCGGCGGCTTCTATGGCGACATCAGAACCAGCACCGATCGCAAAACTAACGTCGGCCGCGGCCAAAGCTGGTGCGTCGTTGACACCGTCGCCGACCATTGCAACCCGTTTACCCTCGCTGCGAAAACTCTGTACCGCCGAGGCTTTATCCTGTGGTTTCACATTCGCCGAAAAGTGTTTGATACCCGCTTCATTGGCAACCGCACGCGCGGTGTTTTCGTTATCACCGGTCAACATCACGATATCAACATTTAAGGCATGCAAGCGTTGAACAGCTTTTAACGAGCTTTCGCGTAATTTGTCTGCAATCGCTAATAGTCCCAGACTTTCCTGTCCACGGCTCAACACCACCACCGTCTTGCCTTGCTGTTGCAGCGCGACTAGTTGCGTATCGTCCAAGGTGATTCCTTGTTCTTTCGCACCATTGGGGGAACACAACCAGTATTGTTCGCCAGCGACTTCGCCAGACACACCAACACCGGCGTGTGCCTGAAAGTTTTCTACCCGTTCAACAGCGATTGATTTGTCTTTTGCGTAGGCCAATACGGCGCGCGCGAGTGGATGTTCGGAGCCTTGCTCCAGCGCCGCGGCAATCGACAGCACTGAATCAGGACTACTCGTTGGCGATGCCCAGATATCTGTCACACGCGGTTTGCCCTCGGTAAGCGTACCGGTCTTATCGACGATAACCGTGTTCACATGCTCTGCCAACTCCAGGGCCTGCGCATTCTTCACCAACACGCCGACCTGTGCGCCACGACCGGTTCCGACCATAATCGCTGTGGGCGTTGCCAAGCCCAGCGCGCACGGACAGGCAATCACTAACACCGCGACCGCATTGATTAAGGCCTGGGTAAACTCACCAACAATCGCCCAGTTTAAAATAAAGGTCAGTACCGCCACGGCGACAACGACCGGAACAAACACTGCGGCGATCTGATCCGCCAGGCGTTGTATTGGTGCCTTTGAACCTTGCGCCTGTTCGACCAGACGAATAATGCCGGCCAATTGGGTATGCTTGCCGACACCGATGGCGCGACACTGCAATTGCCCTTGTTGATTCATAGTCCCGGCAAACACATGATCACCGCTTTGCTTGGAAACAGGCATGCTTTCACCGGTCAACATCGATTCATTAATACTCGACGAGCCATCGATGACTTCACCATCGACCGGCACGTTTTCACCGGCGCGCACCACAAACACATCACCGATGACGATATCGCTGACATTGACTTCAACAATTTCACCATCGCGTAACAGGCGCGCAGTTTTCGGTTGCAGTTTGATTAAGGCCTCAATCGCTGCCGAGGTTTTTCGTTTGGCGCGCGATTCGAGTATCTTACCGAGCAGTATCAAAGTGATGATCGCGGCGCTGGCCTCAAAATAGACATGTTCATGAATACCCGCGATAGTGACGACGGCGCTAAACAGATAGGCCATGGAGGTTCCCAGGGCCACCAACACATCCATATTCGCGCTACCACCACGTAGCGAGTGCCACGCACCAACGTAAAAGCGTTTACCTATCCAGAACTGCACCGGTGTCGCCAGGGCCATTTGCCACCATGGCGAAAACAATTCATGAGCAGTACCGACAAACATGAAAACCATTTGCAGCATAAAGGGCGCGGTGAGAACTGCAGAAGCAATAAACAAGCGAAACTCTTTTTTCGCATCCGCTTCTTTCCGTTCCTTGTCCGCTTGCTGCGTGTCGTCTTCGCGCACAAAGGCCTGATAGCCGGCGCGCTGCACACCGGCAATAATTTCTTCCACGCTTACCAGGGGCATGTAATGCACTGTGGCCTGCTCGGTGGCAAAGTTCACCGTCGCTTCGACACCGGGTATACGGTTCAACACCTTCTCGATACGCGCCGCACACGCCGCGCAGGTCATACCATCAATCGCGAGTTGCACCTGTCGCGTCGGCACCTGAAAACCCGCGCCACGTATCGCCTCGACAAATTCATCGGGTTGTACTGTGGTGGGATCGTATTCAAAACGCGCGGTTTCCGAAGCGAAATTAACCGTCGCATCGGTACCTGGGACACGGTTCAAGACCTTTTCCAGTCTTGTTGCGCAAGACGCGCAGGTCATGCCTTCGATAGGCAGTTCGAGGATATTCGGTATTTGTTGTAGGTTAGCAGTCATGTCGAAACCTTATACCCCCACGGGGTATCTGTCAAGACTCAAGCCGTGACATATTGCACATACACCGATCGCCGATATCGAAGACAATCACGTCAGATTCAAAAACGAATCATTCATCAACTACACGATCAAAAAAGGAGAATACGATGGAAGGCATTCTAGGCGAACTTATGGTTAACTTCGGCTTTATTAGTGGTTGGGTTTTCTAACATTAGGCAATTGAACGCAAATCGGGTCGATAGAACAATTGTTCCATATATTCAAGCTGGCCTATATTGGAAGCAATTGTTCCGACCTTGTTTTTGCGGGTTGCATCTGTAGGAATCAGCCGGAAGCCGACGCACAGACTTCCTATAAGCGGACACTCAAAACGAGTTATTAGTAAATTTCTAGTCGAATCGTGACCGCTCCTCATCAATCTCCTCACGCTCGATGTTTTTGTCTAGGTACTCAATCTCCGACTCTATCCACCGACTCACTTCACTCTCAAAACCAGCTCCCAACCAACGACGAAATTTGTCTCTTTTCTTTTTTAAATAGCTGCTTGTAAGCCCCGACCAAGAACCAGAATGAAAATTACAACTGATTCCGCTGTTTACGCCCTCATATTTGCTATATTTCTGAAGAATTATACGTGTTAATTTACCTCCATTCGAATCGTCGAGTGTCGGTGGTGCTGCATGTGCTATAAGCGCTGCCCGAGACTTAGGGTCTTCATCAATCCACTCAACAATTTGAGATATCGGCAATTCTGATATCGCGGCGGTAGAATTACTTTCTTCATTCCTAGAAAGTCCACCTTTAAGCCAATTCAAAATATCACTCCGCCACTGGGGTAAAGTTTCCTCTAATTGCGTTTTTATAACGTTCCATGCTCCGGATGGATTAGTTCGTACAAGCTCACTTGCAAGTGGTTCTACATAGGAGTCATAACTTAATCTGTAACAATCCCCCATTTTATTCAGTAAACATTCGAGAAGTGGTAGCACACGACTATCATCCCACTTGATCAGCTTCTGGCAAACGTTCTTCCAATGATAGCCCTTCATAGGATCTCGGCCTTCCTCTCCTGGTATAGACCTTGATAACACGTCAAATACAAATTCCGAACCAATTGGGGATGATCCGTCCAACGGAGTAGAGTCAAGCAGCTCTATCAACAGTCGAAAAGACTCCTCTGAGCCATCTGCTTTTAGCAAATCAAGTAGTGTTTTAATTCTTTTTTGCGGAACCTTATCGATTGATCTCCCATACCTTAGCGAATTGAACTGCTGAGACGAAACCCAGTTATTTTCCAATGCGATTAAACACTTCGAAAACAAGGCATCTCTATAATCTGAACTAAGGGTAATTGTAACCCCCAGCCAAGCAGTATTTTCAACATCAAGAAAATTGTTTATCACAGAGCCATACAACTCTGGATCGACTTTACCTACTTCTGATAGGTATCCGTGTAGACAAACTTGGTGTTTTGTTTCTAGTGCTATTTTTATGAGTTCAGGTAGAAGGCATCTATCTGCGTCATATTGCTCTAACTTTTCACCAAAAAACCATAACGCGGGCACGCCTTTCTCAGGAGCAAGGAGATGTCTGATCTCACTCAGCTTTTCTGGATATCGTACAATCCGCTTAGCTAATGCACTAACAAGCAATTTGGATCGATTTTTTGGTTTATTGTGTCTGTCACGAAAATCTTCATCCCACTCCATCCAATCAACGTCAATTACGTAGCGATTAAATCTGCTTACTAGATCGCGCCTAGTGAACTGGCGCTCAATTAATTGCAACCTCTTCGTTATTTCTGGATGATTATCATCATCCTTGTACGCTCTCCAATTCCAAAAAAACTTATTCAGTTTTTCCGGCAACATGGCGCTCTCTTTAACAAGAGAATTCATAACTTGGAAAGCTAGCTCTGTACACGGTGGTGTTCTTATTTGCTCTTCAACGGCATAGAATAATGTATTACAAACATCTCGACGAAGCCTAGATGGCCAGTTTTTCGTTTCATTGACCAACGCCTGAAAATAGGTGAAGTACGCCTGCCACCATTCGCCATAAGTTTCAGGAATCCATAGTTTTGCTCTCTCTTTTAGCCCTTGATACTCCGGTCCAACTGTTCGAAATCCACCACGCGTATCAAGGGCCGCTTCGACAATTTTAAGCCCAAGTAAACGCTCTACATCACTAGAAGACCGAAGAAGTTGTAGCAGTGCTGAAAGTCGAGTTTCTGGCGTAGACTCTGTTGCGGCCCATTCTGGACCTATACGAAAAAGCCCTACCAAGGTGCCTGTAGAGTTATTAGAATAATGGGAGTTCTCATTCACAGCTAATCGAATTAACAAATTTAGCGCTCTAGTCGTATAGGCAGGCCACACCGCAATCTTTTCAAGAGTCCAGACAAAATTTTGTCTGTTTTCACTTAAGCTCAATAAGTCGTCGTTTGTCCATTTGCCAATAGTAGCTTCAAGTAGTTTTAATACAGCGCTAGGATTGGCCTCTGCCAGGATGGATAGAAATCGAGATCCTTTTTCAGATTCTAAAAACTCCTTTTTAGAGAAAATTCCATCTGACTTAAGAATGTCGTTAATAACGTGAGAAGCACTGGCTTCTCCGGCGTACTTAAACATATTCAGAAACCATGCATGCAGCGACTTAGGCATGTTTAAAAAAGTTTTATTAAAATCAAATCCTCGTCCATAACACTCCCAAAACTGCTTCCATAAGTAAATATGAAGAGCCTTGGGAACAAAAAACAGTGTACGACTACCTTGCAATACTCTTCTAGCGCGAAGATTCTTAATTATTTCCTGAAAACGAGCCCAGCCAATTGTGGGGTCAACATTTCTAACTAACTCGGCGATATAAGCGGCCTCCTCTCCAACTGGTGCCTCATATCCAAAACGATTGAACAACGCAATGTGCTGTGCAACGCACTCAACTTGTCTTGCACCTATTTCATCTCTCTTTCCATAGCCGTGCAGAAACCTTGTCCAAATCGGTACTGTGGCTGGTGGCTTTAACAAGTCTGACGGGTTTGCGTACAGATTGTCGGCAACCGCTTGCGCAACTCGAGGCGATCCTTCGCAGATACTAATCCAACGATCAAGTTCGTGAGATTCCCCAATACGGCGAATAAGTATTTTTTTTATGATATCGTCTGGCAAGTATGGTACTTGTATTCGATCAATATCTTCATCTCGGGTTTCATCCTGTCCGTGATCCATCGATACAATCTTCAATTGACCGCAGCGTGGCTTAAGATGTCTCCATATATCTGAAAGCTCCATCTCCGGTAGCTCATCTATAACCAAAATAAGTGGTTTGTCACGACCTGATTTCACTAATTGTCGGAAGAGTTTTGTTTGTCCAAACTGAGATCCATGCTGGATGTAAAGAACATGCGGAGAAATAGTTTCAACATTCAATGCCTCTAGAACAATACGAGTTTTACCTAAACCAGGTTCACCAAGAATACGGATGTGTTTTGCTTCCGCCTGTAGGCCAGATCGCAGCTGAGTGATTATCTCTGTTTGTTCTGAAGACTCCTCGTAATCGTTTGCCATATGCGCATCATGCTGCCATTCATCGAGTGTCCAGGCTTCCTGAATTGGATCAGCTGATAATAAAGATGCAACTCCTGGATAACGTTCTGCAAATTCTGTAATTTGACTTGCACCAAAAACTTCGACTTTGCTTTCATATGCTTCAAACCCTTTTTCAGCCAGAGTTGCGACAATTAATTCTTTAGAGTTGTTACGTTGCTCTGGAGTCAAGTCATGTCCCGTGCAGATGAGCGAATAACGACCTTGTCGTTCCACAAGCCGCTTAACTTCAGAGTTTAACTCTCCTTTACTGCTAAGTAATTCTTGTCGAATCGAAGTTAACTTCCAGGGTTTAAATGTGGTTCCTGCTTTTATTTGGAATCCTGTAATACCAAATTGAAAAATACAGTCTGCATTCACGTTATGTCCATGAGGCACATTGACTTCAGCATCTATGCCGCCATCTGGGGTCATCAATTTATCAGAAATGGTTAGTGCAGCAGGCCCTAGCTTTGCGTAGGCGCATTCAGAACGTAGTATTGCTCGAGATATGGAAACAGCGCGTTCAGGGCTAAGTGAAGCGACTGTTAAAATTGGAACTGTCCATAAACTATTCATAAAATATGTATTTATCTATTAGGCCCCAGTATCCGCTTTAGGTCGACAACAGATCCAGCACTAGAAATTCAGAACCATTTCTCTGATCGATTCCAAAGAAAACACAGTTACACATTGACGGGGATCGAAACGGCTAGTCCCTTCTTGTTGTTTATTTTTAACCAACATCCCCACAAGAGAGGTTAAGTGACGGCTTTATTAGCCTAGTTTTTGTGTGTTGAGTTTATACCGACCAGGTGGTTGGTGCAAGGTAAGGGAGAGACTTGGATTTACGATGTATGAGCAGACGCTACTTGCTCACGCTGCATGTATCTCAAATTCGTTGGCGTTCTCGTCGAACGAACTACTTAAGCGGTCGGATGTTCGAATCGCGGCTTTGTTAAATAAAAAAGGGTTCTCCTGGTTTGGAGAACCCTTTTGTTGTATGGCGCGCCCGAGACGATTACTCGGCTACGCCTCACCCTATCGGGTCGTTGCATTCGCAACGATTTCGCTCGCGATGCTCGCTTCTCGAACGGACTGATTGAGCGGTCGGACGTTCGAATCTTGCCTTCGTTAAATGAAAAAGGGTTCTCCTGGTTTGGAGAACCCTTTTGTTATATGGCGCGCCCGAGACGATTACTCGGCTACGCCTCACCCTATCGGGTCGTTGCATTCGCAACGATTTCGCTCGCGATGCTCGCTTCTCGAACGGACTGATTGAGCGGTCGGACGTTCGAATCTTGCCTTCGTTAAATGAAAAAGGGTTCTCCCTTTCAGAAGAACCCTTTTGTAATGTGGCGCGCCCGAGACGATTCGAACGTCCGACCTTTGCCTCCGGAGGGCAACGCTCTATCCAGCTGAGCTACGGGCGCCTTAACTTTTACCCTGGAGTAGCTAGATACCCCAGCCCGCACGTCTTTGATCGACGCGTGGTGTGAAAACCGGCATAGCATACCGCGTTGGGTACTTGCAGTCTAATTCCGTCAATTATCAGGCCTCGCTACCCGCAAGCAAACCCTTGAGGTTGGCCAGGTGGGCCTGGCCGCGTTGTTTCTGTTCCTCGGGGCTGACCGCCTCGCCGCGTCCGCCTTCCCAGATGATGTCGTCTTCGGGGATTTCATCGAGGAATCGGCTGGGTTCGCATGGGGTGTTGTCGCCGTATTTCTTGCGTCGACCGGCATATGAGAAGGTCAGTGTCCGTTGGGCGCGGGTGATGCCGACGTAGGCGAGGCGGCGTTCTTCTTCGACATTGCCTTCGTCCAGGCTGGAACGATGGGGCAGAATCTCTTCTTCCATGCCGATGATAAAGACGTGCGGAAACTCCAGACCCTTGGAGGCGTGTAGCGTCATCAGGTTTACACAGTCGGCGGTGTTCTCTTCTTCCTGGCGGTCGAGGATGTTCATCAGTGACAGGTGATTGACCACACCGCCCAAATCGCGCTCTTGCCCTGGCTCACCACCGTTGTCCTGAATCTTTTCTATCCAGTCGAGTAAGTCATTGACGTTTTGCATGCGCTTTTCGGCCTGCTTCAAGTCCTTGGACGAATCATTGAGCCAGGTTTCATAGTCGATCTCTTTGACCATGTCGCGTATCGCGCTCATGAAGTCACCGCGTTCGGCGCGCTCGGTAATCCGTGATACCCATTCAGCGAATTGACGTAGATTGTTGAGCGCCTTTTCCGGGAGTACTTGCGCCAGGCCGAATTCATGTATGGCGTCCATCAGGCTGATATTACGCTCCTGGGCATAGCTGCCGATACGCTCCACCGTACTCGCGCCGATCTCGCGTCGTGGCGTGTTGATCACGCGCAGGAACGCCATATCGTCATTTGGATTGGCGAGCAGGCGTAGGTAAGACATGATGTCTTTGACTTCACTCTTCTCGAAAAACGAGGTGCCGCCGCTCAAAAAATACGGAATACGATTCTCGCGCAAGGTGGCCTCGAGCAAACGCGATTGGTGATTGCCGCGATATAAGATGGCGTAGTCACTGTAATTGGTGCGGTGTTTAAAACGATGACTGAGGATCTCGGTGACCACGCGCTCGGCTTCGTGTTCTTCGTTACGACACTGAATGACGCGTAGCGGATCACCGAATCCCATCTCACTCCACAGCGCCTTTTCAAACACGTGGGGATTGTTGGCAATAACGTGGTTGGCCGCCTTGAGTATGCGCCCCATGGAGCGATAGTTCTGTTCCAGCTTAATCAGTTTGAGACGCGGATAGTCTTCCGACAACAGGCGTAGATTTTCCGGCTGCGCGCCGCGCCAGGCATATATCGATTGATCGTCATCACCAACCACGGTCAGACCACCAGTCCTGCCCACCAACTGCTTGACCAACTGGTATTGGCAACCATTGGTGTCCTGGTATTCATCGACCAGTAGATAACGTATCCGGTTCTGCCATTTTTCGAGGATCTCCGGGTGTTGGCGAAACAGCTGTACCGGTAGATAGATCAAATCATCAAAGTCGAGGGCGTTATAGGCCTTGAGATAGCGCTGATAGTGTTGGTAGATCACCGCCGCAACACGTTGCGCCTCATCCTCAACCTGCTCCAGTGCCTCTTCGGGTGAGGTCAGACCATTTTTCCAACGGGAGATCTGCCACTGGATTTGCTGTAACACATCGGTGTCACCACCGGTGTCGCGATTGACGATTTCCTTTAACAGGCCAATGACGTCCTGGGTATCGAATATCGAGAACCCGGACTTATAACCGAGAGCTTTGTGCTCACGGCGCAATATATTCAGGCCAAGCGTGTGAAACGTAGACACCTGCAGGCCATACCCTTCTTTGCCCTGCAGCAATTGGCTGACGCGTTCTTTCATTTCCCGCGCCGCCTTATTGGTAAAGGTCACCGCCGCGATATTGCGCGCAGAAATCCCGCATTCCTTAATCAGATAGGCGATTTTTTGCGTGATTACACGGGTCTTGCCACTTCCAGCGCCAGCCAGCACTAACAACGGTCCATCGATATAGTTGACTGCGGCTTTTTGGCGGGGATTCAGGTCTGCCATTCCAACACCAGTATTCACTTCGGGGGAGGCGTATTTTATAGACTCAGGCGTGGCTTGTCGAAGCAGGAAATCGTCGTCATTGGTGTAATTTTGATCGAATTTGTCCTAACTTGTTATAAGCATTGGAGAACAACCCCCCCCTTCTTTTCCCATTGTAATCGGCATACAATGTGCCGTGCTTTTTGAACGTCAGGGTTGGATATCAGATATGAAATCGCAAATTAACCATGCAAACGCCTGACGGGACCGGTAACGGTTCCAATTTAGCAATCTCGCTGGGCTTTGGCGCGATATTGCTGCTTATGAGCGGGATTATCGCTGTCGGCTACTTTCGCCTTAATGCCCTCAATACCGAAATCGACAAGATTTCAACGCTCTACCACCTTAAGTCTGACATCATTCACAAAATCCATTTCAACATCAGCGAACGTTCGAATTCAGTCTTGTACATACCGCCGCCTAGCCAGCCGGAAATTCAGAATGAACTGCAGCAGGATTTCGAACAATTCAACCAGCAGTTAAGCCTGTTGCAATCACAGTTCGCAGCGATGCCTCTGGTCACAAATGAGCGCGTCCTCTTTGAACAGGCGATGCAGTTAATGCATGAAAATGCACAACTGGAAGATCGCATCGCACAGACTTTGCTTAAAGGGGAACCACTCACCGAAGCGGGACAACTCATTGAAGCCGATCGTCGACAGGAACAGATGCTATTTCAAAAACTCGACGACTTGATTGCCCTGGAAAACAATCTATCGCGCATGGGCATCGATAGCGCCAGCGCATCCTATAGCGACACGATGAAACTCTTGTCTACGCTGGGAGGTACAGTGCTGTTTATCAGTCTGCTGATTACCTTTCTGGTGGTGCGTCGCGCCTCGTCTTTTGAGAAAAAACTGATTCAACAAAAGTTACAGGCCGAGATAACGCTGCATGCAATTGGTGACGCGGTAATTACCACCACACCGAGCAGCCAGATAAATTACATAAATCCTATCGCCGAAAAGCTGATAGGAATTTCGGCGCAAGAAGCGCTACACAAACCCTTCTCATCTGTTGCGCGCATCCTAGACGATAAAAGAAACGCGGTCGATTTAAATACCCAGTTGAATGCCTTCAACAATGAAAAATTAAAATTAAATGACGCCTCTCTTTTGCTCGGCGAAGATAAAGAAATCGCCGTCGAAGGCTCAGGCTCACTGATTTACGATGACAATGGAAACATTATTGGTAAGGTACTTATCTTCAGAGATGTTTCTGAAAACCGCTCTTTATCAGACATGTTATCGTGGCAGGCCACACACGACCCACTCACCGGGCTAGTCAATCGACGCGAGTTCGAACGCCTTCTTTCCAGCCAACTCGACGATGCCAAAAGCTGTCGTCGTCAACACGCGATGTTGTACGTCGATCTCGATCAATTCAAAGTCGTCAATGACACCTGCGGCCATATCGCTGGCGATATGTTGCTACAACAACTCACCAGTATTTTACAGGGCAAGATTCGCAGCAGCGATGTGATCGCGCGATTGGGTGGTGACGAGTTTGGCGTACTTCTGGAATCCTGCAATATGGACAAGGCGAAAACCATTGCAACTGAGATTCTCGAAGCGATACAGGAATACCGCTTTTCCTGGAAAAATCACGTGTTCAAGGTCGGCGCCAGCATAGGCGCGGTACCCGTGGACAAAAACAGCGAAAGCGTGGTCAAGATCATGAGTAACGCCGACTCCGCCTGCTATGTCGCCAAGGACAAGGGGCGCAACCGCATCTGGGTACATCGCATAGATGACCGCGAGATTATACAACGCCATGGCGAAATGGCTTTGACCACGCTCATCACCCAGGCCTTGGAAGAAGGGAAATTCTGCATCTTCAAACAAAAAATTCTGTCTATGCCTGGCAATGACGCGCCTGACATGTACGAATTACTGATACGCATGGAACGCCAGAACGGCGGACATTTGCTGCCAATGGCTTTTATTCCTGCAGCGGAACGATACACCATCATGCCGAGTATAGATCGCTGGATGATTACCGCCTCGTTTTCGGTATTAAGAGATCACCAGGAATTACTTACACCTCATGACATGGTCAGCATAAATTTGTCTGGTCAGTCACTTAGTCAAAATAAATTCCTGGAATTCGTGGTTAACGAGTTGGACCGCTTTCAGATCGAGCCAGAGCGAATCTGTTTTGAAATCACTGAAACGGCTGCTATTGCCAACTGGCCACTGGTCACACGCTTCATTTCGGTGTTGCGAGGCATGGGCTGCAAATTTGCACTCGATGACTTCGGCAGCGGCATGTCGTCTTTCACCTATTTAAGAAACTTCAATGTCGACTTTCTCAAGATAGATGGCTCGTTTGTGCGCAATATCGCCAACGATAATATTAATCGCGAAGTCGTCAAAGCAATAAATAGCCTTGGCAAAACCATGAACATCAAGACTATTGCTGAGTATGTGGAGTCTGATGAAATCAGAAGCATATTAGAGGAGATCGGTATCGACTATATGCAAGGGTATTCGATACATATGCCGGAGCCGCTTTAATATTAGTCCCGAATTTACGCTGTGCTCGTTCTATCTTTTCCTTATCCATAATTTCACAGTCACAGAATTTCGCTAAAGCATCGTTCCGAAGCCAATGGAACACCTGCACTACCACAAACGCCCACCTTATTTCACACCGCCGACAGTCATCCTTGACGCTACACAGCACGGGTTTAAGATTTTTCTTCTTTCACAAAAGCTTTTTTGATATGCGCTGTATTATTTTATACACTTGGCTTGCTCTTGGTTCCATTTCAGAGTTATCTCAATATTTACACGCGCACTGAAGGAGCATTTGCGAAATGAGTCGAATTCTGATTGCCGACGACAATCAACAAAATATGTACCTGGTTCGGTTTCTTTTAGAACGAGCGGGATATGACGTTGACGAGGTAGAAAATGGCAAGCTCGCAGTCGAGGCCTGCGAAAAGACAAGGTATGACCTGGTACTGATGGACATTCAGATGCCGGTTATGGATGGCCTTGAAGCCACTCGGATTATCAAGCGCTTCAAACCCGCACCGTTAATTGTCGCTTTAACAGCTTTCGCAATGAAAGAGGATATTGATTCTTTCTTTTCAGCGGGATGCGATGGCTATATCACCAAACCTATCGAAACGAACGCCTTCATGGAAAACATCGCGGACTATATCAAGAAAGCGAAAGATATTTCCGCGGAAGCCTCACGCTAGCGAAGACTCAGAAACGGAGTTTAAACAGCTTTCGAATATTGCTCCACACCAAACACCACCGTCGTATTTAGTAACTTCAACTCTTTCACACGCTGTTGCCGTTGCTCACTTGCATGCCAGTAGTATGGCGTCATTTTCAGCAAGTCAAAGATAAATGCATTTTCAACTACCATCTCCCATTGCCAAACACTGCTTGATTTGAGTTCTAAGCCTGGAAAATCTGGCGCTGCATCTTTATGCGGTCGGGGAGTTTCGTAAATGAGTTCTTTAAGTTCGATTAGATGTTCTGCTGCTGATGTAATTCTCAAAAAACAGCCATTGTTTTGTAGAACGCGCAAAATCTCGGCACTATTGGTGGGTGAGTTTATGCTATAGACAAAGGAGAACTGCTCATCGGTGAATGGTAAATCACTGCTGCTGGCGACTATATATTGTTCATTAGCCGAACGCTTTGCTGCCATACGCACGGCGTCTTTTGATATATCAATACCGGTCAGTTGCGTACCTGGCAAAAGCATATTCACTCTCCGCGTAAAATATCCTTCTCCGCAACCAATATCCAACACACTGTTTACCGAGTCATTACCCTTCGAGAGTTCCTGCGCAATATTTTCAACCAGTTTGTCATAATATCCGTTTTCCAGAAAGCGCCGTCGACTGATGAGCATTTCTTTACTATCACCCGGATGACGGCTTTTTTTCTTGTGCGCAAGCATCAAATTGTAATAGCCCTCTTTCGCACGATCAAAACTATGCCCAGACTCACATAGGAGACGCGCGTCTGCGTGCAAAAGGCTCTTACGGCAAACCGGACAACGTAGTGATAGCATAGCCAACCTTTTAAATACTCAAGCCTCGATCAAGACAGCGATATGTAATCGCTTCCGATATGTGAGGTGAATGAACCTCTTCGCTTCCATCAAGATCCGCAATAGTGCGGGCAACTTTGAGTATCCGAAAGTAGGCACGCGATGACAAGCGAAAACGATCCATAACCGTGTTCATAAGCAACTCGTCCGCTTGCGTAAGTTTCACGTATTGCTTTATTTCCTGGTTTCGTAACAGACTATTGGCTTTGCCACTCCGATCTATCTGTCTCTTTCTAGCATTGACGACGCGAGCCCTGACGGTTTGGGAGTTTTCTGCATTATTCGCGTTGTTGTGCAGATTCGACAATGGAATACGCGGCACTTCTATGTGCAAGTCTATCCGATCAAGCAAGGGCCCAGAGATCTTATTGCGGTAGCGACTGACTTGCTCAGATGTACAACGACATCGTCCGTCACTATCACCGAGATAGCCGCACGGACAAGGATTCATCGCCGCGATCAATTGAAAGCGCGCAGGAAAGTCGATTTGGCGTGTCGCGCGAGAGATCGTAATGCCACCGGACTCCAATGGCTCGCGTAAAACTTCCAACACCCGCCGATCAAATTCGGGTAACTCATCGAGAAACAAGACGCCATTGTGCGCCAGCGAAACCTCTCCAGGCCGTGGCACGCTCCCGCCACCCACAAGCGCGACAGCGGAGGCGGTATGGTGAGGTGCGCGAAAAAAGCGCTTTCCCCACTGTGCAACGTCAAACCCCGTGTTACTAATTGAATACAACGCCGCTGTTTGTATCGCCTCTTCTTCACTCATATCCGGCAGAATACCGGGCAAGCGACTGGCGAGCATGGTCTTACCCGTCCCCGGCGGCCCAATAAACAATAGATTGTGCCTGCCTGCTGCGGCGATTTCCAATGCACGCTTTGCCCTGGCCTGTCCGTTAACCTCACACAAATCATCCTCACCGCTGTTGCTGCTTCTATTCAGCCCACCATGTGCGCAGACCAAAGGCTTTTCTTCACTAAGATATGCGCACACATCAAGCAAGCTTTCGGCAGCGCCATAACGCAATGACTTGACGATATCCGCTTCGCCTGCATTTGCAAAAGGAACAATTAAATTTCGTCCCGCTTGTCTGGATTTAAGTGCCGCCGGCAACACACCACGCACGGGACGAAGCTGGCTGCCTAAGGCAAGCTCTCCGAGAAACTCAAATTTGGACAACACCTCTACTGGAATTTGCCCGGACGCTGCAAGTATGCCAATCGCAATCGGTAAGTCGAAACGCCCTCCCTCCTTAGGCAGATCCGCTGGCGCAAGATTTACCGTTAGACGACGCGCCGGAAATTCGAAACCCGCGTTAAGCAATGCGCTGCGAACGCGATCTCGACTTTCTTTAACAGTTGTTTCCGGGAGACCTACCACCGAGAGTGCTGGTAGACCATTTGACATGTGAACTTCAACCGTGACCAGTGGCGCATCGACCCCAACTGCGGCACGGCTATAGACAATAGCAAGTGACATAATCCCTTCTTATTCTTGTTTTCCTTTAGTGAGGCGGGATTATAGAAAGACTTTTCTTAGCTCAAGCTTGTGATTCAGCTTTCGCGTTTTTCAAGTGCTTCGATTTGACGTTCCAGCGCTTCGAGTTTGGCGCGTGTTTTGGCCAACACTTGTGATTGCACTTCGAATTCCTCTCGCGTAACGAGATCCAGTCGCGACAAACCGCCTTGTACCGCTGAACGTACATTTTTCTCCAGATCGGCCTGTAAATCCTTTAGCCCGCCAGGCAGAGCATCTGAAAATTTCTTTGCAATATCGTCGAGAATCTTGGGATCAAACATTGTTTACACCTGTTGAATTTGAGGCTGGCCAGTATAGCGGATAGAGACGAACAGGCTCAAACACTCACCAGCCGATCCTGCCCCATTACTGTGCATCTTTTTATAGGGAGTGCGCATGATGGTGCGCCAGATTTGGACAAACCAAACACCGTCCGCTCTAACTCTCTAATTTACAACATTATTTACAAGTGGCACACACAATGCTCTAAGGCTGACAGGGCTCAAAATAATATACGCCGCCACAGGTGTCCGGAAATCGGTGGCTTTCGTCTGAAGGAGACTTTTAAACATGAAACTTATTTCTGCAGTTATTAAACCGTTCAAGCTCGATGATGTGAGGGAGGCACTCTCAGAGATTGGGGTTCAAGGCATCACCGTCACTGAAGTCAAAGGATTTGGACGTCAAAAAGGACACACCGAACTCTATCGCGGCGCTGAATATGTGGTGGATTTTCTGCCTAAGGTCAAAGTCGACATCGCTGTAAGCGATGATCTCGTCGCACAAGTGACCGAAGCTATTATAAAAGCCGCTCGCACCGGCAAGATCGGTGACGGAAAAATCTTTGTTTATCCGTTGGAAGAAGTCATACGTATTCGTACCGGCGAAACAGGTAACGAAGCGCTGTAAAGAGGAGAAAGAAAGTGGAAAAATTAGTAGAACTCAGTTATGCACTAGACACCTTTTATTTTCTAATATCCGGCGTTTTAGTTATGTGGATGGCAGCCGGCTTCGCCATGCTCGAAGCAGGCATGGTGCGCGCAAAAAACACTGCCGAGATTCTGATCAAGAACGTCTCACTGTTTGCCATTGCCTGCATCATGTATATGTTAGTTGGTTACAGCATCATGTACGGCGCATCAGACAGCGGCTTCATTCCAAATTTCGGATTTCTGATTGGTTCCGATCATACATTGGATGCAGTTCTGAAAGGTGGAGAGGATGCACCGTATTATTCCAAACTTTCAGATTTCTTTTTCCAGGTGGTATTTGTTGCTACTGCCATGTCTATCGTATCCGGTGCGGTTGCCGAACGCATGAAGTTGTGGGCGTTTCTCGCCTTCGCAGTGGTAATGACGGGCTTTATCTACCCGGTTCAAGGTTTCTGGAAATGGGGCGGCGGTTTTCTTGATGGTCTGGGTTTCCAGGACTTCGCTGGCTCCGGCGTTGTGCACATGTGCGGCGCAGCGGCAGCACTTGCCGGTGTTCTGCTCCTTGGCCCACGTAAAGGCAAATATGGCGCTAACGGTGTCGTCAACGCAATCCCCGGTGCCAACATGCCTCTGGCCACGCTTGGAACTTTCATTCTATGGATGGGTTGGTTTGGATTTAACGGTGGTTCAGAGCTTAAAATTTCCGACGTTGGCGAAGCCAATTCGGTTGCCTCCGTTTTCGTCAATACCAATATGGCAGCAGCTGGCGGCGTAATCGTGGCAATGATGGTAGCTCGACTGATGTTTGGTAAGACAGATTTGACTATGGCACTAAACGGAGCGTTGGCAGGCCTGGTTGCTATCACTGCCGAACCTCTTGCGCCATCGCCTTTGGTGGCGACTATTATTGGCGGTATAGGCGGTGCCTTAGTGGTGTTCTCTATCGTGTCTCTGGATAAACTGAAAATCGATGACCCAGTCGGCGCTATTTCGGTTCACGGCGTGGTCGGTATCTGGGGATTGATCGCAGTACTATTTTCCAATAGTGACGCAACCGTTACTGGCCAGTTGGCAGGTATTGCTACAATTTTTGCCTGGACATTTGTTATGGCCCTCATCGTCTGGTATGTAATCAAGATGGTTATGGGCATCCGCGTCAGTGAAGAAGAAGAATACCAAGGCGTGGACATCTCCGAATGCGGCCTGGAAGCCTACCCGGAATTTACTTCTTCGCGCTAAATCCTCCTCTCTCCCAGAAGCGCGACGGGCACCTCAGGGTGCCCGTTTTCTTTTTATCAGCACAAATCCCTTGCATTCATTAATGTAAAAACCAGATACTCGCTACCGATGAACAACAATAGATCCACGCGAGAAATAATAATTGAGCTCGGAACCAGACAAGCCTAAGGCCCAAATCGAAACAAGCAAGCCATTAAGCGCTATTGAAATCCTTGGTGCAACAGCATGTGGCTTTATCGCCATATTCATTACCACATGGATCAGCAACAAATTCATTGGTACCGGAGGTTCGCTTTATATGGTGGCCTCTATGGGTGCGGCTAGCGTGTTATTGTTTACCCAACCAAATAGCAGCATGTCCCAACCCTGGGCGCTGGTTGGCGGTCATCTGGTCTCATCAAGTGCAGGTGTCATGGCAGCATTACTTATTTCAGACCCCGCGCTGGCGGCGGCGACCGCCGTTGCACTCGCCATTGCAGGCATGCTGGCTTTTAGATGTCTTCATCCACCCGGCGGTGCAGCTGCATTGGGTGCAGTACTGGGAGGGGACAGCGTCACCTCCCTGGGATTTTATTACGTGTTAACGCCCGTACTGTTCAACGCCATCGTTTTGTTATGCTTGGCCGTGATTATCAACAATCTCTATCCTGGCCGACGCTACCCGCGAAGACGTTTTTAAACCATTTACACTACCGTTAAAGGCTGCCGTGACTACCATCACAGAAAGGTGGATTTGCTGTGTGTTTACAACCACACAGAAACAACGTTTTGGCCTTGTCTACGGTAACTTTAACCGGCGAGAAACCAGAACCCTTGTGCGAACCGTCGCAAAATGGCTGCTTCTTTGATTTACCACATGCACACCAGAAGTAATCTCCCGGTTCTACATCGACGGCATAGGGGCCTTTTTGTGCAATATCCGGCTTTGTCATTTTAACTCCTTACGTTTTATGACGAATAACTTCTACCTACAACAGCTATAAAAGCAAAAGTTGTTTTGCTACAGTTGGTTTGTACCAGAGATGCCGCTATTCAACAATGCGCAAAAATATCCACCATGACATGACGCAAAGTCGATTCACGCTATGGTTCCGTGATAAACGTCTGGAACGGGCGTATCGTGCCTCACATACACGCAGAACGCTTATGCTGGTGCGTCTTGCATTGATGTTGGGCGCTATTATTTACGCATTGTTTTCCATACTGGACTATATCGTTTTACAGGAAGAACAGCTGGAGGCGATTGCGATCCGCTTTGCTTTTGCCGTTCCTGCCTTCTTGATCGGCTTAGCCCTCAGCTTTACAGATTATTTTCGCGAACGACTACAGTTTCTTGTTGCTGCACTGGCTGTCGTTGCAGGGCTAGGCGTTGCAGTGATTTCGGTTTTATATCAGGAAAGCATGAGCGACCTGTATCTGGCTGGAACATTAATCCCAGTATTCTGGGCATTCATGTTTTCCGGCTTACGCTTCATTGCGATTGTGACTACCTGTGTCTTGCTAGTCGCTTCCTATGAAATAACATTGATTTTTTTCAGTGACTATTCGACGGAAACGCTTATCAGCTACAACTTTTTTCTCATCACGTTATCTCTGGTTGGTGTCATTGGCGGCTACACAATTGAACGCTACGCACGGCGAGATTTTATTCAATCGCGTATCATTGATGAAAAGCGACGTGAAAACGAACGATTGCTGCACAACATACTGCCATCTTCGATTGCCGCGAAACTTAAGCAAAATCCCGGGACAATCGCCGAACGCCACGAAGACGTAACTGTGATATTTGCCGATATCGTGAACTTCTCTTCTCTGGCGAGAAATCAATCAGCAGCAGAAACTGTCTCCATACTTGGCGCACTTTTCACCCATTTTGATTCACTATGCGATGAGTTTGGTCTGGAGAAAATCAAAACCATAGGCGATTGCTATATGGTAGCTGGAGGCCTGGACGAAGAACCGGGAAACGCTCACCCGGTTCTTCGTGCGGTGGAATTTTCACTTGCCATGTTGCGCCACCTAAAAGAGTTTAATACCACCGAAGGTTTAAAAATTTCTATGCGCGTGGGCATACACAACGGACCTGTCATCGCCGGAGTGATAGGTACAAAGAAATTTTACTTCGACATTTGGGGAGATACGGTGAACATTGCCAACCGTATGGAAAGTACCGGTATACCGGGTTGCATACAACTTTCAGCACACAGTTACGAAGTTGTTCGCCACGACTATTTCTGTGAAAAACGCTCTTCCGTCGAAGTCAAAGGCTTTGGACATATGAGCACTTACATACTCCGCCCGCCTTCGACTCCGCTGAAAAATACTATCGGCCTTGTTTCGACAACAAAACAAGCCCTACAAAACGGGCTACCGGAATTAACTGTCCAGTGACTTCATGATCTCCGGATAAAAGAACTCTGGCGCCGCCATTGCTGCGCGGTGAATAGCAGCATTGTAATACTGTGTACTGAAGGTTTTGGCCTCGGCATCTTTTTCGCGAAATTCACTAATTGGCCTGTCCTTGCATGCCAATGTAGTTGACCACCAACCTGAAGGATAAGTGCATTGAGGAAAAAAGAAGGTCATGGTATCGACGAAACCGCCGCCACGCATCGCCTTATACATACCCTTCAAGATATCCATGTGAATAAGAGGTGATTCGCTTTGCTGAATCAACATGCCATTACTGTCCAGCACGCGCATACATTGCTCAAAGAATGGTTTTGAAAACAAACCTTCCGCTGGGCCAACTGGATCAGTGCTATCGACGATAATCAAATCATAACTCGCATCAGCAGCGTCCTTGATCCACTGCACGCCATCAATAAACATTAGCTCTGCGCGCGGGTCGTCATTGGATTCGCAAAGCTCCGGAAAGTGTTTTTCCGCCATGCGCGTGACCTGCTCGTCGATATCAATCTGTTGCACGGTTTCCACTTCAGAGTGTTTCAACACCTCACGCAGCGTGCCGCAGTCTCCACCGCCGATAATCAGCACCCTTCTGGGGTTAGGATGAGAGAACAAAGCCGTGTGGCTAATCATCTCATGGTAGATAAAGTTGTCTCTCTGGGTCAGCATAATACAGCCATCAATGACCATCAGATTACCGAAGCCTTTGGTGCTGAAGATTTCAATATGCTGAAACTCGGTCTGTATATCCTCGAGTTTCTCATTGATTTCAAAAGCAAAGGCACTATTTGAGATCTTGCTGACCTCAGACCACCAGTCTCCCGACAATGTCATTCATGGACTCCAAAAGAATAGGATTTAAAAAGGGAGCTCATTATAATGGCACACGCCTCAGAATTTCTAATTTTGTCACTCGCAGTAAAGAGAATCGTCTATGAAATGGTCTACCCAGGATTCCCGTAACACCTATAACATCCATCACTGGAGCAGCGGTTACTTCGATATTAATAGCGATGGTAACGCCTGCGCCCTGCCTCAAGGGAAAGACGGTCCTGCTATTGACCTGTTCCGCATTGCCCATGAAATTAAGGACAGCGGTCTGACGTGGCCAGTCCTCGTTCGCTTTACAGATATCCTGCATCAACGGGTGGGCGAATTGTGTGGAGCCTTTGATCAGGCCATCAGGTCGCAGGAATATAAGGGCCACTACACAGCAATCTACCCGATCAAGGTCAATCAGCAGCGAACTGTCGTAGAGCATCTGTTGTCATCCGATCGAAAAAACGTTGGCCTGGAAGCAGGTAGCAAACCCGAACTGATGGTCGTGCTTGCGCACAGTCGCAGCAATACAGACACGATCATCTGCAATGGCTATAAGGACCGTGAATATATCCGACTGGCCCTGATAGGGCGCAAACTCGGTCATCGTATTTACATCGTTATCGAAAAACTCTCCGAACTTAAACTGATACTTGAAGAAAGCGCCAGCCTGGGAATCGAGCCACTACTTGGCGTGCGTGTGCGTCTGTCATCCATCGGCAAAGGCAAATGGCAGAACACCGGTGGCGAAAAGTCCAAGTTTGGGCTGTCGTCCTCTCAAGTACTAGAAGTTGCCGAACAACTCAAAGCACATAAGGCCGAACACACCCTGCGTCTGGTTCACTGTCATCTCGGGTCGCAGCTGGCCAATATTCGCGATATCCAAAAAGGCTTAAGCGAAGTTGCGCGTTACTATGCAGAACTACATAAACTCGGCATCCCGATCGAGACCGTCGATATCGGCGGAGGCCTGGGTATCGATTACGAAGGCACTCGTTCCCGAAATTATTGTTCGATGAACTACAGCATTCAGGAATACGCCAACGATGTTGTGCATAGCCTGTGGCAAATATGCGACGATAAACAACTGCCGCATCCAAACATCATTAGCGAATCGGGACGTGCGCTAACAGCGCATCACGCTGTTTTAATCACTAATGTCGTCGATCAGGAAACAACAGCCAATATGGCGCCGCCTACTCGGCCAGACAACGATGCGCCGATTGTCATTCATAACATGTGGCACACGTATAGCGAATTGAGCGACAGATCAGAACTCGAAGCCTATCACGACGCCATTCATTTAATATCTGAAGCACAGACCGCTTTTCTACATGGTCTGGTGTCTCTGGAGCAGCGCGCCCACGCCGAACAACTGTATACGGCAATTTGTCGCAAAATCCAGCCAATGTTACAGAGTTCACGTCGCAGCCATCGTGAGATTCTTGATGAGTTGAACGAAAAACTTGCGGACAAGTTTTTCTGCAATCTTTCTATTTTCCAGTCTATGCCTGACGTATGGGCAATCGATCAAATCTTTCCGATCATGCCACTGCATCGTCTTGATGAGCAGCCTGAACGCCGCGCGACCATTCACGATATGACTTGCGATTCAGACGGTGCCGTAGAACATTATGTTGATTGCGATGGCATTGAATCGACCTTACCAGTGCACAGTTTCGCCACCGGAGAAACATATCTATTCGGTATTTTTCTAGTTGGCGCTTACCAGGAAATTCTCGGTGATCTGCACAATTTATTCGGTGACACGCATTCGATTAACGTCGAACTAAACATAGACGGAAGTTACCACTTTGCCGAAGCAGAGGAAGGTGATACCGTGAACGAGGTATTAAGTTACGTGCATTACAACAAGGATGTCTTGATGCAGCGGTATCGCAGCAAGCTTGGGCTGTCAGAACTTGACGATGTTGAATCTCAACAAATTCTGAGTGAACTGGAGGCTGGCTTAAACGGCTATACCTATTTGGAGGATTAAGTGGAAATACTAATAATCAGCAACCCTGAGACTTCAAAACTAAAACAACTGGGCGTGCATAACTGGCCCATATGGGAAAAAGAAAAATCAACATTTCCCTGGCACTACAACGAAACAGAGGTGTGTTACATTTTGGAAGGTGAAGTGACAGTAAAACCCAAAGATGGCACCACGGTTACCTTGGGCAAGGGTGACCTGGTAACCTTTCCTAAAGGTCTTGATTGCTCCTGGGAGATCACTCAGGACTTAAGAAAGCACTATAGTTTTACTGGCTAGTTTTCTGATCTGGTGGCGGCGAATTTTTGCCGCCACCGTGTTGACACGAGACTAATCACGTGGGCGACACAATACCTCAACCAGCTTGTCTTCAAGTTCAATCCTGTCGGCAAGCTTCTCACCCAACATCGACAGCTCATCTTCCAATTGCGATAGATCATCACAATGTTCAGGCGTGTCATAACGATCATTGAAATCGAGAATTTTCTGGGTGGAATCTTCAATATGGGGATAAACATGCTTAGCCAGCTTCGCAACCGACATTCTACGCTCCTGATTCGCATCAAAAAAACGATAGAGTCGGAAATGCGCGTCGGCAGTGTAGTCTATGAGCGACTGGCAAAAACGTTGAAGCAAATCGACGAGCTCCGGCGTTGAGGAAAATGGTCGGTGGGCGGCCAACTCTCCGTACAAGGCCAGCATCTCGGTGCGATGACTAACCAACTGCTCTATGGCCCGATGGGATTCAGCACGACGTTCAATCAAGACTTCTTTTGTATTCACGACCATTTCCTCTCGTTCAACGTTATTTCGTGAGCAATCTGCATCTACCATGCCGACTAGCTAATATCGGCGCTGAAAGTACACCTCCAGGCTCGGGTATAATTTTATCTTACTTTCTATACCTATATGCCCACTTTGTTCAACCAAAATATCCACACCAACTTTATAAAATGAATTAATAGGCCCATTCCATGAGGCTTGTGCTGTCACTTGGCCTGTACCCCCTCCCTGCTGAGCGTAGGCACCCACTGCGGTTTGCAGCCGTATATTTTGGCTCAGCGCGATCTGCGTGAGCACTTCTGTTTCCAGAGTGTGCAAGCGCAGTGAAAATTCCTCCGCATCTCCACGGCCCAAATCATATTGATACGATGTTCGATGCGCCAGACGCAGTCGTTTCCATTGAGGGCTAACCAGATTGAGACTCAGACCAACTATTGCTCCTGAACCCGATAGATCTTCGTTACCGACATCTGACATCCAATAACGACCTGCAAGCAATCCGAGATGCATATGCGACCGGAAATAGCTTTCTAACAACTCTGTGCGAACACCAGTCGCGTATCCAAGCTTTACCGGCGTGCCAGAGCCAATAAGCACGGGCATCCTCAGCAATGAAAATGAAAACGCCAGCGGATCAGAATGCCAGTGATTGAAAATATAGTTGGACGCAAATAGCTGCCCGCTAGACATACCCCAGCCCAATCCAAATAAGGCGAAGATTATTCGACGTTGTCTTTTTTGAACGGCAATTCCTCCTCCAGCGCCTCGCAATATTCACGCATATACGCCCTTTCCCTGTCGAGAAAGTCTGACACGACGCGTCGAAATCCCACATCTTCCAGCCAGTGCGCGGACCAGACTGAAGTTGGATAAAACCCCCGGGAAATTTTATATTCTCCCTGAGCACCGGGCTCGAATCGCGCCAGTTTATTCGCGATAGCGTATTCAATGCCCTGATAATAACAAAGCTCAAAGTGCAGACCAGAAAACTGTTGATGGCAGCCCCAATGTCGACCGTACAGGGTATCGTTACTTTTGAAAAAAATGGCCGCTGCGACATAGTTCTTATCTTGTCGCGCCGCGACAACGATGAGTTGCTCGCCCATGCTTCGGGATATTTCCTCAAAGAATGTTTGCGTCAACGTGGGCACACCTCCCTTGTCCAGAAAAGTGTCTCGATAGAAAGGATAGAGTTGCTGCCAATGTGAGTGATTGAGCATATCACCATGCAGTATCTCTATGTCGATACCCGCTTCCTGTACTCGCCGTCGTTCACGCAAGACTTTCTTGCGTTTACGGGAGCTGAATTCGGCAAGAAAGTTTTCAAAATTTTCATAGCCATTATTACGCCAATGAAACTGACAGGCCTGACGGAGCAACATTCCTTGCGCTTGCAACACCGCATGCTCAGTGTCGTGTGGAAACAAGCAATGAAAGCCGGATAAGCTCTGCTGCTGCACAAATGCATGCATGGCCTCCAACAAAGCGCTACGGTAGCGCACCACATCTCTCCCCGGCGCTACCAATAGGCGAGGCCCAGTGGCCGGCGTGTATGGGATCGCACATACAAGTTTCGGGTAGTACGCCATCCCGCTACGCTGATAGGCCTCAGCCCAGGCCCAGTCGAATACCAGCTCGCCGTACGAATTTGTTTTTATATACGCAGGCATTGCTGCAACCAGTTTCCCTTTTTCCTCAATGACAAAATGTGCAGGAATCCACCCAAGGGCTTCACCTACGCATCCACATTGCTCCAAGCCATTCAGAAACTCATAGCGAGTAAAGGGGTACAATTTTCCTGTTAATGTCTGCCATGACTCGGGCGATATTTGACAGAGCGAATTGAGAATCTTTATTTCCATAAATTAGCCAAGGAATCATCTACTGTTATGTCTGCTTCTGCCGGCGATTTTACCGCAAAACTAAAGGAACACTATTTGGAAGCCTTGCCGGGCATGCTTGACGAACTGGAATCCAGCATTGTTGACATGGAAAACAGTAGCAATCCGCGCGAGAGTTACTTCTCTATTTACCGACAAATACACAGCATGAAGGGTAGTGGTGGTACTTACGGCTTCCCGATCATATCTACGGTATGCCACCAGTTTGAAGACTACTTATCGACACTGGAAAAAAACAGCTCCTTCAGTCGAACGGAAATCAACAACATACTCGCCTATGCCGACGTGCTCAAACTCACCTGCGACAAAATCGCCGCAGGCGATACCAGCGTTCACTCTCTCACCTTCGCCCTCGACAAATTGCGCTTTAACGGTAAACGCCCCGCGCTCAAGGGGCTGTTGATCGAAAACTCCAAGATAAATTACGAACTCATAACCCGTGTATTGGGCGAACAAATGGATATCAACCTATCTCACTGCCGTGACGGCCTTGAAGCTTTACAGCGTTTGACCCATGAAAAATTCGATTTCGTGATTACTTCCAGGGAAGTTTCCTCCCTTAATGGTTACGCTATCATCGCCGCCACCAAATTGGGTAGCAAAGTCAATCAGAACATCAAGGCTGCGGTTATTACCAGCGATGATAAGCCGGTACCGAAATCGGAAAACTTTGTGGATAAGACTATTCACAAAGATGGCGAGCTATTCAAATCCATTACCGAATTTGTCAAAAACATTACTCCGCAATAGAATCGGCTCTATTAGGATTTTCCCAGGCTAGTCGATGGCGGATTCTCTGCGAAAAAGTTTTTTCTCCCTGCGCATCCCATCCGAGGAATTCATTCGGGTCTATGAGGGGTCCGCAAAATACGTGGTTACGCGCTCTTACGATGGACGCAACATCCGTTTTCCAGCGAACATTTTGCGCCAGTTTCTAACCCATGATGGTATTTTTGGCGAATTTGTCATCTACTATGACCAACACAATAAATTCCAGGAAATAAAAAAAATCGGCTGATTTAAGTCGACGTTAAGTAATAAAGCATACAAAAACCCCTTTAAAACCAATAAGAACGAGTATCGACAGAAATTTGTATGAAAAATTTCTTAATTTTCATACAATGTTGCCCTGGTCGCCGGACAAACAGATTTCTCCCTACTGCTTCAGTCGTTGTAGGAATCTGCCGTTATAAGCCCGAGAATAAAAGAATTATGTGGGGATTGCATAACGGGGCGACTTAGAAGATTTGTTGATGCAAATTTACAAGAAGCTGGGAAGATGCAATACAGAAAGACACAACTCGCCTTATCCTTAAGTGGGGCGCTCTTAATTTCGTCAATGCTTGATGTTATCTCACCTGCAATGGCACAGGTGGATATCCCCAATCGCAGTGATCGTCGTCCAAACCTGTCGCTGGATCCGTTTGAGCGCGCGCGTGAGGCAATGAAGAACTTACCCAATACTTCCCAGCCAAGCAGGACAGAACCTGAACCAGAGCCCGTGCGTGAACGTGCACAACCGGAAGAACCGCGATCAAGCATCGCTCCCGCGCCCGTCGTGGAAGCCCCGGCATTAGCACCCACAAAGGCATCTGAGCCCGAAGAGCCCGCTGAAGCTTTTTCCTACGGATTAATGGCCGTAGCCGATTATTTCAGCTTGGCCAGTGGTGGCTTAAACCAGGCTGCAGACCCGAATGAAGCGGTGAAGAGCGGTAGCGCATTACTCCTCGACATTAGCGGAGAAATTGATACCGAGGCAGCCGGTTACTGGAAGAATGGACTTTTTTCCGCCCAATTCGTCGTATACGGAACAGTCAGCGCAACTAGCCCAGGCGATATCGTGGGGGATTTCCATGGTTTGAGCGGCAATGACGCAGGACCAGACCCCTTGTACAAAATTTACGAAGGCTGGTACCAGCATTCATTTGATCATGGAAAGGCTTCGATTCGCGTCGGAATTCAGGACTGGAACTCCGAGTTTTATATCTCTGAGTTCGCCAATCTGTATATGAACGGAACACCTGGTATGGGCGGTGTTGTGAATATGGCAGGACCTAGTACTTTCCCCGCCACGTCTTTGGGGTTTCGTTTTCTGAGCGAGCTTACAGAAAATTCCTATTATCAGATCTCCGTTTTCGACGCGACACCGGATGAAGGTGGTATTGTTGCCGTCAATCTCAGCAATGACGATGGTTTTTTCAGCTCTATGGAACTTGGCATGAGCAATGCCGAGCCAGGGGAAGAGGGCTATTACCGCATTGGCGGAGGTATGTGGTTTTTGCGCACACTGATTTCTGGCTATGTCGGTACATCTGAAGAGGATGAACTTATTCCCCCATCCGGTGACCCGGTTGCTGTGAATACGGGCTCATTTGATCCACAGAGTGGGACATATGGTGCCTATGTATTCGGTGAAATGGCCATTGGTGATCGCATTGGTGTGTTCGTCAAGGCCGGCTGGGCCGATCCGCGTTACAATCGTTACAGCCTGTATGGTGCAGCGGGTGTGAATTATTCAGGACTGGTCCCCGGTCGCGTAGACGACGTTCTCGGCATCGCCGTGAACCACACGCAACAGTCAAAACAATTCCTATCCGACAATTGGGACAATGACAACGATGTCCAGTCGAGCTTCACCTACGAAACCAATATTGAGCTAACCTATTCGGCTCAGATTAATGATTGGCTGATGATACAGCCAGATTTTCAGTACATTATGCAACCCGCTATGCAATACGGCATTACCAATGCCGCCGTTGTAGGCATCCGGGTACAAGCGGAATACTGATTACCCTTTAGCTTCCTGCCTCGCAAAACGATATAGAAAACAGATATCTATTGTTTTCGCGCAGGGCCTCAGTTGCACACAGACAGCCATCCTAAAAGTTTCCAGTGGCAGGGAAAATACCCTGTTTTTTCAGCTATATACATTATAATCTGGCTGATATTGCAGGCATTTACGCCAGTTTTAGCAGAAGAACAATTCGAAGACTTCGACCACCTTGCCACGGGATTTGATCTCGTCGGACGCCATTTACAGATCAGTTGCGAGTCCTGCCACGTCAATCGTATATTTCGCGGCACACCTCGCCTGTGTTCAGGCTGTCACAATGGCCAGATTGCTCAGGCCAAATCACCCAATCATGTACCTACCAAACAGGAATGTGACAGCTGCCATCAGCCTACTGGGTTTTATGCCTCGGCACGTATGGACCACACGGGTATCGAGACAAACTGCCTGCGCTGTCACAATAGTGTTTTTGCAAGTGGCAAACATGTCTACCACATACCTGTTAGCGAGGACTGCGAGACCTGCCACGGCATTGGCACCAGTTGGGTGCCTGCGCTCTTTGATCATGTCGGTATTTACAACAATTGCCAGCAGTGCCATGACAACCTGCATACCCGCGGCAAACACCCGCAACACATCACCAGCACCACGGCGTGTGAGGCTTGCCACAACCGCACAGGCTGGCTGCCTGTGATGAATGTCGATCATCAGGAAGTCATAGGGCAGTGTAATAGCTGTCACAATCACGCGATCGCTGAGGGAATGCCACAAAACCATATTCCCACGGTATTGCAATGCAATGCGTGCCACACCGATACCGGAGTCACCTGGCTTATCCAGGCAGGATTCGCAGCTGTCCACGCTGCGCTGACAGGTGACTGCTCAAGCTGCCACAACGGCCAGTACGCAAGCGGAAAATCGATTAACCATTTGCCGACCACACAGGCATGCGAAGCCTGCCACAGCCCCAGCGCGCCAGACTTTGCCACCGTAACGAAAGTTGATCACAACGAAGTCACCGCAACCTGCGCAAAATGTCATACCGGTGCGATTGCACCGGGCAAAAACGATACACATATTGCGTCATCGAATCATTGCAGTAGTTGCCACAGCGTGTTCAGTTTCACTAGTGTGAGCCTGGTCGATCACAACGAAGTTCGAGGTTCCTGCGCCAACTGTCATGACAATTCAACAGCGCTTGGAAAATCGGCAGGACATATAGCAACTACGGAATCCTGCGATATTTGCCATAGCGTTAGTGGATGGTTGCCCACGCAATTCAATCACAGCACCATCGGTAATACAGCCTGTCTTTCCTGTCATGACGGCACCAGCGCCCGCGGCAAAGGTGTATTACATGTCAGCAGCAGTGATGATTGCCAGATCTGCCATCGTGCCGGCGGTAACTGGAGTGTATTCGCACTTGATCATAACAATCTGTTTGGCACCTGCAGCAGTTGCCACAATAATGTCAGTGCACGAGGTAAGCATGCGACACATATTCCGACAACAAATGAGTGCAACGATTGTCACAACAGCACCAGCAGTTGGTTAGTCATTACCTTCAATCACCAGGGTATCGTCAACGGCTGTGATACCTGCCATAACAATGTCAGCCTGGCAGGCAAACCTATTGGCCACATCTCGTCAACCAACCGTTGTGAGGCGTGCCATGCCACGAATGTCTGGAACCCGGTTTCCACTGTTCAGCACACCGAGATTTTAGGTAATTGCCAGACTTGTCATAACAATGTGATAACCTCCGGAAAATCAGTCAACCATATTTCCAGTACTGATAATTGCGGCAATTGCCACCAAAATCCGGGAAGCTGGTTAATCGGCCTTAAAGTTGATCACGGGGAAGTGAGAGGCACATGTGCCGGTTGCCATCCCAACAAACCGATCACTCATATTGCCACCACCAATCGTTGCGGTAATTGTCACACTTCATTTGGCTGGGTTCCCGCCCTCGCTGTTGACCACAACGAGGTACTGGGTAGCTGCGAAACCTGTCACAGCCCACCCGGCAGCCATGTCAGCGTCGGTGTCGTAAATAATTGTCAGAACTGCCACTCGACCGCAAGCTGGCGCAATCCGTCCAGTCGCCTACCTTAACCACACGACTAAGCCATAGGCGCTCAATTAGGCTAAAATAGCGCAAACGTAAATTAAGAGGTGTTATGTGGAACGTTTTACCATGTCACTGGAAGATGATCTCGCGGCACAGTTCGATGAGTTCATCAAAGAGAAGGGGTACTCCAACCGTTCCGAGGCCATGCGCGATCTCATCAGAACACGTATTGAAAAAGAACGTCTGAACTCAGATACGCAGGGCGCGTGTGTTGCGACCTTGAGTTATGTTTACAATCATCACGAAAGTGAGCTGGCCAGTCGTCTGACATCAGCACATCATGACCATCACGATTTAACTATGTCCACCACACATGTACATCTCGATCATGACAACTGTCTTGAAATGGTTATTTTGCGCGGCAAAATTAGTGATGTGCAGCAATTCTCCGATTCAGTTATGGCGGTGCGCGGTGTTCGACATGGGAGTTTACATATGGTCCCGGTGACAATCACTGAGGTATCACATCACGAACACGGACATTCACATACCCATAGCTCGCCAACTACCTGAACTTTGCCAGGCATATAGCAACTGATAAATACATTGAATATACTGGCGTCATATCAGCCAAGACGTTTACGCCATGGATATAGACAAAAAGTCCGGCCTGGTTTTCCAGGCGCGTTATGTACAGTCTCCCAATTGCGATGACAGGCCGCTGGATACCGCAGTCGATCTACTCGTCATACACAACATCAGCCTGCCTCCCTATCAGTTCGGTGGCCCGGAAATCGAACAATTTTTTACTAACTCCCTGGACCATGCCCAACACCCTTTCTTTGAAGAGATCCGTGAGATGCGCGTGTCTTCACATTTTTTTATCCGTCGTGATGGCGAGATCGTGCAGTTTGTACCCACTTGCAAACGCGCATGGCACGCGGGTGTCTCGCAGTTTTGCGGCAGAGAGCGTTGCAACGACTTCTCACTTGGCATCGAGCTTGAGGGCAGCGATTTTGTGGAATTTGAGGACGCCCAGTATTTGTCGCTCACCCGCCTGAGTCGTCTGCTTATGATGGCTTATCCGGGGATAAAACCGGAAAACATTGTTGGACACAGCGATATCGCCCCACAACGAAAAACTGACCCAGGCCCATACTTCAACTGGGAACGACTGCGTAATGGACTTGGCTAATGTGTGTTCCTTTACGCCGCTTGATGTATGATAGAGCGCACTCATATCGAAATATCAGGACTCTTGAATGACCCTGCTCGCAATTATCGCCGCCCTTTTTGGTGAACGTTTCATTGGTTCAGTACAGGAATTCCGCCAGTTTCAGTGGCTGGCTGATGCAGGTGAGTGGATACGCCGACAGTCATCTGGACTGGATAGCTGGATTGGCGCAATACTGATTCTGCTCCTCGCAGGCACCATTGTTGAGCTGGCGTACCTGTGGCTGTCAAAAGGATTCATAATACTCGGCTTCGTGGCAGCCACCGCTGTGCTTTTGTTCTGCATAGGTCCGCGCTCGTTTTATGACCAGATCAAGTCCTTCTGTGATGCTTACAGCAACGGAAACGAAGACAGCGCGTATTGGTATCTCAGCAATCTCAAAGATTCAGCGCTGACGGATGAAGATGAAAGATATTTGGCCAAGGCGGCGCTTGAGGCCGCGTTCGTTGCAGTTAACAATCGCCTGCTCGGGGTGATTTTCTGGTTTGTGATACTTGGCCCATTTGGCGCGGTAATCTATCGCATCAGCGGCGACTTTCACAGACTCGAAGAAGAAGGTGATCAACGCTCTCAACTCTATGCGGCATTTGATCGCATACATTACCTGCTCAATTGGCCGAGCTCACGACTTGTATCCATAAGCTACGCAGCAATGGGCAGTTTCGTCGAAGGTATGTCTCACTTAAAACGTAGTGCCTCACCTACAAGCAACTGGCCGGACCCCAATGAGCAATTGCTTGTGAGCAGCGGTCTCGGCGCTCTGGACCTGAAGCAGGAGCAAGCCACCGAGATCGGCTGCGATCAAATATTTAGCGGATTAGCCCTGTTGAGAAGATCCGTTGCCTTCTGGGTGGGGGTAATTGCATTATTGACTTTGGCTGGTTGGCTGGGTTGATCCAATGCAACACCCCATGACGGGTAGATGCCAACCACATACAGTAAATAAATAGTAGTTCGCTCAAAATCGTTGCCCACAGAGGCAAAGCCATTGCCAGTATTGCGCCTATCATTATTAATTTATAACTAAAATAAACAATGGTTAGATTGCGCAATTGCATAAGCGTTTTGCTGCTTACCGTCACCGACTCAGGCAGCAGCTCCAGACTATCTCCCAGTATGCCCACGTCGCTCACTTCATACACTTTGTTTCGTTGAAGTGCTCTTACACAAAACTTGAGCAATCCTTCGCTGAGTAAAACAGACTCGCGTGAACTGACGACCGCACTGAAACGACGATTGTCTTCATGCGCTAATATTTGAGACTTATCACTTTGGGACAAATCTGCTTTAACCGAATCAAACCCCATGCGATAAGCAAGCTTTCCAGAGGAAATTTCATTATCTTCCGTCAGCAAAATCAAGCGTTCGACATTCAATGCGTGCAGCCCGTCCACGGAAAGCGCAATATCATTTTGCAACGGATCAACAACATTAAACATACCAATGATGTTGTGCTTATTAGCGAGAAACAAAACATCAACGCCATCTTGTTGCCAGCGTTCGAGTCGGTCGTTAATGGTTTGCGTTACCAGACCATTTTCCTTCATCAGTCGAAAGGTACCGAATAAGTATTGCTCTCCACCTAACACACCAGCGAAGCCCTGCTCACCATACTGTTTCAGATCCTCAACTGCTTGACGCGACAACTGCTCATTTCTAGCTCTCTGAACAACCGCTCTAAAATAATCGTGTGCATTTCTTGGCACCAGGCTACGTGCAGTTTGCAATAGAGACTTAACAGATTCACCACTAAGTGAAATCACTTCCTCAACGTGAGCAGCACCCTGTGTAATCACGCCCTGCTTGTCAAAATATAACTTCCTAAGATTTGCCAGACGGGAAAAATGCACGCCTTGCTTTACTAATACGCCACGTTCGGCCAGATAGATCAGCGTTAACAGCGCCCGCCCCTGAATAGTGCTGGTGATTGCAGCTGGACCACTGATTAACAACAAGGCAAGTGCAACAGACACCGAGTATCCTGTATTCAACGCGGGTGAATAAATGGCCCAAAGTAAAGCTAAACCGGCACAAAAACACGCAGCAGAAAAAACGATTGCCACTTTACGGATGCGTTCCAATTCAGGAAAAACAGAATTAACCGATTGATGAAAACCTTGCAAAAAAACTGACCAGCGACTGTCTTGCTGCGAGCTGGTAACACTCACTTGAACTTCGCCCTCTAGTAAACGCCAACCAGCATAAACTTTGTCGCCTTTGCTCAGTCTTCCCGAAATTCTCTCCAGCTTGTTAAAACCTCGAAAGCTGGCGCTGCCCGTTGTGATCTCACCGTCCACCGCCACATACTCTCCAGCTTTTACAAGTAACGTCTGACCTGGCTGAACGTTTGAGGAACACTCACAAACAGTTTTTTCATTGTCTAACAAATAAGCATTCGCAGGGAGTCGCTGACGCAGGGCAAATATACGCGTTCTAATGTAGCGAAAGAATTGACGCTCAAAAAATGCTGCGCTGGAAAACATCGTTACCACCAGCGCCGATTCAAACCACATATGATAAAAATTGGCGATCATGGTCAACAACAAAATCACACTGGCGTGATTCACTTTTCGTTTATGAAATGCGCCTATCACACCATCTTCAAGCAGAGGCCAAATACCTGCAAGTATGGCAATAAAAAACGGTACGATCGCCCATGACTGCCACACAGAGGTCAAACTGTCCAGAACACAACCCATTAGTAACATCAGCGCCGCCACTACGGCACAATAATCCCGCAGGTTTCGCAATCGTTCCTTGACGACTCTGTTCTGCAGACGTGATGCAATATTGTGTTTATCGAGAGCACACACAAAACTGGAAGGGTTAACGCTGCTATCGTGCAAAATGCGCAAGTGCCCGCTGGCAACATCGAGGAAGAAGTTTCGCAAACCCGGCTGATTGCTCATGATCTTTTGGATGACTGCGCGTGTTTTCGCATCGATATCTGCAATGATGTCGAGATCAGCCTGAAATACACCTTGCTCTATCAACACCCTAATACCCTGTCTTTGAACAAATGTTATTAGAGCCGACTCATAATAGGAATCTTTCGCATTTGCAATTAAGGTTGCATCTACAAAATCCACCACAATCGAGTCGTCGCCAAATTCTTGGCGCAACTGTTTTTCAAGATTCGCCGCCTTACGTGGCGTAGTAAGTCCATCAAGTTCCAACACTAATTGCTGCATATTCGGTTTACCATTAATAGAAGTAATCGCTTACATCGCGTTTTTTTGCGAATCCTCTCAAACAATCATCACCAGAATGCAGCAACCATACCCAATCTGGCGCATAATCTGCCTTATCAATTTCCAAATTTTGTATTTCTAGAATTGATAGATATAATGGCGAGTCCCTTTATTTAAGGGACTAAATTCAGGATTCGCATATGTCATCACACAAGACATTAAACGCAGTGGCGCTAGGTGTGCTTTTAGCACTGGCAAATGGCTGCGCAACCAGCATCAAGGAAATCAAGGCGTCTCCAGAGAAGGAAGATGTCGTGCGCCTTCAGGCCATGCCTACCAATGAGGCCATAATGGAGGCGGAAACCTATATTACCCGTTCACGTGAAAGCGAACTGGATTTCCTTACGCCCCAACATTTCGATCTCGCCACCCAGGCAATCACTGAAGCCAAGGATATGTTAGCGCAGAACCAGCCACGGCAGCATGTCGTACAAAAGGTTGCTGTCGCAGAAGCCATGTTAAAAAACGGCGAGCGTGTTGCGCGTCAAATAAAGGCGACGCTTGCGGACGAACTGACGATCAAATCCAATCTGGATGAGCTAAACGCCGGCGAGATATATCGTGGCGAATACGGCAGTCTGATTGCACGGCTAAACAACATAATTCGTCAGGTTGAAGAAGGTAAACGCGCCGAAAAAGAAGAACGCGAGAGTCTTCTCGCCGAGATGAGTAAGCTTGAAAAGAAATCCATCACATATAGTGCATTAAAAGAACCCAAAGAGATATTAAAGCGCGTTAAATACCGCGGCGGCGCCGAGCTTGCGCCACAGACCTATAACGAGGCGCTTGAGGTATATCGCAAGGCCGAAGAATTTATCAATCTCAATCCTCACATGCGCGCAGCCGTCGAACAATTGTCAGATGAAGCGCTATTTGCCGCCAAAAGGGCTCTATATATAGTGGAAGAGGTCGCATCTCTCTCTCACAAAATCAGTATGTCTATGGAGCAGGTGGTACTTGATGAAGAATATCGGCTTTCGCGTGTCGCGCAGGCTTTGTCCACTCATGACGTGAGAGACAATCCATTAGAGGTTCAATCAGAATTACTGGCGCGTTATGTTGAAGAGCTATCTACACAGCAGAAACGTCAGGAAGACCTGGTAATTGCCTTACGAGATACCTTGATCAAGGTGAGAGATTCATCGACGCCGGAAGCAGTGAATGCCTCCATCCGCAAGTTAAAGAAGGAGAACGGCGAGTTGGTCGCCAAAGATGCGCTTTACTCGGCAAAAGTCTCGCAATTACAAGCAGAATTGGAAGCCAAGGAAAGCCAACTTGCGCTGACAAATAATAGGCTGGAGCGTACCGAAAAGGCATTAACCATGTCCGAAATGGAAAGCCAGGCACTTAGCATGACGGTACAACAGCAAAAACAGCAGGCGGCAGAACTCAACACTCCTCCTCAGGCGGAAACACTCACCAAAGAAAGTGCCAATGAAGAAGATAGTAACTCGCTAGCGGATGCCGATTCTGGTGAAGTCGCGAGTCAGGAAGTGGCCTTCGGAGACGAAGTAAGCGCACCAACTGTAGAAAATACCGTTGAAGAGACAAATGAGGCTCCGCAAGCTATAGTCGAAAACGAAGTGGACGACGAGAGCAAGACAACTGAGCCAAACAATCAAACAAGCCCACTTGCACCTGAACCAGTAGCCAGTGCACCTATAATTGATAAACCCGTCTCCGCTATCATTGCAGAATTAAACGCGGAAGAGCCCACCGCTGTTCAAGCAGACCCGGTTAAGACGTCCACCGAGCAAGCAGCAAAACCTGAAGCACTTGCTGCCGGCAATTAAAGCGACAACGATTGGCCGATCAGCAACCCCGAATTGGACTGGCACTCGGTAGCGGCTCTGCACGGGGCTGGTCACACATCGGTGTCATCCGCGAACTCCAGGACATGGGAATCGAACCGGAGATAGTATGCGGCACTTCGATAGGCTCTCTGGTTGGAGCAGCTCTGGTCAAAGGTGATCTTGACCGCCTCGAACGCTGGGCGCAGCAACTCACCAAATCCAGCCTGATAAAATTTCTCGACCTCTCGCTATTAACCGGTGGCGGTTTCATTGAAGGCAACAAATTATTTGAATTTCTCAGTCAACATCTGGGCGATATCGCCATAGAAGAACTCGAAAAGCCTTTTGCCGCAGTCGCCTGTAATCTCGGCACCGGACAGGAAGTGTGGTTTCAAAAAGGTTCTTTATTTGATGCCGTAAGAGCGTCCTCCGCTCTACCTGGACTGTTTACCCCCGTTCAATATCAAGACACCTGGCTAGTAGATGGGGGCTTAGTGAATCCCGTACCTATCTCAGTGTGTCGCGCACTCGGCGCTGAAAAAATCATAGCTGTAAATCTAAACGGCGACATTGTTGGCAAACACATGCCGCGTAAAAATAATATTCCCAACCTGCCAAGCTCCATCGATCACGACAAGGAAACCGGCATGTTGCAACAGTGGATGAAAAGCCTACGCGACCGGGCAAACCACATGGTCAACAACCACTTCGATGAACACACCGAAGCACCAGGTTTGTTTGATGTTATGGCTGGATCAATAAACATCATGCAAGATCGCATCACGCGCAGCCGCATGGCTGGAGATCCGCCGGATGTCATCATTAGTCCGCGCCTGTCACATCTTGGATTAATGGAATTTGATCGCGTCGATGAAGCCGTTGAAGCTGGACGCAAAGCTGTACGTGCGCAGAAAAGTGTTATCGAGGAATTGGTCAAATCACTATGAGTCAAATAGCAGAACAACGCATTAGCATATCCGGGCCGGCAGGCACGCTTGAGGCTGTTGTCTCTATTCCGGAAGAATATAACCAGTTTCATGCTGTCAGCGTGGTCTGTCATCCGCACCCACTACATGGCGGCACAATGGACAACAAGGTCGCGCACACCCTAGCCAAAGCATTTAATTCGCTAAATGTTCCCGCAATACGTTTTAATTTTCGTGGCGTCGGCAAGAGCACAGGACAGTTTGCCGAGGCAATTGGCGAGACCGAGGATGCGCTTGCCGTCATTCACTACGCTCAATCTCAGTTTCCAGATCACGATATCTGGTTAGGCGGATTTTCTTTTGGGGCATATATCGCATTACGCGTGTCGCAACAAATTGAACTGGCGCAGTTAATTACTGTTTCTCCAGCTGTGAATCTTTACGCATTGGACGACTACCGTTCGCCGACCTGTCCCTGGCTGTTGATTCAGGGTGAGGACGATGAAATTGTGCCGGTCGAAAGCGTTAAAACCTGGGCAGACCAGGTGCAACCACCTCCGCAACTTCATCTAATGCCAGAAACCGGACATTTTTTTCACGGTCGCCTAATCGATCTGCGGGACGCTATTATTCATCACCTGGAACAGACTACTTAGTGGAGCCTCTTATATGACACTGCTTTGCGCTATGAGTGAATTACAGGAAAACACGCCACGCGGATTCAGCCTGGGTGACGATCCCGATACCCAAGATGTGTTTCTGATTAAGCGCGATGGTCAGGTATATGCCTTTAAGAACAGCTGTCCGCATACCGGCGCTACCATGAATTGGTTGCCAGACGCTTTCATGGATATGGAAGGGTTTTATATCCAGTGTTCCATTCATGGCGCCTTGTTTAACGTCGAAGATGGTTTGTGCGTGAGAGGTCCATGCGTCAACCAAAGCCTGACGCCGGCCACCATACGCATCGAAAACCAACAGATTTTTCTTGACTGACAAAACTACAGTCTTCAGGATGAAATAATCTAGCGATAGTGATATTAGGCCCGAACACGGAGAAACAAAATTAACGTAAAAGGATAAGAAATTGTCTCGTGACTACCAACACATCAATCCCTACATCCAGGCCCTGCTAAATGATATCGGACCTGAAAAACTCCACCAGCAATTATCCCCCAAGCATCATGAATCGCCACCACACATCGCTCACCGGCCTAATTGCGACATCGACGGTGTCAATGCACGATGGTGTCAGCTAAATGTCGATGAGCACGCCAAAGCACAGTTGTTAGATGCACAAACTATCGCGCAACTACCGGTATTCGAACACAACATTGAAAACCTTATCGGAACAGTAAAGTTACCTGTAGGACTTGCCGGTCCGCTGCGTGTCAACGGAATGTTTGCGCAAGGTGATTATTATATCCCCCTGGCCACAAGTGAAGCGGCCCTGGTCGCATCATATAGTCGTGGTGCGGTATTAATCAGTAAGGCCGGGGGTTGTTCGTCAATGTTACTCAGCGAGGGAGTTAGCCGCGCACCCGCGTTTGCATTCGCAAACATTATAGAAGCTGGCGAGTTTGTGCGCTGGGCAGTACAACAGGTGGACACGTTTAAATCGATAGCAGAAACCACCAGTAGACACGCAAAACTGAGTGATATGCGTGTAACTGTCGAGGGAAATCATGTTTACCTCGGTTTTGAATATTTAACTGGTGATGCTGCTGGACAAAACATGGTGACGATTGCGACTGACGCAGTGGTACAACATATCGCGCAACACAGCCCGACTAAACCGCAATACTTTTTTGTCGAGGGAAACTTGTCCGGCGACAAAAAGGCCAGCGCCTTGTCTTTCCTGTCGGTACGCGGAAAAAAAGTCAGCGCTGAGGTCACCTTGCCGGAAAAACTCGTGCGTGCGGTTTTACACACCACCCCGAAGCAAATGGTTGACTACTGGCGCATGTCGGCGATCGGTGGTGTATTGAGTGGCACCATCGGTGTACAGGGACATTACGCCAACGGACTCGCTGCTTTATATATTGCCTGTGGCCAGGACGCCGCCTGTGTCTCTGAATCTGCGGTTGGTGTCACACGTATGGAAGTGACCGACAACAATGAACTATATGCATCGGTAACATTGCCCAATCTTATCGTTGGCACGGTTGGCGGTGGAACGAAATTACCCAGCCAGAAGGCCTGTCTGGATATTATGGGTTTAGCGGGACATGGTCACGCACGAGCCTTTGCCGAGGTTTGCGCGAGTCTCGCCTTAGCCGGTGAACTTTCCATCATCGGCGCATTAACGGCGGGACACTTCACCAGCGCCCATCAACGACTCGCACGCGGTGATGCAACAGGGAAAGCGGACGATAAATGAATCGATGGTGGATATATCAACGTGAACGATTTCCGCTACTTGCGCACAGCCTGTTAATCCTGGTTTTTAGCGCCTCCGCTGTCACGTACTCGATAATGATTTCAGAAGGAAGTCGCGAGTTTGCGTGGAGCGCATTGGCACTTTCATTTCTGTCCAGCCTGATTTTTTTTATGTTGCTGCGTATCGCCGATGAGTTTAAGGACTATGAAGACGATCTCGCCTATCGACCCTATCGCCCTGTTCCAAGAGGACTGGTAAGTCTAAAAGAACTGGGTGGCATTGGCATGCTCATTATTGTTGTGCAACTTGCGGCCGCAATCGTGTATCAACAAAAGCTTTTACCTTATTTGATTTTTACCTGGATCTATTTTGCGTTAATGAGCAAAGAGTTTTTTGTGCATGAGTGGTTAAAACGTCATGCACTGGCTTACCTTTTTAGTCATATGTTGATCATGCCCTTGATCGCCTTGTATGCAACCGGCTTCGACTGGATACGCACTGATGCTGTACCGCCCCAGAACATTATCTTTTTTCTTGCACTGAGCTTCGTCAACGGCATCGTGTTAGAGATAGGACGCAAGATACGCGCGCCTGAAAGCGAGGAGACCGGCGTTGAAACCTATTCCTTTTTGTGGGGCGCACACGTCGCGGTTTATGCATGGATTGCGACGATATTGATCGCACTTCTTATCGTCGCGCTTGCGGGTGCCGAACTCGATTATTTGGTGCCGTCATTACTCTTAGGCGGAATGTTGTCAGTCACCTGCATTTCCGCCGGTTTAAAGTTTCTGAAAAATATGACGCCGGAATCGTCAAAAAAGATCGAAAATATGTCTGGCATCTGGATATTGATGTCATACCTGACGATCGGACTCATTCCTTATATTTGGCAACAATAGATGAAGAATAGCTATTTCCTCTTTCCATCGCTGCAGGATGATACTTCGAGATACGGCGGCAAGGCCGCGGCGCTTAACCGTTTGTCACGCTACGGACTACCTATACCTGCCTGGTGCGTGGTCAGCACTCATGCCTTCTTCGATGCGCTATCAGATATTTCCATTGAGGAATTTCAACACCTGAGCGACTGGAAGAATATTGCGACCCAACTCGACAAACTTACACCACCCGCATCATTTGAAGATGAGTTACAGGAAGCACTCGAGCACAGCTTTCCGAACGAATGCCAGTACTTCGCAGTTCGTTCCTCTGCGGCAGATGAAGACGGTAGCCAGCATTCCTTTGCCGGCCAATTGGAAAGCTTTTTATATATTCCACGTTCAGAGCTCGTAACACACATCATAAAAGTATGGCGTTCTGGATTCAGTGAACATTTATTGCGCTATCGACGTGAGCGGGGACTTGAAGGCTCGCCATCACCTCCTGCGGTATTGATTCAACAAATGTTACGGGCAGAAACCGCCGGTGTTGCCTTTGGCGCCGATCCAGTTAGTGGACGCCGTGATGTTTCCGTCATTTCAGCTGTTTATGGGCTGGGTCATATACTGGTGTCGGGTGATGTCGATGCAGACAGCTATCGCATTGACCAGCAGGGCAAGGTGTTAGAACAGACGGTGTGTACCAAAACGCACGCATACCAATTTGATGAACAGACACGCCAGATTGCTCAAACACCGGTTGCAAGTGACCTGAAGAACGTCGCCTGCCTCAGACCACCGCAAATATCAGAGATTCAGACCCTATTAGGGCGCGTAAACGAGATTTTTCAGCGTCCACAAGATATCGAGTGGGCGTATGAGAATGGAAAACTCTTTTTACTCCAGTCTCGTCCAATTACGTCTCTCAGCGCCATGCCAGACCCGGGAGGCGAAACCCGCATCTGGGACAATAGCAATATCGCCGAAAGCTATAACGGCGTAACCACACCGCTAACATTTTCTTTTGCCCGCAGTGCGTATGAGGAAGTTTATCGTCAATTCTGCCGCCTCATGAGCGTACCCGCAAACACCATTAATTCCTGCGGCAATGTGTTTCGCAATATGTTGGGGCTGATACAGGGGCGTATCTATTACAATTTGATCAACTGGTATCGACTACTTTCCCTACTCCCCGGCTTCAAGATGAACCGTCGTTTTATGGAACAAATGATGGGAGTGAAAGAAGGAATACCTGACGAGTTCATCAACATAGAAAAGCCCGGATCAGCGGAGAAATTTTTCGATAGCGTGAGATTTCTGCGCACGCTGCTAATGCTGTTTTTTAATCATCTTAGTTTACCCAAAAAAATCGATGCGTTTTACCAACGCCTTAACCGTGCGCTCGCTCTTAGCAGCGAGGAATTGAAACGACAGCACCTAGACGAATTGGCCAAACACTATCGCGAACTGGAGGCAGCGTTGTTGACGCGTTGGGATGCTCCCTTGATCAACGACTTTTATGCCATGATTTTTTACGGTGCGCTCAAAAGTCTCTCGAGCAAATGGTGTAATGACGAGGGCGGCAATTTACACAATGAACTATTACAGGATCAGGGCGGTATTATTAGTGCCGAGCCTGCACAACGGGTTTGTGAAATGGCGGCGCTGGTACAAGGCCAACAGCAGCTGATTGAAACTCTGGAGGCTGTCACGCCCTACAATATCGAGCAGTCACTTTCCGACTGGCCGGAGTTTTACACGCTTTATTCGGCTTATCTGCGCAAATTTGGTGATCGCTGCGTCGATGAATTAAAACTCGAGAGTGAGACGCTCAATGACAATCCTCTCTCACTCATACGTTCCGTCGTCGCACTCGCTCGACGTGATCCACCGGTTACCCCCAATTCAGAATCGAAAAAAAACAACAATGAACGATGGAAGGATCACATAGGAAACAAGCCGATCAAACGACGCCTGTTTGCCTGGGTTTTACGCAATGCGCGAGCGCGTGTACGAGATCGGGAAAATCTGCGCTTCGAGCGCACCCGCGTATTTGGTCGCGTGAGGAGCCTATTTGTCGAGATCGGTAAGCGACTTTATGCGGAAGGTGTTTTGCTGCATCCACGCGATGTCTTTTATCTCAGCGTCGAAGAAAGTCTGGGGTTCATCGAAGGAACGGCCATTTCCACCCAGTTGGCGGAACTCGCGCAACTGCGGCGCAGAGAGTTTGAACACTATTCTACACAGGCGGTGCCTGCAGATCGTTTTGATACCAAGGGCGCTGTTTATATCGGCAACTCTTTTGTTCCACCACACCAGGCAAGCTTTGATCAACACGCTTCGCAACATGCCGGTACCGGTTGTTGTCCCGGCATTGTTCGCGGCAGGGTCCGCGTCATCACTGATCCACGCAGTCAGACACTTGAGGCAGGCGAAATCCTGGTCGCGGAACGCACCGATCCAGGTTGGATTATGTTGTTCGCCTCTGCCTCCGGTTTATTGGTCGAACGCGGCAGTCTGTTGTCTCACGCAGCTATCGTTGCCAGGGAGATGAGTATTCCGGCGATCGTCGCGATTGAGGATGTAACAAAGTGGTTAAAGAGCGGAGACCTGGTCGAGTTCGACGGCACCACAGGAAAGATCTGGAAGCTAGAGGAAGCAGAACATGTCGAGTGAAATCTCTCAACATGCGGATTTTAGTGAAATACGCTACGCCCAATGTTGGGAGGACGCGGACATTCTGCTTCAGGCCTTACGCATACAGCCGGGAGATACCTGTTTATCTATCGCCTCTGCAGGGGACAACACGCTGGCGATGTTGTCATGTAGCCCAGCCAAGGTAATTGCGTTGGATCTCAGTCACGCGCAACTGGCATGTCTGGAGTTGAGAGTCGCGGCCTATCGCAGTCTACAACACCACGAGCTATTGGAGCTCATCGGCTCCGTAGCGAGCACACAACGACTATCTCTCTATCGTCGGTGTCGCAATGCGCTGCCTACATGGTGTGTTGAGTTCTGGGACACGCGCCCGAATGATATCCAGAATGGTATAGGCACGATCGGAAAATTTGAGCATTATTTCGAGTTGTTCCGCAAGCGTGTGCTGCCGCTCGTACATAGACGCAAACGTATTTCCGAATTGTTAGAGGCCAAGTCGGTTGTGCAGCGAGAACGCTTTTACCAACACACCTGGAATAACTGGCGCTGGCGTCTGCTTTTTAGAATATTTTTTTCCCGTCGGGTGATGGGTAGCAAAGGTCGCGATCCACGCTTTTTTCACTATGTAGAGGGCAGCGTTGCCGAACGCATACTGCAACGCACACGCTATGCGCTTACCCAGCTCGACCCCTCGCAAAACCCCTACTTGCAATGGATACTGCTCGGTCAACACCAGCAAGCCTTGCCGTATGCATTACGAGAAGAGCATTTTGAATCCATACGTAATAATCTCGACAAACTTACGCTACACCCGATGTCGATAGAAGATTATCTGGCAAAGCATCCACAGGAAAGAATCGACTGTTTTAATCTCAGCGATATATTCGAATACATGTCTGAAGAAAACTTTCATCGCCTGCTGGACATTATCATTCAACATTCTAATCCAGAGGCAAGACTGGCTTACTGGAATATGCTGGTTCCACGTTCACGTCCACAGAGCCTCAGCGACAGGTTACACGCGAACGAGACATTGGCCAGCGAGCTATTTTCGCAGGACAAGGCGTTTTTCTATAGCCGCTTTATCGTCGAAGAAGTCTCGCAGCAATGAACATCGGATTAAAAATTGTCTTTTTTCTGCTTTTGCTTGTTGGCTACCTGCTTGTAGTTAAATTGCTTGCCAGACGATTCCAGTGGCACCCAGAGCTGTCGCGTAAAGCCGTACATATCGGCATGGGTTGCGTCACGCTTAGCTTTCCTTTTGTTTTTTCGCAGGCATGGGCGGTGGCCGTGTTAACCGGCATTTCCGCAATCCTGTTATTTCTGATTAAAAAGCTACCTATACTCCAGCGCAATCTCGGTAGCGCACTACACGGAGTGAAACGAGACAGTTATGGTGATTTCTATTTTCCGCTCGCTGTTGCCGCCAGCTTCTATCTGGCCAAGGGCGATACCACGCTCTATATGATACCGATATTGATACTCACCTTTGCCGACGCCATGGCCGCGCTTATCGGCGTCTTTCTTGGAGAGACACGCTTCAAGACTTCTGTCGGCGAAAAAACGGTTGAGGGTTCACTAGCGTTTCTGTTTACTGCCTTTCTATGCAGTTTTTGCTATCTGGTCATTTTTACCGACTTTGATGTCTACACCAGTTTGCTGGCGTCCACACTATTGGGCATTGTTATCATGCTGGTCGAAGCCTTCTCCTGGGACGGAATCGACAATCTATTCGTACCCATAGGCTCATTGTTTCTCATCCGCGAATACCTGCATCTAAGTCACGAGACTCTTACACAACACATTGGCATACTGTTGTTGCTACTCCTCGGATTACTCTGGTGGCGCCGCTGGAGCACCTTGCGTAACGAGGCCATTTTACTGGCCTCAGTATTCGGCTATGTCGTGTGGGCACTGGCGGATTGGCGCTGGTTACTGGTAGCCCTGGTAACAATACTCAGTTATCCGCTATTAACCCCGGCGCGTGAAGATATACAGCAGCGTATACACGGTATGTCGGCCATCATCAGTGTTACTGCCACAGGTACATTCTGGCTTTATTTTTTTCGCATACTGGAATACCCAACGCTTTTTTTTCTTTTTTCCCTCGGATTTGCCACGCATCTTTCCATCATTCTTTTCGTCAGACATTTACGTATAAGGCCTCGACTACACCGGGGTATATTAGCCATCATTTGCGCAACCAAGAGCGGGATACTTATTATGGGATTGTATCTGGTACTGGACTGGCAAAAAGATACAGCCTCGCTGTTTTATACTTTGATTAGCTTTCCGTTAATTTTTCTTGCGACATGGATGTTTTCTATGGATCAGACAAATATCGATGAGGCACCAGCCGACAAGGACCGTTGGCTGAGACAATCTACGATAGTCGGATTGGCCACGATAGTCGGTATAACACCCTTGGTACTGTTTTAAAATGAACGATGAATTAAGTATCCGCGAACTTTCTCACTCGGACCTCGAGCACTATAGGTTTGCCTATGGGCTATCGGGGATATCAAAAACTCAAATCGAATCAGATAAACCCCAACTCACACTGGGCATATTTAACGCCGCCCAGGAAATAGAGGCCCACGCCTCGGCATGGTGGACTAACACACCAAAATTGAATAGCCAATCCAGCGGACTCATCGGCCATTATGCCGCGGCAAGTGCCACAGCGGCCCATCTACTCATACACCATATGGAGAAAGTGCTACAGCAACAGCAGTGCGCCTATTGTATTGCTCCGATGAACGGAAACACCTGGAGGAGCTATCGTTTCACTACAGAACTCGGTGACCATGCACCTTTTTTTCTCGAACCCTATACACCGCCTGCCTGGGCTGAGCAATTTCAGACTGCAAACTATTCAGCCCTGGCCCATTACACTTCCTCTCTCGCTGAGGATATGAGCATTCGCGATGAACGGATTCCAAAAATACGCCAACGCTTGCAGCCACTCAAAATCCATTTTCGACCTATTCAGCTGGAAAATTTTCAACATGATTTACAACACATCTACAACTTATCAGTCGCGTCGTTCAAACACAATTTTCTATACACCGACATCGATTTCGAGTCTTTCAGTCAACTCTATATTCCGGTACGTCAATACATAAAACCCGAATTGACCTTGTTAGCATTTGATGGCGATATTCTGGTAGGATTTATTTTCGCGATACCTGACTATTTACAGCAAGGCAAACACGATACCTTTATTATTAAGACCGTCGCTATTTCACCGCTGCGTAAATACGCTGGCCTTGGGGCGCTTCTCGTCGATCAACTTGTCGATAAGGCGCAACAACTAGGTTACCGCCACGCCATACACGCCCTGATGCACGACAGCAATAAGTCTCTGGTACTCAGTCACCGATATGGGAGACCAATACGCGGATATACCTTGTTCGTAAAACATCTGCAGACGAACACAGGTATCGCGCAATGAATGTCGCTGAAATACTCCTGCAACAAACGAAAACGCGAGCGAATGAAGCGGTTCTTATCAGTTATCAGGGAAAGCAGACACGGTTGACATACGCTGAGCTCGATCATCAGAGCGCTTGCGTAGCCAGCCTGCTCCAGCAGCAAGGTATCAAGGCGGGTGACGCGGTATTGATCTTTGTGCCCGTTTCCATCCCTCTCTATGTATCGCTTATTGCCTGTTTTAGACTTGGGGCGATTGCCATGTTCATTGATCCGGGCATGGGTAAAACGTATATCGATAATTGTTGCCGCATATTCCCACCCAAGGCATTTATTGGCAGCGCCAAGGCACATTTACTACGCATTACCACGCGTTCATTACGAAATATTCCCGTTAAATTGCACACAGACCATTGGATACCGTTTTCCATATCATTTACACGCGCGCGTATGTTTAATCCCCTGGCTCACATTGCAGCTGGTGGAAGCGAACCCGCGTTGCTAACCTTCACCAGCGGTAGCACAGGCCGGCCTAAAGCTGCAATGCGTACACACGATTTTCTACTAGCACAGCATCACGAAGTCGTTAAAACCCTGAACGCCAACATCGGCGAACGCGATCTCACTACCTTTCCCATATTTGTTTTGAGCAATATGGCGGCAGGAGTATGCTCTTTGATTCCCGATGGCGATCTGCGCAAACCCGGAGAAATCGACCCGGCGCCTATCTCCGAAATTTTGCAGTCAGAGAAACCACAACGCCTATGCGCCCCTCCCGCCTTGCTGGAGAGAATTGCGAATTACTTTGTTCTGGAAAACAGGACATTGACGGCCAAGACGCATATTTTTACCGGCGGCGCGCCCGTGTTTCCACACCTGATTAAAAAATTGGCAGACATCAATCCACAAGGACTCATCACTACCGTCTATGGGTCTACCGAAGCAGAACCGATTGCACATCAATTGTGGCAGGAAGTTGAGGAGAACGATCTGCACCACATGCTAAATGGCGAGGGACTACTGGTTGGAAAACCTGTCTCTAATATCAAGTTGCGTATTGTTGATTTTGAGTGGGTTAAACAACAATCACACAGTGATTTGGCGACACTTGATCGTCATAGCTGTAGTCAAGGACAAGCGGGAGAAATTCTGGTAACAGGATCACACGTATTAAAGAGTTATTATCTCGGCAAAGGCGATGGTGAAACAAAACGCGATATAAGCGGCGAAATCTGGCATCGAACCGAGGATGCTGGATATTTAGATAAAGATGGGCGTTTGTGGTTACTAGGTCGTGCCTCAGCGCGAATAGAGGATGAGGCCGGTGTGCTATACCCATTTGCCGTCGAGTGTGCCGCACTCATGGTAGACGGTGTGAACCGGGCTGCGCTTATGCAACATCATGGAGAACGAGTGCTGATTTGCGAGACGAATAACAAGACATCCCAAGACTTGTCAGAAGTTCTGCATCAACAACTGAGTTGGGCTCAACTGTCACGCATACTGTTCATTAAAAGAATGCCTGTCGATCCACGTCATAACTCAAAAATACTGTACCCCGAACTTCGATACTGGTTAGACAAAGAAAATCCTGCTTAATACGTTTGACATCGCATGAGGTTTCTATGAACACTACCGAGAACAGTTTAGGTCAAAAAGATAGTGACGCATGACGAACTGGTGATACGAAGATCATGAACACCAAAAAGGACAAAACGCAGGCATTTAAGCTGGGTCGAGGCGTCAGTAACAATGCTGATGGTCGTTTTGAACAACTACAACATATTCCCGCTGTACCGCAATGGCCTGGCGATCTGCACGAAACCGATAATAAAACGACGATCACCTTTGAAAAAGCAAAACGCATTATCAGCTATAATCAGTCTCCTGATGTACCTTTCGATCGCTCTATAAATCCCTATCACGGCTGCGAACATGGCTGCGTCTATTGTTTTGCGCGACCTTCACACGCCTATCACGGCCTTTCTCCCGGACTGGATTTTGAGCGAAAATTGTTTGCCAAGCAAAATGCGGCAGAGTTATTAAGAGATGAGTTGAATGCGAAGAATTATCGCCCTGCGACGATAGCCATAGGTGTGAACACCGACGCCTATCAACCGATAGAGCGCAAGCTCGGCATCACTCGCCGCATACTAGAGGTTTTGGAAGAATCAAGACATCCGCTGGCCATCGTAAGTAAATCAGCACTTATCCAACGCGATATCGATATATTGAGCTCTCTCGCACGACAAGGCCTGGTACATGTGTATATATCACTGACCTCATTGGATAATAGCTTATCGCGTCACATGGAACCCCGAGCCAGTAGTCCTAAACGTCGACTGGAAACTATAGCAGCATTACATGAAAACGGCATACCAGTTGGGGTTATGCTTGCACCAATGATACCTGCAATTAATACAGATGAACTGGAGGCTATGCTACAGGCGGCTAAAAATGCAGGAGCCGAACAGGCTAGTTATGTGTTATTGCGCTTACCCAGGGAGTTAAAGGATATATTCACACACTGGCTTGCTGAAAATTTTCCGCTACGACAGGAGCGCGTGCTGCAATACATCCGCGAAATGCGTGAGGGGAAACTATACAACAACGCATTTGGCACGCGCATGAGTGGCAGCGGCCCCTATGCAGAGATGCTTGCTCAACGATTTCGATTGCAGTGTAAAAAATTGGGATTGAATGAGAGAACAGAAGAGTTACGTACCGATATTTTTCGAAAATCCGCATCGCCGCAGATGTCGTTATTCTAATTCGTTCCGCTTTTACCGATTCTGCTCGAAAGCCATATTCCGCTACGATTTATGGTCAGCTTTTCCATGAGCTCATTGAACGGATATGGTCGGCACAAGAGAAAACCTTGAACAAAATCGATTTCCTTGCGCAGGATAAAACGGTATTGCTCTTCAGTTTCCACGCCTTCGGCAACCGTTTTCAACTGCAAACTCTTTGAGAGAGTTGCGATGGCTTCGAGTATCGCCACATCTTCCGCGCAAGAGGACAATTCGCTAATAAACGTTTTGTCTATCTTGAGCGTCTCGACGGGAATACGCTTTAAGTAATTCAAAGATGAATAGCCCACGCCAAAGTCGTCAATCGCCACAGAGATACCAAATTCTCTCAACTTCAACAAGGATTGAACGACCTGTGAAATATCGTTCACCAAAAGAGATTCGGTCATCTCAAAGACCAGCTTCTTACCCGACACGCCGGATTGCAAAAGTATGCTATGCACAGACTCAACAAATTCTGCCTGCATAAACTGTTTGGGTGAAATATTAACGTTCACGCGTATATCGTCACACCCCATGCGCTCGAGACGGCGTATCGTCGCGCATGCTTCCTGAATAACCCATTTACCAACTTCTACGATTACACCGCTTTCCTCAAGCGTGGAAATGAATTGCAGCGGACTAACCAAACCTAACTGTGGACTTTCCCAACGGATCAGACACTCTAGTGCGTCAACCTTGCCGCTACGTGTCTCAAGTATGGGTTGATAGTGGAGTACAAATTCTTTGTTTGGCAAGGCCAGATGCAGCTTTTGCTCGACTTCGGCCTTGGCATCAGCGACAGAACGCATGCGATGCGAAAAGACCTGATACATATTACGCCCACCCTTTTTCACAGCATACATCGCGGCGTCCGCATTCTTAATAACCTCATCAATGGAGATGTCGCCATCCTCAAACGGATAAAAAGTAATACCGATACTCGAGGTGACAAACAAGGTTTTGCCTTTGATAACCATAGGGCGTGCAAGCGCATCGAGAATTCTTTCAGCAACTACATTCGCCTGGTCCACATGCAAAATATTTTCAAGAATTACAACGAATTCGTCTCCACCGATACGCGAGACGGTATCACTATCACGCACAGCTGTGGTCAAACGTTTGGCCACTTGCACCAACAAGGTGTCTCCCACTGCATGCCCGAGGCTGTCGTTAATCGGTTTAAATCGATCGAGGTCGATAAACAGAACGGCGATAAGTGTTTCTTCTCTTGTCGCGCGACGCATTGCATGATCCAGTCGGTCCTGTAACAGTAGCCGATTAGGCAAGCCCGTTAACGCATCATGCAGCGCTCGCTGTTCTATCTCTTTCTTGTTTGTCTCTAACGAAGTGTAGTTTTCAACAATAATCGTGTCGGCGCGTTTGACCACTGTAAACAACGCCAAAAACAGCAGTGAAAACATCAGCACCACAATACCGTATATCGAATACACAGTGTTCTGGATGGTGCCGTATAAAGGGGTAACATCAGAGTACAACTCGAACACGCCGTCAATGCTGCCGGTGTCCAAATTTAGTATGGGTATGTAACTGGCGATGAGATTGCGATTACGAATGGTGCCATCAATAGCCGGCATCCCTTCCTTGTATTCCAGTTCCGTCGCATGACCACCTGCCATAGCGGTCAAGAAATCGGGGTTTTTCGATTTATCTATACCGATCTGGGCTGCATCGGTTGAGAAAATTGTCAGTCCCTTGATGGTATAGATCTTCACCTTCACCACATCCAGCCCTATGGTGTCAGTACGGATATCCCGTTTTAACTGCTGCGTGACCGGATGGTTGCGTATATCTTCAAATTCCAGTACTTCCAGCTCGTGGACAAAGTTCGAGTAATACGGCCACAAGGTATTTGCAAATACCTGGGCAAGGGCAGCGTTTTTACTTTCCCCAAGATAAATGAGGTTTTCCTGCGCAATATTCTTGTACAGGTAACCCAATATAGTCGCTACTACCACCATGCTTACCAGACTGGCTATCGTAAAGTAGCGTACGAGCTTGAACACTAATTCCCACCAAAGCGACTGTTACAACTATGTCTAGATCGACTTCTTAAGGATTTCCTTTACCTCAGGGGGGCTGTTACAGACTTTTATTTTGGTTTGCACTAGAATATTCGGCTTTATTTTAGAAAAGACTAATATGCGCTCCCGTGACATAGACAAAATCTACTCACAAGCCCTGGGCAAAATCGTCGATTTTCGCTTTGACGAGCAGGTAGCCAAGGTCTTTCCGGACATGATAAATCGCTCTGTCCCGGGGTATGCCTCGATTATCCAGATGATCGGGACGTTAGCAGATCAATATGCCCAGTCCGACAGTAATTGTTATGACCTCGGTTGCTCGCTTGGGGCAGCCAGTCTATCCATCCGGCACCACTTGAAAGCGCCTAATTGCCGCATTATTTCCGTGGACAATTCGCAGCCCATGTTAGATAGATTTCAGTCATTGCTCGAGGAAGACTCGGCTGATACACCAGTTGAACTGATGTGTGCAGACGTACGTGATGTCGATATCCACAAGGCCTCTCTTGTGGTTCTAAATTTCACCTTGCAGTTCGTGCCCCTGGCCGACCGCCAGCGCTTAATCAACAAAATCTTCGCTGGCATGCTTCCCGGGGGCATACTTGTGCTATCCGAGAAAATTAGCTTTGACGATCCCAATAAGCAGCAAATGTTGACCGATCTTCACCACGCCTTCAAACGCTCACAGGGATATAGCGATCTGGAAATCAGTCAGAAACGCACAGCGTTGGAAAATGTGCTTATACCAGAAACCCTCGACGCGCATATCTCTCGACTTACTCAAGCCGGTTTTCAGCAATCACATATGTGGTTTCAGTGTTTTAATTTCATGTCACTGGTGGCGGTGCGGTGATCGACTTTGGCGCGTTCTATCAGGTACTGGCGCAGGACGCCAAACTCGCAAAGTTTAGCGATACCTTCCGCCTAAACATAGAACAGGTATGTCAGCGCAAAGACGGCAATCTACCTGGATGGTTGACGATTTTGGACGCACTTCCTCCACTCAGTCCACATCATATCGAGTTGAATCAAGCTGTCATCGAAATAGGTTCAGAAAAGCAACTTAACCAGTACGACCAGCAGCGTTTGGAGAAACAACTGCGCGCACTTATGCCTTGGCGCAAGGGGCCATTTTCAATATTTGGCATCCACATTGATACCGAGTGGCGCTCCGACTGGAAATGGGATCGGGTTGCGCCACACCTGTCTTCACTTGAAGGCAGGCGTGTACTCGACGTTGGCGCCGGTAGCGGTTATCACTGCTGGCGTATGTATGGTGCGGGTGCTTCTCTGGTGGTAGGTATAGATCCGTGGTGGCTGTATATCATGCAATTCGAGGCCATCAAGCATTTCATTGGCGAGGTATCGGTATTCAACCTGCCTCTGGGCATACAGGATCTCCCGGTAAATATGCAGGCCTTCGATACCGTGTTTTCCATGGGCGTGCTGTATCACCGCAAGTCACCAATAGAACATCTGCAACAACTCGCCCAGTGCCTGCGCCCAGGTGGAGAACTCCTGCTGGAAACACTGGTTATTGAAGGCGGAGCCGGTGAAGTGCTCGTCCCCGACGACCGCTACGCCAAGATGAAAAACGTCTGGTTCATACCCAGCACAGTTGAACTCGAACGCTGGCTCAAGCGCTGTGGTTTTACTGATATCCGCCTGGTGGATCTCAATCAGACCACGCTTGAGGAACAACGACCAACTAACTGGATGACAGGCGAATCCCTGCCAGACTTTCTAAACCAGACTGATCAAAATTTAACCATCGAAGGCTATCCGGCCCCAAAAAGAGCTGTTTTTCTCGCTACACGCCCCTAAAAACGGCAATTATTCACTTTTCTGAGGCTATTCGGCGCGGTGCTTGCTTTAAAAGCGCTTACCTCTTGAATCCTCAGGCTAAAACAGGTGAACAGCGTGAAGACAGCAGAAACGGTTCAGGACCACATCGAAGAAGGCCTGAAAGCACACCAGGCAGGCCAGCTGCAGGACGCAGAAAAACATTACCACAAGGCGCTGGAAAGCGACCCAAACAATGCCGACGCCTACCATTTACTGGGCATGCTGGCCTACGATATTCGTAACTACGATGTCGCCAGGGAACTTGTGCTCCATGCCGTCGACCTCAACGATAGCGTTCCCCTGTTTTATAACAATCTTGGCAATATCTTCGCGCAGCTCAATGAGCTTGAAGCCGCCCACGACTGTTTTAACAAGGCCATAAGTCTTGATCCGGGCTACCCCGACGCTCACTACAATCTCGCAAATATACTGCTGCAGCTCGAAGAGGAAGAACAGGCGATCAGCGAATACAAACGCGCTATAGAACTGGACAACAACTTTACCCAGGCGCACATCAATCTTGGTGGCGTCTACCTGGACCAGGGGAATTTGCATAACGCATTGGTGCTTTTCGGTAAGGCGGTGGAACTGGAACCTCAAAATCCGCGCGCACGCCGCGAACTTTCAAACACTCTCATCGCTCACGCACTACAGGATCAGGACAAAGGGGATATTACGGCTGCGATCGAATGGCTCGATCGTGCATGTAAAGCAGACAGTCGTAATAGTGAGGCCTTCCAGCACCTGGCGCAATTACACTACCAAAACGGACACATCAGCCGAGCAAAACAGGCTTATCTGGAAGGTCTGCAGGACAATCCACTCAATGCAGACATGTATTACAACCTGGGCGTCCTTGCAAGACAGGAGAACAATCCAAGCGAAGCGGTAGGAAGGTTTCAGCAGGCCATCACCGTTGATAAGCAGCATTCTGGTGCACACTACAATCTGGCCAATACCTACAAGGAATTGGGGCAATGGGATGAGGCCTTAAAGCACTACGATTTAGCCATCGAGGCAGATAAAGATTACTGGCCATCCTATGTCAACAAGGCCATCGTCCAACAAGGATTAGGTGAATTCGAACAGTCTCTGGCGACTCTTCAAACCGCCGACGCATTACACCCTAATGATTTTCAGATACACAACAACATGGGCATGACCTTGCAAAGCCTGCGTCGTGCCGACGAGGCCATAGCACATTATGATCAAGCCATCGCACTAGAACCTGCAAACCCGGAACCCTACTGGAATAAGTCACTGGCCTTATTACTCAAGGGAGACTATACGCAAGGCTGGCAGTTATACGAAAAGCGCTGGGAGCTAAAAAACCAAAAGCTCGGCACCAAACCCTCTTTTGCACAAGCACAATGGCGAGGTGAAAGTCTAAAGGGAAAAACCATTTTATTGACTTCGGAACAGGGCCTGGGTGACTCAATTCAATTTATTCGTTACGCCCAACCCCTGTCCGAACTTGGCGCCAAAGTCATCGTGCAATGCCCTAATTCACTTATCTCACTTTTTAAGACTGTGCCTGGGATCACTACTGTCCATGGGCCCGACGATACGCTGCCGACATTTGATACCTACTCTCCGCTGATGTCCGTACCAAAAAATATTGGCACAACCTTAAAGACAATTCCTCAAAGCGTCCCCTATTGCGAAATCGATTCGGCAAAAATAGAGGACTGGAGTGATCGTCTGCGTACGGTCACAGGTTTTCGGGTTGGAATTGCCTGGGCGGGAAACCCAAGACGCCATGACGTGGATAATAACCTCATTGACTCCCGTCGCAGTTGTTCACTAAAAGATTTCAAGACCCTCTCAACCGTCCCTGGTGTAACCTTAATCAGTCTACAGAAGGGCGAAGCCTCTATGCAGACCATTGTCGACAACGGCGGCGTGAATATTGTGGATGAAACAAACGCACTAAATGATTTCAGCGATACTGGCGCATTGATCGAAAATCTCGACCTTGTAATCAGCGTGGACACATCCGTTGTTCACCTCGCCGGTGCTCTCAATAAACCGGTGTGGGTCTTGTCACGATTCGATGGTTGCTGGCGCTGGCTATTGGAGCGCGACGATAGTCCGTGGTATCCGTCACTGCGTCTTTTTCGCCAAACCACACCTGGCGATTGGCAAAGCTTAATGACTGAAGTAGGTCACGCGCTGTCTCAATATATCAAGCAAACTCGCTAACCATACTCAATCACTTAATAACCGACGATATTGGCGTTCGCATCTACTTGCCTGACAATTTCAATCAATCTGTCATAGCTAACTCGGTCAATTCGAAATTCAACATTCAAAAGACTGGGCTTGGTACGCATAAAAAAGACATCGACAACCGCAGCATCATTCATTAAACGCGTGATAATTTGATCACGCTGTTGCGCGTCGACCTGCTCTTTTAACCAAATAATAGCTGTTCCATACCGTATACGAACGGCTTCGCGCGCCACGTCCAGGGCGCGTCCTTCAAACTGGATTTCATTAAATGTTATGGCTTGCATAAAGACTCCCTCTCATTTTTTCGACGCGGTTTCTGCGCTCTCTGTTATAGCCAGAATACGCTTTGGGCCGAAATTGAGAAGTGAGTCAGTTCACAGGAGGTTCTGATTCAGTCATCAGTAGATGAAAGCCAGGCAACAAGATAAAACAAGCGCAAGCCCTCAGAAGATCGAGCAGGTCCAACGACTTTCGCCGCGTACCAGTGCTTGGTCGGGTCTGCATTGTTTAAGGCTTCGTGTTCGGATTCCTGTATTTGGACACAGTTTTCCGGGTAGCGATCACGTTTACGCTTGGGCGCGTAAATGATAGCGAAAACTTCATTCACCACCCCCGTCTCTACATCACGACAATACCCGTTTACCATGGCTGTCCTCGTTTACGATTACCTATAACTGCTCAGCACAGTAATCATAACGTAAATACAACACAATGAAAAAAGGCGGCCAAAGCCGCCTCTCTTAGAGCATCATTCGGTTAGCTGGTGAAACTAGTCCAACTTAGCGGTACCGTCACCTGTCTCACTTTGCTCGGCCGGTGCAGCATTTTCACCTGACTCCTGAGCAATCAGTTGAACACATTCCTCAACATATGCGCGAATTTCTGATGCGTCGACCAGTCCGACATCTCGCGCTTCTTCAGCGCAATACGCTGCTGGTGATTCCCCTTCACCTATCGCGAAAGCCATGGACGGCATAAAGAAACCGACCAATATAACCATCAATAAACGTTTGCTCATCCCGTCGTCTCCTAACTATGCTATATGGATTGCAGCACCGCGGCACATAAGTCCGCTTATTATGTATAGCGCCCGCATCCCTCGCAGGTACAACGAATTAATCTGATGATAACCATTGAAAATATTACTCAAATTTACCCAAAAAGCGGCAAGGAATAATTCGGTCGCCAATCACATTGGCGCGTTCGCAAACGGAAAAAACGGCGGGATGTGACTTGAGAAACCTGAAGCGTTGGAAACTGTTGTGTTACTTCAGCGACTGGCCAGACAACTTGCAGAGAAATGCGAAGGTTTAACATAGATAAGATGCAACGGGAGGCGGCAGAGAGGACACTCAACCACCTCACGCGTTACGACTTGTCATCGACTAAATACCGGCTAAATAGGAATCGAAATCGTCTCGAAGCAAGTCTTCTAAAGCCTTGCGTTCACGATACTCTTCCAGCCGGCGACGAGCCGCCGGGTTCATTGAGCCCGATCTCACTATTTGAGGCGTACTGTCCTCTTCAACCTCTGAGTCCGAAGTCTCACCATCTGAATCCAACTCCAGATCGTCGTCGATTTGCTCTTTTTCGCGCATAACTCCCCCTTTAATCCAGACAGCCACACGTAAGGGCTATATACAATGGCGGGCAACCTGCGTAAAAACAAAAAAATTGATCGTTACGATAAATATAATATTTGTTAATTAACAACAGGATACGCCATCTGAGCTTAATAAAGTCTAAAATACGGTCAATAATTGACCGAAAATCAGCCCCTGTTTCATATCTTTTCCCTTGGATTCACGTCTTTATGTCACCAAGAACCACAGGGCAAACAAAATAGCACTATATGTGATCTTATTAGACTGCACTCTCCGCCCTGAGCGAAACTTTTTTTTACCTTGTTGTAGGTGCTTCTTCCTTATAGCGCTAACAGAAGTTTACAAACCTATGCCGCTAGGCACCTATAATTCACGCCTCGCCTAAACGATAACCTACAGGTACGCATGATGGTTACAGGCTTATGATATGAGTGACTACCAAATACTTACATTTCCCAGAGAAATTATGCAACGCATGAGCGAACTCGCAATGCGCAAAGCCGAGCTATCGATTTCCGTTAATAAGTTTTCGGATTCCGGTGATGCTCGAGCACGTGTGGTTGGCTACGATGAAGGTAAGCGCGTGCTTGGTCTTTCATTTTTCCGTAATACCAATGGCAAGACCATCAAGTTGTCTTCAAACAAGCTATTTATCAGCGCACATGACAACGGCATACACTATCGTTTCGTATCGCGCGTTGTCCCCACTGAGGTGCTGAATGCCGCTTACGGCATATCTTTCCCAGAACAGCTGGAATATTTGCAGCGGCGCAATTTTTATCGCGTGAATGTATCGAAAGAAAGCGCATCGGCGCGACTTTTCATACCTAGCTTTAAGGCGATCAACGCAGATCTGTTAGATATCTCTGCCAAGGGCTTACGCGTCTTAACCAACGGCGCACCCGAACTGGATCTGGAGCGAGGTTTCAGTATCCCGAGGATAGAACTAACCTTACACGATTTAGGCGAGGCCCAGTTCTCCACACTAGTGCGATATTTCAAAAGAGCCGGCGAAGGCCAATACATTATCGGCATGGAGATCGAGGATATTGCAAACGCCTACAGCGTGATGATTGAGCGCTTTATTGCACAGCGAGATAGAGAGCTACGTCAGAAAGCTGTTGGACTGTAAGACCGAGGGCTAGTTACTTTCCGACTCTTCCGTAACGACTTTAAAACCGGGGAAATGAAAAACCAGTTTCACACCGGTTTGATAAAATCTATTTCCATTTTCGAACTGTCGGTGTACGCGAAAAAATATTTCCAGATCGCGAACAATACGTTCTCCGCGTTGACTCAGCTTCGGAATAAAGACAGCGGGAATAAAACGACTGTTAAATTCCAAACCGACAGTATGCCCGAGTCCGTGGGTGTATCCGTATTCCGCGTTGACGATGCCGGCCACGGTAAAAATATTGGCAAACAAGGCGTGGCGTGAACCATCGGTATCAACGTCGAGCCGCGGCCACATACCCAAAAAGCCACCGAGCATCAGATTCTCGTTATAAAACTCCATAGAACCACTGTAGCGCCAACGGTCTTCAAGCTGAGATACACCTGCACCAATCGATATTTGCGGCTCATAAGCAAACGAGGCGCCGACGTAGGCCCAAGCAACAAGAAAGCAAGAGAAAGCGCGTTTTAGCCGTCCAGGTATCCTATTTTTCAATCAATGCCTGCAAGGTCGATCCGAGTTCTGCTGGCGATTTAGCTGTGGCCACGCCAGCCTTTTCCAGGGCTGCAAATTTTTCCGCTGCTGTGCCCTTCCCTCCGGCAATAATAGCACCCGCATGCCCCATACGCTTGCCCTTAGGCGCGGTAACGCCTGCGATATAGGCAGCGACTGGTTTGCTCACATTAGATTTGATGAACTCTGCAGCTTCCTCTTCGGCGGTACCGCCGATTTCACCAACCATCAATATCGCTTCGGTCTGCGGATCTTTTTCAAACAATGCCAGCGCATCGATAAACGTTGTACCAGGAATCGGATCACCGCCTATACCGATACAGGTGCTTTGGCCATATTTCAGATCAGTAGTCTGTTTTACCGCTTCGTATGTCAGGGTACCGGAACGGGAGACTACGCCAACCTTTCCGGGTAAATGAATATGCCCCGGCATAATGCCGATCTTGCACTCGCCTGGTGTGATGATTCCTGGACAATTCGGCCCTATCAATCGTGCACCGGCTTCATGTACCACCATATTGGCCTCAAGCATATCCAAGGTAGGTATGCCTTCGGTTATACACACAATCAACTCGATACCCGCATCGACGGCCTCAAGTATCGCGTCTTTACAGAAAGGCGCAGGCACGTAAATGACGGTCGCGTTGGCGTCGGTTTCACGCTTGGCATCTTTGACGGTATCGAATACCGGCAAGCCCAGGTGTCGTTGACCACCTTTTCCGGGTGTAACGCCACCAACCATTTTTGTACCGTAAGCAATCGCCTGTTCCGAATGGAAAGTGCCTTGCTTACCAGTGAAACCCTGGCAAATCACCTTGGTGTTTTTATTTACCAATACACTCATTTGCCACCTCCAATCGACTCGACAACCGCCTTCGCAGCATTATTCAAACCTTCCGCTGCGATCAGACTCAGCCCGCTGGCAGCAAGTAACTCGCGTCCTTTGTCTGCATTATTTCCTTCCAGACGCACCACCACCGGTACATTGACCTTAACTTCCTTAACCGCGCCGATTATGCCTTCAGCAATCATGTCGCAGCGGACAATACCACCAAATATATTTACCAGCACCGCTTTGACATTGCTGTCCGAGAGTATCAGTTTGAAGGCTGCCGCCACGCGCTCACGCGTTGCCGTGCCACCAACGTCGAGAAAATTTGCCGGACTTCCACCATGTAGCTTGATGATATCCATAGTCGCCATCGCCAGCCCTGCGCCGTTGACCATACAACCGATTTGCCCATCCAGGGCGACGTAATTCAAATCCCATTCTTTTGCCTCGACCTCGCGCGTGTCCTCCTGGCTGGTGTCACGTAAATCGCCAAGGTCTTTGTGCCGGAATAGTGCGCTCTCATCAATATTGATTTTGCCGTCCAGGCATAAAAGATCACCGCTCTTGGTTACCACCAGCGGATTCACTTCGATCAGACTCAGGTCTTTTTCGACGAAGAGTTTGGACAGACCTATGAGGATTTTTGAAAACTGCTTGATCTGTTCTGGCGTGAGACCTAATCCGAAACCCAGATCGCGGCACTGATATGGCTGCATACCCGTTAGTGGGTGTACAACAGATTTGAGAATTTTTTCCGGTGTCTCAGCGGCGACTTTTTCAATTTCGGTTCCACCTTCGGTCGAAGCCATGAATACAACGCGACGAACGCCGCGATCGACAACCGCGCCGACATAGAGCTCGCGATCAATATCACACGGCGATTCAATCAACACCTGATTCACCGGCTGGCCTTTGGCGTCGGTTTGAAATGTCACGAGATGAGTGCCAAGCAGACTCTTGGCAAAATCAATGGCCTGTTGCTTGTCGTCGAACAGTTTCACGCCGCCAGCTTTTCCACGGCCTCCCGCGTGTACCTGGGCTTTGACAACCCAGCGATTTCCGCCGAGCTCTTCGATCGCCTTCTTCACTTCCTGTTCGTTCGACGCAACACGATGTTCCGGTACTGCGATTCCGTATGCCTTGAACAGTGCCTTGGCCTGATACTCGTGTAGATTCATAATGTCTCCGTTATTAGCGTTTGCCTTTCGCCTGTACCGCGTGTATTGCGCGCCCGTGTACAGAGAGCGCCGCTTCATGAAAGGCTTCCGACAAAGTGGGGTGCGCAAACATCGTCATCGCCAGATCCTCGCTACTGGCCGAGAATTCTATCGCAATTTTCGCCTGCGCGATAATCTCCGAAGCCTGTGGTCCGATAATATGTACACCAAGCACGCGATCGGTTTTCGCATGCGCGATAATCTTAATCAAACCCTTAGTATTATTGATTGCCCGCGCGCGACCACAACCACTAAAAGGAAACGTGCCTATCCGATATTCGATGTTCTGTTTCTTGCACTCGTCTTCCGTCTTACCAACCCAGGCGATTTCCGGATCGGTGTAAATGACGGAGGGGACGGTGTTCAGATCTACGTGCGCGTGTTCACCCGCGATGATTTCCGCGACCATCACACCTTCCTCGGAAGCCTTGTGTGCCAGCATAGGACCACGCACCACGTCGCCAATTGCATAAATACCATTGATTGATGTACGGCACTGCCCGTCGACGACAATAAAGCCTCGCTCATCGACAAGTGATTTCAGATCATCGGCAAACACCTCTTCCGAATTGGGCGATCGGCCTATTGCGACAATCAATTTATCGACTTTTTCGCTATGTGATCCTTTTTCGTCGTCATATTTAATATCGACTTTGTTGGCTTTCACCTCGACCGTTTTGATCTTGGCGCCCATGCGCACTTCCACGCCCTGCTGATCAAAATACTTTTTCGCCTCTTTGGCGATTTGCTGATCTGCCTCAGGAAGAAAACTCTTGCTGGATTTCAAAAGAAACACCTCAGCGCCGAGACGTCGCCACACGCTACCCAATTCCAGTGCGATAACCCCCGCGCCGATGATACCGAGTTTCTTAGGCACGCTGTCAAACGATAAAGCCCCTGTCGAATCGACGATGTGCTTGTGATCGTATGGCGCCTGTGGCATTTCTCTCGGCCTTGAACCTGTGGCAATGATGATATTTTTTGCGCTGATATGCTGCACATCGCCTTTGCCTACCGGATTGACACGAATAGTTTTGTCCCTGGACACCTGGCCCATGCCGTGAAAAAAGGTGATTTTATTCGCTTGAAACAAGGCCGCAACGCCTTGCGTCAACTCACGCACGACCTGATCTTTACGCGCGAGCATTTTGTCCAGTTCGAGTTTGACGCTACTCAGTTTGATTCCGTGTTTTTCGAACTCATGTTGCGCGCGTTCATATAGTTCGGAAGATTCGATCATGGCCTTGGACGGAATACATCCCACGTTCAAACAGGTTCCGCCCGGAGAGGCTTTATTTGCTGCATCGACCCAACCGTCTATGCAAGCGGTCTTGAATCCCAGCTGTGCACTACGTATTGCCGCGACATAACCGCCGGGGCCTGCACCTATTACAACCACATCGAATTGTTGTGACATGATTTATCCTGTTAACTTTGAGCGTAATTATCAAACGGAACAGCGGACTGTGATCGAGCAACGACTGACCCAGGTCCGTACGTAGGCAGCCTATTTGGACTGCTGAACTAGATCTCGAGCAAAATCCTACCTGGATCTTCTACCAATTCTTTAATGGTGACGAGAAACTGCACGGCTTCACGTCCATCGACGATACGATGATCATAGGAAAGGGCGAGATACATCATCGGGCGTATCACAACCTGACCGTTTTCGGCCATGGGACGATCCTGAACTTTGTGCATACCCAGTATGGCGCTTTGAGGTGGATTGAGAATAGGCGTCGACATCAGTGAGCCGAACACGCCACCATTGGTGATGGAAAACGTACCACCGGTGATGTCTTCCATGCCGAGCTTCCCTTCTTTTGCACGCGTACCGAAATCGCGAATCCTGGATTCAATTTCTGCAATGCTTAATTGATCTGCGTCGCGCAGTATGGGCACCACCAGGCCACGTGGCGAACCAACGGCAATACCAATATCGAAGAAACCGTGATAGACGATATCATTTCCATCCACAGAGGCATTGATCTCCGGGAATCGTTTAAGCGCCTCGACAGCCGCCTTGACGAAGAAAGACATAAAGCCGAGGCGCACGCCATGCTTCTTCTCGAAAATGTCTTTATATTTTGCGCGCATTTCGGTGACCGGCTGCATATTGACTTCGTTAAAGGTAGTCAGTATCGCTGCCGTCTGTTGCGCCTCAACAAGACGCTCCGCAATACGCGCACGTAGCCGCGTCATGGGCACACGCTTTTCTTCTCTAGCGCCGACCTGGGCAACAGGTGCTGCAGAACTCGCAGTTGTCGGCATAAGATCCTCTTTCAGCACTCGGCCACCTTTGCCACTGCCACTGACTTTGGATGTATCAATCCCTTTTTCTGCTGCCATTTTTCTTGCTGCCGGCATCACTAACTTTTCATCCACGTCGGCAGGAACCTTGGCCGCCGGTGGAGTAGATACTGGAGGTGAAGGCGTTTCCGATTTTTTCTCGGCGCTGGCTTTGGCATATGCAGACGTATCGAGACGCGCAATAATCTGCTCAGAGACGACAACCGTACCTTCGCCCTCAACAATCTCATCGATAATGCCATCTTCCGGCGCAGGCACTTCAAACACAACCTTGTCTGTTTCAATATCAGCAATGACTTCTTCACGATGCACGGCATCGCCTTTCTTCTTATGCCAGGCGACTATGGTTCCGTCGGTGACAGATTCGGGAAATACAGGCACCTTTATTTCAACAGTCATTGATTAAACTCTCCAGTCTTTCTATTTAAATTCCTTGAAGGCATCATCCAGAATTTTCGCCAATTGCTCTCGATGTACCGACATATATCCACAAGCCGGAGCCGCGTGAAAATCTCTGCCGGCATAGTTCAAATACCCTCGATTGCCTATGGCTGTACGCACATGGTGTTGCGAGGTAAACCAAGCGCCCTGGTTTTTTGGTTCTTCCTGTGCCCATACGAACTCATGAGCATTGGGATAACGATCAATTTCTTTCTTCAACTCTTGCGTTGGGAAAGGATATAGCTGCTCCATACGCATGATCGCAACATCGTCACGTCCCAGTTTTTCGCGATGATCGTATAAATCGTAATAGACCTTGCCGCTACAAACCACGACACGGGTGACTTTGTCCTCTTTGAGATCAGCCGTATCGGGTATGATGTTCAGGAAATTGTTATCGGTCAGTTTCCATAAAGGACTGGCGGCGGCCTTATGCCGTAACAAACTCTTTGGCGTCATGATTACCAGCGGTTTGCGACACTCCATATGCATCTGTCGTCTGAGCAAATGAAATATCTGCGCAGCGCTTGATGGCATGCACACCTGCATATTGTTTTGCGCGCACAGCTGTAGATAGCGCTCGGGACGTGCCGATGAGTGCTCCGGCCCTTGTCCCTCAAAGCCATGAGGCAACATCATCACCAGACCACTGGAACGACCCCACTTCTGTTCGCCTGCACTGATAAACTGGTCGATGACCACTTGCGCACCGTTGGCAAAATCACCAAACTGCGCCTCCCAAATCGTCAGTGTTTGAGGATCCGTTGACGAGTAACCATATTCGAATGCGAGCACCGCTTCCTCAGATAGCAAGGAATTGATAACCAGGAATTTACCTTCCGCACCTCGTATACGACGCAAAGGTACGTGTATGCGATCTGTTTCCTGGTCATGAATGGTGGCGTGGCGATGAAAGAAAGTCCCGCGCCCACAATCTTGACCCGACAAACGTACGTTATAGCCTTCCTTCACCAATGATGCATAGGCCATGGTTTCTGCAAAACCCCAATCGACATCAATCTCACCATTGGCCATTTGACGTCGGGTATCCAGGAGCTTCTTGACCGCGAAGTGAATCGAAAAATCTTCCGGTATCGTGGTGATTTCTTCGCCCAACTGCTTTATCAACTTGGCACTGATACGGGTATCGCAGTCCTGTTCTAAAGGCTTGTTGATGTGCGGTCGCCACAAACCCGCGTGGGCGTAGTTTTCGGCAACCCCACCACGACTCAAGGCTTTCACCACGGGCTTGTCTAGTTCGAGCTCAGCTTTATAATCGACAACCATCTTATCGCCATAACCACTTGGCACTACCTGAACATCTTCAAGATGCTTGGCGTACAACGCGCGCGTTGTAGGCAACTCACGAATTGCGCGATACATCATGGGTTGTGTAACCCAAGGCTCATCTGCCTCATTATGTCCATGACGACGATAACAGACGAGGTCGATTACCACGTCTTTCTTAAAGCGCATACGATAATCCACAGCCAGCTGCGTTACAAACAACACCGCTTCAGGATCATCACCATTGACGTGAAAAATAGGTGCGCTCACCATCTTCGCTGCATCCGTGCAATAGAGTGTTGAGCGTGCGTCGCGCTGATTGCTGGTGGTAAAACCAATTTGATTGTTCACTACGATGTGAATTGTGCCTTTAGTCGAATAGCCGCGCGACTGTGACATATTCAGTGTTTCCATCACTACGCCTTGTCCGGCAAAGGCAGCATCACCGTGTATGATGACAGGCAAAACCTGCATCCCTTCTTTGTCATCACTTCTGTCTTGCCGCGCGCGCGCGGAACCTTCCACCACTGGACCAACAATCTCCAGATGCGAGGGATTAAACGATAACGCTACGTGAACCGAGCCGCCGGGCGTATCGATGTTTGATGAAAAACCCTGGTGATATTTTACGTCACCAGAAGCATCACCATTGCGCGCGGCCTTGCCTTCAAATTCCATGAATAGTTCCGCGGGTACTTTACCCATGATGTTTACCAGCACATTTAGACGCCCTCTATGGGCCATGCCGATAGCAATCTCTTTGAGACCCGCATTTCCTCCGCGCTGAATAATTTCATCCAGCATCGGAATTAGACTTTCAGCGCCCTCTAACGAGAAGCGTTTTTGACCGACATATTTAACGTGTAGATAGCGCTCCATCCCTTCTGCAGCGGTGATCAGACCAAGCAGCTTTTTTCTTACCTCAACCGGGTATATCCGCGCGCCACGCTCTTTTTCAAACTCTTCCTGCAGCCAGCGCTTTTCGTGAGGATCGGTGAGATACATGAATTCAGCACCCACAGATCCACAATACGTAACCTCCAGGAAATCGATAATTTCGCGCAGAGTAAGCGTTCCCTTACCACCTAATGAACCGCAACTAAAGGTCTTATCAATATCGGCCTCAGTGAGCTCTTGTCGGGGTAATGGAGAAAAAGAAATCTTGTGCTTCACCAGGGGGTTAATACCTGCGCGCAAATGCCCGCGGAAACGATAGGCATTGATCAATTGCAAAACCCGCATCTGTTTCAGCGTTTCCAGACCCTCGGCAGGCGCGGCGGCGCCATAACTGGGTTTGAAGTTTCGAAATACATCCTTGATCGCCGAATGCACCTGATCCGGCGCACTGGCATTCACTCGCGGTAGGGAATCAAAAAAGGATCGCCACTCCTCACTCACACTTTGAGGATTGGAAAGATAGTCCTCAAACAAGGCCTCAACGTAAGGCGCGTTACCCCCAGAGAGCTGGGAACTTTCCCACAATGCTTTTAGCGATGCGTATTTATTCAAATCGTCCATTCGTCACAACACAATCCGGATATCCATATATGAACTCGACTAAAACTACTAATTCTGAACCGAATTACCGACTTATTTTGAAATTTTTTTCTACCGGAATTTACACCGGTTTTACATTCCCGCACTTTACTCCAGTGTAGAGCAAAATTCTGGCCGTTTCGGCGCAATAAAACATTTGAATTCACACACATGCAAAGGTTCCCAAGTTAATGGGCGGAGATGGTGCTCAAACAACTCAGTTTAGTGATAAAAGCATAGCGAATTCTCCATCCGCCGCTATGTTCACAGAGCGATATATTCGCCACAGAACCAAGGTCAATTTCAAACCCTGAGCAAACCGTCCAAACGGTGTCACTTTGGAATACGCTCAGAACTGACGTTACGGCGATAGTGGGTAAATTCCAGCGTAAAGAAAATGTTGGCACTAACCAGTATCAGACTGATAAACACCGCACCAAAGTAGGTATAGCCTTGATCAATAGCGAACTGATGATAGGCATCAATGCCCGCTAGTATCGTTAGGTTGTGCGCTATTGCAAATACGCTCACCAGAACAAAACTGAAGGGAATAACAAATCCTAACATCGCCAGGTGCGCGTCTTTATATCGCTGATTAGGTGTTTTGAATTGACTGGCGAACCATTGTCGCCAATTGGCATCGAAACCATTGAAGTAATAAAACACAAATCTTCTTATGCCGAGGCCCGGCTGCGTCACAGGACAACGCTGTCGATTCAGATAGAAGTAAAAAACGCCTGCCGCCAATATACACAACAGCGATTGAACCACCAGAAAACCACCCCAGGACAGATTCAAACCAGCGACTAGAGGATTCCACTCATACGCCAGATCTGGCGTAATGTGATATGTGATAACCAAATCGGCACTGCGCAATACCACTAGCAACAAAAATAGTAGTAGGTAAACCTTCATTCCTGCATCCAACATCCGGCATAGTTAGTACTTACCAAGCAGACAAGTCAACTAGAGTCAATTCAAATTCACCAAGATCAAGTGAATGTGTTATGACCGCGTGCCTCTCGTCAAGTTCTCAAATCAATACCTGTCCAGGAATACAACAAGCATACCGTCGACTCGTTTAGCGAAAGAATTTTCGCGTACTGAGCGGCGCTGTTGAACCTATGGCTGGTATCCACTGAGCCACCGTATGACATTGATTGCATGAATTGGATGAAGGAACATGCGTCACGCTTTTCCCTATCGCGAGCACACCATTGTGACAATTGATACAAAGCCCAAAAACCTCATCGTGGTCGACACGAATAACAGGTACCCAGGTTAATGGCGAGTGGCAAGCCGCGCAGTTATTACTGGTCGGTATATGTGACGCCGGCAATGGCGTCGTTCCAGGTGGCGCAGGTGTAGGCGCAGGGACTGGCGTCCCGCCCGGCAGGGCGTTTGTTGGATTAAACCAGGTTATTGTACTGTGACATGCCTGACAATCCTGGCGAATACCAACTGCGATATGTGTCGCTGGCGAGATATGACAACTTTCACAAACACCAAGTACCTCATAGTGATCTACATTAATAGGCACCCATGTCATTATCGAGTGACAGGCATTACAAACATCCGTGGTTGAGATATGGCCAGGAAATTTGCCCGTTGCAACGGTACCGTTGTGACAAGCGACGCACTGACCAATAACCTCGTTGTGATCAACGGAGATCACTGGCATCCAGGCCATTGTGCTATGACAGGCGCCACAGTTTTCGGTCGCTGCGATATGCTGTGGAGGTTTACCCATGGCAACAATATTGTTATGACAGCTCAGACATTCTCCCATCACCTGAGTGTGGTCTACGGTAATTGCCGGCATCCATGTAGTGGTCGTGTGACAAGCGTCACAGGCGTCAGAGGCGATAATATGTGTTATATTTTTTCCAGACGCTGTGACACCGTTGTGACAATCCATGCACGCACCAATAACATAACTGTGATCGACCATCGTAAGCTGTCCATCTGGACTATGGCATGCCAGACAATCATTTGTGGTAGGAATATGATTCGCTGGTAGAGGCTGAGTCGGATCAAAAGTGGAAGGCGGAGCCGTCGGCAAAACCTGTCCCGATGTCGCCCAAATATCAAAATTCAAACCTTGTGATGACACCCGCGATTGTTTCCAAATAACACGGCGAGCACCGCCTGTCTCTTGAAGAATTGACGCCGATTCAACAAATCCGTTTTCGATGTATTCAACAATCTTTTCGGGATTCGACCATAGGTTATTGCTTTCGAGATGTGCACTGTATAGCGTGCTGGTCTGCGCACTGTTCACTACCCAGGTAGCAGAAAGCATTTCGCCACTCAACGACAAGCTTGTCTCAGCGATAAAACTTCCTACAACACCGACTGGGCCTTTCTCACTTTGCACGGGAGGACTGATACTCTCCGGCGATTGCCAGTTAGCGTTAGAATACCGACTGGTTCGGACCAGAGAGAATACCTGGGTACCTGCAACAACGTCTTCTACCCAGGCCAATGCCGCGTTTCCATTTTTGTCACGCGCAAAGCTAAACGGTACGCGTAGCGAATTGCAAACATTTGCCGCCGGACAAATCATCAGCATGGGCTGTCCCCAGGTAGTCCCGCGTAATTCAGACCGATATAGTGAGTCGCCTCCAACATCATCGATATTCTGAATGATGAGTTCCATGCCGCCATCAGCGCGATTAAAAAGCGCTAACTGAATGAATTCACTCGTAGGGGAAAAGACTCCAGTCGGAAATTCCAGCGGATATAGAACACCGGTGTTCATATCAAATACGGCAGCACCGAGATTTACGGTGGCATTCGCCCCTTTTTCCGCCCACGCAATATATGCCTGCCCTGATGAGGTGAACACCGGCCTGGACATCATCTCTAAGCTAGCTTCTGAACGTAAAAGGGAAACAGGCGCAGACATAGACTGCCCCCAAATGTGGAGAGTAAAACCCGTGGCGGTATTTTCGTGTGAAAAAATGATAACTTGATCGCTTGGCGTAAGCAGGGGATAGGTTGCCGTTCCCGGCAAAATCATTTCCGCCGGAGTCCATATACCGTTCAACCTGCTCCAGTAGACGTTTCCTTGAAATGTCCAACTCGCGATAGGTGTAGCCGGATTTTCTCCGAAGACAAATTTCGGTAGCGTCGCATTAATCGATTGATTTAACGGAATTGGATTGCTTGATGTAAAACTTCCGGCACCATCCGCTAATAGCGCCGTAATCTTGCCAACGCTATCGGGGGCAGGCGTGGTCTGCTGTCCCTCATGTAAACGCCAGGCAATAATACTTGCATTATTTCCTGGCGAAAGCTCAGGCCCATGCAGATAGCCAACGCTATTGGCAGGAAGCACGTCGTTTCCCAATAATACCGGTGAAGACCAGCTACTAAGATCGCGGCTTCTAACGACTTGCGTAGTATGAGAATTATTTTGCGTAGAATTGATTTTACGTGAAAAATCTGGAATTTGTTCTGCGCATGAGGTCCATAACAGCACAGTAAAAAGCATCAAGCCGATGGCGGATTTTCTATCCATAGTTTGCTCCCACACAAGCCATTATTGATGTTAAAGGTCTGGATGTGCCTTGCATCAAGTATTATTTTTAAATGCGAATTATAATTATCGCGTCGTTTATCATGATTATTCTTAGTGAACTGAAACTGAGAATATCGAACCCAAATTTGGGCTGAGGCGTCTTTCAAGACATAGGAAAATATATTGCCTTAAGGAACAGATATAAGAAGACGGGGAATTCGAATTTCTGAAGATAGCGGTGTATTTTACTGCCGAAAGATTCGACATATAAAGTTTACGCCTGAATATGATTATCCGCATATCGAAGACGGCGACTCACCTCTCTCGCCATATTCATGTGTAGCAAGGTGTATTGCTTTGGATTTGTTTGGTAAAGATCGAAAAGCGTGTCTTGCGTGATTTCCATGACTACACAAGAAGATATTGCGCGGACGGAAGCACTACGCGGCTGGTGATCAATCAGCGCCATTTCACCAAAACAGTCCCCTCGTCCCAGGTCGAAGAGGTGCTGCTCTGGATCACCACGCACGACTTTAGCCTGTCCACCAACTAAAATATAGAATGCGTCACCTGTATCACCTTCACATAGCATATAGACTCCAGGTTCACAGGTGAAAACTGATGATTTTTCGATGATATCGTTGACTGTCTGCTGATGCAGACCACCAAATATCGGAATTGACAAAAGCTCGGTATCTGGACAACGCATCGAACCACCATTGCAAAGTTATTTTATATAACTATATGCAATAGTGGTTCAAACGCAAATCGGATACCCAATATAAACTACGCTGCACTGGCTACGATGCCATTGTGTCGTAATAAGGCATCTATCTGAGGTTCTCTTCCGCGAAATTCTACAAATAATTCCATAGGCTCCCGCGATCCACCCTGTTCGAGAATAGTGGTTAGAAAACGCAAACCGGTTTCCCGATCAAAAATGCCGTTTTCTTCGAACAGGGAAAACGCATCCGCAGATAAGACTTCGGCCCACTTGTAGCTGTAGTAGCCTGCTGCATATCCACCGGCAAATATGTGCGAAAAGCTATGTGGAAAACGATTAAACGAAGGCGGATGGATCACCGCCACCTGTTTTCTGACTTCTTCCAGAAGAGGATAAATATGTGATGGTTTTTCCGGGTCATATTCCAGATGCAGGCGGAAATCGAAAATCGAAAACTCGAGCTGTCGTAACATCTGCATCGCGGCCTGAAAATTCTTTGCGGCCTGCATCCGTTGATATAAATCATCAGGAATCTGTTCGCCTGTTTCATAGTGACCGGCAATTTCGTTTAACGCTTCCCGTTCCCAGCACCAGTTTTCCATAAACTGACTAGGCAATTCGACAGCGTCCCAGGGCACGCCGCTAATTCCGGCAACACTGGGATAATCAACCCGGGTCATCATATGATGAAGTCCATGACCAAATTCATGAAAAAGAGTGGTGACTTCATCGTGCGTAAACAACGCCGGTTTGTCCCCGACTGGCGGAGAGAAATTACAGGTCAGATAGGCCACTGGTAATTGTTCAACCTCGCCCATTTTCATGCGCGTAATACACTCACCCATCCACGCACCGCCACGCTTGTGTGCACGCGCATATAAATCCAGGTAAAACTGCCCACGCACCTGCCCTTTGTCATCGGTGATTTCAAAAAAACGCACGTCTTTATGCCAGGTATCAATTCCCGCTTTTTCCTGGATATTCACGCCATAAAGTTGTTTGACGGTGTGGAACATACCATTGAGTACCCGATCTTCGGGCAGATAGGGTTTAATTTCCTCCTGGGTCACTGCATATTTATGCTGACGTAATTTTTCGCCATAGTAAGGGACATCCCAGGCTTCCATTTCTTCGACACCGAATTGCGCCAGCGCAAAATCTTTTAATTCCTTTAATTCCGCGTGCGCTTGAGACAACGATTTTTCAGCCAGATCGTTAAGAAAATTCAAGACCTGATCGGTGCGACTAGCCATCTTGGTTTCGATAGAACGCGCGGCATAATTTTCAAAGCCCAGGAGTTGCGCTGCCTCATGTCGAAATTGCAGAATCTTTTCCATAATCTCGCTATTGTCCCACTTGCCCGCATTTGGTCCTTCATCAGATGCGCGAGTGACATAGGCTTGATACATTTCGAAGCGCAGATCACGATCATCGGCATAGCACATCGTAGGATAGTAAGAAGGAAATTCGAGGTTCAACAACCATCCACTCTTTCCCTCACGCTCGGCCAGTTGTTTTGCCAGACCCATCGCGGAATCGGGCAAACCGGCCAGCTGCGATTCGTCTTCGATATGCTTGCTCCAGCCATTCGTCGCATCGAGCAGGTTTTCCTCAAATTTGCTGGTCAGGTTGGATAATTCCTGCATCACTTCCTTATATCGCGCCTTTTTTTCGGCCGGAAGTTCGACGCCAGAGAGACGGAAATCACGCAAACTATCCTTTAACAACTTCTTCTGTGCGGTGTTATAGGTACGGAATTCGTCGCCGGTTTCAAGCGACTTGAGTGCAGTAAACAGTCGTTCGTTCTGCCCCATATCGGTGCTGTAGTCGCTGAGCAAGGGCAGGCAGGCATTGTACGCAGCGCGAAGTTCTTCACTATTGACCACGGAATTCATGTGACTGACGGGAGACCAGGCGCGGCTGAGCTTCTCTTCCATTATTTCCAGCGGCTCAATCAAGGTTTGCCAGGTGTATGTAACGCCGGCATCGAGCATAGCCTCTACGTTATTTCTGTTTTCTTCGATGATTTGTCTTATTGCCGGTTCAACATGTTCAGGCTTTAACTGCGAAAATGGCGGTAATTCATGACTTTCCAAAAGGGGATTGCGATTCATACTTCTTCCTTTGCTTTTGTAAGACTATGCAAGTTATTCAATATGCGGTTTTCATACCCGAATTCAATTCATACAATATAGCCTAACTCATGACGGAACCAAATTCATGCAAACTCACTACGATCTAATCGCCATCGGCGCCGGTAGCGGCGGACTGTCAGTCGCGGAGAAGGCCGCGGCATTCGGAAAACGCTGCGCAATCATCGAGAAGGACACCGTTTTAGGTGGAACCTGCGTCAATCGAGGCTGTGTACCAAAAAAAGTCATGTGGTATGGCGCTGAGATGGCACAAGCCATAAGAAACGCCAGCGGCTACGGGTTCAAGGTTGAACAGAAGGGTTTCGACTGGAAGGCGCTGGTTGATAAACGAGAAAACTATATTCAAGGTATCAATAGCTGGTACCAATCCTGGTTCAAAGACTTGAACATTGACCTGATTGCAGGCACCGCCAGTTTTATCGATAACAACACCCTGGAAGTCAATGGCAAACGTTATACCGCGGATCACATCGTAATCAGCGTCGGTGGCGAACCAATGATACCCGAGATTGAAGGTGCCGAACTGGGCATTACTTCCGACGGTTTTTTTGAGCTACAGTCTCAGCCCGGCAACGTAGCGGTTATCGGCGCAGGTTATATCGCCGTCGAATTGGCTGGAGTGCTAAATGCTCTGGGCAGCGATGTCACTATGTTGCTACGTGGCCAACACCTGCTAGGGCGATTCGACTCCATGTTGCGCGACGTATTGATGGAGGAAATGGTCAACGCGGGCGTCAACATTCTCTCATGCATCCAGCTACAGGCGCTAAAAAAGGAAGCAAATGGCAAAATTACCTTAGTAGGCGCTAACAGCCTTACCCTTGGTGGTTTCGATACCGTTATTTGGGCTGTCGGTCGCAGACATCTCACCTATACGCTCAATTTAGAAAATACCGATGTCACAGTAGAACCTGACGGCACCATCCCAGTTGACGACTTCCAGAATACTAACGTTCCGCATATCTACGCGGTTGGCGATATCACTGGTCAGGCCGCGCTTACTCCAGTTGCTATTGCCGCAGGACGTCGCCTGGGCGAGCGCTTGTTTAATCAGCAACACGATCGCAAAGTTGATACCTCACTAGTGCCAACCGTCGTATTCAGTCACCCCCCCATCGGTACGATCGGTCTCAGTGAAGAAGATGCGCGCAAACAGCATGGGGAAGCAGTCAAGGTGTACCAGACTCGCTTCACCTCCATGCAACAAACCATGTTTGAACACAAACACGAAACAGCAATGAAATTAGTCACAGTCGGTGCACAGCAAAAAGTGATAGGTTGTCACATTATCGGACCCGCGAGTGACGAAATGTTACAAGGTTTTGCCGTTGCCATGCGCATGGGCGCTACAAAAAAGGATTTTGATGATACGATTGCCATTCACCCGACCAGCGCCGAAGAGCTGGTCACCATGCGATAAAGGGGAACATCAATGGCAGTACGTAGTTTTGACGGAATAACACCGGTGCTGGACGACGGTGTCTATGTGGACGAACAGGCCGCAGTCATTGGAGATGTACACATTGGTAAGGACTCCTCTATCTGGCCGATGGTTGCCCTACGCGGCGACGTGCAGTCGATTCGTATAGGTAAGCGCACAAATGTCCAGGACGGCTCGATTTTGCACGTCACCGCAGACAACGCCTTTAACCCCGGCGGTCATGCCTTGACGATCGGGGACGAAGTGACTGTTGGACATGCCGCAATTTTACACGCATGTACAGTCGAAGATCGCTGTCTGGTCGGTATGGGCGCTACAGTTCTCGATGGCGCAGTAGTAAAGACTAACACCATGGTGGCAGCCGGTGCTCTGGTGCCTCCTGGCAAGGTATTAGAAAGCGGTTTCCTGTATGTCGGTGCGCCGGTAAAACAGGCACGCGCTTTGTCGCAAAAAGAAATTGAATATCTGAGCTTTTCGGCTCAACATTATGTCGATTTAAAAAACCGGCACATGAAAGACCAATAAGCATTGTGCCGTTGAAATAGAGAGTTCGCGGGATAAACTGTCCCTAAGCGACCATACGTATTCCAACACCCTGAGTAGCATTTCATGCGCAAGATTATCCATGTCGATATGGATTGCTTCTATGCAGCAATCGAGGTTCGCGACAATCCCTCCCTGCTCGGGCGACCAGTAGCCGTTGGCGGGAGCCCGTCACAGCGGGGAGTCTTGTGCACATGTAATTATGAGGCACGGCGCTACGGCGTCAGATCGGGTATGGCCACGGCACAAGCACTCAAGCAGTGCCCAGAACTAATATTGTTGCCAGTGAATATGGATAAATACAAAAGGGTAGCAAGTGAAATACGCCGTATCTTTGAAAAATTTACTCATCGCATTGAACCACTTTCGCTGGACGAGGCCTATCTTGATGTCACGAATAACCCCTACTCAAACGGCAGTGCGACCTTAATCGCACAAACCATACGCGAAGAGATTTTTGGTAGCCAAAACTTGCGCGCGTCGGCCGGCATTGCGCCAAACAAATTTCTATCGAAGATCGCCAGTGACTGGAACAAACCAAACGGACAATTCGTGATCACTCCAGGTGAAGTAGACTACTTCGTCAAACAACTTCCAATAGAAAAAGTTCACGGTATAGGCAAAGTAACCGCCACTCGCCTACACCAGATGCGCATCAATACCTGCGGAGATCTACAGCGAGTCAGTGTCTATGATTTAGTCAAACAGTTCGGCGCCTTTGGACAAACGCTCTATCAATTATGTCGCGGCATAGATGACCGTGAAGTCGAGCCGTTCCGAGACCGGAAGTCATTAAGCGTAGAAGAGACCTACGCTCAGGACTTACACAGTGCAGACCAATGCATAAAGCAAATACCGGCTCTTTTTCAGGATTTCATGCAGCGCCTTCGGCAATGCAAGGACAAGGGGCCACGGGATATCAAAACTTTATTCGTTAAAATCAAATACGCAGACTTTTCTCAGACAACAGCGCAGGCGCCTGCGATGCATTTATGCGAGGATACATTTATCACGCTGTTTCAACAGCGCTATATCTACAATCCGCGACCAGTAAGACTGATTGGATTAGGCGTGCGTTTTCGCGACAAGAAGGAAGAAGAAGACAAACAGCTTGAGCTTGCATTTTGAAGACTACCAGTATCTACCAAAAATAGCTTAGCATCACACCAGTACTACTAGGCCCAATCAAGGAATAAGACCCATCACCTTGCGAAGTACCAATCATTAACAAAGAAGAACTCAGCAGAAAATGCTCGCCCAATTTTGCCTCAAACCCAAAACCAATGCCGAGGCTTAAAATATTTTGTGTTTCCCATATCTGCACATCTGCATCTTCATAATAAGAGTCATCGAAAGTATTTCTCATGCGAAACAACCAATATGGTCGGACTTTGGCTCTCGAAACATAAAGTCTGGCGTCCATCGTCAAATCAACCGTACTACTTGTACTCTGAATCCCTGATTCTTCTTGCTCATAGCCAGTTGTATCCACATTAAAGGAAAACATCATCAGGTCTGATGCACGATAGTGAACATAAAAATCAGGGAACACCAAATTATTCAATCCAATTCCGAAAGAATCTTTATCATCAGCCTGAACAGATGCAGCAGGGAACAAAAAGGCGAAAAGAAAAAGCTTTCTATAAAACAGAATTTTCGACATAAATCTCACCAGTAGTAGCTCATTCCGAAGCGCCAATAGGGAAATCGGTATGCATAACCCCCATCCAGCTTCACAATATAAATGGATGCAGCCCCTTCTATAGAGACACTTTCCGCCAGCATGTATTCGACACCATAGCGCCCGCCATAATTACCCAGATCATACGTCGGACGTGTACGTCCATTTACCGTTTCAAGACTAACAACGACTGAACTACCTAATTGAAAAAAATGACGAAACGGTGAAGTATTGAAATAGTAACGCACGCCCAGATCCATCACGCCATAGCTTGACTTCAGATCTGAAGTTAAACCACCGCCACCACCCGGTATCAACATCAGGTGCTCAGTTACAGCCCACTTCAGCTGCAGCCCGTATCCATTTTCAATAAACAAGGCATATGAACCTGGTGCTTCTTCCTCCTGTGCATATAACAGGGGTGACGTAACGAAGGAAAATAGAATAATAAATAATCGAGTGGGACTAAATTGCATCGGATAGACTTTTATTTATAGTTGGGTGGATATAGTCTAGTACGAATTTTATTCGATTCCAACAATAAACCACACTTCAAACAAAACTCTCTTTATGCCATTCACTACTTGCCTGCAGGGATGCGCTCCGCCGCTCCAGAAAGTGAGGACCAGCACCAAATCTCACCATCCCTCTAAAGCTGTATCCGATGCCTGCAAAAGGCAAATACTTGTCTGAATATCGGTAAAACGAACAACTGGTTCACCACTTGGAAAAATCATGCAAGGCTGTATGTTTCTAACCCAAATGGGCTATTTAGCAATACGCGCTCGCGTTTCGCCTTGGTTCACTAGCAGAATGGGAACTCAGTAGTAGCCAGAAGACTTCTGTGTTTTTTTTACACCGATCATGTAAATCAATGTAACAAATTTACAAATTTCCAACTGCCGCACATTACACCATTAATACATGCACGGATACCTCCGATATAGCAATACCCAACAACATATTTCCTCAGTATCGAGACACCCACTTGGAAAATAATGAACAATCAAACGACAGAGAAAACGGCTTACATCGCCTTTTGATAGAGCCGTTTCAACTCCTACCAAGCAAATCACAAAGATTTCAGGCCAAATTACTTGCCTCAATACTGGCAACTATATTCATCACGCAATTGGCGGTCATACTTGGAACCCGCATAGGCAACTCGCTTCCTACTATTGTCATTCAAATGATATTACCCATGTCATTCGCATGCTACCTCTTGGCAAGAACGCGATACTTTCAGCTTGGAGCGCTGCTTTGGGCAGCAACAAACTCTCTTGTTCTATTTTTGGTAACGTTAGATAGCCCGAACTGGAACTCCATGCATTTTGAATTTTACTATTTAAGCATCGGCATGTTGTTAGCAGCCATCGTGACTGGCCCGATACCGATATTTGTCATCGGCGCGATCAACATTACGGGTTTGTCTATTCTTGCCGCAACAAAGTCCGGATCAATAATTACCGAATCGGAGATGATTTTTCCGATACTATTTCAATTCATCATTACGCTACTCTTGGCAGGAAAAGTACATTATCAACGCCATGTAACCAAGCTCAATAATCTTGCGCTTACAAAACGTAGCGAACGAATCGACATGTTGATGAATTCGACCAGTGAAGCGATATATGGCGTTGACCTTGAAGGAAACTGCACCTTTGCCAATAATGCCTGCGCAAAACTTATTGGTTACAAGTCTCCAGACGCGCTGCTCGGCAAAAACATGCATAGACTCGTTCATCACTCCAAATCCGACGGCACGCCTATTCCGCTTCGAGATTGTCACATTCACGCCGCAACATTGAACGGACAAAGCTTGCAAACTGAAGAGTTATTTTGGAGACTTGACGGCACCAGTTTTCCCGTTCAGTTTTGTTCCAGTCCAATTTTTAGCAAAGACCAATTAGTTGGCTCAGTAGTAACACTAAGTGACATTAGTGACAAAAAGGCAATTAACAACGAACTAGAGCAAAGTCGCGCACGCTTTGAAGTCATTTTCGAATCTATTCCCGATAGCGTAATATTTGCCGACGAAAACCAGTCTATTCGACTGGTTAACAACGCTACAAAGGCATTATTTGGCTATACCAAAACAGATCTCATTGGCAAAAATCTCAACGAGTTTTTGTCGAATGCAGATACCTCAAGGCGTGATACGCTCAATAAATTTAGTCATCACACCAATACATTGTTTGCGACTTATCGTGCCAGTTATGCAAAACGGGATGGCAGCGTGTTCACCGCTGAAACAACCACAACTCCGATGCGCACATCAAGTGGCAAAAACATAGGACACATAACCTTAATCCGCGACGTTTCCGACCGCGCCTATATGGACAATGTTATGCACTCGTTGGCCAGCGGCAGAGGCGGAAGCAGCGTCAAACAGTTTTTGCAACAGTCTCTAGAGCAAATCAATAGTCTTTTTCATAGCCAGCTTGCCTATGTCGGTCGGTTCGAAAATGAGAACTCGAGCATCAGCATCAAGGCGGCTAAGGGAGAGGCAAACCTATCCTTGGAAATACAGGAGTTTCCAAGCGCAGGCTCGCCCGAACTGAATATTCTAGAGAGCCAGCAAAGCATATATTGCTCCGAGTCGAGTAAGAAATTTCCCGAAAGCCTCATTATGAGTCAATTTCATATCGAAGACTATTTCGCTACGCCGATCATATCCTCAGATGGCAACACTGTCGGCGTTCTGGCCATCGCAAGCCAAGGAGCGCTGCAATTGCCTGACTGGGGAGCAGCGGTGCTTGGTGTTTATGCGACTCGTATGTCCGTCGAAATGGAACGCTGTGCTGCGATTAGCGAATTGAAAGAACATCAAGATTTGCTCGAAACAAAGGTTAAGCAACGGACACAGCAGCTAGAGCATGCACAAGGGGAACTGTTACGCAGAGAAAAGCTTTCTACACTCGGTCAATTGACGGCAACAGTGTCACACGAATTGCGCAATCCGCTTGGCGCCATGCGGCCAGCTCTTTATTTACTCAACAAGAACCTCGATAAGGATAGCCAAAAACTACAAAAGGCCATCACGCTCATCAATAGGAATATTGACCGATGCGATCACATTGTCGATGAATTGCTTGATTTTACACGTACGGGAAATCTGCAAATTCATTCACACACTCTTGACCCGTGGGTAAGCAAACTAGTAAGCGAATTGACAGAAAATTCAGGAGTCGAACTTCACTGTTCACTCGGTTTTGCTGATGAAAAATTCTTTTTCGACGATGCCCGATTGCAACGCGCAATTATCAATATTGTAGAAAATGCGATACAGGCAATGACTACGTCTAGCAATACCGTAGAGAGAGCACCGACACTAAGCCTCATAACACGAGCAAAAGAAGATCGATTGGAAATTGTAGTCGCAGATAACGGCCCGGGAATGGACGAAAAAACCCGTTCGCGAATGTTTGAACCCCTTTTCTCTACGAAATCATTTGGCGTAGGTTTAGGAATGTCGATTGTGAAAAGTATAATGAATCAGCATCAAGGTGATATAGAAATTGAAACGCAACTGGGACAGGGAACTACGATTATTCTATGGATTCCGATGAGTTTTGCGAAAGCCGATGATATGCCAACAGGCTTAGCTAGTGGCAGCAACTAAAATATAGCCTCTAAATTAAAGACAGCGCCTTATTGCAAATATACGAAGAGTGATACGACACGGTCAGATACACCAGAAGTCATCTCTACTCACACAAGACTTTGTCGCACAGCATTTATTACGGATGCTGTTTGCGGGCGTTTTTTTCGCCAGATATAAAACGCTTCTGCAGCCTGTTCGACCAACATCCCTAAACCGTCTTTTACCGCAGGTGCGCCATGATTGCGAGACCATTGCATAAAAGGCGTATCCTGTTTGCCATACATCATGTCATAGCAAAGCGCGCCTTCGACGCATTTTACTGGCACAGGCGGTAACTCTCCCTGCAGGCTGGCGGAAGTCCCATTGATGACGATGTCAAAATTCTCCACGGGTATATTCTCGAAGCTATAGGCTTGCATACTTGAACGTGAGAACTCATTTACCAATTCCCTGGCACGGGACTCCGTTCTGTTCGCAATACAGATACACTCGGGAGATAACTCTAAAAAGGGTTCAAGTATGCCGCGTACGGCACCACCTGCCCCAAGAACAAGTATTCTCTTTGCCGTAATGGAATATCCAATGTTGTTTTGAATGTCGCGCACAATACCAATACCGTCTGTATTGTGCCCAACTATTTCACCGCTGGAGGAAAACTCTAATGTATTAACAGCACCCGCACGATGCGCGAAGTCACTATAGCGATTAGATAACTGCCATGCCTCAGTCTTAAAAGGCACCGTCACATTTAATCCTTTTCCACCATCTTTTTGAAAGGCACGCACCGCGGATGAAAAACTCTCAAGCGGCACAAGTATCGCTTCGTAGGTCAGGCTTTCTGAAGTTTGCTGCGCAAACAACGTATGGATCATCGGCGATTTACTGTGGGCAATGGGATTGCCCATAACCGCATACCGATCCATCTCAGCTAAAAATCGCTTTCAGAATAAAGAAGAAAGAAATTGCCAGGAAAGCTCCGGCCGGCAACGTTACTATCCACGACATAAAAATGGAACCGACAACCTGGAGATTTACCGCGCTCAAACCACGCGCTAAACCGACGCCAAGTACTGCGCCAACTAAGGTGTGAGTCGTGGATATGGGTAATCCCGTGCCAGACGCCAATACTACTGTCGTTGCAGCGGCAAGCGTGGCAGCAAATCCACGGCTGGGCGTCAAATCAGTGATGCCAGTTCCTACAGTTGCAATCACTTTGCGCCCATACATAGCCAGTCCCAACACGATTCCGACACCGCCGAGCCCGAGTACCCATAGCGGCATCGCCGACTGCTGAGCTACCTGGCCACCACTCTCAACTATTCCAACAATTGCGGCAACCGGACCGACGGCATTGGCAACGTCGTTAGAGCCGTGTGCAAAGGCCATCGCGCAGGCAGTAACCATCATGAGAACGCCGAAAACTTTTTCCACATTGGCGAAGTGAAATTTACGATCTGCCTGTAGATCTATATCAAGGCGACGAATAAAGAAGACACCGCCGACGCTAACCATTCCACCGATAACCATCGCAATTAAATAATTTTGCTCTAGCGTAGTTTCAAGACCAACGTGTTTGAGGCCTTTAAACAGCGTAACGAGTGCGACGATAAAGCCGACAAAGAACATATAGACAGGCACATAGCGTTTTGCGTTCTTTAAGGGGTTATCTGTATCAAGAATGAGTCGTTGTACACTCATAAACAAGAGAAAAGCAATCGTACCCGCTAGCAATGGCGATACTACCCAACTCGCTACGATTGAACCAACTTTGGCCCACTTCACTGCCTCAAAACCAATACCGACCGCTGCGAATCCAACGATCGCACCAACAATAGAATGTGTAGTAGAAACCGGCCACCCTTTCATAGAAGCAACCAGTAGCCATAGCCCGGCTGCGAGCAGGGAAGCAAGCATCCCGTACACGAGCAACTCAGGTGACGATGACATTAATTCAGAATCAACAATACCTTTGCGTATCGTTTTGGTAACCTGACCGCCCGCGAGAAAGGCTCCGAGGAATTCAAAGATCGCAGCGATGATAATCGCCTGTTTGATAGTCAGTGCACGCGAACCAACCGACGTTCCCATTGCATTTGCGACATCGTTTGCACCTATACCCCAAGCCATGAACAGCCCGAAAACAGCTGCCAGGATTAGAAAGACGGTTCCATACTCCATCACCATCTTCTTATCCTCCTATCTTGCCAACAACAACTGCAAGCGACTGCCTACACGCTGGGATATATCGGCCAGCTCACCCGTGCTTTCTATCACTTTATAGAAGAACATAACATCAACCGGCGGGAGCTCTTTTTCCATATCGAATAGCATCGCGCGAACACGTACTTCGATAGCATCGGTATCCGATTCAATCTCGTCGAGCTTTTTCAGCATATCCTGTACAAACTCAACTTCTTTACCACGAAAACCAGTCTCTACCAGTTCATCGAGTTCGTTGACTGTTTGTTCTGCCTGTACGGCAGTGTCCACGCAACGTTGAATGAATTGCAGCAGAATTTCATGCATGGACTCAGGAAATGTCATCTTGCGGCCGACAATCAGACCCGCAATATCTTTTGCTGTGTTTGCGATACGATCCTGCATGGCCAGCATCTCAAGCAAATCCCCCCGAGAGACCGGCAGCATAAGACTGTTAGGCAAATGCATACGCAAGTCTTTTTTCAGCTTGTCCGCTTCTCTTTCCTGTTTGGAAATTCTCTTTTGAACGGAATTAACCTGACGCCGATCACCGGCAATGACCGCTTCAAAGAGGCTGATAAGCTCCTTGGCGCAGCCAACGGATTTTTCCATGTGTTGCTGTATGGGTTTGACGGGGGATCGTCCGAATAGACGGTAGATATAATGACTGGACACCGATTTGTCCTCTCTATTTCTCTCTCAATTTGCGCGAAGTATAACGAATAATTCACGAAATGAAAGGCCAATTTTTAGAAAACTGGCAAATTGAGGACGCACCAGCTCAGAGCTGGTGCGTATCGGAAATCATGCCCAGGAGGACTGTTTACGCAGGCGCAACCTTGGGACAATCAGGCCAATTAGCACGCCGAGAATAATAACGCCAGCGCCTGTCATGAACCAATCGCGATCAGAAGCGCCTTTTAATGATTCGTTTTCGATCTTGAGATCTGCGATCTCTTTCGCCATCTCAGCATTCTTTGTCCGCAGCTCTTTGTTTTCACGATCGAGCTGAATAGGCCGTGCAGCAGCATCTTGTATTTCGGTGTTTTGTTTTTCCAGTTTGGAGGCGCGGGATTCCAAAGAACTCCGTTCTTTTTCTGTTTGGCTCAACTCACTTCGAGTGGAATCATATTTCTCTTTTAACTGGTTATAGTCATTTTGCAGACGGGACAAACGATTATTTGTCGATTCCAATATAATATTAGAGGTTGGATCATCGGTGATAAAACGCTCCTGCACCCAGCCTTCGGTACCGTCCTCAAGGCGAACCTGCGCATATTGATCGTCCTTCTCCATAAGCTCCATTTTGGTACCGCTTTTGAGCGTCTTGAGAATACGAAAGCTATCACCTTTACCTGTACGCAAAGTAATGTATAGCACATCAGATACATAAACCGACTTTGCCTCTGCAACCCCAGCAACGGCAAACAAAAATAAAATAGCAAACCAAGCCTGTTTCATCGTTAAAAACCCTAGCAACTCTTCTTCCTTGCGGATTCCATAATTTGTAGAACGTAACGCTCGAAAAAACAATACCTTAACATAACGACCGTCAAATTGTCTCAACTGGCACTTGCATACGCGCGAAAGAGGCGCAAAACACGGACGAGTTTACGGCAATGCATAAACCACACCGAATCACGTCGCTTCTTTAAAACAGAAGTTTAAATCCCACCAACAACAAGACCAGGCCCATTATACGCCGCAGGACTAGCGTGCTGAAACGCTTACCGAGCTTCGCGCCCCACCCTGCACAGAGAGTCGATGCAAGCCCAATCGGAATTGCCGCGGGAAAATACACATAGCCAAACAACAGCGCTGCTTCGTTAGATGAATTCAGAAAAACAAATCCCGCAGATCCTGTAATCGCAATGATCAAACCACAGGCGGCAGACGTTCCTATTGCCCGATGAATTCCAAAACCGCGCCAGTTCAGATAAGGCACCGTCATTGTGCCGCCACCTATTCCCAACATACTCGAAAGACTACCAATACCACTACCGACGGTAAACAACTCCCAAGTTCGACTCACTTCTGGCTTACCTGTGTCGACTGTCGAATTAACGACGTTGCGTAACAACTGCAATCCGATAATCAATTCGAAAATACCAAACAGTGTTTCTAATTGGCTACGCGGACTGTGTCCTGCGAGAAAAACACCAACAAAACTGCCAACAGCTATGCCAACACCAAGCACAGAGAAAGTTGCCCAGTGTAAATTTTTTTGTTGATAATGTTTCCAGGCTGACGCCATCGCGGTAGGAATCATCACTACCAAAGATGTCGCGACAGCGACATGCATGCGCTGTTCGTCGGGTATGTCGCTATATGGCAACAGCCACAGCAGTGCAGGTACTACGACTATTCCCCCACCCACTCCAAGCAGGCCCGCCAGGATTCCGGCCAGACCACCTACAATCAGGTAGCTGATTATATCAATGCTGGGAAATAACGTTTCCAGGAAAGTTTCCGTTTATTGCGAATAAGTCACTGTGTGTGAATATAGCAGGCCGTCAACAAATTCACGATTGAAGAGAAATTTTAGTACGGCTTCCGGTCCGGTACTGGAAGATTGAGAAACAATATCGCGGTTGATCGAACTGTAATACGCACGGACCTCCCAGGCGTCCAGGGCCGTACCGGCCGCAAAATTCCAACCTGGAAACCATTTATTGGTAAGTCCTACAACCGGTTCAAGCAGAAAACCGTCCCCCTTACCTTTTGCCTTCACCCAACCTGGCGTAACCAGCACATGCCACTCGACCTTGCTTACCTGGATTCCTCCACAACTGGGGCAGGGCACGCTATTGGAAGTCTTGCCCTTGAAAATCCAGTAGTACAAATTTGCATCCCCATAAACGCCATCGGTGGTTTTCGTCCAGCTAGCGCTAAGCGTTGTTCCTTCCGGATCGATAAGCGTTGTCGCCGCGGGTTGAGAAATCTCGGCTTGCGCAATATTCATATCAAGGCTTTTAGTCTTTTTAAATAATTGCACGACCTCGCGCGTAATTCGCCCCTGACTATCCTGCTGCCATGCTTTAGCGACATGCCCCTCTTTCTTTTTCTCGTACTCACGCGAATCCGAATACATTACATCTAGTGGAAACCCGTAGTACTGGAGATTATTTGTATTACTCTTTGCCAACAATAAAGTGGAGTTCAATTCACTGCGAAAACTGACGCTAAGCCCCGTACCCTGCCCGAAAGTCAGACCTTGCACGCTAAGACTGGCCGGAGTTGCGACGCCCACTGGCGCGGCAAGCCCCGCTTGTTGATTTTCAGAAAAGTCCAGATCTCTCCGCGCGGGTGGACGAGCAAGCCTTATTAATTCAAATTTGTGAAACCTTTTGGGCTGGATTGTCCCGTCCTCTTGCTCTAGTCCAACTATCCCAAGGATGTCGTATAGGCCATCAACATCTTCAAAAGCATAGGCCTCGTAGGCAAGCGTGCCGGAGTTAGCACCTAATGCCATCCACACTTTTTCCCCTGAGTTCAACGAAACCCCCGAGACTTCGCCATAGACTCCACCGAGCAAAATTGTAGACTCGGCTTTGCGACACTGGTGGCGGATGTCCCCTAATTCAGCCACTGTGGCCATATAAAAATACACCTTGTGCGGTGTATCCAGCTTGCTCGACGGACACACAAACATAGCTTCATAGGATCGGGATTTATCGTTCGCCAGCAATGACACAAAGTTAGGATTGAAAAGCGTGTTACCGGATACATCGACGCGCCAGTCTTTGTCGCCATCGCGAGTCGCAAATAAAACGGCATTGCTGCTGATTTGTACGTTTTTGCTGGAGTTTTTGGATGTAGGAGACTCCAAATTCAAGTCGCAAGCGCTCAGAACAAAGGCGCTAAGAAGAGTCAATAACAACAATATCAGTCTTGAATTCATATAGACGTTTTCGGCACTCCGCGCGGTTTCTCAAGATATTGCAACATCAGATTACCTGCTTTATCGACACAACATTGCCACAATGGCGCAATCCAGGCGGTGGCAATTTTTTCCACTATTATCGCTGGGCCATCAATCACTTGCCCCACAGCCAGGTGATCTCTTCTATACACCGGAACGGTATTATTCACCCCATAAACCGAACTATAGTCATCTATTTCAGCCCATTTCTTGTTGCTGGGAGTAGGAAAGATGATTTCTGGCTCCGGGCCTTTAATATGCGTTCGGATATTCAGTAATTCCACCGTTTCTTCCAGCTTATGACCGAATCGTTGCTCATGGGTTGCATGAAACAAGGCCAGAGTGTCTTCCAGCCCTTCCCAGCTCACCGTCAGGGTATATGACTGCCCTCGATATCGCATATCGACCAGGCGCTGGCAATCCAGCTGGATAGCCTCCAAACCTTCTGCTACCAACGCTTCTTTCCCAGTACTTTCCAGGCGCTCAAATTCCTTTTCCAGTACTGCCAGGTCCAAATTGCGCGCATTCTGGTTAATGGTATGCGAGTATTCACGAGCCCTTGGAGACACTAGCATACCTAATGCCGACAGCACGCCACCATTGCTCGGCACCATACCTCGCTTTATCCCCATAAGCTGAGCTATTTCGCATATATGCAAGCCCCCAGCTCCACCAAAACAGGTCAGCACGTATTGCCTGGGATCCTCTCCGCGCTGTACCGATATCACTCTCAAAGCCTGCGCCATATGTTCATTGGCAATTCGCAGAATGCCTTCACACAAGGTCTCGACAGTCATATTTGCCGCTTGCGCAAGTCGCTGGGCGGCCTGAATTGCGGCCTGTATATCCAGGCTCATGGCGCCACCAAGAAAGGCGTCAGCATGCAAGCGACCAAGAATTAGATTCGCATCAGTGACGGTGACGTGCTGACCTCCCTGACCATAACAGGCTGGGCCAGGGTTCGCGCCGGCCGATTCGGGACCGACCTGTAACATCCCGCCCTCATCCAACCAGGCGATGGACCCCCCACCCGCACCGATAGTGTGCATATCCACCATAGGTACAGCGACAGGGAAATCACCGATTCGACCCTCGTTGGTCAAACGTATATCACCATCGATCAGCGCGACATCTGTAGAGGTACCGCCCATATCAAAGGTCAGGAGACGAGTTTCTCCGCTCTGAAGCCCCATATATCTCGCCCCCCTCAGACCACCAGCAGGCCCGGACAAGAGCAATTGCACCGCCATACGGCCTGCATAGGAGGCGTCGATCGTCCCCCCGGAACTGCTCATTACCGATAACGAGGCTGAAGTCAGCCCCGCCGCCAGGCGTTGCAGATATCCCTGCATCAAAGGACCAGTATAGGCATTCAACCAAGTGGCAATACCCCGTTCATACTCGCGATATTCAGGGAGTACTTCCGAAGAACAACATACAAATGCCAGATCTTTAATATGCTCTTTAACGCGCATTTCAAAACGCGGATCGAGAAAGGCGAACAACAAATTGATGGCAACCGCCGCGGGTTTCAGTCGGATAATTTCGTTGCTGAGATGCTGTAATTGCTCATCAGACATATCCTCTACAAGCTCACCATGAGCACCAATTCTACCTCCACACTCCAAACACAATTCGTGCGCGACAGGTGAATTCACAGCAGATGGCTGAAGCTGGTAAAGCGATTTTCTGGCTTGGCGACCAATACGTAACACATCTGATAAACCGGTGTTGGCGATATAAACCGTACGCACACCTTTGCGCTCCAGAACGGCATTGGTCGCGACTGTGGACCCATGCACAACTGCAAGATCGTCAAAGTCGACACCCAGATCGCGAACCCCCTGCAATATCGCCACTTCGGGCGCATGCGGAGTAGAGAGCACCTTATGAGTGAATAGCTGTCCCTCGCGCCACAACACGAAATCAGTAAACGTACCGCCTGTATCAACACCTAGAATTTTCACGCCTTAGACAACTCTTCCCGGTTACACCCCTTAGCCATTGCAAGATACAAGGCCTTTTGAGCACATTCAATCAAAGTTGGCAGCGCCGCCTCCGCACAATGGTTTGATCACACACTGCTTGTGCCGATGTCTGCACCAATACCTGCGGCTTTTCGCAGCACCTTCGCCATCATTTGACCTGTATCCGATGACTGACAGCCGTGCGCCGATGTAGCATGAAGAATATCGTGGAATTGTGCCATTGTTTGTTCGGCTTCAGAATCCCGCCCTGACCACCCCTGTCAGAGGTAGATTTTTTTTCATTGAAGCGTAATTTTGTATAGTATTGTAGCGATATTATCCTGATTTTTTACGAAGTGGCTTTACATAATATCGGCCTGAAAGCTGCATTGTCGATAACCACCAATTCAATAACACTTGTTTGTAATCGTTTTTGTAAAAACGACTTCCAAAAACTTCAAACGGGAAAAATGCCCCAGCAACATGAGTGATGAGATCTTAATTCGCGCGCAGCAAATCACCCGACGTTATGGCCATATCGTCGCGATCGATAATATCAGTTTCGAGGTGCGCCGCGGCGAAGTGGTAGGTTTTTTGGGCCCCAATGGCGCGGGCAAATCCACCACGATGAAAATCATTACCGGAAACCTGGCACCGACTTTTGGCAGTGTTGAAATCAATGGCTACGACATCATCGAGCATCCAAAAGAGGCAAAAGCGGCTCTTGGCTATTTACCCGAAACACCGCCGTTGTATAAGGATTCCACAGTAAACGAGTACCTGCGCTTCTGCGCCAGACTCAACCACATTCCGCGCCCGCGCATAAAACAAACAATAGATACTGCACGAGAACGTTGCGGTTTAGCCGATGTAGGGAAACGCCTGATCGGCTCACTTTCCAAGGGTTACCAGCAAAGAGTGGGAATTGCTCAAGCTATTATTCATTCGCCGTCAGTGGTTATACTTGATGAGCCCACTGTTGGCCTTGATCCAATTCAAATACGCCAGATTCGTACGTTGATACGCGAATTGGGCAAGGATCACAGTGTTATTTTATCCACGCATATTTTGCCGGAAGTACAAAGCATATGTGATCGGGTTAAAATCATACACAAAGGTAAAATCGTACTCTCAGAAACCATGCATAGCCTCAATCAGAAAATTCAATCCTCTCAAACTCTGATTGCGCTTACCTCTCCGCCGCAACACTTCGATGAGCTTACGAAGATTGCAGGCGTAGAGCAGATAGAAACAATCGACCATCAGCATTACAAAATTCATCATCACCCCGACCACAACCCGGCAAACGCGATTGTTGCCCTTTCAGTGCAAAACAACTGGGGACTCTATGAGTTGATACCGCACAAAATGTCGCTGGAAGATGTTTTTGTCGATATTACTCAGCAGGAAGAGGTACTGGAGTAATGTTTACGATTGCCGCCAGAGAATTCCGCTGCTTGTTTCAAACTCCCTTAGCCTGGGCAATACTCGCAGTGTGCGAGTTTATCGTGGCCTATTTATTTCTGGGACAAGTCGAACTCTTTTTGCAGCTACAAAGCCAGATGTCGGCATTACAGAACTCTCCTGGAGTCACTGAATTTATCGCTGTTCCAACGTTTGCCAATGCCGCTGTGATTATTTTACTCATCATCCCACTATTGACCATGCGTTTGGTTAGCGAAGAAAGACGCAATCAGACTCTACCACTATTATTCAGCGCGCCGGTCTCTATGCTGGAAATCGTACTCGGTAAATTCCTTGGTGTAATGGGTTTTCTGGCAGTGTTAGTTTTACTGATTTTACTCTTACCCTTGTCACTATTGTTAGGCAGCGGCCTTGATTTTGGACGTCTATGGGGCGCTTTGTTCGGCCTCGTTTTGATGATATCCAGTTTCTCTGCACTTGGCCTGTATCTATCAACTCTCTGTCAGCAGCCTTCTTTAGCCGCCGTACTTAGTTTTGGCGCCCTGGTTTTATTATGGATAGTAGAACTGGCAGGGAATTTTTTCGAGCAGGGGCGCCTGCTTTTTGAATATCTTTCTCTGCTGCAACACTACCAGATGATGCTACAAGGCATTTTCCGAAGCAGCGACCTGGTGTATTACTGTTTATTTACCGCTTTATTTCTACTTCTGAGCTACCGTCGGCTGGATGCCGATCGTTTACAACTATAGGGAAATATTGTGCAGATAAATCCTAAAGTCAGACGCCGGTTACAAATTCAGAAAAGCATATTTCTGTTTTTAGTAGGCCTCATCATTATTAGCCTTGCCTGGCTAAGCAAAATCTACGAATTTCAGTCTGATTGGACACACAGCTTAAAAAACACCCCGTCTCGCATGGTGCTCGGAGTATTGGGAAATGCTCACGGACCGATAACCGTGACTGCATTTATTAGCGAAAGCAATAGCGAATTAAGAAAAAGCGTTACCCAGGATATCGAGTTTTTTAGGCGTTATAAAAATGATTTCGTCTTAAAATTCGTCGACCCGATCACCGATCCTGGACTGGCTCGCGAGCAGAATATTAATGCCGAGGGCGAACTGGTAATTGAATACGAGCAACGTAGCGAAAAATTACGCCAACTCGATGAACAGACTGTAGCTAATGCAATACAACGTCTTCTTAGAAACGAGAAAAGCTGGATCACATTTCTAGAGGGTCATGGCGAACGCTCGCCCTTTTCCGATGGAAACCTGGAATACAGCGTACTGAGACAGCAACTCGAGACTAAAGGCTTTAACGTCCGAACAATTAATCTGGCCAGCCAGGCCAACATTCCGGACGACACATCCACCCTGGTAATTGCAGACCCGCAAAACAATCTGCTGGACGGTGAAATACAACTGATTCAGGAATATGTAGACGCGGGCAAAAACCTGTTGTGGTTAAACGAGCCACACACCGCAGTAAACCTTGAATCTTTAGCTGAACAACTTGGCATCGAAATACTTCCCGGAATGATTGTTGATTTTAGTAGCCAATTATTAGGAATATCAGATCCGCGCTTTGTTATGATTCCGGAGTATCCCACTCACCCTATCACTAATAATTTTCAGACCGTCACATTATTTCCAACCGCTGTCGGAATGGAATACCTTGAGGCAGGCGACTGGGACACAAGCACGTTGCTGGAAACACTTCCGCGTAGCTGGATAGAAACTGAGGAACTCAACCCCAACGATGAGATCACCATGGATGCAGGCATTGATACGCCTGGCCCTATCAGTTTGGGACTCGCCGTAACCCGCTTTATTGGGCAGGGAAATTTGGGCGAGGCTGAACGTGACCCGTTGGAAACTGGTCAGAGTGAACTCGATATGGAAGAGCAAGAAATCAGCGCAGAACATCAGCAGCGGATTATTGTGATCGGCGATGCCGATTTTATTGCGGACGCTTATATCGGTGAAGCAGGAAACCTCGACCTGATTTTAAACACTTTTAGTTGGCTCACAAAAGACGACGCCATGATCAATATCCCTGCCAGATCACTGGTTGATAAACAACTGAATCTTAGTTTATCCAAACAACTTTTTATCACCATAAGCTTTCTTGTTATCGTCCCTTTAACTTTAATCGCTTTTGGCGTGACAATTTGGATTAGAAGACGCAGAACATAATGAAGAAAAATATGATTATAAATATTACTCTGGCTGTAGCTGCATTCACCCTAATCGTAAGCATTTATCTAAGCCGTGACCAAAACCCAGCAAGCACGGTTCAAACTAAGGATTTTTCGTTCAAGTCAGCACCCTCGGTCATCAATATTACCCGCCTGGGCGAATCCAATGTACAACTCAAACTAAGTCCCACTGGTTGGCTGTTAAACCATAACACCATCGATAAATTGTGGGTCAGGGCCAACCATTGGAAAGTGGAACAAATCGTCAATTCACCGCAAAACTTCGCTGCAATCTACGTCGCACCAGCAAATACACCTGAAAAGTACGGCATGAAGAATCCGATCGTCACGTTGACTCTTGGCGGCCTACACGTCGTATTTGGTGACACAGACCCAATCAAGAAGAGGCGCTATGTGTTAATTGAAGAATCAATCTACACTATTAATGATGATATTTATCAACACCTGATCTCAGACTACTATAGTTTTATTGATAACTTTGTCCTTCCACAGACAGCAAAAATAACAGGGATAGATACGCAACGCTATAAACTGCAGCAAGACAAAAACGGCAAGTGGAAATCTAGTTTTACCAACCCGTCAACCGCTGATCATATCCAGAAGCTATTAGATGAATGGAGCAACCTAACGGCGCTCAATGTTCAAAAAATTTCTGAAGGCTTATTCAAAGAATCAGTTACCATACGCTTTGGCGACGGTACAGACATAGCTATCCGCGTCTCTCAAGAGGAAAAGCAATTTCGCATGCAAAACCTGAAAACACAGTTTGAATACAACATAAACCCCGAAACGTATCAGCGTTTATTTCCTGAAAAATTAAATTAATGCCTGAATTACCTGAAGTCGAAACAACCGTGCGCGGAATTGCTCCGCATATTTCAAACCAGCGCATATCTGATGTCGTGGTAAGGCAAACCAAGTTACGCTATCCGGTGCCCGACATTCTTCACACAACACTTAGGCGCCAAATCCTGACCAGCGTCTCTCGACGCGCTAAATATCTGCTATTGCACTTCGAAAACGGTACGATGATTATCCACCTTGGTATGTCCGGTAGTTTACGCATATTGACCAGCGATCAGGGACCGGGCAAACACGACCATGTCGACTTAATATTTGAGAATGGCAAGATCTTGCGCTATCGGGATCCCCGCCGCTTCGGCATGATAGATTGGACGGATCAATCACCTGAATCCTACCACCTACTTTCAAAGCTAGGACCCGAACCATTTGATGTCGATTTTAACGGAGGGTATTTGTTTCAGCTTTCAAGGAAACGCAGCATACCTGTAAAACAGCTGGTCATGGACAATCATGTCGTCGTTGGCGTAGGAAATATTTACGCCAGCGAATCATTATTTCTTAGTGGAATAAGACCAGGCAGACGAGCAAACCGAGTCACTCAGACTGAGTTCGATACCCTGGCACGTAATATCGTGCAGGTACTTCAACAGGCGATTACCCAAGGCGGAACGACCTTAAAAGATTTTACCAACAGTGATGGCAGGCCCGGATACTTTGCACAGTCATTAAATGTTTATGGCCGTGCAGGTGAACCATGTACGACATGTGGCTCGGAGATCAAATCAAAGACTATCGCTCAGCGAAACAGTTTCTACTGCCCAAGGTGTCAAACTTGAACGTCGTCTCGCACCGGCAGTCGTGATATGAAAAACAGGGAAATACTCGCCATCATCAGTAGTACCGCTTTTAGCCAAATATATGGGGCAAAAAATATGATGGTAACGCCAAAGCTTAATATAACTAAAACTATCGCGGTTTTTTTACTTTTCGATGGGATGGATTTAGTTTCCCGCCATTGGCGAATAGACGGACCAAACCAACGATTTTCCAATAACCACCAGTAAAATCGTTCTGAGCTGCGCGCATAGCAAGCTGCAGCCAATAGAAGAAAAGGCGTGGTTGGCAAACCAGGCACTACGATACCTATTATGCCCAGCCCAACGAAAATCGTACCCGCAACGAGTAATAAGATTCGAAGCGCTGACGATCGCACTATTCGGGCAGTATGACTATAATCTTCGCTCATCATCTTAACGTGTCGACACTATGACGAAAAAAATTCAATTTAACCTCATTTCCTTGCTGATGTTCATGAATATCGCCACAGGCGCCTATGCTTTTAGTAATGCAATTTATTTGTCGGAAGCGCAGATACAGCAACGTGTAGACAGCGCCTTTCCCCAAAGCATCGGCACTACAACACTAGGCGCTCAATTTCACACCCCTAAAGTACATTTAAGTAAAAACGAAAATCGCGTCACGCTGGAAGTCATGGTTAAACTTCTCACGCCCTCTTCCAGCCAGCAAGCTGCAAAATTATTCGTCAGCGGTACACCATACTACGTTCCGGAACAGGCAGAGTTTCGGCTTAATAGTCTAAATGTAGACGCCCTGGATATTAAACACCTGAGTGCAAACGAAGCCATTCAAATACAGATATTCGCCAATCTGGCTTTGACGGAAGTCATGTTAGACATCCCGATATACACGTTAAATGATAAAGATTTGAGGGAGAAAATTGCGAAGAAGCGCCTCAAGAGCGCACGCGTTGTAGACGGTCAACTGGAGTTGGAAATGTCTTTGGATTAGAGAGACTTTTTCAGTTCCTCTCCGGCGGATTCAATTAGCTTTTCAAGGTCCCAACCGTAATACTCATTGCCGCTATAACCAATGAGCTTTTTGCTAAGACGTTTGCCATTTTGGGCAAACAGCATAACGGTTGGCGTTACCCTTACGTCGTAACGATGCGCCAATTCCTCACCCGAGGTAGAACCGCCGTCAAAATCCTTGATAGGACGATAGCTGTCTATCATTACTTTGCGAATGATAACTTTACGGGTGAATTCATCACTGCGCGCCATAGGGAGGAGGTGATCCGCTTCGAGACGTTCACAGTAGCCACAATCCTCCGCAGCAAACATAAGCATAACCGGCAGTCCAGAATCGCCAATCTGCACACCAAGCGTCTGAAAGTCATCAGGAACAGGAATTCGCGATAAATCCGCATAAAGTGAAATCGGTGACAAACATATCAAGCCGATTCCAGCTAGTAACCCCTTGAAATACATACCCCACCTGCAAAACAACTAAAACTTAGCTCGATACTTAGATAATATAGCAGCAACCCTAGTTCCTTTTTATAGATCTTTCACCCCAAATTTTACATATATGTCACAAAGTCTCTTTGATATTGCGATTATTGGTTCAGGTCCAGGAGGCTATCGGGCCGCTGTTATTGCCGCATTAAGAGGGCAACAAGTCGCTATTATTGAGAAACATCAGTGGGGTGGCTGTTGCCTGAACCGTGGCTGCGTCCCTAAGAAAGACTGGTATCACACCGCCAGGCTTCTGGAACAACAACATTATTATTTACGCGGAATAGAGGGCAAGCTAACTGCCGACATCCAGCAGGCATGGCAACATCAACATCAAATCGTCTCGAATGTTAGAGACAGCTATATTCAGTACATGCAGCGATTGGGAATTCGACAATACCAAGGACATGGCCGGCTACAGGACAGCAATACCATAGCAATAGAACGTGCCGATACGGTAGAACACATAAGTAGTCGTTTTTGTATACTCGCCAGTGGTTCGACAGCACGAATTCCCCATGGATTCGAACCCACTGAACTTAAAGTCCTGACGACGGATATGCTGTTTGAAAGTGGCGTTCCCGCAGGTAAACGCGTTGCAATCGTCGGCAGCGGCGTTATTGCTTCAGAGTTTGCCTATATCCTTACTCAATTGGGACTGGATGTGAGCTGGTTATGCAGGAGCCGTCCTCTCCATCGTTCTGAGTTCAGCCAACCGGCTCTCACTAGCCTCAGTAACGCCTTTGAGGGACTTGCAATCGCCCCGGTTTACTACAAAAGCCTTGAAGTATCTGCAATTGGAGACAATGTAACGCTTACTCGGGATGAGGAAACTCTAGATTTTGACTGGATATTGCTAGCCAGCGGGCGAATTCCTCACACTAGCGAACTGGGGTTAGAACACACTCAGGTACAGGTTTCAAACGACGGATTCATTTTACGCGACGAATATCTGCAAACTAAGGACCCTCAGATTTACGCCATTGGCGATTGTGCATCTCCACAGATGACAGCTAATCAGGCGCTTGATGACGCGTCGGTAGCGATAGACAACATACTCCAGGCACGCACAAGAAAAAGCCGTCCTATTGATGTCCCCCAGGTAGTCTACAGTGCGCTGGAACTGGCGCGTGTTGGATTGAACGAGGACCAGGCTGAAGACGCCGGGCATGAACCGGCTGTTGGATTCGCGTCTTTCGAGCATTCCCCTCTCGCGCTAGGCAAAGACCAAACCCAAGGCTTTGTCCGTATTATTGGTGATATGGACAGTGGTCAATTTCTCGGAGGTGAAATCGTCGGCGACGATGCGGGAGAATTGATTCAATTATTGGATTCTCCTTCTGGCGATAGCCAATTTTTACGCCACCTGCTTGCACGCTCAGTCAACCATCCCAGCCGCGCGGAGGAACTGGTCAACGCCGTAGAGACCATGGCGAGCAAATGGGGCATGGGTGAACTACTGAATCGCGGTCCCAGCACTAAAGAATAGCGACAACAAATAGCTAATCGACGCTTAATCAATTAACGCTATCTTGCAATTCAAATAACCTACCCGAACGTATTATTGCCTTTTGTTTTTGTCAGTGGCATGGTGCCGAGCTGGAGAGGGTGTTTGCAGTCACAGGCCCTATGGCTATACTGATAAGCAGGAGGTGGTTTCGATGGAATCCGGATGGATTAACCCCAAACGTGGTCTCACTGATCTCTTTCAACTCCCCCACAATATTGACGGGCTGGTGAGCAGCCTGAATAAAGATCTCTATATCAGCCCGGAAAAAATCCAGGGTATTTCCCGCCTTGTGGGCAATAGCGCGCTGAAGAGAGATTTTACTGGTCCGCGCCTGTTTATTCGAGCCGAATACTCAGAGTGTCTGCAGCAGGACCGAAACGGTTGGCTGGATGCGCTCAACATTCTTGGGCTGAATGAAGAAACACGCATCTTCAGCAAAATGGATATTACAAATTATACCGAAGAAGTTATCACTCACTGCGCCACATTTTTGTCCGAGTTTGGCAAGGTTCACAACATTTACGCCCTGGCCTTACCGAAAAACGAGAGCATCATGGGCATCGTACGCGCCTCCAAACTAGCCGACATTAATCCCTTGCTCGCGCGCTGTAGTGAGCGGATATATTTCCCTATCATCCATCCCGACTGGGTAACCGAATATCCACAGTATTAAATATAAAAAAAGGCTCCTTGCGGAGCCTTTTTTCTGATGCGTTTTTGTTAATCCAATTTAGCCCAAACTTTCTTCTTCCATATCCACAATAGCAAAGTAAGTAGCACTAAATAGGCAATGACCCATACCCCCAGGCTTTTACGGGCATCCGCATTCGGATCAGATGTCCATACGAGGAATGCCACGACATCCTTGATACGTTGCTCCTGGTAAGCGCGTCGATTTTCATCGACTTCAACCGACCAATCAAAGATATCCGGCATGCGTATCCCCGGAAACAATTTGTTGTCGTATTGATTCTCTGCCGTCTCATGGTATGAAGTGAGCAAGGTGTAGATATACTTGTCACCTTTTTTGCGCGCCTTGGCCATCAGAGACAAATCTGGTGGCACCATGCCAAAGGCCTTGTTCGCCACCGATGGCTTCATCGACGCCGACAATACCTCGTCCATCGCTTTGTCCCCGCGAAAACCATTGATTTCCTCTTCACTAAAACCAATATCGAGAAGATTGCGATAACGGATATATTTCAGCTCGTGGCAAAGGTTACACACATTCATAACCACTTTTGCGCCGCGTTGATATGCCTCCTGACTCAACTCGATATCGACGTCGGCAAGCGGATGCTCCGATGAGGAAGCGATGGCCTGAGCCGTAAACAAACCGCTACCGATAAAAAACATCGCTGAAACAAGGAAAGATTTTTTCATTATTTTTTTCTCCTTGCCATTTTTTCGGCTGCGCGCTGTTTGCGCTGCATGACTTCCGCATCGACAAGTTCCTGCACTTTTGGCGGCAGACCTCGCTTGAGCAACCAGGCCTCTTCCTTACGTGAAATAACTGGCAACAGAGCAAATAATCCGAAGTACATAAATGTTGCAAACTGGCCAATCGGAATCAGCATGCCTTCTGGCGGTTTGGCGCCGACATAGGCTAACACCACCACATCAATGGAAAAGACGATAAAGAGTATGCGATAGAACGGCCTGTATCTCGCCCCGCCGGGAATTGATGATCGATCCAGATAAGGCATTGCAGCAAATATCAACAAGGACAATGCCATCGCCACAACTCCACCAAGAAGATCGGGCACCGCACGCAAGATCGCATAGAATGGTAAGAAGTACCATTCGGGAACAATATGCGCCGGCGTCTTCAGTGGATCGGCCGGAATGTAGTTATCTGCTTCGATAAAGGTATTGGGCGCATAAAACATAAAGTAGGCAAAGATAATCAGGAAAATGCCTATGCTAAATGCATCCTTAACCGTGAAGTACGGATGGAATGGAATATTGTCCTTGGCACCCAGATTCAGGCCGGAAGGATTACTACTCTTCACCATATGCAAGGCCACCACGTGTATGGTCACCATCGCAAAGATCAGGAACGGAAACAGATAGTGCAGCGCAAAAAATCGCGAGACCGTTGGATCACCAACAGAGAAGTCACCGCGTAACCACACCACCAACTCGTCACCAATAAATGGTGTAGCGCGGAACAAATTAGTGATTACCTGTGCACCCCAATACGACATCTGCCCCCATGGCAGTAAATAGCCCATGAACGCCGTCGCCATCAACATGATGAGTAATATCTGTCCGGTCCACCACATCAATTCACGCGGCTGACGATAAGAGCCGTAGTACAGCGTTCTCGCCATGTGAATATAGATAACGATAAAGAATGCAGATGCGCCGGTAGAGTGCATATAACGGATCAACCAACCGTAGTTGACGTTACGCATAATATGCTCAACCGAATCGAAGGCCATGCCTGCATCGGCCTTGAAGTGCATTGCCAGGAAAATACCACTGACTAGCTGTATGACCAGTACCAGCCCAGCAAGGAACCCAAAATTCCACCAGTAGCTGAGATTGCGCGGTACCGGGTACTCCGTCAATTCGTGTTTGATAAACGCAGTAAGTGGAAAACGTTCGTCTATCCATGCAATTAATTTGTTGCTCATGACTCGCCCTCCCTATGCCTTTTTGCCAATGAGAATCTTATCCGCCGCTAAAAACTCATACGGAGGCAACTCCAGATTACGTGGCGCCGGCCCTCTCAAGATTCGGCCGCTGTTATCATAGGAGCTACCATGACATGGGCAGAACCAGCCATCTTTTTTGCGATTGGGCACGCAACCCAGGTGGGTGCATAAACCTATAACCACCAACCATTCTGGATTCTTGGCTCTGGCTTCATCAGGCTCGGGATCCTTACCTTCGCCCTCACCTTTCATTTGCTCAATTTCTTCCACGGTCCGACGCATAATAAAGACAGGTTTCCCCTGCCATGAAACCGTTTTGGACTCACCGGGCTGAATATCCTTGATATCCACCTCAGTCGTCGCCTTGGAAAGGACATCTCGCGACGGATTCATGCTTTGGATAAAAGGCCATGTGGCTGCAGCCATACCGCCAACCGCCACTACACCGGTTATAGATTCTATAAAGTCCCTACGCCCCTCATCTTCGGGGCCTTCATGTACCTTGTCAGTCATTGTTTCACCTTCGACACAAGCTGTAATTGCTGGATCTGGTTCGAGTTCATTGGCAGCGATTTATTTTAAGCTGGAAAAGTAGGCTGCCAGATCGGCGATATCTGTTTCGCTCAGGCCACCCACCATCGCGCTCATCATTGGGTTCTTGCGCGCACCCGATTTGTAGTCTCCAATAGCCTTGGCCAGATAAACCTCCTTCTGACCTTTTAGATTAGGAATCTCCGGTGAAAAGCTGATGCCATCCGGGCCATGACACCCACCACACACTCCTGACTTTTCCTGACCGGCTTTTACATCGCCAGCCACAGCAGTGTGCGTAAGCACCATGCCTAGTATGAAACCGTATGTAGCGACTGCGCATATGCGTTTGATTTTGAACATTCTGGTGGGTCTCCTGATTAAATATAGGCCTAAAGGCAGTTTAGACCCAATAGTAGGATTAAGTTAATTATAATATTTTAATATAGACATTAATTCGGATGATATTCAAAAACTTAGGAAAAAAGTAAAGTAATATTTCTTAAACGTTTTCTCGCTTACGTGCGAGTACTGATGGAATATACTTGGCAAACTCCCAGACGCCGAGAATAAGTAAAAAGGCAAAAGTAGCGGTGAGCGGATTATCCAGCACTGATACAAATCCACCAGTAACTAGAGCAAAAACAATAACTACGACATCAATTACAGCCTTATTCATAGTACATACTTCCCCAATTAATCCAAATTTCGACATTGGCTATCGTCTCGAACTGATGCTTACTAAAGAGTGATTTATCTCGTTGTTACAATGGTTCACAGAATTTCACTCATTTTACCAAGACCCATATAAGCAAAAGATAAACCAGATAAATCGTACAGCGCAGTGATCACCGTGCAGCTCGAAATAAAATATAGAAGAATATTTATATAAATCACATCCACCAAAACAGTCTACTTGGCAGCTGAACAATATTTGTTTTCAGGAATAGTGAAGAGGGAAAAATCGGTCTGGAAGCGGTGGTTAGAAAGATAAGGACATATCAAGATAGGCGCGAGTTTTAAATTCATTTGTGCTGCGAAACTCCCGATAGGAATCGGTAATATTCAGAAGTTTAGCATTGACCTCGCCGCGTACGCTGGCAAAACGGAATCCGCGATTCAAAACCATATCCCAACGGTTATATCCCGATACACGGCTTCCATCGCCTATCCAGCGCATGTCGCTAAGATGATACAGCGCCGAGCTCAGACGAAATTTCCAAGGAAGATGCATACTGGCAAGCATGCTAAGCGTGTGCTCAGGTACAGCTGAACTGACATTCTCGTAATTCATCCCCTCCGGAAACTCGGGACTATCGATAAATCGGAGATGCTGTCCATCCATCTTTGCGTATCCATAGGTAAATGCCAATGAAGCAAAAGTCGAAACATTCGATTTTATCTGCGCTTCAAATCCATATATTGTTGCGTTTGTGCCGTTATGGGTCAGGAAGGGCGCACGTATATCCTCCTGGCCTGCGGTAGCAATCGCGGCGGCAATTGTAGTCGGCTGCTCGAAGCCATAATCATTCGCGGTATATATCAGGTCTTCGTACTTCTCATGAAAAATCTTTACATCAAGCATGGTATTGACCTTGGGCAACTCCATGAGATATCCCAGTTCGGCTGACGTCAGTTTTTCAGACCTTAAGTCGTCTGAATGAATTCGTATCACCACGATATCTGTTCCATCGATTAACTGCGCCGAATGATAGACATTTGCTTCGAGTAAAGAAGGCGTACGTACTCCACGAGTCAACCCAAATCGTAAAGCCTGATGCTGACCAAGACGCAAAGTGGCGCCCAGTCTTGGTGAAACATACGAACCAACTATTTCATTGTGTTCGAGCATCGCGCCCAGATGCAAAGACAGAGGCTCTACTATGCTCCAGTTTATGCTGCCAAAAGCGCGCTCGCTCAAATCCGAAACATATCCCTCTTCGCGTATCAGCCAGCGACTTTTGAATCTATCAAGACGCATCCCCAAGCCCGACACAAAATTTATGCGAAATGGCTTAGAAGCCTGAATTTGATACTCCAATTCCATATCGAAGCGTTCTGCAGCGTTGTCATTGACGGCATACTGCACCATCAAATCTTCGATCTCAAACATGGCTGTCACATCGGCTGAGGTCAAGGAAATCCCTCCACCAGACATAGCTTCTGAAACTTTTCCAATATTGTATTGATCGTGCTGCTCATAATAATTGTGATATGCGCGCAAGGAAACTTCCTGGTGACTGGAAAGACCATGCGACCAACCTACACTTTGATAGTGCGATAATACGTCCCGCGGTCGTTCGAAGGTAAAGCCCACGCCGCCATCTGCGACGCCACTGCCCATTCCGCCGCCGCTCATACCAAACTGCATATCCAGCCGATCAAATGGCGTTGGAGTGTAAATCGTGCGCAGAAAACCAGAGACGATTTCCTGTGTGTCATGCATGCGATCAAACCCGGAGTCAGTCTTGTAGTTCAAGCTTGATACGTATTCCCATTTCCCCTGGATTCCGGCATATCTGGCTAAAATGCTACTCGCATTGATACCGTCAACAGAACGTCCCATCTCGCCGTTCAGGACATCGCCTGCAACGCTTCTCGCATCCAACAAACCGGTGCTCAATTTGACAAAGCCACCCTGCATATCAATGGGAATTCGGGTAATGATATTGATAACGCCAATAAATGCATTTGACCCGTATACCGGCGCGTTCGAGCCACGGATGACTTCGATGCGTTCAACTTCGTCCAGGGTAATGACCTGATTTGTCCAATCCACGGACGAAAACAGCGGCAGATAAATTGATCTGCCGTCAATTTGCACCTGCAAGCGACGGGACCATTCATCGCTTAAGCCGTGGTAAGTCACCAGTGGAAAAGCGCCGTTCACATATGTCATCTGCATACCCGGCACCAGACGAAAAACCTCCGCCAAAGTAGTGGCACCAGAGGCTTCAATCATATTTCTATCGATGGTCGTAACCGACATCGGTACTTCAGTGGCGGGCTGTTCGATGCGGCTGGGAGTTAACGTAACAGGAATATCAGAAAAGAAAATATCCTCGGTAACAAGACGATCACTGCTATCTTCAAGCGCAACTGCAGCGCCTGACATCAGGCAAAAAAGCAGCGTACTAAGATGCGTAAAACTTCTTATTTTCAAGGGTAATTCCAGTATTAATCACTGTGGCGGCACTGTACCCGATAGAATAGTACAAAGGCAATAAGGAGCTAGTCTAAAAGTGCTAGACAACCGTTCGGATTGGGCAATTGGAATTTTCCAAAAAGGAAGAGTAAGAATGGTGCCCAGGGGCGGAATCGAACCACCGACACGGGGATTTTCAGTCCCCTGCTCTACCGACTGAGCTACCTGGGCAACAATGTTTACCGTGAGCCGGCAAACGAAGGTGCGTATTAAAGCTGTTGAAGCCTCACTAGTCAAGCTGGATTTCTAGTGGGCGAGAATTTCTCTAATATCTTATTGAGTTGGCGGGACAAAACCTTCAGGCGTCGCTCCGCCGTCACCAAAAAAGAATTTCTCCATTTGCTCTTCAAGGAATTTACGCGCCTTGGGATCGATAGGACTGAGACGGTATTCGTTCAACAACATGGTTTGCTGTTTTATCCACATTTGCCAGCCTTCCTTGGAAACATTTTCGAAGATTCGCTTACCCAGGTCTCCCGGATAGGTAGGACGGTCCAGACCTTCGGCTTCTGTTCCAAGTTTTACACAGTTAACCATACGTGACATCAGAGTAATTCCTCATTTTCCTGCATCAAAGCATCTAATAATTTTCGTACCGGGGCTGCAAGACCCACGGTTTCTGCTGAGACGCTGTTATACCAGACCGTGGCTGTTGGTTCCATAACACCGGGCGTAGGGTTATCCACATAAGCGATCAATGGCTGTATATCTAAATGAAAATGACTAAAGGTGTGTCGCATCGTTGCCCAATGCCTAAGACCGGCTATCTCAAGCCCAAGCTCAGTGCGACACCACTCTACAGTATCTACATCTTGCGCAGGCTCAGGAAATGACCACAATCCTCCCCAGATACCACTGGGTGGGCGGCGTTGAAGCATTATTTCTCCTTGCGCATTTTTCAGTAAAAGCATACGGGTTTCGCGCACCGGGATACGCTTTTTCGGCTTCTTGCGCGGAAACGCTTGCGCATCACCGACCAACAAGCCCTGGCATTCACTGGCAAGAGGACATCTTTGACAGGCGGGACGACTACGTGTGCAAATCATTGCACCCAAATCCATCATCGCCTGATTGTATTCAGAAACACGTTCGGCAGGCGTTGTCTCTCGGGCCAACTCCCATAGGAAACGATGTACGTCGGGCTTTCCGGGCCACTCATCCACTCGGTAGAAACGGCATAGTACGCGTTTAACATTACCGTCCAGTATGGCGTGGTGCTGTTGCAAAGCAAGCGAAAGAATCGCACCCGCAGTTGATTCCCCTACCCCGGGTAGCGCCAAGGCCTGCTCAAATTCACCAGGAAATTCACCTGCATGTTTGTCACGAACTATTTGCGCCGATTTGTGCAGATTACGCGCGCGTGCGTAATAGCCCAGGCCAGACCAATAATGAAGAACGTCGTCAATGGGTGAGTTTGCCAGGGCGAGCACATCCGGAAATCGAGCCATAAAGCGCTCAAAATACGGGATCACCGTCGCAACCTGTGTCTGTTGCAACATAATTTCGGATACCCAAACCTTGTACGCAGACTTCTGGATTTGCCACGGCAGTGACTTACGACCAAACTCATCGTACCAGGCAAGCACAGCTTGAGAAAAACGCATATTTTTACCCCAATTTGGTCTGACGCAAAAGTCGTGGTAGGCTACCGGAACTTTTTTAAATTTCCAAATTTTGGGTTATGGCGAGTCAGCAAACACGCAATCTGACGATTAAGAATGACAGCGGTAAGCAGTGCTCCGGGCAGATGCACTATACGGCTTTCACATCTGCCGATCGCACAAAACGCGCAGTGCTTTCGCTCCTTGCATGCTGGCTGATTGCCGGTGTTACCTTGTTTATTCCTATTGCCCACTTTTTTCTGGTACCGGCCTTTTTAATCGCCGGCCCGGTTTTATTTTTTCTGCGAATCAAACAAGACGACGCCAAGGAAAAAGCCGAGGGTACGTGCCCAAACTGTGATCAGGCTATTACCGTCGCACTAGAAAATACCGACAAACTTCCTAAGCGGACATACTGTCCATCTTGCGATAAAGCCATAGAGATAGTCGCGTCTGACTGATCGATGAGACCAATATGCGATTAATTATGGGATTTACCATTCTGGGAATTTTTATTGTGTCGGCACTCATCAGTATCGGCCTTTTCCTATTTCAGATTGGCGTCTTTAACCAATAATCTTTCCAATTCCCGTTCTAATTCCCCTTGGGTAATAGCGCGATTAAAACGAACCGCCAGTCTGCCTTCACGATCAATGATAAAAGTCGTAGGTACGACGCCAATTCCGCCTATTCGGCGCGCCTGCAACGCCGGTAAAAATCCTGAACGCAACAATATATTACGGCTATGCAGATAGTCATTCACCCGAGTTCTGGCAGTTACCTCTTCATTGGCAAGCACCACCTGAACACCTCTTCGTTCCCAGGCTTGCCCGACTGATTGCAACATAGGCAATTCGGCACGACAAGGGGCGCACCAGGTGGCCCAGACATTCAAAACAACGATTTGGTCTGCCGGAAATTCAAGCGTTTTGCCCGTAACATCTTCCAGTTCCAGAGCGGGAAATTCATCGCCGACAGACATTCCCTGACCGCCCAATTCCTGCAAAGCAGGCCATGCCATGAAGACAAAAAATGCTATTACAAGCAACCAGATAAACAAGGTTCCAGAAACTTTCATACATACACCAAGAACGTCACTTTAGCACTCTATAAATATATAGTTTGCTGCAATGTAACCGATAAAGTCAGAGTCGGAAAGAAATTCAAAATATTAATCAGGACTTTGTCTACATATAGCGCTCATTGTTATGGATAAGACATCATCGGAAAACAGACACCGTTGGTATCACGCCCTTCCGGTAGACAGAGGCATTATTCTCGCGCTGCTTATCGTCGCCATTATTCCCGTGTCCCTACTCGGTATCAGGTTGTTTCAGGTAGCATGGGATAACGCATGGGAAGAAACCAAGGAAAAGCAACAACTCTTAGCGCAGAATTTAACCGTCCCGGTAAAACAATACACCCACAATCACATAGCCATGCTGCAAGTTCTCGCTCATGCAATTGCCGAGGGGATTGAAGGCATGATGCCTGCTGGACTGGTGGTGCATCGCATGCAGGACTATCTCGACTTTACGCCAGGCTTCACCGCTGTTACCTGGGTCGACACCGACGGCAAAGTTATCGAACACGTTTTCAAACACACTCACCATAACGAACCAAAAAGAATTATAAATAAATTTTTACACCAAGTCATAACGACAGGTGAGTGGGCAATCTCGCCACTGCAGAAAAATTTCTATAACACCGAACCTGTCGTTATTGTTGCGGTACCGATTGAAGACTCCGCTGACAAGATTCATGGCGCGGTGTTTGCCGAACTTGACCTGACTAATCTCGAAGCTTTTCGCAAAAATACAGAATTCGGTGAAAACGGGTTCGCTTTTTTTGTTGATGCAAAAATGCAAATTTTGTCACATCCAAACAAAATTCTAATCAATACCGTATCGCAACTTGCTGCTGCTACTCGCGTAGTAAAAGGTAACAAAGGTCTCAATGTAATCAGAGATTCATCGACAAACGAGGAATTAGTTGTCAGCTTTGCACCGGTAGAAGATCTGGGCTGGGGGGTAATAATACAACAACCCAAACAAGAAATTTACGCGCAGTTTGTCGAATTCATCTGGACACAACTGAGTTGGGCCTTAGTAGGTCTATTGCTATCCCTTGTCATCGGCATACGCATATCGCGCTGGGTGACACTACCGATCAACCGTTTGATGGCTGCCAGTGCCGACTTGATCAAAAATGATTTGAATGGCACCTTGCCTGATACCAATCCGCTTTCTCCGCTAGAAATTCAAAATCTGTCGCAGACCATTGGAGAGCTCACTAATGGTTTTCGAAAGTCGCAAAACGACGTTTATGATCTCAATGCTTCATTACAAGAAAGAATCGATCTCGCCACGAGAAGACTGCGAGAAACCAACGCACATCTCGAGATTGCTCTGGCTCAAGCCGAACAGGCAAGTCGCGCAAAGGGAAACTTTCTTGCCAACATGAGTCATGAATTGCGCACACCTATGAATGCAATAATTGGATATAGCGAGATTCTAGAAGAAATCGCAGACGAGCGTAAACTCGAAGACTTGTTACCGGATATTCGAAAGATTTTATTCTCAGGACGACATTTGTTGGCCTTGATCAGCGATATCCTTGATCTGTCAAAAATTGAGGCGGGAAAAATGCAACTCCACCTCGACATCTTTAATATCAAAGACACGTTCGACGAAGTGTTAGCTTCAGTACAACCGCTGGTGGAAAAGAACTGCAATACCCTGGAATTGCAGTTCACCAACATACGTACTGAAATGTTCGCCGACGCCACCAAGGTACGCCAAGTGTTGCTCAACATACTAAGCAATGCTGTAAAGTTTACGCAAAACGGAAAGATTGAAGTCACGATCAAAGATGCCGCCGAAGCGAGAGACCCGTTTATCGAAGTAGTTATTCGTGATAACGGAATTGGCATATCCAAAAAGCAGATGAAAAACCTGTTTCAGGATTTTTCACAGGCGGACTCTTCCACTACCAAGAAGTTTGGCGGGACCGGCCTGGGCCTTGCGATTAGTCGTCGATTTTGTCGCATGATGGGTGGCGATATCACCGTTGAAAGCGAGCTAAGCAAAGGATCGAGTTTCAAGGTGTCTCTGCCCGTTTATGTCAGCGACCCTATGAGTAATCACGAAAACAGTCCAAGTCTAGAGCCTTCGGCATCCAGCTCACACGCTGAAATTGAACATCAGCAAGCAGCCAAAAGAAAGTAAACCTCATCATTTAGCCCGAAAGCTTTCGGCTAAAGCGCAATATAAATTTCGCCCCACCTAACTCGCTACTTTGTGCTTCCATTTGTCCGTCATAGGCTGAAACAATATCACTCACTATCGCGAGCCCTATTCCCGTACCGCCACCTTGCCCATCTGACCGAACGCCTCTATCCATAATGCGCGCCGCAAGCATTGGGTCTATACCTGGCCCGTCATCTTCGACAATAAAACTCAGCAATTCAACTCCTGCGTCAGTCTCTCCATATAGGCTTACTTTGACATGGCTATGCGCCCACTTGTAGGCGTTATCAAGCAAATTTCCTGTTATTTCCATAAAGTCGGATTTATCGCCATAGAAGATGACATCATCACCAAGATCCAGTTCTACTCGTATATTTTTATCGACGTATACTTTATCCAGGGACTTGACCAATTTGCGCACGTATTCCGTTACATGTTCTGGTCTGATCAACGGTGCTTGCCCTGTCGTCGCGGCCCGTTGTAGTTGATAACTGACAATCTGATTCAGGCGATCTACCTGTTCGATAACCACTTCGCTGAGTTTTCCATCATCTTCCTTGGCTTCCGCGGCACCCTGCAACAATGCTAACGGTGTTTTAATACTGTGTGCCAGATCTGCAGAGGAATTGCGATAACGCTCGAGTCGAACGCGATTACTTTGAATCAAAGCATTTATATTATCTGTTAAGCCTAATAGTTCTTCTGGATATTCGCCTTCTAGCGTCGTTTTATCTCCCATTTCAATCTGCTTTATTTCAGATGCAGCAAGGCGCAAAGGGGCCAAACTCCAGCGCAAAAGAACGGTTAGCGCGATTAATAATATGACGGCAATCGCCAGCAAGAAGAAAGTCAGTTCCCCGCGAAAGCGTTTTATGTTGCGCTTATAGTCATCAAGGGATTCAATAATACTGATAGTATAATGTTCCTGATAACGATCCTGGTCCCAGGACACACCAAAGTCATAAACGAACAAACCCCTGCCACGATTATCTTCAACCTGTTTAAATCGTGACATGGTTTCCGGCACCTGCGTTTGTGGAGGTAGTGATAGACTACGAAACGAAACCGATTGCCAAGCCACAGTACCGTTTTCATGCACTATCCTGGCATAGAGGCCATCATCAGTCTGAAAATAGCGTGCTACCGGCATAACCTGTGGAATATAGATTCCGCCTTCACTGTCGAACTCAGCTACGGCAATCAATGTGAACACATTGTTTTGTAGACGCTCTTCAATTGCTTTCATCACAGTGGTGCGATAAGCCTTATCCAGTGCGTAAAAGGTCAACCCAAGAAAGATAACAAGAAGAATAGCCGTAGTGGTAATTAGACGTAGTGTGAGAGAGCGAAGATGCATGACTTATTCATTACACAGAACGAAACGATAACCTCTACCGCGCAAAGTTTCGATAGGTTTAAATTTATCCTGTGGATCGATTTTTTTGCGTAATCGTCCTACGAAGACCTCGATCACATTGCTGTCTCTATCGAAGTCCTGCGCATAAATATGTTCAGTCAATTCTGTCTTGGAAACGACTTTTCCCTGATTGAGCATTAGATATTCAAGCACCTTGTACTCGAACGCTGTCAGATCAATACTGCTGCCATCTACGCGTACGTCTTGCTTATTGGTATCCAGCTCAACTGGCCCACACACAATAACCGCCGATGACTTACCAGAGGCACGACGCACTAAGGCTCTGACTCTCGCCAGTAATTCTTCTATATGAAATGGCTTGACCACATAGTCATCAGCACCAGCTTCTAGCCCTTCTACCTTGTCTTGCCATCTGCCGCGCGCGGTGAGAATAAGAATTGGATAGCTCTTTTCTTCTTTACGCCACTGGGCAATCACTTCCAGGCCAGAGATACCGGGCAATCCAACGTCGACAACTGCGACATCATAGGGATACTCACGCCCCATATACAGACCTTCCTCGCCAGTGGCGCAGGAATCTACTGCATAAGATTCGGCTTCCAGACGACGAACCAGTTGCTCCCTCAAGGTAGCTTCGTCTTCAATGACCAGAACTCGCATTGTGCTTTACTCTCGATGTAATCAAACAGGATTATAGCGTGCAAAAACTTAATATTTCGATAAAAAGGCCGTGGACAAGACATATAAAAAATTGGCCCGTTGTGACACGGGCCAGATAGAGGGAGGGGAAGACACAAGTCCGGGAGGAGGACTCTAGCAAACATAGAAACAAATTAGAGACCGAGAATGAAATCAACCAGCGTGGCGATATCTTCGTCTTTCACGCGTGGTGAGTAAGGAGGCATGGGTACGCCTTTCGTTACATCCGTCCAGTTACCTTTGCCGCCAGTTTTAACCTTCTTGATCAACTGGTCACGCGCCGCAGCATCACCTTTATAACGCCCCGCCACATCTTTCCAGGCAGGACCAACAACTTTTTTCCCAATCGCATGACAGGCAAAGCAACCGCTTTTCTTAGCCAGGGCTTCATCAGCCATTGCGTTACCTGACAGCAACGCCAGAAGGCTAACAGCAATTATCAGAACATTTTTCATAGGGATTAGCGCCTCTATAATTAATTTAACTGAGCTCCTGGTCTATTGGCGCAACCATCGCCAACAGACGTTAGAGAAAATATAGACTTTCCTGAATGAATAGCGTCTGAATACCGTCACCACCCTGATTCCAGAGAAAATACAGCCCTCGGCAATAAATTACTTATTGAAATGATAAGAAATTTTTCGCTACCGGCCTGTGCTTTGCTAATCTAGTCACAACTGGATAATTGCTGAATATTGATTCAGATATGGCCATACGCCCACAAACACCGCTAGAAAAGTATCAGACCGATCTCGCTCATCAGCTTATCAGTGCAGATCCTGCGCAGCAGAAAGCGGTCGTTCATACCCAGCGTTTATACGAAGACTTACTCAACTCTAGCCAAGCCCGACCCAATCTTTTTGGCAAACTGCTGAGGAAAAAGCCTCAAATCGTCAAAGGCCTGTACTTCTGGGGCGGGGTAGGCCGCGGCAAGACCTATATTTTGGATAGCTTTTACGAATGCCTACCGTTCTCGGCCAAACGCCGCGAGCATTTCAGTACTTTTTTCGGCGGCATCCACAACCTACTCTCCACTCTGCCTCGATCACCTGACCCCCTTAAGGTCATCGCTAAACGTATTGCCGACGAAACGCGGATACTTTGTATCGATGAATTTCATGTCGACGACATCACCGACGCGATGATTATTGCCGGACTGCTTGAGGCTTTGTTTGCAAGAGGTGTTGTGCTGGTAACTTCATCCAATATAGAAGTGACGCAACTATATAAGAACGGTTTGCAGCGAGATCGTTTTCTTCCTGCGATAACGCTCTTACAACAGTACACCGAGATCGTGCACCTGGAAGGTGAAACAGACTACCGAAAACTTTTACTGGAAAAACATGGCACTTATCATATCAATGCGCCGGAACAACAACTCGAAATTGAATTCAAATCACTGGCACCTGAAAACATACGCTGGCGCTTCGAGCTTATCCTCAACCGCCGTCCAATCTCGGCCATCGCGCAGTCTGCAGACATCGCCTGGTTTGACTTTGATCAGCTGTGTAACACCCCTCGCTCATCCAGTGACTACATCGCGCTGGCAAAAACCTACCACACAGTCATGCTCAGCAACGTCCCTGTGATGGGCGAAGGCAATAACGATATTGCTCAACGCTTCATACAGCTAATCGATGCTCTTTACGACCACAAGGTCAAACTTATAGTCGCGGCTACTCATTCCCCTGAAAACCTTTATAGGGGCAACACACTGGCATTCCCATTTCAGAGAACCGCTAGTCGTTTGCATGAAATGCGTAGCCAGGAATACCTCGCCAGCGCTCATCGGGGATAAGCACTTTTAGGGTTTACCGGAAAAAATGCTAAGATAGGGCCAATCACACAGACGCCAATTAAACAATTAATCATTCTGAAGAGCACCCCACGATGGAAATAATCATCAACGGCCAGACACGCGCTGTTCCCGAAGGCTGTACTGCACAGCAACTGGTTGAAATTCTGGAAATAAGCGGCGGCCGCATCGCGATGGAAGTCAACCGTGAAATCGTACCCCGCAGCACCTACACCGAGCACAAACTACGCGCGGGCGATGCTATCGAGATCGTACACGCCGTTGGCGGCGGCCAGCCCACACAATAGAGAGCCATACCATGTTAGAAAACGATACCTTTATTATTGCCGGTAAAACCTATTCCTCCCGACTTTTGGTCGGCAGTGGAAAATACAAAGACCTTGAGGAAACACGTCTCGCCACCGAAGTCAGTGGCGCGGAAATCATGACTGTTGCTGTTCGTCGCACCAACATCGGACAAATGCCGGGAGAACCCAATCTACTCGACGTCCTGCCACCGGACAAAATCACGTATTTGCCAAATACGGCGATGTGTTATACCGCAGAAGACGCCGTTCGTACTTGCCGCCTTGCACGTGAACTTCTTAACGGACATTCACTGGTAAAACTCGAAGTGTTAGGGGACGAAAAAACCCTGTATCCCGACGTAGAACAGACCAAGATCGCCGCGGCACAATTAATCAAAGACGGTTTCGACGTCATGGTTTACACCAATGATGACCCCATCGTCGCCAAACAGCTCGAAGAAATGGGCTGTGTGGCGGTTATGCCACTGGCCGCACCAATAGGCTCAGGCCTTGGAATACGCAATCCGTACAATATCCGCACTATCGTAGAGAACGCCAAAGTTCCCATTTTGGTAGACGCCGGTGTGGGAACCGCATCGGACGCTGCGATTGCGATGGAACTCGGTTGCGATGGCGTATTAATGAACACTGCTATTGCTGGCGCACGTAATCCCGTATTAATGGCCTCGGCCATGAAAAAAGCGATACAGGCCGGTCGTGAAGCCTATCTAGCCGGACGTATACCAAAAAGAGCCTATGCAAGCGCTTCCTCGCCGGTAGATGGCCTGTTCTTCTGACGCGATACTGTGAACGAAGAAACCAAACGCATGCGCACCGTGCGCAGCTTCGTCCGGCGTGAAGGTCGAGTTACTGTCGGCCAACAAAGGGCTCTGGAAAACCATTGGCAGGAATATGGACTCGACTACCGAGCATCCCCTCTGGATTTAACTACCGAATTTGGGCGAGAGGCGCCGCGGTGTCTGGAAATCGGCTTCGGTAGCGGTGACGCCATAATCTCCATGGCCACCAACCATCCTGAAGAAGATTTCCTCGGCATAGAAGTTTTTCGCGCGGGGGCGGGGCAAGTTATCGCACACGCGACAGAACACGGTTTGCACAATATCCGCGTTATGCTCATTGATGCTATAGATGTTTTAAAAAACATGATTGCGGATGAAACCCTCGATCGGGTCTACGTATTTTTTCCGGATCCCTGGCACAAGAAGAAACACCACAAGCGCCGCCTGATTAATTCCGAAAACGCGGCATTGATCGCAAGCAAGCTAAAACCTGGTGGTGACTTCTTTCTGGCTACCGATTGGGAAAACTACGCCCAACAAATGCTTCAAGTATTAGATGAATGCCCTGCTCTGGAAAATACCGCCGATGGCTTTGCCCCTCGCAACGAGAGAAGACCACTCACTCGTTTTGAAAAACGCGGCCAACGACTGGGACATGGCGTTTGGGATCTTCACTTTCGCAAGAGATTGGCGCGACATTTTTAACCGCTTTACGGTTTATTCAGCCCTAAAAGCGATAGAAGTCCATCAAGTCCACCAAGATTAATCATGCACCCCGCTTCTTGCTGCACTTTAGGCTTTGCGTGGTACGCGACTCCGAGGCCCGCAACTGACATCATCTTCAAATCGTTTGCGCCGTCTCCTACAGCCATAGCTTGTCGCGTAGAGATACCCAGCTCCGCACAAAGGGTTTCGAGATATTGCTGCTTAACGGCGGCATCGACAATCTGTCCATTAACCGAACCACATAAATGACCTTCTTCAATTTTTAGCTCATTGGCACGCGAATAATCGAGACGATATTTTTCCATAAGCTTACTAGTGAAATAGGTGAAACCTCCGGAAACCAGCGCAAACTTAATATCGTGATTTTTCAAACCGGCTAACATCACTTCCGCACCAGAGTTAAGTCGGAGCCTTTCCGCGAACACGGTATTCAACACATCCACTGACAACCCTTTGAGTAAAGCCACGCGCTGAGTCAATGACTGCGCGAAATCCAACTCACCTCGCATAGCTGCCTCAGTGACAGCTGAAACTTGTGCTTTTTTTCCTGCGAAATCTGCTATCTCGTCAATACACTCGATGTTAATAAAGGTCGAATCCATGTCTGAAATCACCAGCTTTACCTCAGCGGGATCAAATTCCTCTGGCAGATAATTGAAGTCAGCACCAACTTCCCTGGATAAACTCATCAATTCGTGGTGGTCTAGCAAGTTTTCACCATCGAATTCACAAAAACTGTTGTGCGTTGAGATATGCAATGCGCGTATTCGAGAATCGATGAGTTCTATTTTGTCTTCTCCGGGACGCGCATCAAGAATATATTTATACATTAATTAAACCTTTTGAATAAGCAACCACTAATATGCCTGTTTTTCACCTAATTTTGGGGGTTTTAACGCCTGTAAGGTTGCCCTTATCTGATAACAATGTTATTAATCTTGTTCGATATGCGAGGGGAGAAGCTTAGCATATCCGGAATACCTAAATAATAATCATGGACCGAATTCAAATAGAACGCTATCAAAACCTAAAGAGGGAAACACTATGAAATTCGTGAACACTGTCGCCTTGACTGCGGTTGCTGTCGGCCTCGCAATGGGTAGTGCCTTTGCATCTGACAAAAAAGACGATGCAGGTCATGGTCATGACTATCGTACCTTCCACGTTGATGGCAAGATCGAGTATGGTGACATTGCAGACTCCTATAGTTCAGATCTGGTCATGTATCTTGCTGGAAATCAGTTCATGGTTATGGAAGATCTGATCAAGGATTTTCAGAAAAAGAATCCTGATATCAAAACTGTTTACGTGGAGACCATTCCACCGGGACAAATCCTGAAAGGTCAAATCCTCAAGCAGGGTGAGATCAATGGTCAAAAGACTTCTATGACACCTGACCTATATGCAAGTGTTCGAGATGCTCATCTGAAGAAACTAAATGAAAAGAACAAAATGGATGGCAAGTATATTATCTACACGCACAACAAGCTTGAGCTGATGGTTGCCAAAGGTAATCCTAAGAAGATCATGGGACCAAAAGATCTTGGCCGCGATGACATCGTTCAGTCTCACCCTAACCCACTTACCGAAGGCATCTTCAAATTCTACGGATCAGAAATGCTGAAAGACCTGGATCTTCACGCCAAGGTTACCGGTGGAAAGGAATGTAAAGGCTGTTGGGCGGTTGAAGGTAAAACCTGGTTTACTTCACGTCACCACCGTGAAACACCACACCGCATTGAAAATGGTGAAGCAGATGTTGGTATTGTATGGACAACGGAAATCAAAGAAGCTGTTGACGCTGGCCGCCCGATCGAAGGCGTAGCGATTCCTGCTCCATACAACAAAGAAGACAAAGTCGGTTATGCCATCGGCATCCTGAAGGAAGCGAAAAACAAAAAGAATGCGCAAACTTTCGTTGACTATCTGAAAACTGATGATGCGCAAAACATTTATGCCAAGTACGGCTTTATCAAGGCATCCAAGGCTGACCTGACAGAGCGCAACCTCTAAATATAGCCAAGTCATTCTCACTAAAAGGCGGGCTCTTAAGAGCCCGCCTTTTTTATACACGCTTGTTTAAGCATGAGTGTATCCCTATAATTTGCCGAACAGATCTTCAATTTATCGTTAAAATGATCAGTTCAATAAAAAACCTAACCGAATCAAGAATTTTTCAGAATTTCATCGTTGTAGTAATACTATTTAACGCTGCCATTATCGGTATGGAAACCTATCCGGGAGTACGCCAACAATGGGGGATGGTATTACACTGGTCAGATGCACTATGTCTTAGCATCTTTGTCATAGAGATTATTCTCAAGCTACTTGCATGCGGTTCACGTCCTCAGGACTATTTTCGAAATGGCTGGAATCTCTTTGACTTCATAATCGTCGCCGCCGCCTTTGTACCGGGCCTGCAAAGCCAGACGACCATACTTCGTCTTATTCGTTTATTACGTGTCCTTCGACTACTCTCAGCAATGCCGAGTTTACAAATCATGGTAACCGCCTTGTTGCATAGCATTCCCCGCATTGCGCAAATGGCCCTGTTATCCAGTCTTTTGTTTTATGTCTATGCAGTAGTAGGAAACACCTTGTTTGCCGAGCATGATCCTAAACATTGGGGCACGCTACACATATCGCTATTAAGCCTGTTCAGAACTCTAACGCTTGAGGACTGGACCGACCTGATGTATACAGGAATGGAACTATACTCCTGGTCCTGGATCTATTTTGTCAGCTTTGTATTGCTGGCAACATTCGTTATATTCAACATGCTCATCGGCATAATTCTAGGCAGCATGGAAGAAGCGCGTGCCGTAGTTGAAGCGGAAAATAAGACAGAAGAAGAAAGAAACATCGACAATAAGCTCAACGCCATACGCGAAGCCCTTGATGGCATTGAGGATCATCTGAAAAAAATAGAAAACCGAAAGTGAATGCCAAACCCCACTTCTATCTTTCGAAGCTCTTCAAGATAATAACGCTTGTTGCCTTGTGCACCAATTCTGCCCTAGCGTATGCCGAAACCAAAAAGCATATCCAACACATAGAGCCTCTTAGCTGGAAGGATATGGAAAACGTGTTCTTTTTGGAAAGCCGCGGCAACATGATAGACATAATACGCAACCTACCAAAAGACTTTCCTAAAATACGAAATGCCAACAAGCGAAAAAAACTCTTCATACTTGGCCTGCTACCAATTGTCGAACAGGAAAATCTTCGAATCCGCGAGCAGCGTAATTTGATCAAACTTTTTCTCAAAGACGATCACTGGCCACAAGTCGGCGACAGAAAACAATGGCTAAACCATGCAGTTAAACGTTACCGAATAAACACCGCTATTCCAGCAAAAATCAAACAACAGCTACTCCTAAAAGTAGATGAAATTCCAGCACCGCTTGTCATTGCACAAGCAGCCTTAGAAAGCGGCTGGGGCACATCTCGCTTCGCGCTGGAAGGTAATAGCTTGTTTGGCCAATGGACGTTTGCTGAATCAACGGGTTTAGTTCCAGAAGAGCGAGAAGACGGCGAAACTCATCGCGTCAAGGCATTTAACAACATTAGCGAATCTGTGCGTGCGTATATGCAGAATATTAACACCCATCATGCATATAGGGAGCTACGCAATATGCGCCAGAATATGCGTAAACAATTTTCTCCACTGGATTCATACAAACTTGCGTCAGGACTTAATCGCTATTCCCAAATGGGGGACCGTTACGTACGTGAGTTGCGCAGCATCATGAATAGCGATGTTATGATGCGCATCCTTACTCAGGATACTGAGGATTGATCCAAAGATGGCTATACCAGTAATAACGCAGATTTTCTGGCGATGGCATAGTGCAGTTATAACGAAATCTGCGCGAACGAAAAGTGTGAGTCGCGCTAATACTTATAGAAAATTTTTCGCTACTTTTCTTAACATCTACATCAATTTCACCCGCGCCGCTGGCAAAACAACGGAGTCTCTCACTGGCAAAATTTGTCGCAGGAAGAGAGAAATTCATTGTAGGCGGCTTATCCTGTGTCCACAAAGTATCTGACGGAAACATCTCTCTCGGATTAAACGCCATACTCAAGGCCTTCTCTTTAAACGCTTTCACATCAGAAAAATATTCAGATACTGGAAACCTTGGTAGAAAACCAAAATCACTTTCGCGATTAAACGCTCCTGAATGCTGTCCAAAACCTGTATATCCCAATTCTGTCACCAATACGGCAAGTGCCGGAGAAAATTCACCATAGGGATATGCAAACAGCGTCGGGCGTACACCAAGTTTTTCTTCAATACGAGATTGCGCCCGCTCAATATCATCGGTTACGCGTCTACGCCATGCAGACTGTTCTTCTTTCCAGGGTATCAAATGATTATGGGAAGCCGAGTGATTCCCCACACGCATCCCAGCTGCAACCATTTCAGCAATCTGCTCCCAACGCATATAATTCCTATACGCTTTATCAACATGATCAGTGGAAACAAACAAAGTAAACGGTATATTTCTTTTCTTAAGTTCTGGCCATGCATGGGTGTATACGGACAAGTATGCATCATCCACTGTAATCGCGACGGTTCTATCCGGAATTGGTTTCCCGGCTTTCATATACGAAACAATCTGTTCAAGTGAAAAGAACGTGAATTTTTCTTTTTCCAATAAATCGAGCTGTGCGATAAAGTCCTGCATTCGCGTATTGGTGCTTGGCAACGTGGTTTCACCAAATCGATGATAGATGAATACTACCGCACTATTGTCAGGATGACTGGCAATCTCAGCCTTAGCGCTTATTCCACACGCACTCAACATAAAAATAATAATTAGCCGAGTTAACAACGCTAATCTTCCCATTAAACAACCTGCGAAGCCATACATGGTATTTTTTTGTCCTTTCGTCGTATAGACTAACACAACCGAATCCAAATCATTTCATGAGGCTAGCCCGTGTTCACTGTAGAAACTGTTGTCGTTAGCGCACTACTATATGTATTGATGTTAGTTGCGTTTCGCTTTCCTCATATAAGACTATTCCACATCGGCACAATGTCTAGCGTAATGTTGTTTGACTTACTCATGCCTTTTTATCTCTACTTAAACCGTGACTGGAAGGAACGTCTCATCGACGGAGGGGAGATATTTTCGTTTCTGATCTGGATGCATTTTGGCGTAGTGCTAACCTTGTATGCCTTATACATCATGCAGATCATAGAAGGGCGCAAGATCCTGCGCGGAAAAAACAAGGTACGAGAGTCACACCGCAATCTCGGCAAAGGAATATTATTGGTAAGGTTTATAGTCGTATTCAGTGGCGCCTTACTTTATGAACCGGAACAAACACCACAGGTATAAAAAAAGCCCGCTTTCGCGGGCTTTTTTGTCACGCCTTGCGCTTCTTCTCGATCAAATCGTGAATCATAGGCGTCAAAATCAACTCCATTGCGAATCCCATCTTTCCACCTGGAACCACGATAGTATTGGGACGTGACATAAATGAACCATCTATCATGTTCAACAAATAGGGAAAATCTACTCGTTGTGGTTGACGGAAACGAATCACAATAAAACTTTCATCAGGCGTAGGAATATCACGCGCGATGAAAGGATTCGATGTATCCACCGTCGGTACACGCTGGAAATTAACATGCGTACGTGAAAATTGCGGAGTAACGTAACTGATGTAATCAGGCATACGACGCAGAATGGTGTCAACAATTGCCTCTGCTGAATAACCGCGTTGCGCATTGTCGCGGTGAATTTTCTGTATCCACTCCAGGTTGACGATAGGCACTACGCCGACCAGAAGATCGACGTGTTTGGCCACGTCCACGTCACCTGCAACCACACCACCGTGTAAGCCTTCATAGAACAACAAATCAGTACCAGAAGGAATGTCTTCCCATGGCGTAAATTCACCTGGGCTCAGATTCAGACTCTTATAGGGAACGGCTTCCTCTTCACTATGCAGATACTTACGAGTCTGCCCACCACCTGTCTTACCGTAATGCTTAAACAGCTCTTCCAGTTTGTCGAACACATTACCTTCTGGACCAAAGTGGCTCAGAATCTTGCCTTCGTTCTGGAACTTGGCAATTGCCTCTTTCATTTCCGCACGGTTGTAACGATGGAAACTATCACCTTCCACAACCACAGGGTTTATACCTTCGCGACGAAAAATGTGCTCAAAGGCATTTTTAACAGTCGTTGTGCCTGCGCCGGATGAGCCCGTGACGGCAACAACAGGATGTTTAACTGACATATTTCACTCCTCAGTTCTAAAAACCGACTCAAAACGAGGCCTTCCCCGCGCAGGGAATACCTCAAATATTCAACTGGAACGCAGTCATACCCCTTTGTTTTTCATAATAATTAACCCTGTTCTGGCGGGAATACAGGGTCTATGAGGGGCAAAAACGGATAAATGCGGCCCGCAAAAAGGGCTAAATTATACCCTAAGATTTTAATTTGAAGCCAGAATCGAGCTTAGTTGCGCCAAAAGCGCCTGGCTAGCACCTCGGTGCTGCGCCACAATTTCCTTTCCACGCTCCCCCATTTGCTCTGCTTCTTCGGCGTTATTCAAAAGCCTGACCACCGCTTCTGACAGAGTGACACTGTCACTAACCTCTCGCAACGCCTTTTTTTCCTTAAACAACTTGGCCACATCGGCAAGATTACGGGTATAGGGTCCGGTGATAATCGGCTTTGCCCACAATGCAGCCTCGATGATGTTATGTCCACCTACCGGTACCAGGCTACCACCTACAAATACGACGTCTGCCACACCGTAAAACCAGGATAGCTCACCTATCGAATCTAGCAGAAAGACCTGTACATCCTTGCCACAACTCAGTTGTTCACTTCGCCTTTGAACTTTATAACCTCCCTCTTTGAGTAATTCGCTTACTTCGTCAAAGCGCTCAGGGTGACGCGGTGCAATAACAAGTAAAACATCTTCATTGTGTTGGCGCACCAATTCCAACGCTTTTAAAACAATAAGCTCTTCCTGTTCGCGTGTGCTGGCTGCCAACCAGATCTTTCGTTCATGACCAAAATTGTTACTCGCCTCTCCGGCTAATTTCTGCGCGCCATCATCCAGGGCGACGTCAAACTTGAGATTGCCGCACACTTCTAACTTGTCCGGTTCAACACCGATACCGAGAAAGCGTTGATAATCGGTATCGCTTTGACAGCAGATCCGCTGGACCTTATTTAGTGCTGGTAAAAACAGCGGTGCAAATCGACGGTAACGCACTGTGCTGCGATCCGATAAACGGGCATTGGCGAGAAGAATGGGGATTCCGTTTTGCGAACAGCGCTGGTAAAAATTTGGCCAAATTTCGGTTTCCATAAAGACCGCAATATGCGGTTGAAAGGTCGCGCAGAAACGTGCCGCGGCTCCCGGCAAGTCGATAGGCAAGAGCACGCTATCCACATCCTCACCCATCACTTCACGCACTCTAGCCCTGCCAGTAGGACTGGTATTACTTATCAGCAAACGATAATCCGGAAACGCCTTCATCAAATCACGGATAAATGGTAACGCTGCCTGAAACTCACCAACCGAAGCCGCGTGCAGCCAAATACGTTTTTGCGCAATTGGCGTGCGAAAACCTCCCAGGTAGGCAGCCCAGTTTGATCGATAGAGCGGATTTTTAACTCCTCGCCACAGAATATGCACAAAAAGAACAGGAAGTAGCATTCGCATCAGAAAGGAATAGAGATGACGCACCCTCAAACCTTGACTCGATTTTTCCTGGCGCTACCCAGGAGATTTTTGATAGGCCTTATTTGGTGCACTATTGTCGCAAGACACCAACCCATTACTACGCCAAGTGCAGCACCTGCCAACACCTGTGTCGGAAAATGCAAGCCAAGATAAATTCGGGAAATGCCAACGCTGGAAGCCAGCACTGCAAATACGAGAAACCAGCGCCAGGACTGAAGAAGCACACCCAGAAAAGTCGCCAATAGAAAAAAGTTCAGTGCGTGATTTGAAGGCATCCCATTCGGGCTACCACTACAGGCATGGTGAAAAGGCGATTCCACAGTATGTACGTTGAGTTCAACCATTTGACAAGGACGCGGTTTCTGCAACTGGTGTTTGAGAAAGTTACCTGTTGCGTCGCCTATACCAATAGAAACTAACAAAAGCGACCACAACACAAGTGAATATGGCCCGAATCTCTGAAACAAAAGCAATAGAATCACTAAGAGTAAAGGCGCAGCAAACCAGATTTTGTGCGAAACCCAGCCCATGATTGCATCCAGAAACGGATTAGCAAGCGTATGGTTAAAAAAGAGGAGTAATGTTTCATCCATGGCGTTCATTCTACCGTAATCAATTAACGATTTTCCGTTAAAATAGCGCCATCTATAGCACTGCGAATGTCACCAAAATGCCAGAGCGTCAAACCATCAATTCCATTTGTATCATGCGCATGTCTGCGATCGGTGACGCTGTGCTGACCATACCTCTCGTTCAGAGTCTTCAATATAGCTTTCCTCAGGCGCGTATATATTGGATTACCAGCCCCATAATCTATTCGCTATTAAAGGATCTCGAAGGCGTAGAATTTATCGTCGCCGACAAACCTTCTTCATTGAAAGACTATCTTGCCCTGCGACGACAGCTACGAAAATATCGCTTTGATATTCTCCTGGCCATACAGGTCAGCCTACGCATAAACCTGATATACCCCTTTATACGTGCCGAACGTAAAATCGGCTATGATCGCAAACGGGCCCGCGATGGTCAGTGGCTGTTTACCAATGAGCGAATTGCGCATCGTATATGTCATACCCTTGAGAGTTTTCTGGATTTCGCGGACTTTGTCGGCGCAGACACCAGGCATTGGCCATGGGGCTTACCCATTGATCAGGCCACCCAGACGTGGGCGCGCGAACAATTGGCGGCTGGCGCAGGGAAACATATCGTTGTCGTCAATCCCGCGGCCAGTTCCGTTGAACGCACATGGCCCGAGGAAAGTTATGTCGCGCTAATCGACGAACTTCATGCACACGGCGAAGTATTTGTAGTCTTGACCGGAGGACCATCTCCTGATGAATTATCACTTGGCCAGCGGATCTCTCAAGCCTGCATGCAAGCACCACTAAATCTCGTAGGCAAAACGAAATTATTACAACTTGCCGCCGTGTTGCAACAAGCCAACTGCGTAGTAGCGCCAGATACCGGTCCGGCGCATATTGCCAGCGCCGTTAACACACCTGTTGTGGGATTGTATGCGGTTGCCTCGCCAACACTATGGGGACCGTATCGCTCCATGCATCTCAGCATCGATCATCACGCAGAGGCGATACGCACCATCTTAAACAAAGACCCGGATAGTGTCTCGCCAATGACACGGGTACATGACAGACGTGCAATGGATCTAATCACTGTTGAAGAGGTATTGGATAAAGTCCGACAGGCTCTTAGTGTGACTTGATCGCGTCAATGATACGTGAAGTGGACACGCCTTCGACAAAAGACAATACGCGTACTTCTCCTCCGGCGTCACGTACGCATCGGTTTCCGGCGATTTGTTCTGGTCGGTAGTCGCCGCCTTTGACCAAGACATCGGGCAAAACACGACAGATCAATCGCTCAGGCGTTTCTTCCGAGAATGGTACTACCCAGTCCACGGCGGAAAGTCCCGACAACACCGCCATGCGTTGCTCCAGACTGTTGACCGGTCGACTCGGGCCTTTGAGTTTTTTAACCGAATCATCATCGTTTACCGCGACGATCAATCTATCACCCAGTTGGCGTGCCTGTTCCAGATAGCTGACATGACCAGCGTGTAAAATATCGAAGCATCCGTTAGTCATGACTATGCGCTCACCTTTCCTGCGCGACTCATTTACCATCACAAGCAACAGTTCTTCGTCAGCGATTCCTTGCTGATGCCCGTAGCCACTCTTTAACATCATGCGGATTTCGGCTTCACTGGCAGTAGCCGCGCCCAGTTTGCCGACAGTAACACCGGCTGCGATGTTCGACAGCGCCATGGCATCTTCCAGAGACGCGCCGGCAGCAAATGCGGTCGCCAGGGTTGCGATAACAGTATCCCCGGCACCGGTCACGTCGAACACTTCGCGCGCCTGCGTAGGCAGGTGAACTGGGACTTGCCCTTTACGGAACAAAGACATTCCGCGCTCGCCTCGCGTCACCAGTAAGGCTTCCAACTCCAGCTTCTGCACCAACGCCTCTGCCTTTCGCTGCATTTCCTGTTCGGATGCGCAATGACCAACAACGGCTTCGAACTCCGGCATATTGGGCGTAATCAAACTCGCTCCGCGATATTTTTCAAAATCGCTGCCTTTGGGATCCACAAAAACGGGAATCTTGCGCTGACGCGCAGCAGCAATCATTTTCTCCACCCCAGCCATAGTGCCTTTAGCATAATCGGACAATAGCAATAGGCCACAATGGGAGAGCTGCCCTTCTATTCGTTGCTGAAACAGCTGCTGGTCAAACACAAGTGGCGTACTTTCGAAATCGAGGCGTATGAGTTGCTGTTGCTGACTGATGACGCGCAACTTGGTAATGGTTTCGATGCCTGGAGATCGTAGAATATCGCTGACTGCACCGGCTTCCACCAGACTCTGTTCGATTTGTCTGGCCCCTTCGTCATCACCCGCCACACCACAAAGTACCGACTGACCGCGTAGCGCGGCTATGTTCAAGGCCACGTTGGCAGCGCCGCCGGCACGCGCCTGCTGGTTATTGACCCGCACAACGGGTACTGGCGCCTCCGGCGATATGCGTGATGTGCCACCATACCAATAGCTGTCGAGCATGATGTCGCCGACGACAAGAATTTTAGCTTGGGAGAAATCAGGGATGTGTAGATTCATATGCACCGGTTGAGGTTGTCAGGGCTCAAATAATAACATTTTTAGCGTGTTGCATCGTTGGATTAACGACCTTGTTGACCAGAATGATTAACCAGACTGCCGCGGTCTATCTCTGTTAAAACCAACCATCATTTTTTCGCCAACACCCCTAGGTCTTGAATCCCCTCCTTCGGGCGGACGGTTGTGGCGTAGATGAAATGGTATAACGAAACGTTGTCATACACGCTATTTTCCTCATCTTCAGTACAAGTCAATATCACTTAGCGACACTCTCCTGTACCTGTCTGTGACAAACAATACAACACTATCAACGGAAATACTTTGTTGACCCAAGGTTCACCTTACTAGCCTAACCATGATCTAACTTTGTACCTGCTGCGGGTTTTGCTATCATTTTGCCTCATGTAACTTCTGACAAAGATACCCAGATGAAGATTAGCGGTTTTACCTTTATCAAAAACGCCGAATCCCTGTATTTTCCTGCCAAACAAGCAATCGAGTCGATATTGCCTATTTGCGACGAATTCGTTATCGCACTGGGCGAGAGCGACCCAGGAGATAAAACGCTGGAGCTCATACAGTCGATAGGCTCCGATAAGATTAAGATTGTCAACACCACATGGGATACCGCGACCTACCGACGCAACACCATTTATGCGCAACAAACCGATGTTGCCAAATCCGCATGTAGCGGTGACTGGCTATTCTACATCCAGGGCGATGAAGCCGTTCATGAAGACGATCTGGACGAGGTGCTCAAAGCTTGTCGAGATAACCTGGATAATGATCAGGTTGAGGGCTTTCTTTTTAACTATATGCACTTCTGGGGGGACTACTGGCATTACCATCGTTGTCACTGCTGGTATAGAAGAGAAATACGCCTAATCCGCAATCTTCCTAACATCCATTCATGGCGAGATGCGCAGTCCTTTCGAAAATTTGATGTTTGGAACGACACATTCGAGGATTATGTTAAGAAAGAAAGCAGTCATAAACTAAAGGTGAAACAACTCAATGCCAGAGTTTTTCATTACGGCTACGTCAGACCCCCTCGCACCCTATCGAAGAAAACCTCATCGGCCAGTGCACGATACAGCGACAAAGACCCAGCCGAGCAGGAACAGCAGACCGTGAAAACGTTTTATTATGGCCCCCTGCAAAATCTGAACATCTTTACTGGTAGCCATCCCGCTGCGATGAAGGAATGGATTGATCAATTCAATTGGAAAGATGATCTTCAGTATTATGGCGAACGTGATATGAGCAAACCACTCTACAAACACGAAAGACTCAAGTATCGAATACTCTCATACATAGAGGATCGATTTCTTGGTGAGCGGGAAATCGGCGGTTTCAAGAACTACCAACTCCTTCGCTAAAATTCAATACACCATAACAATCGTGGACTCTGGCGTGCATCATACATTTAAACTGTTTTTGCTTTGTTGATGGGGTATTATTGAAAGTCACGATAGGCTAATGAAAAATAACTTCCTGGAAATTGTATGACGAAAAGAGTGTTGGTTACCGGCGGTGCGGGCTTTCTCGGAAGCCATCTTTGTGAACAAATTCTGTCCCAAGGTAATGAAGTGATTTGCCTGGATAATTTTTTCACGGGCAGCAAACGCAACATTGCGCATCTACTCAACCACCCCTATTTTGAATTGCTACGCCACGATGTTACTTTTCCGTTATATGTCGAAATTGACGAAATCTATAATCTCGCGTGCCCTGCCAGCCCCGTTCACTATCAGTTTGATCCGGTTCAGACAACCAAAACCAGCGTACATGGCGCAATAAACATGCTTGGCCTGGCCAAACGTACGAAAGCTAAAATTTTGCAGGCTTCCACTTCGGAAGTCTATGGAGACCCGGAGATTCACCCACAGACTGAAGACTATTGGGGGCACGTTAACCCCATTGGTATACGCTCTTGTTATGACGAGGGAAAACGCTGTGCGGAGACGCTGTTTTTTGACTACTTCCGACAACACAAACTAAGAATCAAAGTCATTCGCATTTTTAACACCTATGGACCACGCATGCAGCCCAATGATGGCCGAGTGGTGTCAAATTTTATTCTTCAAGCCTTGCGTAACCAGGACATTACTGTTTATGGAGAAGGGACGCAGACTCGTAGTTTTTGCTACGTCGACGAGTTGATTGACGGTATGGTAAAAATGATGAACTCACGCGATGACTTTACCGGCCCGGTTAATTTGGGGAATCCCAACGAATTTACCATGCTTGAGTTAGCGCAGGCGGTTATCGACTTAACTGGCAGCCGTTCTAAAATCACACACAAACCTTTACCTCAGGATGACCCGACACAACGCCAGCCAGATATTACTCTGGCTAAAAAGGAACTCGACTGGGAGCCTAAAATTCGTCTGGAAGAAGGATTGAAAAAGACGATCAATTATTTTGACGAGTTAATATCAAAGGAACTGGTTCAATCTTAAATATATTACATCGTGAGAAACTCGCCTTGGGTTTCTCACTGGATTCGTAATCGAACTCAGATATTGTTACAGCAGACCTTGGTAGACAGACATCATATTTTCTGCACACACCTTCGGTTGGAATTTTCTGGTATGCACCTTACCTTGATCAATCATTTCCTGCGCCAAGTCCGCATTATTGACAATTTCCGTTATTGATCTCGCAAGCGTATCGACATCACTACAATCCACCAAGGCCGCCGCATCACCGCCGGTTTCAGTAAAACAAGAACCCGTCGATGCAATCACCGGCGTACCCATGCACATAGATTCAATAATTGGTATCCCGAAACCTTCATATAAAGATGGATACACAAACAATTTCGCCGCCTTGTATAGTTGCGGCAAATCCTCGTTCGGAATATATCCGGGGAAAAAGACCTTTTCCGATAAACCGAGTTTTGCGGCGCTCGCCTGCAAGCTTTTTTTGTATGAACCGTTACCGGCAAGCACCAGCGAGCAATCAGTTCTTGAAGCAAAACTGGCATAGGCCTGCAGCAGGCTGTCGAGATTCTTGCTCTCGGTCAGTGCGCCTACATAAAAAATGAAATTCTGCGGCAAACCAAATTTCGAATACACATCCTGACTATCGACAACAAGGCTATCGTCGAAAAATTTCTGGTCACAACTTTGATAAACCACCGAAATTTTCTCCGGTGCAATGCTCAAATATTCCTGTAAATCTCGCTTAGTCTGCTCGCTTACCGCGACAATTTTGTCTGCGGCCTGACATGCATAGCGTAACTTACGCATATAAATTTTACGATCTACCCATTTATGGAACTCGGGATGCTTTAAAAACAATAGATCATGGACAGTCACAACAGAACGGATCTGAGTTCGCTTGTGAATACCATATGGCAACTCATGACTCAAACCGTGAAAGATATCAATTTTGTCTTTGCTTGCCGCAGATGCAAGCCCGTACATCCGCCATACCGCGGATAATTTCTTCCCTAAAACCGATGATGGTAGACGAGTCTGAACTTTACCCAGTTGCGACAACCAAGCTTTACGCTCATCACCCGCGGGTTTGGCAGAATAAAGTAAATATTCGTATTGAGGAAAATAAAGGGAAAGGTCACGGATCAGGGTACGACTATAGTTACCCAGACCTCGATTATTAAAAAAAGCCCGCTTGGCGTCGAAGCCGATGCGCATTCGGTTGGGAAAACGCTATTTGGATTTTAAAACGTATTCAGCTCCGCAGTAAGGGCACTTGGCCTCACCAGTCTTTTCAATTGGAAGATAAACCCGTGGATGCATATTCCACAGTGCCGTACCTTCCATTGGACAATGTAACGGTAAAGCGGAACGCGTTACTTCAAATCGGCTGCGGGTGTTGGATTGACTCTGATTAGCAGACATAGCTTCTTCACCTGTTGTATTCATCATACGTAGCTCAACCAGTGTTCATATTCGGAAAGTCGTCCGTGAACGATATCGAAATATTTGCTTTGCAGTTTTTCTGTGATCGGACCGCGGCGCCCCTCACCGATCACGCGATTATCAACCTCGCGTATCGGTGTTACCTCCGCCGCGGTACCGGTAAAAAATGCCTCATCCGCGACATAAACTTCGTCACGCGTGATGCGTTTTTCTTTTACTTCCAGGCCCATCTCTTTTGCCAGACTGACTATCGTGGCTCGGGTAATTCCGTCCAGCGCAGATGTTAGATCAGGCGTATAGATAACGCCATCGCGGACAATAAAAATATTCTCGCCACTACCTTCAGCAACATAACCTTCGTTATCCAGCAGCATCGCCTCATCGTAGCCGCAATCAAGGGCTTCACGTAGCGCCAACATGGAGTTCATGTAGTTGCCATTGGCTTTGGCCTTGCACATAGTAATGTTGACGTGATGACGCGTAAATGATGAGGTACGGATGCGAATTCCTTTTTCCAGCCCTTCTGCACCCAAATAACTACCCCACGACCAGGCAGCGACCATCACATGAGTTTGAAGGTTGTCGGCACGCAAGCCCATCCCTTCCGAACCATAAAAACACATCGGGCGGATATAGGCAGAATCCAGTTTATTCTCCCGCACAGCGGCAATCGTCGCCTGATTGACCTCGTCTTTGGAATATGGCATCGGCATTTGCAGAATCTTGGCGGAACGGAAAAGCCGGTCAGTATGTTCCTTCAATCGGAAAATAGCAGCACCCTTAGCGGTCTTATATGCGCGCACACCTTCGAACACACCCATGCCGTAGTGCAGGGTATGTGTTAATACATGGGTCTTGGCTTCGCGCCAGGGGACAAGCTCACCATCGAGCCAGATGACGCCATCGCGATCATCCATTGTCATAAACTACTACTCCTAAAATCTGATTCGGCAATTCACAAGACCGCGTATTCTACCCGAGCCGAACGCTAAGAGATAGGTTTCAACCGGATTCGAGCACAGAATTCCAGATCCGCGTCACGGCATCCCGGCTTTCCTGGAAATTTGACTCCTGGGTGACCGACTTGGATGCCCGGCTCAAGGTCAGCTCATGCACCGCGTGACGATAAGACAAATAGGTGTTACTCAGCAAAGCAGCGTCTTCCGACGAAAGCTTACCGATCCGCTCAAGCGTCTCGATTATGCGCAAATTATCCTGCCAATCAACAAGTTCTGGGTATTCATGGGCCCAGCGCAACACCAGAAACTGGATAATAAACTCAATATCTGTGATGCCACCCGCGTCCTGCTTAATATCAAACACACCTGAATTCTTGCTACCCAGGGCGTCCCGCATCCGCGTCCGCATCTCTTGAACCTCAGTAGCTAACTTGTGGTGCTCACGTTGCTGGCAGAGTATTTTGCGCCGTATTTCATTAAATGCCTCACCTATACTGGCGCTGCCGGCAACCCAGCGAGCGCGTATCAACGCCTGGTGTTCCCAGGTCCATGCCTGCTTCTGCTGATATTCGAGGAAGGCATTCAGGCTACTCACCAACAGGCCCGACTGACCACTGGGTCGCAAACGCGTATCCACTTCATATAACACGCCGTTAGAGGTTTGCGTATTCAACATATGAATGATTTTCTGTCCAAGGCGGGCAAAGTACACACTATTGTCGAGACACTTTTGTCCATCTGTGTACTGCTCTTCCCCCCGGCTATCGTGCAAAAAAACCACGTCGAGATCCGAGCCAAAGCCTAACTCCCATCCCCCCATTTTGCCGTAGGCAATAATTGCGAAACCCGCTTCCCTTTCCTCAGCATCCACCACATATTTAGGACGACCATGGCGCTGCTGCAGTTGAGCTTGAGATAAATTCAGCACTTCTTTGATAACCACTTCAGCGATAAATGTCAGGTGATCACTTACCTTCGCCAGAGGCATCGCATCGGTTAGCTGCGATGCCGCGACGCGTAACACATTGGCGTGACGAAATTGGCGTAACACATCCATCTGCGCCTCGAGATCGCCCTCGTCAACCGAAGCCATACGCAAACTGAGTTCCTGCGCCAGTTCCTCTTTTTTCATGGGCTCATACAGGCGACGCGGATCTAATAATTCATCCATCAATACGGGATTGCGCGTAATTTGTTCCGCAACCCAGGGACTCATAGACACCAGCCGAACCAATTGCGATAAGGCCATTGGATGTTCGATCAATAAGGCGACATATACCGAACGTCTTGCAATCTTCTCGAGCAAATTTACGATTAATGCTAGTGTGTTTTGTGCGTTTGATGCCTTGGAAATGGCGGACAACACTAAAGGCATCAAGCGGTCCAGGCGGGTACGCGCACGCTGAGAAAGTGCCTTCAGGGCATGACTGTTGTGCAAAGCCTTGATAAAAACAAACGCCTGCGCCCCGTCTTCAAAACCCAGTTCTTGCAACAATTGCGCGGCGTCTGCATCTGACATCCGCCCATACCACATTGCCTTTAATGCCGCGCCTTGCTGATCATCGCTTTCCGACTGCTCTTCCGCCTGGGGTGCACTGAAAATTTGCTCAAAATGTTCGTGCACGACTTGGCGGTGATCGGCCAGTTTCCGGTAGTAGCTTTCCCAATCGGCAAATCCCATTGAAAAGGCCAATCGTATCTTTCCATCTACGTCCTGCGGCAACAGATGGGTTTGCTTGTCTGCATAGGCCTGAATGCGATTTTCGCTCAGGCGAAGAAATTCATACGCCGCACACAATTGCTGCACAACATACTCGGGCAACATCCCCATTTGCCCCAGCATATCGAGTATGTACAGAATCGATCGCTTTTGCAGACGTTGTTCGCGTCCGCCACGTATCAGCTGGAAGGCCTGTCCGATAAATTCAATTTCGCGAATTCCACCACTACCAATTTTTATATTATCTTCCAGCCCTTTGCGTTTAACCTCATTGACTATCAACTGCTTCATTTCACGCAGGGATTCAAAGGCGCTGAAATCGATATATCGTCGATAGACAAAGGGCTTGAGTCGCTTCATTAGTTGCACGCCATGATCCACGTTGCCGGAAATCACCCGCGCCTTAATCATGGCGTAGCGCTCCCATTCGCGGCCATGTTGCTCGTAATAGGTTTCCATTGCATCGAAGCTCAGCGCAAGTTGCCCGCTATTGCCAAAAGGCCGCAGACGCGTATCAACGCGGAACACAAAACCATCCACGGTATTTTCGTCCAACAACCGCGTAAGGCGCTGACCGAGTTTGATAAAAAATTCGCTATTGCTAAGCGGTCGTCTTTCACCGCCCGAGGTTTCACCCTCTTCAACAAAGGTATAGATTAGATCGATATCCGAGGAGTAATTGAGTTCGTATGCGCCTAGCTTGCCCATACCCAACACAACCAGATCAAGTGCCTCACCATCCTGGGATTTTGGTGCTCCATGCAAGCGTTCCAGTTCAATTTGAGCGAAACGGCTGGCAACTTGAACACAGGCCTCAGCCAGCAGGGAAAGTTCGCGAAGCGTTGTTTCTAGGGGCGCCAGTTTCGCGATATCGCGCCAGGCCAGCCTGACCATTTCCCGCTGGCGAAAACGACGGATTTTTTGTGCAAACGCAGCTTCTTCGGTTTCGCTTTCAGTGGCGGAACGAAGCTGGTTCACATACTGAAACTCAGGATAATCCTTGTCCAGATCGCCGCTGCCGATCAGCTCTAAGAGCATCTCGGGTCGAACAATACATACTCTGGCTATAAACTCACTACATGCCCAGACCGCTGGCAGGGAATTCCAATGTTTGCTTTCAGGTAAAGCGGTATCCACACCATCGGCGAACAAATCGGCCACACGCCGTTCCACACCTGGGCGGAGCCCTTCCGGCACTCCGGTAAAATCCAATTTATTTCGTAAATTCAAGATACTGTTTCCATGTCTCTGTACATGTCGGTTCTACATACTTTGTCCGGGCTTCATAAACAATTCAAGCGTTTTTAACGTCTGTCGATAATAGATAGGATATAAACAGGGCGGAATTTCATGGAGTTAAGTGATTATTTAAAGTTGATGGTTCAGTACGAGGCGTCAGACCTTTATTTGACCACTGGCGCGCCCCCCAGCATCAAAATTCATGGTGCGATCAAAGCCTTAGAGAGAACCACCTTACCACCAAACCGCGTAAAAGATATCGCGTATAGCATCATGGACCCTGATCAACTGGCTGAGTTTGAACAACGGCCAGAACTCAATCTTGCCGTTTCGCAGGTAGGACTTGGACGCTTTCGCGCCAACATCTTCAAGCAACGCAGCCAGGTGGCCATGGTAATACGCCACATTAAAACCGATATACCCAATGTCGACCAACTGTTGCTACCGGAAATCCTGAAAGACGTCATCATGGAAAAACGCGGACTCGTGCTGTTTGTTGGCGGAACGGGTTCGGGTAAATCGACCTCCTGCGCCGCACTCCTCGACTATCGGAACGCCAATGCCAGTGGACACATTATTACCATTGAGGATCCGATTGAATTTATTCATCAGCACAAGCGCTCCATTATCAATCAACGGGAAGTCGGAATTGACACCGACTCCTATGAAGACGCATTAAAAAACACCTTACGACAGGCCCCGGATGTCATTCAAATAGGCGAGATACGCGATCGTGACACCATGGAGCACGCTATAGCCTTTGCAGAAACAGGCCATCTGTGCGTTTCAACCTTGCACGCCAATAACGCCAATCAGGCCCTTGATCGTATAATCAACTTTTTCCCCGACGACAGACGCGCACAAGTCTTGATGGAGCTATCCATGAACATGCGCGCGATTGTTTCACAACGGCTGATACTCTGCTCGACAGGGAAGCGCGCGGTTGCCGTGGAAATTCTTTTAAATACGCCGTTGGTATCTGATTTAGTGTTAAAAGGGGACGTACAGAAGATCAAGGAAGTCATGGAAAAATCTGAAAACCTGGGCATGCAGACATTCGACAATGCACTGTTCAAGATGGTACAGGAAGGCAGAATTACCGCCGAAGAAGCACTGAAAAACGCAGACTCGCCCAATAATCTGCGTATTAAAATTAACTTCAAGGGCAATTCGCCAGATGAGTCTGAGCCGTCCAATCTGTCTCTAGCACCAAGCGACAACAACAACCCTTTCTTATAGACACCTGGAACTCTTCTTTCGCAAGGACTTCGCTATCACACGCGCTTTTCAAGTGCCTGACGACGCTGGTGGATCAATGCCTGTCTCTGCTCGTGAGTCATATTGGTACGATTGACCTCGTTTGAGTAGTTCGGGTCTTTCTGGGTACAACTTCTGATTACTCGCACGTTTCCTAAAATCGAGACCGGAATAAAATCCTCATCAGGATGTATGACGCAAAAACTATCCTTGGTGGAAGGCATCATACTTTCTCGCAATTCAATCAAACGCCCCTTCCAGGCATAGTTGTGTCGAATGGCGTCATAAGTGAGGGTGTCATCTGCCAGCTCAAGCTCAGGGGCAAGAAGTATGGCTTGAGCTGCGACGAGTTTTTTGCTTTTTGCGCTATTTGAATAATTGTCGATCGCAATGGTATCGCCGATTTTTACTGACAGCTTCATCCCTAACTTCGCTTCCCAGTAATGTCTTGATACGACCAGATCATCCAACAACACTTGTATGACGTCGGTGATTGATCCATGTATAGGAAAATTTGGCAACCTGGAGGCAACATCAAGAATCGCCTTTGCCATGCTGAGATTCTTGGAACCCGCCTCCATTTTGAGATCGGTTAATGAAAATGTTTTTAACGCGGCTCTTGCCATGTCTGCTCCCTCCCTGTTTAAAAGGCATCTTACATACATGGAAACGCGTCAACGTGTGAACTGCTTCACACCCTGAATTGCAAAATGTTTTGGAATATTCGCCAGGAATTAGCGTTGAGGTTTCTGCCCTATAAAGGCGGCTACATTACGCAAGCCTAGTGTAATTTCGCCTACTGTACCTTCCTCACGATAAGCCAGCACTCTCAACCCGGAAAACAGTTGTAGCATTTCGTTTGGTGCCAATCGAAAATCAGGATTACCTGGACCGCTATAGTCAGGCGTTACGTCGCGCACAAAGGTTTGATAACAAAGCAAGCCGCCGGGCTTAAGCGCCTCGCAAATTTTCGACGCCAAGGCCCGTTCCAGATAGTGCGCCACAACAATGACATCGTATTGATTTTCACCCAACTCGGGAGATGTAAAATCGTGAACACTGGCATTGAGTGGTAGATTATTTTCTTTGGCATAGGCATTTAGCTTATCTACAACCACGTCTGAGATATCCCAGGCATCGACCTGTAGACCACGCTTCGCCAGAAAAATCCCATTTGCCGCCAAACCACACGCCAGATCCAGTGCTTTGCCATCATGCGGCAACAAATGAGCATATTCAGTTATCACCCAAACCGCATCTACGACACCCGTTTGTGCCTGCAGATAAATATTGTTCCACTTGTTTCGCGATGCTGTGTCATTCATGATCATCGTACCTAACGTCGCCAAAAAGCTGGTGACAATAAAACAAGTAACGTAAAAATCTCAAGTCGCCCGAGTAACATGGCAAAACAAAGCACCCACTTAGCCAGGTCGTTAATCTCGCCATAGTGTGCCGCAACCTCACCCAAGCCCGGACCCAGATTATTCATGCACGCTGCAACTGCCGAGAATGCTGTAACCAAATCAATACCAGTACCGGAAAGTATCATCGACATCACAATGAAACTAAGTACGTATAAAGAGAAGAAACCCCACACCGAGTCAATAACTCTTTCATCTAGTGGGTTGCCACCAATCTTTACTGTTACCTGCGCGGAAGGGTGTATCAGACGAACAACTTCGCGCGTCCCCTGCTTCATCAGCAACAAAACACGCATTACCTTCATACCACCGCCAGTAGAGCCTGCGCACCCGCCTATAAAGCTAATTGCGATGAGCAACGCTGGCAGCAAACCAGGCCACAGCGAGAAATTCGTGGTCGTAAATCCTGTGGTTGTTGCGGCAGACACGACTTGAAATAGTCCGTAGCGTATCGCCGACTGGGAATCTTCAAACTGATGCGTGAAATAGAGATAGGCTATGGTGATACCCGCGACTGCAAAGATACCCTTCGCATAGGTTCGAAATTCTTCATCGAGGAGATAGGGGCGCACCGTCATATTACGCCACGCCAGAAAGTGTAGCGAAAAATTCACACCCGCCAGTATCATAAACAGAATGGCGACGCTTTCGATAATCTGACTTTCGAAAAAGCCGATACTCGCATCATGAGTAGAAAAACCACCAATGGCGACAGTGGCAAAACTGTGGGTTAAGGCATCAAAAAACGTCATACCTGCGACCCAATATGCAAGCGTACAGGCCACCGTCATGCCCAGATAGATATACCAAAGCGCCTTTGCGGTTTCGGTGATTCTCGGCGTTAACTTGTTATCCTTCATCGGCCCAGGTGTTTCCGCGCGATAAAGCTGCATGCCCCCGATACCTAGCATCGGCAACACGGCGACAGCAAGTACGATAATACCCATGCCGCCCAACCATTGAAGTTGCTGACGATAAAACAGAATAGACTTGGGTAAATCATCAAGACCGGTAATCACCGTCGCGCCCGTCGTGGTTAAACCCGATATGGATTCGAACACTGCGTCGGTAAACGACAGCACTGGCTCGTCAGCAATGATTAGCGGAACAGAACCAGACGTACCAAGTACCAGCCAAAACATGGCGACGACGATAAATCCATCACGTAAACGGAGCTCACGATGATAGTTTCGTACTGGTAACCACATCACCAGGCCGAAACCCATAATCATCATAAACGCGTCAATAAAGGAAAAAATCACGCCATCGTCATAGATTAGCGAAACCAGCGCCGGAGGAAACATGGACAGGCTGAATATCATCAACAGCATGCCCAATATTTTTTGAATGGCTGCGAGTTGCATTAAGCGATAGCCTTCATATTACAAGAACGTCACGCCAACCTGGAACAGGCGTTCGACTTCAACGATGCGACGTTTATCAACCACGAACAGTATGACATGGTCCTCCGCTTCGATAACCAACTTGCTGTGCGCTACCAGAACCTCATCGTTACGCACTACCGCGCCTATCGTCGTACCAGGCGGAAGCTTGATCTCGTCGATCCCGCGCCCTACAACTTTAGATGAACGCTGATCGCCATGAGCAATGGCCTCAATCGCTTCGGCAGCGCCGCGACGCAATGAATGCACAACGGCAACATCTCCACGACGTACATGGGCAAGCAAGCTGCCTATCGTAACCTGCTGTGGTGAGATGGCGATATCAATGATATCGCTCTGAACCAGATCGACATACTCAGCACGGTTGATAACTGCCATAACTTTACGCGCGCCCAATCGCTTAGCTAGCATGGACGACAAAATGTTCGCTTCATCGTCATTCGTCGCCGCGCAAAAAACATCGGTATTTTCGATGTTTTCCTCAAGTAACAGCCCCGAATCAGCGGCATCTCCATGCAGAACGATAGTCTTTTCCAGCATGGCCGAGATTTCTCTCGAGTGCGCCAAATTGTGATCAATTATCTTCACCTGGTACTGATGCTCCAGAGCCTTAGCCAAACGCCGGCCAATATTGCCACCACCGGCGATGATGATACGCTTTACCGGCTTTTCCAGTCGTCGCAGTTCTGCCATTACGGCGCGAATATTTTTCCGTGCCGCGACAAAGAACACTTCGTCGTTTTCTTCAACGATGGTGTCGCCCTGAGGCATTATTGCTTTGCCCTTACGAAAGATTGCCGCAACACGTGCCTGAATTCCTGGCATATGATCCTTCAGATCTTTCAGCTCATGGCCCACAAGAGGACCACCATGTATGGCCTTGACGGCGACCAGACGCACTTTTCCATTGGCGAAATCCAGGACTTGTAAAGCGCCAGGGAATTCGATCAATCGTTGAATATACTCAGTAACAACCTGTTCCGGACTAATTAGTACGTCGATCGGCAAGGCTTCCTGAGCAAAGAGCTGGGGATGGTTGAGATATTCTTTGGCGCGGACTCGTGCAATCTTGGTCGGTGTGTGGAAAAGGGTATAGGCGATCTGGCAGGCAATCATATTGGTTTCGTCACTATTGGTAACAGCCAATATCATGTCAGCATCTTCAGCACCGGCCTGAACCAGCACATCAGGATGAGAACCCATGCCCTGGACGACGCGCACGTCGAGACGATCCTGAAGTGAGCGAATTCGATCTACGTTAGTGTCTACTATAGTAATATCGTTGGCTTCGCTTGCCAGCGTTGCTGCGACACTGGAACCTACCTGACCAGCGCCGAGAATTATTATCTTCATAGTCGCTTATGACTTTCGTCGTTAACTGGTTTTTTCCAATAAAGCGTAGAAAAAACCGTCCATATTATTCTCACCGGGCAGGATCTGACGCCCCACTGACACGGGACTTCCCCAATCGCTGGCGATGGGACGCTCTCTTGCATCGGCATGTTGCTGAAGAAACGCCTGCAATTGTTTGTCGTTCTCGTCGCGAATAATAGAACATGTAGCGTATAAAAGCACACCCCCTGGTTTCAACACGCGCCAGGCGGACTCAAGTATCTGTGCCTGTGTCTTTACCAACTCGTCGATATCACTTTTTTGACGATGATATTTCACATCAGGATTGCGCCGTATCACGCCGGTTGCAGAGCACGGAACATCGAGCAATAACTTATCGACACTATTGGCTTGCAAGTGCTTGTCCAGTTCACGCGCGTCCATCGCCTGACAATCGGCGTGCAAGCCCAGGCGCGACAGTGTCTGTTCCACCTGTTCCAATCGTTCAGGTTTAAGATCAAGCGCGACAATTCTCAAGTCGTCGCTCTGCTCCAGCAAGGCCGCAGTCTTTCCGCCCGGCGCAGCACAGGTGTCGACAATATAGTCTCCGGTTGCAGGTTTCAGTATCGTCGCCGCCATTTGCGCCGCTTCATCTTGTACGGATACGCAGCCCTGAGTAAAACCGGGCAACACCGCAACATCCATGGCAGATTCCAGCACTACGCCAAAAGGCGCGAAACGACAGGGATGAGCGGCAATACCTTGTTGAGATAACTGCTGTAGATACTCTTCGCGCGTTTGCTTGCGTCGATTGACGCGCAAACTCATGGGCGCTTGGGTATTGTTCGCCTCGACAATGGACTGCCACTGTTCTCCCCAATCTCTCTGCAGATATTCAATCAGCCATTGCGGGTGCGCACTCGCGGCCTCTACATCCAGGCGCAGTTTTTCTTCCAGCTTTGTTTGCTGACGCAGATATTCGCGCAACACACCGTTGAGCAGACCGCGCGCCCAGGATTTTTTGCGCGGTACCAGTTTGACGGTTTCATTAATCGCGGCATAGCTGGGGGTGCGCATTTCGCGCAATTGATACAGGCCGAGTAATAACAAGATCTCGATATCTGCATCCTTGGATTTCAGGGGTTTTTGCATTAGCTGGCACTGCAGGTAGTCGAGCGCCAGCAACTGTCTCATCACGCCAAAAATCATGGCTTGCGCAAAAGACTTGTCCTTGGCGTTTTCGATTGCAGACAGTTGTGCCGGTATCAAAGACGAGAGTGAACGGCCATCGATAAGAATTTGTCGTAGAAGTGAGGCCGCTGCCGCGCGTGGGTTTTGCACGCCAGGCCTACGTTAAGACTTTGCCGCTAACGTCGTTAGCGTTCAGAAAGCTCGCCACATCAACCGGTTTTTTACCCGGCATTTGAATCTGTAATAACTGCAACACGCCATCGCCCGTGGCGACGTCAAACTGTTTTTTCGATGAAGCCAGAATAGTTCCCGGTGTAGCAGTCGACGCTGACGATACCGCCTTCGCCTGCCAGATACGCATAATCTTTTCGTCCAGATTTGTTTGAGCAACCGGCCAGGGGTTGAAGGCGCGGATCAGTCGCTCTATCTCAACTGCAGGCTTTTGCCAATCGATAGTCGCCTCAGCCTTGTCCAGTTTTTTCGCATAATTGGCCAGCGCGTCATCCTGACGTTCGCCACTCACGCCACCCAGAACTAATCGATCGAGTGCAGACACAATTGCCGAGGCACCGATAGACGCCAATCTATCGTGCAGAGTCTGTGCATTATCATCCGCTTCAATCGTGCATTTAACCTTGAACAACATATCACCGGTATCGAGCCCGACATCCATTTGCATGATGGTGATACCGGTTTCCCTGTCGCCGGCCAATATCGCTCTTTGAATGGGTGCAGCTCCCCTCCAGCGTGGCAACAATGATGCGTGAATATTCAGACAACCCAGTCGCGGCGTTTCTAACACGGCTTTGGGCAATAACAATCCATATGCGGCAACCACCATCACATCGGCATTTAATGCAGCGAGTTCCTGCTGCGCCTGCTCGTCTTTTAAACTCACGGGTTGATAGACGGGGATGCCGACATCCAGCGCAACCTGCTTGACCGCGCTTGGCGTGAGTTTGCGTCCGCGCCCGGCGGGTCGATCGGGTTGGGTATAAACCGCAATGACTTCATGCCTGGAACCCAGTATTGCCTTTAGCGCTTCGGCAGCAAATTCGGGGGTCCCGGCAAATATGACTTTCAGGCTTTCCTGCATGGTTTACATCGTGCGGCGACGCAGTTTTTCCATCTTCTTCTTGATGCGAATCTGCTTAATGGTGGAAAGATAATCAACAAAGACCTTGCCTTCGAGGTGATCCATTTCGTGTTGAATACATACGGCGAGCAGGTCATCGGCTTCCAACTCAAAAGGTTTCCCGTCACGATTCAATGCGCGCACCTTTATTTTTTTAAACCTATCTACATTTTCGTAAATATTGGGCACCGAAAGACAACCTTCTTCAGCGGTAGCCGTGCCTTCGTGTTCGACAAGTTCTGGATTGATAAAACACATTGGATTGCTCTTGTCCTCGGTAACATCGAGAACCAACACCCGCTTATGTACATTCACCTGAGTTGCCGCCAAACCAATACCCGGGGCGTCATACATGGTCTCCAGCATGTCATCCACCAACTGCCGAATATTGTCATCGACCTCAGCCACCGGCTCGGCGCGTGTACGCAAACGTGGGTCTGGAAAGTGCAAGATATTAAGAATCGCCATTATTTATCCGCTAACTAATAAAGTAAGCCCGAAGGGAATCCTTTGCCAGAAGAGCGACTTTCAAACACTTGGTTAGTTTCCCTCGAAAGTGTAAGTGAAACGCGAGAACAAAGTTTACCATATGGGCCGTTTTTCAATCGCGCGATAGTATACACTTTTAGCAACAAGACTCGTGCCGGATTTGGATCACAGAGATAACACCATGAAACTAATACGTTTAATCCTGTTTATTGGATTGTGCCTGAGCATCGTTAGTTCCGTCCACGGGGCGGACGAGATTGTACTCAAAGATAAGCATCCTAGCAGCTATCAGGTGAAACGTGGCGACACACTGTGGGAAATCGCCTCACGTTTTTTACGTGATCCATGGCGCTGGCCCGACATCTGGTATGTAAACCCGCAAATACACAATCCCCATGTCATCTACCCCGGTGACGAAGTGGTTCTCACCTATAAAGACGGAAAACCACGCCTGGAATTGCGACGCGGCGCCAGCCACAACGGTCTGCGCATCATTAAACTAACACCTGAAATCCGCAAGCAGGAGTTATCGCGCCCCATTCCGACCATACCCATCGACGCCATACAACAGTTTCTATCTCGTCCAAGAATCATTACCAGGGATGAGGCCAAACACCTGCCTTATGTAGTCTCCAGTCAGGACGCCCATCTGGTTGCGGGGAGTGGGGACAAAGTCTATGCCTCCGGCATCTTACCCAGTGAAAATAACCGCTACACCATCATTCGTTCGGGCCAGACATTTCGCGATTCTGACCGAGGAAAGAACCGAGTTTTAGGGCACGAGGCGATTTATGTCGGAGAGGCATTGGTAACCCAGTATGGAGATCCGTCCACTCTTGAAGTAACTCAGTCCGAACGCGAAATCTTACGTGGCGACTTGCTGATTCCTGCCACAGCACAACAATTGGATTATAATTTCGTACCGAACGCGCCCATTGACCAGGTTCGCGGTCAAATCATTGCCGTAGTTGACGGAGTTTCAAGAATCGGCCAGTATCAGGTGGTCGTGATAAACCGGGGCACAAGCCATGGTATGGACAAAGGCCATGTACTGGCTGTCTACCAAACTGGCACTACCGTTCGTGACACAGTGCGTGAGGGAATATTCGGTAGCGGCGATGTCACCTTGCCTGACGAAAGAATTGGGTATTTGATGGTATTCCGCCCATTTGAAAAACTCAGTTATGCATTGGTGATGAAGGCGACTCGCGACATGCAAATTTACGATATGGTCGTTAACCCATAGGCATCCTGTAGTAAATACATCCTACAAGATGAATTAGGCCGGGATGCCTGATTAAAAAAACAAACGAAAAAGAAGAAGAAAACAATGGAACTGAAATTCTCTCTCGCGCTGCTGCGCGTTTCTGGTATTGGCCCTGTTACCTTCAACCAGTTGGTGGAAAAAGCAGGTTCAGCTGAAGCGGTATATGAAATGGCCGCAACCACCGATAATCCTCTGCAGCTCAGCCCAGCGATATTATCGTCATTGAATGAACCAGACTTCTCTGACCTCGAACCCGTTCTGGAATGGTCAGAGCAGGAAGAAAATCACATTCTCACTCAGCAACACCCGGACTTTCCCTATCTCCTGCGACAACTTCCAGATGCCCCGCCCCTTCTTTATATAAAGGGCAGAAATGACATCCTACGAAGAAATCAATTAGCCATCGTTGGCAGTCGGAACCCGACACATGCTGGACGTCAAGCAGCATTCGAGTTTGCAGAACAGTTGGCCCGTTGTGAACTAACCATCACCAGCGGATTGGCCCTGGGAATCGACACCGCCGCCCATGAAGGTGCACTAGCGGCACAAGGACATACTATCGCGGTCATGGGTACTGGCCTCAAACGCATCTACCCAGCGAGCAATCGCCAATTGGCTCACCGCATAGCCAGCGAAGGTGGCGTATTGATATCCGAATTCCCATTGGATGCGGGACCGGCACGAGAGCATTTTCCACGTCGCAATCGCATCATCAGCGGCATGAGCCTTGGCACACTCGTAGTTGAAGCAGCGCGTCAAAGTGGCTCACTCATAACCGCCCGCCTGGCTGCGGAACAAGGTCGAGAAGTATTCGCTATGCCGGGCTCCATACACAATCCGCTCGCCCGCGGCTGCCATGCCTTAATCCGAGAGGGCGCGAAACTGGTTGAGACCGCCCCAGACATATTGGAAGAAATTTGCGGGAAAATTGGGATAACCCCGGCATCTAATCAACATGACCTTCTAATGGAAGGGGAAAATAATCCCCCATCTACTCTTGATAAACAGTACCATTCTGTTTTAACTTGCGTCGGTTTCGAACCAACGGCTGTCGACACGGTCGTAATCCGTAGTGGATTGCCTGCACCCCAGATCTCCTCGATGCTTTTGGTCCTTGAATTGCAGGGTTTTATCCAGGCCCAAACTGGCGGACTCTACTCCCGCATCAAATGAAAGGCTAAAAAAATGAAAGAAAGTGTTCTCGATGTACTGATGTATTTGTTTGAGAACTACCTTGATGACGATGAAGAAATCACAGCAGATCGCGACATTTTGAATACCGAATTAAAACAAGCCGGCTTCGGCGAGATGGAAGTGGAAAAAGCGCTTTCCTGGCTCGAAGATCTGGCCAGCTTGAAAGAGTCAGGCTTTAAGTCCAATTTGCGGGATATACACGCGTTTCGCGTATTTACCGAACAGGAAGTAAAAAAACTAGACCGCGAATGCATCGGCTTTTTGATGTTTCTCGAACAGATCGGTGTGCTAACCCATGCCACCCGTGAGATGGTCATAGACCGCGTGATGGCGCTCGATAGCGGCGAAATCGACCTCGATCAACTGAAGTGGGTCATCCTGATGGTGCTGTTCAATCAGCCCGGAGAAGAGGAGGCCTTGGCATGGATGGAAGACCTGGTGTTTGACGAACAGGTAGGTAATCTGCATTAATGTCACCTTGCCATTATTTTCCAAACCACTGAAACGATAAGTTAATTAACGAGTTAATCGACAATACATGGGAAACAGTCTCGTCATAGTTGAGTCACCGGCCAAGGCCAAGACCATCAAAAAGTACCTTGGAAAAGGTTTTGAGGTGATGGCTTCCTATGGCCACGTGCGCGATCTCTTGCCGAAGGAAGGTGCCGTGGATGTCGATCACGACTTCCAGATGACTTATGAGCTAGTCGAAAAAAATAAAAAACACGTCGATGCCATCACGAAGGCGATGAAGAAAGCCGACACCCTTTACCTCGCAACTGACCCTGATCGCGAAGGAGAGGCCATATCCTGGCATCTGCATGAAATTCTGAAGGGCAAAAAGGCGCTCAAGGATAAAGAGGTGCATCGCGTCGTCTTCCACGAAATTACAAAACGTGCGATCAAAGACGCAATTGAGCACCCGCGCGAATTGTCTACCGAATTAATCAATGCCCAGCAGGCGCGTCGCGCACTCGACTATCTGGTGGGTTTCAATCTTTCACCGCTGCTGTGGAAAAAGATCCGTCGCGGCCTGTCCGCCGGGCGCGTACAAAGCCCGGCATTGCGCATGATTGTCGAAAGAGAACTGGAGATTGAAAAATTTATCGCCCAGGAATATTGGACGATAGAGGCAGACCTGAACACGCAAAAACAGGATTTTTCGGCCAAGCTCTTCCAGTATGGCGAAGAAAAGATTCAGCAGTTTAGCGTCACCAATGAGAAAGACGCGAAGAAGATCGAAAAAGACGTTATAAAGAAGGCCGGCGGAAAAATGCTGGTCACCAAGGTCGAGAAAAAGCAGCGCAAACGCAACCCGGCCGCGCCTTTCACGACATCTACGCTACAACAGGAAGCTTCCCGCAAACTGGGGTTCAGTGCACAGCGCACTATGCGCACCGCCCAACAACTCTATGAAGGTGTGGATATCGGTGAAGGCGAGATCGGTCTGATCACCTACATGCGTACTGACTCAGTCAATCTTTCCCAGGATGCTGTGGCTGAGATTCGCCAATATATCAGCAAAAAGTTTGGCGCAGACAATGTGCCTGAGGAAATACGCGCATACAAAACCAAATCGAAAAACGCCCAGGAAGCCCACGAGGCGATTCGTCCGACCTCAGTAGATATCGAACCAGAGGCCATCAAAAAGCATTTATCACCAGACCAGTTCAAACTGTATAGCCTGATATGGAAACGAACCGTTGCCTGTCAGATGATACATGCCACACTAAATACGGTCAGCGTGGATCTTACGGCTGGCGATGCCATCTTTCGTGCAAATGGTTCTGTGATCGCTATTCCTGGATTTATGGCGGTTTACCAGGAAGATGTAGACGATGCCAAAAAAGACGATGACGAAGGGCGAATATTGCCGCCAATGGAAGAAGGCGACACCGTCGACCTAAAGCAGATTCGCCCTGAACAGCATTTCACCGAGCCTCCACCGCGTTACACGGAAGCGAGCCTGGTAAAATCACTTGAAGAGCACGGCATTGGTAGACCTTCAACCTATGCATCCATCATCTCGACCTTGCAACAGCGTGAATATGTCGAAATGGACAAAAAGCGCTTCATCCCTACCGATGTGGGGCGCATCGTCAATAAATTTTTGACCGAACATTTTACCAATTACGTCGACTACGACTTTACCGCCCGCCTGGAAGACGAGCTTGACGCTATATCCCGTGGTGAAAAAGAATGGGTGCCATTGATGAAGGGTTTCTGGCAACCCTTCAAGCATCTCGTCGACGATAAAACCGAAAGCGTCGATCGCAAAGACGTTACCCAGGAAATGATCGACGAGAAGTGTCCCAAATGTAATGAGCAATTATCCATACGTCTTGGTCGCCGCGGTCGATTTATCGGTTGTACCGCCTTCCCCGAATGCGACTACACCCGCAATCTCAGCGACGATGCAGAAACAGCGGAACCCGAGATTGTCGAGGGTCGAAAATGTCCTGAATGCCAGTCTGATTTGATTATTCGCCAGGGACGGTACGGGAAATTCATCGGTTGTAGCGGTTACCCCAATTGCAAGCACATCGAGCCTCTCGAGAAACCCAAGGAGACCGGCGTCGAATGCCCGGAATGTCACAAGGGTGAAATGCTTCAACGCCGCTCTCGCTACGGCAAAGTCTTTTATTCTTGCTCGAGATATCCAGATTGCGAATATGCCGTATGGAACGAACCTATCAACGAACCCTGCCCCGAGTGTCAGTGGCCTATGCTCACTATCAAGACCACGAAACGCAAGGGAATGGAGAAAGTCTGTCCTCAAAAGGACTGCGGCTATGCTGAACCCCATGAAGATACTGAGGAATCTGAGGCTGACGGCTAATAATTTGCAATCCCGCTAGCTCTGTAATCCCGAAATCTGTACAATTCGCCGCCACATTCACCCAGGCTCTACCGTCAATGGACAAAATCGAAAATCTTAGAAATATCGCCATCATCGCACACGTCGACCATGGCAAGACAACCCTTGTAGATCAGATGCTTAAGCAGTCTCAGACCTTGGATGCACGCACCCAGCTCGAAGAAAGGGCGATGGATTCCAATGATCAGGAGAGGGAACGTGGTATCACAATATTGGCAAAACCCACTGCCATACGCTGGAACCAGTACCGCATTAATATCGTTGATACTCCTGGACACGCGGATTTTGGTGGCGAAGTAGAACGTGTTTTGTCGATGGTGGATTCGGTTCTGCTTCTGGTCGATTCAGTTGACGGCCCCATGCCGCAAACTCGCTTCGTAACCGAGAAAGCCTTAAGAAGAGGGCTACACCCGATCGTTGTTATTAACAAGATTGACCGCCCCAGCGCCCGCCCGGAATGGGTACTAGACCAAACTTTCGATTTATTCGACCGCCTTGGCGCCACCAACGAGCAACTTGATTTTCCAGTCGTGTACGCATCAGGTCTGAACGGTTTTGCTGGGTTAGACAGTAGCATTCGTTCCGGAAATCTTGATCCTTTGTTCCAGACCATTATTGACAAGGTTCATCCACCGCAAGTCGAAATTGAAGATCCTTTTCAGTTACAGGTTTCCCAGCTCGACTACAACAGCTACGTGGGCGTTATCGGTATAGGCCGAATTGCTCGCGGACGCATTAAACGCAATACACCTGTGGTAGTCGTGGACAAAAAAGGTAACCGCCGCAAAGAACGTGTACTACAAATTCTTGGATTTCTCGGTCTGCAAAGAATTGAGGTAGACGAGGCACAGGCGGGTGATATCGTCTGCTTTACCGGGATTGCGGATCTAAATATATCGGATACTTTGTGCGACCCGGATGCCGTAGAGGCATTGGCCCCGCTTTCAGTAGATGAACCTACTGTCAGCATGACTTTCCAGGTAAATAATTCTCCCTTTGCGGGCAAAGACGGCAAATTCGTCACTTCACGCCAGATCCGGGAACGACTCGAACAGGAATTAATTCATAACGTCGCTCTGCGCGTTGACGATACCGGTGACCCAGACAAGTTTCGCGTCTCAGGTCGCGGGGAATTACACCTGTCGGTATTGATCGAAAACATGCGCAGAGAAGGTTATGAATTAGGCGTTTCCCGCCCGGAAGTAATTACCCGCATGGTTGACGGCGAAAAACACGAACCGTTTGAGCAATTGACGGTTGATGTCGAAGATCACCACCAGGGCACCATTATGGAACGCCTTGGCGAGCGCGGCGCAATGATGCAGAACATGCAACCCGACGGAAAGGGTCGCGTACGCCTCGATTTCATTATTCCATCACGCGGACTGATCGGTTTTCGCACCGAATTCCTGACTGCTACTCAAGGTACAGGACTTATGTTCAGCGTGTTTGACCACTACGGCCCGGCGAAAGTCGGCAACTTTGGTCAGCGCAAGAATGGGGTACTGATCTGTAACGCCCCAGGAAAGGCGCTTACCAACGCCCTGTTTAATCTACAGGAGCGTGGCCGTATGTTTTTGAGTCACGGTGATGAAGTGTACGAAGGCATGCTTGCCGGCATACATTCCCGCGATAATGATCTGGTGGTCAATGTCCTTAAGGCCAAGCAACTGACCAACGTGCGCGCGGCGGGTACAGACGAGGCTCAGATTCTGACACCGCCTATCAAGCACACACTGGAACAGGCGCTTGAATTTATCGACGACGACGAATTAGTAGAAGTAACACCAAATCACATTCGCCTGCGCAAGAAAATTCTTAGCGAATCTGATCGTAAACGCGCCTCGCGCAGCAAGGAATAAGACCTGTCGGCTGCCAACTCCGGTCATAAATGGTAGAGTAACATCCACGATTGACTCAGGAGATTTTGATGGCAGCCTGGTTTATGATCACCCTGGTTGGCGAAGACCAGCCTAATATTGTTGCCTCGGTGACACGTGCCTTATTTGAGGCACAGTGTCATTTAGGCGAGACCTCAATGATACGCCTCGGGGGTAATTTCACTATCATGATGATGGTGAAATACAACGGCGAGGAAGACGGTTTGTCACAACTACTGCAACCGTTATCCGATAAGCTACACCTTCGTCTCCACGTTGATCCCATCACCGGACATTTACACCAGCACAGACAGCCGGACGTGCGTATCTCTGTTTTCAGCGCAGACCGTCCAGGCATCGTCGCCAAGGCAACCGGTAGTCTTGCCGATGCTGGACTGGATATAACTGATCTAGAGTCAGACGTAGGCGGCTCCGAAACAAAACCTATCTATATCATGCATATCGAAGGCGTGGCTAAAAACGGAATCGACGCACTAGAATCAGCGGTTGCTGACATCCGTCAAAACGGTATAGATGTCACCCTTACGCCTATTGAGTTGATGATCGGGTAGCAATAGATGGCTGTAAAGGAGATTCTGACCTACCCCGACGAACGCCTGAAAAGACTCGCGGAAAAAGTCGAACGTTTTGATAGCGAGCTACGCGATTTGATCGCTGACCTTGAGCAAACGCGGCAGGCAGGTCCAGCGGCTGTTGGAATTGCAGCGCCGCAAATTGGTTATAACAAACGTATTGTCATCGTTGATGTGTCCGGTCGGAAAAAAACGCACAACCATGGATATCTCGTTCTCGTTAACCCGGAAATTACCGAATGGGAAGGCTTCGAGGTAGGACGGGAGGGCTGTCTATCAGTGCCTGACTACACCGGCAACGTCATCCGTGCCGAGAAAATCTCTCTGCAGGCCTATGATCCCCAGGGAAACACCATCAAAATAGAAACGCATGGCTTTGAGGCAAGGGCCATACAACATGAACTCGACCATCTTGATGGTTTACTGTTCTTAGATCGCCTGGTGAGTCGACGCAATGACCTTTTCGAACGGAAAAATTACAAATGAGTGAGGAAAAAAATCAGGCTGAACTCTGTCCTTGTGGCAGCAAAAAGCCCTACGACAAATGCTGCGGCCTTTATCACACTGGCGAGCAGCACCCGGCAACAGCTGAGCACCTTATGCGTTCTCGTTACTCGGCATTCGCCAAGAACGACTTCGACTATCTGAACAGATCCACCCATGAAAGCGCCGAACAATATGACACCCCGCATAACCGACAGCTATATAGCCAGTTTGAATGGGTAGGATTAGAGATACTGTCGACCGAAAAAGGCACCATTGATGATAACGAGGGTTATGTAGACTTCGTCGCTAGCTATCGCGTTGGCGGCGGCGATCACACGATTAGGGAAAAAAGCTACTTTCGTAAACAAGGTGGGCGCTGGTTATATTTCAGCGGCAAATCACTTCAAGCCCCTAAAAAGAAGGATGAACGTGTTGGGCGTAACGATCCATGCCCCTGTGGAAGCGGTAAAAAATATAAAAAGTGTTGCATGAACTAAACAGGGCTTAAATTCTTATCTATACTTCATATTGGCTCAACGAAGGCCAAATATACTCGGCTAACACTAATAAGAAGCTATAAAAACAATAATATAAGATTTACATGGAGGGAAGACCATGAAAACAGGCCTATCAGGCACGGTTCTGCTGTGGCTCATTTTCCTTGTCGCCTGTGGCGGCGCATCCCCAAATTTTGGTGACAAAACAGGCGATGCCAAACAGATAGCATTAATCGCCAGCTCCTATCCTCTAAACGGCGACCAAAATGTACCTGTTAGAACGACACAGATAACAGTGAGCTTTGCTATTGATATAGCCCCCGAGACCGTCAGCCAGGAAAACATTCACTTGATGCCGGGCGAAGGGTCAAACATGCATATCTTGACGTCCACGGGCGAAGAGATCAGCTCAGAATTCTATGACAGAAAAGACATGATTAGCGGACATGTGTTTTATAGCCCAGCCGATCGTACGCTGACGTTTAGGCCTGCATCCCCACTAGAACACGGCACCACGTACCATATTCATATCCAGAATCTAAAGCAGCTTGATGGATCGCCACTGGCCACAGGCGCCGACACAGTACAGTTTTCTTTCACCACCGAACACAGAATGTTGGAGCGCGTCAACTTTTACACGAAAGACGACAACGATGCTGATATCATCAACGCGTGGCGTGAATTCAGCTACCGTGGTGACAAGTCTCTGGAAAAAGAAACCATCATAAAAGCCAGCGGCAAAATCAACACTGTCACCGTGTATTCGCAGCTCATGCCCGGCGGTGCGTTCGCAAAAGCTATCGTCTATGAGGGGAACCAGGAATCTATCGCGCATTACACGATGGAAGTGAAAGATGAATTCGGTAATGTTGTAGGCGAAGGGCGCATAGTAGACCCCGGCCCTGATGGCGTCTGGGGAAACAGTGATGATTTACTCAATAGATACACTCGTTACACACATCATCACAATTCTCATACCGAAGTTAGCGTTTTCCGCGTTGCGGATCGCTTACAACAGATAGGCATCACGTCAGCGCCCTGGAGCCAAAGAGAAACCAGTTTTGAAATCACGATAAGTTACCTGATTGAACAGAATGGTCCTCTGTTTGAGCACCGCACAATTTTCTATAGCGATTTAGGCATCGAAAACAAAATCGACCTGGACAAAAACGGTAACCCTGCACCTGTTGACGACGTTGTGACTGGGTGGCGAAAAAGGGATTTCAATAACGATAGTGGATTGCGTACACATCTTTGGACACTACAAGGCAACTTTGACAGCGAGCTCAAACGCAAAACCCCCGAGCTTTCGGAAGCTTTATTCACAGAAAACAATAAAGTAATGCACATGACAAACTATGAATACATTCCTTTATCCATCAACCCGTCGCAATCATTGTTAATAAAAAGCTCAAACTTCGATGGACCTGGTGACGACAAAGACTGGTTAACTTACCAGGACAACCATGTAATCAGTTATGAGGAGTATGAATATGATGTAAACGGGTATTTACAAAAACAAAAGGTATATCATGTTAGCGATGAGGGCGTTGCCAACCTGAAACAGGAATATATCTACAAAGTCTACTAACGACGAACCTGCATTTCAAACATCAGTGTTCCGCCGTCTACATCTGTGATACTAAGCTGCACACTGTCACCATCGCGCAAGTGTTTGCGCGGCTTTTTCAACATCAAATGTTTGCCACCCGGTTCAAACTCGATCACTTCTCCCGGTGCCAGTTCAATCTTTTCCAGATGCTTCATGCGCATCATACCACCTTCTAAAACCGTCGCATGAAATTCCACTTGTTCAAACGAACGACTGCTGATTTGACTCAACACAAGCGATCTATCAGAAACATTTTTTAGTTTTACATAACCGGCCAGTGCTTTTGCATTTGGTGGTGCTTCGCGAACCCAGGCGTTTGTGACTTCAAGAGCCAAAGACCGGGCGCTTGCAACACTGCATAAAACACCGAATAGAATTAGCACACTGATAATGCTACGCATAATATTAGCGATAATAGTCCGTAACCAGACGAAACGCGCGCGTCACTCGTTCAACATCATGGGGAGGCAACACATATGCGCGTTCACGCCCGAGAGGATCGATGAAATAAACGGAAGCTCCATGATTGACAATGTAGTCCCCGGTACTCATATCGCCTTCGTAGTCGTAGATGACCCCCAGAAGCTGAGTCAGCTTGTCGATTTCAGCTTTTTCGCCAGTAATGCCGATGATGTTCTCATTAAAATAATAGACAAAATCATTCATAACATTAACGGTATCGCGCAACGGATCAACCGTCATAAAAACAAATTGAGTTCCCTCTGGCAGACCTTCTTGCTTATACATTTGATCCATGACGCGCATGCTATTTGGGCATACGTCAGGACAATTGGTATATCCTGGAAACAACACTGTCCATTTGCCTAACAGATTTTTCCTCGAAAATATTTCGTCTTTATGAGTCGAGAGCGCGAATTCGCCGATGTCCGCTGGAGGGGAGTCGATAATTACCCCTTTTAAATCCTCTGGCAGCGCCAACTTCGGAGGTTCAGATTGGATTGCCGAAAAGCCGAAATAAATCAATCCAAACCCGGCGATCATCAATACAAGCGCGATCTTAATATTTGTCTTGATCATAATGAGGTGACCTAGCGTGTTTGGTGCAACTTTGCCAGCTTACTGGAATCCATCTTATAGCTGAAAATACGCAATGGCTCATTACCGGTGTTTATTTTATGAATTATCGTAATCATTTCCTTGCCCAGCCCATTTTCATACTTCGTGACATATTCATACATATAAAACTGTCCACTAAAGCGCATATCATTGAGCTTATTTTTCAGGCGAAACGATTCCATTTTCCCCATAATTCCACTGACATCTTGAAAATATTTGTCCCACTCAGAACGGCCTTTTACTGAAAAGAATTCATCATTTACCAGGGAATACAGGGTTTCGTAGTCTTGGGCCTGCAAGGCCTGCATGAAGTCCTTGGCCAGTTTGTCGGCGACGGCGTCTTCCGGTGGCGGAGTGTTATTACAAGCGCCCAGAACCAGCACCAATACAAACATCAAAAACAACTGAACCGCTTTCATATCTATCCCCTTACTTTGAGTAACAAGGTCTCAATATCGTTGTCGATCAAAAGATCACGAGTACTATTCAATTGGGCCAGATCATCGAAAGGACCAATTTGTACTCGGTGCCAGATTTGATCTCCGTCAATTTTTGCAGAGACGATTCTGGAAACAACGCCCAATAACGCCAACGTCGCTTTCCGTTTATCCGCATCAGCCATATTTTTAAATGAACCCGCCTGCAACACGTACACCCCAGGCGTTGCAATTGGCTTTGCGGTTGTTTTCTTATCTTGTTCCTTGCCTGATTCTTCAGGGACAACGACTTCAAGCTTGGGCAACAATTTGTAAAAATCGTAATCAAAAGCACGCTGTTGTTGATCTTCCTTTTGCTCGAGTTTGAGCTGATCTTTAAGCGTCGAACTCGTGCCGCTCGTCGACTGACCTCGCAAAAACACAAGAAAAGCGATAAACAGACCTATGAGCAAACCTGTCGCCAGCCATAACCAGCCAGGAACCGTTTTTCGTTTCGTCATTTTTGGTGTTGCACCACGCTTGCGCGTGTTCTTTGTGCTCGATGCCATGTCTTACATAGCCTCAGGTGCCGACACTCCAATCAATGCTAAACCGTTGTGCAAGACTTGTCTGACAGCAGTTACCAGACAGAGTCGAGCGTTGCGTAATGACTCATCTTCAACGATGAATTTATGTGCGTTGTAATAGGTATGCAAACCATTGGCAAGTTCGCGCAAGAAATGAGGAATCTGATGCGGCTCATAATTCAATGCGGCCGCCTCAACCACTTCCGGATATTTACCTAATAGCGTAAATAAATCCTGCTCATGGGATTCTGTCAGCGAAGAGATCGCAGATTGCCCTGCTACGCTGTCATAGCGAATACTTTTTTCATCAAGTTCACGAAACACGCTGCAGATACGCGCATGCGCATACTGTATGTAGTAGACAGGATTATCGGAGGATTGCGATTTGGCGAGATCCAGATCAAAATCCAGATGCTGTTCACATTTACGCATAATGTAGAAAAATCTCGCCGCGTCGTTGCCAACCTCGTCCCGCAATTCGCGCAAGGTAACAAATTCGCCGCTGCGCGTGGACATCTGCACTTTTTCACCACCTCGATACAGAATAGCAAACTGCACCAGCAACACTTCCAGATCATCCGGATTTCTATCAAATGCCTGAAGCGCGGCTTTTACGCGCGCGACATATCCGTGGTGATCCGCACCCCAAACATCGATGACCTTATCAAAACCGCGTTCCAGCTTATTCAAATGGTAGGCGATATCGGAAGCAAAATAGGTTGTCTGTCCATTGTCGCGCATAACGACGCGATCTTTTTCATCACCCAACGCGCTTGAACCAAACCATAGCGCACCATCTTTTTCATAGACGTGACCGCTATTTTTGAGTTTTTCCATGGCGCGACTTACCGCGTCGGAGTCCATCAAGGAGCGCTCGGAAAACCATTCGTCATAGGTTACGCCGAATTCAGCAAGATCTTCGCGAATGTCAGTCAGGATATTGTTTAATGCAGCGCCGAAAAACACATTGTAACCACTATTCCCAAGCAGTGCTTTTGCTCGTAAGATCAGTCCGTCGATATGCTCTTCCTTGTCACCGCCCGGCTGACCTTCGTCGGGATGAACACCTTCGATAATCTCATCAAAGGAAAAGCGGTATTCCTCACCATGTTTTTCGTAAACCTGGCGCGAAATATCACGAATATAGTCACCCTTGTATCCGTTAGAAGGGAATACCAACTTATCACCGCACAATTCCAGATAACGTAGCCAGACCGAAGTACCCAGTATATCCATCTGTCGACCGGCATCATTTACGTAATATTCCTTGTGTACGTTGTAGCCCACAGCTTTAAGAAGATTCGCGACCACCGCACCATATGCCGCACCGCGTCCATGCCCAACATGTAGGGGACCGGTAGGATTTGCCGAAACAAACTCAACCTGCACCTTTTTACCGGCGCCGACAGAGCTCTTGCCATACTCACTGCCCGCCTTGAGAATTTGTGCTATCAGATGACTATGCGCGTCGGGATTCTGGAAAAAATTGATAAATCCTGGTCCCGCAATTTCAACTTTAACCACCATGGATGAAGTAGGAAGCGCGCCAATAATCAGCTGTGCAATGTCGCGCGGTTTCTTCGCTGCCTGTTTGGCAAGCTTCATCGCGATATTGCAGGCGAAGTCCCCATGGCTCTTGTCCCGGGTACGTTCTATGGTAATTTCCGGTATAGCATCAATATTTAGATCGCCCGATTGTTTGAGCGAATTCAGGGCCTGAGTGACCAGATCAACAATTTGCGTTTTCAAGCGTGCTCGTACTCGCGAGTTTGGAAAAAAGGGCTGAAATTTTACCGTCTGGCGAAGGAAAAAACGAGGACAAAGCCCAAATCACATGAAATTTAGACTCTCCTGCGGGAGGGACAGGGTCAGCTTTCCTTGTTTCCCGCAATCCGGCCTTCCTTGCCAGAAACCAGATTCTGGATATTTGAACGGTGACGCCAGATAAGCAAAATAGTGATAAAGATGTTCATCCACAGGTATTCGGGCACATCGACAAAATACCACATATATACCGGTGTCAAAGCTGAGGCCACCAGGGCCGAAAGTGACGAAATACGGAACACTACGGCCATAACTACCCAGGTGACCAGCGCTGCCACACCAACAGGCCAGCTCAATGCTAACAACACACCCAGGGCCGTAGCCACGCCTTTACCGCCTTTGAAGCCGAAGAAAATGGGATACAAATGCCCCAAAAACGCTGCCACTCCCACTAAGGCCATGCTGGCATCAGAAACAATAAAAGGCTTGGCCAGTAAAACAGGAATCACGCCTTTGACCGAATCACCTAACAAGGTAAGCGCTGCCGCCTTTTTTCCACCATAGCGCAATACATTGGTTGCGCCTGGATTTTTCGATCCAACGTTACGCGGATCAGTCAACCCCATAGCACGGGCCACAATAATGGCAGTTGAGATTGAGCCTATTAAATAGGCACCTGTAATAAATGCGATATCTAGCAGCATTGGGGATTCGGCTTTCGTTGAAACAGGATTCGGATTATAGTGCCACTTTTGTCACAAGTCGCGAACACAATGGATATTATCTTCATAACAGAGCTAAAAATCCAAACCATCATTGGAATATATGACTGGGAAAGAGAAATAAAGCAAACCATCAGCATAGACCTTGAGATGGGCACAGACATAAGAAAATCCGCGCAAAGTGACGCGATAGAGGACACGCTCAACTACAAGAAGGTGGCTAAGCGCATTATCAGTTATGTCGAAGGCACCAGTTTTGAATTGGTAGAAACGCTGGCGGAGAACATCTCCGATCTGGTTCGCGAAGAATTCAAAGTGCCGTGGCTGCGCCTAAGGCTCGCTAAACCAGGTGCCGTACGTGGTTCAAAAGAAGTTGGTGTTCTGATTGAGCGTGGGGAACGATCCTAATGGCCGATGTTTTCGTCAGTATCGGCAGCAATATCAATCGCGATCACAATATTCGCGGCGGATTAAACGCTTTGCGCGAACATTTTGGCGAGATAACCCTATCTCCCGTGTATGAAAGCCTGTCCGTCGGTTTTGATGGCGAAAATTTCTATAATCTCGCGGCTAGTTTCCAAACAAATTTGACCATCGATGAACTCGGCGAACTTTTCGACCAAATTGAAGATGCGTATGGTCGTGATCGTAATAGTCCTCGATTCAGCGCTCGAACGCTGGACATCGACTTACTGCTTTACGACAGAGTCGTAAGCAAAAACCACTGCATCCTTCCTCGTCCAGAAATCTATGAAAACGCCTTTGTGCTTAAACCGCTGGCAGATATCGCCGGAAACCTCACAGATCCACTTAAAGACAAGACCTATCAACAATTGTGGCGTGAATTCCAGGGCGGTGAAAAACAGGAATTGTGGGAAATCAACATCGATTTAAATCCTTAGTGACTCAGAGAACGCCCACCATCTACCGCCAGTATCTGACCAGTTACATATCCTGCATCACGCACCAAATACATTGCCGCCCTCGCGATATCCTCGGGATCTCCTTTTCGTTTTAAGGCGGTTCTGGAAACGATGTCTGCCTTAGCCGCTTCATCTATACCTTCAGGCCACAGGATTGCCCCCGGAGCGATAGCATTCACACGAATATCACCGCCAAGCTCTCTGGCTAACGCCTTCGTCATCATCACCAGACCGGCCTTGGCCATGCAATAAACTGGATAACCCTTTAATGGCTTGTCAGCGTGTATATCAACGATATTGATGATTACCCCATGCCCTTTGCGTAGATAAGGTGCGGCAGCCTGGGACAGAAAAAACGGTGCTTTTAGATTGCTGGCAAACAAATCATCCCACTGCTGCACCGTGACCTTACCCAAGTCTGTTGGGTAAAACGTAGACGCATTGTTCACCAATATGTCGAGTCCACCCCAGACAGCTGCGCTCTGATCAATAATCGATGACAAAAGGCTCGTATCGTTCAGATCACCACTGACCGTTGTCGCGCTGCCCATACGCTGATTATTGAGCTCATCAGCAAGATCCTGAGCCGCCGTAGCGGAATGTCGATAATGAATGACGACACGCATGCCTGCCGCATGAAAATGCCGTGTCATCGCTGCGCCAACGCGGTGGGCAGCCCCGGTAATCAACACGACTTTGTCCTGTAGCGATCCTGTGTGAGACATAATACCTGCCTGTTTCGAGCCAAACTGATGTTAAACTAGCACAAATTTCAACCAATAGAAGTTTCATGTCACTCCCGGATTTCACTCAACTGCCAGCACCAGACGCAGAAGAACTGGCCATCAATAGCAAACTAAATCAGCAGATTCGAGACGAGATCAGCGCCAGTGGCGGCTCTATCAGCTTCGAACGCTTTATGGCCATGGCGCTATATACCCCGGGATTGGGGTATTACGTCAATGGCCGACGCACCATAGGCGTCGGGGGAGATTTTGTTACCGCACCGGAACTGACGCCCCTGTTTTCACATTGCCTCGCCCGACAAATCCAGCAGTTGGCCAAAGAGATCGGGCCAGGTTTTACTGTGCTGGAATTTGGAGGGGGAAACGGGACACTAGCAGCCGAATCATTGGCCTGGCTGGCCGACCATGGCGGACTCCCGGACAAATACTTCATACTGGATGTTAGTCCTTACCTCAAAACGATTCAGCGCGAACGCATACAGAATAAGGTGCCGCAACTCCTGGACCGTGTCGTATGGATATCAGAAGTGCCTGACAAGTTTCGGGGATTAGTCATCGCGAATGAGGTATTGGACGCCATGCCTGTCGAACTGATCCGACTTCATCAGAACGGCACCTATACGCAGATGAGGGTAGCAATTGAAGGAAATCAGTTTACCTGGCTCGAAGCCCCGCTGAACGATCCAACAATTACGGGTATCGCACAGGAACTCACCTCCACATACAGAGACCGTCTGGTAGACGGCTATCTCACCGAAATTAACCGCTATGCCCAGGGCTGGCTGGAGATGCTTGCGGAAAAACTCGACCGGGGGGCCATCATTCTCATCGACTATGGCTATCCTGCGTCCGAATGGTATATCCCGGACCGCTACCAGGGCACACTGATGTGTCACTATCGCCACCGTGCCCATTCCAATCCCCTAATTTTGGCTGGATTACAAGACCTTACGTCCCACGTCGACTTTTCTGCCATCGCCGAATACGCCAGCAATGCAGGCCTGGCGGTCGCTGGATTTAGTAACCAGGCGGGTTTCCTCATTGGCTGCGGCCTGGAATCGCTACTGCAGAATATTGATGCCTCCGATACCCGCAAGTTTCTGGAGGCCAGCGCACCTGTAAAGCGCTTGATTCTCCCTAGTGAAATGGGGGAGTTATTTAAAGTTGTTTCCCTTACAAAAAATATACACATCCCATTGTTAGGTTTTCAGGCCGATAACCGTCTGGATAGACTGTAATTCTCAGAAATACCAAATCGATACCATTTTTTTTGTCACTTTTTGTGTAAATTTAACACAATTTTTTCGATTCACTGCCGACAAATATCTGAGAGAAATCCAGGCAAGAAACCACTAGAAAGCAATGGAACCAAGCCAGTCATCAACAACAAAACTGTCTAGAACGTATCCAAAATCGGTACGTCGAAAACTGGTCATGATCTCCAAATCGGTGATCAAACCTGATCAGCCGTTGTTGTATCCATTGTTTCGCCAAGATGGCAGCCTGTTGGCAGACAAAGGCCTGATGTTGACTGAAAACCAACATGCGACCATCGTAGCCGATGATGTCTATACCCTGGATTTTGAACTGGTATCCGCCGTAGAAAACGTCAAAACGGAAATCGTGACGAGTAGTGCGGAATTGAACGAGTACAAACTCCCTTCACCATTTGAGCGTTTGCGACAGGCTGAGGGAATTTTGAAAGAAGTTTATTCCAACCCCCACTATCCAACCAATCAATCAAAGTTTCTAACCACCATCGGACGTGTTCAAGCGGTTTGTAAACAAGCGCCAGACGCGGCTATTGCCAAGATTTTTCTCGACGACAAAAAAGACTATACGGTTCAGCATGCTGTGCACACCGCAATATTGTGCGAAATCGTGGGAGACTACCTGAATTGGGGCATAGACATAAGGAGATCATTATGTGGTGCCGCCCTGAGCATGAATTTTTCGCTGGGTTTTTTGCAGGATGAGCTTCAACACCAACCAGAACCTTTGACAGATGAACAACGCCAATCAATTGAGAACCATCCTTTAGAAAGCGCCCGGATGCTCAACAAAAATGGTATTACCGACACCAAGTGGCTGGATTTTGTGGCCAAGCACCATGAACAGGTAGATGGCAGCGGTTATCCGAACCGGCTCTCAGGTAAGGATGTACCTGTACAGGTGTCGCTATTACGCCTGGCGGACGTCTACTGCGCCAAAGTAACCGGTAGATCATATCGAGAGCCAATCGTACCCAATATTGCTGCGCGGGATATCTATCTGGACAAAAACGAACATGAGAAAACCACTCTCATCGAAATCTTTGTCAAATGTATAGGCTTGTTTCCACCTGGCACCCTGGTCAAACTTGTGACCGGCGAAACCGGCATGGTGTTAAAGCGCGGTATACGCGTGGATACGCCTTTCGTCAAAATTATCCGCAGCGCGCAGGGAAAGGCATTATCAACACCTCTATTGCGAAACACCCAAACCAAAGGTTATGAAATAGTCGATGTCATTTCGTTTGAGAATGAACGCAAGGATCTCGATTTCGAAGCGCTTTGGAATTGAGTAGCAACCTTCACTATCAACGTCGGAAAAGCCAAAACAATAGCGTCAGAATTAAACTCACGACGATAGAAGTCACCACTGGAAAATAGAAACGGACGTTTTCCTTCTCGATCGCAATATCACCGGGCAACCTGCCGAGACCGAGCTTTTGAACCAGGGGCCATAACAGCCCCAGAACGATAAAGATAAGACCAATAATGATAAGCGTTCGGGACATACTCCCTCCTCACCACCGGGTCTAATTCAGCTGTCGAACCCCCTTCGGTCCACCCAGAATCAGCACATCCGCACCGCGATGTGCGAACAACCCGTTGGTCACTACGCCAACGATCTGGTTGATCTGAGTTTCAAGTTTTGGTGCATCAACGATCTGCATGCCATGTACATCAAGAATGATATTGCCATTGTCCGTGACAAAGCCTTCGCGATATACCGGGTTTCCACCCAACTTAACCAATTGACGCGCTACATAGCTGCGCGCCATGGGGATGACCTCGACGGGTAACGGAAACTTCCCTAACACGCCAACCAGCTTGGATTCATCAGCGATACAGACAAATTTTTCGGATGCTGCTGCAATGATTTTTTCCCGAGTCAGCGCGCCGCCGCCACCTTTAATCAGGTGAAGACTCTCATTGGATTCGTCTGCACCATCGACGTAGACTTTGATATCGTCCACGCTATTTAAGTCATACACCTGAATGCCATGGCTTTTGAGACGGGCAGTAGAGGCTTTTGAGCTGGAAACCGTTCCGTCGATCTTGTGCTTGATTCCCGCCAGGGCGTCTATGAAAAAATTGACCGTAGAACCTGTACCTACACCGACAATACCGCCAACTTCGATATATTCGAGCGCCGCTTCCGCAGCCGCCTTTTTTTGCTCATCTTGTGACATTCATTTCTCCCGTTATAAAACGCTGCTCACTGCCTATTTGGGCTTCCCGCGATTGTAAAGCGTATATTTCAGGCTTTCCAGGAAAATGCGGGCTTATATCAGCCTTTACCGCCATCATTAAAAGAACATGTGTTGGATTTCCGGCTTTTTAATCCAACAAAGTGCTATCATCGCCATTTGTTCAGCGCGCGCAGGTTCTACATGTCCACGGATTATCTAAAACGTATACTCAGAGCCCAGGTATACGATGTCGCCATTGAGACACCACTCGATTATGCCAAGGGACTTTCTAGCAAGATAAAAAACCAGGTCTGGATCAAACGAGAAGATCTCCAGCCTGTGTTTTCATTTAAGATTCGTGGCGCATATAACAAAATCGTTCAACTCTCGGACGAAGCCAGACAAAAAGGTATCGTCGTCGCTTCTGCCGGGAATCACGCCCAAGGGGCGGCACTGGCGTGTCAGCGCCTCGGAATACGAAATACCATCGTCATGCCAAAAACCACGCCTGCAATCAAGATTGACTCTGTTCGTAGCTACGGCAGCGAAGTCGTTCTCCACGGAAACACCTACGACGAGGCTTATTTACACGCACGAAAGCTAGAGGACGAACATGGATATACATTTGTGCATCCATATGATGACCCGGATGTCATCGCCGGTCAGGGCACTGTAGCAATGGAAATACTTCGCCAGCATTCGGCTGAGTTGGACGCGGTATTTGTTCCAGTAGGCGGCGGTGGATTGATCGCTGGCGTTTCTGCCTACATCAAACAGGTCAGACCTGAAATCAAGATAATTGGTGTCGAAGCGGAAGATTCCGCTTGTTTATACGCAGCACTCCAGGCCGGCGAACGAGTCATTCTCGACCAGGTTGGCATATTTGCCGACGGCGTGGCCGTTCGTCAGATTGGTGAAGAGACTTTCAAGCTTGCGAAACAGTATGTCGACGAGGTTATTACTGTAGACGTTGATGAAATTTGTGCTGCGATCAAAGATATATTCGACGATACCCGCTCGATTGCCGAACCGGCAGGTGCGCTTGCAATAGCGGGAATAAAAAAATATGTGCAGCGTGAGCGATACATGGATTTGCAGTTTGTTGCGATCGATAGTGGCGCCAATATGAATTTCGATCGACTACGATACGTTGCAGAGCGCTCAGAGCTGGGCGAGCAACGTGAAGCGTTACTAGCCGTTACGATTGATGAACAACCCGGCAGTTTCCATCGCTTTTGTCATCTTATTGGACAACGCAATATCACCGAGTTTAATTATCGCTACGCCGACGCCAAGATCGCGCATATCTTTGTCGGAATTCAATTACGTGAAATTCCAGAAGAAAAAATTCAACTGATGAAACGCCTTGAAGAACACGGCTACCAGGTACTGGACATGTCTCGCAATGAAATGGCGAAGCTGCATGTCAGGTATATGGTCGGAGGCCATGCACCAGGCGTCGATAACGAAATCATTTATCGCTTTGAATTTCCTGAACGTCCAGGCGCACTATTGCTGTTTCTTACGAAAATGGGACAGCGCTGGAATATCAGCATGTTTCATTATCGCAACCATGGCGCAGCATACGGACGTGTATTAGCTGGAATTCAGGTTCCGAATAATGAACGAAATGACTTTCAGGATTTTCTAAAAGACCTGGGCTATCCCTATTGGGATGAGACTGACAATGAGTCCTACCGCCTTTTTCTTGGCAAACCCTAACAAAGGCGCCGGTTATACCCGCAAAATCAGCGGACAGCGTACAGATTTGGTTTAGACGGTGATTGAGATGCTTGTGTGGTGCTCGCTTCTTCGACCCACTCTATCAAGGAACGCCATTCTTCCTTGTCCCGGTCGCTATTAGCACCATTCAGCTCTAAAACACTAACTCCGTGTTCTGCGGCCTGCATATATGTCTCATTCTGCGACAATACAGCGATAAAACTGATATCGAGATTAGAAAATATACGTTGCATCGCGTAATAAGCCGGGCTTTCTTTTTGAACACGATTTGCAATTATTCCTACTTTTGCACGACTGGGATACATACGGAAAAACGCATGTAAATCGCGTATAAAGATAGCCGTAGCACGAATATCAATTGGCGATGGGGAAACTGGAATCAGAATACGATCAACGTCTTTCAACGCAGAATTGATCTTGTATAAATCGACACCTGCCGGTGTATCAATAATCAGGCGATCGGCATTGGTGGGTAATCTCATTTGCCATGCACGGGTAGCACGAGCGTTTTTAGCGTGAGCTTCGATACCGTGAATATGGGGTTTGGAGTAGGGGCGATGGCGCAGCCATTCACTACTCGATCCTTGTGGATCGTAGTCTTTAACTACGGTATTCAACTCCTTGGAGGCGTAATAACCGGCAAGATTGGTCGCCAGTGTCGTTTTACCACTACCACCTTTGGAGTTTAAAACCATCACCGTCAACATAACACTTCTCCTATCCGCTTCCATTCTGTACAACTTACTACGGGCCTTTATGGCTCAAAGGCTTTCGCCCATGTCATAATTTCGTACAGAAACTGAAAAAACTTTAAGCAAATATGTAACAAATTGATGAATTTACATGTGCGGCATTTCTACAATATTGCGCTTTGACAAGCAACCAATATCCGTGGACCTTTTGACTCAAATGAACCGCGCGTTGAGTCACCGAGGGCCTGATGCCTATGGTATATTTCACCAGGCTCACCTGGGGCTAGGCCATACCCGCCTTAGCATCATCGACCGTGCTCATGGCCAACAGCCCATGTCCACTAGCGACCAACGCTTTACCATTACCTTCAATGGCGAGATCTATAATTACCAGGAATTGGCCTCTCAACTCCTCCGACTGGGTCACAATTTCAAAACCCGCTCAGACACAGAAGTACTACTTTGTTTACACCAGGAATACGGTGATAGAGCAATCAGCATGTTACGAGGCATGTTTAGCTATGTGCTTTATGACAGAGAATCTGACAGGTTATTACTGGTGAGAGATCGTCTTGGAATCAAGCCACTCTATTATTTTCAGGATGATACCTATTTCCTCGCCGCTTCCGAGATCAAAGCCATATTTGCCTCAGGTGTGGTGACTCCAGAACTTGATCCGCAGACTATTTTTGACCATTTCTATTACCAGTTCTCTATTCCTGGTCATACCAGTTTTACAGGTATACACGAAGTACTGCCTGGACATTACTATTCCATCGACACACTTGGACGGACCGAAACTAAGCGCTATTGGAGCCTTATCTTCCCGGCTGATGGTGAATATGAGAATCAAAACGAAAACTATTGGAAACGACAGCTAGAGGATATGTTGGACGAAGTCAGCCAACAGCATACTGTCGGAGAGGTCCCCGTTGGGGCTTATCTTTCGGGCGGACTGGACTCATCAACGACCTGCCATTTTCTTCAGAAACACAGTCCTGGGCCCATTCAAACCTTTTCTATACATTTCGAGAATGCCGCCAGTGACGAATCATACGCCTACAAACCGGTAGCCGAGGCCCTTGGCGTCGCAAATCACGAGCTTACTATACCCGAACCAGTGCCTAGCGACTTTTTGGCTAATCTACAACAAAGTGTCTACCATCTCGAGCAACCGCAGCGCATGGCAGTCGATATTCCCCATTTTTTATTATCTGACTTTACCCGGAAATCCGGGATCAATGTCGTATACACAGGGGATGGGGCCGACGAGATATTTGGCGGCTATGACAGCTACCGCCAGGACGCGATGCGCCTATGGGGAAACCAGGAATCTGATAGAGGCCGCAGGAAACAGCTGTATATGGAGGAATTCATTAAGGAGTTTCCACGAGAACATATTCAATTGCTTTGGTCGCTTCACCAACCTGAAAACCAGCGTAACGTCACCAAGCAGTTTGGCACCTATCCGGTCTGGTATGACTTTTGGCATATTCTCCAAAACTCAAGCAACAAGATTTGGAATGCCGATTTCCTTGCCAGCATAAACACATCTACTCGCATACACGAACTGTCCGACAGAATTCGTCCAGAAGTATCGGGGCTAGCCCCTCTGAATCAATCGCTCAACTACGAAATCAACAGCCGGCTATGTAACTGGATATTACTCAAAAGTGATCGGCTAAGCATGGCCCACGGCGTTGAAGCTCGTGTCCCCTTTCTTGATCATAAACTTGTGGAACTGACTGCTCGAATACCACCCCAGTTTAAATTACGCGGTATGGATGAAAAATACCTACTCAAGACGATAATGAACGACCGGTTACCTCAGATACCGGGTGCATACAAAAAGAGAGGGTTTTACACACCCATTAGAGAATGGTTTTTTGCACCTGGACGTAACCATGGCGATTTTCTGGATTATGAGCCTATTTCTTCTGCCGGAATCTTCAATCACACAGAAGTACAGAAAATACTTTCAGACATACAAGAGGTTACGGAAGTGAACGACATGAACACCTATTATCATGTAATGCGCATGGAATGGATGTTAATGCTAGTACTCACAACGCAGATACTTTACGACCAATTTGTGCTTAAGAAAGCTGCCGTATTTCACGATATAGACTCAGGAGCCAGGGGGGGTCGCCCTTAGCAAAATTCTATAATTCAATAAGTTGTACTAAAAGTGAAAATACCACTTAAAAGCTCATGGTTAATATTTTTCCTGCCCCTACTCGTGCTTGGAGTAATTTCAGCGCTCATACCTTTTTTAAAAAATCTGCCTGATGCCATACAGACGCAACTAGCTGTCCTACCGTATCTGGCCATAGTAGGCACAGGGGTATTAGGCTCTGTATTTCGCAAATATCGTTTCGTATATCTCGCAGTAGTGCTGGGTGTGGCCTATTGGAATTTGCAAATAACGCATGCCGAACAATCCCCAAACAGTTCATTGGTAGATGCTCTATATGGCGTTTATTTCGTAATCAATCTCGTAATAATTAACTATCTCCCCGAAAAACGATTTTTTACGATCGCAGGAGCTGGAATATTTTTGAGTTTCATAACCCAGTTGTTATTTGGGAAATGGCTAATTGTCGATTTTAGTGAAAAGGTTACCGGCCTGCTAAATTACGATCTCGATTTATTGATTGGCTTTGTCAATCGAACCAACTTGCCGACTGTAGTTTTACTCCTATACGTAGCAGCAAGTGTATTTCTCTTTCTGCGATATGGAAAAACCCGCTCCGTTTTTGAAAGCGGATTCCTTGGCACTCTCGTGGCTACCGCTCTGATGCTCAATAGCGAAATGACTCCTCCAAGCGCGGGAATGTTTATGTTAGCAGCGGGATTAATTGCAATGAGTGCACTTGTCCAAAATTCGTACTTTATTGCGTATATAGATGAACTCACTGAACTGCCAGGTCGACGCGCTTTAAATGAAGAACTCGCTCGATTGCGCGGACAATATTGCATAGCCATGTTAGACGTAGATCACTTTAAGAAATTTAACGACACACATGGTCATGATCTTGGTGATCAGGTTTTGCGCATGGTTGCTGCGAAACTTGGTCGCGTCAGCGGCGGTGGAAAGGCATTCCGTTACGGCGGCGAAGAGTTTTGCATCGTGTTCAGTAGCAAGGACATGAAAACGGCTTTTCCTCATTTATCTGCAGTGCGTCAGTCCATAGATGAAACACGAATGATACAACGCAGCAAGGATCGCCCCAAGAGTCGACCAGATATCATTCCTAAGAAAACCCGAAAATTTAAGGAAGTTCACGTTACCATTAGCATAGGCGTAGCGGAAAAAATCCCGGAGCTCGAACAACCTGAAGATGTGTTGAAGGCGGCTGACAAAGCACTATATGTCGCGAAAGAAAAAGGTCGAAATCGTATTAGTCAGTATGGAATAAAATTGGTAGAGGTTCCTATTAACACTTGAGCCGTCTTAGCGAGCCCCATACGCCAATGGGAACGCTAAAATAGTCTCTTCACCTTTTATCTCTGCCTTAACGTACAAGGTATCAGTTTTTGGGTCGCGAACGCGCATCGCACGACGGTACACACCAACGTTTCCATCCTCTATCGCCTGGACCCATTTCCCAGCTTGTTCTATACGTAGATTGACTAGAAGTCCGGATGCAGGTTTACGACGTGGTAGATTTACAATAATTAAGAATTCCATCATGCCTTTTTCAATAAATGGCGGACGCGTCTCTACCCTAAACGTCATATCCTTCCATTCAAGCACTGGGGATTTTGGTATCTCGCCAACGCAGGAAACCATTAGCGCCACGAAAAGCACAATAAAATAAAATTTATTTCGCATGTTCACTCAAATAGGCAGTTAGCTGTTCCAAATCCTCTCGCTTGATTTCGCCAAGTGCTCGGATAATTCGTCGATTATTCATTCTCAATACAACATTTGGCCACTCCTTAGCCGTATGAGTATTAGGATGAGGAGCTCCATGGCAGGCACTGCAATATTGTTTTAGCAATTGCGCACCTGTTGATTCAGGTTCAGGAAAAGTATTCATTACGACATCGTGTGAATTGACTGTCGGTTCCATTTTTGTACAAGCGCAAAAAACACCAACGACTAAAAGAAGACTAGATGTTTTTTTCATCGGTTTCTGATTCCGCTGCCTGCGACAATTTTCGCTGTTTACGTTCTTTCAATACATGGCGTAAATCGACGAAATAGTAAATCAGAAAACTCATCACAATTACCCACGCAGCACCCGCTGGAATTCCCCAGTCGAACCATGGTCGTTCAAAACCAGGACGATTACCCCAAAATGGGAATGTTAGACCTATTGCAACCAGCAAAAGCACAACAAAGATAGCGATAAACCAATATGGTATCGACACATCCGAATCTTTCATGCTTTCGATCATTTCCCAGTCTTCCAGCCCACGCTTATCATGGCGCTCTTTATCGTCCTTATAGCCAAAATTATCCTCGGGTTTTTCTCCCCAGCCGACTTCTTTGGTTGGACTAGGATTTTTAGATTTTTCATCTACCATTACTTTTCTCTCATTACAAAGTGGTTCATACGAGAAAATCCTTCCCAGCCGGAATCAGACTTTGCTCGTACAATAAAATTATACATTCCTGGCGGAAGACTATCGTTCAGACGAAGAAATACATCCTGTCTACCCACAGAACTGAAATTGAGGGATTGGCTGCTAATTGAATATTGATCTTGCTCCAGGCCCTCAACTTCGAGCGTGAGCGCTGCAGGACGAAAGAGCTTAGAAGCAAAGTTAATTCGATATTCCTTCACCTGTGAGCCTTGATGGTTTTCAGATTTATACAATGCCATATGATAGGGTTGATACGAGAACAATCCCCATGAAAACATAGTTATTCCTATAAGCATTGGCGGCAAAACCCAAAGAAAACGTATCCGGAAATGTGCTAAACGATGCATCGCATTCGAATGAATTTTATTTCTTCTTTCACCGAATCGGAATGATAGTAAGCCTGGTTCATTTTTCTTAGCATGCATGGCATTACAGGCGGAAATGCACGCACCACAGTTTGTACAACTGTCGAACATATTTGTATTTTTTGGATCAATACCGACCATGCATTGTGTTTGGCAATAGCTGCATTTTTCGCAGTCCTTCTTACGCGAAGCGTCGTAGTCGATGTGAAGTGTTTCTTTCGTCTTGAACAAATATTGCCACATTCGGTATATGCACATATAACGACAAACATATTGTCGAACAACCGAATAGTTCACAAATGCAATGAACACAAACACCATGTATATCCATCGTATGGAATAAGCGGCTTCAGAGGAATCCTGAAAGGTAAAAAAACCAAATACCTGTTTCGGTGGCACAAAGTACAGCAGTGGAATAATTGATATAACCATCGATACAAGCAAAATCAATAATCCGAGAACAATCCAGTTAATTAAGTTGTTTTTGTGCGCCGCTATTTTAACGGTTTTGGCTTTTTCCCAATCAATCACAGCGCGTTTACCCAACATCTTTGAAGTCAATGCATCCGCTACCGTAGAAAACGAATTCTGGGGGCACGCCCAACCACAAAATGCCGTACCAACGAACGAATAGAGGAGAATGAAGGAACACGCGATTGACAACCAGAAACCAAATACAATCGCAAAATCTGAGAACCAAATTTGTCTGTCTAGAACGACAAAACCTGCGGAAACGTCAATTCTGAAAATACCTAGTGTAGGAATCAGGATTAACGCTAATATAAAACCTGTTTGAAAGGCTTTGCGCTTCCAACGCAAATTATCGGTTGGCGCAGAACCCTGGGTAATAACTGGGATTTTTGACAAAGCATCATTAGCACTCATAGTGACCAATAATATCACAGGCACGCAAAAAACCGGCACACGCTACCATTTTAGTATTATTTTGTTGAAACACTCGGTTTCTTTCGCTAATATCAACAGCTGCCTACCTACGTAGCAATGACAGTACAAATCTGGGGGATAGAAAATGGTTACTGAAATTGGAATAAACATACTTGTACCTATCACTGTATTCGGCTTCCTCATCGTTGGCGCTTACATGATGTCGAGTGCAGCATTCAAAGACGTGTTAGAGCGTCGTAATAAGCAATAAACAAGTGAAAGCCCGGTAGCCCGGGCTTTTTACTTTTAACGCCTGTCTAAAACACCCTGTAGGGCTCTAAGCTGCGGATTTTACTGGACAATTCCGCTCTTGCTGATTCGGTTTCAGCAACAGAGTAAATCTCTAGCAATGCATCCAAATGATCGGGTCTTATAGTTAGAACTTTTGCCAACACCTCTGATCTTTGCAGCCCAGCCGAATCACTTAAAAACAATGCATCCGCATATCGGAAGGAAACCCACCGATCACCAGGGTTTGCTTCATACGCAATTTTCAGCCACTCATAGGATTTCATTGTGTCTCCCCTAATGTCGTAGAGGATTGAAGCTGCCAAAGCTCCAGTGGCATTATATCCCTGTTCAAAAAGGGCAACATCATAATCTGGAACATTCAAGGCTTGTATTGCTGACTCTAGATTTGGCCTTTCTTTCATTACCCACGATAGGGACGACAAAACGGGCGGAATCTTTGAAAAACGCAAATTTGGTAACTCAAACTCAAGAACTGGCGACCATTCATTCTGTATAGGCTGGCTGTTTACCTTTGCTATTCCGACCCATCTACCAAGCCACGTAAACATCGTTTCGTTGCCAAGTACCTTCGCCCTTTGTTCCGCGTCCATTTCGATGAATTTTTTGTCTAATGTCGTTATCTCCACCGGTGACGTGGCAAAACCTACAAGCGCAAGTCGAAATCCATCGAGAAACAGCCAATTGTTTTCGAAAACCTGAGCGAATGTGTTTAAGACAGTATTCAATCCTTTTTCATCGAATTGATTCAAAGCCAACCACTGAACGAATACACCCTGATGAGTGAGCACATTCTTGGCTCGCATGAACTGTTGCATAGACAGCAAATTCCCACGACCAACAAGATCAGGGTGAAACAAATCACCAATAATTAAATCATACCGTTTTTCTGTCATTTTCAGGAAACGGCGCGCGTCATCTCTAATGATGTTAACCTTTTCGGCCGCGTTCAGATTAGCCAATGCGAAATAATTTGATGCCGCCTCTATGGCTCCCTGTGAAAGCTCTACTGCATCTATTTTTAAATTCCCTAAATCAACGAGAGGCGAAGTTGAAATTCCCGTACCATAACCAAGAAACAAAACTGAATCGGGTTCAGGATGCAGAAGATAGGGTAGTCTCGATTGATTTCTTTGTGCGTGAATAGCGTCTTGTGAGGTAGATGCATCCATACGCTGCAGATCATTCAATAGCAATCTTTCACCATCCGTTTTCTGCACAACATTTGTGGTCGTTATTGCATCTTCGTAAATGCTAAGTTCTTTACTCTCACTATATACCCCTGGCATCATATTTTTCACTTCCGGAGGGAAGGACAGAAAAAGAATAAGCGGAATTAAGAAAGCACAAAGAAAAACATATGCACGAGTACGCAACCATACGACATTAACCAAAAGAAAAATAACGGCAGCAAACCCTATGGTTTTCGCGACACCAAAAACCGGTATTAAAACAAACGCTGCAGCGAGCGCACCTAAGGCCGCCCCAAGCGAATTAACGCTGTACAAAATGACGGATTGATGAAGACGCAAATCCATGTGCTTAGCCAACAGAGGAAACCACAAACCCAATAAGAATGTGACGGGTGCCGTAACAATGAAAAGCAGAATACCTTGACTGAATAATGCTTCAGCCATAGACGTATAATGCGCTGCGCCATTGAGTGCCGAAATTGGCTCAATCAGCCAAACAGATAACAACGCGAAAAATGCCACAAGAAAAGGAAAATACTTCAATATCGAGAGCTTGCTTATTCTTGGCGCAAGGAAACTCCCAAATGCAATACCTATTAGAAAGACAGCTATAAGCACCGCCAACACATATTCTGAACGTAGAAAAATCATTCCATAAAATCTAGTCCAGGCTATCTGAAGAATTAATGACGCGAAACCAATCCCGGCATAGGCGAAAAGCGCGCCTTTAACAGATCCAAAATTGAGGCTTTTACTTTCAACCTCCGCTCTAGGGAATACAAATGAAATCAGAACAAAAGATGCACCGACTATAAATCCAAAAATGGCTATGAGTTTTAAAGAAACAATCCAGCCGAATGTAGGTAACAGGATTAGCGGCAGCAGAACCCCAAGGACACCACCCAACGTATTACTTCCATAGATTATTCCCAGTGTAGAATTCGTTTTCTTCAGTGCCTGTAAGAATAGACTAAAACCACACCCAAGTAGCGTGGCCGGTACTGTCATAAGCAGCAGAACAGTGAAAATCTCTAGATTGATCCACGCCCCATAGGTCAGGTCACCGGTTGCGCTTTTACCGTCAATATAAAAAAGTAATTTGGGAAGAAGGAATGAGTAGATTGCTACAAAAATCTCAATCAAACCCAAATAAAAAAGCGGCCTCGCAATATTCGGTGCGAATTTTAATCCTAGCAATCCACCAAAACCGAGTCCAAACATAAATGAGGAAACCGTCAAGGGTATTCCTAAAATACTTACTCCAAAAAGAATACCCGCAGATTTCGCCCAAAGTATTTCGTACGCGAGGGCGCTTGTGCCCGAAAGAAAATAGAGAATGAGAAGAACTGTAATTAACCAACCGGAGGTTCCCCCAGCAGATCTATGTACGTTTTTTGTAATCACTGATTTCAGTAAGGATAAAACCAAACAATAGAGGTAACGGCATGGGCAACCGCTAAAAATACCGTAGCCCCCGCAGATAACATATGACCCACGAATAATTCTTTGCCATGCAATGCCATCGCAAGCCCCAATCCCGCCGTCAAAAAAATTAAAATCAGTAGTATAACGCCCATGATGAAAAGAATTTTATGCTTTTTTCCATCTTCATTACTGACAATGACTGAAACGTTCTGATTCATCGTTTCTTTATTGAACGAATCCATTATGGCGCTCGCCCCATTTGAATCTGCAAATATGGGCACAGGAGTAACAAGAATTAATATAGAAAATAGTACGGAGAACAAATTAGCTTTCAGTTTCATCTAACAAATCCAAATTATTTGTCTATTTGCTTTTTTCAGGCTTTTTGCGCCAGGAATATTTCCAATAAAGCACAACCATTAAAATAGCTGGAAATAACACCATGGGTAGAAGAAAAATAAAAATTCCCCATACGTCATCTATAGAGACGTGAAACCATCGATAGCTGTCAGCCGCAGCATAAGCATTTCGTGCAAGCAAACCTGAAATTAACACGAAGAAAATATTTATAAAACGTACTATCATTTAAAGCCTCAACTCAATTAACATCTTTGGCAATTCGAAAGCCGTAGAAGTCAGATGTGAAATTTGGCCAAGAAAAATTACGGTGGTAGGACGAGGTAGAAAAAGGATCACTTTTCCATGATCCGCCTCGCATTACTTTGTATCTTTCTTCCGTCTCGACAAACTCAACCATACGCAAACTTCTTTCAGCCGCATCAACGGGAATTTGTGGCACCTTTGCTTTAAATAATGAATCGGATGCCTGGCTCCCTTCATAGGGAATTAAATCGTTAGCAACCCATTCCTGTACATTTCCCGCCATATCCATGACACCAAATGGACTTACACCTTGAGGATATTCAAATACTGACGATGTTGATCCCCTATTATAATAGGTATTAAGGTTCTTAGTATTCATTTGATCACCCCAAGGCCAGCGTCTTCCATCAGTTCCGCGCGCTGCTTTTTCCCATTCCGCTTCCGTAGGCAATCTACCACCTGCCCACGCAGCATACTTCGAAGCATCAAACCAAGTCACCATGGTTACCGGATGTGTTTCAACTCCTTCTGGAATTCTTCCATTTACCCAATGAATCGGCGGTCTATGGCCAGTAGAAGCTACGAACTTGGCATATTGGGCGTTAGTAATGGGATATTTGGAAATTTGATATGCCTTAATCTCAGACCTGAACGCAGGGCGATTTTGTTCATCCGATTTAGGATTATCCGTTCCCATCACGAATTCCCCGGACGGGATTGAAACAAGTTCCGCCAGAAGTGTCCAAACCTTATCTTCCACTAATTTATTTGCTTCATCGACAGAATAGGTTTCTTTGTGAGTCTCGCGTTTTTCGTGTCTATCGGAAATATATAGATCTTCACCAGCGGCGCGAATGTGGTTACTTTCTTTACTAAGGTCTATTCCCGCAAGGCTTCGCATTTGATTCATGCGGTTCGCACCCAATTCCAAAACGTGTATCGTACCGGCTACTAGTGCAACTACAATACATGTAACGAAGGTAGCGCCAATAAATCTTTTACGAACTGCAATTTGCTCTGGCGATAACTTTCTATTTTTCACTAGCTCTGTCAAAGTTTACACCTCACTCTTATTGTTATTTTCAGGCGAAGACTCGTGTCGTTTATGCGTTTTTGATATGTGGCTTCGTCCGTACGTTCGCTTGACGATCACTTCCCCAACGATACCGCCCACACCACAAGCTTCAACAGCCACTATGAGGATAAGAATCCAATATCCTATTGGAAGAACTGACACATCTGCACCAAGTTGATTGGCTTCAGCATAGATATACTCAGGTATTCTAACAAGCAGAGGAGGAAAATACGCGATCATCTTCCCACCCAAACCGTATAACATTGAAAGGACTACACCAGCTATAAAGGGAACAAGAATGAGATCGATTATCCACAGTGGTGTGAATGTGCCGATAATTCCTTTAAACAACTCGAGTTCTATACCTGTTACCTGGTCTCCAACGTAAATTATAATCGCGGCGACACATGTGACGATTGTTGCCACTAAAAAATCCAGCAATCTGGACTTCAGTTTATTTAACATTTTCGTTGTAATCCAAACCAGTGAGCTTTTCGTATCTTCTTTTTTTTGTTTCTTCCAAATACCATTCTTCGACTTGTAAGCTAGCAATATATTTTGCTAGTGAGATTCGATCTGTTTCTTGATAAGTTGCGAACGACGGATGGCGATACTCAGGCTTCAATCGACTCGGCAATATATCTTGTGGATTTTCTGCCGAAAAATACTCATATAGCCATTTTTCATCTCGAAAATAGCCCATTCCATCTAATGGTGGCGCCGGAACTGCTTGAGTTAACTCTCTTGTCCCCCAAAGGCTATGGCAACTCTTACATTTACCATCCTTCATAATACGAGCCGCTTCTGAGGTAAGATTCTTGTCCGCTGTTGTATAAAAAGGTATACCAGGATCCGGCTCGGTCTCTTGTGATTCCTTAGCGAATTTAATCGCTGCCAGAATTACAACGCTGACGAGCATTGCAATGAAAATACCTTTCTCACCTTTGCGCATGAAAACTTACTTACTGCTCTTCTTTTTAGCTAAATATTCTTTACGTAATTTTTCCTGGGCTGCCTGAACCTCAACGGACTTTTGGAACTCCTCTGGATCCATCTTATCCTTGTCCTTTTCGTCGAAAACGACATATTTGATATCTTCATCAAATTGATCATTTTTAGCGGCCCAACGAAGCATAAATCCCGCGGCGATTAGAATACCAGCAGCAACAACTAACCATACGTAAATTGTCCAACCGTCTGGTAAATTTTGAAAAAATTCGGCCATACAAAACCTCTGCTAAATTAAATAGCCTTCTATTAGCTGAACCCAGCCAATAATAACCGCTAGCACAACGCCACCCATAATGGCACCAAACATAACCTTTTCACCTTTTTTCATTCCCGGTTTGCCTTTACGTGGCATATACAACCAAATAATGAATGAAAAAAGAATCAGCGACAAAACTAAAAAAACAAAAATTCCGTAGCTAAATTTTTGAGACCGTAGCCCTTCGATGCTCATATCGATCCCAAAAACTAGATTTGGGTTCTCTTCGGCAACCATTTGGATGCCATTAATGAGGTAATGGGAAACATCAAAAATCAAAGAAAAGATGCTAATTATAAACTCTGCTAAATTACCCATAGAACCCACAGATAACAAAAGAAATTACGCTGCTGAATTATACTATGAATAGCTACAATAGTCTGAGTTTTGAGCACAAAAAAAAACCGCCCTTTATAGGGCGGTTTTTCTTATACAACCGACTAGTTGAAAACGTCGTTACCGCCTTCTTCCTGATGCTTTTTCCAGAAAGCATCTACGAACAAAAGACCGTACAACGCTGGAGCAGTAAACACGAACGCAATTACGCCCATGAATACACCTGGTCCAAAATCTATGTCTATCATGATAGAACTCCTATGTTATTTCATGCTTGGCTTGCGAGAAAAATGGGGCAAGCGCTTAATCACGAGAACCATAGTCAACACGAAGTAGCTGACATAGAAAACGTCGATCGTGTAGCCCTGATCCCACCAAGGTTGAAGACGGGTACGAACGGTTTTACCACCTACATCGACCCAAGCGCCTTCGAAATTGGCAAGAACCAAGCGATCACCAAGAACCGTGTACCAGTTCAACGGGTATTGACCCCCGGCTTGAATTTCCTTGATACCCGGCGCGATATTCAAAAGATCATCCCAAGTTAAAGGATGACGCTCTAACGCAGCTTTGGTGCGGTCATCTGCCATGTCAAAAGCACGGTTTGAGACGTACTTGATTTTTTCGTCAGAAGTCGCAAGACGCTGCACTTCCGGAGAGTCCATCAAGGCAACAAAGTCCTTGTAGTTATCGGCGTTTGGACGTTGACCCCAGATAGGCATGGTCATCATGAACGCTGTCAAGATAATCAAAGCCATCAACAAAACCATCGGCATAGGAAGGCGATTATTTGCTTCCCAAAGTCCGCCGTGCTTTTCATTGGCCCACAAGTCCAAAATTTCTTTCTGTTCCTGCTCGTCTGAGAGCGAAAACATCGGCTGATCAAATTTCCAACCCATAGTCTCTTCCTCCCTTATTTCAATGCTGTCATGATCCAGTCGACCACAGCTCTGACTTCTGAGTTAGCAGCAGGCTCTGGTACTTCTGGAGCGTAGATACGCTTACCATGGAGGTAATCACTGTATTCAGCACGCCATTTGGCAAAATCAATCTTATTGCCATTTGCATCGGTTTTACCCCAAAGGTAATCGAAACGTGGCATGATCGAATTTGGCTGAACAAGACGTGGATTGAAAAAGTGCATGTACATCCATTCTCTAGATGAGTTACGTGCTGCTACGTGCAGAAGGTCAGGAGCCTTACGGTCTGAACCAAAAGCGGTAGGCATTTCACCATTAAAGTCACCTAGATAAGGAGGCGCGCCGAAGTATTGCCAGTCCTGTGTCTGTTCTGGCAACAGCGTATGACACCACCAGCAACCCTCAGAGATGTAGATAGTTTTACCCTTACCTACATAACGTGAGTTAGCGTCACCACCAGTACGAAGTACCTGATCAGGCGTCCAACCGCGAGTAGCAGTTGCGTTTTCAACGTAGTCGATTTCTTCTCCGTTGAACTCACCTTTTGTGATCAGGAAAACTGCGCCTTGTGATGAATTGGCAGCTTTGATCTTACCAAGACTCAAGCTCAGCTCTTCAACGCCCTTACCCAATCCACCCGTGTGGTTAACACCGCTGGAAAAAGGGGTACCGGCTTGATAAACATAAGCTCTGACCGGTGGATCGATAGCCGCACCAGAAGCAGGATCCTTATTCAGAATCACTGTAACGGGCTTACCTTCACCAGACACAGTCGGGTCTTCATAACTCCAACCTACAAGACGACCAACTGACAACTGCTTGTCCAGACCGACCCAGGTAGAAACACCTGTACGGAAGTCATAGCCTGGAAACAGCAGCGTAATACACATTGAGAAACCAAGCATCAAACCAACGCCGGCTGCTCCAAGTTTGTGTTTTCTAAAAGCCACTTTAATTCCTCCCTAGCTTTTTAACACCCGGGATGAACCCGGGTGCTAATCACAAAGCCCAAATACTTTTAACGCTCGTATGCCATTTCGTGAGCATAACGACCTTGTGGAACAACAGTACCTTCACGTGCAGTCATCCACATGTTGTACAACCAGACAACATTACCTGTGAATACCATGGTACCGCCAATCCAGCGAGCAATCATATATGGATGCTCTGCAACAACAACATCAATGTATGGCACTTCGTAGATCTTACCTGCGCCCTGAATCAAACCAGCGATGGTCATAGAGATCCAGTAGATACAGAAACCTACGATGAAGAACCAGTAGTGAAGGTTAGCAAGAGCCAGAGAGTACAGCTTACGACGCAGTACTGACTGTAGACCAAAGTAGACCGCTGCTGTTTCCAGGAAGCTAGACATACCAAGTAGTGCCAAGTGAGCGTGAGCAACGATCCAACCAGTACCATGAACATACCAGTTAATTGCACGCGTTTGCTGGAAACCACCTTGCATGTTCAATGGAACAGCCAGAAGCACACCAGTGATGGCAAACTTGGTTTCCATATTTTCAACAAACAGTGTCCACTTACCTTTCATGGTCAACAAAATGTTGGCAACGAAAGCAACTGCTGGGATAAGAATCAATACACCTTCTACAGACGCGAAAGATTTCAACCACTCTGGCAGCGGAGCTGACATCAAGTGGTGAGAAGCTGGCGTAGAGTAGAACGCAATAATCGCCCAGAAGTGGAGATGCGCAATACGGTGAGAGTACAACGGATTACCAGTCAGCTTAGGCACAACGTAGTATGCAATCGCTGCAGCAACTGGCGTTATCCAAAGACCCAACACGTTATGCGCAAACCAGAACGTCAGATAGCCCTCAGTAAGACCAGTCAGATTGAACAGCTCAGCTGATTGCCCAACCAGGAACACGATGATAACCATAAATACGCAAGCACCGAAGAACCAGTTGGTAATATAGATACCCTGGGTTTGGCGATGTGCAATAGTCATCCATACGTTAATTCCAAGTGGAACAAGCACGCCAAAGATAACAACCAAATCGATTGGCCAGATCAAGTCGTTATATTCACGACCAGAAGTGAAGCCCAACCAAAGCAGGATCAAACCAAGGCTCAGACCGACATTCCAGAGGAATACAGTCCACAGTCCTAGCTTTTCAGACCACAGCTTGGTGTTACCTAGTGCTGGCGTCATGTACATCATTGTCATACCGAACGCCATAGATATCCAGCCAACGATAACGGCAAGTACGTGTACCTGACGCATGTGACCGAATGCAAACATTTCCGTACCGGTTACCCAGTCAGGGAAAGCCAGCTTGGCCGCATTGAACGAGCCCAGACCCGTACCAACAACAAACCAGAAAATAGATGAAAAGCCAAAGAATATAGTCGCAGATCCTGGTGGGATCTCGTCATTCCTGGCAAACAAATATTTCATCAGCATTTAAAATTACCTCCCAAGTCAAGAAACTCCCAGAACAAACGCAAAATTACTCTTGCATTTTATTCAATAGATACCAGGAGAACCACATACTCGAGAATGCGAGCAAAATACCGCAAGCACCTGCAAATGTAGCCATGTTTACCCCCTTATCTTTTATTACCAACCGGTGTTGTCGCGTTGTGTTTCGACTTCACCATGTTTCTTCATGGCAAGACCGACGATAACTGAAAGTGCCAAACCGAACACAATCATTACGATATCGACGAAACCTGAGAATGTAGATGGAGAATATGCTTCCATTCCCCAACCACCCCAACTTTCATAAGGGCCTCGACCTACAGCGCACATAACTGCTGCGCCAAATACGCTTCCGTTACCCATTCCAGTCGTGAAGACTGCAACAAGGAGAACGAAAAACGTTTTTCCCAAAGTAAGTTTATTTTGCATTTCCACCCTCCATTTCGAGATGAACCCAGGCACGAACCCTTAAACAGGTTCTCACGAATTTACTTGTGAGAAACCATTAAAAGGCTCACACAAAGCCCCTTTTAAGGAAACTAGAGAATCGTGACACATGACAAAATTCAGGTCAAGAAAATTCAAGAAAAATTACGCAGTACAGATTGTGATTTATGCACGAAAAAACATTGGTATAGGAAAATAATTTCCGTTACATAACTGAGCAAACGTGTCAGAAAAGTTTAATTTGGGCAAATTAGTTTTCGATTGTAGAATTGCGGTTTCGCATACAAAAGCTACGAATGAAATGAAAAAGACCGAAATCGCAATCTATTTATTTGTTGGCGCGAGCTCGCTGGTATTAATTTCTTACACCGTACGCATGTTCACACAAGGGCTACTAGAGGAAGAGACAATAGTAAAAGCCCAAATTGTGGTCGCAATACTATGGGCATTGGGCTTAGCAGGACTAGGCTGGGACATTGCAAAGAAAAGACGCCAACAGTAGAAGCGCAGAATACTTTTACTTAAAAACTCTCAGACGAGATTTCAATTCATCAAAATCCGAGTCTTTAGCAAATTGCCCTTTATGAAAAACAAATTTTTGAATCTTACCTGTTAAATCATTTCCACTGATGCCTATGCTTTTTCCAGCAAAATCCGCAAAAAACCTTATATCCTTCACAAGGTCTATGGTGTCCTGATTCTTCAACTCCAAGGTCACGCCCTTCTTTGAAACATTAAGAGCTGTCGGAGATGAAGGTAACATCATGAGCCGTGTCTTAAAGATTCGGTTAAACGCTATCAGAAAAATCAACGTGGAGGCAAAAAGCAATACATACGTAAAAGAGGAATTACCTGAGAACCATAATTTTGACGCATAGGCCATAAGAAAAATAAAGGTAGGAACGTACAATATGAGATCCCACATTACACCTTTTTGATCTTTCGAAAGCTCAAATCTATAAGGTTCAGCCATTTCTATCTAACCCTGAGCCTTCTCCACAACTTTACCAATCATGTAGTCCATTTCCTGATAAAGAACTCGGCCCGGTTGTTTTGAGCGAACGATACCGTTTTTATCTATGATAAAAGTCCATGGATCACCCTTCACTTGATAGGTGACAAATGCCTCGGGATTCATATACTGATCCATGTGAAGAAAAGCAACCTGGTCGCCATATTTATCCATCATGGATTTGAGCATTTGCAACTGCTTATCACACACAGTACAGTGACCTGGTGTCGCGAACTCTAAAACAATGGGTTTTCCCAACGCCAAAGCCTCGTCCACTGACAATTTGTACATGCGCGCATCGGGATAACGATAACTAGTTAGCCTACTAAGATCACCACCAACGTCATCAGATTTCTTTGTACGCAGTGACGGAGCTTGCTGACCAATATTCAAGGCACCATCTGGCCGCTCAAGAGAACAAGAAACAAAGAGAGGAAGCCATAAAATGACCGCAAGTTTAGCGAGATTCATAGCCTTTTTCCCACCCTGTGCAGGTTTTGAATAAATTATATGCCCAAATACAATTCGCAAGAAGCACCAGAGTGCCAAAAATCCCCATAGTAGCCAACAACGGCTTTACAATATGCTCCACTTCCGCTGGAGTTGAATTCACACTTGCGATACCACCCATAATTCCAGCAATGACAAAAAATACAACCATGCCGATCACGCCAATATTGTGCACCCAAAAGTGGGCTTTAACCAAGGTCAAACTATAGATTGGTCGCTTTATCAACCTGGGAACCACATAGTATACCGCAGCGAATATCGCCATTTCGACCCAACCCAGAAGATTAATATGGGTATGGCCTCGCACAATTAGATTTCCATGTAGGCGGTGGTCAACAAAATGCCGAAGCTCCGACACCCCACCCATGATTGCGCCCCACGAAAACCCGATCAGACTATATATAATGCAGGCGTAGATAAACCACAGCGTGTATTTCCGATACACTATTTCCTGTTGATGTTCCCAAGGTTTAGACATAATTTTTTCCGAAATTTTAAACACTACTCTTTATCAGACGAGGGCTTATCTCTGATATCTTCATATTTGCCTTGCCAATCTTCGGGCGCCCACATTTTGACCATATTATCGATAAATTCTGATCTTTCCGGTGGCGGAACTTTAGCAACAGATGAACCCGCGTCTGCGCGCAATTCCGAAAGAAATATCGCGATTACTTTTCTATCTTCGGCTGGTATATCACTTACGTAAGCAGCTTCTTTAGGCGGAAGGCCATGATCCAGCGTCGGTGAACCATAGACTTCTTCAGGCTTCAAAAGAAAACTTTCTATCCATTCGACCGTTCGCTTTGAACCAATCCCATCAAGTGACAAACCCATGCTTGTTCCTGTACGTAAAGCTCTATGACACGAATTACAACGATTCTTTCGATAGAGCTCAGAGCCCACTTTTCCAGCTTCAGAAAAGTCGAAATGTGTTAGCTGTTGAAACATTGGTTTTTCGGAATTCATACGATAGGTTTCAAGACCTATGTATGCGATAACAGCCAATAGAAAGAAGATACCGAATATAATAAAAAGAATTTTTTCGCCGGATTTTAACGGCTGCTTTTTACCCATTTATCACCACACTTTATATTCGGGACACACAAAATTGGATGCATATAATACCGGGAAAATAAGCCACACGCTAACAATCATTTAAAAAAAAAGGCGGGCCTCAGGCCCGCCTTTTCCTCACACAACACTGATTAATGATCGTATGGTGTGAACATATTTCCATCAGAATAAAAAGATGCATTTGTCAGGTAAGTAGCTGCATTATGAATGTCTTCGTCAGTCATATTGCGTGCAACTTTCTGCATCTGGCTTAATGGGTCGTTAGTACGACTTCCATCGCGCCACTTCTTCAACTGGTTTACCAGATATACATACTTCTGCTGGCCAATTTGTGGATATACCGGAGGCGCACCGCGTCCATTGTAGCCATGACAGGCTTTACAAGCTGGAACCGGTTTGGCTCTAGTACCCTGACCAAACTCAACAAGAGACTTGCCTTTGTGCGTCGCACCGACCTCAATCCCTTGCTCTTTGAGAGCATTCATATCAGAGCCTTTCCACTCGTTGCCTTTCTTCTGTGTAGCCTTAAGACTTTCCAGATAAGTCGCAACATCGTCGCGGTCCTGAGGACTCAAACCTTTGGCATTCGCGTTCATAACAAACATGGTGGTATCCATACGCTTGTCTGTCGCGAAATCCTCAAGTTGCTTTCTCAGGAAAACGTGAAATTGTCCTGCAATGCGTGGCGTACCCATTGCGTCGTCTCCTGTACCATCCTGACCATGGCATGAAGAACAAGCAGGCACGTCGCCTTTACCATTAAAAAATATACTTTTACCGTTAGCAATGTTGCCCGTACCTTTTGGATACTGGGCAGAAGACATCGCTACCGACGGCACTACAATGCTCGCAACAAATGCTGCCGCCGAAATAGCCGTTATAAAACGTCTCATAAACTGAAGTCCTCCCAGTTAAAGCCTCCCAGATGTAAACCCCACCTTATTTCTTCTCAGCAAACTTTAAAAACCTGCTCAGACATCTTTACGACAGCAGAAATAAGGACTCTCCAGAATTCTTACGAATTCATTTTGACCATAACCCAGGCCAGGAGAAAAGCGCCTACAAACCATAGAAGGTAGAGGATCGCGACTGACTGTGTATCAAGCATTAATCCACCTCCCTAACAAGTTCAAAAATGCAAGATCTCATAGAATCCGTGGCACATACCACGGCAGAGGACGCCATTCAAACACTAAAACAAAAAGGTGTCAACAGAATAAACAACAACATAATCAAGATTAGAGAAATACATTGGCGCAGCTGATCAAAAAATAAACAAAACTATTTTCCGATAAAAATTGTCGGGATGCATCGAACGAACTAGCACTCACATTATGATGACGGTCACGAACAAATCCGTTATCCTTCCGCGCCTATCAACGCATTTCAGCAACGTATATAAGACGAAAATGAATCATAAAGTCATTCCTGAAAAATATTTGGCACTTCTTTCACTCATAGTGTGGGGCGCTCTCGTACTCGGGCTCGGACTAGTGCGATTCGACGCCTATGGACTTGATGAGGGAGCAGCCCGTGCATTAATGCTGAACTGGTCTGTTGCCGACAACATTGTAAATCCGATTTTTGTTTTGGGAGCGCCGGATTTTCGCGCGCTTATGTACTTACCCATAGGTTTGTATTGGACGGGAAGCATTTTAGCGACAAAAGTCTTTAGCATTATAATTGCGTTTATAGGTGCTTTTTTCCTGTATCGTTGGACGAAACGGTTAGACAACTCCGAGAGTGCGCTTGTCGCTACCGCACTATATCTGGTGTCACCGATTGTGCTCACGCAAATCGATTCTCTGGGCGCCGGATTGTACGTCATACTTGCATTCGCACTCGGTTCCTGGCTGGACAACGCTTATCGACAGACTGATCGTTATTTTGGCGCTTGGTATTTTTTACAGCTGGTGTGGATCGCAGTAGTAATCGGATTACACCCAATCGGGCTCGCTTATCCGCTTGCGTTGATCTACCGATGGTATAGTACGCCACACCCACAGAAAAAATCGCGTCATATTTTCGTCGGCATTGCTATCAGCTCATTTTTTTCACTCGCTATCACAATGGGTTGGCCTAGTGTTGACTGGTTTAACAATCCATTGACAAGTCTCAGCCTATCGCTTGATGGAAGCATCGTTCAGAGTACCGAACACATAAACTGGGTGCCAGGAGTCATATTAGCTTTTCTTGCTTCAATTTTGTTGGTAACCGAGATTAACACCATTAAATCCGATGTCCTTTGCAGCATGTTAGCCATCGCCATGGTTATTGGGATTGTTACTGGAGATGCGACCTGGGCTACTTTGGTAGTCACATACGCGATTTACCGCGGCATACCAAGGCTAATAGCGTGGAATAGTCGTAAGGAAGCCGGGAGCTTTCTCGGCCAAAAAGGCGCCACTATCGTGGTTGCTTTTGTACTTTCAACATTCTTTATGCTTCAAGCAAAGGAACATTGGCGGGACATCAAACTTCAGGTGCTGACACCAGAAGACGAACTAATAGAAAATCTCAGCAGTATTGCATTGGACAAAGATTCGGCCTTTAGAGCGGCCAGTCAATGGCCCGGACGCACTATGATCGCAACACGTCGCGACGTTTTACCGCTACCGCCAGGATTTAATTCCGCTGAGGAGCTGTATGAGAACGCGGTAAAAGGCGTAACTCACATTCTTTTCGATCCATATGATAAAAACAATGTTGATCTAGCGCGCAATCTGGCGCAATTGGTGTCGGTGACCGAAACATTGGCACTTAATCGTGATGCAGCATTGGTACGAGTAAAGGAACACAACGTTCAACTACACATCCGACCAAACAACCTTGGTGAAACTTCCGACACATCGACAAAAGAAAGTGACGCAAGCATAGCCGACAAATGAGGTTAATGAGATGAACAAGGCATACAGGACTTTTATCCTGTGGTTAATCTGGGGCTCTGCTGCGATTACCATTTATCTCGGACTTTATCTCGATACCGACATTCTTCAATTTCTACGTCAAGACGAAAGCAAAATCACTTGGATAATCACGCTACTCTTTCTGGTTGGGATAGTAGGGAGTTTTTTTCTCACTATTGCCATCACTAAAGAAGCTATCGAGGCCCAAATCCAAGATCAACTAGCAAAAAAAAGTGGGCTTGCCGGGCTGCAGCCAAGCGCCAGAAAGAAAAAAGCCGTTAATCGTTTTTACGACTCACTTAAAGTCACCGCTTTATCCAATGAGGCACCTAATGTTGAAGCGCTGATGGAAACTGAGTTTTCCTCGTATTCCCGCATGAGTCATGGCGTAGAGACCCTGGGCAATCTTCTCATAACGTTAGGTCTAATTGGCACTGTAATGGGTTTAACGCTAACGCTTACCGGGTTAACAACATCTCTTGATGCATTGGGGCATGATCAAGAATTGCTATTACAAGGCCTACGTAAAGCAATGGGGGGCATGGGAACAGCATTTTATACCACACTGCTTGGCGCTGTACTCGGAGGGGTGTTGTTACGAATATTTGCGTTAATTACGGAAAACGGGATTTCTAGTCTAAGCGAAACATTAATCAGAACATGCATGGTTCATTGCGCACCTGATTTTAAACAGAGCATGGAAAAGGACATCCGCTTCCTTAATGCGGAACTGGAAATGCTTGGAGACAAAGTAATTGCCTTAAAGCAGGCGTTTAACGACTCAAAAGTATCAATGAATGAATTTCGGGAGTCTATAAAGGAACTTTACAAGCTTTCCGGGGATGACGATGGAGTTTATACCCTAAAAGAAACGCTACGCATGCAAAAGTACTATCGCGCCTTGCTCAAGCAGGAGCTTCAGCTAATGAATAGGATGAATCGCTCCTGGTGGGGCAGATTCAAGGAATTTCTGATTTCAAGAAAAGATTAGGATAGTCACACACAGATGGCTAGAAGACGTCGTTTTACATACACCAACATATACGAAAGTTTTTCTGACGTTTCTCTATTAATGCTCGCCACTTTTATATTTTTGCTCGTAACAATACTACTCACCTCGCGCATGATGCAGGAATATGAGGTGCCCAAGTTGAAAGAAGAAATCACCGATCTAAAAAATAAATTGGCCGCTGCGCAAATCGATGTAAATCAGTACACCAGCACGCTTGAGCAAATGATTGTATCTGCAGAGGCCGGTAGCCCAATAGATAAATTGATCGAGACCGCAACCTTTGGACGAAAGGATTTTGATTTGTTCGTCGAGGGATTGAAAGACTTGCCTGGCGAGGATCTGCACTTGGTTGTAGATGCGTCGGGATCGATGCATGGATTGACATCATTTTTGATTCCCGTGTTACGCGCAATAATTGTACGATCACAAAAACGACTTGGCGCTATTACGTGGTTTACTGACGGCGAGGCGGAAACATATACCGGCACCATGGGTGAAATGTTCGACAAACTAATGTCCGGCGCACCATTTGGCGGAAATCGCGAAACTATCGGAAAAGCCTTCCGTGTAGCGACCAGAAACGCCAGCGTTCCAGGCGCCTATTTACTCGTTGGAGATGAACCATCTGATGACGAGATTTATTATTCAGATATTCCGAGCCCCGTATTCAGTCTTCCACTTGGTCGTTCTGACCCTGAGACCAACCGCGAATACAAGAAAATTGCCGATAAAACAAATGGAAGGATGCTACACCTGGATTTTCGTTAAATAATCCGAGCAAAATAGTGCGAAGGTTGTATGAATCTTGCCAATTCCCTGTGCTACACTCAATCAGACATAGTTATAAAAAGCAGAGAACATTGAAATGATGACAACAATACCTGCAGAAACTACGCTGATTGGGGAGATCCGAAGCAAAGGCAAGATGCGCATAGAAGGACATGTGGAAGGCACCGGCGATATAGATGGAATGCTGCTGCTCACACGTCAATGCGTTTGGAAGGGAAAGATCATTGCCGATGTCGTAATCGTTGAGGGAACAATGGAAGGCGATATAATCGCCCGACAGAAGCTGGAGATCTATTCCAACGCGAAGATTAGCGGATCAATCATTTGCCCCAAGATTTCGATTATGGAAGGGGCCAGTGTCAACGGAACGTTGCGCATGAAGCAGCCCGAACCACCTATCGGCTTGCTTGAATCCAAGGCTCGTAAAGATAAGAAAGCGCAAGCCGAAGAAAAGCGCACAGCTAAAGCGGTGGGTGAATAATCACTTAACCCAATCAATTAGAAGTAATACGGCTATCAATAGCGAAGCTACGCTTAGAATTAATACGGCCCCAGCTGCAGCGTCTTTTGCAGTTTTGATCGCTGGCTGAAATTCAGGCGAGACGTGGTCGCATATTGCCTCAAGCGCGGTATTAAACAGTTCCGCAGCCAAAATGGTGCCGCAGAGTAAAACAATTAGCGCCCACCACCACAGGTCTGGATTAATAAAAATCAGCATAGCCACAGCGAGACAACTAAACAGCAGTTGGGTCTTGAAACTATTTTCCCGCCAACCTGCTCCTATCCCAGCCAGCGCATATCGTAGCCTGGCTGTAAATCTTTGATTCTTTTGCACGATGCGATTCCTAAAGCGGCATATTCAATGTAATCCGAGCAAAATAACCGATCCATCCCAAGAATCTCTTGCTATAAATTCATTCTGCTCTCTTTGTACACGATTCATCATATCTACGTGTTCTGTAAATGAATAGGATAGTGGATCGAGAAAAGCGCCAACTATCTTTCTTCTCGCAAAAAATCCCATAATTTGTTTTTCCACTTTCTCAATCGTGCCGACAAAAATATGCTTTCCGTTATTTAGTTTATATTGAGTGGGCCATATTCTAATTAGCGTTTCACTATTCACATCCGAGTCTTTACCAAAGCGAAAAACACGTATTTCTTCTCGTCCTTGATACAGGTTTGGTATTACTGATTGTTCTTTCAGTGGAATCTGAGGCGCAAGAAAACGTAAAACATTTACAAAATTGAAATCCAGCGTTTCTTCCCAGCCATTAGTGAGTAAAATCTTGTCAATTTCTTCAGTTGATCCTGCCCATTGGAAGGTCAAAGGCTGCTTAGCTCTTCCAAATAAGTCGAAACGATAGGCTGGAGAAATATTACGCCAAAAACGATGCGTCCAATCCGACTCACTGACAATAATATGCGACTCTTCATAGACAAATCTTCTTGCATCAGATTCATACTGAAAAAACAGATTCAATGTATAAATGCCGAAGAAAATACCTACAGTTACAATACCAGTCTTCTTTACATCTATTTTCTCATGCGCTCTTCTACGCAAAACAAGAGCAACCACTAAAATCCACGCAATACCGAAACTGTACCCAACCATTACATCACTAAACCAAAAGCCCCCTAAAACAAGACCAGACAAGGCAAGCATAAAAAGAAGGATGATATAAATAAAGTATAAAAATGCGCGAATTCTTGCACTAAGTCTTTCGCTGAAAATAATGACAACGAAACCGTAAACTAGCACAGGCATTATCGCATGCCACGCTGGAAAATTTTCCTGAAAACCAGGACCATCCAAAACAAGGGGACGGCTAATCTCGAATACCGCGTCAAGAAACAGATAGGCGAAATATCCGAATCCGAGCAATAAACTCCAATACCTAAGCATTCGCCAGTCGGAATGTTTCCAGTGAATAAATACAAAGCCAAGGACGATTGCGGCTAGAACAACTCGATCTCCCAACTGATAGATACCAATTAAGAATTTATCGAGCCGTGGCCAACGTGCCTGTTGCAAGAAATTGAAAATCGATTGATCGAAAAACACACCTTCTTCGCTTACTGTTAAGGCGTGTATCCCCCAGATAAAAATAGAACTGAAAAACAAAAGACAGCACAGCCACCAGAATAACGCGATACCGGGAGTATAATCAGGATCCAGAAGCTGTTTCGACATTTTACCGACACGCGGATGTCGAATACTCCATTGATATACTGAATCAATTTTTGAAGCTATCCACGGACTCATTGCGGTTGTGGTTTTTTTAGCCAGCCAGTAACTCACCCACAAGGACAAAACCATAATCACAATTATGAGCGCTAGTCTGCCTGTCACGTCCGACGCAATACCTATGGATGTGCCGAAAATAATTCCCGGCACTAAAACGACCGGCGCCCATACAATTGCCGACGCAACATTTACTGTCATGAAACGCATGCCCGGCATATTCATCATTCCGGCAACTGCTGGAATAATAGGCCTGACAGGTCCGACAAACCTACCAAACAAGATACTTTTTGCGCCATGGCGTAAAAAAAATTGCCTGGTATTTTCCAGCAACTCCGGCTTTTTTACGAAAGGCCATATTTTTTCAATTTTGCTTGAAAACAGGCGACCTATCCAAAAACTAACGCCATCCCCTGCAATGGCTCCTAATGTCGTCCATAGAAATGCCGATGAAAATTCCATGACGCCGGTACCAATAAGCGCACCAATACCAAACATCGCTGCAACGCCGGGGACGATAAGTCCCACGACGAGTAACGATTCAGACATCGCAATTAGAAAAACAACGAGGCCGGCCCAGCCGGGGTGATCACGAATCCAGTCGAATATGGGTGTTAGACTATCCAGATCCATGTTTCGTATACGAAAGTAAAAGAAATGATGCCGGGAGAAAAAGCTCCCGGCCAAATTATTAAAGTGTAGACATGACCTTAGCAGCCGACTCTATCGTTGCCTGAATATCGGCATCGGTATGCGCGCCCGATACAAATCCGGCTTCATATGCCGAAGGCGCAAGATAGACACCTTCGTTCAACATCCCGTGATAAAAACGTTTGAAGCGGTCGATATCGCAGGCCGCAACTTGTTTAAACCGACTTACGCTGCGTTCTTTGCTGAAAAAGAATCCGAACATTCCACCCACCTGATTGGTACAAAGCGGAATATTATTCTCCTTAGCAACCGTGCGCATTCCTTCACACAAGGCCTTAGCCATGGAATCCAGACGCGCATGAAAGCCGCTGGCTTGCGCAAGCTTCAATGTCGCCATGCCCGCCGCCATAGAAGAAGGATTCCCTGATAAGGTACCCGCTTGATAAACCGGCCCCAAAGGCGCGATTCTTTCCATGATATCTTTACGTCCGCCAAAGGCACCCACGGGCAAACCGCCACCGATGACTTTACCCAGCGTCGTGAGATCAGGCTTCACGCCAAAGTGTTCCTGCGCACCTCCAAGACTGACACGGAATCCGGTCATGACCTCATCAAAAATCAATACTGCACCATGCTGATCGCAAACATCACGCAAGCCTTCCAGAAAACCCGGCTCTGGCGGGATGCAATTCATGTTTCCGGCAACAGGCTCAACGATGATACAAGCGACCTGATCACCAATTTCAGAGAACACTTTGCGCACTTCTTCGATATCGTTATATGTCAGAGTAATTGTATGTTCGGCCAATGACGCTGGAACGCCTGGCGACGTTGGAACGCCTAATGTAAGCGCACCAGACCCGGCCTTGACCAACAGCGAGTCTGAATGACCATGGTAACAGCCTTCGAATTTGACGATTTTATCCCGACCAGTAAATCCTCTGGCCAGACGAATCGCACTCATAGTAGCCTCAGTGCCAGAACTCACCATACGCACCATATCGATTGATGACATGATGTCGCAAACCAACTTCGCCATTTCCGTTTCGATCCGTGTAGGCGCGCCGAATCCGAGACCTTTGGCAACAGTCTCTTGAACCGCCTTGATCACTTCTGGATGAGAATGGCCCGCAATCATTGGGCCCCACGAAGCAACATAATCTATATATTTATTACCGTCTTCATCATAGAGATAGGCGCCTTCACCCTTTGCAAAATAGACAGGGTCCCCGCCAACACCGTTAAACGCACGCACCGGAGAATTCACGCCACCCGGTATGTAGTGTTTGGCTTCTTCAAATAATTCGTGAGAACGAGACATTCCAGTTTTCCTTCATTTTAATTCACAACGCTAATTTTGAGTCTTGCACCATGACCGGACTGCTGAAAACAGCCGTATAGGCGCGAGCATTTTCTTCCGCATCACCAAAGCCGAACAAACCATGAATTGCCGCGACAGCATCAACGCCTTCATTGATCAAAGTGGCCGCATTTTTTGGCGTAATCCCACCTATGGCAACAACGGGAATTTTAAGTACACTCTTTGCTCGCCGTATAAGCCCAATATCGGCTTGAACCGCCTCAGGTTTGGTTTGTGACGGAAAAAACCGGCCGAATGCAACATAGTCAGCACCATTGGCCTGCGCCTCGACCGCCCGTTCGAGACTGTTATAGCAAGATATTCCCATAATACGGTCACCGAGTCGCCTTCGTGCCACCGTGTAACTTCCATCGGAGTGACCCAAATGTACCCCATCGGCTTCAACTGCCAGCGCCAATTCCACATCATCATTGATTAAAAAAAGCGCGGAATACTGATGACACATACTACGTAAAGACATCGCCTGTTCGACTCGCTGCTCAAAGGGCAAAGTCTTTTCGCGATATTGCAATACCCTGACGCCACCCGCAAGAGCACACTCGGCTTGTCGTAGGATGCCGGGTGACGACATGGTAATGCCATACACGCCGGTAATTTTGGCTCTACTCACCTGACTCCTCTCCAACTGCCCAGAAAAATCGGTTTGGTATCCATTGGCCCATACCGAGACGAATTGCGGCCTTTAGACTTTGCCAGGTGAATTCCTGCGCTTCACGAGCTGTTGCCAAAGGATCCAGACCCTGGGCTAGCAAGGCCGCAACGGCAGAAGCCAGGATGCAACCTGATCCATGATAATCGTGAGGTAAGCGTTCCCATTCATAGCGGTCCATCATGCGGCTGTTACCGTAGAGAACATTAATTACTTTTTCGGTATTTTCATGGGTTCCCGTCAATAAAACATATTCTGCCCCCATGTCCATAAGCTCGTGAGCACAGGCATCAAGGTTGTCGGCTTCGTGGCATAACATGCGCGCTTCCCAGGAATTCGGCGTGATAAATGTACTTTCCGGGACCAGCAAACTTGCCATAGCATCCTGGATTTCCGGATCTGAAACCATTGCACCGCCGCCAGCACGTAACACGGGATCAAACACCACCGGAATATTGCGATAGTCCTGCAAAATAGAATGCACCGCTTCCACCGCGTCGACACTACCAAGCAAGCCTATTTTGAAGCCGTGCACAGGCATGTCTTCCAGAACCGCGCGGGCTTGTTCAACTATAGTGCCTACATCCAGGGGAATGAGACCTTTTACGTTCTGCGTGTCTTGCGAGGTAATTGTGGTGATCACAGGGGAGGCGTGGCAGCCCATGCTGGCAAGTGTCTCGATATCTGCCTGAATGCCCGCGCCGCCGGTCGGATCTAATCCCGAAAAACACATAACTACGGTTGATTCAGTGGTATCCACGCCTTACCTCAGTCGTTTTGGCAATTAAGCTCGATTATACTACTTCTTCTCGGACTTGGCGGACCCAATTAAGATGAAACATGGACTAGACTGGCAGCAAATACATAGTGTTTTCCTGGATATGGATGGCACTTTGCTGGATTTACATTTTGATAACCACTTCTGGCAGGAATTCATTCCTCAGCGCTACGCAGAACAAAGAGGCCTCGCCAAGGAAGAGGCGAATCAAATACTTGTTCCCAAATTCAAGGCTCAAGAGGGCACACTTAACTGGTATTGCCTGGACTACTGGAGTGAACAGCTGGAGATGGACGTTGCATCATTGAAGGAGGAAGTAGCGCATCTCATCAATATCCGTGAAGGAGTCAACGAATTTCTACATACTCTACAGAAAACCGACAAACGCGTAGTATTAATGACTAATGCCCACCGCGCTGTAGTGAAATTAAAGATGAAATACACCGGGCTAGATTCCCACTTTGCGGCCATTGTAACTTCCCACGAAATTGGGTACCCAAAAGAGGATCCGAAGTTTTGGCGCGCGCTACAACCGATAGAACCCTACGACGCTGCACACACCTTGTTTATCGATGACAGCTATAACGTATTGCGCTCAGCTAAAAAAGCAGGTATTAAGTATTTACTCACTATCGCGCAGCCATCAAGTCAGCTTGAGCCCAGGTACACCGATGAGTTCGAGGTGTTGAGTAATTTTAAAGACATCATGCCACCCTTGGCCTAACTAAGCGCCAATCAAACCAAAGAATCCTGCAAAAAACAGCAACATTAGCGTCGCCGACGCGGTATACAAGGCAAGCGATAGCACCGTGTTAAACTTTCTGGCGCGAAATCCCAGGTAAATCAGCACAACCGTTAGCAGAAAGAGCAATAATAATCCGCGGTTCATTTCCAGCTTCTCTTATGATGCGTACAGGCAGATACTACACGACGGAGAGGCTGAAATCTCAGTTATAGCCTGACTACTTAACGATGTCCGATAGTTTCTTGCGTAAATTCGTCGCCTTAAAGGAAGGAATTTCATAAACCCAAGGTTTCCATCGTTTAGACAAATTATCTTTTTGCGCCTGTATATCTGTAGTCGCCATATCCGTAGCACTCGCGGCGACTATCAGATAGTCCTTCTCTTCCTGCTTGTAGACAGCCATATCAACCAGCAAGCCGTCGAAGGTTTCTACCTTGATTTCAGCTTTTTCCGCCTTCTTCAGGTCAACCTGACCATCCGCATATACGTTTGAGAATTCCAATTTGCGAAAATTGTTTGCTAGCGCATTGACTGCCGACGCAGATGCTGGGGTTTTGCCTTTCGGTGCATTAGCCAGGTTAAAGTCCTTATCTTCCGATTTCGCTTTTTCGATTAGTATTTTTTCTTTCTTACTTACCTCAATTGCCACGCTTTTGATTTTCGCTGGATCGAGATCGAGTATTTGTTTATCAAGCCAGTTTGCTTCATCCCCAGGAGTTTCGATGCGGCCTTTGACCAGCCACGCTTGCTCTTCTCCCTGGCGACGTATATAAAGCGTGTCGCCTTTCACCGTCCCTAAAATAACTGCTGCGATTTTATTGCCCGAGCCATCGTTTAGCGTAATAAGCTTGTTCGCTGTACCTGCCACATGGTCCTGAACGCCTAGCTTCTCATAGTTTTCGGACTTCTTGGTTTTTGGCTCAACGGTTTTCAACTCCGATAAGCTAAGAATAAGATTCTTCACATGTGAGAAATCCACGGGGTGATCGTTCTTCTCCTTTAAAACCCAGCTATCGTCCTTTTTCAAAACGGTAGCATGCATATTACTAAAACTCACTTCCACGCCAGCGACATCATTTATTCGGCCTTTGAGCTCCGTCAGATATTGATCACCACTGACTTCATCTTCTAACGCCTTGTTCTGACTGGACGAAACAACAATCGCCAGAACAAACAACGTTGCGACTGCAAGACCTAAATATAGATAAGATTTATTATTCACTTCATCTACCTCGCTTGCCTAAACAGCATTCACACTGGCACGTAAGCGCTTTTTACGCATCATTGTAAGAACCAATGCGACAATGATAATCAGAAAAGGCACGATAGTAATATTAAGAAACTTCAGCCACGAACCCAGACCCTCTATGCTTTGTGTAAGCTGGTGTTGAACATTTCTCAACTCTTTTCGCGTCTGTACCTGCTGTTCGCGAAATTTTTCAAGCTCCGTACGCTGCTCCGAACTCAAAATAACCGAACTACCACCTTCTTTCTGGCGTTGCAGCTCGGATAGTTTGCGCTCAGTTTCACGCAATTTGTCCTGCAATTGCTTTTCCTTGTCTCTGAAACGCGTCTCTGCTTCTCGCTTCAACTCTTGTACCTTTTCGAATGGTCGTGCAGAACGCCCTCGACTGCGCAGACTGATTAAGTCATTGCTACCCGTCAGATTATCGAGCGCATTGATTACAAAAGTATCGTTATTGGCCTGTGGAAATGCGATACGGTTTCCGAAGAAATTCTGCAACTGTACCCACATTTTGTCTTCAAGCATGTCGGTATCCGCAATAATAATCACATTCGAATCTTCTTTACTCTCCTTGGTTCCACTCTGTGTGGTATCACCATTTTTCAACCCATCAGGAAAGGCGCTTTTGAACTTTCCGCTTATGCGCGCAGCGACGGTTAGCTTCTCACCGCCAGCACGATAATTTCTCAACAACTCCAGTGGGCGTGCCTGAAACTGAAAACTGCTTTGTGGTATGGTCATAGCCTGATCTGACGTTTCCAGCAACGGACTGAATTCAAGCGTAGAACCCTCCTTTTTCTTCAGCCGTCCGGCGGTCCCCAACATAACTTTGCGTAATTCGCCGGTTACAAAATCAGAAGAATTGAAATTGTCTTCGTCCAATGACAGCCAGGCAACGTATTCGACTGGCTGAACTCTCATTCCGGCACGGGCATTAACTCGGGTAGCTGATTTGATGTCGCCAACAACCTGCCCTTTTACAAGCTCAACGCCCCAAGCATCAAAAAGCTTCTCCATACTTGAATCACGCTTTGCCTGAAATGAAGCCATCGGATTTTGAGGATCGGTAGGCGGCGTATCAACATCTGAGTGCGGGTCAACAAAAACCAGCACACGACCACCGCCCAGCACGAATTGGTCAATTGCGAACAGCGTTTGGTCAGAAAGCGTTTTGGGATGAACAATCATCAAGACGTCAATTTCTTGCGGAATTGATGTAACAGACGATTCAAATTTACGCACTTCGAATAGTTGTTTAATCTGCGAAAGAATATACCACTCGCCATCGCCTTGCTGTGGTCCAAAAGGGTTTGCCGGTGCGCCCCCTTCAAGGGGAAGCTCACTGATTAAACCGACAACTTTGCGTTTAGGATTCGCAAGTTTGTGCACCAACTTGGTCAAATCGTATTCAAGCGACTCTTCCTTGTCTGGCGCAAAAAACGGAACAATCTCTTCTTCATCAGTGGAACTGGTACCTACCAGGCCGAAATAGGCCTGTGTGCCCGCAGCATCGACGGGTACGCCTTGCAAACCCTTGCGCACCGCTTGATCTTCTTCGTCGGAAAAGGGCTCAGGATTCTCAACGATCAATCGAATTTTGCCGTCAGCGATATTGGCATATTCTTCTAACAACTCTTTCACTCGACGCCCATAGTTTTGTGCCACTGGAATCCCCGAAAAAAGGGCTTCAGAAAAGTAAAAGCGCAAGGTCACAGGCTCATCAATTTGTTCCAGGATTCGTTCGGTACCGTCCGACAGGGTATACAAACTGTTTTCAGTCATGTCCAGCCGCACACTTTTGAACAGCAGACCAGCGACCAAGTTAATCAATAACAACAATACACCGGCTATAATCAGGCCGGATGACGAGAGCAATTTTTTCTTATCCATGTAATACCCTCCTAGTTAGCCTTTTTCATATCGACAAAAATTACGTTGGCGAACAACCAACAGGCTATAAAAGAGACAAAAAAGATTAGGTCTCGAAAATCTATGACGCCTTTAGTGATAGAGCTGAAGTGCGTGAGGAAGCTCATGCCACTAATAGCCTCAATCAAGATTTGCGGCGCCCAGTCACTGAAGAAGTCGAGCACCATGGGGAAACCTGCCAAAATAAACGTGAAGCAGATAACCACCGAGATCACAAACGCAATTACTTGATTTCGCGTAATAGCGGATATGCATGACCCTATTGCCAGGAACGCACCTGCCATTAAGAAACTACCGACATAACTGGCAACGATTACCAGGTTGTCAGGGCTACCGAGATAGTTCACGGTTATCCAGGTAGGGAACGTCAGCAATAGTGCGATTCCGGTAAATGCCCAGGCAGCTAGAAACTTACCAATAACGGCATCACTGATGGAGATAGGCAATGTCATCAGCAATTCAATCGAACCGCTTTTTCGCTCTTCTGCCCACAGCCGCATCGATAAAGCAGGTATCAGAAAGAGATAAAGCCAAGGATGGTAATTGAAGAAAGGCATCAGATCGGCCTGACCTCTTTCGAAAAATCCACCTAGATAGAAGGTAAAGACACCGGTCAGCATTAGGAAAATGACGAGAAAAACGTATGCCACAGGCGTAGCAAAATAGTTCGCAAATTCACGTTTGAATATGGCGCGGATATTGTTCACGACAAGGCCTCCTCTTTCGCAGCGCCAGCATCTATAGTGACGCGTCGGAAAACTTCATCCAGAAAACCTTTTTGTACATGGAAGTCTTTTAGGTGCCATGATTGCTCACGAGCTAGGTCGTTTAGACCTTCAACAATCGATATCCCCTTTTCAGGGATTAGAATAACTCCCTCGGCCTGCAATTCGACATCTGCCACACCAGGTATCGCCTTGCATTTGGTCTCGACATCTGCCGGTACAGCACTGGAGAAACGCAAGACAACGGAGTTATGGTAACGAGATTTTGATTCCAGTTCCCCAGGGGTTCCATCAAACACCACACGCCCCTTCGCAATGATAATCACGCGACTACAGATCGCATGCACTTCCTCAAGAATATGCGTTGAAACGATAATCGCTTTCTCTTTGGACATTTCAGCGATCAGTTCTCGCACTTCGTGCTTCTGGTTAGGATCCAGACCATCTGTCGGTTCGTCCATTACCAAGACAGGAGGATCATGCAAAATTGCCTGTGCAAGCCCAACGCGCCGCTTAAATCCTTTGGACAGGTTTTCAATTGGTTTATGTACTACGCTCTGAAGATTCGTTCTCTTGACAGCGGCGTCGACTTTTCGCTGGCGCTCCTCACCGTGAAAACCACGAATTTCCGCAATAAATGACAAAAATGTCATCGGCGTCATATCGGAGTAGGCTGGCGCACCCTCAGGCAGATAACCAATGGATTTTTTGATTTGTACCGGATTGGACTCTACATCGTCGCCGCACACTTCAACGCGACCCGATGAAGGAGAGAGAAACCCTGTTATCATTTTCATCGTTGTCGATTTTCCAGCCCCGTTCGGACCAAGAAAACCCAGAACTTCCCCCTTATTTACACTAAAGGAAATTCCATCCACGACTATTTGTTGATCGAACTTTTTTACAAGATTATCGACTTTGATCATGCTCATATTGGCAAAACCCTTGTTTGATTTATTCGTCAGTTAAGCAATCATGGCGAATTATTCGAAAATTTTTCCCGCTGTCAAGACCTCATGTTTGGGTGTCTTTAACGACAGCGCTCAGCCAGCCAACTCATAGCTAGGCGCCCGGCTTCGACCATTTGCTCTGCTGAAAGTTCCTTTCCGACGCGCTCTCGATGACGCACCGCCTGGACATCGCCCAATTCTGCAGCGATATTAAACCACTTATAGGCTTCCATATCGTCGCGTGGCACGCCTTCGCCCATGGCGTACCGGATTCCAAGATTATTTGCTGCCTGCATATGCAAATGTTCGACCGCCACGCGATACCACTGCACCGCGATCTCGAAATTTCTTGTGACGCCATCTCCTTCAGCATACATTTGGGCAAGATTAAACTGGGCATCAGCCATGCCCTGGTTGCCCGCCGACGCGTACCAATATGCGGCTTGAGACTTATCTACCGCGCCGCCCTGTCCGTAGTAAAACATCATGGCCAGATTGAATTGCGCAGGGGCGTAACCTTGGTCAGCCGACTTTTGATACCATATTCGAGCTTCCCAAGGGTTAGCACTGAGATGCTCACCATTTTCGAGCATCACAGCAATATTGAATTGTGCAAGCCGGTCGCCGTTTTCCGCGGCTTGTTGCCATAGCTGTATGGCCTGCCGTACATCGCCAGACTTATATGCCTTTAATCCCTCTTCAAAACTCACGATTCCACCCTGTTTCGTTTCAACACAGTGTCCAGACCAGCATTACCTTGTAAGCCCCCGCTATGTAGCATAGTGACGACACTACCACGAGGGAAAAAGCCTTTGTTCAGAAGATCAAAAACACCATAGACCATTTTCGCCGTATAGATAGGGTCGAGTGGAACTGCTGTACGCGTTTCGAAATCGGACTTAAACGACAAAAGATCTCTATTTAACTTCGCGTAACCACCAAAGTGGTAATCACTAACTAATTGCCAGCTCTTGTTCACATTTGGTGCTAGATATGCAGAAATCTCTCGCTCAAAAAATCCTTCTGCCTTTAGTACCGGAAATCCTATAACGCTTCCTCTCTCGAGTTCGGCGGCTGCCACACTCATCCCAGCGATCGTTGCGCCTGTGCCGCACGCTGCACAGATATAATTTGTTTCACTGCACTGGCTATATATTTCTTCCGCAAGTTCTTGGCAACCACGTAAGGCATATTCGTTGCTACCTCCTTCGGGGATTATATAGAATTCACCAAATCGGTCTCGCAACTTTGTGACAAATTGCTCTGTCTCTTTTTGCCTGTATTCTTCACGATTTACAAAACAAAGGCGCATACCTTGTCCCGCTGCAAAGCTCAGCGTTGGATTTTCGGCATAACTCTCCTCACCGCGAATAATACCGATGGTATTTATGCCGAGAATTTTGCCCACTGCCGAAAGAGCGTGAATATGATTCGAGAAAGATCCGCCGAAACTCAGCAAAGTACCAAAGTTCTGTTGAAGTGCAGAAAAGACATTATATTTTAGCTTGCGATATTTATTGCCTGACACAATTGGGTGTGTCATATCGTCACGTTTAATCTGTAGTCGTACGCCTTGTTTGCGCGCTTCGGGGATATCCAATACCTGTAGCGGCGTTACGGCGTCGAGACAAAAAAATGATTCAGCGGCCGCAAGTGTAGCGTTCATTCCTTTTCGTATCTTAGAGAAATTGAATTCACGCAATAACGAAGACCCGTGGGCGCGGGACCGTCGGTAAAAACATGCCCTAAATGCGCATCACATTCAGAACATGTAATTTCAACGCGGCGCATTCCGTGACTCAAATCTACGGTTTCCTGGATACAAGAATCACTGATTGGCGCCCAAAAACTAGGCCAACCCGATCCCGAATCATATTTGGATGCTGTTTCGAACAATGGTGTTCCACAGCAAACGCAATGAAACACACCACTCCCTTCCACAGAATTATAATCCCCGGAAAACGGTGCTTCCGTGCCTTTTTCCCTACAGATTTGGAATTGCTCTGGCGTAAGTTTTGAACGCCAGTCGTCTTCAGTACTCATATCGCATCCAGAATTTTTTCCGCTTTACTAACATCAAAAGCGCCGCCATTTTCCATATTCAATATCGTTACGATTCCATCTTCGATAAGCATGGAATAACGCATGGAACGCTCGCCTAATCCAAAACGTGTCATGTCCATATTAACGCCTATTGCCCTGGCAAAATCTCCGTTTCCATCGGCGATGAATCGAACTTCATCCACAATATTATTGTCTTTTGCCCAGGCATTCATAACGAATGCGTCATTTACCGCAATACAGACAATATCATCTATGCCTTTTTGCCTAAGATCATATGAGTGTGAAACATATCCCGGCAAGTGTTGCTCAGAACATGCTGGCGTAAAGGCGCCAGGAACAGCGAATAAAACAACCCGTCCTTTGGAAAATAGCTCCCCAGAACTGATGTCTTTAACACGTTTCCCATCCATATATTGAAGAGAAATGTTGTCTGGAACGCGATCACCTACTTTAATCATTCAGCTATTTCTCCGCCACGATATAAGCTAACCAGGATTCCTGCTGATCAACTTCTGTTACCTTCCGAAAGTTTCCCGTTCCCACAAGATAGTCATTGTCAGGGTCATCATCGTCTTCCTCAAATTCTTCCCAATAAACGTTAACTTTGCTAAAACCTGCATCAAGCAGAATTTCATGAATTTCGGGAATAGACCACAGACGCCAATCATATTCGAATGCTCTCTCCATGCGCGAACCGTCTTCGAAATCGAAATGTATGTAACACATTAAATGGTTAGTGATAGGATTAAATTCTGCCTGTTCCCAGACATAGGTAGCGTCTTCATCCTCTATTTCCCGCTCTTCTTCAACCGTATCGATGGTTGCTGTTCCACCGAGTAAGTCCAGAAAAAACAGACCGTCTTCTTTCAGGCCACGACGGGCATTTTTGAAATAGTTTAACAAGGCCTGGCGCGTTTTGAATATGCAATAGCTGAAGTTCATCGCGCAAATAAGATCGACCTCTTCAGTTTCCACATCGACGACATTTTCGTTTAACAGTGTAATTCTCGACGCTACATCCTCACCAGCAGGTTTGAGGTTGTGCCGGATTCCCCAATCTAGAGTCTCCTGACAGATATCCACACCGATCGCGCGTCGTTTATTGTCTCGGGCCACCCAGGTCATACTTAACGCCGCCGTTCCACAGAAATCTTCACGCATTGTCCTAGGTGTGCGTCCGCGCAATTCCTTGAAGCTATCTTCGAAAAACTCGACTTCAGTCTCGGGAGCTTGAACAGATTTCTGGTAAAGCACATGGCGATCAGCTTGATCAGCCATGGTTTTACCACTCTTGTTGCCTTTACGAGCTTTTGCGTTAGTCATTTAGTCTACCTGTGCCAAGTCAGTCCAGCATTGTAGCGTTTTCATGTTGGAGGCGAAACCCACCTGACTATTCGCCCAGAACATGTTTCTTCACGTATAATCCGGCCCTTTGGCACATACTCTCATGATCTATTGCGATACCAAATTCAACACACATCTCGCTGAATTACTTGCTCTTTACGGCATGGAGCTTGTTATTGTTGACGATACCTCAGATATCCCCGGTACTTTTTGGGGAGCGCCGGAGGCAGGATTGATTGGTAACACGCTGTACGTAAGACACGATACGCCTTTACATTCGGCCTTGCACGAGTCCTGTCACTATATCTGCATGGAACAGACACGCCGATCAGATCTGCACACAAATGCCGGTGGTGATTACGCGGAGGAAAATAGTGTTTGTTATTTGCAGATTTTATTGGCTGATACTATTCGAGGGTTTGGTAAAACACGCATGTTCCAAGATATGGACGCCTGGGGTTACAGCTTTCGCCTTGGATCGGCACGCGCCTGGTTTGAGCAAGACGCCGATGACGCATACATCTGGTTGCGTAAAAATGGCATCCTGGACGAAGCGGGCAATATCACCTATCAAATCAGGATCTAAATTCGTGGGATTTTATATAAGCAAGTTCATTTCTGAATGGATACTTCCGCCGGGTGGACTGATATTGTTGCTAGTAGCAGGAATTTGGCTGAACCGAAGGAAGAATGCTTGGGGAACACGCCTCATCTACTTTGCGACTTTTGCATTGTTTATACTCACGCTGCCGATTGCATCCATGAGTTTGATGTCCATAATAGAGCCTTACCCTGCAATCGCACCCGATAGACTAACTGGCCAAAGTGCGCAAGCCATCGTCATTCTCGGAGGTGGCCGTAGTTACGACGCGGCGGAATACCAAGGCGATACTGTTTCCGAGGTGACACTGGAACGACTACGTTATGGCGTTTTTATCCAGCACAAAACTGGATTGCCGATTTTAGTAACAGGTGGAAGCCCACTGGAAGACCGGCAACCAGAAGGTTGGCTGATGAGTGAAACACTTAAACAAAGTTTTCAGATTTCGCCCCAGTGGGTGGAAGATGAAAGCGTAAATACAGCCGAAAACGCGATCTTCAGCAATAAGATATTAAAAAAACAAGGAATACGCCGGATTCTACTAGTCACTAATGCCTGGCATATGCCTCGCGCGGTAACAATATTTGAGGCGCAAGGCCTGGAGGTAGTAGCCGCACCAACGGCGTTTGAAGGGTTTAGTAAAAAGCCTCTGACATTTTTTGATTTTATTCCTAACGCGAAGGCGTTTCTCAAAAGCTACTATGCCATACACGAATTGCTTGGAAGTTTCTGGTATGCGATACGCTACTAAACAATTTTACGTGCGCTATCTACTAATTTTGTTTGCCATACACCTACTGGTAAACACGGCCCATGCTGAGTATACAGCCATCGAACTCGGCGGTGATATAGGTCAAGTAGCCTTACCTGTCACCGCGTTACTGTTAACACTTCACGACAACGAATACGACGATACCAAGCAATTTTTAGCCGCCTACACCACAACAATAGCGATTACACACATCGGAAAATTTGCAATTAATGAGACACGTCCTAACGGTGGGGATCATTCTTTTCCTTCAGGCCATACAGCGTCCGCTTTCGCAGGGGCAGCGTACATTCATAGCCAATATGGCTGGCGCGCAGGCATTCCGGCATATTTGGCGGCAAGTTTCGTCGGATGGAGTCGCGTCTACGCAAAGAAGCACTGGCCGCATGATGTAGTCGCCGGCGCAACGTTAGCTGTCGGGGTGAATTATTTTTATCGCTATCTATTCAGACACGAGTTAGCCGTCGGTCCCAGCTATAACGGAAAATACAGCGGAGTACAGTTTCGAGCGGCATTCTAGAAAAAATTATTGCCTTTAGAGTGGGATTGTTGAGGGGGAAAGACCTAAAATAGTATCAGGTCGTGGCTTTACAGCGTTTCGCATAAAACCCAAAAGGGGTTAACTATACTCAGGGGGCAAATCTATTTTCAGTGCATTGGCAATATTCTTAACGACTACATTTGCGTTAAACGGCTTAACGATGAAACCACTTGCGCCTTTATCCACAGCTTCCTTGACTTTCTCTTGTGTAGCATTACCGCTAATCATCAATATTTTTGCGTTGGGCAAAGCTTTTCTGGCTGGCTCAATCAAATCCAGGCCGCTACCATCCGGCAACATAATGTCCAGGAACACGACATCCGCTTGATGACTTTTTATCGAAATGTCGGCATCCTTAACTGAAAAGGACTCGTGTACGACCTCTATCGAGAGTTCTGACAGAATCATTCGTAGTACCTGCCGGATAAAGCTATCATCGTCTACAATAAGCGCTTTCACTATATTCGTCCTAATCTTACTGCCCTAACTCTGTTATCGGTATCAATCCAAAAGATTTTATATTTGATGGAAATTGAAACAATTTGTGACAAAAAACTACCGGTTATTGCATGTTCTGCAAGAAAGCCAGGTCAGACTTTTCTGTCTTTCCAAGTTTCCAGACACCACGTTTTTTTGCATGCTTTATAGCAAGTTCAGCCATATTACCGCTATGGTTATGTTGAATAGTCAACACCATACCCGGCTTAATCAAATCTGGATCCTTTACTCTGGCAACATTACTCTGAAAAATTAGTGGCCATTTCAAGGCGTCGCCATAGACATCAAGTTTTGCAGCGATCTTCCATAATGAATCGCCTTTTTTTACCAGATACCGACTGGTTTTAGGCTCCGACTCAATTTCAATTTTAGTCTCCACGACTTCAATCGCTGGCTCGACGATTTCCTCAAGCTTTTTAATGGGGGCCTGTTCAGGCGGCTCGGCTGCAGCAATTGCTTGTTCAGGCTGTGTGGGCGTTGTAGCCTTCGTGCAGGCCATCAATATTACTCCAACCACAAGGATCGCGCAGATAAGCATCCTGTCAGACATCAGTCTTCTCCAGATTTCCGGTATCACCAATATAGCGGTTTACCACTTTCAAAATTTATCTCCAATAAAGCATGGCTTTTATTTTGACTACACTATCCAACCATTTCTGTTTGCCCAAACACGTCCGCTTCGATTAAATCCCATTTGCACAGTAAATTGGCGAGTCGATCAATATTAATTGGCTTAGACAAAATGTCGTCTGTTCCTGCCCTCATACAAGCTTCAGTATCTCGCTCGCTAAGTTGGGTACTTAGGAGCACAACAGGAGTTCCCAACGCACGTTCATCCTGATTTTCTTTTTTCGAACTAGACAGGCGTGCCTCGTAGCCTTTTACGCGCTGAACAAACTCAAGTACTGGCACGTCTGGCAACTGATAGTCCACCAGTAACAGACCATAGCTACGGGACTTAATCGCCTCAAACGCCTCTTTTTCGTTTTCAGCCAAATCTGCCACTACGCCAAGACGAGCCAACATACCTACAATCAACTTTTGATAAGTACGATTATTTTCGACAACCAATGCGACCGGCGTGTTTTCGTCCTGTTCGCGCAAACTATGTCTTGTTACAAGCTCATTGCTATATGAATCCGGCAACTCTCTACGCAGTTCCAGAAGTGCTTTTTTCAGATCGCTTCGATTAATTGGCTTTGTCAGATAGGCGCGGATACCTAAGTCCTTCGCAACCATGCTGTCACCGGGTATCCCATGCGACGTCAAGAGAAGCACTTGGATATTTTGTATGTTGACGTCTTCCCTCATATGTCTCACTAGTTCAAAAGCTTTGTCCGTAGCAGAGCTAATTGAAATATCGAGAATGAGAATGTCATATGGTCTATTACTTTGTTTCGATCGACTCAGAATGGAAAGTGCGCTTTCAAAATTGCCGCTCGTGTCACAACTCACACCCCAATTACTAAGAGCCGACGCAATACTCTTTCGATTGCTCGCATTTTCTCCAAGCATGAAGGCCGTTAGCCCATTTAACTTGCCTTTAGCCAAAACGTGTTCTATAGAATTTGCAACTTTCAAAGGCAGGGTTAGCCAGAATGTGCTTCCACCTAGCGAGTTTTCACGAAATCCAATCTTACCCCCCATCATCTCCACCAGTTGTTTGGTTATGCTAAGACCCAGACCAACGCCGGTGTTTTCTCCTTCGGGAATGATTTCTGTTTTTTCAAATTCGGTAAATACGGTGTGCGCTATCTCCGCGTCGATTCCTACACCGGTGTCGGTTACTTCTATTCTAACCGTTGCCTTGCCATCTTTGAGTTTTTCGAGCGTAACATTGACAGAGATGTCGCCGTGTTCAGTAAATTTCACGCCATTTCCGATTAGGTTAACCAGAATCTGGCGCAATCTTGTGGGATCACCAATTACTCTTTCTGGAACCTCTGCATTCACCAGACTTACAATATCCAGTCCTTTTTTGTATGCTTCTACCGAAAGAATTTCTGTTACATCTTTTATAGTTTGACGTATATTGAATTCGATTTTGTCGAGTTTGAGCTTTCCTTTTTTCAAAGCTGAGAAGTCAGTAATCTCGTTCAGTAGCTCTAGTATCCATTCACTGTAACGAGTCGCCAGATCAAGATACTCTTTCTGCTTGTTGTCCAGACGAGATATCCGCAACAATGACAACATTCCAAGAACATTATTCAGCGGGGTACGAATTTCGTGACTGATATTTGCCAAATCTTTCAGCCTTACACTTGCGTCATTTCCGGTATTCTTTCCACTACCACCTTTACGCATATTGACATCTGGGACTACCAGCGAACCTTTTCGCACATATCGTTTCCGCTTATTACGAAACACTATCAGAAAGATTGCTGCAACTAGGAATAGGGAGCCGGCCGGAATAAACTTATCCAGAACACGTTGCATAAGCAAATCATTTTCCATTTCCAGGAGAAACGAAAATTTGAATGCGTCACTGTTTAGATAGGCCCAAATAGCGCCATCCGACTCTAACACTGGCACATCTGTCGCTTCGTTCACAAAGCTAAGATAGACCTTCTTCGCCGTTTTTTCAGGACGACTTTCTTCGCGTACCTCGAATGCTTTTTGGAAAATAATATTGGCTTGTTCATCTATGACGTACACATGATTAAATTTGAAGCTTTCACCAAAAGAGGTAAAGTAGTCGGCAATCGCTGATATATCCAATCCAAGACTGATAACGCCAACGGAAAATCCGTCTGCCATCAGCGGAATGGTGAATTCAAAATTCGTTTTTTCGCCGTCAAATACCAACGTACCTACGGATTCAAAAGGCCGTTGTGCCATCCCGCGCTGAAAGAAGGCATCTTTCTCCACATTCATGAAATGTCTGGAGGGGCCATTTTCATCAACAACTATCCGTTCACGGCCGTACCGGTCGACCAGACGAACGCTTTTGACGAATTGTTTGCGCAATTTGAGGAATTGACGGAAATAGTCTTCCACATTACGTGCGTTACGCGTTACCTGGCTTCGAGGCACGGTACGCGCGGCAATGCGTATTGCGGATTCATGACGCGCCAGAAATTGCAGATCTGACTGCCACTCAACAACCTTGCGCTTAAAGCCATCCTCGGCAATCCGCATGGTTTGCGAGGTGCTGGCTTTAATATTCTCAATCACCACTTGCCGCATAAGCAGAAAAATACCTGCCAAAGAGACAACCAGGATCAATGTGAGTAATGCTAATCTTTTCAAGACGTTCCCAGGACACTGAATTTATAGTCGTGATACCTGGAATATATCGACAGCAAGCGACCTAAAATTCAGTGCCCATGGGAAATTTACTGATACATCCTGGCAAATTGCATAACGATGAAAAACAATAAGTTAGGATCTAGACGATAGAACTCGCGGGTTTCAAAGCCTGTCCAAGCTTAATGCCCGCCTGAATTCCAGGCTTATATAAGCCTTCTAAAGATCGCGCTGCGATGTTTGCAGGAGTCATCTTGATAATCCCGTTACGTATTGCTCTAACCATCCCGTTTTGCGCGTGTGCCAAGCGCCCAAAAGAGTAGGAACGCTCACGAAACAAGTTCACTCGCTTTGTTCGGCAGCGGGATATACCGTTAATCAATTGTCCTTTTCCACTAACACGATAGGATTCAACCAGGGCTGCAACATCTTCAAACGCCATTGCCGCGCCTTGCCCCATATTTGGTGTCATTGCGTGTGCAGCATCACCAATCAGAATGACATTTTGGCTCCCCCATTCCAAGGGTAAATCTCCGAGCGCATTAAAAAGTATTTTTTGTTCTGTTTGTACTGCATATTTCAAGAGATCTTCGGTGTGTAACGAAAAATTTGCAAATTCTTCAGGACGCAGTGGTAATTCCTGGCGAAGGGTAAAGTCAAATTGCGGATCGCTTTTCACTAAAAACATATACAGTAGATTATCAGCCAAAGGAATTAAACCGACTCTTTTTTCAACGCCCCACATTTCCAGCGCGTTTTGTTGCTTATATATGTTAGGCACGACTAAGCGCCAGCACACCTGGTCAGAATAACGGAATTGCTTAGTCGATTCCTTACCGAGGATAAAGTCACGTATTTGCGAATGTAGACCATCTGCTCCAAGAACGAGATCATAATCACATGTGAAACCATCTTTAAATGCGACTGTTACATAGTCGTTTTCTTGCGTTTCCAGCGATTGTATTTGAACGCCAAGCTTAAGCGTTACGCCAGCACAGGAATTCAACAAAACTTGGTGCAGTTTTCCTCGGTGAATCGACACGATTTCGCCCAATTTTGAACTCGCTGCGCCCAGTAGTATGCGACCTTTTTGATCGCGTAATTCCACACCGGGTAACACACAACCTGACGACCGAATAGCGTCTCCTAAACCCAGTGCATCGAGAATCGCCAACGCATTTGACTGGAGCATAATTCCCGCGCCATCGAGATTCCATTCCGTTCTTTTTTCAACAACAGTGACCTCAGCACCCATACGACTCAGCGCAATAGCGGATGTGAGCCCTGCAATACCGCCACCAACGATGAGTATGTTTGAACGCATAGAACCTCCAGTTCAAGAATTGATACAGTGAAAAAATATAATGTGTATATACGGCATAGATGTTGATTATAGACATGTCATGCACTCAGTCGTAAAGCCCCTATGCCGCAACTTAGAAATCATTCTACGTGAAAACCCACGAGGGATTAGCGAATATGAATTGATCTCCAAGTTGAAAGCGCAAGGTTTATTTTCCCATGAACCTGAAGTTGGTGGGCATCTCCAATTATTTCGCGTTCACTTTCTACTTTTTCATTGTCTTTACTTGCTAGACCAGGAGCTTACTTGTCAAAAAAAGGGCCGACTGGAAATCAGCGTTCTGAAAATTCGACTAGATGACACGATGGCACAGTCTACCGATTTGGGATTTCACGATCCGTTGCGGGATTACTATCTCGACATTTCCAATCTACACGATACGAGTGCAGAGGAGGTCGAGTCTCTATTAGGTAAATTCTGGGATACATTCTCGCGCCTGGAAGGCAGACAAGCGGCGCTCGAAGTCCTCGGCCTGGTTGACCCTGTAGACAACGTGGAGATTACTGAATGTTATCGCCGTCTAGCAGCCACCCATCATCCAGATCGTGGTGGCAACAAAAGTCGACTACAAGAAATCAATTTTGCCTATCGACAACTCATTCAAAAAAGCACGTCCTCGTAACCACCTTCAGGCCAAGAATCTTTCAGGGTTCCACAGCGCCAGTCGCAAGTTGCTGAAATTAACCGGCAAAACATTCCCCAATCCTTCCAATATTTAGCCAGCAAGAAACAACTACTTAAATAGAAATCTTAACTTCTGTTTTCACAACAGAACCGGCAATTAAACCTCGCCGCTGAGAATAGAAATCTTGCTGGTTGACCATGCAATAAGTCTAGATAAAGGAGGGCCATTTAAGGTTACAAGCGCAATTATTCGGACAATTGGCTAGAAGCAGTCTGATTTTGACATCTGGACATAAAATTCACCTCTATTTCAAGAAGGCGAACATAAAATTCTAGTGTTTTAGTGCGGTTTGGTTGACAGAGCTGGTCATATAGACAAGACTCAATATAAGACAAAATAAAAATCACAATAAATCAATAACAAGAGACGTGGGGAATATAATGGGAAATTCACAAACTACGGCTGCAATCGGCGGCTACATCTGACGAGCCCGATAAAATTTATAACAGGGCCGGAAACGAAATAACACTTTCAAAATACTTTTCGATTCCCAAAGCCCCAGATCAACAATCAGGCAAAAGTCGTCAGGTGTGTCTATGGTGGGAGCGCAATTCAAGGATATAACAATCCTTCGAAGCAAGGTGTTTTTAGCGCAACTTGTTCTCGTTGGCGCTGTGCTATTGGCCTCATCATTTGCCCACGCCAATACCACCTCTTACGTAAATACAAATAATTTGCCTCTCAGTCACGGCGTATTCAACTATGCTTGCGAAAGCTGTCACCAGGCAGATGACTCCCCCATACTAAACATCCAGCATGAGCAATTTCAAAAAACATGTCACGAGTGTCACAATACTTTCGTTGCAACAGGTCCGTCACCGCAACACATACCTGTTACAAGTAGCTGTGAGAACTGCCATCAAACAGATCGCTGGGAGATTAGCTATTTCGCACACAATGTAGACGAGGTTGGATGCAATAACTGTCACAATGGCCGGATTGCAATGGCGCCTGGGATAGAACACACCGGTCACGGACAATGCGACGAATGTCATAGCACCGATGACTGGTCTGTTACCCTTGCCCAACTAGCGCCTAAGGGACGCACGACATCGATCGGCATGCTCGCCGTCGGCCAAGGTCCAAATCATATACCTTCTAGTACGAACTGCCCGGCTTGTCATACGACAACAGCATGGGTACCTGTTTTTACAGTAGATCATGCAGAAGTTATTGGCACATGTCAGTCCTGCCACAATGGCTCCACCGCACCGGGGAAAACCACCAATCACGCAGCCACCACCGACGATTGCGGCGCATGTCATACAACTCAGGGGTGGCGCATTGGTGTAGTAATGGATCATACACAGGCATTAGGCGAATGCGCTGCTTGTCACAATGGGCGAAGCGCCTCCGGCAAGTCGACATTACACATTCCTGTTTCCGATAATTGTGGTGCATGCCACAGCATAACGGCCTGGTCACCGGTCTTGATAGTTGATCATGCCGAAGTCATTGGTGATTGTGTTTCATGCCACAATGACCGTCGTGCAATGGGCAAACCTGCCGGACACATACAAAGCACAAGGGTCTGCAGCGCATGTCACACAACCGGATCTTGGCTAGAGATACTGGCGGTAGATCATAATGAAGTCATAGGAACATGTAACAGCTGCCATAATAGACCCGCCGGCCATATAGCAACAACGAATGAATGTGGCGCGTGTCATAGCACCACTGGCTGGCTGAACGTCGTCGCCGTTGCTCACACCGAAGTCCTTGGAGGATGTTTCGACTGCCATAACGGCAATATTGCTGCTGCAAAATCCACGAGCCACGTTAACACCAGCAACTTCTGTGGAAACTGCCATTCCACTGCAGCCTGGGTACCGGTACTTGCCGTCGATCATAACCAAACCACTGGCGCATGTATCAGCTGTCATGATGGTTTCAGTGCAACCGGAAAGAGACGTATACATATTGCCAGTAGTGATCGTTGCGAAAGCTGTCATAGTACTAGCAGTTGGACGCCAGCGACGGTAGTAGATCACCAGGAAGTGATGGGGAGCTGCAGAAGTTGCCACAATAACAGTGTTGCTCCAGGCAAATCAGCACGCCACATCGCAACTTCAGATGTTTGTGATGCCTGCCACACGACTACTAGCTGGTTCCCAGTTGTACTCGTCGATCATAACGAAGTTGTTGGATTCTGTAGCGACTGTCACCGTCGCCCTGCAGGTCACATACGCACAACCGATTTCTGTGAATCTTGTCATGACAGCAATGGCTGGGTTCCTGTATTTACCGTAGATCATAACGAAGTATTAGGGCAATGCAGCAATTGCCACACCTTGCCAGCAGCGCATGGTGTAACCACCAATCTTTGTAGCGCATGTCATACCAACACCGTGAGTTGGGCTCCTGTGCTAGCCGTAGATCACACTCAGGTAATCCAGTGCGCATTCTGCCACCCACTACCAGCGGGACATGACCCAGTAACACAAGACTGTAGTGCGTGTCATACGCCCGGTGCTTGGTAAGAAACTTTTTAGCGTTCTTTGTAAGCGCGTCTACTTGATCAAAGGAAGCGAATTCCGGCATGCAAGTCGTTCTTTGCCTACCGATCAAGGTGCGCTAAAGCCGCTGACTTTCGTCCAAAGTTAAAACTGGCGAAAAGTGGGTCACGGCATGGCATGCATGACATAGTTCAGTCGTTTGAATATGTGAATCCGGTTTTCCGGGGACGAAATTCCCACTGTGGCAAACGGAACAATCGTTGGCGTATTGAGTGTGATCTATGAATACCGATAGCCAATCCAGCTTGGAATGACACCGTTCACATAGATCACTGGTTCCATTGTGGACGGTATTTTCCAGATAATGATTTGTGTCTATGTGACAATCGAAACACAAGGTATCGTAAGTTGTTTCGTGCGCGCTTGACCCATACAGGCTTGTCCAGTCTGTTTTCACATGACAAAACTGACAGTCCTTTTCCGTTGGCACATGACCATGTACCGCTAAATAGTCATGACAATTCCGACACGTTCCTAGCGCCTTTGTATGCTCAAGACGCAACGAGGTTTTCCAACTAAATTTCGTATGACACGCCTGGCAGCGACTCGATGTTACAGGATGCCTGGCAAAGATTTTCTGCGGAAATTTTCCGTGGCACTTTGCACACCCGCTGACAACACCATCATGCTTGTAGCGTTGTGCGGCCTGGTCCATAACCAGTGAATATACTGAACCGGGAAGTTGGCTACCCATATACCAGAAACGCGCACTATGACATCGCCCACAGTCAGAGTAGGTAAACTGTTCGGATGGATGCGCTTCATCACCTACCCCATTTGTACCATTATGACAATCGGCACAAAATAATCCGCCATGTTTGGTTGTTACCACTACCGTGTCAGAATGCGACAGTCCCAAGGTGTCCCTAACCACAAGCTGCACAACATAGTCGCCACGGATATCCACGCTCAGTTGCGATTTTGAACTTTGGCCGTTCATAACATGGGCCTGGCTTGTCGGCGGTTTAGCAATGAGCTCCCACTTGTAAAATAGGCCATCATTATTCGGATCGTAAGAGGCGCTTCCGTCCAGGGCATATACACCCGGATTATGTATTAGGATATCTTTCCCTGCCTCCGCCACCGGGGGCAAATTGACTGTTGGCTGCGGGTTAGGTGAGGCTTGGTCGGAAACGTCGATGACAATAATTGCCGGTTCACTTGTTTCGAATCCGTCGGTTACCAAAAGATGTAAAACATAAACGCCTGTCGCGTCCAATCGTAATTCAGTCTTTACTGCCAATTGATTAGCAATGTCACTTTGGCTTCCGTCGGGCTTGGAGATTATCTGCCAGTGAAAAGTCAACTCGTGTCCATCACCATCTGAAGAACGACTGCCATCCAGGGAAACACTGCGCCCTACCTCCGGTATACCGAAGAAAACCGGCTTCGCAAACGGCCGTTGATTCAGCGCTGTAACGATGACTTGATCGGGCGCACTATTTAGTTGTCCATCATTCACATGAAGCTGAAAAATAAAAAGACCAGGACGGTCTGGGACAAATTCAAACCCTTGTTGATCGGCTTCGATCAAGATTAAGTTAGAACCCGATGGTTTACGAACTATCTCCCAATGATAAGTAAGACGTGCGCCCTCCAGATCGCTAGAGCCAGCGCCATTTAGTGCAATACGGGTCCCAACGATTATTTCCCTGTCAGCACCCGCATCAGCAACAGGCGTCGCATTGGCTTTTTCCACATCTGCCACTCTCGGCAAACCCGGTTCCTCACAAGCCCAACCACACAACGCAAAGACTGCTACACAACAGAACGGCCAAAACCTGCGCGTATATCGCACATCCTTTCCCCACTGAAATATCAAACATGACTTGTTTTTTTATTTACAGCATAGGGAATATCTAACGACTGATCAAACTTAAACCGGATTCTTTCTGGCAGACATCAACGCATCAAATCCTCCGCCATTATGTACATTGCTGAAACCGGCAGCGCGCAAAATACTTTGCGCTTTACCTGAACGACTTCCACTACGGCAATACACAACTATTGGCCGATTCTTATCGGCACCAAATTCACTCAAGCGTTGACTCAATTGATTGACCGGTATCAGTTTGGCACCCGGCACGTGGCCAGACCTGAATTCGCCAGGTGTCCGAACATCCACCAGCAAGGCGCCTTCGTTAATCATTTGCCAAGCCTTTAGTTGGCTCTCATTACTACAAGCGCTGAGAAGACTAAAGCCTAACAGCATGACAACAAATGTAACTACCTGTTTTTTCATTCAATACCTCCAGATAAAACAAAGACACTGTATTAGCATAATCTAATATAGACTGGGTATCGGCCGGCTTCTGGGAAATTCAATAGGAAGATTCTTAACAAATAGACATGTCGGGAAAAAACAAGCGTAACTTCAACTTTTCCTTCTAATTCGCGTAAAATGACGGCCTCTATTGATTGACACACCAGAGGACTTCAGCACATGCAAACATTGGTTGGCATCATCATGGGTTCGACCTCAGACTGGGAGACCATGCAACATGCGGCACAAGTGCTGGAACAGCTCGGTGTTCCACATGAGGTAAAGGTCGTTTCAGCCCACCGTACACCGGATTTGCTTTTCCAATATGCGAGTGAAGCAGAGCAAAGAGGGTTAGAGATCATAATTGCCGGCGCCGGTGGCGCAGCCCATCTTCCCGGCATGGTTGCCTCCAAGACGGCACTCCCTGTACTCGGCGTCCCTGTACAGTCCAAAGCCCTCAATGGCATGGACTCTTTGCTGTCGATAGTACAAATGCCTGCGGGCATCCCTGTTGGCACTCTCGCCATCGGCAATGCTGGGGCTACTAATGCCGCGCTTTTGGCAGCAAGTATGCTAGGAAACCACTATCCCGCGATCCGCCAGGCAGTAAATGATTTTCGCAACGCACAAACACAAAAAGTTCTGTCGGTGCCAGATCCGCGGGACATGCCATGAAACTCGGGATACTCGGTGCTGGTCAGTTAGCTAGAATGATGGCCCTCGCTGCCTATCCTCTAAACATCAAATGCCGATTTCTGGACCCTTCCGCTGACGCCTGCGCTGCACCTCTTGGGACCTTAGTCCAGGCGGCATATAACGATGAGTCGGGCTTACAACAGCTCGCGCAGGAGCAGGACTGCGTCACTTTCGAATTTGAAAACGTACCTGCAGATGCCCTGCAATCACTGGCAAACCAAGTTCCCGTATATCCGCCTCCACGTGCGCTTCTGGTGTCGCAAGACAGGCTCACGGAGAAGTCATTATTTCAATCGTTGGGAATAGGGACCGCGCCTTTTGTAGAGATCAATTCTGTTGAAGATTTACGCGAAGGCGTAAAACAACTCGGGCTGCCATGTATATTGAAGACTCGCAGACTGGGCTATGATGGCAAGGGCCAGGCAGTGATACGAGACATCTCGAAACTGGATTCCGCATGGGAACAGGTTGGTCGAGTACCGTGCACCTTAGAAGGTTTTGTCACTTTTAGTCGCGAAGTATCGATTATTTCCGTGCGCAGCCGCAGTGGCGAGATACGCTTTTATCCTTTGGTAGAGAACGTACATCACAATGGCATACTTTACCTGTCCACTGTGTTGATTTCTGATCCCATACAGGCTCAAGCTGAGGGTATGGTACGTAAGCTACTTAATGAATTAGATTATGTAGGTGTGCTGGTGTTGGAATTATTCCAGGTCGGTGATGAGCTGCTGGCAAATGAGTTTGCGCCGAGAGTGCATAATTCGGGTCATTGGACTATTGAAGGTGCGCAAACCTCGCAGTTCGAAAACCACATCCGTGCTGTCTGTGGTCTGCCATTGGGCAGCACGGAATCGCGTTGTTCCGCCGCCATGGTCAATATAGTGGGTGCATTACCAGACACCGAAGCGATTCTGGAAGTTTCAGGGGCAAGCCTCCACTTGTACGATAAACAACCGAGAAGCGGCCGAAAAATCGGGCATATTACCATCTGTGCGTCTGGCCCAGATCTGCTCGCAGAACGGATCAAGAGTATTACCTCTCTCGTTCCGAAGAATTAGAAAAACAGGTGTCTCGCCCACACGACGCCGAACAGTAACCAAACCTTAAAAGAACAGCTGTATACTGCGTAACTACTTGAAAATAATATTATTAGCAAGAAGGGCCTCAGGTTTGCAAATAGGCCTGGGCAATAATGAGGGGAGATTAAAATGAAATCCGGAATAGAGAAACTCGATTCAGTAACAACGAATGAAGGAACATTAAGTAGCTCAAGGCGTGCGCAGCTAGAAAATTACATGTACGGGCTCTATTTGACCGACGATTTTCCAAAGCATGCGGGTAACGACGTCGAGCAATCGAAAAATGGTTTGGCCCTGCCAGAAACCTGCTCGCCAACTTTGCTAGCAGCCATCAGTTTATTCTTGGTCGTCGACGCCATACTAAGTGTTGTCTTGCTAAACATGGGAAACACCCAACACCTGTCCTTACTACAGATACTTGCCAAGGCCGATTTCGCATTTTTCTTTATGATAAAGAGTGTAGTTACTGCCGGTTTTATCGGTGTAGTGGCGATCTACAGACACTATACCTCGCTTGCGAAGATTACCGGGAGACGTCTGCTTTCTCTTGCCTTTCTCGCTTATTCGCTTTTACTAATCTATGAACTTAGACTGGTCTGGTAACCAGGCTATGGTTTCAGCGAATTCGCGTTTTTCTCCGACGAAGGCCTGAAAGTAATCTCGATATCGCTGAAGTTTTGAGTGTACAAGGGCTCATCTGCTGGAATAGGAAATGGCTGAGCACGATAGATTGAGTGATTGATGCTCATATTGTATGCGTGACTTGGGCTAGATTCTAAAAATTCACTTTTTAGTACATTCCCCTTTTGATCGAGATATATCTTAACGCGCGCAAATGCCATATCTGGCGGCGTGTCTCTCGGATAAAACCAGTAGCGCTCAATGTGCTGGCGAATTTCACGTTCAAAACATTGTATCCTTGCCTGACTGGTCGACATTGCGTTACATAATTCGCGTATTTGTGCGTTGTACTTATCTACTGAATCAACACCAGGCATCTCATCCATATCACCTTCACAAGTCAACGCCAGTATCGCGAACCAAGTAAATATTGCCAACCTGAGCATAATCGAAATGATGTTATTAAACATTGACCTTGAAAAGTGGAATACCATTTTAGGTGCCTGAAAAAAGTCTTATGGGTAAAAATGATTTTTAAAATGTAATATTTTGTAAGATGTTTTTACCACATTAACAACAATTTCAAGAAAATAGAAATGTCGCGCTCAAACAACGGCTTAACAATACCATATCATTCAAGAAGTCTTTGCCAAGCATTTAATTAAAAACAGCTTTCTGCCGAACTTTACTGAACATCAAAAAACAAGCTTCTATGGAGCGCTGTATGAAGATCAGCAAGAAACTAGGCATATCAAATTCAATACTTATTGTCATGCTGTTTATCAGCAGCGCTAACGGTTATATAGCAACATCATCCTTGTCTCACAAACTTGATTTCCTAATTGAAAATGCCTGGTCAGCTGCAGACGGAGCCATGGAAGGCGTAATCTCCATACAGGAGGAAATTATCGTACTTCGCGACTTGTTATCGCGTGGTGGCAACATTAATAAACTGGAGGCAATCACCTCAAATGCAAAGGATGCTTTTGCAAGAATGATTTCATCCGGACTTTTTAATAAGACTCAGATTGATGGACTAAACGAACAACTTGCAATATATACAAAACATAGAGATAAGATCGTCAATGACTTTCGTCGTGATGCGTTGACAGACGAAAATTATCAACGTTACTTAAAAACAGCTGACTCACTCTTAGCTTTCTTGAGCGAATTGGAGGAAATCGGCGATTCCAAGGTAGAAGGTCAAGTCGATGAAATCAACTCTATTGAAACCCGCTCTTCCTATTCAATTACCGTTGTTATACTTCTCGGTATAGCAACGGCGGTATTGAGTTGGTGGTTTTCAGTAAAGACTATTGCACAACCGATTCAAAACCTATCACTTAAACTCCAGGATATCTCTGAAGGAAGCGGAGACCTCACTACGCGACTAAAAGTCAGTGGTAAAGATGAGGTCGCAATTGCTTCTTCAGCGTTCAACAAGTTCGTTGAGAAACTTCAGGCAATGGTCACACAACTACGTGATAGCGTTGAACAGATCGATGAACGATCTCATTCCTTTCGCGGAATCACTAATGACTTACGTGGAAATGTTGTACAACAGACAAGCGAAACACATCAAGTTGCTACAGCAATAAATGAAATGGCGGCCAGCGTTCAGGAGGTTGCTCAAAACGCGGCCGGCGCCTCTCGCGCGGCAGACGAAGCCGATAAAATGATAGAGCAGGGCAACAGTGTCGTGAAAGCCGCAGCAAGCGCTGTGAAATCGCTGGCACAGGAGGTGGAACGATCTGCTAATGTATTAGGGCACCTGGATGAACAAAGCCAAGCCATAGAATCCGTGCTCGACGTCATAAAGGCCATCGCAGAACAAACGAATCTACTTGCATTAAATGCCGCTATTGAAGCCGCTCGTGCCGGTGAACAGGGAAGAGGATTCGCGGTGGTTGCCGATGAAGTCCGCACTCTGGCCAGTCGCACACAAGAGTCAACAAATGAAATACAGACAATGATAGGCGCCCTGCAAGAGGCTTCTAAACAAGCGGTGCACGCTATGGAAGGAGGACGCTCCCAGGCAGAACAAGCGGTTGATGAAACCGACAGAGCGGCATCTTCACTTTCTGCGATTAGACAAGGGATTACGCGTATCGTAGACAGAAATGCTCAAATTGCCAGCGCAGCAGAACAACAAAGCTCTGTGGCAGAGGAAGTCAACAGAAATATCGACAGCATCAACAACCTCGCATCAGAGTCAAACTCTTACGCAGACAAGACTTCAAATGCAAGCCAGGAATTGAGCCAACTGGCTAGCGAGATGCGCGACGTAGTCAGTCAGTTTAAGATTTAGAGGTCACACTAAAACGTAGTACCCTTGTCGATTCTTCTTCGTTGAGACTTGAGTTGACTTCTCTTACCCTTTTCATCCAGCCGGCGCTGCTTAGTTGCTTTGCCAACTTTCGTTGGGATACGTTTCTTCTGTGTTCTTAGCGCTTTCGAAATGATATCGCGTAAACGCATTAGCGCATCTTCTTTGTTCTTTTCCTGACTTCTGTAGTTTTGTGCTTTGAGAATAATAATGCCTTCTTGTGAGATACGACTGTCGTTCATGCAGAGCAGCCGTTTCTTCACCAGATCGGGCAATGTTGATTGACGAATGTCAAAGAATAAATGAATCGCAGAGGAGACTTTATTGACATTTTGCCCACCTGAACCTTGTGCACGTACGGCACTAAGCCGTATCTCACTTTCCGGCACAAAAATATTGGCAGATACATATATACCTGCGCTCATCAAACTCCGGCCGTACGCAACAATAATTTCAAAAACGCCTTGCAGGAGTCGAGTGAAGCTGACTCCTCCATGGTATGGTATCCTGTGGTGGGAATCTGTAAGGTCGTACCGTGAACGAACTCTTTAGAAGCAGCAGTGATACGTCCCATTTCTGTGCTACCGAGTGAACGTGGACTTTGCCCCTGAGCAATCAGCTGTTTATTTATCTCATCCAAATATTTGTCTTTATAGGCATAACTTATATTTTCTTCTTCGCAAAGACGCTGTAACTTTAAAGTGGTTTCTTGATTAAATACAGCGTTCGCATCCCGGGTACGCAACACCACCTGTTGTTTATCCGCTGCCTCAACGTCGTTATAAGGACTGGTGTCGACGACAATGAGTTGATTTGTAGAGCTGCCAAAACGCCGAAACCATTCAAGCAAATAACGCCAGCTTTTACCCGCCTCCTCTTGCGCGGTAAAAAATGCCGTTCCTTGGTAACCAAGATCAAACAAATGAACCAGCATTGCGGTCGTTAAAACGTTATCCAACTGCCCATAAAAACGACCATCTCGCATACTAAGCCTGTCAGAAAATGCGACTGGTGTGCCTGCAACCAGATGCTCCAAACCCTTTACTTCGAATATCAAGTTATTTCGAAAATTACAGACATATGACCGTACGATACTGCCTGCGCCGCGATATGCTCCCGACCAAGGTTCATAAGCCATTACCGGAACTGCAGGAAATCGATCAGCCACTTTGGCCATTAGTTCTTCAGATACCGAATTTCCGAGCAAGTCAGAGCGACTACCGGCAACAAATGCGGCATATTGAAATTCGTTCGGTCCGGTACAAATCAACCCATGTCGATCAATATGTGCCGAAAACATTGACGAATCAGGCGCGTTGCCTTGTGCCACCAACAGGCCTTCGTACCAGGTAACTTTGGCATTTCGTTCTTCGAGCATGCGCTGTAGCACACGAAAGAAAGAGTGTTCCGCACCCACTACGCATGGATGGCGAATCAATTCTTTAAGGATGTCTACAAACATGTCCAATTTTAATTCTGACATACAATACCTTATCAATTAGCGGCGGCGACCACCCAATAGCGAACCAAGTAGACCACGAGCCAATTGCCTACCCAGTTGAGACCCAATCGAACGCATGGCGCTTCGGGCCATAGTCCCCAATAATTCTTCGGCCTGTGAAGTTTCACCTTTTACCGGTTTCTTTTGCTTATACGGCTCAGAGTTTTCTAGTGCAAATTGTTTTTTGCCACGCTCTGCCAATATTTCGTGAGCGGATATCCGGTCAATCTGTGTGTCGTATTTGCCACGTAGCGGCGAACGCGTCAGATGCTCTGTTCTTTCCGCCCCGCTCAAGGGACCAATACGTGATTTGGGAGGATGTATAAGCAAACGTTCGACAGGCGTCGGCTGGCCCAAATCATCCAATACAGACACCAACGCTTCCCCAACTCCCAAAGTGGTTATCACCGCTTCGGTATTCATGGAAGAATTAGGCCGTAAGGTTTGGGCGGCGGCTCTTACGGCTTGTTGGTCACGTGGCGTAAAAGCACGTAATGCATGCTGAATACGGTTTCCTAGTTGACCCGCGATATTAGCCGGAATATCCGCTGGAGACTGGGTAATAAAATATATACCCACGCCTTTAGAACGTATTAGGCGAACAACCTGCTCCACTTGTTCAAGCAAGACCTGCGGGGCATTCTTAAATAGAAGGTGCGCCTCATCAAAAAATATCGCCAGGCAAGGTTTGTCCTGGTCACCACGTTCAGGTAGCTGTTCAAACAACTCCGCCAGTAACCACAATAGAAAACTCGCGTATAACCGAGGTCTTGGTAGTAGCGGCGTAGCGTCCAGCATACTGATTACGCCATTGCCAGAGAAATCGACCTGCATAAAATCTTTTAGCTGTAGTGCCGGTTCACCAAAAAACCTATCGGCACCCTGCTGCTCTAGTACCAGTAGGCCTCGTTGTATTGCTGCAATGCTGGCACTGGAAATATTTCCATAAAGACTCTTTAGATCACGCGCATTGTCACCCACCCACGATAACATGCTGCGGAGATCCTTCAGATCCAGTAACAGCAAACCCTCATCATCGGCTATTTTGAAACAGGCGTATAACACAGCTGTTTGAGTGTCATTCAGTTCCAAGAGGTTGGCTAGCAGCAAAGGACCCAGTTCCGAGATAGTCGTACGAACAGGATGTCCTGATTCTCCCATCAAGTCCCACAACACAACTGGCCAGGCCTGATTAGCGTACTCACTAAGCTTCAACTGTTCGAGCCGCTGTTTAATACGCTCGCTGACCGAACCTGGACGCGCCAAACCAGACAAATCACCTTTGATATCGGTAACAAATACCGGCACGCCGTTTGAGCTAAACCCCTCGACCAGGGTTTGTAAGGTAACCGTTTTACCCGTACCAGTTGCGCCCGTTATGAGTCCGTGACGATTGGCCATAGACAGACGCAGCCCTGATTCCGGATGTCTTTCCCCTGCAAAATAAAGCTTTTCACTCATTGTTGTATACACCCCAAATATGGCGAGAATCTATAGCCACAATGTCGCGGAATATAGTGCCTTCCCCCCCTCAATAACAAGTTTTTTCGATTTTGAAGAGGGTACGCCAGTAAAACAATAGGCAAGTTGTTTGCGGCTCCAATCACTCTAAGGACGCCTTCAATAACAATTACTAAGCATGTTGTTTTTACAGCACTTATTCAAGATTTCACCGGAAATTCCGACACATATATACCTGGGTGACAATTCACTTTATACGCGCCAGTTATATAGATTCTGCACAATGTCTGAAAGCAACCTGCTAACTCAAAGTTACTATTACTTATTGGTATTTCTTTCGATAGTTATTGCCTTTGTCACTGCATTCACCTGTTTTTTGATGGTGCACAACTTTAACCCCCGGAATAAAATCTGGCATATCATTGGTGGCACTGTGCTGGCTCTTGGCATATGGGCAACACACTATCTTGTTGTTGCCGCGCTTATCCTGCCAAATCCCATAAATTTTGAGCTCAATACCGTCTACTCGTCAGTGGTAGCTGTCGTTTTTGGTAGCGTCGCCTCATTCCTATACGCATTGTCAACCGGTGCAGAGATTTCAAGAACAGGTTATGCAGGTATTTCTCTGGGTACAGGCGTAGCACTTTCTCACTATCTGTTACTCGAAGCCATGACCATCGAAGTACCCGTTGAATACGACCCGATTTGGCTGGCGATATCATTTTTCACCTCGGCATTCGCTGCGACATTTATTCTTAGCAAAAGTCGATCTGTTGTATTCGACCAATTTTCGCTGTCTGGGGACCAACTTCTTAAAGCATCTCTCGCCGTAACAGCCGGTATTGTCATCGTTCATTTTAGCGGTATGGGGGCGGTGGAAATCGCCGCACCGATCAAAAGCGGTACAAGCGAAAATTTGGCACACACTGCCACAACCGAGATGGATGATGCATCAAATACCATCTTTGGTGTTGTGGTTATGGTTCTGATGATTGTAATTGCGCTGCTATTACTGTACGCACTCAAAGCCAAAAACATAGCCACGAACGAACAAGAAGAAGAACAAGAAGCGCTCGAAAACATAGCTGCAAGCGTACCTACAGACAACGATTCCGACACAGAGGACAGTGACAACACAGAAACCCCTCAGTTAACGCAACTCAACAAGATGTCATCGAATCTAAAAAGGGCTCAGGAAGGTTTTTTTGAAAATGGTGAAACAGACAAATTTTACGAATCTGTAGTGGATAATGTTATCAAGGCGACCGACGCAGAATTTGGAACCATGGTATTTGTCGATAAAAATGGAAAGATAAAACGAATGGTTAGCCAGGGAAGCAACCAGAAATCAGCTGATTTAACCGGCCAAATCCTGGCCAACAATAAAATTCTTGATTTGGACAATGAATTCGCATCCAGGCACACTGACATCATAGACGACCCAGCCTTCTCTAAACTGAGAAAGATGTTTCCTGAAATGCACGATGTGATGATACAGGCGGTAAAGAATGAAAACGGTTTGCGCAGCTTTATCATCTTGGGAAAAGGAAAAAAGAAGACAGGAGAATTTTCACAAAGTGATGCCGCGCTAACAACACATTACGCAAATGATGTTCTGCAATCGCTATACAATATGCACCTCATGAGTAAGCTCAAGGAAAACACTAAAGAATTGCAGAAAGAGAAGCAGACCAGAAAGAAACTGGACAATGATTTGGTAAAAGCCAAACAGAAAATATCTAGAATCGAAAGAGAAAACCTCGCCAGCCAACTTGCGACAGGCGTTGCAAACAACATATCAACGCCAGCGAAAATTCTAGACAAAAACATGAAGAACCTGCACGCCAAATTCAACAGTCTACTCAACACGCTAGAGACAGAGCAGGATGGAGCCAATGCGGTTGATGGAAAAAAGGTCAGAGAGATGGGGGCAGATATTCTTAAACTTGTACAAGAATCCAATACCAAGTCCTCTGCCATCAGTAGCTCTCTTGAGACTCTCAAAAACTATACACAAAACGTTGAGGCCCCATGGGAACAGGCTGATATTAACCTCATATTTGATGAGTCTCTTGAGGAATGCTCAGATGAAATTTCGAGCAAAATAAAAATTCGTAAGAAATACGGAAAACTATCACCAATTGAATGCCTACCAACCGACATGCGACAACTCGTCAACAATTTACTACTCAACGCCGCCCAATCCATTGAAAGAAACGGCATGATAGAGATCAGCAGTGGCGAAGAACAAAAGCAGATTTGGATAAAGATTATGGATACCGGCAAAGGAATACGAAAAGAAGATATCGATAAGATTTTCGATCCATTCTATTCTACGAAATTGGACAGCAAAGGTACCGGATTGGGGCTGTCACAAGCGTACGACATAGTACAAAGACATCGCGGCACTATGGACATAGAGAGCCAGGTTGGAATTGGCACCGCCGTTGTCATTAAACTACCCATACTACAACGAGAACAAGCGCTCGCCAGTTAATTAGAGTTGCGCGTCAGAATAACCTGTTTTTATTTTACGTCGGTATGTTTCAACAAGCTCGTCTGCCACTCCATGTGAGACCTCATAAATTTCGTTAAACTTGTCGATTTGTTTGAGAGCGACAGGGTCATTGCTTTTAGCTACATTGTCTAGAAACGCCTTGCCTAATTCCAGATCTTTTTCCACGCCTAGTCCAAACATATACATAATGCCAAGGTTTGCCTGTGCTGGCATTGAACCATTTTGAGCAGCCTGCTTGGACCAGTAATAGGCCAAGTCATAGTCAATATCTACGCCCGTTCCGTTAAGGTAGTAGGTGCCAATATCAGTTTGAAATTCCTGAATACCTAGAGATGCCAATTCCTCGCACCAATACGCGGTTTCCGTCGACTCACTTTTCGCCAGATATGCATTATGTAGCTCCCATTGTGCGCGAAATTCTCCCTCATACGCGGCATTTAACAACCAGGCTTCGCTCATTTTTTCATTTTTTTCCACTACCACACCATCACGATAGGAAAACCCTATTATCATGTAAGCGATAGCCATACCTTCCGACGCCGCACTTTGCGCCCAAAATAGTGCCGCATCTAAATCTTTTTCCACACCCAGTCCATCGTAGTACATACGCGCCAAATGCGCTTGTGCGATTGCGACATCTTGTTTTGCAGCTGATGTAAGTAGCTTAAGGGCACGCGCATAATCTTTTTCGACGCCAAGTCCCGTCAAGTACATAATACCCAGACCTGTTTTACCGGCGGAGTCGTCAGCAGAAGCGGCCTTTTCATACCAGTAGGCTGCTTTTAAAAAATCCTGTTTTACACCAAGACCTTCACGATAAAGCATAGCGAGAGAGGTTTGTGCTTCAATCTGCCCTTGCACAGCAGCCTTAGTGAACCAGTGAAAAGCCTGCTCAAGATTTTCCTCGGTGCCCAGACCGTGAAAATAGATATAAGCGAGATTTGTCTGCGCGACGCTATAACCCTGGTCGGCAGATTGGTTCAGCCAGTAATAGGCTTGCTTGTAACTTTGCTCAACACCGTCACCATTCATGTAGGCAGTACCTAATGCGCCTTGTGCCTGAGCACTACCTTCATCTGCTGCCCTACGCGTCCAATACAATCCTTTCGAAACATCGGCGAGTGGATTACTTTTTACAAGATACAGACCGCCAAGTTCACTTTGTGCGGTTACGTCGCCGTCAAGTGCCAAAGGCTCAAACCAATCAATAGCCCTACCATAGTCAATATCAACCTCCTCGCCCTTAAGAAAAATATAACCTAAGGTCAGTTTCGCCTCTGTATTTCCTTTCGCCGCCACTTGTTCAAACAGCGCTATCGCTTTTTGCGGGTCTTTTTCGACCCCTAAACCTTTTAGATAAAGACCGGCAAGACGCACCACACTATCAGTTAAGCCCTGACTCGCCGATTGTTCATACCAGTAGGCGGCTAGCGAATAATTCTGTTCGATCTCAATACCTCTTTCATAGTATAGGCCCAGATCGTACTGATACTCTTTGTCTCCCAGTTCAGCCAACGATTTAACAAAATCCACGGATCTTTTCGTCGATAGGTTTTTCTGAGTTATTGGCGGGTTAGAGATTTGTGCAGGAGGCAGAATGGTACATGCAACGAAGGAAAGCGGTATCAGCATTGTAGTTATCAATTTCATTTTTACATATACCTTGGTATGCCCTTGCCAAGCGGGCGGTTCAACGAATTTTAGATTATGTCTTCTCAGACAAATGTATGGGCGAGAAGCACGTTTGATAAATACAGGAATGAAGTGAACAAACTCTTAACACGCGGGATTTGGGGTGATTTCGGGCTGCATTGTAGACCTGATTACTCTCATCACGGTGATGAGGGGCTCTGTCAGGCCTCAATAAAAGCCTGACAAGGCAAAAATAATTAATCTACTCGCACTCTGGCCACACCTTGAGCGCTATCCCCACCAACTCCCTTAACTTCTACCACAAAGGCATCAAAAACCCCACCAGACAATCACGTATGGGGTGTATAGGAGACCAGATTACCACTCAGCAACAACTCACCAACGAGAGCTGACAGCCCAAATGGTAATAAAGATAGTCATTAGAAGTTAAAGGCGACGCCCCAGTAGACTTTGTTGTCCAGGACACTCCGTGAGGTCTTTCCATCCAGCAGCAAGCTGAATTGAAATTTGTCCAACTGTCCACGTATACCTATACCGTATTCTTTTCCGTCGGTATCCAGTTGCATAAGCAGATATTTCGAAAATTGAACATTAGCGCCAATGAACAACGGTTTTGGCGTTCCAGACAATTTTGATCCGACAGTTAATGAAATTGGGCGAATCTTATAAGAGGCAGCTAAATAAGAGTTACTGCGATAAATCCCAAGCGCTATAACTGGAAAACCTTTAAACAAACGGTCCTGTGTTTCACTATTAATTTTGAATAAAAAATTAAAATTGTTTTGCGCCGGCAGATCGGACATCACACCAATTTCCAACCAATTTCTCACGCCATATAGAAAATAGAAATTGTCCCATCGCAAATCACGAAAATCCTCCCAGATTCCGATAGCGCCTTGACCCTGTTTTAAACTGAACGCGGAAGGTGTTTTTACCTGGCCGACGGGCCCATACAGGGATGCACTATGTTGTGCGATATCTCCTGCATTCGCAAATGAAGTCTGGGCCAGGTAGAACAGCACCAGGCGTAACAATATTTTTTTAATTTGCGAATGCGTCATGATATCCGGCATATGTTGAGTCCACAGCGGCACAGCATAATAGACTTTTTAGAACTTTCAAACATAGAATTTTCTGTATCAATATTCGTATTCACGTGTCCGGAATTGGCGACAATTTGTGTCGCAAATTTGAAATTTTAAAATGCACATTTTCGAAATGCAGTAACAGACGGCAAGCCTGTTCGCTGTCTTTTGAAGTCATTTTGGAAGAATCGAAAGTCCAGTGCCTGACTACTTGTCAAAGATCGTTTTACGACTGCCGGGCGAAATCACGTGGTCGCAAGAATCTCGTTGCCTAAGATACAGTACTCAACACTTTCATGGTTCATAGATCAAAACTGGTGATTCAAGCCGACACTAAACGATATATTCCCTCTTTGGTCATAAATCGAAAACAGCCGCGCAAGCGAATCTCGGTTGAGATAGCTTAATTCTGGCGTGACATGGACAGTTGGATTAATTTTTAGGCGTGTATTAATGAAAGCACCGAAAAAATACTGATTTTCGCCGCCTAGCAGACTGCGCATAATAATTTTCGGCCCCACCGTTACGGTATGCACCAGTCGGAAACGTGAACTGAAAAGCAATGTGCCGTATAGGTCTACGATGTTGGGTCTGTCGGTAATTCCATTTAATCCGATTATCCCAATCGATGTTTCTGCCGCAGCCGAATATTTCGTATCCTGGAAGGTGGTATATTTTGCGCCCAACATCGGCCCCCAATGATAGCGGGCTTCAACATCTAGCTTATCGGATACGCCATAGATTACGTATGGCTCAAGCATGCTGAGCACCGGATAAACGCCTTTCTTGAGATACTGCTTGGTCGAAAAATTTATCCCTACGTTAATCTCGTCCTTCTTGCTGGACTCAGCCGACTTGGTCGTCGCCACACTGACGCAAGCTGTGCTCAAAATCAGACAGCACGACACCAGCGCAAGGAAAACGCTAAATCGAAGCAATACTTTATCCTTTCTATTTGTGTAATTCGTTTAAGCAGCCTAAGGCAAATCACAATCAAAGGGGTACCATACACTCTGAAATTGCGAAGGCCTTAAGCTGATATACACACAACGTGCCGGGAGATGGGCACCAAAAAGGCGTACTAGGAAAATCATAAGCCATAGAGTCACGCAGTCGAATTAAATTTGACCTACCAGGCCTATACCTGTGACAGACTCAACACCAATAACTATTTTCAAACCCATCGACGACTGTCATTATTTCACGACACAATAGCGAATATATTCCCATGAAGACCTACGTATAGCGTTGGCCCTATTTGTGCTAGACTGGCCTACAAAATACATATGCCTAGACTACTCATCTACAAATATATAAAGGGCCGCACAACATGACTGAGTCTGAAAGCTTGCAAGTTTTTCTCAGATTTCTCGATCAACGATATTCGGAGTTCAAACTTCAACTTGAGATTGTGCTGGAAACCATGACCTCAAATGATCAGGAGTCCAAACTGTCCAACGCCAGACAACTATTAAGTTCTGGTTCTGCACTCGCCCTAACCCTTGCAGCTTCCGATAGGCCATCTTGGCTAAGAGAAATTATTGATAATACCGAATGGTATGTGGGCAATTATGGTAACAATAGTGCAAACCATGCGTATCTGATGAAGATACTTGGCAACTTTGACACTGCACTGAATCATGAGTGGCTGTTCACTCAAACTGAGACTGCTCAGAGTTACAACCATGATAACCTGTATCAAAACCTTAATGGTGAAAGCAGAATCGTGGAGTTATTTGATCAAATGGCGGAAACGCTTAATCAAATGATAGATAGCTGTGAGATTGATAGCGTGTCTGCAATTAACAGCCTGGATCAACTTATATTGCTCATTAAACAAAATAGACAAAGTTCTTTTTTTTCCGTCACGGCAACACAGGATTTCATTACACGTTTTATAAAGAACGCAACCTGGATGCATATTCGCAAGATCCCTGGCGTCAAGACTCTAAAAGATAACTTTGAGAAAACAATAAAGGATATGGATACAGAGATAGACAGGGTTCAAAAGGAAATTTCAAATGCTATTCAACAGCGTTATGACAATTCTGTAAAGCCCATCATGAATCGCAACCCGGTAAAAAAAGTTCAGGCGGAACCTGAGACAATAGAACAATAGAACAATAGAACAATAGAACAATAGAACAATAGAACAATAGAACAATAGAACAATAGAACAATAGAACAATGGAACAATGGAACAATGGAACAATAGAACAATAGACTGAGACCGGGATTTCTCCAGGTTTCAACGCCTAAATCCGAAGCAGTATTTCATTCATCGCCAGTCTGGACTTAGGCAGTTTATAATTAAAGTCCTCTTCAGGATGATGATAGCCAATAGCAAGCGCAACTTCGCAACGATACCCGGCAAGTTCTTTTTCGAATTCCAAATTGACTTTAACCGTATCGATTCCTTCCAAAGAAGTTGAATCAATCTTCAGACGAGCCAGTGTATGCAAGGTATTTCCCAGCGCAATATAGGTCTGCGCCTTTGTCCAGGCGCCGTTAAACCCGGTAGCATCGGTATTCCAGTCGGCAAATCGATATGAATTAAATGCCGACTCACGCGCCTCGGGCTTTATTCGGCCGTCTTCAATATATTTGTCTACAACTTTGGAAAAGTTTTCGCGCGTATAGTACGGATTGTGCGCGAAGAGAATAATCTGCGAACTATCGAAAACATGAGCCCGATTATATTGATGTTTTTCGGAAAAGGTTTCATACATACGCTTTTTGGCATCATCACTCTCGATAACGATAAATTTCCATGGTTGAGAATTTATCGAAGATGCAGAGAGACGCATCGCCTCGAATAGGATATTGAGGTTTTCTTCAGATACCTTGCGCGCAGGATCATATTTTTTGCTTGTATAGCGCCACATTAAATCATCGATTACTGAATGTTTCATACTCACCCCATTCTGTCGCAAGAAAAAGACGTATTCATATAATAATGTAAGACGTCATTCAATCGAACTTTTTATCGACAAGAATTCTCAAAACAAAAAGCCCCGAAGCAATTCGGGGCTTTTCTGTCAAGTTAAAACCAGACTATGCGGCTTTAGGAACACCGTGGCCATTGCTTCGTGTGGGTGAATTCATATAGAAATCCACCACTTTCTTACCCTGAACCTGGTTCTGCTGTCTCAGCAGAACGTCATATCCCAGGATTGCCTGAATCACCAGCACAATTGCGACGGTATGTGCATAGAATGCCCAAATTGTAGCTGCAGGAGGATGCGCAATCGCAAAAATTGACAATCCAAGTCCTAAAAGTAAACCCAGTGTGTTCGTTACCAGGCTTGGTTCGGGCAAATACCGAGACCCAACAGCTTTAGGCGTTAGCCTTTTTCCCAGTATCGCTAGTGATACTAGTAAGATCCCAAAAATATTGGCCGCGGCCATCCATTTCATCAAAATCGGTGGATCTACCATAGCGGTCATGATGACACCAAAGCCCAGTGCTAAGTAGACACCGCGCTGTATCAGCGTAGTATCCACCTGCAAACTGGTATTCGGTTGTAAGGTAATGATTTTTTCCATCGTAATTCTCCAAACTCTAGGATTAAGGGGGCTAGCAAAATGCTTCGCCATGCGCTCACTATCTTCTAATCCGGAAAATTTCGACAACGAGAATTCTGTAGTTGCTTGATTGAAGAAAATCAATACTACGCGACTGCTGTCTGTTCGCGGTTTTCAAACGGCAAGCTTGGTGAAAGACAACTATAAGCGATTCTTCTGCCATCACTCTTGGCAAAGTCAACGAAGGCACGCGCAGCGGGAGACAGTCTTTTACCTGCCGCATAGGCCAGATACCACTCTTTCATTATCGGAAAGCCTTCAACATCCAATTCAGTCAGCAGTCCAAGCTTTAACTCCAAGGGCACCGCAAAACGAGACAACACACTCAGGCCCAGCCCACCAATTACCGCTTGCTTAATTGCTTCATTGCCACCGAGCGTCATACGCGTGTTTAGACGGATATTTTTTTCTTCACAGAAACGTTGTATCTCTTTCAGTGTCGTGGAACCTGGCTCACGGACAATAAATGGCTCTTTCATCAGTCTTGCCAAAGAAATATTTTTTTCTTTTGCTAGCGGATGATCGCGCGGTGCGATTACTACCAATGGATTTTCGACAAGAGAGATTACCTTAACGTCTAAATCTGTAGGTATGCGCCCAAACACATAGAGATCATCGGCGTTGTTTTCCAGTCGCTCTGTAACAATCGGACGTCTTGCAACGGTTAAATTAATGTCGATATTCGGGTAGGCTTTGTAGAATTCTCCAAAAATTCGCGGCAGAAAATATTGCGAGGTGATATTTCCGGCAATACATAACATACCTTGCGGCTCATTCTTGTACTCGGCAACTTCCCGTTCAATTTCACCGAGATCTGTCAGCAGTTTGCGACAATGCTCGTAAAAGAGTTTACCCGGCGCCGTGAGATACAATTTTTTGCCTACTTGCTCAAAAAGAGGAATACCGAGACTTTCGGAAAGATGTTTTATCTGTAGCGAGATCGTAGATTGAGTAACAAATAATTCCTCTGCCGCACGTGTAAAACTCAAATGCCGCGCGACAGAATCAAATGCCTGTAATTGGCGAACACTAACTCTCAACATTCCATTAACCTCCAATGCCAAGTTTCCTTAGATGGAGGGCAAGGCGTAATAATTTCAAGTATTAAAAGAAATATTTTTTGCCGGACGACCTTTATTTAACAGTACGATCTCGGAAACAGAATTGTTGTCACCTGGAACACGTTCTACAAAACAGCTGGCTTTACGGCGGATCACCAATACATTGTCTGGCGGTAGCGTTGCATTGTAAGCATCTTGGAATTTCTTAACGGCTTGGCAGTAGAACGCGTTACAGGTGGCAGATCTGAGCTCGAAAGGGAGCACACAACCCATTTCTCCCTGGTTGATACAGGCGTTAGAAATAGACTCGCCTGGCAGAAAGGACAGGTAGAGGTTACAGACATCATTTACATCAAATTCTGGATTTTTATCAATCAGCGTTTTTATACTATTTGCCGATAAGAAGGCATGTTCCGCACCATGCGTGCAGCAACCACCCTTGCAAATCGAGCAACATTGGTCACACCACTTTTTCAAACCAGCTTTTTTTGCAAACAGGTCGTAAACAGCTGATTGTCTTTGGATGGCATCTTGATATTGTCCATTCGGGACTTCAACGGCGCCCGTCAACGCAAATGCCTCATTGGTAATTTTTAGCAAGTGCTCGACATATTTTTCACGTCGATTTTCCGCAAGTTTCTCTCGCCCTGTGTTTCCAGAAGGCAAGGACACTACCGTTAAATTTTCGTTCTTCAACAGATAATTACCGGACAGCACATGATCGCGAATCTGCGTATTTTCTCGTTTCTCTCTTTTTTTACACTTCGCCCGGTAAGTTTTTAGCTCCGCTTCCTTTATACGCCTATCCAGAATGAGTTTTCGTTTGAACGCTAGATGAGCGTCAAACAAGTGTGGCTCCATGAGCGACTTCTGATCAAATACTTGTTTGCATTCAAAAGCGGAACAAAGTACCGGTTGCTTATCATCTACAAACAAGGATTCGGTGGGGCTTAGCTGAGTGTCGCATACTGCGCATCGATAGGGCTGACCGATGCGCAACATTGTCTCCATGATTGTCATTTCAACATCCGTATCCGCTTGGTATGTGCGTTAAACTAAATAATTGCCTAATGTAATGAAATTCACATACGGCACTGACTTCAATAGGTCAATCGGCTGGTCTATTTCTGAGATGTTCAAAATAACAGTAAAGCGCACTTGGAACTATGCGCTGGTTAACAGTTTATCCTCATCATGTATATTCGAGACACAAAAAGGTGCTAGTCAAGACAGCGACGACGTTCGACAAAGCGGAACGAAGTCTGGTGCCGAGGAAAACGTTTGTTGCTTAGTGAAGATACTTCGTCACCAAGAAAATAATTGCTGTTGTAAACAAGGCGATAGCCAAGGTTCTCACGCCCGACCACAACCAGAATGTGTTGCTTAATCTTCCGACAAATATTCCGAGAAAAAACAGTGAGATAAAACCTACCAACATAGATGCTAACAGGGCGTTTTGAACTGATAGTGTAGCTCCCTCCAAAAAGAGCGGCGAAAGTATCAGCATCGAAAGCAGAAAGGGGGAAGCTCCATTGACCAAGGCCACAAATAGCGGTACCCGACGCATTTGTTGCTCATGCTGTGATTCCCCCATGTCACGAATCATGGCATGTTCGAGGTCGGCTAATTCCTTTTTCCGCTCGGCGGTTTCGCTAATATATGCACTGGAAAATCCGCTTATACCCAACGCGACCGCCGCACCCAGACAGGCACTAATGACTGGTGCAACGGTGTCGGTTCCCCCGAAGTAAAACCCGACCATTATACCTAGCATGGTCAGTCCGCCATCGAAACCATTCACTACCATGTAACGCCGTGCAATCGCGAGTCCCGGCGTAAAAATTCGGCGTATACTTGTAATCACAAGCTATTATGAATCTCTATTTCATCAACGCTATGGAGTGAACCGCCCATGGCGTGTATTGCGTCTTTAATCGGGTCCAGATCGATATTGTCGCCTTTGATCTCAATAATCACAGACTCTGTCTTTTCATCTACCTCGTCGACTGCATAAATTACCTGATAACCGACGGACAACTCTGCAAGAGTTTTCGCAAAATCAATACCTTGCGGCTGATGCGGTTTGAGTACGTCCAGCACGATGCGTTTAATCGAAGACACGCAGAAACCTCCACACTAATTCAGCCTTTTCTTATACACGCACACCTGCGCAATGACAACAATCGCCTTTTTAAGTAGCATGCATATTTAGTTTCAGAGGGAATATCTCCTATCTATTATTGGTGCTATATTTTGACAAGTAGTTGTTGCTGACAAGCAAGTTCAAGACATCCGCGCACGCATTTTCTAACATACGACTCAATTGTTTTTTTCGGAGACTTCATTAATAGATGGCCATCACCCTAATAGAGGACAAACCCAAACAGCAACTATTCGAGGAGGCAGCCACAGATCCCTTATTGTCGGCGGTCAGCCAATATGACGAAGTAGAGGCATTTCTTTCTCGACTGCAACACTCAACCATTGAACTCTCCGACTTAATTCACAAGGAATTCGAAACACGTCGGGTACGCTCGCTTTCACGCCTATCCGCCCTAAAGCAAGCCATCCAGGAGACACATGACACCTTGGCAGGGCAGTTTGGAAAGCTTCTGGAAATGTCCACTGTGGATAAATATGTTTTACGCTCAACCTTTGCGCGCATGGAAAAAACGCTCATCCGACTATCGCGTGAAGTACATCCATACCTCACCAGCGTGTTGGAGCCTCTGGCACCTAATCACGGCGTTATCAATACGCTTATGTCCCAGGTTCTCGCAGCATATTATCGTGCAGTCTCGGATGCACCCGAAAACCTGGTATCCGTTGTCGATTATTATACTTTGGCTATTATTCGAGAGGGTAAATCCGTTGTAGAGGCCTTCATCGAGGAATTCGAATCAACGACGATAGATAGAACACACAGTCGATTTAATCTTTCAAGTTATCGCAGGCTACGCAAACATTTTTATCACCGACTTCGAATCTTGGAACTTCCTCTTGCCCAAATGACCAAAAAGCAGTTTTTGGATCATCGCAACGATTTAACAGAGCAATTAACGCTGCAACATGAACAAATACACCATCAGCTTAGTGGCAACCTTGATGTAACCTGGCGGACTATACGCTTCAGTCTGGAAGAGGTATTGGCCGAGCTCGATGATATTTTGGACGATACCATCGATATGACGACAACATCACTAAATTCCCGACTAAGTGAACCTCAACAGATTTTATTAGATGGCCTTCAAAAGGCTTACGACTCTTTCGAAGAAATTGGTGAACAGTATTTTAATTTTTTCAATCATGTAGAGGCCTTGCTGGAAGATGATAGCAACAGCTGCCTTCAGGCATTACGTGCGCAGGTACAAAGAATACTAACGTTCAGGGAATCTCCACCTAGCAGAAGCAACCCGCTTAGATTCAAGTCCGCGATATTGTGGGCCAAGATCAATCGCATTTTTGATCTAAACATTGATGACATTAATCGTGGAAATCGACATATATTTAGCGTTGCTCGTGGCGGTGTAAAACAAGCGTTAAGGCATTTGCAAAGAGAGTCATATGATCAAAACACTTTGCTGCGCATGTCCGAGTTGCCTCCCATTAGCGAAATATTTGGTGCTGAGCGAAACCTTCCGCCAATATACAGAAGACTATTTAGTTCAAAACCACTTGTTACTCTCGACATGGTAGTTTGGAGAGAGGAGCCTATCAGTCAGTTCATGGAGATATTTTATCGCTGGGAGAGTGGTCATGAGTGCTCGATCAGTATATGTGGCCAGGAAGGTAGCGGGAGAAACACGTTACTCAACGTTCTAGAAGGTGAACTCGAGTCTCTGATTGTCCGCCAAAGGGTAGAGATTACTGAAAGATTGCGCTCGCAGGCCGATATCATCAGGATGTTTCAGAATTGGTTCAAGATTGAGGAAGATGTCGAGTCCTTGGATGAACTCATTAGCTTGTTACACCAACAGCCCAAGCAAGTCGTATTTGTGGAAGGATCACACAATTTACTGTTACGTACTATTGGCCTGAGAAACGCACCTCATGCCATGATGTATGTTATTTTGGCGACCAGATCCCAATTTCTTTGGGTTATGAGCTTCAAGCAATATCCTTGGCAAAGATTATCCTATCTATTCGATATACAACGCTACTTTACGCACCGAATTTCTATTGATTTTGGTAGCGATGTAGAAATAAGAGACGCCATTTTACTTCGACAACGCTGTTCACAATATCCGGTAGTTTTTACTGCCGGCTCGGTTCGTAGAACAGTTATCAAAAGAACGGTTAGCAGGCTTGGTGAAGAGTCCGCTCGAGCACAGAAAATATTGACAGATCTGTATTTTGAAGAGCTCTTTCAGATCAGCGGAAAAAACATGAAGGCGGCCATGTATTTTTGGCTCTACTCTATAAAATATGATGCCACCAACAAACGCATTCTTGTCATACGAAGTCCTAGAGTGGAATTTGGATTTATTCAGGATTTGGATCGCTTATACCTATTTACACTGGGCGAAATAATTTACCACGGCGAGTTGTCGGTAACTGAACACGCGGAAATATTTAATTTGAACACTTTTGTCAGCCGAAGCCGACTGGAATATCTACGCCACATTCGTCTGCTTGAAGCACTTCGCTACGGAAGAAACAAACTGCCTTCCTCATATGGCATAAATCCAGTTTTTTACCAGCCCTTAGTATCGATACTAAGCGCGCAGCACATTTTGTACTAGGAGTAAATGAGAGAGACAATGGATCAAAATGCGATAAAAACATTAACCGATCTGCTTTCGTTCAATGTGATCGTCGTTGGCGTTTTACTGATCACTATGGCATGGCTGGTTGTACATGCGCTTGATTACGCCTCTCTACGGCTTAGTACACGCTTTCCAAAATATCGCCTGCAAATCTCCCGAGTATTTCCTATCGCGCGTCTACTTACATGGGTAACAGCGTTTTATATTTTAGTAGTGGATATCATACATCCTCCTCAGAACACAGCACTGGCTATACTTGCATCGGCAGGTTTAGCCATTGGCTTGGCTGCGCAAGACCCAGTCAGAAATATATTGTCTGGCATATTGATACTTTTCGATCAACCGTTTCGCGTTGGGGATATGATTCGTGTGGGCGAATACTATGGTGAGGTCGTGCGTATCGACACCCGCACAACTCGCGTTAGAACATTTGATGATAATATTGTCAGTTTCCCAAATTCCTTGGTTTTGACGCAGGCTGTCGCTAATTCGAACAGTGGCAATCTCGACGAACTCGTAATGGTGACATTTCATCTACCAGCATATATTGACACCCAGTTGCTAAAAAATCTTTTTTGGGAAGCAGCCGCCGCTTCACCGTATGTCTATTTGCGCAAGGGCATTACCGTATTGGTTGAAGATCAGTTCAATCGATCCTTTTTGACACGCATAACAGTCAAATGCTACGTAATTGACGTACGCTACGAAAGACTCATGCATAGCGATATTACAGAGAATATTAAATCCGAGTTGATTAAGCTCGGACTGATCAATAAGGAAACCGTCATTTTTATGGCTGACCAGCCTGTTGAGTTTCATTCGAAAAACTACGAAGAAGAATCGACACCTAAAGACAATGGCATTGAGAAACAGAATTCAAGAATAATTAGCTAAACCGAGCGATCCAGGAATACATTCATTGAATTAAGATTCGTCCAGTGGCGCGACACGAAATTTTCCTGCATCAACTGAAACAACGGTTACACGTGTACCCGCACCTAGCTGTTTGTTCAAACTTCCTTCATCCAATTCTACTTTCCACTCAATACCAGAGTAACGTGTCTTCGATGTACTATTCGAACTTAAATCGGACTCAAGATTAAAAACCAAACCTACAAAGTCACTACTGGTATCGTGAACATCATTGTTTCGAGTCTTTTCCATACTTTTTAACGGTTTCCATAGTGCCGCTGATATCAAAGCTGAAGAGAGCGCGAAACTGCCGATACTCGCTAACCAAGTGTCTGAAAGTATGCCCGCCCATAGCAAGCCTCCTGTCAACAGGGCACCTAAACCGAGAAACAGTACAAATCCGGTAGAAAAGCCAAGCACTAGCAACTCAATAGCAAGTAGCAGGAAACCTGCGGTAAACCAGAACGCATGTAAGTGCGTATTAAAATACTCAATCATTTTGAGTCACCAGGCTGAGAACCAAATGCCTTACTCTCATTCATAGCAGCAACGATCGCAACCGCCTCAGCGACTACCGGTGCTGCTTCGTTGGATTTACCATCCATAAGTACTACTGTAGAACTCTTGGCAATGGCATGTTTCGCATCGATAGCCTTGGTCGCCAGATCAAGCTGCACCGCTTTTTGGCCTTGCGCTGTGGCAGCCGCTTCGCCTATGGTTAGCAATGCTCCAGCCTTGGCCACCGCTACCATTTCGATCGCGCGCGCTTCACCCTCTGCCTTCAATATCTGTTCAGATTTATCTGCCTCGGCAGCCAATACCCGTGCCTGTTTCTCTCCTTCGGCAATATTAATCGCCGACTGTCGTTCACCTTCTGATTCCAGAATTGCCGCACGCTTTTCCCGTTCAGCTTTCATTTGTCTTTCCATTGCTTCGAGTACGCTACGTGGTGGCTCTATATCTTTAATTTCGTAGCGTAACACCTGCACACCCCAAGGTTCGGACGCTTCGTTTATTGAGTTTACAATGGCGACGTTAAGCGTATCGCGCTCCTCAAAAGTTTTATCGAGGTCCATCTTTCCGATTTCCGAACGCATCGTCGTTTGTGCCAATTGGGTTACTGCAAAGGCGTAGTCTTCGACACCGTAACTCGCCTTATAGGGATCAAGAACCTTAAGATACAACACGCCATCTACAGTCAAGCCGATGTTATCCTTTGTTATCGCGCCTTGACTGGGGACATCAATGGCTTGTTCTTTGAGAGTGCGAATATAGGCGACTTTATCTATAAAAGGCACAATAAAATTCAGACCAGCCGTAAGCGTGGCGTTATAGCGACCAAATCGCTCGATCACATAGGCGTTGTTCTGCGGAACAAACTTTATAGAAGTCTTTAGAAGCAAGACAACCACCACAGCAAATCCCATCCAAAAACCGAACGCTAAATCCAAATAGCTTCCACTATCGTCTATCATTGGCCTCTCCATTTCTCTTTGAATGTGCGCCTAAAAGAATTACTTACTATTACCACTGTTTCGTGGAGTTAGACTACCACTGCTGATCGCTATTTCAAGCCATAAATCAGGATCTCCAAGGGGAGCATCAATATGTCACCGACAATTTTTGACGTCTTTTTGAAGTTTTCCTCGCGCGATTTCTTTTTCCATTCCGCTTCTGAAATGACTCTTCCATCCTCGGCCCAACGTTGAATTGGACCGACGGGATTACCGTTTGAATCCGTATTCATACTCAGCATTGGCTGCCCATCTGGATACCAGAATCGCTTTATGCCATGAGTCGTGGAATTCGCCGGTATAATCTCACTTTCGACGTAGCCCGATTCATACCAGGTTTTTTTATATGGCAGTCGTTCATCGAGCTTGTTCACACCGTTTTCATACCATTCTTTCCTAAAAACAAAACCTGCGCCCTCTTTCGGCTCCAGTTCAGACGTTAACTGTCCGTTTCGTGCCCAGGTTTTTCCCACGCCTTTGGCCTGACCATTTTCATAGAAACGATGGGATTGTTTAGCTCCATTGTCCCAATAGGTAGTCCAGCTTCCATGATTTTTTCCGTTTGTATAGTCAATTGTTGCAGAAACATTGCCGCATACATCAAAGACTGTCATCGTTCCATGCTCTACACCATTTTTGAACGGTCGCTCCGCCCATAAATGCCCGGCGTGATACTCGTACTCAGTCCCCTCTTTTTTGCCGTTCACAAAGTTTCCTTTAAGCAAACTTCTCGAGGCATACCACTTTTTGCCATCAATATGTTTTGAATATTTACTATCGTAGTTTATTTTGTATGATCCATGTCGCACACCGCTGACCTCCTCACCAAAGAAATACTTTTTCTTGGCATCCAAATACTTTGGTTCTGGTATAAGCGTAAACAAGTAGGGATATTCCTCACTAGATTTCACAGTGTCGGGACGACAACTGGGGGAGGGTACATTCTTTTGGCTAACTGCGACGCTTTCCGGACGATGCTGTCTTTCGATTTCAGGCAACGTAGATAACTTCGTTTCTGTCGCTCTAGCCTCCGAGGTGTTTTTCTCCGCCTGATTTCTGTGAAAAGGGGTCTTAGTAACAAGCTGTTGTGATTTATCTTTTACTATTTTCGTGTAGTCCTTTCCGCATGCGAAAAGGCAAAATAGAACAGTTACATATACCACACTTCTCATACCGGGATCCCCTTGCGTGCTGGCGAAAGACGTAAAAACAGGAATGACAAATGCAAAATAGTCGCCGGTTTTAGGGGTAAATTTGAGAAATTGAATCTAAAATAGTTGTTATTAGCTATCTGAAGACATCTTGCTTTTTGAGACAGTGTTTGCCGCGCGGCAACAAACCACTTTCTCAGGCAGATAGTTGTCGTGTAAGAACACAATTCAAAATCTCTCGTTGCACATATCGATCAAAGAGGACTGTTGCTTAAAATGGCGGGTTGTTTTCTCCTGCCGGTCTTAAATAATGCAATCGAAAATTACCTATTCAAATGGCATTTTCAATAAAACAAGAAAATCTTTTCAATCATAGTTCTACAACTAGACGGCGTCGAATATCTGGCCTTAGATTTATCAGACTTCAAACGCAGAATAGGAAAGGATCACTTTCAGGTACGGCGCATATGTCAGAATCGCCCCTTGGTATGCTCCAGAATTGTGATAGGCTTCCAGCATATGTTGAAAAGCAATCTCATTCTCTGGATTCTCTTTGAGAGCTTCAAGCGACTCAAGAAATGGCTTGATAGATTCTTCGTCAAGATAGGTTTTCAACATCACAATATCATTGGCTACCCTGTTGGCACTAACTGGGCGGAACTGAACACTATCAATTTGGTCTTCTACATCATCGAACTCAGGCGGTTCCTCATACACATTCCAACCAGGTGCTTCCGGTCCTGGATCGCTTTCAATATCCAATTCTACGCCATCTATTTTGTATTTTAGTAACTCAATAAATCTACTAAAGCTTTCCTGACTCGGCTCGTTGCGGTACATGGAAAACACTACTCGGTTTCTACCGCTATCGTAGAAGTCCAGTTCATCTCCATTTTCTACGCCTTCAGAATTGAGCAAAGCAGTATTCAATGCCAATTTTTCGGATTTTAGAATCCCCTTAACCTGAACATATAAGATGTCATCAACAATTTCGAATTCTTTACTGCCCTTTAAGAAGCGCTTTTGCACTAACTTCATAATTTATTTCTCTCTTTGTATACGCAGGAAAGTCCATAGCTACTTCAACCAGTGTTGAAGTTTGTTAACAATGCGCCCAAATCCACTACCAGAATTTTCTTGCTTGGCGAAACAGAATGCGAAAAACTCTCGTCGCTCTGACATCCAATCTTGCTTGTAGGCATCGTTTCCAGTTAAGAAATCGATTTCCGAAACCCTATCAACGTCGATCACATATTGCATCAAAAAACTGGTCAGAATGGATCCCGTGGAGTAGTGTTTCCACGCCTCATCGTAAGCCAAACGGAATATACTCGCCTTTCTATTATGTACAAACCATATTTGCGCGGCCACGGGTGTATTTTTGACATAAAGAATTGCTAGTCGAGTCCATCCCCGTTGAGAAAACGCATCAACAAAACGGTCTACAAAGTCCACTCTCTGTTCATTTGACTTCCAACTCGCGCTATAAACCCTATAGTAATCCTGCATCATCTCTAATACATCTCGTCCGGTAAAAAGACGTATTTCAAACGAGTGATCACGTTGTAATTTACGACTTTTACGGGTGATAGTATTACGCAGTTTGGCAGGACGGCCTTTCAAATATTCTTCAAAACACGACTCTTCAACCTTGTGCCGCCAGTTATAGTGCCTAAAGTGGTGTTCAAATTGAAAACCTATTGACGTTAGCGCTTCTTTCAACGCATGTATCTTATGGTCAGATTGCGTGACAGGTTCCAACAATAGCCCCGAAAGAGGTAGCGTACGCAGACCTTTGGCCAGACATTGCAAAACTTGAGTTGTACAGTCATCTGACAATAGAAGCCCGAAATTTGGCGAGTATTGGTGTTTAAGCGAATACCAGTTTTTACCCGCATTACTCGCAAGTGGAAGCAATGCCATCACTTGATTTTCGCGTACCACGCAAGCGAGAACCAACTGCTGCCCATCATCCAGGGGGGAGGCTGTCAGGCACTGAAACCATTCTCGGGAAAGAAAAACACTGTTTTCCTCGGCAATGCCGAACAATTCAGATGCGCTGTCAGGCACATGTAGCCAATTTGTGTAGCAAATAAACTGCATTTGTTCCAGGGTGTAAGAAAATCAATTTTCGGTAGTATAACGCCAAAATGACTCTAGTGTCTTTGTAACGAAAAGGCTCTCGGTCACCGAATACTCGCCTACATATAGTTCTGTTGCATCCCATAGACACTCATTTACAAGAAAATTTTGTCTATTAGAAAAATGGTCATTTGCTTTACACAAGCTTTGCTTATATCCCTATCACTCTGGTTGCGCACGACGTTTGGGGTAGCTCGCTTGCTGTGAAGTCAGAAGAAATTTGGCGGTTGGAGATCTTGTCATGGAGACCGTTGGTGTACCAAATCGTCCAGTTCCAGCTTTAGCATTTCCTGTCGACTATAGCGGCAAGTCTTTTGTTTGACTGGGCGATACATTCTTACATCGGCAAAAGGCAACATGATACTTTTGTTGCAAGACTTCCGTTTGTTGATTTATGGCAAGGACATACTTGGTTCCACGCCGCCATCATTTTCAATTTGCCTCACACTCCTGGCCGCATCGGCGAAGTCGCGGCCGCAGCAAATGCTCGCAAACTTTTTTCATTTGATGTCACAAACTGAGAGTAGACTTGATCTTGTGTAGACTGAAATCCGGGAACCAGGATACAGCGGCAGAATACAAGTCACTAGTGACTTGTGTGTGCATAGACTACACGATGATTGTAAGACACGCGTCTGGAAAAGGCAGTTTTCACATTCATTAGGTATTGAGCAAAAAAAACATTTTGTGTTGTTGCCAATTACCGACAACTGTTTGCAAAAAAACAAACTATAGTTACATCAATTGGACTCTAAGCAATGCTTTTTGCTTTAGGGTACAAGACTTGCAGCAAACCAGCCTCGCAGGAAACAACATTCATTAAAGGAGTTGATATGAGAACCAAGCTGATTACCATTACCCTTACAACATTAGGTATTTTTGCGCTGTTAGGATGTGAAAAGCAGAGCAAAGAGACTGAAACCACTGCAGCAGAACCTGCTGTTCAAATGGGTACTATGAGCAACGACACAATGAACAACGAGTCAATGGCGCAGCCAGGTGGCGACTCAATGGAGTCAGACAACACCGCACAACCTCAGTAAAAATTTGCTAAGAAAAGCCGGCTTATGCCGGCTTTTTTCTTTCGATTTGGGTTTATTTGTGCTGATATTTTATACACATGACAAAAACGAATACTACACACTTGGCACTTCCAGGTTATTTTAGACGAGTCACATTTAGTCAACTGATCACCCGCGTATCTAAACAAAAAAGCTGAATTCAGTTAAATTCCCACTACCAGAAACAGACCTTCGTAATAGTCCACTCGAAATTGATCTTAATATTCCAAACATACCTAGCTTTAACATCTCCTTAGTCTGAATACGCTACTTTGACCAATTCGCACCGACGAAATTGCACGAAGCAGTTCCATAATTTTCTTTGGCAATACGAATTAGTTAGTGCGGAGCATCTTTTTCTGTTGAGACGATTCCGTCAACTTAATGAAATCAGGGAGTAACTTATTGGCGTTTGTTTACACCGCATGTTCAACGAGGAATCTAATTCCCTTAATTGGGCATAAGTCAAAAGATTTTGATTATGAACAACTCGACATTACAATATCGAGTATTTATAAACCTACTGAACGTGTGGCAGGATAGAAAAAGGTGATCTCTGTGAGAGATTCTTTTGTCGGCGGAACACAGCACTTTCTGTAAGATACGCATTTATACACATAGCTCGATTACGAGGCAGAAAATAAATTAGTTATGAACATGCAAGTTTTAATCGAATGGCTCGAGCCGATATTGGAATTGTTTGGCAAACATCCCTATATGAAGTCCTTAGTTGTATTGGCATTGGCCTTCGCAGTTGCCAACCTGATTTCTTTTGTCGTTAGCCGAATTGTCGTTCGCATCACTATACATACTGGCACAGAGTTAGATGATCGTATAGTAAGACTGTTAAAAGGCCCTGTTTATTGGACGGTGATATTGGTAGGCGGTCTGGCGGCCATTTCCATGCTTGAGTTCTCTCCATCACTAGATTTCGGATTAAGCGGAATTCTCTATAGCATACTTATAGTTCTCTGGTCGCTTTTTATCACTCGTCTATTGAGATCTATTTTGGTTTCGATTAGCAGCAAACCCGATTCGTACTCATTGGTTCGGCCGCAGACATTGCCACTGTTCAGCAACGCCTCTTTTTTAATCGTAACCGTATTAGCCATATATCTGTTCTTTGAGACATGGAATATCGATATGACTGCCTGGCTGGCTTCCGCTGGGATTATCGGTATTGCCGTCGGTTTCGCCGCCAAGGATACGCTTGCCAATCTGTTTGCCGGCGTCTTTATTCTTGCTGATGGTCCGTACAAAATTGGCGATTATATCGTGTTGGAAAATGCCGAGCGGGGCAAGGTAACGCACATCGGAATTCGAAGCACGCGTATACTTACTCGAGACGACGTAGAGGTCACCATTCCCAATTCCATCATGGGCAATTCGCGCATTACCAATGAGTCAGGCGGACCATATGAGAAGTTTCGCATCCGGGTGCCTGTTGGCGCAGCATATGGGAGTGATATTGATCAGGTCCGCGACACTTTGCTGAAAGTAGCCTTGGAAGAGCCTGGCGTATGTAACAATCCCGAGCCAAGAGTACGGTTTCGTCGATTTGGAAACTCAGCTTTGGACTTCGAACTGTTATGCTGGGTAGAGAATCCGGAACTCCGCGGTCGTGTTGTGGATGCGCTTAACTCAACCATCTATAAACAATTTAAACTTACTGGCATCGAGATCCCTTATTCAAAACACGATATCTACATCAAAGAGATGCCCGATAAGTTTAAATAGCCTGAAGACATCAAGTGTAGAGAATTGAGTTTCGAAGCATTCTAAACCTCTTTTTTCAGCATCGATCGTGTTAAACGGTGTAGAAGCAGGCTTACAAACAGCAAAAATGACGGCCATTTGTGTCAAAATACATGCATAATTCGCTTATAGCGCAGGAGTATAGCTTTACCTAACAGCCGCACGTTATTTATAATCGAATTCAAATACATAGAAATAGTTAATATAAAAACACTAGTACTTTTGGGTGGTAGGGAGAGGCAATTCGGTGCTGTGGAGTTGCTGTGCTCATAAAAATAAAAACTCGGCAATAGAGGCGTTCATGAGCTCTGTGTTCAAAATTCTTTTCTGTTTCACCTTTATCGTCCTAAGCACCACTACCTTTGCAAGCCCACCTGGACAGCCCGACACCGAAAAGCAACATCCGCATCGCCTACTCATAAAATATAAAGCTTCAAGTGTCGCTCAGTCTCAACGATTGCGAGCACGAAATCAAAACATACAGGATATTAAGCCTTTATTCGGCCGTTCAAAGAAAAATTTCTCTCGACAATTCACACATTCCGCAAAACATCACGGCTTAGACCGTTGGCACAGACTCAGTATTTCCGATAAGACTGAGATGGAAATGCTCCTTAAACAATTGAGCACAGATCCTGACATAGAAGTCATCGAGCCGGATTTTGTTCTTACAACCAGTACGGTACCGACAGATCCGTCCTTCGGTCAGCTATGGGGATTGGTAAATACGGGACAAGCAGGCGGAACTTCCGGAACTGATATAAGCGTCGAAAGTGTTTGGAATAGCTCTAACCACGGCAATGGCGTTGTTGTTGCGGTAGTCGACACTGGCGTCGATTATACGCATACAGATCTCTCCTCAAATATGTGGATCAATAACGACGAAATCGCCGACAACGGTGTTGATGACGATGGAAATGGTTACATAGACGATGTCTTCGGCTACGACTTCGCCAATAACGATGGTGATCCCATTGATGACAACGAACACGGTACTCACGTCGCAGGCACAATAGCGGCAAGCGCAAACAATGGGGTTGGCGTCGCTGGCGTAGCCTGGTCGGCGAAGATTATGAGCGTTAAGTTTCTAACTTCCCGCGGTGGGGGATATACAAGTGATGCAATACAATCGATTCAATACGCAATCGATATGGGTGCAAACATCATCAATGCCAGTTGGGGTGGCAGCGGTTATTCTCAGCTTCTTTTTGATGCTGTATCTGCAGCAAACGATGCAGGCATCACCCTCGTCGCCGCTGCCGGCAATTCCTCAATAAATATCGACATGTCTAAACATTACCCCTCTTCATTTAATCTGCCAAACGTTATCTCCGTTGCGGCATTTGACCGCTATGGAAACCTGGCGGGCTTTTCTAACTGGGGGCCTGAATCTGTACATGTTGCGGCGCCAGGCAAAGCGATCTATTCGACCGTACTTGGCGACACGTATCGACTACTCAGTGGCACATCAATGGCCGCCCCTCATGTTTCAGGCGCAGCGGCATTACTTCTTTCCGAGGATATGACGCGTACACCCGAACAAATCAAACAACTACTAATATCAACTTCTAGCTACTCTGATACCTTGAGTGAAAAGACCATCAGCAAAGGCAGAATAAATATTAGCGATGCATTTAGTTGTGTACCTGGGGACATGCGTATCGTTTCAACATCTTTATCGAATAACTTTGATATTCGCACCGGTGACGAACAGGTCATAAGCGTCAAGGTATATAGTTGCGACCAACAAGTTAAGAACGCGCAATTAAGCGTCAAGTTAAATGGAGCGAATGTTAAATATTTAAATGATTCCGGTTTAAATGGAGATGAGCAAGCAGGTGACGGAAAGTATTCAATATCGTGGAAACCCGATGCTTATGGCGACGTCACATTAGAATTTACCGCTACTCACAATGTCTATTCAACTTCCTCAATAACGATTGTTGGTACGATAAGTCAGAGTCAGGACTATCAAGTAGACGATACCATTCCTTTTAACTGGCAGGACGCTACCGGTGGAACGTCTCTAAGTTTGGGAGATGACCAATCTACGCAAGTTGACATGGGTTTTCCTTTCCGATTTTTCGGTAACGCATATGAAATTGCCTATGTCAGCTCAAACGGCATGCTAACGTTTGGAAAAGGGTCAGCACTCAGCGCCAACACCGCAATACCTTCACCTATCATTCCCAATAATTATATAGCGGTATTGTGGAGTGACTTGAATCCTTCACTGAACGGAAATATCTACTCGGCACAGTTTGGGGTCGCGCCCAATAGAAAACTGGTTATCAGCTGGAATGATGTCTCTGTATTCAATGGCTCGCTCAATGGTGGAACATTTCAGGCCATATTGCACGAAGGTAGCAACGATATCGTACTGCAGTACCAGGACGTCCTCTTTGGAAGCCAAGCTGATAACGGTGGCCAGGCCACAGTAGGAATCGAAAATTCCGACGGCAGCCAGGGCGTACAGTATTCGTATAAAACGCCATCTTTGAACAACAATAAAGCGATACGTTTCAGGCCCGCTCTTCGGCCAGTCGCCAACCCTGGTGGCGCATATCAGAGTGAGATAAACCAACCCGTCAATTTTTTTGGTTCGGCAAGCTCAGATCGGTCCAATGCCGTATTTAGCTATGCATGGAATTTTGGCGACGGAACCATCAGTACAGAACACAATCCCGTACACACATACACGCAAAGAGGCGTATTTGAAGCAACGTTAAAAGTAAACGATGGATTTGAAGACTCTTTGCCTGCGACGACATCGGTTATTATTGGTCCCAACCAGTTACCCGCCGCCCGTGCAGGCGGACCCTATACGGGTTATGCAAATCAGATCATCACTCTCGATGGCAGCCAGTCTACCGACCCGGATGGTGATGCTCTTGGCTACAATTGGGATTTTGGTGACGGCAATGTTGGATTCGGCATTTCACCCTCTTACACCTATAACGCTCCTGGTATATACACCGTGTTTCTTTCAGTTAGTGACGGATATGGCACATCTACATCTACCGCAACGGTAACATTGGAAAATCGTTCTCCTGTGGCAGAAATTACGGCGCCACTTGTTGGCGCATTAGGTGTCCCAGTTAATCTTAGCGCCTTGGCTTCTCATGATCCGGATAATCAATCGATTAGCTATAGCTGGGATTTTGGTGATGGACAAAGCTCAACCCTTGCCAATCCCGCTCATATTTTTGCAAGCACAGGTGTATTTAATGTCACGCTAACAGTTAGTGACGGAATACTTTCCAACAGCACGCAACATTTCATAGAAATAATTGTAAATACAACACCGATTGCGAACCCAGGCGGACCCTATCAGGGATATGTCGGCAGTGAAATTGCCTTCGATGGATCCGGTTCTGTTGACGCAGATGGTGACATGCTTAGCTATATTTGGGACTTCGGCGACGGAAGTAGCGCAAACGGAATTTCTCCCACACATGTTTACACACACAAGGGGAATTACACTGCTTCCTTGTTAGTCAACGATGGTTTTAGTGATTCTGTTATGGTTACTACTTCCGTCGTTATCCCCAATCGCGCACCTACTGCAGAAATATTGTCGAGCGAAAATAGCAGAGTTGTTCTTGGACACGAAGTGTCTTTTTCAGGTTCTGGCTCCTTTGATCCCGACGGTGATAACCTCAGTTACAAGTGGATCATTGATGACGTTGGAATACTAAATTCTATTTTATTTTTTCATGCGTTTTCTACGCCTGGAAACCACACTGTACAGCTGATAGTAAATGATGGAGAAGCAGACTCTCTGCCAGTCACAAAATCCTTTTTTGTCATTTCTCCTCCAATAGCTTTAGCAGGAGGCACACAGATTTATTCGTCTGGAGAGACTGCCACGCTTGATGCCAACTACAGCTTTGATACTGACGGTTATCTAGTAGATTATCGGTGGCAACAAATTTCCGGCAACACGGTGGAAATACAGTCAGTGGATTCGCAACAGGCCAGCTTTGTTACTCCTCCTGCAAACGTACACTGGAAAATGGTTTCTGCCGGTGAGCACCATACTTGTGCGATCGACTCGATGCAATCTTTATGGTGTTGGGGTAGTAATTATTTTCAGCAAATACCTTCATATGAATATCAACACAAAACACCAGTGGTAGTCGAATTTGCAGAACAAACCACCTGGCAACAGGTTTCAACCGGCGCTAGACACACATGCGCAATATCGGCCGACAACAGACTCTATTGTTGGGGAGATAACTCCGAGGGCCAGCTAGGCGCTATTAGTGGTGGTAATGGAATATTAGCCTACGTGGCGGTACTGGATGGCACAAATTGGAGAATGGTGGATTCGAGCAGGTACCATTCTTGTGCCGTAGACGCAGACAGTCAGTTGTTTTGTTGGGGAAGAAATAGTTCAGGACAACTTGGCCTGGGAGACAACTCCAGTCGAGCTAGTCCAGGTCAGATTTATTCTCCAGTGACAAATGCCGTTTGGAAAACGGTAAAGACCGGGCTTTCACACACCTGTGCGCTAGATACCAGTAATAGCTTATGGTGCTGGGGAAGTAACGGCGAGGGACAGCTCGGAATTGGCGATACCATTGGCGAAGCAACACAACCCATGATTGTTCCCACACCGAACAATGCGACATCATGGTTGGATTTCATTGTAGGGGATAGCCATAGCTGTGGAATTGGAGACGACGGGAAGCTTTATTGTTGGGGAACGAACGGGCCAGGGTGGCTTGGTACGGAGGACAAAAATTACCTGGTGTTTTCTCCTTCCCTAGTCGTCACAGAACACGACTTTACACAGTTATCCGCCGGAACCCGATTTACTTGTGCATTGGCTACTGACAAACAAACCTATTGCTGGGGTAAATCTGATACTGGGCAAACCGGTGCACGCGATTTTACAGAGGTTTATTCGCCTACATCGCCTATACAGTTCTACTCAAACATTGCGCAGATTAGCACAGGGGCTAAACATTCCTGTCTACTTAACGAACAGGGTGCGATGGCGTGCTGGGGAGACAATACATATTACAATATCTCTCCTTCTTCTCAGGTCATGTATTTTGCACCTGCCTTATCCACAAAAAACGAAAACGTTTTGACATTCAGTGTAACGGTCACGGACAACGATGGCTTAACATCGACGAGTAAAACACCCGTCATCATTAATCAGCCTCCAACAGCGATGATACCTAACAGTGTTACAACCTTTCACAATACACCAGTAGAAATCGACGGCGCCTTGTCTCACGACGCAGAACTTGCGCAGCTTAATTATTCATGGAAACTAGACGGGGTTGAGATTTCGACTTCACCAATTCTCAGACGATCGTTTTCTGAGCCAGGGGAATATCTTGTTCAACTAACGGTAAACGACGGATACGCCGAGTCTTTACCCGTCACTACTACTGTTTTCGTAAATGCTACTCCTACGGCACATGAAGGTCATATCAATTCAGTGCCGTCCATAGTAAAAATAGAGGTATATTCCGTTAACGATGCACCTGTTGCCGTTGATGATCACTACAAAACAACTAAAGGAACGGAATTGGTCACTGGAAATGCGCTTGAAAATGATTCTGACGCTGATGGTGATCAATTAATTGTTATGCAACTTAGCCAACCGGATCATGGCACAGTCTATTCCAATAATGACGGCACCTTTACCTATACTCCACAAGCAGGATATGTTGGGACTGACAAATTTACCTATACTATAACCGATGGTCACCAAGGCATGGATGACGGTGTGGTTCGTATAACCGTAGAGGAATTATTACCTGATACACAAAAATTCGCCGCATCGTTCAATATCGAAAAATTGCTATTGGACGCCAGCAGCGAAGAAATGGTATTCCGTATAAAACCTACTTCAGCACCACTATCAGGCGTTACGTTGCGTTACTATACGACAGATGGTACCGCATATCGTGATATAGACTTTGGCACAATCGAAGGAAGCGTACACTGGGATAAAGGCGATGCAACTGAGCGCGAAATTGCAATCCCACTACTAGCAAAGGAATACGTCAACAACATCTATTTTAATCTCGTGTTTGTTGTTGAGGAAGGTAATGTAATTTTTGAAAATGGAAGCACAGCCATAGTTACCATTGCAAAAAACCTCAAGGCACGAAGAAAATTAGGTTCAATCGCATTTGAATTTCTACTATTTACTATATTTTTCTTCTTCATTCGAGACAGGCACAACCGACAAGCTTTTATGAATGCATGATGATCGATCTTGCGTTTTGAGATACACAACATGCCATAATTTCGCTGTTCGGAACCCAGCGGAATAATCCAAAATCAAGAATGTAATCAAGGACGATTTGTGAACGTTGATACCTACTTGCAGCAATATCTGGAATTCAGAGATGAACTTCGCGGATATTTGTTTCGACTGCTGGCGAATAGAGCGGATTGCGAAGACGTGTTGCAAGAAACCTATATTAAGTTCTCTGAAAATATGGATTCATTTCGTGGTGAGTCTTCGTTTAAAACCTGGGTATATTCCATAGCAACCAACCTCGCGAAGAATATTCTTTCACACCAGGCTCGGTGGAGAGAGGATTTCCAGGATAAGGGCAAGGACCTGCACGTTCAGGACAGTACTATGTCAGAAAAGCTGTACGGAATCTGGGCATCTACACCGGATGCTAACTTTGAAGTTCGACAACATCTGGACTACTGTTTTACCTGTATCAGCAAAACCCTGCCGCTAATTCAACAGGTTTGCCTTCTACTCAAGGATGTTTACGGTTTCAAACAAGCTGAGATTGAAGCCACTACTGGCCTATCCGAAGGAAAGGTAAAACACGGCATCGTCGACGCACGCAAGACTATGATTAAACTGTTCGATAATCGCTGTGCTCTGATTAAGAAGCAAGGCGTCTGTAATCAATGTACTGCCTTGAAGGGGTTTCTAACCTCAGAACAAAGTGCTCACCAGGAAGCCAACCAACTCGCACTGGTGCAAGAGGCTGAAAGCTCAGACAGTGAACGACTACTAGAGCTTCGTCTCGATATTGTGCGTTCGACCGACCCCATCAACAATACACAACATGACATTCACATCTACTTTCTTGAAAATCTTCCTGAATGGGCCGAACGAATGTCATATTCCGACAAGGACAAAAAAAAAGACCCGGCTCAATGAGCCGGGCACATCGCTTCCTGCGGGTGACTAATCTAGTTTGATGACATATCGTATTTGTTTTTCATATTGTCCTTAATAATGTTTCCAATCGAACCGGAGACTCCTTCACATTGCGTTCCTTCATCTAGCGTAATGTGATGAGTATCTGCATCCATCAGCGAATCGGCTGCGATACAAGATTTTAGATCGAGTCTTGTACCCAGACTCTCTGGTTCTTCCAAGCAATCTGTTACCTGATAAGTCAGCACCACGTTAGCCCCCTATGGGAGCTTTTTTCTCACGTTTCAAAAAACTTCCCCAAATCCCGTTCAAAAACCTCTGCCCATTTGTCCAAGTTCTGATTAGAGGCAAAACAGACTTTTAATCAGTTTTTTAATTGGACAAAGGAGAAAGAAATGACTACCCCATCAACACAGGTATGGCAGGCGTTCATGCAATCAATGCAGGCGGGAGACAATCATTGGCAGAGTTTGGTTTCAGATGATGTTGTTTTTACCGGACCGGTAGAACAGGTAAGGGGCAAAGACGACTTTATCAAATTGAACCTGGACTTCTTCAAGATGGTTGTTGCCTATGATCTACACCATCAAGCCGCAGGTGAAAATACAGTGGCTACAGAGGGAACCATCAAGATCAAATCACCCAAAGGCAATGAGCTAGCTTTTGATCTTGCCGAGTTCTACAACATCAAGGACGGCAAAATCCAATCCGTTTCCATTTATTACGATCCACGAGAATTCATACAAGAGTTTTCGATGTAGCGTTCAACCAAACCGGGGTCTGCTTGAGTGCAGACCCCAAACTATCTGGAGATTTTTATGGCAAACTGGCTATATCCCGCAAACACACAATATCACGATGTACTTGGCGCATTTTCTAAGAAGACGGTGTACTGGCCGGCAAAGACTAAGGTAAGCAAGGGTGACAAAATATATATTTACCTGGCTGCGCCCCACAAACAAATCGCCTTCATAGGCGAGGTTACACAAGTCGACATAACAGAAGAAAGCGTGATCGAGGACATCAAAAGGTTTTTCAAACAACTCCCAAAGAAGAAAGGAGAGCCAACACCGTTTATGAAAATTGGTAAAATTCAACGCGTCGATATTGAGGCGGACTCACCTTTAGCCTTGTCTTCGCTCAAGACACACGGTCTTCGTGGCATGTTGATGGGACCACGCAATCTCGAAAACAATCAAACGCTCCTTAACTACTTCCAGGAAGAACTAGAATGAGTTATGAAAAAGTTGCCGCTAAACTTGTAAAAGAAGAGGGCGTTGAATACTCCACCATGATGAATTCGCCATGTCTGCGCTATCAAGGCACGTTCATGGCAATGATGTTTACACAGCAAGACGCGCTGATCGTGAAGGTATCGCCTCAAAGAGTTGATGAAATCATCGCTACTGGGGAGGGATTGGCGTTTAATCTGACCGGGAAAAAGTTCAAGGAGTGGGTATTGATTCCTTCGAAATTCGAGAAGAACTACGAGGGATATATGAAAGAGGCTTTGGAATATGCAAAGCACGGATAGATATATTGCGCATGCTTTTACAAATAGAGATCTCAGCGTTTTGACATGATGTTTACTTGAGTAGACCTGGCACGGGTATATCAAAGGCCCTGGAGTTGGTTAGCAGCTCTGACAACAGCCCTGTCCATTCCTGCTCATAGGTATCGTCATTATTTTCATCGACGCTTAATTGGTAAGAATTACTCACTACCTCAAAATGGAGACTGCCGGCATCGCCAAAAAGCGTTGCCGCACCCCCCAAGGGCAACCCACCTATGTACCCCGGAAGTTTAGAAAACGGATTAGAGGTACTAAGCGTAAGAAGCCCAAATTCAGATAGGTAAATTTTTGATTGATACACCTGACTCGCAAGTATTTCGTTGTCAGTTACTTCAGAGGTTCTAACGATTTTTAGCCCTTCCAACAAGGTTTGCATAGAATCAGCAGTATTTTCCTTCAGAATATCTGCTTTCAGTGTGACAAGAAGTTTTGTCTCTTCGCTAAATGTCACGATGCCGTTTAGTTTTAAATCATTTTCAGAATCGGATACTGAAAGTTCAGTGAATTGCGTTACCGCTCGAAGGAGATCGTTCTCCCAATTTGTATCAATATTTATTCGGCCGGAGATAGTGGCGTTTTCAAAACAATACTCATTAAATACAGAATTGACGGTATAGCCAATTTCCGTTCCAGATTGATTGGTTAGAGTAAGCAGGTTTGTTGACGCAGTACCGCCGCAATCACTTTGCAGTTCATAGATGATTGGTTCCTTCGTCGCCAACTGAAGTTTAAACGCAGAGACTATTTCTGGTTTGCCTACCCAACTTATATCCCGGTCTCCGAAAATTGAAATCCACAACGCATATCGCGCTGCCTCTTGGGCAGCGTCTAAAGTCTCGTATACCGAACTGAAATACAAAGTGAAATGCTCAACAGCATTTTCGGTTGTTAACATAACTGGAGCTTTGGCCCCTTTGTAAGATAGACCGGCTGGTGAATCCGTGTGGAAACACGAAATTGCCAAGAATATGACCACAAATAGGGTTAAAATTTTGAACAAATTTAACTCCAAGATTTCGACATTAAGGCAGAAAACACATTGCCATTTTAACCTTTGCTATAGGCGTTAATGCTACTATTATCGCTAAATTGACTACTTATGGGGATTAGTCATGAATAATGAAGAATTGGTACGCTATAGCCGCCACATGATGCTGCCAAATTTTGACTATGATCGGCAGTATAAGTTAACTCAATCCCGTGCCCTGATCATTGGCGCAGGCGGGCTTGGCTCGCCAGTTGCCATGTATATGGCCAGTAGTGGGGTGGGGCACATTGTGCTATCGGACTTCGACGTGGTCGAACTGCACAATTTACAACGTCAAATTCTACACGGTAATAACGACGTTGGCCGACCGAAGGTCGATTCGGCCAGAGAAAAACTTGAGAGCCTCAATTCCGAAATCAAGATTACGACATACAATGAAAAACTGAACGAGGAACAATTACGAGAGGAGGTTAGGCTGGCTGACGTGGTCTTGGAAACCACCGACAATTTTGACTCACGTTTTTTACTAAATCGTATATGCGTGGAAGAAAAAACACCCCTAGTGTCCGGCTCGGCCATTCGATTTGAAGGCCAGGTCACAACCTTCAGACCAGACATCGGAACCGGACCTTGCTACCGCTGCTTGTATAAAGAATCCGATGATGCCGCCGCAAGCCATTGGGAAACCTGCGCCGCCAGTGGCGTACTGGCGCCGGTTGTCGGCGTGATAGGTTCAATGCAGGTGATAGAGGCCATCAAGGTGCTTACCGACTTGGGGCAGGATCTTTCCGGACGGCTACTGATTTTTGATGGCATCTATATGGAATGGCGGGAGATGAAGTTAAAGAAGAAGCCGGATTGCCCGGTATGTTCGAAGTGATAGCTAACGAATCACTTCCCGAAATAGGACGTGACAGAGTTAGCGCTTCTCAATATAAATCTCGTCCTCGTCATACTAAGAACAGTTTTTTTGCGACTTTCTGCGGCGGGTAGTGTAACACTTGAAGTTCTACGCTCAGTTCAACGCCATCTAAGACATTTTATGGTAAGGAAGACCTTGAGAAATCGAGGTCTCCCAGGTCTTTTGAATGTTCAGCGATGTAGCGCTCTTACCTTTTAATCGTTTACTCAAACTGACAAGACCTTAATAAAGCTTTCTATATTCACAATCTTTTGTAGGCAAATGGAATAAGATGGACCTGTTAATTCTTATTCCTATACCTCTTGGAATTTCACCTATCAGACGCCATAACCTCAGTTGTCCGTATACTAGTAACACTATTGGTTGTTTCAAAGCCAACTGCGGAGGCTACATTGTCAATTCCTTTATTTTTCGTCCTTCTGCTCGGTTTTACAGTTATTACCTATCTTCTCTACAAGCCGCGATGGCGTGCGCGACGTCGAAAACAGATTAAAGACGCAAGCTTTCCAGCGAAGTGGAAAAATGTTTTGTTAACCCAATGGCCGCTATACCGGGAAATTCCAGACCTGTTAAAAGAAGGGCTACACCAACGCATACAGCTCTTCATTCAAGAGAAACAGTTTGTTGGCTGCGATGGTTTTCAGATAACGGAAGAACATAGGTTATTAATAGCTGCACAGGCGTGCCTGCTCGTCATCAATAAACCGTATGAGTATTTCGACGAACTGAAAAGCATACTAGTTTATCCGTCTGCATTTATAGTCAAACACAATAGACAGCTTGCGAACGGCACTATTGCTGAAGAACAGAATGTAAATTCGGGCGAGGCCTGGGAGACCGGAAAGATAGTTCTGTCCTGGGATGATGCCTACGCAGGAATGATCAATATCAAAGACGGAGAGAACGTTGTAATTCATGAATTTGCTCATCTTTTAGATCATACCAATGGCACTGCCAATGGCGCCCCCTTACTTGAGCATGCAAAAAATTATGACGTATGGTCAAAAACGTTTCAGACGGCCTATAACCGATTGCTTCACAATTTGCATACTGGCGAAAAGTCTGTGTTTAACCCCTACGGTGCTGCTAGCCCAGGTGAATTTTTTGCGGTTGCGAGTGAAATGTTTTTTGAAAGAAGTCGTTTGTTTCAGAGCGAGGAACCAGAACTCTATCAAGAATTGGTGAGATTTTATGCGGTTGATCCAACGTTGTGGTAAATTTTACGGGCGTATTTGAAATTAGACTACATGAAGGCAAGGATCGATTTTACATTGTAGATATTACCACCCAATTTTAATTGACCGGCATCGATCTCATAATTAGCCAAAAGGCGAATATACTCTTGCCGCTTTTTTTACCTAATCGTAATTGGCGGTAATCCTGATTTGAGAACTGGCAGGTTAGCTAATAAACGAGCCATTCGTCCATTGCCATCGATGAAGGGGTGGATGTGCACAAACGACATATGCAGAGTTGAATACGCTTGAATTGCTTCGTTGCGATCATGTTCAACTGCGTTAAATTTGTTCAACAAGTCAATCTACTGTTTCATTAAACCCGGCGTATCCTCCACTTTTGTGTATTCAATGCAGATCTACCTATCATTGTCATCAACGGAATACGTACCATTTGGCTCTCGCTTCCGAGCACCGACGGGCTTTTAGATATCGGGTATCTGTTCCTTTTGTATGGCAGTGTGTTGCCTTCCAATGAAGTTGAGGTGTGCGACCAAAGGTTCCTCAACTGAGCGAGTAGACTACGCTTTATATCACTATCAAGACCTTCCAGGAATTTCACGTATATGCTTACCTTTGAGAAAAATTCTATTAGGTAACAAAATACTGACATAAAGCCATTGCTGAGTCCAAAAATAGCGGTTTGGAGCGCTTTGGCAGGGGACACACCATCTTGCAACCAAGGCTGTTGGGGGCATGAGAAGATCCATTGCACCAAGCCAACTGTACGCTCCTACAACTTTTTCCTCTACTAACGGTATAATGCAAAACACTTACCCTGGCACAGGCTTCGACAACCCAAATGATTAAACTAGGCAGAGAATACGAACTGGACGTTGTGAAGGAAATGGACTTCGGGTTTTTCCTTGATGCGGAGAATCTAGGCGAGATTTTGCTGCCACGCAAGCTGGCGCCCAAGGGTTTACAAGTCGGCGACTTTATTGTGGTGTTTCTGTATCTGGACTCGGAAGACAGACCGGTTGCCACTCCACAAAAAGCCAAGGCCCGTGTGGGCGAGTTCGCCTATTTAAAGGTTAAGGATGTATCAAAAGTCGGCGCCTTTCTTGACTGGGGCCTGGACAAAGACCTTTTAGTCCCGTTCGGCGAACAACACCGCCCGATGGAGGTGGGTCACTCATATCTGGTGTACTTGTATATCAACGAAGCCGACGGGCGCATTGTTGCCTCGTCCAAAGTAGATAAATTCATCGATGAACAAAAGTCACACAATTTCAAACCGAAACAGGCCGTCGATTTAATCATAGCGAACAGCACCGAGCTTGGTTTCAAGGCCATTATCAATCACAGCCATTGGGGGGTGTTGTACAAGGATGAAGTACAACAGCGTTTGAGCTTTGGGCAATACGTGAAAGGCTATATAAAGAATATTCGCCCGGATGGAAAAATTGATTTGATGTTGCATAGCAGCAAAGAGAAGCTCGACAAAAATGCCAGTATCATTAAGACCTATTTAGAAAAACACAGCGGTTATGCGAAGTTTCACGACAAGTCCGATCCTAGAGATATATACAAGGCCTTCGGCCTGAGCAAAGCGGCATTCAAAAAGGCAATTGGCAACCTGTACAAGCAACAGATTATTTTGATTGAAAAAGAGGGCATTCGTTTAAAGGATCAAAAGTAGTATAAATCAACTTTGTTCCTTTTTTTTCTGAAAAGTGTCGAGAAAATGTCTGCCTATTACAATGGAGTTGAGCTTAGTCTGTGGTAGAAGAACTAACAATGGGCGACTAATTTGAGTATTTGTTTCGAGCTTGCCTAACGATGTTTAAAAAAAATCCGGGACAGAGCACAGCTCTAAAAAATTAAAAACCACTGAGCTCTAATCCCGAATTTCCGGAGGAAAAGCTTATTTCGCCTATGCCTCTGCAACTAAACGAGTAACATTATCTTCCTCAATTTCCACTTCGCCCTGCACGACACCTAGTGAAGACAGGGCACTAACATTTCCTTTACACGCCTCGATCACCTGGTCTTTATTATTCGCGAGCAGGAGGCCGAATTGCTCCGCCTTCTGGCTATTTACACCAGGTATGTTTGCAATGAGCAGTTCGGTAAACTGTTCAGCCAGTTCTAACACCTTGTCATGCGCCTCTGCGTCTTTCTTGCTGTCAAACATGCTTCCATCCCTATCACATAACCACTTTGCTAATACAGCCATTTTCGTCCTTACCTCTTGATTGCTGGAGATAGTAACAACTGTACATACGTACAGCTTTAATTGCAAGCACTTGCGAGCTACGTATTCAGGACACTAACCTCCAGATACTGCTACCTCACGCCTCCCCCGCGGAGATAAATCGTAAACACCGAGCGACACCCGATCGAACCAACCATACACATCGTTATACAAAATATTTCTAGCCTTTGGTTCCTGCAGGGACTTGGCAATGTTCGCTGCTTTGGTCGGTCCTTGTTGTTGCAGGAATTGGGCGATTGCCAGGGATTTTTGACGGTACGCTGTTATAGTGCCGATTTTCTTTTCGATGCCACCCAGGTTTGGATCACCTACTCGGTTAACAAACTCGCCAAGTAAGCGCTCCTGCCGTTGTTTTGATTTGCGGGGCTTGTATTCAGCGGGATCAAGCAACACCTCCACTTTTGCACGTTTGCTTTTTGGATCGATCAACAACAAACCCAGGCCCAGCATCTTGAGCAATTTTATAAGCTGCTTGCGTCGACGATTCAGGCTTTTGCATTGTCTAGGCACGCCGATGTAAACCTTGGATGTAAGCGCCAAGCGTTCAACCGACTGAAGAATGACATCAAGATTCAAAATCAACTTTAGCTCTACGACAACGGGCTCCTCATTGTCGCGTACTGCAAGAACGTCGCAGTTATGGATTTCACCTTTGACATCGTAGTTTTGAGTTTCAAAAAATTTTTTCAGAGGCAGATATAGATCAGATTCCTTCATCGTTTATTTGATCTTATCTCGTTCCAACACCGAGGCATCATAAGAGGGGCGTTGCTCTTCGGTGAGTATGGCGCGCATCTCTACCAGGTGAGCATAGCGCAGACGCAGAATTTGATTCTTAGCGGCCATCAATTCGTCAATCTTGGCGTTAATCTGAGCAGGATCAGCATTGTCTTTCACCGTTAGCTCGTTGAGTGCATGCTGCAAATCCTTTTCCTGTTGTTTAAATGGCGCCTGATCCTTATCCAGCTTGTGGTGCATCTCATCCACGGCTTTTTTCTGAGCTTTAGTTAAGGTTTTCGCCCAGGCCGGCATTTTGTGTTTTGATTTACCACCTTCATCATTGTGGTGATTATGACCAGATTTCTCCATGGAGTGGTTGCCATGGTTGTCCTGTTTTCCGTCTGCAACACTCCCTGTAGGCAGCAAACAGACTGAAAAAGCGAATATCGCGATTCCGACACGTAGTTTCATACCACACCTCTATTTTCGATTGATCGTCCCAAAATAGTAGAACGTCACTCTATAGAGTTTAGCCAGCGAAAACAATTTAGAGAGATGCGGCTATTCCTAGCCGCGCTCCCAAATCAATGTTGCAAATTTGCGATCATTACCCCATTCAACTGGCGGAGTGCTGATACGAAGTGTGTTGTCTTTCAATTTGAAAAAACGTTTTTGCGGCTTGCCTTCCCAATTGGGAAACATCGAACGTTCTACATGATGAATAACAAAGCCTTCCTCTTCATTTAACTCGAACGTTCCGTAGTATGAAACACAATTTCTGAAATTCTGTTCAAACTCTGCCGGCGTGCCAACTTGTTGGTCACCACTTTCGAACTGAGGACGATCAACACTCATCAGTTGTGCCGAAACCAGCCCACAACGTGAGTAGAGCAATACGCCCTGAGCCGACTCACCGAAAGGGTAGCTAATCTCCCCATTGGATGATTCAATCTGAAAGGTCTTGAGACGCCATGCCCCGATAAGGGCATGGAGTTCTGGTTTCATCGTATCTGCTGATCCCATAACAGTCGTCTCCTTCGATTAACCACGCAGAGCCATAGGCACGTTATTGACTTCGATTTGTGGCGCACCCTTGGCTTTATAAGCAGCGGGAATACTCTTGGCCAGATCCGATTCGCGATAGTTTTGCAAGGCCTCCATCGAATCCCAGATATATACACCGGTCCACACATGGGGCTGAGAATTCTTGACGTAGTACTTCTGGATCAGACCAGGGACTTCAAGAAATAAAGGCAGACGCTCTTTTGCGATCTTCATAGCCTGCTCGTCTGTAAGTTCGGTTTCGAATTTTACGTTTGCGATAATCATGATGTTCTCTCCTTGGTTAAGTTAATGTGTTCGGTTTTTCCTAAGCACGGAGAAATTATCGGTCATGCGATGACGCAAAAGAATTCCCATAATAAGAAAACCATATTTGCGAAAACGCACAGCCCATGGTTGTGCAATCGCGCCAGGAGATACGCCCGCTACAGCATACCGCTTCTTAACAACACGTCCTAAAACCGGAAAATTTATATAAAACAATAAATTAGCATATTATTTCTAAGAGGGGATACTTCTCTCTGCAGCAAACTCTACCGCGGTTGGAAATTATGTAGAGTCAGGCTTCCGCAGCAGGCAACTCTACCCAGAACCGGCTACCACGGCTCTGGCTGCTGTTTAAACCTATGCTTCCACCCATAGCCTCGATTAGGTTCTTGCACAACGCCAAACCAATTCCAGTACCTTCGACGGAACTCAGTGGCGAATTTGCCCGTTCAAAGTACTCGAAGATAAGCTCCAGCCGATCGTCAGGTATACCCATGCCGTTATCTTCAACCGAGATCCTGACCAATTTTTTAGTTTTCTTTTGCGCGTGGATAAAGACACTACCACCTTTGCGATTGTACTTTATAGCGTTGGCAACCAAATTGAGTATGATCTGTCTCAGTCGATCGGCGTCTGCAATAACGCACTCATTCATAGATAAATCTCGTCCAAGGCTAATATCTTCTTTTAATACCAAGGGACGCAACGCTGAAAAGACATCGTCAATGACGTCGGCTACCAGAACTTTTTCCGATCGAATGCGAAACTTACCCTCTTCCAGTGCGGCAAATTCCAATATATCGTTTACTAAGATCAAGAAGTTCTTACTCGCCAGTTCAATCTCACTCACATAGTCACGCAGAACATCATTATTTTTAATATCATCTTCAAGCATTAACAGCTGTGCAAAGCCATTTATGGCATTAAGTGGGGTACGAAACTCATGGCTTACCGAGGTAAAAATTCGGCTGCGTGACTGAATAGAAAGTTTTAACTGAAGGCGGAGAACATTTGTCCATCCGATAAGAAATCCTGCTGTATTGCTGATAATAAGGGGGATAACAAACGATTTTGGTTCAATATTTTCCAGAACGATACTGAATTGGATAAACACTGGAACGGCAAAAAAACAAAGCGTTAGCAACCACCCCTTTAAGAAGGTTTTTAATTCTCGGCTATCCAAATTATGTTTGTTCATTCACACAATAGTAACGACCACTGCCCGAGATGCTAGTTACAATAAAATGCGGACAGAAATTGTATTACCTATAGAAGTTAAATCTTTAATCAGGCGCAAATCATGCCAGTTCGATTCACCGGATATGAAAGCTATCACCGTGGGGAAACTGTGCTTTTGGTACCTTACTGCCTTAAAGACAACTCCCTCGATCGATGAGCCATCCAGTCTGCGTAAGTCGCAACTAAGCTGGTTTTAATTGATTGCATGCGGGTCTTTCGGAACCCAGACATTGCAAATATATTACTGCGGAAACATCTCCCGCAACTTATCGCGGTCGTACCACCATTCATCACCTGGTACGAGAGCGTTAATGACTTTGCTCAGTCTCGGTAGAAAAATACTGGGATCTTTGAGTTCGAGTTTTTCCATCCAGAAGTCCATTACATCTTGCGTATCAACCTGACTGTGGCCACGTGCAACATGGGACAGCAAACTAGTACTAAGGAAATTCAAATTCTCGAATTCTTCATCGGAGGCACGGAGGCCGACGAGATAATGCGCGGTAGCTGCAGCGACGGCGGCACCATCGGCGGTGGGTGGTGTTTCATCGACAAAATGTTCCAACAAGGAGATGCTAACTTCCGGATGCACCGGGAAAGAAACCGCCAACCAGATACCATGGATCAGCGCTTTGATTGGCTCTTCCTGCTCTGATTGGTACATGACATCGCAAATCTCAGCCGCCTGTTGCCAATGATTATTCTCTACTAACACATCGAATGCTGCGCGACCGTCTGGCCAGATATCCTTCTTTTTACCCAGAGCCAGTAGTACATGCGCCTTTTCCAGGGTGAGCAGAGCTTTATCCAATGGCGTGCCGTCTTCACCCAGGGATTCGATTCGATTGTTCACATCCTTGAGTTTCGCTTCCATTTCAAGGCGTTGATCTAAATCGCTTCCTACGAATTTGTCGTTGTTTGGGTTGAATCTTTTTATTTCGGCCATGGTAATACTCTTTTTCTATGCGGTAATGTTTGCGTGATCGCCTATGATACCGGCTCGTTTGGATAAAAACGACCATACTTTTTGCGAGACAAATAGGAAAGAGCGTTCCGTTATCTGTTTAATAAAATGCGTCTTTTACCACCCAACCAAGGTAAAGCCCGATACCGAAAACACTATGCATGGATAGGCTTATTAATCGAGAAACCATCGGTTTAGGCGCCAGCCTTGCAAAACAACCATATCCAAGACCGGGCTGTAGTATCAACCAAGGAACGGATACCGTAGCCAGACCAAACGTAATGGCTGACATTAGGCTCGGGCTATCTTGAACGATTATCAGGTAGACAAATGCGTAAGCCAAGCCAACGACATAATGGAATACCCAGCCTACAGCTAACTCATGATTTATCTTGCTGCTACTGGAAATTGGTCGATGCATGAACCTTCCTTTAGGCAAATGGCCAAGCCATCGGCCAACCATGGCCCAGTTTGTTGTGGGTAACTTGAAGCTTTTACTTAAGAAGACGGCCCAAATATCCATGGTAATAGTTGCAACGACTCCCACTACTAATACTGTTGACACCATGTCCATATCGTTCAACATCGCTTCCAACCGGATCCTTTGCGACCGCTATCGTTATGCAATAATACACATTACGTCTAACTTGAACACACATGTCTAGCGTTTTTCTGAATCAGAGACATTATCTTCATCATCTTTAAACATAAAAATAACTACCGAGTTTTGGAAGTCGATTTGATCAAACAATTCTTCCATACACTTTCTTGTATTTTCATCTGTAGGATACCCGCAAAACCTTGGCGCGGAGGTGGCATAATCGCCGATAATTTTCACACGTTTGATAATGTGTGGAAACCGTCGTGAGAGTGAATTTGACTTTTAAATCCTGTTGAAAGATGCAAGGCCTCACATACCTCAGCTTCTTTATGTTTTTTCTTGTTTGTCGCGCAATATTCTCGTTTCGTTCACGAACAACTTGCTGCCTTGAATAACCTCAGTGTGGTAAATAATTTACGCATTGTTCTCCAATGACAGATATTCCTGGCATAACTATTTTTCAACCCCCCCAATATAAGCAGACTATAGCGCTCGGCAATAGTGTCCGCTACACTAGTAACGGCTCATTCAGAGCCATTTGAAATTCTGGTGAAGAGACAACGACTTAAGATGGACAATGAGAATCTAACACCGGAATTTCAAGCAAATAGCACACCTCAGTCATCGTTTGCCAGAATTTTCTCGCTTTTGATAAAAGCAGCGCTTGCTTCAGCGATTTTGCACTTTCTATTTATCTACTATTTCCCTTTAGATTTCTTTGATCGTCTCTTTTCTACTGAAACACCGTCCGGGCTGCATACACCGTCTGCGCCGGAAGCCATAAATATAAATCTTTCTGCTGGTACATCCTCACAGACAACAGAGCAAGAAATAGGCAATTCGAACGATTCACCAGAGGCGAGCCAGGCTGATTCTGGTGGATTAGATGGCATTGACAAAGACAAATGGGGTGAACTGCTAGAACGACTGGAAAAGAATACGGGATTTCAGCAAGGCTTTCATCAGACCTATGAAAACTTTTTGCCTAATACGGAAGTGGGCAATGCCTACAAGTTTCGTGACCGCAAACACGAGGATATCGTGATCAAGGAGGTCTTTCCTACTATCCACGATATCGAAAAACCTTTTCACGAGATTCTGAAGCAAGCCAACAAGAAAATGAAAGACTATACCGAACGAAATGACATCATTGAGGCGTTTCGCGATCCGCTGACAGTAAAAAAGAGTTCACTCGAAATTCGATTTAAAGCTGAAGAGGAAGTCGAAGGTACTCCCGTTCTAAACTTTCCTCCCGCAGAACGGCAAGCATATTTCGACAAAACCCTGGCAGAGGACAAAACAAAGCAACTCGGCGACTTTATTCAAAAATATTTCAAATACGACCCAAACAAAGGTGATTTACCCATAGCAACCAGAGAACTTTATTATCAAAATCTGGAACGCTTGCTTTATTCATTTAGCACCGACAATACCTATTTTTATTTGGACTATTATCTCGAAAATTTGAACAAAGAGGACTTTCTATTTAATGCCCTCGATCAAGTGTCCAAGCTAGACGGCAGCAAAACGGCGACCGAACTCTTGTTCATACTACAAGAACTATACGACATCCAACAGCGTGCCTGGAGAGTCTATTTTGACTTTGGTAAGACATATGAAAAAATCTCCAAGGAAAAAGGAAACCGACTTCGCGTGGAAACCCTGCGAAGAGTTGATGAGCGTTACAAGCCGGTGTTGGAATCAAAGAATTTGACCAACTATGCTGAGCTTCAGAAAAAGTATCTCCAGAGACGACTCGAGATTACCGATCACATTATCAACAATACGCCAAATAGATACCGCATACATGATGCACAATTCGCACAGGCTTCGGTTTTGTGGGAGATGGGCGTACTTGAAAATAATAGCGTAAAGATTAATCAAGCCATTCAAACCTGGAACTCACTCTTAAACCAGGCATCACAAAATACACTTTCAGATATTGAAAAGGAAGAGTTTACAAACCTGCCCTTCTTATTTGAAATCGAAAAGCATTTGACTAATTATCAGAGATCACCTGATAGATTCAAACCCGCTCTCGCACAAAACATAAGCGCGCTGCTCACGCGAAAGGACGCGAAACGGATTGCCGAAAAACATGCGCGTGAGATGAGGCTGTTGTGGTCGGATAATCGGTAAGATTGCTGGTGCTTGATTCGAGATTTTACCTTTCTATTGAACCCTGAAAACTTGGGATAGCATTTATATTATCTACCCAGGCAGCCTTAGTTGAGCAAAAGACATTTACCTGAGGATTAAAATCTGCTGGATTTCTCAACGCTCCGAAAAATATAAGACTCAATCCCGGCAGGCGAAAATTCTTGTTGTAGATTGGGCTTCCGCAATCAGAACAAAAGTACTTAATACCTACATTGTCAGCCTCATACTGTTTTAGCGAGTTTTCACCTTTGGATAACTGAAGTTCGTTTTCAGCCACCGCAATATAGGTAGAAAACGCGGTGCCATTTCTCTTTTTACAATCATCACAATGGCAGTTGACCACCATTTTAGGCTTACCGGTTAGTTCAAAATGTATATTTTCACAATAACAGGAACCGCTGATTTTACTGCTCATGATCCATTTCCCTTTCATTCGCCATTTCAGAATGTAATATGTTATGCATAATTATGATATGTTCAACAACATATCAAAATTTTTAGGACTAAGACATGCCGCCGTACGGGCTTGATAAGATTGCTGATTGAGGCCTTTGAATAGCGCAGTGGCCACCATTCCTCAGCCAGCAAGTGCAAAAAATACCATTGGCGGATTAGCTACGCCGCGATTTTTGATCATAAATAGCTAACTCCATCTTGAATATCATAAAAAATACCATCGGGATTCCCTACGGATCTTATATATTTATGGACATGAGCGAAAAACTCCCTTTTGCGACTCTTTCTTTTATCCATTTACGATATCTTCAGGAATTTCGGGACCATCATCAACGCTAGCCCAATACCGAACAATGCGTAAGCACTGTCGACTGCATAAGGAAAAATCATCAAGGCTATGCCACATATCAACACAACAAAATTCGCATTTCGTTTACCATATGCAAAATAGGCCATGCCGATCACGCCAAACATAAGACTAAAAAACAATGACCATGCATCGGACATGACAGACATTCTCCTATTTAGGTGTTCTCAATATGTAGACACAACTCCCGCAAAACCACGATTTTCTGGTCCCAATATTCACTTTGTAGATGTTTGTAGCCGATGTACTCGGCATTCTCTGCATTGATCGCCATGACCCATATCACGGCAACGATTTCAAACAAAGGGATGGCGGCCAATTCATCCTCATCAAGTCTTCTTATCTGCTGATATCCCTCCAGAAAGGATGCCCTGATGTCGGAGGCCTTTTTGTGTTTGTAAAGCGAAGAAAAGAGTTTTGCTATCTCGAAGGAACGGTAGCCATAGCCACACTGGTCGAAGTCAAAAAGGGTTATTCTATCGTCAAAGTTGATATGAAAGTTATTGGCGTTTATATCGCCGGCACATATTCCATATTTGCTGCCACTTCGATCGAGTCCGGAAAGTTTTGGATAAATTTCCTCACGCAATTCACACAGAAAATCATAGTCGCAGTCATCAAGAAAGGGTTTAATCAGACCTAAAGAGCGATCGACAAGGTAGGAGAAATCGAGTTCCTGCCCTTGGACAGAAGGAACAAATTTGTCGGCATGCAGATGCATTTGAGCAACCACAGTACCCAGCAGGTTTGACTCCTCAGCAGTCAGATCTTTTCCCGGCGCATTTCCTTCGGCATAACGAAACAAGGCGAAAAACCTTTCACCCTCGGACGTCTCTAAACGGAAGCAGGATTTATTATTGATCGTAGGGACGAGACGCGTTACCGATGCATTCTTCCCATTCAAGAATTTAACAAGCTCCAGTTCAAACTGAATTTCTATCTCGCTGCGCCAAGTATTTCGATAAACACGGAATATATACTGCTCAAAGTTACTGGTGAGTATGTAGTTGTCATGTAGCCCTGCGACATAGAAATGACAGTCGAGATCGCCATCAAGAGAGTAGTGGTCTTGTGCGAGTCGGATGACTGATTCAGAGGCAATCCTGGTATACGAATAGTGTAAGGATGTCATCTAGTGAATTCCGGCTTAGTGTGGACTTAATGTAGGATAAACAGAAAAAGGATTCTATTCCCGTTTTAGATCATAGAGCAAAATGCGGGGAAGTCCTCGCTTTTGGTTTCAATAGAGATTCGCTTTCTTTTAAATGTCTCGACAAATTCTAATCCCTTTTTGCTCTCTGACCCTGGCTTTCCCCGTAAAGCGCGTTAGTTCATGGGGAGAAATAATTCATGCATGGGTAGCGAGTAAGTGGCTCTGCAGAGGCAAACCGCCTCTTTTTATTCCACATAATTGGCAGGTGAATATTAAAATGTGTCTTGGACAGGCGTGACGAATAACTTGGCTAGGGAGAACGCTCGCGCTTTCGACAAATAAACTTGCTATAACCTTCCATCTTCAATTCTGCGCTCTGTAAGTCAAAATACCTTTGGAAAAGAGCGGATTGCATCGCAGTTAGCGCGTAAAACAATCAATACTACACCCCCATGGCGCTCGCTAAGCTCCGAATAAACCTAAAGATTTTCAGGCAATATCCGCCTAACTATATAGTGTCAGCGCGCATAGAAAACAAAACAGACTTGGTAATGCCTAAAACAAACAAATTACGCATATTTCATCTGGGTATACGCCAGAAAGTGTTAATGGTGCTGCTAACCGTTTTACTTTCAGCACTAACGGCTAGCGGCTGGTTTGCCCTGCAACAGGAAAAGGACAGTGCTCAGAAAGAGATCAATCAACGGGGTGTCGATATTGCCCGGTTCGTTGCGAAATCGCTAGCGTTTTCAGTGGTTGGCTATGACTATCACACGATTCAACTACTTCTTGAAGAAATTGTCAGTTCTGACGAGATCAGTTATGTCCGCGTCACTAATGCAAAAGGCAAGGTAATGAGCCAACAGGGCAAGAAACCTGATGCCAATGCAAAAAACACATTCAATTTTGAAGAAGACATCCTTTTGGACGACTCAGTTGTGGGCAAACTTGTCCTAAGTTTCAACTCTGAAAAAACGGCCCAACAACTTGAGTCGCGAAAATTTAGTTTAGTCACCCGTGAAGCTTTCATTATTCTCATGATTGCAATTGCCGAATTTGTGGCCTTGTCATTCCTCATCATACATCCCGTCAAAGTTATTTCCGAGTCTCTTGATAGAGGCGTTGATAACAGAGGAAATGTGGTCGCCGAAATTCCTCTGAATTCCAAAGATGAATTTGGTCAATTGGCGAACAAATTTAACGAGCTTGGAAAACAACTCAACCAAGCGAACTATCAACTACAGGAAAAAATCGACCTTTCTGACGCGCGACTTCGGGAAACCAATATTGCATTACAAAAACAATCTGACGAACTCAAGCGTATGAATGAAGAGTTTCGCATCCTGTCGATAACCGATGCACTAACCGGCTTATATAATCGACGTCATTTTGAAGAATTGATCGCAGTCGAAGTCAGTTTGACGGCGCGGCATGGAGACAATAACAGTCTCATGATCATAGACATTGACCATTTCAAACGAATCAATGACACGTACGGCCATTTAACCGGAGATAGCGTTCTGAAAACGGTGGCGAATGTGCTAAAGACTGAGTTACGAAAAACCGATGTACTGTGTCGCATCGGTGGGGAGGAGTTTGCTGTTCTTTGCAAACGGGCCGGTAGAGAAGAGGCGATGATTGTGGCTGAAAAACTTAAGAAGGCGATCAATAGAGCCGTCATTGACGTAGGCGACCACATCGTCACAACCACTGTCAGCATAGGCGTGGCTACCATACCGGATGAGCAAGGAACGGATAACGTTGATGCCTTCTATCGGAATGCCGATGCAGCATTGTATTACTGTAAGGAAAATGGACGAAATCGCCATTTTCATTTTTACGACTTGCCTGTTTCGGAACAATTCAGACAAACCGGAAACATTTCACGAAGCTAAAGGAGAGGATTAATGCTAATAGCTGCAAAACGACAGTGGATGGCCCTCATCGTAGGGCTTGTATTTTCCTCAATAGCAACTGCGGAAGCGAAGAAAGAAATCATTCTAGGATCTGTGGCAATGGATATTCCTGCGGTGATGTATAAAAGACTAACGCCATTAACCGACTATTTAAGCACTGAATTAGGTTTACCTGTAACGCTCAAATTGTCTCCGAACATGGGCGCCGCCATTAATGAAATCGCAGATGACAAGGTGGACATTGCCTATCTCACACCGGTTGCCTATTTGAAGGCGCACAAAAAGGGTAAATCACAGATTATTGCGAAGACTGTAACCAACGGCAAGGCTTCGTTTCAGCTCATGATTGTGGTCAAGCACGACAGCCCAATAAAGATTGTAGAAGACTTGGCCGGTAAATCCTTTGCCTTTGGCGACAAAAAGGCCCTCTTGCAACGCGCTGCTGTAGTCGGGTCGGGTATTCAACTGGAAAAGCTGGGTTCTTATGAATTCATTGGACACTACGACAACATTGCGAATGCCGTATTGCATGGCGATTTTGATGCGGGAATATTAAAGGATACTACCGCCTTCAAATGGGAAAAAAAGGGATTAAGAATACTGTACGCTTCGCCCAATCTTCCGCCTTATAATATTGCCGTGAGCAAAAAAGTAGATCCGACAATGGCCGCCAAAATCAAAAAGGCCTTTTTGGCATTGAATAAGGAAGATGAAAACCACTTGTCGGTCATCAAGGCCTTGGACAAGAAGTACGACGGGTTCGCCGATACCAGCGATGAGGAATATGATGTCATCAGGCGCTTGATAAAGCCGTTTAACAAATAAGTTTGGGTCGCCATACTGGAACGATTACGAGGACTTTGCAACCAACAGTGTTAGTATCGTTCTGGAGCAAGCCCTCGCGGGGTTCGACTTATGGGCGCAAGTGCAATAACCCAAGGAATTTCTGACGAAAACGCAACATACTGGATTTAGCCCAATGCCTTCCGCAGTGTTCCCTCTACTTTTTTCGGTCTTATGCTTCCAACCAATATCGTTTCACAATTATTAAACACTGCCAAGCGATGGATAGCTTGGGTAAATGGCTTAACAAACCGATCATGGTCTAAGTCTTTTGCTTCGATGTGTAAGCTGATTAGCTCAAACTTCCCGGTGTTTCGATGTGCTTTGCAGTCTACCCGACCGACAAAATTCTCGTCATAAAGAATCGGAAGACAAAAATAGCCGAACTGGCGTTTTTCCTTGGCTACGTAACATTCCATTTTGTAGTCAAAATTAAACAGGCGCTGAATTCTGTCACGGTGAATGATGGCGTTGTCGAATGGCGAAAGCAGTTTGACGTTTGCCGCCGGGCGCTTGAGCTTGGCATCAAGATTCGTGGTGGTTGTGTACAATACAGGGCCACTGTCGGCTGAGATCTTAGTTAATGCCCCTTGCTCGATTTCATTTTGAATAAGATCAGTAAGCGCATTTCGCAGCGTCTTGCCCTGTCTCAAATGAGTTAATTGTTTGAGCGTCGTGAAACCGTAGGCGCGGATCGTCGTATCCAGCAGGTATTCAGCAAATTCGTGTAGCGTAGGCTCCGCGGTTTCGACCGTGTCTGGTAACACTCTCTCCCTCAGGTCGTAAACTTTTTCCATCCCCTCGCGGCCTGTAACCATAAGCTCGCCCTGCATGAACAGCGTCTCTAGCGCGAGTTTGCTAGGCTTCCAATTCCACCAGCTTCCGCTACCGCGCTTTACCACATCAAAATCTCGTGCCTTTAAGGGACCATCCAGACGAATTCGTTCCATGACATGATTGAGATATTTCTTTTCTGCCTTTGCCAAATAGGGAAACTCACCACGCTTTACCGCCATCATCTGCGGCATGGCATATCGATAGTCTCTCATGGGTAAATACGATGCCGCGTGATACCAATACTCAAATGCCTGTCGTTCCGCGACTAAATCGTATAAGTGCGATGGTTGGTAGTCCGGAATACGCGTCCATAGTGTGTGGTGATGAGCGCGTTCAATCACGGCAAGGGTGTCGATTTGTATGTAACCCAGATGCTCCAGGGCATTAAGGGCCGCTTGCTTCCCCTTCCCGTAAGGACGAGCGGATGACAGTCCTTGCTGTTGCAGGGTTAAGCGACGTAGATGATTGAGCATAAGGTTGGTATGAAGCAATTTACCAAAACAATACTACTCCTTCAGATCAGCCCTGGTCTGCGTTCCAACATTCTCTATCGACAATATGTATGTCACCAGTCGTTCCAGGTGTTCCTGCGACACTCGATTGCCGTGTGCAGGCATCTGTGCGCCGCCGGTAATGTCGTTCCAATTCCCATTTCCGCCACGTCTGATTTTATCGATGAGATATTCCTTCGCATCCGGAGAATTACGGTAACGTTCCGCTACGAGTATCCACGCAGGTCCCACGATAGATGCCCCTAAATTGTGGCAATTGATGCATCCATTCACGTGGGCGATCGTCAGTATGTCTGCCGACTCGTGACGTTGCGTTATTGAGTCGCGATCCTCACGATTTCCGCAGCCTGATAACAGCATAATCGTAATTATCACAATAAGCTTGTGCCGCATTGCTATCATCTATGTTTGTCCTTATGGTGTTTGCGTAGGAAAGGAAAAATTGACTATAAAGCGGGGTCAGATAACATCTTTATGTGGTTTTTATAATTTTTGATTCCTCGCGAACCAGGCAAGTTTTAACGCTTCTTCCAACCACGCCAGACGTTGAGCAGGCGTTGATTTGAGAGCGTCCTCTATCTGCGCACGCTCTGTTGCTGCCCGCGAACCGAAATCACTTGCCTGTGTGTTGGATTGACTATCGTTTTGCTTTTTCATTGGCTTTCTTGATCAGTTCCAGTTTCCCAATATCATCCTAATCTAACGGAAGACGAGAACATCGTATAATTGTTTCAAAAAATAAAAGCAAATTTTCTTTGAGCCCGCTTGCGCTATTTCGAAAGCTTTGCACTCGCAATGCGATTCAGGCTTATGCCGGATTCCGCTGCTTGAACCGCCAGTTGTCTATGGATCTCGGGGGGAACTCTCACCATGAACTTGCCGCTGAATGTTTTTGTCGATAGCGGCTCTGGCACGTGTTCGCCGTTGGTTTTTAATTCGTCAATGGTTTCGTTGACCAGCGTCATGATTCCTTTCAGGGCTTTTTCCTGGGTTGATTCAAGCCAACTCAGACCAGGAAACTCGGCACATAGTCCAACATATTCCTGATCTTCTTCCGACCATAATACGCGATAGGCATATTTATCCTGGATTTGCTTAGCGGCCATCGCTCGCCTCTATCTTCTCTATTATTAACAATACCTGTTTCACCTGATATGCCTTGGCCTTACCCTTATGGTTTTGGATATTCACCCTCGGGTCGCCCGGCCACGGGGTCTTGAACACGCAGTGACTGCCTCCGCTTTGGCGCGGCTCACCGAAGTAGTGCACACATACCTTCTTCAAGTCTTTGAAAGTCTGCCCTTTTGGGCTGTTTTTCATAGACTTAAGGATTTCTTCGATATCCGCCATCGCTAGAATATAGTATCAATAATGATATCGTCAAGAAGGGGAGAGTCTTTAGGGGAAAACCCTGACGATGGGGAGACACCCGTTTCTTTTGGACTGCCAAATTCTGATGTCGAACCGGCTTTTCTCGAATTTTTATCTGTCTCCAGAGCATCCCTGTCGACGTTGATGCTCAGCAGGATGAAATCGATGAAAGCAGAAAAACTTGGAACAGAACACTTCTGTTTTCCAGACATAGCTACTTCCCTGTTATTTTTGTTTTGAAGTGGCGCTGACTATGAATCGTTTTGCTTAAGCTCAACTCTTTGGAATGCCGGAAGATTTGAATGCGACTTTTTCATCAGTTGTAAATCACAGGCCTCGTATTTTGTGTACATGCGTTTGAAGGCTCTTCCTTCTTTTGTAGCATTGTCTTCCGCTTTAACTATTTTCCTAACTCCTCAAAAAGGCCCACAATGACTCATAAACCCAACCGAGCCCCTCCCCCATGACCAACATCGAAACCAAACAACACCACCCCATCGCACTCCACCACCTAGGCTTTCGCCCCTTCTTTCTCCTAGGCAGTTTATTCGCCCTAGTAAGTATTGCCCTCTGGACGCTTCAATATCATTTTTCAATCGCCATACCCGCCATTCCTCAGTACCCGGCTGTAGTCTGGCATGGGCACGAGATGGTTTTTGGTTACGCCATGGCGGTAGTTGGCGGTTTTTTATTAACCGCCGCGCGCAACTGGACCAATGTACAAACCTTACACGGCGCACCTCTGCTCATACTGGCCGGTACCTGGCTGCTTGCCCGCCTGTGTGCCTTTATCGACAGCGCTTATGCCATGCAGGCGATGATCCTGCTCGATATCGGTTTCGATTTCCTTTTATTCCTGTCGATACTCTACCCGATAGTCAAGGTACGCCAATGGAGCCAACTCGGCATTTGCCTGCTGGTCTTGCTCATTGGTCTGTCCAATCTGCTTTTTTACAGCGGCCTGACCGGTTACACCATTGCCGGGATTGAAAGTGGACTGAAGGCAGGATTGTATTTGATCGTCATCTTGATCCTGCTCATGGGCAGACGCGTCATCCCGTTTTTTATTGAGAAGGGCGTCGATGAGCCGGTGAAGCAAAAGAATTATTTGTGGTTAGACAATGTCGTCATCGTGTTGGCGATAGCCTTTGTCATCTTTCAGGTGTTCGCTTTTCAGGTATTCATTGGGGCAAAACACATCGCGAGTCTGTTGGCGATAGTCCTCGTGTTGTTACACAGCTGGCGTCTGAGACTCTGGCATACGCCGGGCATCTGGAAAAAACCGTTGTTGTGGGTACTTTATATCGCGTATGGCTTTATCGTGATCGGATTTTTATTGGTCGCGCTGGCTAACCAGGGTTATATCAGCCCAGCACTGACGACACATGCGTTTGCTTATGGTGGAATTGGTTTGATGACGATAGGCATGGCGGCGCGTGTTGCGCTCGGGCATACGGGGAGAAATGTTTTTCAGCCGCCGGGGATTTTGTTTTGGGTGTTTCTTGCTGCCGCTATCGGTGCGGTTGTCAGGGTGTTTTTGCCTTTGGTAAGGCCGGACATGATCAGCGTCTGGATCGGGCTATCGCAAGGGTGTTGGATGCTTGCTTTTGGGGTGTTTAGTTGGGTGTATGTGCCGATGTTGGTTAAGGGGAGGGTTGATGGGAGGTATGGGTAGGGTGAGCCATGAGGGGTACCGTCGGAGTCTGTTCCCTTTTATCATCTTCTTATCCATTGACCATAGCTCAATCGCCAATATCAAAGACAGGATTAAACAACTTATTAGGACCGACCTCCATATCGCCCACAAAACGTATTACATCAGCGTGTATTTTTTGCCAATCTTTTAGATAGGTTTTATGAAATCTATATTCCAATACCACGTTCCCCCACACCGGGAATTTTGTTTCGCAACTGGGAGAGAACGCTCTTCCCTCTTCAGGATTAGCATCGCATTCGTAGTAAATAAACTCATTTTCCTTTGTAGATATATACAGTTCCTTTTTCCAAAGACTCCCCATATAGTTCAAATTGAATTTCGAAGAAATTGGTTTTTCCTCGGTGGTGAGACCAAGGAGACGTTTTTGACGTTGAATGTACTCTGCCTTGTTACCACGATCACCGAACTTTCCTAACGAACTTTGATTCAGGTTTTCTACGATATCAAGCGTTATACGAATTCTTCTACCCATACCATTTTTGTTCGACGTAAACTCTTCTTTATTTTCCATGGATCTTCCCTCAAAGTCGGGTAGCAATGCAAGGAAGTCTATACCGGTTACGTTCTTTCCTTTTCGATGTGTTGCTCACCAATATTTCAACGGAACACTAAATTCCGCGCCGTCAATAGATACTGTCATTGTTTTTTTTAAATCTTCTTCGTCCCATCCATATCTCTGCTGGTCATTAAAGGCTATCGGTAATACGACTAACGCAAATATGATTGCCAGTTTAGTGCCTGCATGGGCCATTGATCTACGGTTTTCTCGGAAATTAAGCAAGCCCTTGAGTAGGGCATAAAGCGCAGCCAATGAAACGGAGATCAATATAAGGTATGAAATTAGAACTACTATGAATTTTCCGGTACGAAAAAGTGGTAAACCGCCACGGTCATCAAGGAATACTACGTGATATAACAATGGCAGAACCAATGCGAAAGCAATCCAAAAATAAGAGCGATAAGTCTTCATACTTTTTCTTTATTTAAGCGAAACACCGGCTGACCACCAATAATTTCGCTTTTGCTAGAGCGACTTTTCTATTTCCCTCTACGTTCTATTTCCTGTTCGAGAACCACTCTCGTAGTTTCTCGCTTTCAGTAATTTTCTCCAACAACAGGAGATTCACATTCCATTCTTGGACCTAATCCAGCTTATCATTTCGTTCGTACGATTATTCCATGGTTCGCGTGTTCACGGGTTAGAGAAAACGTGTCTATATAGTGTCTTTATGTTTATCGAGTGACGAATCTAGAGGCTTTAGGTAAATTCAGGTATTTCCATACGTCAATCTACAAGGACAGCTGGTTGAAAAGACCGTTTCCGAGTTGGAACCATTTGCCCATTCACTGACTGGCAACAGAGTGACCGAGTTTTCCACAGCGCGATGTCTGTCGGATGCTTGCTTTTGGTGTGTTTAGTTGGGTGTTTGTACCGACGTTGCTTAGGCGCTCGGGCCACGTTCATACCACAAAAACCCCAAACCCTGTAATATCAAAGCATGCATTCACTAGCCACCCTAATCACCGGATATTCAATTTTCGCTGCCCTGGTCATTGGTCTCACCCATTTCCGTTCAGAGAATTACTTTGAAAACCGATTATCACAACTTACTGGGATTGCCCTGGTAAGTGTCCTTGGCTTAATACAACTATTACACGCCGGCCTATTGCTTGGTGTCGCAGATCTCATTCATTCGCTGATATACCTTGGCCTGCTTTTTTGTGTGGCGCCGCTATTCTATTTGTTCAGCATGCCCTTACTTCACGCGAAATCCGGCGCAGGAAGGTTTGCATTCATGCATTTCTTGCCTATCTTCCTCGCTTTCCTTGTCGACCCTGAACTGGCACTTCCGCTCGCCTTTGCTTTCGGATCTGGTTATTTAGTCTGGTTGATTAAAAGCATTTACGGCTTACGTATGCAGCGGAGTCGCTTCAGGATTGAAATAACGATTTTGGGCATGGTGATTTTGGTGGCATTCGGTGTAGTCACCCTGGTACTCACGCTTCCCAAATCAAACGAACAGCTTTTCTATGAACTCTATGCCATCGCCATTGGCCTGGGCTTTTTGTTAACGAGTATCTTGCTACATCTAAAGCCAAGCCTGGCGAGCGATGTCGCGGAAGTAGCGCGGGAAACCTATGCCGTATCAACACTCGGCCAGGTCGATTGTGGCAGGGCACTATCGCGGCTCGAGACCCTCATGCAGACCGAGCAAGTCTATACCTCACCGGAGTTGAAGCTGGAACAGCTGGCACAACAGCTCGATTTATCGGGTCACCAGCTTTCAGAACTGATCAATACTCGCTTGGGCAAAAACTTTTCCCGCTATCTCCGGGAGGTCCGAGTAGAGGCCGCCAAGGCCATGCTCACCAATGAGCCCTCTGCCTCAGTACTATCAGTCGCCTTGAGCGTAGGATTCGCCACCCAATCCAACTTTTATGATGCCTTTAATGAGATATGCGGCATGACGCCCGGCAAATATCGAAAAATCAAAAAGATATAGTCTAGCTCGCCAGTCCAATTTCTTACCTTTTATTCCAGAATGATCAAATCGGAGGCTTAGTCCGACACCTTCACCTAGTCTGTGGACATCAAACCCCGGATTTAGGTGATCTATGAACATTTTGCTCACTGGCTCATCAGGCTTTATCGGTCAACACCTGACCAGGAAACTCACCGCCGCCGGTCATCATGTGGTGGGGGTCAGTCGTCGTGACGGCGTCGACTTCAATAATATGCTCAGGCCAGCGGACTGGCATCCCAACCTGGACGGAATCGATGCCGTGATTAATGCGGTAGGCATTATCGCAGAAAAGAAAGGGCAGTCTTTTCTAAACCTTCATCATCTCGCCCCTGTCGCCTTGTTCCAGGCCTGTGAACAAAAGGGAATTAGGCGTGTTATCCAGATTTCCGCTTTAGGTGCGGATGATAGTGCATTCAGCGCTTATCATTTGAGCAAAAAAGCGGCAGACGAGGCGCTCATCACGTCTTCGCTAGACTGGTTTATTCTTCGCCCCTCCCTTGTTTACGGTCCCGGCGGGGCCAGCACCGCCATGTTTGAAGCCATGGCATCGCTGCCGTTAATTCCGGTGGTGGCAAGGGGTCGGCAGATGATCCAGCCGGTGCATATCGATGATCTACTTGAGGTCGTACAGCTTTGTCTGTCATCCAATCCTACGCAACAAATCATTGATGTCGTTGGCCCTGAAGCCATTAGCTTTTTGCAGTGGCTACAGGCGCTACGAAACAAAAAAGGTAAACACAAAACGATATCGCTATCTGCGGCACTTTGGCTTGCCATGGCGGGCGCTCATCTATTGAAAGGGCTCATACCTATGCTGCACCCGGACAATCTCAGAATGCTGCAAAAGGGAAACACCGCTAGCCCGGACAGAATGACACAGCTATTAGGAAGGACACCGAAGCATGTACCTTAGTATCAAGTACTTTCATATCCTGAGTATGGTTCTGCTCTTTGGCACTGGCTTTGGCAGCGCCTTTTACAAATGGATGAGTGATAGAACGGGCAATATTGAGCATATCTATCATACCAACAGGCAAGTTGTACTTGCCGACTGGATATTCACCACGCCAACGGTCATTTTTCAACCACTGTCGGGTGTGCTCCTGGTTTATCTTCTGGACATCCCCATCACAACAGACTGGGTCATCACCAGCATCCTGTTGTTCCTGTTTGCCGGCATCTGCTGGTTACCCGTTGTTTGGCTACAAATAAAAATGCGCGCTCTGTCTCTTGTCGCATTGGAAACGAATACCCCACTTCCAGACCTCTACTGGCGTTACGCCCGGATCTGGTTTTGGCTAGGCATACCGGCCTTTAGCACCATGCTGGTTATCGTTTTTCTCATGGTTCATAAGTAGGAGACGGTGAATGAAGGCTCAGCACAATATCATGAAACTCGCACTCGGGGACCAATGGCAAGCCCTGCCCCCACCACTCAAGCGGCACTACCAGGATGGCAACAATCAGGACATTGGCCACCTTGATGTGGAATACCCGGGGTTCATGCAGCCCTATCTCAATCTGTTGAAACTGTTTGGTGCCCTGGTGAACAAGCGAGGCGTTGGTATCAAGACCACCGTGAAAAAACAGTCCGGACATGACAGACAGTACTGGCGACGCACTCTACATTATCCCGATTCCCGACTGCGCACCTTTAATAGTCGTTGGATCTATGCCGGTGAAAACAAACTCATCGAATTCACTAATCCCATGCTTGGCCTAAAGATGGAGGTATGGGTGGAAGGAGAGGACCTCTATTACAGTGGACTCTGTTACATCATCAAACTGGGAAAACTGCATATACCTGTTCCTGAATGGCTGGTTTTGGGTCACACAACCATTGTAGAAAGGGCTGTTGATGATAGGCACTTTGAGATGGACTTTCGGCTGACGCATCCGTTGTTTGGACAGGTGTTTCGGTATTCGGGGAGGTTTAGGACGGAAAGGGAGGCAGGGGATTAGCTTTGGCGTCATCCGGCTTTAACTGAACGAAAGGGGGACCATTGAGTAGGCCTCTCTAATATTAGAAATAGTTGTTCGCTGACCTCGGTTTTCCGTTACAACACCGCCTTGGGCAGTAAAGCTTTTGTGTATCTCCCACGATACACAAGCGGCAATTGCGTATCATTTAGCTTTGCATTGGATACACAAACTGGACTACTATAGGCCCTAGTCCAATAATCCGAACAAGGTCATGGCTCAGCCGTACAATCCAGAACCTCTACCAATCAAAGAGTTAAGCAAAGATCAACTCTTTACGGCTGTTGGTGAGGCCAACGCTGCGCTTGCTCGTTACGACGGCTTGCTAATGGCCATGATTAACCCAGCGGTCATGCTCTCGCCTTTAACCACTCAAGAGGCCGTACTTTCCTCAAAGATCGAAGGAACACAGGCTACAGTCGAGGAAGTTCTCGAACATGAGGCCGGTCAGGAATATGACGAGGCAAAGAGCAACGATATCCAGGAGATCGGCAACTACCGCAAAGCTCTAATGCTCGCCAAGGATAGTGTAATGGATCGTCCCATTCGGCTGAGTCTGATCCGCGAATTGCATCGCATCCTAATGAATAGTGTACGTGGCGCAGACAAAGAACCCGGCGAATTCCGTAAGGACCAAAACTGGATCGGTGCGCCCGGCAGCAGCATTGACGAGGCCAGTTTTGTCCCACCAAGCCCACTGCAACTCATGGATCATCTCCAGGCCTGGGAGGCCTATCTCGATAGTGTCGATATCGATCCCATTGTGCAAACTGCCATAGTGCACGCCCAATTTGAATTGCTACATCCCTTCAAGGATGGAAATGGGCGTATTGGGCGCCTCTTGATACCGCTGTTTTTATATAGCAAGGGCCGCCTGGCCAGTCCGATGTTTTATCTGTCCGCCTATTTGGAACAACACCGCGAGGAATATTACGCACGTCTACGTGCGATTTCCCAAAAGGGTGACTGGACCGGTTGGTGCGCCTTTTTTCTGCGTGCGGTGACCGTCCAGGCAAACGAAAATGGCATCATCCTACGCGAGATTATGGCACTGCATGAAGCGACCAAAGTACAGATACGCGACATTACCCACTCGCCCCATAGCGCGCAACTGGTCGATGCCCTGTTTGATCGCCCCATTTTCACCGCGGCCGATATTGCCCGTCGTGCCGAGGTACCCAAACCCACCATGCACAAGCTGATCAATAGTTTGCTAGAAGAAGGGATCTTGCACACGGTGAGGCAGGCTGCTGGGCGTCGACCGGCGATACTGACCTTTGGCGAGTTGTTGAATACCCTTGAGCGTAAACAACTCGTGTAGATATATCTATGTAGGCCTGCACGAGCGATTGCGACTGCGAGCAATAAATTGAAAAAAAGAGAAACCCATGCCCACGTTAGATTGGATAGGAAAAAAGGCCGTCGTCAAACACCACAAGGAGGTGCCGTATCGCTTATTGGAGCCGGTGAAGAAGTATTCATACGGCGATCCCGACAGCGGCAACCTCATTGTACAGGGTGACAACCTGCACGCCCTCAAGGCGCTGCTGCCTCGATATGCCGGACAGGTGAAGTGTATCTATATCGATCCGCCGTATAACACAGGCAACGAAGGCTGGGTGTACAACGACAACGTCAACAGTCCTGAGATCAACAAGTGGCTGGGCGAGGTCGTGGGCAAGGAGGCCGAAGACCTGAGTCGGCATGACAAGTGGTTGTGTATGATGTATCCCCGTCTTGTGTTGCTCAAACAATTCTTGCGTGAGGATGGTGTTATATTTGTGTCCTTGGATGACAACGAGATATCTTCTTTACGCTTAATCATGGACGAGGTTCTTGGGCGCAAGAATTTCATAGCGACTGTGCTTTGGCAAAAGATATTTTCGCCGAAAAACTCGGCTAGACACTTGTCTGAAGATCACGACTATGTCGTTATCTATTCAAAGAACGCCGAAAAATGGAAGCCAAATTTGTTACCGCGTAGTGACGAGGCAAAAGCACGCTATAAGAATACCGATAACGACCCACGTGGTCCATGGACTTCCGGAGATTTACAAGCTAGAAATTATTATTCAGAGGGAACATATCCAGTGACGTGCCCATCTGGGAGAGTTATATCTGGCCCAGGTAAAGGGATGTATTGGCGGGTTTCCAAATTCAATTTCGAGCGAATGGATCAAGAGGGAAGAATTTGGTGGGGTGAAGATGGCAATAATATGCCTCGACAAAAAAGATATTTGTCTGACGTTAAAAGTGGAATCGTGCCACAAACCATGTGGTTCTATAAAGATGTTGGACACACGCAGGAGGCCAAAAAGGAACTTATAGAACTCGTGGATTTTGAAACCTCTGATGATGTCTTTATCACACCTAAACCCACTCGATTGATTCAAAGAATTCTCCAAATAGCTACGGACAAAGATTCTATAATTCTGGATTCTTTTGCTGGCTCTGGCACAACCGGTCACGCGGTACTAAAACAAAACGCCGAGGACGGCGGCAATCGTAAATTCATCATGGTTGAGATGGATGATGGAATCGCCAAGGACGTGACCACACAACGAATGCGCAATGTCGTCTCAGGCTATATCACCACAAAGGGAAAAGAAGTTGAAGGTTTAGACGGGGGTTTTCAATTTTGCAAACTCAGCTCCGAACCCCTGTTCGATCCCAACGGCCAGATCCGGGCCGATGTAACCTTCGAGCAACTCGCCGAGTTTGTGTGGTTCGCCGAGACCGGCAGTGGTTTTCATGGCAAGGCCAAGTCACCTCTGTTGGGCCTGCACCGAGGGCGAGCGGTGTATCTGTTGTACAACGGCATCCTCAAGGACAAGTCGGTGGATGGTGGTAACGTGTTGACCACACCGGTTTTGAATGTGTTACCGAAGCACCATGGGCAACGGGTGATATATGCTGCCGCCTGCCGTCTCGGCCAGAGTCGCCTGGACAAGTTGGGCATCGTGTTTAAACAAACCCCTTACGCGCTGGAGGTGTAACGTGACAGCCTTTACCCCGAAGAATTACCAGGCAGCGGTACTCGACAGCGTTCGGTTGTATTTTCAACACTGCCGTGAGTTGGCCAATGCCAACACCGCCTTTTATCAGACTACGCTTGAGTTGTGGGAGCGCGGTAGCAGCTATAATCCCATCGAGGGTTTTGCCAGCGATATGCCCTATTTTTGTCTGCGCGTACCGACCGGTGGCGGCAAAACCTGGCTAGCGGCCAAGTCGGTGTCGGCGATCAATACACACCTTTTGGGAACGGAACACAGCGTCATTTTATGGTTGGTACCCTCCAATGCCATTCGTGAACAGACGCTACGCGCACTCAAGGACAGACACCACCCCTATCACGAGGCGCTAAGAGAAGCCGGCACAGTGACGGTGCTTGATCTGGATGAGGCCAAGAATGTCACCCGCTCCACCCTGGATACCTCGACTACGATCATCGTCACCACGCGTCAGGCCTTTCAGGTGGACAATACCGAGATACGCAAGGTGTATGAATCCAGCGGTGCCTTGATGCACCACTTCGATAGTCTCAGCGGGGAACAGCGCGCCCATCTGGAAAAAGAAGATGGTGTGGTTCCCTATTCGCTTACCAACGTACTGCGCCTACGTAGGCCGTTTGTTATTGTCGATGAAGCCCATAATAGCCGCACCGATCTGTCCTTTGAAACGCTCGCCCGTTTTCAACCTAGTGGCATCATGGAACTAACCGCCACCCCGGACACCAAGACTCATCCCAGCAATGTACTACACAGCGTGTACGCCGCTGAGCTGAAGGGTGAACAGATGATCAAGCTTCCTATTCGGCTGGAAACAGAGCCAGACTGGCAGCGCTGTCTTGCCGATGCAATCGCCCGACGCGAGGAATTAAACAGCATTGCTACTCAGGAGCAACGTCAGGGTGAAGCCTATCTAAGACCTATTGTTTTGATCCAGGCTCAGGCGCGTCGCAAAGACCTGGAAACCTTGGATGTGGATACCGTACGTGAGGAGCTCATTCGCAATCACAATATTCCAGAGGCAGAAATTATCATCGCCACTGGAGATGAGAAAGGACTAGAAAAAATTGAGGTCGAATACGAAGAAGGTATATTGTCCGAAAAATGCCCCGTCAAGTTTGTCATAACGCAGCAGGCGCTTGCCGAAGGCTGGGATTGTCCCTTTGCTTATATTCTAGTGAGCATGGCCGAGGTTCGATCCTCAACCGCAGTCGAGCAATTACTCGGTCGAATACTGCGTCAACCAAATGCAAAACACCGCAAGAATGAAGCACTCAATCGCTCGTATGCTTTTGTTGTTTCCCGTGACTTTAATGCAACCGCTGAAGGTTTACGTGATCGACTGGTTGAGGGCGCCGGTTTTGATCGCAAAGAAGCAAACGAATTTGTTAATTCTGGCCGGCCTGATCAGGCCGTTTTTGACTTAAATCATCGCCGCGCTGTGGTGCGTCCGGTGGTTGTTATTCTGCCCGAAACACCCGAGATAAAAAACATACCCAAAGCAACGCGCGACAAACTCAGCTGGGATAAGAAAACGAATACGCTGACCATTAACAAGCCGCTGAGCGAGGACGAGACTGAGGAAGTAAAGGCAACAGTAAAGCAAGCTTCAACCATAGAGGCAATTGAAACCGCCGCCTATGAAAGCCGAACGACAGCGGTTGAAATCTACCAGACACCAGCACAACAGGGCATTCCTTTTCGGGTTCCACAATTCGCCTTAGTGGTCCAGGGTGAACTGGAATTGTTTGAGAACCCCGAACAACTTGATTACCCTTGGGATGTCACCCTCTATGACGCCCATCCCAATCAGGAAGAACTGGCAAGACTGGACTTGATTAGTAAAGTAGCTAGTGCCGGCGAACTTGATATTGATGAAAACGTCGGCGCTATGAAAGTCAATTTTTTTCGTGAGATGCAGCGTGATCTCGGCCTTGTCTATACGCCGGAACACTGGGATGAAGTAAGGCTTGCTACCTGGCTCTGCCGAAATCTTCCTGATCCTACATTGACACACGAGAGCAAACGAGCCTTCGTATTGGCCTGGCTGAACCATTTACTAGAACGTGAAGATATCGATCTGGCACGAGCGAATCAGTATAAATTCGAGATTAGGCGCTTATTAGAATCACGAATTAGTACGCACCGCAAGGAGGCCGCGAAGGCCGCCTTCCAACAAAATTTGTTTTCAGCGGGCGTAGAGGAAAGAGTTTCTGTTAGCGACGAGTATGCGTTTACCTTTGCACCACTTGCCTACGCACCCAGCGCAGACTATGACGGAGAATACGGACACTATGATTTTCGTCATCACTATTACGGGCGAATTGGTAGTTTTGACTCCAAAGAGGAGTTTGAGTGCGCGGTTTGGCTAGACCAACAGGCCGAGGCAGGACGGATAAAGTTTTGGGTGCGCAACCTCGTACGTAGAGAAGGATCGTCTTTTTCCTTGCTCAAGGCTGATGGACGTTTTTACCCCGACTTTGTTTGCAAATTGCCTAGCGGGGTAGTATTGATCGTAGAATACAAGGGCGCTGACAAATGGGATACACCGAAGGTGAAGATGGATCGAGACATTGGCGAGCTTTGGGCTAATATGAGCAATGGTCAATGTCGATTTGTTATGGTGAAAAATCGGGACTGGAGTGCGATTAGTGCTGCGTCGCAATAGGCAAACAAAGAACCTTGTTCTCGTTTCATCGGCTTGAAAGCACGAAATCGCAAACTCCGCGGTGGTCAAAATGCCAAAGAAAAGCCCGCATCTGCGGGCTTTTCTTCAATCTCAGGCCTTGGAATAAACCTCAACGCCCTTCCTCTTAAACTCTATCGCCTTCTCCTGCATGCCCTTCTTCAGCGCTTCCTCTTCCGAGATTCCTTGCTTCTCTGCAAAGTCCCGCACGTCCTGCGTTATCTTCATCGAGCAGAAGTTCGGGCCACACATGGAACAGAAGTGGGCGGATTTGTGTGCGTCTTTGGGCAGTGTTTCGTCGTGAAACGCGCGTGCGCGATCCGGGTCAAGGCCGAGGTTGAACTGGTCTTCCCAGCGGAATTCGAAACGCGCCTTGGACATGGCGTTGTCACGAATCTGTGCACCGGGGTGACCTTTTGCCAGGTCGGCGGCGTGGGCGGCGATCTTGTAGGTGATGATGCCTTCTTTTACGTCGTCACGATTTGGTAAACCGAGGTGTTCTTTTGGTGTGACGTAACACAACATGGCGCAACCATACCAACCGATCATCGCCGCACCGATGCCGGAGGTGATGTGATCGTAGCCTGGTGCGATGTCAGTCGTCAGTGGGCCAAGTGTGTAGAACGGTGCTTCGTCGCAGCACTCCAGTTGCTTGTCCATGTTTTCTTTGATCATGTGCATGGGCACGTGGCCGGGGCCTTCGATCATGGTTTGTACGTCGTGTTTCCACGCGATCTTGGTCAGTTCACCGAGGGCTTCGAGTTCGCCAAACTGCGCTTCGTCGTTGGCGTCGTAGATCGATCCGGGGCGCAGACCGTCACCGAGTGAGAAGCTCACGTCGTAGGCCTTCATGATTTCGCAGATCTCTTCGAAGTTTTCGTACAAAAAGTTTTCCTTGTGATGCGCGAGACACCACTTGGCCATGATCGAACCGCCGCGTGACACGATGCCGGTGAGGCGTTTCGCGGTCAGCGGTACGTGGCGCAACAACACACCCGCATGAATCGTAAAATAATCCACGCCCTGCTCCGCTTGTTCAATCAAAGTATCGCGGAAGATTTCCCAGTTGAGTTCTTCGGCCTTGCCGTCGACTTTTTCCAGTGCCTGATAGATCGGCACGGTGCCGATGGGTACCGGTGAATTGCGAATAATCCATTCGCGTGTTTCGTGGATGTTCTTGCCGGTGGACAGGTCCATGATGGTGTCCGCGCCCCAGCGTATGCCCCAGGTCATCTTGTCGACTTCTTCTTCGATGGAGGAGGTGACGGCCGAGTTACCGAGGTTGCCATTGATCTTTACGAGAAAGTTGCGCCCGATGATCATCGGTTCGAGTTCGGTGTGGTTGATGTTCGCGGGAATGATCGCGCGGCCGCGGGCGATTTCATCGCGCACGAATTCCGGGGTGATCTGGCGCTGGATGTTGGCGCCAAAAGAGTGGCCCGGGTGTTGTTCCTTGAGTTTTTCCAGATACAAATCCATGCGCAGGTTTTCACGAATCGCGACGTATTCCATTTCCGGCGTGATGATGCCTTTGCGCGCGTAATGCATTTGCGAAACATTGTGCCCGGCCTTGGCCTTGCGCACCGGGCGCACGTGGCCAGCAAAACGCAGCGAGTCCAGGCGATTATCGGCGGCGCGTTGGCGGCCGTAGTCGGAACTCAGGCCACTGAGCAACTCAGTGTCATTGCGCTCCTCTATCCATTGGGTCCGGATGTCGACCAGGCCTTTGCGGATGTCGATCTGTGTGTTCGGATCGGTATAGGGGCCGGAGGTGTCGTAGACCGTGACCGGGTCGTTCTTCTCCTTACCCATGGCCAGTGGAGTGTCAGTGAGGGTGATCTCGCGCATCGGCACACGAATATCGGGGCGGCTGCCCTCGATGTAGATCTTCTTGGAATTGGGAAACGGCTGTATCGAGGCGTCGTTGACCTTGGCCGTTTCACTCAGGAATTCTTCTGGGATTGCGCTCATGTAGCTTCCTCTAAATAAAGGTGTAAGAACGCAGGAAAGGCATAAGTAAGTGCTTCCCTACGCCGGTATTGTCCGGATCAGGTGCTAACCGCTTGATTTGGCCAGGGTACTAGAAGTGAAGCCTGGTGATATCAAAGGGTTAAGGGTCTTTCTCAGCCAGGCATCGTTTATCAGCGAGCCCAGCACCCCTAGCGTCGGTGGAGAGTAGCATACTTCTATATAGGTGCACACCGGCAGGCCAGGGGAAATCAGTCAGTTCATGGTATTGGGGCACGTATTTCCAACAAAAAAATAGTGAAAAAATATCTCAACTTTGGGGAACAGATTTTTTCGTGCAGGGTCGAAAAAATTCACGTGGGGTGGAATAAATAATAACCATATACCAAACAACAAACCCAAGGAGCTGCACAAAATGAATATGAAACTCATTGTTGGAACGATTGCCCTGACCACGCTTGTTGGCTGCGCTGCACCAGCCAAGGTTAGCCAGATGACATTGAAGGATTCCGATACTTCGACCTATATCAAAACCACACCCTTATCCCATCGCATCGTAGTGGACAGCGTTGAAGGCGGAGAAAACGGGGTGAGGAATTTGCGCTTGGCCGAGGTCGGTGATGCTGAATTCCGTCTAGCCCTGGAGGAGTCACTCGAAAAGGTAGACTTATTGGCAGAGGATTCTTCGGCCCCCTACGCGCTATCGATTAAGATTCTCAATTTTAAGCGCCCCAATTTTGGACTCACCACCAAGGTGAGTACGACCATCCAATACTCACTCACGCGCAAAGCTGACAAGCACAATCTGTTCGAACGCATCATTAGCTCTGAACATACCGCCACACTGGGTGACTCCATACTCGGTTTTCAGCGTGTACGCATAGCAACCGCAGGTGCGGTAAGAAACAATATTGAATTCCTCCTTCAGCAATTGAAGGAACTAAAAGTCGAGCACATGGAAGTCGCACTAAGATAGAACCGATACTGCGGGATCGGCTCAGGCAATCCCGCAGTTACTTTGGTTAATGAGCATGTCATTGCGCCCCACTCTAGTCGCGCTTATTTTCTATTAAAAACAATCGATTAGCGCATACTCAGCAAGGCCTTCATCTCGATAGCCCAATCAGTCCCTGACAAAATCAAGGACTTACAGAAATGATTAATACCCAGCTTCTACCAGGCAAAAACAGCAGCTTAGGCACGACCTACCTTAGAAATAGTTGCTACGATTAATTGTAGGCGGTAACCTTATCCGCCCCGTGAAGTTACGAAATCGAGACCTGACGATGAGAATGGAAATGGCCAAGATAGACTTTGATCAAGCAAGATTTAACATGGTTGAGCAACAGATCCGCACCTGGAACGTGCTCGACATGGAAGTTTTGGAGGTACTGAAATCGGTTCCACGGGAGGGTTACGTCCCCGATACCTACCGAGATCTCGCCTATACGGACATGTCTATCCCCATAGGCCACGGTGAGGAAATGCTTCACCCTAAGTATCAGGCTCACATACTTCATGCACTCAAGCCACAGGCCGGCGATAGCGTGTTACAAGTGGGCGTAGGTACTGGTTATGTATGTGCTTTACTCGCGAAGATGGCCGATCGCGTTTATGGCGTGGATGTCGAGCCGGATTTTCTGAAGATTGCATCGCAAAATCTGGCCAAGCAAAACGTCACCAATGTCATTCTTGAGGAAGGCGATGCCTCATGTGGCTGGTCTGAGCATGGGCCTTATGACGCGATTGCCCTGACTGGCGCGGTCGAAGAAATCAACGATGCCATCAAACAGGAACTTAAAATCGGCGGACGTCTGTTTGCTTTTGTAGGTAACGCGCCGACCATGCAGGCAGTACTGGTTACCCGTACTGGCGATCATAGCTGGGAAGAAAAGTGTCTGTTCGAATCAGAAATTCCCTCGCTACACCATGATCGTCGCCCACCCGAATTCGATTTTTAGCCAAGGGGAGTGACGATTCACTCCCTTTGTACATCCTTCAATGCAGCAATATACCCCCACTCAGCTACGCGAACTGCTCGACGGCACCGCTACGTCGCCATTTTTACTCGATGTAAGAGAAAGATGGGAGTTCGACACCTGTCACCTGGAAGGAAGTGTGCATATCCCAATGGGGGAAATCCCGGCGCGTCTGGATGAAATCCCGACGGATCAGACTGTTGTGGTGATTTGTCACCACGGGGTCCGCAGTATGCGCGTGGCGATGTTTCTCCAACACAACGGCTTTGAGGATCTGGTCAACCTGACTGGCGGTGTAGATCGCTGGGCCAGGGATATAGATCCAGATATGGCGGTCTACTAGTGTAATAAAGGCCTTCTCTTACTGAGGTGGTCACTAGCTTTACCTGCTTAAAGAGTAAAATGACAAGACGACTGCGCTCGATACTCCTATTCGTGCTATGGGGCTTGCCTGCGATATCGCTGGCGGAGGGCCTGCTTGATGTGTTTAATCTGGCTATCGAGAACGACCCTCAGTTGCGCGCCGCCATGGCTAATCGCGATGCGATTAAAGAGGCCAAGGCACAGGCCTTTGCAGATTTTCTGCCGTCGGTAAACTCCACTGCATCTGTCACCCAGTACTACCAGGTTTATGATCTTTATTTGGTGTATTTCGAGAACGGCGCGCCACCTGTCGAGGCCAGTTATGGCTTAAATATGTTCAAGAGCTACCAGGGCTATCTAACGCTACGCCAGCCGGTGTTCGACATGGAATTACTGGCGCGGAATAAGACTGCCAACCTGGAGGTAACACGCTCGGTATTAGGCTATCGGATAGCACAACAGGAGTTGATATATCGCGTCATCGAGCGCTATTTCGAGGTGCTGCAGAAAACGGGTGATCTCAATTTCGCACGCGCAGAAAAAAAGGCGGTCGCCAGACAATTACGTACAACTAAGGCTCGCTTCGATGCAGGTTTGATCGCCGTCACTGACGTACATGAGGCGCAGGCGCGGCATGATCTTTCAGTGGCACTGGAAATCATGTCTGAAAGCGAACTTGCCCTGGCGGAGGAAAAAATGCGCGAGGTAACCGGGCAATCGCCAAAGCAACTTTTTCCACTCCGAGAAGAAACACCGCTAGTGCCTCCAACACCGACAAACATTAATGACTGGGTCAATGCTGCGCGCCTCCAGAACCTACGTATTGCAGAGCAACAACTGAAGGCCGATGTCGCCAATCAGCGTATTAATGAAATCAAGGCACGTTATTTTCCGAAATTCGACATCACCGCCAATGGCGGCTACGTCGACTATGGCGGTGCCTATTCGCAGGTGTATAAAGACGCCAATGTCTCACTCAATATGAATATGGAACTCTATAAGGGTGGGCGCACGCGATCGGAAATTCGACAGGCACGAAAACAACACGAAAGTGAATCGCATACCCTGGACCAAATCGAGCGTGAGGTTTTAACCGAAACCCGCAGTGCTTATTTAGGTGTATTGGCGGGCATGAGTTACGTCAAGGCCATTAATCAGGCGACTCAGTCCAGTGGAAAGGCACTCGCCGCAACCGAAGCCGGCTTTGATGTGGGAACACGCACCGCGGTACAGGTAATGGATGCGCAAAGAGAGCTGTTCCGCAATCAGCGCGACTATGCCCATGCCCGTTATCAATACATACTCAACACACTAAAACTCAAAAAGGCCGTGGGCCTGTTGACCATAGATGATATCGAGCAGATCAATAGCTGGTTGCAATAACGCTTAATATCAAGGTTCGAAGATTTCGCAGAAATAGTGCAACAGGAAAATATGCGCTTCCTGAATACGCGAGGTGCGTTCACCGGGGACGATCACAGGCAGGTCGACAATTGGTGCTAGCTCGCCGCCGTCGCGGCCAAGTAAACCAATTGTCGCAATCTTTTGCGACTTGGCCTGGTGCACAGCCTCACGCAGGTTTGCAGAATTACCAGAAGTGCTGATCACCAGTAATAAATCATTCTGCCGGCCTAGGGATTCCAACTGGCGCGCAAAGATACGCTCATAGCCAAAGTCGTTGGCAATCGCTGTCAAGGCGGACGAATCGGTAGTCAGGGCAATCGCCGGATAGCCTGGACGCGTTTTTTCAAAACGCCCGGAAAGCTCCGATGCAAAGTGTTGCGCATCCGCCGCTGAGCCACCGTTGCCGCAGACGAACAGGCTATTGCCCATTTTGAACGTCGCAGCGATTACACGCGCCGCCTGTTCGGCAGGTGATGCCAGTTCATGGAGAACATTAAAGGTATCCAGGTGTTCGGTCAGGGAGTTTTGAAAAGACTGCATACTGGCTCTTGGTTTGTGTGTAAGGGAAAGCGCGGTTATTATTCCAAAATTCCGTGCATAACGCAGCAAAGTCGAACGAATTTAACAAATCAGTGGATCATCTTTCTTTTTCATTCGCATATCTTGCACCGCGCTACTGGCTTGTCTGGCTGTGGATAGGCGCGTTACGTAGCCTGGTGGCGCTGCCACAACCAATGCGCATGGCCGCTGGCCGCGCAATCGGGCGGCTGTTACTCAAATTCGCGGGCAAGCGGCGGCGTATCGCTGAGCGCAACCTGCACTTATGTTTTCCCGAGGCAGACGCCAAATGGGTGAGTGACATCACACGTGCAAATTTTGAATCCATGGGCGAAGCCCTGATCGAAACCGGGATGTGCTGGTGGCTAGCCGAACCGAAGTTGATTGCCTTGACTGATATAAAAGGGCTTGAGCACCTGCAAGCTGCATTGGATAAGGGCAAGGGCGTCATTCTGCTGAGTGCGCACTTTACCTCGCTTGAACTCGGTGTCCGTTTGCTCGACCCATTCACCGAAGCCACTATCTACCCGGTATATCAACGTCACAAGAACCCATTGATGGAATACATCATTACCGGCAACCGACTCAAGCATGCCAAAGGCGTATTCTCAAATGACAATGTCAGGGGCATGATTCGGGCGCTACGAAATAATGGTGTCCTGTGGTACGCGCCGGACCAGAACTATCGCGGGCAATTCAGCGCCATGGTGGATTTCTTCGGCCATGCCGCGCCGAGCAATACAGCCACTTCGAAACTCGCCCAGGTATCTGGCGCGGCGGTACTCCCTTATATCATTCAACGTCGTGCTGACGGCTTAGGCTATTGTGTGGAAATCGGTGCAGCCCTGGACAATTTTCCCGGAGAAAGTGCAGAAGTCGACACGCGCCGTTATCACGAAATCATCGAACAGGCGATACGCATTACACCCGAACAATATTTGTGGACACACAAACGCTTTAAGCGACGACCGAAAGATTTTGAAGACGTGTATGCGGGAATTTAAAGGGGAGTGAGCACTCCCCTTTATCGTAAAACTATTTCTTGGATTCTTTTTCCACCAGGTAATTAATCACATTGATGGTGTTGGCGTTACCGCCGGTGTTGCGGTTTGAAACCCGATATTTACCGTTTACGATAAATGCAGGTACACCATTAATGCCATAACGCCCCGCCAATGCCTTGGAACGGCGGACATAGGTTTCGACGGCAAACGAGCGAAAAGTTTTGGTGAATTCAATCTTGTCCACGCCATGTTCAGCGAAGAAGTCACGCAATTGTTCGTCGGTATCCAGGTGACGCTTCTCCAGATGGATAGCATTGAATAAGGGTTGTTGAATCTTGTCTACCACACCTAACAGCTCTGCGGTGTAATAGGCACGCGCATGATTCTCCCAGCCCGGACGAAAAATTGCCGGTGTACGCACGAATTCGCTACCTTTGGGCTGCTTTCTCAACCAGCGTTCCACATAGGGCTCCATACGGAAACAGTGAGGACAGCCGTACCAGAACATCTCGCGCACTTCGACCTTGTCGCCGGTTGTTGTGGGTTGAGGTGGGTCGATACGCTCGTAATGTACCCCTTCCTCGAATTCTTCCGCGTGCAAACCTATCTGCATACCTGCAAGCATTGCGGTAGCAACCAGAATCTTGGTCAATTTTCTCATTATTCACCTCCATTTTGGGCCGCCAGCCTAGCCTAATTCGTGGCCCAAGACAAATCAAAGTTTGATATCATGCGCTACACAAAACGCGGTCTTTCTTTTGACCATGGAACCTAAAATAGTGCGGCAAATATCCGTAAGAAAAAGGGATAACGGCTTAATGACTTCAGAAAAACTCAATCTCATCGATTTCCTGAACCAGCAGAAACTGTGTCAGTCGCTGACGGTAAAGGAAGTCCAGATCCTGCTCGACTACACCGAGATCGTCACCTACAAAAAAGGTGACGTGATTGCCGATATCGGGGAAATCGGCGAAGCCCTGTATTTCGTTCTCAAGGGCGAAAGCGGTCTATTCTTCGATGAAGGCAGTGGCGAAACCGAAGTTGGCATAATTCACCCAGGCGAATTAATGGGTGAAATGTCGTTTTTCGATATGGAGCCACGCTCGGTAAGGGCGAAGGCTATGACCAAAGAGACTCAGCTGCTCAAGCTTCCACGTACTATGTATAACCGCTTGCGCGTGGAGCACCCCTATATTGCGGTGAATTTGCTCGAGCATGCCATTGTGAGCCTGGATCACCTGTTCCGTCGACTCAGCTCTGATGTAGCGACCTTCTCTAATTACCTCTACGGTAAAGGCAAGAAATAAGCGCAATGGATAGCCCTGTCTCGGCCTTGCTGCGGCGGGCGCATTTCACCATCGCGGTAAACGCCATCAAGCAATTACCGACGGATACAGGTATCGAAATCGGATTTGCCGGTCGCTCCAACGCCGGCAAATCCAGCGCGATCAATACCATCACCGGCATCAAGTCGCTAGCGCGGACCAGTAAAACACCGGGACGCACCCAGCAGATTATTTATTTTGATCTCGATGAGGAACGGCGACTGGTGGATCTGCCGGGCTATGGCTTCGCCAAGGTACCGGAAAAAATCAAAAAACACTGGCAAGGGCTGATGGAGGGCTATTTTCAGCGCCGCAAGTCTTTGCACGGCGTGGTGTTAGTCATGGATGTCCGACATCCCCTCAAACCTTTTGATATTCAGATGCTGGAGTGGTGTAAGGACACCAACACGCCGGTGCAGATTCTACTGACCAAGGCCGACAAGCTCAGCCGGGGCGCGGCAGACAAACAACTCCATGCCACGAAAAAGGCGCTCAAACAGCAAGGCCTGCTGCTGGGCGAATTGCAATTGTTTTCATCGCTTAGCGGCACCGGCAAAGAACAGGTTATAGAAAAGCTGGAAGAGTGGTTGGCGCCCACCCCGGCCGTCGATGTAGGGACCGACGACGAATAATTGAATACCCATAATAAGAAACCCCGGCGTAGATTCTACGCCGGGGCTGGGTTCACTCGACTCTGGGATATCGAGTTTGTTTAGACCCGCCAAGGGAGGAGTAGCGGGTAAGTAGTGTTGCGCCTACTCGATATCTTGAGACACAGGGTCCTGTCGAAAAGTTTCCCGTGGTTTAAAATTATTTTTACTTTTTTAGCAAATATCGAATTATCAATGAGTTAATTTTTATCTTTCAGGTCTAATGTGCCTCATCCCAGTTATTGCCTATCCCTACATCGACTAAAAGCGGGACTTTGAGCTCGGCCGCAGACTGCATCAGCCCGCGAATTTCGGCTACGGAGGGCTCTAACATCTCCTCGCGGATTTCAAAAACCAGTTCATCGTGGACCTGCATAATCAAACGAACATCGTCCTTTTGCCCTTGTATCCACTGGTCCACAGCGATCATCGCCTTTTTGATAATGTCTGCCGCCGTACCCTGCATCGGCGCATTGATTGCGGTTCGCTCGGCATATTGACGACGCTGGTGATTATTGGCGCGGATATCGGGGAGATAGAGGCGACGACCGAACAGGGTTTCGACATAGCCGCGGTCCCTGGCCTGGGCGCGAATATTGTCCATATAGGCCTGTACTCCCGGGTATTTGTGGAAATACTGATCCATATATTCCTGGGCTTCGTTGCGCTCAATACCCAGCTGTTTGGACAAGCCAAAGGCCGACATACCGTAGATCAAACCGAAGTTAATAGCCTTGGCACTTCTTCGATGTTCACTGGTGACTTCTTCGAGAGGCACGCCCATTACATCTGCCGCTGTGGCTCGGTGTATGTCCTCGCCTTTCTGAAAGGCCGTAAGCAACCCAGGATCATCCGATAGATGCGCCATGATGCGCAATTCGATCTGAGAGTAGTCAGCCGCAACGATGCGATAACCCGGTGAGGCGACGAAGGCCTGACGGATTCTGCGCCCTTCCTCGGTCCGAACGGGAATGTTCTGTAGATTTGGGTCTGAAGACGAAAGTCGGCCTGTAGCCGCTACAGCCTGATGATAAGAGGTATGTACGCGCCCACTACGGCTGTCGATCTGCTGCGGCAGCTTGTCCGTATACGTCGACTTGAGCTTACTGAAGCTGCGATGCTTCAGGATCAGGCTTGGTAATTCATATTCGTCGGCGAGCTCCTGCAAAACATCCTCTGCGGTTGATGGCTGCCCTTTCGGCGTTTTACGAACCACCGGTAGACCCATATCCTCAAACAATATTTTTTGTAACTGCTTGGGAGAGCCTAGATTGAATTCACCGCCGGCCAGTTTGTAAGCCTCTTGTTCGATACCAGCGATACTGACTTCCAGCTCTCCGCTTTGCGCCTGGAGTTTGTTAGCATCTACCAACACGCCGGTGCGCTCCATTCTTGCCAGCACCGGTTCGAGGGGAATCTCGATATCGGTATACACAGGGCTGAGTCCAGGCTCCGCCTGTAATTTAGGCCAAAGTGCGCCATGCAGGCGCAATGTGATATCCGCGTCCTCAGCGGCATAAGGCCCGGCCTCAGCGATATCAATCTCATTAAAGGTCTTTTGCTTCGCACCTTTCCCCGCAATGTCTTCGAAGTGGATAGTCTTGTGGCCGAGGTATTTCAGTGCCAGAGAATCCATATCATGGCGAGTTGCCACACTGTCCAGGACATAGGATTCAAGCATGGTGTCATGGGCAATTCCACGGAGATGGATATCGTAATTCGCCAATACGTTCATATCGTATTTGAGGTTCTGACCGAGCTTGGCCCTGGCGGGATTCTCCAGCAATGGTTTTAAAGCATTCAACACGCTTTCTCTGTTTAGTTGCGTAGGCGCGCCTTCATAGTCATGAGCCACAGGCACGTACGCGGCGTGAAATGCCTCTGTCGCAAACGAAACACCAACGATTTCGGCCTGCATATAGTCGAGGCTGGTGGTTTCCGTATCGAAGGCGAATAGTTCTGCCTGTTCTAAACGTTTCAGCCAGGTGTCAAAGCTTGCCTGGTCGGTGACGATCTCATACTGGCTATCTTGCGCGATGGGTTTCGCGGTCTTGGGCTGAACATTTACCGTAGGTTTTTCTTCACCGAGTAGTTCACGCAGCCAGGTTTTGAATTCCAGTTCCTTGACCAACTCGACCAGAGCCTCCTGATCAGGCCCGTTGTATTGAAGATCGTTGATGCCGAAAGGCAACTCCACATCACATTTAATCGTCGCAAGCTGGTAGGAGAGAGGCAGTTGCTCCAGGGTTGCACGCAGATTTTCACCGACCTTACCTGAGATCTTGTCGGCGTTGTCCATGACACCCTGGAGAGAATCGAATTCACTCAACCATTTCACCGCAGTCTTCGGACCGCATTTCGGCACACCGGGAATGTTATCCACGGTATCGCCGATCAACGCGAGATAATCGATGATTCGGTTTGGTGGAATACCAAACTTTTCGACAACACCGTTGGTGTCCAAACGGCTATCGTTCATGGTGTTAATCAAGGTGACATGCTCATTGACCAGCTGCGCCATATCCTTGTCACCCGTAGATATGATGGTGTTCAGTTGATGCTCAGTCGCTTGCTGCGCAAGCGTGCCGATGACATCGTCAGCCTCTACACCTTCGATACACAATAGCGGCAATCCCATGGCCTTTATGACCTTATGAAGCGGCTCGATTTGTGCTTTTAGTTCTTCAGGCATAGGTGGTCGATTAGCCTTGTATTCGGGATACATATCGTTACGAAATGTTTTGCCCTTGGCGTCGAATACAATAGCGACATCTTCCGGATCGTAGTCGCTAATCAAACGCCTTATCATGTTAGCCACGCCATAGATTGCACCCGTGGGTTGTCCCTTGGAATTTGTAAACGATGGCATCGCGTGGAAGGCGCGAAATAAATAGGAAGATCCATCAACAAGTATTACCGGTTTTGAATTTGTCATGCCTAAAGTAGTCTAAATATTTGTGTTTGTTTTGAAGGATGATGTATGAACGATATTAAAAAGTCATCGCACCCCAGCTTGAATCCCATCAATGATTCGATGCTTACGCGAGAATCATGGAAAATTTTTCAGATCATGGCCGAATTTGTCGAAGGATTTGAACGTCTGGCCAAGACCAGTCCTTCCGTCAGCATCTTCGGTTCGGCCCGTACACCTGTGAATCACGAGTATTATAAACTCACCGAGGACATTGCACGTGAATTATCCAATGCGGGTTTTAGCGTCGTCAGTGGTGGCGGCCCTGGTATCATGGAAGCCGCGAATAAAGGGGCATATGGCGGTAAATCACCAAGCATTGGTTTGAATATTCAATTGCCTTTCGAACAGTCTGGAAACTCTTATCAAGATATTTCACTCACATTCCGCCATTTCTTCTCGCGCAAGGTGATGTTCGTCAAACATGCCGCTGCGTATGTTGTAATGCCTGGCGGCTTCGGAACGCTGGATGAGCTGGCTGAAATACTCACACTGGTTCAAACCGGTAAGACGCGCAAGATTCCTATCATTCTGGTCAAAGCAGAATTCTGGCAAGGCCTGTTGAAATGGTTCGAAGAAACATTGATCCCACAGGGCATGATTGACGCAGACGATATGAAGCTTATTCAGATTATCGAGGAACCGAAAAAAATTACCGAGGCTATATTCAAACACTATGAACAACACGGTTTTGAGCCTTCTGCGGAAGAAAAAGAAACCATGCTTGATTTGTAGCAAGAAAATAGGCAGCTGGAATTGCGTAGGGTTATAATCGCCCTATGAAGACAATAATCGCTTATTCATTTTTGGTATTTTTTTCCGCTTCTGCGTTTGCACAGAGTGAACGGGAAAAATTTGACGAGAATTTCGAATCAGAAGTTCGAATCGTTGATACCGCGCCGGGACTAATTGAGGAATACAGCAGTAACGGGCAGGTATTCATGATCAAGATTACACCCAAAAAAGGTCGGCCGTACTATTTAGTCGATGCAGATGGTGACGGGAACTTGGAATCACACCGCAATGACAATGCGCCGCGCTTGTTGATTCCATCGTGGGTGATATTCAGCTGGTAGGCTTTTCTGAAATTTTCCTGCACAAACAAAAAGGCCTGCTTACGCAGGCCTTTTCGCAAAGGATAAATCCTTTAAGGTTGATTAGTTGGCCAAGCCAAGAACGAAATCAACCAACTGCTCGATGTCAGCGTCAGCTACACGAGGAGAGTAAGGAGGCATTGGAACGCCCTTGGTAACTTCAGTCCAGTTACCCTTACCACCCTTCTTAACCTTTGCTACTAGAGCAGCCTTTGCACCGGCGTCGCCCTTGTAACGCTTGGAAACATCACCCCAAGCAGGACCAACAACTTTCTTGTCAATTGCGTGACAAGCAGTACAACCACTCTTTTTCGCCAAAGGAGGCATATCCTGAGCTTGTGCCTGAGATACACCAAATACCATTGCAGCAGCGGCAGCTACACCTAACCACTTTGCCTTCATAATTTTCCTCCCTATCTACCAATTTTTCGGAAAACGACCCTTCGGGAATCGTAATGTAATCAGCATTTATTCTGACCCATTCGAAGGGAAACCCAACCATGCTTAAGAGCCAAAAGACCATCAAAACATAATGGAAGCCGCTTTTATGCCATGCCTTAGGGAGGGTGTCAAGTTTATATCACTTGGCTTTTGTGAAAATTCTAGGGCAAAAAAAAGGAAGGGCGCCTGAGCGCCCTTCATAACTTTTTGAAAGTGTGAGTAATAACTATACCTGTGTCACAAAGTTTGTCGGTCCTGTACCGTAGTCAACAGTGTAACCAGTGCCATCCTTATTGGTTTTCATGATTACAGGCTGATATATCCCGGTACCAGGCACCAGCTCCATATTCATGAGGATGGTATTTTCGTCGATTTGCTCATATGTGGTATCAACGGTGTTTTGGCTGCCGGACGTAAAAGCGGTGTCTCCGCCGATTTGGAAATCGACGGTAACTGTTCCGTCATCATGAAAGACGAAACCAAAATTGGTATCGCCACCGGCGGAGATCAGATCTAGCGCCTGGCCCTCTCCTGGAATTTCTCTAAACTGGTCATTGAAGGAAACGCGCGCATCGAAATTGATCGACGTCCCATCGACATATACGCCATCTTCAAAAATCCGAATAACTTCCGCTACGTCAACCTTCGGTCCGCCGATGTTGGTGAGATAAACAGGGTCAGCGCATGCGGCAATCGCCTGATTTATGATAGCGCGATCGACCAGTTGTGCCGGATTATCGCCGAGCAGGGTTTGCTGTGTACGACCCCGCATCAACGTCGCAACAACTTCGATCGCCCGTAAACGCTGAAGAATATAGGTCTCGGCGGAAATCGCTCCGAGCGCATCATTAAACAAATCATCGATCAAAGCCGGAAGACCATCAAGGCGCCCGACGATTGTATTTACGAGAGTTGTCGTTGGTGCCTCATAGGTGATGCCTTTCAAAGCGAGATCATCGCTTACTGCCTGCCATGCATCCGTTACGATTTCGGATGCGTTAGCTTGAAGTACAGCGCTCATGGTTTCCGTACCAATCACACGCTTGGCGATCTCTACCTGAACATACGGCATAACGTCATAAGGATACTTTCCACTTTCACCTTTGAAACTATTGTTTGTTTCAGAGTGTAGTAGCTTTGTGACGACCGCTGCCGGTTTTTGGGCCATCATTGCCATGTGCGCCAAGGCCATACGGTCTGAATCGGAGAGTGTTGAACTACTGGTGTAGTTCATATAGTCCTGCTTTAACACATTGGTGTCGGTAAGAGGCTCATTCGCCGGATACACCGATTCATTCTGAGATGCAGCGTGCAACATGGAGCCAACAGGTGTAACTGCTTGAGGCTTGGTATAACTTCCAGCGCCTATCGTCACTTCCAGCGTAATAGTGCCTTCAAGCGACTGGCTCGTACTTAGGTCGTAACCATTTGCGACGCGTAAAGGCGCTTTTGAGACACCGGGTTTAACTTTTAGGCAGTATTGTTCGTCTGCCTTTGCCTCTTCGTAGGCTATGTACTGAGCGGTTGACGTGTAGTCGATATATTCTTGTGAATCCTTATTCGCCGGTTCACCGTCTGGCTTGCCAGGTACATATCCACCTTTTGCACAGTAATCATAGGGAGCCGTTGTATCGTCCGACTTATCTGACGGAGTGCCTGCATTATCGATGGTTTTCTTCGGGTTATAACTAAAATAACCATCTTCATCGGTTAAAGCAAAGGGTTCCCAACCATCGAGCATATTGTTGTTATTTGAATCGAGATAAACATATCCCTGGGCGACAGGTCCATCCACTGCGCGACCGCTGACGAAACTCAGTTCGGTATTACCCGAATCCTGTGACTCACCTGAACATGCTGTCAGCACTGAGGAAACAACGGCGGCAAGAACGTAGTATTTGAAATTTGATTTCATCTTATATCTCCTGTTTCCTTACCAGACGTAGTTCATGCCGAGATTCGCATAAAAGCTTCGACGAGAGAGAGACCGAATCGTAGGATCAATTGTTACTGTGTTTGACCCTGTTTGAATTTGCTCTGGAAGTTCTACTGTTTCGAACGAGACCGCGACATCAGCGGTTATAAACAACCAGGTGAACCCAGTTGTTAAATAGCCAAGCCCTGAGCCAGCCAAGTTTTTACGTAAGCCCACTCGAATACCGGGCAACAAAACGTAAGGGGAGGCGTACCCGGTACTAATAGATGCCCATTGGTACGCTTTGCCAACAGGGTCAGAAACTGAGTTTGTCTCCAGCGCCCCAGCGACAACCCAGTTACGGCTCTTGGAGTAAAGTGCCGCTTCTAAATTGATCTGGGGAATCATGGTGTATTTTTCAGTGAGATCCAGCTCACCCGCATAGGCTTGTGCCTGATAACAAACGGTGCGTGAATCTGCAGATAGACTGTCTCGCTCGCAATTTACACCGACAGTGTTGTATTCGAACGACGGCATGGTGATGTTCTTCAAAGTCGCGCCAAGACGATAATGGTCGGTAATCCACAATGCGCTGGCGTCTAGTCCAAAAGCCCATTGGTACGGACTACCGGTTGAATTGGCCTCATCTAGTTGGTCTTGCAGAACCGATTCGGCTTTGTTGATCGAAACTGCCGGCAAAAGCGTCTTGTTTACCAAGCCCATATAGAGGGAAGCACGAACACCAGCAAATAATTTTCCTTTGTCGTTGTTCCACACTTGGCGACCATAGCTCAGATTAAAGTCATTTATCTGAGCAATTTTGGTGTATAGGGCGCTATTGGTATAGAACTTATCCGTGATTCCCGTAATAGGATTAATCAGCGGGTTCGATGCGATAGGAGAATCTAGAAACTTAATCCGCCCTCTCGCCGTCAAGTTTGCATCTAAAATAACGCTGCCAAATGACTTGTGGGTAATAACCAGTGGAAACATTGGTACGTTTGTTTGTAGGCCAATATTGATATCCAGCGCTTCGCTCGCGGTTTCCATTATGTTGTTTGCGGAGGTAAACAAGGTTTCCACTATATCCAGATTGATGTCAGTAACATTGCTACCACCTAGAAAATTCTGCATCTCATTTTGAACAGAAGTAAATTCGTCCATGATGCCGGTTAATGTGCCAAATGGGCCTACGTCAACACCGACGCCAAATGAACTCCAGATCCCCATGCCAAAACCACCATTTCCCCAGGCGAGAACACTCGCACCTGTCGCCGGATTATTTGAATAGGACAACAAATCCTGATGCTGCGCGATTTCTCCCCATGTCAGGTTAGAACCGGCAGGATGGTAGGTTTGTGCCGCCTGAGTAGTGAGGCTGACGGCGCCGAGCATCGTGGCAAGCAGTAGACGTATTTTCATTTCATTCCCTAAATTTTCTGTGGAAGCCGATGGTTAATACTGGATCGATTCTAAAGGATCAATACCCTTTCTCGTCCTAAGTCGGCATACCAGGTAGCTTCTTTAGACTCGACCACGACAATAATTACCCTCAATATGATACAGTTCGCAATACTAACAAAAACCTGGAGAATTTCGATGAATAACGCGGCGTGTCCGCATTGTGGAAAGGAAACAATTTCACTTTCTCAACGCTTAATAACAGGACATTGGATAGACACCTACTGCAGTGAATGCAGCGGACGCGTTTCAATGAATCCCATAATTTTATTCGTCATGTATTTTTTATTGCTGTGGGATCTGTTCTTTTTTGGGTTTATGGCTTACGTAGAAAAAAGCATAATTTACTTATCATTAATGATTGTCGGCTGGCTCATAATGGAAGTTTTTATTTATTATGTTCCTCTCGTAGCCTTGCGACCGAAGAAGAAAAAGTAGCAAAACAGGTATGGCGCGTATCCTTTGCATAGGTAATCTCACCCTGGATATCGTTAACATTGTCGACGGCTATCCGCGTGAAGATGAAGAGAAAAGAGCACTTCAACAACGTCGTGTCAGGGGTGGAAACGTAGGCAATACCTTAGTCGTGCTTAAACAGTACGGCCATGAATGCCACTGGTGTGGCACATTAGCATCAGATAGCGATGGCAGGTGGATCAAGGAAGAACTCAATACCCGCGGAATACACACTCGAGAAATTGTCATTCATAACGGGGCCACGCCGGTATCTCACATCATTCTAAACAAACAGAACGGCAGTCGAACCATCGTACATTATCGGAATCTGCCCGAATTAGCTTCCGAACAAATCGTAGGCTTAGATTTTGCTCAATTCGACTGGCTGCATCTAGAGGCCCGAAATTGCATCGAACAATTGCAAATTTTGAAGATGGCTCGCGCTGCGAATCCCGATTTGAAGATTTCAATTGAAGTCGAAAAATTTCGTGACCATATAGAGCGCTTATTTTCTGAAGCCAATTTCATATTTTTTTCAAAACATTTTTCTCTACAAAAAGGCTTTGATAACGGAAACGAATTGTTTGTGTATGCCAGGGAATTTAGTAAGGACGCATACATGTCTTGTACCTGGGGAGAATACGGGATCTTCTACAGCGAGCCCTCCTTGGATACGGGAAAAATTGAATCCATAAAAGTGGATGCAATTACGGACAGCATCGGTGCTGGTGATACTTTTAATGCCGGTGTGATAAACAGTCTTTTAGAAGGTAAGTCGTTCGTCGAGTCAGTAAAGGACGGCAATCGCCTGGCGGCGAAAAAGCTTGCGCAATACGGTTTCGACAATCTTGTAAATTAGACGTGAATATCAAGATGATCGAGCACGTCAGTCAAACGTTCCAGGCGTTGTTCTGGATCATCTAATTGCAGAAAATATTGTTTTTGATAGAGCTTCAGCGGAAGCATTTCCGTCAAGCGATAGCTTACCCACAGTGCATCATCATATCGCTCGGGCAAACCTGAATAAAGATCGGAGTAATTAGACAACGATTCTTTAACAAACTTCATAATATTGGTGTACTCTTCCTTCAATAGAATACCTTTTCTTTCCGGAAGCAGTTCTACCTCTGCAAGCATTAAGTTATTTGGTTTTACTGTTGAGGAAATAATCTTAAACCGCTGCTCACCGACAACGGTAATGCCAAGAATCCCATCTCGCCCCATATTCCAATCTTTGATACGGGCGATAGTCCCAATTTCATGTGGATTAGCGGTTGAACCCACTTCATCACCTTCGGCGATCAGGCATATACCAAAAGCAGAATCCTCTTTCATGCACTTGCTAATCATGTCCAAATAGCGCGGCTCAAAAATTCGAAGGGGTAGTGGACCTTCTGGTAACAGAACGGTATGCAGCGGAACTACAGGGATTTGAATGCGTTTAAATTCAGTCATCATCACTTGCTCCCCAGCGGGGCGCAAGTGTCTGGTCAATATGAAGTTGATCCAGGATTCGAGCGACAACAAAGTCAACCACATCCGCAACGGATTCCGGCTTGTGGTAGAAGCCGGGGCTTGCGGGCAATATAGTCACACCTAGTTTTGACAGTTTCAGCATATTCTCTAAATGTATTGCGGAGTAGGGCGTTTCTCTCGGCACGAGAATTAACTTTCGGCCTTCCTTTAACATTACGTCAGCGGCTCGCTCGATCAAGCTACGACTTGCACCGCAGGAAATTGCAGAAAGTGTGCCGGTCGAACAAGGGCACACCACCATAGCGTCGGCCGCATTCGATCCGCTGGCAACAGGTGACATCCACTGGTCTTTATTGAAAACCTGAATCTGATTTTCTGATGCATTAAAACGTTGTGTGAGTACGTTTGCGACTTCTTTGGCTTGGCTTGGTAGGTGAATATCCGTTTCAGTTGCAAGGACAACGCGTGCCGGAGAAGAAATGAGAACGTAAATCTGTTTTTTTGACTGAACTAAACACTCTAAAAGACGAAGGCCATAAGCTGCACCTGAGGCACCTGTTAACGCTACTGTGATACGTTGGTAATTGTTCACTTATTAAGCGCTTTAAGTATTCGTTCGTGGATATTTTCAAATCCGCCATTACTCATCACCAGGATGTGGTCACCCAGTTTTCCTGTTGCGGCAATATGCTGAACGATAGATTCCACTTCATCGAAAACTGATCCTCGATCCCCCAAGCGGTTCACAACCGAACCTAGATTCCAATTGACACCTTTCGGCTGAAACAAAATGATCTCGTCCGCATCTGAAAATGCGTCAGCAAGTGTTTCCATGTGAACACCCATGCGCATGGTATTCGATCTCGGCTCCAACACCGCCGTAATTTTTTGTGACTTTACTCGTTTGCGCAAGCCTTGAAGAGTCGTATTCACCGCAGTAGGATGATGCGCAAAATCATCATATACGCTGATACCTCTCACCGTGCCTCGAAGTTCCATTCGACGTTTGACGTTTACGAAATCAGCAAAACTTTCGATAGAAACTGCCGCCGGAACACCTGCATGTCTGGCGGCGGCGATCGCAGCCAAGGCATTGCTCACATTGTGTAATCCCATAAGAGACCACTTCAGTCTGCCTTGAACAGCGCCGTCAAAATAGACGTCAAACTCACTACCATCGTCATTTATGAGTTCTGCGGTCCAGCCATGGCGACCTTCAAGAGAAAAATTTTCACGTGGTGACCAAAGACCCATTTCTAGCACTTTATCGATATTGGCATCGTTTTCCGGCGTTATAACGAGTCCGTTTGATGGAATAATCCTCATCAAATGGTGAAATTGTTTTTGAATTGCGGCAAGGTTTTCAAAAATATCCGCATGGTCGAATTCCAGGTTATTCAGAATCGCTGTGCGAGGTTTGTAATGGACAAATTTGGATCTTTTATCAAAAAAAGCGGTGTCATATTCATCCGCCTCTATCACAAAGAAAGGATCATTACCTTTACGCGCAGAGATACCAAAGTTTTCAGGGACGCCTCCAACCAGAAAGCCGGGGTTTAATTTGGCTGCGTCTAGCAACCAGGCCAGCATACTGCTCGTAGTCGTCTTTCCATGTGTACCGGCGACGGCCAATACCCAACGTCCTTTTAGTATGTATTCTGCGACAAACTGAGGCCCGGATATATATGGCAGATCTCGATTCAGTATTTCTTCAACAATGGGCAGACCACGCCTCATGGCGTTGCCAACTACATATAAATCGGGATTCACACTTATCTGGTCGGCTTCATAACCCTCAATCAGAGCGATGCCGTGTGCTTCTAGTTGCGTGCTCATCGGCGGATAAACACTGGTATCGGAGCCTGATACCTTAAATCCCATTTCCTTGGCCAGCATAGCGACACCACCCATGAATGTGCCGCAAATACCGAGTATATGAATATGCATACGCTATCCCAAATTGATGGACATAAGCTTTAAGATACGCAAAGTGATGGCGAATGACATATACATCAGCACCAATGAAACACCGGCTGCAGCATACAGCGGGATGCTTAACGCATGTCTAAAAATGTGGGCAACAATTATCGTTTCCCAAACCACTAGCGCTATCCACGTAATTGAGTAAAGGATATCGGTATCTTCACCACCTTGGCCAAGTATCAACACAATTGGCAAGGCGATCAATGAAATTAAAACTCCACTACCCGTAAACGCTGTGGTTGTTTGCACAATTCGCTCCGGGAATTTACGGATCCATAGTGCAAGATTGATGAAGAACATTGCCAGTATCGTCTGAATAAGGGCAATAATTGCCGCAACGATAATACCCTGGCCAATACTTGTTAATAACGCGCCGCTAGTCCAGTAGGCGAAAACTGTTAGATAAAGTACGGTAGTCGATGTTGGTGCATCCTGTGGTGCGGCTCTGAAAAGACACAAATCCACATAGAATCGAATCCATTTGAACATGGTAGTTTACGCTTGAGGAAATTGGATCGACATCTTATTCCACGGTCACAGATTTTGCGAGGTTTCGCGGCTGATCCACATCGGTGCCTTTCAATACCGCCACGTGATAAGACAACAACTGCAAAGGGATAGTGAATAGAATTGGAGAAACAACCTCAGAGGCATTTATCACCTTGAAAACCCGGGTATTTTCATCTTCCAACACCTCAGCCGCAGGATCTGCGAAAACGATTAATTGACCGCCGCGTGCCGATACTTCTTGAATATTGGATTTCAATTTTTCGACCAGATCGTCGTTTGGAGCAACGGTGATAACTGGCATATCATCATCAACGAGGGCAAGTGGTCCATGTTTTAATTCACCGGCAGGATAAGCTTCTGCATGAATATATGAAATTTCTTTAAGCTTGAGTGCACCTTCCATTGCAATTGGATACATTACCCCTCTTCCCAGGAACAAGGAGTGATGCTTGTCAGCGAAACTTTCAGCCAGAAGTGCGATTTCTGGATCAATCTTGGTTAGCAATTCCTCTATCTGGGCAGGCAAATGGGTTAACTCTTGAACAATTTTGGCTTCGGCTGATTCGGTCAAGCCATGACGTTTTCCCAAAACCACCGCAAGCATTAGCAGTGCAGCCAACTGAGTAGTAAATGCCTTTGTTGAAGCAACACCAACCTCAGGGCCTGCTCTGGTAAGGAAAGTTATGTCAGAGACACGACTCAAAGAACTTTCCGGAACATTGCAAATAGCCAAAGAGTAGCCGAAACCAAGACGCTTTGCTTCTTCTAGCGCTGCAAGCGTATCTGCTGTTTCACCCGATTGTGAAATAGTGACGACAAGACTGTTTTTTCTCACCACCGGGCGGCGATATCGAAATTCGCTGGCTATTTCTACATTACACGGTATGTTAGCGATTGCCTCTAACCAGTATTTTGCCACCATACCGGAGTGGTAGGATGTCCCGCATGCAATGATTTGTACCGCTTCAACTTTATCAAATATCACTCCAGCGCCCTGACCAAATGTTTCATCCGGAATGCGATGGCCGATAATTCTACTTTCTATTGTTTCCGCAATTGCACGCGGCTGTTCGTAGATCTCCTTTAACATAAAATGTCTGTAGGGGCCTTTATCTGCAGCGTCAGCTGTCAGATTGGAAACCTGAATATTTCTTTCAACCGCCGTTCCATTACCATCATAAATTTGTAAATTGTCTTTACTGATTTCGGCAATATCACCATCTTCCAAAAAGATAAAACGATTCGTGACCGGTAACAGGGCAGCGACGTCTGATGCAATAAAATGTTCTCCGATACCAATCCCTATCACAAGAGGGCTTCCACGCCTTGCAACAACCATTTTTTGCGCATCATCTTTATCAACGACAGCTATAGCGAACGCGCCTTTTAGATTGGCAACCGTTTTCTGAACAGCCGCTAACAGTGATTTTGTACTTTGAATGTGGTGATACACCTCATGAACAATAACTTCAGTATCAGTTTCTGAGGTAAATTCAAAACCGAGTTTTGATTGCGCTTCCCGCAGCTCTTCGTGATTTTCGATAATTCCATTATGTACTAATGAAACCTTGTTTCTACAAATATGGGGATGAGCGTTCTTTTGCGTGGGTTTACCGTGCGTCGCCCATCGTGTATGTGCTATGCCGAGATGCCCAATCAACGGATTTAATTGAAGATTTTCCTCAAGAACTTTAACCTTCCCGACTTCTCGAGCACGTTTAAGCTCAGACTGTTCAGTTCTAACGACTAATCCAGCAGAGTCATATCCTCTATACTCAAGGCGCTTTAGGCCTTCAAGAAGAATGGGGACGACATTCCTTTCTGCTACTGCTCCAACGATTCCACACATACATAATCCTACTTCGATTTTTTAACAGGTCTTTTCCAGCTTGGTACGCTGATTTGTTTGCTGCGACTTAACGTCAGTTCATCTACCGGGGCATCCTTGGTAATGGTAGAACCTGCACCAATAGTGGCGCCATTTCCTATCGTAACCGGGGCAACCAATTGGGTATCTGAACCAACAAAAACATCATCGCCGATCATCGTCTGGTGCTTGTTCGCGCCGTCATAATTACAGGTAATAGTGCCGGCACCGATATTTACGCGCTTGCCTATGACGGTATCGCCAATATACGACAGGTGATTAACTTTGGAGTTCTCTCCTATAGTCGCTTTTTTTGTCTCTACAAAATTGCCAATTTTTACTTTTGAGGCTAGCGTTGTATCGGGACGAATTCGTGCATATGGCCCGATTTCACATTCTTCTGCAATAGTGGAGGAATCAACAGAACTGAAAGGGTGAATAATCGTCGAACGTCCTACAGTAACATCCTTTAGGTGGCAATTAGCGCCGATCCTAACGCCTTCTTCCAAGACGACATCACCTTCGAACAGACAGTTGATATCAATTTCACAATCGCGAGAGACGGTAAGCGTTCCACGTACGTCGATTCGGGCTGGATCGCGCAATGTCACGCCTTCTTTAAGCAAACTCTTTGCGATAGTGAGCTGAAGATGCCGTTCCAGTTCGGCCAATTGCTTTTTGTCATTTACACCAAGAATTTCCCAGACAGTTTCAGCAGAAACCGTGGCTACGCCAAACTCTTCAGACACTGCCATAGCAATTATGTCTGTAAGGTAGTACTCGGCCTGTGCATTATCGTTCGAAATATTATCAAGCCAGTGGCGCAGGCAATGCGATGAAGCGACCAATATGCCGGTGTTAACTTCATTAACCTCAAGTTCGGATTCATTTGCGTCTTTTTGTTCAACTATATGTGTAACGTTAAACTCATGATCACGAATTATCCGACCATATCCAGTTGGGTCGTCAAGCGTGGCGGTTAGTAGAGCGATACTATCATTGTGTGATTTATCGCAGTTCAATAATGCCTGCAAGGTCTCGGTACGTGTTAACGGAACATCACCGTACAAAATCATCACTCGGGCATTGTCAGGGATAAGATGCATTGCCTGCATCACCGCGTGACCTGTGCCCAATTGTGTTACTTGCTCAACCCACTCAACACCGGTCGCGGCAAGGTGCTCTTTAACCGTCTCACCCCCATGGCCGTAGACCACTATCGTCTTCTGGGGGCGCATAGATTGCGCTTTTTCAATAACGTGCAGTAACAGCGGCTTATTAGCGAGCGGATGAAGCACTTTAGGAATAGAAGAGCGCATTCTAGTGCCTTTACCAGCGGCAAGAATTACGACATATAGGTCCATGGCAAACGACGTCCCAAGTTTGGCAATATGCGGCTAATATAGCAGGAAACAGCAAAGGTTTGGAGAACAGCTTCCCGAGCACCGAACGGTACCCGGGAAGAGTCTTGAACAAGATTAACGGTGTATATTCTTCTTAAGCTTTTGAATCAGTTGCAATTGGGCAATTGCTTCAGCAAGCTCAGCCTCAGCACGTGCGTAATCCATTTCGGCGTGTTTATCTTCCAACGCCTTTTCGGCACGTTCCTTCGCAGCCATTGCCTCCGCTTCATCCAAATCTTTTGCGCGTATGGCTGTATCACTGAGGACGGTGACCACATGAGGTTGAATTTCCAGAATACCACCGGAAACATAAACCATATGTTCTTCACCCTCAGGCGTTTTGATGCGAAGTTCACCTGGCTTCAAAGTCGTCAACAAGGGGGTATGGCGAGCCATAATCCCCACGTCGCCCTGAGAGGCCGGTGCAAAAAGCATCTCCGCGGTGCCGGAATAGATAGACTCTTCCGCGCTTACCACATCAACATGAAAAGTCAAAGCCATTAGCTTTTACCTCTGTGGGTTATTTCATCTTTTTGGCTTTTTCTACAGCTTCGTCGATAGTACCGACCATGTAGAAAGCCTGCTCAGGCAAGTGATCGTATTCACCAGCAAGAATCGCTTTAAAACCTGCGATGGTATCTTTTAGTGAAACGTATTTGCCGGGCGCACCAGTGAAAACCTCCGCAACAAAGAACGGCTGTGAAAGAAAACGCTGCATTTTACGCGCACGCGCAACAACCAATTTGTCATCTTCAGAAAGTTCATCCATACCCAAAATGGCAATGATGTCCTTCAGTTCGTTATAGCGTTGAATTGTCTTCTGGACGCCACGAGCAACATCGTAATGCTCTGAACCGATAACCAGTGGGTCCAACTGACGTGAAGTTGAATCCAGCGGATCGATAGCAGGATAGATACCTTGAGCAGCGATGTTACGAGAAAGTACAACCGTCGCGTCCAAGTGAGCAAAGGTGGTAGCAGGTGACGGGTCGGTCAAGTCATCAGCAGGTACATAAACGGCCTGTATGGATGTGATCGAACCAGTCTTGGTAGAAGTAATGCGTTCTTGAAGCACACCCATCTCTTCAGCAAGTGTTGGCTGATAACCTACCGCAGAAGGCATACGACCCAGAAGTGCAGATACTTCTGTACCAGCAAGTGAATAACGATAAATGTTGTCAACGAAGAACAGAACGTCACGGCCTTCTTCGCGGAAAAATTCCGCCATGGTCAGACCCGTCAAAGCTACACGCAGACGGTTTCCAGGAGGCTCATTCATCTGACCGTAAACCATCGCTACTTTGGATTCCTCGAGGTTGTCTAGACGAACAACTTTAGCGTCAGACATTTCGTGGTAGAAGTCGTTACCTTCACGAGTACGTTCACCAACACCGGCAAATACAGATAGACCCGAGTGCTGAGTAGCAATGTTGTTGATCAGCTCAAGCATGTTTACCGTTTTACCAACCCCGGCACCACCGAAAAGACCGATCTTCGAACCCTTGGCGAAAGGACAAACTAAGTCGATAACTTTGATGCCTGTTTCCAGAAGTTCTGTTGCTGGCGAAAGTTCTTCGTATGCAGGCGCCTTACGATGAATTACCCAACGCTCGTCTTCACCAATTGGACCCAGTTCGTCGATTGGCTCACCAAGAACGTTCATGATGCGGCCTAGCGTTTTCTTACCAACCGGTACTGAAATCGCTTTGCCAGTGTCGTTTACAGACATATTACGCTTCATACCATCGGTAGAACCAAGCGCTACACAACGGACGATTCCGTCGCCTAGCTGCTGCTGGACTTCCAGCGTCAGACCAATTTCTGGAGCGGTTAAAGCGTTGTAAACCTTAGGCACTGAGCCCGACGTGAATTCTACGTCGACAACAGCACCGATGATTTGGACGATTTTACCTGTGCTCATTTACAAATCCCCTATAAGCTTCAAAATATTCTTTACGATACGGCAGCGGCGCCGCCCACGATCTCGGAAATTTCCTGAGTAATCGCAGCCTGACGGGCCTTGTTGTACACCAGTTGCAACTCTTTGATGAGGCTACCGGCATTGTCGGAAGCGCTTTTCATAGCAACCATTCGGGCAGCCATTTCACATGCGACATTTTCTACAACGCCCTGATACACCAAAGACTCGATGTAACGTGCCATAAGATCATCCAAAACATCTTTGGCTTCGGGCTCGTAAATGTAATCCCAGTGATGTTTCAATTCGTCTTCTGGCTTATCAACCTCGATAGGTAACAATTGATCAACTTGCGGCGTTTGCGTCATGGTATTTACAAATTCATTGCTAACCAGGTACAAACGATCGATTTGACCGTTGTCGTATGCATCAAGCATTACCTTGATGGCGCCTATCATCTCCGCAATTGCTGGCTTGTCACCGTACTGCGTGAGTTGGGAAATGATATTTCCACCCAGACGGGAAAGAAAAGAAGCACCTTTCTGACCAATACAACACAGGCTGACGTCAACACCCTTATCGCGCCATTGCTTCATCGAGGAGATTGTCGCTTTCAACAAGTTGGTGTTTAGACCACCACACAAGCCGCGATCGGAAGTGACTACGATATAGCCAACTTTCTTTATGTCACGACCACCCTTTAAATAAGGGTGCTTGTATTCTGGATGCGCGTGGGCTAGATGAGCAATTACATTGCGGATCTTTTGGGCGTATGGACGAGAAGCCTGCATACGCTTTTGTGCCTTACGCATTTTACTGGCGGCAACCATCTCCATGGCACGAGTGATCTTCTGGGTGTTTTTAATACTCCCGATCTGATCTCTAATCTCTTTACCTACTGCCATGTCAGTACTCCGGTTTAGTAAGCGCTAGTCGCTTTAAAACTTTCGATGGCGCTGCGCATCTTGCTTGCGATGTCATCGTTGAAGTCTGCAGTTGTGTTGATCTGTTTTACCAGATCCGCTGCATTTGAGCGTATGTGCGAATGCATTGCAGATTCAAAATCAACCACTTTTTCAACAGGAACATCGTCCAGATAGCCTTCATTTGCGGCAAACAGAGAAAATGCCATTTCTGCAGTTGTCAGAGGAGCATATTGCTTCTGTTTCATCAGCTCGGTTACACGCTTACCTCGCTCAAGCTGCTTACGAGTAGCTTCGTCGAGGTCTGATGCAAACTGAGCAAACGCTTGAAGTTCACGATACTGAGCAAGGTCAAGACGTATTCCACCACCAAGCTTCTTAATGATCTTGGTTTGGGCTGCGCCACCAACACGCGAAACTGAGATACCAGCGTTGATTGCAGGTCGAATACCAGCATTAAACAGGGAAGTCTCTAGGAATATCTGACCATCGGTGATAGAGATTACGTTCGTAGGAACGAAAGCGGAAACGTCACCAGCCTGAGTTTCGATAATCGGAAGAGCGGTCAATGAACCAGTTTTCCCTTTAACAGCACCGTTAGTGAATTTTTCAACATAGTCAGCATTAACGCGCGCAGCGCGCTCAAGCAGACGAGAGTGCAAGTAGAAAACGTCTCCAGGATAAGCTTCACGACCTGGTGGACGACGCAGAAGTAGCGACACCTGACGATAAGCCCAAGCTTGCTTGGTCAAATCATCATAAATAATAAGAGCATCTTCGCCACGGTCACGGAAGTATTCACCCATTGTGCAACCTGAGTAAGGAGCTATATATTGCATAGCTGCTGCATCAGATGCAGATGCGGAAACAACCGTGGTGTATTCCATAGCGCCATGTTCTTCCAACTTGCGAACAACGTTTGCAATAGAAGAAGCCTTTTGACCGATAGCAACGTAAATACACTTAATGCCTGAATGCTTTTGGTTGATGATAGTATCAACAGCAACAGCCGTTTTACCGGTCTGGCGGTCACCGATAATCAATTCACGTTGACCACGCCCAATTGGAACCATGGAATCGATAGACTTCAATCCAGTTTCAACTGGCTGATCTACCGATTGACGTGCGATAACACCGGGAGCAATTTTCTCAATTGGAGAAGTCTCTTTGGCGTCAACAGGGCCCTTACCATCAATTGGGTTACCAAGTGCGTCAACAACACGGCCAAGCAACTCACGGCCAACGGGAACTTCAAGAATGCGGCCTGTACATTTAACTTTGTTGCCTTCAGAGATGGCTTCATAGTCACCTAAAAGAACGGCACCGACTGAGTCGCGTTCAAGGTTTAGTGCCAAACCAAAAATTCCGCCTGGGAATTCTAGCATTTCACCAGCCATCGCGTCGGACAGGCCGTGAATACGTGCGATACCGTCAGTCAAACTGACAACAGTACCTTCGGTACGAGCTTCTGTAGAAGCTTCGAAACCTTGGATCTTCTTTTTAATAAGATCACTAATTTCTGCAGGATTTAATTGCATGGGGTATTCCCTCTTAATGCTTTAACGAGTCATTTCGGTGGCGAGTTTTTCAAGCTGGCCAGAGATTGATCCGTCGATCACTAAATCTCCAGCGCGAATTATCGCGCCACCCAACAACGATTCATCGACGCGATAGCTTAATTCAACATCACGCCCGAGACGCTTTTTCAATGCGTCAGCAAGAGACTTTTTCTGTGCGTCGGTAACGTCTTTAGCGGAAACCAATTCAGCCTTGACCGTCTTCTCTTCTTCAGCACGCAGCAGTTCAAAACCTGTAGCGATTTCTGGAAGAACAGAAAGACGATTGTTGTCGGCCAGAACCTTTACGAAATTCTTTCCTTTGTCGTCGAGCTTGTCACCGGCAACACCGATGAAAATTTCGGCAACTTTATCAGAGGAAAAAGTTGGATTTCCGTAAACGCCAGTCATTTCGTCACTTGAAGCAATTGCTGCTAAAACGCTTAGTGCCTCTGTCCATTTTGCAAGACGCTTGTCTTCACGCGCGATCTCGAAAACGGCATGAGCATAAGGCCTTGCGATTGTGCTTGCTTCTGCCATAGTCGTTTACCTCAAATTTTCGCCGCTAATTCGTCCAGCACTTTCGCATGTGCTGCAGCATCCACTTCGCGCTTGAGTACTTTGGATGCACCTTGTAGGGCGATTGCTGAAACTTCTTTACGAAGCGTTTCTTTCGCGCGGTTAACTTCCTGTTCTATCTGTGCGTTGGCGCCGGCGACAATACGATCCGCCTCAGTTTTAGCGTTTTTCTTAGCTTCTTCAACTAAGTCATTACCACGTTTCTGAGCGTTCGAGACGATTTCGGCAGCTTGTTTCTTGGCATCCGAAAGAACGTCTTTGGCGTGCTTTTCAGCCAATTCTTGTTCTTTCTTTCCACGTTCTGCCGCGGCTAGGCCCTCAGAAATGCGCTTTTGCCTTGCTTCCATCATAGTCGTCAGGGGCTTCCACAGCACCTTGTTGACAAACACAATGAGCAAAACAAACGCGACAATCTGCGCGAGCAGAGTCACTGTAATATTCATTTATTTATCCCCTTAGTCTGGTACATAGAACAATCGGACTGGAATTTAACCGCCAATTGCTGCTTGCAATGCACCAACGAAAGGATTCGCAAACAAGAACCACATTGCGAAAGCGAGGATGATGAAAGGAAAAGATTCCATCAGACCAGCAAAGATGAACATGTTTGTCATTAACTGGGGACGCATTTCAGGCTGACGAGCGATACCTTCGAGTGTTTTCGCACAGATCAAGCCCCAACCGATAGCAGAACCTAGACCAGCTGCTGCCAGGATCACACCAACGCCAACAGCAGTATAGGCGTAAATGTTCGCGATCATATCGGGTGTCATAGTTTTTTCTCCTTACACAAATTTAAATTTAAAAACCAAGAATCAAAATCGTTAGTGGTCACTGGTATGGGCCATACCCAGATAAACCAGTGTCAATACCATAAAAATAAATGCTTGAAGTGTGATTACAAGAATATGGAATATCAGCCATGCCAGGTCTAAAACAACCTGCAACGGAACGATAAACAGAAGTCCAAATCCGATCGCAGCTGAACCACCGAGCAATGCAATAAGAAGGAATACCAACTCGCCAGCGAACATGTTACCGAATAGACGAAGCCCTAAGCTAAGCGGTTTTGCTAGTTCTTCGATTGCTGTCATTACGATATTGACCGGAATGACAAATTTTCCGAATGGATGGAAAAGAAACATTTTCAGGTAACCGACAGGGCCTTTAACTTTAATATTATAAAAAAGAATAAGACCAAAAACGGTTAACGACATTGCCATAGGAATGTTAATGTCAGTTGTAGGGACTACCTTAAGGTATTCGATTCCAACAAAAGTGGCTAACAAGGGTAAAAGATCAACAGGGATCAAATCCATGAAGTTCATTAACCATACCCACAGGAAAATAGTAATGGCTAGTGGGCCAATAATGGGGTTATGGCCGGGAAAAGTGTCTCTAATTTGACCATTGACGAAGTCAACGATACTTTCAACAGCATTCTGAAAACCACTTGGTGTATCAGACTGGAGGTTTCTTCCCAGTCTCCAGGCAGTAATGACGATCAGTGCACCAAGAAGTATACTGAAGAAAATACTATCAAGATGCAGCGCCCAAAAACCCGCTGCTTGATGAGTCACTGGATCACAATCACCCACACAAAGGTTGGTCAAGTGATGCTGGATATACTGGACGGTACCGCCACCAGATTCGCTAGCCAAGATAATTCTCCTATCCTACTTTGGATAAACCCTTAAACAAAAAAACGAAACCTATTTGCGCAGCAATAAACCCGGCCGCCATTGCAAGTGCGTCCAGGTGCAAAAATTTCAGTCCTAAAACAAACAGGATAATCACTAACAAGAATCGTTTTACGGCACCAAAGTAAAGTGTGCCTACGCTCTTGCCAGGGTTATCGATCGCGCTTGCTTCTGCTTTGCTAACACCGGTTCCGAGTAAAAAAGCCGATGCGCTGCTCGTAAGCGCGCCTGCCAAAGCTGAAACAGCTGCGACTAAATCCTTAAACAAAAGGAACAAAACCGCGACGATCGCACCAGCCGCAAGTTGATATAAAATCAGATACCGCGTTTTGCGGGAAACTTCGTCGGTGGCAACGTTCAATTTAGATCCGGGTGAGTCAGAAGTTTATAGGCCTTCAAAGTACCGCCCAGCAGGCCAAGGAATCCAAAAGACAACAAGAAAATTGGCTTGGTATCCAGCCAGTAGTCGGTGAGAAAACCGAGCAAAAACCCAGAGATAGTCATGGAACTCATGATAGTGCCTACACTAATTAGAAGTAGGCCCGGTTTCTCAGGCTGCCCCATATATTTAGCCCGTACCTAAAAGCGGGCGCAATTATAGCCTGTAGGGATTGGCAATCGCAAGTCGAAAACCGACGAGAATATTTGGGTTAATAGATATAGTGAATACAATAGATTACGGCGAGAAATTACTTTATATGGTCAAGAATTCCTTCAAGTTCTTCCAGACTGTTATAAAAAATTTCTACCTTACCATTACCCTTATCTTGGTGCGCAAATTTTATTTTTGCACCAAGGATTTCAGATAGATGGTCCTGAAACTTACGGATGTTTGGGTCATCCTTCTTATCTGCAACTTTTGGTTTCTCTGCTCTATCGAGAATTTTCCTGACTAATTTCTCAGTTTCCCTCACAGACATACCCTTGGACTGAACAATCTTAGCTGCCTGCAACTGGTCACTGGCCGATAAAGCGAGCAAGGCCCTGGCATGACCCATTTCCAAATCACCGTTAGTTAACATCTGTTTTAGTGTATCGCTAAGCGACAAGAGTCGAAGCAAGTTGGTGACAGCAGCACGCGAGCGACCAACAGCATCTGCTGCCTGTTGATGAGTCATACTGAATTCATCGATCAGTCTTTGTAGGGCCATCGCCTCTTCAATAGGATTGAGGTCTTCACGCTGAATATTTTCAATCAGCGCCATTGCAACAGCAGCTTCATCGGGAATATCCCGAACGATAGCTGGTATCTTATCCAACCCAGCCATTTGTGTTGCACGCCAACGCCGCTCACCAGCAATAATCTCAAAGCGACCACTTCCAATTGAGCGTACAACTATTGGTTGCACGACGCCTTGCGATTTAATAGAGGCTGCGAGATCTTCCAAAGATTCCGTGCGCATATCGATACGCGGCTGGTAACGCCCACGTTGAATGAGATCAACTGCAAGTTCGCGTAATTCGCTTCCATCGACATTATCACCAGGCGAATTAGACTCTGAAGTCATGCGTGCAGGCTTAGCTTGTGCTAGCAATGCGTCTAAACCCCGACCCAAACCTCTTTTCTTGTTCATCTGGCAATCCTGTTATCTTTTAATTTTCAGCGACGGCAACGCGCGCGCCAATGCGGCTATCTTCACGCCGTAAAATTTCACCGGCAAGAGCAAGGTAGGCCTGCGCACCCCGTGAAGCGCGATCATAATTTAGAACCGGCATGCCATGGCTTGGAGCCTCAGCCAAACGCACATTTCGCGGTATGATCGTCCGATAGACTTTATCACCAAAAAATTTCACTAGCTGTTCTGTTACTTGCATAGCCAGGTTATTGCGCGGGTCATACATAGTGCGCAACAACCCTTCAATTTCGAGTTCTGGATTATGTACTTCTCTCACTTTTTCAATCGTCTCGACCAACGCGGATAAACCCTCAAGCGCATAATATTCACACTGCATAGGGATCATAATGGAATTGGCGGCAACCAAGGCATTCAGTGTCAACATATTTAGAGAAGGTGGACAGTCGATCAACACAAAATCGAAATCACTTTGTACCTCAGCGAGTGCTTTCTTCAGACGTATATCGCGATCCGGCATATTCAAAAGATGTACTTCGGCGGCGGTTAAATCAGAATTGCTACCCAGTACAAAATAGCCAGAATCTTCTGCATACACAACAGCATTAGCGACCGGTGTATTTTCGACCAGAACATCGTAAGTACCGAGTTCTATATCTCGCTTATCCAGTCCACTACCCATTGTGGCATTGCCCTGCGGATCGAGATCAACCAGCAAAATCCTGCGCTTGGTAGCACTCAATGACGCCGCAAGATTGACCGATGTCGTTGTTTTTCCGACTCCGCCCTTCTGATTTGCTACAGCAATTACTCGCATGCTCATCTATCTCACCAACTAGTTACGCTTGATTTCAACGATACACCGATATTCCTTTTGCGAAGGAATGTTCAATTCGATAATTTTGTGGCTAATAGGAACGCCAACTTCAGATAGTTCCGCAGCAACTCCAGGGCCCTTCATTAAACTAAGACAGGCAGAAGGCGGCCACACATGATCTAACAATTCTAACGTCGTGGCAATGTCAGCAAATGCCCTGGATAAGATTTGATCAAATGGTGATTCACAACGCAGGGTTTCGATACGATTATTCATCACGGTGATATTCTTAAGCGAAAGCTCCAGTTTCACCTGGTTCAGAAAGCGTGTCTTTTTTCCATTGCTGTCTACCAAGGTAAAATGTCGATCTGGAAATGCAATTGCCAAAGGTATACCGGGTAGACCCGCACCAGTCCCGATGTCGGCAATTTCTCGTCCATATATATATGGAATAAGGGCAAGGCTCTCAACTATATGCCTAACAAGCATGGTTTGGCGATCTTTAATCGCTGTCAGATTATATGCCTTGTTCCATTTAAACAGTAAATCCAGGTAGCGCAGCAGAAGTGAGCGCTTATCTTCGCTTAGCTCCAAACCCAATCCATTAATGTACGATAGAAGGCTATCCGACAAATCGTTCATAATAAATGCCTAAACGCCAATCGCTCGAGAAGTGGACTGCTTTTTTATATAAACGAGCAAGAGAGAAATTGCCGCTGGTGTTATACCGGAAATACGACCTGCTTGGGCAATATTCGTTGGTTTAATACGTGATAATTTTTGTTTAATTTCGTTGGACAAGCCAGAAATTATTGAATAGTCAAAATCTTCAGGAATAGACATAGATTCCAAACGTTTCGATTTTTCAATGTCCAGCGCCTGTCGATCGATATAACCTGAATACTTTGCCTGAATATCAATTTGTTCGCGTACTTTTTCGTCATTAATGCCTGGACCAACATTCGGAAATTCCATCAACGCTTCATAATTTACTTCCGGACGGCGTAGCAATTCTAGTGCATTTGCTTCATGTAGAAGTCGTTTACCTAGAATACGCTCAGCAGTCCCTTCAACGAGTAGCTCTGGTCTTATCCAAAGACTCTTCAGGCGTTGCTGCTCCAACGCAATGGAGTCTTGTTTTTCATTAAACAATCGCCATCTGTCTTCGTCCACGAGGCCTAATTCGCGTGCTTTTGTAGTGAGACGTAAATCTGCGTTATCTTCTCTCAACAAAAGCCGATATTCCGCTCTACTGGTAAACATACGATAGGGTTCTTGCGTACCTTTAGTTATTAAATCATCTATGAGCACGCCTATATAGGCTTCTTCACGTCCCGGGGACCATGGCTCAAGATTTCTACAAAAACGACTCGCATTTAGTCCAGCAATCAAACCTTGTGCACCAGCTTCTTCGTAACCAGTCGTTCCATTAATCTGTCCAGCAAAGAAAAGCCCCTGGATAAATTTAGTTTCCAAAGATGATTTCAGGTCACGAGGGTCGAAAAAATCATATTCAATGGCGTATCCAGGCCTGAGAATGTGTGCGTTTTCAAAACCACGAATAGATCTCACGAGTGCCAATTGCACATCGAAAGGAAGACTGGTCGAAATACCATTTGGATAGATCTCCTTTGTAGACAATCCCTCTGGCTCAACAAAAATTTGGTGCGAGTTTTTATCCGCAAAACGCATGACTTTGTCTTCTACCGACGGGCAATATCGCGGACCCACTCCCTCAATCACACCACTATACATGGGTGATCGATCGATTCCCCCACGGATAATTTCGTGCGTACGTTCATTCGTTTCGGTGATATAGCAATTGATCTGGGGGGGATGATCCTCTTTACGCCCAATAAAGGAAAAAACTGGTACCGGTGTGTCTCCGGGTTGCGCCTGCAATTGTGAAAAGTCGATAGTATTGCCATCTAATCTAGGCGGTGTACCCGTCTTTAATCTTTCTACATTAAAAGGAAGATCGCGAAGTCGCTGGGAAAGAGCATTTGCTGGTGGATCACCAGCGCGACCTCCTTGATATTGGCTCAGTCCAATATGAATTCTGCCTCCCAAGAACGTGCCTACTGTCAGAACGACGGCTTGCGCGCTGAATTTCAAACCCATCTGGGTAACAACACCTCGTACGGTGCCGTTTTCAACGATCAAATCATCAACAGCTTGCTGAAAAATGGTAAGTCCAGGCTGATTTTCCAGAGTCGCACGAATTGCATTTTTATAAAGCAATCTATCACATTGTGCGCGGGTAGCGCGTACTGCGGGTCCTTTGCGTGAATTCAAAATTCGAAATTGAATTCCCGCTTTATCAGTCGCACGGGCCATTATGCCACCCATGGCATCGATTTCTTTTACAAGGTGGCCCTTTCCAATTCCACCAACTGCCGGGTTACAGCTCATTTGACCCAAGGTATCTATATTGTGAGTCAATAAAAGCGTTGCCGCACCACTCCGTGCCGCGGCCAAGGCAGCCTCCGTTCCGGCGTGACCACCACCAACTACTATGACGTCAAATTTATCTGAATGAAACATTTCAACACCTTACGCCAGATTTGGACCGAAAGTGTCCAAACTGCCTATTTTCCTATACAAAACGAAGAGAAAATCCGCCCTAAAAGATCTTCGTTGTCGAATTCTCCGGTAATCTCATTAAGCGCACCTTGAGTTACCCTTAAGTCTTCTGCCGCCAGTTCCCCTGCTTTTTGTAAAACACAATGCTCATAGGCAATATCCAGGGATATATTTGCACGTTGCAGTGCATCCAAGTGTCTTCGCCGCGCAAGGAAAAGACCTTCTGGATTCGAAATCATTCCAATCGATGCTCGGAGGTAACTGGCGAGCAGATCGAGCCCAGCATTCGTTTTCGCGGAGAGCCGCAACGCGTCGAGTTGCTCGAATCTAAATTGCTCGGGTTTAGAACCACTTTCATCGATCTTGTTAAAAACCAAAGTTACTGGTAAATCGGGGGGAATAGTGCTGATCATGGTTCGATCGAGATCCGATATTCCTTTTACGTCGTCTATCATGTAGAGAACTCGATCTGCCTTCTCCACTTCCAACCATGCCCGGCGGATGCCTTCTTGTTCGACTACGTCGCCAACCTCACGTAAACCCGCAGTATCAATAATGTGCAAAGGCAACCCGTCAAGTTGAATATTCTCTCGAAGCACATCTCTGGTTGTGCCAGCAATATCAGTCACGATTGCGGCTTCCTTGCGTGCAAGCGCATTTAACAAACTGGATTTTCCTGCGTTAGGCTGCCCAAGAATGACCACGGCCATACCTTCCTTGAGGAAGGACCCCTGACGCGAATTCTCAAGAACAAGCTCCAATTGTTCTTGCAAACGAACAAATTTCGTTCCTAACTCCGCTTCTCCAAGAAAATCGATTTCCTCTTCTGAAAAGTCTATGGCCGACTCAATGTACAGTCTAAGGGAGATGACCTGTTCAACCAGATCATGGATTGCGGAAGAAAATTCACCCGATAGTGATCGTATTGCGGAACGTGCAGCTGAGCTTGACGTCGCGCTGATTAAATCTGCAACAGCTTCAGCCTGGGCCAAATCGATCTTATCGTTGAGAAACGCTCTTTTTGAAAATTCACCAGGTTCTGCAATGCGAGCCCCCAAACCAACAACGCGTTCAAGCAACATATCGAGAACAACCTGACCACCATGAGCCTGTAATTCGAGTACATCTTCACCGGTAAAAGAATTGGGTCCTTTAAAAAGAAGGGCAAGTCCAACATCAATGATGCTATCGTCATCATCTTTAAATGGAAGATATTCTGCGAAACGATAGGCCGGGATTTTTCCGAGTACAGATTCGGCAATAGAGAACACCAGAGGACCGGACACACGGATAATGCCTACGCCCCCGTTTCCGGGTGGCGTAGCCTGAGCCGCTATAGTGTCCATTTTAGGCCTTCCTTGTTTCCTTCTCTATTTTGTGAGTGATATACCACTGTTGAAGTATCGACAGCAGGTTATTTACCACCCAGTATAGAACCAGACCGGCAGGGAACAACATGAAAAACAACGTAAATACCAGCGGCATAAACTGCAGAATTTTTTGCTGCAGTGGATCCATCGATGGGTTCGCGCTTAATTTTTGTTGAAAGTACATGGAAACGCCCATAACGATGGGTAAAACATAGAATGGGTCTTTTGCTGAAAGATCCTGGATCCAAAGAATAAAGGGAGCCTGTCTCAACTCTACAGATTCCAGAATCATCCAGTAGAGAGAAATAAATACTGGTATCTGAACAAGCATAGGCCAGCACCCACTTAAAGGATTTACTTTCTCCTTCTTATAAAGCTCCATTGTGGCCTGACTCATGCGTTGGCGGTCATCACCATAACGATCTCGAATCGCTTGAAACTTCGGCGCTAGGGCGCGCATATTCGCCATCGAACGATAGCTGGCTTCAGATAATTTGTAGAAAAATACCTTGATCATCAGAGTAAGCATGATAATCGACCAACCCCAGTTACCGAGAAAACTGTGGAAAAACTCTAGAACCCAGAATAAAGGTTGGGCAAGAAAATGTAATATTCCATAGTCAACTGTGAGCTTAAGGTTTGGCTCTATTTTTTCCAATCTAGACTGAACTTTTGGCCCAACATAAAGATTATTAATAAAATTTGTATTTGCACCAGGCGCTACTATGGTTTCCGAGGATGTCATGCCAACGATAAAACGGTCATCTTTTAATGCGCGCGTATAAAAATGGTTTGCTTCTTCATTAGGTGGAATCCAAGCCGCTACAAAATAGTGCTGCAACATCGCGCCCCAGCCACCTTTGGTATAGCTCTGATCTGGTTTCCATTCCGCCATCTCATCGAATTCTATTTTTTGGTACGGCTTTTCTACGCTAGAAACAGCTGCTCCGGTAAATGTATACAAGAGACGTGATTTCCCAGGTTCTTCAAATTTGTTGCGCTGTAATTGGCGATACAAACGACCTTTCCATTCAGCTGCGCTCTGGTTTTCAATTTTGTGCTCCACGTTAATAAGATAAGAGCCACGAGTGAACGTTAAAATCTTCATTACTCTAATTCCGGACTGAGAAATCCAAGTCAGAGGAACTACTAATTCGTTCTTACCGTCTTCCATGCGAAATTCAGACTGTTCGCTTTGAAAAATGGAATGATGATCCGGTGCTTCAGTCGTTGATAAAAGTCCGGTCTGGGCAATAAATAGCTGTGGCAATGCATCATCCATAAGTGGATAAGCCATCTGCGGCTGATCGAGTGAAATCGGAAACTTCTTCAGAAAAACTTTGCGTACATCACCGCCACGTGTTTCAAGCTCTAGATCGAAAACATCCGTAGTTACCAAAATGCGCTTACTTGAACCTAAGGCGTTTTGAGTCGCAGTTGCTGGCTTTTCAGGAGCATCAGGCGTTGACACGGGAGAAACGGGAAGATCTTCCGTTTCGGGAGCAACTGTACTCAACATTTCCTGTGGCGCTGCCGGTACAGATGACGCTGAACCAGCTTCCACGATCTGATTGGGCGTCTCAACTGGGTTATATCGTTGGTTCCATGCATCCCACAGAAGCATTACAACCAAACTTAAAGCAAGAAACAATACTAAACGTTGGGTATCCATAGAAGTCCGCTATTACCTATCATCAAAATCAATTCTTTTGGATTTTTTCCGGAACCGGATCAATTCCGCCTTCATGCCAGGGATGACACCGACTTATACGTCTAAAAGCCATCCATCCCCCCCTTAAAATCCCGTATTTCGAGACTGCCTCTTCTGCGTAATGGGAGCACGTTGGATAGTACCGACAGTTGTTACCCAAAAATGGACTAATAAAGTATCGGTAGACCCAAATTACTCGGGAGAATAGGAATCGCAGTAATCGGCTAATTTTTTCCATAGTCTGGTCAGTTCGTTGGACAATTGTTCATTATCTGACAAGCGCAAATCGTGACGGGCAACAAAAATAACGTCCAATGAACAAAACTGCCACTGATTTTTGCGAAAACTTTCTCTCACTACCCGTTTTACTCGATTACGAGACACTGCTTTCGGCAAAGATTTCTTGGAAACCGCCAAACCCAGACGAGAATGAGACTGAGAACCACATGCTACAAATAGAGAGAAAAATCGGGAATGAAATTTTTTTGGCTTTCTGAAAACGTGTTGAAATTCTGCAGATGACAAAAGACGCGCCGAGCGGGGAAATCGTTGATTGTTTCCGTCCACTTCCTTCATAACACCTGCGAGAATTGGGTTACCCGGCACAGCCTGCAAAAAACACAGGATGTGCCTGATATGACTTAGACAGTCAGACGATGTCTACCCTTCGCACGTCTGGCGCTCAGAACACGACGGCCATTTTTAGTTGCCATACGTGCACGAAAACCGTGAGTACGTTTGCGTTTCAAAACGCTAGGTTGAAAAGTTCTTTTCATGTCCCGGGACCACTCGAAATTTAGCGAAAAAGAAAAGGCGCAAAGAGTAGCATAGGTCGTAATTTTGTCAATAAATAATTAGAAAAATCACCCTAAATAAAGCGGTAGCATCTATACCGAGAGGCCGCTAAACTGTTTCGTCTCAAAAAAACCCTTCTGGTAGTAATTAGTGCAAAATAATCTATGGAATCAATGCCTTGAAAGGCTGGCGGGCGAGTTAACCTCGCAACAGTACAATACCTGGATACGCCCCTTGACCGCAGAGGATGGAGACAAGGAGTTAAAATTGTTAGCTCCCAATCGGTTTGTAATGGACTGGGTTTCCAAGCGTTTTCTAGGCAAAATCCAAGAAATTTGTCGGGATCTTAAAAAGGGAACAGAAGTTAGCCTACACATCAGCAGCAATGAAACACAGATAAATAATACAGAAACAGCGACTGAAAAACAGTCCGTTATTGTTGTAAAACCTCGTCCAACGGTCAAGAGGTTTGAAAAGAAAGAAGGCGAGGGTGATAGAACCAGGAGACGCGAAGACGCGCCAAACATCGTGCGTCATGCCACCCTCAACGGTGGATTTACGTTTGCTAATTTCGTCGAGGGAAAATCCAATCAGTTAGCACGGGCCGCATCATTTCAGGTCGCTGAAAATCCTGGGGGTGCTTACAATCCATTGTTCATTTATGGCGGTGTTGGATTAGGGAAAACACATCTAATGCATGCCATAGGCAATCATATACTGGCAAACAATCCCAGAGCGAAGGGAGCATATCTCCATTCGGAGAAATTTGTTCAGGATATGGTTAAGGCCTTACAGCACAACGCAATAAGTCAGTTTAAAAATTATTACCGTTCACTCAACGTACTGTTAATCGATGACATACAATTTTTTGCGGGAAAAGAACGTTCCCAAGAAGAATTCTTTCACACCTTCAACGAACTTCTAGAAGGCCAACAACAAATCGTTTTGACCTGCGATCGCTATCCAAAAGAGGTCGACGGCCTTGAAGAGAGGTTAAAGTCTCGCTTTGGTTGGGGCTTGACCGTAGCCATAGAACCGCCAGATTTTGAAACTCGGGTCGCGATACTGCTAAGCAAAGGGCAACAACTAGAGGCCGACATACCAGACGAAGTCGCCTATTTCATGGCAAAAAAACTTAGGTCAAATGTTCGTGAACTTGAAGGTGCGTTACGAAGAGTCGTTGCTAACTCGCGTTTTACGGGTAGCCCAATAACACTCGATTTTACACGCGAAGCACTTAGGGACTTGCTTGCCCTACAAGATAAACTTGTCACTATCGAGAACATTCAAAAAACTGTGAGCGACTATTACAAACTGCGAGTGGCCGATCTTCTATCAAAGAAAAGAAGTCGATCCGTCGCGCGACCGAGACAGATTGCCATGTCATTAGCCAAGGAATTGACTAATCATAGCCTACCAGAGATCGGTAATGCATTTGGTGGACGAGATCATACGACGGTGTTACATGCCTGCAAGAAGGTGAAAGAGTTAAGAGTCAGCGACTCAAAACTTGAGGAGGACTTTAATAACCTTGTGCGTATCCTGAGCACATAGTTGTTAGCAAGCTGTGGATAACAAGGAACAAAACGAAACGCGTTAATTTATCGACACTTTATCCACAGTTTGCTGATAGAATACAAAGCCGTTTTACACGCTGAATAAGTCTAGTAAACTATTGATCAGGAATGGGAAATTGAGAGTTATACAGTTTTGGCTTTGGGTTAATAATAATAAATAATAAAATTAATTAATTTATATATATATTTAGGTTCAGAGCATGATATTCAAAACGCAAAGAGAAAACATACTTAAACCTTTACAACTCGTCAGTGGCGTTGTCGAAAAAAGGCAGACTATGCCTATTTTGGCAAATGTATTACTCAACTTAGGTCCAGATGGTTTACGCATCACGGCGACAGATTTGGAAATGGAAGTCAGAGCTAAATCAGACATCCAAGTCGAATCATCTTTTTCAACAACCGTACCCGTCAGAAAATTACAGGACACGATTAAAACTCTTCCAGAGGAATCTGAAATCTCATTTGAGATAAGTGGTGAAAAGGCTTTGCTAAAAAGCGGTAGAACAAAGTTCACACTGACAACCATGCCAGCTGAGAACTTTCCGGTAATAGAAACCAAAAACCAGATTTTTAGGTTTTCACTTCCGCAGTCAAAACTGAAGCAGCTCATAGATAAAACACAGTTTGCAATGGCATTACAGGATGTTCGTTATTATCTAAATGGGCTTCTTTTTGAACTACAGGGACACACGATAACTGCAGTAGCCACCGACGGACATAGACTTGCGATGTGTCAAGAAGAAGCGGATATCCAGGCAGTAGAGAAGATTAGCGTTATAGTTCCTCGTAAGGCGGTCATGGAATTATCTAGACTTTTGGAGGATTGTGAGGAACTGGCAGAAGTCGTTATAGGCGAAAACTACATTAAAACTGAACTCAAAGATGTGTCTTTCACCTCTAAATTGATCGATGGTCAGTATCCGAACTATCAAGCGGTGATACCAAGAGAAGGTGAAACGCAAATGATAGGAAATCGAAGTGATCTAAGGCAATGTTTGATCCGCACCTCTATCTTGTCTAACGAAAAATATCGCGGTATTCGAATTCAATTATCGGAAAATAAACTTAGAGCCTTAGCAAACAATCCGGAGCAGGAAGAGGCAGAAGATGAAATAGAAGTCGATTATAACGGCACAGAGATGGAAATTGGCTTCAATGTAAACTATTTGTTAGACGCAATCACAGCCATAGCGGACGAACAAGTGAAGATAAGTTTTGCGGATGGAAATGGCAGTGCTTTGATTACTGCAACTGGCAAACAAAACTGTATTTATGTCGTGATGCCAATGCGTATTTAGTATGGCAATCAGCCGCCTTGACATATACAACGTACGAAATATCAAGCAGCAGAGAATTGAACTTGGGCAAGGGCTCAATCTTATATGGGGCGAAAACGGGAGTGGGAAGACCTCTATCATTGAGGCTGTTCATATACTTGCAAGCGGAAAATCTTTCAGGACAAATCAAGTAATTAGTGCTGTTACTAGAGGACAGGATGTTCTAACTGTAAGCGCGAATGTCGATTCAGAAAAAGACGGTGGGGAAACACTCGGTATCTCACGAGGGGAGAAAATTGTTGAGGCGCGAATCTCGGGTCAAAAAGTACGGACATTTTCTGAATTAGCCAGGAGATTACCAGTAACAGTTATCACGCCTGAGAGCCACCGGTTATTAGAGGGCGGACCCAATTGGCGCAGGCGCTTTCTGGATTGGGGTTTGTTTCACGTGAAACCTGAGTATGCACAGCAGTGGTCTAAATTTTCACAAATCCTAAAGCAAAGAAATAGAGCTCTACAACGTCCCGACAGCAGTAATTCTATTGAAATTTGGACTGAGCAACTGATTGTAGCGGCGCAAGATGTTGATAAAGCCAGAAAGAGTTACTTTGAGGACTTGAAGCCAAAATTAGAGGAATTTTGTACCTACTTTCTCCCAGAAAGGGAAATCCGCTTTAGTTACTATCAAGGTTGGCCTGACAAACCATTTAGTATTGCCGTTAAAACATCGCTCGATAGAGACAGAAATTTCCAAAGAACGGAGTATGGTCCACATAGAGGTGACATTCGTCTGAAATTCGATGGATCAAGTGCAAAGGACGCCGTTTCAAGGGGACAACAGAAATTGCTGGTATATGCTTTGGAATTGGCCCAAATTGACTATTTGAATAAAAGTATAGGTAAAAACAGCGTGTTACTGTTGGACGATTTAGGTGCTGAACTGGATGCAGCCAAAATTGAAAGTGTACTTAGTAAGGTAAATATGGAATTCAACCAGGTAATAATTACTGCGACTTCAAGAGACCAGATACCTCTGGATTCATTTTCTGCAAAGAAATTGTTTCACGTGAAACAAGGGGTAATTCTAAATGACTGACTTTTACAGAAATAATTGGTGATTTTATGAGCCAGAGCTACGATTCTTCCAATATTAAAGTGTTAAAAGGCCTAGACGCCGTTCGTAAACGTCCTGGGATGTATATCGGAGATACCGACGACGGTACTGGATTGCATCATATGGTATTCGAAGTAGTAGATAATTCTATAGACGAAGCACTAGCAGGCCATTGCAACAAAATAAAAGTTGTAATCGAATCTGATGGCTCTATAACGGTTTCTGACAATGGTAGAGGCATCCCAGTAGATATTCATCCTGAAGAGGGCAAATCTGCCGCCGAAGTCATTCTGACTGTTTTACACGCAGGCGGAAAATTCGATGATAATTCATATAAAGTTTCGGGCGGTTTGCATGGCGTAGGTGTATCAGTAGTAAATGCGCTTTCAGAACGCCTGCTTTTGACTATCTATCGTGAAGGTAAAAAACACCATCAAGAATATCAGTTGGGAGAGCCAAAAGAAGCTCTAAAAGTCGTTGGTGATACAGAAAAGCGCGGAACGACTATCAATTTCTTACCAAGTAAGACAATTTTTTCAGACGTTCTTTTTCACTATGATATTTTAGCTAAACGTTTGAGAGAACTATCGTTTCTTAATTCTGGCGTGCGAATCGAACTTCTGGACAGGCGTACAGAAAAAGAAGACATTTTTGAATACAAAGGTGGGATAAAGGCGTTTGTTGAACATTTGAATCAGGTAAAAAATCCGATTCATCAAAATGTATTTCACTTTGAGACAAATCGTGATGATATCGGTGTTGAGCTCGCATTGCAGTGGAATGATTCCTACCAGGAAAATATTTATTGTTATACCAATAATATTCCTCAAAAAGACGGCGGGACGCACTTGGCCGGTTTTCGTAGCGCTTTGACTCGGTGTCTTAATCAATATATTGAAAAAGAGGGCATCGCAAAGAAATCAAAAATTAATACAACAGGCGATGATGCGCGGGAAGGTTTAACCGCTGTTTTATCTGTGAAAGTACCCGATCCCAAATTTTCTTCTCAAACTAAGGATAAACTAGTTTCATCTGAGGTGAAGGGGGTAGTCGAGTCGACTATGTCCGAATTTCTAAACAGTTATCTGTTAGAAAATCCGCAGGATGCGAAATTAGTCGTTGGCAAGATTGTTGAAGCGGCACGAGCAAGAGAGGCTGCGAGGAAAGCTCGTGAAATGACTCGTCGAAAAGGCGCACTCGATGTCGCTGGTCTTCCTGGCAAATTAGCAGATTGCCAGGAAAAAGACCCATCGCAATCTGAGTTATTCATTGTGGAAGGAGACTCCGCGGGAGGTTCTGCTAAACAGGGTCGAGACCGAAAATTCCAGGCAATTCTTCCCTTGAAAGGGAAAATCTTAAATGTGGAAAAGGCACGTTTTGACAAAATGCTTTCCTCTGCAGAGGTCGGTACACTCATTACAGCCCTTGGATGCGGTATTGGAAAGGATGAATACAATCCGGACAAGTTACGCTACCACAGAATTATTTTGATGACCGATGCAGACGTTGATGGATCACATATCCGAACGCTTTTGCTTACTTTTTTCTACAGACAAATGCCTGAATTGCTAGAGCGAGGACACATTTATATCGCTCAACCTCCTTTGTATAAAGTTAAAAAAGGCAAACAGGAATCGTATGTCAAAGACGATAACGCCTTACTATCCTATCTCTTGCAAACAGCGTTGGACAGTGCTGCTTTACATGTAAACGCTGATGCCCCTCCGATTCAAGGTCAAGCTTTAGAATCTATTGCACATGAGTACCAGGCAGTAATGGCGACTATAAAGCGTCTGGATTCACGATATACCAATCAATTTCTTACGAAGTTGATTTATATGGAAGAAGCAACCGAAGAAATTTTGAACGACAAAGTCCGTTTTGAAAGTTTAATGTCGGAATTAGTCTTATCTCTGAATGATGATAAAAGCCGAATTCACTTTAGAGCGGAATTTTCATCGCAAGATGAAGACGTGAGTTTCTATCTTATAAAAGCCCAACATGGTGTAGAAACGAAGTTTTCAATAGATTGGGCGCTGTTTGGTTCTGCCGAATATCGTGCAATGGTGAATCTAGGAACAAAACTTAAGGATTTAGTCTCAGATAATGCTTTTGTACGTAGAGGTGATAAAGAACAACCCGTGTTCAATTTTGGACAGGCACTAGAATGGTTGTTGAATGAGGCCAAGCGTGGTCAACATATACAACGATATAAAGGACTAGGCGAAATGAACCCTGATCAACTTTGGGAAACCACGATGAATCAGGATACTAGGAGTCTACTGAAAGTTAAGATAGAAGACGCTGTTGCGTCTGACAATATATTTACTACCCTAATGGGAGATCAGGTTGAGCCCAGACGAAATTTTATAGAAAGACACGCATTATCTGTCTCGAACCTGGATGTATAGACCTAAAAAAACCCCGGTCTTCGATACCGGGGTTTTATCTATTTATTTGTGGTAGGAAACTACACGTTCGACTTCGTTTTTTGAACCCAATATAACAGGTACTCTTTGATGGATGTCGTTTGGCGCGATTTCCATAATTCGCTCAGTACCGGTACTACTTGCCCCACCTGCTTGTTCTACGATAAAGGACATGGGGTTGGCTTCATACATGAGGCGTAATTTTCCAGGCTTCGTTGGATCCTTAATGTCTTTCGGATACATAAAGATTCCGCCTCTAGTCAATATACGGTAAACCTCTGCTACCATCGACGCTACCCAACGCATATTGAAGTCTTTATCGCGACTTCCTGTTTTGCCGGCTATACACTCTTCTATATACCGTTGAACTGGTGGCTCCCAAAAGCGTTGGTTTGACATATTTATTGCGAATTCTTTGGTGTCCGCAGGTATTTTCATATTTGGGTGTGTAAGAATGAATTCCCCAGTGTGCGGTTGAAGTGTAAAGCCATTTACGCCATTTCCTGTCGTGAACACGAGCATTGTTGATGGTCCATATAGACAAAATCCACCAAATACCTGTTTTGTACCGGGAATCAAATAATCATCCTTGGTAGGATTTGTTATCCCGTCCGGACACTTAGTGATCGATATTATCGAACCAACCGTGAGATTGACATCAATGTTTGATGAACCATCCAATGGGTCAAAATACATTAGATATTTGCCCTTTGGAAATTCACTTGGGATCTGATAAACATCATCCTCTTCCTCAGAAGCCATCCCAGCAAGGTGTCCGCCCCACTGCGTCGAGGTAATAAACATTTCGTTGGACATGACGTCGAGTTTCTTTTGAGTCTCGCCCTGTACATTTTCGCTTCCGGCTGTGCCCAATACGCCAAATAATGCGCCGTGATTGACAGACTCGTGAATCTTACGACATGCGGTTGTCACGTTAAGTATAAGATCGACTAAGTCGCTATCGAGATTCTGGCCGTTTCTTTGTTCATTCTTAAGAAAGCGAACCAGATTAATCTGAGTATCCATCATTTTTTCCTTCTATAAATTTAATCTATTTGGTCAAAGATTGGCGCGCATTTTAGCAGAGGTTTTTAGATTTACCGAATTTGAAACGATTACCGAACTTTTTGTTCGATTTGTTTTATTGGCAGTAAGCCAGGATTGGTGATCTGTTCCATTTGGCCTTCTATCCAAGTTTCAACTAAGTTATTGATTTCTTCAGGTGATTTTCCTTCAGGATAAATTGCTTCACCGATTATCATTTTCACGGTACCCGGTTTGATTAGAAAAGAACCTTTTGCCCAATATTCGCCGGCATTGTGGGCTACTGGAATAATTGGTGCCTTGGTAGCCTCGGCGAGCCGGGCGCCCCCAAGCTTATATTTTCCTTTCTTGCCAGCTGGGATTCGCGTACCTTCTGGAAAAATAACTATCCACAGATTGTCTCGCAGCCTTTCCTTACCTTGTTCTATTATCTGCTGCATTGCCGCTTTACGAGTGCTGCGATTAATAGCAATTGGTTCCAATTGAGCCAATCCCCAGCCAAAAAATGGAACGTGTAGCAGTTGCTTTTTCAATATCCAAACATGATGTGGAAAAACTTTTTGTAGCGCATAAGTTTCCCAGGTCGACTGATGTTTGGCCATGATGATTGATGCCTTATCATGTAGATTCTCTTTTCCAATTACCTCCATATCTAATCCTGCTAAATACTTTAATGCGAGCATGTTGGAATACGCATACCCGAGTATGTACGTAAAACGAAATTTTAGAGGCATAAAGAAAAAGAGTGCGCCGGTTAATCCAAAAAAGATCGCGCTTATCATTTGATAAAATTGATAAAGGGTTGATCGCAGAAAAATCATCTGTTATGTCTTCTTGATTCTAAGTTGTTTGAGTCAGCGATTTTATACTGCATTAGCGATTATCGCATCAACTGCGTGTTCCAGATCTTTGAAGACGGGAATATTTTCTTTTATTGATGAGACCTTTGGTGAAGAAGCCTTACCTTTTCCTGTTAGGACTAAAATAGGTTTAGCATGACATTGAAATGCCGCTGCCAAATCCCGTGGAGAGTCTCCAACAACAGGAATATTGTTAAGTTCTACGCCAAAATATTCTGAGATGCGTTTATATAACAAGGTATGCGGTTTTCGGCAGTCACAACGATCGCTATCGATATGTGGACAGAAAAATAACCCATCAATATGACAACCATTAGCCAGAAGATAGCGCGACAATTTATTGTGCATAAATGAAAGCGTTCGCGTAGAAAAATACTTTCTTCTAATTCCTGACTGATTTGTCGCGACGGCCACTAGAAATCCGTTCTTCTTTAACCTGGAAATTGCCTCGATACTACCAGTGATTGGCACCCACTCTGATTCATTCTTAATATATTCGTCCGAATCCTGATTAATGACGCCATCTCTATCAAGAATTACTAGCCTTCTATTCATAGATATTTCTTTTATACCGCATTGAAAAGACGATTGTGAGAAAAATAAATATTCCAATGAGATCAAAGGCACTTTGTCTTGGTGCGAGTAATATTTCTGCTCTCGATGCTTTACACTTCTCACATATGGGCCCGACAAATCGTCCGATAAATTCGGGTCGGTTTGTGCTGTCAATGAGTACCTCTTGTTCTGTTTCCAATTTGACACCGATCAAATCGGTCTTGATTTTTGACAAATACGTTCCGGCACCAACATTCGCGCCAATATATTTTACAACGTAGATAGTATTGGTTTCAGACACGAAATGCACTGCCAAAGGCTGTATGGTAAATACGTACTGCGCGTCTACAGCTGTTCCAAGTGTATAGTATTTCTGCTTAGCGTCATTGGATAGATTGATCTCTACCAGTTGACTTGGCGTCTCTGAACTCGGTGGCAAATATCCGAATGGATCTTCGACTGCGGTGCTTGCAATGAATAAAGAATCAAAATCTTTTGCATAACTAAGTCCAAGAGGTCCCTTACTATGATCTAAAGTGATTGTTTGTTGTAGTTCTAATTGGCTGCTAGCATAAGTAAGAATAGATACAGTATTTATCTTTCTATTGCTGACAAACACGCGATAATTTCTTGGATCAATTGTTATTCCTATACTTCCAACATTCTTTAGTGAAACTTCGTTCACTATTGCCTGAAAGCCAGTATTGTTGGCATTGATCATACTGATGCCAGAGTCTATTGTTTTTCCATCTGAGTCAATTTTCGGCCCAGTTGAGAATATGAAATTTCCTATGGAGTCGATTGCTCCGCTGTTATAGTCCACTGGAATCAGATCAACTTCCCCGCTTGGTAATCCTTCATCATCTAGTTGTACTTTTGTGACTCCTCCGTTATGCGTGACATATAGAGAATTTGTGAGTTGATGATATATAAGCCCAGACGGCTGCTCACCAATTTCAGATATTTTTGCCTCGGGAAGATCTTTGTTAATCGTAGAATCGATTACCATTACGTCACCTGGGCGATCAATATATCTCTCCGTGACATAAACCTTTGTGCCGTCGCTATTGATGGCTACGCTGGTAGGGTTAACGGCAAATATAGTGTCAACTAACTCCATAGTCTGTGTGTCGACTACTTTGATGGCGCCATCTTGACGCAAGATAGGAATGTAGGCGTAGCGGGTAGGTGATTCAATATATGAATCCAAGTTATCAGAATTAGGGATCGTACAACCCGAGGAAATAAGCGTAGTTAAGCACAATAAGACTAAGCCTACGCATTTTGAAGCCGATAAGAATTGGGAACTTATCTGCATTTCTTCCCATCCACATGATTTCATTGACTCTTTTTCCTGCACAAGGAGCTACACCATCGCGCAGTTTCTATTTATTTACAAATAACTTATTGAAAGCAATAAAGAGTCTAATTTATCTATCTGATCTGAAGCTTGCCTATGTCTGCGACCTGATTAAAAAGCTGATTAATACTCGCTATTAGAGTTAATCTATTATTTCTCAGAGCCTTGTCTTCACTATTGACCATAACGGAATCGAAAAATTCGTCTACCGTAGTCCTCAGTCCGGATAAGATTTCCAAGCATCTGCTGTATTCTTCGTTCTCCAAGGCTAGATTGGTGTCAGGTTGAATGTCCTGAATACACTTGTATAGTTCACCTTCAGCCTTTTCTTGAAACAATTTCGTATCAAGCTTCCCGAGTGATAACTGAATGGTTTCGGATTTCTTTAAAATGTTGCTGATGCGTTTATTGGCAGCGGCCAAACTCTCCGCAGCTGGATTTCTCTTAAATTCTTGTACCGCCATAATTCGTTTGCTGATATCACTTGGGCTGAATATGTCGATACTAATTACAGATTCAAATACGTCTACTTCATAACCCTTTTCAGCGAAGTAGCCACGCATGCGCTCATTGATAAAAATTAATACCTCTTGCGCGGTATGTTTTAATAAAAGTTTGGACGGATACCCCGCCTCTGCCGCTTCTAACAGTTCATACAAATTGATGTTCTTGTTGTGTTCGACAAGTATACGAATCACACCTAATGCCGCGCGGCGCAAACCGAAAGGATCTTTGTCACCGGTGGGACTTTGTCCTATGCCAAATATTCCTATTAAAGTGTCTACTTTTTCTGCGATTGACAAAATTTGCCCTGCCGAGGATGTAGGCAGGGAATCTCCTGCAAACCTGGGCTTGTATTGTTCATCAATAGCGAGGGCAACTTCATCGTGTTCTTTTGCCGCAAGAGCATAATAACGGCCCATCGTACCCTGTAGCTCAGGGAACTCGCCGACCATACCAGTTACGAGATCACACTTAGCCAAATATGCTGCGCGACTAGGTATGCGAGAATCTTCGCCAAATTGACTTGCAATAAATTCTGCCAATCGTACAACTCGGCGAGTTTTATCGGCCAAACTACCTAGTTGATGTTGGAAAACGATATCCTCAAGGCGTGAAAAATAACCCTCGAGTGGTGTTGCTTTGTCCTGCTTCCAAAAAAACTCGGCGTCAGAAAGTCGTGGACGTATTACACGCTCATTTCCCGTTCTAACTGACTGAATATTGCTGCTCTCTATATTCGATATAGTTATGAAATAAGGCTGTAAATGCCCGTTTTTATTAACGTGAAAATACTTCTGATGATTCTTCATTGCAGATATAAGTGCTTCCTGAGGTATGTCGAGAAAATCCGTATCAAATTTTCCTACAACCGGTGCCGGCCACTCAACCAATCCAGTAACCTCGTCGAGCAAACTCTCGTCTATAACAGCAACGCAACCAATGTTATTAGCCGCCTCTTCAATTAAACTCCTAATTGTATTTTTCCGCGTGGCATAGTCCGCGAAAACTTTTCCTTCGCCAGCCAACAAATTTACGTAACTATCCGGTTGAGGAATGGTTATGGGTTCTGGATGATGGAAACGATGGCCAAAGGTGGTGTTCGAAGACCTATGTCCGAATAAAGAACAATCAACGACACTATCGCCAAACATCACAACTAACCACTTAACGGGACGAACGAAATCATGTGTGTGACTTCCCCAGCGCATTCTTTTTGGAACCGGTAGTCTATTTAACGCTTGCTGAATGATGAGTGGTATTAACTCATTTGTAGGTAAGCCAGGCTCAAGCTTCTTAAATACCAACCAACTCCCTTTATCTGTTTCTAGTTTTTCGAGTTCATCTACGCTACAACCACAAGATCGCGCAAAACCCTCTGCTGCCGGAGTAGGACAACCATCCTCCTTAAATGCGGCTAATAAAGCTGGGCCACGTCTTTCGACAAATTTGTCAGCCTGTTGTACGGATAGAGATTTTACATATATCGCGAGTCTTCTTGGTGTGGCATAACCTTGGCTTAGTTCAAATGCCAGTTCGGCTTTGCCTAAACCATCGATAAAGTCTTGATGAAACGCATCAGACAATCTCTTTAATGCTTTCGGTGGTAGTTCTTCGGTACCGATTTCTACAAGTAAATCTTTCGTATTCATTTGGATGTATGTCCGTGTAACATTGGAAATCCAAGAGATTCGCGATTGTCATAGTAAGATTGCGCGACCGCTTTTGCTAAGGTTCTCACACGCGCAATAAATCTGGCGCGTTCAGTGACTGATATTGCGTGTCTAGCATCTAACAAGTTAAACGTGTGCGATGCTTTCAACACCATCTCATACGCTGGCAACGGTAGGCCATCTTCGATAAGTGCATGACTTTGCGTCTCACATGTATCAAACCAATTAAATAATGAAATGACGTCGGCTTTCTCAAAATTATAAGTAGACATTTCCACTTCGTTCTGATGATAAACGTCGCCGTATCTGATTTTTCCTAATGGACCATCGGCCCACACGAGATCGAAAACACTGGTCACATCCTGTATATACATGGCCAACCGTTCTAGCCCGTAGGTAATTTCCCCTGTTACAGGTTTGCAATCCAAGCCGCCCACCTGTTGAAAATACGTAAATTGGGTAACTTCCATTCCATTTAGCCAAACTTCCCAGCCTAATCCCCAGGCGCCTAAGGTGGGTGATTCCCAGTCGTCCTCTACAAAGCGTATGTCATGTTCCAAAGGGTCAAATCCCAACATACGTAAAGAATTGAGATAAAGATCCTGAATGTCATCGGGAGAGGGCTTTAACACAACCTGAAATTGATAATAATGCTGAAGTCGATTAGGGTTCTCGCCGTATCTACCATCGGTGGGCCTTCTTGAGGGCTGAACATAGGCTGCTGCCCATGGCTCGGGCCCGATTGAACGCAAGAAGGTAGCAGGATGAAAAGTGCCGGCGCCCACTTCCATGTCGAAAGGTTGAACCACGACGCACCCTTGCTGCGCCCAATAGTGTTGCAGACTCAGGATTAATCCCTGGAAGGTGTTGATATCAAAATCAGATTTTCTCATTTCTCTCAATTGTTTCAGATAAAAATGGGCTTAAGTATACAGACTGGTGTACAAAAAATATATGAGCCTGGGGCGAATACCAATAGGTTTCATGATGTTAAAATTTACGAGGATTTACTTATATCTGAACAGTGAATTCCTTTGCGGATTCAAAGTTAAAACGCTGATTTTAAGCTTATTTTTCTAAAGACTTTACGCTACAAAGCCGACATTAAAATGTATATGTTTTGTTGCAGGTATGTAATGTCCAGACTTTACCTCGAACCTACGGTTACCGCGCATTGGCACTCTTTAGTCTTGGAAGCTGAGCAAAAATGCGATTGCCAGCTATCAGATGAACTTGAAAGCTATCTTGTCTTTCTGTTGATGCGATTTGCGGATAGGACAGATATAGCTAACTCTATAATGGCATTGGAATACCTTAAAAGCATGAAAAATTGGGGTAAATTGCGGCAAGATGGTCTACGAGATGTTGGAGATCGTTGCCTTTTGTTTTCTGGCTTGTATCCTCAAAGAGCGAAGCGGAAAAGGGTAAAAATTAGCTATTTTGTCGACTTGGGGAGAAGCGCCTATGGGCAGCTGAGTGAGACTTGTTGCCAAACCTCTGGTCGTGTCTACAAAGACCTAGCCATAGCTTTTGTAACCTTGATGGATATCCTTCTTGCCATCCGTGAACTAAGCTTGGATGTGCCGCTTTTAACCCCACTTGAAGCACTGGAGTTGTGGCAGGATACAGGTAGTAAACGTGCGTTGAAGGCAGCAAACTCAATTTCCGACGACGGCATATTGATTCTTGGGACTGATTCTAAGTCCTCTCACTAAATACTATTGTTTTTCACCAATTGATACCTTCTCTTTAGCGTGATTCTGCTAAAATCACCGTCCGTTTTAAGCTATATCTATATCAACTATCTTATGTCTACAAAACGAAAGGCAATTGCCCTGATCTCAGGTGGTCTCGACTCAATGCTTGCGGCTAAAGTGGTTCAAGACCTAGGTGTTCATGTCGAAGGTATCAATTTTTTTACCGGTTTTTGTGTAGAAGGACATACACATGCCATACGTAAAAAAGACAAGCCCAAGCGCAATAACGCCCTGTGGGTGGCGGAGCAATTAGGGATTAAATTACATATTGTCGACGTTGTAGAACCCTATAAAGATGTTTTGCTGAACCCAAAACATGGGTATGGCCAAAATATGAATCCGTGTCTGGATTGCAAATCGTTTATGGTGGGACAGGCGGTAAAATGGATTAAAGAAAACAATTTTGATTTTATTGTTACAGGAGAGGTAGTAGGACAACGGCCAATGTCACAACGTCGCGATACGATGCCTGTTGTAGCTAGAGAATCTGGAGCGAACGATCTACTCTTACGTCCCTTGTGCGCAAAAATTCTACCTCCAACTTTGCCGGAACGTGAGGGATGGGTCGACAGAGATAAACTTCTGGCCTTTAATGGCCGATCTCGCAAACCGCAAATCGCTCTCGCAAATAGCCTTGGTTTTACTGAATTCGCTCAACCTGCCGGTGGCTGTTGTTTTCTTACCGATCCAAATTATTCAAAACGTCTTGTGGATCTTTGGCATGGACGTCACGATCGTGATTACGAGCTTGATGACGTGATGTTGCTAAAAGTGGGCAGGCATATCAGGCCCAATGATAATTTCAAAATGATTGTGGGAAGGGAAGAGGGTGAAAACAATTTCCTTGAAGGGTATCGAAAACAATTTATCCATATGCGAACGCCGGATCATAGCGGGCCCCTCGTACTGTTAGACGGAAACCCGAGCGCAGACGATATTGAGCTAGCGGCGAGGATCACAGCAAGGTTTGGAAAAGGAAAATCATTGCCATTGGTAAAAGTGGAAATAGGTGAATTATCCGGGGTGAAAAAACTTATCGAGGTCAAGCCAATTTCACCGTCAGAGATGCCGGAGGATTGGACGCTATGAGTCACTACGAGTTAGATGCCCGTCGTCTGCTTTGCCCTTTACCTGTGATTCGAACTCAAAACAAAATTAAGACACTTTCGGTTGGTGACCAACTATTGGTGATTTGCACCGATCCTGGGGCTGAGAACGATATTCCTGCCTGGTGCCGCATCAATGGACACAAACTTGTATCCATTGATCACGAAGATCGGGAACTCAAAATCTTGATCGAGGTTTCAAACGTTGACTAACGCACCGACAGATGATGGATTGAAAACGAGACATGCTGTTATTAAAAAAGTAACAGTTGTCGGTGCGATCGTTAATGCAGCGCTGTCCGTCATCAAAATCTTCATGGGATATATTGCCAACTCGCAAGCCCTAATTGCAGATGGGATGCACTCATTGGCCGACCTGATAAGTGATGGCGTTGTTTTGTGGGCTTCTAAACACAGTACTCGTGAAGCCGATAGTGAGCACCCTTATGGGCATGGCCGAATAGAAACACTGGTAAGTGTCTTACTTGGAGCGTTTCTTATTTTTGTCGCGATAGGGTTAATGGTAGACGCTGCGGTTTCGCTAACAGAAGAGGGAATTCTCAGTCAACCAGAGCTACTTGCCCTGTTCGCAGCTATGTTCTCTATTTTTGCCAACGAGTGGTTGTTTCATTACACCAGATCGGCGGCCAAGCGAATTCATTCTAATATATTACATGCAAACGCGTGGCACCACCGGTCCGATGCCATCTCATCCATCATCGCTCTGGTGGGGATAGGCGGAACCATGTTGGGCTTCCCCTATCTGGATGCGATAGCTGCAATCGGCGTGAGCCTGCTTATAGCCAAAGTTGGGTGGGATATCGCATGGCGTTCATTACAGGAATTGATAGACACAGGACTTGATAAGGGTAAGGTTGACGAAATCGAAAAAACGATTCTGAATGTTGATGGGGTGAAAGAGGTTCATATGTTGAGGACCCGGCTTCATGGAGGCCAAGCGTTCGTTGATGTGCATATACAAATAGACAACCCACGTATTAGTGTTTCGGAAGGTCACCATATAAGTACTGTCGTTCAAAACAAACTCCTGCAGGAGGTTTCGGAAGTTAACGACGTTGTCGTTCATATAGACCCGGAAAACGACGAGACATCTGCACCAAGTGAGGGCTTGCCTTTAAGAAATAAGGTGCAAAAGAAGCTGCAACTGTATTGGAAAGATTTAGAGCTCGGTAAAAAAATTAAGCGTATTACCTTGCATTACTTAGATGGTAAGATTCAGGTCGATGTTGAATTGCCACTGGACCTCATTAGCTCCGCGGTTCCACCGGGGAAAATAAAAGAAGACCTGGCAAAACTTTGTGAAAACGATCCCGATATTGCAGGAATAAAGGTTCTGTTTAGCTGAGCGCACCTTTTTGGTGCTTTACTATACAGGACCGCACCAATTTGGGGCTGTTTGCATTGTGCATCTTCGGCCTGCCGGTCCTAACTTTTTGATAAAACGGCACAAAAACTCGTGGCATACATTATGCTGAGAGCGTCCTAGTATTTACATATCGCACCCTATTCGGGGGCACATTATATTTTGGAGGATTGAAATGGCGTCCAATGTTTTAGAGTTGATAAAAAAACACGAAGTGAAGTTTCTTGATGTTCGCTTTACTGATACGCGCGGAAAAGAACAGCACCTGACATTCCCATCTACCATGATCAATGAAGATCAACTAGCCGAAGGTTTTATGTTTGATGGTTCATCAATTGCTGGTTGGAAAGGGATTAACGAATCAGACATGATTCTTCGTCCAGACGAATCAACAGCTGTTTTGGATCCTTTTTCTGAGGATGTAACTCTGATTATCCGCTGTGATATCGTCGAGCCTTCGACAATGCAAGGTTATGAGCGTGATCCGCGTTCTGTTGCAAGACGTGCAGAAGAATATTTGAAATCGACTGGGATCGGTGATACCGCATTTTTTGGTCCAGAGCCAGAGTTTTTTATTCTAGATGACGTGCGTTGGGGCTCGGACATGAGTGGCTCTTTCTGTAAGATCGATTCTGCTGAAGCAGATTGGAACTCAGAAAAAGTTTTTGAAGATGGCAACATGGGACATCGTCCTTCGGTTAAGGGCGGCTACTTTCCTGTTCCACCGGTTGACTCACTTTATGACATTCGTTGCGCTATGGTTGCGGCGATGCAGGAGATGGGTTTGGAAGTGGAGGTTCACCATCACGAAGTTGCCACTGCTGGTCAGTGTGAAATCGGTGTCAAATTCAACACGCTGATCAAGAAAGCTGACGAAGTCCAGTTGTTGAAATACTGTGTCCACAATGTCGCCCATGCTTATGGTAAAACAGCCACTTTTATGCCCAAGCCTATGGTTGGTGATAATGGCAGTGGTATGCACGTCCACCAGTCAATTTCCAAAGACGGTAAGAATTTGTTCTCTGGTGATCTATATGGTGGTTTGTCAGAAACAGCGCTGTTCTATATCGGCGGAATCATCAAACATGCGAAAGCGCTTAACGCTTTTACAAACGGTTCAACCAATAGCTATAAGCGCTTGGTTCCAGGATTCGAGGCTCCAGTTATGTTGGCCTACTCTGCACGTAACCGTTCTGCTTCAATCCGCATTCCGTACGTACAAAACCCTAAGGCTCGTCGTATCGAAGTTCGTTTCCCTGACCCGTCTGCAAATCCATATCTTGCCTTCGCTGCAATGCTGATGGCTGGTCTTGACGGGATTCAAAACAAGATTCATCCTGGCGATGCAATGGACAAGGATCTATACGATCTTCCGCCTGAGGAAGAAGCGAAGATCCCACAGGTTTGTTACTCACTGGATGGAGCGTTGGATGCATTGGACAAAGATCGTGAGTTCCTCACTCGCGGCGGAGTGTTCACCGATGACATGATCGACGCGTATATTGCGTTGAAGATGGGTGAAGTAACTCGCATTCGCATGACGACTCATCCTATTGAGTTTGATATGTATTACAGCGTGTAATTGTTGTTTAAATCAAACGCCCCTTTTCAGGGGCGTTTTTTTTTGCCTATTATATGGTCTGTGTTTTGAAAGGATTAATATATGCGTCTTTTTCTTCTTACTCTCATTTTTATGTGGTGTACCGCAGTTTGGGCGGAAGTATACCGATTTGTTGATGATGAAGGCGTTGTTCACTACTCAGATTCTAAAAAGGAAGGTGCTGAAAAAATCACGATCGATAAATACACACCCAAAAACCCATCTTCTCAACTCAAACCAAAGCTTCAAGATCAAAAAACAAAAGAGGTTCCACCAAAACCTACAGGTGAGCCTGGATTTCCTGGATATAGTAAATTCGAATTAACGTCGCCCAAAGATGATGAAGTCGTACGAAGTAATAGTGGTGAGCTTAATGTTAGGCTGACGTTGACGCCGAGCCTATTTTTTCGCAAGGGACATAAAATTGAACTCTATATGGACTCAAAAAAGGTGTTTTCTGGCAGCACTACGGTCATTCCTTTGAAAAATGTAGATCGAGGAACCCATAGTTTGCGAGCTGAAATCATTGATCCCGCTAATGGAAATGTTCTAGCAACAACACCGCTCATTTCTTTTCACTTGAAACGCTTTTCTGCCCTGTTTTAGATCGGTTATGTTTCCCGTTTGAATATGTGCACTATTGTGGTGCATAATAATTTTGTGTTAGTTTTCCTCTCATTTTCAACCGCCCGTATCTCATTGGTTTTATTGCATATTTCAATATGTTTGTGAATTATTGAGTTGGTCAAATATTTGCTATCTATCCTGTAACAGTTTGGGGCTTTGGTTTTGCATTACTCACCAGTAAATATTTTAGAGAATCTTGAAACAGCTGTGCTGCTCGTCAACGCCTCGGGGATGATTCAGTACATGAATTCAAGTGCTCAATCACTGTTTAGCACAAGTTTGAGACAGGCCGAGGGGCAGTCTATTTCTACCTTGTTTTTGCGCGCGGAACACCTTGTTAATGCTTTGAACAAGACAGTAACCGAGTCTTCATGTTTTACCGAAAGAGGGGTTGAAATCACATTGTCAAACCCAGTCAAAAGGATACGTGTTGATTGCACATTTTCACCCTTTTCCGACGAGCACTTCAGGTCGTCTGCTTTAATCGAAATGAGACGAGTCGACCGAATGCTAAGGATTGAGAGGGAAGAGCGACGACTCGCGCAGCAAAATGCAGTGAAACAACTCGTTCGTGGCCTAGCGCATGAAGTGAAGAATCCCTTAGGAGGACTGCGAGGTGCGGCGCAACTTCTAGAGCGAGAGTTAGAAAGCGCAGATTTAAAAGAATTTACGGATATTATTATTGGTGAGGCAGATCGCTTACAGCAATTAGTTGATGACATGCTGGGACCGAATCAGCTTCCACGTAGGGCGAAAGTTAATATTCACCAGGTATTAGAAAGAGTGCGAAATCTGGTGGAGATCGAATTCGGAAACCAAACTCGCTTTGTTCGTGATTATGATCCCAGTATTCCGGAAATCACTGCAGACAAAGATCGACTTATTCAGGCCGTTCTGAATGTAGTGCGTAATGCTGTGCAGGCTATCAATGAAGCCGGTCGCGTAATAATTAAAACTAGGACTCTGCGTAAATTTACGCTCGGTAATCACTGCTTTCGTTTGGTACTAAAAATCGAAATTCGGGATAACGGCCCTGGTATTCCAGAAGATATTGCCGATCAAATTTTCTATCCCATGGTGACAAGTAAAGTGACAGGTTCAGGATTGGGACTTGCTATTACACAAACCATCGTTGGGCAACATGATGGCTTGATTGAATGCGTTAGTGAACCAGGGGACACTACTTTTACAATTTTACTGCCTTTTAGTGATGCCGATTTGTCTACGAACGGCGAATAACAGTTATAGGTAACAACAATGGGAAATAATGACCTTGTTTGGGTAATTGACGATGACCGGTCCATACGTTGGGTATTGGAAAGGGCTTTGCGGCAAGCTGGCTTCGATGTGGAATGTTTCGAAAGCGCGACCACCATCATACAACGTCTCCAGGGTAAGCGACCGTCAGCCATTTTATCCGATATTAGAATGCCGGGCATCGACGGACTAGTATTGCTCGACAAGGTGGTTAATGAATTTCCGGAAATTCCTGTAATTATAATGACCGCACACTCTGATTTAGATAGTGCTTTATCAGCATATGGTGGAGGCGCGTTTGAATATTTGCCCAAACCATTTGATGTTGATGAAGCAGTTGATTTGGTTAGGCGTGCGGTTGAACACAATAAAGACTCCAAATTGACTTTCTCATCAGACGAAAGTATTTCGAACACCGAAATAGTCGGTGAAGCGCCTGCTATGCAGGAAGTCTTTCGCGCGATAGGGCGCTTATCACGTTCCAACATTACCGTTTTAATAAACGGTGAATCCGGAACTGGAAAAGAGTTGGTAGCCAACGCGTTGCATCGCCACAGTCCGCGTTCAGAATTTCCCTTTATTGCGATAAATACAGCTGCCATACCTCGAGACTTGCTTGAGTCGGAATTGTTCGGGCACGAAAAAGGCGCATTTACCGGAGCTCAAGCGATGCGGCGTGGTCGTTTCGAACAGGCAAATGGTGGTACGCTCTTTCTGGATGAAATAGGAGATATGCCTGCAGAACTTCAAACTCGTCTGCTCAGGGTATTAGCGTCAGGAGAGTTTTACCGTGTCGGTGGTCATGAGCCGGTAAAGGTCGATGTACGGATTATTGCTGCGACGCACCAGAACCTCGAAAAATTAGTTGCAAAAGGCCAGTTTCGCGAAGATCTTTTTCACCGTTTGAATGTCATTCGTATTCATATACCGTCTCTACGAGAGCGGAGGGAAGATATTCCAACTTTGATGCGGTTCTTTTTGAGTCGAGCCTCGAAAGAACTCAATGTTGAACCGAAAATTTTACGTCAGGATACGGAACGTTTTCTAACCCAGCTTGAGTGGCCCGGGAATGTTAGGCAGTTAGAAAATATCTGTCGCTGGCTTATGGTAATGGCTCCGGGTGCAGAAATTCACATAGATGATTTGCCTACGGAATTACGTTCAGAAAATGAAACTGACTCAGCGGTTGAAGACTGGGAGAAATCATTAAGAAATTGGGCCGCAAGTGCTTTGAGGCAAGGTAAAAACGAAATTCTTAGTACATCGACCCCCCGTTTTGAAAGCATTATGATCTCCGTTGCGTTAGAGTTTACCGGTGGCCGTAAACAGGAAGCAGCTAAACTTTTAGGTGTTGGGAGAAATACCTTGACTAGGAAATTGAAAGAATTGAATCTGGAAAAAGACGATGTGCTGGTGGAATAGCGCCAGTTTCCATTGCTGACGTTTTATCTCTGGGTTGGTACGATAGCGTCTTAAATGAAAACTCTATACGACAGCGTAAATGATTAATATCGTTCTCTATGAACCCGAGATTCCACCCAACACTGGCAACATAATGCGTTTGTGCGCAAATATGGGCGCCAATTTACATCTTATTAAACCCTATGGTTTCTCTTTGGAAGAAAAAAAATTGCGCCGAGCCGGCCTGGACTATAAAGACTGGGCCATCGTAACCGAATATGAAAATTTTGAATCGTTTTTTGAAATTAACAAGCCAGATATTCTCTACGCTGTTTCAACCAAAGGTGTCGTTCATTACGCCGAAATTACCTTTACTGATGGGGACTATCTACTCTTTGGTCCCGAATCGCGAGGGCTGCCTTCGAATATATTGTCCGATTTGCGTTTGCGAGCCGTGATTAAGATCCCCATGGTGGAAGACAGTCGTAGTCTTAACCTTTCAAACGCTGTCGCTATTATTGCCTACGAATTTTGGCGACAACTGGAATATGTTGGAAGCAGTAGCAGTTAACGCTAAACCATGTGGCCCAGGTAAGTTCTTAGATACCTGCGTTGAAAGTGTTCGATATTCCACTCTCGCCTGCTGATACGAAGCTGTTCTTTTGGTCGATAAATAAACGCTAGTGAAGTTTGACCATCCGGTAACCTTACCCTACACAGAACCCGGCGGTACATTCTACCTTCGTAACGATCGAGTTTGTTGAGCTGTTTTGTATTTAGCGTAAGCAAAGTTCCTTGTAGTACTTTTCCTTTCTTCGGTTTAGCTACAGGAAAACACTCGCCTGTCACTTGGTAGGCCTGCATATGCGGAAGTTCGGCATTCACTGTCGAAATATGTTTTCTAAACAATTGCCATCGTATTTTACGTATAAGTAGCGTGCCGTAACAAAACACATGTTGTTTCATTATTCAGATTTGATTGAACGACCGAGTAAGGCATGAACGGCAGCGAGAGGATCTTCTTTTTTATAAATAATGCGATAAACATGTTCGACGATGGGCATCTCGACTTTGAGTTGTTTTGCTAGTTGATGAGCTTCCTTTGCAGCATATACGCCTTCTGCAACTTGGCCTAGTTTCAATTGGATTTGTTCCAATGACTCGCCTGCGGCCAGGCTGATACCTACACGTCGATTTCTCGATTGATCATCTGTGCACGTTAAAACCAAATCTCCAAGTCCTGCGAGGCCCATAAATGTGCGAGGGTCTGCGCCTAAAGCTACCCCTAATCGTTGTATTTCAACTAACCCCCGAGTTATTAAGGCTGCACGCGTATTTGCTCCGAACTCAAGCCCATCCGCAATACCGGCGGCAATGGCAAGAACATTTTTTACGGCTCCGCCAACTTCTACACCGATTAGATCATTGCTGGTATAGGCGCGAAATGTTTCGTTGTGCATGATGTCAGCGACTTTGTTGGCGAATTCGTCATTATCGCAGGCAACCGTGATTGCAGTAGGAAGACCTTTGGCTACTTCTTTGGCGAATGTCGGCCCGGAAACGACAGCAACATTTCTGTCCTTTCCTAGCTCCTCAATACACACCTCGTGCATTAGTTTAAAACTATCTTTTTCGAATCCTTTGGTAGCTAACAGTACATCAGTCTGGGGTCTTATGTACTTGCCTATTTGATTTGCAACATGCCTGAATGCGGAGGAGGGAATGACCAACACGAGCAATTCACTTCTTGTGACTACAGTCTCTAGATCGCTTGTGGCGTGGAGAGTGTTCGGAAATACGACATCAGGAAGATAACGACTATTACGCGCTTCAAGTGACATCTTCTCAGCCTGATCTTTGTCTCTTGCCCAGAGAAATACGTCGTGACCGTTACGTGCAAACAAAATAGCCAATGCAGTTCCCCAGGAACCAGCACCTATAACGCCAACTTTATAGTTTTGTCGTTCAACCATTAATGCGTAACAGGTTCCTTGCCTCCCTCTGCTCTATCCTGCATGTGTTGCTGATATAGGGCATCGAAATTTATTGGGGCAAGTAATAACTGAGGAAATCCTGAGCGAGAAACAATATCCGAAATCGCTTCGCGCGCATATGGAAAAAGTATATTGGGGCAGTATGCACCGGCCATCACGCCCTTTTCCTGATCGTTATAGCCTTTGATAGTAAATATTCCGGCCTGCTGAACTTCCACTAGAAACGCGGTTTTGTCACCAAGCTTGGCAGTGACCGTGAGGGTGAGAACGATTTCCTGAACATTTTCATCCAGACGTTGAGTGTTATTATTTAACTGAAGATTGATATCTGGTTGCCATTGTTCTTTGAAAATTTCAGGCGTATTCGGTGCTTCGAGTGAAATATCTTTGGTGTAAATCTTTTGAATTGCAAATTCGCGGCTATCACTGTTTGACATTCTAAATCCTTATGCTTACGGTGTTTCCGTTTCCTAAGATGGCTCCGGCCACATATTTGTGTATTGGGTAATTGAGTCTAGTTCTTCCAGTTCTCAGTTGTCTTTGGAGATGCCTAGCAGTTCGTCCAGTTCGCCATCAAATGCGAGTTCCTGCATATCGTCAAAACCGCCTACATGGAAATCCTCAACGAAAATCTGAGGTACACTAGTGCGACGGCTTCTATCTTCCATTTCTATGCGCTTCGAGCTGTCTATATCTACACGTATTTCTGTGTAGTTAACACCCTTCTTGTCGAGAAAACGTTTGGCCATCGTGCAATAAGGACAGCTTCCTGTCGTATATATAGTGACTTGTTTCATGCCGCCTTTGCTTTCTTTTTCTTGCCAACAGCCCCGCTAACAACCGGCATATTGGCTTGAATCCACGCACTGATACCGCCACGCAAGTTGTATACCTGTTCGAAGCCGTGTTTTTTCAGAATTTGGGCGCCTCTTACTGAGCGATTACCAGACTGGCAATACACAATAATGGCTTGCTGTTTGAGTTTATCTAGCTCTCGGGCGCGGGACTCTAGAGCGCCAACTGGTATGTGGCTGGCGTTCTGTAGATGAGCCTGTTTAAATTCATTTTCCAAACGAACGTCAAGTACATGTGCCTCATTATTGATCAGCCTTACAGCCTCGTTAATTCCAATATGATTAACACCGCTAAAACTGGAATCGAGGATATTGCGCACTAAAAGTACGGAGAGCACAATGAACGCGCCTGTTAAGATCCATTCTTCTGCCACGAAGGCCATGAAGTTTTCCATTCAACTAACCTTTATTTCCGTAATGTTATATCTGATGTGCATGAGACGCGTATTTTATACAGGTAAAACCAAGCTTGATAGCCAAAGTAAGCTTTTTTAATTCCCTCTGGCCATGTAAAATACGCGCCCAAATTTAGTGTTGTTTTGGGCATCCGTGCCGCATATGTTTTGCAGGTGTTTATGCACTGCAGAAAACGTCCCGCATCATGCCGATGAGACGAAGTGTTCTGTTGTCACTGACTCTGTAATAGACACGGTTTGCATCCTTGCGGGAAGCTAGAATGCCCTTATCTCTGAGTATTGCCAGGTGTTGGGAAATATTGCTTTGCGAGGTTCCGACCATCTCCACAATATCTTGTACGCTGACCTCGTTAGGTCCAAGTGTACACAAGATTTTGAGTCGCAAGGGGTGAGCCATCGCTTTTATTGAGTGCGCGGCACGTTCAATATCTTCATCCTGAGTTGGTAGAGGGGTTAAATCGTCGTTTGTCATTTGAAAACCTGTATCAATTTCTGGCAACCATGTGCAGGAATTTTTTCGCCTAACACTATATTATTAAAACATTATACAATGATAATCTTTTTTTTAGCCCTGGCCACATAGATATTTTTTGTCCCTGTACTTAGGGAGTTTATTAGGGCTAGTCCTTTGTTTTATTGGATTTAAAAGGCCATAAATTTTTTATTGTTCAAGGAAAATATGAAAACTAAGCATCGACCTTTGTTGTTAATGATTCTCGATGGCTGGGGTTACCGAGAAGACCCTGAGTTTAATGCTATTGCACATGCAAATACACCCAATTGGGACCACATCTGGAATACTTACCCACATTCTTTGATCCGCGCCTCTGAGGCAGCGGTTGGGCTTCCGAACGATCAGATGGGGAACTCAGAAGTTGGTCACCTAAATCTTGGTGCCGGCCGAGTCGTTTACCAGGAAATTCTGAGAATAGCACGGTCGATAGAAACGGGAGAATTTTACGAAAATCGCACACTAACCCAGCCAGTTGATCTGGCCGTTCAGACCGGAAAAGCTGTTCACATTATTGGCCTATTGTCTGATGGCGGAGTGCACAGTCACGTTGAACATATTCACGCAATGGTAAAACTTGCCCTCAACAGAGGTGCAAAAAAAGTTTATCTACACGCATTTTTTGATGGGCGGGATACTGCCCCTAAATCTGCTGAAAAACACATCATAGAAATGGAGTCAAAATTCAAAGAGTTTGGCGGAGGCGAGTTCGCTTCCGTAGTCGGTCGTTACTATTCTATGGATAGAGACAATCGTTGGAAACGCGTCAAGAAGGCCTATGATGTTATCGCACATGGAGAAGCAAAATATTCAGCGACAACGGCGCTGGAAGCGCTTCAAAATGGCTACGATCGGGAAGAGACTGACGAATTCGTCAGAGCAACAGCAATCATGGGCACTCGTGATAAACCGGTTACGATAAACGATGGTGACGTGGTTTTCTTTATGAATTTCCGTTCCGATCGTGCGCGCCAATTAACACGCGCTTTCATCGAAAACGAATTTGACTGTTTCGATCGTGGTACAGCTCCCAAATTGGGCGCTTTTATAACATTGACCGAATATAACAGTGATTTTGATGTGCCTGTGGCTTATCCGCCGGAGAGACTTCAAAATGTTTTTGGTGAATATATCTCTCAGCTTGGTCTTCGCCAGCTACGAATTGCGGAAACAGAAAAGTATGCCCATGTGACGTTTTTTCTAAATGGTGGAAGAGACGAGCCTTTTGCGGGTGAAGATCGAATATTAGTCCCTTCACCAGACGTTGCGACCTATGACCTCCAACCAGAGATGAGTGCGCCCACGGTAACACAAAAGCTTATCGATGCAGTTACTGAAGATAAATACGATGTCATCATTTGCAATTTCGCTAATCCGGATATGGTCGGACACACGGGCAACTTCGAAGCGACAATAAAAGCAATAGAAGCGCTTGATATCTGTATTGGTAAGGTGGTTGACAAGGTCACCTCTGTTGGCGGAGAGATTCTCATTACCGCGGACCATGGTAACGCAGAGTTCATGCGTAACAAGCAAACCGGCCAGCCGCATACCGCACATACTACGAATCCAGTGCCATTTATTTATATTGGTCGTAATGCAGCGCTTGATGAAATCGGTGCATTGTCCGACGTGACCCCGACGATGCTGTATTTAATGGATATTGAAAAACCGAGAGAAATGGGCGGCCATAGTATGGTTAAACTGATCTAGTGGATTTTGCACAGGGATGTTTTCGCATTCCTTTTTGCACGCTGGTGCTTATAGCAACCAGTTTGTTTCTTTCTCGTCCTCTTTACTCAGCCGAATCACAATCAGAAAAGCTACACGCCGAAATAGAGCTGATTAAGGCAAATCTTTCCAGCACCCAACGTAATATCACGCAGGTTGAGCACCAACTGGAAACGCTGGACCAGGAAATCGCTAGCTCCACCAGGCAACTGGTATCTATCCGCCAAGATATATCCCAGGAAAGAAATGACTTAAGCGAAATTCGACGTCAGCTTAGCGAAGTCATGGATGAAAAAAGACGGCAAACTGACACCCTGGCTCAGCAAATTCGTACCCGCTACATGTTGGGTAGAGAGCCTTTGTTGAAAATGGCCTTGGGCCAGAACAATCCGGCGAAGATTGGGAGGCTGGTGACATATTACGATTATCTAAATCAAGCGTATGTTGGCGAAATAGAACATCTCGCCCGACGAAAAGACGCGCTATCGAGACTGAACACACAACTGGAACAACGTACAAAAAATCTTGAAACCCTATTGACGCGTCACCAATCAAGATTACGGGACTTTGAAAATCAAAAACAACGCCGTACGTTAGCAGTGGATAAGTTGCGAATAGAAGAGAGTGACTCCACTCAGCGTTTGGCCAAGATGTTGGCAGATTTTCGGCAGTTGGAACGTTTGACTGAGAAAATGGGTCATATTACTGACTTATCCGACTCTAAAGCCTCGTCTGGCATAGCATTCGCAAAGTTTAAGGGCTCACTGCCATGGCCTGTTGAAGGTAAATTGCTGGCGCAATTTGGTGGCTCGCGAGTGAGTAACGGTCAACTTTCGTGGCGAGGTATTTTGATTGACGCCGAGGAAGGTGATGTCGTTAAAAGCGTTGCGCCAGGTACTGTCGTATTCTCGGACTGGTTGCGAGGTTATGGATATATGCTAATTGTTGATCATGGCGCGGGTTATTTGAGCCTCTACGGTCACAATCAGGCCCTTATGAAACTGGTAGGGGACAAGGTTAAGCAGGGCGACAAAATTGCGCTGGTTGGACAAACGGGAACCACACGCAAACCCTCGCTTTATTTTGAAATACGTTTTAAGGGTGAGCCGGTTAACCCCCAGCGCTGGATTGCATCAGCCCGCTAAATTATGTGTGGTTCAGTGTTAAAAACGGTGTAATATTGTGCGATTTCAATAACTAACATATGGGTGCTTTCGCAGTTGCCTATTTGCTCAGCCGGTAGTGAGGCCGGGGAGAATAAGATGAAGCAGATGACCAAGACACTAACACTAGTAACAACAGGCCTGATACTCGGGATTGGAATCTCTATTGGACATGGAGTATTTGCTGAACGAGAGGATATCCCAGAGCGCGCGCCAATTCCCGTCGAGGAGTTACGTACATTTACTGAAGTCTTTGCAAAGATCAAAAGTGATTATGTCGAACCGGTTGATGACAAAACGCTGCTCGAAAATGCAATACGGGGCATGCTTAGCGGACTTGATCCACACTCCACCTATCTTGATCCAGAAGGTTACAAAGAATTGCAAGTTGGTACCACCGGACAATTTGGTGGCCTCGGAATAGAAGTCGGTATGGAGGATGGTTTTGTAAAAGTCATCTCGCCAATCGACGAAACGCCAGCGGAACGCGCCGGTGTTAAATCTGGTGACTTAATTGTACGCCTGGATGACACCCCGGTTAAAGGGTTAACGCTAAACGAAGCGGTCAAGATTATGCGTGGCAAGCCAGGCTCTGCCATCTTGCTTACCATAGTTCGTGAAGGTGAGGAAAAGCCGCTAAAGATTACAATTGTCAGAGACATTGTACGTGTGCGTAGTGTCAAGAGCCGTATTCTAGAACCTGGCTTTGGTTATATTCGCATTACCAATTTCCAGTCTAAGACGGGTGAAAACCTGATCGAGGAAATAGAGGATATGCAGAAGAAGACTGATAACAAGTTAAAAGGCCTGATTCTGGATCTGCGTAATAATCCGGGTGGGGTCTTAAGTGCAGCTGTTGATGTTTCTGATGCGTTCCTGACGGGAGGTTTGATTGTCTATACCGAGGGAAGGGACAAAGATTCACGACTAAAATTTAATGCCACGCCAAACGATATTTTGAACGGCCGTCCGCTCATCGTAATGGTAAATGGTGGCTCTGCATCGGCATCCGAAATCGTAGCAGGTGCGCTTCAGGATCATAAACGCGCCATCATTTTGGGCGAAAAAACCTTCGGTAAAGGTTCTGTGCAAACGATATTGCCAATGAACACCAATGCCGCCTTGAAACTGACGACTGCTCGCTACTACACGCCTTCCGGGCGTTCCATACAGGCAGAAGGGATTGAGCCGCACATCAAATTGCAAACCGTTAGAGTTTCCACCGTAGATAATCAATTTGAAAGGATTAAAGAAGCGGATCTTGCTGGTCACCTGGAAAATGAGGAAGACCGTAAAGCCAAGCAAGAGAAAAAGGCCAAAGACGGTGAAGGTGAAGAAAATCTTGCTCAAAGCGACTATCAATTGTATGAAGCGTTGAATACCTTACGTGCACTCAGCATAATGGAGTCTGGAGCCAGAAATTAAATCGGGTCGCTGATTTGTACATCAGTCGATATTTCAAAGATCAGGGTTTATATGGGCAGAAACCTATCAAAGTGGTTATCGCTTCGATAGGTTTTTGTTTTGCACTCTTGTGGCTCGGTTTTCCATTATCTGCGTTAGCTTCAGGTTTGAATACCGGGCAGATTGCGCGTCCGGTAGTCGCTATAGTCATAGATGATATAGGCGACAACCTCGAAAACGGTGAGCGGGCCATCTTGCTTCCTTATGCGCTTACTTACTCTTTCTTACCCCACACGCAATATTCTTTAGCGCTAGCACGTTTGGCCGAAAAAAAGCGCAAGGAAATTATGCTGCATTTGCCCATGGAACCGATGGGTGATGAAGCAATGGGGCCGGGGGGCTTGCAGCTGGAAATGGAGCGCGAAGTTTTTGTTCGAACCTTGCATGATGATATGCAGTCCTTGCCCCATTTTGTGGGAATCAATAACCACATGGGTAGCCGCCTTACCCGTTTCTCGGTGCCGATGCGCTGGTTAATGGAAGAACTGAGTCGAGTTGAAGATGTCTATTTTGTCGACAGTTTTACCACTACCGATAGTGTTGCGTACGAAACTGCTCGCGAATATTCCATTCCGACGCTGACTCGGGACGTCTTTCTTGATCACAATAGAAATTTTTCTGACATGCCGATGCAATTTGCACGTTTGCTGGCAATCGCTAGGAAACACGGTACTGCATTGGCTATTGCGCATCCCCATAACGACACATTGGAATTTCTGGATAGAATGCTGGCTGAGTTGCCACACCAGGGCTTTCAACTGGTACCGGTCAGTCAATTAATTGAATTTCGAAAAAGGAGGAATACAACATGGCGAGCGTCCTTGTCCCTCTTGCCGAAGGATTTGAAGAATTAGAAGCTATTAGTATTACGGATCTATTGACCCGTGCCCAGGTTGATGTCGTGACTGCTGGTTTGAAAGACGGGCCAGTTCGGGCAAGTCGCAATATTTGCGTTGTTCCGGAAACGACGATTGATCAGATTGGGGATAGACTGTTCGATATGGTGGTGTTACCCGGTGGCCAACCGGGGAGTAACAATCTCGCAGCAGACAAGCGAATACTCGATATTTTGAGAAGACATTACGATGCGGGTAAGTTTATCGCAGCTATTTGTGCAGCGCCTAAGGTATTGGCTAGTGCTGGCCTGTTGGATGGCAAAACAGCGACCAGTTATCCGGGTTCACTAGAAGGGATCAATATCGAGAACTTTAACTATAGCCATGACCCCATAGTTAGCGACGGCAATGTGATAACATCTCGAGGTCCAGGTACGGCAATGGATTTCGCACTCCATCTGGTGGAGCTTTTGATGGGCGAACAAACCCGTCATAACGTGGAATCTCATCTACAACGACCCGTGTAGCCGGGAACATCACCGCGTTAATCCGGTCTATATACCACGGTCGCGAGCTTGTTTGTATTCGGCGCAGATTTCGCTTACTCAAGCACATTTCAGAGTCAGTTTAGGGCTGAAAGCAAGTTGCTTTAATAGTTGTTTATCAGGGAACAAGGCATGACAGTTTCTGCAATTTTTAAATCTCACCTGGAATTACTAAATCAGAAAATTATTGGACAACAGTATCTTACGGAAAGGATGTTTATAGCACTTCTGGCAGATGGCCACTTGCTGGTAGAAGGTGCGCCGGGTTTGGCAAAAACAACGGCGATTAAAGAATTAAGTCAGGGCCTGGAAGGAGATTTTCATCGCATTCAATTCACGCCTGACCTTTTGCCCGCAGATTTGACGGGAACTGAAATCTATCGTCCACAGGATGGCAGCTTTATTTTTCAAAAGGGTCCACTGTTTCACAATCTGTTACTTGCTGACGAAATAAACCGAGCACCGGCAAAAGTTCAATCGGCTCTGCTCGAGGCCATGGGTGAGCGACAAATTACTGTCGGTGGTGAAACTTATCCCTTGCCACAACTCTTTTTGGTAATGGCTACCCAAAACCCGATTGAGCAGGAGGGAACCTACCCTTTACCGGAAGCTCAACTTGATCGTTTCCTCATGCACATCAATATCGGTTTTCCCGATAAAGAGTCAGAAAAATCTATCTTGCGATTAGTTCGACAGCAATCGATGAATTTAATTACCAATGAACCGAAAGTTGAAAATAACCGCATTTCACAGGAAATTTTGTTTAAGGCGCGTCAGGAAGTTCTTGAGATCCACATGGCTGAAAACCTGGAGGAGTATTTGGTGCAACTGGTTATGGCCTCAAGGGAAGCAAAGCGTTGGAGTGATGATCTCCATCGATGGATTCGTTTTGGCGTTAGCCCCCGTGCGACCATCGCGCTTGATCGTTGCGCGCGTGCGCATGCCTGGTTGAATGGACGAGATTTTGTTTCCCCCGACGATATTCAAACCATTGCGCCTGATGTCATGCGTCATCGGATTTTATTGACATATGAAGCGGAGGCAGAGGGTATCGATGCCGATAGAGTGGTACGCGAAATTCTGAACCGCGTACCAGTGCCTTGATTCGGGTTTGTAAATGTTACGTGGTAACGGAATCTGGGCGGAAGTCGATGAATTAATTGCTCTAAAGGCTTTTGCGGGTCAAATTTTCAAACGAGCAGAAAAAAAATCTTCCTCACCTCTTGCTGGTGGTTATGCCTCACCTTTTCGCGGCAGAGGTATCGATTTTAGTGAGGTCAGAGAATACCAGCCTGGTGACGATATTCGTTCGATAGACTGGCGTGTAACTGCCCGTACCGGAACGCCCCACACTAAATTGTATATCGAAGAAAGAGAACGCCCGGTTTTCTTTATTCTGGATTTTAAGCCATCCATGTTTTTCGGTACGCGACAAGCATTCAAATCGGTAGTGATGTGTTACCTGAGTGCATTGTTGGCATGGGCGGCTACTGGGCATGGAGATCGTGTTGGTGGCCTTCTCTACGGAAGTGATGATCTGGTCTTTCTCAAACCGCTATCAGGAAAGCGAGGTCTTCTCCGATTTATCAATATGATTTCTTTGTGGAGCAAAAAAATTCCCGATAGCTATCCAAACATAGCTTTTAACGACGAGGCGGTGATTCGGCGAGCAAAATCCCTCATTAGACCTGGTAGCCTCGTCTATATATTGAGCGATTTTCGAACTATTAGTGAAGACTTTGAACGTCAATTAAATTCACTCGCGCGCCATTGTGATGTTGTAGCGATAAATATTGCCGATCATCTTGAACGAAATCCGCCGGCGCACAATCAGCTACGCATATCGGATGGAAAACAGTCTGCCACAATTGACACCTCAACAAAGGCTTCAGTATTTAAGCTGCGTTCCCAGCACGAATCTCGCCTCAAAAGGTTCGAATCTTTATGTTCGCGACACGGAATACATTCACTTGTCTGTTACACCGATGATGAATGGGCGGAAGTACTGAGGCAAGGTCTGGCTGTTCGCCACCATAATTCTAAGAGTGCTATACGATGAACGATCTGGCATCTGTTTTAGCCAAAATGCGTGATATTCATCCCCCAGAACAAGTTTCCTGGTGGCCACCGGCGCTGGGATGGTGGTTGCTGGTTTTAATTCTGTTATTTACCTGGATTTCTTGGAAACTGTGGAAACGTCGGGCTAGCTCTGTATTGCGCACAATAGCAAAAAAAGAATTTGAACGTCTATTACGTGACTTTGAAATAGACAGAAATAAGAATTCACTATTGCAGGAAATTTCCATTTTTCTGAGGCGTACGGCGCTTGCGGCGAATTCCGCAACAAACGCTTCCTTAACTGGTATTTCCTGGTTGCAGTGCCTGGATGAATTGTCGAAATATAAAATGTTTGAAAATGGTGCTGGACGAATTATTTCCGAATTACCCTATCAAGCTAACCAAGATTTTGAAGCACAGAGCCTTTTGAAAGAGCTTCGAGTGTGGGTGAATAAACTGAAATGATAGAGTTCGAATGGCCATACTTCTTTTTTCTTCTTCCACTGCCAGTGTTGACGTGGTTGATTTCCCGCAAGACCAAGACTAAAGAGGTTTCTGCGCTGAAAACCCCTTTTTATCAAGAATGGTTAACAGCGCAAGATGTGAACGTAAGGATAAAAAAATCACGGCCATGGAAGTTTTTCGTTGCCTTACTCGCATGGTGTCTTCTTATCACAGCTACTGCCAGACCATCTTGGATTGGAGAAGCCATCGAAATTCCGATCAGTGGTCGGGATTTAATGATGGCGGTCGATTTGTCTGGCAGTATGGAAGTGCCTGACTTCCGCCTCAATGGAGATCAAGTCGATCGGCTAACAATAGTCAAAGAGGTTGCGGGTAAATTTATTGAAAGAAGAGTGGGCGACAGAATAGGACTGATACTCTTCGGCAAACGCGCCTATGTGCAAACACCTTTAACATTTGATTTAACAACAGTGCAAAATATGTTGAATGAGTCAGTAATTGGTCTGGCTGGAAAGGAAACGGCAATTGGTGATGCGATTGGCCTAGCGGTGAAACGCCTTAGAGAAAGACCTGAACAAAGTCGAGTATTGATCCTGTTAACCGATGGCGCAAACACCGCCGGTGAAGTAGCACCAGAACAGGCGGCCAGTTTAGCAGCTGAAGCTGGCCTAAAGATCTACACAATAGGCGTTGGTGCGGACAAGATGGAGATCAGTTCGTTTTTTGGTTCCCGGACTGTGAATCCCTCATCTGATCTTGATGAGGCGACGCTAACAAAAATTGCCGAACTAACCGGTGGGAAATATTTTCGTGCGCGAGATACGCAAGGTCTGGAGGACGTATACACCCAACTGGATGAACTGGAACCAATGCGATCAGATAGCGAAGTGTTTCGTCCGCGTAAACAAATATTTTTCTGGTTTCTGACGCTAGCATCCATTTTGTACATTGGAATATTTTTATCGAGAGTGATTGCTTTTTTGCGTGTGGACAATTCTCACACAGCAGGACGAAGCAATGTCTGAATTTATGAACAATTTTCAATTTCTTCGCCCATATTGGCTTTTCGCCATCATTCCATTGTTGTTAGCGATAGTGTATTGGAACCGATTTATTACTGTTCAAACCGACTGGCACGATTACGTCGATGCGAAATTTCTCGAACCATTAGGTTTGGGTAAAGCAGAAAAAAAGAGTAGCAGTCGTTTACCAAGACTGTATTCTTTCGTGGCTGGGATTCTCTGTATTTTCGCTTTGGCTGGGCCAGTGTGGCAGAAACTTCCACAACCGATCTTCAAAATTGAGCAAGCGAGAGTCTTTGTCCTTGATTTGTCTGAATCCATGCTGGCGGCTGATGTAGCGCCAAATCGTCTCGCCCGGGCAAAACTGAAACTTTTAGATTTGTTAAATTTGAGTAAAGAAGGTCAATCTGCCCTGGTGGTTTTTGCTCAGTCTCCCTATGTGGTTTCTCCATTGACAGATGATGCACAAACTATTGCAGCCATGGTACCTCCGCTCTCAACCGATATTGTTCCTGTACAGGGCGACGATGTCGATGCGGCTATAGAACAGGCGCGTGACCTTCTTGTACAAGCGAATTTGAGTCGTGGCGAAATCATTCTTATTGGTGATAGTGTTGTTAAGGACGATACAAATTTACGTCGATTGCAGGACGATGGATTTAAGCTCAATGTTCTGGCTGTTGGAACAGAAAAAGGAGCGCCAATTGAGGCGACAAACGGGGGGTTTCTAAAAAATTCTCAAGGCGCAATATTGATGCCTCGTCTCGACACTCAGTCGATGAAATCTATGGCTGATTTGAGTGGCGGTCGATACAGTGAAATTTCTATTGACGACAGCGATCTGAAAATTTTAATGACAGAGCCAGGTGCTACTGATATGCGATTCTCAGAATCTCAGGATGAAAGAGTGAGCGATCAATGGAGGGAAGAAGGGCCATGGTTGCTCGCATTAGTAGTAATTATTGTTGCGCTTAGTATGCGTAGGGCTTGGCTATTTAGCATTGTGCTGGTTGCTACTATTGCGCCCTACGATCCGCTGTATGCAGCCGACTTTGATATGTTATGGAAAAACGATGATCAACGCGGCAAACAATTGTTTGATGAAAAGAAGTACCGCGATGCAGCACAAACTTTCGGAGATACGCGTTGGCAGGCAACGTCGCTGTATCGAGATAATAAATTCGCTGAGGCTCTGGAACGCTTCTCTAAAGAAGGTGATGTAGAAGATATATACAATCGAGCCAATACATTGGCCAAATTGCAGAAAATTGAAGAGGCTATCAAAACCTACGACGAGGTATTGAAACGTAGCCCACAACACGAAGACGCCCAGCATAACCGAGACTTGCTGCAATCCTTTCTCGATCAACAAGAAAACAAGCAACAAAATGGTCAGGGAGATGAGCAACAAAATAACGAACAACAAAACCAGGACGAAAAGCAAGGCGCTGATGGACAACAGGGTAACGAAAACGATCAACAAGAAAACAATGCTGATCAATCGTCTGATAAGAGTAAAGGTCAACAATCTCAGCAACAACAGCAAGCCAGGGAAAAAGGAAAAGAACCATCCGATAATGAGTCGCAACAAACCGCTCAATCTGGGCAAGATAAAAAAGAGGAAGCGGAACAGGAGACACAGTCGCAAGTAGCAAAACAGGATGATGAGAATAAGCAGGAAATGGCAGAAGAGAAGCAAGCTGTGGCGGCTACGGACTCCAAGGAGGCTTATACCGAAGAGTCTCAAGCGATGGAGCAATGGTTGAGACGCATTCCTGATGATCCCGGTGGCTTACTAAGACAAAAATTTATCATTCAGCATCGTATGCGAGATGCACAGAGGAGATCAGAATAATGAGACGTTCACTGATTATAGGCCTCATCTTCAATCTAATTTTCATACCTGTGTCACTGGCCGCACCGAAAGCGATGCTGGATAGAACGCAAATCACAGAAGGTGAAACGGTACAGTTAGTCATCGAAGGAGATGAAGGAGAACCGGATTTGTCGCCTCTAGAGGCATTGTTTGATGTCTTAGGTACCTCTACCTCAAGCCAGGTAAACATCATCAATGGTCGAATGACTTCGAATAAACGCTGGATTGTTAGTCTTAGCCCTAAGCAAACGGGTACGCTTGTGATTCCCTCCATTACAATGGGAGGGCAAAAGACTGCACGCTTGCAACTGGTGGTTGACGCAGCAGGAACGAGAGCTTCCACCCAAAACGGGAATCCCGTGTTTGTCGAAGTGAACGCAGATCCGAAACAAGCCTATGTGCAATCTCAAGTGATTTATACAGTAAAGCTATACCACGCAGCAGATATACGAGATGGGGGTCTGTCTCAGCCAACGATTGATAACGTAGTAACCGAACGTCTTGGTGAAGACAAAAACTACCAAAGCCAGGTCGGGGGCCAACTTTACCAGGTTACCGAACGTCGCTACGCTTTATTTCCCCAGGCGAGTGGCGATATGACGATTCCCCCGATGGTGTTTAGTGGGCAAATTGTCGATATGCGATCGATGATGAACAACCGAGGATTAGATCCTTTTAATCGTTTTTTTAATCAGCCTACGTTTCGCCCGATTCGTCTACGTAGCAAATCGATCACGATACAAGTTAAACCTAAGCCTGCAGAAGCAGGAAATGGAGCCTGGCTTCCTTCCAGAAAACTGGACTTGACGGAAACGTGGTCAGAAAAACTGGATCAACTCAAGCCAGGGGAGCCGGTGACCAGAACGATACGTATAGAGGCTGTCGGTTTGACTGGCGCACAACTTCCAGAAATAAACATAGTTGAACACCCTGCATATAAACAGTACCCAGACCAGGCGCGTGTTGAAAATCTCGACGGTGGTGATTCCTTGATTGGATTGCGAGAACAAAAAATCGCCATTGTGCCAAATCAAGATGGTTTGATAACGCTTCCTGAAATCAAACTGGAGTGGTGGAATACACAGAAGAATAAAAAGGAAGTAGCGCTAATCCCCGCCCGTCAACTCAAGGTTCAAGCTCCTCAGGTAAAACCTTCGGGCGCCGACAATAGCAAGTCAGGTGGAGAACTACCGGCAATTCAACCTCGACTGTCAGCTGCAAAACAACAAACACTTCCTATTGCCGGCGGCGTTAGTGAAATTTGGGTATGGGTCAGTTTGATTAACCTAATAGGTTGGTTGACCACTGCCTGGTTATGGTGGCGTTCACGTGCGATTGGTATTCCTTCGACAGTTACCAGCAATAATGGAAAGATAGTCGACGCGACAAACCCGGCGCAAAAAAAGGCAGCGATTAAGGTCGCCTGTTTGGAAAACAGTCCCGCCAAAACGCGTAACGCACTCATTGCATGGTCTCAGGCAAATTGGCCCGAAGTGGCCCCATCTAACCTACACCAGATCAAGTCCTGTCTGGAGTCTGATAGAGCCAAAGCGCTGTTGGATGAATTGGACCAGGTGTTGTACGCACGAGGCGAACAGCGCTGGGATGGGCACCGCTTTTGGGATGAAATAGCGCCGAGTCTGAAAATGCCGATGTCTGAATATCGTGAAAATTTACCCAAACTGCCACAGCTTTATCCTGTATGAGACTAAGTACCAACCCGTAACGCTTTTTTAGCTGTCCTGGGATTGGTATCATGCCCAGGTTTTTTACGTGTTACTGAGGAATAGCCATGGCAGGAAAGAAATCGCCGCGCAGAGCCCAAAAAAAAGAGATTTTGCGTCGATTCGACGACAGTTTTGACCTGATCCAGCTGGATCTGGGTTTTGAAGTGAAACGCATCAAGCCAAAAGCGATGCTGTACGGCTTGCTTACCGCATTCACACTCTACGGCATTGCATTCAGTCTGACCTATTATGCAATGAGCAACAACAACTTACCCTTGGACCTTTTTTCCAAATTGGTTTGGGTCATCATGATACCAACGACTATCGTCGGCTTCTTTGTATGGCAGCTAAGCAGAAACCGCATGGAATACCCGGTTCGTATGCGTATTCGTGAATATATACATGCCATTGAATCAAAAGGTGGTTTGCTGTGGCGATTCTCACCCCTGCTGGATTTGCTACCTACACCGAATCCCGATGTGAAAAAAGCCTTTGCCTATTCTGAACAAGACAAGATCGAAAAGCTGGATATTGATGATTATATTTTGGCTGTAGATACCTTGAGGGAACTACTGTTTGATAGTCAAAGCAACCGTTTTACTAGCCAACTTGCTGAAAAGCTGGAAGATAATTTTAGTCAACAGACGAGGGCGGCATAGCCTCTATTTCAGTTCGATATAAGTTTTTTCCTATAAAATTCAGGCCGTTGTTCAAAAAATGAGTTATTGAAATGCGGCAAATATCTTCATTTATTTTTATCTTTATTACGGGCTTAATTCTGTCTGCTTGTTTTCATAAGGCTGAAGAACCCAATCTTGGTGCAATGGATCTTGCGCTTTTTCATCCGGAACTGCCTAGTCATGGGACGTATGCGGAGCTATTGGGCGCACCGCAATTGGAAATTAGTACTATTGAAGACGCTCAGGACATATCGGGCAAAATCGTCCTTCGACTGCTTAACCATATGGCTATCTACAGTGATGAAGTGGATCTCCTCGCCTCATCAGGTATAGGCACGATTGGTTTGGCGCCGGCTTTTAAACCCAAGGGAAAACCAAGAATTCTGTATGCAAATACCTGTGTAGCGGAAGGTGATAGTGAGGAACTGGACGCAAGCGAAGTTGACGTCAAGAATCTGGAGAATTTGACATCGGTGTTTCTTGATGACAAAGACAACAGTGGCACGGTATCGGAAGGCGACGGGTGGATACAGCTGATATCACATTGCGAAGAATCCGATCTTTCGAATACAACCGGGACGTTGTATTTCAGCAACTTTGCACACCAACAGGATGCCCTGACCGGTGTAGACGCGCCAATTGCCGAATTGAAAGTGGATGCACACTTCGAATCGCAGTATGTGAATACCTTTCCATTGTCAATTATGTTTGAACACTTCAGTGCGATATTCAATCGAAGTTATGACGCAAATGACTTTGTCACCAGTTCGTTTGTGGTTGTGCCAGGGGCGCATTCTATGGCAACGCGAACGGCTTCTGAAGAGAGTATTCAGCAATATGTGCTGTTTTATGAGGACGCTTCTGTTACCTATGTTGAAAGTGCCGATGACGAATTTGAATATATAAACTTTAAGGGAAAGTATTACGACAGCGATCTTGATGCTCATATCGTTGTTGATGATTTACAAATGACGTTTGACTATGCCTACGATAATAATCTTGGTGCACTTACCGAGCTTAGTATGACACTAAATTCTGAGGCCGTTACAGTCTCATTTGCCGACAGTATGATTACAATTACTATGGGCAGTGAAAGTGTTGAATTATCAATCTCAGAATTTTTAGGCGCGGAATATCAAAGTATCGTTCCGATGGATTAGCTTTTCTCCTAGTTGGCTAAAAAGGGTATCATATCGATACCCTTTTTTTATCTTTGGAAGACAATGCATCACATAGAAATTCGTGAAAGCAGCCGTGCCCGGCACCTGAGCTTGAAAATCACTTCATATGGTCAGATCGTGGTAACTGTTCCTCGACGAATGCGCAATGTTTGTGTGTCAAGTTTTGTACAACAGCATCGCGAATGGATCGATAGTCGCTTGGATAAATTACGGCAAACTCGCCAGGTGTCTGCTGAAGCTGATGTAATGGAACCGAAGCAGATTACCTTGTTGGCCACGGACGAAAGTTTTATCGTCGAATTAAAGTCGAAATGTTCGCAAAATAATCGTATCTGCGAATATCCCGGCCGTTTATTGGTAGAAAATTCTGGTACAGTTGTGTTAGCCGACCAGTTGAAACATTGGATGCAAAAAAAATCAAAATCTGTGCTATTGCCATGGCTGGTACAGAAAAGCCAAGAAACCGGCCTTGTTTACAAAAAAGTAAGTGTGCGAGGGCAAAGAACCCGCTGGGGAAGTTGTACTGCGACAGGAAATATTAGTCTGAACCGTAATCTTCTTTTTGTACCGCCAAACTTGCTCGACTATCTTTTGCTTCATGAGTTATGCCATACACGCCACTTAAACCACTCACGTAAATATTGGGAGCTTGTTGCCAGTTTCGAACCAGACTATCGAAATCTGGAGCAACAACTCTCCCATGCATATAGCTACGTCCCTATGTGGGCAGTTATATAAAATCGACAATTCGTATTACAGGGAAATATAGACTTTCCCATCTTTGACACTACATGTGTAGGTTGCGAGATCTTTTTCGCCCCTGATGAAGTTTAGAGCTTGTATGCCCGGTGGAAAATTTGCCCATTTGCAGGCCTTGCCATCTCGAATATCGAATTCTGCACGATGAAATTTACACTGTATCTTGCCGTCTCCAACGATTTTTCCCTTGGCTAGAGGAGCACCCAAATGGGGGCATTTGGCTTGTGTGGCAAAAAAACCGTCAGGAAGATGATAAAGTACGTATTTTTCACCGGAAGCTTCTACAGCCTTCAGGGTGTTTAACGGGACGTCAGACTCATTTGCTACCAAAACATCAGCCATGATTTCTCCAAAATATGTGATTTAATCCTCGAATTCTAACACAAGCGAGTGTATAGGGCTGAGAGAGTACGGTGGTCAAAATGTAAATGAGCGGTGTGTCATATTTCTGTAACATAGATAGGGCTTAATTCGAATTCAGATAAAAAGTGTCATCTATGAAAGAAATCCATTTATTGATTGTAGAAGATGAGCCAGCTATCAGAGATATGCTCGATTTCAGCCTGGATCACAAAGTTTTTCGCTTAAGCATGGTCGAAAATACCGCGCAGGCGCGTCAAATAGTGCTTGATGATCCCCCTGATCTTATCGTTTTAGATTGGATGCTTCCAGGTGAGTCTGGTGTCGAGTTTGCGCGATATTTGAAGTCACAGGAATTCAGCAAAGAAATTCCAGTTATTATGCTGACAGCAAAAGGTGAAGAAGATGATAAGATCCGTGGCCTGGAAGCGGGTGCAGACGACTATGTGACTAAACCCTTTTCACCACGAGAGTTAAGCGCAAGAATTAAAGCGGTCCTCCGTAGAGGCTCTTCTGCCACGACAACGGTCTTTGAGTTCGAGGCCCTCGTCCTCGATGTTGAAGCGCATCGCCTTACCATAGATAAGCAATTAATTGAGCTTGGACCTACAGAGTTTCGGCTTTTCAAATTTCTTTTGAGCCACCCCGAAAGAGTGTATAGTCGCGGTCAATTGTTAGACCGGGTTTGGGGCAATAACGTCTATGTTGAAGAACGCACTGTCGATGTGCATATTCGCCGACTACGTAAAGCCCTGGGAAATTCAGGGTACGACAAGTATGTCCAGACTGTCCGAGGCGCGGGCTATCGCTTTTCCAAACAGGTATAGGTTTGTCACGCAATACCGTCACTGAATTGACCAGATTTTTTCTTCTTCTGGGCTTATCTGCTTTCATTGGCAGCCTTTTCGGTGCGGCACAGCTGTTCGCGCTGTTTACTTCTATAGGCATTTCCCTATTCCATATTGTACGCATTACCCGTCTAGAAGAATGGATGGGCAGTAGTCAGAGGGAGGTACCCGAAGCGAATGGTATATGGGGCAAGATTTATGATCATTTACATCGCAATCAGAAGCGTAATCACGCGCAAAAAAAGACGCTCGCTGCAGCGTTGTCACGCTTTCGACAGATTACCGCTGCATTGCCCGATGGCGTGGTGATTCTGCAGCGTGACCATATTATCGATTGGTGTAATGACTCATCAAAACGTCTTTTAGGAATTCGAACTCCCCACGACATCGGACAGCCAATTACTAATCTTATACGTATTCCTGCATTTTCAAAGTATTTAAAAAAGAACGAGTTTAATGAGACGCTACAAATTCGTTCTCCTGAAAACGAATTCATCAGTTTGAGTATTCGTATTGTACCGTACGGTAAAGACCAAAGTTTAATGCTGGCGAGAGATATGACGAAAATTAATCGTCTTGAACAGGCTAGAAAAGACTTCGTTGCGAACGCATCCCATGAACTTCGTACGCCCTTAACCGTGGTAAACGGCTATCTTGAGGCCCTGGCAGAAGACGATAGCGAGGAATTGAAACGATACTCGATGCCCATTCAAGCCATGCGTGAGCAAACGCTACGCATGCAAAACATCGTTGAAGATCTGCTGGTACTTTCTCGACTCGAAAACTCCGCGACCTTTAACGATACCGAAAAAGTTGATATAGCTGCACTACTAAATGAGGTTTATTTAGAGACACAAAAGCTGGCTAAGGAAAAGAATCAAATCGTTTCCTTGAATTCGGATGTCAAGCACTTGGTGCTGGGTAACCACGGAGAATTGTATAGCGCAATTTCAAATCTTGCGTTTAATGCGGTTCGATATACACCGGTAGGCGGAAAAGTATCTCTGTCCTGTAGGGATGCTATCGACGGTATTAAAATTTCGGTTGAAGACAGTGGTATAGGCATTGCGCCTCAACACATTCCGAGGCTTACAGAGCGTTTTTATCGTATCGATACAGGTCGTTCAAGAGAAACGGGTGGAACAGGCCTTGGACTGGCAATCGTTAAACATGTTTTAATGCGCCACAATGCAAGGCTGGAAATTGAAAGTAACGTAGGTAAAGGTTCGAAGTTTACTGTCTTTTTCCCAGAGTCTCAGTTTCTCAATGACAGCGACGATGTCACAAAAATGTCATAAATCTTTAATAGTATTGTCACCTGACTGATCGACACTCGTTCTCTAATGATTTATTTGATCTACAGGAGCATTTATATGAGATCTTTGTACATGTCAGGTATATTTTTCCTTAGCCTGATTTTCGCTTCCTCGGCCATGTCCCAAAGCAGTGTGGATGAAGGCCTTCCAAACTACTCCAAAGCAAGTGGTGTATCCGGCAATATTTCCAGTGTTGGATCAGATACCTTGGCGAACTTGATGACGTTGTGGGCGGAAGAATTTAAACGCCTGTATCCCAATGTGAACGTACAAATTCAGGCCGCGGGTTCTTCGACGGCTCCTCCGGCACTAACAGAAGGGACTTCGAATCTTGGACCTATGAGCCGTAAAATGAAGGACAAAGAAATCGAATCTTTTGAAAAACGACACGGATACAAACCAACGGCGATCCCGGTTGCGATTGATGCCCTGGCGGTTTATGTCCACAAAGATAACCCAATCAAGGGTCTAAGTATCAAAGATGTCGATGCGATATTTTCCAGTACCCTGAAATGTGGTGCCGACAAGCCATTCCAGACATGGGGTGACGTGGGTTTAACCGGAAGTTGGGGAAGCCGTACGCTACAGCTATTCGGTCGTAACTCTGTTTCAGGTACCTATGGCTATTTTAAGCAAAAGGCCTTGTGTAAGGGCGATTTTAAAAACACAGTGAATGAGCAACCCGGTTCAGCCTCTGTTGTACAGTCTGTATCTTCTTCCTTAAATGGTATCGGTTATTCAGGCATTGGTTATCGCACCTCCGGTGTACGCGCATTGCCGTTGAGCAAGAAGCCGGGTAAACCCTTTGTTGACGCAACTGCCGACAATGCTGTAAACGGCACCTATCCTCTATCACGTTTCCTCTATGTTTATGTGAATAAGCATCCGAATAAGCCTTTGCCTCCCTTGGAAAGGGAATTTCTCAAAATGGTTTTATCCAAAACCGGCCAACAAGTGGTAATTAAAGATGGCTATATTCCTTTACCCGCAAAAACAGTTGAAAAACTGTTGGCGGCGGAATTGAAGTAATTCTAGTAGCGGTAATTGTTGCGGCCAGAGTATGTATAAACGAAAACCACGTATTTTGTTTGTTTCTCTGGCCGCCAACGGAGCTGCGCTAATTGCCCATGAAATTTGCGCTAAAAGCTCGTCAGAGTACCTGGATTCACGCGGTGTTTTTTTACCGTTGAGTGAAACCAAAACGAAAGAGGAGCAGAGTCTAAGTGAAATTACGCAAACTCGAGATCGTCGTCTGGCAAAAGAAGACTTGGACTGGGCCGACCTTATTGTTGAGATCGGTGGCGTCGAAATATCCTCGGAATTCAAAATTCCGCAGACGACTAGTCGAAAAAAGTGGACACTTGATGACGCTTTGTTGCAGGCCGCAGGGATCTCAGACGATGCATCAGGGTGTGACAATATTTCTAAGGAATTTGATCGCCGTATCAAGAGCATGGTAGCGGGAATACGTATGCTGTCATCCTCAGACTAGATCTGTAACATTTCTGTAACATGACGGTAATAATATTGCTGCCATGAACAAACCCACAAATACACAATCACTTCTTCCTTCTGGCGTAGAAGCACTTCGTCGTCATAAGCGTCGTATTTTATTGGATAAATTCTGTCGTTACGGAATAGGGTTTGGTGGCGTTGGCGTCATTATCGCTATTACGCTTATTTTCTTTTATCTTTTCTGGGTGGTTTTGCCTTTATTGTCCTCAGCAAAAATTGAACAGTTTTCTCACTTTCCCGTACCCGGTTCCGGCAAGACAGTCTTTTACAGTGTCGAAGAACAAACCGATCTGGCATTGCGCATAACTGACACTGGCCAGTTGATATTTTTCGATACTAAATCGGGCGAAATTAGAGAAACGCTTGAAATACCGACTCCCGAAGGTGCGTCAATCTCGGTGATCGAGCGAGGTGATCCGACGCTGGGTGAGTTTGTCGTTGGTTTCGACAATGGTAGTTTTTATGCTGGTAAGATTGCCTACAAAATTAGCTATCCTGGTAATGTTCGCACCGCGAAGCCATCGCTTGAACATCTTAGCGGGGAGGAGCCTCTGCCGCTAATTGATGACGTAGAGGACGCGGTACGTTTAATCGCCATCCAAAGTGGCGAGGAAGGCTTTACCGTTGCAGCGACATTGTCCGATGGCCAGCTGATGGTGGCGGGTTTCGAAAAAGAAGAATCTCTTTTTGACTCTGAAGTTTCCTATTCTAAAACATCGGGATTGATTGAGAACGTTGAAGGCGATTTTTCCCGCCTGCTCTTGAATAAAACCCAGGATGTTCTTTCGGTACTCAGTGATGACAAAATCCTGTATCGCTTTGACATTCGAGACAAAGAAGAACCCGGTGTAGTCGAGCAGGTTGACGTCTCGGACGGCGCGCGCGTTACAGACATGCGCTATCTCGCGGGCTCAGTTTCTTTGTTAATCGCAAATGACAATGGCAACATTTCGCAGTGGTTTGCTGTTCGAAATGAGAATAATGTTAAAGGGTTGACTCGGATTAGAGACTTCGAGATGGAGTCACGTAGTTCTGTCAAACTCGCACCTGAATATTTCCGCAAGAGCTTTGTCGCCTTTTCTGAAGACGGCAATGCTAGTCTTATTCATACCACCGCGCAGCGAGTTTTGTTAACGGAGCGCTTATCGGATAAGGAATTTGTTAACGCGAGTTTTGCACCTAGAGCCAATTTTCTCATTGCAGAGACGAGTAACGGTGAGGTGATGAGCTGGCGTGTTCACAACGAACACCCGGAAGTCTCGTGGCACTCACTTTGGGAAAAAGTCTGGTATGAAGGATATAGTGAGCCCGAGTTTGTTTGGCAGTCATCCGCAGCGAGTAATGATTTTGAACCGAAGTTCAGCCTGGTACCTATTTCATTTGGTACGTTAAAAGCCGCATTTTATGCGATGCTGCTGGCTATGCCATTGTCAATACTCGGTGCAATCTACGCAGCCTATTTTATGGCACCAAAGCTCCGCCAAAGCGTTAAGCCAACAATAGAAATTATGGAAGCGCTTCCGACGGTTATTCTTGGATTTCTTGCAGGATTATGGCTGGCGCCATTTTTAGAGGAGCATCTACCTGCTGTATTTGCCCTGGTCGTATTGATACCTCTTGGAATTATTCTTTTTTCATTGCTGTGGTCAACATTGCCGGGACAAATTCGAAATTCTGTGCCAGACGGATGGATGCCGATCCTGCTTATTCCCCTCATTCTATTGTTGAGCTGGTTGGCGATACTAGTGAGTCCCGGTATGGAAAGCGTGCTATTCGATGGAAGCATGCCGTCATGGATGAAGTCCGAACTGGGTATTGATTTCGATCAGCGAAATTCTTTAGTTGTCGGGCTTGCTATGGGGTTTGCAGTTATACCAACCATATTCTCCATTGCCGAAGACGCAATTTTTAGCGTCCCAAAGCACTTAACCAACGGTTCACTGGCTTTGGGTGCGACGCCTTGGCAGACACTGGTGCGAGTTGTACTTCCTACGGCAAGTCCAGGCATTTTTTCTGGCGTTATGATTGGTTTCGGAAGGGCTGTGGGAGAAACCATGATTGTGTTAATGGCAACAGGGAATACGCCGGTTATGGACATGAGCATTTTTCAGGGCATGCGTACGCTTTCTGCAAACATCGCAGTGGAAATGCCAGAATCCGAAGTTGCCAGTTCACATTACCGCATACTCTTTCTCGCGGCGTTGGTTCTGTTTGTCTTTACATTTCTCTTTAATACCCTGGCAGAGCTGGTGCGTCAGCGTCTGCGCGAAAAATACAGTTCGATCTAGGTGTTGGTGATGAAGAAAGTCAATATAAAACACTGGTACCGTTCGGGTGATCCCTGGATCTGGCTGACTGCGGGTGCTGTCGCCATCAGTATGATTATGGTCGTCGGTTTGTTAATGCTAATTGCCGTGCGCGGTCTGAGCTACTTCTGGCCCTCAGAAGTTTATCAATTCGACTACCGAAATAATGACGGTACAACGAGCGAGATTGTCGGCGAAATATATGACACTGAAATTGTCAGTTCTGCACGTTTAAGAGAGGCAGGTGAACCCGTTCCTGCCGGAGTGACGGAGATTACGCGTTTCCTGATTAAGATCGGTAATCGAGATGTCTACGGCATGGATTTTAAGTGGCTAAACGAAACACAGATTATCTCTCGCAAGCAATCTACGGAGGCAATGATTGCAGAGCGAACCGAGTGGGGAAATTTCTATGGAAATCTACAGGAAGTAAGAGAATCCGGTAAGCCAGTCGCCTCCGGTGCTGGTGCTTGGCAGGCGCTTGGTGAGAGACTGGTTCGCGCTACAGTCATTGCCGAGGAGATTCATAAAGTAGAAAAATCCGAAATTGGCGCTATTAACTATTCCCTGGAGCGCATTAGACTAAAGCAGCGAAAGCATGAACTGAATGGTTCACTTACTGAAGAAATTAAAGCTGAACTTGATGCTGAAAGAACAACATTAAACCAGGAATACGAATCCCTACAAAGCAAACTCGCTGGCCTGTACAAAGATATCGGGCGCGACAGTTTGTTGGCCACCATCGCTGGCGGACAACAGATTGAAATACCCGTCTCCAAACTGGTTAGAGTGTGGCGACCGAATGATTTTGGCTTGTTTGATAAGCTAGGCCACTATTTTGCCAGTTTATGGGAATTTGTTTCAGGCGAGCCACGCGAAGCCAATACTGAAGGTGGAATTTTTCCCGCTATATTTGGCACTGTGATGATGGTTATCATCATGTCTTTCTTCGTGACGCCTTTTGGTGTTGTCGCAGCAGTTTATTTGCGGGAATACGCGACTCAAGGGCCTTTGACCAGAACCATACGTATTGCGGTAAACAATCTTGCAGGGGTGCCTTCGATTGTTTATGGCGTTTTCGGTCTGGGATTCTTCGTCTATTTCCTCGGTGGAAACATCGATCAACTTTTCTTTCCTGAATCGCTGCCCGCGCCGACCTTTGGTACGCCGGGTATTTTCTGGGCATCGCTAACACTGGCGATTCTGACTGTACCCGTTGTGATAGTTGCTACGGAAGAAGGTCTATCGCGTATCCCGCGCAATATACGTGAAGGCAGTCTGGCCTTGGGTGCGACCAAGTGGGAGACTTTGTGGCGTACGATACTGCCGATGGCCAGTCCGGCAATGATGACGGGTTTAATACTAGCCATTGCACGCGCAGCTGGTGAGGTTGCTCCTCTTATGTTGGTTGGTGTCGTGAAGCTTGCCCCATCTTTACCGCTTGATGGCAATTTTCCCTTTTTGCACCTGGATAGAAAATTCATGCATCTCGGGTTTCATATTTACGATGTGGGCTTTCAAAGTCCCAACGTTGAGGCGGCGCGTCCGCTGGTGTATGCAACGGCATTCTTGTTGGTAATGGTAATTATTTTGTTGAATCTCGCAGCTATCGCCATCCGTAATCATCTGCGCGAGAAATACAAATCCTTTGATCAATAAATAGGTATTTTATGAGTCAGGCTATACGCACACATGCAATTAACATGGAAACGCTTGGTCGCGGAGCTAAAGCATCGGACGGTTCTAAGACAGATACATGTATTGATATTAAGAACCTCAATCTATACTACGGTGAAAAACATGCGCTCCACGATATTAATCTCGCGATTCCGCGTCATAAAGTTACCGCGTTTATAGGCCCGAGTGGTTGTGGCAAGTCTACGTTGTTGCGTACCTTGAATCGCATGAATGATCTGGTGGATGGCGTTCGTATTGACGGTTCAATCAAGATTGATAATGAAGATATATATGCCAAAGACATCAATATTTCGGAGTTACGCCGACGTGTCGGCATGGTTTTTCAAAAACCAAATCCGTTTCCAAAGTCGATATATGAAAATGTCGCCTACGGTTTGCGTTTGCAGGGCATAAAAAGTCGAAGAATGTTGGACGAGGTCGTTGAAAAATCTCTGAAAGGCGCGGCATTGTGGGAAGAAGTTAAGGATCGCCTGCATGACAGTGCCATGGGATTATCTGGTGGACAGCAGCAGCGTCTGGTAATTGCCCGTGCTATCGCCATTGAGCCGGAAGTTTTGTTGCTTGATGAACCTGCTTCCGCACTAGATCCTATATCGACCTTAAAGATCGAAGAGCTGATTTATGAATTGAAAGATCGTTTTACCATCGTGATCGTTACACATAATATGCAACAAGCCGCACGGGTGTCAGATTTTACGGCTTTTATGTATATGGGTGAGTTGATTGAATACTCAGATACGAATACCCTGTTTACTAACCCAAAGAAAAAACGTACCGAAGACTATATTACGGGACGTTACGGTTAACAATTCCTGGAGTCAGTGATGGACAAAGAAAGCATCAGTCACCACATTTCCAAGCAGTTTAACGCTGAACTGGAAGATATTCGCAATCGCGTTTTGAGCATGGGCGGTTTGGTTGAACAGCAGCTCATTCTTGCTATTAAGGCGATGGTGGAAAGTGACAAAGAAGCTGCTGAAAAGGTGGTAGAAAGCGACTACAAAGTCAACGCCATGGAAGTCGAAATAGATGAAGAATCGGTACAGGTAATTGCACGGCGACAGCCTACTGCAAGTGACTTGCGCCTGGTCATTGCCGTTATCAAAACGATCACCGATTTGGAACGTATTGGTGATGAATCAGAACGGATTGGTCGTATGGCACTGGACGTCATGAATAACCCCAGTCTGCAGTTGCCGATTACCGCATGGGATAACATGGGGCAGCGCGTACGCCGCATGTTACATGATGCGCTCGATGCGTTCGCGCGTATGGATGCCGAGGCTGCAATGCGCGTGTGGAACGAAGATAGCAATGTAGACGGCGAATACGAAGGTATTATGCGTCAGCTGATGACATATATGATGGAAGATACACGCGCGATACCTAAAATTCTGGAAGTCATCTGGGCGACACGTGCGTTAGAGCGTATAGGTGACCGAGTTTCAAATATCTGTGAATACATTATATATCTGGTAAAGGGTAAAGACGTCAGGCATATTAGCGTTGAACAAATGGAAAATACCGTTCACGGAAGCTGATGTTGAAAATCTCACGCCGTGCAATATTTTTGTTGCCGGTTCTATTACTGCTGGTATCTTGCGGCATACTGCCGCGGAACGAACTAGCCTCCGATACCGGCCTGCTGTGGCGAGTTGAAGGGAAGGGTATTCCTGTTTCCTATTTATTCGGCACCATGCACTCGGAGGATCCAAGAGTGTTGGCGCTTTCTTCGGAAGTGGAATTTGCGTTCAACTCTGCTTCAAGCCTGGTTTTAGAGATCAACTTCTCTGACGAGAGTCGTCAATACGCCGTCACCAGTATGTTTTTCCAGGACGGCACACGCTTAAGCGATTTATTGTCAGCCACTGTCTACGAGCAAACGCTAAATTTGATGAGTGTTCGCGGTTTGGATGAAGTTCGTGTTTCGCGAATGAAGCCTTGGGCAGCGTTTACCTTGATGAATATGCCCGAGTCCAAAACCGGAATCTATCTCGATATCAGTCTGTACCAGCGTGCACTAGGTGACGGGAAAGAAGTGTTAGGTCTGGAGACTATTCAGGAACAGATCTCGACCTTTGATGACATGGATATGTCGACCCAGGTTCAGTTATTAGAAGGGTCTTTGGGCAAGGCAAAAGACTTTGAAAAAGCGCTGCAAGATACCGTAGAGCGCTATTTGTCACGTGACCTAAATCGACTGAGCGAACTGAATGAAGAATTTCTTGAAGAGATGTCCCCTGAGCTTGCGCATACCTTTCGTCGGCGTCTGATAGACGACCGAAACCAGCGTATGTTTTCCCGCTTGATATCATTGCTGCCTAATCAAAAGTACTTTGTTGCAGTGGGTGCTTTGCACTTGCCCGGTGATACAGGTTTAATTGCTCAGCTACGTGATGCAGGTTTCCAGGTTACTCCTGTCTACTAGCGTTTGCACCGACTTAGTCACCGGCCAGAGAACAGGCATAGCAATAAGATCTTGCCTGCAGCGTAATTGAAACCATCTATGCTCTGGTCTTATTTCTTTGATCTGAATCCCGTACCCGGTTAATCCAGGACGTTTTCTAAAGTATTTCTATATTCCTGTCGACTGTAGATGGTGATTAGTTGTCACTTTTTATGATGTACGGAATAAGAATACTATGCTCATATCAAAATCAGCTGCGGCAACCAAGGGAATTCTGCATAAGCTTTTAATTTCTATGGCATTATCAGTCGCCGTGGTTTTGGCGGCGGTCGTTTATAGTACCTACAACACCTATTCATCTTATGCCGCGTTTGAACAAATTAGCGTATACGAATTCGGCGCGGTTTCGCTTTCGGCAGATACAAACTCCAGTTTTCGTCGTCAGATACAACTATGGGATGATGTTTTGCTAAGTGGTGGAAACGATGAGGAAAGAGAGAAATATTGGAAAGCGGTGAAAGATGCACATGACGATGTCCAAAGCCGCATCATAGAGCTAAAGCAGGCTTCAAAGGAAGCCAAAATGTCAGATTTGTTGGACAACTTCCAGCAAAATCACGCCCAGCTGTTTTTTGAATTTGAAAAGGCCTACCAAGCATTTTTGGAATCAGAATACGATGCGGCTAGTGCCAATCGTCTCGTAGATGAAAAATATGAAGCGGCAGCTGAGCTGGTAGAAGAAATCGAAACGTTTAGTAAGGATAGCCTGGCACTTTCCCTCGGCTCTACCCTAGGTTCGGCGCGTGAAAATCTATTGATTGCTTCCGTAGTGCTGTTAATCGGCATCTGCATTTCCTATGTTGGACTACTGATTCTCGCCAATCGGCAACTCATATCCCCTAGCCGTAAACTCTCGCAAAACATGGCCCAAATTGCTGAAGGTGACTTTACCGTGGAAGTCTCGTTTTCCAGCAATGACGAACTAGGCGAGCTGGCGGAAAATCTGCGGAAGTTTAAATCATCGATTGGCAATATGGTGACCGAAATAATTTCTGTGGTGAATCAGTTAAATCGCTCGGCGGAGGCAATGTCTTCGATAGCGCAACAAACCAAAGACGGTATCCGTCGGCAGAATGACCAGACTGAACAGGTTGCGACAGCTATTAACGAAATGACATTGACGGTTCAGGAAGTTTCCAATCACGCGACGCAAGCAGCAAACGCTGCTACCGAGGCCAATACACAGGCAGACACTGGGAAAACAGAGGTGTCCAAATCGATCGCGGCGATAAATGCATTGGCAAGTGAAGTTGAGCAGTCCGCTGGGGTGATACGTGACCTCGAACAGCATAGCCAGGCTATAGGATCGGTTCTAGACGTCATAAGAGATATCGCTGATCAGACAAATCTACTGGCGCTAAATGCCGCAATTGAGGCCGCCAGAGCAGGTGAGCAAGGTCGAGGTTTTGCCGTCGTTGCTGACGAAGTACGTATGCTTGCACAACGTACCCAGGAGTCTACACAGGAGATTCAGGGAATGATTGAGCGATTGTTGAGTGGAGCGGACAATGCCGTCAATGTTATGGAATCTAGCCAGGGACGAGCGGTAAATACAGTGCAACAAGCCGAAACCGCCGGTGATATTCTAAGTACAATCGTTGGTGCTATCGGTCTGATTAGCGACATGAACGCACAAATCGCCAGTGCGGCGGAAGAGCAGGCTGCCGTTGCCAATGAAATAAATCGCAACATCACTACGATTTCAGACATTTCCAACTCTAGCGCGAAGAATATCGATCAGACCTCAAAGGAAAGTGATAATGTGGCACGCATGAGCCACAGCCTGCAGCAATTGGTTTCACGATTTAAGGTCTAGCCAGTTCCCAGCAAATCTTCCCAGGTCAGTCATTACTTACCTGTCGAGACATTCCCCCCTCCTTTGTCTATACTGTCTCCCTTGTTTAAACTCCACATCTGATCGAAGACTATTCTGAGTTGTATGGGACGTTACAGACCGCCACCCGGGAAAAAATCACCTTATATTACCCCACAGGGCAAGGCTGAACTGGAGGCTGAGCTAAAATACCTATGGCAGGACAAACGGCCGAAGGTGACCCGCTCGGTATCGGAAGCTGCGGCCCAGGGTGACCGTTCCGAAAATGCCGAATATATCTACGGCAAGAAGATGCTCCGTGAAATTGATAGTCGAATCCGTTACTTACAAAAACGATTGGATGAATTGATCACTGTCGAGCGCATTCCCGATGATTTATCGCGTGTTTTTTTCGGTGCCTGGGTGAGGCTGGAGGATGACGAAGGCCAGTTCCTTACTTTCCGTATTGTGGGACCAGACGAATTCGATCCGAAGAGAAACTGGATCAGTCTGGATTCGCCTATGGCTCAGGCATTGTTAAAAAAGGCCATAGGCGATGAAGTATCTGTGCAGACACCTAAAGGGCGTTTAAGCTATATCGTGGATGCTGTGTCATACCAGGGAGAATTTGAATCGTGAAAAGAACAACAATATTGCTGATACTTGCCGTGATGTTTTCAACATCTATGGTGTGGGCCGAAGAAGATGTGTTGATATATCCCGGAGACAAAAAATATAAAACCATACAAGACGCGATAGACGATTTTGATACTCATCAAAAGACGATTATTGAACTACCCCCAGGCGAATACAAACTCACTCAGCCTCTAATCCTTCGTGATGGTATGACTCTGCGCGGCCAGGACACAGCGCTGACGGTTTTGCGCCCAGACGATGGCGTGGAAAATCTTACGCTAATCAAATTGAGTCAGATTAATAGTGCCACCATAAGAAATCTCACCTTCCGTGACGCTCTGGTAGGAATAAATTTAACTGACAATTTTTCTTCCAGTTTTAAAATTCGTAACAATGTTTTCTATCTAGGCGTGAGCCCTGAGGGAACGCAAATGTCGGTTGCTGTTGAACTGTCGGATACTGTTAGTTTGCCAGATGTTCAATTTAATACCTTTTACAAAAATAGTATTGCGATTTCATCAACTGCAGATGTTTTTGGCACTGTGAAAAACAATATCTTTTCGAACAACGAATTTTATACAGATAATCTTGTCAGTAGCCACTTTAGTTACAACTGTTTCGTTAAGAACACGAATGAAATTAACAAAGATGATCCAACGCCTTTCTTAGTGTTTGCCGACGATGCAAAATTTTCCTATATTGATGAAACAAAAAAAATATTCGATTTTCATTTGCAGGCAAACTCACCGTGCAAGGATCAGGGTAGTGTGGATGGTAATACCCCAGACCGATTCGTAGATGAAAAAGAAAGCACAGAAAATATTCCGGATTTCGGTGCATATGGTGGTCCGGACCGCGATCCATATCCATTTTCTGTGACATTGAAAAAAGTCGAAGCGTCATTGGTTGACGATGGAACTTACACTTTGACAGTTATATGGCTCCCCTCAAAAGACTTTATGATGGCAGCAACAGGCTCGCATTATAAACTCGACTTTGGAACGGAAAGCGGAAAGTATGATTTGAGTTTTTCCGAGAGCCTGGCCTCGCCCTACACCATTACAGAAGATTTGGTGGATAAAGAGGCGAATGCAGGTTTTTATACGACAAATATTGCGGGTTTTAATATTGCCGCGCAATCGATAGGAACGCCGGTAATCTCGTCTACGGTTGCCGCAAATCAACGCCTCGAAGTAACCTGGTCGGCGGTAGAAAATGCCAGCGCCTATCATTTGACCTACTCTCGCAATGATGATGGCAGCGATTCGAAGACAATAGAAAATATTAAAGGTACGCACTACCTGATCGAAGGGCTTGAAAACGGCGTTGCTTACTCTGTTTCGGTGGCGGCAATATTTCAGCCAACATTTTATTTCCAAATGCGCGCGGTTGAAGGTTTGAGTGGCAGTAATTTTGAGAGCCACGACAATTCAAAACTTGAATACAGTATACCGCTTGGCGACGATATCGTCAGTGCGCCATCGGTTTCAGCAATGGCTACTCCCGACTTTGTGCGGGCGTATCCTGCGCTGCCTAATGAGGGTTGTTTTATTGCTACCGCAACATTTGGAAGCTACGAAGCTTATGAAGTGCAATTTCTACGCGATTTTCGTGATCGATTCTTACTTACGAATAAACCCGGAAGGCACTTTGTTAATTGGTATTATCGTTACGGGCCAATTGCCGCTACATGGATAAATAGGGCGCCAGAATTTAAACCCCTGGTACAGGCGGTACTCTATCCATATGTAGGGATTTCACGAATGTTTTTGAGTTTCGGATCTGTTGCTTCGGGATTGATTCTGTCGATTCTTTATTTTGTACTAACATTGTTTATGTTCAGACTGACCAAGCCTTTATTAACGGGGCGTGCTCATGATTAAAATCAATCACCTCAGCCTTTGTGTTTTGTTGTTTGTATTGCCCAGTGGTATAGCTCACGCTGGTTGGCAAATGGAAAGTAAGCTGGGGGTGTTTCAGCCAAACTATCAAAACTGGGCAACCTATTATGGTAAGGATTGGACAGGCGCTGCTTCCCTCTCCATAGCGTATAAACCGATTAGACTTATTGCGATTGGTGTAGACATGGTTTATCTCCGCGCGAGTGGGGACGGTGGATACCAGAGTAGTGGCGCGCTAGGTGGTGAGGTCACGCATGAAATGGCACCTGGCTCTGCATATCTCGAGCTTAGTGGGTATATTTTTCGTAATCAGTGGGTCGTACCGTTTGTCGGCGGTGCCTACGGGCGCATGACTTATCGGCAACAAGTGACATACCAGCCAGATATTATTGGCAATCTATATGGCTCAACGGTTTTTGCCGGAGCACGAATCCTGCTGGATGGACTAGACCTGAACGCCGCTAAACTGTTACGTGAAGACTACGGAATTGCGCATTCCTATTTGACGCTTGAGTTGAGGCGATTAAGTGCAGAAAAATCGGGCCAGGATCTTGGTGGTAATTTCCTGTTTGGCGGTCTAAATTTGCTGTTTTGATTGGGCCTGGAAAAAGTCGTTACACTTTCGACCGGAAAAAGCGATGTCAGATTGTTGTTCTAGCGAACGAGATACAAAAAAAGCCGCCTGTCCAGGTTGCGGTCAACAAGGCGCACGAGTGAAAGATGTCACTTTGCGCCACCAACTCGTGTATCCCTTGAGTCGAGATATCGACGAGCAACATGTCTATTTTTTCTGTGCTACAGAATCTTGCAACGTTGTCTATTACGAAGCAGATGGCAAGCAATATCATCAAAACCAGGTGCGTACTCCTGTGGGGCAAAAAAGTCACAGCCCCGATGCCTTGGTGTGCTATTGCTTTGGCATTAGTCGGGCACAAATACAAAAAGATCGCGATGATGGTGTATCAAACGCACGAGATTTTGTTCAACTACAGACCAAGGCAAAACTATGCGCTTGTGTCGAACGAAATCCATCAGGAAAGTGTTGTCTGTCTGACTTTAACTGCTGAGCCGTTCAAAAATACGAAAGCCGGCTACGTAGGTTCCGATACCAGATCCTAGAGATGCGAGCAGAAAGACCAGCAAAGTACGGGTCACCCGGTTTTTCCACCAACCGATCACACGCGTTGTATCACTACGCAGTTTTTCAAAATCTCCCACGCTAGGTTTTCGAACATAGAGTTCTGCTGCCGCTGCCACCATCCCCGCGCCTATCATCGGATTCAACGAGGTAATTGGTGCCGCAATAAAAGCGGTGATTATTGTCAGTGGATGTCCAGTGGCGATGATTGCGCCTATTGCCGAGAATCCACCGTTGATTAATACCCAATCTTTTATCAGCTGAATTCCCAGTTCGGTGTTACGCGAAAACCCAAGCGCAAATCCAATGATAATTATCACTACAATTAGCCAGGGTAAGAACTTTAAAAGTTTACCAGGTGGAGGTAAGCGATCAAGTTTGTCTATTAAGGTCTGCGGTTCTTCGATACCTTTATTCAAATAGTCGGTCATGCCTTTCATATGACCTGCACCGATAACCGCAAGAATATTTCTGCAGTTCTTTTCCTTGAGTTCAGCCACAAGTCGGGCACTCATATACTGATCTCGTTCGTCTACTAGTGGCTTGTAGATAAACTCGGCCTCCTGGGCGAATTGCGAAAAGGTAGACTCGAGAATATCGCCTTCTTTTAGTTTCTCGATGTCCTCTTCAGAAACTTTTTCTCTGGATACGATACTGGCAAACAAACCGGTGATGATAGTAAAGCGCTGCCACCAGGGGACATTACGATAAACGCGTTTAAGTGTTGTACCGATTTCTCTGTCGATAAGTAATACAGGAAGATTGGCTTCTTGGGCCTTCTCTATGGCTATGCGCATTTCCGCGCCTGGTTGTATATCGAATTGCTCGGCCATACGTTGTTGATGCGCACCGAGAGCGAGATTTGCCGCGACCATGGCGGCCTTGCCTTCTTTGAACACCTGAAACAAATCCATTTTTGCTAAAGCGTCGGGATTAACGATGGCATTGTGGCGACTTGGACAAAGCTCAACTGCGATGGCATCGTATCGGCCACTAGCGATGTGGCGTTCTACGGCCTCAGCACTGGCGCGGGAAACATGCGCAGTACCCAGCAAGGTAATACTTGAACCGTTGATTTCAATAACGCTGGTGGGCTGCAGGTTTTCCTGTTCGGATTGTGATTCTTGCATGTGTATTTCAATCTGACTGTTGAGGACCAAATGCCGTCTGGCTTAGCGAAGCAGGCAACGATACCATATCCGTGGTAAAAGCCAAACGAAACTCAAAATGAAACAAGTATATATCGCTGCAAATCTGCCCGATGCCCATATGTGTAAAGACTATCTGGAATCTTTTTCCATGCCCGTGATTATTAAGGGAGAGTTTCTTACCGGGGCAGCTGGTGAGCTGCCGGTGAATGCCTATCCGTCGGTGTGGGTTGTAGATGAACGCGACTACGAACTTGCCCTCACAAAAGTAAAAATCTACGAGCGCCATGAGTCAGTTGATCAGCTATATGATAATGACTGGCTGTGTGAGCAATGTGGTGAGCGAATTGAAGCGCAATTTACACAATGCTGGCAATGTGGCAATCAACGAAATCAGTAACCAATCACACCGCTACTGGGAAGTCCCTCGCGTCCCATCATTGCCCACATAACTTGAGCCACACTCTCTGGTGCAATTACCGTATGTTTATTGTCGGAGCTAAATAATGTTTTTCTCAGTTCCATGCGGATCTGGGGATCACCCGAAAGATCGAATATCACATCGAGTTTTTCACCTAGTTCAACTATCTCTTCAACATTCAACTGTTTAAGCCCTTGTTCCTGGGCGATTTTATTGAGCAAGGTGCCTTTCGCACTATAAACGCCTACGATATTGATGCCCCGTTCTTTCAATAGCAACATCTCTTTTAGGAAAATCTCACTATTGTCCGCGCCGATAATGGCGATATTTTGCATGGTCATAACCCGTCCCCTATGGTTTTTCTAATACCAAGTATAGCGGCGTGTTTAGAGGAAATTTTTAGAAATCCAGGGCTATTGATGCGTGGCAACACGTACGTGTTCCGGTGCGTTACGGGCGCGATCGAGGGCCTGTGCCGCGAGTGCGAACAAGGCGGACTCGATATCGGCATCTTTTGGATACGCAGAAATACCCACGCTAACGCCTACCCGCAGAGTTTTACCATCCCCAATGTTGATGGAGTTGTCCGAAATGGCCTTAACGATGCGCTCAGCTGTTTCTCTGGCACCGTCACCCGATGTCTCTGACAAGATCACCGCAAAATCGTCACCGCTGTAGCGACAGGCGATATCAGTAGGTCTGATCGCAGACGATATCTGCATAGCGACTGAGCAAAGTACCGAATCGCCAACTAGCCTACCATAGGTCTTGTTGACGCTGCTGAAGTTGTCGATGTCTATGAACAAAAGCGAAAAGTCTCGGCCATGGCGTTTGGCCCTTTGCATTTCTACGTTCATTTCGTCGTGAAATTTACTGGCATCGTAAAGTCCGGTCAAATTGTCGTGAACTGACAGGTAATCAATTTCATTTTGCATATTGGAAAATCGCTCGGCCATGATGTTGAATGCGCTGGCGAGGTGTGCAAATTCATCGTTGGTCTTGATATTGGCGCGGCTGCTCAAATCACCTTGGGAATATTTGTGGACAGTACGTTCCAGGCGTTTAATCGGGTCGAGTACGGCATGCTGAAGTGCAAAGGCTTCTATGAGCGCCAGCACCACGCCAAAACAAAATATCACACCTAATATTGCTACGGACACCCACTGGTTTTCCTGGGCGTTGAAACGTAGTTTGCTGATTTCGCTACGGGCGGTGGAGTTGAGGTCGTCAAGAACCGCCATACTGCGGGACAAATGCCGGCTAAATTCATCCATGCGATTGGTCAGCTCATCGTATGGCGGAATGTTGTTTAGGGTAAGCAGTTTCTCGCCGAGCGCCTTGGCTGCTAGCCACTCTGCACGGGCGAGTTTGATCAGGTCGGATTGCTGGGGCCGTTGCACGACGGCCATAGCGTTTTCAAAATTACGATCTATCTCTACGCTGAGCCGAATAAAGTTTTCACGATCGCCGGCTTCGCCGCGGCTGAGATATTGGGAAAAGGGTAGCTCGGTCTGTATCATCTGGTGCTTCAGACGCGTCGCCTGGTCTATCTCCTGAAGCGGGGCATCAATGAGCCTGTCCAGTGTCTGTACGTTGCCCCGGATATTGTTATAGGCGCTGACCATTAGTACCGCGCTCGGAATGATAAGCAAGGTAATTCCGACCAGAATCCGGGTCCGTAGCGAAACGCGAAAATGTCTGAATGCAGGCATGATCCCTGTAAATCCCTTCCACACTAGGGCTGCGCCCTTATTCCTTGTTTAGAAAGAGGAATTAGGCGTAACCAATACAAATGACTATTGTTGTTATCGGGTGTGTTGTTGCTTTTATTTAGGGATTAGAAGGTCTTAAGCGAAGATAATTCCGGGAATTGTCGGGTATGCCCCGAAAAAGAAAAAGGGGTCACAAAAGCGACCCCTGGTTCACTGGGAGGTGAAAACCAAAATGCCAACAAGCGAGTGTTATTGTTTATTCACCCACACTTACTGTCACCGCAGTTAAGACATGTCATGCAGCCGTCCATTTTGATCATGGCGTTGGTGTTGCACTTGGCGCAGAGCTGGGCACCTGCCGGAAATTCGCTGCTGGCGTCATCGTTCTTCGCTGATTTGCCTTCGTACTCGGCGCGTTTGGCCTCGATGAATTGACGCTGATGATCATCTAGTCCATCTGCCTCAAGCAAGCCGATAAGCTGCATGTGGTTTTCGATAACATCGCCAATTTCCGCGACCAGGGAAGGCATGTACTTGCCTCCCTTCTTGAAATAGCCCCCGCGAGGATCAAAGACGGCCTTGAGCTCTTCCACCAGGAAGATGACATCACCACCCTTACGAAACACGGCGGAGATGATGCGCGTCAGCGCAACTATCCACTGAAAGTGGTCCATGTTCTTGGAGTTGATGAAAATCTCAAATGGCCGACGAACCTCGTGCTCCGTGCCCTGATTCAAAACCACGTCATTTATTGTGACGTAGAGAGAATGTTCGGACAGAGGCGTTTTGAGCTTGTAGGTCGAACCGAATAGCATCTCGGGACGCGCTACGTGCTCATTCATGTGTTCCAGTTCCGGCTCCAGAGGTTTGACCTCTTCCGCGGGCGCTGGGGTTTGTTTGTTTTCGTCGTCTTTCACGACTCGATAATTTACGATTTTTTTGTTTATCCTGATACTCACTTCTGTACTCCTATCTTCGGGCTAATCAGTCTGCGCTGATATGGCCTTAGAATTTTCCGTAATAACCTTCTTTGAGGGCGTCATAGAGATTGGCGGCGGTATGTATTTCGCCATCATATTCAATCTCCTCGTTGCCCTTGACCTCGACTGTGCTGCCATCATCCAGGGTAAAGCGATAGATAGTGTTTTCCAGGTCCTTTTCTTTAACCAGTACGCCCTGGAAGGCCTCCGGGTTGAAGCGAAAGGTGGTACACCCCTTTAGGCCTTGCTTGTACGCGTGTAGATAGATGTCCTTGAAGTCTTCGTAAGGATAATCTGTCGGTACGTTGGCGGTCTTGGAGATCGAGGAATCTATCCACTTCTGTGCAGCGGCCTGTATGTCAACGTGGGCGTTGGGCGTTATATCCTCGGCGGTGATGAAATAGTCGGGCAGTTGCTGGTCTTGCTCGATGGCATAGGGTTGCGCGTTCGGGTTGATCATCTCCCGATAGGCGAGTAACTCAAACGAATACACGTCTACTTTTTCTTTTGATTTCTTGCCTTCACGAATTACGTTGCGGGAATAGTGATGGGCAAAACTCGGTTCGATGCCGTTACTCGCATTATTGGCCAGTGATAGAGAAATGGTGCCAGTCGGCGCGATAGAGCTGTGATGCGTAAAGCGGCAGCCCTTGTCGATAAGCTGTTCAACCAGTTCCGGCTCAACATCGGCGATCTTCTGCATATAACGACTATATTTGCCGTGCAGAACCTTACCTTTAAGTCTATCGCCGACTTTTACACCGTCGCGAATCATTTCCGGGCGCTTGCGCAACATCTCAGGAGTAACTTCGAACTCCTCATTCATGATAGGCGCAGAGCCTTTTTCTTCAGCCAGTGCAAGACCGGCTCGCCAACCCTGTAAGGCCATTTCACGCGTGACTTTCTCGGTAAATTCGAGAGAGTGTTCTGAGCCATATTTCATACCGAGCATAGTCAGTGTAGAACCGAGGCCAAGATAGCCCATGCCATGACGGCGCTTACGCAGGATCTCATTGCGTTGGCCTTCCAGAGGCAGGCCATTGATCTCGACGACATTGTCTAGCATGCGTGTGAAGACATCGACTACCTGTCGGAACTCCTCCCAATCAAACTCGGCGGTTTCGGTGAAAGGCTTGCGCACGAATTTGGTCAAATTAATAGAGCCAAGAAGACATGAGCCATATGGCGGAAGTGGTTGTTCACCACAAGGATTGGTGGCGCGAATATTTTCTTCGAACCAGTTGTTGTTCATCTCGTTGACTTTATCGATGAGGATGAAGCCAGGCTCGGCGAAGTCGTATGTGGAGGCCATGATCATGTCCCACAGACGGCGCGCCTTGATGGTGCGATAGATTTTACAGGCAACCTGTCCGCTCTCATTCACGATGTAATTTTTATGTATCGGCCAGTCGCGCCAGACAAAACGCTCCTTGTCGGAAAGATCTATCTTGTCCGATTCTGCCTCTGATTGGGTGACAGGAAACGCCAGCTGCCAATCTTTGTCTTCCAGTACGGATTCCATGAATTCCTGGGTAATAAGAAGAGAAAGATTGAACTGGCGCAGACGACCGTCTTCGCGCTTGGCGCGAATAAATTCCATTACATCGGGATGACCAACATCGAATGTCGCCATTTGTGCGCCGCGACGTCCGCCAGCGGAAGAAACGGTGAAACACATCTTGTCGTAGATATCCATGAAGGACAGAGGACCAGATGTGTGTGCGCCAGCGCCGGAAACATAGGCACCCTTGGGACGCAGTGTGGAAAATTCGTAACCAATGCCACAACCGGCCTTCAAGGTTAAACCGGCTTCGTGAACTTTTTCCAGTATGTCGTCCATGGAATCACTGACGATTCCGGAAACCGTGCAATTAATAGTTGATGTTGCTGGTTTGTATGCCTGGGCACCGGCATTCGACATAATTCGTCCGGCTGGAATCGCGCCGTGACGTAAAGCCCATAGAAATTTTTCTTCCCATTCTTTTTGTTTCTCTGCATCGGTTTCAACTTCGGCAAGAGCGACAGCCACACGGCGATAGGTATCGTCCATGCTCTGGTCGATAGTGTTGCCATGTTTGTCTTTCAGTCGATATTTTTTATCCCAGATGTCGAGAGACGCAGCTTGATAATCGATTTCAGTGACCTTGTTGGGAACGGCTTTCAAATGTGCTGATCGCGCTTTCGCTGATGTCATGATAAATCCTTCTGTATACGAGCAATAAAGTAAGGCTATTTCCTCTCTTTTCCCCTCTCCCGTTTACGCCTGATTCCTTGTGTTTTTTTGCCGTATTCCATACCACAACATCTAGTGTTGTGTCATAAGGTTAGTTTCAGTCTCAGAAACTGTCAACCGTTGATTAGCAAGTTATTTTTGTTTGATTTTCATGGCTTTACGTTATCCACAGCTTGCTAACAGCTTATGCCCGGACTTATTCATAACCGAGGTGGATAAATATTGACCACAATATATAGTGGTTGGGAGAGGAGGCATTTTTACGCGGGCTTGAGGCAAAAATCAAGTACAAAAAGGCGCTTGAAATTTCTACTCTCGACCCTAAATCAGGTGTGAAGAGAATTTATTCCATCCAACTGAAGGAGAGTCATATGTCTAACCTTACTCGTTATGAACCATGGGGCCTTTTCAGCCAACTTAGAGATGAAATGGACAAGATGTTTGATCGTACACCGCTAACCGCTGCCGGTAACCAAATCTCCGGTGGCGATTGGGCGCCAGCGGTAGATATCAAAGAGGAAAAAGAGCGCTATGTGATACACGCGGACATTCCAGGCGTAGATCCAAAGGATATTGAAGTCCACATGGAGAATGGTGTGCTGACAGTCAAGGGGCAGCGCGAGTCGGAGAAGAAAGAGGACCGCGAAGGCTATAAGCGCGTAGAGCGTATCAAGGGTAGTTTTTATCGAAGTTTTTCTCTGCCAGAGTCTGTAGATACGGATGCGATATCAGCGAAAAGCCTAAATGGCGTGCTTGAGCTCGTGATTCCTAAGTCGAATAAAAACAGCAGCCGAAAAATTTCGGTGGAAGGCTGAGCATATTTTGTACGGGTGTTCATGTGAGCGCGTAAGGCGCAAACTTAAATCCAATAGGCACGAGTCTTATGGTGCTATGTGGTTAATCCTTAGTGTGTAGGCGCTCAAACCGTAACATACGCGTTTATTGAATTTGTGGGGGCTTTATGGCAATTAGGCAGCAACTGAATCGGGCATGGGAACATCTCGCGGACGGCTGGCGTCATTTGACTGAGCGGGCATCCCATGCCCTGACCCATTTTCATCCCCATCGTGAACCAGATGGTTCCGATGAGGTCCATCAGCTGGTGAGCAGAAGTGCTCGTTGGGCCTTGTTATCCGCAGAAGTTGCGGACAATGACAACGAAGTCAGCGTTCGTCTCGAAGTGCCCGGTATGGATAAACAAGGGTTTGATATTGAGGTCGATGAGCAGTATCTCGTCGTACGCGGCGAGAAACGTGCTCAGCATAGTGGTAAGAGAGGGCACTACCACATAACCGAATGCGCTTATGGCAGTTTTGAGCGAGCAATTCCTTTGCCTTCAAAAGTCGAGGCTGATCAGGCTCGGGCTGTTTATAAGCAGGGAGTGTTGTATATTACGCTCCCCAAAATGCACAAGACCGTAAAACGAAAGATTGATGTAAGCGCAGCATGAAGAAGTTAGTAGATCTACGTAAGCGTTTTTTTGTAGCTATTGTGATGTTGCTGGTGGTTTCGCCTGTCATTGGTTGGGCCGCAGTGCCACTCAGTAAACTGGCAGGGTTAGCCGGGGGCGAGGAGCCCTCATTGGCACCTATGCTCGATGTGGTAACACCGGCCGTCGTGAATATCTCAACCAAAGGGCATGTGGAGACTCAGAACAATCCGTTATTGAGTGATCCGTTTTTCAGGCGTTTTTTTAACGTGCCCGAGCAACCACGACAACGCGAAACTCAGAGCCTGGGTTCTGGCGTCGTTGTTGACGCTGCGCGTGGGTATGTCCTTACTAATGCGCACGTAATCAAGGACGCGGATGAGATCACTGTTACCTTACGTGACCGCCGTAGTCTGAAGGCAAAATTAGTTGGTTTCGACAAGGAAACAGATGTCGCCGTTATACAGGTTGACCCTAAAAAGCTGGTCGAAGTCCCCTTTGCAAACTCAGATAAGCTGCGCGTAGGCGATTTCGTCGTCGCTATTGGGAATCCCTTCGGCTTGGGCCAAACCGTTACTTCGGGAATTGTTAGTGCGCTTGGACGTAGTGGTCTGGGGATAGAAGGATATGAGGATTTTATTCAGACCGATGCTTCTATAAACCCAGGAAATTCCGGCGGTGCTCTGGTAAATTTGCGCGGTGAGTTAGTTGGGATAAATACGGCTATACTTTCACCAGGTGGTGGCGGAAATGTCGGTATAGGTTTCGCCATTCCAATTAATATGGCCAAAGAGATTATGCAACAGTTGATCGATCACGGCGAAGTCAAGCGTGGTCGATTAGGCGTATATATTCAGGATTTAACGCCTGACTTGGCAAGCGCGTTCGGTATCAAGCAAAAGGAAGGTGCCGTTATTTCGCAGATTGCAGAGGGTTCTTCCGCTCAAAAAGCGGGTTTGAAGGCCGGCGATGTGATCATCTCGGTCAACGAAAAACCGGTTGCGGACTCGTCAGATTTGCGCAATGTCATAGGCTTGCTGCGAGTTGGGCAACAGGTTGATATGGAGATTGTCCGTAACGGTAAGCAAAAAGACATAGTCGCTGTTATTCTTGAGCAGTCACAGGCCAAGATCGACGGAGAAAAGATTTCGTCACGATTTAGCGGCGCGGTATTTGAATTGACGGAAGTCGAAGACGCCGGTCGCGGTGTTGTGGAAGGTATTCAGGTAGCATCGGTACAGCGCGGAAGCCCCGCGGCAAGTACCGGTCTACGTGAAGGCGATTTAATCATTTCGGTTAATCGGCGCTACGTCAGAAATTTCGATGAACTAAAAGCGGCGGTTCGCCAAAGCAGTCGCCGGGGTATTCTGATGAATATCCAGCGTGGCGACGGAGGTTTGTTTCTGCTCATACAGTAAAAAATGCACGGTAAAGCCTCGGCTTAACCGAGACGAAGAAAAGATGAGGCCGACACGAACGGCCTCTTTCTTTTTATGTATCGCTTGATTTTTTTCATAAGCTTAGTTTTGTCAATGGCTTAGGGAATTTTTATAAGTCGCTTAATACGCTTAATTGGCAATCCGGGCTATAGAATATTAAAGTACCAGAATCTTCTAATATACGAGCAATATCCAGAGTTTATATGGGAATTAATATGACCGCTTCCAACGGTAAAGTCGAAGTCAAGAACACTACTTGTTATATGTGCGCCTGCCGTTGTGGCATACGCGTCACTCTCAATGACGGCGTAGTGCGCTACATCCAGGGTAATCCCGAGCATCCATTAAATAAGGGTGTGATCTGTGCCAAGGGTTCCTCAGGCATCATGAAACAGTATTCACCGGCGCGTTTGACGCAACCGCTCAAGCGTAAGGAAGGCGCTGAACGTGGGGATTCTGAGTTTGAAGCCATTTCCTGGGATGAAGCCTTCGACATACTCGAAAAACGTCTTGGCCATATTCGCGAAACCGATCCGAGTAAATTTGCATTGTTTACCGGCCGTGATCAGATGCAGGGTTTGACTGGTCTATGGGCACGTAATTTCGGCACGCCGAACTATGCGGCGCATGGTGGTTTTTGCTCGGTCAATATGGCTGCGGGCATGATTTATTCTATAGGTGGCTCTTTCTGGGAATTTGGTGGTCCCGATGTCAAGAAGGCCAAAGTCTTGATGATGTTTGGTACGGCCGAAGACCACCACTCCAATCCGCTCAAGATCCAGATTGGCGAATTTAAACGTAGTGGCGGGCGGTTTATCTCGGTAAATCCCGTGCGCACCGGGTACTCCGCAGTCGCCGACGAATGGGTGCCGATTAAGCCTGGTACCGATGGCGCGTTTATCATGGCCATGATGCGCGTCATTCTTGACGAAGACCTATATGACAAAGAATTTCTAATTGACTACACCAACGCTGGACAGCTCGTCATTGATGAGCCCTTGCGTAATGACCACGGTATGTTGGCGCGCGATGACCACGGTAGAGAGTTGTGGTGGGATGGTAAGTCCGGCGGCGCTGTTCCGTTTAAGACCGAAGGTGCCGATGTCCAATTATTTGGCGACTACAAACTTGTTGATGGCACGAAAGTTAGGCCAGCATTCCAGCTTTTAGCTGATCGCATACGTGAATACACTCCGGAAGCGGCGTCGCAAATCTGTGGCATACCTGTGGCAGACATTTATCGCCTGGGTCGTGAACTCGGTGACACGGCAATGAATCAAGGCTTCGAGATGCCGATGCAGTGGACTGATGCCTGGGGTAAGAAGCACGACAAGATCATCGGTCGTCCGGTCGCTTTCCACGCCATGCGTGGTTTGGCAGCCCATTCCAACGGTTTCCAGACTATTCGTGCCTTTTCGATGTTGATGACGATACTGGGTACGATAGATCGCCCCGGCGGTTTCCGTCACAAAGCACCGTATCCCCGCCCGATTCCGCCAGGGCCAGCGGTACCGAACAAGCCGGAAGACGTACAACCAGGTCGCCCGCTGAATGGTGCGCCCCTTGGTTCTCCCGCCAGTCCCGATGACTTATTCGTCGACGAAAATGGCAATCCTTTGCGCATCGACAAGGCCTTCTCCTGGGAACATCCGCTGTCCCTGCATGGCCTGATGCACAATGCGATAACCAATGCCTGGCGCCAGGACCCGTACAAGATCGATACATTGCTAATCTTCATGGCCAATATGGCCTGGAACTCGACCATGAATACCTCTGACGTGCGCACCATGCTCAACGATAAAGAGGAAGACGGTACTTACAAGATTCCATTCCTGGTGGTGTGCGATGCCTTCCAGTCAGAGATGGTGGCCTATGCGGATCTGGTGCTGCCAGATACGACGTATCTGGAGCGTCACGACTGTATCTCAATGCTGGATAGACCGATTTCGGAATACGAAGGTCCGGTCGACTCGGTACGTATCCCGGTGTTACCACCGACGGGCCAGTGCAAACCGTTCCAGGAAGTGCTGGTGGAATTGGGCAGCCGCTTGAAGTTTCCTGTCTTTACGACAGAAGACGGCAAGCGCAAGTACAAAGACTATCCGGAGTTCATTACCAATTTTGAAGTGACCCCTGGTTGCGGTATTGGCTTTCTTGCCGGTTGGCGCGGTAAAAACGGCGACAAATTCCTGAAGGGTGAACCGAACCCGAATCAGTGGAAGATGTACGAAGAGAATAACTGCGTGTACCACTACCACATGCCCGAGCACATGCAGTACATGCGTAACTGGAATAAGGACTATCTCGACTGGGCCTATGATCACCTGTTGATCACCAAGAACGCGCCGATTATCCCGCATATCTACTCGGAGATCGTGCAGCAATTCCGTCTCGCCGCAGAAGGCAAGCGTGAAGGCAAACAGCCACCGGAACACCTGCGCGAGCGCGTAAAAACATTTTTCGATCCACTGCCATTTTTCTATACGCCGCTGGAAGAGCAGCGTACGGATACGGATAAGTATCCGCTCAATGCACTGACACAGCGTCCTATGGCGATGTATCACTCGTGGGATTCGCAGAACGCATGGTTACGTCAGATCCATACCTATAATTATTTGTATATGAGTCCCAAGCTTGGTGAGCAGGGCGGCTTTAACGATGGTGATTGGGTATGGGTGGAGTCTATGCACGGCAAGGTGCGTTGCATGTGCCGTTTCAGTGAGGCGGTGGAGCCGGGTACGGTGTGGACATGGAATGCGGTTGGTAAGGCATCCGGTGCATGGGGCTTGGAAGCAGACGCGAATGAATCACGCAAAGGCTTTTTGCTCAACCACGTCATCTCCGAAGAATTACCGCCAGGGCCTGAGGGTGATCATATCTCTAACTCAGACCCAATTACCGGCCAGGCAGGTTGGTATGACGTGCGCGTACGCGTGTACAAGGCCGACGACAATGAGGAGCAAGTCAGTTGGCCACAATTCAAGACTCAAAAAACCGTCCCAGGTCAGCCGCAGCGTAAGAGCTTTCTGGCCTACTTCGCCGGTCGTAAATAAGGAGTAGCCTGAGACATGACACAACTAGCTCTCGTTATCGATTTGAATGTGTGCGTGGGTTGTCACGCCTGTGTTACCAGTTGTAAGGAATGGAACACCTCGGGAACAGCGGGACCTATGCCCGATAACAATCCCTATGGCAAAGATCCCAACGGCGTATTCTTTAATCGCGTCCAGACGTTTGAGGTCGGTACTTTTCCGAATACGCAAACGATTCATTTTCCAAAATCCTGTCTGCATTGCGAAGACGCGCCATGTGTCCCGGTATGCCCGACGGGTGCGAGCCATAAGCGCGCAGAAGACGGTATCGTGCTTGTCGATTATGACAAGTGTATTGGATGTAAGTATTGCTCCTGGGCGTGTCCATATGGCGCGCGTGAGTTCGACGAACATGCCAAGGTAATGAAGAAGTGCACGCTGTGTGTGGATCGTTTGTATGACGAATCTCTGCCGGAGGCGGAACGTAAGCCCTCATGTGTAATGGCATGTCCGGCTAGTGCGCGTATTTATGGCGACGTCCATGACCCGGACTCAGAAGCATCACGTCGTATCCGCGAAAATAATGGTTATCAGTTGATGCCAGAAATTGGTACGCGTCCGGCGAATCACTATTTGCCGCGTCACATCAAGCGATAAGAATACAGGAGTAAGTAATGCATCCAGCGTTTTCCGTTATTTTCTTTACAACTCTTGCCGGCGCTGGCCAGGGTTTGTTTACTGCGTTATTGGTCGGGCAGATTTACGAATTGTCCGAGCCCATGGTTCAGTATGGAAATAATTTTTATTTTATAGGCGGCGTAATCGCCCTGGTGTTATTAACTGCCGGCCTGATTTCGTCGACGTTTCACCTTGGTCACCCATTGCGGGGTTGGCGGGCATTTTCTCAGTGGCGTACCTCATGGTTGTCGCGCGAAATCATCGCCCTGCCATCGTTTATGCTGATGGTGTTTATCTATACGGTTGCTCACTTCCTGCGCATGGATTACACCACGACGCTGGCCATAGGCCTGGTCGGTATGATCTTCAATATTGGTTTGTATATTTGTACTGGAATGATTTACGCCTGTTTGAAATTCCTGCGCGAGTGGGCGACACCGTTGACGGTGATTAACTTTGTCGTATTTGGTACGGCATCGGGATTCTCTGTCGCGGCGGTATATGCAAGCCTGGAAGCGCCTGCATTGATTCAGCCTTTCGCCTATATAGCCTTGATTGCCACCGTCTTTGGACTAATCACCCGCGGAATGGTGTTGTCACGTAACAAAGAATTGCGCGAGAAACCGACAACCACGGTACAGACGGCGATCGGTGTGCGTCACCCCAATATCAAACAGCGTTCGATGGGGATGATGGGCGGTTCGTATAACACCAGGGAGTTTGTTCATGGTGCGAAAGAATCATTCGTACAGAATATCAAAGTGGTTTTCATGCTCACGGCTTTCGTTATTCCGGCCGGTTTGCATCTAGGCGGGATCATCACTGACATCACCCATCTGTACGCTGCTGCACTGGCGATACACATGTTTGGATTGGTGGCAGAACGCTGGCATTTCTTTGCCCAGGTCAATCATCCACAGAATATTTACTATCAGACAGTAGGCTGATGTCTTCGAGAACTAAGCTTAAAGGGGGTGAGATTTTCTCGACCCTTTTTGTTTAGATTTTGCTCGCTGGAATTCTTATGTCTGAATCTACCTCACTGCTTTTGAATAAGGTTGAGAACTAGTGGTGGCTATGTCAGTACAAAATTAGTTTGTTTCCTACTGTTCTACAATGATTTCTGATCGTTCCGGGTGTGCAATATAGGTGTCGTATATGGCAAATTCAGATTTCAAAATTTTATTATCTGGCCTGATTATGCTTCTGTTCTGCAGTATTGCCACTGTCGTGGCAGGCTTTTATTCGGGATTTCAGGCAGAAAAAGACATTACCCTTACCGTAATGGCAGCGATGTTTGTTTATCCGTCCCCTTATTTGTTGTTACTGGTGCTTGGCGGGGCAATCTATCACACGAAACGTTGGCGTCCGATAGCACACACCTTCAATTTGGGTAGTTTTGCGATGCTAATTACGTGGGCTTACCATCTCTTTGTTAAAGACAGGCCGGAGGTGGAAGACGGTAGTGCCTTGGGTCAAATTCTATTGGGTAATTTTTACTATGCAGCAGGCCTGTTTGTTGCGCTATTGATTGTATTGATTATCGAAGCGAATCTCGCCTGGCCTTCTGCGCAATGAATTCTAAAACGCCGATGGCGCGAGCGGCGCAGCGGGTTGGCTCAGCCTAATTGGATAGCTTTGATCAAAAACGTAATTTAGTGGAGACATCGTAGTTTCCCACTGACCCTTGCGAATATTTTCAGGATTATTGCCGCGAAATACCAGGTAGCTGTATGGCTTGTATTGTGGAAGTTTTCGTGTGAGCCCTTGGATTGCCAGGTTATTTTTTGCGGCAACCCAGATGATGGTTTTCATTTCGTCATTTCGATTTGTGAGAACAACGGAATGTTCATCCCGAGTGTAGGTCTGGTTTTCTATAATTACGCCATCCGGCGTCAACGCCATCCCGGTTTTGGGCAGTCGCTGCATAAATTTGTTATTCCACCCTAATAGCCAGACTATGTCTCCTTGCGGGATTTCATTAATGTCTTTGTCCTTTGCTATGGTCCAGTTCGCTGGGCTCTGGGCCGCCCAGGTTTTGACCATGTTCTCATAGGCCTGAGCGTTTTCGTCCGAAGATATGACGGCGACAATTTTGTTTTCACCAAACCCCAGGCCAAGCGCCGAAGGAATTTCGTAGTCACTGAGACGTCGAAAAACGTCAAACCCAGGATCAACTTTCATAGCAACCGGCATATGCGAATAGTTTAAAACATATTTCTGTTCGCGCTGGGCTAAGGTAACGGTCACATTTTCTGGGGTGTCTGCCTCTGACCAGATTTCTATGGGAATATCGAACTGAAAGTCCAGAGTGTCTTGTGTTTGTCTTAACGTGAATATTAGCTGTTTGCTTATGCTATCCACCACAGGTTCGACCAATTCGATCGATGGCGCGCCCGTCGATTTTACCCATTGCAGAAAATAGTCTTCGAAACTTTTGCCTATCATGCCTTCAACAATGGTGCGCATATCGTCATAGCTGTTGATTTTAAACTTGCCCTGGGCGAAAAAGGCTTTAAGGAAGTCCTTGAATTTTTCGTCACCTATTTTCAGACGTAACATGTGAAAAAACATTAAAGCCTTTCCATATCCTATCGCCTCAGATCCTTTGCTATGTTTAGAACGGAATTCTGCTAGGGGAAATTCTGTCTGGGTACGCGCAAAATCCGTATATGTTTGTAGGATCTCGCGTCTATAGTGCGCTCCAACATGTTGCTGCTCTTTGTAGAGATGGTCTGATAAATAAGCCGTTAGCCCTTCTGCCCAATTACCGGTTTCATAGTCGACATAAACGCTGTTTCCCCACCAGTTATGTAATATTTCGTGCGGATAAGAGGTATAAAGGGTCTCTGGCATGCGAATTAATTTCGGGCCGAGTAGCGTGAATGAGGGCATGCTAAATCCGCTTTCCCAAGAATTTTCGATTAATGCAAATTTGGAGTAGGGATATGGTCCGATGAGCTCGTTATACATATCAATGTAATCAAACGTTGCCTGGAGAAAATGTTCGGTCAACTTTTTGTCAAAGCTGCGCATAAAGGCATGGGCGGTGAGATCTCTACGGGATTTGTTAAATTCGACAACCGCACCGCCAACAATGTAGATATTGTTCTGCGCTTGAGTTTCTTCCCAATTCATGATGTGTGAGCGCTTACTGTGGGTGTCTGATCGACGAGTTCCCTGGCTGATGATGGTATAATCTTTGGGCACGGTGATATCGAGCTCAAACGTAAAAAGTTCATCGGCAAAAACAGGGAACCAACCACTAGAGGAATCCAGGAAGATCCCATCTTCACTAATAATACCGACCTGGTCTGCGGGGTTGGCACTTAAGGAAATAGTGCCGCTATACGAAAGACTCAATTGCTTTATGGGAGCACTGAGACGATATTCCTGAAATGTTGTTCCTAAATTGTTTTCTACCCCGGTATTTTCTGTCGTTTCAATCGGGACGTTGGATTTCTCAATTTTGAATGCCTTGTTTAAACGAAAGCTCAGGGATGTATTTTGCATGTTCTCTGGCACTGAAATAGTGTCTGAGATTTTGATACGGTTTTTCTTTGGCGATATCGAAATTTCGAAAGAATGATGTACAACTTCGGTGTTTTTAGCGCTATTGTCAGCACTGGAATAGGAAACCCATAATTGGCAAATGGCGAATAATGAGATGTAGAAAGCCAGTTTTTTCATTCTTTATAAGCGACCTGTATTTCTGAATAAAGCGACCTAAGATTTTATTGCAAAATTCATACAGAGTCCTGTTCTATCGGGGGAGTTTATATGCAAAGGTTTATTTTCATTGCTGTTTTTAGTGGGTTGTTTGCCTGTACGTCTGCTCCACAGAAGATCGAGTTGCCGGCAGAAACCAAAGAACAGGAGGCAATTCTTACGCCTGCAGAACCAGCGGCACCACCGCAAATTGATTATAGCCAGGAGCAAGTGTTTGCTTTCAACGACATCAGTTTAGCGCCGAGCGCTATCGATACCGCGCTAGATACTGAGCGCAATGAAGAATCGTGTCTCATTGAAACGCATAAAACACATGTGGCCATGCCTAAAGAGCAGATCGCCAGATTGTTGAAAAGCAGTTTGTCGAGCAAGTGGATTAAGCCAGCCAATATTGACCGACCCTATCAGTGCAATGTCGAGCTTCGTTTGTCTGAAAGTGGTTGTGTGACCGAAATTGATATCAAAGGCTGTCAGGACAATCAACAACTCGTGCGTTCGATAGAAATTGCGCTATTCAGATCTGCGCCCTTGCCTGAGTTACATCCATCAATTGGAGATGGAAGCCTGTTGTTCGAGTTCTTTGCAGGTCCATAGCAAAGGATTATTTGTCATCCAACTTGACTTCAGGCGTCTAAAAACCGGAAACTTTCGCCAGTCTTCATTAATTTGATTAGAAGGAATACGTATTCGTGATTATTAAGCCAAAAACCCGTGGATTTATTTGTACTACCACCCATCCAAGCGGTTGCGCCGCGAACGTCGCTGAGCAAATAGAAAAAGTGCAGGCAGGTGGCAAGATCGAAAACAGTCCGAAAAAGGTCTTGGTCATAGGGGCATCTACGGGATATGGGCTGGCCTCGCGTATCGTAGCGGCTTTTGGCTGTGGTGCTGCGACTATCGGCGTATTTCTGGAAAAGGAAGGGACCGAAAAAAAGCCTGGAACTGCTGGGTGGTACAACACGTGGGCGTTCGAAAATGCAGCGCACAAAGCGGGTCTTTACGCCAAGAGTGTTAATGGTGACGCGTTTTCACATGAAGCGCGTGCCAAAGTTATCGAGATGATTAAGGAAGACCTCGGGCAGATAGACATGGTGGTCTATTCACTTGCCTCGCCTGTGCGTAAGTTGCCTGATAACGGCGAATTGATCCGTTCAGTGTTAAAGCCGATTGGCAAACCGTATAAGGCAACAGCTATAGACTTGAGCAAGGATGAAATCATACAGGCTGAGGTTGAGCCGGCGACTGACGAGGAAATCGCCAACACCGTAACTGTCATGGGTGGCGAAGACTGGGAATTGTGGATGTCTGCTCTGCAGGAAGCTGGCGTGCTGGCCGATGGCGTTCAAACCCTGGCCTATAGCTATATCGGTAGTGATATAACATGGCCTATTTACTGGGAAGGGGCGCTTGGTAAGGCTAAGGAAGATATGGATCGCGCGGCAGCTTCGTTACGGAAGCAACTTGCACCGCTGAATGGAAGCGCCAACATCGCTGTGTTAAAGAGTGTGGTGACCCAGGCATCGGCGGCGATACCGGTGATGCCGCTTTACATCGCGATGTCTTTTCGCGTTATGAAGGAAAAGCAAGTACACGAGGGTGTGCTGGATCAAATCAATCGCATGTTTCGTACACAACTCTATCGCAATGGTGGGCCCGAGCTAGACGATACACAGCGTGTGCGTATGGACGACTGGGAACTGCGTGAGGATGTTCAAGGCGCTATCAGAGAAATGTGGCCGCAGATCACCAGTGCCAATCTGTTTGAAATGACCGACTATCAAGACTACAAAGATGAGTTTCTAAAGCTATTTGGTTTCGGCGTTCCCGGGGTGGACTATGATGCAGATGTGAATCCTGCCGTGGACTTTCATCCAGCTACACTCTAATGGAATGGTGACAGCTGAGTGAGAGCCAGTAGGTTGCTCTCACTCAATCCAGCGTCTTAATCACTCGGCAATTCGTACAGAAAGATGATTTCAAGTATTCATTTCTGAAATCCAGACGTGACTATGTATGAATTTGCTGAGCCAACCAATGCTGTAATGCCTCATCTGCCTGGCGTAGAATTTCGTCGTTTAACAAACCTCGTTCAATTGCCTGTTTGACAGCACGCACACGTGGGTTGATCCACTCCGGGGTGACGCTTTCGTCATTGGCATTGAGTTTCTGATATATTGCGGCGAGTCGATTCTGTACGCCGCGTCGAGAAAGATAGCGCCGACGCGCAATCCCATTGTCCGTCAAGCCCAGTGCCATATCGATAAGCGCTTCATACTCAACATCAGTTAAAGCATCCATGCGTGTGGTGAGGCGTGCTTGTACGGGTTTGATCATAGGATCAATCCAGCACTGATCGTCAACAAACACAGCCTTAATCGCTTTGCCAAGTTCGACGGAAGTGTTGTTCTTCAAGACATAACCATAAACAGTCTGTTCGGGGACAATTTTTTGTAGTTCACGCAAATAGCTTTCATCTGCATGATTACTCCAGAAAACAATACGAGCCGATGGCTGTACTTGCCACAGCTTTTTAGCCAGGGCCAGACCATTTAGATCCGGCATTTGAATGTCAGTGAGTAAACAGATGTTGGCGCAGCCCCTCAAGGCGCTAAGTGCAGATTGCCCTTCCCGGTGAAACACAATGGTAAGTCCACTCAGTGTTTGTTCAAGAAACTCACGATCTCGGGGATTGTCTTCAGCGACATGAATTACAGCATCATGCATAGCGAACCTCGAGTTCGAGGCAGGTACCGCTACTGAAACGTGACTGGCGGAATGAAAGCTGGGCACCAATCAGTTTTGCACGCTCAAGCATATTGCTAATACCAAAGCCCCCGGTGGCAGACTCCTGTAAACCGTTTCCATCGTCTTCAACGATAAAGCGCACGCCGCTTTCACTACTTAAGGCGCTTACCTCCAGACGTTTTGCGCTGGCATGCTTGACCGTATTGATGATGGCTTCCGTGATGATTCTGTAAACATGTATGAGTTTATCCGGACCGAGATGTTCTTCAAGATGGTCAGGAACACTGAGATGATAGAGTTGTTTGTTCTGGTCTAAATGTCGGTTCATATAGGCATTCAGACTCGCCTGAAGACCAAGATGACTCAGTGTCTGCGGGTGTATGTCCTCAATAATGTCGCGTATGTTGGTGATGCACTGGTCAACGTCCTTGGTATACATATCGTCAAGTTTTCTACGAAGCGCTGCAAGGTCAGCTAAAGCGCCATCATGTAGTTCCATCGCCAGCCGCCGCCGCTCTTCTTCGGCGCCTTGCATGAGTTTATCTACGGCCACGACATTTATCAGCTTTTGTGTCATATCAGATAAATAATTGGTGAGTTGATCGAGTTCATCCTGCGGTTTTTCAGAGCGCGGCGTCACGTGTAGATCGCCCTGAGTGATAGAGCGTGCATGTTCAGCAAGAACACTTATTCGGCGACTGATTCGAGTGCTGAAATACAGAGCAAGTCCAACGCCAACAACTATACAAGCGAAAATACTTACCAGAGACCAAAAAATCAGCTGATCGCCAGTTTGGTTCAATTCATCATAGTATGTCATGTATGTGTCACGCTTTTGCGCGAGTAATAGGTTGTATTGGTGCTCCAGGCGGGGTAGCAGTTTGTCCAAGGTCGCGGCGGCATGCGCAGCGTTCCATTTGTCAGACATATTTAGCGTCGCTACGCTGGCGTTGATTTGATTTATTAGATCATTGCTTAGATAAGGTCGGCATGCCTGGCAGTCTATCGCATCGCTATACATCATAAATTGATCAGAATAATTAAAGACGAATTCGTCTTCTTCTATAGCAATAGACTGTTGTTGGTTAATCAGGCGTAACATGCGCTCACCCGCCCCTATGGCGATGTGTAAACTGTCGGTGAGTTTGGCCCAATGCCTTATTTCGCTGTTTTTTGTTGTTAATTCCGTATGGTAGCTGCGCATAAAGCTTACCAGGATGATGAGTATAAGCACCATTAGAAGTGGCGCCAGAAGGATTTGAGAGCGAAATGACATGTGGTGAACCCGTATTCAGGAATAGAGAACTATCAATATCAAAATGCTACGCGGAAAGACAATAGTATCGAATGTGAATATGCACAGTTCGTGTCCAGTTTGAAAGTACTCATCACTGTGCATCCGCCCCTTAACAAGTTGTTTGCTTGACGGGATGATGGACTCCTTTCAATGCAAAGGATGCCAGGAATGAGAGCTATATTTACTCTAATCGTCATATTTGTCGTGAACAGTGCATTCGCCGTAGAGGAGCATCGGATAGCCGGACCAACGCCGAATCTTGCAAATCCCAACGTTGTACAGGTGAGTGATCGGGTTTTTGCTATGGTCGGCGATATGGACGTGCCTAACAAAATCAATCAGGGTTATATCTGCAACTCAGTTTTTGTTATTGGGGAAGCTGGCGTGATGGTCTTCGATTCCGGTGGCAGTAAGCAAATTGGCGAGATGATTATCCGCGAAATTCGCAAACGCAGTGATAAACCGATTACCCACGTCTTCAATACTCACCATCACGCCGATCATTGGATGGGTAACCAGGCCTTTATTGAGAGCAGCACAAAAACAAAGATTTTCGGACATGCTGTCATGATCGATACTGCACAGCAAATCGGCGATCAGTGGACAAAAATTCTTCTCGATATGACTAAGGGTGAAACCGCGGGAACCAGGCCTGTCTATCCTTCAGAACGGTTGCAGGGCAATGAAACACTGCAACTGCATGGCTTGACGCTCAAGCTTTATCATCCAGCTCATGCTCATACAAAAGGTGATATTGCGGTATTGATAGAGGAAGAAAAAGTCTTGCTTGCAGGCGATATATTGTTCTATTTGCGCACGCCTGGATTTCAGGACGCCAGTCCAATGGGTAATCTAAAGGCATTGCAGGATCTGAAGCAGATGTCGTTTACCAAGGTGGTTCCCGGTCATGGGCCGGTGACTGACAAAAATGGGATCGACTATATGATTGATTATGTGCATCTGTTACACGATCAGGTAAAGCACTATTTCGATGAAGGTCTGGCGGATTTTGAAATGAAAAATAAGATCGAGGTTGGCAAATATCGTCAAATGTCAGGCTTTGATGATCGCTTTGGCATTAATGTGAATCGTATGTTTCTGGAGGTGGAGGAATCCAGTTTTTAGGGTGGTTTTAGTGAAAAGAATTGAGCTTTTAATGTTGTGTTTCGTGATGGCTCATGTGTTGCCAACCGTACAGCTAAAAGTTTCGCAACGACTTAGAACTTTACGCCAGTGTTGGTATATCCACGATTGGGAGAACCAAATTAGAAGTAGCAATCCCGGTAAACTCAACTGACTAAATGTCTTTCGCACAGCGAAATCCGACGTCCTCGCCCAGTACTTCAGGCTCGGCATACTGACGGGTTGCGCCGCGGAAGAAGTAGCTTATAGCGTAGTGGCCCACACCTCCGCCGCCACCGCGGATAACCTTGTGTATGGTGCCGAACTTTTCGTTTTGATTATTATTCCCGGGATAGGCTTGATACCAATCGTCTACCCACTCCCAGACATTTCCTCCCAGGTCGTAGGCACCGTAATAAGATTTGTTCTGTGGATAGGCACCTATCGGGGCAATGCCTTCGTCAAACTCAGAATCGTCCCCTGTTTCAGTTTTCTCCGTATCCCATTGATTGCCCCAGGGAAATTCATTGCCATTAGGCCCGCGCGCAGCCTTTTCCCATTCCGCTTCTGTAGGCAGTCGTTGACCACGCCACTTGCAATACGCGTCGGCGTCATGCCAGCTCACCCCTGTAGCGGGATAGACGTCTAGCTCGGCTTGTTTCTTTTTCATTTCCTCGATTATGGCGGCACGACTCATTTTGGTGGTGTCCATATCGAGTTTGAAATGTTCCGCAGCGATTTTACGAAACAAACCCTCTTCCATAGTGGCTGCCTCTTCCATAGTCAGCGCGTAGCCGTTTTGAAACCAATACATAGGTTTTTTGTGCTCAGTAGCACTTACGAATTCCTTGTACTGCTTGAGGGATACCTCGTACTGATCGATATAAAAATCTTTTAAATGCATCGTGTGTTGCGGGTGTTCATCCAGAAATAAAGGATCGGGAAATCCGTAGCGTTGTTGCAGGCCTTCTTTGTCTTCCTTGTCACTCCCGCGTATGAACTCACCAGCTGGGACTTTTACCATGGCAATATTTGCATGGCTTCCCTGAACAACCTGTTTCGCTTTTTCCGATTTAGCGGTAAGCGGTGCCTGTTCCTCATTCGTCGTGTTTTTGCTGCAGGCGCTAATCATTAGGCACAGAAATAGAAAAGGAAAAAGTGTTTTCATTTTTTAATCTCAATCACTGTCTTTGGCGCAACGAAAGCCAAAGGTGTCGTTTTTTGTACGGCGCGCGAAAAATGCGCGATTATATACAGGTGCCGAAATACCGCATTTATAAAATGAGCAATCAAACCACGAACCACCCTTAAGTGTTTTGTATCGTTTACCGTAGTTCTCCGAGGCAACTTTGCTATTGGGGTAGGCCTGATACCATGAGTCGGTCCATTCCCACACATTGCCCGTCATGTCGTAAACCCCGAATGGACTCCTGCCGCCTTCGAATGCGCCAACCGGCGTGGTGTCGCCAAGTTTGCGACCGAGTTCCAGCCAACGTAAGGGCATATTGGCGTTTTTTACTTCGAAGGTATTGCCCCAGGGATAGGTGCGTCCGTCGTGTCCTCGCGCCGCTTTTTCCCACTCGACATCGCTAGGCAATCGTTTGCCTGCCCACTCACAATATTCCTTTGCATCGTACCAATCGACGTAAGTTACCGGGTGATCTGCCTTGCCTTCCGGGTAATTGCGATTGACAAAATGTTTGGGTGATTTACGACGGGTTTCCTCAATAAAACGTTTGTATTGCAGATTCGTTACTTCATATTTATCGATCAGAAAAGACCGTGTTTTCGCCGTGTGCTGAGGGCCTTCGTCAAACAGACGCTCATTTGTGCCGCGTATAAACGTCCCTGCCGGAACAGATGCCATCTCGTTAGGTTTGTCGCCTAAGCGAGACTCTGCGGAAAACATAGGGAATTGCATACCTAACACCGCTTTCCCCTCGTCCTTCTGTTCGACAGGATTCTGCGGAGCACTGGCGATGGTCTTTAGTTTGTGTTTGATTTCCGTACGCGTATGACAATTCAGGCAACTATTATCGTTATTACGAAGTATGGCTTTGATGTCGATGCCGTCGCTATGGCACTTAACACAGGCCTGGACGTGAAAATGGTCGGCTGGCTTTTCCATTGCCAAAACGGCAACGGAAAAGGCTAGCGAAATAAAAAAAAATATTACTGATGTCATATGGATTGTCGTCCGGTTGTCACACTGGACAACCGGCTTGTCGTTCAAGAAAAGCTTTCCAGACTGTGACCGAAGTTTTCCTCGTAGCGTTGTCCGAAAGACTGGCGAGTAAAACTATGGTTTTGTGGTCCGTGGGTTTCAATTTTTATTGCACCGCATAAAGATGCTATCCGACCCGTGGTTTCCCAATCCAGATCATGCATGAGCCCAAATAAAAGACCAGCGCGATAGGCGTCACCACAGCCGGTTGGGTCGTTGAGTTCCTTAGGTGTGGCACTAGGGATCTCATGACGATGAGTCTTGGTGTATATGTGAGAGCCTTTACTGCCAAGCGTTACAATAAACGCCTCAGTTTGTTCGGCAACTTCGTGAGGAGACAAGCCCGTCTTGTTCTGCAACATCTCGGCTTCGTAATCATTAACCGTCACCCAGGTTGCCAATTCGATAAAGCGTTTCAATTCATCACCGTCGAACATTGGCATGCCTTGACCCGGATCAAATATAAACGGGATACCGGCTTCATAGAATTCCTGCGCGTGTTGTAACATACCGTCACGGCCATCGGGAGAAATAATGCCGATGCTAATTCCTTTCGCTGACTTTACCGAGTTCTCATGGGAGAAACCCATGGCACCAGGATGGAAGGCGGTGATCTGGTTATCGTCCATATCGGTTGTGATAAAGGCCTGCCCGGTATAGCTTTCCTTGATGGTCTTGATGTGTTTGCGACTGATACCGCACTCATCCATCCAGTTCGCATAGGGGCCGAAGTCGCTGCCAACCGTGGCCATAGGCAGGGGATCGCCGCCGAGCAGCTTCAGGTTGTAGGCGATGTTGCCGGCGCAGCCACCGAATTCTCTGCGCATCTCAGGCACCAGAAAGGATACGTTTAGCATATGGGTCTTGTCGGGCAGTATGTGATTCTTGAACCGATCATGGAAGACCATGACGGTGTCGTAGGCATAGGAACCGCAAATCAAGGCAGTCATCTTACTTCTCCTGAGATTTTCAATGGCTTGTAGTGTACTGTTTTTTTATCGGTGGGAAAAACCGCAGTTCAGAAATATAGGATCAGCGCCCAGGTGAGTAGGACATTCAGCTGGGCCAGCATAACTGCTGCAGAGCCTAAGTCCTTGGCGCGGCCTGACAATTCATGGTGTTCCGTGCTGACGCGATCGACTATGGCCTCCAGACCGCTATTGAGCAACTCGACGATCAAAACCAGCACTAACACGCCGCAAAGTATTGATTTTTCCAGGCCAGTTTCGCCCAGCCAGATACCCAGCGGGGCAAGTATAAAGAAAAGAACGATTTCCTGGCGAAAGGCCTCTTCATTGCGCCAGGCGGCTTTTAATCCCAACCAGGAATATTTTGCCGCCACTACCGCTCTAAAGAGGCCTCTGCTCTCTTTCATTTATTTGTTGTTACTCGCATGCCACGACAGGTCTAGCTGCTTTGCAGCCCTGACTTCATCCAGGCGTTTCACCGGCATGGTGTGCGGCGCGCCAGTCACTTGTTCAGGCGTTGTCTCTGCCTCCCGTTGGATTTGCACCATGGCCTCGACAAAGGCGTCGAGTATTTCCCTGGACTCGGTTTCTGTTGGTTCGATCAACAGACACTCGGGTACGAGTAGAGGGAAATACGTCGTCGGCGCATGAAAGCCCAGATCGAGCAGACGCTTGGCAAAATCCATGGTGTTTACCTTGAGCGTCTTGGCCTGTGATTTGAGGGTCACAATAAACTCATGTGTGGCGCGTCGTTCGGGAAAGGCCAGCTCAAAACCTTTCTGCTGTAGACGCTTCATCAGGTAATTCGCGTTTAGGGTCGCAAACTCACCCACGCGATGCATTCCCTCTTTACCGAGCAAGCGCGCATAGATGTAGGCGCGCATTAGGATGCCGGCGTTACCCATGAAGGTGCTCAGGCGCCCCATGGTCGCAGGCATGTCTTTTTCCTGCAACAGGCGGAAGGTGTCACCCGCTTTGGCGACGACAGGAACAGGCATATATGGCAAAAGTCGTTCATTTACGCCGATCGGACCCGCTCCTGGCCCCCCTCCACCGTGTGGCGTGGAAAAGGTTTTGTGTAGATTCATATGAATAACGTCAAATCCCATATCGCCGGGTTTTACTTTCCCAAGTATGGCGTTGAGATTTGCACCATCGTAATAAAGCAGTCCACCCGCTTGATGCACGATGCCAGAGATTTCCTTGATCTTGCGTTCGAATACGCCCAGGGTGGATGGGTTGGTCAACATCAGACCTGCTGTCTGTGGTCCGACCGCAGTTTTTAGCGCTTCAATGTCCACATCGCCTTGGTCGTTGGTCGGTATCTCACGAACCTTGTAACCGCACATGACTGCTGTCGCAGGATTTGTCCCGTGCGCTGCATCGGGTACCAGGATCTCGTTACGTTCGCTATCACCTTTCGCATCGTGATAGGCGCGGATCATGGCAACACCGGCAAATTCTCCCTGAGCGCCAGCCATCGGTGCGAGTGCCACGCCCTTCATACCGGTGACGTCTTTGAGTATTTCCTGGAGGTCATACATGCAGGCAAGAAATCCCTGGCCTAGCGATTCGTGGCTATACGGGTGTCGCGCCAAAAAGCCAGGTAGCATTGCGAGTGAATTACACGCGCGCGGGTTGTACTTCATGGTGCACGAACCCAGTGGATAGAAATGGGTATCGATGGAAAAGTTTTTCTGCGAAAGGCGGGTGTAATGCCTAACCGCCTGGAGCTCAGATACCTCGGGCAAGCCTGGACGTTTTTTACGTCGAAGTGCCTCAGGTATGCCGTTGTCCGCTGTGGTATTAACAGACTGGGCGTGATTAACGCGTCCGTTTTGTGCCAATTCAAAAATCAACATGGTGTTTTACTCTCTTACAACGCGGACTGGATGGCATCGACGAAGGAGTCGATGTCTGCCTGTGACTTGGTTTCGGTAGCGCAAACCAAAATAGCGTTTTCCAGTTCCGGATATTCGTCTTCCAGCGCATAACCGCCAACAATGTTTTGCCCAGCCAGTTTGCATAGCAAGGCCTTGGCGTCACCCTTGATCTTGATCACCTGTTCGTGAAAGAAAGGTGGCGTAAACGCGGCCTCAACACCATTCAGTTGAGTCAACTTGTTGATCAATGTTTGGGTGTTCTGGTGACTGGCTAGTGCTGTACGCTCAAGTCCATCGGGGCCCATGATGCTCATGTAAATAGTCGCGGCGGTGACCATCAGTCCCTGGTTGGTACAGATGTTTGATGTCGCTTTCGATCTACGTATGTGTTGTTCACGCGCCTGCAAGGTCAGGGTAAAGCCGGGCTTACCATCAAGGTCTACAGTGCGTCCGACGATACGCCCAGGCATTTGTCGAACATGTTCTATTTTGCAACACAGAAAACCGAAGTAGGGGCCGCCTGAAGACAGTGGAATACCTAGCGGTTGACCATCGCCACAAGCGATGTCTGCGCCATCTTGCCCCCATTCTCCCGGCGGCGTCAGTAAGGCGAGACTGGTGGGATTGGTAATGCCGATTACCAACGCGTTGTGTGAGTGTGCCCAATCGGTGAGCGCATTCACGTCCTCCAGACAACCGAAGAAGTTGGGCTGAGGTATAACCAGCGCCGTAAAGTCACCCGGCTCTGCCGGTAGAGATGCGACATCGACTATCCCTCTGCTGCGATCGTAGTCGATTTCCTCAATGACGATGCCCTGGTTCTTGACGATAGTATTAGCCACTTTGCGATAGCTGGGATGCACCGTGCGTGGCATCAAGATGCGCTTGCTCTTGGATTTACGATTGGCACGTACGGCCATCAAAATCGCTTCCGCTAAGCCCGTAGCGCCATCGTAAAGAGAAGCGTTGGACACATCGAGACCAGTTAGGCTGGAGATCATGCTCTGATATTCGTATATCAGCTGCAATGTGCCCTGGCTGGCCTCGGCCTGATAAGGCGTATACGCGCTATAGAATTCACCGCGGGTGGCGATTTCCCAAACCGCCGCCGGAATATGATGCTCATAGGCACCGGCACCGGCAAAGCACAAGGGCATTCCGTCTTTGTTTGCGCGCTCACTCATCAGTCGCGCGACGGCCATCTCACTCATTTGTGAAGGCACTCTGTCCAGGGTGTCATTGCGTAGCGCTGCTGGAATTTCATCGAACAAATCGTTAATGCTGGAGACACCAATGGTGCCTAGCATGGATTTGATGTCTTCTTCGGTATGTGGAATATACGGCATAGTTAACTCGGTTCGGTTTAGTGCTCTTCTGACGCGGCGAATTCGGTGTATTCCGCGGCACTCATCAGCTCTTCCAGCTCACTGGGGTTGCTCATTTTGATGCGACAGATCCAGCCATCGGCATAGGCGTCGTTATTGATTGTTTCGGGCGTGTCACCCAGGTCCTCGTTGCTTTCAACGACTTCGCCGGTAACCGGGGCGTAGATATCGGAAGCGGCCTTAACCGACTCGACTACACCACAAGGCTCGCCTGCTTCGGTTTCGGTACCGACTTCTGGCGGCTCAACAAAAACCAGATCACCAAGTAATTCCTGTGCGTGATCGGTGATGCCCATGGTGATAACGCCGTCATCACCAATTTCGACCCACTCATGGGACTTGGTGTACTTGAGGCCTTCAGGGATATTGCTCATGTTTGTGTTCCTCTTGTTGATTTATAAATCGATTTGGGATTTTCCGTTACGAACAAAAACGGTTTTTACCACTTTCGCGGGCAACTGTTTATTGCGGATTTCTACTAATACTTCGTCACCTGTGTCCTTGGGAACGCGCGCGAGTGCAATCGCTTTACCCAGGGTGGGGGAGAAACTACCACTGGTGATTTCACCTTCGCCAACACCTTCGACGATAACTTTCTGATGATTGCGTAAAACGCCTTTGCCTGACAATACCAGGCCAACAAATTTCCAGGGATTGTTTTCGCGGTAACTTGCCAAAGCGTCGCGACCGATAAAGGCGCGATCCTGAGGTTCCCAGGCTATCGTCCAGCCCAGGCCGGCGGCTAGTGGCGAAGTTTCTTCGTCCATATCGGTGCCGTAGAGGTTCATGCCGGCTTCAAGACGCAAGGTATCGCGCGCGCCCAGGCCAATAGGCTTGACCCCATTGGCGGCGAGTTTTTGCCATAGGTCTGAGGCCTGTGCAGCAGGCAGCATGATTTCAAATCCATCTTCTCCGGTATAACCGGTACGGGCGATGAACATGTCGCCACAGGCTGCGGCAACAAAAGGCTTTAATTCTGCGGCGGGCGTTCGTGCATCTTTATTGAGTACCGATAGCGCTTTTTCTCTGGCATTCGGACCCTGAACCGCAATCATGGCCAAGTCGTCGCGTGTTTGAATGCTAACCCCAAAGTCCCGTGCCTGTTGCTCGATCCAGGCGAGGTCTTTGTCACGTGTTGCGGCGTTCACCACGGTGCGAAACCACTGGTCGTCCATATAATAAGTAATGAGGTCGTCGATTACGCCACCATTGGGATTCAACATGCAGCTATAGACGGCCTTGCCGGGGAAGGTGCACTTGTCGATGTTATTGGCGAGCAGGGTGTGCAGGAAATCTTTGACCTTGTCACCACGCATATCGACGATAGTCATGTGCGATACATCAAACATACCGGCATCATTGCGTACCTGATGATGTTCTTCGAGTTGGGATCCGTAATGGATGGGCATGTCCCAGCCCGCGAAATCAACTATTTTGGCGCCGGCCTGCTGGTGGTCCTGAAATAATGGGGTTTGTTGACCCATGGGATAGTTCTCCCTGTTTGCGTGATGGAATACAGCCACTAAGGCTACCTACCCCTCTGTCCGCAAACCTGAGAGTTTAGAGTCGAGTGACTCCTCCCCTTCGGTGGGCTGTGTGCAGCCACTCTCCAGAGCCAACGTTCGATCTGTGATGGTCGAGTCCTGAATAGTCCTTTTGCCTGAGCGATTCCGGGAAGTTGCGCCTTCGGCCCCTCGTTTTCTTGCGACGAGGTGTCTCCTAAACAGGGATACGTTGGAATGGCGAATGATACCGGGCAAAGTGGGGAATTAAAAGGTTTTGTTGACCATGTGCAGCTTGGGGAATTCGAGCGTATAAAAAAAGAGGGCCTAAGGCCCTCTAGTACCAGTGTGGCAACTTTTTATTAGAATTTTGCACCGATGGAGAAACCGAGCCCGGGCAATATCGTGCCGGTATTCAGTACCCGCATAACGCCGGCCTTGAAGTCATAAAAGATGACGTCATTGAACATATTCGATTGGCCTAGAAACAATTCGAATGAGGGCGACAGACTGCGTCCGGTGATATCTGTGCCGCTGGCGTCTTTGTAATAATTGAGACCACCTTTGAGCTCTACAAATATGCCTTTCATGTTTTCTTCTTTGTAGCCTCTCATTCCGACAGACGCACGAACACCTCTGCCTTCGCTTGGAACGACCTTGGTACCAGAAACATAGTGGATTGAGGAAACCAGCGAGATCTGGTCAGAGACGCCTGTCTCAAAATTTAAGTTGGCATCGCCGATTCCAATCATTGTGAGGACATTACTACCTACTTTGGTGTGTCGTTCGTGGTCTGCGGCACGTGCGCCGTTCATGCAGGTAGCGAGTGTCAATATCAAGATGAGAGCATAGTTGGTAAAGGTCAGATTTCTTTGCAGTGTATACAGTTTCATAAGATTTTCTCCTGAAGCGTTTCGGTGAAATATTTGCCGTTGTTGCTGAGTTGATTGTCGGGTGTATGCGGTATGGATAAGAGGACGAAACACGACATTGCGCGGGAAAAAAACGACAGGATTTTTCTAGTACAGGCAGGTGCGGGAAATCGGCGCCACTAGTCGGGAAAAACGCGCCAGCAGCTTGAAAATAGGGTTTCTACACGGCCTCGGCGCGATAGGCCTCGGGTGACAGGCGCGTCCATTTTTTAAACGCCTTGCGAAAGGCGCTGGACTCGGAAAAACCCAAGAGATAGGCGATTTCATCGATGTTGAGATTGCGTGTGTTCAAATAATACTTGGCCAGTTTTTCTCTTACCTGATCGAGCACAGACTGAAAACTGGTGCCTTCATCCTTTAACAAACGTTGGACAGTGCGTGGACTCTTGCACAACACTTTGGAAACCGAATCGAGGCTGGGTTTTTCTTTATCCAGTGTTCGATAGAGCTCTCGGGCAACGAGTCGCTGAAATTCATTGTCCTGGCCCAAGTCCTTCAATACTGCCTGGGCACGATGTTCAAACATTTCGTATAGCGCATGATTGCCAGTCAAAATGTTCTGAGTGAAATCCTGTTCCTCAAAAACCAACATGCTGCGAGATTGATGATAGGCGATGTTAGCGCCGAAGATTGTTTGATATTCCTGCGCTTGAGCGAGTGTGCCGGGCTTGTCTATGACTAATCCGGTATGCAAGGGTTGTATCGATTTTCCCATCAACCATTTCACGGTAGACATGAAGCCGGCCATGTGTGAGATATAGGCGCAATCGGGTACTTCGCATCGAACGTCGGGATGTACCGAAAAGCCTATTTCGATTTTCCCCTGTTTAAGCTCGGCCGACAGCAGCAGCCCTTCGCCATAAATGTGTTGATATTTGCAGAAGCTTTCCAGGGCCTGCCAGGTATTGGGGGCGTTTAATACCAGATAGCCTACCAGACCCATATCGGATGCCTGAAACAGTACACCGTGGTGCAGGCCAAACAAGGGATCATTGGAAAGAATTTCTGCCTCGCGCATTAACGCAAAGCCGATTTCCGAATCGACACGAGTATCCGGGTCGTTGGTAACGGACAAAGGTAAATTGACACGGCTCTTGAGTTTCTCGACATCAATGCCCAGGGCCTGAGCATTTCGAAGTATGGTGATAAGTACGCTATTTGATGCCTTGGCCATGTGCTGGTGCCGTTGAAACAGGTCTTCGTATAGTAGGCGAAAGTTGCAGCGGTTCACAATGGCGCTTTTTCATGAGCGAGTGGCGCTAGATCACGAATGTTAAAATCGCTAGAAATTTAGTCCTTAAAGCGTGCATGCCGTTTTTGCGCGGCGGCGAGCATCATTTCATCGAAATCGGCAGAGAACATCAACGAGGCATTTTTTGCTGCGACAAAGGCCAGGCTTTCGTTCAGGCTGTGATCCAGATTGAAATTAAGCGTACGCTTTATGCCACGAACCGTCGCAGGCGATTTGCTCGCAATGTCGGCAGCTATGTCGAGCGCAGCTTTTATCAGGCTGTCTCGGTCAGGCAAAACACGGTTAACAAGTTTTATCGCCATGGCTTCTTCACCACCGACTTCCCTGCCTGTGTATGCCAGTTCTCGGGTTAGCCCTTCGCCAATGATGCGTGGCAGGCGCTGCAGGCTGCCCAGATCGGCGACGATGGCTAGGTCGACTTCCTTGATTGAAAAGCGTGTATCCACCGAGGCGTAACGCATATCGCAGGCACTGACCAGATTTAGGCCACCGCCTATACAGGCACCTTGTATTGCTGCGATTATTGGTTTGCTGCAATTCTCTGCGGCGTTTACGGTTTGTTGCAGTTCGAGGATGAAAGACAGGCAGGATTGCTGCCTCTCCTCAGGCGTGAGTCCTTCGATTTCCTTTCGTTTGCGAGCCACAATTTCGAAGTCTATACCCGCCGAAAAATGTTTGCCGCGTGCGCTGAGCACACCAACACGGGCCTTGCTCCGGTCTAACCACTCGAATACCCGTTTCAATTCACGCCACATGGTATCGTTTATGGCGTTGGCCTTGTCTGGTCGGTTTAGCTCGATGTGGACAATCTTGTCTGACTCGCTGACGTTCAAGGTTTCGTAATTCATTCCGAGGCTCCTGAAATCGATTCAGAGTGACAGGTTAGCGTTTAATGGCGTTCCGTTTTCATCATTATCCAGATAGCCGGTAGAGTGCCGATGACGAGCACTAGTGCAGCCGGTGCCGCCAGTTCCAGCATTTCCTCGCTGGCTTCGATCCATATACGCACCGGTAGCGTATCAAATCCGGTTGGGCGCAGTAGCAAGGTGGCAGGTAATTCTTTCAGTGTGTCAATAAACACCAATACCCAGGCACTGGCGAGACCACTGCGGATAACGGGCAAAATCACCAAACGCAGATTTTCCAGCGGCGTGGCGCCGAAAACGCGACCGGCTTGTTCCAGTGAAGGTGTGAGTTGTTGCAATGCGGCCTCCTGGGACTGTATCGCCAGGGGTAAAAAGCGTATGACCATAGCCAATACCAGCGCCGCAAGAGTGCCATACAAAAACGGCAATTGTGCAAGTATGAAACTCAATACCCCAAGCGCGACCACCGGGCCAGGCAGTGCGAAACCAACACTCGATAAATGCATGAATGCGGTACTGGTTCGCGTGTGTTTGCGTGAATGAAAAAACGCGATGGGAAATGCGGCGACGAGTGCAATCGTCGCCGCTGTAAACGAGATAACCCCGGAGTTAATTGCGTAGCCCCAAAACTCCGCCCCTAAACTTTCATTAAGCAGTGATTGCCAGGTCCAGCTTAGCATCCAGCCCAGGGGCAGCAGAAAACTGAAGAAACAAATACTGCCCAGCCAGGCCCAAATCATCACGGTTTGTCCAGTCGTGGCCGGTTTAAGTGTGACTTCCAGGCTTTGACGACTGGCGTAATAACGTTGGCGAGTTCTGAAAATGCGCTCGCCGATGAGAAAGGTGAGACTCAGTATGATCAACACCAGGCTCAAACCTGCAGCGCCCTGATAGTCCATGCGCCCGCTCATCTGGGTGTAGATCGCGAGCGTGAAAGTTTGAAAACGCAGCATGCTCACCGCGCCGAAGTCGGATAAAACATGGAGCACGATTACCGCCAAGCCTGCGGCGATAGCGGGTCGTAGGAGTGGAAGGTTGATGCGCCAAAACACTTCCAATCGTCCGGCGCCTTGCAGTCTTGCCGATTCTTCAAGCGTACGTGTCGAGTGGGAGAGTGCCGCCCGTACAAGTAAATAAATATACGAGAAACCGGCTAAAGACAAAATGAATGCAGCGCCGTAGACGTTATAGATATCGGGTGCCTGGCTACCAAATAAAGCCGTCCATGTGGAGCCGATAAATCCATCCCGCGCCGTTGTCGAGGTATAGATATGTGCAAACACATAGGTCGGAATTGTCAACGGCAATAACAACAGCCACTGGGCGAGTGTGCGTCCGGTGAAATCAATGCGCGCCACCAGCCACGCGCTGGACACGCCAAAGACAAAGCTGAAAATCGCCACTAGTGTTGCGAGGCCGAGGGTGTTGCCAAGTAGTTCAGGAAGGCGATTTGTCCACAGTCTTGCCCATTGGGTGCTATCCAATTCTAAACTGCTTTCGATGACAAATAGCAGCGGGACTACTGCCATCACCACGATGGTGGCGGCAATAATCCCAAGTTGCCCCATACGGGGTCCACGATAAACGCTATGGCGGGCAATGCTGTGAGTGGTCAATGTCTCGTTTTACTAATTATGTCTGAGTGTCTTTAAACAACGTTTATGCCGGAGTTGACTATGGTAATCCGGCTGCTTCTATCAGATCGATGGTTTCATCGCGCAGCTTACCAAGTGATTCCATCGGCGTGCTGGCGATGGTGATCGAAGAACGCTTAGGTATCTGCGGTGCTGTGGCAACGTCAGGGCGCACGGGATACTCGTTATTCACTTCGGCAAACATTTGCTGACCTTTATCCGAGATCAGGAAGCGGACGAATTTTTCTGCCAGCGCCTTTTTATTCGTGTGCTTGGTGACCGCAATTCCCGCCACATTCCAGGCGATGCCCATGCCGTCCTGGTCAGGCACAACAATGCGTATCGGTGCATTAGGTTCTTTGTCCAGGTGACGGAAGATATAGTAGTGATTGACCAGACCGACGACCGCTTTCCCGTCGGCGACCTCTTTTACCACGTGGCTGTGCTTGTTGAACTGCTTGCCATTTGAGTTTTCTTTCAGCCCTTTTAGCCAATTGAGAGTCGCGTCTTTGCCTTTTTCCTGCATGTATACGCTGGCACCGGCAATAAAGCTTTCATTAGTGCTGTAGGTGATGCCGATTTTGCCCTTCATTTCCGGTTTGGCCAGATCGAATACAGAGTGTATGTGTTCGGCCTCGGGGCTCTTGGAATTAACGACTAATACCCGCGCACGTGCGGAAAGTCCGATCCAGCTATTGTCGGCGGCGCGGTTGGACTGTGGAATCTGGTTTGCGATTTCGCCAGATACGGGTTGGAATAGTCCAAGTTCGGCACCTTTCTGCAGATTACCGGCATCGTTACTAAGGTAGAGATCCGCCTCGGTGCGTCCGCCTTCGAGTTTGAGTTTGTTTAGCAGCTCGGTGGATTTGCCGGAATGGAGGACGACCTGAATTCCTGTCTCCTTGGTAAAGGCCTCGGCGACGGGCTTGACGAATTTATCGCTCCGACCAGAATAAACGACCAGAGACTCGGCGACGGCATTTTGTCCAAGGATGCTGGCCAAGCCTAATAATATCAATGAATTGAAGCTGCGCTTCATAAGGGATGCTCCTGCAATAAATAACCTAGATGCGAATGATAATGATTCTCATTTCCGTTTTCAAGTCTGTTTTCATCACGGATTTCATGTATGGGGCGAATTTGTTGACTGTGGTAGACTTCCCGCTTTGTCAGAGTCCAGCGGGAACAGTGTCATGCTGTTAATGATTGATAACTACGATTCCTTTACTTACAACCTCGTGCAGTACTTCGGCGAGCTCGGTGCTGATGTGCGAGTGGTGCGCAATGACCAGGTGACTGTCGACGAATGCGCGCAAATGAATCCGGATTTTTTAGTTGTCTCACCAGGGCCGTGTACCCCAAATGAGGCGGGCATATCTGTCGCTGCGATCAAGCATTTTGCCGGAAAAATTCCAGTGCTTGGCGTGTGTCTGGGTCATCAAAGTATAGGCCAGGCCTTTGGTGGCCACATTGTCCACGCCAATGCCATCATGCATGGCAAGACTTCCATGGTTTATCACCAGGACAAAGGCGTTTTTAAGGGGCTGAAGAATCCTCTGGAATGTACGCGTTATCATTCCCTGGTTATAGAGAAAAAGAGTATTCCTGATTGTCTGGAAATTACGGCGTGGACGCAGGACGAAAATGGCGGTGTAGACGAAATCATGGGTGTGCGCCACAAAGAGCTGATGATCGAAGGCGTGCAATTTCATCCGGAGTCCATCCTGTCCGAACAGGGACATGAGATGCTGAAGAATTTTCTGGATATGAAAAAGTAAAAGAGGAATGAGCAATGGACTTACCTGCTGCGATTAAGGCGGTTACAGAACGACGTGATCTGAACGCAGATGAGATGCGTCAGGTAATGAAGACCATCATGACCGGCGAAGCGACTCAGGCGCAAATCGGTGGCTTTTTAATTGGCCTGCGTATGAAAGGTGAAACCGTAGACGAGATTGCCGCCGCGGCAGAGGTGATGCGTGAATTGGCAGCACGAGTGACGGTTACTGGCGATCATCTCGTAGATACCTGTGGTACCGGCGGTGATGGAGCCAATACTTTTAATATTTCCACATGCAGTGCACTTGTTGTGGCTGCTGCGGGTGGCAAGGTTGCCAAGCATGGCAATCGTTCTATTTCCAGTAAATCCGGTAGCGCGGATGTGTTGGAAGCGGCCGGGGTAAATCTCGATCTGACGCCACAGCAAGTTGCCCAATGTATCGATAAAGTCGGCGTCGGTTTTATGTTTGCGCCAAAACACCACGGCGCGATGAAGCATGCAATAGGTCCGCGCAAAGAGATGGGCGTGCGTACGATCTTTAATGTTCTCGGCCCGCTGACGAATCCTGCCGGTGCGCCAAATCAGGTTTTGGGTGTGTTTAGTAAGCAGTGGGTGGAGCCGTTAGCCAATGTATTGGCCAAGTTAGGTAGCAAGCATGTGTTAGTCGTTCATGCCGACGATGGCATGGACGAAATCAGCATCGGCGCAGAAACGACCGTGGCCGAATTAAAGAACGGTGCGGTGACGAAGTATACCATTTCCCCCGAAACCTTTGGTATGAGCAAAGGGGATGTGTCCGCCTTGGCGGTAGATGGTGCGCAAGAGAGCCTGACGATGATTAAGCAAGTGTTAGATAATCAGCCAGGTCCGGCTCGTGACATCGTGGTTCTGAATGCCGGCGCGGCGATTTACGCTGCCGGTTTGACAGACTCACTGGAAAAAGGTGTGGCGACAGCGGCTGAAGTGATCGCCTCTGGTGCCGCTCGCAATAAACTTGATGAACTCGTTTCCACTTCGGCAGAAATGAAATAAAGCTATGTCTAGTACACCTGATATTCTGGTCAAGATTCTCGATCGAAAACGCCAAGAAATTGATGAGCGTTCCTCTCTGATCAGCATGCATGACTTGCGCAACATGCTGGAGCAGTCGACACCGCCGCGCGGTTTCGTCAATGCCATACGCAATAAACTGGACAATGGTCTGGCCGCAGTCATTGCCGAAGTTAAAAAGGCCTCGCCGTCTAAAGGTGTGTTGCGCGAAAACTTTAATCCGCTACAAATTGCACAAAGCTACGAGCGTGGCGGTGCCGCGTGTCTGTCAGTATTGACCGATATCGATTTTTTCCAGGGCAGTGATGAGTATCTTGAAAAGGCACGGGGTGCAGTTTCGATTCCGGTTCTGCGTAAGGATTTTATTATTGATCCGTATCAGGTTTATGAAGCGCGTGCAATCGGCGCTGATTGCATTTTGCTAATTGTAGCGGCCTTGGAAGACGGTCAGATGATAGCTCTATCACGCCTGGCGGAAGATTTAGGCATGGATGTTTTACTTGAAGTGCACGACGAGGAAGAATTGCGACGCGCTCTGCGTTTAAAACTGCCACTCATTGGTATCAACAATCGCAACCTGCGTACATTTGACGTGAGTTTAGACACGACGATTGAGTTATTAAAGATGATTCCCGACGATCGCATCGTAGTGACCGAAAGCGGCATTCTTAAAAAAGCCGACGTGGAATTTATGCACGAACATAATGTGCACGCTTTTTTGGTTGGAGAAGCCTTTATGCGCGCGGAAGATCCGGGCGCAGAGTTGTCTCAATTGTTCTTTTCCTGATCCGACCAAATAAAACAGCGAATTACACTACCGGATCTCCCGCCAGGATGAGATTTTCGGCATGTTGTAAATTTTCCGGGGTGCCGTAAATTACCAGGACATCACCATCCTGTAACTTGATATCGGCGGGCGGTTCGTTAATGACCTCTTCTCCTCGCCTTAGGGCTCTAAGTTTTACGCGGCTTTTTTGCCAGTCAACTTGATCAATGCGCCTGTTAACCGCCTTGGCGCCGGTTGTTATGGTGACGCAATGCAGCCCCTCGCGTAAGACCGGAGCCTCTTCAACATCGTGAGTTTCCTCACCGTGAAACATCTCGTGTAAGGCATGATAATGACCGGCCCGGACTTCCTGTACCTGTTTCCTGATGCGAATTGCTGGGACATCAAGCAAACGTAGCAAGGCAGACGCTAGCATCAGGCTTGCTTCGAGTGTTTCAGGCACTACCTCGGTTGCTCCTGAGTTATAAAGGGTTTTTAGGTTCGAGTCGTCGCGTACGCGGACGAGAATAGGCATTTCAGGGCAATGTTCGCGCGCCTGTTGGATAATTTTTCTGGTGGCGTTCAAGTCGTCGTAGCTAATTAATAACGTTTTGGCTCTTTCCAGACCAGCTGCGATGAGTAATTCGCGATGGGTAGAGTCGCCATAGTTAACCGGTTTTCCCGCCGCACGAGACTGTCGTACTACCTCGGCATCGAGATCAAGCGCAGTGTAGGGAATACTTTCCTGTTCCAGAAAGCGTGCGACGTTTTGGCCTATGCGACCAAAACCACAAATTATCACATGCCCTGACAGGTTTTGAGTTTTCTCGGCGATTTCGGCTTCGACTTTTTCACGCGATGCACCATAGGTTTCGGCGAATAATTTTTTTGCGAGCGGGCCGTTATAGCGAACCAACGTCGGCGTTAAGACCATGCTTATGACGCTGGCAGCCAATACGATCTGTCCGGCGTCGCCAGATATGACATTGTCTGAAATCGCAAGCGCTAACAGGGCAAATCCGAACTCACCACCCTGACACAACACCATCCCGGTGCGGAAAGAAACGCCTTGCTCGGCGTCGACGATCAGTCTGCTGAGTATATACACAACGCTTAGCTTCAGTCCCATAAAGCAGATCAACACCAGCACTACCCAATGTATGACGGCGGGTATCGTATGCAGGTTGAGCAACATCCCAATGGTGATAAAAAAGAGGCCAAGCAATACATCGCGCAGCGGTTTGATTTCCACTTCCACCTGGCTGCGAAATTCGGTTTCGCCAAGCATCATGCCTGCGATAAAAGCGCCTAGCGCTAAAGACAAGCCGGAGTAAGACGTAGCCAGGGCAGCCGCTAGCGCAAACAATAAGACCGTTAGCGTGAACAACTCCGATGAGCGATAGCGCACCATTTCACGAAATAGTGGGCGCAATAACCAGTGACCAACCGCCATCATGGCGATCAGTACGATCACGCCCTTGAGCATAGCCAGTGAGATCTCACCGGCGATCCCATTTTGATCGGGCTGTGACAATGCGGGTATGGCAATCAAAAAAGGTACGACCGCGATGTCCTGAAAAAGCAGGATGGCTACGGCGTAACGCCCATGACGGGAGCTTAGCTCTAGCTGTTCACCCAGAAGTTTTATAACGATGGCGGTAGAGGATAAGGCGAACACGCCACCGATAACAAAGGCACTACCCCCACTTTCCCCCAGACCCCAGGCGATGATCGCGATCAAAGTGGTAGTGATGATGACTTGCGCGCTGCCTAAACCGAGTACCTCGCGACGCATGGCAATAAGTTTTGGTAAGGAAAATTCCAGCCCCAGGGTAAACAACAGAAACACCACGCCAAACTCGGCGAGCAGGCGAATGTTTTCAGAATCTTCGACCCATTCAAGTCCGTGCGGACCGATTAAGACGCCGACGGCTAGATAGGCAAGAACGGAGGGAAACTGAAAACGCTTGAATAAGGCAATTGCCAGAACGGACACGGCGAGTAATGTGACAACTTCCAATAAGGTTTCGTTGTGCATATTTTCAGAATAGTTAGGGTACGGGAGCAGTGTATCACGATGTAAATTGCAAGTAAGTGTGTAGTGAATAGAAGTTACAGAAAGCCGCCCAGTCGTTGGGCGCGCACGACTTTGTTGAATTGCTCAACCCAGTATTGATCAAAGGTCTTTCCACTTTTCGCGTTGATATCCACCACGGCACGCAAGATAGTTTTTCGTCGGGGTTGCTGGGGTTGTGCATGGGTTAGCGCAAAAAAATAGTCACATATAGATAAAATCTTTGCACCGTGACAAATCGCGTCCCCATATATGCCGTCGGGATATCCAGTGCCATCAACACATTCGTGATGCTGGTATATCATCTGGGCGCACCCATTAAGGTCTGGCATCGCCAGGGCCAGTTCGTAACCACGGGTCGTATGCATCTGTAAAAGCTGTGTTTGTTTTTCATTTAGCGCTTCGTTGGAAAAATAGATGTCACTCAAGGATAGCAAGGCAAAATCATGTAAATATACGGCGGCCTCTAATTGGTAAACATCCACCTGATTTTCCGCCATAGCGTTCATACCCAGGGCGAGTGACAGAAGTTTTTCTGTTCGACCATGCCAGTGTGTCTGTCGTGCATCTACAGTCTCAGACAGTATGCGCAAATGGCTGAAAGTCGATTTATCGACATCTGCCCGTGGGATGTCGACTTTGTTGTTGAAGTAAGGCTTGGTTTCAAATAACTCGACACCTGCGTCTTCAGTTTGGTCGGTTTGGAAATCGCCGACCAGTAAATTGAATATTGTTGTTGAAATGGAGTAGAGCTTTTCGTTATCGGTAACATGCGCGAGGGGCGAAATGGCGCGTTGCACCAATTGGATGGTATCGAAGTCCACCCCTCCATCCTGTATGGCCATTTTTATCATGTCTTGCAGTCGTTCGAGGATTGCTATAGTGGCGTGTAACAAGTTCGTGAAATCGGGCGTAATGACTGAAATGCGTTTATACACGCCATTCAAAACATATAGCGGCTCTACGATAGGGGGGATATCTGATGAGCTAGCGATAGCGAACATTTCGTTGAGGTTTATGCGGATCTGATCAATGGCTTTGGTATCCATAACCGTGTTTTGATCCGCATAGGTTTCGATGCGTGCGATGTGTATGTCGAATCGCTCTAATACTTCCTCTAGAAGATATGGATCCTCAAAGATTGGAAGCTTGCTGTTTGAATGACTCATTTTTAGTACTAGTGAACTAACCCATAGGTGTAAATCGACCGTGATTGAAAATACTTCAATCGTACTAGGGGAAATAAGAGGTTTTGTATTCTTGTAGACATGGCAAGAGGGCACAAGGTACCAAACGCAAATTGCTTCCCTGGACTAGCTCCAATAGACTAAGGTGTTGAGGGCAGCTACACGCTGAGACAACACGAGGGATAGATATGGTCGGCAAGAAAAACATCGTTTTTGGTTTTTTATTTCTGGTTATCACCGCATCGCTTGGTCCGTATATGGTTACAAACTATGGGACCTGGACCAAGTCATACACGGATAAGCAAGGCATAGTTGGAAAGCTGCAAGAACTTAAAGCGAATGAATACGAGATGGACCTGGAGCCAGTGGATCCAGGCAAGCATGCCAGACTGAATACGGATAGCATTCTGATATTGAATCAGTTGATCAATGCCGAGACCGAGATTGATATGATCAAGGGTGGTCCTCATGCCCATGGCAATCTGGAGGCCTTGTTAAATATAGCGGTTGGTGTTGTGCTCTGTTTTCTCGCTTGCGGACGATTAATCAAACAAGCCATTAGCTGGATGTTCATACTTGGCACGCTTATGCATTCGGGTCTGTTGTTTTTCGAACGTGTTTTCCAACATGAATGGGCGGGTACATTATTGCAAACAGGTATTGGCCCGGTACTGATTCTACTCGGTTTGCTGTTGACCGGTATCATGGCTGCACTAAGCCTGCAGGAGCAGCCACTGCGCGACTGATGATAGGATTGCTTCAACGTGTTACAGAAGGAAAAGTCGTTGTTGCCGGTGAAACGATAGGCAACATTGGTGTCGGTCTGGTGGTGTTGGTAGGCGTCGAGCGCGGCGACCAACGTCTCCAGGCCGATCGACTCTTGGAGCGTCTGCTATCTTACCGTGTTTTCCCTGATGAACAGGGACGCATGAATCTTAGCGTCAGGGATGTAAACGGGGGGGTGTTATTGGTGCCGCAGTTCACTTTGGCTGCTGATACACGCAAAGGTAACCGACCCGGTTTCTCAACAGCCGCCGAACCGGCGGAAGCAAAAGAGTTGTACGAATACCTGGTGACCATAGCCGCAAGTCGTTATGCACATGTGGCTACTGGACGTTTTGGCGCCGATATGAAGGTTTCACTCACCAACGATGGGCCAGTGACTTTTTGGATACAGGTCACCCCTACTTAAACCTGATGCCGAGGTGACACAATGTCGAAAACATTGATGGATTACGTCAATGCTGCACGGGAAGCGGTTTCACATCTGGGTTGTGATCAGTTGCAGGACTTTCTCGAAACCAAACCTGATCTACTGGTAGTGGATGTGCGCGAGGAGAGTGAGTATGCCGCCGGCCATATTCCCGGTGCGATCCTGGTGCCACGAGGTATATTGGAGGGTGCGGCGGATCTGAACTATGGCAAACGTGATCAGATTCTAAGCGAGGCCCGAAAGCGGCCGATAGTCGTCTATTGCGCAACCGGTGGGCGTAGCGCTATGGCGGCTTTGACCTTGATCGAAATGGGATATGCCGAGGTATACAATCTGGCGGGTGGTTTTGTGAATTGGGAAGCTGACGATTTGCCCGTGGAATCACCATAAAGCGCCAGCCTAAATCTCCTTGTGCGTTGATCTGAGTCCGGGGTTTCGGCACAATGTGCCCACAGAATAATGGGTGACAAACCCAATCCCCGGGAGGATGCAGGAATGAAAATTAGATGTTTGTCTGTGGCATTTGCGTTCGTGGCAATATTGTCGCTAGCCGGCTGCGCTACCAGCATAGTTAAACAGACTCACCCCTTATATGCCGCTCCAAGCGATGCCTATGCCGAAGTGGTCTTTTTTCGCCCTATGCCACGGCGTACCCGCGGGGTGGCAGACAATGATGTCACCATAGAAGTGGATAAACAGGAAATGCTCAAATTATCCGCAGGTGAGTATGTAGTGTTGCGTCTGAAGCCCAGTGAGGTGGAAGTCACCATGCGCAATATGACTTACCTGACCTATCGTGTGATGCCGGAAGAGGTGTATCGTGCGCGCAGAATCAGCTTCGAAGCCAATAAAACTTACTATATCCAGGCGATGCTCAAGGTCGAGGAATTTCGTGGCTATTATTTCGTTCCTCAGGTGATAGAAGAGGAGCAGGGGAAGCAAATTGTGCGACAGCTAAAGCCGGTCACACAACCCGTCGGCTAATATCCCAAGGTATTTACAATAACATGCCGCCTTGTGCGGCATGTTTCGTTTTACAGGACAGAAAATTATGTATGTGCGAAGTCGGTGGTTTCTATTTGGTGTGTTTTTACTTGGAGCCTGCACCGGTAATGGCGTGGTCAGGGACGTCAAGATTGAGCCCACGCTGGCACGTATGGGACACGCTGATACGATTACTGTCAGCGTAGGTCGCGACGTGGAGCACATCGATATCGCCGTTTTACCTGGTGGACCTTATATAAAATCAGAATCTTTGCGTTCGTCCTTGTTACCGTCGCCGTTCTCAAAATTTGGCGCGCGGCTTGAGATAAGCGGGGACGGTTTTGGTCTGGTGGGAAATGACGGTGTAGAACGTTATGAATTATCGCATTCACCAAAATTGATTGAGTTCAACCAACAGTCCGTATGTGTCCTCGATGATCAGCAACAGCTCATTCATATCGAACGCGTGAACAAACAGCGGACAAGCACCACGGTGAAGGCAGGCGCGAGTGCGATAGAAGCGTATGAGCATGGTTGTGTGGTCATGCTTGATCAGCAAAGCCTGGTTCACTATTTACCGAATTCCAACAGACTCGTGGAGTCGAGTGAATATCGTCTCGACAATCAGGCGTGGGATATACGGGCAGAAGGACGCAGGCTTCTGGTCGCCGATGGTCTGACGGGACTAACCGTATTAGATATGCAGTCTGGCAGCCTGGGCTGGGTGAGTAGTTACAATAAGCTAGGCGATGTGCGATTGGTGGCTGGTGATGGCGAATTCGTCATCGTTGCTGATCAGCATAATACGTTAAGCCTGATTAGTCTGGAGCGGGAAGGTACCGCGCGTTTGATTTCGGATTTTCATCTGCCGCATCCGGTTTCTGCTCTAGCGCTAAAAGATTTACAGGTATGGGCCGCGTCTGGCGAGCAGGTATACCAAATCGATTTTTCCTCTTTGGGTACACCTGTCTTGAGCTATCTGGGTGTAAATTTAGGTGGTAGCCGACGTTCCTTCCTCGACGGTGATTTAATCTATGTTGCCGATTGGTTTTCGGGCATGCATATCTACGATGTCAGCATCCCGAATGCGCCGCGTTTGGTTTCCAGTCTTCATACGCCTGGTTCTCCCAAAGGCGTCATCGTAAAAGACAATATTGCCTATATCGCTGATGACGATCATGGCCTGCAAATCGCTAACGTAAAAAATACGCGACGCCCAGCTATTATCGCCGAGCTTCCGCTGTCTGGTTTGGCGTATACCATGAAATTGGTCGGCAGCCGTTTATATGTCGCTGCGCATCGCGGTGGCTTGCATATTGTTGATGTAGCAAACCCGGCAAAACCAAAACTATTGGGCACACTTGATACCGCCGGGAAGTCCTGGGCTGTTCACGTACTGGGTAATCTGGCCTTCGTCGCTGATGATGACAGTGGCGTGTTGGTGGTGGATGTCAGTGAACCTGGAAGCATGCGTGTGGTAGAACAATTTTCCCCTGGAGGGCACGCCGAAGATATTGTGATACGCGACAATCTGGCCTATGTGGCGTTTTTCGAACAAGGCTTATTTATTCTTGATATCAGTAATCCTCGGCATATACGTCAACTGGCGCATTTACCAACGCCGGGTAATGCACGTGGCATCCAGCTCGATGGTGATACGCTGTATCTTGCTTCTTGGGAAGCCGGTCTACAGGTGGTCGATATCGCGTCGCCCCATAAGCCGCGCATTGTTGGGCATTATGACACCAAGGGCGATTTATGGGGTCTGGAGCAGCGCACCGGTATCGTGTACGGACTGGACTGGTGGGGTGGCTTAAAAATCATAGATGTCACTCAGCGTGAGACGCCACGTTTGATAGGGCAGTATCAAAACGCTGGAAAGATACACCACATCGCAAAACAAAATAACTATCTCTATCTTGCCGCTAGCCAACGCGGCTTACAGGTGTTTGACGGTAAGAATCCCCTGAATCCGGTTTGGGCAACAGGTGTGGACGTTGATGGTAGTGCACGAGATGTTCTTATTCGAGGAGATACGGCTTATGTGGCTGTGGCGGAATTGGGCGTTGCCTTAGTGGATATCAGTAATCCCTTTCATGCACGTTGGAAGGGGCGTGTTGAATTGCCGCGGGGTGTGGATATTCTCGCGGGTTATAAAGACTTTATACTTGCGGGAAAAACTGGTGAGAGTCTTGAGTTGCTTTCAATAGATAAGCAAGGCGAACTACAGCTTACCGATTATATTTCGCTAAAGCCCAAATTATTAGCGGTTGTAGAAGATGGATTTCTAATTGTAGATACCAATGGGGATCTGTTTTTACTCTGTGATTTAGATCGGCACTCATCAGCTTTGCGCAAGTTGAGAAGTCTCGGTCGACATGTTGAACGGGTGGCTGTTGGTGGAAGCCATCTGTTTGCCTATACCAGCGACAAACAAATACAACGCTATGTTTTACCCAATGTCGATGTATTGACTGATACTGTTCAATTGGAGCAAGCAGCCGATGGCCTGGCTTTTTTTGAAGGGCGGTTGTTTGTTTCGCGACACCAAAACGGGGTGTTGGTGATTAATTACTCTGGATCAAAGCCGCTCATAGAAATGGAATATGCGGCAACCCACTCCATAGAGCAGGCATTGATCACTGAAGAGGCAATTTTTCTTGCGGGGGAAAACATTATTGTTTCCGGCGAAAGACTGCCGGGTTTTTCCGTTTCCAAAGCCAATGGGAAAGTCCAGATTACGCTTTCACCTGATATGCCTATGGGTTCGTACGACTTACGCCTTACCGAAAACGGCGTGCAGACCCATGTGCGAAATGCCTTCGAAGTGGGGTTCAAAAAGCCGGCTAAATCTCACTTTACGCTTGAAGATTTGAAGAAGAAAATGCAGCAAGGTAATTTTGAAGGTAAGGCGCCTTAGGGATTTTGTCCGCTAGACCACAATGAATAGTATCTGTCGAAAATTTTTTCGGCATATTTAGTGCATTAATGGGGCATACCCAAACCGGAATCCTGACCGTGTTTGCATTGAAACAGAAAATTGTGGGAGCCATAAGCGTGACAGACGAAAAGGTCGGTGCACCTCTGACTTTCGCCAAAGACGCACCCACAGATCTGTATACTGAGAACCAACGTCTCAAACGGCAATTACGTGCCTACCTATCCAAGGCCAGACAGAACGAAGAAAAGTTTTTGCGCCTACAAACGCTGGAACTCCAGCTTATTAGCTGTACTTCCCTAAAAGATTTGATCCACACTGTTACCCATGATTACCGATTGGCCTCAAATTTAGAGAAGGCCACACTGGTGCTTTACGATCCCGAATACGAATTGCGTAGAATTCTTGAAGAAGATGGCGTCGATCACGAGCGTCATCACGACTTGTTGTTTACTGAAAACCTCAATGATCTAAAAGCACTGTTTGGCGACGCGAGACGTCCTTACCTTGGTAGTTACAACTCACTCGTACATGGTCATATGTTTAAGATAGACGATAACGGTTTGGAAAGTATTGCTGTATTGCCTTTGGCGATACGTGGGCGCCTGATAGGCTCACTAAACCTTGGAAGCTACCATTTGGGCCGTTTTGTACAGGGTACGGCGAGTGACTTTCTTGAGCGTCTAGCTAATATTGTCGCGGTATGTTTGCTTAACGTAAAAAATCACGAGCAGCTGAAGAAGATCGGTCTTACCGATGTGTTGACGGGCCTGAATAATAGGCGCTTTTTTGATCAGCGCTTATTGGAGGAAGTGGCGTCTGTGCAACGCAATCAGGCGCCTTTGTCTTGCTTGTTTTTCGATATTGACTTCTTCAAGAAAGTAAATGATGTGTATGGACATCAGGCCGGTGATATTGTTTTGCGAGAAGTGGCCGCAATTATTCGCCAAAACCTGCGTGCGACCGACGTTATAGCTCGTTTTGGTGGAGAAGAGTTTGCTGCCTTGCTCCCTCATACCGACGCCAATATTGGTATGGAAATCGCCGATCGCATCAGGGCAAGTATCGCCAATAGGCAATTTGATATTGGTGAAAACGAATGGCTCGAGCTTACAATATCAATAGGGATGTCGACTTTGAAAGATGCGGATATCGGTACAGCGCCAAAATATCTTGGAGAAAAGCTGATTCAACGTGCAGATGAAAATTTATACAAGGCGAAATCCAGTGGCAGAAACCGGGTAATCGGCGATATTCCCAATCCACAACTGGACTTTGATGGGTTATAAAAAAAGGGGGCTAGGCCCCCTTTTCAATATTTACTTCACGATTTCTTTCATCGCCTTGAGTGGCAGGATCTTTACGACCTTGGTTGCCGGCTTGGCTTTGAACATCATCTCTTCGCCAGTGAATGGGTTGACACCTTTGCGGGCCTTACGAGCCGGCTTGGTAATCACCTTCACCTTAAACATGCCCGGCATGACAAAAAGTCCAACCGAATTACGCTTAATGTGACGATTAATAATATTGCTATACGCGTCCAGTACGCCGGAAACATCCTTGCGACTCATGCCTGTCTCATCTGCAATTTGTGCATACATTTGAGACTTGGTCATCTTTTCCTTGACCGGGCCTGTTTCCATTTTCACCGGTGCTGCCTTAACTGTCTTAGTAGCAGCTACCTTTTTCGATGTTGCCTTTTTGGCAGATGCTTTTTTGCTTACTGCTTTTTTAGCAGTCGCCTTTTTCGCACTTGCCTTCTTTTTGCCAGCCTTTTTCTTTGCCGCCATTATCCACTCCTATGCTGTAGAAAAGCCATATTCGTTAATGGAAAACTACATTTCCCGGTAACGAAGCGTATATCGTGTTGTTAAAAAAATCTATAGTATTTATTCATTAATTAGTAAAAAATGTGCAAAAATCACTTTTTTTACGCAAGTTTCTAACACAAGCGGGGTAACGCATTTCAATGAATCCATTTAATCGCATGCAAAACGTTTTAGTTGTATTAATCGTTAGCGTGATGACCGCCTGTGCAGGTGATACCTACTCAGAATTACAGCTTGCGGCGGCACGCGGACAAACAGACCGGGTAGCGGTGATGCTTGATAAAGGCGCCGATGTTAACGACTACAACAAGCACGGACGTACCGCTCTGATGATGGCTTCGGCGTCAGGACATAACGACACTGTAGCGTTATTGTTAAAGCGAAATGCATTTATCAACGCGCAGGATGTTGATGGCATGACGCCATTGATCGAGGCTGCCGCCAGCGGTCATGACAAAACCATCACGCTGTTGCTCGAGAATGATGCTGATATCAATATCACTAATAAATATGGTGCAACCGCGCTGACAAACGCAGTATTTTTCAGTCATGTCGATGCAGTAAAAGCCCTGCTTTCGGCGAAGACGCGTTTAAGCGAGGAAACTACTGAGAACGCATTTCTCATCGCCGCTGGTTTAGGCAATCTTCAGATGCTTACTGACTTGCTCGATTATGGCGTGAATATCAACTCGCGTGGAAAGAAGGGACGAACAGCCTTAATGGCAGCTACGACTTTTGAACACGAAGATGCAGTTCAGTTGTTAATCAGCAAGGGTGCTGATCTCAGCATACGGGATATCGAAGGCCAAACCGCTTTGGAAATCGCAAAAGAAAACGATCTGAAAAACATCGTTGCTCAACTCTCCAGTGTACGAAAAAAGTGAACAGAAAGCTGACGATTGAGAGTCGTAAGCAAGGCTTGACGGAATTTACTCGAGAAGTTGAGGCGATTATCGGTGAGAATCCTGTTCGCGACGGTTTGTGTACGCTATTTATTCGGCATACCTCTGCCAGTTTAATCATTCAGGAAAACGCCGATCCGTCGGCGCGACATGATTTAGAAAAATGGTTAAACCGCCTGGTGCCTGAGAACGACGCGCTTTATACGCATACGCTTGAAGGCGTAGACGATATGCCTGCACATATAAAATCAGTGCTGACAGCGACGTCTTTGTCTATTCCGATAATTGAACACCGTCTAGCCTTGGGAACTTGGCAGGGAATTTATCTGTGGGAGCATCGTCACGGCATTAACAGACGTGAGGTGATAGTCAACATCAGCTGATCACTGCGGGCGTTTCGATTCCTGTTGAGATGCAGGGAAAGGGTTGTCATTATCTCTCCACCACGCCGCTGGTGATCCTTCATGGGGAACACTATGACAGCGTTCGCAGGTCCATAGAGCAAATGCTACCTTGTCATGGCAACGACCACAGTACTGCCCGGCGATGATGGCGTCCATTCCAATTTTAGGATTGCCGCCTCTTTGGGGAACAAATATCGCTGGATGGCAATTTGAACAATCCAGCCAGCGTGTGTGCGCCAGATGAGGGAATCGCACCCATGGCATTTGGGCAGTGTCCTTAAACACGATGTCCATGTCCATAATGTTCATCTGGTCTGCGCCGGTAAGACTCATGCGAGGGTTGATGGTGCCCTCGTCAATAGCCTTGACCCAATTTACTCCGCCGCGACGGTCGGCGGGGAATTCTTTCATCGCAGTGGCGGGCTCTTGCAGTTGCTTGAGTGCGTCATTGCCATTATCGTGTATGCCATCGACAGTTAAACCGGAAAATACGGGTTGATTAACGAATACGCGCGTGTCGTCTTCCTCGTAGGTGCTGACTTTCCCTCGTACCGTGTAATCTGCGCCACCTCTACTGAACGAGCACGACGATATAACTGTGCTGACGATAAGCACTGTAAGGATTAAGGCAAAAAGCCCTTTCATTCGCATTTTCCCCCCTTTACACACAAATCAGGGCCTTGCTCCCGCTGTCTGTAAAATATGCGTTAGTTCTGTGTAATCTTCTGATATGGCGATCATTAGCGGCGTGCGGCCATCTTTCGTTCTTGCCTGCACATCGGCGCCGCGGTCCAATAGCAATGACACGGTATCCTGATTGTTTCTTTGTACCGCCCACAACAGCGGTGTCCAACCATCTTTCGTTTTTGCGTCGAGTTCGGCGTTATTTTCCAAAAGTATGCTTGCGATTTTTGTATACCCTTTTTGCGCGGCTCGCGTCAATGGGGTCCAGCCTTTCTCATCACTCGCATTAACATCGGCACCGTTGTTCAATAAAGTCATTACAACTTTTTCATCGTTTTGCCGTACCGCGTGCATTAAAGCGGTCCAGCGGTAATTATTCTTTTCATTCACATCGTGCCCGGCTTGTATCAGTGACTCTACCTGCGTTGTGTCCCCTTGTATAACGGCTTTCATCAGCGGCGTATTCCCGTCGCAGCCGGACAAGGTGACGATTAGTGTAATGATAAAGATAGTGAGGCGCATGGCTATATTCGTATCGAAAAAAAGCCACATATTAGCACGGCTTAAGGAGAAATCGAGTTCAAAAGGTATTGAATTGACGCCGGTGTTCCTAAGAACTGCCGGCGTCCCTCCCCCCTTGAAAACCGATTTTATTCGCTGGAGCTAAGTTGAACGTTATGCGAAGGCTCGACGTGGTTGACGTGCTCCAGAACTTCGAGTAATTCAGCCTTTACCCGTGCCAGGAGATCTGTGTTGCCTGATATTTTGTACTCTTTCAGCAGTAGATATGCTGTTGCAGGATGGATAACGGCGTCCATAAGGCTCATCATTGGACCAAAATGATCTATTTTGTCCGGATCAATTCCTTTTGACTTTAGGAACTCGCCACCATGCCAGAGTGTCTCGATTTGATCCAGGGTCAGTGACTTCATGCCTTCAGCGTTTAAAATTGTGAGCTGAAGTGGCGTACCGCCCTGAGGGTTGCTTTGTAGGTAGCTAACGCCTCCTTCAATGCCAACCACCATCAATTCTTCCTGGGCGGCGATCATGGCATCAATGTCTCCCACTACACCCATATTCATCTGACGTATGGTGTTGTTAGCGAGACTCCGGTACGTATCCACGTCTAACGCATATGCCGAACATGATAAAGTGGTGAGCAAGAAAGCCACGAACCTAAGCGTATGTTTCATTTCCCATCCCCAATTTTTGCCGGCATTTTCCGTAATAGCCACTTAAGTGGCTATTAAATCAAGGTTGGCCGTCTGTTACGCTGACCTTTCCGATCTTCGCGATGGTATACCCAATCTGTTTTGATACCACTGAAGCACCGACCCCAAGGTAGAAGTTGTCAGGATTAGTTGGATTGGACTGCGCGACTTGGTGCCAGTGCCATGTAGCTTTATCGAGGCCATGTTCACCTTCGAAGTACAGACCTCCACCGGTAAAAATAAATACCATTTTATAAGTCTGTGGTCCCATTTCCAGTCGCATGGAGGTGGGCACGAGCGGTACGGTAGCGCCGGGAATCGAAACCAATGGAACGGTTACAGTATAAGGATTAAATGCGGCCAGGCTTGCAGGGGTGTATCGACTAACGCTCAGACCGAACCCTTTTGCACCGTCAAACCAGGCAGATATATTTGGGGCGCTACTCGGCGAACCGTTTTCCAGCCATCCTTGTCCCGAGGACACAAGAAAATGTAGTACGAAGTAATTGTCTGCCAGCGGCCCGGTGTAAGTTGGGTTACCACTAGCGTCTACTGATCGATTACCTGTGACCTGGATATTTTCAAGCACAAAAACTCTTCTAAAAGTCGCGGGATCTGAGCCATCGGATCCGAAGAAATTGAAATCTACATTGCTCTTATGCGTGAGGAAACCGCCGCCATGGGATTGCTTGTTGGAGTTTGAGTATAGCGTTAATTCAGAATTCGCTTCTTCGAAGGAAAGCAAGCTACTGGTTTGTCGGTAACTGGCCCAATCCCAAGGTTCGGAGGCTATGTCGCGGGGTGGATTACCGAGTGAACTGTAATATGCTCGGTATTGAGTAAGGTTCATGAGATACCGGCTGGGATCAGTTGAATCGAAATCTTCGACAAAGAAAGTTTGCGCTGTTGCAAATTGTGCGGATGCCAGCATCGCCATGCCTGTAATGGCTGCGGTTATTGTTTTGTTCATGATAGTCCCCTCGTCTCGAGCACTCTTATTTTGATGATTTTTAGTTTATTTTCAAAGCGATATTTGGATATTGCTTATAGTTCCCTACTCCGGTGCGCGCTTTGGCTGAATTTGTAGTTCTTATTACAACCGCGACTTTTAATTTTTATAAAAGTAAATCTAGCACATACCTATCGTGATTGACACTATCGGATGTGGTCGTCGAGCAGTTTGCGCCATTGCTGGAATCTGTCCAGGAGACCAGGGTTGCAGGTGGGATAGAATGCTTTTTGATGTAAATCGTTAGACGTCGTTTTTTCCGCTAAGAGAAAAAACAAACCCGCACAGGTCGTCTCAGAAAGAGACTGCCGTATAACCGGTATACCGGAAAGGTCCGCAAGTTTTTGGCAAAAACCCGGGTTTCTTCCCAGACCACCGCCAATCTGTATATTTTTATATCCGGAAAACAAAGCCATATTGCTTTGTAGCATGAAGACGATGCTTTCCAGTATTGCAACCATGGCTTCTTGTGAGTCACAAGACCTGTCAAAACGGCTCTGTCCCTCGGAAATCCAGAAGGGAGAGCCGATTCCGGATACCATATTTAAAAACACGGGTGGGTTCTGGTATTGCTCCGTCCACAAGGAGAGAGAGTCCTCGTAATTTTCTACCTGGTGTTCCTGTGCATACCACTGTAACGCGCGGCCGGCTCCATTTACGGTACCTTCCTTTACATACAGTCTTGAATTTGGTTCTGTATACACTATGCTGCGCAATAAGCCGTCAGCTTCGGAATCTATCTGTTGCGCAATGACTTGTTGGACAAAGGCGCCAGTGCCTGCATTTACAAACAGCGTTTGGCTTGGTGGTATTCCCATTGCAAATATCGCTGCGGATTGATCGCCGGTACAAATAGTGAGAGGTATCCGCCTATCGCCAAGTTGTATTGTTCCAAAACGATCGCGGGTATATCTGCACTCAGGAAGATGTTGCCTGTCAATTTGAAAGAGCGCTAACAAGGTTTGATCCCAGTCACCTGTGTGATAGTTGTAGAGTAAAGTTCTACCTGCATTAGCAGGATCACACACAAAAGGGTGGTCGTTTATTAACTTGTAGAGCACAAAACTCGCTACTGGCCCAATTGCAAGACGTCCTCCTTCACAATATCGCTTTACGGATTCAAGATTTTCAAGACACCAGCGCATTTTGCTAGCGCCATAGTGCGCGTTCAACACCAGGCCGGTATTTTTTGAAATCAAATCCTGATGGGTTTGATATTTGCCAAGATCGGGGAGGGTGCGTCTGTCTTGCCAACTGAGTATCGGGCTTAAAGCCTCGCCGGTTTCTCGATCCCAGCAAACCATGCTTGAGCGCTGCGTAGCCAATCCGGCTGCAACTATTCGTTTAGCGTCCTCGCCTGTTTGTTGGGTAATTCGAGTAAGAATGTGAGAAAAACTGTTGATGTACTGAACAGGGTCGTGTTCCACCCGTAAATTGTCAGGTGTATACGTATCAATTTCGGAATATGCGGAGAATATTTCTTTTCCTTGAGAGTCGTATACAATGCCCCGGGTGGCGTGTCCACCCTGGTCGAGTGCGAGATACCAGTTATCCTTTTTCGTTTTCATAAGCCCACCGGATTCAAAGGAATCTGTTTATGTTGATCACTGATCTGCACCATATCAGTTTCATCGTTTCTGATACAAAGAAGTCGCTGGCATTCTATTGCGACATTCTCGAATTGCAAGTTGACGAGAAGCGACCTGATCTTGGATATCCGGGTGCATGGATAAATATTGGTTCTTACCAGCTCCACTTGCTTGAATTGCCCAATCCCGATCCGACTCAAGGGCGCCCGCAACACGGTGGCCGCGATCGTCATGCCGCTTTCAAAGTCGACGATTTTGCACGATTGTTACAGGTGCTGGAAAATCATCGAATCGAATACACATTGAGTCGATCAGGTCGTCAGGCGTTGTTTTGTCGCGATCCTGATGGCAACGCGCTGGAGTTTATCGCCTGATTATTCGTCGGATGCGAGTAGTTGAGCATTGCCTCCCACCGCTGCGGTATTGATGCTCACCGTTTTCTCAGTCGCAAAGCGTTGTAGATAATGTGGTCCACCGGCCTTCGGGCCGGTCCCGGATAAGCCCATACCACCAAACGGCTGCACGCCGACTACGGCGCCTATCATATTGCGATTCACATAGATATTCCCGGCACGGATGTGTTCACACAGCCATGCGATGGTTTGGTCAATGCGGCTATGTATGCCAAAGGTAAGTCCGTAGCCAGTGGCATTGATCTCGTCTGCAAGTTTATGTAATTCATCAGCCTTAAATCTAACTACATGCAAGACGGGCCCAAATATTTCTTCTTTTAGATCGGACAAACTCTGCAACTCTATCAAGGCAGGTCCGAATAAGTATCCACTGCTCGGCGCGGAAACGCGTGTTTGAAATAGCAATCTCTTTTCGGAGGACAATTGTTCAACGTGTTGTCTTAGTTTTTCCAAAGCGGCTTCGTCAATGACAGGCCCGACATCGGTTTCCAGCATAATCGGATCGCCTACCGAAAGTTCAGCCATAGCACCGCATAGTAATTCTATTACGCGATCGGCGATGTCCTCCTGGATACACAAAATACGCAGTGCCGAACAACGTTGTCCTGCGCTATTAAAGGCAGACTGTATGCAATCCGCAACAACCTGTTCCGGTAGTGCAGAGCTGTCGGCAATCATGACGTTTAGTCCACCGGTCTCGGCAATTAAGGTTGCAAGAGGACCGATGCGATTGCTTAATGTGCGTTGTATCTGTTGTGCGGTATCTGTAGAGCCGGTAAATGCAACGCCGGAAATTCGCGAGTCGCTAAGTAGATGCTGACTTACATCGGAGCCCCGCGCGGGAAGAAATTGCAATACGTCACGGGGAATTCCTGCGTCATGTATTAATTGCACGCATCGAAAAGCGCACATAGTCGTTTGAGAAGCTGGCTTGGCGATAACTGAATTTCCGGCCATTAATGCCGCAGCAACTTGGCCTACAAAAATTGCTACGGGGAAGTTCCAGGGGCTAATGCAAACAAAAATGCCTCGTCCTGTTAAAGAAAGTCGATTGGTTTCACCGGTAGGGCCTGGCAACGAATTAGGTGAACCAAAATTCACCTTGCCGTTTTCTGCGTAGTAGCGACAGAAGTCGATAGCCTCGCGTATTTCTGACAAAGCGTCGGTAACACTACGTCCACCTTCCTTCACGCATAAAAACATCAATTCATCTCGATGTTCTTCAAACAAATCAGCGGCGCGAAGCAGGCAATCGGCGCGCTTATTTGCCAAGGTTAGGTGCCAGTTTCGAAAACCCTGTTCTGCGCTGTTTATTGCCGGATGCATTTGCTCTGGTGACGTAAGTATGGCTTCACCGAGCTTCGATGCCGTATGGGGGTTTAATATGTCGATGCTGGTGGCTTGAACATTTTTTTCTATATGAGCTAAAAGTGGTGTGACGCGCCAGGTTTTTCGACCACTAATTTGATTAAAGTGAGTCTGCAACTCCGTTAATCTCTCAAGATTGAAGAAATTGACACCTTTTGAGTTTGGGCGACTATCGCCATACAGGTAGTGCGGCAACACAATTTTGGGGTTGGCATACTTTTCAAGTGCGTTAAGTCTGCGCAGCGGATTGGCAACAATATCCTCGACGGCAACGCTATCGTCTTCAATACGATGAACAAAGGAAGTGTTTGCGCCGTTTTCTAACAGGCGGCGTACCAAGTAGGGTAGCAAATCTTCATAGCGTCCGACCGGCGCGTAAACGCGACATGGTGGACCAGAATAGCTGATTAACGAATCGTAAAGCTGTTCGCCCATGCCATGCAGGCGTTGAAACTCGTATGCCTGCCGATCACGAAACATGTTTCGGATTGCGGCGACGGTATAGGCGTTATGCGTGGCAAACTGGGGATAAAATACCTCTCCGGCCTTCAAAATATGATGTGCGCAGGCGAGATAGGAAGCATCAGTGTTTTGTTTGCGTGTGTAAACAGGATAGGATTCAAGGCCGCGTTCCTGCGCCCGTTTGATTTCAGTATCCCAGTAGGCACCCTTTACAAGACGTATTGGAATACACTTGTTCGCTTCCTTCGCCCAAGAAGCAAGCTGTTGAATGACGAGTGGCGCTCGTTTCTGGTATGCCTGTACGGCCAGGCCTAGTCCCTGCCAATGTTTTAATGCACTATCGAAAAAGACACGTTTGAAGATTGCGAGAGATAACTCAAGTCGGTCAGCCTCCTCTGCATCAAGAGTGAGGCCGATTCCATTGGCTTCGGCTTCATGACAAAGCTCAATCAAGGCGTCCCCCAGCTCTCTTTCTACACGTTCAAACTTTCCAAGTTCGTATCTTGGGTGAAGTGCTGATAACTTGACAGATATGCTTGGCGCAGAGAACACATTTTGCTCCCTGTTGTCGCTACCGATCTTTTTTATGGCGCAAGCATAAGCATCAAAGTAACGAGAGGCGTCTTTATTTGTCAGGGCAGCTTCGCCCAACATATCAAATGAATAACGGTACTGATCAAAACCTTTCGAATGACTCTTTTTTAGTGCCATATCGATATTCGTACCCAGTACAAACTGCTGACCGAGATACTGCATCATTTTTTTTAACACATTTCGGATTAATGGTTCGCCCATGCGGCTTACCAGTGACTCGAACGTTTGGATATAGCTACGAGTATGATTGCTGGCAGACTTTAGCAGTCGACCACTAAACATCAGACTCCAGCTGGAGGCATTGATAAAAAGTGATTTCCCCTTTCCAAGATGACGTTCCCAATGCGCGGCCGCCAATTTTCCTTCTAAGAGCAGACTAATCGTATGAGTATCGGGAATGCGAAGTAAGGCTTCCGCAATACACATCAAGACGATGCCTTCATCGGTGTTCAAGCTAAACTCATGCATAAGCGACTGCATACTGGTACGTTCGGCTTTGCGACTGCGCACATCTTTTACCAGTCGTGCGGCTTCCTCTTCCGCGGTTTCCAGCAGAGTGGTGTATGGCGCTAGTGTTTCCAGCAGGGAGCGAACACAGTCGTCCTCGTCCCAAAGATACGCATGGGACAACTTGTGATCGAATTCGGCGCTTAGCTCAGGCTTTTTTGAAAATATCATCGGTTTTTTCCAACTAAGTTCCAATCCGGCACAAATATTTCAACGTATGGGTATGCATAGTGTCTCACAATATAATTTATGACAAAGTCTTCCCTACGAAATCTATTCATCTTTGGCGTGCCATCCTGTCTTGGCGCGCAAGATACTCGTTGCGAAAGCGGCCCCTTTGCCATACGGAGTGCAGGATTGGAACAAGCACTAAGTGAGCGCTTCGAGCCCTATTGGCATAATGTAGCGGTATCTGATTCGACTCTCAATGAAGATAAAGTCGATGCTATTCTGAGTATATGCGAACAACTTGCCAGGGGTGTTGAGCAGATTGGCGAACAGCAATTTGTAGTGTTGGGAGGTGATCACTCGTGTGCTATTGGTACCTGGAGTGGCGTTAAACGGAACGACGCGACAAAGAATAGGGGTCTGATCTGGATCGATGCCCATATGGACAGCCATTTACCAGAGACTTCTCCCAGTCATGCTTTACACGGCATGCCTCTCGCATGTCTACTAGGTCATGGCGACAAGCGTTTTTGTGAATTGTCGGGCACTCGACCCGTGCTACTTCCACAAAATGTGGTGCTGTTAGGCATACGCAGCTATGAACCGGAAGAGGCGGTGTTGCTTGAACTGTTAGGTGTAAAAGTATTTACCATGCAGGATATTTCACAACAGGGTTTTATAAATGTTTTTAGTGAGGCCTTAACCCTGGTAAAGTCCAATAGCGATAGCTTTGGCGTGTCTATCGACTTGGACGCTATTGACCCGCGCTTCGCGCCGGGTGTGGGTTCACCGGAGCAAAACGGTATTTATCCTGATGAATTGTGTTTAGCGCTTTCATCGCTGAGAAATGAATCTGCGTTTCGTGGATTGGAAATCGTTGAGCTGAATCCAGCGCGTGATATCGACAACAAGACAGTAGATTTGTGTATTAGGTTGGTCACTAGTATTTACTAAGGAAGCGGAATGGATTTAATCGAGCTTGAGAAAACGTATTGCGCGCACAACTATGAGCCTTTGCCGGTTGTCATCTCTCGTGGTCGCGGTGTGTTTGTATGGGACCCCAAGGGTAAGCGCTATTTCGATATGATGAGCGCGTATTCCGCTGTCTCCCACGGACATACTCATCCTCGTTTAATTAGCACGCTAACTACGCAAGTAACTCAGCTCGCAATAGTTTCGCGTGCCTTCTATACCGATAAGCTGGGTGAGTTTCTCAAGCGTGCATGTGAATTGACCGGACAGGCCAAGGCCTTGCCGATGAATACTGGTGCAGAGGCTGTGGAAACGGCCTTAAAGGCTGCAAGAAAATGGGCTTACACGGTTAAAGGCGTTGAAAAAAACAAAGCCGAGATTCTCGCCTGCAAAGGTAATTTTCATGGTCGCACTATTGCGGTTGTTGGACTTTCCAGCGAGGAACAATATCGTGACGGGTTTGGCCCTTTTCCTCCCGGTTTAAAGACTATTGCCTATGGTGACCCGGCCGCATTAGAAGCTGCCATCACGCCAAATACGGCAGCTTTTCTAGTGGAACCAATACAAGGCGAGGGCGGTATTATTGTTCCACCCGAGGGATATCTCACGGAATGCGCAAAGATATGTAAAAAGCACAATGTATTGTTGATTTGCGATGAAATTCAGACCGGCCTCGGACGTACGGGTAAATTTCTCGCGCATCAGCATGATGGCATTCAGCCTGACGGCGTGATTTTAGGCAAGGCGCTTGGTGGTGGGTTGTTACCTGTATCGTTATTTTTGTCGAGTGAAGAAGTAATGGGTGTGTTTCATCCGGGAGATCATGGTAGTACCTTTGGTGGAAATCCTCTCGCGGCCGCGGTGGGTTTAGAGGCCTTGAATGTTACCGTGGAAAAACAACTGCCCGAGCAGGCTGCCAAGCTCGGTGAATATTTTATGGAAGCCTTGCGCAAGATCGATACACCGGTGATCAAGGAGGTACGTGGTAAAGGACTGATGATAGGCGTCGAAGTGGATAGCCAGTATGCAACCGCGCGCCAGGTGTGCGAAGTGTTGATGAACAAATGTGTGCTAACTAAGGAGACGCATGAGACAGTCATTCGATTTGCGCCACCGCTGGTTATAACAAAAACAGAATTGGATCAGGCGCTGGAAGTTATTCGCAGTGCATTTCTTGAGTTTAATGCCTAAAAGGTTTGCGATTACCTATTGATCACTGGTGGCCTGATAGACATCGGCGCGTCTCTCCCAACGCGAATAATGTCCTGATGTGGTTTCCACCGTATAAACAAACCATTCAGAGTTTGCCGTCATCATACGAAAGAAGCTGCCTTCATCGTTGACCGCCTGACCAAAATCCTGTTCAGGCAAAGTCTGTTGAAGTATCGCTAATACCTCCGATGCCTTATCAGTTATACGCGGGGTCTTAGGCAAATACTCAACATTGGTCTTTAATACTATCGTCTTGACACGCTCCCGAGTTTTGTTATCCACCTGATCACGATGAAGCAAAACGTCAATGTTTCCTGGCGTGTTAAAGGTGAAGTCCTTCAACAACGTTGTCACTTTTTCCTGCTCAGTCTTGAGATGTTCAGGGGTTTCTTTGACCGACTGTGTGCATTCCGAAACCAATAACAAGGCAAAAGGAATAATGACTACGAGAAACAGCAAACCTTTCATAGAACATCCAATATCACGACTTTAGTTAAAGATTAAATGTGGAAGTCGTCGATTTTAGCAGAAGCCAGAGTGATAGGCTTGTATATAAAGGTGCCCACAATAGCGGGCACCCATATTCCTATCCAAGCGTGATAGACGTACCGATGCCGTTTTGAGAGTGCTTGTTTATGCGCAGATGGCGAAAAACGAGCAAATGTCCGAATAGCGCAGAGCATACCAATACTCCCGGTAGTAAAATAAATGGCGAAAAGGTGACCCATATATTTGGGGTGTCGGTCGGAATCACCTGCAAGGGGTGTGGCATAGTCAGAATAGCGGTTCCTACGACGTTGATGAGTAATGCGAGTGAAAGTAGATTCCATCCGAGTATCCATTTGGACGAGACATGTCCTCGAAACAGAAATAAGGCAAGAATCACGGCAGTGATACCGCTGAGAATGTCCATATTTCTTCCAGAATAAGTCATCTCCATAGGCGCAATCCCCTGAGTTGCTGCGTGATGTATCAGTAATTCAACAGGTATCCTGAATACTTGAAACCCGACTAGCAGTAGTATTGGCGTGTTGCTGGCGATACGTTTGCCGATCGGGGAAGTGGCCAAAACGGCGGTGAATATCAGTAGCGCAATAAACACTCTCAGGCCTGGCGGTGGAAAGGTTTCAAAAGTATGCATCCAGCCTTGCTGGCTTAGTAGAAGTAACATACCCGTTAGTATTATTAGAAAAATCCCGGTATTCATCGCTGCCCGAAAGTTAAACCCTCGCCCAATATTTGATGGTCCGGAATAGGCATTGCCGGCTATCCAGCACCACCAAAGACTGACAATGAGTGAGAGGGCGACAAATCCTGCTTGCAGTCCAAGCGAGGGTATGATGTTCAGTTCCATAGTCGTAGCTCCTTTGCTATTATTAACTAATAGTTATTACTATTAAATACTATTAGTTAATAAAGTCAAGCATTGGGATGGAAATGTCGGACAAAAAACGCAGTTATCAACAGTTCTGTAGTGTGGCCCGTGCGCTGGATGAGGTCGGCGAACGCTGGACTCTGTTAATCGTGAGAGAGCTCTTGTTGGGGCTCTGGCGCTATTCTGACTTTTTAGAGCGACTAAAAGGTATCACTACCAACCTGCTGGCAAAGCGCCTGGCAAATATGGAGGCTCTGGGGTTAATTCAAAAACAGGCTCAATCCAGCGTTGGTTCACCCCATGTATATGAATTGACTGCAGCGGGTAGGGAGTTAGAGCCTGTTATTCTCGCACTGGGAAGATTTGGCTTTCGTTATATGGCGACGGGACCATTGTCGAATGATCAGATGGATATAGGCTGGGGTTTGCTTACCTTGAAGTTGCGCTATCACGGGACAAATAGCGGAACCCTTACGCTTCACCTGACATCTGCGCGGTCAGTAATACTTTATCAAATCAGGTATTCGCCGGAGTATGTCGATATCAGGCATGGGCAGTCGTGGGTTTCTGAACTGGTGGTTGAGATGGCTCTACTAGATTTTCGTCGTATGGCATTTCAGGGCGTAAAAGCGTCACTATTACAAGAAGAAAAAAAGATTCAGCTACAGGGCAGGGCCGAGAATTGGCAAAAGTTTCTAAAAAGCTTTGCCTTTGAATGAACAACTTTTTAAACAGGGCGCAGTCAAACGTGCCTTAGTGTGTCAGAGTTGGTGCGGGTATGAAGTTTCAGCAAATTTTGATATTCACAATATTGTTGTTTTTTACGAGTTTTTCTATCTATGCATCTGAATTGTTGGCGGATAGATTAGGCTACTATCAAGTCCATCAAGCCTTTCTTAATGTAAATAACTGTGATGAAGCCGGTAAGCCGGTGTTCTATGCAAGCTCATTCTTGCGCGTGATGAGCTATGGTGAGAAGCCGGTTACCTATACCGTTTCAACCTGTGATGGCGACAATCTTGACGAATTACAGTGTGGTGGAAATTATCGAACCACGCGTCTAAATACTGAATTTAAGGGCGGTATGGAGGGTTACTATTACAGCGCCAGGGAAGGACTTGCAAAGGATAAAACGCCGCAATGTACATTTACAGCTTTGCGAAGAAGAGTGATTCCAGGCAAAGGCGGTATGTTGCGCTATGAACGAACCGATTGGGGTGTGGAGCTCGCGGATTACAAATTCGAATGTACTCGCGAGATGGCGCAAACCTACTTTGAGTCGCAATCAATGAAATGTTCAACACACATCGCAATCGACGCGATCAAAGTAGATAACGTGGAAAAATAGTCCGTCTATTGAAATAAAAAGTAATGATAACTACGCAAGTTCTTCAGCTACTTTTTCCTTCAAAGCGGGTTTTTCGAACATGATGCCTTTCCAGCCAGAGCGCATAAAATTACGGATATTCTGATGGTCATGCCCGTTGGGATTTTTAACGACATCTTGATAATACGTTCCGAAACATGCAAGTACATCACGTTCGCTGAGTTTGTTAATCAAGCCAAACGAGAATATTTTACAAGAACCTTCGTTTTCACCAGCCTCATTTATAATCAGGTTATCGCCACTACCATTGGTAAATCTAACAGGCGTGTAGTCATATTCAGCGTCAATTAACTCCATGACTTTTTCAAATGCGATTGCATTAGGTGTCGCTTTGATTCTCTGAATAAATTCTTTTTTTTCCATTGTTACAGCTCGTGTTCCTGAAAATGCGGGAAAATGATTATATACGTTTAAACCTTAACTTGGAATGTATAAGACGAGTTGAATATCGCACACTATAGCTGCGACAAATTGACAAGACTTTTGCCTGATTAGGATAAATAAGAAGTGGTGCCTTACCACGAATTTACACGATAAAGTGATATTTTTTTGAAAGGAGAAGATTTGTCGGACTAACGAGTGCCGTGAATTACCATGGTTTTTCCCGCGACCGAAATCAATCCTTGTTCTTCCAGATCTTTGAGTACTCGCCCCGCCATTTCGCGTGAGCAGCCGACGATGCGTCCCAATTCCTGACGTGTGATTTTAATTTGCATCCCGTCTGGGTGGGTCATTGCGTCGGGTTCTTTGCTCAGGTCGAGCAAAGTGCGGGCAATTCGGCCCGTGACATCCATAAAGGCTAAGTCGCCAACCTTACGGCTGGTTTTGCGTAAGCGGGCTGCCATTTGGCCTGCGAGCTCAAACATTAACTCGGGTACTTCAGTAACAAGCTGTTTGAATTTTGCGTAACTGATTTCAGCCAGTGTGCACTCCGTTTTGGCCCGCACCCAGGCGCTGCGATTCGATTTGTCACCAAAAAGCCCCATTTCACCGAAAAAATCGCCCTTATTGAGGTAGGCCAATACGATTTCATGGCCATTATCATCTTCCATTAGAACGGATACAGATCCGTCTACGATAAAATAAAGCACGTCTGGGGTGTCACCAGCGTAGATGATCAGGCTCTTGGCGGGATAGCGGCGGCGATGACAGTGGTCGAGGAATTTGTCCATAGCAGGATTTTCGGTAATCCCTTGAATTTTATTGCTATCTTGCGTCAATGCATTTGCCCCGGCCATTATCAGTACCTCGTGATTTTTCAATCTGTTTCATAGATTTGTGCTACTATAACGGCCCTTTTTTGGCGGAGCTTGAACACTAATGAAGGCACGTGTGAAGTGGGTCGACAATGCAATGTTTGTGGGCGAATCCGCCAGCGGGCATGCGGTTGTAATGGATGGCCCACCTGAAGGTGGTGGTCAGAACCTCGGTTTTCGTCCGATGGAAATGCTGTTGCTGGGATTGGGTGGATGTACTAATTATGATGTGGTCTCCATACTCAAAAAAGCACGCCAGCCCATAGTAGATTGTGTTGCCGAGATCAGTGCGGAGCGTGCTGAGTCTGTTCCTAAGGTCTTTACACGTATCCACGTCCATTTTGTGGTTACTGGCAGGGAAGGGCTCAAAGATGCCCAGGTAAAACGAGCAATAGAGCTGTCAGCGGAGAAATATTGCTCGGCCTCTATCATGCTGGGTAAGTCGGCTGAGATAAGCCACGACTACGAAGTACAGATAATCGAGTAGGGCGGTTTTATGCAAAGACCTGAATCTACCGCGGGTATGCGTCATGTGGCACTGTTCAGTCGTGATCTCGAGGGTTCTGAGCGATTTTATGTCGACTTGATGGGCATGCAGGTGGAGTGGCGACCTGATCCTGATAACGTATATCTAACTAGTGGTAATGACAATCTTGCATTACATCGTGCGTCCGCCGATACCAGTCTGGCACCCTTTCAACAGCTGGATCACATCGGATTTTTTGTAAATAGTATGCAAAATGTCGATGAATGGTTTGCCTTTCTCGGTCATCATGGTGTAAAAATGCGCAACGAGCCGCGCACCCACCGTGACGGGGCGCGGAGCTTTTACTGTTATGACCCCGATGGCGTGGTGGTGCAGATCATTTACCATCCACCGATAAGCGGTAAATAGCACCAAACATTTACTTCAGCATCCGGGGAGAATCCTACCGATGTCAAAATCGGCAAAAAAAATCCAATTGCATGGCTTCAATAATCTCACTAAGTCTTTGAGTTTCAATATCTATGATATTTGTTATACCGAAACCGAGAAGCAGCGAAGGGATTACATTGAATACATCGATGAGGAATATAATGCCGAACGCCTGACGAGTATTCTGACCGAAGTGTCAAATATCATCGGTGCCAATATTCTCAATATCGCCCACCAGGATTACGATCCCCAGGGCGCCAGCGTCACCATGCTGATATCCGAAGAGCCAATTACTACCGGTGAGGTTTCCAATAAGGAAGATCTCAACGAAGAAAAGCCTGGGCCCTTGCCCGATGCCGTAGTTGCGCATCTCGATAAAAGCCACATAACTGTGCATACCTATCCGGAGAGCCACCCGTACGAAGGGATTAGCACCTTCCGCGCGGATATTGATGTGTCCACCTGTGGGCGTATTTCACCGCTTCGGGCACTGAATTTTCTGATTCACAGTTTTGATTCAGATATCGTTATCATGGACTATCGCGTGCGCGGATTTACCCGCGATATCTCTGGTAACAAGCATTACATTGATCACGAAATCAACTCTATCCAGAATTATCTGTCTGACGATACGCGTGAGCGTTATAAGATGATTGATGTAAATATTTATCAGGAAAACATCTTTCACACCAAAATGATGCTCAAGGATTTTGAGCTGGATGATTATCTGTTTCAGATTTCAGAGGGCGACCTCGACCCAGAGCAGGTTGAAGATATACGTGCCAGTCTCCAGCATGAAATGGAAGAAATCTTTACTGGCAGCAATATCGATCACGTCTGATCAGAAGCGATAAGCAGTTTTTGTCATCACTTTTGAGGTGATTTTCATCAGGGTTTTTATCGGTGGGGGAAGATCTGCGCCACCGGCTTTGCGTGCCACGTCCGCATGATGAATCTCGTCCGCTTTCATTTGTTCAATTATGGCGCGGCTCTTGGTGTCATTCGACGAGATATCCTCCAGATGATCCTCAAGGTGTTTCTCAACCTGACGTTCAGTCTCTACAACAAAGCCCAGGCTCCATTTGTCGCCGCTTGCACCGGCAACAGCGCCTATCAAGAGCGAGCCGGTATACCAGAACGGTGCAAGATACGAGGTGTGGGAATCTAGCTCTCTGAGTCGAGTCTCACACCAGTCGAGATGGTCATTTTCCTCTTGCGCTGAACGCTCCATTTGCTCTCTCACACGCGTGTTGCGCGCAGTCAGCGCCTGGCCCTGATACAGCGCTTGTGCAGCGATCTCGCCCGCATGATTAACGCGCATCAATCCCGCCGAGTGACGCTTCTCAGCTTCGCTCAAGGTCGGTTCATCTACATCTGCTGCCGGATTTGGTCTTTCGGTAATATCAGGTCTGCCAAAAATCGTGCGCACACCTTGATCGATATTAGCGATGAAATGATCAATGGGGCTCATTCGACGATTCATGGGTTTCCTCTATCAGTTGTTGTTGGAGTAACAGTAAGGGATGTACAACAGGGATGTCCAGTCCGGCTTCTTCCAGCCCGAGCTTGATCTGAAGGCGGCAACCGATATTGGAAGTAACAATGATATCTGGATGCTCTGCTGAAATGTCCTCGATAATTCGATTGCGCAACACCTGGTTGTTTTCCTGAGGATCAAGCAGGTGACTGCCTCCTGCACCACAACAAGAGGAGCGCGTTTTCAATACACGTATCTCCAGTTCGGGAATTCGCCCAAGTATAGACATGGAGTCGCCCTCATTCTTTAAGGCATGGCGTTGAGTGCAGGGTTTATGTAGCAAAACACGCTTAGCCAGAGGGCGAAAGCGGGTCGGCCGTGTTTCCAGGATCGCTGAAACAATTTGCGTTAGGTCGGTGATCGGCGTGTTTGGCAATTGTGTCTGCAGGCGTTTAAGTGCAGAGCCGCAACCGCTCGCAATGAAACCGATCTGTGTTATGTGTTTTTGCCCAAATATGGTGATATTGCGTTGTGCATCCTGTTCCATGCCCTGTGCGTCGCCTAAATTCGCTGCTAGTGCGCCGCAACATCCCTGTTCTTGTGGAATGTGAACTTGCTGGCCAAGATTGGTGAGTAAGGTCTGAGCAGCGTGTATGGTATCGGATTCGGCATGGCGACCGATGCAGCCGGTAAAAATGGCAATCCCTGATTTTGTAGACGTCTTTAAGTCGGTCTTCGTGTATGAACTTGTTTGCTTGGCAAGTCGTTGCAGGTGTCCCAGGCCCAGCCGTTGCGTCAGGCCACTGATTTCACCCAGCCACGCGAGACCGCTGCGCTGTACGATTTTACTGGCCTGAAACAGTAGAAGATTCTTACGCGTATCACGCAGGAGTCGAATGATGCGTCTAGTGTTTCCGGGTATCTTGTGTTCCCAGTCGTACGCCTGTTTAAACAGGGCGATCAGCTTGCTGTATTGCACACCGGAGGGGCAAACATTTTCGCATTGGCCGCAGCTGAGACAGCTTTCTATATGTCGTGTCAGCGTCTGGCTCTCGGCTAAATTGTCCTGCGCCCAGGCGTTGATTAAGGAAATGCGACCTCGTGGTGACTCCTGTTCGATGCGTTGAACCTGATAGCTTGGGCAGCTTGTGGAGCACATGCCGCACATGACACAGGTGTCAGCGATTGCCTGGAGTTGATGCTTTATTTCGGTGCGTGGTGGTTTATCCGGCATGGCAATGAATTTTGATAAAACTGGTAGAATGGCGCGATCTTAACAGACTCATGAGAGGAAGCCATTAATGTCTGATTCCTATTATAAGTACCATGTGTTTTTCTGTACCAATCAGCGCGATGATGGCAGTCAATCTTGTGGGGACTGTAACGCCGGTCAATTGAGAGACTATGCGAAAAAGGCGGTGAAAGCTGCGGGACTAAACAAGCCCGGGGGCGTGCGGATCAATACCGCTGGTTGTCTTGATCGATGTAGTGAAGGACCGGCGATCGTCATTTATCCACAGGCGGTCTGGTATACCTATGTGGATCAGGAAGATATCGATGAAATTATCGAATCTCATTTGAAGAAAGGGGGGATAGTGGAGCGGTTGAAATTACCTGACTAGTTCAGTAACCATTCAGTCGGTGGTCTTTATAGTCCGCGTCTAATCCTTACCGGCCTGACTATCAGGCCAAATCCACCTCCTCCCTCCTTGGTGGTTTGTATAGAGCGGCTTATGCCGCTCTTTTTTTATCTGTATGCAGCATGGCTATTGACACCAAAGAGCTGAGTCAATACTATTACGGCCCTTTTCAAGCGCTGTCTCTAGGGTTAAGGACATTTAAGATGAAAACGTTTAGTGCGAAGCCGGAAACTGTAACACGTGACTGGTATGTAGTTGATGCTACAGGTAAAACTTTAGGCCGTATGGCTTCCGAGATTGCTCGCCGTCTGCGTGGCAAGCACAAGCCTGAATATACGCCACACGTGGATACCGGTGACTATATCGTCGTGATCAACGCGGAAAAAGTCGCTGTGACCGGTAGGAAAGCGACAGACAAGATTTATTACCGCCATTCCGGTTTTCCGGGTGGTTTGAAGGAAGCCAGCTTTGAGAAGCTGATCGATCGTGCGCCTGAGCGCGTTATCGAACTGGCCGTCAAAGGCATGATGCCTAAGAATCCTCTTGGACGTGCTATGTTGCGCAAGTTAAAGGTTTATGCCGGTTCTGAACACAGTCACAGTGCTCAGCAACCTCAGGCTCTGGAAATTTAAAAAAAGGTTTATACCATGGCAGAACAATACTACGGTACAGGTCGTCGCAAGAGCTCTACAGCGCGAGTTTACTTGCGTCCGGGCAAGGGTGATATCACCATAAACAAGCGTTCTCTGGAAGAATACTTTGGTCGCGAAACTGCCCGTATGGTGGTTCGTCAACCGTTAGAGAAAGTCGATGTAGTTGGCAAGTTTGACATCCATGTCAATGTTGCCGGCGGCGGTATTTCAGGCCAGGCCGGTGCGATCCGTCATGGTATTACTCGCGCGCTGATGAACTACGATGAGGCGCTGCGTTCTCCACTACGCAAAGCCGGTTTTGTTACACGTGATTCGCGCGAAGTTGAACGTAAGAAAGTTGGTCTTCACAAAGCACGTCGTGCGACTCAGTTCTCGAAGCGTTAAACGTTTTTCTCTTCCAAAAAACCCCGCCCATATCGGCGGGGTTTTTGTTTTTCTGCTCCTTACAATAATCCTCTTTTTTTCCTAATGTTAATTATTAGATTGGTGTTGTAACCATATGAATTGCCGATAGCGGTGGTCGTGATTTGATCAATTGTATATTCGGTTGTGTGGTGAATTTGTGTTTTAAGCCTTTCATTTTTTTTATTTTTTTTGGAACTTTTCATACAACGGAAACTTGTCTTTTCTCACAAAAGCTGTTTACATTAGTCCCCACTAGTCAATTGGTATTAAATTGATTAAGACTTTTTTTACATGAGAGAGAGGAGTATTGGGTATGAAGAAGAGTCTGACAGCTCTGGCCGTAATGGCGGCCGTTTCTCTGCCATTCGCTGCAAACGCGGGTGATATGGAAGCGGAAGTATACGGCAAAATGCACGGGTCTATTGACTACGTGAATAATGCGAACGATGCGAGTTTTTTTGATTCAGTACACATGAGTGCGAACTCCAGCCGCCTGGGCTTCAAGGGTGCTGCCGATCTGGGCGGTGGCATGAAGGCCGTGTGGAAAGTTGAAAGCGATGTTGCACAAGGCGAGGCCGATGGTAAAACTGGCTTGGGAACAACTGGAATTGGTAATCGTGCCACATACGTCGGTCTTTCTACCGGTGCTGGTACTGTTACGATGGGTAGAGATGAAACACCAGTTAAGCTCATCAGTCGTAAAACCGATTTATTCGGCGACCAAATTGGTGACTCACGTAATGTGATGCAGGGCAAAGTTACCGACCGTCGTGAGGGTGAGTCTGTACAATACGTATCTCCTGCTGTTGCCGGCGCACAGTTAGCAATAATGACTACCTTGTCGGATGCCAAATATAATTCAACAACTGGTAAGCAAGATGCGGCTAACTTTGGGGGCTTTATCAGTGCTTCAGTAACCTACAAGATGGGTAAAGAGTTGTATGCAGCTCTTGGCTATCAAATGGCTGATGGAAATTCTTTAGGTAAACCCGCGGCAGAGACTGAGGGTGTTACACGCCTTGGTCTGAAATACAGCATGGGTGCGATCGGCGTAAATGCATTGTTCCAGATGACCTCAAACGAGGGTGGTACTAAAGACCTCGGTCGTATGGCGTACGGTGTAGGTGCAGCTTATAAGATGGGCAAGATGAGCATCAAAGCACAATACTACGGAGCTACTGCCTCTGTTGACACCAAAAAAGACGAAGCTAGCATCTTAGCTATCGGCGTTGATCAGAAGCTTGGTGACAAGACTACTGCCTATGTTGCCTACGCGATGAGCATGAATGGTGCTGACGCAAGCGCAGGTGTTTCCGGCGCAGGTCATGACAATCCTGGTGGCGACACTGGCAAGCCAGGTAAAGGCGACGGCGCCATGGGTCTGTCTGTTGGTATGATACACTCGTTCTAAGTTTTATACCGAGACAAAGCAGTTAAAAAGCAAATGGGAGAGTGGTATATTCACTCTCCCATTTCTTTTTGGGCCTATTCAATTTTTAGCCGAGGTTGTTTAATGAACAAAACTTTTGTAGCCATTGCATCGGCGTTTGCAGTGGCTTTGCCCGTTGTAGCGCAGTCCGCTGAAATGGATGTACTTCAGGTCTACGGAACTGTCCACACTTCCATCGACAGAGAAGTAAAAAATGGCAATACCAGTTTCGATGTCGATTCCTCAGCAACCCGTGGCTGGGGCATAGGCGCCAAGGGCGGCATGGATGCAGCGGGTGGTCTTATCGCGATCTATCAATTTGAGATCGGTTATGACGGCGCTAAAGATACCGGAATAAACGCCACGGATTCCAATAGCGATGGCAACTTCGATAAATACGGTAATGTGATACCCGGATCATTTTATTTGCGCGACAGCTGGGTTGGTCTAAAAGGCGGATTCGGTAAAGTGCGTATCGGGACTATGGGTACGTATTACAAAGTCAGCGGTGCGAAAATAGATCCCTTGTTTACGACAGCACTTGAAGGTCGCGACAAGACCTTCCATATGATGTCTCCTATGCACTCTGGCAACGGCATCGGTCAGGGTCGCGGTAGCGATATGATTAGCTATGATTCACCGTTGGTCGCCGGCATGATTACGGTCAATGCGCATCTACAGCCTCGTGGTGACGAGTGGAACTATGGTGGTGGTGGTCAGCTACGTGTTGGTCCAGCCACTGTCTTTGGTGCGTTGACGACTAATGAGTTTGGCAGCAGAGCCTTGAAAGGTGGAGCCCAGGTGGTGTTTGGTCCAGCCAAGATCGCTGCGCAGTATGAAAGAGGGAGTGCGCTTGGCGGCAAGCAGTACTTTTTCGGGAGCGGCACATTTGACATAACCCGCGAGGCCGAAGTCTCCGGTGATGTTGGATACGAGCTTGATAGTGGTGATATTTCAGCAACCGGTGCTTTCGTCTACAAAATGTCGAAAAAGAGCAATCTTTACGTCGGCTATGGTCTGAACAGAAAAGGCTCAGACAGCACTACGGCGAAATACTCAGTTGCTACTTTAGGTCTTAAGCATAAGTTTTAATTCTGGTTTTGCCATCAGGAAAAGGGGCTGTGGCCCCTTTTTTGTTGCCGGGCTGGAAAATACTGAGTGAAATGATAAACTATTCGGCCTTTTAAATATCGCAGTGGGGACTTATGTTGAATAAGCCAGAATTGATACTGATAGATTTGGACGGCACCCTCGTGGATTCCGTGCTGGACATTGTAGTCGCCGTCGACAAGATGATGGACGAACTCAATATGCCACAACGTGGCGAAACCAAGGTGCGCAATTGGGTAGGCAATGGCGTCGAGCGCATGGTCAAGCGCGCACTGACCGATTCCCTGGATGACGAGCCAGAGGCAGCATTGTTCGACAAGGCCATGCCGATCTTTTCCCGCTACTATGCAGAGGCCAATGGTAATTTCAGTCAGTTGTTTCCTGGCGTGAGCGATGGTCTGGCGATGCTCAAAGATAAGGGTTACAAGTTGGGTTGTGTTACCAACAAGGCCGCAGATTTCACTATTCCGTTGCTCAAGGCCAAAGGGATTTACGACTATTTCGGCGTAGTAGTGTCTGGTGACACACTGGCAGTCAAGAAGCCCGATCCAGCTCCTTTACTCCATGCCGCCAAAGAACTCGGTGTCAATCCCGCTCGGTCGACTATGCTCGGTGACTCCATGCACGATGTAGAAGCCGCACGACGTGCAGGTTTTCAGGTAATTTGTGTGAGCTATGGTTATAATCATGGCCACGATATTCGTGAGGCCAATCCCGACGCCGTTGTCGATAGCTTCACGGAGTTAGAAAACTTACTACCTGCCTGATGAGGTAAGCAATGTCATATCAGCGAGTGATACAGCGTGCAATGTGTGAACGATGGCACTGAGCCACGTCTATTGCATTGTATACTCGCACCGATATTGAAAGGCTTACCATGAATCAACAACAATTCGATGAACTACATAAACTGGGCTTCAACCGTATACCATTGATGCGCGAAGTCCTGGCTGACCTGGATACGCCCTTGAGTGTCTATCTCAAGCTCGCCCATGGCCCCTACTCTTATCTGTTTGAGTCGGTACAGGGTGGGGAGAAATGGGGGCGTTATTCCATCATTGGTCTGGCGACTCAGACACGTCTGGAAGTCCGAGAAAACCACATCCGTATCTTCGATGGTGAGCAATGTATCGAAGAACATACCCATGCCGATCCGCTCGAATTTATTGATGGTTACCAGGCCCGGTTCAAGGTACCTGATGTAGAGGGTTTGCCTCGCTTCACCGGCGGTCTGGTCGGCTATTTCGGCTACGATACTGTTCGCTATATCGAGCCTCGACTCGGTGCCTGTAAGGCGCCGGATCCGATCGACAACCCGGATATCGTGTTAATGCTTTCCGATGAGGTCGTCGTCTTCGACAATCTCAAAGGCAAGCTGTTTCTGCTCGTGCATGCAGATCCCGCACAAAATGACGCATACAAAACCGGTCAACGTCGATTAGAAACCCTGGCCGCACGCCTGGCAGAACCGGTTCCTGCGTCTATGCGTGAACCCCGTCCGACCCAGGCAATAAAGGAAGAAGATTTCGTCTCCGGTTTCACCCAGGAAGGTTTTGAGCATGCGGTACGCCGGATCAAGGACTATATTGTCGAAGGCGATACCATGCAGGTGGTTATTTCACAGCGCCTGAGCGTGCCTTTCGATGCCGATCCGCTAGACCTCTATCGCGCCCTGCGCAGTTTCAATCCCTCGCCCTATATGTATTACATGAATATGGGTGACTTCTACATCGTCGGTTCTTCGCCAGAGATCCTGGTCAGGTTGGAAGACGGCGTGGTAACCGTTCGGCCCATCGCCGGTACTCGCCATCGTGGCAAGACCGAAGCCGAAGACAAGATGCTCGAACAAGACCTATTGTCAGACCCCAAGGAGTTGGCTGAGCACTTGATGCTCATCGACCTTGGGCGTAATGATGCAGGGCGAGTCGCCGAAATCGGTAGCGTGAACCTAACCGATAAAATGGTCATCGAGCGCTATTCCCACGTGATGCACATCGTCTCCAATGTCACCGGAAAGTTAAAAGACGGTATGGACGCCATCGATGTCATCCGTGCGACCTTTCCTGCGGGAACCGTGTCAGGCGCACCCAAGGTACGTGCGATGGAAATCATCGACGAATTAGAGCCAGTGAAGCGTGGTGTCTATTCCGGTGCGGTAGGCTATATCGGCTGGAACGGCAATATGGACACGGCGATTGCGATCCGCACTGCTGTAATCAAAGACCAGACCCTCTATATGCAGGCCGGCGCCGGTATCGTCTACGATTCTGTTCCCAGTAGCGAATGGGAAGAAACCATGAACAAGAGTCGCGCGATTTTCCGCGCCGCGACCCTGGCCGCCAATGGCCTAAACGACACCAAAGACGGTCACCGCTAAACGGCTATTTGTAGTGCACCCGGTGATAGACGCTGGCGTGGCACTTTGGACAAGGCGGTATATGTGCGGGCTCCTTGAAGTGAACTTCCTGGCCACACTGCTGACAGGCCAGTGTTCCCGGCGCGGTGATTTCACCGGTATGCCACTCGCCAGTGTGATCGCTGTGTTGTCGCATGTGGTCGAGTTCGAGCTTGGTCTCGTCGACCATATATTCGAAGTTATCACGCAGTTTTTGTTCGAGTAGAAGCATATCCAGGCGCGCCCAGTCCGCGAGTTCGCGTTCACCCTCGGCGATATAGCGCGCGGCATGTTCGATATCTTTTTTCAGATAGACGGCAACACGGCCTGCTTCTTCTTTGCTGAGCTCACCGAGTTCTGCCAGCCGGTCGCCGGCCATCTCGATAGAGGTTTTAATGCGTGGCTTGAGGTCATCGGCCAATTCCTTGACCACCTCCCGCGCTTCATGCAGGAGCTTGTGATAACCCGTGATCAGACGTTGAACCTGGGGAGAATGTTGTTCACTCATGATTCCGACTCCTTTTGCGCATGGTTTGTCTTTATAATAACCCACCCACAGAAATTCAGCAGGTAATGATTGATACATGGAACAGCAATACCAACCCGATGTGATCGAAGCCGAGGCCCAGGCCTATTGGGAGCAAAATCAGAGTTTCAAAACGGTAGAAGACGCTAGTAAGGAAAAATTCTACTGTCTGTCGATGTTTCCCTATCCCAGCGGCAAGCTGCACATGGGCCATGTACGAAACTACACGATTGGCGACGTACTGAGTCGCTTCCAGCACATGCGTGGAAAAAATGTGTTACAGCCCATGGGTTGGGATGCCTTTGGTCTGCCTGCCGAAAACGCCGCGATCAAAAACAATGTGCCGCCAGCGCAATGGACATATCACAATATTGATGAGATGCGCGCTCAACTCAAGCGCCTGGGCTTTGCCTACGACTGGTCGCGTGAGCTGGCGACGTGTACTCCTGAATACTATCGCTGGGAACAATGGCTGTTTACCCGCCTTTATGAAAAAGACCTGGTCTATAAGAAAGTCGCACCGGTGAACTGGTGTCCCAATGATTTGACGGTCTTGGCCAACGAACAGGTCATCGATGGTTGCTGCTGGCGTTGTGACACGCCGGTGGTGCGCAAAGAGATTCCACAGTGGTTTATGCGCATTACTCAGTATGCCGACGAATTGCTGCGTGAGCTCGACGAATTGCCTGGCTGGCCGGAACAGGTTCGCACCATGCAGAAGAACTGGATTGGGCGTTCCGAAGGCGTGGAAATCGTTTTCGGTATTGCCGGTGGCGACGAAACCTTGAAAGTGTATACCACGCGCCCGGACACCCTCATGGGAGTTACCTATGTCGCGGTCGCACCCGAGCATCCATTAGCGCTAAAGGCCGCCGAGTCTAATGCGACACTGGCAAAGTTTGTCGAAGAATGTAAGGTCATGGAAACCTCCGAGGCCGCCATGGAGACCATGGAAAAGAAAGGTGTCGATACCGGAATTAAAGCCATACACCCGATTACCGGCGCAGAAGTACCCGTATTCGCCGCCAATTTTGTGTTGATGGGCTATGGCGAGGGCGCGGTGATGTCGGTACCGGCCCATGATCAACGCGACTGGGAATTTGCACAGAAATATGGCCTGTCGGTGAAGCAGGTGATCACCCCGATAGACGATAAGTTCGTTGATTTGGGTAAAGCGGCCTTTACCGAAAAAGGGCGTCTCATGGACTCCGGTGAGTTCAGTGATTTGAGCTCAGCTGAGGCCTTTAATGCCATCGCCGCCAAGCTGTCGGAAATGGGGCGCGGTCAGAAGCGTACCAATTATCGTCTGCGTGATTGGGGTGTATCCAGACAACGTTATTGGGGCGCGCCGATCCCGATTATCAATTGCGATAGCTGCGGTGCGGTCGCCGTCCCCGATCCGGATTTGCCGGTAACCTTACCTGAAGACGTCAAATTTGATGGTGTTGGATCGCCGATCAAGAAAATGCCTGAATTCTATGAAACCTCTTGCCCTAAGTGTGGTGGCAAGGCCGAGCGCGAAACCGATACCTTCGACACCTTTATGGAATCGTCGTGGTATTTCGCTCGCTACGCCAGCCATGATGCCAATGCGATGGTTGATGAGCGCGCCAATTACTGGTTGCCGGTAGACCAATACATCGGCGGTATCGAACACGCGATTTTGCATCTGTTATATGCGCGTTTTTATAACAAGTTGATGCGTGATGTTGGCCTGATCAAACACGACGAACCGTTTACCAACCTGTTGACCCAGGGCATGGTATTGAAAGACGGGGCCAAGATGTCCAAATCCAAGGGTAATACGGTAGACCCACAGGCATTGATCGACACCTATGGTGCCGATACCTCGCGTCTGTTCATGATGTTTGCCGCGCCGCCGGAACAATCGCTGGAATGGTCGGATGCCGGAGTTGAGGGCGCGAACCGCTTTATACGTCGCCTGTGGAGACAAGTTGTTGAGCATGTCGAGGGCGGATCATCAAGTCCGCTCGATGTTGCGAAACTAAACGATGATCAAAAGGCGATACGCCGTACCTTGCATCAGACTTTGCGCAAAGTGACGGATGACATGGACCGCCGTTTTACCTTTAATACGGCGATTGCGGCGGTCATGGAATTACTCAATGCACTCGCAAAATTCGATGATAATAGTGAAGGCGGTCGTACCGTTCGCCAGGAGGCATTGGAAGGGGCGGTGTTGATGTTGTCGCCGATTGTTCCACATGTCACGCATCGCCTGTGGCAAATGTTGGGCAAACAAGACGCCATCATCGAATGTTCATGGCCGACAGTCGACGAGAGCGCGCTGGTCTCCGATACCGTCGAATTGGTCATACAGGTAAACGGAAAACTGCGTTCAAAAATTGCTGTTGCTAGCTCGGCGGACAAGGCCTCTATTGAGAAACAGGCGCTGGCCGACGAAACCGTCCAAAAGTTTATCGAAGGCAAAGAAATCAAAAAGCTGATCGTGGTACCTGGTCGTTTGGTGAATATCGTTGTTGCGGGATAGCAGTCGCTGTCTGTTAGTGTTTTTTTTGCTGTTGCTAACGACATCATGCGGCTTTGCCTTGCGCGGGTCCCAGCTAACGACTCAAACAACAGTCTCCACCCAAAGCGATGAGCATGGCTCGCCGCTGTTGTTTCTGTTGAACAGGCGTCTCGATGAGCGCGGTGTGCTACGTGAAATCGGCCAGGGCGATTGGCATGTTCATTTGGAACGGCCAGATTGGCAAACACGCTTATTGAGTCTCGAAGGGGCCCAAAGAAATCAATTAATTCGTCTGGTGTTGCACTATCGTGTAACAGACAGGGGCGATAAAACGCCATTTGGAAGACGACGTTTCGAGCAGGAACGTGTTCTGAGTGTCGACGATAATCTTTTAACCGGTGCGCAGAGCCGTACGGAAGATTTGCAGAAGAGTATTTTACGCAACGCTGTAGAACAGATTGTCGCTGATATTTACCTGGCGACTGCGTCTTCAGCACAACCTCGTTAAGTTAGATGAATATTCGAATCGAACAAATCGCCACGCATTTGCGCTCACCGTTGTTGCCTGTTTACGTTGTAACGGGTGACGAACCATTGCAGCATGGAGAAACCATCGATGCGATACGCAGTAGTGCGCGCAAGCAGGGTTTTGAAGAGCGCGAAGTATTCCATGTGGAGCAACACTTCGATTGGGGCGCTGTGTTAGAAGCGGCGAACGCCATGTCACTGTTCGCCAGTCGTAAAATCATCGAAGTGCGCATGCATAATCTAAAGCCAGGTGATAAGGGAACGGACGCATTGTGCAGTTATGCGAAAAATCCTTCGCCGGACAATGTGCTCATTGTTGCGCTGCCGAGACTCGATGCCAATGCCAAACGTAGTCGCTGGTACAAAGCCTTGGATAACATCGGTGGCGTTATCACAGTATGGTCGGTAGAAAGCGATCGCCTGAGTGGCTGGATTGCGCGGCGCATGAAGCAACACAAACTGGAGCCGACGCCTGAGGCGGTGCAGTTTCTCGCCGACAAGGTAGAGGGAAATATGTTGGCTGCGGCACAAGAGATCGAAAAACTCGCTCTATTGCATCAGGGCTCGGTGGACGTTGATATCCTTGCCGAAGAAATCGCTGACAGTGCACACTTTGATGCGTTTGCGCTGATTGATGCCGCATTAGAGGGAAAGGCGGAGAGAGTAGAACGCATCCTCGGTATTTTGCGCGCGTCAGGTGCGGAACCTGTTGCGATATTGGGCGCAATCAGCTGGCAGTTGCGGATACTTTATCAACTGTCCTTGCCGGGGAACGGGGAACAGGAATTTCGTCGGCTGGTACCGATTCCTCATCGCCAACCATTAGTACGGAAGGTCTTGAAGCGTCACTCGATTAAGCATTGGCAAAACATGTTGTGTCAGGCTGCGGCTCTCGACCGGGTCAATAAAGGCATGCGACCGGGTAATTCCATTGATGAGCTGTTAAAATTGGCCCTGGCGATGGGTGGTACCCAGTTAATGAGAGAAACCGTATGAGTGATGTAAAGACCTATATGCAGCAGCTCGGGCAACAGGCCCGCAAGGCCGCACGTGCCTTGATGAGAGCCGATACCAATAGTAAAAACTCCGCGCTGCTGGCTATGGCTGCGGAAATTCGCAGCAATTCGGCAACTATATTGAAAGCAAATCAGAAGGATATGGATGCGGGTCGTGCCTCTGGTCTCGATGCTGCCCTGCTAGACCGGCTGGAATTAAATCAGGCCCGTGTCGATGCCATCATTGAAGGACTCGAACAAGTCGCTGCACTACCTGACCCTGTAGGAGAGATCTCAGATCTCAAATATCGCCCATCCGGCATCCAGATAGGGAAGATGCGCGTACCGCTCGGTGTGATTGGCATCATTTACGAATCCCGACCTAACGTGACAGCGGATGCGGCAGCGCTGTGTTTGAAGTCAGGTAATGCTGCCATTTTGCGCGGTGGATCAGAGGCTATACATTCCAATCAGGCGCTGGCCCAATGTATAGCCGCAGGGCTAGAGAAGGCAGGCCTGCCAAGAACAGCGGTTCAAGTCGTGGAGACTACTGATAGAGCCGCCGTTGGTGAATTAGTACAAATGCCTGACTACGTCGACGTTATCGTCCCACGCGGTGGCAAAGGTTTAATTGAGCGAATTAGCCGCGAAGCACGTGTACCCGTCATCAAACATCTCGATGGGGTTTGTCATGTCTATATCGACGATAAAGCCGATCGAGCAAAGGCACTGGCGATCGCATTCAACGCCAAGACGCATCGATATGGTACGTGTAACACCATGGAGACGCTATTAGTGGCGAAAGGTGTCGCGGCAGATGTGTTGCCAGAACTGGCGAAGATGTACGAAGAGAAAGGTGTTGAACTGCGTGGCTGTGTGGCGACGCGTGACATCTTGCCTAATGCGCGTGCGGCGACCGAGCAGGATTGGGCGGAAGAGTATCTTGCGCCTGTTCTCGCGATTCGTGTTGTCAGCGGTATCGATGAAGCCATAGACCATATTGAACAGTACGGCTCGCATCACACCGATGCGATTGTCACTGAAGACTATACGCGAGCGCGTCGTTTTCTTGCAGAGGTGGATTCGAGCTCAGTCATGGTCAATGCATCAACGCGTTTTGCAGATGGTTTTGAATATGGATTGGGTGCCGAGATCGGTATCAGTACCGATAAATTTCATGTACGTGGCCCGGTAGGTCTGGAAGGTCTGACCTCGCAAAAATATGTTGTTCTCGGAAACGGGAATATACGAACCTAAGGTATGAGAGGCGTCGATTGCGTATAGTCGGGTTTCTTGGGGGTACGTTCGATCCGGTTCACTTCGGTCACTTACGAATTGGGTTGGAGATTAAAAACGTATTGGCGCTGGATGAGTTGCACTTTGTCCCTTGCGCCAAGCCACCACACAAATCCGGCGTAATGGCGAGTGCAGAACACCGCAGTCGTATGCTGGAACTGGCAATAGAAAACATCCCAGGCTTTGCTCTGGATACAAGAGAGTTGGACCGGCAGGGGCTTTCATATTCCATCGATACCTTAAAATCGATCCGCGAGGAGTATGGAGATGCGACGTCAATTTGCTGGATAGTCGGTTCTGATTCTTTCCAGAGTCTGGACACCTGGCATCAATGGGAGCAATTGTTCGATTTTGCTCACATCGTGGTAGCCTGTCGTCCCGGTTGGAAACCGGATGTTGAATCTGCCGTTGGGCAGCAGCTTTCGCGGCGCATTGTGAACGAACCGTCGCAGCTGAAACAGACCGCGTGTGGCCTGATTTTACCGTGGCAGGTCACGCAACTGGCTATTTCAGCAACGGCAATTCGTGAAATGGTGGCGAAAGATTTTAGCCCGCGCTTTCTGCTTCCAGACGCAGTGCGGGATTTCATTGAACTAAACAAGCTTTACAGGCAGTAAATAATGCAGACAGAAGAATTACTACAATTAGTTATCGATGCGCTTGAAGATATGAAAGCGAAAGACATTAGCGTTATCGACGTGCGTCACCTGAGCAACATTACCGACATTATGGTAGTCGCAACAGGTACCTCGACGCGTCAGGTGGCCAGTATTGCATCGAGTGTGGCGGAGAAAGCGAAGGCTGCAGGGGTAATGCCTTTTGGTGTCGAAGGCAGTTCAGTCGGAGAGTGGGTACTGGTGGATCTTGGCGATGTGGTTGTGCATGTAATGCAGCCGTCTATCCGCGAATTTTATCAGCTTGAACGTCTCTGGAGCACGCCGCCGGCGGGTGAAGGACTGGAAGACGTCAGCAGTAAAGCGAATTGATGCGCTGGTATGCGCATACACCTTATTGCGGTTGGTAACCGAATGGAGGCCTGGGTAAAGGCCGGTTTCGACGAATACGCCAAACGCATGCCGAAAGAATGTCAGTTAGTACTGAAAGAAATTGAACCCGCCAAGCGTAGCAAGTCGGGTAATTCTGAGACCTACAAATCGATAGAAGCAAAAAAAATCCTCGCCGCAATTCCGGAGGGTTCGACTGTAATAGCGCTGGATGTTCAGGGAATGCAATTTTCAACTGAGCAATTGGCCGAGCATATGACGGACTGGATGAGTAGTGGTAGAGACGTAGCGCTACTGGTCGGAGGTCCGGATGGGCTGGACCAGCAGTGTTTGTCGATTGCGAATCAAAAATGGTCATTATCACGGTTGACGATGCCTCATCCGATCGTGCGTATCGTTTTGGCAGAACAGCTCTATCGAAGTTGGAGTATTACGCGTAACCATCCCTACCATCGCGCCTGAGTGGATTTTCACGGTTTTCAATTGTTTTAAAGGCTTAACTCAAGCCTTTTAAGTTTTGTTGCGGTATCCTTAGTCACTGGTGACATTACCGGGATTCCGTACTTGGCTGATCTCATTCTCGCATCAAAATCTCCCCGCCGTGTCGAGCTATTGCAACAGCTGGGTTTAAAGGCTCACATTATTTCGATCGATGTGGACGAGTGCGTATTGCCTCAGGAAAAACCAGACGAATATGTTCTCCGGGTGTCTAAAGAAAAAGCACGGGCCGGATGGGAAATATTATCGCCTGAAATACGTCACTTACCGGTATTGGCGGCCGATACAGCCGTCGTACTAGACGAGGCAATACTCGGCAAACCTACGGATTATGTTGATGCGCGACGAATGTGGCGCATGCTGTCGGGTGTGCAACACGACGTGCTGAGTGCGGTTGTTGTCACCCAGGAAAATAAAACAGAATGTATCTGTCAGCGCAGTCAGGTGCGCATGCGTGACATCAGTGAAGCTGAAATGCAGGCCTATTGGAATACGGGAGAACCGTGCGATAAGGCCGGTGCTTATGGCATACAAGGGATAGGTGCTCTCTTTATTGAGCATATAACGGGAAGCTATTCGGGCATTATGGGTTTGCCTTTGTTCGAAACAGCACAAATCTTGAAAGGGTTTGGGGTTCGGGTGTTGGAATAGCGGTTTTTCAACACAGCCAGAGAATAAAGAAGTAAAAATCTATGAGCGAAGAAATACTAATTAATATTACGCCCCAGGAGACGCGCGTTGCCGTTGTCGAAAACGGTGTATTGCAGGAAATTTTTATCGAACGCGCGCGCAAGCGTGGGCTGGTGGGAAACATTTACAAGGGCAAGGTGTGTCGTGTTTTGCCCGGCATGCAGGCGGCTTTTGTGGAAATTGGCTTGCAGCGTGCGGCATTTTTGCATGCATCAGACATTTTTACCGGCCAATCGACAGTTGATGAAGAGGGCAAAGGCAAACCCAATGAACCGGTGCAACCAATTCAGGAACTTGTTCGTGACGGGCAGGAGATTTTGGTTCAGGTTATTAAGGACCCGCTCGGAACCAAAGGGGCGCGTCTAACCACTCATCTGACGATTCCCGCGCGTTTTCTGGTGTACATGCCGTTGACAGAACATGTCGGTATTTCGCAAAAAATCGAGGATGTTGAAGAGCGCGATCGACTGAAGAATATGGTGAGTGAGCTGCGCCAGACGATTAAGGGTGGCGGATATATTGTGAGAACAGCAGCTGAGGGCGTGCATGAGCACGAATTACGTGCCGATATGCTCTACCTGTCTCGTATATGGGAATCCCTGTCTGAACGGAATCGTTCACAATCAGCACCGGAAACCATCCACGAGGACTTACCTCTTTCCATGCGTGCCATCCGCGATATGGTTGGCAGTGATGTAGAGAAAATTCGCATCGACTCGAAAGAGCATTTTGACAAGGTCGTGAAGTTTGTCGGCAAATTTATACCCGAACTATTGTCCGGTATCGAATACTATCCCGGGCCTCGTCCAATTTTCGATTTGTATTCGATTGATGACGAAATCCAAAAAGCCTTGCAGCCAAAAGTGCAGCTCAAATCGGGCGGCCATCTGGTAATCGACCAAACTGAAGCAATGACGACGATCGACGTCAATACTGGTGCCTTTGTTGGTCATCGCAACCTGGAAGAAACAATATTCAAAACTAACCTGGAGGCGACCCAGTCCATTGCGCGGCAACTGCGTCTGCGAAATCTCGGTGGCATCATCATTCTTGATTTCATTGATATGTTAAATGATGAACACAAGCGACAGGTGTTACGGTCGCTGGAGAGGGCGTTGGAAAAAGATAATGCCAAGACGTCTATTAGCGAAGTTTCCGCATTGGGTCTGGTACAGATGACGCGCAAAAGAACGCGTGAGAGCTTGGAGCATGTCCTTTGTGAGTCCTGTTCGGTCTGTGGAGGACGTGGCATGATAAAGACGCCTGAAACTGTGGCCTATGAGATATTCCGCGAGATCCTGCGTGAAGCTCGACAATTTGATTCCGAAACCTTTTTGGTGCTGGCATCGCCAAATGTGGTGAATCTAATGCTGGATGAAGAGTCCCCCAGTGTTGCAGAACTGGAATCTTTTATAGGCAAGAGCGTGCGGTTTCAGCCGGAAATTCAGTATTCGCAGGAACTGTTCGATGTCGTTCCTATGTAGGAGGGTTTGTAAAAACTAAGTGACCTTACGCGCAAGAATCTTCAAAGTCTTTTGGAGTACCTTAGTTTATCTTTTGGTGACGGTAGTCGTATTGGCGGCTGTCGCGCTTACGCTTGCACGCATATGGCTACCTACCGCTGAAGATTACAAAGGCGAAGCAGAAAGCTGGGTCAGCGATTTTCTTGGACAAAGAGTTACTATCGACTCGTTGAATGCTGACTGGCGCGGATTTGAACCGCAATTGGTTTTGGAAAAGGTACAGCTATTATCTGATGATGGAAAAACCATCATCAGTGCCTTTGAGAAGGTAAAGATAGGTTTTGATCTCGTATCATCGGCTTTCAGACAAACCGTGGTGCCGGGAGGTCTGGTGGTTGAGGGCGCGCGACTGGTGTTAGTTCGTCAGAAAGATGGTCGCTTTTCGGTTTCCGGATTTGCAACAACGCAAACAGACCCTGCCGATTCAGAGGCAACGAGTGCATTACTCGAAACCATGCTGCTCGAACAAAGGCTTTTGAAGATTGAAAATAGCTCGCTGGTTTGGCGAGATCGGGTCAATAATGATGAGACGCGGCTTTTTAGCGATGTAAATATCACCATACGAAATGACGGTTCTCGTCATCAAATCGAAGGTTCTGTCTTTCTTCCGCAAGATCTTGGTTCTCACATGCTGTTCTTTCTTGATCTACGCGGCAATATTTTTTCGGGTAACGATTGGTCTGGCAGTGCGCAATTGACTGCGGTGGGAATCGAGCTGGTTAATTGGATGACAGAAAAGCGTCTGGCCAATCTCGAACTCGCCAAGGCGATTGTTAGTACCAGCACGTGGGCACGTTTGCGTTCAGGCAAACTCGAGGAGCTTCGGGGCGAGGTCCTCGCCTCAGATGTTCAGCTGCGATCCCAGGACAACCCGCGTCTGAACAAGATAGACAGTTTGAGCACTGATTTCAGTTTGGAACTTCGCGACAATTTGTGGCAACTCACACTGGACGGATTGACCTTGATCCGAAATGGTAAGGTGTGGCCAAGAATGCGCGTCGATACGCGTTATGACGGAACCAGCCAATCTCTGGAACTGGAAGCCTCTGAGCTCGAAATCGGTAACATTTTGCAACTTGCGTTAATCAGCGATGTTATCGAAAAGACAGCGGGGACCTACTTGCGCGATGCCAAGCCAGAAGGGCGCATGGAGAATATTACCTTTTACTCTGCTAAAGACAATAATGGCGATGATGTATTCGCTTTTGGCGCTCGATTCCGCAATGTCAGTATTGGTGAATCAGGCAGTGTTCCTGGTTTGCGAGGAATCACAGGAGAGATAGAGCTGAGTAATCATGATGGTTATGTCTGGTTGGATAGCGAAGACTGGGCAATAGATTACAGCGGTATGTTTAAGAACACACGACTGTTCCAGCACTTGTCTGGAAGCGTTATGTGGAAAGCCGATCAAAACGGCCAATGGAAAATCTACGGTAACAATCTGCGCGTGTTTGATCAAAGAGCAGAGGCTAAAGGTCAGTTCTATGTACGTTTGGAACCCGAAAAAGCGCCTTTTCTGGATCTTGCCTTTGGGTTGAAAGGAAACGCGATTACGCGTGTCCGTAAATATCTGCCTGATGCAATGATGAGCGAAGAGTTGACCAAGTGGATTAACAACAGTGTTTTAAAGGCCACAATTAAGGCGGGCGGTTTGGTTTACTACGGATATACGGACCGTTATCCGTTTAACGAGCGTGACGGTCATTTTGGGCTGAATCTATTACTGCAGGAGACCGATCTGCGCTACTTGGAAGGCTGGCCAGAAATCACCTCGATAAATGGCCAGTTAGACATGGACTCACATGGTTTAGTGTTTTCATCCAACAATGCAAAGATTTATTCCAATCAAATTGATAGCGTTGGGCTTTCAATAAAGGATTTTTACGCAAAAGATTTGCGCCTCGCAATTGCTGGAAGTGTAACGGGAAGTACGCGCGACAAATTTAAATTTATGTATCAAAGTCCGCTGAATGAAATCTTTGCTAAGCACCTGAAGGTGTTTTCTGTTTCAGGGCAAAGTGAATTGGCAATAGGTCTGGATATACCGCTGTCGGGAGAAGGCGACTTACTTGCCAGTGGTAGTCTGCTGATGAGCGATAATCGCCTGAATGCAGCGGAACTCGAGCTTGATCTAAGCAACATAAGCGGCAGTCTGCGTTTTGACGAACGCGGAATCTATGGTGAAGATATTAGTTTGAAATTTAATGGAATCGATATTCTCGCCGATGTGGAAACTGTTGATGTCGGCGAAGGGCGAGAGATGGTGTTTTCACATACTGGCGCTGTTACCCACAAACAAATCAGCCAAATCTTCAAGCAATATGTTAAGCAACCACAGTGGTCAAACTTTATCGCTGGAGACACGAATGCCGATGTCAGGTTTTATGTTCCGATGATAGACGGTGGTCCCCATCGAAACATGACGCTTGAAGCGTTTTCCATGATGGAAGGGGTTGAGATAAAGCTACCGACTCCCTTCGGTAAATCGGCTGACTCTCAACGACGCTTTTCTATTAGCACGGAGTTAGGTGGAGAAGAGAACACGCTTTCGCTGGCGCTGGGAGACACGCGCTTGGCCTTGCGTATGTTGTCAGCGGCTGGTGAAACGAGCGTAGAAAAAGGCGCGGTTGGTTTTGGCGTGGAACCCGTATTGCCAACTGAACACGGCTTTCACTTTACCGGAGGTATTCCCAAATTTTTCTGGTCCGAATGGCAGCCTTTGTTGATGCCTGATGCGGGCCAGCCAGGATTGCTGCAATCCGAAGGTGGCGGGGGTTCTGTTTATTTTGATGTTGCCGTCAATCAGACAGAGATTTTAAGCGCGCGCTTTGCAGATGTGCGTGTACAGGCGTCGAACACTGCTCAAGGCTGGACAGTACATGCTAGCGGTCCAGAAATTCAAGGCAGCGCCTATCTGCCAAGTGTATGGAATACCGCGCCAGTTGTACTCGATACTAAAAAACTTCACATCAAGATACCTAAAACGGAAGAAGAGTCTGAAACAGTAGATCCAAACGACTTGCCGCAGCTGCGATTCAAGAGCGAAGATTTTTCGTTTAATGATATGCGCTTTGGCAGAACTGAATTTTCTACCTCAGCGGTAGCCGGAGGCATGCGTCTTGATGAGTTCAATTCCTCGTCTGAGATTGCTGATTTCGCCGTTAAGGGCGACTGGACGGTAGATGCTAACAAACATAAATCGAATTTTACGATCGGTATGAAGGCTAAGAATTTTGGCCAGATGATGGATAGTTGGGGCTATAAAGACATTATTGATAAAGGCGATGGCCTACTCAATATCAATGCAAACTGGCTAGGTGCTCCTACGGCGTTTTCTTTCCCGACGTTGAAGGGAAATATGGAAATCAGTATGAACAATCTGCGCCTTATGGATTTGAATGTAGGTGCGGCTAAGATGCTGGGACTCTTAAGTCTGGAGGCCATACCAAGGCGTCTGTTCTTTGACTTTAGAGATGTGGTGCAAAAAGGTGTATTGTTCGATAGCGTGCAAGGTCAGTTCGACATACAAAATGGTGATGCATTTTCCAGTGGTATGGTATTGACTGGGCCTAGTGGACGCATGGGGCTCGCGGGTCGCATCGGCCTGGCGCAAAAAGAATATGATCTGGTGATTACATTTATACCGAAGGTTTTGGATGCGCTTCCTGTGATAGGGGGGATTGCGACTGGTGGTCTAAGTGTTGTTGCACCAACGGTGGGTGCGACGGTATATGTCATGCAAAAGCTATTTCAGTCTCAAGTCGATGAGTTGAGCGCTGTTCAATACACCGTTACCGGATCTTGGCAGGAGCCGAAGGTTGTTCAGGTCAAAGCGCCATCCAAACAAAAAGGCGAGACTGAATTTGTTGATGAACAATAAACATCTGTGGTTTAAAGTCTATTGTTGTTATTTGTTTTTAACTGTCGTTGGGAGTAGGAGTATATGAAGCGGGTTGCAGCTATTCAGATGGCCTCTGGACCAAACGTGCATGCAAATCTGATTGAGGTCAAACGGCTGATCGGCGTGGCTGCGGAAGAAGGCGCACAGCTTGTCGTATTGCCGGAAAATTTTGCGCAAATGAGCGCCGATCGGGATCTTTTGAAGATAAAGGAAAAAGATGGCAGTGGCCCGATTCAGGATTTCCTGTCGGAAATTGCGGAAAAATTCAAAATATGGCTGGTTGGTGGCACCATGCCTATGGAAAGTGATCATCCCAATCTAGTTCGTTCCGCGTGTCTGGTGTTCGATCAAAGCGGCGAGCGTGTCGCACGCTACGACAAAATTCATTTGTTTGACGTGGATATTGTAGACAGTGATGAACACTACACCGAATCGAAAACCATTCAACCCGGAAAAGAACTGACAGTTGTCGATACGCCAGTTGGCAAAGTCGGGTTGGCTATCTGTTACGATATCCGCTTCCCTGAACTCTTTCGCGGCTTGCTCAGCAAAGGTGCGGAGATATTTGCTATTCCCTCTGCATTTACAGCGATTACCGGGCGAGCTCATTGGGAGCCATTGATCAGGGCCAGGGCGATTGAAAATCTTTGTTTTGTCATCGCGGCCGGACAAGGTGGGTACCACGTTAGCGGGCGCGAAACCCATGGCGATAGCATGATTGTCGATCCTTGGGGAACCGTGCTGGATCGTTTGCCACGTGGTTCTGGCGTGGTGATTTCAGACATCGATAATGACCGTTTGAAGCAGATTCGCAAACACTTCCCGGCGATAAAACATCGTCGTCTCTAATGGAGAAAGCATGAGTCAGTCTATCCAAGTAGCGCAGCAGTTAATACTTACTCCGACCGGAATTACCGAAAACGACTTGTCTAGTGTTCTGGGGAAGATTGTTTCTCAGCACGGTGTCGACAATGCGGATTTGTATTTTGAATTTTCACGCTATGAATCCTGGTCACTGGAAGATGGCATCGTCAAAGATGCATCTTTTGGAATAGACAAGGGCGTAGGTGTGCGCGCACTTAGTGGTGAGAAAACCGGTTTTGCCTATTCCGACGATATCTCGCTTGCTGCATTGGATCAGGCTGTGTCTACAGTGCGTGCCATTGGGCGTCAGGGACAACAGGGCAAGATCAAGGTTGCGAGTGGCTATGTTGCCGGTTTGAATCTCTACCAGCCGCTTGATCCCATGACTTCACTAACGGAGCAGGAAAAGATCGCCCTGCTAGAGAGTGTTGATGCGGAAGCACGCAAACAGGATCCGCGTGTTTCTCAGGTTATGGTGGGTATGGCGGCGACGCACGATGTGGTCCTTGTTGCGGCTTCTGATGGAACCTTGGCAGCTGATGTTAGGCCTCTGGTTCGATTGAGCGTGAGTGTGGTGGTAGAACAGGATGGTCGTCGTGAAACGGGATCTTCCGGTGGTGGTGCAAGACTCGATTTTACCTATTTCACACAGCAGGATCGCGCAAAAGAGTATGCACGTGAGGCGGTGAGGCAGGCACTGGTAAACCTGGATGCAGTCGATGCGCCAGCAGGCACGATGGAAGTCGTGCTTGGTCCGGGTTGGCCAGGTGTGTTGTTACATGAAGCTGTTGGACACGGACTCGAAGGAGATTTTAATCGAAAAGGCAGCTCAGCCTTTAGTGGACGCGTGGGCGAGAAAGTCGCTTCCGAGCTGTGTACGATAGTTGATGACGGCACAATACAGGATCGTCGCGGCTCTCTGAATGTGGACGACGAAGGCGTTCCGACGCAATGCACTACGCTTATAGAGAAAGGAATTCTCAAGGGGTATATGCAGGATAAACAGAATGCACGTTTGATGGGCGTGGCGCCGACTGGCAACGGTCGACGTGAGTCATATTCCCATTTGCCGATGCCGCGCATGACGAACACCTATATGCTTGCAGGCCAAAGCGATCCTCAGGAAATTATTTCTTCGGTAAAAAAAGGATTGTACGCGGTGAATTTTGGTGGTGGGCAAGTCGATATTACCTCCGGAAAATTCGTCTTCTCCGCCAGTGAGGCCTATCTTATCGAAAATGGAAAAGTGACAAGGCCGGTGCGCGGTGCGACGCTGATTGGCAATGGTCCGGAAGTGATGACGCGCGTGTCGATGGTCGGCAATGACCTGAAACTGGATCTCGGGGTAGGCACCTGTGGTAAAGAAGGCCAAAGTGTACCCGTAGGTGTTGGTCAGCCGACATTGAAGATAAACGAATTGACTGTTGGTGGCACAAGCGCCTGATAGGGGAGTATCAAATATGAATAATTCACAATTAGCCCAACAAAGCAGCCAACAGTTCGAATCGCTTTTACAGCAGGTCATCGAGGAAGCGAAAAAACAGGGCGCGACTGCTGCAGAAGTTGCGCTAGGTATTGAATCAGGTTTGTCAGTTACGGCGCGTTTGGGCGACGTTGAAACGATTGAGTACCACCATGACAAAGGTATCGGTATTACCGTGTACATTGGGCAGTCCAAGGGTTCGTCCAATACGTCAGATTTTTCCGAAAAATCTCTGCGCGAAGCAGTTGCGGCTGCCTGTGGGATAGCGCGCCACACCGCGAAAGATCAGTGGTCAGGATTGCCGGAACGCGACGATCTTGCCTGGGAATACCCCGATCTTGATTTGAATCACCCCTGGGACGTCAGCGCAGATCAGGCGGTGGAAATAGCGCTCGAATGTGAAACGGCGGCGCGCGAATACGATAAACGCATCACCAACTCGGAAGGCGCGACTCTCAATAGCCATAGCGGTTTGCACTATTACAGCAACAGTCTGGGCTTTGTTGGGCATTATCCAACCACCCGTCATAGTTTGAGTTGCTCAGTTATTGGGCAGGATGGTGGCGCTATGCAACGAGATTATTGGTATAGCGTGGCGAGAGACAATGTGGCACTCGACAGTGCTGCGAGCGTGGGTAAAACAGCTGCGCAACGTACAGTGGCGCGACTCAATGGCAAACGACTATCTACACGCAAGGCGCCGGTGGTGTTTGTGCCAGAGATGGCAGCTGGGTTCATCGGACACTTTCTTCGCGCCATACGTGGCGGAAGCTTGTATCGCAAAACCAGTTTTCTACTCGATTCCCTTGGACAGCAATTATTTCCGGAATGGCTAGATATCAGCGAACGTCCGCACATAAAAGGATCCTTGGGTAGTGCGCCATTCGATAACGAAGGTGTCAAAACGCAGGACCGGGAACTTGTTGAGAGCGGCGTATTAAAATCCTATCTGCTCGATAGCTATGCCGCGCGTCGTTTAGGCATGCACACTACTGGACATGCGGGTGGTGTACACAATCTGGTATGTGCAGCAGGCGATCTGGATCAACAAGGTCTGCTCAGAAAAATGAACACTGGCCTGCTGGTGACAGAATTAATGGGGCAAGGCGTAAACGCCGTCACCGGCGACTATTCCCGCGGTGCTGCGGGTTTTTGGGTTGAGAATGGTGAGATTCAATTTCCAGTAGAGGAAATTACCATTGCCGGGAATCTCAAGGAAATGTTCAAGAATGTAGTCGCTATTGGTAACGACGTCGATCGACGCCGAAATATACAGACAGGCTCAATCATGCTTGAGCAAATGACTATTGCCGGGGAGTAAGTTACCGGAGTTATAAATTCCTGGTTTTTTCCAGCATACGTTCGATTGAGCGATCAGGGTTAAAGGCCTTAACTTCGTCCAGGTCCAACCAACGGACTTCGTTCGATTCATCATTGCTACGCAAAGGCAGAGTGTCGTCGATTTCGAACAAAAAGCGCACGTCATAGTGCTCGTGCTGTGGCTCTTTCTTGGTCGCGGGAATCGTATGTATATCGACGTCAAAAATATCAGTGTCGACGATGCGTATGTTTTTAAGCTGAACGCCAGATTCTTCTGACGCCTCTTTTAGTGCAACACCCGGAGTATTCGGGTCACCATCCGAATGCCCGCCTGGCTGTAACCACCGATCAAGTTTTCGATGATGTAGCATCAGTGTCTTTGTCCGTTGTCGGTTAACAATCCACGCCGAGCCGGTAATGTGTCCAATCTTCAAAGAACGCTCAAAGCAGTCGTCATGTTCCTGGACAAAAGACAACATGCGAAGTCGCGTGGACTCCTCTTGTTCATCGAAACCAGTGTAATTTGTGAGTAGGCGTATTAGCGTTGATCTTTGCATAGCACCATATTATATCCAGTCTCCTGACCATTGTTTGTATAATTTTTGCCACAGCTCTTCCGGGTGCTCATCGAAGACATCTTTAATACTGCCAGGCGCTACCAACCAAACCTCGTTATCCAATTCCTTGCGCAACTGCCCAGGCCCCCAGCTACTGAAACCAATAAACGTGCGGGTTTCATCATGTGACACGCGATTGATTTCTATCATTGCCTTGTCTCCCGCGCCAAAATACAAACCTTGAACGATGTCATGTAATTCCGGGTATTTGTGTGCTTGAGTAAGGACGAACAGAAACTGGGCATGCATAGGTCCACCAAAATATAGTTTTGATGGGTGTTCAAGTCGCATATTATCGGGCATTGCCTCATTCACTGTCATATGCGTGGGTTTGTTGATGATAAAACCGTGGGTTCCGTCTTCGCCGTGCTGAGTGATGTAGACGACGGTGTGATAAAATTCCGTCCCCTGCGTTTTAGCCGTGGAAATCAGGAGCGATCCAGCCTCCAGTTGTTCGTAGTGTATTTGCGGCGATTCGGCCGCGGCTAAAGAGGCCATCAAGGTGAATACGGCAAACAGTAATGTGGATGCAGTTTTGTTGGTGTTTAGGATTGCCATAGCGGCTTACCTCTTGGTAACGTTCAAAGAGTTATAGCAATACTCAAACCATCGCAGAAAGCCCGGATTGTTTTTTTTCTGGCAAATCGTTCTTCATGAATATTCTTGTATGATCAGCGAGTTAATGCTGATCTGTCTACACTGTTTGTAGTTGTTTAATGGAGTCGCTACATTGGAAATCAAGTCTTCGCCCGTAAAGCTGTTACTACTGGACGAAGCGCGTCGTGAAGAAGCCGATTTCCTGGCACAAAGTCTTGGCGTGAAATGTGTCGCTGAAGAGTCAGTGGATACATTGCGTTATCTCGTTTTTGCTCATCAATATACGGGTCTTCGCTACAGGGAAATAGGCAAGCACAACGACATCTATGTGGACTTTATTGGCGGCAAAGTTGGGCACCGACATCGACAGGGCGAAGGGCGTGGACAAACACTAGCGCGCGCGATAGGAATAAAAGCCAACTATCGTCCGCGTGTGTTGGACGTGACGGCAGGATTGGGAAGGGATGGCTTTGTATTAGCATCGCTTGGTTGCAAAGTGACGCTGCTTGAGCGTTCACCCTGGTTACATGCCTTATTGCGTGATGGAATGTCGCGTGCGTCGCAGGATGAATCTGCAGCCTTGGTGATCAATCGTATGCAGCTGCATTACTCTGATGCCCTGTCATTTTTAGCAAAACTGGCTAAAGACGAAAAACCCGACGTCATTTATCTCGACCCCATGTATCCACATCGCGAAAAATCGGCCCTGGTAAAAAAAGAAATGCGCGTTATACGCGCATTTGTTGGTGATGATACGGATACGCAAACTGTTTTAGATATGGCAATAAGAAGCGCAATGAAACGCATAGTCGTCAAACGGCCGAAAACGGCATCGCCAATTGATGAGGAGCGAGTGAATTTTTCTGTCGCGGGTAAAAACACACGCTACGATGTTTATTTACCCGTTGAACAGAATTAATTGTCTTCTGGCAAAGGTAGGTCGCGCCCGAGCATACGATTGATTGCCGCGATACCAAACAATCTAAAGCCGCGTAACGCTTCTGGCGGATGTCCAGCGACACAGACGATAGGCTTGCCCTGGGCGATACCCATGATTAATGGTCGGCCGGATTTCATCGGTACGCCGTCGACTAACAACTCACCCAGCTCGCGGATTAAATCCGAAATAAAATCACGGCCGCCAACGGCTGTACCGCCGCTGATTAACAACATGTCGTTTTCCTGCAAGGCCTGGCGTGCTGTTTTGACGAAGGCGTCGAAATCATCACCTTGTATTCCCTTGGCAACTGCGATTCCGCCAGCGGCGTTAACTGCCGCAGACAACATTGGCGTGTTGCAATCATAAATAGCGCCGATTCGAAAAGAATCGGTGTGTGGAATAACTTCATCGCCCGATGCAAACACCGCGACGCGTGGCGGCATGCACACCTGCGCCTGGTTTAACCCCAGGCTGGCGAGTGTGCCGATAGCAACTACATCTAAGACCTGTCCTGCGGCAAGAATTTCGCTACCTTTTGCGATATCACAGCCTTGTGCTTCGATGAAAAAACCGGGTGGAAAGGGACGGCTAACGCTGACCTTGTCGCCATCGACCTTGCATTCCCACATGCGTGCGATAGCGAAATCACCTGTTGCCACGACGCTGCCAGTGACGGTTTCTATCGCACCGTCCTTACCGGGATCAGGACAGTTGGCGTCACCAGGGTTCACGCTTCCAATGATATTAAAAGATACGGGGTTTTCTTCGCTTGCTGACTGGGTGCTGGCGCTGGAAACCAGATAGCCTTCAACTATAGCGCGGGGATAGGGTGGCGAATCCATAGGCGCGGTCACGGCTTGATGGAGTGTGGCGCCAAGAAGCTGATCCAGATTTCTGGTCTCCCTTGCCAGGCTACGAAATGCGACTGCCTGGACGAATTTCTCTTGTGCTTCACGTAATGGTGATGTCTCGCTCACGTGTATATCCTCTTGTTATCGTAGTTGTCATTCTAACCCGTTGTTATTGGAGGATATATAAAAAAACAGCGCCAAGATGGCGCTGTTTTACGAATTCGAACCTTTAATCAGGCTCGCACATTGATATTGTTGCCCAGATGAGGCTCTGAGTTCTCTACCTTGGGGATGGAATTGATCAGTTGTGCCGCCTGAGAGCTCTGATGGTTAAGAGCTTTTTTCAGTACCGATACACCGACCGAATCCCCAACCTTGTTGCCGACTCCCAGCGCTGTGGTTGTCGCAATCGGGCTATTGGCTATGTTCACGGTATTTCCTCGCTATAGTATGCCCATATTGCGTATCGTCCTTGATGGGAGATTCATGAATTAAATCAGAGGGTTTAGGCTGGTTTTGTGAACTGGTCTGCAAATGAAAAGGCCCCGTGATAACGGGGCCTGTTTAACTATTTGATTTTTTAGAAAGTGACGCCAACTGCTACCAGAGCGCCTTCATCGTTTTCTTCGTAATTGACCATTACGTGTCCGCTGGCGCCATTTAAAGCGGCCATAATGTCGCTGCCCGCTTTGAAAGTGATGGCGTTGCTGCTTTCCATGTCACGGATAGTAAAAGTTTTATTGTTGGCATCCACTGCTGTGATGTTGCCAATATGTTTGCCGGAATTCGCGCCGCCACAGGCCAGAACCGCACTTGATACTGATGCCATACCGAGCAACAGGCCTACTAATAATACAGATTTCTTAAACATCGTATCCTCCGCAGAAAGTAAAGTAATGGAATCTGAGTCCCGTATTAGGCAATCATAATATGATTCCGTTCCCCGGCGTCAAGCTAAAAAAGTTCGACGCTGTCCGTACCTTTGGTCTTTCCATTACCTTCCGTGGCAATACGGATGGCTTCTTTGATTGAATTGCCCTCCATCATCGCCTCAAAGAAACGACGATCTGCCTCGGTGTTGTAACGACGGTGGACTTCTTCCTTAAAAGCCTTCCATGTAGAGGTGTCTTTTAGTTGTTCGGGTTCCTGCATCATGTCCTGTAGTTGACGGATGCTTTCGGTAGTGTGGGTCAGGCGTTGGGTCAGCTTGTCGTAGAATTGGAAGCCTACTGTGCTTTCTTGCACTTTGTTGAAATACTCATCACAGATGGTGTTAATTTTTTCCAGATTCTTTGCATCAGGGTTGCGGTGCATTTCCTCCGCCAGGGCTTTGATTTCATGTACATCTCTGACCATTTCCATAAACGTGCGAGTCAGCATCTGTACAGAACCACTTGCGTCTTTCATTGAAAGACGAATCTCACCATTGGCAAGTTGAAGAAAAGTGCTCATTTCCTGTTCGAATATGGAATCTGTTTGTGCCGATGAGTTTGCCATGTGTATCCCCTGTAAATTGTGCATAAAAAATTCAAATCTCTGCCTTTCATATCGAGCGAAGCGGATTAAAAGTTGAGTCTCGACTTGATCTAAGTATTATCTAAGGCAAGAAGACTAATTTTGAGGGCCCAGGGAGAAGGAGAAAAATAATGACAAACGGACAAAACCCCTCAATCACCAATCTTACTCAGTTGTTTCATCGTACCTTGATGAAATATCCCGGCGGATCGGCTTACCGGTGGTTCGATGAACAGAAAAATTCCTGGCGCGCCTGCAGTTGGGCGGACGCCTTTCGTCGTACATGTCGAATTAGAATGGCGTTTAGTGAGCTGACACCGGGCCAACGGGTCGCATTGATATTGCCGAACTCACCGGACTGGGTGTGTATCTCACAAGCTGTGCTAAGCAAGGGCGGGCAAATCGTGCCTATTATTCCGTCCACCACATTGGAACGATTGATACATGTTTTGAAAGAAACACGGCCTCAATATCTTTTTATCGACGATAGTCTTGATGATGAATATATCCGGCGGGTATCACGTGTGTTGCCCGAGTGCCAAATAGTAAGTGTTGGAACGCGCGCACGGCAGCAAGTTGTTATCGCAATGTCAGAGTGGATGATCGCAGATGTGAAAGCTGGCGGCGAAACCTATGAGGCCAGGCCAGACGATGTTGCCTTTATCCTGTATAGCGCAGGTAAAAATGGAATACCTCGAGGCGTGTTGATCACCCACGGCTGCATCCTGCAACAATTGCAACAGTTACAATTGCGCACGGAGTTAAGTGAACGGGATAGCATCTTCTGCACCGAACACTTTTCATTTTCGTACGCATTAATCTCGACACTTTACCTCGCTATGCAAGGTTCAGCGTGCGTGATTTTTCCTCATTCTACGAACTTGTTTAAGGACTTTCACCGCCTCGGTGCCACCGTAATAATAGGTGCGCCGGGAGTGTTTGATCACTATCAACGGGCGTTCCAGGCAGATCTGTCTAAGCGCTCACATCTGCGTCTTCAGATGTTTCGATTTATGCGCGTGATTTCCCAGTGGCGATTTAAATCTGGAAAGTGGGCATATGCGACGCTCATGCTGCCTGCTGTCGCTTTTTTTTGTCGAGCGCTGATGAGGCAGATTGCAAGGCGCTTTAACGGCTCGTCGCTGAGATTGAAGATGGTTGTCGGAGCAAGTGCGAGTTGTCAGTTTTACTTAGACCAATTTTGTACCGGCGGAGCGATTTCCGCTATTTACGGTTTAACCGAAGTTGGGCCGCTTGTGGCAATTAATCAGCAGCCATATTGTGCAAACCACATTGGTGAATTTGTCGGAGGTGTGGAATGGAAGTTAGACGATAACGGCGAATTGTTGTTGCGTGGCGGAAGTGTCGCGAGTCGCTACATTTCCGGGAAAGCGGTCAGAAAGCATGGCTGGTTGCCAACCGGTGATAGATTGCGTAGGAGTGGAGATCGCTACTACTTAGACGGAAGAGTCGATGCATCGATCAGGCTTTCTACGGGTGAATATGTATATCCAAGAGTGATCGAGGATCAGCTTACAAAAGACGAATTATTCACACAGGTCGTAGTGCTTGGACACGGGCGTGAATTCTTAAGCGCCATGTTATTTCTCGAAAAATCCAGACTGGCGGCTCTAATGCCTGCTAGAAATACGAGTGATAGTGTTGTGGAGTTGAATGCCTATCGCCTTCGTGATTTTCTGTCTACTCGGGTACGCCTTGCATTGATGCGTTTGCCACACGCGTGGCAGATTAAAGACTTTCTGGTCTATGACCAAAGTTGTCTCAAACCAGAATGGTTTGACGATGAAGGCCGATTGATGCGTGACATGATGATAGACGCGATGCATGCCGATATAGTGCAGCTTTATCAGCCGCCTCATCCCGATACGCGAAATAACTCCCGTATAACTACCCGTAATACCGCTTCGGCACTGATACGCTAGTATGTATATTCAGTGTACACAGGTCGAAAAGCAGTCAATTTGTTTTGTCTATCGTAAATAAAGCAACTGCAAGACATCGTGTGTTTAAGTAAAGATGGAATCGGTTTAGCCCGAGTGTTTGGCATGAAGATTCGTCAGTCGATATTTCATTGCCTGTTTTCGAGAAAACTATAAGTCAACGCAGATGTATCTGCGTTGACTTTCGTGAGGCTAATTTGATTTTGCTTTTTGAAACGCTAGCGCGAAGGCATTGTTACCCGTTTGTGTGGCCTGGGTCGAAGTTTGTTTTTGGCGATTTTTTGGCTTTGACGGTTCTGCACGTTGCGTCTTTTCAACATCACGAGAGGAATCCGTCAGACGCATGGTCAAGGAAATGCGCTTGCGATTGACATCAACTTCCAGCACTTTTACTTTGACGACGTCCCCCGTTTTAACCACGTCGCGTGGATTCTGAACAAATTTGTCTGCCAGCGCGGAGATATGAACCAGTCCGTCCTGATGTACACCGATATCAACGAAAGCACCGAAATTGGTGACATTGGTTACTACGCCCTCCAAAATCATATCGAGTTTCAGGTCAGTAATTTTTTCGACACCTTCCTTGAAACTCGCCGTGGTGAATTCAGGGCGAGGATCGCGTCCCGGTTTCTCGAGTTCCTGCAGAATGTCACGAACAGTAGGCTCTCCAAATTTTTCGTCTGTGTATTCCGCGGCATTAAGGCTGCGTAGTAAATTTGTGTTGCCGATGATGTCATCAATTCGCTTACCCGTGCGAGCCAGAATATTTTCCACAACCGGGTATGCTTCGGGGTGAACCGCCGAACGGTCGAGGGGGTTGCTGCCCTGGTCGATGCGTAAAAAGCCCGCTGATTGTTCGAATGCCTTGTCTCCCAGACGTGCTACCTTCAACAATTGCTTGCGATCCTGGAAGGCGCCATGCTGGTCGCGATAGGCAACAATGTTCTTTGCCAGGGTAGAATTGAGTCCTGAGACATAGGACAACAAGGAAACAGAGGCTGTATTTACATTAACCCCGACCGCATTTACGCAATCCTCAACCACATCCGAAAGACTGCGCGCCAGTTGCGTTTGATTAACATCGTGTTGATACTGACCGACGCCGATTGACTTTGGATCGATCTTCACCAGTTCGGCAAGTGGGTCTTGCAGGCGGCGTGCAATAGAAACCGCGCCGCGCAGAGAAACATCCAGATCCGGAAATTCTTCCGTCGCTAAACTCGACGCAGAATAAACCGAGGCGCCCGCTTCTGAGACCATGATCTTGGTGAGCTTGAGTTCCGGATTGTTTTTGATAAGTTCCAAGGCTAATTGATCAGTTTCACGAGAAGCGGTGCCATTACCGATACTGACAAGTTCAACATTGTGTTTTTTCGCAAGCGTACTAAGTATGGCCAAGGCCTGTTTCCACTGATTTTGCGGTTGATGCGGATAGATTGTCGCCTGTTCTAGTAACTTGCCTGTGATATCAACAACCACGACCTTAACGCCGGTACGGAAACCTGGGTCTAACCCCATGGTGTTGCGCGCGCCTGCAGGCGCTGCCATCAGCAAATCATGTAGATTATGAGCGAAGACCTTGATGGCTTCATTTTCCGCGTTTTCACGTAGGCGTAGTTTGAGCTCGTTATCGAGACGGGTAAGAATTTTTACTTTCCACGTCCATTTCACGCATTCCTGCAACCATTCGTCGGCCGCGCGTCCCTTGTTCTCAATGTTGAAATTGCGCGCAATCAATTGTTGGCAGCGTATATTGTCGCCAGCATTGGCATGTGCTTCCTCACCTTCAGGTAAAGTGATGTTTAATTGCAGTATCCCTTCACTGCGTCCGCGAAACAACGCAAGTGCACGATGTGATGGCAGCTTGTGTATAGACTCTGCGGCATCAAAATAATCGGAAAACTTAATACCCTCTTGTTCCTTGCCTTCGATGATGCTGGATTTGATGCTGCCTTCTTGCCATACATGCTCACGCAGTTTTCCATTGAGCTCGGCATCTTCAGCAAAATCTTCCATCAATATCTGCTTGGCGCCATCGAGCGCAGCTTTGATATCGGCTACATCTTTATCGGCATCGATGTAGTCACTGGCCACTGTAGCAGGGTCAAGAGTCGGGTCTTGCAGTAGCGCTTTAGCTAGTGGTTCCAGCCCTGCTTCACGGGCTATCTGTGCCTTGGTGCGGCGCTTAGGCATGTAAGGGCGGTAGAGATCTTCGAGGCGGGTTTTGGTATCAGCGGCGAGGATCTGCTGTTCGAGTTCCGGCGTAAGTTTGTCCTGTTCGCTGATGCTTTTGATGACGGTCGCCCGGCGTTCCTCCAGTTCGCGCAAATACACCAGGCGCTCCTGTAAGGTACGTAACTGGGCATCGTCCAAGCCTCTGGTGACTTCTTTGCGATATCTCGCGATAAAAGGTACCGTTGCGCCTTCGTCCAAAAGAGTAACTGCCGCCTGGACCTGGGCATCCTGGACGCTAAGTTCATTCGCTATACGGGAAATGATGTTTTGAACTACCAAACTGCATACCTCGAATTTGTCAGACTCATAGAAGGCGCACAGTTTAGGTAGCGGGATGGTATGAGGCAAGCACTAAAACAAAAGCCCCTTGCGGGGCCAGTTTGAAGGCTTCCAGAGTTTGTTGGGGACCCTAGGAAGGAGCTTTATTATGAGAATAGGTGCTCTGAGCCAAACGAGCGAAGAGTCTGACAGCTTTGAACGATTGGCAGGCACATTTAAACAACTGGGACTTAATCGGTTCTTAAACGATCGGAAGCCTAATTGCCGTTGACGTAAAAACGCTTTACCGCAATTGGGACGTCATCTCCAAGAAAATCAAGCACTTCCTGGCGTCGTTCCATGGTATCGCCATAGCCAAGGTGAATAAGTTCGCGGCAGAAAGATTTTTCAAACAGGATATAACTGATCAGATTCGATCCCTTTTCAGGAGAGGCGCCGATACCCTTGAGGAAGAAACGTACGCTCCGAGGGACTTCCTGTGCGTGTTTGGCGGCGATCTTGTACAAGTCCTCGCTAGGTGAAATGTACAACATATCTACCTTGCGCATGGTGCGGCTATCACCAGGCAGGTGTTTGTCTGGAATTTGTTCCAGAGCCTTGTTGATGCGCTGCATGCGTTCCAGGTCGAGGTCGATATTGTCGAGGAAGATACTGTCGAGTACCTGACCTGCGATTTGACCAAAGCTCGGATAACTGTCTGCGACCACGGTCTCACAGGTATCGTCCACGTGTTTAACCCCAATGACGAACAGCTTATCTGCGCCCAAATGTAGCGCCGGGCTAATCGGTGCGGTCTGGCGGATCGTTCCGTCCCCATAGAACTCTGCGCCCAGGCGTTCTGCGGCAAACACAAATGGGATCGCGGACGACGCCATGAGGTGTTTTACGGTCAATTTTGTCGGGATACCCATGTGACGGGAACGATACCAGGCTTCCAATTCTTCGGCACCCTGGAAAAAGGCCACCGAGTTGCCGGAGGTGACGCCAGAGGCCGTCAAGCTTAACGCATGTACAAGTCCATCCTTGATGGAGCGGTCAATATTGTTGAAATCCATGGCGTGGGATAGCAGGCGTTCCAAAGGTCCGCGGTCGAGTAGTGAGACAGGGTTGTACTTGCCAAGCCCACCCAAGGCCATAGCTGCAAGCCAGTGTGAAGCACTGCGTGACAGACCGAACCAGTCAGTCCGGAATACGTGATCCACATGAAAATTCCCCCAAACATGGACCAGGCGCCAGATGGCTTCACGAAACTGATGGGCATAAATGGCAAGCGCGGTTGCGTTGATTGCACCCGCAGATGTACCACAAAGAATAGGAAAAGGGTTCTGTGCACCCTTGGGCAGCATGTCTGCCACCGCTTGTAACACGCCTACCTGATACGCAGCGCGCGCGCCGCCCCCCGAAAGGATCAAGGCGATTTTCGCTGGTGGGTTATTTCGTTCCTTTTTCCAAAGCATATCCCAGTCCCCGGCATCCCAATTTTGCTTGTCCCATTATATGTATCGGTTGCCCTCCACGAAGAACTTAGACCGGGAATCGGGAAAATGATTGCGCCCGGTCACATCATCCGCGGAAATTTTCTATGCCTCTGAACGGAAGAGGTTTTTCTGGTCTAGACCAACTCCATAATGCCGTCCATTTCCACACCCGCATTACGCGGCAGACTGGCGACACCAATGGCTGCACGGGCGGGATAGGGTTGGTCAAAATAACGTCCCATAACCTCGTTGACTAGCGGGAAATGGCTAAGGTCGGTGAGAAAGATGTTGAGTTTGGCGATATCTGCCAGTGTTCCGCCTGCGGCCTCGGCAACCGCAGCAAGATTGTCAAACACGCGCACAATCTGGGCCTCCATATTGCCTTCTACCATTTCCATGGTTTCAGGTACCAACGGAATTTGTCCCGACAAATAGACGGTTTTGCCAACTTTTACGGCCTGTGAATAGGTGCCAATGGCTTTGGGTGCTTTGTCCGTGTGTATGATTTCTCTACTCATGATGGCTGACGTCCTGCAAAGTGGATAAAGATGTTGGCGGATGATAACAAGGCATTACTTCGTGAGAAAGGTTTGGCGTGCGGACTCTAACTATCCCCTATGGGTGTGCATTGATTAACGCGTACGCATGTGTGGTTGTGACACTTGGGTAAAATGTTAGAGGTGTTTGCTTTCTACCGGATATGAGACAAGAAATAGTAAGTGAGTAATTGCTGCGTCTTAAATTCCATTCTTTCGTTTTTTGCGCATAACCAGCATTAGGCACGGCGTATAAATTAGCCCCTGGTTCGTACGATCTTAGAGACGAGTTCAGTGCGCTTCAGACGGCGCATGATTTGCGCCAGGTGTTTGCGATTATGCACGGTGATGACGAAAAAGATGTCAGTAAATTTGCCATCACGATCCTCTATATGGACGTTTTCAATATTGGCTTCCATCTGCGCGATGGTAGATGCAACCGTGGCCAACACGCCTCGCTGATTAGAAACTTCCAGGCGTATTTCAACCGGAAAGTCACCGTCGATGTCTTGCTCCCATTTGAGTTCCAGCCAATTTTCCGGGTGCTTGGTATGTTCACGGATATTTTTACAGCCAGTGGTGTGAACTACGATTCCTCGGCCCGCGCTGAAGATGCCAATAATCGGGTCGCCTGGGATCGGGCGGCAACAACGCGCGTAATTGATGTTTATGCCTTCTGTGCCCTTGATCGCAAGCGGTCTAGGTGAATTTTTGTCACCGCCTAACCAGGAAGGTGCATAGCGGAACAGAATATTTTTCAGGCCAGTCGACCGACCGCGCTGACCGGCTTCCTTGCTCAAAAGGCTGGATACCTGTTTGGCTACCAGCAAAGGCATGCGATTACCCAGGCCGATATCAGAAAGCAATTGATCTAGCGTCTTGAGGTGATAAAGCTCCAGTATCTTGGTGATTTTTTCTCGCGGAATCTTATCTAACGCTAATGAGAACGTTCCCAGGCTACGGTCGAGCAGGCGCTTACCTAAAGACACTGCCTCTTCATCACGCAGTTGCTTGAGAAAATGTCGAATGTGTGTACGCGCCTTTCCGGTTACGACATAGTTAAGCCAAGCTGGATTGGGTTTGGCCCCAGGGGCAGTGATGATTTCAACATTCTGTCCGGTCTGTAACTGAGTTCGCAGAGGCGCAAGGTGTCTGTTGATCTTTGCAGCGATACAGGTGTTGCCGATGTCGGTGTGAACAGCATAGGCAAAATCCACCGGTGTCGCCCCGCGTGGTAGTTCCATGATTTCGCCTTGTGGTGTGAACACATAGACCACATCGGGAAACAGATCAACTTTAACGCTTTCAAGGAACTCGATGGAGTTCCCTGAAGTTTTCTGAATTTCCAGCAGACCACGCAACCATTCACCAGCCTTTGCCTGATTGCTGGGCAGTTTTTCGCTACCGGTTTTGTATAACCAGTGCGCGGCAATCCCTGCTTCGGATATGCGATGCATGTCGATGGTGCGTATCTGGATTTCAATCGGTACACCGTAAGGGCCGAACAATACGGTATGCAGTGACTGGTAACCATTGGCTTTGGGGATGGCGATGTAATCTTTGAAACGACCGGGCAAAGGCTTGTACAGGTTGTGCACCATGCCGAGGGCGCGATAACAGGTGTCTACGCTGTCGACGACAATGCGAAAGGCGTAAACGTCAAACACTTCAGAAAACGAAAGACGTTTTTTGCGCATCTTTTGGTAGATGCTGTAGATGTGTTTTTCTCGGCCTATGACTTCGCTGCTTATTCCCTCCTGCTCCAATCTGTCATGCAGGGCGGAGTTGATCTTGCTGACGATCTCCTTGCGATTACCGGCCGCTTTTTTAATGGCATTTTTCAGTATCTGGTAACGCAATGGGTGGGCAGCCTGAAAACCCAGGTCCTGTAAATCGACACGCATCGAGTTTATGCCCAGGCGATTGGCGATCGGGACGTAAATATCCAGTGTCTCTTTCGCGATTCGGCGTTTCTTCTGCGGCGGCATAATGCCGATAGTGCGCATATTGTGTAGACGATCGGCGAGCTTGATGAGTATGACGCGGATGTCTTTGACCATCGCCAACATCAGTTTGCGGAAATTCTCCGCCTGTGCTTCGGCCTTGGATTCAAATTTGATCTGTGTAAGCTTGCTTACGCCGTCCACTAGTTCGGCTACTTCGTCGCCGAATTCCTGTTTTAGCTGGTCTTTTGCAGTCGGGGTGTCCTCGATAACGTCGTGTAAAATCGCCGCCATCAGGGTTTTGTCGTCCATCTTTAGTTCGGCCAAAATACGGGCGACGGCGAGAGGGTGGTAGATATACGGCTCGCCACTGAGACGTTTCTGACCTTCATGGGCCTCTGCGCCGAATAAATAGGCACGATAGACCTCGGCGACCTGTTTCTCGTCGAGATAGGTCTCCAGCATTTTGCATAGGTCGCTAATCAGAAACAATTTATCCTCTGATATTGATTTAAGCTTTGAAAGCTATTGAAAATACGACGAAAACCGCAGACTTGTCGAGTTTGTCGAAGCGGGAATTTGATTGTATAGGTTTTTGCGTGGGGATGGGAGCGAGGATTTCGGGCAGCGGGTTTCCCCGCTGCACCGCAAAAAGACTATTCCTGCATGAGATCGTCGTCGTCTGCCGATTCAGCGTCTATCTTATCGACAGCGGCGTTGGTGACGTAACCCTCGGCGATTTCGCGTAGGGCCAGCACCGTAGGTTTGTCATTTTCCCAGTCGATCATCGCGGCCTTGCCATTGGCAAGCTGACGGGCGCGCTTGGTTGCCAGGAGAACCAGCTCAAAACGGTTATCTACGTGTTCCAAACAGTCTTCTACAGTAATACGGGCCATGATTGCCTCCAGCCAGAGAAAGCGAACCGCGGATTATAGACCAGACGAAACGCGATTGCCACGCCTAAACCGCCAACAAGTCGGCGATTAACAGGCGATTGCGTTCAGCCATGCGCGGATTCCGGTGTCGTTGCGCACGCACGATACTCTTCAGGTCGGTGAGGGCGGTCTGGAAATCATCGTTGATGACCATAAAATCGAACTCACTATAGTGGGACATTTCAGCCTTGGCTTCCTTGGTGCGGCGTTCAATGACTTCGTCGCTATCCTGTCCGCGGGCGCGTAGTCGTTGGAGTAAGGTGGTACCCGACGGTGGCAATATAAAAATGCCGATGGCGTTGGGGAACAGTTTTTTCACCTGCTGCGCACCCTGCCAATCGATTTCGAGTATCACATCGACGCCATCGTTTAGCTGTTTTTCCAGCCACGGTTTGGACGTGCCGTAGTAGTTGCCGAAGACTTCGGCATATTCGAGAAACTGATTGTCATCACGCATGGCGAGAAAAGCGGCTTCATCGACAAAATTGTAGTGCGTTCCGTTCTGTTCGCCTTCACGAGGTGAACGCGTGGTAAAGGAGACCGATACCACGATGTCGTTGGTGGTTTTAATCAGTTCTCTTACCAGGCTGGTTTTGCCTGCGCCTGAGGGTGCGGTAATGATGTATAGCGTTCCTTGTTCCATACTATCCCTCGAACATTTTTAAAAAAAGTTGCAAGGCCTGACCGCGATGACTAATGCGGTTCTTTTGTTGTGGGTCCAGTTGCGCTGAGGTGCATTGATAGGCTTCGACATAAAAGAGAGGATCGTAGCCAAAACCGTTTTCGCCTTCGGCCGATTCGGTAATGAACCCTTTCCATCCGGCTTGGGCTATCAGGGGAACGGGGTCATCAGCGTGTCGTACATAGACAATTGCACATTGGAAGCTTGCGCCTCTTTGTTCGCGTGGAATCCCGCCGAGTTCGCGCAGCAATAAGGCGTTATTGTCCTGATCGTCGCATTGTGGCCCCGCATAACGAGCCGAGTAAATGCCGGGTTTGCCCTGTAATGCGTCAACACATAGACCAGAATCGTCGGCAATCGCGGGGAGGCCGGTAATGCGCGCGGCGTTTCGTGCCTTGATCAAGGCATTCTCTACGAAACTAAGTCCGTTTTCCTCGGCTTCAGGCACATTGAAATCTGATTGAGGGACGACTTCGATATGCCTGTTGGCGAGTATCGCCTGAATTTCACGAACCTTTCCGCGATTTCCACTGGCGAGTACGATGCGTTGCATATCAGTCGCTCAGGCTCTGACTTTGTTTTTCGGTCAACTGTGCAATGCCTTTGCGCGCGAGATCGAGCATGGCGACTAATTCTTCTGTGCTGAAGGTTTCGCCTTCCGCCGTGCCCTGAACTTCGATGAAGTTTCCATCGCCATTCATCACCACATTCATATCGGTTTCGGCGCCTGAGTCTTCCGGATAGTCGAGATCAAGAATAGGTGTGCCTTCGTAAATGCCAACCGAGACTGACGCCACCTGGCCCTTCAAGGCCTTCTTCGGTAATTTGGCATTCTGTATCGCGTCGGCCAATGCGACATAACCACCGGTGATCGAGGCTGTGCGTGTACCACCATCGGCTTGAATAACATCACAGTCGACGGTAATCGTACGCTCACCTAATTGGGAAAGATCGACGACGGCGCGCAACGAGCGACCGATCAAACGCTGTATTTCCATGGTGCGGCCGCCTTGCTTGCCCTGTGAGGCCTCGCGACCCATACGTTCGCCGGTGGAGCGCGGCAACATGCCGTATTCCGCTGTCACCCAACCTTTGCCCTGACCTTTCAGAAATCGAGGCACACGATCTTCAATAGTGGCAGTGCAGATGACTTTGGTATCGCCGAATTCTACGAGGACAGAGCCTTCGGCATGTTTGGTGAAATTGCGGGTGAAGCGTATTTCGCGTAGTTGATCAGGTGCTCTTCCACTGGGGCGCATAGTCTTTCCTGCATCTGGTGTCGAATGAATGCGGGATTATACGCAGCTTTAATTTTCAATTCGAGGAAATACCTTGCGAAACTCAGCAATGCTCTGTGGACGATTTTCGGGCTGTAACTCCATGGCCCAGTCGATGGCATGCAATAGCTGAGGACTGTATTCGTCCTCAAACATTAGCGCGGCTGGAGGTAATAGATCTTCGGGGCGGCGTTTCTTGGCGGCGATCGGTGGTCGCCCTTCAATACAGGAACGCATAGTGGCACCTATGGCGTAGATGTCAGTCCACGGACCCAGATGTGCGTGCTTTTGGGTCTGCTCAATAGGCGAAAATCCGTGGGAAACCACAGGAAACAGACGAGACTCCGCCGACATCATCAATTTATGCGCCGCTCCGAAATCCAGCAACAAAGGTGAGGCATCGTTGCGGATGAAGATATTGCCGGGCTTGATATCCAGGTGTAACAGGCCGTGTTCGTGGACTTCCTGCACGCACTCCAGAAAAGGGTTAAAGACCGTGAGGATAAAATTCTCACTGCGCTTACCGCCCTTTTTTTTGAGATACGCTTGAAGACTGATGCCCTTTTGGTACAACATAGCCGTGTATACGGTTTCGTTGGCCTGGAAAAATCCAAGAATTTTAACGATGTTTGGATGATCGAGAGCGGCGAGCAGGCTGGCCTCCTGGAAAAACAGCTTCCGGCCCTGCTTGAACATTTTCTCGGTTTTCTCATCCCGTGCGATGACATCAAATCCATTCTGCGCGCGGCGGGCCAATTTTGCTGGAAAGTATTCCTTGATGGCCACTGGTTGATTGTTTTCCAAATCGGTTGCCATATAAACCACACTGAATCCGCCACCACCGAGCACCCGGCCAATGCGATATCGGTCGAGTACGGTGTTTTCAGGTAAATTAGGTGGTAGTGGTGCCATGCAAAATTCCGGTTTAGCAGTTTTATCGCCGACTACCGCAATATTCTGAAGCAAAAATTGAGAGGTAACACATGATTCGAAGTATGACGTCTTTTGCCCGCCAGGACGAAAAACTGGACTATGGCTCTTTGGGCTGGGAACTGCGTTCTGTCAATCATCGTTATCTCGAAATCTTTGTACGCCTGCCTGAAGACTATCGTGTTTTGGAGGCAACAGCCCGTGAACTGGTCGGCAAGTATCTTGATCGCGGCAAAGTCGAGTTGAATATGTATTTCAAGGCTGATCAAGGACGCGCTGATGCCACCGTGTTCAATAAGGACGTCGCAACTCAGGTGGTGAATCTTAGTCAACAGATATGTCAGTTGTCACCTGAAATTAAATCATTGCGAGCCATCGACGTGATGAAGTGGCCGGGGGTGCTTGAGATTAGCGGGCCGGACGTTGATCGGGTGAAGGCCGATGCGGTACGCATACTCGAGACTACACTCAAGGAAATGGTCGAAACACGCGAACGTGAAGGCGAGAAACTACGCATGGCCCTGGAAGAGCGACGCAAAAGCATGGTCGATATCGTCACGAATTTGCGCCCACGCATTCCGGATATCCTCAAAGGTGTGCGTGAGCGTCTCGAAAAACGTTTTGAAGAAATGTCTGTGCAGGCGGACGAAGGCCGATTGGAACAGGAAATGGTTTTCGTCGCACAAAAGACCGATGTCGAAGAAGAATTGAAACGTCTCGAAACCCATCTTGAAGAAATCGAACGTCTGCTCAATCCGAAAGAGTATAAACCAGTGGGTAGACGCCTGGATTTTCTGATGCAGGAACTCAATCGCGAGGCGAATACGCTGTGTTCTAAATCTATCGACGCCGATACAACACGTCTTGGCGTGGAGTTAAAAGTATTTATTGAGCAGATGCGTGAGCAGATTCAGAATATCGAGTAGTTTTTCTCGCTGATTCATCTTAAAAGTTTTAGTTTCAAAATTTTTCTCATCTCGTTTTTATTCTTTGATGTATGCGGTAGATGTTCGATCGTTCTGACGAGCGTCTATCGTTATTCACTTCTCAATTTCAATTCCCGCTTATTGTCTACTTGTAGGTCCTTAATATGTGATCTACACCAACTCCAATACCGGGTATATGTTAAACACGGTCTGAGGTTTCTATGATCGGTATCACAGAATCAATACTTCAAATGCAGAAATAATGTGAAACATTTCACGGATCTGCACTATTTATATGGTTTAAACCCCTGCCTGGACGAAATTGATAAGCAGAATCCGCTTTTAGATTCAGAAGTTTACCTCCCATATCCGGTGTTTGAGTTTTGCTGGTGTGCGGAGGTTTTTACGTTAGTGCAACAGGAAAATTGCTGCCACACTGCTTATGAATTTAGTCACACTTTTCACGCTTGCAAAAGAAAAGAACATGTATGTTCTTGCGCGTGCCTGTGTGACGAACAACTCATTCTCTGAAGTTTTCACTCGTGACATTGTAAAAAAATTTAGCCGTCGTTTTTTATTCCTTTTATATATATTCATATTTTCGGGCTTTCTGTTTTCCCATTCCGCATTTGCAGTAGACAAAATATTTTGGTCTGACACCGTAAACAAAAATATTTCACGCGCCAATCTTGACGGTTCATCTCCAGAAGATGTCTGTACCAGTGCCGACGGTGTGGTTACTGGGCCGAATGCATTGGCAGTTGATACGGCAGGTGGAAATCTCTTTTGGTTGGAGAGTGGCGGTGTGTACAAATCTGGTTTGGCGCCGCCCTGTTCGCGCACTCTCGCATTTGCAGTGGCGAATATCTCTGCCAGTGGTTTGGAGTTTGATCCGGTCAATAGCAAGCTTTATTGGTTTAACACCTCTAAGCAATTGCAACGCGCCAATATCGATGGTACGAGTCTGGAGACGTTTACCAATTTTACGCCTACGGGGACGCCTAATCAGATAGCGCTTGATCCGATAGTAGGAAAAATATATTTCGTTGAGCGCGTAGTTTCGAACTACTTTATTCAAAGTGCCAATATGGATATGACCGGTGGTTCAACCACTGTTTACGATAATGCTACAGGGACGATAAACGGTTTGGAAGTGCGACCAAATATCGGAATTCTATATTTTACAGATCAAAGTTTTTCAATCGTAAGGCGAGTCAACACTGACGGTACAGGGGTGTCCGATGTATTGATTTCACCCGATGTGGATCAGCCCTTCGGTATCGCAATCGACGAACGCAACAATAATCTATATGTCGCTAACTTCGGTGGTGATCAACTGACATCTGCAGGGTTTGACGGATCGCTGCCTACCACAATACTCAATCCGACAGGTACATCCATCTGGGATGTTGAGCTCGCGCTTGCCGACGATACCAATATCGCCTTCCACCCATCAGCAAACGGTACGACAAATAATTTTTCTACGCCAAACTGCGGTGGAGTCGCGAACTGGCAATGTGTTAACGATCAGGCTGGTGATGCCACTGAAGGTCCGGTGGATTTAAACGACGCTGGAACGACTATTGACAGTACCGCAGCCGGCCGCGAGATGTTTAATCTCGTTGATAATCCTTCTTCGTTACCCACTGGTACAACTATAACCGGTATTGAAGTATTCGCACGAGTGGGTCGTGCAGCCGCAGGTGCAGCTCCCTCACTACAGTTGAGTTATGACATTTCTGGAACGCCGGTAGACGGAGTATCCCAGTCAGGGCTGGCGAAATCCTGTTGTTCGGATTTGGTGTCACAGGCGTGGACAGGTCTGGCCTGGTCAATAACTGACTTCAATGCCTTGCAAGTCGGTGTCGTTCACGATGGTGCCGGAACGTTTATGCTGAGCCAGATGTGGGTAACCGTGACATACACGATTCCACCCGTAGGCACCAATAGCATCTCCGGGCGCATTTTTAATGATGCGGATTTTAATGGAACGGCTGCCGACTACGATGGCGGTACCAATGACGTCAACTTATCTGGGGTCGATGTCGAGTTATACGATAACTCAAATGTCTATATCACCTCGGTAACCAGTGATGCCAGCGGCTATACGATTCCGAGTCTTCCGGATGGAACGTATAAGCTTAGGGCCAGAGTCGAGTCGATTAGCGCGACCAACATTCCTGAGATGACGGGCGCCTATGACAGCGGTTCTTCCGGTTTTGTCGCAAAGTATGGTGGCGCGGATGCAGCTATTTCTGACACCGCAACCGCAAACAATGCTGGGCCGGGTGACAACTACACGACCATAACGCTTTCGGGTGGCAATGTAAGCAATGCCAATATTGGTTTTGCCTATAATTTAATTACTAATGTTAACGATAGCGGACAAGGTAGCTTGCGTGAGTTTCTTGAAAACGCGAACGCTGGTGTGTTGGGTGCAAACAATAAAGTCAGCCAATTTAGAATTGGCGTCGCCACTAACCAAAGCAATGCTACTGATGCCTGGTGGCGGATAAATCCCGCGTCTGCGTTTCCTCTATTTAACGTTAATGCATCTGGCATTTCCATCGACGCATCAACGCAAGCGATTAACTCTGGAGTAGATAGTAATACACGCGGCCCCGAGATTGAGTTAAACGGAACTGCATGCGCGAGTTGTAGTGGCTTTAATCTTAGCGCGGCCACAAACGTGACGATTAAAGGTTTCGCGATTAACCAATTTCCCGTTTACGGTATCAGCATTCCGATTTCAGCGACAGGTACAATTGTCCGAGGCAACTATGTCGGTACGGACGCGATCGGTAGCAATGACATGGGTAACGCTTCCTACGGTGTAAGTATCTCGGCCAACAACGTAACGATAGGCGGAACCAGCGCCGGTGATAGAAACGTTTTGTCTGGAAACAATAACTGGCAACTGCGGGTAGGCTCAGTTACCAATTTGTTAGTTCAGGGTAATTATATTGGAACGAATTATCTTGGTAACGCAGTGCTTACGAACGATGTATTGGTAACGGGAATTTTTCTATCTGGCTCCAATGCTACCATCGGTGGTTCTGCAGCCGGTGCGGGAAATATCATTGCCGGAAATGATAACGGTATAGGGACCAACGGCGCGGTAACCAATCTAACAGTACAGGGGAATATTTTTGGTACTGATAGCACCGGTACGATCTCTATGCCGAATCGTCGTGATATATCGCTTTCGACGTCTGCGGCAACGTCCAATATAAAAATTGGAGGCGTGTTGCCCGGTGAAGGTAACGTCTTGGCGAACGCTGGTTTCGACTACGGTATTTTGCTCGACATCGTAAACGGAACGAATGAATTTAGCGGTAACACTGTTCGTAACACAACACGGACAGGTATCTACGTACTCAACGGAACAAATCTAGTCGTACAGAAGAATACCGTATATAACACCGGTAGTTCCGCAGGTGACGACGGTGCCACGCTTTTTCAGGGAACAGGTACCAAGTTCTACCACAATACCTTCTACAATAACTTCGAACGCGGTCTGGATATCGCAACCGGTGCCGCCAGTGTTGTTGCGCAAAATAATATCTTCGTAAACGAAACGCTACACGGCATTAATGACCCGAACAATCGTCTCGTTACCCTGAGCAATAACGCCTACTTTAATAACGGAACGGCATGTGCGGGTACCTTGTGTGCGAGCGAAACAGGAACAGTCACAAGCGACCCACTATTTGTCAATGTTGCTAGTGGCGATTTTTCACTGACCGAATGTACCAGTCCGGCGGTTGAGGCCGGTCTTGACCTTGGTGGCTCTCAACCCGATATGAATGGAGCCAGCGCGGGTAACTTTACCGGTACGGCGCCAGACATGGGCGCGATTGAATCGTCGTGTGGTATTGTCTATTCAAACATCTCTGGACGTGTTTTTGATGATGCCAATTTTACCGGCACTACCAGCGCTTACGATGGCGGCGCCAGTGATTTAAATCTCGCCGGTGTCGATGTCGAGCTATATGACAATTCAAATGTCTATGTTTCTTCTACCGCCACCGCCGCCGACGGTACGTATTCGTTCGCCAGTCTTGCAGACGGAACCTATAAAGTTCGCGTTCGCTCCGCGACGATAAATGTTTCCGCCCTGCCGGAAATGACCTGGGCCAATGGCAGCGCTTTGCTCGGTGGTCAAAACAAATCTGTTGACGATACCTCAACAGCTGACAACGCCGGTATCGGTGATACCTATACAACAGTCGCTATCTCTGGCGTCGATGTGACGAATGTAGACTTTGGTTTTGCCTATAACCTGATCGTTAGCAATAACGACAGCGGGCAGGGCACGCTACGTCAATTCCTGACCAACGCCAATAGTGGCGCAACGACTTCGAAATCCAGTGTCTTCGACACCAGTGTGTTTATTCCAGCAACGCCTGCACAGATTACCTTGCTGAGTAATCTACCTACCATGACCTCGGGTAGTATAACAATCGATGCATCAAACGCCGGTGTTGTAATCGATGGTAATGCGAAAACCTATCACTGTGTATGGATAGCCTCAAGCAATAACACCGTAAAAGGTCTGACCATACAAAACTGTACCCAGTGGGGTGTGCAGGTTCAGAGCGGTACTGGTAATACTATTGGTGGTGACAATACCGTCGGTTCCGTTATCGCGAATGTGAATAATGGTGAAGGTAATATCATCATCAATAACGGTACCATCTCATCCTATGGTGGTATCAAACTCACCAGTAACGACAACTTTGTCTACGGTAACCTCGTCGGTACAGATGGAACCACGGCGCAGGGTAATACCGGCTACGGTATTTATGTGCTAGGTGATGGAAATACTATTGGTGGCACTACCGCAGCACAGCGCAACGTGTCATCGGGCAATGTATACGGTATCTATTTTGTGAGCGCGAATAATAATATTGTCCAGGGTAACTATTTTGGTACCAATATCGATGCGACTGCGGCGATTCCCAATACAACTGACGGTGTGAGGTTTGCGGCCGTTTCAAATGGCAATATTGTCGGCGGGCTAGTCGCCGGTTCTGCAAATGTCATCGCCGGTAATACATCACGCGGCATTTACCACTCCACAACGAATCCAACCGATACCAACAACGTATACGGAAACTTCATCGGTGTGAACGAAGGCGGCACCAGCATCCCCAACGGTAACGGTATCTACATGATGAACGGTACGCTGAATCTGGGGAACGATGCCGAAGTCCAAACCAACATCTTCGGGCCGGTAACGAGTACGGTGTTGACGCTGACGTCGAACGCTACGATCAATATGGCCGGTACATTTGATATCAACGGTACGATGACGATGGCGGGTGGTAACTTAAATATGGGAACCGCCAATATTACCTATGCTGGTGCGAGCTGGAATAATAACAGCGTCGCAACAGTTGATCCTGGCACCTCAAGCATCGTCTTCGATGGCACCAGTAGCCAGTCGATTAAGACCGGTTCACTCGCGAGCTGGAATAATATCGAAATCAAGAATAGTGGTACGGTGACCTTACAAGATGGGCTTGCTGCTAACAATTTCACCGCGCAGACGCCAAATACCTGGATTAATTTTGCCAGCGGTGCGACGTATACGATAAACGGTGCATTTACAATAAACGGGCAGGCATCAGGAACACCCGTGAAGCTGCGCTCTACCGGTGCGCAATACACACTGAATGTCACTTCAGGACCGCAGCAGGTGTATTTCGCCAGCGTGCAGGATTCAAACGCGGCGAGTAACGATATAAGGGCTTACAACTCCACCAATGTGAGCGGTAATGACAACCTGGATGTATCTCCCCATTGGGTGTTCACAACTGCGATTGTTACGACGAATAATAATGACAGTGGCGCAGGAAGTTTTCGTGAAGCCCTGACCACAGCTACAGCTGGTGACGTGATTATTTTTGACACCAGTGTGTTCAATCCTAGTGCACCGGCTACGATTAGTCTCGCATCGAGTCTGCCGGCCATGAGTGTTGGTGACGTGCTCATTGATGCGTCGAACGCTGGCGTCGTACTCGACGGTGCGAATTTCTATAACTGTATTCAAATTAGTTCAAACAACAACACGGTTCGCGGTCTGAAGATACAAAACTGTATTGCCTCGGGTGTAAATATCATTTCCGGTACGGGAAACACAATTGGTGGCGATAGCACCGTCGGCTCTGTTATCGCCGGCGTTACCCACGGACAAGGTAACATCGTAGTCAATAACGCACAGAACGGCATCCGTATCGCCTCGAACAATAATTTTGTCTACGGCAACCTATTGGGTACTACGGGTACAGCCGCAGCGCCGAACATCATCGATGGTGTATATATCCTTGGCAGTAGTAACACCATCGGTGGGACCAGTGCCGGTTATCGAAATGTGATTTCGGGGAACTCTCAGTCCGGTATCTATCTCAGTGCGGCTAGCAATAACCTGATTCAGGGCAACTACATCGGCACAAACGACACAGCTACAGCTTCAATACCGAATGCTTTTTATGGTGTGCATATTGTAGGCGCCTCAACAGCAAACACGATTGGTGGCAGCGTAGTGGGTGCGCGAAATATCATCTCGGGTAATGCCGACGACGGAATACATATCACCGGTGCCGGTACCAACGGCAATATTGTGATTGGTAACTATATTGGTACTGATCGACTTGGCAGTTCCGTAATTGGAAATAGCAATGGTGTTGGGCTTTACCTAGGCGCACAATCAAACACCATCGGTGGCACGAACCCTGGTGAAGGCAACGTACTCTCGGGTAATAGCAGTGGTGTATTCATAACCAGCGCCGGTACCAGTTTTAATACTATTCTAGGTAACTATATCGGTACGGACGCGACAGGTATGTTGGACCTGGGCAATACCAGCAGCGGTGTTCGCTTAGGCACCAGCGCGGACAGCAACACCATTGGTGGAACAACAGCAGCGGCACGGAATATTATTTCCGGTAACAATATCAACGCCATTCAAATCGCAACCAGCTCAAATACTGTTCAAGGCAACTATATCGGGGTGAATGTCACCGGAGATGCGGCGATTAATAACGGTACGGGTATTATTATACAGAGTCCCGCAACAAACACCGTCATCGGTGGTGCCACCGCTGCTGCGGGTAACGTGATCGCCGGTAATACCAATCACGCGATTATGAATCTGTCTACTGGTACGACAGATATCCAAGGTAACTATCTGGGTACCAATAGTGCGAGTGACGCACTGCCCAATGGCCTGATGGGTCTATTCTCAAACAACGGTGTGATTAATCTCGGTAAAACCGGGGATGCGCAGCCCAACGTGATTGCGGCGAATGGCGATGATGGCATTCAGCTGCAAACCGGTACCATCAATCTCGGCAGTACTGTTGATGTAAACGACTTGATGGATCTGCAATCGGGTACGCTAAATCTTGCCGATAGTACGCTGAACCTAAGCGGCGACTGGTTAAATACTGCGGCGACAATTACTGTTGGCACTTCCACCGTGACACTAGACGGTACGGCCCTACAAACGATTACAACTGCGGCAGGCAACTTCAATAATCTTAGTGTTACCAATGCATCTGCCTCAGGCGTTTTCTTCGCCGATGGTTTTAGCTCGGCGAACTTCACCAATACGACGCCTGGCAGTCGTATGACTTTTGCTGCAGGGGGCACCTATACAATTTCAGGAACGTTAAACCTAAATGGTCAAGCAACGGGTACAAAAGTAGTTCTGGTTTCGTCGTCTCCTGGTGCTCGTTATACCTTTGATGTAACCGGTGGTCCGCAAACGGTTAATTTTGTCGATGTAACTGATTCGAATGCTTCAAGCAACAACATCACGGCGAATGACTCCACCGGAGTAGGTCAAAATAATGATAATGCGGAGACGTCACCATTCTGGATTTTTGCCGTGCCTGGTGCGGCCGTTAGTGGGACCGTGACCGATGACACCGAAGTTCAAATTCGCTCTGGTGGATCGACGATAGTCCTAACCCTAACTGGAGATACCTGGGTTGCCGCGGGAGCAACGTTCGACGCGCAACGTCAAAACATAATCAACGGTATTGATTCAGCCCAGGCCGAAGCAAATGGTTGGGATGCAATCGTAAAGACCGGTCTTGCGCTTACCGACGTGGTGCGCACAAGTGATACGGTTGTCACCATTACGCTACCGAGCTTTACCCACTACAACATCACTGCAAATGAAACCATTACCGCGACTATTCCGGCATCGGCATTAGTGACATCGGCGTCGCCATTGGTCGCAACTCCAACATTTAGTATTACCAGTAGCACCGGAAGCACGATTTCGGGGATTGTGTTTGAGGACGCCAATTTTACCGGAACGGCAACCGATTATGACAGTGGTGTAAACGATAACGCGCTAGCAAATGTTGTGGTAGCACTTTATGACAATGCCAATGTGCTTCAGCTATCGACAAGCACGCTCAACGACGGCAGCTACGCCTTTTATGATCTTGCTAATGCAACGTACAGGGTTCGCGTTATTAGCAATACCATTGCCGATGACGTCGCCGACGCGGGGAACACACCAAGCGGTGGCTTTAACGCCTGTGTGCCGGCGACGTGTTCCTATCCGCTCGCAGAAATGACCTGGGCGAATGGGGCGAAGCTCGGTGGTCTTGACAAGAATGTGAGCGACGTAGGCTCTCCGGCGCCAGGCGATACCTTCGCAAACGTTACCGTTGCAGGTGCAGATATCGCAAATTTCAATATGGGTTTTGCCTTTAACCTGATTACCAATACCAATGACAGTGGACAAGGTTCTGCGCGTCAGTTCATTTTGAACGCCAATGCTATTGGTCCGGCCAATGCGACAACTGCCAATACGGCCGTGTTTGACGCCTCCGTGTTTCTTCCTGCGGTGGCGAAGACGATTACACCAACGTCGCCACTACCGGATATTACTGATGATGGAACCACAATTGATGGCTCTAACAACTACGTATTGTTCAGTGGTGCATCAACCGGCGCTGGCGTCAACGGTTTCACCATCAAGTCCAGTAACAATATTTTAAAAGGATTGGGTATCCACAGCTTTAAAGGCGACGGTATCGAAATTTTTAGTGGTAGCGGTAACGTACTTGGCGGCGATATCAGTCAAGGTACGAGTACATTAAAAGAAATCCTGTACATCGTCTTCAATGGCGATGGTTTAGCGAATGGTGGAGATGCATCGGATGATGGTATCGAAATCAATAGCGACGGTAACTTTGTATATGCCACTTATCTCGGAACAAATGGTGCCGTGTCCGAGGCGAATACCGGCAACGGTATTTATATCGCGGGTAACAATAATACCATCGGTAGCGCAGACAGTAATTTCAGTCCATTGATATCCGGTAACGGAGCATCGGGTATTTTAATCGACGGTGGTTCTAACAACACCATACTGGGTAGCCGCATCGGTGTGAATTGGGATATGACAGCGACTGCCGGCAACACATTGTCGGGTATCCGAATCTCGGGTGCGGCCAGTGGCAACACGATTGGTGGCGCGGCGGCAGGCGAAGGAAACATAATTGGCGGTAACGCCGGAAATGGTATCCATCTATTCACCGGAAATACGTCTACCAACACCATGATTAAAGGTAACCTGATCGGTACCAATTCTTTAGGCGTTGCAACCATGGGTAATACCCAGTCAGGTATCGTGATAGACGACGGTAGCAACGTCACGATCGGTGGTCTGCTCGCCGGTGAAGGCAACGTGATAGCCGCGAATGGTGCGGCAGGTATTGCGGTGCCAAACGGTGGTGTCGTCGGTAATGTCTATATTTATGGCAACTATATCGGAACCGATGCTAGCGCCTCTGTCATTCCAAACACAAGCATCGCCTTGAATCTGGGTACTGGTACGATCTTCCTTGGTAACGCCAGTGAAGCGCAAAGCAATATCATCGCCGCCGGTCACACGAAGGGCGTGCAAATTATCGACACGGCAACGGTGAATTTTGGCGGTAGCCTAACGCTGAAAGACAGCTTTAGTATTAACACCGCGACCGCAACAGCGAATCTAAATAATGCAACAATCAACCTATCGTCTGACTGGACCTATGTCGCCGGTACCGTCAATCCCGGTACTTCGACCGTAACCCTTGATGGCGCCGCCTTACAAACTGTCACTAGCGGCGCCGGAAGTTTTAACAATTTAACGGTAACGAATGCGTCGGTAGCAGGCGTAACCTTTGCCGACGGATTTAGCACGGCAAATTTCACGAATGCGACTGCCAGCAGCAAGATGACCTTCAATGCGGCGAGCACGTATACGATCTCCGGAACGATGAATTTGAACGGACAGGCCAGCGTTACCAAAATCGTTCTCGTCTCTTCATTACCCGGTACGCGCTACACATTTGATGTGACAGGTGGCGCGCAAAGCGTTAGCTACGTCGATGTGACCGACTCTAATGCCTCGACTAACAATATCACGGCACTCAACTCAGCAGGCGTTGGACAAAACAATGACGACCTGGAAACCAGTCCGTTCTGGATATTCGCGACGACTTATTCTATTAGTGGCCGTGTCTTCGAAGACGCAAACTTCAACGGCACATCGACACAATATGACGGTGGTGCGAGCGATATCGACCTGTCCGGCGTCGATGTCGAATTGTACGACAACAGCAATGTCTATCTGACGTCAACGACAACTGCTGTTGATGGAACGTATTCCTTCGCTGGTCTAGTCAACGGAACGTATAAAGTCAGGGTGCGCGCCGCCACTATCGACGTAAGCGCGCTACCAGAAATGACAGGCTATAAGAACGAATCGGGAACCTGGACTAATCTTTATGGTGGTCAGAATGCGACGACTTCAGACACCGCTACCGGTGACAATGCTGGCATTGGTGATAACTATGGGGCAATAACAGTCTCCGGTGCAAACGTCAACAATATCGAATTTGGATTTGCGTATAACTTGATCGTCAACACCAACGACAGTGGTCAGGGCTCATTGCGTCAGGTGCTGTTGAACGCTAACACCACCGGAATCGTGACTGCTGCAAAAGGTAACAATACCTCGCAATTCAGAATGCAGGTCGCGACCAATCAAACCGATGGCATTGAGAACTGGTGGCGGATTGCGCCGACCAGTACGCTACCTTCTTTAAGCAGTAACGCGAACAACTTCGCATTGGATGCATCGACACAGCGTTCTAATTCCGCAACCGACAGCAACACTATAGGACCGGAGATCGAAATAAACGGTGCCTCGTGCGCGAGCTGTGATGGATTGACGCTGACAACAGCAACAGGCATTACGATCCGCGAATTTGCAATCAATGCTTTCCGCGACGGCATCAATATTGGTGCTTCTGCTTCTAATACCACAGTTGTGGGTAACTACATCGGTACCAACGCCACGGGCGTTTCGGCCGTGGCCAATAGCAGTGATGGTATCTGGGTGCAGGCGACGAATGCTGTAATCGGCGGCACGACTGCTGCTGACCGCAACGTAATTTCTGGTAACACCGGCAACGGTATTGTAACTGCCAATACAACTACGATTACCAATATCACGATACAAGGTAACTATATTGGAGTTAACGCGACAAACAGCGCAGGCATTGCCAACGCTGGGCGCGGTATTATGCTGCAGTCTGCTGCGGCTACATCGACTGTTGTCGTCGGTGGCGTCAACACCGGCGAAGGCAACGTGATTGCCTATAACGCTATCGGTGGTTTCTATATAGAACTGGGTGGCGGTACTCACGACATCAGCGGCAACACCATACGCAATAATGCCAGCCATGGTTTGTATGTTTTCGCCGCAACAGGTTTGGCGATACAGAAAAACATCATTAGCAATAACGGCGACGCGGCGAGCGAATTCGGTATCGTTATTTTTGGCGGATCGGCGATTAAGCTATACCACAATACGATTTACGGCTCCTTCTCTGACGGTGTCAACATCAATGGTGGTTCCGGTTTTAGTGTCAGAAACAATATCTTTAGCAATAACGGTAACAACGCAATATCGGATAACGTCCCCGCTATCACGACGCTGAGCAATAACAACTATTTCGCCAATGCGGGTACCTGTATTGGTGGCAACTGTGGATCAGAAACCAACAGCATCACCAGTGATCCGTTGTTTGTGAATGCCGCAAGTGATGACTTCTCACTCACAGAATGTAGCAGTGCTGCGATCAATGCCGGTGTCGATCTTGTCAGTGATCAGCCGGATATGAACGGTGCTTCTGCTGGATTGTTCACCGGTAGCGCGCCGGATATGGGTGCCGTTGAATCGACGTGTACCAGCGGTACGGTTGCGCTGTCCGGCACCGTGACTAACGATTCAGAAACTGAAATCAGGGCAGGTGGTTCGACACTGGTGTTGACGCTAAGTGGTGATACCTGGGTGGCCGCCGGTGCAACGTTTGATGCCGAGCGTGCGAACATTATTAACGGATTGACTTCAGCAGGTGCTGAGACCAACGGTTGGAACAATATTGTGAAGGCTGGCCTATTAGTAGCTAATGTGGCGCGCACCAGCGATACCGTCGTGACGGTAACTCTTCCAGCTTTTGCCGCCTATGACATCACCGCTACCGAAACAATCACGGCAACGGTTCCTGCGAGCGCCTTGACGACTTCCGCATCGGCAGTGATAGCAAGCCCAACATTTAACGTCACGCCGAATGCAGCCACAGTCGCCTTGAGTGGAACAGTCACCGACGATAACGAAGATCAAATCCGTACCGGTGGATCGACGATCGTACTGACATTGACCGATGATACCTGGGTATCCGCTGGCGCTGCATTTGATGCCGAGCGCACCAATATCATCAACGGTCTGACCTCAGCCGGTGCCGAGACTAATGGCTGGAACAACGTTGTTAAGACGGGCTTGTCGGTTACCGATGTGGTCCGCACCAGTAACACCGTCGTGACAATTACACTTCCGGCATTTGCGACTTATGACATCACCGCAATCGAAACCATCACCGCGACAGTGCCCGCAAGTGCCTTGACGATATCGGGATCGGCCGTTGTGGCCAATCCTACATTCGATGTTTTGCCTGTCGGTGTTACCGTCACCCTAAGCGGTACAGTGACTGATGACAGTGAAACGGAAATACGTGCTGGTGGCTCAACGATAGTTCTGACACTGACAGACGATACCTGGGTGGCTACGGGTGCAACGTTTGATGCCGAGCGTGCGAACATTATTAACGGATTGACTTCAGCCAGTGGCGAAACCAATGGCTGGAACAACATTGTTAAGACGGGTTTGTTGCTTAGCAATGTGGTCCGTACCAGTAACACTGTCGTGACCATTACGCTTCCGGCATTCACCGCCTACGACATCACCTCAACCGAAACGATTACAGCCACAGTTCCCGCAAGTGCCTTGACGATATCTGCATCAGCAGTCGTAGCCAGCCCAACATTTAACGTCACGCCGATCACCGCAACCGTGGCCTTGAGCGGCACCGTCACCGATGACAGTGAAACCGAAATTCGCGCTGGCGGTTCGACGATTATTCTGACCTTGTCCGATGATACGTGGGTGGCCGCAGGTGCAACGTTTGATGCCGAGCGTGCGAACATTATTAACGGATTGACTTCAGCAGGTGCTGAGACCAACGGTTGGAACAACATTGTGAAGGCTGGTCTGTTAGTAACGAATGTGGTGCGCACTAGCGACACCGTCGTGACTGTTACGCTTCCAGCGTTTGCCGCCTACGACATCACCGCAACCGAAACGATTACCGCGACCGTTCCGGCGAGTGCCTTAACCACATCCGCATCAGCCGTCGTAGCAAGCCCAACATTTAATGTCACGCCGATCGCTGCCACTGTGGCCTTGAGTGGTACCGTCACCGACGACAGTGAAACCGAAATTCGCGCTGGCGGTTCGACGATTATTCTGACCTTGTCCGATGATACGTGGGTGGCCGCAGGTGCAACGTTTGATGCCGAGCGTGCCAACATTATTAACGGATTGACTTCAGCAGGTGCTGAGACCAACGGTTGGAACAACATTGTGAAGGCTGGTCTGTTAGTGACGAATGTGGCTCGCACAAGCGATACCGTCGTGACAGTAACGCTTCCAGCGTTTGCCGCCTACGACATCACCACAACTGAAACGATTACCGCGACCGTTCCGGCGAGTGCCTTAACCACATCCGCATCAGCCGTCGTAGCAAGCCCAACATTTAATGTCACGCCGATCGCTGCAACAGTGGCCTTGAGTGGTACCGTCACCGATGACAGTGAAACCGAAATTCGCGCTGGCGGTTCCACTATCGTCTTAACGTTAAGCGACGATACCTGGGTCGCCGCCGGTGCAACCTTCGACGCGGAACGCATGAATATCATCAACGGATTGACCTCTGCCGGTGCCGAAGGTAATGGCTGGAATAACGTCGTTAAGACGGGCTTGTCGGTCACCGATGTGGTCCGTACAAGTAACACCGTCGTAACTATTACGCTGCCAGCGTTTGCAACGTACGACATCACCGCGACAGAAACAATTACGGTCACCGTGCCTGCCTCGGCACTTACAACATCTGCTTCAGCAGTCGTCGCCAGCCCGACGTTTGATGTGACTTCTGTCGGCACTACAGTGGCACTAAGCGGAACCGTCACCGACGATAGCGAAACAGAGATCCGTGTCGGTGGCTCGACAATTGTCCTGACACTGACCGACGATACCTGGGTAGCCGCCGGTGCAACTTTCGATGCCGAGCGTGCGAACATTATTAATGGTCTGACCTCGGCAGGTGCCGAAACCAACGGCTGGAATAATATTGTGAAAGCTGGTCTGTTAGTAACGAATGTGGTTCGCACCAGCGACACCGTCGTGACAATTACACTTCCGGCATTCACCGCCTACGACATCACCTCAACCGAAACGATTACAGCCACAGTTCCCGCAAGTGCCTTGACGACTTCTGCATCCGCAGTGATTGCCAGCCCAACCTTGAATGTAACTCCAATTACTGCAACAGTAGCCTTGAGTGGTACCGTCACCGACGACAGTGAAACCGAAATTCGCACTGGTGGCTCGACGATTGTTCTGACATTGACCGATGATACCTGGGTTGCTACCGGTGCAACGTTCGATGCCGAGCGTACGAATATTATTAACGGTCTGACGTCGGCTGGTGCCGAAACCAACGGCTGGAATAATATTGTGAAAGCTGGTCTGTTAGTAACGAATGTGGTGCGCACTAGCGACACCGTCGTGACTGTTACGCTTCCAGCGTTTGCTGCATTCGACATCAACGCGAGCGAAACAATTACTGTCACTGTACCTGCGTCAGCGCTAGTGACGACTGCATCCGCACTTATTGCTTCGCCAACATTTGATGTCATTCCAACGACTACCACGGTCGCGTTGAGCGGTACGGTCGTCGACGATAGCGAACTGGATATTCGTAACGGCGCTTCGACGATCGTGTTGACGCTCAGTAACGATACCTGGATAAGTGCTGGTGCGACATTCGATGCCGAACGCGCCAACATTATTAACGGATTGACTTCGGCAGGTGCCGAGAGCAACGGTTGGAATAATATTGTTAAGCCCGGTCTGACTCCGGCAAACGTCGTACGCACCAGTAACACCGTTGTCACGATTACGCTTCCGGCATTCGCCACCTACGATATCAACGTAATGGAAACCATCACCGCTACCGTACCAGCGTCTGCACTGAGCACTTCAGCGATACCAGTGGTGGCTAGCCCAACATTTGATGTCACACCTCTGAGTGCAAGCGTCGCTCTGAGCGGAACTGTTGTAGACGATAGCGAACTCGATATACGTAATGGCGGTTCGACCATCGTGCTGACGCTTACAAATGATACGTGGTTAGCTGCTGGCGCTGCCTTCGATGCCGAACGGGCGAATATCATCAATGGTCTGACGTCTGTCGGCTCCGAAGCCAATGGATGGAATGCGCTTGTAAAAGCAGTTCTATCGCCAGTCGATGTTGTACGCACCAGTAATACCGTCGTAACGATAACGTTGCCGCCGATAGCGACTTACGATATTACAAACATTGAAACCATAACAGCGACGATTCCGGCGTCCGCTCTGAGCTACTCGTCAGTTGTAGTCATTGCCAGCCCAACATTTGATGTCAAACCCGTTAGTGGCGTTGTTGTTTCTCCGATCAGTGGGCTCCTGTCGGAAGCGGGCGATACGGCAAGTTTCAGCGTGGTGTTAAATGCAATACCAAGTGCGGATGTGGTAATTCCAATAAGCAGTTTGGATACGACTGAAGGTGTGGTGGACAAGTCCAGCTTGACCTTTACGTCAACCAACTGGAATGTCGCTCAGCTAGTGACTGTAACAGGCGTAGACGATGTGGAAATTGATGGCGATATCACTTTTATTGTTGAAGTCGGCGATCCCGTGTCAGGTGATAGTGCATACGATGTGTTGAGCAACGCCGATACCGCCGATGTGTCGGTTACAAACCGCGACAACGATCAGGCTATCATTAGTTTCGAGTCGGCGACGAGTAATGTTGTTGATGAAATTGCGAGCAATGTGTCGATTAATGTACGCCTGAATTTGCCAGCCGGGCAGACGACTACGGATATGAGTATTGAAGTTGCAGATGCACAGGACGGTTCGGCCAGATCGGGTGTGGACTATGTGGCCTTGCCAGTGACAGTGCTGACTTTCCCTGCAGGCTCTGTAGACGGTGCTACGCAATCGATTACGATGACAACTATCGCCGACACCGTAATGGAAGGCGAGGAAACGATACGTCTGCGACTGCAGAACCTGTCAGGTGCTAATGCGGCGATTGGTGCACAGGATACTCACCAGGTCCGCATAACAGACATCGCCAATGTAAAGACCAGCAGCAGCGAAAAATCTTTTTCCGCGGCAGAACCTGATCTCGTGAACAGTGACGGTGTGGCCTACACGATAATTACCGCAAATATTCTTGACGACAACCAGCAGCCTTTGGCTGGTCATACGATCTTGTTTAGTTCAGACCGAAATACTGACGATGCGGTGGACATTTTTGAAACTATGGATAGTGTGTCCAATGTCAAACTTGCTTCCTACAAAGCTAACCGTCGACATAATCTCAAGCCGAACCAAACAACGGAATACCGCGCTGTGTCTGATTACGATGGTAAGGTCAGCGTGAAACTATTGTCGAATACGCCTGGACAGACGACGATTAATATCTTTAACGAAACCGACAACTACGCCTTGCGTTCGCCAACCTATATTTTCTTTACCCGCGGGGAAATTCTGAAGCTCAGTGGTGAGCTGAATCCTGTGCATGCGTTACGCGGTGATGTTGTGAATTACCAATATATCATCCGCAATGACACCGACTATTTTGTCGACCCTGCTTATATGCATTTGACCCTGCCGCTGGGCGTGAAATATGTGCCAGGTAGTTTGCGCATCAATGGCGCAGTTGCCAACGAGCCTGTGTACCAGAATACGCTCAAGATAGACTTGGGTGTTGTGCCTGGAAACAACGATTTGAATTCTAATGATCGTGCCGATCCCGGTGAATCAGGTTATGTCGTGGTGACGCTGCAAGCAGTACTGGGCTCTCGCGTAATGCCGGGCAGTTACGATAGCTACGCATATATTGTCGATGCGTGTGATGATTGCGTGGTGTCAAATACGGAAAAATTATCATTGCGCGTAGACGACGATGCCTTGTTTGATCTGGGCACTATCATCGGTAAAGTGTTCAATGACGCCAATAAAAACGGTCTGCAGGACGAAGAAGAAAGCGGCGTACAAGGCGTCACTCTGGTACTGGATAACGGAAGTGTGGTGGTAACAGATAAGCACGGTCGCTATTACATAAATAACATCAAGCCCGGGCCACACTTGCTGAAGATAAATAATACCAATCTGCCGGGTAATAGTAGTCTACTCGATCTTGATCACAAGATTGTTAATATCACGCCTGGCTTGTTGGCCACGGCGAACTTCCCTATCGACGAAAAAGGCGATATGACGACCATAGGTAGCGATACCATTTACGGATTGAAAGTCTCGCGCAGTACCAGCGAAAAGAATATTCTGATCGCGGGTAATACGTCTTCCATGAATCTGATCGTTGACGGTCAGAACATCAGTTTCCCAAGAAGTCGTGTGCAGTTGGATGGCGATTCACAAAGTCACATCGACATAAGCAGTGATCGCATTGAGATTCCTTTCCTGGTGACGGTACAGGAACGCGAACAGATTAAAGCCTGGTCTATTGTTGTTGCGTCGAGAGACGGTCAGGAATTGAAGTCTATAAACGGCAATGGCGCGCCAGAACAAAGAGTCGTATGGAACGGTTTGCTAAAAGATGGCAACGCATTGCCAGGTGGTAAAGTGTATAGCTATCAATTCCAGGGTGCCTATACGAATGGCAAGAAGATCACCAGCGCCAGAAAACTGTTTACGGTGACCAATAATACGGCCTTCGCAAAAGCATTTCCAGATAGCGGTTTTGATAAGGCTAGCGGCCAATTAACGACAACGGGTCAAGCCTTCCTGCAGGAATTGACCGATATCGCGAAGAACTACAAGCGTCCGAGCATATTTATATCTGTTGAAGCGCCGAAGGACAACGCAAGTGCTGAAGAGATAAACGCCCTACGCGCGCGCGCCGCGCAGTTGCGAGACTGGATGAGTGCGCAAGCCGAGACGTCCGGCAAGAATATTATCATCAAGTCTAATGTAAGTGACAAAGTAAAACGTTCGGCTTTGAAACTAAGCGTAGTGCTGAGCGGTAACGAATCTAAAGTCGAACTTAGAGATCAATATCGGCGTCAGCCAAGTGCGGAAATCAACGGTAAGCCATTTACTGTCGATCAATACGGTCGATTCACAGAAAATTATAACCTGGGCGTCTCGCAAGAATTGGTCATTAAACTGACAAACGAGTCTGATGAGTCGGTCATCGCGAATATTCCGTTACCAGAATTCCGCATTATCTTCCCGGATGATGAAGTCACCGTGCAGTATGGTCAGAAGACCAATGATCTTGAAGTGTTGGCATCGGATTACAATCCAAACCTGACAGCAAAGGATATCGTTGCGCGTCAAATCATACGGGGTGAGGCATCGCCGGGTACAGAGGTCAAGATTAACGGTCTGAATGTGTCAGTCGCTGATGATGGAAAATTTACGACGCCGGTCAGTCTGACGTCCGGTAAAAATGTTATCGGTATTGAATCAACCCGCGCGGATGCGCGTAAGCGACTAATCAATATCTTTATCGATGTAACCGATAAAGAAAAGAACGGACAGCCTATTGTTGCCGCTAATCCGATTCCGCATCTATCAGTGTCCATGCCCTCTACCGAATCGCCTATCACCAGTAAAGACGTAGTGGTTTCGGGCACGACATCGCCTGGAAATAAACTAAGCATCAACCAGCAAGAGATTGTCGTAAATCCTTCGGGTGAATTTAGTCATCAACTGTCACTTGAGTATGGTGAGAATCCGCTAAACATGGTGGTAACCGATGAGCAGGGCAATAGCGGTACGATAGAAAAGAATATACAAGTGGTGAAGAACAAGTTATTCATGCTCGCCTTTGGTGACGGTAAAGTCGGTTATGAATCGATCAAAGGCCAGGGCAAGAGTGGTTTCTACAGTGACGGGCGTCTGGCCTTTTATCTAAAAGGGCACATCAAGGGTGAGTACCTGATTACCGCGGCCCTGGATACCGAGCGTGGAAGTTTCAGCGAGCTGTTTAAAGATCTGAATAAACAACAGACCAGGGAATTCGTGGCTAATCTGGATAAAGACAGCTATTACCCGGTCTATGGCGATGACAGTAGTTTGCTCAACGAAACCCAGAGTCAGGGCAAGCTATTCCTGGCAGTATCGTCTGATGAAATCGAAGCCATATTGGGCAACTATGCGCTGAATTTTAACAATGCCGAATTGACCCGTTACCAACGCAACTTCTACGGCCTCAAGGCGCGTTACTATCAGATGTCGAGTGAAGAAAAAGGCAGGGTGGATTCACAGGTCGTTACCTTTGTTGCACAAAATCCGACCGTGCATATTACCAATTATCTGGAGGCCACCGGTGGTTCGCTGTACTACCTCAGCAATCGCGATATCGTGGCTGGTAGTGAAAATCTGCAAATCATTGTGCAGGACCAGCAAACCGGGTTGGTACTGAGCAGGGAAAAACTCCAACGCGAGATCGATTACGATGTTCAATACGCGAATGGACGTATTTTACTGACCACGCCGTTGCAGCAATATGTTGAATCAAGCTCATTGATCAGCAACTATGTTCTGCAAGGAAATAAGATTCTTATTCAGGCGGACTACAATATCGAAGGTAGTATCATGGATAAGACCGCTGCCGGTATGCGTGTGGATCAGAAACTGACAGATCAGGTTACGGTCGGTGCGAGCTACATCGATGATGGTAGTGATGGTCAGCACTATCAGCTCTCAGGCGCGAACATCAACATCAAACTTAAGCCAAACACGCAATTTGCGCTGGAAAGTGCCTCGTCTAAAGGCGCAACACCGAATATTCTCTATAGTGATAACGGTGGTCTGACTTACGAACAACGCGATGACGACACCGATAAACGTGGTGATGCGTGGAAGTTCTCTACACAAGTGGATGTCGGTGAGTGGTTTAATCAACCGGATAAGTATAGTTTCAAGGCCTATGTGTTGAAGCAGGAAGCGGGTTTCAGAAGCAGTAATCGCCTCCTGTCTTTCGCTGAACGTCACTATGGCGTCAATACCGATATCAAGTTAGACAAGACGTCGAGCGCGCACATTGGGTATACCGTTGACTCGATAGATATCACTGAACAGGATCAAACCGCGCGTACCGACACGGGCGTGATCAAGTTGAGCAAGACTATCAGCGCGGTGACTGCATCCGGTGAGCTGCGAACACAGACCTTGCTCGATCGTGAGCGAGACGTGTTGTCCAAAGAGAATACAGCAGCGGCGAAACTGAGCTGGCGCGTAAATGAGAAATTGCGTATCGATGCCAAGCATCAGCAAAACATCACCGGCGAAAGCAAGCAGACCTCTAGCGCAGGCACCGAGTTGCAATTGACGCAAACCATTGCACTGAACGCCGTTGCCGCAACAGGAACCGAAGGTCAAAGTCTACAAGTTGGCGCGAAGGTGAAACTGGATGAGAGCAGTATCTATGTGAACAGGCGCATGACGAACGACACCTCTGCGGAAACAGAGTCGACTATACTCGGAGCAGAATCCCGTATGTCACCGGGACGTCGTTTGTATACCGAATATCAGTGGCGTGATTTCAGCGCCGAAAAAGAACAGGCCTCTTTGCTGGGTATAGAACAGGCCTGGGCGCCGACAGAGCATTTACGATTGAAGACGTTTGGCGAGTATACCGATCTGACACGTTCCGCTGACGAGAAAAAACGTCATGCGGGTGGTATCAAGTTGATCATGAAGCTGCCAGGCGTCGATGCTAATAGCCAGAACGAGGTGCGCAGGGAGCGAGGCGATACCAGCCTGATTCAATACCTGAGCGCCAACCGTCTAGATCTGCAAATCAGCGAGGATTACAAACTGCTGACCAGCATCCGGGTGAGCCGTAGTGAGGCCCTCGATAGTGGTCGCCTGATGTCCAGGTTTAATGACCAAAGCCTTGGTCTGGCCTATCGTCCAATGAGTCACACCCACTACAATGGTCTGCTACGCATTGCACGCTACGAAGACTATAAAGAGAATCTGAATGACAGTCTCAGCCTCGTCGGATCGGCAGAAGGCAGCTATGCGCTACGCCATCTGATGGGCTGGATGAAACGCTATTCGTGGGTTCAAAAACATCAGCGCAAACTTTCATGGCTAAGCGATGTGGAATGGGTGCAGAAAGTGGCGTTCAAGCGTAAACGCTTCAAGGGCAATGACAATACAGATTTGACCAGCGATAGTCTGATGACCATCACCCATTTCAACTACAACTTCTACCGTCAGTTTGACGTGGGTCTGGAGTACCGCACCCTGAGCAACAGCCTGGCCAATGACCTGCAACGGGGCTGGTTGACCGAGGTGAGCTGGCGAGCAAACCCTTATTTACGCGTGGGAACAGGTATCAACTTTAGCCACTTCTCCGACAATATTCTCAGTGACAACGAGACCTCTAGCCGTGGACTTTTCCTGCGCATTCAGGGTAACTACTAATCATTACAGGAAGTTATAGGTGGCCTTGTATCCGTAATAGGTCACGCTTTTTCCCTAAGAATGGGGCAAAACTTTTCCCTCTACGGACCGATATAGATAGATGAAAGTCTCGATAGATCAAACAGCTAGGCCCGAGGTTTGGGGTCTGGCAGTCGACAGCGGAGAGATAGGGTTACAGGGCTAGGACGATTTCGTGAGCACCTTACGTACAGAATTATTTTCATTCGACTCCCTGGTAGAAGCAGTGACCATACTGCTGGTGACCTGCCTGTCTTTCTTTGTCTTCGTTTCGGTGATGTTCTACGTTTTTCCCATTGGCGCTGGATTCGACAAAAGTGTTTTTGCTTTGCCGGTTCAGGCACTATTGCCTGAGCATGAACCAAAGCCGGAATTTAATCTCGTTAAGCAGAACGATCCTGCAAAAGCGCAGACGCCCGAAGCTGCGTATACCGCACTGCTAAATAACACCAAAAACAACGTGCGCCACAAACTAAAAGGCGGCGTTACATGGAAAGTGGCCAATAAAGGTCAAAAGCTTTTCAACGGCGATAGCATACAAACCGGCGCGAAGTCATCAGCGATTGTCGAATTCGATGAGCAAAATTTTCTGAATATCGGACAGAAGTCGCTGGTTGTGATACGTCGACTTGAAAAAGACGTCATCCTGCCTGAAAAACAATCCGTGGTGGTGATATCACACGGTGAGATCTGGGGGCGAATCAAAAAGAAGGATAAAAGCTCTGCTTATGTGGAAGTGGTTACGCCAGATATTACTGCGCGTATAAAAGGGCGCCAGGTGGATGAAACTGAATTCAAAATCAATGTTGAAGAAGGTAAGAAATCTTCGGTCGTGGTATTCGACGGTGAGGTAGAGGTCTCTGACGGAAAGCAAAATATTGTGGTTGCCAAGTCGCAGCAACTGACGGCGATAAGCGGCAGCACATCATCGCCTAAAATCGAAAAGCTCCTGGAAAAAGTGCAAATACATTCTCCCGAGAATAACAGGAAGGTGTTTTTCCAGGACTTGGCGCCCATCGTAAAATTTGCGTGGAAACCACAGACGAACGTCAATGACTATCGTCTGATCATCGCTACCGATCCCAATTTCTTCAATACCGAAATGGACATTCTGACGACAAAAACGGAGTTTTCACATGGAAATCTACAGTCGGGTATTTACTACTGGCGCGTGTTCTCCAAGCGTGACGATAAATACAGCGAGGCGAGCGAGACGTTTAAACTCAATCTCGTAAATGACACGACCCCTCCGTTATTAAAGGTTCAATTTAATGATGTCGTTACTTCTGATGGACGTTATTCCATTTCAGGAACTGCTGAAATCGGAAGTCTTGTGTTCATTGATGGAAAACAGATTGCAACCGACAAGCAAGGGAAATTTGTCTATAGCATGCGATTGAAACCAGGAATAAACCAGATCGTAGTTGAGGCGATGGATGAAGCCAGAAACTCGAGCTACAAAACACACAATATTAGTTACAGATAACTCGTTATGAAACTGCCTCGTACGTCAATTCGTCTCAAGATTATCGCTACCGTTTTGCCGGCGATCTCGGTAATACTTGGCGTCATATCCTATACGATGGCCGGTCTTTTTCACGAAGATAAAAGTACCTATATCCGCGATATCGCGGCAGTAACTGCGCAGAATGTGGGATCAGAAGCGAAATCAATCCTTGAGGCCTACCAGGACAGGCTACAGGTATTCTCGCAGGTGATTTATCAGAGCGGGATTAATCAGTCGAACAAACTAATACTGTTGAAAGACTTGTTTCAATCCTCAAAAGATTTGTTAAGCATTACGATTTACGAGGATGGAGTTGAGCTGGCATCGGTTATGGATTCCGATCGCCTCACCGCTGCACAGATAGATCTTGCCGCGCTGGAAAGTGAGCGTTCGCAAAGACTGCCCTTGCCAGGTGTTCTGAGATCAGGTGAATCACTGTTGTTAAACTCCTCATTGAGTGCGGCATTGCCCACCTTGACGCTGTATTTCAAACCGGTCTTGATCGCGAATAAGAGCGATGTCCAGATTGCAGCTATTATCGATTTGAAACGGCTACAACAACTGTCAACCCGATCTCAGGTCATGGATACCTTCATCATTGACCACAATATGAATATTCTCGTACACAAAGATATGAAGAAAGTCGTGAAGCGAGAAAGATTTTCTGTCATGCCGGAAGTCACGAGCTTTCTCGAAAACCCGATTTCGAGTACGAGTATGGAATATACCATTGACGGAAATGCTCTGGTTGCGGGGTACTCAAAAATAGATGGTTTTAAGCTCATGGCAATCGGCCAGATCCCGGCGAGTCTCGCTTATCTCGGTGCGCGGGAACTACTGATTGATCTTGCCTATGTCGCTCTTGGATTATTGATCGTGTTTTCTATTCTAGGCGTAATTTGGGCCCGACTGATTAGCAAGCCCATCGTCGAGCTTTCTGAGGCGACGAAAGAAGTTGCCAAGGGCAAATTCAATATTCGCGTGGAGCATCGTTCTCGCGATGAAATCGGCATGCTCGCCACATCATTTAATACGATGAATGATGAGCTGGCGAAGCGCGAGTCAGAGTTGAAAAAGACTCAGGATGCGCTGGTTCAATCGGAAAAGATGTCGGCTTTTGGTCAGATTAGCGCGGGTATTGCGCACGAAGTAAAAAATCCGCTGGCGTCGATCTTGGGTTTCGCCCAATTAATCAGGAAAAAAATCGAACCCGAAAATACCCGATTTATCGAGAAGGTTGACATCATCATCAGCGAAACCAAACGCTGTACAGATATCGTCACAAATCTCATGCGTTTCTCACGCAAGGAAACCGTTGAGCATACTCCACAAGATATCAATGACGTTATCGAAAAGAGTGTCACCATTGTGAGTCACCAACTGGGGCAACTCGGGGTCAAGCTGCATCTTGACTTGAAAACAGGGCTTCCAAAGCTAAATGGTAACTCGAATCAATTGCAGCAGGTGATGTTGAATTTTGCCATCAATGCCGCGCAGGCGATGAAAGAATCTGAAGAAAAGATTTTCTCTATTGAGACCGGGCTGGACAAGCAAGGAAATATCTTCGTTGTTGTCAGCGATACGGGACCAGGAGTGCCACAGGAATTTCGTTCCAAATTATTTGAGCCGTTTTTTACCACCAAACCCGCAGGCGAAGGTACGGGGCTTGGTCTGTCGGTAAGTTATGGCATCATCAAGGACCATGGTGGCGAGATTAGTTTGATAGACGTCGAAGGAAGAGGCGCTGTCTTCAAAATAGTATTCCCGGTTTTACAAGGTATGCCGTCGCAGAGAGAGCTGCATGAACAAGCCAGTTGACTTAGCGATCAGGATTTCCAGTTTGTCGGAGGAGATCTTGAAAAACGTGCTCGTTGTTGATGACGAGGCACCGATTCGCATCATGATTCAGGAAATACTTGAAGATAGTCACTATGCCGTTAAAACTGCCGCTAGTGCCGAAGAGGCGCTCGAACTCATTAAAAAAGAAGATTTTGGCGTCATACTGAGCGATATTCGTATGGCCGGTATGAGCGGTGTCGAGCTGTTAAAGAAGATTAAAGTAAAAGGCGCAGCAGTTCCCGTGATAATCATGACGAGCTATGCCTCGCTTGATGCGACAATCGAAGTATTGAAAGCCGGGGCCTTTGATTTTCTAATAAAACCTTTCGACGAGTTGGATTTTGTTGTCAATGCGGTCGACCGTGCCGTGGCACACTATCGTCTTGTACTCGAAAAAGAGCGCTTGATCACCAATCTGGCCATGAAGAACAAAGAAATGGAGCGGGTGATTTATCATCTTTCTGTGCTTGCTATCGTCGACGGATTGACTGGTCTATTCAATTATCGCCATCTACAGGAATTACTGGCGCGTGAGTTGGCCCGCTCCGAGCGTCACAATAATGAGTGCTCAGTGATATTTCTGGATATCGATCACTTCAAGAAATTTAACGATACACTTGGGCATGAAGCGGGAAATCTGCTGCTCAAGGAAATCGCGCAACTCTTTCGCGAAGAACTGCGGAAGAACGACATTATTGCCCGATATGGTGGCGAAGAGTTTGTATTTATCCTGCCGGAAATCGACAAGGAAACGGCGTTTAGTATTGCTGAGAAAGTACGAAAGCTGGTGGAGGAAAGAGAGTTTCTCGCCGGTGATAGTTTTGGCCCGCAACATGTGACGGTTAGCGCCGGGGTTTCCGCCTATCGTGAGGACGGAACCGAAAACGAGCTTTTGTTAAAGGCCGCTGACAAGGCCTTGTTCGACGCTAAACAAAGCGGTAGAAACCGCGTATCCAAAGCATAAACGTCTTCCGCTAATCCGTTTTGCCGTTTAACTATTCAATCAATGTAAGTAAAAGCTCATTCAGAAAGGTCTTGCCTTGTTCTGTGGGTTGTACGTGACGTCGCGTCTCGTCTACCTGTACAAGTTGTTTATTTAATGCCTCAGATAAGCGCTGGTGGAGAAGTGATTCATCTAATCCTGTGTTGTTAACGAACAAGTCGATAGAAAAACCAGTCTCCAGTCTGAGCGCATTCATAAGAAACTCTACGACGATATCTTTCGAGTCCAGCTCCTGGGTGTGTGCAGCAAACTCGTTCCGATCAATCCTGTCCATGTAACTATTGGGGTGCTTCTCCTTCCACTTGCGCGTGATGCTCCCAGTGTCGGCGCGAGAGATCTTTGCGTGTGCACCGGCGCCTATGCCCAGGTAATCACCAAAGTTCCAGTAATTCAAATTGTGTCGTGATTGTTTTCCTTGTTTCGCGTAGGCAGAAATTTCATAGCGGTGATAACCGTGGGCGGCCAGCAACTCAAGACCTCCACTTTGAATTTCCCAGGTGTCGTCGTCGCCGGGTAATTCCGGTGGATGTTGATGAAACCAGGTGTTGGCTTCTATGGTGAGGTGGTAATAAGAAATATGGGTTGGGTTCAACGCGATGGCGGTTTCGACATCTTTTATGGCTTGTGCAGGAGTCTGCCCTGGTAACGCAAACATCAGATCAATATTGAAATTGTCGAATCCTGCGTCGACTGCTGCCTCAATAGCGCTTCTGGCCTGCGCCGCGTCATGTATGCGCCCTATGCTTTTCAATAAGCTGTCGTCAAAGCTTTGCACACCTATCGATAAGCGATTAATACCGGCCTGAAAATAGCCGCCGAGACGCTGATTGTCTAACGTGCCAGGGTTTGCTTCCATGGTGATTTCAGCGTTCGGGCTTACGGGAATGCGAGACTTGATTGAATCGAGTAATAGCGCAATGCCATCTGGCGTAAAAGTACTCGGTGTGCCACCGCCAATAAAAATACTTTGAACACGTCTACCCCAAACGCCAGGCAGCTCATTCTCCAGATCGTTGATGAGCGCGTTAATATATCGTTCTTGTGGGATGCCATCGCGAATCGCGTGTGAGTTAAAGTCGCAGTAGGGACATTTTTTTACGCACCAGGGAATATGTATGTAAAGCGAAAGTGGGGGTAGTGAGCTAAATAGCGGCATCTAAAAAACTTTTCTTCATGTCAGGTAAGTATGGGAAAAAATTGGTGTTTGTGCGTGGAATTCAAGATAAGCCAAACACAATTATCCAATCTTGTCTTCGCGAAACCTCTTTTGAATGATTTCTATCTGAGGTAAATTTTCAACCAATGCCTCTACGCAGTCGCTGTCGAGCTTTTCCCCTGCAAGCTCTCTCAGTAAGGTAATGGCAGCGTCATTAGACCAAGCTTCTTTATACGGACGCTTACTTGTTAATGCATCGAAAATGTCAGCCGTCGCAACAATTCGCGCTTCCAGGGGAATTTCCTTTAAGGAGATTCCTCTTGGATAACCACTACCGTTCACGGCTTCGTGATGATGCTCTGCAATGTTGCGTAATATATCCACGTGCTCAAACTCTTCCAGGCCAAAGTTATCGATTAGATCGTCAATAAGTTCTTTGCCCCTTTGGGTGTGAGTGCGCATGATCGCCTGTTCTTCTTCATCAAGTGGCCCAGGTTTGAGCAGGATGCTGTCGGGTATGGCAATCTTTCCGATGTCATGCAAGGGCGCAAACATAAACACATGCTCAATATAGCTGTCATCCAGTTGGTATTTCTCCGCCAGAGACGCGGCAATCAGTCGACTGTAGCGGGACATACGGTCAAGATGGCTACCGGTTTCCGGATCACGCAAATGGGTCATACGACCGGAAGCTTTGACTGCTGCGCTCAAGGTTCTAATGGATGTCAGTTCGTTTATCACCATTAAACTAATAAGGTGGCCGAACAAGTCCAGCTCAAACAGCGCCTTTTCATCAAATACATCGGTTTTGTCCGAATTGAAAAACAAGAACCCCATGAATTCGCCGTTGTTAAACATAGGTAAGGTATAGCTGGCGACATAGCCAGAGCGACCTATGCGCTGGGTATGTTCCTTATTGGTGTCTTCAAACGTGAGTAAGTTATTGATCACCCGCGGGCGCCCTCTTTCCAGTATCTCTTTTAATGAACTGGCTTCGTCGAGCAGAGTTTGGTAGTTGGGGAGCGGGTTATCGTCGCCACTGCTATGCAAATAGGTCTTGAGTACGCGGGTATCCGGGTCGTATACCGCAATTGCGATGCGCACAATAAATGGCAATTTCTCACATATTGCGGTATGTGCCGTTTTTAATTTTTCGATCAGCGGTAGTTTGCCGTTCAGCTTTTCAAGAGTGTCGCGGTGATCAAACATATACGTCAGTTTCAGCTTGTGTTGAATTAGATGATCTTCGCAAAAATCGTGCTGATTGGCCAATCAATGTCATGAGTCAGCACAAAAAAGGTTAGCAAATAGTCGACGGCCCATGCTGAAGCGTAACGAAAAGGTGGTTTGCCACCTTACCGTATAGGCTAATGTAGAGTCGTCTTCTGCATCTAGCGGCGTAGAATATCTAAAACGACACCCTATTGTTCTGGAAGTACACCCTGCAAAAGTTTCATCTGTTCCTGTATTTGCTGACTCATTTGTTCCAGCTCTTTCTGCGTAGGCATGTCTCCGCTAGACATCGCATTGTTCATTTCGCGTTGCATAAGCTCTTGTTGGGTAATAACCTGGTAGCCGGACGGAATAGCAAACTCTGATGCAGAAAAGCGTGCGTTTATGTTGATTTCTACAGTGTCAAAAAACGGCTTGCCGGAAGCGTCTAGCGAACGCAAAGGGATGCCATTTCGGGAAAACTGCCGCTCAAGTTCGCTTTCGGCATATTCGCAGACGTTGTCGCCAAAATCCATGTGATTCACGGCTGCCTGTTGTTCCATTACCGTCGAAAACTTCTTTATTTCGGGAATATCGCTGAGCTTGTTAGTGATAAAGTGCTCTGAGCACTTAACGCCGTTGGCGTTTAGAACAAAATGTTTGGTTGAGTAACCAGCAATCTTGGGCCCGTTTCCTAATTCACGTAATTCAATATTGGGCTTGCGTGGGGCTTTTTGCGCAGACGTCATAGATGGCATCATTTGGTCAGCGTCGATTTTAATGGCCATTTTATTTTGACCATCCACCACGTAGGTAACATGACTATTCATGTCAATCAGCATGTATTCGTCGGATTGCGACATATCGACGATCTTCGCCCAGTCTTTGTTCATATTGATGGCCGATTTTCCCCCGGTTTCGTCAACCGTAATAACTTGAACATCGGCTATTACCGACGTTGCCAAGAATGCACTGAGAAAACTGAAAAACATTGGATAAGATTTCATGGTTCTGTCCTTGAATAGGTGTTTGATCCCGATTAAATATACATTTTCAACAGGATCACTTTTGTAGTGCATTCATTGAATCAGTTTCAGTCACTATCTGACAAGTGCTAGTTGTCTAGGCCACGTACTTATTATCAGGAAACAAAAAAAGCCCCGCATAGGCGGGGCTTTTTTGTTTGCGTTTTGGGTATGAACGCAGGGCTTACATCATGCCCATGCCGCCCATTCCACCCATGCCGCCCATATCGCCACCAGGCATTCCAGCTGGCTCGTCTTTAGGCAGTTCTGCAACCATAGCTTCGGTTGTGATCATCAGACCAGCAATAGAGGCCGCGTTTTGCAGGGCAGAGCGGGTTACCTTGGTAGGATCCAGGATACCCATTTCGATCATGTCGCCGTACTCTTCAGAGAAGGCATTGAAACCGTAGGTATCGTTACCTTCCATAACTTTGTTGAGTACGACAGAGGCTTCGCCACCGGCATTCTTGACGATCTGACGCAGAGGCTCGGTCATGGCGCGACGCGCAATGGCGATACCGATGTCTTGATCGTGATTCATACCTTTCAGGCTACCCAGTTTGGCTTCTGCACGAACCAGCGCTACGCCACCACCAGGAACCACGCCTTCTTCTACCGCTGCGCGAGTTGCGTGCAGGGCGTCTTCAACGCGTGCTTTCTTTTCCTTCATTTCAACTTCAGTCGCTGCGCCAACCTTGATTACCGCAACGCCGCCGGCCAACTTGGCTACACGCTCTTGAAGTTTTTCCTTGTCGTAATCAGAAGAGGCTTCTTCGATCTGTGCACGGATCTGCTTGACGCGAGCGCCAATTTCAGTTGGTTGACCTGCGCCATCGATGATGGTGGTGTTTTCCTTGCTGATAACAATCTTTTTGGCTTGACCCAGGTCGTCCAGGCTGGCTTTCTCGAGGCTCAGACCCACTTCTTCTGAGATCACCTGGCCGCCAGTCAGGATCGCGATGTCTTGCAACATGGCCTTGCGACGGTCACCGAAACCAGGGGCTTTAACAGCAGCGATTTTAACGATACCGCGGATGTTGTTAACAACCAGAGTGGCCAGTGCTTCGCCTTCGACGTCTTCAGCAATGATCAACAAAGGCTTACCAGACTTGGCAACACCTTCCAGTACGGGAAGCAATTCGCGAATGTTGGAGATTTTCTTGTCGAACAACAGGATGAACGGGCTGTCCAGTTCGGCAGTCATGTTTTCCTGGTTGTTGACGAAATAGGGAGACAAATATCCGCGGTCGAACTGCATACCTTCAACTACGTCGAGTTCGTTTTCCAGACCGGAACCTTCTTCAACCGTGATAACGCCTTCTTTGCCAACTTTGCCCATGGCTTCGGCAATGATGTTACCGATGTGCTCGTCAGAGTTAGCAGAGATAGTACCTACCTGGGCAATGGCTTTGTCATCTGCACATGGCTTGGACATTTCTTGCAGAGTAATAACGGCAGCTTTAACAGCCTGGTCAATACCGCGCTTAAGATCCATCGGGTTCATGCCAGCGGCAACGGCTTTCAGGCCTTCTGTAACGATGGACTGAGCCAGAACGGTAGCCGTAGTGGTACCGTCACCGGCGATGTCAGAAGTCTGGGAAGAAACTTCCTTGACCATCTGCGCGCCCATATTTTCAAACTTGTCTTCAAGTTCGATTTCCTTGGCTACAGATACACCGTCTTTGGTGATGGTAGGTGCGCCGAAGCTCTTTTCCAGAACTACGTTACGGCCTTTTGGGCCCAGGGTAACTTTAACGGCATTGGCCAGAATGTTTACGCCTCTCAGCATACGCTGACGGGCGTCTTCACTAAAACGTACGTCTTTTGCACTCATGTTGCTTTATTCCTCTTGATCGGTCGGATTATTGAATGACAGCTACGATGTCGTCTTCGCGCATGACAAGAAAGTCTTCGCCATCAATTTTGATTTCGGTGCCGGCATACTTGCCGAACAGGATTTTGTCGCCAACTTTAACGTCGAGTGGGCGCAGGTCGCCACTATCAGTGACCTTGCCATTGCCGGCGGCAACGATTTCACCGCGAGAAGGCTTTTCGGTCGCTGCGTCAGGGATAACAATGCCACCAGGGGAAGTGCGTTCTTCTGGTGTGCGACGAACGACAACGCGATCGTGTAGAGGACGTATGTTCATTGAAGTAACTCTCCTTCAAACTGGTTAAATGAATTAGCAGAATTTGGGGCCGCAATAATGGTAGTGGCCTTTAAAATCCACAAGATGACGTTTAGCACTCATCTCAAGTGAGTGCTAATAATAGGGATGAAATTTTGAGAGTCAAGGCCGGTGTGGAAAAAAATCAGTCTTCCCGGCGATATTCGCCTTCAATCACGTGGGGATCGCCCCCCTTACGGCCTGGATTGCCCCCACCGGGCGGTCGGGGTTGGATAATATTCACGTGTTTGAGCAGCCATAACACCAGTCCACGGCGCAGGCCGGGGATTAGCCCGAGAAAGCCCAGGGTGTCGGTGAAAAAGCCCGGGGTGAGGAGCAAGGCGCCGGTAATCAGCAGTACAACCCCTTCCAGTACCTCTAATGCAGGTATCTCGCCCATAGCGAGGGTTTTCTGCATGCGGGCGAAAGTGGAAAGTCCCTGATATTTCAATAGGTAAGCGCCGAGTACCGCCGTGCCGACGACGAGGCCGATAGTTGGTATGGCACCTATAACGCCGCCGACCTTAATTAAAAGATAGATTTCGACAATGGGGACGATAAGAAAAACAAGAAACAGGATTCTAAACATGATGATTTCTTTGTGGGTTTTAGCGGATCGGATTTCAAGCCATGATAAAGGAAAAAGTTCGAAATGGCGAAGACGCACAGTTACAATGGCGCCCCAAATGCGTAAAGTGACTGTTTTTGAAGGCCTATGGAAGGACGATGAGCACAGAATATCGGATAGTTCTAAACACCTGCCCAAACCGTGATGTGGCTGAAAAGCTGGCGATGGCGTTGGTGGAAAAAAAATTGGCAGCCTGTGTAAACATTGTGCCGGGTGTGACGTCTGTATATTCGTGGCAGGGAAAGATTGAAATCGACTCGGAGGTCCTGTTAGTCATCAAAACCCACGATGACATGTATTTGGCCGTGGAAAGGCTGGTTCGGGAACTGCATCCCTATGAACTTCCGGAAGTAGTGTCAGTCCCTATTGATAAGGCCTTGCCGCAATATCTTTCCTGGATAGATGAGAATATAGAAGCAACATGAAGAAATTACTGTCGTTTATATTATTCACCTTGATAACCACCCCAGCTTGGGCGCAATTTGATGACGAGGAGCCGCCACCGGCGGATCAGGTCTTCAAAGGGCGGGCCTTTTCTGTCGATGCCAACACTATCCGTGCAGAGTGGGCCATACTCGACGGTTACTATCTTTATAAAGACAAGTTCAAATTCAAGTCCCTGACCGATGGTGTGACCCTGGGCACACCAAGCTTTCCCAAGGGAAAGATTAAAGAAGACGAATTTTTCGGTAAAGTCGAGTCTTACCGCAAGACCGTCGCCGTCGATATACCGATCACACGCACAGCAGGTGCATCGTATGAAATGGTGCTGGAAACAGTGTCTCAGGGTTGTGCCGATATTGGTCTGTGCTACCCGCCGCAGACTGTCAAAATGAATCTGAGTCTGCTGGCCAAAGACGAAACCGTGGCACCTGCCAAGAGTGCTGGTACCGTATCGTTATTGAGTAGTCTTTCCTCCAGTCTTGGGCTTGGTTCTTCCGCCCAGGAGGAATTTCTCGAGCCTGATAAGGCTTTCATTTTTAATTTAGATGCTATCGATGGCAATACTGTGCTCGCCCATTGGGATATTGCTGACGGTTACTATCTGTATAAAGACAAATTCCGCTTCGAAATCGTGCAGGGTGAAGGCATAAAACTAGGCAAGCCGAGTCTGCCCAAGGGCAAGGAAAAAGACGACGAATTCTTCGGCGTGATGGAGGTGTATTACCACGAGGCGCAGATCAAGTTACCGCTTTTGCGCACCAATACCGGCAAAACCGAAGTTGAAATCAAAGCTGATTTTCAAGGTTGTGCCGACGCAGGCTTTTGTTACCCGCCGATGACCAAGACCATGTTGTTATCCCTGCCTGAGGGTAGCGAAGGTGTTGCCGAACTTGCGTCTACAGCCACAGACTCAGCAGGATTATCCGAGCAGGATACGATCGCCCGGACCCTACGCGATAGCAGCGTGTTGTGGGTGATTTTGAGCTTTTTTGGCTTCGGTCTGTTGCTTTCATTTACCCCCTGCGTGTTCCCAATGATCCCGATTCTGTCGAGTATTATTGCCGGACAGGGCGACAGTCTGACTACGCGTAAAGCCTTTAGCATGTCGTTGGTCTATGTTCTGGCGATGGCGTTGACCTATACCGTCGCAGGAGTGGTTGCAGGTATGTTCGGCCAGAACCTACAAGCGGCGTTTCAAAATCCCTGGATCCTGGGTACGTTTTCGTTGGTGTTTGTGGCACTGGCCTTTTCTATGTTCGGTTTTTATGATTTGCAGCTACCGAGCAAATGGCAGAGCAAACTGACTGAGATCAGCAACAGCCAGAAGGGTGGAACGCTGGTCGGCGTGGGCATAATGGGATTTTTGTCTGCGCTCATCGTCGGGCCATGTGTTGCCGCGCCACTCGCAGGCGCACTGATTTATATTGGCCAGACAGGCGACGCCGTGCTGGGTGGAATTGCTTTGTTTGCCTTGAGTCTGGGTATGGGCGCGCCACTACTGGCTATCGGTACATCCGCAGGTAAGTTGCTGCCGAGAGCGGGTGCGTGGATGGAAGCAGTCAAGGCGTTTTTCGGGGTGATGCTGATTGCGGTTGCAATCTGGATGTTGGAGCGCATCATTCCACCTGCCGTGACCATGTTCCTGTGGGCTATGTTGTTAATCCTCTCCGCTATCTATATGGGCGCATTAACGCACTTACAGATTAATGCAACGGGGTGGAGCAAGCTGTGGAAGGGAATTGGCGTCGCGATGTTGATTTACGGTGGGTTGATGTTGATTGGCGTGGCTTCCAATAGCACTGATCCTTTACAGCCTCTGCGGGGGGTGAGTCTTGGCGCAGGGTCTGGCGCAGCATCTGCCGCACCGGTTATGGATAAGTTGGCCTTTCGTAAAATCAAGTCGCTCGAAGATTTGGACCGGGAAATACGTGCCGCGAACAGTGCAGGAAAGCCTGTAATGCTGGACTTTTACGCAGACTGGTGCGTGTCGTGTAAAGAAATGGAACGTTATACCTTTTCCCAGGCTGGCGTGCAGGCCGCATTAAATCAAGGCATATTGCTCAAGGCGGATGTTACCGCCAACGATGAAATCGACAAGGCATTGATGAAATCATTTGGCATCATAGGGCCGCCGTCCATCTTGTTCTTCGATGCTTCCGGAAAAGAGCTTCGTAATATGCGCCTGGTGGGTTTTCTGGAGGCGAATCGCTTTCAGGGTCACGTCGAAAAGGCTTTTAATCTCTAATTACAGGTGATCTGAATTGGCCAGAATTATTCAATACGTTTTTATGGGCAGTGCACTGGTCGCGGCATTTTTTGCCGGTGACTATGTGATGAAATTAATAAACGATAATTCGGAAGAGGCGCGCGAAGCTTCGTCTATGGTTGGGCAGCAACGCCCCCTTTTTCGCCTGCCAGATCTCCAGGGTAAGGTTCGCAGTGTCGAAGAATGGAGCGGACAAGTGCTGGTGCTGAATTTTTGGGCGACCTGGTGTCCACCTTGTCAGCGGGAAATGCCCAGTTTTGTTCAGATGCAGGATGAGTTTGCCAGTCAGGGGCTGCAATTTGTTGGAATAGCGCTCGATGATGCAGTAAAAGTTGAGAATTTCCTCGACACCATGGGCGTGGAATACCCCAACCTGGTTGGCGGCGATGAGGCATTGATGGTGTCCAATAGCTATGGAAATAGTTTTGGCGCGCTGCCTTATACTGTCGCTATAGGGCGCGACGGCACTATCCTTGCCACCTTTCGCGGCGAAGTAACCAGAGAAAAACTGGAACCCGTTATCGTAAAGGCTCTATAGGTCTTGATTGTGCGTAATCTTGTCGGTAATTTTCGTTAAAAGATAAAAAACTAGACTTTCTCTACGAAACATAGCAAAATCCCAAACAGTTCATATATTTAATTTGTCACGAAAATGCTGGAACGTGACGCAAAAATCGCATAATTCGTATTAATCATCTTGATGACAAAACTACTGGTATTGCATGGGCCTAACCTGAACCTGCTGGGTACGCGTGAGCCCGAGACCTATGGCTCCTCCACTTTGGAGGATATTGATCGGCGCCTAGAGAAAGTGGCGCAGGAATTAGGTGTTTCCCTGCAATGCAAGCAACGTAATTCGGAGTCGGACCTGGTGGAATTGGTTCATCAGGCGAGCCGCGATGGCGTTGCCTTCATCGTGATTAACCCAGCGGCCTACACCCATACCAGTGTTGCGATAAGAGATGCGCTGGCCGGTGTTGCAATTCCTTTCATTGAAGTGCATTTGTCCAATGTGCACGCGCGCGAAGAATTTCGCCAAGTTTCCTATTTTTCAGATATTGCTGTTGGCGTCATCAGCGGGCTCGGTCCAGCAGGATATGAGTCGGCATTGCGCTGTGCGGTGGAGTTATTAAATAAGAGGTCCTAAAACACACGATGGATATACGCAAAATCAAAAAACTGATTGAGCTGCTCGATGAATCGGGCGTCGCCGAAATCGAGATACATGAGGGCGAGGAATCCGTGCGCATCAGTCGCTATGGATCGGGCGCAATAGCTGCGCCTATTGCCTATGCGCCGCCTCCCGTTGCTGCGCCTGCGGCGCCAATGGTTTCAAGTGGTAGTGAATCAGGCGGCTCCAGTAGTGGCCCTGCAATTCCTTCTGGTCATGCGGTCAAATCGCCAATGGTGGGCACTTTTTACCGCGCCCCTTCTCCGGGAGCTAAGGTGTTTGTGGACGTTGGTTCGTCAGTCAGTGTCGGCGATACGTTGTGTATCGTTGAAGCGATGAAGATACTTAACCAGATCGAGGCAGATAAATCGGGCGTGGTGAAGGCGATTCTGGTTGAGAATGGTCAGCCGGTCGAATACGACCAGCCGTTGTTTGTCATCGAATAAATTCAGACGGAAACACAGTAGTCACATGATAGACAAAATAGTAATTGCTAATCGTGGTGAGATTGCGCTGCGCGTTTTACGCGCATGTCGTGAAATGGGAATTAAGACAGTTGCGGTTCATTCCAGCGCCGATCGCGATCTTAAACATGTGCGTCTTGCTGATGAGTCAGTGTGTATTGGTGGCGCGCCATCTGCGGAAAGCTATCTCAATATTCCTGCAATCATCAGCGCAGCGGAAGTGACCGATGCCGAGGCGATACACCCGGGTTATGGGTTTCTTTCTGAGAACGCAGATTTCGCTGAGAGAGTTGAATCCAGCGGATTTATCTTTATCGGCCCCCGTCCGGACACAATACGCCTGATGGGTGATAAAGTTTCTGCTATCAACGCCATGAAAAAATCCGGTGTGCCTTGCGTGCCAGGTTCGGGTGGACCACTGGGCGACGATGGCGATGAAAATATACGCATCGCGCGTGATATCGGCTATCCCGTCATCGTGAAGGCAGCTGGTGGTGGTGGTGGTCGCGGAATGCGCGTCGTACGTAGCGAAGCGGCTTTGTTGAATGCCATCTCATTGACCAAGTCGGAAGCTGCTGCCGCATTTGGCAACGATATGGTCTACATGGAGAAGTTTTTAGAGAATCCTCGCCATATCGAATTTCAAGTACTTTCCGATACTCATGGAAATGCTATTCATCTCGGTGAGCGTGATTGCTCTATGCAGCGTCGCCACCAAAAAGTGGTTGAAGAGGCGCCGGCGCCGGGTATTAGTGCAGATGTTCGCCGTGAAATGGGTGAGCGTTGCGCCGAAGCGTGCCGCAGGATCGGATATCGTGGCGCGGGCACATTCGAATTTTTATATGAAAATGGTGGTTTTTATTTCATCGAAATGAATACACGTTTGCAGGTCGAGCATCCTGTCACTGAGCAGATCACTGGTGTTGATCTGGTGAAGGAGCAGATCCTGATCGCAGCTGGTGAAAAACTGAGTTACAAGCAGGATGACATCAAGATTCGCGGTCATGCAATGGAGTGTCGTATCAATGCTGAAGATGCGCGTACATTTATGCCGTCTCCTGGCAAGATCACGCAATACCATGCGCCTGGTGGGCTTGGTATTCGCGTTGATACGCATATCTATAATGGCTATACCGTCCCACCGCATTATGATTCCATGATTGGCAAATTAATTGCTTTTAGTGACAACAGGGAATCAGCAATCGCGCGCATGCGCACAGCGTTGAGTGAAATTGTGGTCGAAGGCATAAGAACCAATGTGGCATTACACGAAGATATTTTTCGCGATGCTGGATTCATTGCTGGAGGCACCAACATTCATTATCTGGAGAAGAAGCTCGAAGCACTGAAAGCCCAATAGGCTTTACACGATGGCCTGGATACAACTGGCGATATATACCGTTGCAGAAGAAGCGGAAAAACTGGAGTCCATTCTTCATGGCATGGGTGCAGTTGCTGTCACCTTGAGCGATGCCGCTGACGAAGAAATATTCGAGCCGCCGCCAGGTGAAATGCCATTGTGGCAATCGACCAAGCTAACAGGCTTGTTTGAAGATGCTGAAACAGCTGACGCGATCCTTGGTCGTTTGCGGAAGGTATTGCAGCCCAGGCCGCTGCCACAGTACGAGTTTTCACGCCTTGAAGACAAGGACTGGGAGCGCGTATGGCTTGATGAATTCAAGCCTATGCAGTTTGGAAAACGCGTATGGGTAGTGCCCACTGTTTATGATCCGGTTGATCCTGTTGCAGTCAATATTCGTCTGGATCCAGGGCTTGCTTTTGGCACAGGAACACATCCAACCACTGCGCTTTGCCTGGCGTGGTTAGACGGCCAAAATTGGCAAGGACAAGAAGTCATCGACTTTGGCTGCGGCAGCGGCATTCTGGGGATCGCAGCGGCGATGTTGGGCGCGGCCAGAGTGTGGGCGGTGGATATCGATCCACAGGCCGTACAGGCAACCAACAGTAATGCTGTCTTGAATAATGTTGTAGATTTTTTAACCGTCGGCTTACCAAGCGCGATGGTTTTGCCGCAAGTTGAGGTTTTGGTTGCCAATATATTGGCGAATCCCCTGTGTTTTTTGGCAGAGCAATTCGCAAAATTAACGGTTCCGGGCGGACGCATCGCGCTTTCTGGAATTTTATCAGAGCAGGCAGCTATGGTGAGTGAAGCCTATGCGCCGTGGTTTGACCTTGAGCCCATCCGTAAGCAAGAAGATTGGGTTTTGATTTCAGGTATACGTCGATCATGAGAGTCGAGCATTGAATGTTTACTGAGTGCCCTAATTGCCACACTGCATTCCGCGTTTCTACCGCACAATTAAAAATTGCTGGTGGTAGGGCGCGTTGTGGCCGCTGTGACTCGGTGTTCAATGCGGTTGAATATCTGATGGACGACATCCCCGGCAGATCGGCCGCCGCTGGGCAGACTGATTACTTGTCAAATTTAGAGGATGCGGCGCCGGTGGAGGAAGCTTTATCCGACGTTGATATTCCGGGTATGGACAATGTTGACTTCGGTGACGATGGCTCAGGAATGGAAGATTTGGCGTCGGCACCTGTGGACATGGTTGATGAAGATTTGTTCTCCACTCCGGCTGTGGCCGACGTTGAGGGTGAATTGCTTGCTGACGGACTGGACGGTGATGAGCTTGCAGAAGGGTTTGAGGGCATAGACCTGGATGGCGATCTTTCCAGCCCCGAGCTTGACGGCGGTCAATTGGATGCCGTTCTTAACGAAGACGACGAGCTGGCTTTAGATGTCGCCTCTGGGATCGGGATGGATGATCTCGGTGTTGATCTGGATGCTCCAGAGGATCCGGACGCATTCAACGGAAATCTTGACTTGGCTGATGACGATGATACGAACAGGCCTTCGAAGGGGCGGAGAGATGATTTGCTGGAAGAGGACTCTGTTGATTTCAATCTCGATACAGAATTAACTGAAGTTGCGTCCGAGGCATCAGAATTTATCGATCGTCGCGGTTCTGCCACCGATTTTGTGATGCGGGAACTGGGAGAGAAGTCGAGTGCCAGTGGCGCGTTTATGACGTTTACATGGTCATTGATTATTGTGGTTTTGCTTTTAGTGTTGGTCGGCCAGTTTGTTTACTACAAACGAGAAGACTTGGTTAGATATCCTTTAGCGCGCCAGGCCATGGAGCAGATATGTCATTACATTAGTGAATACATGGCTTGTGATGTTCCTGAGCCACGCGATCTTGCCGCCATTGAATTATTGGAGCGCGATGTTCGATCACATCCCACGAGTAAGGGTGCACTACTGATTAGCGCGACAATTCGTAGCTCTGCCGAGTTTGTACAACCGTATCCTAAATTGGTTCTTTCATTTTCTGACATCAATCAGAAGACGATTGCGCGACGGGTCTTTCAACCGAAAGAATATTTGCGTGATGATGTTGATTTGGAAAAAGGCATGGAGCCTGATTTTCCTATTAGAGTGGTGCTCGAAATTGTTGATCCAGGTTCAGAAGCGGTTAACTTCGAATTCGAATTTGAATAGAATTTTTTACGATTCTGCTGTTGACAATCCCCGAAAAGATTTCCTGTTTGTTAATTGGCAAAAGCCTAATATAGGAAGTTTTAATCTGTTCACTATATTTTTATTATAGCTAATACTTAAGCTATTGATTCTTTGTTTATGTTGTCATGCACTCTAATAAACTCGAAAAATTTTTTCAAAGTCAATACTTTTATAAATTTCAGCTTATCGTTATGATGTCTCCCCTTTTTTGTTTGGGCGAGTAAAACGGGTATGAGAATTGGCCCCTACTCGATTACCAGCCGGGCGTTTCTTGCGCCTATGGCTGGGGTAACTGATCAACCTTTTCGTCTGCTGTGCAGACGCTGGGGTGCCGGTCTAGCGACAACCGAAATGATTACTTCGGAATCTCGCTTGTGGCGTTCAGTTAAATCGCGTCAAAGATTGGACTATCAGTTAGACGAGGAGCCACGTTCTGTCCAGATAGTTGGTGCAGATCCGCTTTTGCTCGCCGAGTCGGCCAGGCGTTGTGTCGACTTGGGTGCCCAGATTATTGATATCAATATGGGGTGTCCGGCAAAAAAGGTGTGTAATGTCGCAGCGGGGTCTGCGTTATTACAAAATGAAAACCTTGTTTCAAACATACTCGAAAAAGTCGTTGGTGCGGTTGGCGTTCCAGTGACCTTGAAAATTCGAACAGGTTGGAATAGGGATAATAAAAATGCTTTGAAAATAGCGAAAATTGCAGAGATCGCAGGGATTCAAGCCTTGGCGATTCATGGCAGAACCAGAGCCTGTGGCTTTTCTGGGGATGCGGAGTTTGAAACGATCGCGTATGTGAAACGCAATGTTTCGATTCCCATCATTGCAAACGGTGATATTACCGATGCAAAAAGAGCCAAACAGGTGTTGGACCTAACCGGTGCAGACGCAATCATGATCGGGCGTGGTGCACAAGGTCGGCCGTGGATATTCAACGAAGTGAATCACTTTCTCGATACAGGCGAAGTCTTGTCGCGACCGACAATAAAAATAATAAGCGCGCAAATCGAAGAGCATCTGCGACGACTGTATGATTTCTATGGGGAGTTCATGGGGCTCAGAATCGCACGTAAGCACATAGGCTGGTATATCAAAGGCTTAATGGGCAGCGATGCGTTTTGGAAAGAGATCACCAAAGTGGAGGATTCCCACCAGCAATTATCACTGGTGATGGAATATTTACATGAACTAGATGTAGAAGGGGATAAAGCGGCATGAATAGTGTTGCAGTACAACAAAGTGTGGAGGCGGCGATAGTGCAGCTTAAGAAAACATCCACAACAGAACAAAACATTAAGGACTGTGTTCGCGCGGCTGTGGAAAAATATTTGCGCGATATGGACGGGCATCAGGGGTGTGAATTATACGACTTGTTGATGAAAGAAGTTGAGCATCCTCTGCTGGAAGGTGTGCTGAAATTTACCAGGGGAAATCAAACTCAAGCCTCAGAGATTTTGGGATTAAATAGAGGCACTTTACGAAAAAAATTACGTCTACACGGCCTGGTTTAATACCAGGCCCTTTTCTTTTTAGCATTCGATTCAGGGGCAGATTCTATGGCGAAGATTAATCGCGCGCTTATCAGTGTGTCGGATAAGCGGGGCGTGGTGGACTTTGCACGTTCGTTAAAGAAATTAGGGGTCGATATATTGTCGACTGGCGGCACGGCTGTGTTGCTTGCTGACGAGCAAATTGATGTTACTGAAGTCTCTGATTACACCGGTTTTCCTGAAATGATGGATGGTCGTGTCAAGACTTTGCATCCTAAAGTCCATGGCGGTATTCTCGGTCGTCGTGGAACCGACGATCAAGTGATGCGGCAACATGGAATAGCAGCGATTGATTTAGTTATCGTAAATCTGTATCCGTTTGAACAAACGATAGCGCGCGCAGATTGTGAATTGCCGATGGCGATTGAAAACATCGACATCGGTGGGCCAACAATGGTTCGCGCTGCGGCAAAGAATCATAAAGATGTTGCTATCGTTGTCGACCCTGCCGACTATGATCGTATTCTCGCAGAGATGATATCGAGTGATGGTGTACTAAGCTTTGACACCCGCTTTGATCTTGCAGTAAAGGCTTTTGAACATACTGCTCGATACGATGGTGCGATAGCCAATTACCTCGGTACTATGAATGCGCGAGGAGACAAGGTTTCCGACTTTCCTCGGACGTTTAATCGCCAATACAAAAGAAAGCAATCCATGCGATATGGCGAGAATCCGCACCAAGCAGCGGCTTTCTATGTTGAACATGGAATTTCTCAGCCTAGCATTGCAACCGCAGACCAATTACAAGGTAAAGAGCTTTCCTATAATAATATCGCAGACGCAGATGCGGCTTTGGAATGTGTTAAACAATTTGATGAAACAGCCTGCGTGATAGTGAAGCACGCTAATCCATGTGGCGTTGCGATCGGTGATAGTTTGATCGAAGCCTACGATCGTGCATACCAGACGGATAGCGAGTCCGCCTTTGGCGGTATTATTGCCTTCAACCGAGAGCTTGATTTGGAAACGGCTACAGCAATAGTGGAGCGCCAGTTCGTTGAAGTGATTATAGCGCCATCTATTTCGCTCGAAGCCAGTGAGGCAGTGAGTAGCAAGAAGAATGTGCGCCTGTTGTCCTGCGGTTCCTGGGATAAAGCGAGTAACTTTCTCGATTTCAAAAAAGTTAATGGCGGTTTATTGGTGCAGGATGCCGATTTGGCGTTGTATGAAAAATTGGAATGCGTAACCGATTGCAAACCAACTGACGAACAAATGGCCGATTTGGTTTTTGCCTGGCGTGTGGCCAAGTTTGTTAAATCCAATGCAATTGTCTATGCTAAAAATAATATGACCATCGGCGTTGGCGCGGGGCAAATGAGTCGTGTCAATTCCGCCAGGATTGCGGCAATAAAAGCGGAGCATGCGGGTCTGAAGGTAAAGGGCTCGGTTATGGCTTCCGACGCATTTTTTCCTTTCCGTGACGGCATTGATGCCGCGGCTCAAGCAGGAATCGCCGCAGTTATTCAGCCAGGCGGTTCGATGCGTGATGAAGAAGTTATCGCAGCGGCAAACGAGCATGGCATTGCCATGGTGTTTACCAATATGCGACATTTTCGGCACTAGGGGTGAGTATTCAACGGTGTCAAAATACTGGACGGGTTTTCTAAACCCGTTTTTTTTGTCTGAAGGAAATGATATGGGTAAGTTTTCTTTGCATCCGAGACTAACGCAGGACACGATACACCTGCGTGACGTTGAATTCGCGCAGCTTCTACTTATGAATAATTCTCTTTACCACTGGTTTATTATCGTTCCAACGACGGAAATCACAGAATGGTATCAATTGTCAGAACAGCAACAGTTTTCACTAAATAAACTGATTAATCTTTTATCGCTAGCGATCAAGGAGAGGCTGAATGCGGATAAGTTGAATATTGCTCTGATTGGGAATGTTGTGGAACAAATGCACATACATGTCATTGGAAGGAATCGCAGTGACGTAGCCTGGCCAAATGTTGTATGGGGTAGAGAGGAACGGCAGAGCTATGAACCGCCCCAAATCGAAAAAATCCGACACATGGTCAACAAATTATTTTGAGAATCTATCAACTATTTCAAAAGGGAATACCCGAATACCTTGCCCGGCATTATTGGTGGGCCTACTTGTGGCGTCCGGCTATATGGTTCTTTGATCACCAGTTTATAATCAATTTGATCTTGTTTGGGCAGTATAAGCGACTTCTTAATGCTGCATTGGACATGGTGCCAGCAACTGACGGCGAGACGTTACAATTGACCTGTGCATATGGGCATTTGACACCTAAGTTGCTCGAAAAGCTTGATAAAAACAAACTTTATATTATCGATGTTGCGCAGCAACAGTTACTTCAAGCCAGAAAGAAGGTCAACGTATTACGATTGATTGCAAGTAGAATGAACGCCGAGAAGCTTGCTTTTAAAAATCAGTCTTTCGATACGGTGATTGTGTTTTTTCTTTTGCATGAATTACCTGAAGACGTGAGAGAAAAGGTTTTATCAGAATTGCTCAGGGTAGTAAAAAACAACGGGATATTGGTTTTTGTAGACTATTCCCATGCCCCGGTGCAGCATATTTTGTATCGTTTGTGGATTTTTCGAACAATTATTACAAAGTTGGAACCGTTTCTGGCTTCACTTTGGAAAGTGAATATTGATGAAAGATTGGCGCTTATCGGACGAGTTCAGAAAAAAGAATTAACTTTGGAAAAGTCTGTTACTGTATTCAATGGATTTTATTTTGTAAAGCGTTTTAGTGTTAAGCAATTGAGTTAACTGTTGTCATTAATGTGTCTTGTGTTTTATAAAGTGAATAAATTGAAGTTGCATGAGGGAAGTGTAAATGAGAGTTAAATTCTTGCTAAGTGTATTGGTTATTCCTGCGCTTGTTGCTTGTGGCGAGGACATTACACAAGGCGATCATAAAGACACAAAGTCGGGAAGCGTGGCAGACGCGTGTGTTGAATTGAAAACGACAAAAGGCGATATTCAGCTGCGCTTGAATAGAGCGGAGGCTCCCCAAAGTGTCAGTAATTTTCTCTCTTATGCGGGTTCAGGTTTTTATGAAGGTCTAATATTTCATCGCGTCATTTCGGGTTTCATGATACAAGGTGGCGGTTTCGATCAACTGTTTAATCAAAAACAAACCAATGCCCCAATCGAAAACGAAGCAAATAACGGATTACAAAATCTTCGTGGGACAATTTCAATGGCTAGGACGAGTGATCCTCACTCTGCCACATCACAATTTTTTATCAATCTTGTAGATAATTCTTTTCTAAATTATTCAGCCGAAACGACTCGAGGATGGGGGTACGCGGTTTTTGGAAAAGTAATACAGGGAATGAGTGTAGTTGATTCTATTGGTGCCTCAGCAACTGGTGCGAATGGTCCTTTTGCTCAGGATGTCCCACTCGAAGAAATTGTGATAAACAGCGTCAATGAGATCGCTTGTCCATAAATACGAAAATGAAAAGTATGACATTCATTTCCTTGTTGCGTGGTGTCAATGTAAGCGGCCAAAAACTCATAAAAATGGCAGATTTAAAGGCAATGTATGAAGCTATTGGATTGAATAACGTCACTAGTTATGTCCAGAGTGGTAACGTAATATTTCAGGCGACTGAAAAAGATGCTAGGAAACTAGAGCAAGTTTTGGAAAGTAACATTGCTGAGACCTTTGGATTTCACGTCCCGGTTCGTGTATTGACATTGAGTGAAATGAAGAATGTACTCGACAAGTGTCCATTCGGGCCGAAAATTGTTGCGAAAGATCCTACTAAAGTGCTTGTCAGTTTTCTCTCAGCTCGACCTGATGACGGAGCGATAGCACAGATCGAAGCTGTTGCTTCAAAATCGGAACAAATCAGATTCGATAGCCAATTGGCCTATTTGTATTGTCCCGACGGCTATGGCAAAAGTAAATTGAACAATAATTTTTTGGAAAAAAAGCTCAAACTGATTTCGACGACTCGAAATTGGAAATCGGTACAGAAACTGTACGAGTTGGCAGTTTCCAAATAGTGCGGAGGCTGTCTTAATTGCTATCCAACAAACCCTGTATGATGGCTTGTGTTCGTGACTGATCTGATTCACTGTCAGTGGTGAGCCATGTGTGGTCGGCCTGCATAACCCATGCGCCTCGGTACTGATGTGGGGGCGTGTTGTTCCAGTCCTGGGGGGATAGTAAGGACCAATAAAGCTGGTCTTCGTCTTTTGCATAAAGATGATAGGTTTTGCCCGCTACCTTCTTGAAATTACACTCAGCGTGATTGAGCTGTTGATCTTGTTGTGCCTTAGACAGAATGTCATGGGCAGCGTCCTGTAGTCGTTTAATCTGGTCTGCAATTACCCGTAATTTGTGATTTAGCTGCAAGCCAACCAGCTCATCGGCTTGGGCGATTTCTTTCGCAAGATCGACTAGTTCAACGGCAGGTGCCATGCGGCTAACCGGGTAGGGGGCTGTATTGTCACTGCCCCGGTGTATGTATGGTGCCGTTGGACTACGTTGCGGAGGTTTTTTCATCTCAGACGTGTTGTTCGCTTTCCTTTGCTCTTTTTGCCTTTTCGGCCTCGAACTTCTGGGCTGCCTTTTCATCCACTACCAGCAGTGTTTCTCCACGGCAGCCAATGACTCTAACTTTCGTACCCTTATCCAGGTCTCTACCATCGACAGGCCATATTTTTCCCTCAATATTGAGAGTGCCACTGCCTTCAAACATCGGGACTTCTAAGGTATAGGTCTTGCCTATGTGTTCCTTTCCCGGTCCTTCGTTGAGTGGGCCCTGTTTCGGAAACAGTTCGAGATTTCCCTTGTTGAGCAGGCTGGATATTAGGATGAGCGTCATCGCTAACATGACAAATCCGCCCATTTGATGCTTGACTGGAAAAAAGGGGTCTATCGTCAGGATAAAGCCGATGATGATGGCTGCCAGTCCGAGCATGGTAAGAATGACAGATCTCGAAAGCGCATTAAGAACGATGAGTAGGGTGCCTATGACCCACCAGTGCCAGTCCTGAACGATATTTATCATAAATTTAAACCGTATAATTTAAAAGGATGTTTGTTTTGTGGATCCCTATTTAATCGGATAGGTCAACCAAGATCAAGGGCAAGACTAAAATGCTTACCAGAGCGCATTTTACGCTATCTGACATTGAAATTAACCGCGGATTTCAGTAGGATATTGCGACTTTAGATAGCTTCTAAACATCGTGCTCGGGGGCCGCGCTCCCCTCCATCGCTCGGTTCCTGGGTTATATCATTCACAGCAAAAGGAGAATTACCGTGGCTGTACTAGTTGGTCGCAAAGCACCTGATTTTTCGGCACCTGCCGTGCTGGGCAATGGCGAAATCGTTGATAATTTCAATTTTGCCAATGCGTCGAAAGACAAATATTCCGTTATTTTCTTTTATCCGCTGGACTTCACGTTTGTGTGTCCATCAGAACTGATTGCATTCGATCATCGCCTTGAGGAATTCAAGAGACGAAATGTTGAAGTAATTGGCGTATCCATCGATTCGCATTTCACACACAATGCATGGCGCAATACACCTATCAACCAGGGTGGAATCGGACCTGTTGGCTATACGCTGGTAGCCGATATGACGCACAATATCTGTAAAGCCTATGATGTTGAAACGCCAGATGGTGCGGTGTCCTTCCGCGGTTCATTCCTTATCGACCGTGCTGGCGTTGTCCGTCATCAGGTCGTGAACGATCTGCCACTTGGACGCAATATCGATGAGATGTTGCGCATGATTGATGCGCTGCAATTCCATGAAGAACACGGCGAAGTATGTCCTGCTGGTTGGAAGCAAGGAGATGCAGGTATGAAGGATACGCCTGATGGGGTTGCCTCTTATCTGGCGGAAAATGCTGCTTCTTTGTAAAACATGCGTTTAAAGTAAAAAAGCCGCCTGCAGGCGGCTTTTTTTATTCATATTTAGCCTTCGATAAAATCGAATAGGGTTACTGTGTAATCCACCAGTGGCGTTGAGCCCAACTTGACTGGAATATCGGTGTGTCCGCCACCGCTTACTCGAACAGCGTGCTTGTTTACACCGTCTACACCAGGATGGTTTTTGTAAACAATCTCGCCGTGAGTATGAATGCTAAGAAAGTCATCCGCCGTACCGTGTATCCACAGTAGAGGCACGTTGGTAAGTTTTTTTATTTCCTCGGCGTTGTCGATTTTTAAATTCGTCACCATACTATCTGGTATGGCCAGCAGGGTGCTGTCCTGAACCATCACTTCCGCAGATGCGAAAGGCGCCTCAAGAATGATTTTTGATGCCACGAGATTACCTCGTGGATTAGCGGTTAGTTCGACTGCGGGAGCCGTTCCCATGCTAAAGCCATAAATAATGAAATCGCTCGACGCTAATCCTTCGCTTTCCAGCCAGTTGATGGCAGCCGCCGTATCCACGTAAAGACCTTCTTCACTAGGTTCGCCACCAGTCATGCCGAAACCTCGATAATCAAAGGCGAGCACACCATAGCGATTTTTGTCGCCCACATTGGCGAGTAGTTTTATCCTCGGCCAATAAAAATCCATGTGATCACGGTTGCCATGGCAGTACAGAATTACCTTGTAGCCTGGTGTCCCAATCTGCGTGCGGTCTCCGAGGAAATAAGAATAGACTTTCTGCTCTGATGTGCCGTCGTTAGATATGATCTCGTCTTGTAATGGAATGATAAGATTACTTGGTATGTTGTAACTACTATCAACTGTAATATCAGTTTTACCTTGGTAATTGTCCAGAGAGTACTGTGTTAACGTGGAGTTATTGTACAAATTTGCATCTAGTCGGGCACACGCTGTCAGCGCAATAACAGAAGCAAAAAAAATCGATTTCATCTGCATTAGAATCGATACCCCATACTTAAATAAATGCCAAGGGTGCCATAGTCCAATGGACCAAGATATTCGACGGCTATATTCTTGTTACTACTAAATGGAGCGAGATATTTGGCTTCAGCTGTAAGCCGCAGTCTACCCGGCAACCAGCTATAGCCCGCATGTAGAGCGGGTACCCAATGAGTTGGCTGATCTTCACCATGAGCTCTGGCTTGGCGTAACTCAAACCAGTTGGCCATACCCACGTAGAAATAATCGGGGCCTTCGAAAGCCAGCCAATACAAATTCATATCAATTGAAGGGTATGCGGCATAGGCGAATTCCCATCGATCAACCATTAGGTTAAGTGCGGGGGCAAAACTTACTCCCGGCAACATCCCGTCGGGCGGTAAAATCTCCTTTAAGACGCCAAGATCGATTTGCGCCACGCCGTATGCCGCAGCCGTGGTGTGCCAACCACCATACAGTGTAAGGTCGGGTTTGAGGCCATAGCTTGCAGAAAGAGAGCTCAAGGGCATGGGGATGAAATTATCCCCAAAGCGAAAGATCGGCCCACCCACATCTAGGCCCGCCTCCAATTGACCGGTGTGCAGCGGCTTCACTACGCGACTGTTCGTGCACGCAATAGAGCTGAGTAATAACACCAATACGACAATAGTTCTCATAGGATTGTTATCAAACCTAGTTTTCGGCCATCCACTTTTCCAGAATCTCAATCAACTTCTTTGCCTGATCCTTGCTAGAGATATTGAATTTCGATTTCTGTTGGTAGGCACCGTTGCGTTTCTGATAGCGACGTATACTGTATTTATCCGGCCCGTATTCTTGTTTGGTACGGTCCCAATCCTGGTAGCGGAAAACCACGGTTGACCAAGCGCCTTTAGTCAAAACTTCCTTATCCAGCTCCTTAACGGTCACCTGGCCATCTTCAGTGTATTCAATAGTTAATTCATCTACGGTAGAAGCCATTTTTTTTCCTTTAGCGTGTGAGGCCAAAGCTTAACCATAATGAATGCTTTGGGGCAAGTTTTGTGGGCATATTTGATCTAATGCAAATTAGATAGGGTGATGATGATTTCAATGATTATGAGTATGGTTATATACCATTCCACCCGATGGGTGCTGCGATGACGCATGAGTTCGAGCAAAGTTTCGGCGGTGCGCGTGATCAGGTTCAGTTTCTGTTCGAGGGCGGTATGCCGTTCCTGCAATTCGTATTCGTCTTCCAGGCGCAAATAATTGCGTTCGAGATCGGGTCTGTCCCATAGCAGCTCGGGTTTTTCATTAACTTCTACACGACCAAGCATTTTGTGCTCGACAGCGAGGCTGGCGCCAACTTGTTTTAGTAGGGCTTTGCTGTTAACACCGCTACGCCCTTTTTGTTGCAGATTGGTGGCGAGAGGCTCCACGCGATTGATGACGTCGGCCACGAGTCGCTCGTAGTATGCCAGGGCAACACTCTTCGCAAGTATCTCAGCCAAGATCTGCATTTGCTCCAGATCGAAACTTTTCAGGTTGAGAGCGTCCTGATACATGCCCTCTGCACGATTTGGGTCTATGGTAACGAGCTGTTGTTCGGCTTCCGGTTCGTCAAGGTTAGCACGAGAAAAAGCGCCAATTTTTTCCAACAGGTCTTTTTCCTCGTCAATATCGAGATTAAAAAAGACAACGGAACCGTAGCGGAAAAGGATAACATAACCATGATTGTTAACCTGTATAGTTAAGGGATAGTCCGCGACAACCTCTCCCAGTTCACTGCTGCGTATGCGTAGCCGATCTGCGATATGGTGGGCTCTGACAATGAGTGTTTCGTCGTTGTTAAACTGAAGCATAACGGATTCCTTTTCCCAATTTGATTGCATAAATGCTGCCGTTTAGACAGTTGCATATAGATAGGTTCTTGAGATAAGGGATAATCTACAACAGCAGGGGATTGTGGAAGGCAACGGTTTGGTTGCGTCCGGTACTCTTTGCCTGAATAAGTGCCTGCTCGGCCTTGCGCAAAAGTTCGTCTTTTTCCAGGCCATCCTCAGGAAAGGATGCAATGCCGATACTAAGGCTTACTTTTACTTTTTTTCTATCAACTTCCACGCTGGTATCCAACATGGTTTTTCGCAATCTTTCAGCTGCATTTTCACTATCAGTTTTGTCTGTATTCGGGAGCATAATCAGAAATTTTTCTCCCCCTATGCGGAACATAAAATCACATTCTCTGAGTTGCTCAGTGGCAATGTTTGCAAATTTTACAAGTGTATCGTCACCAGCAGAACGTCCGTACTTTTCATTTACACTTTTAAAATTATCGATGTCGAGAATCAAAATACTGAAGTAGTGTTCGTATCGACGCCCAGCCTGGGTATGATGGGTTATGATTTCGTCACAGGCTCGCTGATTAAGTAGCCCGGTTAGATCATCTACGCGCGCAATTTGGCCAAGCTGAACGGACATTTTGTCCATAGAGTTTGCCATAACGTCAATATTGGTTGCCAGCTGACCGATTTCATCTTTGGTATTGAAATTAAGCCGATCCTTTAGATTGCCACCAGCAAGTTTCTCAGCCATTTGCTTGATTCGAATTACCGGTTTTATGATTACATTATGGTTAACCCAAGTCGCGTATCCAACCAGTATGATTGTAAGTAAAGCCAAGGCACTTGCGTACATAAAGTAGTCTTGCATGCGTAGACTGTTTGAGTTTTGGATATGATAAACACGTTGCATATCCTGGCTATGCCATCGTTCGAGTTCTTTGTGCATCGGAGCAATGTGTAAATTCACAATTTTGTCGATGAGGTTCATCCCGATGTCGTGTTCTTTTGGTAGTTGTAGTTGCAGGATTTGCGTCGCGACGGCATTGATTGCTTCAAGGTGTTTCGCGATGTTTGATATTTTTTTTCGTTCTTCTTCGACCATATGCTCTTGTTTGAGCAGTGAGTCCAGAGTGATGTTAAGTTGATTAAGCTGTTCCTGTGCTTGCTGTCTTTGAAACTTGTGGTGTTCCTGATGCTGGCCCATGACGAATACAGAAAGTGGGAAAAGAAGTTCAGTGGAATGGCGGTCTAGCTGGTTGATCTTGCCGCCTTCCTCGAACCAGTCGATTAATTGTTCAGAGTGTGCCTGTGAATGCGATAGTGCTAATCCCCCTACAAAAAGCAGTAATAGTATGACTATCGCAAGGATTGCGACCGGTAGACCGGTTTTGAGTCGTATACTGAGGCTCACGTTCGACAGAATCTCTAAGCAGATGGAGGACGTGAACCTATATCGGTATCTGGTGCCGAGAATTGATCGAAAAAATGAAAACTAGAGGAATGAAATGGCGGAGCGGACGGGACTCGAACCCGCGACCCCCGGCGTGACAGGCCGGTATTCTAACCAACTGAACTACCGCTCCGCGGAGAGCGCGTAGTTTAGGGGAATCAATCACAAAAAGCCATCGAAAATATGTCGCAATTGCCTATCTCTTTTGAGGCGGAAATATCTTGCCGTTTACGCTGCGTAATATCGAGCTTGGTGATAGTGATTATTATTTAAAAATACATTTTAGGTTATTTATTCAGCCACTTACTGACTATTCTGGAAGTTTATCTTGCGATTGGCACGCGCTTCGCTCCTGTCTTTACAGTTTCTTTGCCAGGTAGAAATTATGATTTCCGTAATATCTGAGGTAACCGCTTTCGACACATTCTTGGAAGACGAGGGAGGGGCGGCGCTCACCCGCGAATCTCATCTCAATTCCGGTCAGGTACTGCGTCTGAGTAGCCGCCTTCAATCGACTCTCGATGTATATACGCTTATTGAATCCTTCGACCGCGAGCTGAAGAGCCTGGTCCAATTTTCGAGCGTGACTTACTCCAACGAGGCTTTGTCATTAATCAGAACCTTAGGTAATCCGGCGCAACATAGTCTGCGGTACAGGCTTGTTTTGCCAGACCATGAAATCCTTGGTCTTATTGAAGTGACAAGTGTCGCGCGATTCAGCCCGGAAGACATCGAACTAATCGAGTTCATGATTAGTAATCTCGTATATCCGTTACGCAATGCGTTGCTTTATTACAGGGCTCAACAGGCGGCATATAAGGATTCACTCACCGGATTTAATAATCGCGCGATGTTTGAGCTATCCCTGGAGCGGGAGATCAGCCTGGCCAGGCGTCATAGTAGCCCATTGAGCTTGTTATGCATTGATATTGACCATTTTAAGAAATTCAATGACTTGCACGGACATTTGGTCGGAGATAAGGTGCTCAAAGCAGTGGCTGAAGGTATTGGTGTCTGCATACGTGGGAGTGATGTGGTCTTCCGATATGGTGGCGAAGAGTTTGTTGTTTTGCTCAGCAATACCAATATTGTAGGCGCGTGTAATCTGGCTGAGCGCATACGCAGAAGGATTTCCAGTAGTTTCTGCATTCATAATGATCAACAGTTAGCAGTTACTGTCAGTATCGGCGCTGTAGCGCTTGCTGAAGAAGCGGGCTGGCGGGAATTTTTTGAGAAAGCCGACAAGGCGCTCTACACTGCTAAACGTTGTGGGCGAAATTGTGTGCGCACTGTGTAAACTCAGTCAGCAAATTCTAGTCGCTCGGCGAATTTTTCCAAGGCTTTTTGAGCGCAGAGTTCGTCGTTATCTCCGCCGGGGGCGCCACTTACGCCAATCGCTCCAAGCAGATTGCCACCGGCCGTGACGGGTATAGCACCGCGCAACATGAGTAAGCCATCTACATGGTTGAGTTCTTGACGTATATCCTGGCGGTTTTTTACTAGTTCACCGGATTTAATGCCGGCCATGATAGTGGCGTTAGCCTTTTCTTCTGCTATTTGTATGGTAAAACGCGGTGCAAGAGAGCTCCTGATAACCACCTGGGTGATAGCATTTCTATCCACGACGACGGCGCTAACCTGATAGCCCAATCCTTCACAAATATTGACCGCTGAAGATGCTAGCTCTACGGCTAAGGTGTGCGTGAGCGTGCGCGTTGATACTACATCAACGGCTGCGGTTTCGGTGCTGAAAGCGATGATGAGGATATATGCCAGTATTTTGAATCGTTGCATGGTTTGGAACTCGATTAAGAGAATTCCTACTATCACAGCAAATTCGAATTCTCTTGTAAATCAGTGTTTGCGGTCTTGGGCGGGCTTAGCGCGCATCTGCATGACGATCAGGGTGATGGCCACCAGACTACTGAAGACAGAGATTGGGGCTAGAACGGATAAAAAGCTTTGGCCAAGAACACTTATTATGCTCAGCGTTAACAAGCTTCCTACCCAGATGTTGTAGCGTTCTTTACACATAGGGTACACGCTAACAACCAAGAATTAACACTAGATTAATTGGTTATATCACTGATTTATATAATGATATTTCGATTCGTTACCTATTTCTCGTATGCCATTGTTTTATATCGGTATTCCTGTGTGTTAAGAGTCGTAACCGAGATTGGGTGCTAGCCATTTCTCTGCCTCTTCCACCGACATATTCTTGCGCGTTGCGTAGTCCTCAATCTGGTCACGATAGATTTTTCCAACATTGAAGTAGCGTGAATCAGGGTGAGAGAAATATATGCCACTGACAGAGGCGGTAGGCATCATGGCGTAGTGCTCTGTGAGTTCGATGCCAGTGTGTTTTTCGACCTCTAATACTTCCCACAATGTTCCTTTTTCGGTGTGTTCTGGACAGGCAGGATAGCCTGGGGCGGGTCGGATTCCGGCATACTTCTCAGCGATTAGATCCTGATTGTCGAGGTCTTCTTCGGTATATCCCCAGAACTCTGTGCGTACGCGCTGATGCAGGCGTTCGGCAAAGGCTTCCGCCAGTCTGTCAGCCAGCGCCTTCAACATAATCGCGTTGTAGTCGTCATGGTGATCTTCGAAGCGTTTGACATGCTCGTCAATGCCGATACCTGCGGTACAGGCGAATAACCCAATATGGTCAGCAATACCGGTTGTTTTGGGCGCAATAAAGTCTGCCAATGATTGATTGGGTTTTCCGTCTGGACGCTCCTGCTGCTGCCTTAGAAAATGAAGGCGTGCGTTTACCTTGTCGCGATTTTCATCGGCATATATTTCCACGGTGTCGTCATCGACGCAGTTTGCTGGATAAATCCGAATTACCGCTTTGGCCTTTAACCATTGATGGCGAATGATTTCGTCGAGCATCTGTTGCGCGTCATTGAACAGTTTTTTTGCTTCCTCACCTTTTTGTGCATCGTCGAAAATTTTTGGATAGCTTCCGCGTAGTTCCCAAGAGTGGAAGAAAGGCGTCCAGTCGATGTATTGAACCAGTTCTTCGAGGGAATAATTCTCGAAGACAACCAGGCTGCTGTCATTAGGCGTTGGCGCCTCGTAAAATTGCCAGTCGATACGCGTCTTGTTTTCTCGCGCCTGCGCGATGCTTAGTTTTTTCGCGCCGATTTGGCGACCTGCGTGCTGGATGCGTACCGCTTCATATTCGTCTTTTATCTTTTTAACGAACGCGGTTTTATTGTCCTTGCTAATCAGATTTTGCGCGACGCCCACAGCTCGAGAGGCATCTTTAACCCAAACGGTCTGAGAGGCATTGTAATGCGGATCAATTTTTACTGCTGTATGTGCGCGTGAAGTTGTCGCTCCACCAATCATTAAGGGGATATCAAAGCCCTGGCGCTGCATTTCTTTTGCGATGTGCGACATTTCTTCTAGAGAAGGTGTAATCAGGCCGCTTAAACCAATGATGTCTACGTCGTGTTCTTTGGCGGCTTCCAGAATCTTTTGTGCAGGGACCATGACGCCCAGGTCGAAAACTTCGAAGTTATTACACTGCAAGACAACGCCAACGATATTCTTACCGATGTCGTGTACATCACCTTTTACCGTAGCCATTAATATTCTACCGGCAGCACGATCACCGGCCTTTTTCGACGCTTCAATATAGGGAATCAGATAAGCGACGGCCTTTTTCATAACGCGCGCAGATTTCACTACTTGCGGCAGAAACATTTTACCCTCGCCGAAGAGATCACCCACGACGTTCATACCGTCCATCAATGGCCCTTCGATAACCTGTATTGGTTCTGGAAATGAAACGCGCGCTTCTTCCGTATCGCCTTCAATAAAGGCGTCTATGCCTTTCACCAGTGCGTGGGTCAGGCGTTCTCCTACAGGAAGTTTGCGCCACTCCTGTTCGTCATCTTTGGTCTTGCTGCTTTCACCCTCGCGATATTTGTCGGCGATCTCCAATAGTCTTTCAGTTGAGTCTTCGCGTCGATTGAGAACAACGTCCTCGACACGTTCGCGCAGTTCTTGCGGTAAGTCATCGTATACGGCTAGCTGTCCGGCATTGACTATACCCATGTCCATGCCGGCTTTAATCGCGTGATAGAGAAACACCGCGTGAATAGCTTCACGTACGGCATTATTGCCGCGAAAAGAAAATGACACATTGGATACGCCGCCAGAGATCATCGCGTGAGGCAGGGCTTTTTTTATCTTGCGAGTTGCTTCGATAAAGTCGACCCCGTAGTTATTGTGTTCCTCGATACCCGTCGCTACGGCGAAAATATTGGGGTCAAATATGATGTCTTCCGGTGGAAAACCGATTTGCTCTGTCAGGATGCGATAGGAACGCTGGCATATTTCGAATTTGCGTGCCTGCGTGTCTGCCTGTCCGGTTTCATCAAAGGCCATAACAATGACCGCAGCACCGTACTTTCTCACCAGCTTCGCATGTTTGATAAATTCCGCTTCGCCTTCCTTTAGGCTGATGGAGTTGACGATGCCTTTACCCTGTATGCACTTGAGTCCCGCTTCGATGATTTCCCACTTGGAAGAGTCAATCATGAAGGGTACGCGTGAAATGTCCGGTTCAGACGCGCATAGATTGAGAAAACGCTGCATTGCCTGTACGCCGTCGAGCATAGCCTCGTCCATGTTTACATCGACTATTTGCGCACCGTTCTCTACCTGATCACGTGCGATATCGAGGGCGGTATCGTAGTCGCCTTCAAGAACCAGGCGTTTGAATCGCGCGGAGCCGGTTACATTGGTTCGTTCGCCCACGTTGACAAATAAAGAATCCTCTCCGATATTGAGCGGCTCCAGACCGCTTAGACGGCACTCTGTCGAGACCTCAGCCTGTTTACGTGGCGGATAAGGTGCTACCGCTTTTGCAATAGCCGCTATATGTGGCGGCGTTGTACCGCAACAGCCACCGACGATATTGATGAAACCGCTTTTTGCCCAATCGGCTAACTCTTCTGCCATCCCTTCCGGGCTGAGATCGTATTCGCCAAACTCATTGGGCAGGCCGGCATTGGGATGTACGTTGACGCAAACATTCGAGACGCGGGACATTTCCTCGAGGAAGGGGCGAAGCAAATCTGGCCCAAGGGCGCAGTTAAGTCCAATGCTCACGGGGTTGATATGGCGTAATGAATTGTAAAAGGCTTCGGTGGTCTGCCCCGATAAAGTGCGTCCACTAGCATCGGTAATTGTTCCCGAAATCATGACGGGCAGTTTAAGCATGTTTTGCTCGAAAAAAGTTTCTATGGCAAACAGGGCCGCCTTGGCATTCAGTGTGTCGAATATGGTTTCCACTAAAAGAATATCGGCGCCACCATCGACCAGTCCTCTTATCGCTTCGAGATAGGATTCGACCAGTTGATCAAAATTGACATTACGAAAGCCAGGGTCGTTTACGTCCGGAGAGATACTCGCTGTACGGTTTGTTGGGCCGAGTACGCCAGCAACAAAACGAGGTTTGGATGGGTCTTTTGCCGTGTATTCATCGGCGGCCTCGCGCGCCAGTTTTGCCGATTCGAGATTGAGTTCGTACGACAATTCTTCCATGTGGTAATCCGCCATGGAAATGGAATTGGCGTTAAAGGTATTGGTCTCAAGGATGTCACATCCCGCATCGAGATAAGCGCAGTGGATTTCTTTGATTACCGCAGGTTTGGTCAGCGTCAGTAAATCATTGTTTCCTTTAAGGTCAGAATTCCAATCCTTATACCGTTCTCCACGATAGTCTGCTTCTTCCAGTTTGTGTCGCTGGATCATGGTACCCATAGCGCCATCAAGGATTAAAATGCGTTGGTCCAGGGCCTGGAGAAATAATTCGGTACGGATTGCTGACATGATGATTCCACTATTGGTCGATGCAAAGCCGCGTATTCTACCACACAAGCCTGCAGCAGCGAGTCTAAGACTCGATTAATAGATATTAATAGATGTTGATGACGTCGACGGCGGAACGATAAAAACGCATGTTTCCAACAACGACTTCAATGCTCTGCGTGCCAGGCGTGGGGCCGGTCTCCCACTCTACTGTTGCAGTGCGGGAAGTGGGATCGAGGTCCAGCACGTAACACGTTCCATTTGAGACACGGCACTCGAAATTCAGTTCATCCAGACTGTCCCAACTGACTTGGTACTGCAGGACAGATCCGAAAGAGACATCCTGATAGTCGTCATCGAGAGAAGGGCGAGCGTTATCATGGATATTTAGCCCCGCATACTGACTGATGTTATAGATGTAATCACGATCAACTGTCAGCGCAATACTGGATTCCGGTGTATTGTAATGGCCTGTGACGATGGGAGCACCAGGAGTCGATATATCAAAAATGAATACACCGGCATCTCCGGAAGCTGCGTATAACTCATTTTCATATAACTTGATTTGTTTGCAGTTAATGGCGACATCCGGTTCTACAACGCCAAGTTGCATGACTTGTTGTGGATTACTGATGTCGAGCATCGCGACACCAAAAGTACCGTTGGCTACATAGGCTATGTCGTCGACAATTTCAATATCATAGGCCCAGCCACGAATCTCAGTCGTGCCCATGTATATCGGATTTCTGATGTCGCTTATGTCATATATGGAGATACCAGCTTCCAATTCTGCAACGTAAAGATAATTTCCTCGTGTTGCTAAGGCGACAGAGCGACCCGGAGTATCAAATGTTATGGCATCTTCCGGTGTATCGATTCCGAAAAAAGACACCCCGTAAATATTATTGGCAACTATCACGGTTTGATCCACGATCAGCGCGTCATTCGCTTGTTCTACAGGAAACTGCGCTAATATCTCAGGATTATCTGGATGTGCGCTGAGGTCATAGACGCTAACACCGCGGTGTTGATTCGAAGCCAGCAAAAAGTCCTGATGAATACGTTGTTCCAACGTGGAAGACGGTGAAAACTGTGTCCCCGTAATTTGAATATCAAAAACATCACTTGCATCTAAGGTCTGTAGACCTTGATATGAAGATCCAAGATAGATGTAGTCTCCGGATCTACTGACTGAGAGGAATCGATTGTATCCAACATTTTCATCGATCCATGCTAAATCGCGTTGTTTTGCTAGGTCAAAGTGCTGGATGCCGTGTATTTCGTCAAGAAGAACCAGTTGGTTATTGTAAACATCGGCGTCAAGTAAGCGGTGAATGGAGTTATATATTCCAAGCAGTTTGGTGGAATAAATCTCACTAATATCGAAAACAAAGGCGCCTTTCAGTGGATTGATGACCAGCGCGTAATCTCCGGATATGCGTAAATAGGTGCCTGGGCTGTAGGCAACAGTTTGGCTATAAATAAGATTAAATGCATTGTCATAGATGCTGAATTGCGCGGTATCGAGGACAATTGTGAAATCATTTCGGCCATAAGCGTCGATAATCCCAACATGCTCGAAAAAAGATAATTGACCTGTGTCGTCGTTTCGTACGGTAAGCCCGTTACCGTCCGTAGTGATAAGCGTTTGGGAATCTTCATGAACATAAATGTTTTCATAGCTGCCACTGTTTGGCGTCATATCGCGTATGCTGCTGTCTTCTATATTAATATTGACTAGTCTGTTATCGAAAGTCTTGATTATCAGCGTGTGACCAATCAGGTTCATTCGGACGGGATCAAGAGATTCAACTTCTATGGATCTATTCAGCACGAATTTGCCAGGTATGGAATGGTCAATGATCTCTATACCATCATAGTGTGAAGCGAAAAGCTGGGTATCAGATATCTCAAGATTTTGTATAAAGTGTTGTGTTGCGTACAGCGCAGTAATTTTAGCTGAGTCCGGTACACTGATGTCCATACTGACAATGCCTAGATCTTCAAGATATACGAATAAAGTATTTTCCCGGCGTCGAACAAGAAGTCCCTTGTAAGGTAAAAGTTGTAATTGAAAAGGATTGAACTTGGTTGCTGTACTGCTTATAGCAGGCGCTGAATGAACCTCAAGAAGCTCTTCGTTGTCGGCGCCAACACGGTAGAGGCCAAACGTGAGTGCCCCACTATTGCCGTTGCGGTGTATTAACGCAAGACCATTCTGATTCGACACTATGCTTGCAGGAGAACCGCCAATTTGTTTCCAAACGAGTTGGCTTTCGCTTGGGTGTAAAGGGCGCAGGGCGAATAATTCACCTCGGATGGATTCATCGACATAGGCTAGCGTAGAGACCAATATTTCGATTTCGTACTCGAAACGTTGACCATTTTCATGCCAGCCGGTCACCTTCACCATATCAGTACCGAAAAAGTTGTCTGGTGCACGATAGATCAGCCGTTTATGGCTGGTAAGGGCAAGTGTTCCAAAGGTCGGTTTGCTTGGCGTTTCGAATTCGACGGTGTAGGGATGGGCGACCAGTGGCGTGATATCAATTGGCCTACCGGGTTCAATGCGAATATTTTCAGAGAAGGTAAGTTCCGGAACCGATATCGGGTCGGCTGCAGCCGGACCGCTATCGGTTTTGGCTAGAGTTTCCGGGAGTGAGAGGGTAATTGTACCGACGCGCCAGTTTCCGTAACGGTCGTTGACAATGTATTCAAAACTGTCCTGATCGGTAAAATTCTGGTCGGCGTGGTAGTTGGCCTTGTCAGAATGTAAGGCAAGCAAGCCTGTGTCCGGCATACGGCTTATTTTGAATTCCAGACCTTCACCAGAGGACAGTTTTGATAGCTGTATTTGCGCGGCCCCTTCGTCATCAAGAACGATATTGGCGTTTGCGGCCTGCAGTTGAGTTGTTTGGCCTCCTCCGCAGGCGGTTAACAAGCTGGCAAGCACTGCTGTTGACAAGGCGGTGCGCGTAAACCTAGCACCGTTTAATGTGATTTCTCTTTCTGGCTTGCTTTTCATAATTTAATCATATGGTTAGCATTGTTCCCAGGGAAGTCCTTCAAAGCGCCAACCCGAGATGCTGCTACGGTGATGGCTTTCGTCTAGCGGACCCTCGAACCCGCCTTCAATGTTAAATACCTCGGTAAATCCGTCTTCGATCAACTTTTTTCCAGCTTCCAGCGAGCGTTTACCGCTGCGGCAAATCAGCAGTACGGGTACGCAGCCTTCACCGTCACAGACTATCCCTCCCAGCATTAACTGTCGCACGTGCGCGGTAAAATGTGGGTCGACTACCCAGTCAGGTTCATCTATCCACGGCAGGTTTACCGAGCCTTTAGGGTGTCCTACAAACAGAAATTCCATAGACGAACGTACATCCACAAGGATGGCCTGTGGATTATTCTCTAGCAAATCGTATGCTGCTTTGGCGCTTATGCTCTTTACTTGGCTCATATTCCCTCCCGTCTCGGTATGCATCGCTTTGTAAAGGAGGATTCCGGTCTACAATTCCGGTAAAATGCCGCCTTTTCTCCATGATAGTGGGTTTACCAGTGGGTGTGAATAGCGGTGTTTGGGGGAGATTTCTCGACACCGTGCCAGAATTAGCAACGAAGGGCGTGATAGGCGAATGACAAATAATGTTTTTGAAGAACTCAAGTGGCGAGGTCTGGTGTTTGACGCCACTGAGGGTGTGGAAGAGTTACTGGCGCAAAAAAAGGTAAGTTTCTACACCGGTTTCGACCCTACTGGCGATAGCCTGCATGTAGGAAGTCTGGTACCTATCATCGGTCTGGCGCGTTTGCAGCGCTTTGGACACACGCCGATAGCCCTCGCAGGTGGTGGAACCGGGATGATTGGCGATCCCAGTGGCAAGACGCAGGAGCGCCAGCTACTAAGCCTGGAGCAGGTGCAGCACAACGTAGAATGCATAAAGCAGCAATTGGCCCGCTTTCTGGATTTCGACTGTGCTGGCAATCCTGCCCGACTGGTCAACAATGCAGATTGGTTAGGCAGTATGTCGATACTCGAATTTCTGCGCGATGTGGGTAAACATTTCACGGTCAATTACATGACCGCCAAGGAATCGGTAAAGTCGCGGATTGAACGGGAAGACGGCATTTCATATACCGAATTTAGTTATATGTTGCTCCAGGGTTACGATTTCTACCACCTCTTCAAACACCATGACTGCGTGTTACAAACTGGCGGCAGTGATCAGTGGGGAAATATAACTACGGGTATGGAGCTCGTTCGGCGTATGGATGGGAAACGAGGTTATGGTTTGGTCTATCCGCTGATTACCAAGTCTGACGGCACCAAGTTTGGTAAGACCGAAGAGGGTACGATTTGGCTGGACCCTCAGAAGACCTCGGCTTACCGGTTCTATCAATTCTGGATGAATACCGACGATCGCGATGTCGATCAATATCTGAAATATTTTACCTTTCTGACGCGCGAAGAAATTGCCGAACTACGCGCGAAAACGGAAGCTGAACCACATAAACGTGAGGCCCAGATTCGATTGGCGGAAGAAATGACGCGTACGGTTCATGGTGATAGCGCCCTGTCACATGCGCGTAAGGCGACACAGGCCCTGTTTGGTGGTGATATCTCTGGTCTAGATGCGACGGCAATTGAAGACATATTTGCTGATGTACCATCCGCGGAAATAGCGCGTGAAGGATTTGCGGGAGCCGGCTACTCGCTTATCGACTTGATGGCCGATGGTGGGGTGACTAAATCAAAAGGTGAAGCACGGCGTCTCATACAAGGTGGAGGAGTCTACGTGAATAACCAAAAAATAGATGATGTTGAACAGCGTATTGATTTAGATAACACAATAGAAGGTCGATATATTGTGTTGCGCAAAGGCCGCAAGAACTATCACCTTGTAAAGCTTTCGGATTAGCTTGTCAGAATTTTTTGTGTAGAGATAGGCCAGGAATCAACGTTAGGTTCTCGGTATTTATAAAATCAGAAAAATCGTTTGATTTAGTATAGATAGCCAGTTCCGGAATGATGCTTATCCCACTTTGGACGGGAAACTGGTAGTTAATGAGCATTCCCGTTACGTATTCAGTTCTAAGTTGTGTATATATATCGCCATTTTGTTGAACGATAAATCGCGGAATGAAGCTGAGTAATCTTCCTGAGGGCATTGGGATGGTATGGTAGTAAGAAAAATACCAGTCTTTTTTTAGCGGCAGGTTTTGTGTTGGTAGGCTTTTTACGCCAATACCCAATTCAATCGCGGATATAAATTTTCGGTTTTCCTGAGGAAGTGTATATTTTGCGTTGAGCACAGGACCACGAAGTAATTTGGCTTCAATGTCTAGAAAATCTGTTATTCCTAGGCGAGTCATGAATTCAAGTTCGACGACAGGTTTGGCGTCAGTAATGCCACGATCGAGTATGCCGCCTTGTATGCCTATCCCCGTTTCTTGCGAGCCTGCGGGCAATGAGAGCGCAGAGTTTCCGCTGCTAAAACTCGCGCAGCCGCTGACGAGAATCAGAAAAAGGACTGAAAGTCGTTCTATAGTTTTTATTCTGTTTCGTAACATGGTTCACCTGATTGCCAAATCCTAAGGGTGCGCCCCAGTATAATTACCTAAACCAAAACTGTCGCCAATATTCTCGTGGGTAACAAGCAAACCATTTTTACCGAAACGTAAGGGCTTCGATATAATGTCCTCTGTGAGCAGGTAATCGCTGAAGCCTCCTTCCATCGCTACCACTAAATCAGGCGCCTGGCTCGCCAACGACATAGCAGCGCGAGTTAGCAAACTGGTTTCTCCTACGTGGCTTCCGATTACAACAGGTAGGCCCATTTTTTGTGCGTTCCCAAGCATCTCATAAGAGCGTATAAGTCCACCCAACTTAGAAATACGTAGATTAGGTATCCACTGGTCTTCAAATCTTTCGAAATGCCGGAAATCGTCGGAACGTAGAAGGCATTCATCCAGAATAATTTTGCAGTTCACCCCAGTAGAAAACTTTTTAAGTTGTTTGAAGTCGCGGGCTCTTAGAGGTTCTTCGATAGCGAAAAGGTGCTCATGTAATGTCTCAAAATAATTTAGTGCAATCGCGGGCGTGCTGAAGTAATTATTTGCGTCGACGCGAACTCTGGCAGTTGGAAGTTTTTCCTTTATGGTTTTGATGCGAACCTGATCCAAGCCGATATCACCTGAAAGTTTTATTTTAAAATCCATAAAACCCAATTTTTGGTATTGCCCCAAAGTTGCCAGAAATGCCTTGTCGCTACCTGTGCCCAATACAGCGCTGTACTGAAATTGCGGAATTAGCTGTCGAAAACCGAGTAATTCTTCAACGGATAAGTTGTTTTCTTTGCATAGTGCATCAGTTAGTGCGAGTTCAATGGCGCACCAGGCAGCAGGATATCTGTTTATGAATTGTTGATGTGTATCTGCCCACTCGACTAACAGACTTGCGCTCCACTTTTGTTGAAAAATGTAATGAGAGATCTCTTTTATCTTTTTAACGGTACTGTCCAAGCGTTCCTGTGTAACATAAGGTCGTGGACATGATTCGCCATATCCACGGACACCGTTTTCTGTCTCTACGACGACGAGTACGCTTTCTGATACAGCCCGGTTTGCTGACGCATGGCTGAAACCGTAACGAAAAGGTATCCGCAGAGGCCTCGCGTTTAAGAAACAAATTCTCATGCTACCATCCCCTCTTGTTGCAATACTTCTTCTGGAAACTCGGATTGATACCAAAGTATGCGAGGTTTGTACTGACCTTCACGCTGTCCATGATCTACCGCATAGCGCTTAAGTCTGTCCTGCAAGCCGGGAGGAGCGACACTGATTTCCAAAGGCTCAAGACGCTTGCTATATCGCTTGGATTTGTACTCAATATTGTAATTGCATAGCAGCCGATCGATTTGCGTTGCGAGTTGCGAATAATCTGGTACATATTGACTTAAGCCATCAATGAAAAGTCGATATTTGGCCTGAGCAACGTCGGCTATCATTACATATGATGGTAGGAGCACCTGGCTCTCTTGCTGAACTCTCGTCACAGCACTGATGACCTGATGTTCATATAGTTTTTCGCCACTAATATTGGTAATTCCCTGTCCTTTTTGAACGAAGTTGAAAAGCGGTGTGTTCTTGTATTTTCCACAAACGCGCACGATATCGTTCATACAGTAACGATACAAGCCATTGCCAGTGGTTACGAATATGTAATATTCAGTTTGGTTTTTTAATTCGTGCAGCATCTCAAACAGATGCTGACCGTTTTCCCAGTTATGCTTTTCTACGAACTCAAAAAACACATGTTGAAGGTTTGGCATGCCTTCGCTCTGCGAGTTTAGCGGGAATGTAATGCGAGACTCGCTCGAGATAAGCCCGAGATCAAGTATTTGCGTATTACTTGGCAACACCTTTTTGAGTGCAGAAAGTGCTGTTCCACAACTTCCGCCGGTCCAGGTGTTTACCAGTTGTAGATTTGGCCAGATGTTGTGTATATGGCATTCTCCGCTTTGTAATTGAGTAATGACGTGTTTCCGTCTGATCTGTGTTTGCTTGCATCGTTCAGAAAATCGTCGGCAGACGACTGCTGGCACGTCTGGATGAGCATATAGTTTTCCCTGCTGTAGCACCTCAAGCAGAATATGTTTACGCTCATCTAGCAGTCGATCAATGCTTACCAATGAACTGGGATTTGCTGCTGCCAGATAGGTTACGTGTCTTTCAAGGAGCCCAAAGCACAAGATGACCAGATAACGTAGCTCGTAGTCTGCGATTTGATTAATTTCTTCCGGAATTAACATATTCTTCCGCAGAGTGGGTGGTGTAAGTCGTCCAATTAGTCCTGACACAGCGCCATAAGGGATGCCGTGAGAGGTATGTCCCTCTATCTCTGGGCTGGTAATGGCGAGTATTTTTCCGAAAAACGCCTGGGGGAATTGACGGAAAACGTTCAATCCAAACAGCGTTTGCTCCTTTTGTAAACGCTTAAGTTGGTCGTAATCTATTGGTAGATACTTAGGTTTGTCTGTCGAGCCGCTGGTGACAGCATAGTATAGAGGCGGCTTGCTGGTGATGGCAGGCAAGTTCTTATCAACTTGCAATTGGTACCAGTCACGCAGGTGTTCGTAATTATTTACAGGAATCTGTTCCTGAAATTGCTGGTAATCGTGGATTTTGGAAAATCCGTGTTGCTTCCCGTAAAGCGTATTCGCCTGTTCGTGAAGAATTCGTTTCAAAACTCTTTTTTGTACGCGAGCAGGGCAGGCGCTTTGCAATAAAATACCAGACCAGTTTCGTAGCCAGGCAATGCTTGCACCGAGATGTAGCAGGCTAAAGCGAATGGTTTTCATACATGAAAGCACCGGCACTTGATATTGTTCTATGCCCGGAATGAAGGGTGTTTTCATTTGAGTGATGAATCCGCTCGGATATTGGCGGTTGACGAGGCCAATATCTCCTATGACTGTATCTTTTGGGCAATAGTATGTGCCAAATAGTCGATCCCATATGATGAGATTGTTGCCAAAATTGTTGTCGGACTGTTGTTTATCTATGCTGTGATGCCAACGATGAAGCTCTGAGGTGCTGACAAAATAATTTAGCCACCCGAATTTGAGCTTGATATTGGCGTGTTGAAAAAAGCCATTTGTCGCATAGATGACGTAGTAGAGCGATAAGACAAGAATGTCGACACCCAACAGCATAAATGGCAAGGTGTCCAGGCTCAACTGCATCAGTTTTTCGAGTGGGTGAAAGCGGGATGTATTAAGCCAGTACATTTTTTTTGGCGAATGATGTACAGCGTGTAGTCTCCACAGAGGTCTCCAGGTATGTGCAAGCCGATGTAGCCAGTAGCGCAGAAAATCAGCGAGCAGAAATACCATTAAAAGCTGGGCGCCGGTGGATAACTCATGAGGCCAGAATTTATGAATTTGTGGAAAACTGCTCGTAATTGGCTGGTATGTGGCAAAGACAAATGACAGGACGACTAGCTTGGGCAGCAACATTTGCACGATGATTAAAAAAAGGCTGTCATTTATCCAGTCTTTTCGTCTAGGTTGCCAATGCTGACGATGTGGCTGTATGTGTTCCAAAATGATGATTCCGAAAACGGCCACCGCAATCGCAGAATAGCTTGCCACTTCGATAGGAAAGTGGCCTTTCATCATTAGAAATATTGCTACGCCTGATACCATCAGGGTCGGATAGCTCGACCATGCCAGTATTTGCGTCATAAATTTGTTCATATTGTTCACCCCTTTGTATTCTTTTTTTGTTTCAAGATGTTGGCTATTAGTAGTACGTACGCAGCGAGTACGAAATGAAAAATGGTCGAGAGCGTATTAGAAAACCAGCGACTCTCTTCAAATAGAGTCTGACCAAATATCAGACGCAGTATCATCACCAGCACGTATAGCAAGCCGAGTCGCCACAACCATTTCCCCCAAAATGGATTGACGGATATTCGGTTGTAGCGGGCGCGAAAGCTGTAACGCAACATGGCGAAAAGAATGAGAATCTGAAAAGTCAGTAATAAAAAATATGGCATCGTGCCGCTGTGCCAGGCTTCAAAAGGGGGCAGCGTAGGAAGGCTGATATGAAGCGAGGCAAACTGAGCAGCGACACGAAAACCAAAACACAGGGTCAGCAGAAACAAAAGAGGCGCGGTTCTTGTTGCCATTTTTGGACTCCTTTTCCTGTTAAACAATTTGTTATTGTTGTTTCCTCGGTATTCTGGCAAAGGTGTAGATATTTGCAACAATGATGTGTAAAGTAGCTAATGTATCGTCTATAAGTATCGTATATTGCTACCTTATGTCGCAGCCTACACTATTGATCTCGGCGCTAAAGAAAGTGTTGAAAAATCAGGGGGTCCGTTATCGAGATCTGGCGGAGGTCCTGGGTTTGAGCGAGGCGAGTATCAAGCGCATGTTCTCTGAGGGGAATCTGTCTATTCGACGCCTGGGAGAGGTATGTGCCTATCTCGGGGTGAATTTTACTGATCTGGCCAATATCATGGATCAGGAAGAGCGCCGTACCGACAGGCTTAACGAGCAACAGGAATATGAGCTAGTCGCAGACATCAAGCTGTTGTTGATGGCGTTCCTGGTAATCAACGGATTCCACTTTGGTGAAATACAACGTTATTACCGATATACAGATGCGGAAACGATCCGTTATCTCGCCCATCTGGATCGGATTGGTATCATCGACCTTTTTCCGAATAATCGAATTCGTCTGAAGATCTCGCCCAAATTTACCTGGCGTCGCGATGGGCCGATTCAGAAGTTCTTTACGCAGCGATTACAACCTGATTTTCTGGCAAGCCAATTTCTCAACGAGGGTGAGAGTCATTTCTTCCTCACGGCAATGCTGAGCCCGGAATCGGCAAAAGAGTTGGAAAAGCGCATCCATGATCTGGTTATTGATTTTCAACTTCGAAACCAGCAAGACGGTCTACTGCCTCTAGAGCAACGTACGATTTATAGCATGCTATTGGGGATGCGTTCCTGGCATCCTAGTGCATTTGAAGAATTACGTTTGTGAGCAATTATGGTGGCCCACTGCTTGAACTGACCTCAAGTTAATGTTTGATCCGAGGCCAATAGGTATCAAATTTGAAATCAGGGCTATGTTTTTGAATGTGGCATTGCTGACACATTTGTTCAGGTTTCCATCCTTTGTTGGCGACCGGCTTTGCTCCGCCACTATCCGCGTGCGCTTTGGCGGCACCATGGCAATTTTCACATTGCACATTCGCGAGGTCTTTTGTCAGCATGTAATCCAGATAACCGCCTTCTTTTTCAAAACCCACGGTATGACAGCCGATGCAGTTGGGGTCAAATGATTTGCCTACGTCCATTAACTTGAAAAATGCCTCAGCGTGCGGCGATTCGAACCATTTTTCATGTTCCTTCGCATGACAGGACTCACACACCTTTTCGCCGGCGTACGGACTTTGTCCTGTGGTCATGGCCTTGCGCGCAGCGACACGTGCTTCGTATTCCTCGCGAACCTTATCATTATAAGCCTTGTACCAGGCTTCCATACGCGGGGCGTCGCCTACATCAACCGGTAAAGCTATTACTTTGTGAATGTAGTTCTCGATATTGCCTTGTTCATTGATTTGCAAATCAAGTTTACCTAGGCGCATACCTCGAGAACCGGGTTGTAAGACAAGTGTATTGCCCTTCTTTATGGGTTCATTAATGATTTCATATGCGGCTTCGATCACCAGAATATCGATATTGTCTAGTGGAAAGAGCTTTTCTGCTGAATCCAAAGGCAGAGTTGTGGATAGTATTGTGATGTGCTTTTTCGCTTTTGCCTGTTTTAATTGTTGTGCAATGTCAGTCGTATCGTGCGAAACCGGGTTATCTCCCATCATGCCTTTGCTTTTTTCGCTATTGGGGTCGATCCAGTTAAAAATTTCTACAATTTGTTTACCCCGTTCGACTGCGACCGATTTCTGCAAGCTCTCGTTTTCCCAGTTACTTGCTATAAAAGTGTTAAAGGTTTCCTTTAGAAATGGCAAGCCGTAGGCAAGGTCTTGCCATTGTACCCCTATTGCATCGTAATTTAGCTCTTCGAGTCCGGAGAGTATGAATTGACTTTTAAGCTTGTCCTGTGGCATCTCGCTGACGAGCAAGCCGCCACTCGAGAATAAAATGAGGTCTGGCTGCTCCTTGCGAAGCTCATCGACCTTTTTGACGCGCCGCTTTATTCCGCCCTTGTCACCACCTTCGCTACAGCCGCAAGGCTCCAGTTCACCATCTAGATTTCCCGAATAGATCAAAGTGATGTTTTGAGATGACGCAAGGACAGTGGTTAAAGGTAAAGATATGTAAAGGATTACTAGTAGCGAAATCTTGAGAAATTTGTAGTTCATTTAGTATCAACCGTGAGTTTGTTCACCAAAAGTCTCTATAAAAATTAATCTTCGAATCATATGTCATGTATATATGAGTGTCATGTCTTTATTTAAGTTCTGTAGTTGAAAAAGACATGGCTGTTGTCAGTTTGCAGCCTCTCAAATAAGGAAAACGATAATCTACACGGAGGGAATATGGCGAATTCATATCAGCGCATTTCTGCGCTTGCTTCAATTATTGTAATGCTTGGGCTAGGAGGCTGCTTCCATGAAGGTATTTTTGCGTGGCAGTCTTCTGAAGTATCAGATGAATCGGTAGGCGATTCTGCTCATAATCATGATGCAAGCATGACACATGCTATGCACGAAGAGATGTACCCCGATCCTGTATTGGTTGATGAGAAAATTCTAAATAGCCTGTATAACGGCGAATTGCTTGATCATAGTTTGCAAAGCGTAAATAGCTGCACAGATTTAAAGCAAAATTTGGTTGCAAACTGGCTGGGAAAAGATATGGATGGTCACTCACTGGTTATGGTTGAACCAAATTATCTGCCTCCACCAATTCCATTTATGTATTCTCCCTATCGTTTGCCTGGATTTAATGACTTAATAGTTGATAATCAGACGCTTTTCTTTATGTACGAAAACACCCTGCACGTCGTGAGTGTGTCGGACGATGGCGCTATGAATCGCGTGAATAAGCTGCCTCTGGATTTTCTTTCATCTGGGCTGACCTTGCAGTCTGCCAATACACTGATTGTCGCAGGCCATCGCCTGGAGAGTGGTAGCATAATCAGCGGACAGGTATTCGCGATTATTGATATTGGCGAAGGTTCGGCACCTACTGAAAGACATCGTATTGTTGTCGCCGAGGGTAATGTGAACTTGACTAATGTGGATGCAAATAGCATGTCGATGTCTTATAGATCAGAGATTCGCTTGCCTCGCTCCTTGTTGGAAGATCAGCAATTTAGAGAAATAACGGAAAACTATCGGGATGCTGCGCGTCTTAATGAGCTATATCAATATGCCATAGACAATACTGAAGGCGACCCGGCGTCAGAGCTTGTCGAATTTCAAGCGGGTACGCAGGCCTTGCTTGATGCATATGAGATAATGTTTAACAATAAATTCGATGAGCATGTCGAAAGCATCAGTGAATTGCTCCCGTCTTTTACCTTGGTCAAAGGCCAAGAAAGCACGTCTATCAGACCCCTATCTTGTGACAATCTACTGACTTCTGAAGATGATGATGGGTTTAGCATATCTGGTTTTCTGGATTTGGAAAACGTCAATGGTGGTTTGCTGCGTTCTGTTGCACTATTAGGCCAATATGAGTTTGTATCCTTATCCAATGACTATCTGTTGTTGCTTTCTCAGCGTCACCCAGGCTACATGAATGAGTCGAGCTATCCATCAACACTTCTGGTGCAGCTGAAAGTTGAGGATGACAAGTATGAACTGGTTTCCGCCAAATCCATTGCCGGTCAAATCTTGATGGAAAACATTAAACTGAAGGATGGCTTGGCCTATTTGTTTTCTCAGCAACATTCGTTCAATTTCAATAGCGCATATCCTGATGTTGGTATGAGTAATTTCTTTGTTTTGTCAATTGATGAAAACGGATTGAATAAAGTGAGCGAATTGCCTCATGTTATATCGCAAATGTGGAACGTTCCACATCATGAAGCAGTGTTTTTGGACAAAGGGGTGGTTGTCTTTAATCGAGAGCACAACAGACGTGTCCTGGTGAACTATGTAGATCCCAATAATCCCTACGTTTCGGAGCAGGCTATGGAAAATACGCTGCACTCGTGGGTCGTAATCGATGACTCTCGTCTAGTAGTTCTTCTACAGAATCGTCAGTATGGAACTGGATCACTCATGCAACTGTGGCAAGTTTCTGGAGCTGTAGATGTTTTAGATACTCTGCATTTCGCTCAGGACATCAGCTTGGGCATGGACAGAGATGCGAAGGTAGCGCAGCTTGGTGATAAGCAGGTATTAGGGTTACGAATGAGCTATCCGCAAGTAAATGCAGACAGATCGCATTATGAAGGTCGATTACGTTTTATTGAAATTTCTGCCGCCGATACATTGGCCGATCTTGGCGAGGTGCGTATGAGCACCGTAAGGTCGAACTTTGCTTCATGTATTGGACACGCAGCACATGATGGGGTCGCGATGCAAACTGCACCTCCTCCTTATTACAAGGAGATGTGTTACATGGATGGTATGAGCATGATTAATTTTGATGGGGCTGTGAACACAGACGGCGCCTCCTATCTGGTAAGTCACCTCGACAATACTATTCAGTTAAACGAGTTTGGTGCACTTTCTCGTCAAACCAATTTGACTATTATCGAGTAGTGAAAAATGAAACAGGCCTCCTTCCTGAACGGAAAGAGGCCTGTTATCCACGTTTCTATAGCGTAGTAAAACTCCAGACCTCACTAGTAGACGATAAACCCTGAGTGTCTGTTGCTGTTACTTTCCAATAATAAGTCGTCTGTGCTTGCAGATTGAGTTCAATCTGTTCCATCGTGCCATTAGCGCCAGGTAGCGGAATGTTAGTTCCACAAGCCGTCATCAAGAGAGACGCAGCAATGAGCACGACTGCTTGCAGATAACGTTGTCGACGAGTGGAATTTCCCATCAAGCCGAACATCGCAAGCCCGATACCAGCACCGCCGCCCAAGCCTGCAATAGTTGCTACAGATCCAAATCTAAGTTGGGCGAGTTGTGTTCCACAGTTGGTGAAATCTGCATTTTCACAATACTCGAGTAGGTAGCTCACTTCGTCGCCATCCGGGTCGACGACAGCGTTCCATACAAATGTGACCAGACTCGGGTGTATGTTATTGCTGCCATTTGTTGGTGATACCAGGGTTGGCGTCTCAGGAGCCTGATTTTGCGGCGCCGGATCTTGCGGTATTGGATTCTGAGGCGTGGGATCAGCAACAACCGCATCATCGTCCGTGATGGTGATGTTAACTGATGAGGTGCCTATGCTTGCCCCGCCCGTTGCACCTGTTAGGCCAATAGATAGAATTTCAATATTTTCAACAATTGTATCGTCGACAATTGGTATGTTGAATGTTTTGGTCGCACTATCTCCATGCGCCCAATTTATAACACCAGAGGTAGATACATAGTCTTCCCCTGCCAGCGCAGAATTGTCGACGGTAGCATAGACCACGCTGATTGCACCATCGCTACCACCACTGCGTGTAACAGAAACAGTTGCACTCAGGCTATTTTCTGCAACCGACACTGAGCCTTCGGCAATAGATATCACGCCCGGGACGGCGGTGTCATTGTCGATAATGGTAACAGTTGTCGTGCTACTACCTATGGTTGCACCGCCGGTGGCTGATGTTAAAGCGATGCTGAATGTTTCACTGCCTTCGTAGATGATATCGTCAGTGATATTAACGACGACGAACTTGCTTGCAGCATCGGTATTCGACCAGTTTAAGGTGCCACTCACGGAGGTGTAGTCGGAACCAGTACTTGCGCTTCCATTTGCGCTGGTATAGTTGACTCCTACTGCTCCATCGCTACCACCACTGCGTGTGACTTCGATAGTCACTGCAATACCGTCCTCATTGACACTATAGCTGCTCGCGGCGAATGAAAGCGTACCGAAGACAGGTATATCGTCATCAATGATAGATAGTGTCGCACTGCCACCAGAGATAGTGGCTCCCCCAGTAACATTGCTTAACGACAGTGAGATGTCTTCGCTTCCTTCGATGGCGCTATCATTTGTGATGGCAACGGAAATGGTTTTATTTGCGCTATCGCCGTCTGCCCAGGACAGTGTGCTATTTGTTGATGTGTAGTCACTACCAGCGATTGCAGTCGAGTCGGCAGTGCTGAAATCAACCGAAATAGCCCCGTCACTTCCACCAGTACGTGACACTATAATAGTCGCTGTCGCACCATTTTCATTGACGCTGTATGAGCTGTTTGCAAAAGCAATAGAGCCCGGTACCGGCGTATCATCATCAATGATAGATAAAGTAGCATTGCCGCCGGTGAGTATTGCTCCACCGGTTGGATTGAACAGAATCAGACTGACGGTTTCAGTTGCTTCTTGTAGCGCATCGTTCGTCAAATTGACCGTAAACGATTTGTCTGCAAGGTCACCATTGCCCCAGGATAATGTACCGCTCGCGTAAGCGTAGTCTGCCGGTGATGAGGCACTGCCATCGGCCGTGGCGTAAGAAATACCCACCACGCCACCACTACCGTCGGTACGCGAAACGGTAATAGTCGCAGTGACACTGTTTTCAGCAGCAGAGTAGTTGATCGAACTGAACGCCAGTTTTCCTGCTGGTTCCCCAGCAGTCACACTGATGTTCACAGTGTCGCTTGCGCTTTGGCCGGAATCATCCGTTACTGTGAGTTTAAACGTCAGCGTCTCGGTTGTATTTGGCGCATAGAAAGACGGCGTTAGAGTATTTGCATTGTTAATTAGCACGGTAGTACCGGCTGTTTGAGTCCAGCTATAACTTAGTGTGCCGCCGTCCGGGTCCGATGCAGTTCCTGAAAGGTTAACTAATGCATTCCCTAGGACGTTTTGGTCAGTACCTGCGTTGACTGTCGGTGCGCCGGTATCCAATGTCCATATCCAGGCCTTGCCTGTAGCGATGTCTGGGTTAACTACATTAAAGTTTTGGGTTGTCGCGCGGGTATAGTCGACTTGAACACCGATAGTTGCGGAGTCGCCATTATTGTCTGTGGCAATATAGTGGACTTCAATATTCGGTGTGTTGACGGGTAGCACGACTTGCATTTGCACGAGGTTGCCTGTTGAAACACTTTTTCCTCTCCATTCCATTACAACTTCCTTGAAAGTGTAATTGAAGTTGGCGGGGTCGACATAGGTCTCAAATAATCTAAACCCGTAACCAGCCTGGCTAATATCCAGGTCATCCCAATATGGCGCTATTACATGCTCGAATACGTCTGTAGGAAGAGGTGTGTTTGCGCCAGTCATTTGTCCGGCCGATGGCGCGCCAAACATTGCTACGCCCTTCGGCAATAAGTAAAGCGTAGACGTATTCACACCACCAAACGGGAGTTGATAGTCGGCACTATAGCCGGGAAAAGAAATATAGGTGCTACTGTTAATCGGATTGTAAGACGACCCAAAGAAATCCGTTCGAGGCGCATAGGTAATAGCAACCGGTGCTCGATAGGCAATTCGAGAACTGTTGTTGGCGATGACGGTGACCGATTGAGTCTGTCCATTGCCAAAGCTAAGTGTGTAAGTTCCTGCGGTAGCCGGTGCCGTCCAATAGGCTGAATAAATTCCATCGTCTGCGGCTTCATCAAAACCAAGACCGTCATCTTGTAGTGTAAGGTTTGCGACGGTGCTGGGGCCAGTGGTTGTAACGGTGATACTTCCTGCAGGCGCCGCGCAGTTGATGTTCACTACGGCGAGTCCAAGCTTTTGTCCGGATATTTTTGATGAAGTTGTCGTTTGCGGATAGACGACGGCATTGACGCTCTGATTGTTACAAGTCAATGCACCAGTTCCATTGTTGTCCCATGCGCGAACGCGTCGACCGGTTACCGTGGTCCCGTTCAAAGTGGCGATCTCAGTTCCGCTGCTGATAATAAGATTTTTTACGGTTCTCCAATCACGCGTAGGATCTTCAGCAAATAAGAATCCAGCTAGTCCTGCAACATGCGGTGCAGCCATAGATGTGCCATTTAGGTGTGTATAGCCGCTTCCGGTGACGGTGCTATAGATATTGGTTCCAGGTGCGCCGACATGAACTGAGCGCACGCCGTAATTAGAAAAGGAAGCACGATTGTCGTTTTGATCAGTCGCCTCAACGGAAATGAGATTGGCAGCGAAGTAGTTAGATGGATAGTGTGGACCATTGTCATTATTGTTGTTCGAATTGCCCGCAGCGGCGATGAATAAAATGCCCGCCTGACGGTGCTTCGCAATTGCTGCAGCCACAGCCTGGCTACCACCGCCGGTGCCGCCCCAAGAATTGTTGGTGACAACGACATTGATACCCCGCATTTTTAAATCATAAATATAGTCGAGACATTTTAGTGCGTTGGAGTCGCTACCGCTTCCATTTGAAGCGAGAAACTTACACGCGAGTATTTTCGCCTGTTGGTTGATACCAGTGATGCCCGTGGAGTTGTTTCCAACGGCGGCAATTGTGCCTGCGACATGTGTACCATGATTATTGTCATCCATGGGATTACCGCTATTGGTGATAGCGTTGATTCCGTAGATGTCATCAACATAGCCGTTGCCATCATCGTCAACGCCTGCGGAACCGCCAATCTCTCCAGGGTTTACCCACATATTGGCGGCGAGATCTGGATGATTGTATTGCACACCGGTATCGATAACACCGATGACGATACTGTTGCTTCCGGTTGTGCCGCTGTTTGACCAGGCCTCGACGATATTCATATCCGCGTCAGCGGTGCCGGTAAAACCGTTTACGTTTTGTCCTGTGTTATGCAGTCCCCACAACTGGTTAAACGAAGTGTCATTGGTGGCATCGATTCCGACAATTGAATCGGGCTCGGCGAAAAGTACGTTGGGATTCTTCTTGTAGTGTTCGATGGCGGCTTGCACATCCTGGCCGGGAGGAAGTCTGAACATTTTGAGACCATCAAAATTTCTGTAACCGTGTTCAGCAACTGGCCTGCTAGGGCCATGAGACGCGTTAACAGCTGCTGCACTGGCGCCTGGTTTGAATTGCACCAGTATTTGATCAGGGGCCTGCTTGACTTCTGTGACGCCAAATTTTTGGGGTGCGGCCAATGCGTGAGTTCCCCAAACTATAGAAGTAGCTACAAGAACAGATGTCAGCAGATGTACATTCGGCTTTGTCAGTTTCATTATTTTTCCCCGGTTTTTGACGGATGCAACAGAGGGCCTGGCCTCTATCGGTCCTTGTGTCGTCCGGGGGTGATAATGCGTTAGCGAAAAAAGGCGAGAATACTTCGTAAATTCACGAAGTTAATCGATTCAGACTATGTTTTTTCGAGAACTAGAACCCAATTTTGAATTGAGTGAAAAAAATGGCGTAATCGTTAAAGCCTTTTGCGGGGGGAAGGGCGAAAAAATTCAACCCTACATTTTTTATATGAAAATCGAGATAAACTATCGGGGCAACCAGTCGTAACGGCTCTCTGACCGTACGGCCGTATTCGCCAGTAAGAACTCCGGCAAACAAGCGAAGGTTTCCCAGGGTATAGACGTCGCGCGCTGCTGTGGCATAGAGGAAAGGGCGATCGAGGCTATTAGTAAATTCGCCGGCAGCGATAGTTAGCCAAGGATGCTCGCACTCGATGCCTATGCCTGGGTGTGTCTGGCGCTTATAGCGAGTGTATTCATTAGGTTGATAAACTTCGACATGCTTGGATATGCCGGCGAGATGAACCCAGACTTTGTCACAGACGGCTGCTTGAGAAGAGGCAGACAGTATTGCCAAAACAAAAGTGAGAATGAGTCTATGCATGGCGACATCACCTGATCGTGAACTAGTCGCCAAGCATAGATTTGATTGCTTAGATCAGGCTTTAATACAACTCGTCAGTGTTATAGCCATTCTCTCGGTTTGAGATATTTCTCATACAATTCGGCTTCAGGTGTGCCTGACTCCGGGTGCCAGTTGTATTTCCAGGTAACGATAGGCGGTAGTGACATCAGGATGGACTCCGTACGTCCGCCACTTTGTAGTCCAAAAATAGTCCCTCTATCGAAGACCAGATTGAACTCAACATAGCGGCCACGACGATAGAGTTGGAAATCGCGTTCACGTTCACCGTATGTATCGTTTTTGCGTCGATTGACGATGGGGCGATAGGCTTTGATATAACTATTTCCGACACTCTGCATGAAGGCGAAACTTTGGTCGAAACCCCATTCGTTGAGGTCATCGAAGAACAGGCCACCAACACCACGTGGCTCATTGCGATGTTTCAAATAAAAATATTCGTCACACCATTTTTTGTATTTCGCATACACATCATCACCGAATGGATCGCAGGCTTCTTTAGCTGTGCGGTGCCACGCAATAACATCTTCGTCATTACCGTAATAGGGCGTGAGATCGAATCCACCGCCGAACCACCAGATCGGCTCTTCGCCTTCTTTCTCTGCCAGGAAAAAACGCACATTAGCGTGTGACGTCGGAACATAGGGATTGCGTGGATGTATGACCAGAGAAACACCCATGGCCTGCCATTGACGTCCAGCAGCTTCGGGACGATTAGCAGCAGCAGAAGGCGGAAGCTTGCTGCCATGTACATGAGAAAATGCAACGCCACCTTTTTCGAGCACCGCGCCATCGGCGATTATGCGTGTACGACCGCCACCACCTTCTTCCCTGGTCCAGGCGTCTTCAACAAATTTGGCTTCGCCATCTTCCTGTTCCAATTGTGAACAGATGTCATCCTGTAGGCCTAGCAAGAAGGCTTTTACTTTTTCGATATCAGGTGTACTCATATTGCTTCTCTCATGCTGCACGGATAACGCGATTGCTGATGGCGTCGCGTATCTCTGTGGGTTTACTGTTTGGATCGATGTCGCCACTGAGGACAAAATCAATTTGATCTCTGAACCAGTTGCGAACTTTAAGCGCGCTGCGCGCCGCTTGCCTGCCGTGATGATTGGCGCTGGTCGATACCATCGCGCCGCCAAAACTTTCACAAAGCGCACGCACTACGGGATGTGCGGTCACGCGCACTGCGACGCCAGAATGTTTTCCTTTTATCCAATAAGGCGTATGCTCGCTTGCGGGTAATACCCAGGTATGCGGGCCAGGCCAGCTTGACTGCACACGAGACAATACCTCGGCAGCGAGTGGTTCTACGTAAAGATTCAGTTGATTGAAATCGGAAGCGATGAGTATCAGGCCCTGATTTACTGATCGCTTTTTGATGGTCAGTAAATCGTGCACCGCGTGTCCATTCAATGGATCACAACCGAGACCAAACACCGCCTCTGTGGGATAGGCAATTATGCCGCCTTCTCGTAGAATATGCGCCGCTTGTTGTATGTGTATGCGTGGCATAGCGAGTCCTATTTTTCACGCGCGATAGCGCGATGCCCGATATCCTTGCGGTAATACATCTTGTCCCAATGAATTTGTTTGACCAACTCATAGGCTCGATGCTGTGCCTCAGTTACGTTTTTACCAAGTCCTACTGCGCACAACACTCGGCCACCATTGGTTACAACTTGGCCGTCTTTATTGTTGGTGCCCGCGTGGAAAACTTTTGCGTCGGCCATTTGTTCAGTTGGCAAACCGTTGATGACATCACCCTTGTTATAAGCTTCGGGGTAACCGCCCGCCGCCAAAACCACACCGAGTGATGCGCGCTCATCCCAGTCGGCGGTGACACTATCGAGCTTACGATCTAGAGCAGAATTGCACAGCCCTACGAGGTCTGATTTGAGTCGCATCATAATCGGTTGTGTTTCAGGATCGCCAAAGCGGCAATTGAATTCGAGAACCTTGGGCGTCCCATCAGGCCCGATCATCAGCCCGGCATACAGAAATCCGGTGTAAGAATTACCCTCGGCGGCCATACCGCGTATGGTTGGTTCGATAACTTCGCGCATGGCGCGATCATGAATTTCCTGCGTGACTACTGGTGCAGGTGAATATGCACCCATGCCGCCGGTGTTTGGACCTTTGTCGCCGTCGTCGCGGGCTTTATGATCCTGAGATGTCGCTAAAGGCAGGATGTGTTCGCCGTCGGCCATTACAATAAAACTGGCTTCTTCGCCGACGAGAAATTCTTCGATAACAACGCGGTGGCCTGCATCGCCAAAGGCGTTGCCCGCGAGCATATCCTCTACCGCCTGGATAGCCTCTTCTTCTGTCTGGGCCAGAATGACGCCCTTGCCTGCCGCTAGCCCGTCTGCCTTGACGACGATAGGCGCACCTTGGGACTTTATGTAGCTGACGGCTTCATCTACGCTGGTGAAATTACCATAAGCAGCTGTCGGGATATTGTGACGGGCGAGAAAATCCTTGGTAAAGGCCTTGGAGCCTTCGAGTTGGGCGGCACCCTTTCTGGGACCAAAACAACGTAATCCCGCATCCTCAAAGGCATCGACGACACCGAGAACCAGTGGTACCTCAGGGCCAACAATGGTCAGTGCGATCTGTTGCTTGCGCGCGAAATCAACAAGCCCGGCAATATCTTCCACACTGATGGTGACATTTTCCAGCTTGGGTTCCAGTGCTGTACCGGCGTTTCCCGGCGCAACATAAACAGTGGTGACATCTGGAGACTGTGCCGCCTTCCAGGCCAAAGCGTGTTCGCGGCCGCCGCTGCCGATAACCAGTATTTTCATTGGTCCCCCAGGAATATTGCAAAGCGGCAGATGATACCGCAAATGCCATGGGTTGTCCTGAGTGTGGCCTAGTGACAGACGTTGGTGGAATGCCAGTACTGAGGGACGATAAATTGCTGGACCTGTTCTTCCTGCCAATTGAGGCGGCACCAGATGGCGATTTCCATGGCCGTGTCGAGTCTACCGCTGACCAATTCGGCAGAATTGATTTCTCGCCAGTTTTGGGTGGATTTCTTGAGCGCTTCCAGGCGGGCCTCATATGCCTGAGCCCATTTTTGCCAATAGACTATATCTTTTGAATGCTGGTTCATGAAAGGTGTTCGCAGACAGGAGCGGATGATTTCGTCCCGGTCCCTGCGCACGATTACCCATTTGGCCTGGGGGAAGGTTTGCAGAAAGATAGGCCAGAGCAAGCTTAGTTTGGCATCTTTAAACAACCAGGGTTGCTTACCTTCATACTGCTCATGTTGTAGATAGTCGGCAATGGTCTGTTTCAGCCCATTGACATTAGGGAGCTGATTGAGTCGTGGGAGTGAGTGGACTCCTAGAGGGTCGACGCCACAGGCTGAGAGTATGTGTTTTACCACTTTTTCTCTCAGGTAGACGTTTTCAAAAAAACCTTTAGGATTTTCTCTACCACCCCCGGATATTGTATGGCCCAGCCAGGCGCCGCAAAGCTCAAATACACCAGCGACCATGGATGTGCCCGAGCGGGGTAGCCCAAGAACAAAGATGGGGTTATCGATTGGCGCGAATGCAGAATTTGTCACTGCTCTTTACAAGTTGGTATTTTGACCGCTAGCGGGATTCTTGTAAGCAAGCTTAAGTAAATTTGTGTAATTAAATGTATTTCCTTGATGTATTTATTGGTAGCACATTCAAGTTATTGTAGCTGCACGTCGATACAGGATGTATGAGTGGATCAGACTGGTTAAATGATAACAAGGTGAGAAACCCCAACGAGCCTCAAATTAAGAAGGATCCGTTGTACTTATTGCTGCGCGAAGAAAAAATCGAAAAATTCAACAAGTACAAGGCAGCAGGTAAGACGTGTGATCTGACGAATTGTGATTTCCGCGGCTTGAATCTTCAAGGCCTGGATGCGTCTGGACTGGATTTTTCAGGATCATACTTCCGTCAGGCCGATTTGCGCGGGATTGATTTTTCAAAATCCAAACTTGAAGGGGCAAGCATACACGAAGCGAAAATCTCAGGCTGCTATTTTCCAGACAAAATAAGTGCCGACGAAATCACGATGTCGCTTATCCGCGGCACACGCATGCGTTACGACCGCAAATAAAATCTAATTTCTACGCAATAATAAATCCCGAACAATATATAAAGCTGCAATACTGCGTGCCTCTGTACACTCAGGGTGTTGTACTAATTCGTGCAGGCGGTTGAGTTTCCAAGGTATAACTTCAATTGCTTCTGGCTCGTCGCCTTCGGCGCTTTCGGGATAAAGATCCTCAGCAAGAATGATGTGAGTGGTGTGACTGATATATCCAGGTGCGATCGTCAGTGAATGTATGTGTTTTAATGCTTTTGCACCGTAACCCACTTCTTCTTTGATTTCGCGGTTGGCGGCTTCAAGCAAATCTTCACCAGGTTCGACTTTTCCTTTGGGGAGCGCAAGTTCATAGCGGTTAACCCCTGCGGCATATTCGCGGATGAGTAACACGGTTTCCGCATCTACCATTGGAAGTATCAATACTGCGCCACCTTCGCCGCTCTTTAATCGTTCATAACGTACGCGATTCCCATTGGAAAACTCTATATCAAGTTCCTGTATATGAAATATGCGGGTTTTCGCGGCAGTTGTTGCGCTGTGAACAACAGGTGCTGTTTTATCTGTTTTTTCTGACATCAGAATGGCCTTACAACTACGAGTATGGATATACCCAGTAAGATAAACACAGGAAACTCATTGAACCAGCGATAATAAACATGGCTACGTGTGTTTCTATCTTCACGAAAATCCCTGACTATTCTGGAGCAAAGGTATTGATACCCGAGCAAGATCACGACAAGTAACATTTTGGCGTGAAACCAGCCGCTAGATGAATAGGCTGCCCATGCGTAATCAAATGCCATCCATAGTCCTAGGCCGATTGCGCCAATAGATGTGAACTTCATCATCGCAAATAATTTGCGTTCCATAATTTTGAAGCGCTCTTTTCCTGCCTCGTCGTGTGTCTCCGCGTGATAAACGAACAATCTCGGCAAATAAAATATCGCTGCAAACCAACTGACGACGAAAAACACATGTATGGCTTTTACCCAAAGCATAGGGACCTCATCAATTCCTCTGTATTTGTGCCTATGATACTTGGCTTCCTAACGGGAGTCATTTTATCACTCTATCCCCTTTACGACTTTTCGGACGAGGGCTACGAACAGTGAGAATGTCCTCAAGGGTTAGGACGCCAATGATACCTGAGTGGGATACGATGTAGACGGCTTCACCTCCCGAGTCAGTTAGTAACTCATAGGCATCTTGCAAGGTCGCCTGAGCAGACAAGGCACGCGCACTGAGGCGAGTAGCCGGTACGTCAAGCAAGTTGATTTCGTCGTCTATACCGTCACGCTCTAAAAAAGCCGCCAGGTCTGAAGCGGGCATGATGTAGGCGTCCTGGTCGCTTCCACTCAAGATCCATCGTGTGCGTTTGGAAATACGAGATTTTAGTCTGGTAGTCGGTATGAGATTTTCCAGATGAACCACGGATTTTTCCATTACGCTGGTAACGCCAACCCGCCGTAGCGCTTGGGCCGCTGGGTCGTTTTTGTAATCCAAGCCTCGAGCGGCTAGCAGAGCGCGGAATACCGCTTTCTGTCCAAAGATTCGTGCAGCGGTTAGTTGTGCTATTGCAACTGCCAACATGCCGGGAAGAAGTATCTGAGGATTGTGGGTGAGCTCGAACATTGTCATCAACGCGGTGAGTGGTGCTTGAATGACCGCGCCCATCATTGCGCCTATCCCAATTAAGGCGTATTGGCCGACATGCCCCGCATCTTGTGGTGAGATATCCATGGCCAACATGCCCACCGCTCCGCCGGCCGTCGCGCCGATCACGATTGTAGGGCCTATCAGTCCTCCTGGAAGCCCGAGTCCAAGAGTGAGAGTGGTGGCAAAAAGTTTCATCAATACAATAACCAGCAAACTTGCCAGCAGTAGCTCACCTGAAAGCGCCTGGCTGACCGTATCGTATCCGATGCCCATAATTTGAGGCGCTATAATGGCGCACAACCCGGTGGCCAATCCGGCGAGAGAAAAACGCAACCACACTGGAAGTTGGCGGGCACTTAAAGTGAAGAGCAGTAACATCCGGATGAAGGCCGCCCCTAATAGACCAATGGATATGCCTGTGACAATCACCCAGGGGATTTGCTCGATGCTCATGCCGGCGTTTAGATTGCTTGCCAGCAGCGCATCGGTCCCGAATACAGTGTGAGCGATTACTGTCGCAGTAACTGCGGCAAGTATTACGGGCAGTAAAGTGCCGGTGGAGATCTCCAGTACAATAACTTCGATCGCAAAAATGACCCCTGCAATCGGGGTATTGAATGACGCAGCAATCGCGGCTGCCACGCCGCAGGCGATGAGTACCCTGCCAGCATTATTGGGGAGACGTAACCATTGACCGACGAGACTGCCACCAGCGGCCCCCAGATGTATACTCGGTCCCTCGCGGCCAACCGAGTGCCCCGAGATGATGCTAATGGCTGCGCCAAGGAACTGCGCGAGAAAATTTGATAGCGGTAGGCGTCCCTGATGGTAATCCAGGCGCTCGATTGTATGGACGACGCCGACGCTTCGTTGGTCGGTACTCAGTAACTGAAAAATTAGTCCAATTACAAGTCCGCCCAACATAGGTAACACCAACAGCACCCAGCGGGGAAGTGCCTCATAGTTCTCTGGGTTTCCATCGGGCAGAAACTGGATTTGTACGCCTTCGACGACGAGTCGAAAGGCAATAATGATGGCAGCGGCAAGAATTCCTGTGATGACACCGAGGAGGGATAGCTCGATGAGTCCCTGGTGTTCTGAGGACAAACGTAACCTGATTTTATCGAGCATGGGGCTTTTAGCTTTCCTCCGACGCATTAGAGTGGTTACCCATGCAATGCGTGTGCAGTAACGACAGAATGTTTGTTATTGAATTATAATGGAATTCTTTTAGGGTGAAAGAAATACACAATGCAATCCGATCTATGGATATTGTTTGGAAGTGCGTTTGTTTCTTCCACGCTCCTGCCAGGGGGGTCTGAGGCGCTGTTACTGTACTATGCGACGAGGGGGGAGCAGGATGTTTTGTCTTTGTGGCTGGTAGCGACTACGGGTAACACCCTGGGAGGAATGACATCGTGGGGCGTCGGGCGGATAATTCAGTGGCGCTTTCCCGGTAAACGGCTGCAGGATGATAAGCATCGACGGGCGCTAGAGCGGGTCGAAAAATGGGGAAGCCCGTTTTTATTGTTGTCTTGGCTACCTATTATAGGCGACCCCCTTTGCGTCGCCGCCGGCTGGCTGAAGGTGAACGCAATCAAGGCATTGATTTTTATTGCTATAGGCAAGGCTGGACGTTACGCATTTTTGCTTTTGTTGACGTAGTTAGGTATTTTCCTGTTATAAAATAGATAATTAGACCGTTATACCTAATTGATAATACAAATTTAACCGAAGTGGTCTATTGTTCGTTTATGCATATTCTCAGACTTCCTGAAAACCACAATGGCCGAGATATCGTAGTAGGCGACATCCATGGTCACTTCGACGAATTCGAAGAATTACTTCAAGTTACTCGATTTGATACCAGCCGCGACAGACTTCTTAGCGTGGGCGATTATATCGATCGTGGCCCCCACAGTGAGCGCGCGTTGGAGTATCTTGAGCAGCCCTGGTTTTACTCAGTCAAAGGCAATCACGAGGCCATGCTTTCCGCTGCACAGAATTTTGAGCCGGGAATTTATGAGCTTTGGATGCGCAATGGCGGTGAATGGGCAGAGAATGTCGACGAAGACGTGCTCGATCGCTTGGCTGAGATTTATCAACAGCTTCCCTATGTGATTGAGGTTCCATCACGTCACGGCAAAGTTGCTATTGTTCATGCGGATATTCCAGAGTTTGCCAAGTGGGATGATTTTGTCTTTGATCTGGAAATCAATAACCAGGACGACAAACTACTACAAACTATGCTCTGGTCACGGTCGACGTATCGTCGCTTGCGATTGACTAAACTCTATCCAAATTGCTATCCACCCCCAATGGTTGAGGGGGTGCATAGAATTTACCTTGGTCATAGCATCGTTGCAGAACCAGTGGAATTTGGATCTTTCTACTTTATCGATACGGGCGCGTATGCCAATGGTCAGTTAACTGCTGTCGATATCAATTCCCAGGAAGTTTATTCTATCGGTGTGATGAATTACGCCATCGGCTATTGAATTTCGAAACTCGTTTTCTGTTCGGCAAGCCAGTCTGCTGTGCGCATGTTAGAATAGGCGCCCATTTTTGATGTTCAGTGCAGACAATATGCGCATTCGCGAAATCCCCTATAATTACACCTCGTATTCAGATCGTGAGATTGTTATCCGGTTTTTGGGTCCGCGTGGCTGGGAAATACTGGAAGAATTGAGAGTGGCCCGCAAGACCGGGCGTTCAGCACGTATGTTGTTTGAGGTGCTGGGCGATATGTGGGTTATCAAACGCAACCCGTATATTCAGGACGATTTGCTGAAAAACCGCCAGCGCCGAGACTCACTGGTGCACGCTCTACATCACCGTCTTGATCAGGTCGGTGAGCGTGCCGATCAAAACTCCCTAACATTAGAGCTGATCAACCTGGCTCGCGCTGCTGTGGCAGAGTTTGAGGCCTGGTTTTCACATCAATGGGATATGCGCAAGGAAGTCACGCGCAAGCTTTCCCGCTGTACAGGCAAAGACAATATCGATTTTGGCGGACTCGCCAAGGTCGCGCACGTCACAGACGCTACCGATTGGCGTGTGGAGTTTCCCTTTGTCGTCATCTATCCCGATACCGAATCAGAGGTTCGTGACATCGTTGCCGCATGTATCGAGTGCGGCCTTACGATAGTGCCGCGCGGTGGTGGAACCGGTTATACCGGTGGCGCTATTCCTTTATTTGAAAATACTGCAGTAATCAATACGGAAAAGCTCGAAGCCTTGAGTGGTGTCGAATTTCGACAAATCGAAGGTGTTGAGCATCCCGTGGCAACGATACGCGCTGAATGTGGCGTGGTGACGCGTCGCGTTGCCGATGCGGCGGAAGAAGTTGGGCAAATTTTCGCGGTCGATCCCACATCGATTGATGCGTCGACCATCGGCGGCAATATTGCTATGAACGCTGGTGGTAAAAAGGCAGTGCTTTGGGGTACGACGATAGACAATCTGGTCTCCTGGCGCATGGTGACGCCGGATGCAAAGTGGATGGAGGTTGAGCGAATTGGACACAACCTCGGAAAAATCCATGAACAAAAAGAAGTGCGATTTCGCGTTTCACGCTTTGAAGCGGATGGCCACACCTCGGCTGGTGAGCCGTATGAAATAAAAATGCCTGGTTCGGCGTTTCGCAAGCTTGGTTTGGGTAAAGATGTTACCGATAAATTTCTAGGCGGGTTACCGGGTGTACAAAAAGAAGGCTGCGATGGCCTGATTACTTCTGCTTACTTTATTTTGCATCGTATGCCCGCATTTACACGGACGGTTTGTTTGGAGTTTTTCGGACATGATTTGTCGCGGAGCGTACCTGCAATCGTCGAGATAAATGACTATCTTAAGCAGGCAAAATCGGTTTGTCTTTCAGGTCTGGAACATCTGGATGAGCGATATGTAAAAGCCGTGCGTTACACCACAAAGGCAGCACGGAGAGAGATGCCAAAGATGGTGTTGATCGCAGACATCTCTGGTGAGGATGAACAGCTAGTTGCAGCTGCTGCGGAGGCTGTCGTGGCGATGACGCAGAATCGTGATGGCGAGGGCTTTGTTGCGGTGAGTCCGGAAGCCAGGCGCCGATTCTGGTTGGATCGTACGCGTACAGCGGCGATAGCAGCGCATACCAATGCGTTCAAAATCAACGAAGACGTTGTTATTCCTCTGGACAAACTGGCGGAATATACAAGAGGTGTCGAGCGAATCAATATCGAACAGTCGATAAAAAATAAGCTGCAAATTGTCGACGCGGTACGCGATTACATACGCTCAGATTGGTATGAATTGCGGATGGCCGATGGCTATGAAGCAAACGACGAGTCCGACGTAATTCTAGAAGGAAAAAAACAGGCTGCATACGAAGTATTGGATAAAGTAGAAACTCGTTGGCGCGCGTTTTTAGAGAATTTCGATGCTCCAGCTAAAACGCTTGAGACATTCTATTCGCCAGCTACGATACCACTGTGCCGAGAAAATGATACGGTGCTTGATTTGTTGCTTAGACGTGATCTGCGTATCAGTTATCGCCGTTCAGTCGAACAAGCCGTAAAGGAAATTTTCGCGGGTAGAGACTTAGAAAGTATTCGGGCTCGTTTCGACGATGTGCATCAGAAGATCCGTAGTAGTCGGTTATTTGTTGCTACCCATATGCATGCGGGTGACGGCAATGTTCATACAAATATTCCTGTGCATTCGAATGACTACACGATGCTTCGTGAGGCAGATCATATCGTCGATCAGGTTATGGCTCTCGCTGAAAATCTAGGCGGAGTTATTTCGGGTGAACACGGCATAGGTATCACCAAGTTTCAATATTTAAGCAAGGATGCAATTGCATCCTTCGCTCGCTACAAGCAACAGATTGATCCGCAGGGTTGGTTTAATCGAGGAAAATTATTGGAAGGCGGGAATCTCGATGACGCGTACACACCCTCTCTTCGCTTGGTTCAGCAAGAAGCAATCATCCTGGAAGAGAGTGAACTTGGCGCGTTAAATGACGATATTCGTCACTGTCTTCGATGTGGTAAGTGCAAACCGGTCTGTAATACGCACATTCCAAGAGCGAATCTTTTGTATTCTCCCAGAAACAAAATTCTCGCAACCGGACTGATCATAGAGGCGTTCCTTTACGAAGAACAAACGCGTCGTGGTGTATCGGTTCTGCATTTTGATGAGATGAATGACGTCGCCGATCATTGTACGGTTTGTCATAAATGTTTTAATCCCTGTCCTGTCAATATCGATTTTGGTGACGTAACAACGCGTATGCGCAATATCTTGCGCGCGCGCGGCCAAAAGAAATCCAATATCGGAACGAAAATGTCAATCGCATTTCTCAATGCGACAGATCCTTCTGTTATAAAGGGTATGAGAAAGGGTTTGATTGAATGGGGTTACAAGGCGCAACGCATTGCGCATACCGCTGCCAAGAGTGTTGGTGTGGTGAAACAACAAAAACGGCCGGAATCGACAACAGGGCGTACGCCAATAAAAGAGCAAGTTATACATCTCATTCGCAAGCCGATGCCTTCGCAGTTACCAGCAAAAACAACACGTGCGTTGTTGCGTATCGAAGATAATAAAACTGTTCCTATCCTGCGCGATCCAGCGAAAGTAAACGATGATAGTGAAGCGGTGTTCTATTTCCCGGGTTGTGGATCCGAACGTCTATTTAGTCAGATTAGTCTGGCGACGTTGGCAATGTTATATGACGCAGGTGTTCAGACCGTGTTGCCTCCCGGTTATCTCTGCTGTGGTTATCCGCAGACTTCGACCGGTGATGAAGTTAAAGGCAAAAAAATTACGACGGAAAATCGCGTTTTGTTTCACCGTGTTGCGAATACGTTGAATTTTCTCGATATAAAAACGGTGATTGTTTCCTGTGGTACTTGTATGGATCAATTGCTGAAGTATGAATTCGAGCGCATTTTTCCCGGATGTCGTCTAATGGATATTCATGAATATTTGTTGGAAAAAGGCTATGGATTAAAGGAAAGTGACGGAATCAAATATATGTATCACGACCCTTGTCATACACCTATGAAGTTGCAAAATCCCCAGAAAGTTGCTTCAGGTTTAATGGGGCAGGAAGTGCTTTTGTCAGAGCGTTGCTGTGGCGAAGCAGGAACTTTTGCCGTGTCACGGCCAGATATCGCGACGCAGGTGCGTTTTCGTAAGCAGGAAGAGCTTAGTAAAGGTATTGAGTCGTTGGTCGGTAAGCCTAAAGCGAAGAAAGGGGAGGTCAAAATGTTAACCTCTTGTCCGGCGTGTATGCAGGGCTTGTCACGCTACAAAAACGATACAGGCTTAACAACGGACTATATTGTAGTCGAACTTATCAAGCAATTGATGGGCGACGACTGGCAAAAAGCTTTCATCGAAAAGGCTAACAACGGCGGAATTGAACAAATATTATTGTAGTGATTAACGAGAGAAGGATTACATCGTGAGGATGTCAGCAGAAGAATTTCGGGCCTGGGATAATAAGCGTATAACCTTGTTGGGGATGTCTGGTGTAGGTAAGACTCGCTTGGCAACGATGTTGCGAAGCAGTGATTGGTTTCACTTTTCTGGGGATTACCGAATTGGGACTCGCTATCTGGATGAGCCGATACTCGACAATATTAAACAACAGGCAATGCAGGTTCCATTTCTGCGTGATCTTTTGAGATCTGATTCGATCTATATTAGAAACAATATTACAGTTGATAATCTTCAGCCCGTCGCCAGTTTTTTAGGGAAGTTGGGTAATCCGGAGTTAGGAGGTTTGCCTCTAGAGGAATTTAAACGGCGTCAACGACTGCATCACGTTGCGGAAGTCGCGGCTATGAAAGATGTTCCAGAATTCTTACGCAAAGCCCAGGAAATATACGGCTATAAACATTTCATCAATGACGGTGGCGGTAGTGTATGTGAGCTTGATGATCAAAGTGTCATTGATGTACTTAGAGAGAATACCTTAGTCGTATACATAAAGGCGACCAGGGATGATGAAAAAGAGCTTATTCGACGAGCAGAGAAGGCGCCAAAGCCACTGTATTATCGCGAAGCCTTTCTCGATGAACAATTAGCGGAGTTTCTAAAAGAGCGCTCTCTGGATTTCGTGGCGCAAATTGATCCGGATGATTTTGTCCGCTGGATGTTTCCACGTCTATTTTACGCGCGCATTCCTCGATATGAAGCCATTGCCGATAGCTATGGATATACCATTTCGACTAAAGAATTGGCAGGAGTGTCGGACGAAGCGAGTTTTATTGAATTGGTAGCGGATGTATTAGCGCGTAGCAAGTGATAGGAACGGAAAATTATGCCATTAGTCGCGCATTCTAATTTGCCTAGTTTTGATCGCTTACGTTGCGATGGTGAGATAATCATGTCGCCTGAACGCGCACGTATGCAGGACATTCGTGAGATTCATATTGGCCTGTTAAATATGATGCCCGATGCTGCATTGTCAGCAACAGAGCGTCAGTTTTTTCGTCTGATCGGGGGAAGTAATCACGTTGTCCAGTTTTATGTGCACCCTTTTTCGCTAAAGGAAATTGATCGTTCAAGTGAAGGGCAAGCCTATATAGATCAATACTACGAATCTTTCGATGACATAAAACGCGAAGGATTGGATGGCTTGATTATCACTGGCGCCAACGTAACTAAGCCGGATCTGTCTGCAGAAGCGTTTTGGGAGCCTTTGAGTGAGATTATGTCGTGGGCTTATGACAATGTGACCTCGACCTTGTGTTCGTGTTTGACCACCCATGCGGTTATGCAATTTCGTTATGGACAAGTGCGTAGACGCTTATCGGAAAAACGCTGGGGTGTTTTTCCTCATCGGGTTATTGATCGTTTGCATCCATTGGTAACCGGTGTTAATACACGATTCGACGTGCCCCATTCTCGTTTTAATGAAATTACACGAGAGCAATTCGAACAGTCGGGTCTGAATGTATTGGTTGAAAGCGAAGAAGCGGGGGTGCACCTGGCCGTGAGTGAGGACGGTTTTCGGACTGTTTTCTTCCAAGGTCACCCAGAATATGACACGATTAGCTTGCTAAAAGAGTACAAGAGAGAAGTGAAGCGATATTTTGTGGGTGACTTGGATGAGTATCCGCCTGTACCGCGTCACTATTTTTCAAAGCAGGTAAAAGCAGTAGCGGATGAATTTCGTGCGATGGTAGAAAACGCCAAGCGCAAGAAATTGCAGTTTCCCGATTTTCCAGAACAATTTATTGAGGCTACTCTTGATAATACCTGGCGAGATACCGCTGAGGCAGTGATTAATAATTGGGTAGGTAAGATATATCAGCTTACCAACCAGAATCGGCTATTGCCTTTTATGGAAGGCGTTGACCCGGCGAATCCGCTAGGCTTGGAAAGAAAAAAGTAATCATATATAGCGAGTGAAGTGAAATGAAAGATATCAAGAATCTGGTAATTTACGGTGGGGGATCATTCTTAGTGATACTACTGGTCGTTGCATTGGCGTCCAGTAATGTTATTTCCTCAAGTACAGTTGGGTATATCTCAATTCTGGTAGTGATCGTTTTGCCGGTAGTTTTTAGCGTTTTTCTTGCTAAGAAAGAACGAAGTAAACAGGCTCGGGATACAAAGTAAGTGATGTGGCAAAAAAGGGCGCGATTACGCGCCCTTTTTTATGTTTAGCCATGTGTCTAGTTGCTGGCAAAACTAAACACGGCGCGGCGGTTTTTGCTCCAGAATTGCTCGGAATGTCCATCTTGTTCGGGGCGTTCTTCACCATAGCTTACAGTTTTGACCTGCTGTTTGGATACGCCTTTCAGCTCTAGCAGTTGCTTGATACTGTGCGCGCGTTTTTCCCCTAGCGCCATGTTGTATTCACGAGTGCCTCTTTCATCAGCATGGCCTTCCAATACCACCGCGATATCCGGATTGTTCATCAGATATTGCGCTTGACGATCTACGATGCGTTTTGCGGCATCGGAAAGATCGCTTGAATTAAATTCAAAATAAATGACATTTTTTCCACCTTCGTCAATGGTGTTTGCACTAGAAGATGTTGATGCGACGGTGGAGTCTTCAGTGCTAATGTCCTGGCCACTGATGGTTTCCTGCGTGGCTGCGTTACCTTGAACAGCTGTATTGCTGTCATCGGGTGTCTTGGATCCACCTTTTGACGTACAAGCACTGGTGACAAAAATTGTGGTCAGACTGAGTAATATCAAAATCGACTTTAGGTGAGTCATGGCTATTCCCCTTTATCTCAATTATTAGCACTTACAGATTGAATCCTTACGCTCGCGGCAAATATAGCATAGCGTACGGTAAAAATTAATTCACACGTGCTCATAAGAGACAACGTTTGCTATGTTTAACACATATAATGGGAAGACCATATAAAAAAACCACGGTTCCAGTATGATATGGAAATGTGTGAATTTATTGACAAAATATGTATTGATTGGAGAGTGATGATGAAAAAGTTCCATCTTTTTATTGCTTTTGCGACATTGTCGCTGATTCTGGCTTGCACCGAAGAGCAGCAAAACAAAATCAGTCGGATCGGAGTAACCTGGTTGGAAGGAAATTATCGTGTCACTTTCGCAGAAGGTAACCACTTGAAGCAGTGGACGATCAAAGATAGCAAGGTAACGTCGGAGCCAGCAAAAGGATATTACTATTTCTGGGCCCAGGAGAATGGACGTACGATCTACGTACAGACGCCGATTTCCAGAACGTATATTGAAGAAGTCAAATAGTGTCGTCGTTGCGAGTCAGTTTTTCCAAGGTTCTCAGGTAATGCAATGCTTGCTCACGATTCTCACCGCATGTTTCTGGTGAAGGTTGGAAGCCGGCGCATACTACCGGACGACTTTGATGATGGAAAATTTGACAACGCATCTCCATATCGAGATGAATGCAAGGGGTGTCAGCAGGCTTTCCGTGCGCCATTCCAGGTATCCGGGAGGTGATTGACGGCGCAATGCAACACGCGCCACAGCCTGAACGGCAATCAAACTGACTTGTCATTAATTTGTTTAGTCTCTAGGGAAGTCAACTTTTCGCGGACTGATTTCGGTGTTTGGCACCTTCAGTTTGCAAGCGCGCAAAGGCATCGCGTATTGAGGCTAGCACAATTTGTTCTGGTATGGTCGCAGTTTCTGCGTATTTCCTGAGTAATTCAGTCATCTCACGAGCGACACGGCCATATTCAGGGGCGTCGAATGTACCTGCAGAGCCAGCGATAGTATGAGTTAGGCGGAAAAGTTCTTGTACATCATGACTATTGCATTGCGACGAGCTAAGGCGGGCAATAAGCGCGTTGATGCTTTCGGCCTGTACTAGCATCTCCTTCCGATATGCCGACTTCAGTTCGTCTAGTCGTTGCTCAAAAATCTGTTTTGGAATACTACTCATGGGTAAATAATCTAAATTGGTGAAAAAGTGTACGAAATATCGAGCAATTTGTATTTCCTTACTCACAATGCCTGATATCGGCTCGTATTCGTAAAACCTTGAAGTAGATTGTGGGAAATATGACGTTCGATTTAGAACGTCTTGTCTAAAGTAGGTCAATTTAATAAAGATTAGGTTTTTCGCAGCCAAATATTCGACAATACAGTTTGGCGAATTGACAGGCGAGGAAAAGATTCATATGAGCCATGTCGTCGATTGAGTATCGATGCACGGGAAATATTTAGGCAAAACATATATGCCGTTTAACCCTGGCTTATAATGTCTACCACAAAAGGGAGTTGTTGATGAAAACTAAAACAATTGTTCTGGCAGCGATTGTATTTTTTTGTTCTTTTTTGAGCTTGTCCGTTCAAGCGTTTGAAGTAAAGAATAGGCTCAGTTTGCGTATTAATCCGATTGGCTTAGTCGGTGCTGTGTTTAGCGGTGATGTGATGTTGAAGGTATGGCCACAGGTGGCTGTTGGTCCAGTGTTCGCTTATCAGGATTTTGACTTTTCGGGCGCCTCAAGCAAGCTGCTGGGAACAGGTATGCGTATCGAATGGTATTTTGACGAAGCATTACAGAACGGTGGCTATGTTGGTTTGTTGTCTACATACGCACAAACCGAAAACTCAATTACGGAACAAGCCAAGCGCTATTCGAGAGCGGGTAGGGACTTGCGAATTGTTGGCATGATTGGCTATTTATGGCGTTGGGATAATGTGACATTTAATTTAGGAATTGGCGGTGGCTACACGTCTTTTGGAAACCCGGACTTGATTGCAGATGACGGCGCAGTATTTGACATGCCAATTAAGTTTCCAGATTCCCATGTTGCGGTAAATATGGATATCAGTCTTGGTTGGGTGTTTTAGCGCGAGAGAATATGTTAACTGCGCACTTGTTTTATCGTAAGTCAGTAAATAGAACGTAATTCTGTTTGATGGCTATCGGCTTCGCTGAGATGGGTGCGTACTAGCTCTGCAGGCATCGTTTTTTAGGCTGTGTTTTTATCCGCGTTGTAGATAAACAAGCAATCTTCAGGTTTTGTTTTACATATAGTGTCACGACTTGAAGGTAATACCTTTAACCGTTCAACATAGCATCCTGTAGTGATAAATGTTTATCCTGCCGGGAGTATTCTGCTTTTTCTGTTGTCTGACACCGCTAGTGTCTCAGATGCAGATGTGATGACTCCAGATTTTAAGGGATGAGCAGCGACAGTGTTTGATGCTCCTCGTATTTTGGAAACAGTCTATGCTTTAAAGGCGGGGTTTATGGAATATAACCATTTCCGAGATCAGTTTGGGAAAGCGCAATGCAGTTAACTGTATGTGTCAACAAGTCGTGCTTCAATTTGTCATTTGAAATATTAAGTAGATTGGTTTTAACTCATTGAATAGTTAATTGAAAGTATTGGCTTCTAAAAGTTGGATGTTGATGCTAAGAGCAGGTTAAGTGGTATCGTGTATACATTGCCATCTTGCAGTAAAAAGTGTTAAAAGGTCTTGATAATGAAAAAGGATTTGTGGCTGCTATTAGGGCTTTTATATGCGTTTACATCGACGTCTGTACGCGCATCACCTGTAGTATTGGATTCCGAGTTCTTAGCTCCCGGTGAGAGCGGGGTATCTTTCGAATATTTGCTCTTTTCTTCCAAGGCTGACGGCTTTTTCTCAACCAGTCTTATATCTGCTGTTTATAAAAGTGAATTGCTCCGTAACGCGGCTATAGCTCGATATCAATTGGGTATCGGTGATGCAGTTAATGTCACCGCTGCAATCCCATACCAGATTTTTGTTCATCAGAATGAATCATTGGAAAACAAACTCAAAAGAGTTGAATATCGTGTGACCGGCAAAGGTTTCATGGATCCCTCTATTAGAATTAAAGCCAGACTGGCCAATAAAAAGTTATTGAGCATATCCAGCTTTGCATCGGTCAGCATTCCTGTTGCCGACGACACAATCGCGATTGCAGAAATTAAAGAGGATGATGTAATCATTCAAAATGGAAAACCAGGTGCAGCCGGTCAAGGAAATATTGATTTGGATGCAGGCTTTTTTCTATTGTCCAAGCTCAATCATTGGCTCAAGGTGCAAACTGTCCTTTCCTATAATTATTCTGCAAGCAAATTGAGCGGTGGAGCTAAGGTTGACCAAGGTGATTCTCTGAATTTTTCTCTGACTAGTCTGATGAATATAAAGAGTTGGTTGGCGTTATCCGTTGAGGGAAGGGCAGGACACCAGTTTGAGGGAAATAGCGGTAGTTTAATATCATTGTCATCGCAATTTGTCGGCGTCTCAGCAGGATTGCATTTACGACCGTTCAAGAATTTACTGATTGGTATCCAAGGGGGATATGGTCGTGTTTTGGGATTGAGGCGCGTTGATCAGGCAAACGATCTGAGTTACCGTATAGATAATTCAGTTGCCCCAGCCGGTGGCTTTAGAATCTCGCACAGTTTCTAATAAACTTCGAGACAAACATGCAGAAGTTTAAATTGGTGGCTATGCCCTGATTCGAACAGGGGACCCCATCATTATGAGTGATGTGCTCTAACCAGCTGAGCTACATAGCCACGCGAGGAAGGCGAATTTTGCGGATTTAGGCCCTGTTTGTCAAGGACAGGGGGGTGTTACTTCCCGTCACACTATAAGGTACTGATAATCAGACATTAAAACGGAAGTGCATTACATCGCCGTCCTGAACAATATATTCTTTGCCTTCCAAACGCCATTTTCCAGCCTCTTTTGCACCCGCTTCACCTTTTAGTTGTACGTAATCGTTGTAGGCGATTACTTCAGCACGGATGAAGCCTTTCTCGAAGTCTGTATGGATGACGCCAGCAGCCTGAGGGGCTGTGGAGCCTATCTTGATCGTCCAGGCGCGGACTTCTTTTACGCCAGCGGTGAAATAGGTCTGAAGCCCAAGTAGTTTATAGCCTGCGCGGATTACCCGGTTCAGACCTGGCTCTTCCAGTCCCAGGTCAGAGAGAAACTCACCTTTCTCGGCATCATCCAGTTCTGCAATCTCGGCCTCGATAGCAGCGCAGACAGGCACAATCTCGGCCCCCTCTTTCTGTGCCAATTCGCTTACAGCGTCCAGCAGGGGATTATTGGTGAAGCCGTCGTCAGTTACGTTGGCGATATACATAGTGGGTTTGATGGTCAGCAGATGAAGTTCCCTGATCAAAGCCAATTCGTCATCATTCAATGCCATTGCCCGAACTGGCTGGCCGCTATCAAGATGCTCTCGAACCCGGTCGAGCAAGTTCTTTTGCGCGATGGCTTCCTTGTTACCACTCTTGGCATTCTTGGCGGCACGTAGAATCGCCTTCTCCACGGTTTCGAGGTCTGCTAATGCTAGCTCAGTATTGATAACGTCAATATCGCGCAACGGATCGACGCTACCGGATACGTGAGTAATGTCATCGTCGATAAAGCAGCGAACCACGTGTGCAATTGCATTGGTTTCGCGGATGTTGGCGAGAAATTTATTGCCCAGGCCTTCACCCTTGGATGCCCCTTCGACCAGGCCTGCGATATCTACAAACTCCATCGTGGCGGGAATCGTCTTTTGCGGTTTCACGATTTCGATTAAAGGGTTGAGTCTATAGTCTGGAACGGAAACAATTCCGACATTGGGTTCTATAGTACAGAAGGGATAGTTGGCAGACTCGATACCGGCCTTGGTGAGGGCGTTGAATAGAGTGGATTTGCCTACATTAGGAAGTCCAACGATGCCGCATTTAAAGCCCATATCCAGTTTCCTTATCTTAATGTGTTGTTGCTGTGAAGTTTATTAGTCGCCTTCTGGATTTCACCAGCGACCAGCTCTGGCAAAACGCGTATCGCATCATCGAGTGAGCGATCAATTAATTCACGTTCGCCTTGAGGTGTCCGGCCTAGTACGTGTCCCGTAACTTGTTCACGATGTCCCGGGTGGCCAACGCCGATACGCAAACGTAAAAATTCTTTATTGTTTCCCATGCGCGCAATGATATCGCGCAGACCATTGTGGCCGCCATGGCCACCACCGAGCTTCAGTCTGACGATCCCAGGTTCGAAATCGAGCTCGTCATGAGCAATCAGCATGGCGCAAAGCGGTAATTTATAAAAGGTAGCGACGGCGGCAACGCTTTGTCCACTACGATTCATAAAAGTAGTAGGTTTGAGCAAGAAGATCTTTTCCCCCTGCGCGTTGAATTGCGCAAGTTCGCCAAAGAATTTACTTTCTGGTTTGAAAGACACGCCATGCGCGCGAGCGATTTCGTCTACGAACCAAAAACCCGCATTGTGTCGCGTTGTCTCGTATTCTTTACCGGGGTTACCCAGTCCAACGATAAGTGTAATAGGATCAGCCATGGCGCGTATTCTACAACGAAAAACGCCCCACACGCGTTGGCATGTGGGGCGTTTTCAACTGAAGTGGATATTATTCTCCGCCTTCCTCTGTTGCAGCGGCGCCTTCGCCGCTGGCGGCTGCGTCGTCACTGCCCTTCTTCTTGTGGATAGATACAACAGGTAGGTCATGGTCTGCGCCATGGCTAAGTTGTACTGACTCCACGCCAGAAGGTAGTTTCAGGTCGCTAATGTGTAGTGTTTGCTCAAGGCTCAGGCCGGAAACATCGACTTCAATGAATTCTGGGAGGTCTTTCGCCAAACAGATGATTTCCAGGTCAGACATATTGTGAGAAATCAGTCCGCCTTCCTTAACACCAATCGCAGATTCTTCGCCAGTGAAATGCAAAGGCACATGCATGTGCAGTTTTTCTTTTTCATTGACGCGTTGAAGGTCGAGATGCAGGGCCTTAGGTTTGAAAGCGTGGCGCTGAACATCCTTCAATACTGCTTTGGTTGGTTTGCCATCAATCTTGATCGTCAGAACCGAAGCATAGAATGCTTCGTTTTCAAGCGACTTGATGACATCGTCATGGTTAAGTGTCAGAGAGACAGGATCTACTCCACCGCCGTACATAACGGCAGGTACTTTATTGGCGTGACGCAGGCGGCGGCTCGCACCTTTCCCCACATCGTCACGCGATTGTGCTTCTAGAACAAAGTTCGTGCTCATGGTTTACTCCTCATTGCACTGGTTTAATCAGCCTCCCCCGCGACCAGGTTCGGCGCATATTCGACAGCAGGAAAACCTGGTGTCGGAATTCGTTTAATCAATAAATAGCGAGCTGACCGATTCTTCCATGTGGATGCGGCGCATGGTTTCGGCCAGCATCTCGGCAATGCTCAACTGACGTATACGCGAACATTCGCGTGCTTCACTCCTTAACGGAATAGTGTCAGTTACGACTAATTCATCCAGTTTGGATGACTCGATATTCTCAATGGCACGACCGGAAAGTACCGGGTGCGTACAGTAGGCGACCACTTTTGCTGCCCCGTGTTCTTTAAGTGCGTCTGCGGCTTTGCACAGCGTCCCTGCGGTATCGACGAGATCATCCACCAATACACAGGTGCGATCTTCGACATCGCCGATAATGTGCATAACCTTGGCAACGTTCGCCCTTGGACGACGCTTGTCGATAATGGCAAGGTCGGCATCACCTAAACGCTTTGCTAGTGCTCTCGCGCGAACCACGCCACCGACGTCTGGCGAAACGACCATAAGATCTGGGTATTTTTGTCTCCAGATATCGCCCAGCAATATCGGCGATGCGTACACATTGTCCACCGGGATATCAAAAAACCCCTGAATCTGGTCCGCATGCAAATCTATAGTCAGTACGCGATCCACCCCTGTGCCGGCAATCATGTTGGCGACCATCTTGGCCGTGATCGGTACACGAGCAGAGCGTGTGCGACGATCCTGTCTGGAATAGCCAAAATACGGGATTACCGCGGTGATGCGTTGTGCAGATGCCCTATGCATGGCATCCACCATGATCATCAATTCCATGAGATTGTCATTGGCTGGCTGACAAGTGGGTTGGACGATAAACACATCCTGACCACGAACATTGTCGAGTATCTCGACAGTGATTTCGCCATCGCTAAATTTATCTACATGCGCCTTGCCAAGCGGAAGGCTGAGGAAGTGGGCAATATCCCGGGTGAGCTGCGGATTGGCGTTGCCTGTGAACACCATCATGCGACCGTCGGACACTCTAATCACCCTTGTATAACGAATTAGCCGGGTTGCAGAACCTGAAGTTCTTTCCAGCCGGTAGCGATATTGCTACCCGCCCTGTGTTTGTGGTTTTCCAACAGGATTACTCGGACGTACGTTGTCCTCAGCCCCTTCGGGGTCGCGCAGCGCGCGTTCAAAATCACTCCTGGCGATTTTGTCGAACCTTCACGGTTCCATCCTGGTGGTAGAGACTGTCTGCCTTTTCTGGCATTAGTATCTATGTGCCTTCAAAATTATGGCTGGGCCGCCAGGATTCGAACCTGGGAATGCTGGAATCAAAATCCAGTGCCTTACCGCTTGGCGACGGCCCAATTAAACCTGTTTAGATGCATAGAACATCTTATGTATAGGGGTCTCATTCATCCCCTTGGCCAGTATGGCCTGCCACCCGTTGGGTAGCTCGGACAAGCATGCTTCTGCTCGTATCTTGTCGCTAAATGCCGCGAACACGCAGGCACCAGTGCCCGTCATGCGGCTGGGGGCGTAATTTTCAAGCCAGTTAATGGCTTCCTTCACCGCCGGGTAGTGTTGCTCAACCAAAGGTTGACACACATTCACCGTTGCCCCGGAAAGAAAGTCGCGTATTGTGATCGGATGTTGGTTTCGTGTCAATTGTGGAGAGGAAAATATTTGGCCTGTGTTGACGTGAACATTCGGTTTGATGACAACAAACCAGGGCTCATCCAGGCAGACTGTTTCCAGCTTTTCGCCTACGCCTTCTGCCCAGGCAGCTCTGCCAAAGATGAAAATGGGTACGTCAGCGCCTAGCTGTAAACCAAGACTGGCCAGTTGTGCCAAGCTCAATTCAGTCTCCCAGAGTAAGTTTAGCGCCAATAGCGTGGTTGCCGCATCGGAGCTGCCCCCACCCAGTCCTCCGCCCATTGGTAGCTGTTTATCCACTCGTATTACGCATCCCCGTTTGCAATCGGTGAAAGACTGCAGCAGCCGTGCAGCTCGAATGATAAGGTCTTCGGATTCGGGAATTCCATGCACTTCATTTTTGCGTGAAATGCTGCCGTCCGTATTGGGCTCAAAATAAAGGTAATCGCAGGTGTCGATAAATTGAAAAATCGTCTGTAGCTCATGATATCCGTCGGCGCGTCGGCCGGTAATGTGTAAGAACAGATTGAGCTTTGCCGGGGCGGGCCAGGCGTAGTCGGGTAAGCGCCAGTTTTCCTGGTGTTGTCTATTCATCAAACTTCCACTGGTCAAGCACGAGCCGAATACGAATTTCAGAATTGCTCAGGACAATTTTGCGCGGCAGGAAAACATCACCGCGTTGTGTATATTGTTGGAATTTTACATCCCAGTGTGGATGGCGGATATGGTTAATCCTGCCTTCTTCATCAAGAGTGACTTTTTGTGTATCCCCTAATGGTTGCGGAAGTCCCAAGACCCAGAATCGTAGGCCGTCAAATGGGATATGCCAACCGATATAGCGTGAAAGCAGGGTTTCGGCGTTGCCATTATGGTGTTTGCTGCCGCTTCCCATGTCGAGCAGGGCATTCTTATCGTCACCACGCAGCAAAATAGCGCCCTGATTTAATGGGCCGGCAAGTTGGATTGAATAATTGGCGAGTTGCTGTTGCCACCAGATGGAGCCGCTCCAGGCATCATTCTCCATCGAGGCGCCAAAACGTCCGCTTAACTGCCAGCTGTCTTTGTGTGCGTTAATCTGATCTCGGTGTTGTTGCCATAAGGCAAACTGTTGTTCGTTGGCGTTAATGAACTGAGGTTTTACCTGTATGCCGGTGCAAGCCGCAAGAGCCGAACAAAGAACAAGCAGCGCAAATGCACGCATTAGTGGCCAAATCGTTTCATGGTCTGGAGTAATACTTCGTTGTCGCCAAATTGTTCTCTGGCCTCATCCCATACTTGACGTGCCTCGCTTGTCTGACCGGACACAAATAGGGCCTCACCCAAGTGTGCTGCAACCTCACCGTCGCGAATCATGGTATAGGCCTGACGCAAGAGTTCCACCGCTTTGTCATGCTGTCCAAGGCGGAAGTATACCCAGCCCAGACTGTCAATAACCGCTGGATCCTCGGGCTCAAGTTCCATGGCTCTCTTGATGTGCTGCAGTGCTTCTTCCAGGCGATTCGTGCGGTCAGCAAGCGTGTATCCAAGTGCGTTGTGTGCGGCGGCGTTATCTGGTTCGCGTTGCAGAACAAACTGGAGATCTTCTATGGTTACATCAATGCGATCCAGCTTTTCGGCTACCAGCGCGCGCGAGTAAAGCAGATCGATGTCGTTTCTGAATTCGTCGAGTCCACGAGAATATAAATTGTAGGCATCTTTGAATTGTCCGGCGTTCTTTAGCAGATTGCCTTCAAATATCAGGATCTCCTTTTTCTCTTCCAGCGTTTTGATTTCCAGTGCGCGGATGTGCTCCAGGGCTTCATTGAGTGAGTTAGAGCGCGCTAATACGGAGGCAATACGCAACTGTGAGTCCAGGTAATATTCGCCACTGGAGATTCGGTTATACCAATTGAGCGCATCGGAATCGTTTTCTTTTTGCTCAGCAATCTGTCCGAGGTAATACATCACCTGTGAAGAACTTTTACCCATCTTGTATAACTGGCGCAGGTATCCGTCTGCCTCATCGAGTTGTTTAAACTGCATGGAAAGCATGGCTAGCGTGAACAAAACATCTTCATTGTCCGGCATTTTAACTGCAAGCAGTTCAAATTGACTGCGGGCTTCTTCAAGGCGACGTACGTCAACTAGTGCACGGGCATAGGTCAGGCGGACACCATCTTCGCTGGGGTGGCTCTTGAGGTATTTTGCAAGATAGGTGAGCGCTTCTTCACTACGACTTAACTGAATGAGTACGCGTGCTCTAAGGGTGATAGCGTCTATCCAGTCCTGTTTGATTTTTAGTGCTTTCTCAACCGCTGCGAGGGCCTGCTCTTTTTCATTAACCCCAAGTAGCAAGCTGGCGTGTACATAATGGGTTTCGGCGTATTGCGGGTAACGTTCGCTCACAAAAGCTGATATCTCTACAGCGGATTTCTCGCTTGCTTCCCTTTGTAGCATGGCGCCTATGTGTAAAATGGTGCGCGAAATTCGCTCTTCGCTAGCCTCAAGCAGGGTCATAACCAGCTTCTTGGTGTCTTCGATTTTTCCAGTTCGGATATAAAAAACGGTGAGCATACGCGTAGCTTCAAGATTGCCTGGGTCGTTTTCCACCCAGATGCGTGCTGCTTCCAGGGCAACGGTGTCTTCTTTTGCAAAGCTGGCAATGCGGGCTGTACGCGCAGCAATCTCCGGATCGTGACTTTTCTTGGCGGCCTCGAGATAGAAGTGAGCCGCTACATCCGGCTGGCCGCGTTGTGTGGCTATTTCCCCCACCAAGATTTCGTACATCATATTTGCTTGAACAGAGCCGAAGTCCACGTCTCCAGGTTTTTCCAGTAGACGGCCATTGTTGGAATCGTGGCGTTGAGGTGTACTACTACAGGCAGTGAGCAGGCCTGTTGCCATAAGTAATAGAATGCCGACACTTGGCCTAATCTTCATCTAAACTCCGCTTTCGACTGGTAGCACTATATCGTCAATAAATTCAGTTGCTTAAATATTCTGTATCAACAGGGTTAATAGCGGCATAATGCGTCCGCCTATACTATTGGCCCATTCGACTGAATTTGGTTCCCGCCTATGGGTCAAACGGTGTGAACGTTGCCCGACATTGTTTAGCAAAAACAGGAAGTTGTTATATCCGGAGCAAGCGCTGCTACTATACCATTTTTGACAAAGGAATCAGTAAGCAAGAATTGCCCCGAGCGAAAGTATGGCTTGTTTTTACGGTGGCCTTTTAAGAAAATTACGGGTTCGCTGCTTCAGGACTCCTTGGCACTTATATGAAACTACTGGCATTCGGTATTAACCACAAGACCGCTCCCGTCGACATTCGGGAAAAGGTCGCATTTGCGCCAGAGCGCTTAGCTGAGGCCCTAAATGGGTTGGTGGCCGGCGCGCGTGTAAAAGAAGCCGCTATCTTGTCCACATGTAACCGTACAGAGCTCTATTGTTGCCTGAACGACGCGGATACCAGCGCGATCGAACACTGGTTCTCCGACTATCACCACCTGGAACTGGAAAAGCTTCGTCCCTATTTCTATGCTCATCCGGATAATGAAGCTGTACGTCATCTCCTACGAGTCGCCAGCGGTCTTGACTCACTGGTGTTGGGCGAACCGCAAATTCTGGGCCAGGTAAAAACCGCCTATCGTCAGGCAACCGAGGCGGGCACGGTTGGAAAGATTCTCAATAGACTTTGTCAGCATACGTTTAATGTAGCCAAACAAGTTCGCACAGATACCGCAATTGGCGAAAGCCCTGTTTCTGTAGCGTTTGCGGCGGTGAGTTTATCCAAACAGATTTTTAGCAATTTCGAAAAACATACGGCGATGCTCATTGGCGCAGGCGAGACAATTGAGCTGGCAGCGCGTCACCTGCATGAAAACGGTATTGGCCGTATGATCATCGCGAACCGCACTGTACAAAGAGCGCAAGCCTTGGCAGATGAATTGGGCGCTTATGCGATTCCTCTAGGCGATATTCCTAAGCATCTGGCAGAAGCCGATATTGTTATTTCTTCGACGGCCAGTCCTTTGCCAATTTTAGGTAAGGGAAGTGTCGAAAGGGCGATAAGGGCGCGTAAACATCGTCCAATTCTGATGGTTGATATTGCTGTGCCGCGGGATATTGAACCTGAGGTGGGTGAGTTGGCGGATATCTATCTCTATACCGTCGATGACCTCCAGGAAATTATTCAGGAAGGCTTGAAGAGTCGCCAGGAGGCCGCGTTCAAGGCAGAGGAAATCATAGATGGACAGGTTTCCAATTTCATGGGGTGGATGAAATCACAGGACTCGGTAAGTCTCATTCGAGAATTTCGTACCCAAATGGATATCCTCAAAGATGCGGAACTGGAAAAAGCGATTGCCGCACTGAATGGCGGCGCGAATGCAGAAGACGTTTTGCATCGTTTGGCGCATAATCTCACCAATAAACTCTCTCATAATCCTACGGCTGCGCTGCGTCGTGCCAGCCAGGATGGCGAAGTCGAATTGCTAAAAGCCATCCAGGAAATCTACAACCTCAAACATTCTGAAGAAGGTTAACTGTGAAAGCATCCATACTGGCCAAGCTGGAGCATATCTCCGAGCGGGTAGAGGAGATAAATGCCTTGCTCGCCGATCCTGGTGTTATTGGTGATCAAAATAAATTTCGAAATCTGTCGAAAGAACACGCGCAGCTAACGCCGGTTGCTGATTGTTTTCATGGTTATCAACAAACGCTAGAGGATATCGAGGCGGCGCAAATGTTGATGGATGACAGCGACGCGGACATGCGCAAGATGGGCGTGGAAGAATTCAAGCTTGCGGAAAAACGCCGTGAAGAATTATCGCTGGAATTGCAAAAACTTCTGTTACCCAAAGATCCCCATGACGACAGCAATATCTTTCTTGAAATTCGCGCAGGTACTGGTGGAGACGAGGCGGCGATATTTGCCGGTGATTTATTCCGAATGTATTCAAAATATGCCGAGATACAGCGTTGGCAAGTGGAAACCATGAGTGAGAGCCTGGGCGAACACGGTGGTTACAAGGAGGTTATCGCACGCATCATTGGAAAAGGCGCCTATTCAAAATTGAAATTCGAATCAGGGGCGCATCGCGTGCAACGTGTGCCAGAAACCGAGTCACAGGGGCGCATACATACGTCTGCATGTACGGTCGCGATTTTACCTGAAGTCGACGAAGTGGAAGCGATCAACATCAATCCTGCAGATCTAAAAGTCGACACCTATCGCGCATCAGGCGCTGGTGGGCAGCACGTTAACAAAACTGATTCGGCCATTCGGATAACCCATTTACCGACAGGCATCGTTGTTGAGTGTCAGGACGAAAGATCACAGCACAAGAATCGCGCTCGCGCTATGTCTTTGTTGCAATCAAGGCTGTTAACACAGGAACAGGAAAAACAGGCTGCGGAACAGGCTGAGTCCAGACGTTTGCAAGTCGGCAGTGGAGATCGCTCTGAGCGCATACGTACCTATAATTTTCCGCAGGGGCGTGTTACCGATCATCGTATCAATCTCACTCTGTACAAACTGGAAGCGCTAATGGAAGGCGAAATGAATATGATCGTCGAACCGTTGATTAATGAATATCAGGCGGATCAGCTGGCTGCGCTTAGCGAAGAGAAATAGAGGCGTGTTGTGCCCGAGTCTATACAACAGGCTTTAAAGCAGGCGTCGGAGAAAATGCCGAGCGACACAGCTGTTCTGGATGCTGAGTTATTGCTGTGTCATGTTCTCGATGTAAAGCGTGCTTATCTACGTACCTGGCCTGAGCGAGAGTTGAATGAGGACGAAGAGAAGTTCTTTCGCGCGCTGGTAAGCAGGCGTGCCACTGGTGAACCACTGGCTTATATTACAGGTACGCAGGAATTTTGGTCGCTAAGCCTCAAGGTGACATCGGATACCTTAATACCCCGCCCTGAAACAGAGTTGCTGGTGGAGCATTCGTTGGATTTGTTATCCAATGTCCGCAGCCCTGTCATTCTCGATTTGGGAACCGGCAGTGGAGCGATCGCGTTGGCGCTGGCGATTGAGCGCCCAGACGCAATGATTGTCGCAACGGACAAGTCTGCGGCAGCACTGGATATCGCAAAATTTAATGCGCTTAAACATCATCTGGCAAACGTTCACTTCGTGCGTGCGAGTTGGGGAGTATGTTTTGCCGATCATCAGTTTGATCTTGTCGTTAGTAATCCACCATACGTCGATAAGAATGATCCAGATCTTGCCTCTGATGTTCAAAGATATGAGCCTGGAGTTGCCCTGTTTTCGCAAGCTGCGGGTTTGCAGGATATTGATGCAATCACCACGCAGTCGAAGAATTTATTAAAGGATGAAAGTTGGTTGTTACTTGAGCACGGTTGGAAACAGGCTGAAAATGTTCGCGCCCTGTTGATGCAGAAAGGCTTGACCGACGTTCAAACTGTAAAAGACTTGGCGGGTCATGACCGAGTGAGCATGGCGAGACGATAACTAGAGCAGAATATGAAATCTTTCCCTATTTCACGCACCGTAGTTAATAAAATTCTGACTCAAGCACAACACAATATCGAAGTTGAAATATGTGGGCTGATTGGCGGTCGAGACAAACGACCTGAGACAGTCTATCCAGTGCCTAATATTGCCTGCGATCAAACGCGCTTATTTGAAATGGACCCTGCTAGACAAATAGAGGCAATGCGCGAAATGCGCGAAGCGGGCGAACAACTGCTGGCGATATATCATTCCCATCCCACTGCCCCTGCGCGACCATCACTAAAAGATATTCATGATGCGGCTTATAAAGAGGTCGTTTATTTGATAGTGTCGCTCAGTACTGAGGGTGTATTGGAAATGCGTGGTTTTTTTATCAGGGATGATGTGACAGAAGAGATTGAATTGAGCCTGGAGTAGCGGAGTAGCCTGGGATTAATGCTTGGTGGGAGGAATATCCTGGCGAGTATCTGAGGCGAAAATTTCTTCCGCATCAATTCGGTCAAATATATATTGCTGGCCGCACATTTCGCAATTGATGTCGACTAGCCCTTTTTCTTCGATAATGCTCCGCACTTCGGTAAGGCCAAGGCCGCGTAGCATGTTGCGCACGCGTTCACGGCTACACGAGCAGCGAAAGAAAACAGGCTCCGCATCCATAAGACGAATGTCTTCTTCGTGATATAAACGGTGTAAAATCTCCTGGGCTGACAACTCTACTAATTCCTTTTCTGTCATTGTCGACGCCAGCGTGGTCAGGCGATTCCAATCATCGGCATCGGGTTCGGTTTTTCCAGGCATGCGTTGTAATAACATGCCCGTCGCTTGTTCATTGTCTGTTGCCAACCACAGACGTGTATCCAGTTGCTCAGACTGGGTAAGATAATATTCCAAGGCCTCGGCGATAGTGTTACCGATTAATTCAATTATGCCCTGGTAACGTTCATTGGTGATGTTGTTCTCGATAGTGATGACAAGGTTTCCCTTGCCAAACAGTTCATGGAGTGTTCCTTGTTCCGGCATGTCCTCACTGTGTTTTGCGACGCCGCGTAGTGTGTGATCGTTGCTGGCTTCCATCACCATCAGTGAAATGGGTCCGTCGCCGGTTACCTGAAACGACAAGGTGCCTTCAAATTTCAACGTGGAGGATAGTAGCGCTGCAGCGGCCATGAATTCCGCCAAAGTTCTTTTTACGATTTCGGGATATTGATTTCGTTCAAGCACCGCGCGCCAGGTAGCATCGAGATGCACAATCTCGCCACGTACGGGGATATTTTCAAACATAAATCGTCGGATGATATCTTTTTCTTTCATAGATTGAATCTTCATAGCGTTCCCGAACCAAAGCCCAGTCTGAACGCAAACGTTGCCGTTTCTTATCCCTTTAATTTATCGCGCAGCAATTGGTTAACTTGTCCAGGATTTGCTTTGCCCTGGCTGGCCTTCATGACCTGTCCTACGAAAAAGCCGAGTACTTTTTCTTTTCCAGCGCGGAATTGCTCAACCTGGTCCATATTGTCGGCCATGATTTCGTCAATAATCTTTTCGATAAAGCCGGTGTCTGTAACCTGCTTCAGCCCCTGGCTCTCGATAATACTATCGGCATTGCCTTCACCGGCCCACATGGCTTCAAACACTTTTTTGGCAATTTTTCCGGAAATGGTGTTGTCACGTATACGTAGCAGCATCCCGCCCAGCAATTGCGGTGTAACCGGGCACTCGCTGATATCTTTTTCGTCACGATTGAGTCCGGCGATGACGTCACCCATAACCCAGTTGGCGCATAGCTTTGGATCTTCGCCACCCTCGCGTATGCATGACTCGAAGTAATCTGCCAATTCACGAGATGCCGTTAGAACGCCGGCATCGTATTCCGGAAGCCTGTATTCGTTGACGAAGCGGTCACGTTTCTGATCGGGCAGTTCTGGAAGATTTTCTTGTATCGCGTCAAGAAATGCCTGATCGACTTCAACAGGAAGTAGATCAGGATCTGGAAAGTAGCGATAGTCGTTGGCTTCCTCTTTGGAACGCATGGAACGGGTTTCGCCTTTGTCCGCATCATAGAGTCGCGTTTCCTGTACGACTTCGCCGCCGCTTTCGAGTATATGAATCTGGCGATCTACTTCGTAGTCGATAGCTTTTTCGATAAAGCGGAAAGAGTTGAGATTCTTGATTTCAGCGCGGGTACCGAATTTCTCTTCACCTTTTAACCGTACCGACACGTTGGCGTCGCAACGGAACGAGCCTTCCTGCATATTGCCATCAGAAATCCCAAGATAACGCACGATAGCGTGAATCTTTTTCATATAGGCGACGGCTTCTTTGGCTGAGCGCATGTCTGGCTCTGATACAATCTCCAGCAAAGGTGTGCCGGCGCGATTGAGGTCTATGCCTGTCATGCCTTGAAAATCTTCGTGCAAGGATTTGCCTGCGTCCTCTTCCAAATGCGCGCGAGTCACGCCTATCGTCTTGGTCGTACCGTCTTCCAGTTCGATGTCCATGGTGCCGTTTGCGACGATAGGTAATTCAAATTGGCTTATCTGGTAGCCTTTGGGTAAATCAGGATAAAAATAATTCTTTCGTGCAAACACAGAGCGTTTGGCGACTGTCGCGCCTATCGCGAGGCCAAATTTTGCGGCCATAACGACGGCTTCTTTGTTTAATACCGGCAATACACCTGGCATACCCAGGTCGATTAATGAGGCTTGCGTGTTCGGTTCCGCGCCGAACGTCGTCGCGCTACCGGAAAAAATCTTACTCTTTGTCGCAAGCTGCGCGTGAATCTCTAGACCGATGACTGTTTCCCATTCCATCTTCGAATAACCTCAATCTTATGCGTACGCAGCTGGACATTGTTTGTGCCAGTCAGTGTTCAACTGAAACTGGTGTGCGACATTGAGTAAGCGAGACTCATCGAAATAGTTTCCGATGAGCTGCATGCCCACGGGCATATTGTTCGAAAAGCCAGCAGGCACTGATATCCCGGGCAGTCCTGCAAGATTGACTGAAATCGTATAAATGTCTGAAAGATACATTTTGACCGGATCGCTAGATTTCTCGCCAATCTTGAACGCTGTTTCCGGAGCCGTTGGGCCGAGTATAAGATCGACTTCCTGAAAGGCCTTGGTGAAATCCTCGCTGATCAAGCGACGTATCTGCTGTGCTTTTAAATAATAGGCATCGTAGTATCCGGCCGACAAGGCGTAGGCGCCGATCATAATACGTCGTTTCACCTCAGCACCAAATCCTTCGCCCCGACTACGTTTGTACAGGTCTTCAAGGTCAACGGCATTCTTACAGCGATAGCCGTAGCGCACACCATCGAATCGCGACAGATTAGACGAACACTCTGCTGGGGCAACAACATAGTAGGCGGGGACCGACAATCGAGTATTCGGCAGACTAATGTCTTTAAAGCTTGCGCCCAATTTGCCTAAAACCTGACGTGCTTCCTCGATAACGGCACCAGTACCCGCATCCAGGGCGTCGTCAAAATATTCTTTGGGTAGACCAATTGTTAAGCCCTTAAGCGAGTTGTTCAAAGCCTGGGTATAGTCCGGTACATCGCGTTCCGCGCTGGTGGAATCTTTTGGATCAAAACCCGCCATAGCATTGAGAAGAATGGCGGCATCTTCGGCGCTACGAGCAAAGGGGCCTGCCTGATCGAGGCTTGAGGCAAAGGCGATCATGCCCCAGCGCGAAACGCGGCCATAGGTAGGTTTAAGACCGGTAACGCCACACATTGCAGCTGGTTGCCTGATAGAGCCACCGGTATCGGTACCTGTGCTTGCTACTGCCAGACGAGCCACAACAGCGGCCGCTGAGCCACCTGACGAACCACCTGGAATACGCTCCAGATCCCAGGGATTATGCACAGGTCCGTAAAAGCTGCTTTCGTTGGAAGAACCCATGGCGAACTCATCCATGTTGGTCTTGCCCAACATAATTGCGCCCTCGGTGTTGAACTTTTCAACAACGGTTGCGTCGTAGGGGGAGACAAAATTATCAAGCATCTTCGAAGCACAACTGGTTTTGACGCCAAGCGTACAGAAGATGTCTTTGTGGGCAATCGGAATGCCGGTCAATTGACGATGGGTTTTTGCGGCAATGCGTTCATCAGCCGCCTTTGCTTGAGCCAAAGCCTGTTCTTCAGTGACAGTGATATAGCTGTTAATGCCTGAATCGTGTTGTTTTATGCGCTTCAGATATTCCTTTGTCAGTTCAAGACTGGAGATCTTCCCGGTGGATAAATCTGAAGAGAGTTCCGCAATTGTCTTTTCTAACATGTTCTATTGGCTCCAGAACTTTGACTGTCGAATGGTTCCTGGGGAATTCGGAACGGTTTCTGCATTGTGGTTTATCGCTTTGAAATTACAATGTTTACTGGCTACAGTTTGCTATTCTGTTATTCGATGACTTTCGGAACCAGATACAAACCGTCTTCAGTGAGCGGAGCGAGCGATTGATAGTCGTCCCGATGATTCGTTTCGGTGACTTCGTCAGTACGCAAGCGTTGATGCATATCCAGGGGATGAGCCATAGGTGTAACACCCTGGGTATCGACAGAGCTCATTTGCTCGACGAGTTGCAAAATACTGGAAAGATTTTCTGACAAGGCAGGAATATCTTTCTCGTCGATAGCGATTCGGGCTAAATGGGCAATGTTTTTGACATCGTCTTTTTGTAAGGACATCGTGGTCTCCGGCGTCACTGTTTTGCTGGGGACGAACCTTATCACACGTTGATTGCTTGCCCAAAGTGTTTCACGTTGTTAGATTAGGCAACCTTTTAATTATTAACTAGATAGGATTTGGACTGACTATGTTTGGACGTCTCCGTGGCATGTTTTCCAACGATCTCTCGATCGATCTGGGCACCGCAAACACGCTAATTTATGTGCGCGGTAAAGGTATCGTGTTGGCCGAGCCTTCGGTAGTGGCCATACGCCAGGAACGTGGTCCGGGCGGCCCGAAGAGTATCGCGGCGGTCGGTCTGGAGGCTAAGCGCATGCTTGGCCGTACTCCTGGGAATATCACGGCTATACGGCCTCTGAAAGACGGTGTAATTGCCGACTTCACCGTAACCGAAAAAATGCTTCAGCACTTTATATTTAAAGTGCATGAATCGAAATTCTTCCGCCCCAGTCCGCGAGTACTGGTTTGCGTTCCCTGTGGTTCGACGCAGGTGGAAAGACGTGCGATCAAAGAATCTGCAGCAGGTGCGGGTGCACGTGAGGTTTATCTCATCGAAGAACCGATGGCTGCAGCAATAGGCGCAGGTATGCCGATCGGTGAAGCCAGTGGCTCGATGGTTGTCGACATCGGTGGTGGTACTACCGAGGTGGCGGTTATGTCACTCAATGGCATTGTGTATTCAGAATCGGTGCGTATCGGTGGTGACCGCTTCGACGAAGCGATTATCAACTACGTGCGTCGAAATTACGGCACATTGATCGGGGATGCGACAGCCGAACGTATCAAGCAGGAAATCGGTACCGCTTACCCGGCCGAAGAGGTGCGCGAGATCGAAGTTCGCGGTCGTAACCTGGCCGAAGGTGTGCCGCGCAGTTTTACCCTGAACAGCAACGAGATTCTTGAAGCCCTTCAGGAACCACTCGCCGGTATCGTTGGCGCAGTTCGTGGTGCACTGGAACAGACGCCTCCCGAGCTTGGTTCAGACGTTGCCGAACGTGGCATGGTGCTGACCGGTGGTGGTGCCTTGTTACGCGATCTGGATCGCCTATTGATGGAAGAAACCGGACTGCCGGTCATCGTCGCCGAAGATCCGCTGACCTGTGTTGCACGGGGTGGTGGACGCGCACTTGAGATGATCGACGAGCATGGTGGCGAAGTCTTCGCAGTTGAATAAGCCTTAGCGCTACTCCATTTCATAAAGTATCAGGTTTACGGAGGTAGACCATTAAACCGCTATTTGCTTACGGGCAGGCAGCAGGGCTTCGGTTCGTCTTGCTGGTGGTGTTTTCCAGCGCCCTGATGACTTTGGACCATAGACAAGGTTTCTTGAGCGATATCCGCTCAGCCATCTCCGTTATTGTATATCCGATACAAGCACTGGTTAGTCTCCCGGTCTCCGCCAGCGGATGGCTGGGAGAAAATCTTTCCTCGCGCGAAGCCCTGATGGAGGAGAATGGGGCTTTACGTTCGCAAAACATTTTCCTGAAGGCGCAACTGCAAAAATTCGTTTCGCTTGAAATAGAAAATATGCGTTTGCGTAAGCTGTTGCAGGCGTCAGAGCGAATCAATGACCGGGTGCTTGCTGCAGAATTGCTTTCTGTTGACCTCGATCCTTTTAGCCATCAAGTCGTGGTAAACAAAGGATTACGTCATGACATCTATAATGGCCAGCCGGTATTGGATGCTGAAGGGGTTTATGGCCAGGTCGTCCATGCAATGCCGCTGACCAGTCAGATCATGTTGATAACAGACCCCGCCCATGCCTTGCCCGTTCAGTTCAATCGTAATGGCATCCGAACAATCGCCGTCGGTACCGGCGCGATGGACAAACTCGAGCTGTTACATATTCCTAATAATTCCGATGTGCAGGTCGGTGATGTATTGGTGACATCGGGTTTAGGTGGTGTTTTTCCAGTGGGATACCCCGTTGCCGAAGTAATTGAGTTTGAACCTATCGTCAGTCAACCCTATGCAAAAGTATTTGCGCGCCCATTGGCTATGCTTGATCGTTCGCGGGAAGTTATGTTGGTTTGGCACCAGGAGCGCGTTGATTTAATTGCTGCTCAGAAAGCAGCGGAGGAACAGGCGCTGCAACTAGAAGAAGAGAAAAAGCGCAAAAAGGAACAGGCAAAGCGTGATGAAAAGGCCAAGCCCAAGGCTAAGCCGAAACCAGAACCTCGCCCTGAGCCTGAACCGGAAATCGATCCTGTACCGGAAGACGTGATTGAGTCAGAGATTGATGTACAACCTTAATTAAAGTGAGAACAAGGGAAGCGTTTGCGAAATGAGTGAAATTCAACGCCGTGGCGGCAGCACAATCCTGACTACCTTTGTGGTGGCCTTAGCGCTGGTGGCGCTTCCGCTACCAGATTGGGCGCGTTGGATGCGGCCGGAATGGGCGACACTGGTGCTGATCTATTGGTGTCTGGCCTTGCCGGGGCGCGTGAATGTTGGTGTTGGCTGGATGGTCGGGTTGTTTGTCGATGTCATTACCGGAAATTTGCTCGGCCAACACGCCCTGGCTTTGTCTATTGTCGCGTTTGTGACAGTGAAAGTGCACAAACAAGTTCGTGTCTATCCCTTGTGGCAACAAGCGTTGAGTGTTTTCGTACTTGTTGCGCTGGGACAATTATTGGTTGTATGGGTAAAGGGAATTATCGGACAGGCGCCAGAGGACTGGCTGTACTGGGTGCCATCGCTAACAAGTGCCTTGTTGTGGCCATGGGTTTATATCGTATTGCGGGATGCTAGACGTAAATTCCGAGTAGCAGGCTAGAATGAAATTTGGCGCGGATTCAAGAGTAAGACTCAAAGACCATTTGCGGGAAACGCAATTGTTTTCCAGTCGCGTAATTGCGGCAGTGTTTGTCGTGTCCTTGCTTGTGCTTACTCTGATCGGCCGCATGATTTACCTGCAGATACTGAGTCATGAGCATTACACTACTTTGTCGCAAAACAACCGGGTGAGTCTTGTACCGATTCCACCTACTCGCGGTTTGATCTATGACTTTAATGGTGTGGTGCTAGCGCAAAATATACCTTCGTTCACCCTGGAGATTGTTCCAGAAAAAGTTGAAGACTTTGACGAGACTATAGCGCGGCTGCGGGAAATCATGGAGATCACCGATGGTGATCTTGAGCGCTATCACAAAATACGCCGAAGAACGTCGAGATTTAAGCCAGTACCTCTACGCTTTCGTTTAACTGAGGAAGAAGTAGCACGTTTTGCGGTGAGGCGACATCAATACGAAGGTGTGGATATTCAGTCACGTCTGCTGCGGCAGTATCCTCAGGGGGCGCTGGGTGTGCATGCAATTGGCTATGTCGGCCGTATCAATGAAGCTGAAATGGATACTCTGGATCAGGCCGAATATAACGGTACGACGCATATCGGTAAGAGTGGTGTCGAAAAATCCTATGAAGAGTCTCTGCATGGCAAAGTTGGATTTAAACGTGTTGAAACCAATGCGCAGGGACGCATTATTCGTGTGCTTGAAGAACAAGCGCCCACGCCAGGAAAACACCTCTATTTAAACCTCGACGCGCAGGTGCAAATGATTGCCGAGCAAGCGCTGGGACAAAATCGAGGAGCCATCGTCGCAATCGATCCGCGCACCGGCGGTGTGATTGCCTTGGCCAGTATGCCGGCGTTTGATCCGAACCCATTTGTGAATGGAATCGACAGCGCTTCTTATGCCGCGCTTGCAAAGAACAAAGCCCAACCGTTGTTCAATCGCGCCCTGCGTGGACGTTATCCTCCCGGATCAACAATCAAACCTTTCGTCGGGCTTGCCGGTCTTGAATACGATTTGATACACGGCGGATCGCGCATTCCGTGTCCAGGTTATTACATGCTCAAGAATGACGATCGCCGATATCGCGACTGGAAAAAGGAGGGTCATGGCGAAGATGTTACTTTGCTTAGCGCCATTCGTGAGTCTTGTGATGTCTATTTCTATGACCTTGCGCTTAATTTAGGTATAGATCGCATTCATGAATACATGAAGCAATTTGGTTTTGGTGAACGAACCGGTATTGATGTCTCAGGTGAAACGCTTGGCTTGTTACCTTCGCGTGAATGGAAGCGGCGCGTAAAACGTGAACCCTGGTATCCAGGTGAGACATTGATTAGCGGTATAGGTCAGGGTTTTAATCTGGCTTCGCCACTCCAACTGGCGTCGGCAATAGGCGCCTTTGCCAACTTCGGTTTACACATGCAACCTCGCCTGGGTTATGCAACGGAAATCCCCGGTACTTTCGAGCGAGAATACGTTGAGCCTGAAATTAAGGCGATGATACCCGTTTTGAAAAAACAGAATTGGGACTACGTCGTGAAAAGTATGGAACGAGTAGTTCACAGTGCGCGTGGAACAGCGAAAAATATCAGTGACGCGCCATACCATATCGCCGGGAAAACCGGCACTGCACAGGTTTTTGGTATTAAGCAAGGCGAGGAATACGTCAAAGAGGAAATCGAGTTGCACCTGCGTGACCACGCATTATTCGTAGCCTTCGCCCCGGTTGATGATCCGAAGATAGCAGTATCGGTAATTGTAGAAAATGGTGGTGGCGGTGGCTCAACTGCGGCACCTATTGCGCGCGCTGTACTCGACGCCTACTTACTGAAGAAGACCATATGAACTATCAGCAAGGAACATCAGGCTGGAGTGATGCGCGACCGACGTCGGTAATGTCCAGTCTGCAAAACGCGCATATGGACTGGCCTTTGCTCGCCGGAATTCTGGTGCTAACCTCCGTCGGCTTGGTCATACAATATAGCGCAAGCGGTCAGAATTGGGATCTGGTAATAAAACAAATGATGATGCTAGCACTTGCCTATGTTGTGATGTTTCTCATCGCGCAGGTTCAGCCGCGTCACATCGAGCTATGGACGCCCTGGTTCTTTGGTTTCGGAATCCTATTGCTGTTGATCGTGCTTTTTTTCGGCGACACGGGAAAAGGCGCGCAGCGCTGGTTGGATTTGGGGATTTTCCGCTTTCAACCTTCTGAGATCATGAAAATTGCGGTGCCGATGATGGTCGCCTGGTATGTAGCAGAAAAAGCCTTGCCGCCAAGTATTCCCCGCCTGATTGTTGCCATTTTCATTATACTGGTACCCGTGGTGCTGATCGCAAAACAGCCTGATCTAGGTACTTCGATATTGGTCGCAAGTGCTGGCGTGTTTGCACTTTTACTTACAGGCCTAAGCATGCGGTTGATCATTGGTGCAGGCGTTTTGCTTGCGTCAGTAGCACCTGTCGTGTGGTTTTATCTGATGCGTGACTATCAGCGGCAACGCGTATTGACGTTTCTTGACCCGGAAAGTGATCCACTGGGTTCCGGTTATCACATCATTCAATCAAAAATCGCGATTGGCTCAGGCGGAATTTACGGAAAGGGCTGGCTGAACGGAACGCAGTCGCAGTTGGATTTTCTACCTGAACGAACCACAGACTTTATCTTCGCTGTATTTGCCGAGGAATTTGGCATGATAGGTGTTATCGTTCTGTTGGCGATTTATCTATTCATTATTTTCCGCGGTCTGACGATTGCATATCAAGCTCAGTCTGGTTACACACGACTGCTGGCAGGCAGTCTGATCCTGACGTTCTTTGTCTATGTGCTTGTGAATATTGGCATGGTAAGCGGTTTGATGCCGGTAGTTGGCGTACCCTTGCCGCTCATTAGCTATGGCGGTACCTCGATGGTGACGCTAATGGCAGGCATGGGAGTGTTAATGTCGATTCAAACTCACCGTAAATTGCTAACGGCCACTTAATTATTAATTGAATTTAACGTTATGAATACTCAAAAAATGCCAGTTGTTAACTGGGCTGTGGTTTTGTTGTGCCTCTGTATCATCCAATCATCTGCGTGGGCAAACGCTCAATCATTGACGCAAAACCCGAAGATAGTTTCCTTCATCGATACGATGGTAAAAAAACACAGCTTTGATCGAAAAGAGCTAGTTGGGATATTTTCGCGCGTTGAAGTATTGCCTGAAATTATCGAAAAAATTACTCGTCCTGCGGAGGCAATGCCATGGCACCGTTACCGAAAGATTTTCATGCAGGAAGAACGTATTGCCCAGGGTCGAGAGTTCTGGCAAAAAAATGAACAAGTTCTGCGTGAGGCGGAAAAGAAATACGGCGTGCCTCCCGAAATCATCATAGCCATCATCGGTGTGGAAACTCGATATGGACGACACACGGGTGGATTTCGCGTTCTGGATTCGCTAACTACCTTAGCCGTAGATTATCCGCGACGCAGTAAATTTTTTACCAAAGAGATGGAAGAGTTTTTGTTGCTGACGCGAGGCGAAGGATTTGACCCTTTGTCAGTTGAAGGCTCGTATGCTGGAGCGATAGGTAAACCGCAGTTTATGGCGAGTAGCTATCGTCGTTACGCAGTGGATTTTGACGGTGACGGTGTGCGAGATTTGCTAAATAATAGTTCAGATGCGATCGGAAGCGTGGCAAATTATCTGAATCGTCATGGATGGAAGCGCGGACAACCTGTTGTTACGAAAGCAGCGATTAAAGGCAAAGTCGGTAAGCGCTTACTCAAAAAAGGTTTCAAGCCGCAAACAACATTAGCGGAATTCAAGCGGCAGGGTATCACTAGCCGCGAACGGCTGAATCAAGACACAAAATCAGCACTGTTTCGTCTTGAGGCTGAAAAAGAAATGGAATATTGGTTAGGACTTGATAATTTTTACGCAATAACGCGTTATAATCACAGTGCTTTATACGCGATGGCGGTGTATCAGTTGGCTCAAGCGATTGCGGAGTCACGGCAAAACATCGCGGCAAAATAGTGAACCAGTCTATGTATCTACGTGTCTACCTGGTTTAGGTAAATACGATATGTATCTGTAAATCGGCAAATATTGTGATTCAAACGAAAGTTCTTTCTACATCAGTTCTGGTGTCATCGCTAGTCGTATTCAATGCGTGTTCGATGCTGGGTTTTCGTGACGGGCCACCACGTCATCCGCGTGGGTTCGATATCGCCAATATTGAAAATGCACAACCTCGCCCAGAACCATTGAGTAAATATGGTAACCCGGATAGTTATACGGTCAACGGCGTACGTTATGAAGTACTCGAAAGCGCCGCCGACTACCGCGCGACAGGCAAAGCATCGTGGTACGGGAGCAAGTTTCATGGCAAGCGCACCTCAAGCGGCGAACCTTATGATGCGTTTGCGATGACAGCTGCACACAAAACTCTGCCTATTCCCTCTTATGTTCGTGTGCGCAATCTTGAGAATGACAAAGAAATCGTCGTGAAGGTTAATGACCGAGGACCATTTCACCCGGAACGCGTCATTGATTTGTCTTATGCAGCGGCAATGAAACTCGGTGTATATGCCAAAGGCACTGCGGAAGTGGAAGTGCTTGCCATTGATCCAACTGGATCAGGCGTGTGGCCAAGTCGATCGGCTAGCAGAGAGGACTTTATCAAGCCGCTTTTTGTGCAAATTGGCGCATATTCGGCGCAAGAAAATGCTGAGCGTGTGCAGTACGAGTTAAAAAAATCAGACATACAAAGCGGCATATATGTTGCCAGTAGTTTAAATGGACATGGCAAGGTTTTTCGTGTGCGAGTTGGACCTTTTACAGATCGACAAGACGCCGATCGAGTCGCACGCGATTTATTAACTATGGGAATTCCTGAAGCAAAAATTGTGAGCGATTAAGGTTGATTGATAATGTTTGAAGTGAATAATGTACGTGTTTTCCTGAGAATGTCCGGTTGCTTTTTGTTATTGGCTTTGTGCGCTGCTAATGTCCACGCGGCTATCAATAATAATCTGAAACTGGCGGCTAAGGCATACATACTCCAGGACTTCAATAGCGGCAGAATTATCGCAGAACACAACGCCGACAAGACTGTAGAACCTGCCAGTTTGACCAAGATGATGTCGACCTACGTTGTAGAGCAGGAGCTTAAGCTTGGCAACGTCACTCTGACTGACATGGTAAAAGTGAGCAAAAAAGCCTGGAGTATGGGTGGCTCTCGCATGTTTATCGAAGTCGGTTCTACCGTAAGCGTTAAAGATTTACTTATGGGGGTGATAGTTCAATCGGGAAATGATGCCACAATTGCGTTGGCTGAGCATGTCGCCGGGACGGAAGATGCATTCGTCGCCTTGATGAATGAGTATGCACGTATGCTCGGTATGAAAGAGACAAACTTTGTGAATGCGACGGGCATGCCCCATAAAGATCATCGCACCACGGCGAAAGACCTGGCGATTTTAGTTGGTGCACTAGTTCGTGATTTTCCGGAAACCTATGAATGGTATTCGATTAAAGAGTTCACCTTTAATGGTATAAAGCAATACAACCGCAATAAGCTTTTGTGGCAGGATAAATATGTGGACGGGGTTAAGACTGGCCACACTGATTCGGCCGGATTTTGTCTCGCGGCTTCCGCCGTACGTGGCGACATGCGCTTGATATCCGTGGTGCTCGGAACCAAAAGTGAAAGTGCACGCGCCACCGAATCTCAGAAATTACTTACCTACGGATTTCGTTTTTTTGAAACATACAAGCTATATGCTGCTTCGGAGCCTCTTACCACGGCGCGGGTATGGAAAGGTCAGGCTGAGCGAATTTCTCTGGGACTGGCGGAAGATCTGTACGTGACCATTCCCCGCGGCAGTTACGACAAGTTGAAAGCAACAATGAGCATAGACGCTAAAATTATTGCCCCGGCACATAAGGGAAGGATTTATGGGCAAGTGAATATCTCACTTGATAAAGAGCCATATTTAAATCGTGAATTGACGGCACTGAGTGATGTACAGGAAGGTGGTTTGATTACCAGCATTCTTGATGAAGTGCAGTTATTATTTGAGTAAGACATGGACGTATATTTGAACGGTGCCTTCATGGCGCGCGATAAGGCCTCGGTTTCCGTTCTGGACCGGGGCTTTTTGCTGGGCGATGGTATTTATGAAGTCATTCCTGCCTATAAGGGACGACTTTTTCGACTGAACGAACATCTACAACGATTGCAAAATAATCTGGATGCCGTCGGTATGCGTAATCCACTTGATGAAAAGAAGTGGTCTGAAGTATTGAACGAGCTGGTACAGCGTAACGGGGAGGGGGATTTGTCGGTGTATCTACAAATAACCCGTGGCGTGGCTGAGCGTGATCACGCCTTTCCCATAGGTGTTGAGCCTACGATGTTTGCAATGGCGACACCGATTACACCATTGCCTGACAAGGTCTACCGAGAGGGAGTCGCCGCCGCGGTCTATGATGATGATCGCTGGCGTCATTGCGATATCAAATCCATCAGCTTGCTGGCAAATGTGTTGTTACGTCAGCGCGCATTGGAGGCCGGATTCGCTGAGGCCATACTGATTCGGGACGGATTGGTGACGGAAGGTGCTGCCAGCAATGTCTTTATCGTCAGTCAAGGCGAGGTATATACACCGGTCCAGACGCCTTTTCTATTGCCAGGCATCACTCGCGACCTGGTGGTCGAATTGTTGGAAAAAGCGGGCGTTCCTTGTCACCAGGAATCGATCACCAAAGAGCGGTTGTTTGCTGCGGACGAGGTATGGTTAAGTAGCTCGACCAAGGAGGTCGTGCCGGTGACTCGTTTGGATAATATCCTTGTTGGGAGCGGACTACCAGGCGAAGTGTGGAAAAAAGTAATTGAATTGTATAGAAATTATAAGCGCGCGCTATAGTCGCGGCGGACTTAAGCTTGCATTTAAGCCTAGTGCCCCAAAATACACCGCCTAGTCAAAAGCGGAGTCAACATGTCTGAACAAGAAACCTTGCTGGAGTTTCCCTGTGCTTTTCCCATCAAGGTCTTTGGTGAGAACAGCGAAACCTTTGAAGTCGCGGTAATCGAGATCATCAACCGCCACTGTAGTTCTCTGTCCGAAGGGGCCGTATCAAGCCGTGAGAGTAGCGGTGGGCGTTACCTGGCCCTGACGATTACTATAGAGGCCCATAGCAAGCAACAGTTGGACAATATCTACCAAGAGCTTTCCTCGCATACCCTGGTGAAAATGGCGCTGTGATGGGGAGACCATCAACAGTGCAGGTCAGGCGATTCGGGCTCGTGCCATATGAGCCGATGTTTCATTTTATGCAGTCCTGGAGTGCTGAGCGTACAACTGAAACTTCAGATGAGTTTTGGTTGGTGGAGCACCCACCGGTATATACCTTCGGACGGAATGCCAAACCAGAGCACTTGCTCAATCCAGGCGATATTCCTGTGGTGAATGTGGACCGTGGGGGACAAGTGACCTACCATGGCCCAGGCCAACTGGTGCTCTATTTGATGCTCGACGTCAGACGCGGCGGCTGGGGAGTTCGTCAATTGGTGACTTCTATGGAGTCAGCTATTGTCACATTGCTGTCAGGTTATGGTCTTCAAGCCTATGCGGACCGTCAAGCCCCCGGCGTTTATATCGACCGTAGAAAGATTGCAGCACTGGGCCTGAGGGTGAAAAGTGGCCGCAGCTACCACGGACTCAGCCTCAACTTGGATATGGATCTGGCGCCATTTCTGGGAATCAATCCCTGTGGCTATCAGGGCCTGGAGGTGATTCGGCTCGCCGATCAGGTAGAATACCAACGCGAAACGCTCGAGCGACGGCTCGTGGAGCTATTGGCTCAAGCGTTGGGCTTTGAGCATATGACGTGGCTGCCACCTCTGGAATTGGAAGATTTAACATGTCAAAAATAGAACCCGGTAAGAAAATGCGCGGCGCAGATAAAGTGGCACGCATCCCGGTAAAGATACAACCAACAACGAAACCCTTGCGCAAACCTAGCTGGATTCGTGCGAAAACCCCATTGACTGGGCGTGTAAACAAACTTAAAGACGTTTTGCGTGAACAGCGCCTGCATACCGTCTGCGAAGAGGCGTCTTGCCCAAATCTGGGTGAGTGTTTTAGTCATGGTACGGCGACTTTTATGATTATGGGTGACATATGTACCCGTCGCTGTCCGTTTTGCGATGTCGGTCATGGTCGTCCGCTACCGTTGGATGAAGATGAGCCGAAACATCTGGCTGAAACCATTAAAGCTATGGATCTCGACTATGTGGTGATTACCTCTGTCGATCGGGATGACTTGCGTGACGGCGGCGCTGCTCATTTCAAAGCGTGCATCAGCGCGGTGCGCGAATATAGTCCCAAAACCAAAATAGAAATACTGGTGCCGGATTTTCGTGGTCGTATGGATATCGCGCTCGAGATTTTGCAGGAAACACCACCGGACGTGTTTAACCACAATTTAGAAACCGTACCACGACTATATAAAAAAGCGCGTCCTGGCGCCGACTACGAATATTCGTTACAACTCATCCGCAGATTTAAGGAAATGTTTCCCGATGTCCCGTCTAAATCGGGCATTATGCTTGGTATAGGCGAGGAAGAAGAGGAAGTTAAACAGGTGCTTAGGGATTTGCGCGAGCATCAATGTGATATGTTGACCTTGGGCCAATATTTGCAACCAAGCTTGCATCACCTCGCGGTGGAACGCTACGTCACGCCGGATGAGTTTGATCAACTTGGTAAGTATGCCGAGGAAATTGGTTTCACCAGCGTCGCCAGCGGTCCGATGGTGCGATCTTCCTATCACGCTGATTTGCAGGCGGCGGGTAAAAAGATTTCCTGAGTCACAAGAGCCACACGGATCTGGTGAGCAGGGAATGCCATACAAGGAGATAACGTGTTCAGAGCTTTTGTCTTGAGTCTGCTGTCACTTTTTGCTGGAGCGCAAGCCTCCTATGCCGCCAGTCAATGTGTGCCTGTTGGCAACTGGGTAGATACAAAATCAGAAGAAGTCATAGAAGCCAAGAAAGTGCTGGGTAAAGCCGAAGGCGCGAAAGTTGTTCTGCTCGGAGAAGATCACGAAAACGCCGAGCATCATCGCTGGCAGTTAGGAATGATTTCGCAGATTTATTCACGTCGTCAAAACATTGCGCTCGGATTCGAAATGTTTCCACGTGAAGTACAGCCGATTTTAGATGACTGGGTTGCTGGAGAGATTTCCGAAGATCAGTTTCTGTCCCAAGTGAAATGGCATGAGATCTGGAACTACGATTCAGATCTTTATATGCCGATTTTTCACTTTGCACGTATGAATCGCATACCTATGTTCGCATTGAACATCCCTCGCGAAGTGGTTTCGATGATTGGTGACAAAGGCTGGGCCGAATTGAGCCCCAAGATGCGCGAAAGTATAGGCGAGCCAGCACCACCGACGTCTGAATTCAAAGAAATGATGCAGCAAGTATTTATGCAGCACATGCCTCATGGACAAGCTCAGGAAGGCGAAGCACCAGAGATTGATCAGGATAAACTGAGTAATTTTATGTACGGTCAATTGGCCTGGGACAGGGCAATGGCGGGTTCGATCAAGTCGATACTCGAGTCAGATAAATTCGATTCCGTCGTTGCGATTATGGGCGCCGGTCACATTATTCCCACCACAGCTGTTCCGTATCAGTTGAGCGCATTAAAGACAAAAGATGTTTTATCGTTTATGCCATGGGACGATACCATGCATTGCGAGGAGTTTTCCCAATCTATTGCGCATTTTGCATTTGGTGTTGATAAGAAAACAGAGCGCTTTGCCCATGGCAAGAGTTCCAAGCTTCGACGCGTAATGTTAGGTGTGTTTTTAGAGAAGTCGGAAGACGGTGTGCTGGTCTCTCGCGTAGTAGATGACAGTATTGCCCAGTCCGCCGGTATAGAAAAAGACGACATTATTGTTGAAATAGCGGGTAAGAAGGCGACTGAAGTGGAAGATGTGATTCGTGCTGTGCGCAAGATTGCACCTGGAACCTGGTTGCCACTAACCGTCAAACGCATGACGAAGAACATCGCTATGGTGGCAAAATTTCCGCCCTCGCCCAGCGACGATTAGTCTGGCTGAATCTATTTCAACAGATTCAAAGCCAGTTGTGGTCGTAGATTTGCCTGTGCCAGCATTGCAATCCCACTCTTCTTGAGTATGAGTGAACGCGTCAACTCCGCTGTTTCCTTAGCATAGTCGGCATCTTCGATGCGACTACGTGAAGCGGAAAGGTTCACATGATAGGTTTCAGAGTTGCGTATGGTGGATTCAAATTTACTTTGTAATGCACCGTAGGCGGCACGTTGAGACGACACACTCGCAATAGCGGCATCAACCATTGCCAACGCCTTATTGGAAGCGTCTACGGTGCTGACGTCTAGTTCTGCTACTTCGAGAAGCTTAGATGCCTCGGTGGAGTTAGTAATTACATCTCCCGCATTGCCCGTGACCGAAAACGATTTTTCAGAATCAAACGTAACCTGGCCTGTGACTTCCACCGTGTCTGCAACCGCGTCAGCGGTTAGCGTTTGTGTGCTGCTCGCGCCTTTAACTACAACATCACCGTCATTGGCGTTAGATGTATCGCTGAGGGTGATGTTTTCACCCCCAAAATGGGTCAGCGTAATACCAGAACCATCTTCTTTCACTGAGGCAACGACACCTGTTGTGGCAGTTTGATCGTTAAATGCTTGAGCTGCCTGATTGAGTGACTCTACACCTGTATTGTTATCGATTTCAAAGGCAACGGTTTTGGTTTCGCCATTGTCTGCAGTGATATTCAATTGATATGAACCCGCAGCACTGAACTCTAGATCAATTTCTGTCTGCGCAAAGGCTGTAACACCGGTTGACTCAGAGACAAGATTGACGTTTTGCGCAATTGTCGCGGCAGAATCACCAGCATCGTAGTTTACCGTTGCCGTGCCTTCTGAACCGGTGATGTCGACACTACCTGGAGCGGCAATTCGACTGGCAAGGTCTACCGATGAGGTATTACCTTCCAGACGATTATCGCCATACTGATCAGTCTGAAAATTCTTGGTGTTAGCGGAAATAACATTTCCTGCATTCGGGCCCACCTGAAACAGGGCGGTGTTAAAAGAGCCATCGAGCAATTTCTGCCCATTAAATTCTGTCGTCTGCGCAATACGATTAAGTTCGGAAGTTAACTGTCCGACTTCCTGTTGTAATGCATCACGATCCGAATCCGAATTGGTTGCATTAACGGATTGAACCGCCAATTCACGTACGCGCTGGAGTATACCGCTGGCTTCTTGTAAAGCACCTTCAGCAACTTGTGCCAGAGAAATACCGTCGTTGGTATTGCGTATGGCCTGGCTGGTGCCGAGTATTTGGGTCGTCATGCGTGCAACGATTGCCAGGCCGGCGGCATCATCGCGCGCACTATTGATGCGTTTACCAGAAGACAGTCGCTCAAGTGGTGTCTTAATCTTGCTTTCCGTACGGTTCAGATTCTTCTGAGCGTTGATCGAAGACACATTGGTGTTGATGTTCATGGGCATGACAAATCTCCAGCCTATACGCGGGTGTGTCCTTTTTACGGCCGGCGGCGGAAAAAGCCTCGGATTTGCGTCACATTTCCATAGTCCGAATCTACGAAAAAGTGAAAAATGTGATGCGGTTGGCGGTTCTGAGCTTAAGTCTGAATGGCGTGGATAGTGCACGTGGATAGAAGTAGATTATCGATCTGTTTTGAACTAAGAAGCATAATGATATATTTTGTGGCGTTAATTTCGTTAGGACAGCGCGTAGTGACATTCAATCAACGCAATTTGTGCGTACTTACTGTTGTATTTTGTTTGCTTTTTCTCAGTGGGTGCGGATACAAGAAAATTAAGCCATGGCACCGTAATATACTGGCGCAGGAAAAAGCACAGTTAATAGATGATAAATTGGAGGCGGAAGCCGACCAGCACATCTACTTCAGCAAAGAAGCGGCCAATGGTGGTGAAGGATTTGGCGGTGGAGGTTGCGGATGCAATTAAAAAAAGGCCTCCCCAAGATCAGCGGTGCACTTGCGGTGGCGACTGGTACTTTGCTCCATGGTGTTGGGCAGGTATTGGCTGCAGATTCAGTTGATAACAAGGCTAGTATTTCCCATCTGGAATATCTAGAAGCGGATCGTGTCGCGGTAAAAAAGACACAGTTGCTCTATGAAAAAGATTTCGACGCAGACAATCAGTTAAGCTTGAGTTTTGTTTACGACACGATGACGGGCGTTTCGCCAAATGGTCGACGAGTGGACTTCTCTAAACTGGACTCTGGTGAAATACCCGTAACGACAGCCTCTGGATTTTCATTCCAGGTGACAGGCGATACAACTGCCGACCCACGGACCTGGGTAACGGCTTTTTCTGACAGACGTTACGCGGGCTCGGGCGATTGGACGCGTAAATTCAATTCTAATCTAACAGGATCTTTCAGCGCTTCATTTTCGGACGAAAACGATTATCGTTCCTATGGTGGCGCGTTAAAGTTTGTTAACGAGTTTAATAGCAAGCTTTCGGCATTAACTTTTGGTGTTGGACGAAACAACGATCAAATTCGACCAGTGAGTAAAATACAAGAGGCAAAATCGGTTCTATGGTGCGAGGACTCGCACAATTATCAGCCAATTTGGATAGATTGTGTTCCCTCTTCTGTTCGTTACGAAGTGGGAAACAAGACATCAGTCGATGCGATGATCGGTTACTCTCAGATATGGAACAAGCGCACGATCTGGCAGCTCAATTATGGCTATACCAACTTGAGCGGTTATCTTACCGATCCCTATAAGCTAGTCAGTGTATTTGACCCCGTGTTTGGCGAATCAGCATTTATCTATGAGAAACGCCCTGAACAACGGAATATGCATCGACTGTTTTTCAAATTGGTAAAAGTTATTCGCGAAAACGTGGCGCGAATTTCGTATCGTTTCTTCTGGGATGATTGGGGAATACGTGCACATACCGTAGATTTGAAGTATCGCTATGAAATGAAGAAGTCGTTCTATCTTCGACCAAGATTTCGTTATAGCTATCAAAACAGTGCTTATTTCTTTCAAAACTATATCGACTCAAATTCATTGGAGCCGGAGTTTGTGTCTGCGGATCATCGCGTAGGCGAGCAAATAACGATTACGGCGGGTTTGAAAGTGGGTTTTGATTTGTCAGACGTCCATCGTATTTCTATTAAGAGTGATTATGTGCGTCAAATGTATCCCCAAAAAAACTTGCCTGCCATGAATACGCTGGTATTTCAATTTATATACGCCACCAAGTTTTAACAGGCGAATATCTGATGCACGAAGAATCGCTCACCCTGAAATTCAATAAACAATACTGGATTGCCAGTTTTAGTGCTATGGCTAGCCCATGTTATGTGTATATTGATCACAATGATGTGGAAAAGGTGAAAAATGCTGCGGTTGTTGTAGCCAACGAAGCGTATCGTATAGAAAGGAAGTTTAGCCGTTATCGTGATGACAATGTCATTTACCAGATCAACAATAGCCAAGGTATGCCAGTTAAAGTTGATGCTGAGACTTCGTTGTTGCTCAATTATGCTGAACAGTGTTATCAGCTCAGTGAAGGCGCTTTCGATATCACTTCAGGCGTTTTGCGTCGCGCGTGGACGTTTGATGGTAGTGACAACCTTCCCCGCAAGTCGGATGTCACGCAGCTTTTGGAAAAGGTAGGTTGGGAGAAAATTCAGTGGCAGTCTCCTCAGCTAACCTTACAAGATGGCATGGAACTAGATTTTGGTGGTATCGGTAAGGAATACGCGGTTGATCGCGCCGCAACATTATTAAAGGAAGCCGGTATCCAGTCTGCCATCGTCAACTTTGGCGGAGACCTGGTGTGTATTGGAGAAAGGCAAGCTGGATATCCTTGGGAAGTGGCCATAGAGCCAACTTCCTCGTCAGAAAAGGTCAAGTTAATAAAGATTCGTAGCAGCGCCTTGGCGACTAGTGGTACGACAAAACGCTATGTTAAAAAAAATGGGGTGCGTTATGGGCATATTATTGATCCGCGTAGTGGTTACCCCGTAGAACATGCGCCATTGTCTGTGACTGTAGAGGCGGCTACATGTTTGGAGGCCGGTATACTTGCAACGATGGCAATGTTGCACGGCGAGCACGCCGAGGCTTTTCTCAAGCTTCAGGGCGTGCGTTATTGGATGTAGACTTTACAAGGTCGAGACATCCCCTGGATCTACCCACTCATTTGTCGTACCGGTTTGATCGATGGGTGCAATTCCTCCAGTGAGAACTTCTGGATTATTTATTCCGAAATATCGATACATTGTTGCCGCCATGGCAAACGGCTCACATTGATAACTGTCGTCGGCAGGGGTTGTATAGAGTCGATTGTTGTCGGCAGAGCCTTTCAGTTTTGTCTTTCCAACTAAACGTCCGAGATTTTGAGTAGGAATACCAGTTCCAGCGGAGGGACCTGCGCCGACGATATACAAATTCTGATTGTTACCGTGATCCCATCCCAGTGAATTGTTGAGATTCGCGTTACGCCCAAAATCTCCGTGAACGAAAATCGCAATATTGTTTTTGCCCGATGCCTCTATGTGCTTAGCCGCAACTTCCAGAGCGCTGAACAGATCGCGCATGCGCGCGCTGTACTCTTGAATGGCATCATTGTGATCATCCCATCCACCGAGCCCGTCACTTCCCATGCTTAATGCTAGTGTGTCAGGATTGCTAACCAACAGGCGAATCGCGTTCTCTAGTTTACGGCTAAACTGGTTGTTATCCGGATAAACCAGTGTTGTGCCAGGATTGTCTGGGTCATCAGGTAACGCGCTAGTGCGAACTTGGGTGCTTAATTCCTCTATAAACGAAGACATCTCGCCGCGTTTCTTAAAGGCCTCGATCACCTTGGTGTACCGCTCTGTTTGGCCGGATATGGTTTGCTGCGCAAGTAGATCGAGTCGTTCATGTTCATCTGGATTGAATGCATCGTTATTTGCACGCTGATAAGGATTGCCGAGGTTTCGATCTAGCGAAAGCGGTTTAAATCTCGGATCTAGTGACAGATCACCCTGATTGAAGAACAAGGAATCACCCTCCATCGAAACAAAGGGAAAAAGCGCGTCAAGTGAAATAGCATCGTTCGCCGACAATATAGCCGCGACATTGCTTCCAATGCCTGGCCTCATATCTTCTTCTCCGACTAAACCGGTTAAATTGGAAAAAATACTGGGGCGATGCGCCTTTGAATCATCTAATACGCGATTTAATGTTCTGTATACTGAAAGGCGTCCGGCCTTCATCATGCGTTCCATTTGTCGACCGCCGGCATTTAACCAGAAGAGATTAGGTGTTACCTCGGAGCCACTCATCTCAGGCATGAGGTTGTTACTATATTTGTTTTGTGAAACGGAATTGATTTCATCCATGTTGCTCAAATTGGCGCCCAGTTCTGATGGGCCGCCATATAGAAATATATTGATGATCTGAGGTAATTTAGCTGGTTTGACAAAATCAATTTGTCCAAGAACCAGTGCTCTGGCATTCAATAGTTTCTTCTTGGAAATTCCCGCGGCGGAGGCAGGTGCTATGATGCCACCCGGGCCCATCGTCCAGCCAGCCGCGCCTAATATACCTAATGCTTTTAAAAGTGATCGTCTTTTCATATTCGTTACTCGTTCGTTGCCGTGCATGTGGCTTCGCGTTAAAGCGAAGCGTCCTCAATTTTGTTTAGAAAATATGTCTCTGGGAGACGAGACAGATAATCAAATACGATTTGAGTTTTACGAATTTCATTGCTGTCGTATTGTTTGTCAGATATGAAATCGTTTAGCGCTTTTAGCTCCTCATCTGAGGCTCGCCTGTTGGCGACGGACAGGAACAGGTAGTTAATAAAATCATCCCCGGTAAGAAATAATGCGTTTTCCAGTAATTCGGGCGCCCATCCTCGTTGACCGGTGTTCAGTTTGTCGCTAACACGCGGAAGTAACAATTGTTCACGCATTCCCTTGTGAAAAACCGCGAAGCTAAGCGAGTCAAGCGGTTGATCCTTCCAGCGTCCGAGTTTTAGTGTCATTGCAGGCTGGTTCATTTTTGCCAATGTCGGAAAGTCGGTGGATGTCGAAAGATTTGTGATGTTATTGAAGAAATCTCTATTAGCATGCCAATAGATTCGGCCACCTGTGCCAAAAAAAGCTTCCTCAAAACGTTTGGGTCTTTCGTTTTCCAGCAAATATGCTTTTGAAAATAACATCGCGATAAAAATGTGCTTAAAATGCGTTGGTTGTGAGCTCACTATAGACTGTACGATCGTGGCTCTTTTCTCTGACGTACTGGTTGGAAAGAAATGGTCAACCAGAACTGTTGTGATACGCGGGATTACCAAAGGGTGTTGCGCGATCGCCGCGTAAAATTCATCACACGTGGTTACCCACTTATTGTCCAGCACTAACTGAGGTTCGGTATTTTCATCCAGAAGATCCACCACTAATTGATAGTCCTCTGTGTCATCGGTTAAATACCAGTTTTTGCATGCCTTAGACGCCTTTGGTACGTCCTCGTCACGGTCAAATAGTCCGAGATAGATCTCAATCATTTCGCGAGTATTGTCTTCGGGTGATCGAAAACGACGCCAATTTGCCTCGGACTTCATGTGAGTAAGAATGATCTGTCTAATGTTGTCATCCCTAGCCATTGCGCGTGCAAGACCGGCATGTACCTTTTGAACATCTATATGAGATGCGGAATCAATTTCCTCAGCAGGCGAAAATAGAATAGTATTAGCAAGTGTATAAGCCATCCAGATTTCGAACTGATCACGGCTCACTGGTAGTTCATACATTGCGGCTAAGGGCTCAGCCATAGGCTTTCTGGTAGCGTTGAAGGCGTATTTTTCTTCGATTAGTTGTGCATAACTGTCCCGGCTGTCTAATCGAATATTGAGTTGCGCCACAGTCTCATTTAGAAAATCAGCATGCATGGGGCGCAGTTTCTGTACACCTTTTTTCAAGTCAAAAAACTCATGCATCGGCTCCCCTTTATACAGAGTGCCCAGCAATTTGCTCGCGACAGCATATTGGTTTTCCGGGCTAAGCCGATTGAAGTCGTTAGCGGTAAGCGGTGCCGCAGCGCCGGAAGTTACGCGGAAATTACTATTGTTCGCGTTCAACCCTTCTAATGCGTCAGTCTGACACGCGTTGATGGAAACGATGACGCCAAGTGCCGTTAATAGGCGAAGTATTTTCATTGAGGCAGCCTCTCAATTTATAAACATTGTTGGAGCGAACTACAAGGCAGAGTCTATGCCATTAGGCTATGTTTCGTCCGCGAGCATAAAAATTTTGTGAAAAAGTAGTCTTTTTTACCAGAAACATTTAGGGGTTCTTATTAAATCAATAGCTTAACTTCAATGCTGACAAGATAAAATTTCGATGCGATGTGCGACGTCAGTAGGAAATGCTTTATTTAGTCTAATTATGTCGGGTATTAGCGACTCCCTTGTTATATCCCCAATGACTGCCAAATACTATCAATCCGTGACTTCACTTCGGTATCCATAACAATGGGCGAGCCCCATTCTCGGTTTGTTTCGCCCGGCCACTTATTGGTGGCATCCATGCCCATCTTGGAGCCCAGGCCAGATACCGGCGAGGCAAAATCGAGGTAGTCAATCGGTGTATTCTCGATCATGACGGTATCGCGTGAAGGGTCCATGCGTGTCGTCATCGCCCATACGACATCTTGCCAGTCGCGAGTGTTGATATCATCGTCGACGATGATGACAAATTTTGTGTACATGAACTGGCGCAAAAATGACCAAACACCGAGCATGATACGTTTCGCGTGTCCTGCATATTGTTTTCGTATGCTGACTATCGCCATGCGATACGAGCAACCTTCCGGTGGCAGATAAAAATCGACAATTTCGGGAAATTGCTTTTGTAATATTGGTACAAATACTTCGTTCAACGCCACCCCTAAAATTGCGGGTTCATCCGGTGGTCTTCCGGTGTATGTTGAGTGATAAATCGGATTGTCTCGATGCGTGATGCGTTCTACAGTGAAAACAGGGAAGGTATCGACTTCGTTATAGTAACCCGTGTGATCTCCAAACGGTCCTTCAGGTGCGGTTTCACCTGGATAGATAAATCCTTCCAGTACAATCTCCGCACTGGCGGGGACTTGTAAATTATTTTTGTGGCAGTTCACAACTTCCGTTTTGCTGTCGCGCAACAATCCTGCAAAAGCATATTCAGACAACGTATCGGGCACCGGTGTCACCGCGGCGAGTATTGTCGCAGGGTCTGCGCCGAGCGCGACGGCAACTGGAAACGGTTCGCCTGGATGTGCCTTTTGCCAGTCACGGAAATCCAGAGCTCCACACCGGTGTGCTTGCCAGCGCATAATCAGCTTGTTTTTACCGATTACCTGTTGGCGATAAATTCCCATGTTCTGGCGTTCTTTTAGTGGTCCTTTGGTGACGACAAGCGCCCACGTAACCAAAGGTCCTGCATCGCCAGGCCAACAGGTTTGAACGGGTATCGTGGACAAATCGACATCACTGCCTTCGATGATATTTTCCTGGCATGGGGCTTTGCGCACGACTTTCGGTGACATGCTCAATACTTTTTTCAACAGTGGAAGTTTATTCCAGGCGTCTTTCATGCCTTTTGGTGGGTCGGGTTCCTTGAGATAGGCGAGTAGTTTTCCGATCTCACGTAGCGCACTGATATCTTGTGCGCCCATACCCATGGCAACGCGTTTCGGTGTGCCAAAAAGGTTGCCTAGTACCGGCCACTTATAATCAGTCGGATTCTCGAACAGAATCGCCGGGCCTCCTGCGCGCAAGGTTCGGTCGCAAATCTCTGTCATTTCAAGACGAGGACTAATGGGCTGAGAAACCCGTTTTAAATCGCCGGATTTTTCCAGTTGTTGAATAAAGTCGCGCAGATCATGATATTTCATTGTGGGTTTCCACTAGATAGCGAGGCGTCATTATAGCGTAGTGTGCGGCTGATTTGCTTGATTGGCATGCGTATCAGGATTTGGGATCGTTACGTAGTCGCAATACGTTGGTAATGCCTGTGTTGACGCCTGCGCGCATTGCAAGTGTGATGGCTTCAGTGAGTGCCATTACAAACTTGCGCCGTAACGGGTTTTGGTGCAGGACAAGAATTTGTTGTAGTTCCTCGTCAGACAATTCGCGATAACGAAACTGTAAATCAAGTCTGTTTGCATTGCGTAAGTTGTGCTCAACGGTATCTTTGAAGCTGGAAATCTGGTATTCCAGTTTTTGTTTGTTTTCGTCATCGTACTTATCAAAGTAGATTAGCTTCGCTTTGGCCCGTTCTTGAAACACGTTTGCTTTAAGGTAAAGTTGTGACTCTGTAGTGAGTGACGCCTCTTCTACCTGGTTGATAAGTTGTATGCGTGCTTTGGGTGGAATATGCTGGTCGAGAAAATTGAAAAAATCGTATTGAGATTTAAGTTGTTCTGGCTTCTCGTATGGTCTATCTAATACGGTTAGCTTGCGCGCGAGCGGTTGTTGGTAAAAATCGATTAGCTGTGAAATTTCCTCTTCGGAAAGGGCTTTGACTAAGTAGTCTTTGACGCGAGAAGTGAGAATAGCTTCAGAAAGTTTTTCCAGATAAAGATCTTTTTCGCTAGTAGATAAAGCTTGTTCTGGGCGAGTAAGATCTTCCTCACTCAAGTCTGTGCGTATCTTCCGCTCCAGGCGTTGTATGCTGTTGTCGACTTCTGTAGTTGCCAAAAGCGTGTCAATTTTTGAGTTCGTTTCGTCGGACAAAGCTGGGTTTACAGCAGCTAGGTATGCTAGCAGCACATACAGGAATCGTTTGCGCATTGTTTTTATGCTCCCAGCTTTATGTTCAGCATTTCTTCAATCGTATCCAGTTTCTCTTTTATTGTATGGCCATAGAAATCCTGATAACGCTGATCTTTGCGCCACTGCTGAAAGCTTTTATCAAAGTGTTTGTTCCAGTTTGACTCACCCACAACAGACTTGACTGATGCCTCAAGCCCGGCTTCGTGGAGTATGAAAAAAGGAATTTCGTCAGGAAAATAATTTCGAAAGTAGGGACTATCGATTTTGACACCAGTGACACGTACCACGTACATGCGGTGATTCTCCTGAGTGGTGTATGCCTCTACGATACTTAGCCGTGATTGTTCTTCCCCAGGGCGCGTATCGTAACTCCATATCTGACCCAGGCGAAAACATTTGTTGTGCTGCTGACTTGTTATGTTGGCGCAGCCAGATACCAGGCCAAGGAATAAAATTGCAGCAATGTGTACGGCCAGGGGAGGAGTCGTAAATATCATTTTTCTCGGTGCGCTGATGAGTTTTGTTGGTGTTCACTATATAGAAATTCAATGTGCTGGAAAAGTACTACGCATTACATGTAAATACGGTGAAATGTTTAGGTGGAGACTAAGGTTGGAATTTTTGCTTGCGATTCATGTTGTTGATGATTTGCGCTCACAAACTGGCATAGGTAATATGAGCACATTCAATTTCACGCGGAGTCTTGTCAATGGATAGAAGAAAGTTTCTTTCAGGTGTAGGTGCGGGCGTTGCTGTTGCTGGCGCCAGTGTGGCAGGAATGAAGACAGCTGCCGCGGCGAAAAAGATTAAATGGAAAATGGTTACTACCTGGCCGAAGAATTTCCCAGGTCTTGGTACCGGTGCGAACACCCTGGCCAGATTGGTCGGCGAAATGAGTGGTGGGCGCATGGAGGTAAAGGTATACGGCGCCAACGAGCTAGTGCCTCCCTTCGAGATATTTGACGCGGTTTCCAAAGGCACGGCGCAAATGGGTCACGGTGCGGCCTATTATTGGAAGGGTAAGAGCGAAGCCGCGCAGTTTTTCGCCGCAGTACCCTTCGGTCTCACCGCACAGGAGATGAATGGCTGGCTTTATCATGGTGGTGGCATGGAGCTGTGGAAAGAGGTTTACAAGCCATTTGGCTTGATTCCTTCCGCTGCAGGTAATACGGGCGTTCAAATGGGCGGGTGGTTCAACAAGGAAATAAACAGCGTAGGCGATCTGAACGGTTTGAAAATGCGTATCCCGGGCCTGGGGGGCGAGGTGCTCAAGCGTGCTGGTGGTACCCCGGTAAATCTACCCGGAGGGGAAATTTTTACATCTCTCAAGTCTGGTGCTATCGACGCGACGGAATGGATTGGACCATACAATGATCTCGCCTTCGGTCTGCATAAGGCTGCTAAGTATTATTACTACCCCGGTTGGCACGAGCCCGGTACCACGCTTGAATGCTTTATCAATGAGCAAGCATTTAAAGAGTTGCCTGCTGATCTGCAATCCATCGTGATGCAGGCCTGTCGTATCGCCAATCAAGATATGTTGGCTGAGTATACTTCTAATAATAATGCGGCTCTCGCTACGTTGAAGAATAAACACAAAGTGGAAGTCAGACGTTTCTCTGATGATGTGCTGAAAAAACTGCGTGACCTTTCTGATGAGGTGGTGCGCGAGGTGGCTGCGAAAGACGCCATGTCGAAGAAGGTATTCGAATCTTTTAATACGTTCAGGCAACAGGTTATCGCTTGGCACGATATTTCGGAATTGGCTTATTTGAACGCACGTAAACTGTAATACGGAGAGGATGCAATGAAACGTCGTGATTTACTCAAGGGAACGAGTGCAGTCGTCGGCAGCGTCGCATTGGCGGGTGCGCCAGCCATCGTAGGCGCGGCAAATAAGATTCAATGGAAGATGGTCACGGCGTGGCCGAAAAATTTTCCCGGTCTCGGTACCGGCGCAAACTTCCTGGCCAATCTGATCACAGAGATGAGTGGCGGGGAGCTTGAAGTAAAAGTGTATGGTGCGGGCGAGCTCGTGCCACCCTTTGAAGTGTTTGATGCGGTTTCCAAGGGAACGGCGCAAATGGGGCACGCAGTGTCTTATTACTGGAAAGGCAAGACCGAAGCGTCCCAGTTTTTTACCTGTGTACCCTTTGGTTTGAATGCCCAGGAGATGAATTCCTGGTTGTACCACGGCGGCGGACTGGAGTTGTGGCAGGAACTATATGCGCCTTACAGTATTGTGCCGGCGGCCGGTGGAAATTCGGGTACGCAAATGGCCGGTTGGTTTAACAAGGAGATTAATTCCCTGGAGGACTTGAAAGGCCTGAAAATGCGTATCCCAGGCTTTGCTGGGGACGTTTTCAAGCGCATAGGCGGAACTCCTGTGACGATTCCCGCGGGCGAAATCTTTACCGCGTTAAAGTCTGGTGTGATAGATGCTGCGGAGTGGGTGAGTCCTTACAATGATCTCGCATTTGGTTTATATAAGGCGGCTAAGTATTACTACTACCCTGGTTGGCACGAGCCCGGTCCAGCCCTGGAAGTTCTCATTAACGAAACGGCGCTCAAGCAGCTTCCCAAAGATATGCAAAGCATCGTAATGAATGCCTGTCGTGTAGCGAATGCTGATATGGAGGCGGAGTTCACTGCCAGGAACAGCACGGCGTTGACGACGCTCAAGGAGAAGCACGGTGTTCAGGTTAAGCAATTACCTGATGACGTGTTGCGGAAGCTGCATCAAATCTCAACAAGCGTTGTGCAAGAACTGGCTTCAAAGGACAAGATGGCGGGGAAAATTCATGAATCAGTGGTGAACTTCCAGCAACAATCTTCGTCCTGGTTGGAGCTTTCAGAGCATGCTTACATGCTGTCGAGGCGGATTTAAGCGACGTTAGCGTCGCTTTCGCTACAATTTCCTTAATTTTGCCGCGCTGTACTCTCCAGATTGCGCATGCCCCATCGTGTCAGTATAATTTCTGGCCATTTTGCCTGTGATCCGGACACTATTCGAAAAAATATGCCGGTTCCGTACTCTCAATGTTGGATACATCAGTGGAACAGAAAAACGCTTTAAACACAGGGCTTTATCGCCCGGAATTCGAAAAAGACAATTGCGGTTTCGGCCTGATCGCGAATATGGACGGTAAGCCCAGCCACTGGGTGGCGGATACCGCTATTAAAGCATTGGCACGTATGACTCACCGTGGAGCGGTTGCTGCAGATGGCAAGACCGGTGACGGGTGTGGTCTTTTGTTCCGCAAACCCGATAGTTTTTTGCGACAAGTGGGAGAGAGTCTAGGCTTTGAGCTCGCCGATAACTATGCCGTGGGAATGGTGTTCCTTAATCCTGATCAATCCAAGGCTGAAGCCGCGCGCACTAAGTTGGTAGACGAATGTCGTGCACAAGGTCTTGAGGTGCTCGGCTGGCGTGAAGTGCCCGTCGATCCATCAGCCTGTGGTGAAGAGGCTTTAAAGAGTCTGCCACGTATTGAGCAGTTATTTGTCAATGGACCCACGGGCATGGACGAGGATACTCTCGACCGCCAACTGTTTCAGGCGCGTCGTCGTACCGAAAAAGCCCTGGAGGTTAGTGACCCAGTCTTTTATATACCGACGTTCTCGTGCAAGGTAATTTCCTACAAAGGCCTGGTAATGCCCGAGTATCTGCCAATCTTTTATAAAGACTTGCAGGACGCAGGACTGGAGACATCGTTGGCAGTTTTCCACCAACGGTTTTCTACCAACACCTTGCCACAGTGGCGTCTTGCCCAACCCTTCCGTTATCTGGCGCATAACGGTGAAATCAATACCGTACAGGGCAACCGTAATTGGGCTATTGCGCGTGGACACAAATTTGAAACGCCATTGATTAGCATGGAAGACGTGCGCCCAGTGGTGTCATTAACAGGATCAGATTCCAACAGTCTCGATAATATGCTTGAGACCTTGTTAGCCGGCGGGATGGACATTTTTCGCGCCATGCGTTTTCTTGTCCCACCGGCGTGGCAAAACGTCGACACCATGGACCCCGATTTGCGTGCTTTCTATGAGTATGCCTCCATGCACATGGAGCCATGGGATGGCCCTGCCGGTATCGTTTTGACCGATGGCCGTCATGCGGCCTGTTGTTTAGACCGCAATGGTTTGCGTCCAGCGCGCTACGTGATCACTAACGATAGGCATATCACGCTAGCCTCTGAGATCGGCGTATATGACTACAAGCCCGAGGATGTTGTTGCCAAGGGTCGATTAAAACCAGGTCAGATGTTGGCGGTAGACACCTTTACTGGTGAGTTGAAGTTGCCGGAAGATATCAACAAAGATATCGCCAGCCGTCATCCTTACAAAGAATGGATGAGCAAACACGCTCAGCGTCTTGAAGCACGGCTGTTTGGTGATGTGGCCGGCATGGGGAGTTTTGAGCCGGAGCAGTTGGATGTATATCAGAAGATGTTCCAGGTCTCTTTCGAAGAGCGAGATCAGGTAATTCGCGTTCTCGCCGAATCTGCTGCGGAAGCGGTAGGATCAATGGGCGACGACACGCCTATGGCTGTGTTGTCCGAGCGTCAACGTTCATTGTTTGATTATTTCCGTCAGCAGTTTGCCCAGGTAACGAATCCGCCGATTGATCCTTTGCGGGAACAGATCGTCATGTCGCTAGAGACCTGCTTTGGACGTGAGCTGAATATTTTTGAAGACAGCGCCGAGCACGCGAGACGCTTACTCGTCGATTCGCCTGTGTTGTCTCAGGGCAAGCTAGAGCAGTTACTCAGCATCAATGACGCCGACTACGCTCACCATAGCATCGAGTTGAATGTGGATGAAAATATCCCGCTTAGCAATGCATTGAAGTCAATCACCGATGAAGCTGTCAATGCAGTACGTAGCGGCAAAGTGGTATTGGTGCTGAGTGACAAAAACATCGCCAAAGGCAAACTACCCGTTCATGCATTGCTTGCGACAGGTGCAGTACATCATCGCTTGATTGCTGAAGGGCTGCGTTGTGACGCTAACATCGTGGTAGAAACCGGTGTGGCGCGTGATCCGCATCACTTCGCGGTATTGCTTGGTTACGGCGCGACAGCAATCTGTCCTTACCTGGCCTATGAAATCCTGTCAGACATGGTGCGAACTGGTGAAGTTCGCGATGGTGTGAAGCCTAGACTTGCCCAACGTTACCGTCGCGGTATCAACAAAGGCCTGTTCAAAATTATTTCCAAGATGGGTATTTCTGCAATTTCCAGTTATCGAGGCGCTCAGCTATTCGAGGCTGTAGGTTTGGATAATGAAGTGATCAATTTGTGCTTTAAAGGTACGACGGCACGTATCCGTGGAACCGGCTTTGCTGAATTGGAAAATGATCAACGTTCGCTGGCTAAGTTAGCCTGGACACCACGTAAGAATATCGATCATGGCGGTCTACTGAAATATGTGCATGGCGGCGAATATCACGCCTATAACCCTGACGTAGTGCGTAGCCTCCAGGTTGCCGTTAAGAGTGGTAAATATGAGGACTATCAGGTTTACGCGGATATCGTGAACAATAGACCGGTTTCCTCATTGCGCGATTTGCTTGCGCCTCGCACAGACATTAAAGCAATCGCGGTCGATCAAGTTGAGGCTGAAGACGTCATACTTAAGCGCTTCGATAGCGCTGGTATGTCATTGGGCGCCTTGTCACCAGAGGCGCACGAATCCTTAGCCATTGCGATGAATCGTCTCGGTGGCCGTTCGAACTCGGGTGAAGGCGGCGAAGACCCTGCCCGTTTCGGTACTGAAAAGGTTTCCAAGATCAAACAGGTTGCATCTGGTCGTTTTGGCGTAACGCCACACTATCTCGTTAACGCTGAAGTAATTCAGATCAAAATTGCCCAGGGCGCCAAGCCTGGTGAAGGCGGTCAGCTACCGGGCAAGAAAGTGGACAAGCTCATCGCGACCCTGCGCTATGCGCGTCCCGGTGTGTCGCTGATTTCACCACCACCTCATCATGATATTTATTCGATTGAGGATCTGGCGCAGCTGATTTTCGACCTTAAGCAAATCAATCCGAAGGCACTGGTGTCGGTCAAACTTGTCGCCGAGGCTGGTGTTGGTACGATCGCCGCTGGTGTTGCTAAGGCCTACGCCGATCTGATTACGATTTCCGGTTATGACGGTGGTACGGGTGCAAGTCCTTTGACGTCAGTAAAGTATGCAGGAAGTCCGTGGGAATTAGGCCTTTCTGAAACACACCAAACACTGCGCGCAAATAACCTGCGTGACAAGGTTCGCCTGCAAGCGGACGGTGGTCTGAAGACAGGTCTTGATGTCATCAAGGCGGCCATACTCGGCGCGGAAAGTTTTGGTTTCGGTACCGGTCCTATGGTGGCTTTGGGATGTAAATATCTGCGCATTTGTCACTTGAACAATTGCGCAACGGGTGTTGCCACCCAGGATAAGGTGTTACGCATGGAACACTTTATTGGTTTACCCGAAATGGTGATGAACTATTTCAAGTTTATTGCGCGCGAAACACGCGAGTGGATGGCAAAACTGGGCGTCAGCAAAATGGAAGACCTGATTGGTCGCACAGACTTGTTGACTATCCTCGAAGGTAAAACGGCTAAACAGCGCAAACTGGATTTGTCGCCGATTCTGTCTGATGGTGGTGTTGCAGCCGACAAACCGCGCTTCTGCGTAGAGCCACACAACGAACCTTTTGATAAAGGCGAATTGGCTGAACGCATGGTAGCTGATGCCTTGTCTGCGATTGAAAGCAAGAGTGGTGGCGAATTCAGCTACGAAGTGAAGAATGTGAATCGTTCAATCGGTGCACGTTTGTCTGGTGAGATCGCCTTGCGTCATGGCAACCAGGGTATGGTTGAGGCGCCAATCAAGCTTCGACTAACAGGAACTGCGGGTCAAAGTCTTGGAGTGTGGAACGCAGGCGGTTTGCATATCCACTTGAAAGGCGATGCCAACGATTATGTGGGTAAAGGTATGACAGGTGGCAGAATTGTTATTTCGCCTCCGGTCGGTAGTAAATTCAAGAGTAACGAAGCCGCAATTATCGGCAACACCTGTTTATATGGTGCCACCGGTGGTGTGCTCTATGCGGCCGGTACGGCCGGTGAACGTTTTGCCGTGCGTAATTCGGGCGCCATGTCTGTTGTTGAAGGTGTGGGTGATCATGGCTGCGAATATATGACTGGTGGCGTGATTACTGTGCTTGGTGAAACCGGCGTTAACTTCGGTGCAGGCATGACCGGTGGTTTTGCCTATGTTCTCGATCTGAATAATCGCTTCGTCGATCGTTACAACCATGAGTTGATCGACATACATCGCATATCGACAGAGAACACCGAGGCGCATCGCCACTACCTGCGCGACATGATTCAGGACTATGTGAGTGAAACTGATAGTGAGTGGGGGCGCGAAATCCTCGACAACTTCAGTGATTACATCGGCAAGTTCTGGCTGATTAAACCGAAGGCCTCTGAACTTGAGACCCTCATGGACGCTCTGCGTAGCGCGGCATAAGCAAGTTATAAATTGGTTGATTAGACATGAGTGATAGTTTTCGATTTCTCAATCTGAATCGTCAGGACCCAGCGAAGAAGCCCGTTGAAGTCCGAGTCTACGATTACAATGAGATTTATGGGCAGTTCGATAGACAAAAAGCGGCAGATCAGGCTGATCGTTGTCTTGCGTGTGGCAATCCTTACTGTGAGTGGAAGTGTCCGGTTCATAACTACATTCCCAACTGGCTGAAACTGGTTGCTGAGGGCAATATCCTCGAAGCCGCAGAACTATCCCATCAGACAAATTCACTACCCGAAATATGCGGTCGAGTTTGCCCGCAAGACCGACTTTGTGAAGGTTCATGTACACTCAATGATGGCTTTGGTGCAGTAACCATAGGCGCAATAGAACGCTACATCAGTGACACCGCTTTTTCTCAAGGCTGGCGTCCGGATATGTCAAAGGTGGAGCCGACAGGAAAGAAAGTTGCGGTTATTGGTGCAGGTCCAGCGGGACTTGGTTGTGCTGATATTCTTGTACGTAATGGTGTGAAGCCAGTGGTCTTTGATCGTCATCCAGAAATCGGAGGTTTGTTGACCTTCGGTATCCCGGGATTCAAACTGGAAAAAGAAATCGTTCAACGTCGTCGCAGCGTGATGGAAGAGATGGGTGTTGAATTCGTTCTCGATACTGAGATTGGCAAGGATCTTCCGTTTCAGAAACTACTCGATGATTACGATGCCGTTTTCCTGGGTATGGGCACTTACAATTATATGAAAGGCGGTTTTCCTGGCGAAGAAATGCCTGGTGTATATGAGGCATTGCCATATCTGATTTCCAATACCAATAACATGATGGGCTTTGAAAAATCATCGGATGAGTTCATCAGCATGAAAGACAAGCGCGTAGTGGTTCTTGGTGGTGGTGATACGGCTATGGACTGTGTGCGCACCGCATTGCGTCAAGGTGCCTCGCAAGTGATTTGCGCCTATCGCCGTGACGAAACCAATATGCCAGGTTCGAAAAAGGAAGTGGAAAACGCCAAGGAAGAAGGCGCGCAGTTCATGTGGAACCGTCAACCTATTGAAGTTGTAGGAGATGGTCAGGTAAAGGGTGTGAAAGTTGTCACTACCCAGTTGGGTGCGCCTGATGCGAGAGGACGCCGCAGCCCGGAAGCGGTATCTGGTTCCGAAGAAATTATCGATGCCGATCACGTTATCGTTGCCTTTGGTTTTCAGCCCAGCCCCTCTCCGTGGTTCGAAGAATTTGGAATTAGCATTGATGAACGTGGTCGCGTAGTTGCGCCGGAAAATAAGACATTTAAATTTCAGACGACGAATGAAAAAGTGTTTGCCGGTGGCGACATGGTTCGTGGTTCGGATCTGGTGGTAACCGCAGTTTTTGAAGGGCGCAACGCTGCCGAGGGTATACTCGACTATCTCGGTGTTTAGCTGATTTAGTTATTTATAAATTTAAAACCAAAACCGAATTCATTTTTTGTGCTTTCGTCGGTCCTTTGATGAATTCAAACAACTGAGCTGTTTCTCCCGTTAGTCTATAGCTTGTTAAGACTGTTTTTTTCGAGAAAACACAAATAGAGATAATCATGACTGAATTAAAAAACGATCGTTTTCTTCGCGCCCTGTTAAAAGAACCTGTTGACTATACGCCAGTGTGGATGATGCGTCAGGCTGGCCGCTATTTGCCAGAATATCGTGCGACTCGTACTAAAGCGGGTAGTTTCATGGATCTCTGCAAAAACGCAGATCTGGCTTGTGAAGTTACTTTGCAGCCTTTGGATCGTTATCCACTAGATGCGGCTATTCTGTTTTCAGATATCTTAACTATTCCCGATGCAATGGGTCTGGGTCTGCGCTTCACGACTGGCGAAGGGCCAGCCTTTGATCGTCCGATTCAAAGCGAAGCGGACGTGAAGAAGCTGGGTGTTCCTGATCCAGAGGGTGAGTTGAAGTATGTTATGGATGCGGTTCGCACCATACGCCGTGAACTAAACGGGCGTGTACCTCTAATCGGATTTTCCGGCAGTCCGTGGACGCTTGCGACCTATATGGTAGAAGGTGGTTCAACCAAAGATTATGCGAAAGTCAAAGGCATGATGTATGACCGTCCAGATTTGATGCATAAGGTGTTGGATACCACCGCACAATCGGTTATTTCTTATCTCAACGCACAAGTGGACGCGGGCGCACAAGCTTTAATGATTTTTGATACTTGGGGCGGCATCCTCACGCCAAGAGATTACAAAGAATTTTCTCTGCGCTACATGGCGCAAATCGTTGATGGTCTTAAACGCGAAGCCGAAGGGCGTAAAGTGCCTGTGATCCTGTTCACCAAAGGCGGCGGTGCCTGGCTGGAAGACATGGCCGCGACCGGATGCGATGGTTTGGGTCTTGATTGGACGATTGAAATTGGTGAAGCACGTCGACGTGTGGGCAATAAGGTCGCGCTTCAAGGAAATATGGATCCGTCTATCCTGTATGCCTCGCCAGAAAGAATTCGCAAAGAAGTCGCGTCTATCCTGGAAAGTTATGGTACAGGTTCTGGTCATGTCTTCAATCTTGGTCATGGTATTCATCAACACGTTAACCCGGAACATGCCGGCGCTTTTATCGAGGCCGTACATGAGTTAAGCGCGAAGTACCATAAATAATATTTTTCAGATCGACTGAAGGGGCTGTTGAAGCCCCTTTTTCATTTGTGAATCCTAGTATCCTGAAACGCATATCTATACAACTCAACGATTGACGTTGATATCTGCATTTCTAACGTCCTAGCCTTAGCCTGTCTTAGTCGATATAGGGGCGATTCCGATCTAAAAAGTATAGTGGTATCGTAGGTTCTCGTCTCTACTCTGCAATACATGTATACAAATCGCGTATTGGGACCGTGTTCACACTTGTCACGCGAAGAAATCACAAGAACTGCGCCTCCGTTCCCTTTTGTCTGTGAGCAAATCGACATCACTTATACGTGAATTTTCCTATGATTTCTCTACGTTAACGTTTTCGGTTTGTATTATGTTGTCAGACCAAGTTCTGGATCAAAAGTCTCAAACTGCAGAGGCCTTAGTGCCGATGATTGATCTGTTTGCTGTCCTGGCGTTGGTCTTCATGCTGTATTCGACGCAGGAAATAATCGACGTAAAAGTAGAGACTGAGCAGCAGATACAGGAAATTGTTACACAAGTTGAAACAGAGAAAAAAGAGGAGTCACGGCGTCGAGCCTTAGCGCAGAATTCAAATTTGACATTAGACATGATTAAGCAGCGACAGCAGGAACAAGCTGAAGAGCTGATGCAAAAATTCGCTCAATTATTGGCGGTAGAGCAAAAGAAATTTGCAGGTGAATACGAAGAGCTGGTAGTCGATATCGAAGACAAGCATGCTCGTCAGCGAGAAGATTTGGAAAAACAACGAAAGCAGGATCTTGCAATCGCAGAACAGAATTATCGCGACAATTTGGCTGCCAAAGAACGTGAGCTGGAAGAGCGAAAATATGTTGCCATAGAGCAAGCGGAACGTCGATTTGCCGGGCAACTTGTGGAACAACAAACGCGTTTGGAACAACAAAAGCGCAAAGAGTTAGAGATCGCGCGCTCTGCGCTTGAACAGGCACTTGCGGATCAAGAGTCTAAACTGGCTGATAAACGAAAAATCGAATTGGCTAAGGTCCAGGCAGAATATGCGCGGACGCTAACCGATCAAAAAACTGCATTAGAACACCAGAAGCGAAAGGTGTTGGATGAGGCGAAGCTTGCATTTGACCAGGCTTTGCGTGAAAACGAAAAGCAAGAGCTGGAGAACAGACGAGCTGTAATGGATAAGGCGCAAGACGAATACCGGCGCGCGTTATTGGCGCAAAAGATAGCGTTAGAAGCGCAGCGAAACCAGGAATTGAAAAATGCTGAGCAGGACTACCAGCGAGCTTTGTCAGAACAGCAGTTCGAGCTGGCACGAAAGAAACGGGAAGAACTCGCCAAGGCAAAGCAAATACATATGGCAGCGCTTTCCGAACAAAAAGCTGTTTTGGAAACACAAAAGCGCCATGATCTGGAAAAGGCGCATCAAGCATATCAGGACGCCATTAGAAGTAATAAAAGCCGTATGATTTCTGAGAAGAAAATGGAATTGACTCAGGCAAAGCGCGATTACGCAGATGCCTTAGCCGTGCAAAAAACGGCACTGGAGGCAGAAAAACAGATGGCGCTAAAGCAAGCGCACAAAGAGTATCGTGACGCCATAAAAAACAAAGAAACTGATTTAAGCAAAGAAAAACAAATGGCTCTTGCTAAGGCGCAAGAAGAATACTTCCAGGCACTGGCAGAACAGAAAACGGCATTAGAGCGACAGACGCGCGAGACTTTGAGTCGTGCACAGCAGGCATACGATAAGGCGCTCGCGTCAAAGCAGACCCAGATTGCAGCAAAAACTCATCGGGAACTTGAGCGCGCCAGGGCTGAGCATGAGTCTGCATTACAAGCTGAACGTGTTGCACTGAACGCGCAGAAGAAAGAAGCGCTTCAAAGAGCGCAACAGGAATATGATGACGCGCTTGCAGAAAACAAAGCGCAATTAGCAAAGGAAAAGGGTGTTGATCTGGCAAAGGCTAAAAGTGAATACGACAAAATGCTGGCAGAGCAAGTTTCTTCCCTGGAAACGCAAAAACACAATGAGCTTGGTTTAGTTAAAGCAAAATTCAGCAAGCAATTGGAAACAGAGCGCGCCAAGGCTGGTCGCTTGAAGGGTGAGTTAGATCAATATGTAAAGGCCATGGAAGCCAAAGAAAAAATAGTATCGGAACTGAAGGAAAACTTTCTAGACTTTGATTCGCGCGCGGTAGAAATCGACAGTAAGACTGGGCGTGTGAAGCTGCATTTTCAACAGTCATACTTTAAGCGTGGAAGAGGCGAGCTAACCGATGAGATGAAGGCAGTATTGCGGGTAATGATCCCTAAATATGCGAAAAGTATTTACTCCAACAAGGAAGCGGCTAAACAACTGGGTTCTTTGAAAATTACGGGTCTTACATCCCCGGTGTATCGTGGCCGTTATGTGGATATTAATGATAAATCGAGAGAGTCGGAAGCGGCGCGTAAATATAATCTCAAACTTAGCAACGATAGAGCGCTGGCGATGTACAACTTTATATTCTCCGATCCTTCCATGAGGAGCTTCCCCTATAGGGACGAATTGAAAGCCGATATGAGTATTTCCGCACAGGGATATTTGAACGCTAGCCCGGTACCGAAACGTCTGGTTGGGAAAAAGGCAAATTGCGTAGACTATGATTGCAGTCAGGAACAGGCGGCTGTATTGCAGTTCAGGATGAACCTGGACTAAATGACACGAAAACGATTGAGTCGAGGTATTTATGTTCTTATTGTTTCTGCTGTCTTTGATATCTGCACTCGGTGCGTTGGTTTATGTGAGTGGTATTACGATAACTAACGAAATGATCGGGTTTGTGTTTGTTGCGCTAATACTTCTGGTGTTCTTTGTGTATGCGCTATTCAAATTTGGATTGCACTACAAAATTAGAGCCTTGAATAAGTATGTGATGGCATTTTACTACTCTGTATTCGAATACAAAAAACGTGCTCAGAAAAGTCTGCGCACGTCGACGTATGCACATAGTTTGAGGGATCAGGCAGAAGTCGCGTTATCGGCCAATTTTGATCCGGCAGTTGCTAAAGTGGCGATGAAGGTGCCAGTCTCGATGTACACCAAGGATAGCGCTTACATGCCTGTTTTACGTGCAAGAATCAAGGAGGCAGAACGTTTGAAGCAGGAAGCACGTGATTTGGAGGAGCAGGCTTCAAAGCTAATCGAACAAACCGAAGACATTCTAGTGAAGAAAAAGATAAAGGAAAAATCTAAAAGAGGTTCGATGTTGGAGCGTCTATTTGGCATTCAGGAAGGCGTGCAAAACATGGTCGAATTGACAGTCAATGAAGTGGCCGACCACGATTACAGTCATACGCCGGAATATGAAATCATTACGCATATCGCTTTAGATAATAATCCGTATTTTACGTCCGTCTACAAAATATTCAGCGCAGAAAACGTTGCCGCGATACTTAATCGGGCTCCGTTTATGATTATTCTAATCGGGATAATTGGTACGTTCGCCGGGTTTTTTCTTGCATTGTCCGAAGGAGGCGATATCAAAACCGGGGCTGCAGTAGCGATCGTCAGCTCTCTGGTAGCGTTGCCGGTATCGCTTGCGGTCGACTACATTAACACGCTGTACCCGGACAGTGAACGCTACCAGCACGCGTTCAGCCGTTACAAGATAAGCCTGGAAATTCTGTTTAATTTTGAAAAAGACCGATATCCAAACCGCCGACAGCGCAGGGATAGCGACACTAGTGCTTACCAAAAACTCGACGAATTGGATGCTTAGCGCGACAAGCAGTTGCAAGCAAATATCTCGTTTTTAACAAATTTGCCTGACGTTTTTTCAGTATTTCCCAAATAACGACTCTTTCTGGCTGCCCCGTCCCCGGGGCTTTTTTTCAGTCTCACGAATAACGCAATTTCTTACGACCGCTAATTGTTTCTACGATCTAAAAAGAATGACGATTTGTCCATGTAGATTTCTAATAAAAGCGGTAGACCAAGTCGACTATGCGCAAGATTTTAGAATAGTTCTTTCTGTAACCGTATGTTCCATGTGGGATAGGATGGCCAAGATCAACTTACCAACGAAAAAATGGAAGCACAAGATTAAGTAAAAAATTTCGGTATCCACCAGAAATTAAATGGTTTTCTAGGGGGAGTAAGGTAAAGAGCTGATTTATTGTGCCGATACTACTGGGTGATACCATCTAAGTCTAGTTATTGGGGCAGTGTCGTTTTGCTACTTGTCAATCGAACCAACCAACTATTGAGCAGAATTGTCTCTAATATTGGTTTGCGTAAAAAGATTCTATCCATCTCTATTTTTTATAGCTTTGGATTGATTGCGGTCAGTATCATGGCCGGGCTAACTGTTACCAATGAAGTAAGCACTATCAGCACGGCAACTTCTGCCTCAATTGCGCGTATTAACGCGGTGAATTCTGTCAATACCGCGATTCAAGAATTAGCAAAACTACAAGGTGAACTAATCATCGAGAACGATGGCGAGGCAACACGCTCGGCTTCGATTGCCATGATACGCAAAGGGGCGGAGGTCGACGAAGAGTTGCACAAACTTAAGACCATTATGCCCGAAAACCCTCTTGTGACGCGTATGGTGGAGTTGAGAAATCAGATCAAACCGGTACAGCTCAAAATAATCAAAGACGCACGGGCAAATAACGACAGCGAAGCGTTGGCAAAAAGTCGTTCCATAAGTCAAATGGTGCAAGAGATTGAGGCGCTCGTTATTGCCGTGCTCAATCAGCAAAAAATAGAATTGGATGAATTTCTTGCTAAGCAGAAAGATGAAAGTCTGCGCGCGATACTGCTGCAAGGAATGTTTGTCGTGATAGGCATAGTCGTTGCCATCATGCTTAGCTTTTTTATAGTAGCGCGGATTACCAAGCCAATTTCCGTTCTGGAAGACCTGATGCATTCACTTGCACAAGGTAACCTCAATTTGACGGTGCCTGACGCTGGGCATGACGAGGTGGGGCGTATGGTCAGGGTTATGGGCAATACTGTTGACGACCTAAATGAAATAGTAGGCAATGTAACCAACTGCGCTGTCGATGTGTCTGGAAGAGCAGATGATGTGTCGCACACGGCGAATAATATAAAAGCCATCGCTATGACTTTGAAGCATATGGTGGAGAATATAAAACATGAGTCTGATTCAGTAAGCCATTCAACTAATAGCTCTATGCAACAGCTACATCAGGCGACGACTGAGGCCGAACAAACCGCAGCGATTGCAGAACACGCTGCTGTCGAGCTGACAGAAACGGCAAACAATTTTATACAGTTTAGGACAAAAATCGAGGCTACCGCAGTGGCAACGAATGATCTCGCGGAAATGGCTAATAGCATTACAACGATTACCGGTACCATCAGAGACATTTCTGAGCAGACCAACCTTCTTGCCTTAAATGCAGCCATAGAGGCGGCGAGAGCAGGTGAGCAAGGTCGAGGCTTCGCCGTGGTCGCTGACGAAGTCAGGGTGTTGGCGACTCGCACTGATGTGGCGACATCGGAGATTTCACAGTTAATCGAAAGAATTTCCAATCAAATCCGCAGTACTGTCACGATGCTGCAGGAATCGACTGAGCAGGCCCATGTAAACGTCACCCGTCTGCAAGAGGTGGCTTCGACTACTGTCGCCAGCGGCAAAAAGACCACGGAGATGAAAGGCATCATGGGCGAAGTGGTTAATATGATGAATATGCAGGCAGACTCGGTCATAAAAATCATCGAGTCAGTCGGTTCCTTAGTTGAGTCTACAAACGAAACGAATTCGCAAACAGATCACCTGCATGACCTGGCAGGAAGCCTGACCGGAGCGTCAAATCGCCTGGGTGAAGTGATAGGTAAATTCAAACTCAGGTGATGTTTAAAAACATTTGTAGATATACGCTTTTTCCTGGAGTTATTTGACTGTAGCTATCGAGGTTAAAGAGTAGATGGATATTGACGATGAATAGAGAAGTAAATACAAAAGGTTAATAGGAGACTCAGATGTTTGTTCAAAATCTGACATTACGCGGGATTATTTTCGCTGCAATAACAATGGCTTTCCTTGTGGCGTCAGTAAATACGCCTGCCAGCGCGGCAAAAAAAATCCCTAGTAATAAAGATGTAAAAACCTATTTGCGTCCAGCCAAAGTTCCAGAGCCCTTGGATAACAAGTTAACTCGGGAGAGAGTAAAGCTGGGCAAGGCCTTATTTTTTGATCCGAGATTGTCATCTTCCAATTTCATTAGCTGTTCGACATGCCACAACCCTGCCCTGGGTTGGGCCGACGGGATGAAGACGGCGACCGGGCATGGAATGAAAACACTAGGCCGTGCTACGCCAACGATATTGAATACCGCGTTTCAAACGTCACAATTCTGGGATGGTCGCGCACAAACACTGGAAGAGCAGGCCTTAGGGCCTATCGTTGCCGGCGGTGAGATGGCACAGAATCTCGATGAGTTAATTATTGAACTGGTAGCGTTACCCGGTTATGTCAAGATGTTCCAGGAGGCCTATCCTGGTGAAGGTGTCACTGGCGAATCGATAGCCAAAGCGATAGCCAGTTTTGAACGCACGATTATCTCAACGGATTCACCATTTGATATGTGGCTAAAAGGGAATAAAAGAGCGATTTCAACATCTGCCGCCAGAGGGTTTAATCTGTTCAAGAACAAGGCACGATGTGTTGTTTGCCATGAAGGTTTTAATTTCACCGACAACGGCTTTCACAATATTGGATTGAAGGGTAATACGGATGATGGGCGCTTTGCCATCAAATCCGTCGCTGTTTTAAAAGGCGCATTCAAAACACCCACGTTGCGCGATGTAGCGCTCACGGCACCATATATGCACAACGGTGAGTTCGATACGCTTGAAGAAGTTATTGATCACTATGATATGGGTGGAGAAAAGGTTGAAGGACTTTCGCCTAATATGAAACCTTTACGCCTAAGTAAAGCGGAAAAAATGGATCTGGTCGAGTTTCTAAAGTCTTTGACTGGAAAACCAAGGCGAGTAACGGTTCCAAACTTGCCCAAAGCAAACTAACTTTTTCCTTTAGGGATTTACAAGGAGACGATTGATGAAACCAGTAGTGAACGGCATCGCATTGATGATTTTTTCAATGGTATTGAATGGAGCGGTGTTCGCGGGAGATATCACCGTTGGGCAAAAGGATAAGGCGTTCGTAAAGAACGGAAAGTCGGTTTCAAAAATCGTTGTTAAAGTTGGCGACACGATCCATTTTAAAAACGAAGATCCGTTTTTCCACAACGTGTTTTCACTGTCTGATCTGAAAACTTTTGATTTGGGTTCATATCCCGCTGGGCAATCCAAACCCGTCACCTATGACAAAGCGGGCGAGGCTGATGTAGAGTGTGCCATTCATCCCCAAATGCGCCTCAAAGTGGTAGTACAGTAGTCCTACGGGCTCTGAAATATTTCTCAGTCGAATTAACAAAAAAACGCATGCACTTAACAGTGTATGCGTTTTTTATGTTAGTCAAATGTCCAACGAAGATGTAGTGCGCGGACAAATTCCAGCCGAGCCGTAAACTGTCTTCTTCGCGGCCTTAGACAGCCTGTCGAAGCTAGTTCATATCGTTAAGAAATGTATCAATATCCCGATTTGCGATGTCTGCCGGGATGCCCGGTGGTCTCTCGCGTACTATTTCAACCGGTTGTATGCGTAGTTCTGTCACATAGTGTTCGCGGTTTTCAAGTTTTTCGGGTTGGTCGGGGGTGTAGCGATTACTGATGACAATAATATCCTGGTCGCCATCTATCTCTCCTGTCACCATGTCGATGATGATATTCATAGGGCACCTCCTCACCACATTAAGGGCATTTAATACAATATCGGCCTAGCGCGATACTATGTTTAGGATACCAGCATCGCAGTTTTTTGCTATAGCCTGTTTCACAGTTCTCACACTAGCCAAGCCATTGATTTATGTACGATCTTAAAAATACCGATTTTCTCTTGCCAAAAACTTAGAGCAACTTCCAGTCCAGTTTGTTCAGAAAAAGTCTAAGTGCTTTATGGGGACTTTGTGGGGTAAATCAAGCGGGATAGTGAAACATGTTATGGCGGGAGGCGCCACAAGGCCTCCCCCATCCAATAGTTTAGGTTCTAGGTAGTGTTACGCCGGTCTGGCCCTGATACTTGCCCTCGCGATCGCGATATGAGGTCTCACAGACTTCGTCAGACTCCAGAAACAGCATCTGCGCTACGCCCTCGTTAGCATAGATCTTTGCCGGAAGAGGCGTGGTATTGGAGAACTCCAAAGTCACGTGTCCTTCCCACTCTGGCTCCAATGGCGTTACATTGACGATGATGCCACAGCGGGCGTAGGTCGATTTGCCGAGGCAGATGGTCAACACATTGCGTGGGATGCGGAAGTATTCCACGGTACGGGCAAGAGCGAACGAGTTTGGCGGGATGATGCACACATTTGAGCGTACATCGACAAAGCTTTCGCTGCTAAATGCCTTGGGGTCGACGACAGCAGAATTGATATTGGTGAATATTTTGAATTCATCCGCACATCGCACATCATACCCATAGCTCGACGTGCCGTAGGATACGATGCGCTTGCCATCTGACTGCTTGACCTGGCCGGGTTCGAACGGTTCGATCATTCCCTCTGCCGCCATGCGGCGTATCCATTTGTCAGACTTGATGCTCATTGCTAATTATTTTCTATTACGATGTTAGGGAATTTGCTGCTGTAATCTTTTGCTTGCAGGGAAAGCTTGCCGGCAACACTGCGAGCGATCTCACGGTATAGCTCTGAGATTCGGCTGTTCGGGTCTGCAATCACTGTCGGAGTTCCGCCATCGGCCTGTTCGCGGATGGTGATATCCAACGGTAAGGAACCCAACATGTCGACGCCATAGTCTTCCGACATGCGCTGTCCCCCGCCTGCGCCAAAGATGTGCTCTTCGTGACCACATTTGGAACAGATATGTATGCTCATATTCTCGATGATTCCGAGTACCGGTACGTTGACCTTTTGGAACATCTTTAGCCCTTTGCGCGCATCCAGCAATGCGATGTCCTGAGGTGTGGTGACGATAACAGCGCCACTGACCGGGATTTTCTGCGCCAGCGTCAGCTGCGTGTCGCCAGTACCCGGTGGCAGGTCGATGACCAGGTAATCCAGGTCGCGCCAGTTGGTTTCATTTAGTAACTGTTCAAGCGCCTGGGTGACCATCGGGCCACGCCAGATCATCGGGGTTTCTTCTTCAATGAGAAAACCGATCGACATCGCCTGAACGCCGTGGTTTTCCATGGGCTCCATGGATTTGCCATCTTTGGAGTCTGGCTTGCCGGTAATGCCCAGCATACGCGGTTGGCTTGGACCATAGATATCCGCATCCAGAATGCCAACGGTCGCACCTTCTGCCGCCAATGCCAACGCCAGGTTAACCGACGTTGTGGATTTGCCTACACCGCCTTTGCCAGACGCGACAGCAATAATATTCTTGATGTTCTGCATGGGCTTGACACCCTGCTGTACCGAATGAGCCACGACCTTGCTGCTGATTTTCACCGTGACATTGTCGGCACCACACGCTTGCTTGATCTTAGAGCTCAGTTTTTCCGACAGGGTATTAAAATAACCCGCTGCCGGGAATCCTAAAACGATGTTTACTGTGACCTTGTTACCTTCAACGTCTATCTTTTTGACGCATCCAGCGCTAACCAGATCTTTCTGGAGATAGGGGTCGACGTAGTTCTTAATTTCCGATTCGATTTGCGACTGGGTAATCGATGACATTTTAATCCTCCCGCACACTAAACAGGGTTACTGATCCAAACCAGGGGGGCGAATTTTACCTGATTTACTGCGTCGTTGCCGAATTTATTCGCCCGATTGTTTGCTATAATGACGAGTTTTCGAAAAATACCCAAACTATCTAATTGCTTAGCTGAGTAAAAAGTTAATGAATAAGCAACGTCGTATCCTGGTAACCAGCGCACTGCCCTATGCCAATGGCCCTATCCATCTTGGGCATATGGTCGAATATATTCAGACTGATATTTGGGTGCGTTTTCAAAAAATGCATGGCCATCAAATAATTTATGTATGTGCCGATGATGCCCACGGCACGCCGATCATGTTGCACGCACAAAAGCTAGGGATAACGCCGGAAGAACTGATCGCTCAAATCGCAAAAGAACACACTCGCGATTTCGAAGGTTTCATGATCGGTTTCGATAATTACTATTCAACGCATTCGCCTGAAAATCGTCAACTTGCCGAGACGATTTTTCTGAGCTTGAAACGCGCAGGACATATTGAATCGCGAACCATCGAGCAAGCGTATGATCCGGTCAAGGAAATGTTTTTGCCCGATCGTTTCGTTAAAGGCACCTGCCCGCGTTGTGGTGCAGATGATCAGTATGGTGACAACTGTGAAGTTTGCGGTGCCACATATGATCCTACTGATTTGAAAAATCCCGTGTCTGTTGTTTCCGGCGCTACGCCGATTCAAAAACAATCGGAACATTTGTTTTTTAAATTGGGCGATTTTGAAACCATGTTGCGCGAGTGGACGGGCAACGATGGAAACAAGAGCGCCGAGGGTCGTATTCAGCAGGAAGTCAGTCACAAACTTAAGGAGTGGTTCGACGCCGGTTTGCATGACTGGGATATTTCCCGTGATGCGCCTTACTTTGGTTTTGAAATTCCAGAAAGCCCAGGGAAATATTTTTATGTGTGGATGGATGCGCCTATGGGTTACATCGCCAGCTTCAAGAATCTGGCAGATAAAAATGGCATAGACTTCGATAGTTTTTGGTCAAGTGATAGTGACGCCGAAGTTTATCATTTTATCGGAAAAGACATTCTCCGTTTTCATACGCTGTTCTGGCCCGCTGTTTTGTCTGGAGCCGGAATGCGCACGCCAACAGCGGTATTTGCCCACGGGTTTTTAACCGTCAACGGCAAGAAGATGTCAAAGTCCCGCGGTACTTTTATCAAGGCCGAAACTTATCTCAAACATCTTGGTCCGGAATACTTGCGCTATTACTTTGCCGCACGCCTGAGCAATGGTATCGATGACATCGACTTGCAGTTCGATGATTTTGTGCAGCGCGTTAATGCGGACCTGGTGGGCAAAGTTGTCAATATTGCCAGCAGATGCGCAGGATTTATCAGTAAGAATTTCGAGGGTGTGTTGGCGGCTCAGTGCAGTGAATCAGAACTCTACGCCTCTTTTGCGGATGCCGCGGGCGTGATTGGGGGGTTTTTCGAGTCGCGCGAATACAGTCGTGCGATTCGCGAGATAATGGCTCTGGCGGATCGTGCGAATCAATACGTCGATGAAAAACAACCCTGGGTATTGGCGAAACAGCAAGGACAGGAACAGGAGCTTCAAAATGTTGCCAGTGTCGGAATTAACCTTTTCCGTATTCTAGTGACTTACCTAAAACCTGTATTGCCTCAGTTGGCGCAAAATGCCGAAGAATTTCTGGCAGCAGGTGAATTAGTCTGGGATAGCGTCAAGCAACCCCTGACTGGTCACAAGATACAAAAATACAAACCGCTAATGACACGAATTGAAACAAAGCAGATTGAGGCGATGGTGAACGAAAGCAAAGAAGCACAATCAGAATCCTCTCCGGCGGCGAAAAAGAACCCCCAAGCGTCTGAGGTGTCGGCAACGATCGAATACGATGATTTTGCCAAGGTTGATTTGCGTATTGCGCGGATTGTTAAGGCAGAGCACGTTGAGGGCGCAGACAAATTACTGCGTCTGCAATTGGATATCGGCGAGGAAACTCGACAGGTGTTTGCCGGTATCAAGTCTGCCTACAGTCCCGAGCAGCTCGAGGGCAAGTTGACGGTCATGGTTGCCAATCTGGCGCCACGTAAAATGCGTTTTGGTATGTCGGAAGGCATGGTGCTTGCGGCGGGACCAGGGGGCAAAGACTTATGGATACTTGAGCCTCATGAAGGCGCGCAACCGGGTATGCGTGTTAAATAGCTCAATCCTGATGTGTGATTCTTGATGGAGAGTCGATGACGGAAATATTCCTTTTGCTGGTTGGCACCGTGTTGGTCAACAACTTCGTGTTGGTGAAGTTTCTTGGTCTGTGTCCCTTTATGGGTGTATCGCGAAAACACGAGACGGCGGTAGGGATGGCCCTGGCGACAACGTTTGTTCTGACCTTGTCGTCCGTGTGTAGTTATCTGGTGAATACCTACTTGCTGCAACCCTTCGACCTGGAATTCTTGCGCACGATCACCTTTATCCTGGTGATCGCAGCGGTTGTTCAGTTGACCGAGATGGTGGTGCATAAAACCAGTCCGCTGCTTTACCGCGTCTTGGGTATATATCTGCCTCTGATTACAACAAACTGTGCGGTGTTAGGTGTGGCCTTGCTCAATGTGCAACAGGAATTCGGATTTATTGAGTCGGCGGTTTATGGCTTCGGCGCCTCAGTTGGATTTTCTCTGGTACTCATTTTGTTCTCTTCGATTCGTGAACGCTTAATTGTGGCCGATGTGCCGGTGGCGTTTCGCGGTTCGGCAATTGCCCTGATCACGGCTGGTTTGATGTCAGTTGCATTTATGGGTTTTGCCGGCCTGGTAAAAGGTTGACGATGCTGACCCCTGTAATCGTCATCGGATTGTTAGCATTGGTGTTTGGCCTGGGTCTTGGCTATGCGGCGGTACGTTTTCGCGTCGAAGGTGATCCCCTTGTTGAAAAAATCGACTCGATATTGCCACAGACGCAATGTGGTCAGTGTGGTTATCCCGGATGTAAACCCTACGCAACAGCGATAGCCCATGAAGAGGCAGAAATTAATCGCTGTCCGCCCGGAGGCGAGGCAACAATACACGCACTTGCAGATTTATTGGATCGCGATTTTGTTCCACTCGATGCTGAAGTTGGCGAAGAGAAGCCAAAAGAAGTCGCCATTATTCGCGAGGCTGAATGTATTGGCTGTACCTTATGCATACAGGCCTGTCCTGTCGATGCGATACTCGGCGCGGCCAAGCAAATGCATACGGTGATTGAATCAGAGTGTACGGGTTGCGTGCTGTGCGTGCCGCCTTGTCCGGTTGACTGCATCGACATGGTGCCATTGATTCAGGATATAACCAACTGGCGTTGGCCATCACCGACAGATAAGAAAGCGCCTAAAACATTGGAGGCCGGTTGATGCGTAGTTTGAGCCGGTTTCTCGGTGGAGTGAAGCTTCCGGGGCAGAAGCAGATGTCAACGCAGTTGCCGGTTGAGAAAGCCGCTGTGCCGCGAGAGCTAGTGTTGCCCATGCAGCAACATATCGGCAAACCTGCCGAGCCAATAGTTGCTGTTGGAGACAAGGTGCTCAAAGGGCAGAAAATCGCACGTGCTGTTGACTATATTTCTGCGCCGATACATGCACCGACCTCTGGTGTTGTGATAGCGATCGAAGCTCGTAGCGTACCGCATCCATCTGGAATGACAGCCTTGTGTATCGTTATCGAAAGCGATGGTGAAGATCGTTGGTGCGAATTAACGCCACACGAGCAGGATTTTCGAAATCTTGATCCTAGCGCGTTGCGTAATTTAGTGCGTGAAGCAGGAATTGTGGGTCTCGGCGGAGCGGGATTTCCCAGTTATGTAAAACTCAATCCGGGACCGGATCGGGTAATAGAGACGCTCATCATTAATGGCGCTGAGTGCGAACCTTATATTACTTGCGACGACATGTTGATGCGTGAACGTGCGGACGAAGTCATTGCCGGCATTGGCATTATTCGCCATGCAGTCCAGGCACGAGAAGTGGTAATTGCGATTGAAGATAACAAGCCGCAGGCACGCGAAGCGATCGAAAAAGCCATTGCGACTGCCAACGTATCATTTGATGTCGTCAGTGTGCCAACGATTTATCCAGCAGGTGGAGAAAAACAACTCATACACACTGTTACCGGCAAAGTGGTGCCCGCAAATGGATTGCCTGCGCATGTCGGTGTGGTCTGTCAAAACGTAGGAACTTCGGCCGCAATCTATCGCGCAATTATGCTTGGCGAACCACTGATAAGTCGGTATGTAACTGTGGCTGGTGATGTCACTCAGCCAAGGAATCTTGAAGTGTTGTTTGGAACTCCGCTTAAAGACCTAATCTCTCAGGCAGGAGATGCGACCGACAATTTAAGACGCCTCATCGTCGGTGGCCCAATGATGGGGTTCGCGATGCATAGTGATCTCGTGCCGGTAATCAAGACATCGAATTGCTTGTTGGTAGACTGCGGCAAAACGCAGGTGCTTTCTGAGAGCGCCTATGTGATGCCCTGTATACGTTGCGGAAACTGCGCCGAAGTTTGTCCAGTGAATCTGTTGCCACAACAGCTTTACTGGTATTCGCGTGGCGAAGAATACGAACGCTTACTGGAGTTCGATCTGTTTGACTGTATTGAATGTGGCTGTTGTGACTATGTTTGTCCCAGCCGGATTCCTCTGGTCCAGTATTTTCGTTTTGCTAAGGCAGAAGTATGGCATCGTGAAGGCGAACGCAAGAAATCGGATATCGCACGTCAACGACATGAGTTTCGGCAGTTGCGTCTCGAACGTGAGAAGCTTGAACGTTCCGCAAAGCACAAAAAACGTATGGCGGCATTAAAAACTGACGAGCCTAAGGCGGAACAGGAAAAGACTGCTGAAGATCCGAAGAAGGCGGCGATCCTCGCTGCGATGGAGCGTGTAAAAGCGAAGAAAGCCGCGCAAAGCGTAATGCCAAAAAATACTGAAAATCTTACTGATGCGCAGCAGCGGCAGATTGCCGAAGCAGAACAACGGCGCACGCAGGCAGAATCGGAAAAGGATTAAACACTGAACAACAAAAACACCAATCAAGCGGTAAGTGGCACGTGTTAACGCCGAGCTCTCCGCATATTCATGGAGGCAATAGTGTAAGCAAGATCATGCTTACCGTTGTCGCCGCGCTAATTCCAGGTATCGTGTTGGAGACCTATCTGTTTGGATGGGGCGTGATATTTAATGTCTTCTTGGCGAATGTTACGGCACTGGTTTGCGAGGCGATAATGTTGCGTGTGCGCAAACGCCCACTCTGGCCATTTCTTAGTGATGGCAGCGCGATAGTTACCGCGACTTTGTTAGCGATTTCGATTCCGCCGATCGTTCCCTGGTGGGTAGTGGTTGTGGGAATGGTGTTTGCCATTGTTGTTGCCAAACATCTGTATGGTGGTCTGGGTTACAACCCGTTTAATCCCGCCATGGTTGCCTATGCCGTATTGCTGATTTCCTTTCCCAGGGAAATGAGTACCTGGCTGCTCCCTACGACGCTGCGCGATGCAACTATCACATTTCAGGATTTTACCCGTATGAATTTTGGGTCGGGCCTGCCGAATATGGATGGCGTTTCCGGGGCAACTCCCCTCGACTATCTCAAAACGCAGTTGGGGCTCGGTCAAACGGTGGATGGCGTCATGCGTGACAATCCCTTGTTCGGAATGTTGGCTGCAAATGGTATTGAGTGGCTGAACGTTGCGTTTCTTGTGGGCGGTTTATGGTTGTTATATAAGCGCGTCATATCGTGGCATATCCCGGTTGCCAGCCTGCTTTCTCTGGTGTTCATTGCAGGTTTCTTCTATTTGCTCGACGCCCAATCCTTTGCCTCACCGCTATTCCATTTGTTCACTGGCGGTACGATGCTGTGCGCCTTTTTTATCGCGACTGACCCGGTGAGTGCGTCCACTACTCTGAAGGGCAAGATCTACTACGGTATAGGCATTGGTCTGCTTATTTACATCATCCGAACCTGGGGAGGCTATCCGGATGCCATTGCTTTTGCAGTCCTGTTGATGAATCTCACTGCGCCAACAATAGACTACTACGTGAGAACCAAGGTGGTTGGGCGTGGCTGAAAAGATTGGAATGGGGCGGAGTATTTTGATCGGGGGCGGCGTGTTGTGGATGTTTGCCATCGTCGCTACGGCAATTGTGGCTTTTATCTACGACGGTACGGCAGAACGGATTGCAAAAAACGAAAAAGCAGCTCTGTTAAGAGGGTTAAATCAATTGGTTCCGCGGGAAAGATACGACAACGACATACTGTCGGACTATATTTATGTGAATGCCCCCGGGCTTGAGAAAAAAGACAAACCGATTTTGATCTATCGTGTTCGTCGTCAGCAGGAACCAGTAGCGGCTATATTACAGGTGATCGCCAGCGATGGTTACGGCGGTCCGATCAAAATGCTGGTGGCAATAGATGCTGACGAACGGCTTGCTGGTGTGCGAGTTATCGCACATCGTGAGACCCCGGGTTTGGGAGATGGAGTTGAAATTGATCGCTCCAGATGGATATTGAGCTTTGATGGTAAATCTCTGGACAATACCGGCGAGGAGCGGTGGCGCGTGATTAAAGACGGCGGAATATTTGATCAATTCACCGGTGCGACAATTACGCCACGCGCAGTAGTAAAAACAGTACATATGACCTTGCGGTTTTTTCGTGAAAACAAACGTGATTTGTTCACGATGCCGGCATTTCTTTCGGACGAGACGAGGATTAGGAAATGATTAGTGCGCGTATTCGCCAACTTACTGCCGACGGTCTCTGGCACAATAATCCTGGACTGGTTCAGTTGCTGGGTTTGTGTCCCCTTCTCGCCGTATCATCGACATTTGTGAACGCATTAGGCTTGGGCTTGGCAACTATCCTGGTTATGGTCGGTTCCAATATGACGGTTTCGATGATTCGTAATTGGGTCGGCAAAGATTTGCGTATCCCGGTTTTCGTGATGGTAATTGCATCGTTTGTCACTGTGGTTGAGCTGTTGATGAGCGCCTATTATCACGAGCTGTATAAAATTCTGGGGATATTTATTCCACTCATCGTAACCAATTGCATCATCATCGGTAGAGCAGAAGCATTCGCATCTAAGAACAATGTTGTCCATTCTGCTTATGACGGTTTTATTATGGGTGCCGGATTTACCCTGGTGTTGCTGGTTGTAGGGAGTATTCGAGAGATTATTGGTCAGGGCACTTTGTTTACCGGTGTGCATTTGATGTTTGGTCCTGCGTTTGAGGGTTTGAAGATCACTTTGATCGAAGACTATCGTGGATTTCTGCTTGTGGTTTTGCCGCCTGGAGCTTTTATAGTGCTAGGGCTTTTAATAGCGCTGAAAAATATCATTGATGATCGACTGAAAAAGCCAATAACGAAATCAGTGACGGTTGCCGAGCCTGTCGTCGAACAGCAATAAACATTTTAGAACGGGATAAGTGTCACTGCACTGTTAGTGCAGAGTGGATTTTTATTTGAAAAATGAATAAACACAAAAGAACTGAAATTTTTACGCGTCTACGTGCCGAAAATCCCAAACCGACAACGGAATTAAACTACTCAACCCCTTTCGAGTTGTTGATAGCGGTAGTGTTGTCGGCACAAGCGACGGATAAAGGGGTGAACAAGGCAACGGCGATATTATTTCCCGTCGCAAACACGCCGCAGGCGATACTCGATCTCGGCCTTGATGGCTTGAAGGAATACATAAAAACTATAGGCCTATTTAATAGCAAGGCGGAAAATGTCATCAAGACCTGTCGGCAATTATTGGATAAGCATAACGGCGAAGTGCCGTGTGCGCGGGAGGCGCTTGAGGCCTTGCCTGGGGTTGGTCGAAAGACGGCGAATGTTGTCTTGAATACCGCTTTTGGTGAACCAACCATTGCGGTTGATACGCATATTTTTCGCGTATCCAATCGAACTGGTATCGCGCCGGGAAAAAACGTGGATGAAGTTGAGCGTAAACTGATGAAATTCGTGCCTGAGGAGTTTCGGCTCGATGCACACCACTGGTTGATTCTTCACGGGCGTTATACCTGTATTGCGCGTAAACCCCGCTGCGGTTCCTGCTTAATTGAAGATCTGTGCGAATTTAAACAAAAGACGGAAGAATAGAAGATGTTATTTACCCAAGACCGCGACAAGCTGCGTCAGTTTTATATCGATGCCTGGAACAAAGCACAGGCGAAACAAGCTATGGAGCCCTTGGAGGAAATGGTCGCACAGGTAGTTGCTATGCATCCGGAGTTTCATGCCTTTTTGCAGAAAGGCAATGCCGCGCTAGCGCGTGAGTTCATGCCCGAACAGGGAGAAACGAATCCGTTCCTGCATATGGGTTTGCACCTGGGCATCCGTGAACAGTTATCGACTCAAAGACCCGACGGTATCGCTGGAATCTACCAGAAACTTGTGAAGAAACTCGGCGACGCCCACGACGCGGAACACCGATTGATGGAATGTCTTACAGAGATGATTTGGACGGCACAAACAAACAATACCATGCCGGACGAAGCGCAATATTTGGAGTGCATCAAGCGCTTGATCTAGTCACAGGGCATACGCGCCTGTGACAAGAGACCTTATGCGATAACTCCTGGGCGAATCAGAAACTGTATTCCTGATTGGACTGGCCAGAACGATGCGCGTAAGAATGTCTAACCAGCTTGAGGCATTCCCATTCATGCATGTTAATGGTCTGACACGTGCCATTAACATATTCGATCATGATGTGAGAAATGCGTGCATCGCTATACAGAATGAATCTCACTTTGAATAGTTGGCCTGTCAGATTGGTATACCAGGCATTTACCAGAGGTTTTTGATTTTTTGCAGCTTCCACCATTTCCTCCCATATCTAATATAGATTCTTTCTGTGAGTTTTTCGGTCATCCTAGGCCTGACAGATTAATCGCTGATTAACCCGAAAAAATGAGGACGAGTGGTCATTTGGTAATCAGCTTTGGTCAACAGCATAGCAGACAGATACTAGCAAAATAATTTCACGGCGTGTTTGCTTTTTATTGTGAGCTGGTTCGTGATGTAATGCGTCTACGTACAAAACGGGTTAGAAAATTGGTGGGGACTACTGAAGAAAAAGCGCTTTTCGGTCTAGAGCGGATAGACGTTGCGCAACTGAAAGGCGTGGGCAGCAAGCTTGCGGAAAAGCTGGCTTCAATAGATATCCGATCACTCCAGGATTTGTTATTTCACCTGCCTCTACGCTATCAGGATCGTACACGATTTCATGCCATTGGGAGTTTGCGCCCGGGAAGCGAGGGCTTAGTCCAGGGCGAGATTTTGTTGTCCCAGGTCAAATTTGGTCGGCGCCGGAGTCTACTGGTACGAGTTTCCGATGGAACCGGTACGCTCACGCTACGGTTTTTTCACTTTTCGCGTACCCAGGAACAGGGTTTTCGTCGCGGTATGTTTGTCCGTTGTTACGGCGAGGCGAGGCGTGGGCCGGACAGTCTGGAAATCGTCCACCCGGAATACACCGTAGGTGAGACACCGTTTACCGATGCACTGGAAACAACACTGACGGCGGTCTATCCCACCATTGAAGGTATCGGCCAAAAGGTTTGGCGTAGTCTGATCCATCAGGCACTGGTACACCTGCAACAGGCGCCAAATATGTTAAGAGACCTGTTGCCTCAGGATATTGGTAATACAGTACAAATGGCGTCTCTTGAAGCCGCCGTATACCAGTTACACTCACCAGGTGAGGTCGACGCTCGTTTGCTGGCGCGGGCGCGCAGTCGCCTCGCCTTCGAGGAATTGCTGGCACATCATTTGAGTTTACGTCGACTGCGTGTGCGTAATGCGCGGCGACAAGCCCCGGTATTGTCAACAAACCAATCACTTAGGGAAGGTTTTATGGCTGGCCTGGCGTTTGAGTTGACCGCCGCCCAAGTGCGTGTGTTGAGCGAAATTGAGACGGATCTCCGTGCCGGTTTTCCAATGATGCGTCTGGTGCAGGGCGATGTGGGTAGTGGCAAGACCGTTGTTGCGGCGATTGCTGCCCTGGCTGCCGTATCTCAGGGATTTCAGGTGGCGATTATGGCACCGACCGAAATTCTGGCAGAACAACACTATCGCAATTTTGCGCACTGGATGCAGCCGTTAGCCCTGGAGGTGGCCTGGTTGGCCGGATCTCAGAATGCTGCAGATCGCAGAGCTGCTCTGGCTGCGATCGCTGGTGACGCTCAAATAATTGTCGGCACCCATGCTCTTTTTCAGGATGGCGTGGATTTTCGTCAGCTCGGTCTGGTCATTGTGGACGAGCAGCACCGGTTTGGCGTTCATCAGCGGCTGGCACTGCGCAATAAGGGGCACAAGAACGGTCTTTTTCCCCATCAACTGGTCATGACGGCCACGCCTATACCGCGCACGCTTGCGATGACAGCCTATGCGGATCTGGAGGTGTCTATCATTGATGAATTGCCCAAGGGTCGACAGGCGATAAACACCGTTGTCGTTTCCCAGCAGCGCCGCCCAGACGTAATGGCGCGGGTATATCAGGCCTGCGGCGAGGGGCGTCAGGTCTATTGGGTATGTCCCTTGATCGAGGAATCAGATCTGCTGGAGGCGCAAGCGGCTCAGGAGACATATGCCACTTTCCGTGAGGCCTACCCCGAAATCCCTGTGGGACTTGTCCATGGCCGGATGAAATCTGTAGAAAAAGAACAGGTTATGTCGGAGTTTAAGTCCGGTGAGATACACTTGCTGGTGGCAACCACGGTGATTGAAGTTGGCGTAGATGTCCCGAATGCCTCACTGATGGTCATTGAGAACGCCGAGCGCCTGGGGCTTTCACAACTGCATCAGCTGCGTGGGCGCGTGGGCCGTGGTGCGGTGAAGAGTGATTGCGTACTGCTGTATAAAGCCCCGCTTTCGAAACAAGGTAAGGAGCGTCTGGCCACTATGCGTGAAACCCAGGACGGCTTTCGTATCGCAGAAAAAGATCTGGAGTTGCGCGGCCCTGGGGAATTGCTTGGGACTCGTCAAACCGGCATGCTTAATTTTCGGATCGCCGATCTCGAAAAAGATAAACACTTGCTGGATAAAGTCGACCTCGCCGCCAATTTACTCTTGAATAAATATCCGGAAAACACAGCGCCATTGTTACGACGGTGGCTGGGCCAGGGTATGAAATATTCGGACGCGTGATATCAATAGGAATGTTATGTATTTAAAAGCCTGGCAGCGCCGGGATGTGGAATGGAAATTAGCCACCCCGATGGAAAAAAACACGACTCCGAAGGCTCTGCGCCGGTGGCTGTACGATGTGGGATCGCTAACACGTCAGCTCAGAATGTACTGTCATAAAGATTTCTCTGTGCGCCTGATTTCACAAACCTGGGAAACACCGCTACCCAGTGAAGCAAAAGCCTTGAACATTCCACAAGGCCACTATGCATTTGTACGACAAGTACACCTGCTGTGCGGTGGACACGCCCGAGTCTACGCGCGCACAATTATCCCGGTGCCAGTGGCCATGGGGCGTTTACGTGGGCTGACTCACTTGGGGACTCGGCCACTCGGGGAAGTTTTGTTCAGCAATCGGACCATGCAGCGTGGCCCCATAGAGGTGGCGAAAATTGCCAGTTGCAGAGAATTGAATCGCCTAGCGCATGGGGCAGCTGGTGATAGCACCGGTACAATTTGGGGCAGACGTTCTGTGTTTCATCTGTATAATCTGCCCTTACTGGTTAGTGAAATCTTTTTATCTGATTTTCCCGCGTAGGATATTTCTTGGAGACTATACAAACACCGACGCTGACATGGCGACAACGTTTGCGCGAATACGGTTTGTTAATGCGCATCGATCGGCCGATCGGAATTTTACTGTTGTTATGGCCGACTCTGTGGGCATTGTTTATCGCTGCCCGTGGTATGCCGGATTTATTGGTGTTGTTTGTGTTTTCGACGGGCGTGTTTCTGATGCGTTCGGCAGGATGCGTCATAAACGATTATGCAGATCGTGATATCGACGGTCACGTAGAGCGCACGCGAAATCGGCCGTTGGCGCAAAAACGGGTTTCCACGAAAGAGGCGATACTCCTGTTCGTGGTGTTGTCACTGACGGCGTTTGCGCTGGTACTGAGCATGAATACGCTCACCATCATGATGTCTTTCGTCGGCGCTGCCCTGGCCGCCAGTTATCCTTTCATGAAACGCTTTACTCATTTGCCACAGATTCATCTCGGCGCGGCATTCGGTTGGTCGGTGCCTATGGCCTACGCCGCACAGGCGGAAGCGGTACCGGTCGAGGCATGGCTGCTGTTTTTAGTCACCCTGTTGTGGACCACCGCCTACGACACGATGTACGCCATGGTAGACCGAGAAGACGATCTTAAGATCGGCGTGAAATCCACTGCTATTCTGTTTGGCGAGGCGGACCGCGTCATTATCGGTGCGCTACAGTTTCTGGTTTTGCTTGGGCTTGCATTGATTGGTTACCGTATCGGTGCGGGTATTGCCTTCTATTGTGGTCTGGTGGTTGCGGCAGGTTTCGTTATCTATCAACTTATTCTTATCAAGGACCGTGATCGCGGACTTTGTTTCAAGGCCTTTTTGAATAATAACTGGTTTGGAATGGCTGTGTTCGGCGGGATTTTTGTCAATTTTCTTTTTTAACTTAGGTCAATAATTTTATGGCTGTCTCATGGGTGGAAATCTGCGCGGTGATTGGCGGTTTTGCCTTGCTGGTATGGTCGGCAGATAAATTTGTGCTCGGGGCGGCGGGCTTGGCGAGAGTTTTAGGTGTGCCCTCGCTGATCGTTGGCCTGGTAGTTGTTGGCTTCGGTACTTCCGCGCCAGAAATGTTGGTTAGCGCCTTGGCGGCAGTGGATGGCAATCCTGCCCTGGGAGTTGGTAATGCCATTGGATCGAATATCACTAATATTGGTTTGGTGCTCGGTGCAACGGCGATATTCGCGCCCCTAACCGTTCATTCAAAAACCCTGCGACGGGAGTTTCCGGTATTGTTCCTCGTTATGGCGGTGGTGTTAGGTTTGTTGTATGACAATAACTTCAGTCGTGTCGATGGAACGATTTTATTGCTGGGGCTGTTTGCTTTCGTTGTGTGGATGGCGCATCTCGCCCTCAATAGCCGTAAGAGTGATCCTTTGGCGCAGGAAGTCATAGAAGAGTTGCCAGAAAAAGTTTCACTGTCTGCCGCGATCATGTGGCTAATAGTCGGTTTGTTGGTATTGCTCGTCGGTGCAAAACTGGTGGTGTGGGGTGCGGTAGGCATTGCCCAGGCCATGGGCGTAAGTGATCTGGTGATAGGTCTTACAATCGTTGCCGTCGGGACCAGTCTGCCAGAACTGGCAGCGAGTATTGCAGGTGCCCGTCACGGTGAGCACGATCTGGTTATCGGCAACATCATCGGTTCCAACTTGTTTAACTGTCTTGGCGTACTGGGTTTGCCGGCACTTATTCACCCCGCGACATTAGAGTCGTTTGTGCTCTATCGGGACTACCCAGTGATGTTATTGCTTACCATTGCGCTATTCCTTATGGCGAGGGGGTTTCACGGGGAGTTTGGAAAAGTTACACGTGTTGAAGGCGGAGTGCTTGTGGTAGCCTACTTCGGATATCTGGCTACATTGTATGTAACAACTGTTTGAATCAGAACTGGGAATACATGGAGTATACGCGCGAAATCAGTGATCAGGCCCTGGTTGAGATGGGGAAGGCAGTCATCAATACCGAATCGGCTGCGGTCCACGCCTTATTGTCAAAAATCGATCAATCCTTTGTTGCCGCCTGTCGTTTTATGCTCGCCTGCGAAGGACGAATAGTGGTAACTGGCATGGGAAAGTCGGGTCATATTGGCGGCAAAATTGCCGCTACATTGGCCAGCACCGGTAGTCCTGCATTTTTTGTTCATCCTGGAGAGGCCAGTCATGGTGATCTGGGAATGATTACACCTCGCGATGTTGTGATCGCAATTTCCTATTCCGGTGAAACCGATGAATTGCTAACCATCGTACCTCTCTTAAAACGTCAGAATGTTCCGTTGATTGCAATGACGAGCAACGCAAAATCCACATTGGCTCGACATGCCAATGTCTTTATCGACATCAGTGTTGCCAAAGAAGCGTGTCCGCTAGGATTGGCCCCGACCGCGAGCACTACTGCTACGTTGGTGATGGGTGATGCATTAGCCGTCGCTCTGCTGGAAGCACGCGGATTCACAGAAGAGGACTTTGCCTATTCCCATCCCGGTGGCTCACTGGGGCGCCGATTGCTCTTACGCGTGGATGAACTCATGCACAAAGGGATGGATATGCCTATGGTGCCTGAAACCGCAAGCGTGGGAGAGGCTTTGGGTGAAATGACACGCGCGCGACTTGGATTTACCAGTGTCGTGGATCTGCAGCAAAAAGTTGTTGGCATCTTTACTGATGGGGATTTGCGTAGATTGTTGAGTGAGCCGAAAAACATTCACGGCATCCCAATTACTGATGTCATGATTAGTGGTTGTGCGACACTTCGAGCAGGGGTTCTGGCGGCAGAGGCCTTACAGATAATGGAACAGAAAAAAATCAGCGCGCTCCCTGTTGTAGATGAACACGGCGTATTAGTCGGTGCGCTGAATATGCACGATTTGTTGCGTGCCGGAGTGGTGTAGTACGCGAGTTGAATTTAGGGAGAGTTTATGCAGGATATTCTCGAGCGGGCAGCTAAAATAGAGCTGGTGATTTTTGATGTGGATGGCGTGTTAACAGATGGGCGTCTCTATGTCACCGACAGTGGCGAAGAGATAAAAGCTTTTCATTCCCGTGACGGCCACGGCCTAAAAATGTTGCAGCAAAGTGGCGTCACGGTTGGCATCATCACCGGTCGTACTTCCAATATTGTGACTCACCGTATGAGCGAGCTCGGCGTCGAACATGTTTTCCAGGGGCAGCGTGACAAGATTCCTGCTTTTGAGAAGATGATCGCAAATCTTTCATTGCAGCCAGAACAGGTTGCTTATGTCGGCGATGATGTTGTTGATTTGCCAGTGATGCGCCGTGTCGGTCTGGCGATAGCTGTTCAGGACGCGCACCCGTTTGTCAAACAGCACGCGCATTGGCAAACGCCAAACTGTGGTGGGCGCGGCGCGGCGAGAGATGTGTGTGAGTTACTAATCGAAGCGCATGGGAAGTTAGAAACCATGTTGGCTGAATATTTGTAAATAATGAATACGGCAACAGCGGGCGACAGAATTCCGTTACCTTTCCTTTTTTTTCTCGGAATTTTATTGCTTGCCTCGTTGTTGTATTGGCTGGTTTCCGAAGTTGCGGACAGGCCTGTTAGCAAAGAAATCAGGCCAAATAATTCTCCTGATGTTGAATTTCAGAATTTGAATATGGTGTTGTTATCAAAAGATGGCACTCAATTTTATATCGAAGCAAAAGGTCTGAGCCACTTTGAGCGTGAAGTCTCTACGCTTGTACATCCGAAGCTCAGTTTTCGGATAGGTAGCTCCCAATGGCAAATTGACGCTGATTCGGGAGCTTTAGGCGCTGAACAAAAGCTGTACTTCAATGGCGAAGTGCAGATCCAGCAGTACGACACCTTCGATGGTCATCGAAAATTACAGGCCGCGAAGGCCGAAATTGATTTACAGCGGCAAATTCTCAATGGGGAAGGTGATGTTAAGGTCACGATGGATGGGCTGGATGTGGTAGCGGCCTCGATCACCGTAGATTTGCTTCACGATAAGTTGGCCTTGGAGGGGAATGTGCGAGGCGTATATGTGCTCGACTAAGGTATTGAAGGCTCTGCTGCTGATATTAATGTTTGTGAATGTCGAGATAGCATGGGCGGACAAGCGTCTCCAAATAGAGGCGGACCGTGTGGAATATGATCAAGCGGGTAAATTGAGTCAGTACACCGGTAATGTCCGCGTGATCGCCGCAAGACTGGAATTAATGGCAGATAATATTCGTGTTACCCATCTCGAGAAATCCATTACCACTATCCAGGCCTGGGGAGCACCGGCTGTTTTCAAGCGTACATTGCTCAGTAATCGCGTGAACCGGGCCAGCGCAAAAGAGATAGTGTATGACGTCAGCCAACAACAGGTGTTTTTTGTCGGCGAAGTTGAGGCCGAATACGACGGTAGCAGTCTGCGTGGTGAGCGTCTACGCTATGAGTTGGTAACAGATCGTATGCGGGTAGAAGGCTCTGGCATTGGTGCGCCGGTGCGTATCGAAATCGATGCTGAAACGGCGCCATAGTTTTTGTAGCTATTTATGACCAAGCTTATCGCAAACAATCTGGCCAAACGATATAAACAACGACAAGTCGTTCGCAATGTGTCGCTGGAGGTGAATTCAGGCGAAATTGTTGGTTTGCTCGGTCCGAATGGGGCAGGTAAAACAACCAGTTTCTACATGATTGTCGGCTTGGTGTCGTGCGACGAAGGCAAGATTATGATCGATGATCATGATGTGTCGCGTTTCCCCCTGCACCAGCGCGCCCGTCTGGGACTAGGGTATTTACCACAGGAAGCCTCGGTATTTCGTAAATTGTCGGTGAATGACAATATTCTGGCTATACTTCAAGCACGAGGCGGAATGAGTAAGTCTCAGCAACAGCAACGCGTCGACCAGCTGCTGGAAGAGTTTAATATCGAACACATCCGTGACAGTATTGGAATGAGTCTGTCAGGTGGCGAGCGGCGTCGGGTTGAAATTGCTCGCGCTCTGGCGGTTGAGCCCAGATTTATTCTGCTTGACGAGCCTTTTGCTGGAGTTGATCCGATTTCAGTGACCGATATCCAGCAAATTATTGAACAGCTGAGAAGTAAAGATATTGGCGTATTAATAACCGATCATAACGTTAGGGAAACCTTGGGCATCTGCCAACGTGCGTACATCATCAGCGAAGGAGATGTCATTGCGCAGGGAAGTTCGGTAGAAGTGCTGGAGAACCAGATGGTTCGAGAAGTGTATCTGGGTGAGGGATTTCGGCTGTAGATGAAAATATTTGTGCCGAATTTGGCATGGATGTGGCAAATGGACTATGTTTTTTTTCGGAAAACGGCTTAAAATAACAGTCAGTTAAAGCAGGGTAGAGAAAATAGCGTGAAACAGTCTTTACAGCTAAGGCTAGGACAGCATTTAACCATGACCCCTCAGTTGCAGCAGGCGATTCGTCTGTTACAGCTGTCGACACTGGAATTGCAAACAGAAATCCAGCAGGCGCTGGAAAGCAATCCCATGCTCGAGGTGAATGAGGACGGTGATGCCACTGAGCATGATGAAGCGGTGGAATCTCAGGAAGCTGCGGCCGCAGCGGAAACAGCCATAGAAACTGACTTTGACCGGGAGTCCTCGGAAAGCATCAGTAATGATTCCCTGCCCGATGATCTACCCACCGATAGTAACTGGGAAGACACCTATGATCTGACCAGTTCCTATACTTCTACCGGCTCAGGGGTTTCCAGCGATGATCTCCCCGATATCGAAAACCGCAATAGTGAAGAGGAAACTCTTCAGGATCACCTCGTCTGGCAGGCGCAGTTAACGCCGTTTAGCGAGACCGATTTTGCCATCGCCATGGCTATCATCGACTCTATTGATGATGATGGATATCTGAAAACCTCAGTCGAGGAAATTTGGGAACAATTAAAAGACGAGCTGGAAATCGAAACCGATGAAGTGGAAGCGGTATTGCGACGCATCCAGACGTTTGACCCTGTTGGCGTAGGTGCGCGCGATTTACAAGAGTGTCTTAGTATTCAACTGCGTCATATTGATGCTTCTGTGCCCTGGTATGACGAAGCGCGTCGCCTGATTGATGACTATTTCAGTTTGCTTGCCGGCCGTGACTACAATCAGCTCATGCGCCGTATGAAGTTAAGTGATGAGCAGTTGCGCGAAGTTGTAAAACTCGTCCATACACTGTCACCTCGCCCCGGCAGTCTTGTTTCCTCTGGGCAGGCTGAATATATCGTTCCTGACGTGTTCGTGCGCAAAGTCAGTGGCAGGTGGCAGGTCTATCTCAACGGCGATGCCATTCCAAAACTCAATATTAATTCCTTTTACGCCAGTATGATCCAACGCGCCGATAAAAGCGCGGACAACACCTATATGCAGGGCCAGTTGCAGGAAGCCCGTTGGTTGATCAAGAGTCTCAATAGTCGCAACGATACCTTGCTCAAAGTGGCAACCTGTATCGTGGATAGGCAAAAAGATTTTCTCGAACTGGGCGAAGAGGCAATGAAGGCCCTGGTGCTGCACGATGTGGCCGAGGAAGTCGGCATGCACGAATCCACAATATCGCGTATTACCAATAAAAAATATATGCATACTCCTCGCGGTATTTTTGAATTAAAATACTTTTTCTCCAGCCATGTTAGTACGGCCAATGGTGGAGAATGTTCTTCGACAGCGATTCGCGCTTTGATCAAGAAACTGGTGTCTGCGGAAGATGCTCGCAAGCCCTTGAGCGACAGCAAGATCGCCAAGATACTGTCGGAACAGGGTATAAATGTCGCAAGACGTACGGTGGCCAAATATCGTGATGCGTTGGCAATTCCGCCTTCTAATGAGCGCAAGCGCATCGCATAGTAGATTTACTGGAGAAATTTATGCAGGTAGACATTACTGGGCATCATGTAGACCTAACGGATTCTATGCAGGCCTATGTCAATGAAAAAATGGAACGCGTTACGCGTCATTTCGATCATGTAACCGATATTCATGTGATTTTGAGTGTCGAGAAACAATCGCAAAAAGCCGAGGCTACGTTGCAACTTAAGGGTAGTAAGATTTTTGCCGATGCGGTAGATGAAGATATGTATGCTGCGATCGACGCACTGGTGGATAAGCTGGATCGCCAGGTGTTAAAGCACAAGGGTAAGCTGAAAGACCACCGTAGCTAATGTGCGCGGTGGGATGGCAGTTTGAAGTTGTAATCGAGACTTTTTAACAATAACAAGCCTGGTTCCTATGTCACTATCCAGCCTGCTCGATCAGGAACACGTTGCCAGTCATGTACAGTCCGCCAGTAAAAAGCGGGCCCTGGAAGAACTTAGTCAGCTCATTGTCAAAGGCGAGCCTGGCCTGAGCCAGACCGAAGTGTTTGAATGTTTAATTGCTCGCGAACGTTTAGGCAGTACGGGGTTGGGGAAGGGCGTCGCCATACCACATGGTCGCCTGAAGAGTGGCGAGAAAGTTATTGCCGCCTTCGTCCAATTGGCAGATGGTGTGGACTTTGATTCACCCGACGGTCAACCTGTTGATCTGTTATGCGCATTGATGGTTCCGCCTGATTCCACTGATGAACACCTGCAGACGCTTGCCGCACTTTCCGAAATGTTTCGCAATGAACAACTGCGCGACGCTTTACGAGGTGCGAATAATGACGAGTCGCTTTTCCAGGTGCTTCAAGAGTGGCTGCCTAAGAATTGACGGGCATCAGTGGTTGTGAAATGTCACCGGGCGCAAAAGTTGGAGTGGGCACTGGGGGCAGAAATAGTTGTTGACTTCCCCTTCCACGTCTTTCCCCACGCGATTACTGTTATAGCCAATAATTGCTATCAGAATTTTGTTTCTCCGGGGATTCGAACGACGAAGAGTCCGGTGTTGATATTACAATGTGAAGTCGAAGATAGCGTCCCTGCGATTCCTGTCCTCCAAACCTCTACCAGCCTGTGGCGAAGCGCGTGCTCAAGCGACCAGGTGATCGACATTTTACAAAATCAATTTCATTATCATGCCGAAGTCGTGGAGAATTGCCACGCCTGTATGGTTGTTGTTGATGATGTAGGTGTGTTGATTTGCGGAGATGCGGGCGCCGGTAAGTCATATTTGGCTAAGCAAATTCTTAATGATGGGCATCAGTTGGTGAGTGACGACGTCGTGGAACTTTTTACCGCCAAAGAAGGCCAATTGTGTGGTAAGGCACCGCTCACACTGTATGACATGATTCATTTGGACGGTGTGGAGTTTGCTCAGGTGTCGCTCAAATGGGGGCGATCTTCGCTGGCAGCGAGCGCGACTGTTGATCTGGTAGTGGAAAAAGTTGGCCACACAAGCCCGGTTGAATTGCCTGCAATTTCCAAGTGTATAGGTAGTCGGTCATTTATTTGTCCGCGGATACGAAATTCAGATGATGTTTACCAGATTGTCAGAAACTATCGAATATCTTGTGGACGTACGAAAATCGGGAAGAAGGTTGGATGAAACTGTTCATCGTAAGCGGATTGTCGGGTTCGGGAAAAAGTACGGTATTGCATGTGCTGGAGGATCTGGGCTTTTATTGCATCGATAATCTTCCCTTAGGTTTACTCGCCAATTTTGCGGCACATATGGCGAGTACGCCGGAGAAATCCTATGAGAACGCAGCCGTCGGTATCGACGCGCGTAATCGCTCCGGCGATCTGCGACGATTCCCTTCCATATTGGCGGGTTTGAGAGAATCCAAACTCGAGTGTGAAGTCATCTTCCTGGACGCGGATGATCACATACTGATAAAGCGCTATAGCGAAACGCGTCGTCGTCATCCGCTTTCCTCTAAGGCAACTTCACTTGCCGAGGCAATCGGCAAGGAACGCGAACTACTGGAGCCGGTAATACGGCAGCGTGATTTGTACATCGACACAAGTCACACCAATCTGCACCAGCTACGTGATTTGGTGCGTGAGCGGATTGCACACCGAGGGCAGCAAACTTTATCACTGATGTTCCAATCTTTTGGCTTTAAGCATGGTGTGCCGGTGGATGCGGATTTCGTGTTTGATGTGCGATGTTTGCCTAATCCCTATTGGGATCAGCAATTGCGCGAATATACAGGGCGCGATAAGCCGGTGATTGAGTTTCTGGAAGATCACGATGTGGTGGACGAGATGTATCAGGATATCGTGAAATTTATTACAAACTGGGTACCAAGATTTCGTGCTGCGGACAGAACCTATGTTACGATTGCAGTAGGTTGTACCGGCGGGCAACATAGGTCGGTTTACTTTGCAGAGAAGTTAGCGCAGCATTTCAGCACGGACTATGAAGTACTTGCGCGTCACAGAGAGTTGGCATGAGTGTAGGCCTGTTAATAATAAGCCACGAAAAACTGGGCCAGGTTTTGCTTGAAATAGCAGTTAACGCAATTGGCAAAAACCCAATGAGAACCGAATGCGTTTCGGTTACTGCTGCATCGGCGCCAGAAAGATTGACGCAGTTGGCGCATGAAAAGGCTGATTCGCTGGATCAGGGGCAAGGAATACTGGTACTAACGGATTTGTATGGTTCTACGCCAGGTAACATCGCATGCACCCTGATGAAACGTCACCGGACGTCGGTAGTGTCCGGTATCAATTTACCTATGCTGTTGCGTGTGCTCAATTATCCTCAGCTTCGTTTGGAAGAACTGGCAGACAAGGCTGTTAGCGGCGGCAAAGAAGGTATCATGGATTGCCGTGCACACGTTTTTTAATGGGATAATAAAGTGCTGACAAAAGACGTTACCATTATTAATTTATTGGGTTTACATGCGCGCGCGGCGGCAAAGTTTGCGACACTGGCGAATAATTTTTCGGCCGACATCAAGGTCGTGCGTGGATCACGTGAGGTTAACGGTAAAAGCATAATGGGTTTGATGATGTTAGCAGCCAGCAAAGGTACGCAACTCACGCTCATTATTGATGGTGATGACGAACAACAAATGCAGGAAGCTATCTGCACTCTGATCAATAACCGTTTTGAAGAAGACGAGTAGTCCTGACTCACGCCTGATATAATCGCCCATCCGTTGCCGACGTGAATTGTGTTCGGCTTGTATACGGCATTCATCACAGATGGCACATGAATCAGGAATCAACAGAACCCAAGACCGAATTTCGTGATGAGCTGAATCACCTGCTTGGGCAGCGTGATGAGGCGGGTATTGCGCGTCTGATTGCTGATTTACACCCTGCCCAGCTTGCTGATTTACTTGAGTCACTCCCGCACGATGAGCGCGCCCAGGTTTGGGATCTGACCGATCCGGATAAATTCGGCGATGTACTCCTTTTCGTTAACGATGCCGTTCGCTCTGGTCTGATCGAGCGACTGGACGAGCATGCGCTAATCGCTGCTACCGGTAATCTCGAAGCAGACGATCTTGCTGACATTCTGCCAGATCTCCCTGGGTCGGTTATCAGCGAAATCCTGCAATCGATGGATGAGCAGGATCGCCAACGCCTCGAGACAGTTCTCAAGTATCCGGAGGATACCGCTGGCGGTCTGATGAATGTGGATACGGTAACCGTCAGACCAGATGTTTCGTTGGAAGTCGTTTTGCGATATTTGCGATATCGAGCCAGTTTGCCTGATATGACCGACAAATTATTCGTGGTGAATCGCCAGGATATCTATCAGGGCTATCTTAGTCTCGCGGATTTGGTATCCAAAGACCCCGAATTGACGGTTGCCGACGTGTTGAGCAATAGCATCGACCCGATTACCGTTGATACAGAAGATGGAAAAGTTGCGCACTTATTCGAAAAACTGGATCTGGTGTCCGCACCTGTTGTGGATACTGATGGTAAGTTGCTTGGTCGTATCACCATCGATGACGTGGTCGACGTAATCCGCGAAGAGGCCGACCATACCATTATGAGTCGTGCCGGTCTGGATGAAGAGGACGACATGTTTGCGCCAGTGGTGCGTAGTACCCAGCGGCGCACTGTCTGGTTAGGTGTAAACCTTTTGACGGCCTTGCTTGCGTCCTGGGTAATCGGCTTGTTCGATGCCACGATTGAGCAACTGGTAGCCTTGGCAGTATTAATGCCCGTCGTGGCCAGCATGGGAGGCATTGCGGGAAGCCAGACGCTGACGCTGGTAATCCGTGGTCTGGCTTTGGGCAAAATCGGCACGACTAACCAGAATTTACTGCTTAAGAAAGAACTGTCAGTTGGCGCACTCAATGGCGTCATGTGGGCGACAGTGATTGGTTTTGTCGCCTATGTCTGGTTTGAAAGCGTGGGCCTGGGCATCATTATTGGTTTGGCGATTCTGGCAAATCTTATTGTTGCTGCGTTTTCTGGAGCGACCATTCCCTTGCTGCTCAAGCGGTTTGGCGCCGACCCGGCGCTTGCAGGTAGCGTCGTGCTAACCACCGTGACTGATGTGGTTGGTTTTTTCGTCTTTCTTGGTCTGGCCGCGGTGTTCCTGGTGTAACCAAGCCCCATTCCGCTGCGGTTATCCTCTTCGCCACAATTAACGTGTCGTATCGTGATGAAATAGAAGATGTGGTGACGTGCGGCGGTATCGTTCGCTTATGGCATTTCCCACGCTTTGCTGATATCCATGAGGGTTGTTTGTGCTGCAGATCTCAATAGTTGCCCCAATATCCTGTTGACGCCTATGGATTTTGCCGAAGGTGACACGTATTCTTTTAAAAGCAAAACTCTCTATAAGATTACTCAGATCGACGGTCCCATGGCCCTTTTTGCCAAAAAACACAATGTGGGTATAAACCTGAAGACTGCGTTTGCTGAGGAATTTACGCATATCAACGGTATTGCTGTATGGAGCGACACCGATAATTCGGGCTCTTACACCCTTGGCTACTATGGCAATCTGATGTTTTCTGGCGAATAATATGCCTCTTTCAGGAAGTCTCCGAATAGGTCAGATTAGCGACGAGGGCATATTCAGAGGCTCGCTGGCCACCAGGACAGGAACACAAGGGGAGAAAAGATTATGGCACGTATTATTTTTGCGGACGGCAGACAGGAAACCGATATGGCTGTCATAGAGCCGATACTCGCAAATATCGGTGTTGCACTCAAACAGTGGCCGACGCCTGAGGCTGATGATATTCAAGACCTGTTAGAGAGCAAGGCGCTTGATGATGGGCAAAAAGAAGCCGTGTTGAAATCAGTCGACAACCGATTCGAGACTCTGAAGCAGGAATATGGCTATACCACTCGCGATATGATTGTGTTGCACGAAGATATTCCAGGTTTGGGCGAAATTCTCGCTAAATTTGAATCCATTCATTATCACACGGATGACGAAGTACGCTACATCGTTGGAGGTAAGGGCTATTTCGGATTTGTAGACGGCGAGGGTACCCAAATGTTAGTTGAGGTGGTTGCCGGTGATTACATCAATGTGCCCGCCAATGCCGAACACTGGTTTACGTTAGGCGATTCCAGACGTATAAAAGCCGTGCGTTATTTTATAGATACCAGTGGCTGGACGCCGGTTTATACCGAGCGCCCCTTGCAGTTCGATGAGTCTAATCTGCCTTGGAGTGTCACAACAGCCTAAGACCGTTGAGGTGTTCCAACTTAGGTCGCCTTGCGCGGATTGATAGCGTAGATATTCACTCGAAACGATATTTACTTCTCTTTCGGTGTTGGTGACCGTTTTTGTCTTGTTTTTGTCACAGGTGTTGGCAAGTCAGAGGATGCACATAAATGACGCAAAAACTCAATTCACTGAGTCCTTGTGAAGGGCTCACCTGCGCCGCCCGTGATTTTCATCAACGTGGTTGGATGGCTGGTACCGCCGGTAATATGAGTGTACGCGTAGATGAAAACAGTTTTTGGCTTACCGCCAGTGGTAAGCCCAAAGGTAGCCTGGATCAGAAAGACTTTGTTAAGGTCTCGCTGAATGGCGATCTTATTGAGGAAGTAGCCGTAGGCAATAAGCCTTCAGCAGAATCAAGCATACATCAGGTGGTGTACCGTCTTTTCCCAGATGCAGGGGCCTGTTTGCATGTACATAGTGTTGACGCCTATATTGCTACGCGTCGATTCTGTACTGAAAATCTTCAGATGATGTTGCCAGATATCGAAATGATCAAAGGATTCGATGTGTGGGAACAAAACCCAGGCATTCTTCTTGATGTTTTTGAGAATCATCGGGACGTAAAAAAAATTGCCGCAGACATTGAGGCGCGTTATCGGCAAACCAGCCCGCGTATCACTGCCTTGATGATACGAGACCATGGTGTTACGGTGTGGGCACCGGATCTGCAAACGGCCTACAATCGTGTCGAGATACTGGAATTTATCATGTCGTTTATGGCCAGATCGGCCTGACTATATTCATGCTGGATAGACTGAGACAATTCGCTTCCATAGTTGAACAAATCACCGAATGGACGGGACGGCTGATTTCATGGCTGGTTTTGTTTATGGTGGTGGTGATGTTCATCGTTGTGGTACTCCGCTACATGTTTAATGTGGGTTGGATTGCCATGCAGGAGTCCGTGACCTATGCCCATGTTCTGGTGTTTATGTTGGGTACGGCATTCGCCATGAAACACAATCAGCATGTCAGGGTGGATATTTTCTATCAACGCTATTCTCCTAGTGGACGAGCTTGGATCAATATTTTTGGTAGTGTATTTCTATTGCTGCCGGTAGCTGTCTACATTTTTTCCAGCTCTTATGAATATGTTTTGGATTCTATTTCACTTAAAGAGTCTTCCCGTGAAGCAGGGGGCTTGCCTTTCGTCTATTTATTGAAGTTACAGATGCTTATTATGGCTGGCCTGCTGGTGTTGCAGGCACTAGCAGAAATCATTCGTAATGCATTCATTGTTGTCGGCATCGAACAGGAAGGCGAGCATGGCTGAGTATATTCCACTCGTCATGTTTGCCGTTGTCTGTCTGGTGTTGCTACTCGGTTACCCAGTCGCATTTACTTTGGCAGGTACTGCTTTAGGTTTTGCATGGTTCGGTACTACCTTGGGCATGTTTGACGCAGCATTTCTCGACGCCTTGCCCAATCGTCTGTTTGGGATTATGACGAATGAAACGTTGATTGCAGTTCCTTTGTTTGTTTTTATGGGCGTAATGCTTGAGAAATCCCGTGTAGCCGAATCTTTGCTCGATAATATGGCTTCACTTTTTGGTAACGTACGAGGCGGCCTGGGATATTCTGTTGTGCTAGTGGGTATGTTGCTCGCTGCGAGTACCGGGATTGTCGGTGCAACTGTCGTTACCATGGGTTTGCTGGCATTGCCGACGATGTTGAAGCGTGGTTATGATCCTGCGCTTTCATCTGGTGCCATATGCGCTTCCGGCACATTAGGTCAGATTATTCCGCCATCGATTGTCTTGGTCTTGTTAGGAGATGTGATGTCGTCTGCCTATCAGCAGGCGCAATTGGATATGGGGATTTTTTCGCCTGATACAGTCTCTGTGGGTGACTTGTTTGCAGGTGCGTTAATTCCCGGATTGTTATTGGTCGCCTTTTATATACTTTACTTGGTGATCATTGCCTTCATCCGTCCAGATAAAATGCCGCGTCCTGAAGCGGTATCTGCGACAGACAATAGTGCGGCGTGGCGTCATCTCCTTAGAGGCCTGTTGCCGCCTTTGTTGCTTATGGTTGCGGTTCTCGGTTCGATTTTAGGCGGTATCGCAACACCGACAGAGGCTGCATCGGTAGGCGCGGTTGGTGCGATCTTGTTGGCGCAATCACGTAAACAGCTTAACTGGAAGGTGCTTTTCGAAGTCGGGCGGCAAACGACGCTGGTGAGTAGTATGGTGTTTATGATACTCATCGGCGCGTCGATTTTCTCGCTGGTGTTTAGAGGTTTCGGTGGTGATGAGCTGGTAAAAGATTTATTGAGTGACTTGCCTGGCGGCGCGTTCGGCGCGATGTTGATCGTTATGCTGATTATGTTTTTGCTCGGTTTCGTTCTCGACTTTATCGAAATCATTTTTGTGGTGGTGCCTATCGTCGGGCCTGTGTTGCTGGCGATGGATCTTGATCCAGTATGGCTGGGTGTCATGATTGCGTTAAATCTACAGACATCATTTTTAACGCCGCCTTTTGGATTCGCTCTTTTCTACTTGAGAGGCGTTGCCCCGGCAGCGGTTACAACACTGCATATCTATCGAGGTGTCATTCCATTTATTGTGATTCAGCTATTCACGCTGATGATGGTTGCCTGGTGGGGAGATTTGGCAACTTGGTTGCCGAGATGGTTGTATGGGGATTAGCGCAAACTACATAAACGTGAGCTTGCCATCACGAATGCGGAATGTTCGCGTGGTCGCCATTTCTCGGAATTCCTTTTTTAATTTTCCAATTTGAATAGTGCATGCCGGATGGATCTGTCGGCCGATGACGATACGGCCGTTGACGAGTCTTCGTAGCTCTAAGCGCAGCAATTCCTTCTTGTATTTTAGTCGATCGAGTTCATCTTCCATGATGCGTACTTCTCTTCTCGCTTCGTTGTAATCGCCTGGATTGAATGAGGCTAGATCCTGGTTCTGCATGTTGAGCTTTTTGGTGCGCATAAAAATCTGAGATTGGTTTTCTTCTATCTGACGATTTAGCTGTTCGATATTCTTGTGTATCTTCTCGTCTGCGGAAACTTCGATATGGGTTTTTGCTCCAGCAGGAGAGCCAAATGTGTTTGCTCTAACCAATATGCCAGAGCGTATGTGGCCACCTATGATGTGCCCGGATTTTGCCGACTTGCTTCCAACGATGATTTCATTGGTGGCGTATAATTCACTTCGGATGGATTGTTCACGTATCATGATGCAATCACCGGCAACTAGCTTTATGTTTTCCACATAGTTGGCGAGTATGCTTCCTTCCGCTGTCAGAATGCTAATGTCGGGTTTTAACTGTCCTTGTTGATCATATATATCGCCATGCCCTATTACCGATTGAGCGATTTGAATGTTTCCACCAGCAACTAATGTGGCGGCCTCGACGATGCCAGCGACGATGATATCGCCGGTGACCTCGATTTTCATGCCTGGCGCCACATCCCCGTTTACGACAACGCTACCGTCAAATACGACATTTCCGATAGACATATCGATTTTATCGTAGGTGATGATTTTCTCTACGACGACACCGTCTTCGACTTGAATGGGCTGTCCAGTATCGAGAGCGATAAGCAGATTCGCGTCATTAGTGTGCGTTTGTACGCCATAGAGTTTGTTGGAATAGAAACTGTCTATCCCATCTCTAGGCGATATGACATTGCCAAAAATATCCTTGCCGTCTTCGCCTTTGGTTGCAGGTATGCGGCGCATGAGTTGCGTACCCGCTTGCACAACCTGAATGTCTCCAAGGTCTCGAAAATCGATCATGCCGTCTTCCCGGATTTGCGGCATCCGAGATTTTGTCTCAGGAATAAGTGAAACGAACATGGCGTTTTCGCCAGGTTTGGGCAAGGTTCCCTTCGCTACAACGACATTTTTGCCTTCGCCCTTAGCGATAAGCTTAGCCACGGTTTGTTTGTTAATGCCGTGGATGATGCTCCGTTCAACGAGCATGCGATAAATATCGTTTTCGGTGACGTGTTTGCCGCCGTAAGCACGAGTTAGATGGACAACAGCGGACATATGGTCGTCGGTGACTTCGACCTCCGCAACAGCATCGCGTTTTTCCGCAATGGGAATGAGGCGCTTGCTATGCACATGGTGATTGTATAGTTCAACCAATTTTTCAATGGATTCATCGAGTGGAAATAGATATTCGAATCGCTTACGGGCGATTTGCCTTTTTACCCAATCAGTATCGATATGAGCGTCCTGCTCATATTGATCAGGCAATAGGGCAACCAAGTATTGTTGGTCTTTGGTTAAACCAATTCTCAACATATTGGTGTTGGGCTTGGGAGCTGGAGCTTCCATTCAAAGAGATCCGTTCGATTTTTGACTAGTCAAGATCATATATCGACAATTTGCCCCAAAAATTCAGGACAGAAGCGCACTAAATCGACAGTTTTAGGCCTGTTTCCAAATCAGTGGCTTGGAGGGTGAATCCGAGATACCTTACAAGTTTATCACTCTTGATTCTTTTGTTTTCAACAAGATAGGAAATCATCTCAGGTGACATGGTGCGCCTGGCCTGTTCCCAGTCGACTCTCTCAGGAGCCGGGAGCCCGGCGAGTTGAGCGATTCGGCTAAAGTAATCCGTCATTGTTGTGGGTTTATTGTCGGAGAGGTTATAAATTTCATTAGGCTGGCTGTTTCTTAGCGCAAACAGGCTGGCTCGAGCCAGATCCTGTGAAAATATGCGGTTACTTGCTGGCGCAAGATCCTCGCGCAAGACCGTCATGCCTTTTCTGATTCGTTCCAAGGGTAATTTCCCTGGGCCATATATGCCGGTGACACGAAAAATTATCCACGGGCAGGCACTGGATTCGCACCAGTTACGGACTTGTTCCTCAGCATCGTAGCGGCGTTTCCCGCGGTCTGTTTGTGGTGCGGCGGGGGTGTTTTCGTCTATCCACTCCCCATTGCTGTCGGCATACACTGCCGTCGTACTGAAATACAACACTTGTGATGGGCGTATGTGTTGTTGCGACATATGAGCGAGGAATCGTTCTACTCTCGAGTCACGCAGGGAATTTGATGGTGGTGGCGCAAGATAGATAATTTGCGCGGCAGACATATTTGGCACAGACTGCAAGGATTCCGCTTGATCGATGTCGCAAACATGGTGAATAAATCCATCATGAGCAATGACACGACTCGCTGTGCGGGATAAAGCATGAACACGTCTGCCCTCCGCCAGGGCATGTTGCGCGATCAACTGTCCAACATAGCCATAACCTATGATATAAATGTCTGCATCTTGCTTCATGTGAATACTTCCAATCTGTCATCATCAAACGGTAGTTTTATGAAATATACAATAAAGGTTGAACCCAGCGGTCATGTTTTTGAGGTCAATGAGGGTGAAAAGATACTTGACGCTGCATTGCGCCAGGGTTTTGCATTTCCCTATAGCTGTCGTGGTGGTGCCTGTGGTTCCTGCAAGGGAAAAATAGTTGAAGGTGATGTGGAATATGTAGATAGAGAGCCGCGTGCTTTATCTGAATACGACAAACAGACCGGCATGGCGTTGTTTTGTCAGGCGCGACCGACGGCTGATATGGTAATTGAAATGCGTGAAATTAGCGCAGCGAAAGATATCCAGATAAAAATACTGCCCTGCCGTGTATCGAAAATGGAACGGCTTGCGCATGATGTCATGCGACTCTATTTGAAACTTCCACAGGTTGAACGCGTGCAATTTCTTGCCGGCCAATATCTCGATATTTTACTTCCTGGTGGTAGACGGCGAAGTTTTTCTCTGGCCAATCCTCCGCACGATGATGAATTGTTGGAATTGCACATACGACGTGTCGAAGGTGGTGAATACACGCAACATATTTTTGAAAAAATGAAAGAAAAGGATTTATTGCGCATCGAGTTACCGCTTGGAAATTTTTATCTGCGCGAGGATTCAGGTAGACCGATTATTCTAATGGCGGGTGGAACGGGTTTTGCGCCAATTAAGGCGATTATTGAACATGCCATCGCGGAGAAGACCTCACGCAAGATTTTTCTGTATTGGGGCGTGCGCGATAAAGCGTCATTATATCTGCCGGATTTGCCGCAGCAATGGGCAGCTCAGCACGATAATATCTCTTTTATTCCAGTATTGTCGGAACCGAAACCGGAGGATAGTTGGCAAGGAAGAACGGGCTATGTACACCAGGCCATTGCCGAGGACTTTTCGGATTTATCTGATTACGAGATATATGCCTGTGGGCCACCGGTGATGATTGAGTCTGGGCAGACGACGTTCGCTGGGATGGGTTTGAAAGATGATAATTTTTATTCGGATGCATTTAATTATGCAGGAGACACACCTACTGCATAGCGTTTGACTATTGTAGGGTGCGCAGATAAATAACACCGATTAACAGACCTAGAGATAACAACCATACAATTATATATAACCACATGGATTGCCGAGCGCGCCGCTTTTCCAGCCAGGTGCGTGGTCGTATTCCGCGATAAAGAAAAACCAGTTTGGCGGAAAGGTTAACGCAAACGATGTTTACTGCTAGCAGTATCAAAGCCCCTAATGCTTGATCCCATTGCTGGCTACCTACCATCAGACCAAAAGTCGCTGTTGGTGGTAATAGAGCCACCGCAACCATTACACCTACAAGAACGCTGGATAGTCCGGTAGTTAAAGATAATACAGCGGCGGCACCAGATGCCAATGCCAGAGCAACTGAGTCCAAGCCTACAACAGTTCGTGCGTGCAATTCGCTGCTCTCTAAATCAACCGGCCAGAGCAAGGCAATGCTGATCGACAACAGTGTGGCCACAGTCAAACCACCGAGATTGGTGACGAGGGCCTTGCGTATTAATTCTCCATCGCCTAGCGCTGTGCCTAACGCAAGCGCGAGGTTAGGCCCAAGCAATGGTGCGATAACCATCGCACCGATGACAACCGCAACATTGTCTTCGATTAATCCGATCGCTGCGACGATGGTAGAGAAGAATACGAGAATAAGAAAATTGCTATCGAGTCGCGCATTTTTTTCAACGTTGTTATACAACTCTTCGCGCGACGTGGAAGTACCTTTTGGAGACGGCTCGGCGTCCTCGTCTTTCTTTCGTCGAGGTAGGCTGACTTCTGGCTGTATGATCACAATGCGATAGTCTTCGCTCTTGGCCAGTAAACCCTGCAAGGCATCGAGTACGGGCTGTGCATTTTCTGCTTCAACAAGAATACGACAGGCGCGACGGTCATCTTTTCCTATTGGACCTTGCCAATAATCCACTACGTGAAAGTGCTCGGCAATACCGGTAATGGCGATGTTGTAACTTTCATTGGCGACGACTTCAATTATCTTCATGCGACAAGGTCTGTTTGGATTTAATAGAAAGCCATTTTAACGACTTTTTAGCAGACTTTCCTCCTGCTATTTCCCTTAAGAGCTATGTGCATGAACTGGTCGTGGATCAAGACGACAGAACCAGAATCGGCTACAATAAACAGCCTTTTTAAGAACAATTCAACCTACGCAGCATGATTGATAAATCGACGTTGATAGCCGAACTGCAGCGCATTGTTGCCTGGGATGCGGTGTTATATGAAGCAGAGGACTTGCGTCCCTACGAATGTGATGGTTTATCGGCCTATCGCAAATTGCCTATGGTCGTTGTTCTGCCTGAAAAGATAGAGCAGGTGCAGGCTATCATGCGTTTATGTCACCAGCACGAGGTGCCTGTGGTCGCGCGTGGAGCGGGAACAGGTCTTTCAGGTGGGGCCTTACCGCATGAACAAGGTGTTTTACTCAGCCTGTCCAAATTCAAAAATATTCTTGCTCTTGATCCGGTGAAACGTACCGCTGTTGTGCAGCCAGGTGTGCGCAATCTCGCGATCTCACAGGCAGCGAACATTCATGGGCTCTACTATGCTCCCGACCCGTCGTCACAAATTGCCTGCACCATCGGCGGTAACGTTGCCGAAAACTCTGGTGGCGTGCATTGTTTGAAGTACGGATTAACAGTGCACAATATTCTGCAACTCAAAATAGTTGCCGTCGACGGCGAGTTGTTGAACATCGGCGGTAGCGGTCTCGATTCACCCGGGTATGATTTGCTGGCGTTGATGACAGGCTCCGAGGGAATGTTGGGCATTATCGTCGAAGTCACAGTAAAACTTTTGCCAGTACCGGAGCGCGCCCAGGTGTTGCTCGCAGCATTTGATGATGTGGTTAAGGCTGGTGAAGCAGTTGGCAATATTATCGCTGCCGGTATTATCCCCGGTGGCCTGGAGATGATGGACAAACTGGCGATTAAGGCAGCTGAGGATTTTGTGCACGCGGGTTACCCTGTCGATGCTGAAGCGATTTTGTTGTGCGAGCTAGATGGGACGAATGAAGAAGTCTCGCAACAGATATATGTCGTACGCGATGTGCTCAAAAACAGCGGTGCAACAGAAGTGCGAACCGCCAAAGATGAGCATGAGCGCATGATATTTTGGAAAGGGCGCAAAGCCGCCTTTCCCGCAGTTGGACGCATCTCTCCCGACTATTACTGTATGGACGGCACTATTCCACGCAAACAATTGCCTCGTGTCCTCAAAGAAATCGCGGGCTTGTCTGAACACTATAATTTGCCCGTCGCAAATGTATTTCACGCGGGTGACGGCAATCTGCACCCGTTGATTCTTTACGATGCAAACAATCCTGGCGAGTTGGAACGCACTGAGGAATTTGGCGGCAAGATTCTCGAGTTGTGCGTAGAGGTCGGAGGAACCATTACGGGTGAACACGGCGTGGGCATGGAAAAGATAGATCAGATGTGTGTGCAGTTTGCGCCCCAGGAGCTGGAACAATTTCATGCGGTAAAGGCGGCATTTGATCCGCAGGGTCTATTGAATCCAGGTAAGGCGGTACCGACTTTACATCGTTGCGCAGAATTTGGCGCGATGCACGTACACAAGGGTGAATTGAAATTTCCGGAACTGGAGCGATTTTAGTGGAGCGGAATGTCTGCGCGAATTTTTAAATTATGAATATGAACACAGATCATAGCCAGGTATTGCAGCAACAGGTTCAGGATGCATTTGAACGAGGCGCGGCGCTTAAGATTGTTGGCGGCAATACAAAGACATTTTACGCACGGCAGATAGAAGGTGAAGTGCTTTCCACATCGTCGCATAGTGGAATTATTTCCTATGAGCCGACGGAATTGGTGATTACCGCGCGCGCGGGCACTTTACTGCAGGAGCTCACTAATACGCTGGACGAGAAACACCAGATGCTCGGATTCGAACCACCCGCATTTGGTGAACTGGCAAGCCTGGGCGGAACCGTTGCCTGCAATTTTTCGGGACCACGTCGCGCCTATATGGGGGCGGCGCGCGATTTCGTACTGGGTTGTCGCATCATCAACGGTAAGGGTGACATTCTTTCCTTTGGCGGTGAGGTGATGAAAAATGTTGCAGGTTACGATGTTTCCAGACTGATGGCCGGCGCGATGGGGACGCTCGGGGTGTTGCTCGAAATATCGCTCAAGGTCTTACCGAAACCTGAGCGAGAAGTGACGCAAGTCCTGGAGTGCGATGCACCCTCTGCATTGGAAAAAATGCATTCCTGGGCTCGGCAACCGTTGCCAATTTCGGCGACCTGCTTTGCTGATGGTCAGCTTTTGGTGCGGCTATCAGGTTCGGTGAATGCTGTTGATGTCGCAGCGAAACGTCTCGGCGGCGATACCCTGGCTGGTGGGCGCGAATTTTGGCGCCTATTACGTGAACAACAACTGGCTTTTTTCAAAACAGATCAGCCGATCTGGCGACTGTCACTGGCATCTGACGCCCCCCCGTTGTCGATAGAAGGGGATCAGCTTTATGAATGGGGAGGCGCCTTACGTTGGATACGCACGAGTGCAGGCGCGGAAGTAGTGCGTAGCAGTGCGTCGGAATTTGGAGGCCATGCGAGCGTTTTTCGAAACGCATCAATCGAGGCGGATGTTTTTCATCCTTTGTCTGCTGGACTTGTACAAATCCATAAAAATCTGAAACAGGCCTTCGATCCCGGTGGAATACTAAATCCAGGCAGGATGTACCCAGGGCTGTAGTCTCTCATGCAGACTACCATCGAAAAAATTCTAACATCATGCTAAAGATGAAACTGCTGCAATTGCAACAGCAGAAAAAAGTAGATGTTTTTCACAGAAACGAAAAATGCTGACCTTACAGGGTAGCGAGAAATCGCTTGTTGCGGCGCAGTGAGTTATCACATGTCGGTTATCAATTGGCAGAAGTTAAGGAAGCGCCTCTCTGTTTTGGTTCGGTAGGTACTTATTCGCTACTACAGGCGAAACTGTCTCAGGAACTGTTGTCAAATAAACGGGAATCCCTGCTGGCTGATAAGCCTCAGTTGATTGCAATAGTCAATATTGGTTGTCAGATGCATATGGCGAGCAAGGCCGATGTCCCGGTAAAGCATTGGATAGAACTGCTGGATATCGAGTAGTGCCGTCGTTAGACGGTACAAACCTTGAATAGTTGTCAGGATTAATCTCAACCTATTCATGTCAAAGGGACTTTTATGGATAAGACAGTTACCTTCACCGACAACAGTACCGGTAAATCTGTTGATCTACCCGTGTATAGCGGTTCTCACGGCCCGGATGTGGTTGATATCACCAGTTTGTACAAGCAAACCGGGATGTTTACGTTTGATCCTGGGTTTCAATCTACGGCGAGCTGTCGAAGTTCAGTAACCTATATTGATGGTGACAAGGGCGAATTGCTTTATCGTGGTTATCCGGTAGAACAATTGGCGGAAAAGAGTAGTTTTCTGCGTGTGGCCTATTTGTTGATGTATGGCGACCTGCCGACCAAGCAAGAGCATGAGTCGTTTATCTACGAGATTGGTCAACACAATATGATCAAGGAAAGCCTCAAGCGTTTTTATGATGGCTTTTATCATGATGCCCATCCTATGGCGATTATGGTCGGAGTTGTCGGTTCACTTTCAGCTTTCTATCATGACTCTCTCGATATCTACGACCCCGAGCATCGTCGCACAGCAGCCTATCGTTTAATTGCGAAAATGCCTACGATTGCCGCTGCGTGTTATAAGCACAGCATTAACGAACCTTTCGTTTACCCGCGCAACAATATGAGTTACGCCGGGAATCTGTTGAATATGATGTTTTCCGTACCGACAGAAGATTATGAAATGGATGCGGTGGCCGAGAAGGCGCTGGACCGCATATTTATATTGCATGCCGATCATGAACAAAACGCGAGTACCTCGACGGTGAGGTTGGCAGGTAGCTCTCAAGCCAACCCATTTGCCTGTATTGCTTCAGGTATTGCAGCCTTGTGGGGACCGGCCCATGGTGGGGCGAATGAGGCAGCACTCGATATGCTGGAAGAGATCGGTGATGTTAAAAGTATTCCCAAATTTCTGGCTAGGGCGAAAGACAAAAATGATCCATTTCGCTTAATGGGCTTTGGTCATCGTGTATATAAAAATTATGATCCTCGGGCAAAAATTATTCGTGAAACTTGCCACGAGGTATTGAGTAAGCTCAACTGTAATGATGATCCACTCTTTGAAGTCGCATTGCGTCTGGAAGAAACGGCTTTAAAAGAGGATTACTTTATCGAACGTAAGCTATATCCAAATGTGGACTTCTATTCTGGTTTGATCTACAAGGCGATTGGCATCCCAACCAATATGTTTACCGTTATGTTTGCAATTGCGCGGACTGTTGGCTGGATTGCTCAATGGATGGAGATGATCGCTGAGCCTGATCAGCGCATCGGCCGTCCACGACAGCTGTACACTGGCAGCAAGCGTCGCGACCATCCATAAAAGCTGAAGCAGTTTTTTACGCTAGAACCTTTTGTTTCGAGCTAGCATAATAACGTCGTTATTATGATGATACGAAAGGTGTAACCATGATTGTTTACGGCGATATCTTATCTGGCAACTGTTACAAGGTTAAACTGGTCTGCGCGCTATTGGACCTTCCTCATCAATGGGTCCATGTGAGTATTCTGGCAAAGGAAACCAGGACCGATGAATTTTTAGCAAAAAATCCCGCCGGCCAGATTCCCCTATTAGAAACTGACGATGGAAAGTTTCTGGCTGAATCAAACGCAATCTTACACTTTCTTGCCGAAGGCAGTAGTTTGTTGCCTAAGGATAGGTTCCAGAAGGCCAAAGTGTTGGAATGGCAATTTTTCGAACAATATAGCCACGAACCTTATATTGCCGTTGCGCGATATATCGCCAAGTATCTGGGTTTGCCACAAGAGCGCCAAGCAGAATATGACGCAAAGCAATCTGGTGGGCACAAAGCCTTACAGATTATGGAGCAGCAATTAGTGTGCACGCCATATCTCCTTGGTGAGCAACTCACTCTCGCCGATATTTCTCTGTTTGCATACACCCATGTCGCCGACGAAGGGGGTTTTGATCTGAGTCGATATCACGCGATTACTGAGTGGGTTAAGCGAATAAAGAGCGAGCCCAAGTTTATTGCTATGGCGTAATCAAAGCTGGATTGCGGGACGGTGTTTCGCGCTGCGCCTGACGTTGAATCGCCTGTAAACGCCTTGTAAGAGTATCCACGTAGCATTGATAAAAAATCTCATTTTTGAATAACGAAAAATGATATTGAGAGGCTTTGGGGCTTATGCTGAAAAAAATATACATCTACTTTCTCATTACAGCGGTAATGCTGGCTTGTACGCCTACCTATAATGTGTCCGACATAAAACTGAATACAGCGCTTCTCGATCGATACAATAGCCTTTCTATAGAAGACAAATTTCTTCGTTTTGAACAGGGAGGGTTTGAATTTGCCTGGAGAATAATGAATCAATCCACGAATGATATCTATATCGATATGGCAGAGTTTGAATGCGTGAATTCTCAGAATGAAAACGCGATAAGCAAAGTGGCGTTTGTTCCCGGTCGAACGCCATCGCAGTTTTCCGATGATGCCTACTATATCGATAAAACGGTAGGAACCGTCGTGGCAGTGTTGGGCGTGATCCTTATCATTGGTGTGTTAGCTGCGATTTTCTCTGATGACGACCAGGATGATGCGCCGGTACAAGAACACCAGAGTCATCAATATGCCAACCATGAAAGTCATAGGCATCACTATGATCACAGTTCGGTTGAAGTGAATATCATCAACAGCGCAGCGGTTACTGTCGTCGATTCCTATGGTGACCAGGGGCGAAGTATGACTGTAAATGATGATTACGGTCGAGTAGATGATAGTGTCTATTTTGTAGATGATTCCAAAACGCTGAAATCCGGCGTTAGCGGTGTTTTTAGAATACGTTGCCCCATAATCCCCTATGTCGGAGAATCGAATTTGGTGGTGAAAGCAAAGTTGGGTGATGAAATGGTTAAGAGAAATTATCAAGTATTACGTAAAGACATTCAATCTGAAGAATGGGATGAAATCTGATTCGTGTTTCAAAAACATTTATGCTAAAAATAATTGCGAGACGCGTTGGTTTATACTGAATCCTTAGTGAGGTAGATAGTTGCCACGAAAAGCATTATTTGTTTCCCATGGTGGTGGTCCCCTACCTTTATTAGGGGATGTTGGACACCAGGATCTCGTCAGCTGCCTGAAACGTATTGCCGGTCAGATAGATAAACCGTCGTTGATTGTTGTGGTCAGTGCGCACTGGGAAACTGCTGTACCGCATATGACCGCAGCACCACAGCCACCTCTGCTATATGATTATTACGGTTTTCCTGAGGCGTCTTATCGCATCACTTACCCGTGTCCGGGTAGTCCGGCTTTAGTCGATGCGCTCCAAGCCATGTTGTCAAAAAATGGGTTTGAGTCGATTGCAGACAGGGAGCGCGGATTTGATCACGGGCTGTTTGTACCGTTGAAGATTATGTATCCGGAAGCGGACATTCCCTGTGTTCAGCTATCACTTTTTGAAGACCTGGACGCCGAAAAACATATCCGGCTGGGCAAGGCCTTGCAGCAGATTACGGACGATAACATTCTACTGCTGGGTTCGGGTTTTTCATTCCACAATATGAAAGCATTTTTCGCCTCCACATCTCCTGAGACAGAGAATATGAACAAGGTTTTTGAGCGTTGGTTAATCGAAACCATGTCGAGTAAAGACATTAGTGAGTCAGAGCGGCGCAAACGACTTGTGCAGTGGGATGAAGCACCGCACGCGCGTTATTGTCACCCCAGAGAGGACCATCTCCTACCGTTACATGTGTGTTACGGGTTTATGGAACGTCCGTGTTTGCAGGCCTATGAGATATCTGTGCTGAACAAAAGAGCGAGTATGTATCTTTGGTAGCCTATCGTGAATGTTTTTTGTTATGGCTAGTCGTTCGCCTCAAATCATGGTTGAGGGCTTGGATTAAATATCGTGGTGCATGTTTGTGAAAAAACTGGAAACAGATTTTGGTAAGTTTACATTCCTGGATGAATATATCGTCGTTGCCGAGGCATATTCTGGTGTCAATATTGATGCTTCGAAAGTCAGCCGAGCAATTGCGTTAATTGAAAACGAAATCAACGGCGACTACGCCATGATCCTCGATCGAAAATCCGATTATTCGGTTGTCCCTATTGAGGTGTATAACTATTTTGCCAGTGTAAAGCGTTTAAAGATGATCGCGATAGTAAGTTATCGTTCCCCCGATTTTCTGCCCAATAATATGGAAAATCGGATTTACAAGGGACGCATGAAAAAGTTTGCGAGTATCGGTGAGGCTCACAGCTGGATTAAAAAGTGTCTCGCAGATTTAACGCCAGAAAACTTGGTAACAACGCCTAATGACACAAAAGAGTGCGTCTAAGCCTTTTGCTATCGCTCGTCATTTTTCAATGACCAATAGTTGATTGCTAATGTATTGTTGATAGTAACTTCGGGTTTGTCACCAGCTCACGCACGCCATGCGCGTGGTCCTCTTTGAACACGTTCCCTTTACACCACTCCCCAACACTATTGATGTCTAGTTTTGCGCACTCTGGTCTAACACTCCAGGTAACCTGGTAAGGTGAGCATGATTGTTCAGAATATTTGGGGCCGGTCGTGGAGCCGAGAAATTCAACCGGCCTTCCAGTATTGGAAGGAATATTCTTGGCTTGATGCAAGCCTCTGCGTTTAAAGCCGCCATAAGTTAGATCGAGGAAATCCAAAGCCTTGTGATCATTTACCAGGGTAAATACCTGGGTCTCGACGCGAAGACTGGGATTGGAGCAGGTGTCGGTAACGCAAGCGCCTAATGTTGGGCCTGGTTTCACGTCACAAGAAGTATGCACCCAATGCACTTCGATGGTATCGCCGGGCTGCAGATCTCCATGTGCTCCGTTGCAAATGGCTTGTAGGGGAGAGCGCAATTCTTCTTTGCTTAGTTGTTTGCTGATACCGCATTGGTAACCACTGCCATATCCATCATGTCCATCTCCGGCATAAATAGAAAACGCGGCAGCTCTGTGTTCTGCGCTTTCATGAAAATGAATATTGCAAAGGTTTAATTTTTCTCGCGGTGGTGCGACTGGAAACACGGCGGGATTTAAACCTGCGCGTATGTCGATATCACGAGGAGTTTGCGGTCCAAATCCTTCACAGGCGGGACCAGTATTTCGATGTTTTTTTTCAGGTGCTTCGACGGTATGTGTTACGGCAGTCTGATGTGTATTTGGTTCGGCGTGTCCAGGTGAAGGATGATTTTCAGCAGCGTTGCAATTTACCGTATAAATCGCCAAAACAATAGAAATTGAAAGGCTTCCAAGTGTGGCGTAGTTCATCCTCTATCCTCGTAAAACAGTGCAAACACAGTATATTTCCTGGAATAGTAAACACCTTTTCTTGATTATGCAAAGGCATTGTAACGCCCTAATACAGGCAGTTTTCCTAGTAGTCGCGTTATTTAGGGGATATGTTGTCAGTTACAATTCCGCAAATCAGTCTGGAAGCGTCCAAGGAATGATTCGAAAGGCACGATTGTAAGCCTGATGTGATTTTTTACACTTTTCCTTTGTTGTTTAGCCGATAGTATGTGGTTAAATCCAAAGGGGATGACTATTGTTCACTTATTCGCGCTCGAATCTGAGAGGCAATCATGGATATCAAAGTTCCTGGTGTTACATTGCGCGATAGACGCGTTGCTGCGGCGGATGAATTTCAAACTCGCGATGGCCGCGTTATTTATCGGAGTCACTTGCGTCGAGGAAGTGCAACAGGAGATTCCCGACGGCCCGATGCGCGCAGCGGGTTTGATGCCAGAAGTCGAGACGCGCGTACTGGGCTAACCGCTAGCGGGAGGCGCGATCCGGGTTCAATAACGCGTATTATTCTTCACCAGATGGGTATTTCGTCTTCAGAAGACTTTCCTGAAGCTTCGGATCCTGAGGATTTTCGACGAGACGATCATCGTCTTGATGTTGTTATTGCACACTTCGTTATTCGTCAAAACGGCGTTATCGGCTATACGCATGATGTAGAGACCTTGCTGAATGGTACGGCAGGCCTGCGTGATGCTATCGAAATTGAATTTGAAGGACACTACAATCATAGACGACGTGATCGTCCCCGCGGTCCTCGCGTTCCTGAGGCGGCATTGCGCGCAGGCAGATTGCTAGTTCAAGCCTTGGTCTATCACCCACTTTTATATATTCACTCTATACACCCTCATCAACAATATAGCCCGTCCAGCCGCCCCAATTGTCCTGGTCCAGATATCTGGGTGAATGTTGGTGAGTGGGCTGTAAACACGCTACGCTTGAGCACTAATGCGGGAAGAGCCAGTCGACAAATATCGGATTACATGTCAGATCAATCGTATAGCATCGACATGTCGCCGCTGGCGAGTGCAGCCACGCTTTAATACACCTAGGTGCGGTGGTGTGATGATTTTGCTAGTCAGCACCGTTTCATACGCGACGAATTGACAGGTACCATCTCTATCCATATATCTTCGTAAGAATGTCGTGAGCGGTAAATCGACTTTTGTATCCAGTTAAAACGACTGTTGTTAGTGCTGTTTACGTGAGTGGATGAGCGGTCACTCGAAACATGCTGGTTTTGAGGATAGGCATCGGAACGGGCAGGGTCTAGTAACGTGTAGCGTAGTAAATCCCTTCTTGTTTAGTGTTTGAAATTTAACATGCTGATGTATATGGGAATTATTGCAGGGATTGCGTGATGGCTGTAAGGACTGAAGTTTTGATATCATAGCGCTCTCGTCCACACATGGCGATCTGACTGCAACGGCCAGGTCTATAACAAAAAAGCAGAGGGAGTTGTTCATGTCATCACTGCGTCGTCCATACTTATGGCTGTTTGCCATTTCTCTTTTCTTGTCAAATTTCTTGCTGGGATGTTCTAGCGAATACTCAGGTTTTGTGTACAAGAATTCTGACAATCCTACGGTTTCTGAGAACCAAAACACCGAAGTACAAACAGATGACTCGACGCGCTTACATGGCCAGGTTGTCGCCGGACGGAATGAAAGACGTGAGTATCAATTGTATGTTGTTGACTCCGGCAGTTTGTTTCGAATGGGAAGGAAGCTGGCTTCAGGTACCACCGACAGTTGGGGGAAATTTGAAACCGACGGATTAGAGAAAATTGTCGACAATTGGTTTCTTCTTCAAGTCGATCGGATGGGACCGACGAACAAAAGCATCTATGATATCGCGAACCGCGTGACGCCCTTGTTTACTGTTGTTTCAAAGGAGCAGTTGGAGAAGAATACAGTTGTGTATGCGACACCGCTCAGTACCTTGGCATACTTTGTCGCAGATAATTTGTACACGGACGACGCAAACTTTCAAGAGATCTTAAATCAGGCCAGTGCACTGGTGATTTCTCAAATCGGATTTGGTCTGGACAAAACCACCGATCTTTTTACCTCGCCGCCAGTTTTGCTTGGCGTTGATGATCAGGATTTCGTTACATCGATCAAGCTACGTAAGGCCAATGAAGCGCTCGCAGCTTTAGCGTCAAGCATCTCAGCTGAACAAAAGTTAAGTTTTTTCGAAGTGTTGCGTGAATTGGCAAAAGATATCAGCGACGGCGAAATGAATGGGCGAAATTCTGTCGGAACGCCATATACGATGATGCCGGTTGACGACTTCGAGCAAGTGGTTCTTGGCGTGGAGTTGAATGCCTTAAATCTCGTCCAACGCCCAGAGTATAAAATTTACGATGTACGGAAGTTGATGTATGACGAGGCCATAGAACAAAATTTGCCAATCAGCGAATTGTTTATCAGCGTGCCAAACTCTGCAGTGCAATTAAATGCCTTGTCACCTGATAGTGATCGAGATGGTGTGGCAGACATTCGAGACAAAGACGATGACCAGGATGGTGTGTTTGATGAGCTGGATGCATTTCCCTTGGACCCGACCGAATTTTCTGATCTGGATAAAGACGGCGTCGGAGACAATAAGGATAACGATGCAGACGGTGACGGCCTTACACGGGAAGAAGAAATTGCACAGGGTACCAGTGACCTAGATGCTGACAGCGACGGTGATGGTCTACTAGATGGACAAGAAGTAATTGACTTCAAAACGAATCCTCTCAGTCCCGATAGTGATGCGGACGGCATGTCGGACCACTGGGAGCTTGTCTACGCGCTGAATCCGACAGACAAGAACGACGCAGCGCAAGATAGCGACGGGGACGGTTTTAGTAACAAAGAGGAATACTTTCTGGGTGGCAATCCTCTCGATAAAGACGTTATCCCTCAAGTTGGAGAATGGTCCACTTATCAAGGTGGAATCAAACACACAGGTATGTTGGCATACACAGTGGACGACGACGCTGTTTCGTCGCGTTGGACGGCTTCACCATTTGTGAGTGAAAGTTTGAGTAATGCGGTTGCAGCAGAGGGTCGCGTGTATTTGTCGCGGCAGTCTGGTATTGATGGGCGCTCTCTCGTTGCAATCGATGCAGTAAACGGCAGAAAAATTTGGGAGAAGCGTTATCCAAAAGATGTATACATGGGAGCGCCTTCCTATAGTAATGGTCGTGTAATGGTTGTGACCTCCACCAACTCAAATGATTATCTAAAAGTATTTGATGCGGCAGACGGAAGTTTGCTTAAGAAAATTACCTTGTCTGAGAAAGCATCGTATGGAACTCGTTCGGTGCAAGTTGTGCCTGCAGTTGATGAGTATTTCTTTACCGATCGGAGTGGTTCAGTAGTTTATGCTTCGTCTATGGATAAGATTGAATCGGATTGGGTTCACCGATTCGACGAGACCACGGTTTCAATGCCAACACTCGACAGAGATTATCTGTATTTTTTTGCTAATGGCGTTCTCCCAAAAGTGGTGGTGATGAGTCGGACGTCAGGTGAAGTTCTTTATTCAACTGGTGACTGGACGAATGCAAAAGAAAAGTGGGATCAAAGTCTGGCGCCAGTGCTGGGACCGATGAATAATATTCTGGGAATACTAGACGGTGATCTGGTCAACTTTGATTTTCTGACGCAGAAAACAAGATGGCGTGTCAGCGGTAGTTTTAGTCGTAGCATTGTGTTGGTCAACGGGCTGGTCTTTGCAATTGACTCGGATGCCCTGCGCGTGATTGATGAGCTGACAGGGGATACGTTGTGGTACTGGGAGCCGGATAGCGGCTTGCCGTTGATTGGGAATGTGGCCGCTGCACGCAATGTGCTGTTTGTTCAGGACAGCGGTCAGACTTATATGTTGGATATAGAGAAGCGCGATGCAATATGGCAATACCCAGCGTCGGGCAAACTGTCGATGGATGCCGCTGGAAGTTTATATATCGCATCGGACGATGGTGCCTTGCATGCAGTCAACCTGATTGGTGATCATGACGGGGACGGCATTCCGGCATGGTGGGAGTCGATGACAGGATTGAGTGACTCAAATGCTGATGACGCGGCAGAAGATCTGGACCAGGATGGTTTGGATAATCATCAGGAGTTTACTCTGGGAACGCTACCCTATAGCGCCGATATTGATGGCGATAATCTATCGGATGCGGAAGAGCTTCTGGAGTTTTTCACCAGTCCGTTTAACGCAGACAGCGATCTGGATGGGCTGGGTGATGGCGAAGAAGTGTTACTTACGCTGACCAATCCGCTGTTGAAGGATAGTGATGGCGACGGTGTTGGCGATATGGACGAACATTCTATTTTTGATACAGATCCCAATGACCCATTGTCCCTACCTGATGCGATTTCGACCTGGATGGAAAATTTTGAGGGCGAGACCTTGCCTGCTACCTGGTCCCAGCCGATAGTGAGTCAGGCAGGTTGGCGTGTAGAAAGTGGCGGCGGTGCAGGTGCAGGTGCGAATAGTCTGCGAGCTGTTGATGTGTTCGAAGACGGGGATTCAGCCATTCAATTCAAAGGATTGTTTCTTGCTGGTGAAATGACCTTTTATTACAAATTGATCAACGATAAATGCTGCGCCTTGTTGAAGGTTTTCGTTGACGGTGTTCAGGTTGGAACAGCAAATAAAACCTCGTATTGGTCGTTTTTAAAGTTTCCAATAAAGGCGGGCTATCATACTATCGAATGGCGTTTCTCAAGATTGGGCTCGGCAGTGACTGAAAGTTCGCAGGCCTGGCTTGATAATATTTCATTCGACGCTTATTAATTCTATGCATTGCCAGGATAACGATTTTGTCCTGGCGGTACGAAAACAGGAGCCAATTTTTTAGATGTTAAAGCTGGATCAGGTAAGTCTGCGTCGAGGCGTGCGTGAATTGCTGACCGGGGCGACTGTAAGCATACACGCCGGACAGCGTGTTGGCGTTACCGGTGCCAATGGTGTAGGTAAATCCAGTTTGTTTGCGCTTGTACGGGGCGAGCTTCATGCAGACATGGGTGAAGTGTATATCCCTTCAGCAACAGTAATTGCTCATGTTGCGCAAGAAACGCCTCCAGAAGTAAAACCCGCTATCGAGTATGTCATTGATGGCGACCTGCCTTTACGAAAGCTACAAGTTAGACTGCAAGAAGCGGAAGCATCCGATAATGGAGGCTTGATCGCACAACTACATGCAGATCTCGAAGCTGCTGAGGCCTATACCGCGAACTCGCGCGCTGCAAAGTTGCTTACCGGTTTGGGGTTCTCCACTGATCAGCAATCCATGCCGGTAAAACAGTTTTCCGGTGGCTGGCGCATGCGTTTGAATCTGGCGCAAGCCCTGATGTGTCGATCCGACATGTTGTTGCTTGATGAGCCAACCAATCACCTCGACATGGAAACTGTGATCTGGCTTGAAGACTGGTTGCGTGCTTATTCGGGAACCTTATTGCTAATTTCCCATGATAGGGACTTTCTGGATCGAGTGGTGACGCATATTGCGCATATCGAAAACGGCGAATTGCGACTGTATACCGGTAATTATTCTGACTTCGAAACCGCGCGTGCGGTGCAATTGTCGCAACAACAGGCTGCATATCAGAAGCAGCAAAGCGAAATAGCGCATATGCGTAAGTTTATCGACAGATTCGGCGCGAAGGCGACTAAGGCTAGACAGGCGCAAAGTCGTATGAAGGCCTTGGAACGTATGGCGACGATAGCACCGGCGCATGTTGATTCGCCTTTTCAGTTTACTTTTCATTCAGCGGACAATGTGCCGAATCCGCTATTGGTTCTTGATGAAGTTCAAGCGGGCTATGGCGCAAACACAATTTTACGCGAAGTGAGATCATCGATTCGTGCGGGAGATCGTATCGGTCTGCTCGGAAGTAACGGCGCAGGGAAATCTACGCTGATTAAATTGCTCGCGGGAGAACTTGCCCCATTGCAAGGCAAACGAACTGGTGCAGCTGATTTACGGATAGGTTACTTTGCTCAGCATCAACTAGAGCAACTGGATGCTGAGGCCAGTCCCATGTTGCACTTGCAAAGGCTAGATCCCAAGGCCAGTGAAAAAACTCTTCGTTCCTTTCTTGGAGGCTTTGCCTTTTCCGGAGATATGGCAACGGCATCGGTGGGGAATTTCTCCGGCGGCGAAAAGGCGCGTCTAGTCCTGGCCATGATTGTCTATCAACGACCCAATCTGTTACTTCTCGATGAACCGACCAACCATCTTGATCTGGAAATGAGGCTGGCATTGACGGTTGCCCTGCAGGAATTTGAGGGCGCTATGATCATCGTCTCCCACGACAGACATTTGCTGAGAACCGTGGCCGACACTTTATGGCTGGTTGCTGGCGGGAAGGTGACAGATTTTGACGGAGATCTGGAGGACTATCGACTTTGGGTCCAGGAGCAGCAGCGTCTCGATTCTGGCCTACTATCTGATGCACCGGCTTCGTCAAACAAAAAGCAGCAGCGTCAACAGGCAGCCGAACAGCGCAAAAAGACGCAACCTTTACGTAACAAATTAAAATCATTAGAGAAAACTATGGCCGAGCAACAGCAGCGTCTGACCGAATTGGAATTAGTACTTGGCGATGGTTCGTTATACGACGCAAGTAATAAGAGTCGGCTGCAGTCTCTTATGGAAGAACAGCGTCAAGTGCAGTCACGTCTTTCAGACGCTGAAATGGATTGGTTAGACACAACCGAGGCGCTGGAAGCCCTGGAAAGAGAATAATATCTTTAGAACCGGGACAAAATTTACTTTAATTTCATCTGCTTTCAGGTAAATTGAATCGGCGCCAGTTTTGCCTTTTTAGAGTCCTACAATCGGGCAGGTAACTTGCTTTAGCCCTTTTGGCGGGACTGACGGTGACAAACCTCGACTATGTGTCATCTATAGGCCTAACGTTTTCACGCCAAAGAACGATGAGGTCTAATAGGGCGCCAAGCGAGCAATGTTGCGAGGGAAACTCTCTCAAGTGTTGGTGTTCTAATCTTCATGGACCTCGCCTGAATTCGAGGTAACGGGAAATATTTCTTCCACAAACAAAGAGTTGGATGAATGATGCATAAACGAATATCAAATTTGTTAGTCCAGGGTTTTTCTTTATATATAGGGCTTATCGCGGTCTCATTTGCATCCGAGCAAGAGCTAAAACCCAGTCGCGAACATGTTTTGGCCACGCGCCTGATAACCCAATTTATAGAACAATTCCACTATAAGTCGAAAGAGCTGGACGACAGTCAGTCCATGTCTATTCTGACCCAATACTATAAATCACTGGACCCGAATCGCAGTTTCTTCACCCAGGAAGATATCGAGACCTTTAACACCTACGAAAAGCGCCTTGACGACGCGCTATTGCGTGGCGATGTTGAACCGGCCTTTAAGATTTTCCGCACATTTAATGATAGACGCATTGAACGGGCTGAGTATGCGTTGAAATTGCTGGACAAGAAGTTTGATTTTAACCTCAACGAAAACTTCGTATTCGATAGAACGGAATTGCCGTGGGCGAAAGATCTCCAAGAACTCGATGAAATTTGGCGCAAGCGTGTAAAAAATGATGTGTTAACCCTTCGCCTGACGAAAAAATCCGACAAAGAACTGAAAAAGACACTGACTAAACGCTATCAACGTATTATTACGCAGGCCAACCAAATCAAGTCAGAAGATACCTACGAGATTTTTATCAATACCTATCTGGCGACACTTGATCCGCATACCAGTTATTTCTCGCCGAGAACATCTGAGAACTTCAAGATCAATATGAGCCTGTCGCTTGAGGGTATCGGCGCCGCTTTGCGTACCGTGGATGAATATACCGTGGTGCAACGTATTATTACTGGCGGACCTGCAGATCTTTCCGGACTGCTACATGAGGATGACAAGATTATTGGCGTTGCTCAAGGCAAGAAAGGCGAGATGGAGGATGTTATAGGCTGGCGTATTGATGACGTGGTGGATTTGATACGTGGTCCGAAGGATTCCGTGGTGCGCTTGCAAGTTCTTGAAAAAGGCGGTGTTGACGGGCCGGTGAAAGAAATTCTTTTGGTGCGCAACAAAGTCAAGCTGGAAGAGCAGCAAGCGAAAAAAGCCATTATCGAAATTCCAGATGGTGACAAGAAACAACGTATCGGTGTGATTACCTTGCCGATGTTCTATATGGATTTTGAAGCCTATTCGCGCGGCGACAAAGATTTTCGTAGCACCACTCGCGATACCAAGGAATTGATTGATCAATTAGTAGCCGAAAGCGTCGATGGCATTGTGATTGATCTGCGTGGAAACGGAGGGGGGTCTTTATCGGAAGCGGTGTCGCTGACCGGGCTGTTTATCAAAACCGGTCCTATTGTTCAGGTTAGGGAAAAGTCGGGCAAGCTGGAGTTAAATAACGATACCGATCCGGAGATCGCCTATAGCGGTCCTTTGGCAGTACTGGTAAATCGCTTTAGCGCTTCTGCGTCAGAAATTTTCGCCGGAGCGATACAAGATTATGGGCGTGGAATTATTCTCGGTGAGCCGACGTTTGGAAAAGGCACTGTGCAGTCAGTTGTCGATTTGAACCGTTATGTGAGCAATCCAAATGTTGATCTTGGCAAACTGAAACTGACTATCGCGCAGTTCTTCCGTGTAAACGGTGATAGCACCCAGCACCGTGGCGTGGTACCGGACATTGTCTTTCCGACTGCGGGAGGAGGGGATGATCAGGGTGAGCGATCATTGGACAATGCATTGCCTTGGGCAAATATCGTGGCGGCCAAGTTCACGCCTTTTTCGGGTGATAAAAACAGTCTGAGTGAAATCGAAAAACGTCATCAACAGCGGGTGCAAGCAGATGAGGGATTCGAGTTTCTCGTTGCTCAGGCTAAGGATAGGCGGGATACCATGAGCAAAAAAGAAGTTACCCTATTGCTAAATCAGCGAAAAACTGAACGTGAAGCGCAGGAAGACACCCGTAATAAACGCCTCAACAAGTTTCGTTTATCTCGTGGTATGAAGCCTGTTGATAACGAAGAAGCCAATTCTTCCGATGATGAGGACGACAAGCCGGATGAGAAATTGACCGAAGCTGTCGAAAAAATTGAACTACAGGAAGCGGCCAATATACTCATCGACTATATGGGCCTAGCGAAAAAACATATAAAACAGGCGCAGCGCCAGGCTTCGCATAAGCTCTGATCCGAATACGTACACGCCCCGTACTGTGGTATAGTTGCTCGTGCCTAGTGCATGACTACCTGTCACAACCACGGCGGCGTTTGTATGTGGGTCGCTAAAAGAGTTGTGGCACGGGTTTAGAAAATTAATTCGAAAAACTAACCTGGTCCATATGGATATGAAAACGATAAAAACGATTACGCTTCTTACAGGCCTGTCGATAACGCTTTCCGCATGCAATCTTGAAAATTTTTTAGTAACAATTGAGTACACGGATACAGAAGAACAGCAGGAAATAGTATCGAATACCGTCGTTGGCGATGACCGCGAAGTAGAATCGAGCTCTGATCAAGAGACTGGTTCGGATGAAAATCAAGAACACAGTCCTCTTCTAGGTACCGTCTCGTACACTTTTCCAGGACCGATAGATTCCGTAGGCCAGAACGAAGTTACCGCTGTTCTCCAAATTCAGGAACTCCTCACTGAGACCCCTCTGGCGACGCTGGATGAAATTTCCCACCAACAGTTTGCCGATTTAGGCGATTCAAACGGGGTATTCTCACCGATCTCCTACCCGACGATATCTCGTTTTCTGAATATTGCCGCCGGAAGGACACTGGCCTCTTTCGATACCTTAGGGGCGGACTGGGGAAATCCGACGTCGACGGGTTTGCCTTTGACCTATACAAACCGCATCTGGGCACAAAAAGCGTACCTATTTGCCGAAACATTCCAGGCGTCGATGATTTCGGACCTTTCGACTCAGTGGCAGGAGACGGATTTTCTCCTTGGCGCGCGTCCAGACGTGTTAGATATTGCGATGAGCTGGAAAACCCGTGTGGTGTTTCAAAATGAAATCGGTTTGCATGCCCAATGGGATGTGCCCGTGTCGGAAATAAGGGAGTTTGACGGGTTATGGCAGGACGGTAGTTCCTACCAGGAGCGGGTGCCAATGATCGGCTGGCTGGGTAATTATCCGCGTTACGATCAGGATGGATTTAAAGCCGTGAAGCTGCCTTTGAAAGACGATCAGTTTCAAATGATTGTTGTTATGCCTGACGCCGCGTCTTGGTCAGAGACGCAAAGTAATATCGTTCAAATTCTTGGCGATTTCGACAGTCTGGCTACGGAACAGGAAACCCATTTCACATTACCTGTGTTTACTACTTCGACGGATTACCAAATAACGCCGTGGATAGATGCCACCGAAAACTTCGCTGGAGTCAATGGTGAAGGGCATCTGAAGCTAAATTCGTTGCGTAATACGTCAGTGATGGGTGTTGGCGCGTCTGGTGTCTCGGCAAGTACGACTACTACGGTAACGCTAGAGGGAGATGATTCGGAGACGGCCGCTCAATTCTACGGATACTATCAGGATACTTATGCCGCGGTGTCTGCAATATATGATCTGTACATTTGGGATGCCAGCGGAGGCGGTGGAGTTTCGATCTATCCGACAAACATCTGCTCATTGGTAAAAGAAAATCTCAGTTCCAACCAAGCACTACCGTTTATCTTCGTTGTGCAAGAAAAGCAAACAGGCGCTATTGTTAATCTTGGAAGAATCAAATCTCTAGAGGGTGAAGAGGTCTATCGCGAGGTGTGCTCTGGCGAAAAACGCCAATACCAGGACAATATCTGGGGGGCAGCAGGCGATGTGGACCACACCAACACAAGTGATTATCTTTTTGTCACCCAAGACGAAAATACAGCGAACACAGACGAAACGCCAGACGTTTTTAAACAATATGCACTCGCGGTTCTTGCATCGACAGAAGGTAATAGTCTGATCTCGCCCTATTTGGATCTTCAATCCAAGTTGCTAATAAATGCAGCGCTGCCAGATGAGGATAGAGCGGCGTTTCTCTCTGATCTGTCACTAACAGACGTTACTCCTGACCTGTTTAATTCGATACGCCCATTGGACGGGATTGGTAGCGCACGTGTGTTAGTACAGTCGGACTATGAGTTGAAGAACGAATACCTTGAGTTGATCGCCAATAGCTGGCAGAGCGCGCCGCTTGTGCGCGATTTTCGTGAATCTCCGACGCAAGCGCAAGATGAGACAGCGGAATGGTTGTTAACGCACTCGCATCAAGAGATGGCTACCCCTGGTTCTATTGGTATGCGTACTCGTGTGCTGTATAACGCCGCATTTAGTTCTTCGATTAACCTTACTGGCACATTGACTACGGGTAGCTTTGCGAATGCCGATAGTATTGTTTTCAACGTGCCTATGGTCGCGTTTGAAGGCGTGTTTCCTGCCTATGCGGCAGAGAACTACGACGCGGTTGAAATAGCAACCAAAGAAGCTAGTCTTGATGTGTTGTTCGTGACGCCTCATCAGGGTAAGTTTGCGGAGATCAAAGCGAATCTGGCGCAGGTGCTGGCAGATATCGAATCGGGGAAGACCGAACAGGCGATTTCAAGAAAGTTCCCCCAGTTTAGCGCGGAGCTAAACATGCGCGTCCCCGCTGCTGAGTCTACCGATCTGAAATTTACAAACGCGAGTGGAGTGCGCGGTTTGTATAGTGGTGCCTCATCACAAAAGGCCCAATTTTCGCTCGGTCAAGACGGCGTGGCAGTTGGATCGCATGCCTGGGCTACACTTAATGCCGCGCCTGATTTTTCCTATTTCGGTTATTTGTCTTTTGACAATATAGTTAGCGACGCTCAAATATTGTATTCCTGTTCGGTCGACATGCCGAGTTCAGCTGCAGATACGGCACCGTTTTTCTACTTTTTGCGCGACCGGTCAAGCGGTGTGATTTTACTGGCAGGTCAATACCTAAGAGTTCAGGGCGGCGATCAGAGCTCGTGTTTCGAACCGCAGCCGGGTGCTTTTGACCCTATCATCTCCCCCGTTCCCTCTGGTGATTAATCAGGGTTGTTGTACGAGGCGTTATACTTACGGCTCACTCGCGGCTCGACTTAGCGCTGAGGACATTTACCAGAATCGAAACCCCATCCCGAGCGAAAACGTATTCTCCTGGTTGATGTACAGGTTCTTGCCGTAAATTGCACTAAAGGTGAATCCGCTATTGAAGGTGGTATCAACGCCAATCGATGGTCTCATCACGACAATTTTCTTGAAATCTCTATCCATTCGATCAATATCAATCGTTGAGAAGTTCTTACTGTTGCCGATTTTTCGGTAACTGATGCCAGCCTCAATTCCGATGTGGGGTATAAATACGAACGAGCCCAGATGCAGTACCGATGTCGCGTTCTTGAAATCCAGCAGTTGCAGGCGAAAACTAGCACTATAATCAATCATGTAACTACCATTCTTTCCGGAGACGTAAGCGAATTGCCAGCCTTTTCTGAAGTAGTCATTGAGCGTGTGACGTGAGATTCGTACGCCTTCATAGCGCCTGATCCCTAGCGTCGATTTTGCTGGCAAATAGTTTTCATAGTGTACTAACCAGTAGCTGCCGCGTTTGTACTTATCGACGAGCCCGATAATCTGTTTCGAGGAGAAGCCGCGATATATCTTTTGTCGCATACCGGGTTTCAATTTAACCTGACCAGTTTTTGTCACCTCCTGATAGGTGTATGCATAGGCAACCGTGCCCTCGCAACGATTGATAACTTTGTATGTTCCAACGCTTTCCTTTTTGCCATCAACCATAAGCTCTATGTCGGCGAGATTGGATTGAAAAGACAGTTCGGGAAATCGAAAGCCGTCCAGGTCGTGACTGACTTCATGTTTGTTTAGAGAATGTAATTCGAATTCTCCGTCTATGGGGCAATGGCCTATGCTTTCTATTCGATAGCTATGTTTTCCGTTTTCGAGCGCTACATCGCGACCGATGGGAATCTTTGTATCATTGTCCACAGTTATGGTAGCTTCACCGCCCTTCACATTGAATCGAACAAACTGGGTGTGTAGCTCCTGCATTAGCGCCTTCTCTATCGAAATTAATTGATGCAGTCTTTCAATTCCCAGGTGTACTTGGCCTACAACCGTATACAATCCCCTGGACTGATTGATGTCGTCCATCCACTGTTGCGCAAGTGTTAGGCGAGCCGTAGATGCGTCAGGCAAATTAGTGGTCGAATATCGCAATTGCTGATCGAGTTTTTTTTGTGCGCATTCCTGCAATTCTTCCATGCCGACTTTTGCGCAATATCGGCCATCCACTTCCTGTTCTGTTTTGGTGTTACAAAGAAAAATATTAGAGGTTTGCTTGTGCTGTACCGATGTGTGGGTCGAAAAGAAATCGAATATCCCATTTTCAGCAGTATTAGTTTGACGTTGAAAGCGAGTTTCGACGCCAACAATGAGATTTTTTCCTAACTCGGCCCGGGCCTCATCGGCATCGGCGCCACAGGCAGTAAACTCGGCCGAATCATTTGCAAGTGCTGACTTCGTGGCCAAGGTACAAAACATGGCCAATGCCAGGAGAAGTGTCTTTGAATTTGTACCCATATTGCAGTTCATGTGCGTAGATGATGGGGGCGGACTATATTAGGATAAAAGCGGCAGAAACTTCCATTTCTTTAGCAGGAAGCAGCGTCGCGCAGACAGCTGATGTGAGCGCGAGATAACTTTACCCTGTCAATTGTGGTGAAGTGCGGCGAGAGAATTTAAACGGATTGAATTGTGTAGCAACAATCTTCATTTAGAATATCTATCTGTATTGTTTGTTAGGCTGCCGTATATTGAGATGTCTGAGACGCCAGCATCAAGCCCTTGCGATAAAACTCATTAGCCTTATTGCCTTCGTTAATTCGTTCAAGTAACTGCGCTAATACGTAGTATGTTTCAGGAGTAGGTTCTACGCCCAGGCTTGCATCCAAATAACTCCGCGCCTTTCCCCATAGTTGTTTCTGAATATTCAAGCGCGCCAGAGTTAGTAACAATACGGCATCTTTTTCGTGTCCATAGAGCCAGCGTTCGGCGTGCTGGATCTGTTTGCCAAGGTTGACGTCTTTAATTAATCCGTAAAGATAAACCAGCTTTGGCTGCCATTCTTTTTCTATGGCTTGGCGCAATAGCGGTTCGGTGATGCTGGACTCATTGAGTTCGATGAGTCCCTGTGCGTAGGCATATAGCAATTCACTATCTTGCTGTAGTTGTTTCGGTAAACGAGACCATGCCTGGCGTATGCGCTGGCTGTCCTTTGATGCCATAGCCTGTTCGATTAAACCCATGTAAGTCTCGTGCTCTAGTGCCAGATAGCTGTCAAGATCTAACGCATGGTGCTTGCGTATATCGGGAATTATGTCGATGATTTTGTCCCATTCACCTCGTTGTTTAAAGGCCTGGGCCATCAGATCCAGTACACGGGTGCTCTTGGGTTTTTGTTTGCGCAATTGTTGAAGTATCTCCAGTGCCGAATCTGTATTGTTCTTATTGAGTAATAATTCGACGCGGGTTAATTCAATCGCGATATCTTTTCTGGGCGCAGCCGTTTGGGCCAGTTTGAGATATCGTTCGGCTCTGTCGCTCGCACCTTGTGCGGTAGCAGCCTTGGCGGCCTCAAGATAATTGATTACGGGTTGTTTGCTGTTCTCTGCCTTTTTAACAAGCGCGCGTTCCGCCTTATTCCACTGACCTTCGGATTGCGCAAGCAGCCCCTTACTCAGGTCCTCGCTGGCGCTAGAAGCAAGCTTGTTTACACGCCATTTACGATAGATTCTTCTGCCACGCATGATGCTGCTTAGTGTTCGCAGCAGGTAGTAACTTATGCCAATTGCGACAAAGCCTAATAAGCAAAACAGTACAAAAGACATCTCAACTGTCCAGTGTCCCATGCCCATAAGTACGTAACCCGTGTCCTCACGTAAAACTTGCGCTAGCCATACGCCAGCTGCCAGGGTGAGCGCAGACAGTATGATGAGTCGCATCAGGGCTTCCCTCCCTGCTTATCCTCTTCAAGATCAAGTTGAAGACGTCGTGCCATGTTTTTTAGTTCACGTAGGGAGGTGGATATGTCGGGAAGATCTGGTTTTACATTCAGTTCACGCAATGTCTTTAGCTGTGCAATAGTCAGCGTGACCGACTCGTTTTGTATTTGATAAAACTGTTCCAGCCAGGCGACCGCTTTGTCCAGATTGTCATTATAAATTTTTTGGTCACCTTGTAAGATCGCGAGGCGAGCCTGTTCGAGTTTGATTTGCACGTTCTCATTGAGATTGGATGCCTGAGTTGGGGTCAGTAGAGGTTCAATTGGTCTATCGTTATAACGAATAGTGACCAGACCCTTGAGAGAGTTCCACATAGCGCTGGGAAGATTTTCAACAGCATTGCTGGAATCACTGCTATTTTCTGGTGTTGCGGTTCTTGATCCAATTTGTTGCACACGTACTTGCAGTGGCAATTTGCTGACTTCGTCAGCAATTGATGAGAGCTTAAGTGACGCGCCAGTAGTATCAGGCTGCGCGAAGGTCTCTAGGGACGTGATCTCTTTGGCGATGACTTCTCTAACCTTGAGCAGGGCAGGTTCGCCAGTCGAGCGTATGCGCGCATCGGCAAGTTTCAAAGCGGCAATCGATGTTGGTACGTCTCTCTGAAGTTGTAGTTTGTGGTTGGCTATTTCAAGCAGGTATTTCGCCTCGGCGACTTTCCAGTCGCGTGAGGAGTTTCCTATGCTGGTGAGTAAATTCTTGAGTTGCGTCTCCACTCCCTGTTGCTGTTGAGTGATTGACTGTAGATCACTGTTGAGTTGTTCGCTCTGTGCGCGATTATTGTTCTCTATTGAATTTTTTGTTTGTTCCATACTGGAGCGTAGTTCAGCGGCGAGTTGTTGGTTATAGTCCAACGCGTTATCCAGCTGTTGCCATAACCAATATCCGCCGCCCAAGGCAGCGATAGAGAGAAGAAAGCCTAATGTGCCGGTAAAGCTTCCACTACTGGATTGTTTTTCGGGTTTTGGCTTTTTTGCTTTATCAGATTTTTTTGAGTCGTTTTTGTTGGAGTTGGTGGATTTACCGGCGGTGCTGTTGGTATGGGATTCGGAATGCTTATCGGCTTCCGTTTTTGCGGACGTTGGACCCGAGCTCTTATGTTTGTCAGCGTCATTGTCTTTTTCGATGGTGGCCTCAGTTTTCATATCACTATTTCCGCTGTTGTGCTTGTTCATGCCATTTAATGATGCTTTCGACTATGGCGTCATCACTCGCCTGTGGGGCTATTATAATGTCGCTTTTGAATCCAAGTTCTTTAGCAAGAACCTCAGCCCGCTCACTCACGACGACAAGAGGTGTTTTCTGTAGCCAATGGCGTCCAAGTTGTCCCACCATGTCGTACAGATTGCTGAGGCCTTCATTGCTGGTAACTGTAATGATGTCGATGCCGCCTCTTGCCCACGCGCGCATCAGTGCCGAAACATCGCCCTTTGGTTTGCCGCGTTTGTAGCACTCCGCATAGATCACTTCCGCGCCACGACTTTTCAAGGTTTCAGCGAGAAGCTCACGGCCGCCTTCTCCTCTGAATATTACAATCTTTTTCCCCGCCACGTCTTGCATTTGTGGCATTTCCAGTAATGCCTCGCTGTTGAATTTCGTGCTGGGGAAAATGTCAGGCAGTATGCCAAGATTTTTCAATGTCCGCGCGCTGCCTTTTCCAACGGCGGCGACGGACAGCGTCTTGGGCCATTGACGTGTTTTGCGGACTAGATTGAGTGCTTTTTCGGCGGCATTAGGGCTGATGAATATAGCGATATCGAATTTATCGAGTTGCCGGATGGTATCCTGTATCGGGCCAAGATCGTCTGGGTCAACTATTTCCAGTACAGGAAACAATATGCTTTTTCCTCCGACAATCTCTATAAGCGCGCGCATGGCGCTGGCCTGGTGTTCTGGTCTTGTAACCAGAACACTAAGACCAGTCAATGGCGCTACGGTATCAGGCATTTCGATAAATTTCGTCCAAAATTTCTTTAGCGCCACGTGAAAGCAGATCATCTGCCAATACACGACCTAGTTCTTCAGCATCCTCGGGTCGCCCGCTGATATCGCCACGAATAATCTCGCTACCATCGGGGCGACCTACAAGCCCGCGCAATACAATAACGCCGTGGTCGAGTTCGGCATAACCGCCAATTGGTACTTGGCAGCCGCCTTCAAGCCGATTGTTCATTGCGCGTTCGGCTCGAACACGGATAGACGTTTTTTCATGGTTGAGAGGGGCTAACAAGGTGTTGATGTACTCGTCATCGCTACGACACTCGATGCCGACAGCGCCTTGACCTATTGCAGGCAGGCTCTTCAGGGGATCAATACACTCTTTGATCCGGTCGTTAAACCCCAGGCGCTTTAGGCCGGCAGCAGCGAGAATGATGGCGTCATACTCGCCATCATCTAATTTTTGTAGACGGGTATTTACGTTGCCACGCAAGGTGACAATCTCAAGATCGGGACGGAGTGCCATGATTTGGCACTGGCGACGCAAGCTGGAAGTGCCAACGCGGGCACCGTGAGGTAATTCGTCGAAGCTACTGAAAGTGTTTGATACGAAAGCATCACGGGGATCTTCTCTTTCGCATATCGTGGCCAGGTGCAGTCCATCAGGAAATTCTACGGGCACGTCTTTCATGGAATGTACGGCGATATCGGCGTTGCCCTCAAGCATTCCTACTTCGAGTTCCTTGACGAAAAGACCTTTGCCACCCACTTTGGCTAGGGGTGCATCTAGGATTTTGTCCCCTTGAGTAACCATTTTTACCAGTTCCACCTGTACGCCGGGATGAAAGTGCTCCAGGCGAGCCTTGACGAATTCTGCCTGCCACAGGGCGAGCGGACTTTTACGGGTTGCGATGCGGATTGTCTTTTCAGTCATATTTTTGCTTCATAGTCGTGTGTTCAGGAAGCCGCATAGCATACCACTGATGGGATATTGGCCCTAGCCCCCTTTGGAAAACGCGGCGTGTACGCGTTAATTCTGCTTTCAATACTGTTTCTAACCTACTGCAAAATAACATTAAATCAAGAAGATAAAGGTGCTAATGAGACCCGGAATAACCTAGGAATTTCCTAATATATTCAAGCATTTACTCATCAAATAAATTAATTGAATGACATAATAAAATACAATGGCCAAAGTGTTTAACTTTTAAGGATACTGGCCTATATTACTTATGAAATTGAAGGTCTTATATAAGTGAGTGTTAATTTAGGAGTTGGCGATGGACTTATGTGTGCTCGAAGAAGAAATGTTTAAATCCTTGTCCATGACTGATGATGCGAAGAAGGCGTTAGCGCAAGTCATACACATCAGTGCTTATCAGGGTGAGGAGTCGCAGGTACGGGATTCTGGTAAAGACGAAGTAGAAATCAAGCTATATCTAAAAGATAAAAATCTTTTTGGCCGTACATTTCCTTACTATTGCTTCTGCTTTGGCAGCGTTGCTGGAAAAGGTGTCAGCGAATGTATTGAAATTCCTGCCGCTAGATTTCTGTTGGCCTTGCAGCGTATGGTTCATACCTATGCGTCAGATCGCTTGTCAGCAGATGAAAGTTTCTCCAGTTGGGGCGCGCGCAAGGGAACACCGTTTTTCACAGAGCTATTGGAAGGTATCGTGCTTGTAGGCCCTGAGGATATGCATGAACTGATCGAGCACTTGCAGGAAAATCTGCAGCTGATTTCCTGATAACGTTACCACACACAAGTTTTTCTGCCTTGTTGAGTATCGTGTCAACAAGGCAGCGAAGGCAGTTTCTTCCTCAAAAAAATCCCGATAGCATCAAATTTATTATTACAGCCGCGCTTTCATCGCTAGTTTCTCGTGCGTGAGTTTCCTTTATTTGCGTAGCTTATGAGTTGGCGCAAATTGGGGTTCCGCTGGAGTTAGCTATACTGACCGCCAGCGTGTTAATGATTACTTATATTAATTCAGCTTATTCTGATCAAAATATTTATTTCTTTTTTTATAAAAAGAAAACAGTTATCGTAGCGCACCATATGACGGGGTAACCCGTTAGAATTTTCGGGTTAGGACAACCGAGTCTGGCAGTAAATTCCAATTCTTATATGGATGGGGCGGTATGACAAAATTGGTAGAGCCGCATGGTGGAACGGAATTAAAGCCACTTCTTCTTACCGGTGATGCACTGGCGAAGGAGAAGGATAGGGCGCAAGGCCTTATGCAGGTTCCTGTTTCATCGCGTGAGGTTGGCGACCTCATTATGATGGGTATAGGCGGTTTCACGCCGCTGGATGGATTTATGACACATGCCGATTGGCAAGGCGTGTGCGACGGAATGCGAACAACAAGTGGCCTATTCTGGCCCATTCCTATCACATTATCTGTAGATGCAAATACGGCATCGTCTATCTCCGAAGGCATGGATATCGCGCTGGTTGATCCAGAGCGCAATGAAATCATGGCCACGATGTCGGTGACTGAAAAATATACTATCGATAAATTTCACGAAGCCATGCAGGTTTATAAGACGACGGATATAGAGCATCCCGGCGTCAAAATGGTGATGGAGCAAGGTGAGTTTAATCTTGCTGGTCCGGTGAAGGTTTTATCGCAAGGTGAATTTCCAGAGAAATATGGTGATCAATTTTTGACGCCACAACAGACCCGTGATTTGTTTCAGTCAAAGGGTTGGTCGACAATTGCGGCATTTCAAACGCGAAATCCCATGCATCGTTCTCACGAATATCTAGCCAAGATTGCGATTGAAACCTGCGATGGTGTTTTAATCCATTCTTTATTAGGTAAGCTCAAGCCAGGCGATATTCCTGCCGAAGTGCGTGCCGATGCAATTGAAACCCTAATCGAGAACTATTTTGTCAAAGACACCGTGGTTCAGGCGGGTTATCCGCTGGACATGCGTTATGCAGGGCCACGCGAAGCGTTATTGCATGCGTTATTTAGACAGAATTACGGATGTTCTCATCTGATAGTCGGGCGTGACCACGCCGGTGTTGGTGATTACTACGGGCCTTTCGATGCTCATCATATCTTCGATGAAATTCCGGCTGATGCCTTATTAACTAAGCCGTTAAAAATTGACTGGACATTCTGGTGTGACAAATGTGGTGGTATGGCTTCTATGCGTACCTGTCCTCATAGTGCCGAGGATCGTCTTCTTCTTTCAGGTACAAAGTTACGTAAGGCTTTGTCTGAGGGAACTGAGGTGCCAGAAAATTTCAGTCGACCTGAGGTTTTGCAAATTCTTCGCAAATACTATGGTAGCTTGGCCGACGACGAAAAAGTGGAAGTCAAGTTGTCGGGACATTCTGCAAAATAAGTTTTTTGATAACGGTACACAGGTGATTTAATGCGCCTGTGCGCCGGTTAATAATGACGGTAATCAATTAGGAGAGAGTATCCGAAATGCTGACCACCAACCCATTCACAGAGTTGTTCACCGTAATCTCACCAACAGTAATGCAAATATTCCTATTAGTAATGGTTGCATTTGTTGTGCTTGGGACGATCTTCGATATTGTGCATAAGCAAAGCGCAAAATATTTCTTCGAAAACGCCAAAAAGGCGGAAGCTAGCCGTAAGCGAACGGTGAGCAGTGGGGAAAAAATGGGTCTTGCTGTTGCAACGATTGCGAACGAAGTACTGACCTCAGGAGAATTCTGCAATCCCAAGCGTCGCTTGTCTCACCTGATGCTTATGTACGGTACTATCATTTTCATCGTGTCGACAGTTGCCCTGGTCTTTGCTTTCCCTGCATCCAAAGCCCCAGATATATGGCCCATGCTATGGCACGCAGGTGCTATCTCTGTAATGGTGGGTGCTACTGGTTCTGGTTTTCAATCCGTGTAGACGTCTCAGCTGAAGGTGCTAAGTGGTATCAGCTAAAGCGCGCAGATTTGTTCATTGTTTCACTGTTGGGCACTACGACGTTCGCCATTGCATGGTCGGCTACAGGCTCAATGGTACTTTTCGGTCTGTTTATTCTTTCAGCGATCGTCTTGTTCGGCGGCGTTCCCTGGTCTAAGTTCGCGCATATGTTTTTCAAACCTGCTGCGGCTCTTCAGAAGCGCGTTACCAAAGCAGATGGTTCAAGAGAAAATCTTCCTGCAGATTATGATTTGTCAGATCCACAAGTGCATGCGAGATACCCGGACGTCCCAACCTATATGGGTAAGAATCCTCCCAATATGGGCCTTGGTATAAAGCGCGAGCAGCCCAAACACTACTAAATCTTTAGTAGATAACCGAATTCGATATTAGAGGGGAATTACTATGCCTACCTTTGTATATATGACACGCTGTGATGGTTGCGGCCATTGTGTTGACATCTGTCCTTCGGACATCATGCACATAGATAAAACGACACGTCGCGCATACAACATTGAACCTAACATGTGTTGGGAATGTTATTCATGTGTTAAAGCCTGTCCACATCATGCGATTGACGTGCGCGGCTATGCTGACTTCGCGCCACTGGGACACTCGGTTCGCGTAAAGCGCGACGAAGAGAAAGGTGTTATTGCGTGGCGTATCAAGTTCCGCAATGGCAAGAAAGATATGGACCTTTTGGCGCCGATTACTACCAAGCCATGGGGTAAGCATATTCCACAACTTAAGCAGGTGCAGGGCCCAAGTCAGGAAATGAGAGACAGCCAGTTGTTGTATAACGAGCCTAAGTACATCCGCATGGATGATGGTGATATACACACGCTCAAGTCTAACGGCCTGAAAATGAAATTAGGGGTGCACTACTAATGGCTAAAACTATCGTTGAAGACAATATTGATATCCTGGTGTGCGGCGCGGGCCTCGGTGGAACCGGCGCAGCGTTCGAAGCCAGATATTGGGGGCAAAACAAAAAGATTGTTATTGCTGAAAAAGCAAACATCGACCGTTCTGGTGCGGTAGCACAAGGTTTGTACGCGATTAACTGTTACATGGGTACGCGCTTTGGCGAAAACAATCCAGAAGATCACGTCCGTTATGCACGTATCGACTTGATGGGCATGGTGCGTGAAGACTTGTTGTTTGACATGGCACGCCACGTTGACTCTGCTGTTCACCAATTCGAAGAGTGGGGCTTACCGCTGATGAGAGACCCTAAGAAGGGTTCTTATCTTCGTGAAGGTCGTTGGCAGATCATGATTCACGGTGAGTCTTACAAACCTATCGTAGCAGAAGCGGCCAAGAAATCTGCGGACAAGGTATTTAACCGTATCTGTGTTACGCACCTTTTGATGGACGAGTCCAAGGAAAACCGCGTTGCAGGTGCTGTTGGATTTAACGTTCGTACAGGTGACTATCACGTATTCAAATCCAAGGCGGTTATCGTTGCCGCTGGTGGTGCGTCGAATATCTTTAAACCACGTTCAGTAGGTGAAGGTGCAGGTCGTGTATGGTACGCACCTTGGTCATCTGGTTCTGCCTACGGTCTATTGATCGGCGCAGGCGCAAAAATGACTCAGATGGAAAACCGTATCGTACTGGCTCGTTTTAAAGATGGTTATGGTCCAGTCGGTGCCTACTTCCTCCATCTCAAGACCTATACGCAAAACGCCTACGGCGAAGAGTATGAGTCCAAGTGGTTCCCTGAGCTACAAAAGATGGTGGGTAAGGAATATCTGGATCCGGAAGTTTCTCACAGAACACATCGTCCAATACCAACCTGTCTGCGTAACCACGCGTTGATCAATGAGGTCAATGCAGGTCGCGGTCCTATACACATGGTTACTATGGAGGCGTTCCAGGATCCGCATCTCGAAGAGATCGGCTGGCACAACTTCTTGGGTATGACGGTTGGTCAGGCTGTTCTTTGGGCGGCTACCGATGTGGATCCGAAGAACGAAAATCCAGAACTGACAACATCTGAGCCTTATGTTATGGGTTCACACGCCACGGGTTGTGGAGCCTGGTGTTCAGGTCCAGAAGACTTATCTCCACCGGAATACTATTGGGGCTATAACCGTATGACTACGGTTGAAGGTCTATTCGGTGCCGGTGATGCGGTAGGTGGTACGCCACACGCATTCTCTTCCGGTTCATTTACTGAAGGTCGTATTGCAGCGAAAGCCGCATGTAAATACATCGACGACGGTAAGGCCGAAGGCATTGTGGTATCCAGCAAGCAGATCAACGCCCGTAAGGAAGAGATCTTTAAGCCCATGGATCACTACAAAACCTACCGCAACGAGATTACTGCCGGTTCGGTCAGTCCTAACTACATCAATCCACGCCAGGGCCTGGATAGACTTCAGAAGTTGATGGATGAGTACTGTGGTGGCCAAACGGTTAACTACATGACTAACGACAAACTTCTGAATATGGGTCTGAAGAAGATGACCATCCTGGAAGAAGATTTGGAGAAACTCGCGGCAGCTGACGTACATGAACTGATGCGCGCTTGGGAACTTAAGCACCGTCACCGTACTTCTGAAGCTGTTTTCCATCATACCCTGTTCCGTGAGGAAACACGTTGGCCGGGTTATTACTACCGTGGGGACGTGTTGAAGGTTGATGATGAAAACTGGCACGTGTTGACCGTTTCCCGTCGTGATCCAAAGACTGGTGAGTACGTTATGGAGAAAGCTCCGTTGTACCACATCGTCGAGGAAAACGAATAAGCGATGTCCTGATACACTAGAGCACCAGCAACCTTTTGACACTTGTGAGGTTGCTGGTGTTTTTAGCTTTAAGCGTAATTGATTATATAAAGTAGTAAACAAATTATGGAAACAACAGTAGAAGTCCCTGTATCGAAAAAATCTAAGGCAGACAAAGCGGTCGTTATGGCAAAACAGACCACGTCAAATATCATCGATTTGCCTGATGAAGAGTTATTGCCTATCGCGCATGAAATGTGGGGTGAGTTGGTTAAGTACTCGAACAAAGGTCAATATGGCAAATTTGTACGCCGGTTTTCCTACAACCTGCTTTTCGGGCTCAATGAAGTTGAAATGGGAAAACAATTTGCTCAAAGCGAATTGACGCGCAGTCTCGACTCTAATTTTGATTTTCTTGGAACGATACGTCGCGGTGAGCATGTAACCGTTTTGTATCGGGTGCGCAGCACGAAGAAAGAAGGTGAGTGGCTGGGCCGTATGGTTATCGGCTACGAAGAAGGTGAAGTCAGAATTTTTGGTGCATCAGTTTTCTGATCGATATCGTAATTCGTGATGTTCTATTTTTCATTTTTTAGTATTGAAATCGAAGTATAAAATGACGCAGTTAATTACAGAAGTTATAGGTAATCACAAGTACGTTGAATTGATGTACAAAGTTATCGATAAAAAATCCGCATCGGTACTTACCGAAGTGGAATTTCCCATTGGTTATGTCCATGGAGTTACGGAAGCGCTTGCGCCTGCGGTGACCGCCGAACTGGAAGGTAAGTGCGCGGGAGATACGATAGAGGTACCGATAGACTGTAATGATTTATATGGTCCACGAGATGAAAATCTGGTGCTTGTTGAAGCCATAGAGAACGTTCCGGAAGAATATCGTGAAGTGGGTATGTCTATCCTGATGGAAAACGAAAGCGGCGTTACCAAAACCTTTATTGTGACCAGGGTGGACGATCGATCTGTCACCATTGATGGTAATAATCCGTTGTGTGGTCGTGAAGTTATCTTTAGCCTGGAAATCAAAACAGTTCGTGACGCTACGGAAGAAGAAATCGAATATGGCGGTAAGGTAGAAGAAGTGCCAGACGTTAAAGGCACCGTCAAAGTGCCTATGCAGTAATTGGTAAGTACGATGTCAGGCGAAGAGCAAGCACCGAAGAAAAGAGACCCAAACAATCCTTGTCTTTTTTGCAAGGATCCCCGTGGGGTAACACTCGAAAATGAATTGGCCTATAGCGCTCGTGATAGTTTTGCGGTAAGTCCTGGGCATACGCTGGTGATTCCTCGCCGACACGTCGCCAGTTTTTTTGAGCTTACGCCTGACGAAATCAATGCATGCATGGATTTAATTGCGCGGGAACGTGAGTCGATAGATAAAGAGTTTAAGCCCGATGGCTACAATATTGGTGTCAATATTGGTCAGGCCGCAGGACAGAGTATTTTTCACGTGCATATTCACATCATTCCTCGATACAAGGGAGATGTTGAAAATCCACAGGGTGGAGTAAGGCACGTGATACCGAAAAATGCGCATTACACGCGCTAACTAGAGATTATTGGTCAGCGAATCGGGAGCGGCTGACAAACTATTATGAGTTCTCCCGTTCAACTATTGAGGAGTGATAATTATGAGCGACGCACCTAAAGGCAGACCTAAAGTTCCTGATGGTCACGCACGTTTTGTGACTACCCGTCAAAAAGCGCCCAACGCCAAGGGCTTTGTCGGCTATGACACAACCTGGGAACCACGCCAGAAAACTGTTGAATATACAACGCCAAAAAAACCATAACTTAAGTAGCCGCGTAACTTATTTGTTGCGCGGCTATTTATGTTTCCATCTTTAAACTGCCTTTTTAGTCGTGGCGGTTTCTGTTCCTCTCCCTTTCTGTATACTTGGTAAATTACGAATCATTTCTCAATACACGGGAGTATTGTGATGACCCAGGCAAGTGAAGACGAAGTTCGCGAAATCCGTATCAATCCAATCGTTCCAACAGAATCAGTTCTGGTATCTACAGCCAGAGGCATGCGACCTAAAAAAGCCGAAGAACTCTATCAACCAGATAAACGCGAACTGGTCGAAACCTGTCCATTTTGTCGAGGCAATGAACATAAGACCCCCCCGCAGATTACTGCGTATCCTGAAAAAGGGAATTGGGATATTCGAATAGTTGAAAATTTATTTCCAGTGCTTGCGGATAAGGGTGCAAAGCCAAATTTCAGTTTTGGATTGCAGCAGGCGATCGACGGCTATGGACGCCACGAAGTGGTCATCGATCACCATAACCATGGTATTGCCGTACACGAAATGTCCATCGAACATTTGAGCCAAATGTTCTGTCTCTATCAACGACGGATACGCGAGCTTTACGCATCAGATGAAAGACTGCGTTGTGTACTGCTTTTTAAAAACTATGGTCCTGCTGCCGGCGGCAGTATTCCGCATACTCATAGCCAGATTATTGCTATGCCTGTAGTGCCGCAAAATATTGAAGCGGAAGTTACACATAGTGCACAACATTACCAAAAGCATCACCAATGTATATTTTGTACTCTGATCGACGAAGCTTTGAGTTATGAAGCCACGATTTATGACAAGAGTTCAGGTGAAGTGCGTCGTAAGATTAATGTCGGTCAATACGTTGTCGAGCGAGGTGAACACTTTATTGCGATTAAGCCCTTTGCGAGTCGATACGAGTGGGAAGTCCACATATTACCGCTCGTTCATCAGGCAGATTTTTTAGATGCTGACGCGGCTCTGCTCAAGGACTTTGCTGAGGTATTGAAAAATACCATGACGCGGCTGGATAAAGTGGTTGGCGGGGTTCAATACAATTTCTTTCTTCATAGCCTGCCAAGAATTTCCGATGACAAGGACTTTCATCAGAGCTATCACTGGCATCTGGAAATTTGTCCGCGTACTTCGATACCGACCGGATTTGAATTGGGGTCAGGTTTATTCGTCAACACCATCGCACCCGAAATTGCCGCAAAGGCGCTGCGTGGAGCATAGGGCTGTTTCCTTGCTTTGCCCGAAATGGGGTATACTCCGCCGCTTTAGTGTCAATTCACGGATATTCTGTTAATGAGCGATAAAACACCGGTTGCCAAGCCCTGGGGAGGCCGATTTACCGAGCCTACTGACGTTTTCGTCGAGGCATTTACTGCCTCGGTTACCTTTGATCAGCGTATGTACGCTCAGGATATTGCGGGATCAATCGCACACGCTACGATGCTGGCCAAGGTTGGTGTGTTGACAGGTGAAGAACGTGACGCCATCGTTTCGGGCCTGAAAGAGATTGAACAAGAGATCGAACGAGGCGAATTTACCTGGTCAGTCAGCCTGGAAGATGTACATATGAATATCGAGGCCCGTTTGACGACGAAAATCGGTAATGCCGGAAAGAAACTTCATACAGGGCGCTCTCGCAATGACCAGGTAGCAACCGATATGCGCCTGTATTTGCGCGATGAGATCGACGAGATTGTAAAGCAATTGTCGCGTCTTCAATCGACATTGGTAGATATCGCGGAACGGGAAGCTGATACCATTTTGCCTGGTTTTACCCATCTACAGGTCGCTCAACCGATCAGCTTTGGTCATCATATGTTGGCCTGGTTCGAGATGCTGGTCCGTGATGCTGAGCGATTGCAGGACTGCCGCAAGCGTGTAAATGTCATGCCACTGGGTGCCGCTGCGCTGGCGGGGACGACTTATCCGATTGATCGCCACTATACAGCTCAGTTACTGGGCTTTGACTGTCCGACCGAAAACTCGCTCGACTCGGTCAGTGACCGGGATTTTATAATTGAATTTAATTTTGTATCCACATTGATAATGACCCATCTCTCCCGCTTTTCTGAGGAGTTGATCATATGGGTTTCGCAACAGTTTGATTTTATTGAGCTTGGCGACCGTTTCTGTACTGGTTCGTCTATCATGCCCCAAAAGAAAAATCCGGATGTCCCCGAGTTGATTCGCGGTAAAAGTGGACGTGTGGTTGGTAATCTCATCAGCTTGATTACGTTGATGAAGGGGCAGCCACTGGCATATAACAAAGACAATCAGGAAGACAAGGAGCCGTTGTTCGACAGTATAGACACGCTTAAAGCTTCACTACGGGTGTTTGCTGACATGATGGGCAGTCTCAAAGTCAAAAAAGAAAATATGCTCAAGGCGGCCAAGGCCGGTTTTTCAACGGCCACCGATCTTGCTGACTATTTAGTTCGCAAAGGAGTCCCTTTTCGTGATGCACATGAGGTCGTCGGAAAAGCCGTACGCCTGGGTGTAGACACACGTCGAGATCTAGCGGAAATGAAGTTGGAAGAACTTCAGAAATTCAGTAAGTTGATTGAACAAGATGTGTTTACTGTGTTGGCGCCGTCTGGGTCGGCTGCAGCCCGTGACCATTTCGGTGGTACTGCGCCGTCACAGGTTCGCCAGGCAGTTCAACGAGCACGTAAGCGCTTGGCGTAATATCTCTGTTTTAGTCTTCCCCAGCAGAGTAGATGCCTAGGCAGTCGCCACCCTACCGTCGGCGGCATCCTGTGCCTTTTCAATTAACCGGTTGATATCGTCGCCTTTTTCCCATTCAACTATGCCTATCTTGGCGTCAACCTTTACCGTTAAATTGGGCGTGTCCGGGAGGCTGAGCTGTTGCAGGCGGGCCAATATCTTTCTGGCAATACTTTGCGCGTCGTCTAAACCGGTTTCGGGTAAAACAAGGGTGAACTCCCGGGTATTTGTGCGACCAACAAGGTCTACCCAACGTAATTGGTCACGTAAATAGTAACCAACACCTTTTAATACATGCTCTGTTACCGCGGAAACGGTTCTGTCCGATGAGGCGAATTTTTCTATCTCAAGAACAATAAGTGCCAATGGATTCCCATAGCGCCGGCTGCGCGAAACTTGTGGTTCTAATCCCTGCAGCAGCGCGCGACGATTTAAGACTCCTGTAATCGGATCGCTGGTGGAAGTGTTGTCTAACTGATCGGAGAGCGATTTGTTAGCCGCCTTTAGCTGGACCAATTCACTGCTGTCTGAGAAATAATGCGCAGTAAATCCGGGGGATAGCTCCTGTTGTACCTGAATAAGCCAGCGTTCACTGTCTTGTAAAGGTTGAGGAATTCGCCAGACGTGTCGTGTGTTAGATGATGGAATTAAAAAATCAGCCTCTATGCTTGAGAATTCCTGTCCAATCAATCTGTCTCCGTCGACACTTAAAAAACCCTGCATAGTCTTATTGATCCAGAATATGCGGTTATCTGTATCCGTGATGATGACACCAGACGGCAATAATTCTAAAGCTGTAGTTGATAAAGACGGCTCGAGCGATTTCATAAGACCTTCTTTTAACTTGCTGTAATCTATTCGTGGAAATTTTATAGTTTTCATTGGTGTAATGCACTTACAGTGCCAGTATTATTTGTCGTGGTTTTTACTACCGGCCTTGAGCGCTGTTTTACTAAAGATTTCAGCCTTAAAAAACGATAGCTTATAGGGACCTGGAACACCCGAATTTTCTCTTTTTTTCGCTTATATGCACATTAAAGCAAGGTGTATAGGCGCAGGTTTGTATTGCCACAAAATCGTGGTTAGACGCCAAATGTTTATGGAGAATCGACAAGAACATGTCGCAGGATGCACAGTGGATTAACGATGTACGACAACGTTTCGTATCGCTAAACCAACAGCGAATAGAACGTTGCATATCCATTATGCAGCCTAAACAAAAAGATTTTCTGGAACTACTCCCCCTTCTCTTTCACATAAACAACATTTCTTTACCAGGATATGTCGGTCCCGACACGCCTCATGGTGTTTCAGCCTATGCTTTAGAAGAAAAAACATTGGTTCTTGCCAGACGTTTGTGGCGAGGTTTTGATGTGCAAAAACGGGCGCAATGGTCTTTTGCGATTGATTCGATTTTCTTGATGGGTAGCGTGGGTAGTATCGCGTTTTCCAACAAGAGCGATTTTGATGTCTGGCTTTGCTACAACCCCGCAATAAAAGAAAACAAACTTGATAGTCTGCAGAAAAAGGCGACTGCTATCGAAAACTGGGCCGAAGAGCTTGGGCTTGAAGTGCATTTCTTTCTGATGAATGCGAATGAGTTTAAAGAGGGAAAGCTAGTTGATCTTTCCACCGAAAGTAGTGGAAGTGCGCAACACAGACTACTGTTGGATGAATTTTATCGAACCGGCGTGTGGGTTGCGGGCAAGCATCCGTTTTGGTGGTTTATCCCAGTTGAAAACGAGCATGATTATGAATCTCTAAAAGCCAAATATCTAAAAGATGAATTGCTTGATGAACAGGAATGTGTTGATTTCGGAGGGCTACCAAATATCCCAGCAGAAGAATTTTTAGGTGCCGCTGTTTGGCAGCTTAACAAAGCTATCGATTCTCCTTACAAATCATTGTTGAAAATTACTCTAATGGAAGCGTATGCCAGTGACTACCCAAATGGCGCTACGTTATCGTCCTTGTTTAAGCGAGAAGTTCATAATGGGAATACTGACCTGAATACGCTTGATCCGTATATTATGTTGATGCGTTATCTTGAACAATATATTGGTCGGGAAAATGAAAAAGGCAGACTGGAGCTTGTTAGGATAAGTTTTTATTTTAAAGTCGGAATTGCGCTATCGCAGATGTCGACGCAGATGAAAAAAGATTGGCGCGAAAAAATGCTGCGTGAAACTACCTTCTCGTGGGGATGGACTGACGTGATTTGTCATCGTCTGGACACGTACAAAGATTGGCGTATCGATGATGTGATAAAAGCGCGCCAGCCATTGGTTGACAATTTGACCAAAAGTTATATGTTGCTGTCTGACTTTGCACGAAAAATGAACAAAGAGTCCTTGATCAAGCAGCGTGATCTGACCATTCTTGGGCGTAAGCTTTACGCGGTCTATGATAAAAAGCCTGGAAAGATTGAAATTGTTAGTCACGGGTTTAAGACGAATATTAGTGAAGAGTTGGTTACTTTTCTTCAAGCGAAAGGAAAGAGCGGCGATCGTTGGCTGCTCTATCGTGGAAAGGTAACAGGTGCAGATTTCAAGGATTTTAAGCCATTGAAGACGACTTCGTGCTTAGTGGAATTGATGGTCTGGGCCTACTTTAACAGAGTTGTGAATCTTGAAACCCGAAAGATGTTGTATGCGCCAGGTTGCGATATGAAGAATTCCGTATTGCATACGCTACTCGAAGACATTAGCCACTTATGCAAGAATCCACAAAACTTTTCCGCTGACAGCGACGTGTTGAAATATTCCCCCTACGTTAAGGAGACACGGTTCTATATCAATATTGGGCGTATTCCGCGCATGGTCGGAGAGAAAATAGAAAAGGAAATAATATCCGGGGGATTGGATGTGCTCAAATACGGATCTATGGATGACAGTCTCGTGTCCTCCATGGAGTTTGTCTATACGACAAGTTGGAACGAAGTCTATGTAATGCAGTATGAGGAGATGGAAGGGATTTTTCATTTCTTCTGTGATTTTCTAAATTTCTGCCTGGATAAGGACGGCAATAAGAGTCGTCACCCTTTGTCGATTCCTGAGTTTTGTACGGTAGCCTCTCATTTCGGTCACATCATTAACCGTCGTGTAGAGAGTCTGGTGCGGCATGCCTATGAGTTTTTCTTTGAAAAAGATAACAATGAGCGTGGGATATTTGTGACTGAAGCGGCGAAAAATATCTTTGTAGTTGAACGCAAGGAGAAAAAATTCACCGCGCAGCGCTTTAGCTCGCTATCGCAGTTGGTGGCCTTTATGAGTATGCCGGTAAACCACTTTCGCGGGGCATGCATAGACGAGCAGTCGTTGAATTCGCAGCCTTTGCGCAGTATTCTCGAAATGAACGAGCCTGGAAAAGTGCAAGTTTTCTATGAGAAAGGTAAGAAGGGGAGTGCGGTGTGGATACTTGACGAAAACGGCGCACTTTCGGTGCAGCAGTATGAGGGAGTAGATACCTTTGGATTGTTGCATGACTATTACCAATTTATTGCCGATTCACTAAAGCACTACGCGTGTAAAAATGATGAAGAAAGCGAAATAGAGCGAGAATTTCTGCATCGAGAAAATGAGCTTCTTGGCTTCTATAATATGAAAAAAGAAGGATTAAAATTCAAAATTACTGAAATGGATTTGATGAACCTGCGGCATGCCCAAATACCGTATGATCTGCTTGCTCATGGAGATTTGAGAAAAGGAAAAACGGTTTTCAAATTTACGTTCAAAGGGCAGGAACTGAGCTCGGCAGAATTAGGCTCAAAAGTATTTGACGAAGTACGCAAGCAAGTCGGCGTCGAAGGAAAGATATCTATTACGCGCATGGTATTAAGTCCAGAATTAATGAATCTGAAGAAAGGCCAGAAACCAAGTATTCAACATCTCTTGAACTACAAGAAGCGCATTGAAGAAAAACTAAATAAATAGATTTCACTTGAATTCTATTGTTTCAGTATCTTTTTTAGCCAATCACGAATATCGTTAATCTGTTGCGTATGTATGCTATGAGGCATAGGGTACTCGCGCCATTCCACCGAATAGCCGGCCGCCGTTAGCGAGCTTTGTGATTGTTTTCAAAGCGCCAACGGTACTACAGGATCGTATACGCCGTGCATTAACATTATCGGGGTGTTGCGGTTGGCGGGATGACCGAAGTTCCCGGATTCCTGGCGCGCCAGGTAAGAGGATAGGACAAGTATGCCTTTAAGTGTCTTACCGTAATGCAGCCCGGTTTGTAGTGCGATTACGCCTCCCTGCGAGAATCCCGCGAGTACCACCGATCTGTTTTGAGAAAGCTCCTTGTCGACAAGGCCATTGATTCTTTCGGCGCTTTCCTTGATTCCCGCTAAATCCTGGTAGCGTCCCAGATCCGGATTGTCTATGTCGTACCATCCGCGCATGACCATGCCATTGTTAATGGTAATTGGGCGTCGCGGTGCATGAGGGAAAACAAATCGTACGCCGAGGGTCTTATCCAGTCCAAGTTCTTCGGCGATCGGAACAAAATCGTTACCATCGGCCCCCAGTCCATGTAGCCAGATAATACTGGTTTGGACGTTTGCAGCGGTATCGATGGTGATGGCTTCCATTAGTTCGGACATGTTCGATTTCTGACCTATCGTTAAATTGCGGCTATTGTTAAACTATCGCCCCTTGAATTCAAGCCAGACAAGCTGGTCGAGAAATAGTGGTGAGCAAACTGTTAAAAATGCTAGTGCTGATTTTGTTGTTTGCGCTGACAAGCAATGCCTGCGGACATAAAGGCGAATTGTATTTACCGGCCTCGGCAGAAAAGCAAAACACGACGAAACAGAAAAAATTACATCAGGAATAGTAGTATGGATCATTTTGAATATCGTGACGGTGAGTTGTATGCGGAATCGGTGAAAGTGGCCGATATAGCCCGTAATGTGGGGACTCCTTGCTATATTTATTCTCGCGCGACATTTGAACGACACTGGCATGCGTTTAGTGACAGCCTCAAACGACATCGCCACCTGGTGTGTTATGCCGTAAAAGCCAACTCTAATCTGGCCGTGTTGAACCTGTTGGCTCGCCTGGGCTCCGGCTTTGATATCGTGTCCGGCGGTGAATTGTTTCGCGTCATCAAAGCGGGCGGTGATCCCGGGAAAACGGTTTTTTCTGGTGTTGGTAAAACGGCTCAGGAAATGCGCTATGCCCTCGAACAGGGTATCCATTGTTTCAATCTTGAATCGATAGACGAGCTGAATCGTCTGGATGCGGTAGCGGCTGAGTTAGGTGTTAAAGCACCGGTTGCCGTTCGAGTGAATCCTGATGTCGATGCCAAGACTCATCCATATATTTCTACAGGCCTGAAAGAAAACAAATTTGGTATTGATATCAAACGCGCGGTGGACGTGTATAGACGTGCAGCGGCTAGCGAACATCTGTCGATCAAAGGCGTTGCCTGTCATATCGGTTCACAATTGACCACACTTAGCCCCTTTCTTGATGCGCTTGATCGGGTGTTGGCATTGATCGATGAATTGAAGGCACAAGGTATCACTATCCAGCACATCGATCTGGGCGGCGGCCTGGGTGTGCGCTATCGCGATGAAAAACCACCCTTACCGTCCGAATATGCCGATGCCATCGATCAGCGTCTGGGGGATAGAAAGTTATCTATACATATCGAGCCTGGACGTGCGATAGCGGCGAATGCGGGAATTCTCGTGACAAATGTGGAGTTTCTTAAGCATGGTTCGGATAAGAATTTCGCCGTTATAGACGCTGCAATGAACGATTTAATGCGTCCGTCCTTATACGGTGCCTGGCAGGAAATTATCCCCGTAGTGCAAAGCTCAGCGCATGAGAAGCAGACATATGACGTGGTTGGTCCCGTCTGCGAAACGGGCGATTTCCTGGGTAAGGATCGCTTGCTTGGCATTGCGCCTGGTGATTTGCTTGCAGTGCGTTCTGCCGGCGCATATGGGTTTAGCATGAGTTCGAATTACAACTCTCGCCCACGTGTTGCTGAGGTTATGGTTGACGGCGCAGGGTTTCATATTATCCGCCAACGCGAAACGCTGGAAGACATCGTTAAAGGCGAGGCCTTGTTGCCCGAATAGATGTTAGTTGACACGGAAGCGGGTGACGACGGACTGCAGTTTGGTAGCAAGCTCCTTGAGTGCCTCACTCGAACCTGCCGTCCTGCTTGCACCCTGTGAGGTGGTTTCGGCTATTTTGCTGATATTGACGATGCTGTTGTTGATCTCATCCGCGACGGCGGTCTGCTCTTCCGCCGCACTGGCAATTTGGGTGTTCATTTCATTAATGCTGCTAACGGCGCTGGCAATAGTCTGTAAGGATGTACCGGCCTTGGCCGCCTGTTCAACGGTTTCCCGCGCACGTTCCTGGCTTTCGTTCATAACATTTACGGCGTCTTTGGCACCGCTTTGCAGGCGCTCAATCATCTCATGAATCTCTCGAGTGGATTCCTGTGTGCGGCTGGCGAGTACCCTGACCTCGTCGGCGACGACGGCAAATCCTCGTCCCTGTTCACCAGCGCGAGCCGCTTCAATAGCGGCATTCAGTGCCAGCAGATTCGTTTGTTCAGCGATTCCGCGAATTACGTCCATAACCGAGCCGATATTTTCGCTATCGGATTCTAACTTGTTTATTACGGTAGTCGCCCGCTCGATCTCGCGCGCTAGCGCATCGATATCGGTCATAGTTTGCGAAACCACTTTTTGACCGGTACGTGTTTCCGTATCAGCATTGCGTGCGGCTTCAGCGGCGGCTTCAGCGTTACGCGCAACTTCCTGCACTGTTGCAGACATTTCGTTGATGGCTGTTGCCACCTGGTCTGTTTCTTTCTGTTGTTCCTGTACGCCACCATTGGTCTGACCGGTGACGATGGCCAATTCTTCAGCCGCACTGGACAAATGTCCCGCGTGGGTGTGTATTTGCGTGACCTGCGAACTAAGACTCTGAACCAGACTTTTCAAGGACCGGCCAAGGCGATGGGTTTCTTTCAGTCCATTGGCTTCGACTTTTATGGTTAAGTTGCCATCCTCAACCTGTTCCATGTTGGTAATCAGGTCATTCATGGGTGAGAGTAGAAACTTACGCATAGCAATGACGGTTGCCACTACCCCGATGACGATTAACACAAGCATTGTGCCTACAGACAGAAGCTGTGTTTTGAAGAAACTGCTGTTGAATTTCTCGAGGTTTTCCACAATATCCACAACGAGCAATGTCTTGCCAGCGGCGTCGGCTAATTCATACGGAACAACCAGACTATTGGCATCAAGTGTTGAGGGCCAGTTGTCGGTTTTAAATGTTTCTTCCGAATGAATGCTTTTAATGCGCACGGCCGTGTTTAAAACTTCTTCGAGTTTGCGTAGATTGAAAGCCGGGTCAACCACTACTTCCAAATAACCAGAAAGACGCAGGCCTCCAACCGGCACTAGCACAGAATGCATCGGGCCGTGGTCAGAAATCCAAAGTTCGGATAGCGCCTTGAAGCGATCACCGCCTTTACGCACTTTGGCCGTTTCATAAAGATTTGTCGGCAGTTTGCGAGGGAGTCCACTAATACCTTCGCTACTCTCTAACGTAAAACGTAATTCCTGATCGTATAAACGCAGCTTATTTAGTTTCAATAAGCCCGAAGTTACGAAGCGTTGAGCAAATTGTTCATTGAGATGATTTACGACGAATTCACTGTTTTCCGGCTCATCGAGCTGAGTGTATGCATTGCGGAATTCGGAAGACTTACCCGCTGTTGTTCCCAGGTCCTGCGCGATTAGTGCAAGCTCCTTGATAATTTCCTGGCTCGAGACCTGTGTAATGCGTGACAAAATACGGACTTCTTCGCTCTCTGCCGCATTTTTGAATAGACTGGCGGAGAAAAAGGAAAGTGTCACCGCAATGGTTCCAATTCCAATAACGGAACCTAAGGTTAACAGCCTGAGTGAAACACGATTAATCATAATAATAGTTATATTCGGTTAGCGTAGGAGGGGTTGTATCACCCCTCCTTGCTAGAGCGAGTAATTACGGATGAACGACGGGTAAGCCTTTCGCTTCCCATTCTTCCATTCCGCCGCGGAACCAGTAGACCTTTTTGTAACCAGCGGCTAGCGCAACCTTAGCAGACTTAACGCTGCGTCCGCATTTAACACCGTTACAGTAGAAAACAATAGGTGTGGTTTTGGACTTGACATGCTTGGCCAAAGAATCTTTTGTTGTCTCTGTATTAGGCAGGCTAATCGCACCTTCGATAAAACCTTTTTGAAAATCGCTTTTCTTGCGTGCGTCGAGGATGACGAGTTGAGGTGAACCTTCAACCAGTTCAATTAAATCCTCGGCAGATACGCGAGTCGTACCATCGATAAATGGAGGAACCTCTTTTTTTTCCGCGAAACTTGTTCCGGAAACGAGCAGGGTTCCGAGTAATACCAGTAAGGTGGCTCTCAACGCTTTCATAAAATATTCTCTCCAGTGGTTTGCAAACTAATCTAACTATTATTTTATGGTATATAGACTTAGGTAGTTCTCCTGCCCCCGTATATATGATTTCGTCCTTTTTCGAGTAAGACTTTAGTTGTAAAGACCGATGTTTAGTCAATATTTCCGGATGGTAACAATGGAAAAGCGCCTTCCAGTCGGGTGAGGTAGGCGGTAAAGGTTAATCCTGATTCGGCGTATTGTATTTGAACGGGCAAGTACTGGAGTGAAGGGGCGCACCAGAGGCTGGTGCTAAAAAACTCGGTGTCAGCATGGACCACCAGCGTGTCGAGTCGGCCAAGATAGGTGTCTATTGCCTCTTTCTTTTGGAGCTTGATGTGAAAGTCCTTTAACTTTTTGTTTTCTGTGATGTGATACATCATCTCCTTTTTACCTTGAGCTAGGTCTTGCATGATTTGTAGGGGGTAAACGTTTTGATCGAGACTGCCTTTTTCTAGCGGATAGGTTCGTTTGGTTACACCTATCGTTGAGTGGGCGGTATCTGTGTGCCAGTCGAATTGTTGAGCAACGACGTTTCCCTTGTTATCGGAATAGGCGTAATCCAATGGTCTCAGTAGACGATTATGGATGTCGAAATGTGTGACTCGCGTCTCAGACTTTTTGAGCAGGTAGCCGGCAAAACCGGTGGTTTTTAACGTAGACGTATATTCATGCGGTGTGGATGAATTCCAGGTCAGGATGCGTGTGGCTTCGCCAACTTTCAGGGGGCCGATTTTGACATCGTAATAGGCTGAGAAGGCTGGAGGGAGTCCAGGGGCTGGCGCTTCAGTGTGGTTGTTCTGGGCTCTGCAAGGAAAGGCTGGCAGGCCAGCCAGTATCACCAGAGTATATAACAGGCGTTTCAAGCACTTTTCCATCGAGATAGACCTTGTCCTTGCGCATGATTAAACGATTTTCGGCAAACCATTTGACAGCTTCAGGATAAATGATGTGCTCCACTTCCTGTACGCGTTTGGCCAGATTTGCCGCAGCGTCATTTTCAAATATCTTGACCCTGGCCTGAACAATTAATGGTCCACCGTCGAGTTCGAGTGTAACAAAGTGGACAGTCGCCCCATGATATTTTTCCCCAGCGGCCAGCGCACGCTGGTGTGTATTCAATCCTCGATAACTGGGTAGCAAGGAGGGGTGGATGTTGAGTAGCTTGCCTTCATAGTGCGCAACAAATTCCGGGGTCAGGATGCGCATAAAGCCGGCCAGTACCACGAGCTGGGGACGGTAACGGTCGATCGTTTCGATCAATTGCAGATCAAACGACTCTCGATCGGCAAACTGTTGGTGGTTGATAACCTGTGTTTCGATATTGGCGTTTGCGGCTCGTGTCAGACCGTAGGCATTTGGGCGGTTAGAGATGACCGCAGCGATCTTTATCGGCAAAGTACCGGATTGCTGACCATCGATTAGGGCTTGCAGATTGGAACCATTACCTGAAATCAGTACGACGACTTTTGTGTTGTACATGACAAATTAACGTGTCACGCGAACGACGGGTTCCTCGTCGTCAGAGTGTGTGATCTCGCCGATCAACCATGCTTGCTCACCGGTGGTTTCCAATTCTGCAATAGCCTGGTCCGCTTCTTCTGCGCTGACGATAACAACCATACCGATGCCGCAATTAAAGGTGCGTAACATCTCCTTAGTTTCAATATTCGCCTGTTTCTGTAACCAATCGAACACAGGAGGCATGGACCAACTGTTGCCGTCGATCATTGCGCAGGTATTTTGCGGCATCACCCGTGGAAGATTTTCCAGCAAGCCACCGCCAGTTATATGCGCCAGTGCTTTGATGGAAACTTTTTGTTTGAGCGAAAGTATGGATTTGACATAGATACGCGTAGGTGTCAGCAGCGTTTCGCCCAATGTGCTCCCTTCAAAAGGGGACGCCAGGTCTGCCTGGCTGAGTTCCAGGACTTTGCGAATTAATGAATAGCCATTGGAGTGCGGACCACTTGAGGCCAGGCCAATCAATTTGTCACCGGTTTTAACTGTGCTGCCATCAATGATCTCATCTTTCTCGACGATACCGACGCAAAATCCGGCCAGATCGTAGTCGCCAGGACTGTACATGCCAGGCATTTCCGCGGTTTCGCCCCCGGTCAGGGCGGCACCGGACTGTGTGCATCCCTCTGCGATCCCTTTGATGACATCTGCGGCCACATCGGTGTCCAGGTGGCCGGTTGCATAGTAATCCAGGAAATAAAGCGGCTCGGCACCTGTCACAATGATATCGTTAACGCACATGGCGACCAGGTCGATGCCTATAGTGTCGTGCTTACCCATTTGGTGAGCGAGCTTGAGCTTGGTACCCACGCCGTCGGTACCTGAGACCAACACCGGTTTTCGATAGCGATCGACCGGAATCTCAAATAGAGCGCCAAAACCACCAAGTCCACCAAGTACTCCAGGCCTATTGGTTGCAGCAGTAAAAGGTTTGATTCTTTCGACAAGCTTGTTACCGGCATCAATATTTACGCCAGCGTCTTGGTAACTAAGGGATTTTTCGTTCACGGTGGTTTGGGTCTCGCTGTAGAATGGTCGGAACTGATGTATCCGAAAAAGGACGAATTATCTGATAATATGGTGGCAATTCAAAGAGGAAGATATAAGTCATTGAAGATTAAACATTGTTCTAAGGTGTTTTGTGGGCAAACGACTCAGATGTTGGTGCTGTTTGCGCTGTTGTTTGCCGGGAAGGCCATGGCTGTTAACGTTGACGGTCTCTACAAGGTGGAAATTCCAGTGGAATCCCAGCGCAATGAGGAACGGGAGGCTGCCATCCAGAAGGCCATGGAGCTGATGTTGATAAGGGTGACTGGAAACAGCCAGGTAATGTTGCTGCCGGAGATCCCCAATTTGCTGGCTGAAACGCGCAAATATATCCGCCAATTCCGCTACGCCCGCGCCTCAGAAAGCGGAATTCCCGCATTCGGTGCTAACGCGAGCGATCAGGTGCTGCGCGTGGTTTTTGACGAAAAATCGGTAAAAGAGGCCTTGTGGAAGGCTGGCTTACCGGTGTGGAGTAATGCTCGCCCAGCTACTCTGGTGTGGATAGCTATACAAGATACGGATCGTCGCTATCTACTCGATGCAAATGAGGGTAGAGAAATCGTGGCGGTAATCGACACGCAGGCAAAGAATCGCGGGATCCCCTTACTTTATCCTTTACTCGACCTCGAAGATCAGGTGAATATCAAGGTATCCGATGTGTGGGGCGGATTTAGTGAAAATATCGTGCGTGCTTCGGGCCGCTATCCGGCAGAGGAAATATTTTATGGCAGAATATTTCTCGATCCGTTTGGTAACTGGCAGGCCCGTTGGACCTTGGTTCATGGTGAACAAACAAAGACCTGGGAGTCGACAGGGGTCGATATGTCTCAGGTGCTGGAAGAAGGTGTTTGGGGCTTAGCCGACAATATCGCTGCCCGTTACACCAGCTCGTCAGTGGCTGGCGCCGATCAGGGGGTTTTGCGGATGCGCGTGGGACAAGTGAAGAATATACGGGATCTGGTTAGAGCGACTCGGTATCTGGAATCGCTGGCGCAGATTTCTCGTATGCAATTGTCACGTGTCGAGGCTGATCAAGTGACTTATCAGATCGAATTGCGTAGTGATCAACAGGCGCTTTCACGAGCGATTTCTTTGGGACAGGTGCTGGCAGAGGACGGCGGCGCTATTAGTGGAGAAGGGACAAGCCTGGCTTATCGTTTGATGCAATGAGGCATATACCTAATGCTTTGACCATCATGCGGATCATATTGGTCGCGCCAATATGTTATCTGCTTTATGTTGGTGACTACGAAACGGCGCTTGCGGTGTTTTTTGTCGCGGCGGCTTCGGATGCCATTGACGGCGTAATCGCTCGCCATTTTGGCTGGCAGAGTCGCCTGGGTTCGATACTCGACCCCCTGGCCGACAAGATCATGATGGTCTGTTCCTACCTGACCCTCGGCTTGATAGGGTTGCTACCCGCGTGGATCATCGCTCTGGTGTTATTGCGTGATGCGTTAATAGTCTCAGGTGGAGTGGCCTATCATTATTCCTTTGGGCGCTTCCGTATGGAGCCCAGTAACATCAGCAAAGTGAATACCTTTTTTCAGAGCCTGTTAGCTTTTGTGGTTGTGTCTGCGGAAGTTTATTTACCAATCGAGGCGGCATATCTGGCACTTCTCGTTTATATTACGGCAGTTACCACCGTCGTCAGCGGCGCAGCATATGTGAGAATCTGGTCGTTGCGGGCCCTGCAATCAAAAAGAAAACTGAATGTACATGAATGACTCCCGTCGATGGTTTGTGTTCGCCCTCGTGGCGGCATGCGTATTCTTACTTTACTTGTTATCTCCGGTACTGACGCCTTTTATTGTGGCTGCCACGCTGGCCTATATGGGTGATCCACTAGTTGACAGGCTGGAGCGTAAGCTCTCCCGTTCGGTGTCAGTATTGATTGTGTTCGCGCTAATTATTAGCGTGATACTGTTATTGCTTTTGATACTGCTTCCCATGCTGGAAGGGCAGATCAGTGTGCTGATAAAGAAACTCCCCGTTTATCTTGATCGACTGCAACATATCTTTTTGCCCTGGTTACAACAGCAGTTAGGCCAATTCGATCCTTCCGTCAATTTTGAAAGTCTCAAGCAAGCGGTGTTGCAGGCATTTTCTGGTGTCGGTGGGGTGGTGAAAGGTGTGGCGTCTACGCTGTCGTCCTCAGGGCTGGCAGTTATTGGCTTTTTTGCCAATATCGTATTGATTCCGGTGCTAACGTTTTATCTCTTGCGTGACTGGGATATTCTGGTCGAGCGCGTGCATGAGCTAATCCCTCGTCGTTTTGAGGCGACCACAGTTAGGCTGGCACAAGAGTCTGACGAAGTATTGGGCGCTTTTGTGCGTGGTCAGGTGTCGGTGATGGCTGCGTTGGGGACAATTTATAGCATAGGGTTGTGGATAGTCGGTCTTGATCTGGCCTTGCTCATTGGTATGATGGCCGGCGCTGTCAGTTTTGTGCCCTACCTCGGATTTATTGTCGGCATCGTGATTGCGGGCGCTGCGGCTATGCTGCAGTTTCAGGACGTTATCTATCTGGTTTATATAGGTCTTGTTTTCGGCGTTGGGCAGGTTTTGGAAAGTTTTCTATTAACTCCTTTTCTGGTTGGTGACCGCATCGGTCTGCATCCGGTAGCTGTTATATTTGCGGTTATGGCGGGCGGACAATTATTCGGATTCTTTGGCATCTTGCTGGCTTTGCCGGTCGCGGCAGTTTTGATGGTGATATTGCGTCACGCCCATGAGCGGTATGTTCAAAGTCAGTTGTATGGGGGTGGTCGTTAATGCAGGGTTCTGCGCAACTAGCCTTGGCAATGCGTATTCGCGATGACGCCGCTTTCAGTAATTATTTTGCTGGTCCGAATCAAGAAATAGTCGATCACCTGCAAAAGGCTTCGCAAGGAAAGCCTTCGGACGGGACAATTTACTTGTCGGGTGCGGACGGGGTGGGAAAAACCCATTTGTTACAGGCGGCCTGCCGTCAGGCAGAAAAGCATCAGGGCGCTGCGGTCTATCTGCCCTTGGCTGAATTGCGAGAAGAAGACACTGGAGTTCTGGATGGCCTGGAAACCTTGTCACTAATCTGCATAGACGACGTGCACGAGATTGAGGGTCATACTCAATGGGAAGCCGCGTTGTTTCACTTGTACAACCGCGCGTTTGATACAGGGGCACAAATCATTTTTGCCGCGGATCGTAGCGTGGCGGCACTAGGGATACAGTTACCGGATTTACATTCGCGACTTGCCTGGGGTTTTGTCTATAAACTGTTGGCTTTGAGCGATGAGGAGAAAGTGCTGGTATTGCAGGCGCGTGCGCGATTACGCGGCTTTGCATTGCCCGAAGATGTTGGCCGATATTTGCTAAGGCGCTTTCCACGCGATATGGCTGCCTTGCAGCAAATGCTTGATGAGTTGGATCAGGTGAGTCTGGCTGCGCAACGGGGAAAGATTACCATCCCTTTCGTGCGATCCTGGTTAGAGCATCGGGAACAGTCAACACAGGTCCAACTTTTTTAGCTGAAAAGTCTATGCGCGAGTGTTGCCACACGGTTGCCAAGCGCGCGACACAATTCTTTTTCTTCCTTACTGATTCCATTTTCGTTATTTGTTCCGGCAAAGTGACTGGCGCCATACGGTGAGCCGCCACTAGTAGAGCTGTGCAGAGATTTTTCCGTATAGGGGATGCCACTGATTAGCATGCCGTGATGTAACAAGGGTAGCATCATCGAAAGCAAGGCGGTTTCGTGTCCACCGTGGATAGTAGATACTGAGGTGAATACGCCGGCAGGTTTGCCGGCAAGATTGCCAGAGAGCCAGAGACTACTGGTGTTGTCGATGAAATGTTTGAGTGGCGCGGCCATGTTGCCAAAATAGGCGGGACTGCCAAGTATCAGACCCGCGCAGTTTTTCAATTCTTCCAGGCTGACATAGGGTGGCCCTTTATCTGGAATACTGTCAGCTACTGACTCGCATACCGCAGAAACTTCAGGAACGGTTCTTACAATAGCCGTACAGCGCTGGGTTTCTTCGACGCCTCTTGCCACAAGATTGGCCATTTCGGCAGTTTTACCCCCGCGACTATAGTACAGAACCAGGATGTTCATTTGAAAAGAGCCCCTATCAATTGCGCTTGCAAAGTCCTACAAGCTTGCTTACTTTATCAGAGCTAACCCTGAATTTGGAAACCTGAATGTTTGAAAAAGCTCTTTGGCGAAGCCGTTTTGTGGTGCTGGCTGCAGTAGTGGCTAGTCTTTTAACCAGTTTTGCTATGTTTTATATCGCAACGGTTGATGCATTTTATATGATGGCTCATCTTCTCGAGTACGCATCGCCCGATTTGACACTGGAACAACGAAACCATCTACGTAGCTCCACGGTGACACATGTGGTCGAAATCGTTGATGGTTACTTGCTGGCGACTGTGTTGTTGATCTTTGCGCTAGGCTTGTACGAGTTGTTTATCAGCAAGATTGATAGTGCGGAAGAGGAAGATGAAAAGGTTTCTGGAAATGTGTTGGTTATTGAAAGTCTGGATGATCTGAAAAATCGCCTGGCGAAAGTGATTTTGATGATACTGGTAGTGAAGTTTTTCGAGCACGCAATCGGAATGAACTATGACAGTCCCATCAGTCTGCTGTATCTCGCCGGAGGAATTGCGTTGATCGGGCTGGCTTTGTACCTAACCCACGCCAGTGAGCCACATAAGGCCGAAGGATGAGCGAAACGGCTTCGCACCCGTTTGTCGCGGCTTTCCGCGGGAGTTTCATTGGCATTTTGCGTTGGCCTCAGTTGGCTGCCTTGTGGGAAACGGTTGCGCAAGATGCAGCGGCTGACTGGTATATCTATGCTGTTGGTGAAGCGCCTCCTGACGAACCGGCATCGAGTGAACAGGTACTCACATTTATACGGCACATGGATACACTGCTACGTACCGAACATGACTACGATTACTGCGGTATAGTCTATGTCGACAGTCGCGAACACCCAGGCTATATCAAGATTTTTGATCCCAATAACCTGGGCGTGTCATGTGGATACAGTGATAATCCACCGCTTCCAGGCTGGATTATGTCGAAGTTGAAACCGACCAATCTTGTTGAGGCATTGCCACAACCAGGCAATCGAAAGCGATGGTGGCAAAAATTGTTTTCGACCAACTAGGTCTCGCGTTTATTTGCCAGTGAAATTTGCCGCTACATATTTACCTTCGGTCGTAAGAAAAATATATAACGTGCTTTTGGCGGGATCTTTTTCCTGGGCATTGTTGAAGGTAACTAACCACTCGGTGTTTGCGCCAACGGTTTTCTTTTCTGCGTTTCCTGGTTTCGCATCTTTCCATGAGGAATCAATTTTATTTCTGTTTACCAGGGTGTTGAGTACGGAAAGCGCTGCTTTTTGCGCACCAGCGGCATCTACGTCATGAGAATGTGTGTGATCTGCATGGCCGGGACCGGCAAATACGGGTTGGATAAGAAACAGGCTGAATATCAATAACAGGATGATTTGTCCGGATTTCATGTGAATTTACTCCCTCTCTACGTTGTTGTCGATTATAAATTTCTTATTTGAACTGATAGCGCACACCCAAGCCAATACTAAGATCTGGCGATGTCGATGGAAAGATACGCATTACGGGTGCAATTTCCAAAAACGCATCGAATGGTTCGTTTTGCACCAGATAATTAATTCCGATGGGAATACGTACGCCCAGATGTTGGTCTCTTCCCGTGACAGCGCGAACGCCCAATCCATAGTAGAACAGCGCCTTGCCAACTTCTACCGGTATTAGATCCGGTTTGTGCACGACATAATCGGCTTTTAGTTGTATATCGACATTGTTCCTGCCGATATTCCAGCCAGCGCCAATGTCGTACGCGTGGTTTTGCCCCGATCGCGCACCCTTGCCAGTCCAGTATTTAAAACTGATACCAGTCAGGTCGCCAACGACAATGCCGAGACTTTTGTTGAAAGACGCAGCAAATGCGTTGGAACTAGCGGCAAGCAATAAAACAGCGCAGGCCACAATATGGTGTGTTTTCAATAGTCGCTTCCTATGCCTGGAGTGTCGTTTGGAGATATCGACAAAACAGTTACAGTCTCTTCGGAAAAACGAAACTTTACCTCAAAGTTGAGTATTTTCATACCATAGGCTTTTTCTTCCTGTGTATGTTGATGGTATGCGGGACGAGGATCTAGGGCGAGGGTTTCAACTATCAGGTTTTTTAACGTCGGATTCTCGGCAAGAGCCTGATGGCTATCTGTGGAAAACACAATATTGAGTTTGTTGTTTGGCGGGTGCTGCGCATAGGCGCTCTTCGCATCTGGCAAGCTGTCTGCGTAGCGAATATAGGGCTTAATATCGATTACGGGCGTACCGTCGACAAGATCATGTCCGGATACCAAGAGATTCACGCCCTGGTCAAATTCGATATCTATCAACTTTACTGCTGACATGCCGATGGGATTTGGTCGAAAACTTGAACGTGTGGCAAACACGCCAACAGATTCATTGCCCCCTAGTCGTGGAGGGCGAACACGGGGTTTCCAGTTTGCGTCCAGGTGTTTGTGAAATACAAATACAATCCAGATATGAGAGAAATCCTTCAGTCCCAACACTGCTTCGGGATTGTTAAATGGCGGTAACAGTTCCACACGTGCATGTGCTGAAGGGGTTAGCCCGGGTTGTCGTGGAACCCCGAATTTTTCCTTAAAGCACGAATGCACTATTCCTATCGTTTCAAAAGGAAAAGTTTGCTTCACGTGCACTTCTTACTTAAGCGTCTTGTGAATGCTGGCAAAGGTTCTAATCCAAGGTTGTTTTAAGGATAAAGATTTGGAAAGAGAATCAGCTGCCTGTTTAGCTTCACTCTGTGAAGAAAAATCGCCATGTACCACCGAATATAAGGTTCTATTTCCCTTTTGGATTTTGAATATCGCACTGTGTTGTTGAAGTCGGTTTTCCGCAATAAAATTTAAAGCAGCTTTTTCATTGCTGACCGCCAGTAGCTGCAGTGTATAGTGTTGCGGATTGCGTGATCGCAGCCATGTTGTTTCACCGCTTGTAGTGTTATCGTCTGCTTGCGAATTGGTTTGCGGAGATAAACGATTTGTTTGTGTTTGTGTTTGTGTTTGTGTTTGTGTTTGTGTTTGTGTTTGTGTTGTGGATGGTTCCGGTAATTCCGCAGTTTCAGGAATAATCGCTGGCGGAGGTGACTTAGGTAATTCCGGTGGAGGTTCTGGGATATCGAGCGCTTGAACCTCTTGGGTCTCGATTTTTGCATTCTGTTTGGTTTGGAGCAAAACAAGCGACACGACTATGGAAACCGAAAGTGCTAAAGCGACAAGCTTTAATTTTTGCTGGCTTCTTTTTTTGTCTGATCGTGTTTGCTGGGGGCTGGTTTTTTCATGCTCTTTGCCGCTGCTAAGTATGCTGAATGCCAATGCATTGATATGTCCCGGCTGGCCATGAGATTGTTGGTGAATTCTCGCCAATACGGGTTCACTGAACACGCTATGTTGGTTTGAGCCGGCGGAGGATAAACGATGTTGGATATATATAGCCGTTTGTTCTTCGCTAAAGACCGGAACTTCCAGTTGTAATAATTCTTGGGGTGGTGTGCACTGTTGTATAAGACGACTCAATGTATCGGGAATAAATTTGCCCAATAGTAAAATGCGCAGTACCGGTCGTCCGCCTATCGCAATCGTACTAATGGAGACGAGTAGTCGAAGTATGGTGTGATCTAGTTGTTCGGCATCATCAATAATGAGCACGGGCATCATGTTCTGTTCGCGAGCCTCAGTCAATTGATCAGCGAGCTTGCCGAGGATTTTCTCGGGTTCACTTTCATCTATCCGAAATTTTCTCGACATGATCGCGAGTAGCGAGTTGACCGAATTCGCCTCTTTGGCATCGGTCAGGCAGGTATACCACTCGTCTTGTTTTTCACTGATTAATTGATGCGCCAGTGTTGTTTTGCCTGATTCGCGCTCATTGTGCAGATAAATAATCTCACTTCCGAACTCGAGCAAATGTACGACTTTTTGCCGAAGCTCTGACCGTTCAATGTCTTCAAAAAAATTCCGCTCATTGACTTCATCCGCGAAGGGATTGCTAGTCATAATTGCTGTGATGTCTGCGGTGACGGCCATGTTTATTTCCTCCCAGGCTAGCCGGGAAATCGCTCCCCTTGTACAAAAACAACGCGATAACCCCGTTTGATCTGGCTGTCGCGACTTTCCAGAGCGGCCTTTTCGGCTTCATCTTTGCTGGTGTAGTGTTCCCTTTTCACGCGCCCAGGCGAACCCTGATGTCCCCATTCCTTGACAACCAGCCATCCCTCTAACAAATCCTGTTCGAGATGAATTTGATAAAAGCGTGGCAACTGGTTTTCTACAGTTGCAGATTGCATATAGATACGCATGAACTAGGGCCTAAGTCAGTTGTATCGGCTCAAAAAGCCGTTTGTGCTCCATGATTGCGAAACGGTCTGTCATACCCGCGATATAGTCAGCAACGCAACGCGCACGTCCGCTATCGCCTTGCTCTCTCTCCAACTCTCTTGCTTTCAATGAATGTTTGTCCGGGAGCAGTCGTATATCGTCTATAAACGCCTCGAACAGATTGCGTATTACCAGGCGTGCCTTGTTCGTCATACGATAAACACGATAGTGAGTGTACAGTTCTCGTCGCAGAAATTGTTTCAACTCCAGGTTGAGTTCGCGCATCTCATCGCTAAAACCGATCAGTGGCTGGTCCTGGCCACGTACATCGTCGATATTGTGTGGAGCTATTCTTTGGAGAACATCGCGGGTATTGGCAAGTAAATCCGACACCAGGCAATTTATCATGCGTCGTACGATCTCGTGTATGGCTCGTCGCCCCCCCAATTCTGGATAGAGTCGTTTGACCTCATCGTATTGCTGACGAAACAGACGAACAGATTGCAGTTGTTCGATGCTGATAAACTCTGCGCGCAGACCGTCATCGACGTCATGATTGTTATAGGCGATCTCGTCTGCGACGTTGGCAAGTTGTGCTTCTAAGGAGGGTTGTTTTTTTTCGAGAAATCGTTGACCCAACTCGCCGAGCAAATGCGCATTGGTCAGAGAGCAGTGCTTGAGGATGCCCTCGCGGGTCTCAAAGGTCAGGTTGAGTCCTTCGAATTCAGCGTATTTTTCTTCGAGACTATCCACCACCCGCAGAGATTGCAGGTTATGTTCAAACCCGCCGTAGTTTTCCATGCACTCATTGAGTTCGTCCTGTCCTGCGTGACCAAATGGCGTGTGGCCGAGGTCATGGGCAAGAGAGATAGCTTCGGTTAAATCTTCATTGAGGTTGAGTGTGCGGGCCATCGCCCTGCCAATTTGCGCGACTTCTATGGAGTGAGTGAGTCGTGTGCGAAACAGATCGCCTTCATGATTGACGAAAACCTGGGTTTTGTATTCGAGTCGACGAAAGGCGGTGCTATGAACGATGCGATCGCGATCACGCTGATATTCACTGCGATAACCCGGAGGAGGCTCTGGAAAGCGACGGCCTCGAGAGTTGGAATCCTGTGCTGCGTAGGGCGCAAGTGTCAGCATGAAGCTCCCGTCAATTACTGGTAATGGCGTGATGTTCGTCCAGCGCCTTTCGTAGTAAGGCTGGATCGTAGTCAGCAGTTACCACGGCATTTCCAATTGCCTTGAGCAAAACCAAACGAATGGTGCCGTGAAGTGCCTTCTTGTCTCTAGCCATGAGTTCGAGAAAGTGATCCGTCGTCAATTTGGCAGGTGCGCGAGTCGGTAGACAGGCACGGTCGATGATATTGTCGATGCGATGAACATCGTCCTGGTTTAACCAGCCCATGCGCGCCGATAAGTCGGCCGCGAGCAACATGCCTGTCGCCACCGCTTCCCCATGTAACCAGGAGCCGTAACCCATGCCGGTTTCAATAGCGTGACCGAAGGTGTGGCCTAAATTCAGTAATGCTCTTTGTCCAGCTTCTCTCTCGTCACTGGCGACGACATCGGCCTTGTTACGGCAGGAGCGTTCGATGGCATAGATAAGTTTGTCCGGCGCCCTTTCCATTAGCGCAGGAATATTTTCTTCCAACCACTCGAAGAATTCCCTGTCGCCGATCAGTCCATATTTGATGACTTCAGCCAGGCCAGCACTCAATTCTCTGTCTTCCAGCGAATTTAATGTGTTGGTGTCGATGATAACGGCATTGGGTTGATGGAATGCGCCTATCATATTTTTTCCCAGGGGATGGTTCACGCCGGTTTTGCCACCAACAGAGGAATCCACCTGGGCAAGCAAGGTAGTGGGTATCTGTATGAAATCCACGCCTCGCTGATAGCAAGCAGCGGCAAAGCCTGTCATATCGCCAACAACACCGCCGCCAAGCGCTACCAGCGTGCAGCTGCGATCAAAGGGTACGCCCAGGAGTGCATCGAAGATTAAATCTAGTGTTTTGATATCTTTGTATTTTTCGCCATCTGGCAATATAACGGTGGAGGTCTGATAATCTCTCAGCATAGCTAATGTTGCTTCAAGATAGAGTGGCGCGACGGTTTCATTGCTGACAACTAAAACCTGCTTGCCGCGGATATGTGGCTTAATCCACTGAGGATCCCCCAGGAGCTGTTGACCGATATAAATAGGGTAGCTGCGGTCGCCAAGATTGACTGTAAGAGTTTTCATAATGGTTTCCTGGTAAAAATTCCTAGAAGAATATGCTTTATAGGCATTGCTCGCAAGTGATGGGATTGGCAATGCCTCAGGCGGAAAGCCTGGATTTCAATAGTTTGCAGATTCTGTCAACGACAGATTTGACGCTGTTGTCTCCAGTTTTAACGACCAGATCGGCAATAGCTTCGTAAAGCGGTTCGCGTTGATGCAGAATTTCGGTCAGTTTGCGTTTGGGATCGTCGGTTTGCAGTAGCGGTCTGCTTTTGTCTTTGCTGGTACGCTCAAATAGTTGCTCTACGTCAGATTTGAGATAGATCACCAGACCACCCCGGGATAAAGCCTCGCGATTTTCCTGTCGTAATACGGCACCGCCACCTGTCGCCAATACGATATTTTGCATTTGCACCAATTCGCTGATAACCGACGCTTCGCGTTTGCGAAAACCCTCTTCGCCCTCAAGTTCGAAAATCAGGGGAATGGTGGCCCCCGTGCGTTTTTCGATTTCCCTGTCACTGTCGATGAATTCACGATCCAGTTGTTTAGCGAGCTGAATGCCAATAGTGGTTTTGCCAGCACCCATAGGGCCGACCAGGATGATGTTTTTTTTCGGGGAGGATGATGCCGAGGGCATAACGTATCCTGTGTCAAACTGCGTTGACACAGGATATCACGTTAACTATTGAAGCTTGAACTGTTCCTTGAGGATTTTCGGCGTGACGAAAATCAATAGCTCTCGTTTATTATTTATTTCACTCTTGGAGCGAAATAACCAGCCTAGCATTGGTATGTCGCCGAGAAATGGCACCTTAGACATAGTGACTGTTTTGTTTTGTTCATAGATGCCACCAAGAACGACTGTTTCCCCGTTGTCGACGAGTACTTGAGTAATAACTTCGTTGGTATCGATGGCCGGAGCGCCGCCTTCGCCTTTGACTTCACTGCTGACGCTGTCCTTGCTAACGCGCACATCAAGTATGATGCGATCATCAGGCGTGATCTGCGGCGTGACCTCCAGGCTCATTACTGCTTTACGGAAACTGGTTGTGGTGGCGCCGCTCGAGCTTGATTCGCGATAGGGGATCTCCGTACCTTGCTCGATAACCGCCTTGCGTTGATTTGAGGTGATGACCCGAGGACTGGATACCAGTTCTCCACGACCTTCGGCCTGTAATGCTGATAATTCGAGGTCGAGTAATTTGGTGCCACTGAGCAGGCCTAACGCGAAAGACGCGGGCGTTCCTTTGGAAACGACTGCGGGTAAATTGACATTAAAATGCGAATCGTTCGCCAGATTGTTTCCGGGTGAAGGTATAAAGTCACTGGCGCCCGTACCTGGGTTCAGGCCGAGGCTTTCCGTACTACCACCGAGCATGACTCTGTCACCGCCGTTGCCTAGTCCTTGATTGACGCGAGTCCCGAAACGAGTACCCAGGTCTCTGGCAAATTTGTCGTCGGCAATGACTATGCGTGATTCAATCAAGACCTGACGAATAGGGATATCAAGACTGCTGACTAACTTGCGTATCTCATCGATATGTTCGACCGTGTCGCGAACCAGAAGCGTGTTGGTGCGTTCATCGACGGTGATATTACCGCGATCGGAGAGAAGTGTATTCTTGTCGGATTTAATGATGTCGGCTAGCTCACTACCCTTGGCGTAGTTAATCTGTATCAGCTCTGAGCGCAATGGAGCCAATTCCGTGATTTGTTTTTGAGCTTCGAGTTCCAGTCGCTCACGCTCAGATATTTCCTCGCCTGGCGCAACGAGAATGACATTACCGTTTTGGCGCATTGCGAGCGCTTTAGTTTTTAGGATAATGTCAAGCGCCTGGTCCCATGGAGTGTTCTTCAGGCGGAGCGTAATATTGCCCTGAACGCTGTCACTGACGACGATATTAAGGCCGGAGAAGTCAGCCAAAAGTTGCAATACCGCGCGTACCTCAATGTCCTGGAAGTTCAATGAAAGCTTTTCGCCTTTGTATTCGGTTTGTCGACGTTCTCCCGTTTGAGTTACCTCGACAGGTTTTATGTCTATGGTTAGTGTGTTGTCCGATTGGTAGGCCAGGTGTTCAAATTCGCCAGTCGGCGCAACAACCATACGCACATTGCCTTCTTCGCTAAAGGTGTCTATGGTCTGTACAGGAGTTGCAAAGTCTACAACATCGAGTCGTTGATGTAGTTCTTCGGGAAGACGTGTATTCATAAAGTGAACAACGATTTTTCCACCTTCCTGGCGCACATCGATAACGATATTCGGGTCGCTAAACGTTACAAAAATTCGCCCTTCGCCTTTTTCTCCGCGACGGAAATCTACCTGTTGTATGCTCGGCATACCGGGGTTGCCGATGCTAGACAAGGTGCTCTGTGAAATGCGGTTCGAGTTGCTGGTAGCGGTTGTTTGCCGTGTTTCTGTTTTTGTATCGGACTCCTGTACTGTTGACTCCGCTTCGCCGCCCAGCGTCAGCACTATCTGGTGTCCTTGCTGTTTGACGGTGTAGGCAGTTTGTTTTACAAGATTGATAACCACTCTTGTACGCGCACCCGCTTCGATTGCGGATACTGATTTGACCGGCCCGCTGGCTATTCGGCGAGAACGCCACGGTAATGCGCTTTTCGTATTTGCCAGGTCAAGTGCAATACGAGGGGGTTCATCGACATTAAAGCTATTGGGTTGTTCGACAGGGCCAGAGAAGACCAGGTTTACCTGCATCTTGTCGCCAGGTAGTGAAGTAAAGCTCATGTCCTGCAAGGTGACTGGATTTGCTGCTAGAGCCGCACCCGGTGCTAAAAACAGAAGAGACAGCAGGGATCGCCGAACGCGTCCGGACATCCATTTCCTGCTCTGTTGTTTGATCAGTTTAGTTAGCGCACACATGTTGTTTACCCACGTCTTATTCACTTAATGTCAATGTGTTTGGTCGTTCAACCCAGCCGCCTGAGCCATCGGAAACGATTTCCTGCAATTTTATTTCCGTATCCCTGATTCGCGTGATGCGTCCGTGATTGTGGCCCATATAATTACCCTTTCTCACGCGATAAATCGTATTATCCGGGGCCTTAATGATTCCCCATATCAATCCCTGGTTATGCATAACGCCGACCATGGTCAGGGATTCGAGGGCGTATTTTTCCAGCTCCTCTCTTGCACGCTTGGCATCCGGACTCACACCGTTACGACTAGTGATGGAAATGGTTTTCACCAGCGAAACGGAAGGCTTAAAGGGGTCACGCAACTGCGCCCCGTGATATTTGTACGACTCGTAGGGCATGAAAGCTGGCAGTGGTTCGATAGTGCCCTGGTATTTGGATTTGGTACTTTCAACATAACCTTGCAGATCGCTAAGATCTTCGTCGGCACAACTACTCAGTGTCAGCACTAATGCCAGCACAGCGATAGCCAGGGCTCTCGTTATACGTTGCTTGTCTGAGTTTAATTCGTTCACGTCTATTTACCATTCATTTTAAATTGTTCAACTTCTTTCTCGTCGAGGTATCGATAGGTTTTGGCTGTTGCTTCCATCAACAGTTGGTCTTTTGAACCTTTTTGTTCCATCGTCGAAATTTTGAAGTCGTGTATTGTTACGATGCGTGGTAGTGCTGCGAGTCCTGCCATGAACTTCCCAAACTCGTGATAGCGTCCTCTGACTTTTATCTCGATTGGGAGTTCGACATAGAATTCAGCAGGAATCTCGGGCATAGGTTTAAATAGCTCGAACTCCAGTCCTGAAGATATCCCCGTTTGTGTGATGTCGGTGAGCAACTCAGCCACCTCTGTTTTGCTCGGTAACTGTTTGAGTAATGAACCGAAGGAGCGCTGTATATCTGCCATTTGTGCCTGGTAGGCCACTAGATTAGCTGCTTTGGCTGCCTTGATATCAATCAGTTGCTTTAAGTCTCTTTCTTTTAATTTTGATGCCTCGAGAGCATCCAACTGCGGTTGGGTGTCAATAAGATAACCAAGAATTGAAATCGCTACGCATGCCACAATCACAGCAAGTACCTTGGCGCTGCTAGGCCAGGCGCCAATATTGTTAAAATCCAGATCGCTGAGACTAAAGCGCTTCATTTTCATAAATTATTCGCTACTCCAGGGCGGGTACGCTTAACCTGCATGGAAAACCAGCTTGAATTAGGGTGTTCCCGCGTATCCGAATTGATAACGATGAGTTGTGGTTCTGTTAACCAGTCTGATCGATCCATATTGCGCAGTAGCGACGAAATTCGCGAATTCGATTCGGCAATACCCTCAATGCTGAGAGTGTTGTTATTTTGTGTAACCTTTAGCAGTTGAACGCCGTCAGGTAGAGTCGTGATGAGCTCTTCAAATAGGTGGACAACTTCCGGACGACTGTATTGCAGTTTCTGTATGACAGTCATACGATTTAACAAGCGTGTCTTTTCTACTTCAAGGCTTTTGATATTGGAAATCTCACCATCCAGTTGCGCGATTGCCTGGGTCAGCACGCTATTACGCGATTCTTGCAAGCCGGTGAGTGAGGAGATAACGATGTGAAATACCACGCCTACCACGAGCGCAAGTCCGCAAAAAAAGCCAAGTAACACGTAAAACTGTTGTTCACGCTCCTTGCGTAACTTTTCTCTCCACGGTAAAAGATTGATGCCGGCCATTAATCGAAACTCCTCAAGGCCAGACCACAGGCAATCATAAAAGCAGGTGCATCTTCTGACAGTGCCTGAGTGTCAATCTTTGGTGAAACCGTCATTGCAATAAACGGGTTAGCAATACTCGTATTTACGCCGACCTTCTCTTGTACGATTTCGTCTATCCCCGGAATCGATGCGCATCCACCTGCAAGTACAAGGTGATCGATGGAATTGTAGCGACTGGATGAAAAGAAAAACTGTATAGAGCGGCTAACCTGTTGCGCAATAGCTTCTTTAAAAGGTTCAAGTACGTCCAAACTATAATCATCCGGTAGCCCACCCTGACGTTTTGCCATACCGGCTTCTTCGTAAGTCAGGCCATAGCGGCGTTGAATCTCTTCGGTCAGTTGCTTTCCACCAAAAACTTGCTCACGCGTATAGATGATGTTGTGATCGAAGATGACGTTTAATGTGGTCATGGTCGCCCCAACATCAGCAACCGCGATGATTTTACCGAAACCTGCTTCTGGTAACTGAGAAGAGATCAGAACCAGGGCGCTTTCGAGAGCATATGCCTCTACATCGACGATCTCAGCAGTAAGTCCACCGAGATCAACGGTTGCAACGCGAGCATCGACAGTTTCCGAGCGACACGCGGCCAATAGCACATCGTTCATGTCGGGGTTGTTTTCCGATGGGCCAATGATATCGAAGTCTAATGCGACCTCTTCAAGTGGATAAGGTATATGTTGTTCGGCTTCGAGCTGAATCTGACCTTCTAGCTCTTCATCGTCTAACGATGCAGGCATGGCGATACGCTTGGTGATAACGGCAGAGCCGGCGACAGCGACAGCCGCTTGAGTAAGTTTGGTGCCGGATCGTTGAACCGCGCGGCGTATAGTTTCCCCGACAGATTCCACGTCAACAATAGTCTTTTCCACCACGGAATTGGGTGGCAATGGTTCGACGGCGTAGGCCTCGACCCGGAAGCGGTTGTCATGTTCACTCAGTTCCAGGAGTTTTACCGCAGACGAACTAATGTCCAGCCCCAGATAAACCTGGTGTTTGCGTGAAAATGGTAGCAATCTAGCGAGTTTCAATCCGTTGTATTCCTGTACAAATAAAACAGAACCTCATTGGCGTAACACAGTCATACGCCAATACCCCGGTGTCGCGGATAAAAACCCTCCGTTTTACGGAGTTGTGATAGAGTTCTGGTTAACACTATCAACATATTGTTATTATTAGGTTTAATTATCCTGACTGACCAGGTGTTTACCCGCTACCCACACATGTTATAGCGCCCAATTTTATGGGCTAAAGTGTATGTCGGCGAGAAAACTTATTTATTTAATCTATTTAATAAATTAGCGACTCGTGGGAACGGCCCGATTTTTGAATTCTACGCAAACTACATGAAATCAACTCACAAGAAATTTGCCAGATACACCCTGTACTCAGGGCTCGGAATGATGCTCGCCGGGCTGCTTATCACTCTGGGGTTGTATTTATATATCGCCCCAAATCTGCCCTCTATAGAGAGCCTGAAGGACGTAAAGTTTCAGGTTCCCTTGCGCATCTTTACCGCCGATGGGGAATTAATCGGAGAATTTGGTGAAAAGCGCCGCAGCCCGTTGCTTTACGAAGAGATGCCGGAACAACTTATCCAGGCAGTGCTCAGTGCAGAGGATGACCGCTTTTTTGAGCACCCCGGAATAGATGCTCTTGGTTTGTTACGCGCGGTTGGAAAGCTTATCACCACCGGTAAGAAGGTTCAGGGTGGTGGCACCATTACTATGCAGGTGGCAAGAAACTTTTTCTTAAGTCGAGAAAAGACCTTTCTTCGCAAGTTTACGGAAATCTTACTGGCATTCAAAATAGAACACGAGCTGGATAAGAAGAAAATTCTGGAGCTCTATCTGAACAAGATCTATTTCGGTAAACGTGCCTACGGCGTTGGCGCGGCCGCGTTGACCTACTATGGAAAAGATATTCGTGAGCTGTCGTTAGCCGAATACGCCATGATTGCCGGTTTGCCCAAGGCGCCTTCCCGTTACAACCCCATTGTAAATCCTAAGCGCGCGCTGTTACGTCGCAACTATGTGTTACGGCGTATGAATGAGCTTGGGTATATCGATGAAGAGGCGTACAAGGAAGCGGTACTTAGCGAAGTGACTGCGGAAGACCACGGGCATTCCATTGATTTGGAAGCGCCATATATCGCGGAGATGGTGCGTCAGGAACTGGTCGATCGATATGGTAACGATGTGTATACCGAGGGATACCAGGTTTACACCACTGTTGAGTCCCGTTTACAGAAGAAAGCGAATCATGCGTTACGTACAGCTTTGCTGGATTATGAGACGCGTCACGGATATCGTGGCCCAGTTCATTCCTATGGCGAGATGGAAAGAACGGATCCAGTGGAATGGTCGCAGGCATTTGACGAGGTAGCGCCCGATCCCGTGATGAAGCGAGGGTTTGTCTTCGAGGTAAATGAAAAAGATGCCTTGGTCTATCTCGAAGATGACCGAGTTGTGAATTTATGTTGGGACGGAATTAAGTGGGCGGCTCCCTACCAGGACGGAAACTGGACTGGGCCCGAGCCAACGAAAGCTAGCGACGTGGTGCGCGTGGGTCATGTGGTGTATCTGAGGCCAATCGGAAACCAATGGGAAGTTGGTCAAGTGCCCAAAGTTCAGGGAGCGATTGTTTCCCTGCGTTCTAGAGACGGCGCGATCCAGGCTGTCATGGGCGGCTATGACTTTAATGCCAGTAAATTTAATCGCGTTATCCAGGCCAAGCGTCAACCTGGCTCAAATTTTAAACCTTTTGTTTATTCTGCGGCATTGGAAAAAGGCTATACCGCTGCAACGCTCATTAACGATGCACCGGTAGTGTTTGATGATCCGGGTCTCGAAGATACCTGGCGTCCGGAAAACTACAGTGGGAAGTTCTTTGGTCCAACGCGTTTTCGCGAAGCCTTGGTTAAGTCGCGTAATCTGGTTTCGATACGGATATTGCGTTCCATCGGAATCAGCTACGCGCTCGATTATGTAAAGAAGTTTGGATTCGACCCGGCGGAATTGCCGAGAGACTTGTCGCTTGCTCTTGGTAGCGCCACTGTTACCCCTTTGTCGATTGCGCGTGGTTATGCAACGTTTTCCAATGGTGGATTTCGAGTAGACCCTTACATCATTCAGCGAATTGTGGGTAACAATGGGGAGCTGTTGTTTAAGGCCAATCCGGCGGTCGTATGTGGAACATGCAGCGAGTCACGACAGGTAGAGGAGCTGGTTCCCGATATTTCCGCAGAGGAAAACGAGGAACAGGTTTTACTGGATACAGGCTTTCTCGCGCTGGATAGTTCTTTGTTGGAAGGAATCAAATTGGGCGAGGAATCGGTGGTGAATCTCGCGCCCAGGGTTTTAAGCTCTCAGAATGTCTACATCATGACTTCAGTCATGCGTGACATCATCAATCGCGGTACCGGACGACGCGCAAAAGTCTTGGGTCGCAACGATCTTGCGGGCAAAACAGGTACGACGAATGATCAGCAAGATGCCTGGTTTTCCGGTTTTAATGGCGAAGTTGTGACCACTGCGTGGGTAGGCTTTGACGACCCCCATCCGCTGGGTGACTCCGAGTCTGGTGCGCGTGCAGCGTTGCCAATGTGGATTAGCTTTATGCGAGAAGCGCTTCGCGCAAAACCTGAAACGCGGTTTGTTCAGCCGCCGGGTATTGTGACGGTCAAGATTGACCCGAATACTGGCATGCTTGCCGGCCCTGCTACACAAGATGCGATTTTTGAGTATTTTCCGGAAGACAAGGTACCCACTAGTACCTCAGAGGTCACGATGGAAAACTCGGGAGGGGAATCCGAAGGTGGTGGTGGAAGCATATCAGAGCAACTTTTTTAATTATTTTTTCGTTGCTTTGGTTTGAAATGCCTGAGGAAGTTCTCGCTTGGATAGTGGCTATGTATAGGTTGTGAAAGGGGCAGTTATGTCACGTCAAAGTAGCCCTTGGGGTAAACACACCCGGCAAAGAATCGCAGTGGAAGCGGCGCGTATAATGTCGCAGGACAGTATTAGTGACTTCGAGACCGCCAGACGAAAAGCGGCAGATCGGCTTGGTATTAAACAGCGCCGCGATCTCCCTAATAATCAAGAAATAGAACAGGAGTTGCTGGCCTATCGTGCGATGTTTTCATCCAATGAGCCAAGCTCTGATCTACAAAAATTACGAAAAACGGCGCTTGAAGGCATGTCGTTTCTAGCTCCTTTCAATCCACGCCTGGTTGGTTCTGTTTTGGATGGAACAGCGGCGGCATATGACGCAGTGCAGCTGCATGTGTTTGCTGAAAATCCCGATGATATTGTGCATTTCTTGATGGAAAAAAATATCGACTTCGATCAGCGAAGCGGCAAAGTTCGCTATCGTTCCGGAAAAATCCGCGAGGTTCCTTGTTTGAGATTTGAAGCGGGCGAAACAACGGTAGAACTCTATGTTTTTGCTCTGGTTGATATCAGACATCCACCGTTAAGTAATACCGATGGACAAACGATGAAACGTGCCGATGCCAACAAGGTAAAAACCTTGCTGGCGGGATGAAGCATTAATCAACGGTCGGATAGCTGGCGGGATAGGCTTTGCGTGCAATGCCTGATTCGACCGCTGCCTTTGCAACGGCTGACGACACGTATTGTGACAAGCGTGGATCAAATGGCTTCGGAATGAAATAGTCTTTACCGTAGGACAGGCTGTCGATGTTGTAGGCGACAAGAATTTCCTTAGGTACAGGCTCCTTAGTGAGTTTGCTCAGGGCGTGTACTGCCGCGATCATCATTTCCTGGTTTACGCCCGTAGCCTGTACATCTAGCGCGCCTCTGAATATGTACGGAAATCCGAGAACATTGTTGACCTGATTGGGGTAGTCGCTTCGTCCCGTAGCCATGATTAAGTCGTCTCTAACCGTGTGAGCAACTTCAGGGCGAATTTCAGGATCGGGATTGGATAGGGCGAATACAACCGGGTTTGGGGCCATTGAAGCCAGCATTTCTTCGCTAACTAGATTCGGTCCTGATACGCCGATGAACACATCGGCTCCTGTCATCGCGTCTGTAAGAGTACGCTCATCGGTTTTTACCGCGAACTGTTTCTTGAATTCATTAAGATCACTACGTCCGTCGTGTATGACGCCCTGGCGATCTATGAGTCGAATGTTTTCTTTATTTGCGCCGAGAGCAATGAGCAGGTTCATAGATGCGAAACCGGCGGCACCCGCACCAAGACAAATAATTTTCGCTTCGCTTAATTTCTTCTTGGCGATTTCAAGAGCATTGATTAGACCAGCGGAAATAATGATGGCCGTTCCGTGCTGATCATCGTGAAATACAGGAATATTTACACGCGACTGGATTTCCTGTTCGATTCGAAAACAGTGAGGCGCTGCTATATCCTCCAGGTTGATGCCGCCAAAAGTAGTCGCGATGCGCACAACGGTATCGATAAATTCGTCTGGGTCTTGTGTATCGACTTCGATATCGAACACATCAATTCCGGCAAAGCGCTTAAATAGCACCGCCTTTCCTTCCATAACAGGCTTGCTTGCAAGAGCGCCAACGTTGCCGAGTCCTAACACGGCTGTACCGTTTGAGATCACCGCAACGAGATTGCCTTTCGCAGTATAAGAATAGGCCAGTTCCGCATCACGGGCGATTTCCCTAACCGGTTCGGCAACACCAGGTGTATATGCGAGGGACAATTCGTATTGACTGGTGCAAGGCTTGGTAACCTCAATAGCAAGTTTTCCTGGAATGGGCCGGCGGTGATAGTCCAACGCGGCCTGTTTGATGTCTTTGCTCATGTCGTGTCCTTGTTTGCCTATGGATGCTGGAGTAATACGCTGCAGGAAATCTATTGTGGCAGTTTAATCCAGTATCTCAATATTTTTTGGATGAAGTATGCGCATATTGAGTCCTGAATTGTACGGAAAAATCCAACCTCCTACCCGAACTGTATGGGTGCGCAGGGTTTCAGGCTTTTGTTTCTTAAAATATTTGAGATCCTCGTTTTCAATGCGAAATGCGAACCGGTCAGTAACAACAAGCCATGTTGAGTGACGACTAGTAGTGATTTCGCGAATTCGTCCAGTAATAGTGTAGTAACCAAGATGTCGCAAAGTGAGCACCTCAGCGTCATGATCCTGGAAACGGGGGTGTGACCAAATTCCTGTGGAGGCCGTCATTGCCTCTGCCTGACTTCTTCGGTAACAGTCAAAGAATTTTTCATTTGGTGGCATGAAAACGTGTACCCCCATGCCTACGCGCAACATTTCGCTCTGGAGGTTGGTGCCGTTGGGTAAAAATGCGTGCGCCAATATACGCTGATAGCGATCTCTTTTCTCTTGGTCTCGGATGAGTCCAATACTACCGATGTTTTTTAGAAGATTTTGAAGCGTGATTTTGGCCTGGTCTGCAAACGGTTCTGCAGGGGGATGCTCTTCGTTTAGTTCTGGTGAATTAATGCCGATTAGTCGAACAAGGCGTTCATCTTCGAGTAGCAGTGTGTCGCCGTCGATAATCGATTTAATGCGCGTGATTTCGTCAAACTGGTTGGTATTACAGTCTGTATCGCCAAAAGCGTTGGCTGTAAATAAGAGCGACGCAGTGAACAGGGCACGGATAATCCGCGCCCCGAGCAATATGTGGGATTTACTTGAGTCCGTATTTTTGGCGGAATTTGTCCACACGACCGGCGGTGTCCACTATCTTTTGCGTCCCTGTATAAAAGGGGTGGCAAGCGGAACAAACATCAAGATGTAGTTCGCTTTTGCGAGTAGATCTTGTCTTAAATGTATTGCCACAGCTGCATGTAACAGCAATTTCTTTGTATTCCGGATGGATATCAGCTTTCATTCTTAAACCTCTGGTTTCCTGTATGCGCCGCCACCGAGTCATTATTGCACGGCACCGCGCGAGCGAAGGGGCGAAAGTATAGTGGAACTAAACAGTGCGAGCAAGAGATATCACCCAGGTTCGGGTTTCCTTGATTGTAGGGCATGGGGTAGAATGCGGCGGCGGCTCGTCACTAGAAAGCTGTTTCCGTTAGTGAATCGCGTATGTGGGGTAACTGGTTGTATTTATGAGTAATACTGAGATTGGCTCGGAAGACGGGCGCTTGATGAAGTTTCTGGTCACGTCCGTGGCCTTTTTTATGGTTGGTACAGTTCATGGCGTGTTACAGGTCCAAAAACCTATTCGCGCATGGCTGGATTCCATAGGAAGTCCCTATGGAGGCCCTGGCCATATGATAGATCCGTTGGCACACGCACATATCAATGTCATAGGCGGTGTAGTGATATTGTTAATGGCTGTGAGCTACTATTTATTGCCAAGAATCAGCAAGCGGCCATTGTATTCATACCGCCTGGTAGAGCACACCTATTGGTGGACAACCATCGGACTTATCGGGTTCTATTCCACATTGTTATTATTTGGTTACTGGGAGGGGAGTTTGTTGCTCGAAGGCAAGACTCAGGAGATGCACGATGTACACTCCATCTACAGACCGGTAATTGCGGTGGTATCGACGGTAATGGGTGTCGGCTTTTGGATCTGGTTCGCAAATATTTTTATAACGTATCGTCATGTCAGAAAATAGCAAAGAACAGGTTTGTCGTTGCCCCGATCATTGGCCCGACTGGGATGGTGCCGAACTGTCTTTGTCGGGGCGTTGCGTGCATCGGATGTCGATACCCAGCTTTTTCCATATGCCCCTAGCCTTTGATATGTATGTAGGAAAGCAGGCGGAAAATATTGAACAATTAGATTTGAAACCGGTGTGGCCAGGTCTAGTGTTTTCGCGCACAGGCATGTGGGGAGGTGAATTGATTTGTCTCATCGAAGACGCCGAGTCACCCTCGCGTCTAGTTCAATATTTGCCGCCACCTTTTGACGTCCATTTCATGCTTCACCATGGCGGAATAGGAACAATTCAGAAAACGCTAAGAGAGCAGCAGATGAGGTTGACCGACGCCGGCAAAGTGCCGGGTGATCTCTATATGGGACATTTGACCTGCCCTGTGTGCGAAGAGCGCAAGGGTGGCGAGAAAATTCTCATGATGAGGCGCTGGAAATCGAGTAAACGCCTGCAAGGCAAAATCAGTAATCGTGCCTCAACTGTTTGATCCGCTTGTTTTGGCTCCCTGATTTGGTCGACGGGACCGGCCTGATCTGTTGCGGTTGTTCTGTTGATTGCCGGGACGTTTGCTATTTGAGCCTCCCTTGTTGAAAGGTTTGACCCTCTCCATTTTTAGTTTTGCTGGCGGTTGCAGTTCAGGCAATTCAAAAGGATCATAGACTTTCTTTTCAATTTTCTTTTGAATGCGCTCTTCTATTTCAGGAAGATGGAATGCGTAATTTTCACAGGCCAGACTTACGGCAATACCCTTGTTTCCTGCGCGGCCGGTTCGACCGATGCGGTGTACGTAGTCCTCCGCTTCATTAGGTAAGTCATAATTAAAAACATGAGTAACGTCTGAAACGTGTATGCCACGAGCGGCGATATCGGTAGCAACCAATACCTCAAATTCACCTTTCTCGAAATCGATTACCAGGCGCTGTCGTTTTTTCTGCGGTACATCGCCAGAGAGTAAGCCCGTGCGAATCTGATTTCCCGTCAGTGAAGCTACAAGGCGCTCGGCTTCAATTTTGGTGTTTACAAAGACTATGCTGCGTTTGACATCGTCCTCTTTGAGTAAGGATATTAGTAAAGCGGTTTTGTCTTCGTTTGCGACGTAGTAGACATATTGCGCAACGTTTTCGGTGGTAACTGTTTCGGGTTCAACCTCAACCAACTCTGGGTTGTTCATATGTTCGTAGGCGAGTTCGGTAACGCGATACGATAGTGTTGCTGAAAACAGCATGCTGAGTCGTCTTTCCACTGGAGGTAGGCGGCGCAGAATGAAACGGATATCTTTGATAAAGCCGAGATCGAACATGCGGTCTGCTTCATCGATGATGATGATATCCATGTCTTTAAGTTTGAAGACCCCTTGTTTGGCGTAGTCGATGATGCGCCCCGGCGTACCAATCAAAATGTCGGTGCCATTTTCGATGGCCTTGCGTTGTTTGTCATAGTCTGTACCGCCATAGACGGCAGTTATAGAGAATAGCGATTCACCGATTAGTATGGCGTCTTTGTGGATCTGGATCGCCAGCTCCCGGGACGGCGCCAGTATCAAAGCCCGAGGTTTCTTCTTGCCCTCAGATGTGACAGGATTGCTCAACATGCGTTGAAATGTCGCAATGAGGAAGGCCAGAGTTTTGCCTGTCCCTGTTTGAGCCTGTGCCATTACATCTTTGCCGCTTAGGCTAATTGGCAGACTTTGTGCCTGAACGGGAGTACATAGCTCAAATCCGGCGGCAGAGAGCTTGGAAACAATTCTGTCATCGATTGGAAGCGAAGAAAATGTCGTATTGGTAAGGTGCTTGGGGTTGTTTTCCATATTTTTAGGGATTGAAAATCAAAAAATTATAATTTAGGACTTGAAAAATTGTTCGGATTGGGCTGAAATTAGCACATTACGCATTATGTTGATAGGTATTTACCATAATTCTCCAAAGAACCATTGAGTCTTGGAGCTCCGCATCAGCAACAAGAATTTTAACGAACCCCCTACGGATTGAGCCAAAAGGAAAGTCAGTGCGCTGATAACGGCATAAATCTTGGATTTAGGATGACCAGTTCAAACCAATTCCCAATAACCCGATTGGAGGCACAATAAGGTGAGTGATCGTATAGTCCATTTGTCTGATGATTCGTTTGAACAAGAAGTACTGAAGGATGATGGACCCGTATTGGTTGATTATTGGGCCGAATGGTGTGGTCCTTGTAAAATGATAGCGCCCATTCTTGATGAGATTGCCAAAGAATACGATGGCAAGATCAAGGTGGCGAAATTAAATATCGATGAAAATCCGTCTACGCCTCCAAAGTATGGTATACGAGGTATTCCGACGTTGATGTTGTTCAAGAACGGAAACGTCGAAGCCACCAAGGTTGGTGCAGTATCCAAGTCCCAATTAACGGCCTTCATCGATAGTAACCTTTAAGGTAAAGAATAACTAAGGTATATGTCGTCGACGTTGCTGGAACTGGCGTTGCGCCATATTCAATGTGGTAACCTACCGGTTACCACTGACTCACCTTGAAAATTGTTTCTTACTAAGTGTCTGCGGTACTTATTAGCAGGCAGTCGATCTTTTCATCTAATCTTATATATGTAAAATTTGCCTATGAACTTCTCAGAGTTGAAACAAAAATCAGCAGCCGATCTGCTGGAACTTGCCCAGTCCATGAATATCGAGGGAATGTCGCGAGCACGAAAGCAGGACGTCGTTTTCGCTGTTTTAAAAGCCCACGCTAAAAAGGGCGAGGACATTTATGGTGACGGGGTACTTGAAATTCTTCAGGATGGCTTCGGGTTTTTGCGCTCCAGTGACGGATCGTATCTCGCTGGACCTGACGACATCTATGTGTCACCAAGTCAGATTAGACGATTTGGTCTACGTACAGGCGATACGGTCTCGGGCAAGATCCGACCTCCAAAAGAAGGGGAGCGTTATTTTGCGCTACTCAAGGTAAATGAAATTAATCATGAGCCCCCCGAAAATGCACGTACAAAAATTCTTTTCGAAAATCTCACGCCGCTTTTTGCTAAAGAGCGCCTGCGTATGGGGATCGGTAATGGTAGTACGGAAGATTTGACAGCCCGTATTATCGATATCGTTTCACCAATCGGTAAAGGTCAACGTGGGTTAATCGTGTCCCCGCCTAAAGCGGGTAAAACGATGATGCTGCAAAACATAGCACATTCGATTTCAACGAATCATCCCGAGTGTATGCTGATCGTTTTGCTTATCGACGAGCGTCCTGAAGAAGTTACAGAGATGCAGCGTTCTGTTCGCGGTGAAGTGGTTTCCAGTACCTTTGATGAGCCAGCCAGTCGCCACGTTCAAGTTGCAGAGATGGTTATCGAAAAAGCCAAGCGACTGGTTGAGCATAAAAAAGATGTTGTTATATTGCTGGATTCGATTACGCGTCTGGCGCGCGCCTACAATACAGTTATTCCGTCTTCGGGCAAGGTATTGACCGGTGGTGTTGACGCCAACGCATTACAGCGTCCAAAGCGTTTCTTTGGTGCAGCACGTAAGGCAGAGGAAGGCGGTAGTCTTACCATACTGGCAACAGCATTGATAGATACGGGTTCGCGCATGGACGAGGTCATCTTCGAAGAGTTCAAGGGAACCGGCAATATGGAACTCCACCTGGATAGAAAGATTGCTGAAAAGCGTATTTATCCTGCAATCAATATCAATCGCTCAGGTACGCGCAGAGAGGAATACTTAACTACTCAGGATGAATTACAAAAAATGTGGATCCTGCGTAAAATACTTCATCCCATGGAAGAGCTTCAGGCAATGGAGTTCCTGCTAGATAAGTTGAAGGATACCAAAACCAATGACGAGTTCTTCGACTCAATGAAGCGATAATTCTTGTCGAGCGCAAAACTGGCGCTTGGAATTGAATAGTAGGGCGAACGCATTGTTCGCCCTTTTTTTTTTAGGCACAATGCGCCTATGCGACTATCCCGAATTTATATTGAGCAAACGCTGTCATCTGACGCGACTATTAGCGTCCAGGGTGACGAATACAACTATATAAAAAATGTACTGCGCCTTGGCGTCGGAGCCGAATTGGTGTTGTTTAATGGTGAAGGTGGAGACTACGCTGCGCAAATTGAAAGCGTCTCCAAGCGTAGCGTGGAGATTAAGATTGGGGAGTTTAGTCGTACAGAAAATGAATCGGGTTTGTACATTCATTTAGTTCAGGCGATTACAAAAGGTGATCGCATGGATTTTAGTATTCAGAAGGCGGTGGAGTTAGGTGTAAAGGAGATTACGCCTGTATTTACTCGCTATAGCGCAGTTTCATTGGATGACAAACGGCGCGAAAAGAAGCACGAGCATTGGCGGCGCGTAGTGATATCTGCTTCTGAGCAATGTGGTCGAAGCGTGATTACAAAGGTTCATCCACCTGTCACTTTGGAGCAGTGGCTACAAAGTTCCTGTAGCAACGCCGTGACCCATATCGTTATGGTGCCACAAGGTCAGAATCGGTTCGGGTTGCTCGAGGCTATTGCATCGCCTTGCGTTTTGCTAATTGGGCCAGAAGGGGGGTTTAGTGACGAAGAGGTGGAGAAATTCACCAGTCTTGGGTTTTCTGCCGTGTCACTAGGTCCAAGAATTCTGCGCGCGGAAACCGCAACTATCACCGCAATTAGTATATTACAGAGCCGCTGGGGTGATTTAGGTTAGATCGAATCTAAATTTGAATGGTTTCTTATTACCTCCGCAAGTGCTGGATAAGTTTCCCAGTTTGATACAATTGTAAACATTTCGATTTAGTAAGAGATATTTTTTGAGTTGCAAAACAACCGCTTGAGTCATTTCCCCTTTAAAATGTAACCTGATTTGTAAATAACTGTAAATTCCCAGGTTTTTATCTTCACTTTGTACATAGAGGTCCGCTACATTTATTGATACAGAATTACTGAGGAAACAACTCAGAAATGTTGAGTTCATGGATGTTAAACTTTAGAATACGAGGTGAAGCGCGATGAAAATCCCTACCAAAGGACGTTACGCAGTAGCTGCAATGATGGATTTAGCGATGAGTGAGAGCCAAGGCCCTCTGACAATTGCGGACATTGCAGAAAAGCAAAATATTTCACTGTCTTATCTCGAGCAATTATTTGCCGATTTAAGGAAAAATGGATTAGTGAAAGGGACTAGGGGGCCTGGTGGTGGATATCGCCTGGCAAAACCCGCGCAATATATTAGTATTGCGCAAATTATTCTGGCGGTGGACGAAAAGGCCGTTCAAACTAGCCGGGAGAACGAACATTATATGCCTTATGTGTTCTGGGCTAATCTTAGCCAGCGCATGTATGGGTTTTTAAACAATATTACGCTGGCGGAGTGTATAGAAAATCCTCCAGCAGCCGAAGTCTTCAAAGGAGATTCCGGCGAGCAGCAGTATCCACAGGATAACTCTGGTAAGGCGGCAGCCTAATTGTCATCTGCGTGGATAATGTTGTTTTCCTGGTTTTATTAATTAACAAGGAGATCAACCATGGCCTACAGTGACAAGGTAATTGATCACTATGAAAATCCACGCAACGTTGGCAGTTTTGATAAAGCTGATACCAGTATCGGTACCGGGATGGTCGGAGCTCCTGCGTGTGGTGATGTAATGCGCCTGCAAATCAGAGTCAACGATGCTGGCGTTATTGAAGACGCACGTTTTAAGACCTACGGTTGTGGCTCAGCGATAGCTTCCAGCTCATTGCTCACCGAGTGGGTGAAAGGCAAGACTCTGGATGAGGCACAACAGATTAAGAACACACAGATAGCAGAAGAGCTCGCTCTTCCACCTGTTAAAGTGCATTGTTCAGTATTAGCCGAAGACGCAATCAAGGCTGCAATTGAAGATTTTCGTGCCAAGCAGGGAACGCAAAAAACTGGCACTGATTGATTGCGAGCGCTTCAACTCTCATTTTTAAGACCCGGGATCTCCCGGGTTTTTTTATGTGTCTATGTTTGTAATTTCCGGAATGGACTATGCTTTCTGCTACAACATCGAAAACTACACGTGTGTGGAAATGCAATATTCAGGGGAAAGCATCTTATTTCGGGGTAGGGACGCATTCGGAGAACTGGTCGTAACTGAAGGGGCGTTAGTGAGAACGCTTTACTTTGGAAATGAAAAGCGTCAAAGCGCCATGTTTCTTCAGCACGCGGGCTTGCTTGTGCTTGAATATACCCAGGTGATGATGTTGTCACTTATTTTTAATCGCCAACCGCATCGAGTTTTTTGTCTTGGCCTGGGTGGTGGATCGATACCTAAATTTTTACTTAGAGCCTGTCATGTTTCGCAAGTCGATGTGGTCGAGTTGAGACAGGCCGTAATTCAAGTTGCATATCGATTTTTCGATGTGCCGGAAAATAGTTCACGCCTGAACATTGAGTGTGCAGACGGGGCTAGCTACTTTGATGGCGTTGCTCAACACAAATCATACGACCTTATGTTTATTGATGGCTTTGATCGAGATGGGCCAGTGGATGCGGTGTCCAATATTCCTTATCTTGCGAAGTGCGCAAGCCACTTATCGGCAAATGGGATACTGTGTATCAATCTCTGGAATCGTCGAAAAGACGATTTTCAACAACGATTAAAAGAGATTCGAGCTCTCTTCGATGGTGGGGTGTTGCTGTACCAATTGGGTAAACTAAATAGTAATGTTGTTTTATTCTGCTTTCGGAACCGCAGCCAGGCCTTGCAAATTAAACGTTATGAGCATGCTTCCAGGCAACTGCAAAGAGAATTTGGTATCAACTTTCGAAAGTATTTTTCCCGGCTGTATAAACAGAACGTGCCGATGTATCAGCGCCTTATGCGTGCATAATTCTGGAGCATCCGGCATTTAACCGACACTTTCACTTTTATGCGGGCTTATCCGCTATTCTTTCACCGGTTATAGGCGATATAATACCCGGCTAGTTAAACTCTGTGTCTTACCTATGGCTGTTCTTTTTAGAAAATCCTTTTGTTTCATTGGCTTGTTTCTGTTTTTGGGTGTTGCCAAAGCGGACTACCAGCTTTACGGGCAGCTGCATCTGTCATCCGATGCGGTAAGAACCGGTGGTGCCAATGTGTTCACTATATCGAGTAATGCCACTCGATTCGGTTTTAAGGGGTCTCAAGTTTTAGGAAGTAGCTCGCTACAAGCTGTATGGAAGATAGAGTCTGAGGTTGATGCCACCGGCGAAGCGGATCGACTAAAAGGCAGGAACCGCTACTTAGGAATTGCAAGTGGACTTGGGACTATTGTCGCCGGATATCAGGATTCACCATTCAGAACCTTAGGTAGCAAGGTTGATATGCTCCCTGAAACTATCGCGGACTTCAGAAGCATTATGGGCGCGGTTCGCGACCAATTTGACCCTATTACAGTTGATACTTTTAATTTGCGGGCAAAGCGTTCGGTAATGTATGTCTCCCCGAGAATTGCCGGGCTTCAGGTGCGCTGGATGAGGGCGCTAAGACAGTTTGGGCATTACAAGCTGGATTACAGTTCGCTTTCATCTGAAGCGATCTGGAGTTACAGCGGAGTATATAAAACAAAGTTTTTCTATCTTGGCGCTGCGCGGGAAACGCACGAGAATATTCTTGATTCGGCTGTGAATCGAGTCGCTGGCGGGCTCACAATGGATGAGACCGAGATCAATTTTATTTACGAGGTCATGGAGTCGGGCATTGATACTACTCTTAGTCGTGAGAGCTACGGAGTGAGTTTTCGTCGTCGTATCGAAGATACCGCCATCGTGTTGCAGGCTTTTGCCGCGGAAAACGATTATTGGATAAAAAATTCAGAGGGTTTTTTGTACGCGGCTTCCGTGCAACAGCGAATGTCTAAAGAGGTGGAACTCTATATTGTTGCAGCGTATGTGGATAACGCAGACGCTGCCAGTTTTCGCCTAGGTGCTGTTGATCATGGGGAATACTACGCGCCACCCGCGCAGGGTGGAAATGTCTATGGGGTTTCCATGGGAGTAACCTACGTGTTCTAGGCTGTGGGTGGCTACGGCTTTTCCATTTCCACCAAGGCATACCCCCTACGCTGATATTCCGAGACTTTTTCGGGACCTGCTGGCACTACATCCACATATTCCGGAAAGTCGCTTTCTTCCTTGTGATACCAGGACGCATGCGTTCCACAAACGTGTACCGGTACATTTTCACTGACCAGGCTTTTGACTCGTTGGTGAGCATCAGGCATGCTTTTCTGGTTTTCAGTCAGAAGGCCGAATTGTTCACTGCCATGGCTGACGACGGCAATTTTGATTCCCGGATGTTGTTTGCGTAACTTTTCGCCGTATTCCTGGATTTTGGGCAAGGCCCAATTCAACGCCTCTTGCTTGCCCTCTACGATCTCGAATACCACACCTGCCGGAGGATTCTTCGCCTTCAGAATAAACCTGATATCATCTTCCATTCCGGCCCATAATGGCGTCGAAGTGATGAGTAATGATAGAAAAATAGCTGGAGCGAAAATTTTTCGCATGATTGTCCCCTTTGTGTCTAACAAGTGTGCGTAATGTGAAAATGATACTAATAGCAATTGTCGTTTTTGTTCCCTTGAGCATGTTAACCCCGATTCTACTCAACGGGGTGTCTGTTTTTGAAGCGCCAGGTCCCATAGACAGGCTAAAAATCTATTGGACTCAAAATGTTGCGGAAACCAGACAAGATCATCGCTTCCCTGAGCTTCGGCTACCGGTATATGACGTTCCAGCTCAGAATTTGTTTCAAAGGATTGAATCCGTCCTGCACGAGCAGGGATGGTCGATTGCCTCCGTGAATCAAGATGCGTTGACAGTTTCTGCGGTTGTCATTTCACCTCTATGGGGGTTTAAGGACGATATTCAGGTGCGAGTTACGCCGGTGGATGCACAGCATAGTGTGCTTGTTATACGTTCGGCATCGAGAATCGGTAGAGGCGATTTTGGGGCAAATCTGGCTCATATTCGACGAGTGATTAAGGCCTTGGGTTAGGAAGAGGTTTTTATTACCTTATAAATATTGTAAGGTATAAGCAGTTCCAGTGCTGTACTGAGCATACGGCAAATTGTCTGGATCTAGGTAATAGATCAAATAACCAAAGTTAGAGAGAAGACAGAAAATGGCAAGTTCCTTTATTCCTCCGGTTCGTACCCTGATGGGGCCCGGGCCATCCGATGTGCATCCACGTGTTTTGAGTGCTATGGCAAGACCGACAATTGGCCACCTCGACCCGGCGTTTGTGGGCATGATGGACGACATGAAATCTCTGCTCCAATATGTTTTTCAGACGAAAAATGAGTTGACCATTCCCGTATCTGCTCCTGGGTCTGCTGGTATGGAAACGTGTTTCGTCAACCTGGTAGAACCAGGTGACAAAGTCATTGTTTGCCAAAATGGTGTTTTCGGCGGGCGCATGAAAGAGAATGTGGAAAGAGCGGGTGGCGTAGCCGTCATGGTTGAAGATGAGTGGGGAAGTGCCGTAAACCCCAACAAACTCGAATCCGCCTTAAAGGCAAATCCTGACGCAAAAGTTGTCGCTTTTGTGCATGCCGAAACCTCGACTGGTGCGCAATCGGATGCCAAAACCTTGGTGGAAATTGCCCACAAACACGACTGTGTCGCCATTGTTGATGCGGTGACTTCATTGGCAGGTACTCCGGTACTGGTCGATGAGTGGGGTATTGATGCTATCTATTCCGGTACTCAAAAATGCCTATCCTGTACTCCTGGCTTGTCGCCTGTGAGTTTTAGCGAACGTGCAATTGAAAAAATAAAGTCACGCTCGAGTAAAGTGCAAAGCTGGTTTCTGGATCTGAATCTGGTTATGGGCTATTGGGGGGCTGGTACAAAGCGCGCATACCACCACACCGCACCAATAAACCCGCTTTATGCGCTGCATGAGGCATTGGTCATGGTGAAGGAAGAAGGACTTGAAAATGCCTGGGCTCGCCATAAGCGTATGCATGAATCGCTCAAGGCTGGATTGGAGGCTATGGGCATTCGATTTGTCGTTGAAGCAAATGCCCGCCTTCCTCAGCTGAATGCGATTTATATCCCCGATGGTGTTGATGATGCTGCTGTAAGGTCTCGATTACTTAAAGACTACAATCTTGAGATTGGTGCAGGTCTGGGCAATCTTGCAGGTAAGGTGTGGCGCATTGGTCTAATGGGTTATTCTGCTAACCTCAATAACGTCATATTGTGCCTTTCGGCCTTAGAATCTGTGCTGACTGACGTGGGGGCGCCAATTAACAAGGGCTTTGCGGTTGCTGCTGCGCATGAGGCGTTGAAGAATCAATAGTCTTTGAAAAGCCAGAAGGGGCCAAAATTTGGCCCCTTTTTACATTCTAGCTTAAGAAAACAATAAAGAACCCAGGGTAGTATCAATGCGTAACAGCCAATAGAAGCTGCATCGCACGATAGATTGAGGAGGGTGACATGAAAAAAGACAAACCATTCGATTTTGAGTATTGGATGAAGCTCGCAAAAAATGATCCGGAAGCGTTTGAAAAGCAACGCTCAAGCATGATCGACGCTTTTATCTCCGACGTTCCCAATCCTGTTCAACGAGATCGCCTCGGAAAATTGCAGTGGCGTGTTGAGCGCGAGCGAGAACTCGCCAAGAATCCCATGGATGCGGCCATTCGTATTTATGACATGATGTGGGAATCCTTAGGTAAGAACATTGAGGCATTCCAGGAGCTTGCCGATACGTTGGCCGGTGACTTGTTAAAACAAAAAATTCCAGCGCGACAAATTAAAGAAGAAGCGCGAATTTTGCCATTTAGAAGCCGCATCGGTAGCTAAAATAATTTAACAAGCATCATCGCTAATCTATTAGTCCATATTTGAACGCATAGTTTTTTGAGATTTCGTTCAGGTTTATTGTAAAGCCCGTACTTGCACTGCAATGCGGGCTATTTTTTTTGCGTTCCGGTCATGTTTAACGTTTGATTGTAGAACGGGATGGGATTTAAAAAACTGCTTAAATAAATATCTCAATACGGGGTTTAGTTCTTGCTTAGTTTAGGTGGGTACGCCCCTGTTTCGGACCCTTCAATAAGCTGGGCATCTACAGCGTGTACATAATAGCTTTCTTGTCCGTCGCACCCACCAATGATCGCATACCTAAAGCCTTGCGTAAAAAGTGCATGCAGGCAACTAAGTAAAAGTGCATAGCCAATACCTTTGCCGCGCTGTTCGTTCTGAACGCCTAGTGGGCCAAAATAATTTGGAAATGTGCAATCGTAGCACGCGAACCCAACTAGCTTTGATTTCCTGACGGCTACAAAGCATTTTATTGGGGTTTGTGTAAATGCAATGCTGCATTCATCGGCCCATGCTCCTGAAAAATGCGTGGCGATCCACTGAACTACCGCAGATTTTTCATATGCCATCGCTGGGCGGATGTCGACGTCCGATTTTTGAGCCTTCACCAATGCTTCATTGAGCGGGGGGAGATTGTAGAGTCTAACTAATGCATCCATTGTGAACTCCTTTGGCCTTGTACGTTATGATACGTGATGAAGGCTAAGAATATCAGGGATAATAGACTCGGCTATGCTGTTGTCTAAACGATTTATTTGGGGCGGTTAAATGAAAAAGCGTGCATGGCAGACCGACCTCCTGGATTTCGCCAGTCATAAGAAAGTTTTTATGATAGTTGTACCGATGGTGCTCTCTGGCGTGAGTACGCCGCTTTTAGGTATGGTTGATACCGCACTAATGGGGCATCTCGATCAACCATACTATCTCGGTGCTGTGGCAGTTGGGGCGCTGGCGTTTAGTTTCCTGTATTGGGGATTTGGTTTCTTGCGCATGAGTGTTACCGGTCTGACAGCGCAAGCGTTAGGCGCAAGTGACACAGAAGTTATTGTTGGAACACTCGTACGGGGACTGTTGTTTGCGGCAGTCATCGGCATTTTTCTACTCCTGGCGCAAGGCCTGGTGATTCGCGCTACCATGTGGTTAGTCGATACCAGTGCCAATGTTGAAAATGGGCTTTCTTTATACTTGGCGATACGGCTTTGGTCTGCACCCGCGGCTTTCATTAACTATGTATTGGTGGGCTGGTTTCTGGGAGTGCAGCGACCTGCGTATACCTTGTATTTGCTACTGCTCGTCAATCTGACAAATATTGTGCTCGATATTGTTTTTGTGTACGTCTGGTCGTGGGATATTTCGGGCGTTGCCTGGGCGAGTGTGTTTGCTGAGTATCTGGGATGTATTTTCGGTTTGTTTTTAACGAAACGAATTGTAAGCAAGCGCGGTTGGGTGTTGACGTGGCGAAATCATATTCAAGCCCAAAAATTTCGCAGTTTGTTTCAATTGAGTGGAAATATATTTATTCGCACCCTGTGTCTCATTGGCAGCTTCGCTTTTTTTACGATCCAAGGTGCGCGCTATGGCGAGATTGTTCTCGCTGCTAACGCTATACTCATGAATCTGCAAACCTTTATGGCATATGCGCTCGATGGTTTTGCTCACGCGGCAGAAGCATTGGTTGGCAAGTCTATCGGTGAACGTGACTATGCTGCGACACGGCGGAGTATTGTTATTTGCGTCTTTTGGTCGGCGTTGATCGCTGCCAGTTTTGTTTTAGCTTATGCCTTGTTCGGTCCATCAATCATTAATTTGCTTACCGATTTACCTGAGGTCCGTGAAGCTGCTCTAATCTATTTGCCTTGGGCAATCATTGCTCCTCTGCTGTCGGTATGGAGTTATGTATTAGATGGTATATTTGTTGGCGCAGCCTGGTCTGTGTTGATGCGTAATACGATGGTGGTGTCAACATTGATTTTCCTTGTGACATGGTATGTGTTGCAGGAGTGGGGTAACCACGGATTGTGGTTGGCATTTATGGTCTTTATGAGTGCGCGAGGCATGACTATGGCCTGGGTATTCTTCCAACGCAAGCACCAGCTACAAGTTATGTGACCGTTGGGAGCTTGCCGGTTTTCCGCTAAAATAGGCCAACGCGAAATAAGTGGGTGAGACTATGCAAAGCTTGTGGACAGACGCCGAGGCGTCACAATACAAAAACGATCTGGAAATGCGGGTCTATACCTCGCGCCTTCTTGGGCGTGATCCGTCACTGGTGCTTCATGGCGGCGGCAATACTTCGGTTAAGATTCGTGAAACAAATATCCTCGGCAAAGAAGAAGACATTCTCTATGTGAAGGGTAGTGGCTGGGATTTAGCTACAATAGAAGCCCCAGGTTTTTCTCCAGTTCGGATGCAGCATCTGATAGAGCTTGCTGAATTGACTAAGCTGACAGACCCTGAGATGGTCAATGAACTGAAAACTCACATGACTAAGGCTTCTGCGCCTACGCCCTCAGTGGAAGCAATTTTACACGCGACGTTGCCGTACAAATTTGTAGATCACACCCATGCTGATGCCATTGTAACCGTTACCAATAATCCTAATGGCAGGCGTTATATCGAGGAGATCTATGGCGATAGCGTGGTCGTTATAGATTACATCATGCCGGGATTTGATCTTGCGCGGCAGTGCGCAAAGCAATTTGCTCAGCAGGCTCATGCCGGCACTCTGGGTATGGTGTTAATGAACCACGGTATATTTTCATTTGCCGAAACTGCACGCGAATCCTATGAGCGTATGATTGCGTTGGTGAAAAAAGCGGAGGAGTTTATCCAGCGCCACAATGCCTGGGAATTGACATTTTCTGCCAGGCCATTGGTGGTTGAAGGACTACAGATCGCTGCACTGCGAAAAGATTTGTCGGAAGCAGCCGGTTTTGCTGTTGTTCTTTTTCGAGATAACGGCGATAAAGCTACGGCATTTTCACAGCGAGGTGATCTTGCGCAAATTTCGCAACAGGGACCAGCTACGCCGGATCATGTGATTCGCACTAAGCCAGTTCCGATGCTAGGAAATAATGTCCAGTCCTTTGTTGAAAAATACCGAACCTATTTTAACGCCAATGAACCTAATGCACGTGATCGCAAAACTATATTGGATGTTGCGCCAAGAGTTGTGATTGATCCGCAACTTGGCTTGTTGACGATAGGTAAGAACGCCAAAGAGGCGGCAATTGTTCGCGATATCTATGATCACACTATCGATATCATCCTGCGCGCAGAAAAACTCGGGGGATATCGCGCATTGCCGGAGCAGGATATATTCGACATGGAATACTGGGACCTGGAACAGGCTAAGCTGCGCGCGGGTGGAAAAGCGCCGATGTTTACTGGTGAAGTGGCCTTGGTGACTGGCGCTGCATCAGGGATCGGCAAGGCATGTGTTGACTCCTTGTTGTCGCGTGGCGCTGCGGTCATTGCATTGGATATCAATGATAAAATTGTTTCTTTATATCAGCGTGCAGATTTTCTGGGACTGGTCTGCGATGTTAGTGATGAGACGCAGCTTTCGCGAATGATAGAAGAGGCCGTAAAGCGATTTGGTGGCATAGACATGCTGGTGTTGAATGCAGGTGTTTTTCCTGGCGGCAAGAAAATTTCTGAATTAGGTCAGGAAGAATTCCAAAGGGTAATGCGTATCAATCTGGATGCCAATGTCAGCCTTCTACATCGTTGTTACCCTTATCTGAAACTCGCGCCGAATGGCGGGCGAGTGGTATTGATGGGATCAAAAAATGTCCCTGCCCCTGGGCCAGGAGCCGCGGCCTATTCTGCATCGAAAGCCGCGCTGACCCAGATTGGACGCATAGCGGCAATGGAGTGGGGGGCGGACAACATCCGCGTCAATATGCTGCACCCTGATGCGGTTTTCGATACCGGGATTTGGACAGAAGAGGTGCTTGCGGCACGTGCTAAACATTATGGTTTGAGTGTGGAGCAATACAAGCGTAAAAACGTTCTTAGAACCGAAGTAAGCAGTCGCGATGTTGCTGAGCTGGTTGCAGAAATGTGTGGACCGTTGTTTGCAAAAACAACGGCAGCGCAATTGCCTGTCGATGGAGGCAATGACAGAGTCATTTAATTGCGCGTGGAATATTCAGTTGGTGCAAGGACGACCCGATAACCCCGATATGAAAAACTTTACTATTGTTGCCCACCGCGGATTCGCCGGTAAATACCCCGAGAACACCATGGCTGCAATGCGTGCAGCCACTGAGGCGGGGATTCATCATCTGGAACTTGATATTCAACTTACCAGAGATGGCGTGCCGGTCTTGTTGCATGATGATACCCTGGATCGAACCACCAATTCGACGGGTTCCATTTTTGAATATGACTTAGATGATTTAGCCGGCGTCAGCAATGGCGAGCCTGCACGTCTCGGTAACACATTTTCCGGTGAACGTATCGTGACACTGGAAACGTTTATCAACTGGTTAGCCAAAGATTCGCAGAGACACGTCTATGTCGAAGTCAAAGATGAGTGCCTGGATCATTTTGGTTTCGATTATGTTATCGACAAGGTATTGCAGATTATTGGTAAAGATAACACTCAAGTAACCATAATCGGCTATGACCTGAATTTCTTGTTAGCTGTTCGTCAACGAGGCTGGCAAGGCATAGGTTGGGTGTTGACAGCATTTAACGAAGAAGAAAAAAGACTGGCAGAACAGCATCAACCTGATGTGATAATTTGCAATTACAAAAAAGTAAACACAGCGCTTTGGCAAGGGCAGTGGCAATGGATGTTTTATGAAATTACCGAGGCCGCGCTTGCGCGTCATTGGGTGGAACAGGGCGCAAGCTTTATTGAAACGATGGAAGTGGCCAATTTGACCGCAGGCCTGGAGCAGTCAGAATGGCAGTGAGCTATGACCTTGTGGTCATTGGCGGTGGCATTCACGGTGTGGGCGTTGCTCAGGCAGCCGCAGTTAAGGGGTATCGTGTTGCCCTCATCGAAAAAAACAGCCTGGCCTATGGCACGTCAAGTCGATCCAGCAAGCTGATTCATGGTGGCCTGCGTTATCTGGAGAGTGCACAGTTTCACCTCGTCAGAGAGTGTCTAAATGAGCGACAGGTGTTACTGAACATCGCGCCGCACTTAGTCAAACTACAGCGTTTCTATATTCCTGTATACGATGACACCACGCGCCATGCCCTGACGCTTCACCTCGGACTGATGTTGTATGGCGTGTTTACCGGCGCAAGAAAGTCTGCACGATATCGAAAAATCCCCAGACAACAGTGGAGCAAGTTGGACGGCCTTCGAACTGAAAATCTTCAGCACGTTTTTCAATATTGGGATGCGCAAACTGACGATCGACTGTTGACACAGGCAGTCATGAGATCTGCGCAACAATACGATGCAGAGTTGATGGAAGGTTGCGAGTTATTGTCGGGAACCAAGATGGATGAAGGTTGGAGTTTACACCTGGAACAACAAGGTATCGCAAAGGAAATTAAAGCGAAGGTTATCGTCAACGCTGCGGGCCCCTGGGTTAATCTTGTACTTGAGCGCCTGGCGTTTCCGCACACACCAGAAGCGGTTGATCTTGTTCAGGGGACGCATATTATTCTGGATCATCGTGTAGAATGCGGCATTTATTATGTTGAGGCGCCAGCAGATAAACGTGCTGTTTTTGTCATGCCCTGGTACGACAAGATGATGGTGGGTACAACAGAAACAGTGTTTACCGGTTCGCCAGACAGCGTTGAACCATTGGTCAGTGAACGGCGCTATCTGCTGGATACCCTGGCCCATTATTTTCCCCAATACGAAAATATTACGGTTTCTGATATCAGTTCGGAATTTGCGGGTTTGCGTGTATTGCCTAAAGGTGATGATGCATTTTCCCGTCCGAGAGAAACGATTTTTCGTTGCGATAACGAAAAAAAGCCGAGTCTGCTTTCAATCTACGGCGGCAAACTGACGGCCTATCGTGCCACAGCGACAAATGTGTTGGAGCGTCTCGCCGGTGTATTGCCTGAAGCGCGTTTGCAAGGCGATACATCAACAATCATGTTGCCCGAATAGTGTCATGTAACACCTATTGCGTAGTTGGAGTCCAATACGGATAAGTGAAAAAAGTAAAGTGGATACCGTTGAAGGCAAAGTGCGCAACAATCGCCGCTTCAAGACGCTGGGTTTTCATATAAGCATATCCATAACCCAATCCTGCCAGTGTTGCGCCAATAAATAATCCGATGCCTCCCCACAAGTGGGCTAAGCCAAATAACACCGATGTAACACCAAGCGCTAGATAATCCCCATTTTTTTTCTCCACCCAGCGACGGGACAAGCCTCTCTGTATCCAGCCACGAAAGATGGCTTCTTCTGCGACACTGGTGACGAGTAAATTTGCGAGCAAAAAAGCGAAGAAGTAGGAAGAAAACACGGGATCAAAAGTGACATAGCCAAACAGTCGTCCAATGATGAAGGCGCCGGCGATGGACCCCGCAACAACCAACGCAGTTTGTTTTAAGGTGTTTGCCCATTCTTTAAGGCCGCGGATAAGGGTGACGCAAAATACCAGATAAAAGAAACCGATCACGGCTTTATCAAAATGGAAGCGTATGCCGGTTTCCGGTGCTTCCTGATGGAGTTGCAGGCCGCGAACCACTGAATAACTATCAAAGCCGGGGAGTTTGTGTGAGCCCAGGCCAATAGCCAGTGCGATAAAACTGATGTTAGCAAAAACAGTTAAAGACCTGGCGAGGCGTGGACGCGAGTTACAAAGTTGTTGGTAGTGTTTGCCTTCGAATAAACGTTGTCCTAACCAAAAACATGTCAGACCGGCCCAGAGAATAAAAGGTATTGCAGGCCAGTGCAGAAAGCTCTCGGCAAATCCCGCAATTAATGCGGTTGCGAATAGAGCGCTCCAGGCTTGCCAAAATGGAATCAACCACAGACTGATAATGCTGGCAAATAAAAACCAGAAACTTATGGGGACAGCGGCCAGGTCAAAACCGTTCAACGTATCCACACGGTCTTGGTGTTCATAAACTCGCGCATGCCCTGGACGGATAGTTCGCGACCGTATCCCGACTCTTTCACGCCGCCAAAGGGAAGTCTGGCGTCACTTTTCACCAGGCCGTTGACAAAGACACTTCCGCATTCAAGTCGCAGTGCGACACGTTCACCGCGTTCATTGTCCCGGGTCCATACACTACCACCGAGACCGAATGGCGTATCGTTGGCAATTCTGACGGCGTCTTCTTCGTTCTTTGCGCGTAACACCAGAGCGACAGGTCCAAAGAGTTCTTCGTGATAGGCGGGAATGGCTGGCGTGATATTGTCGAGCACGGTCGGCGCATAAAAGGCACCTTCGCCTGGTATCGGCTCACCGCCGGTCAAGATTTTTGCGCCAACGCTAACGCTCTTTAATACTTGTTGATGCAATTCTTCACGTAAGTCATGTCTCGCCATGGGCGCAAGCGTTGTGTCTGCTTGCAAGGGGCTGCCAGTTTTTAACGAGGCCACTGCTTTTACAAATCGCGAAACAAACTCATCGGCGACACCTGGCGTGATGATAAAACGTTTTGCCGCGATGCAACTTTGTCCTGCGTTCATAAAGCGTGATTGCACTGCAACCGGTATAGTCAAATCAAGATCTGCATCGTCTAGTACAACAAAGGGATCTGAGCCTCCCAGCTCCAGCACCAGTTTTTTGAGATGGCTGCCCGCTACGCTGGCGACTTTGCGTCCAGCTTCACAACTGCCGGTGAGCGTTACTGCGGCAATACGGGGATCGGCGATCAACTTTTCTGTTTGGCTGGCGCTGATCATCAATGTACGGAATACGTTTTCGGGAAAGCCGGCCTCTTTTACCAGTGATTCGATGGCAAGGGCGCATTGGGGGACGTTAGAAGCATGTTTTAATACGCCTGTATTCCCCGCCATTAACGTGGGAATGACAAAGCGCATGACCTGCCACAACGGGAAATTCCAGGGCATGATCGCAAGCACCGTCCCAAGCGGTTGATAGGTCACATAACTTTTTCCAGCATCGGATTTTGTGACGTGCTTGGTAAGGATTTGCTCTGCATTGTCCGCATAATACTCACAGGTCAGCGCCGATTTTTCCACTTCGGCCCTGGATTCTGAGAGTAATTTTCCCATTTCTTCCGTAATGATATGCGCAAGCTCGTCCTGGCGGTTCCGTAGTACAATAGCCAGCGTCCGCATGGAACTTGCACGTGAAGACAGACTGGATTGGGACCAACTCTGATGGGCTTGATGAACTTTAGCGACAGTCCCCTCAATTTCGGTATCCGACCAGCATGAAAATGTCTTAAAGACTAAACCTGTGGCGGGATTTGTCGATCTAAGTATATGGGTAGACAAAATCCAGTGTCCTTCTTGAACGCAACCAGTACAATGACCAAAATTATGACATGCAAACAATGGAATGTCCTATTGATTACCGGTTTGAGCCTGCTTCTAGGCTTGAGTCCAGTTTTTGCCTCCGAAATTTCCATAGAGAAACAGCGCGAGATTTACGTTGAGGCCAAGAATGTATTAGCAAAGCGCCATATGCGCACATATGTCAGGTTAGCCAGTCAGCTGGAAGATTACCCTCTCTATCCCTATCTCCAATACCGTTATACGCGCATGAATATGAGTCATTTGCCTGACGATGAAATCCGTAAATTTCTCGAGGCAAATGAGGGCGCACCTGTTGGTGAGAAAATGCGTTTTGTTTGGCTGCGTCATCTCGCCATGCGTGGGCGATGGCACACATTTTTAGAAGAGTTCAGAGATGGCGGCGGCGAGCGTATGGAATGTTCACGTGCACTGGCGTTATTTAAGACGCAACAATACGATTTGGCAATGGATAGTGCCGATAAATTGTGGCTGACAGGTGACTCGAAACCCAGCTCTTGTGATCCCGTGTTCAAAGCCTGGAAAGATCGTGGAGGAATGACTGCGGAGATGGTGTGGGGCCGGATTCGGCTGGCGATGGAAAATGGTCGGGTGAGCCTGGTGCGTTTCCTGGCCAAGAGCCTCCCTGACGAAGAGCGGCCCTGGGTAAATCGTTGGATCGATATGCGTCACAATCCTGCAAAGAGCCTGCACCGCGTGGTCTATCAGGAAGAAAAACCGATAGCCAGAGAGATTGTACGCTATGGTATACGGCGTTTGGCTCGACGAGATGCGGGTGCTGCCGCAGATGCCTGGGTGAGATTTCGTGATAGCCATTTAGCGAGTTCTGCTGAGGATGTTGTTGCCGTTGATACCTATATTGCGTTGCAGTCGGCTTACCAGAAACACCCTAAGGCGCTTGAATGGTTAGGCGCGGTTGATAGTGGTAATCATAAAGTGCGGGACTGGCGGGTTCGTACTGCGATTGAGCAGGAAGACTGGTGGTCTGCATTGACCTGGATCGAAGCGCTCCCACCGGAAGAGCGCAAAGAGGAAAACTGGCAGTACTGGCGCGCACGCATACTGGAGATGCAGAGCATGTCCTTGCCTGTGTTACGCACAGCTGCGGAACGTATCTATACCGAACTATCTCAGAACAGAAGTTACCATGGATTTTTGGCTGCTGACCGTATCGGGCGTGAGTACATGCTGGACTCGGACAGGCTGGAGTTTGAAGAATCTGCCTTAGATAACATTGCAAAAATTCCAGGCATTAGCCGAGCCTATGAATTACTACAAATCGGAAGACAGGCCGATGCACGCCGTGAATGGATTTATGCGATCAGGGGCATGGACGAGCAGACCTTGCGCATGGCTTCGGTATTGGCAAGTCGCTGGGGTTGGTATGACCGGGCGATTCAGACAGTAGCCAGGTCGGATCACTTTGATGATCTTGAACTCCGTTTCCCAATGGCCTTCAAGGATCTGGTCATGGAAAACGCAGATATGCAAAAAATCGATCCTGCATGGGTATATGGCGTACTACGTCAGGAAAGTGGTTTTATGCCAGATGCTCGTTCTCACGCAGGCGCATTGGGTTTGATGCAGATTATGCCGCGTACAGGTCGCATTACAGCACGCGCAACCAATACCCGATTGCGTTCGAGTCGAGAGCTACTGGATGTGAAAAAGAATATCCGCCTGGGTGCAGCTTACTTGCGCCGATTGCTAGATCGAACCCAGGGGCATAGTGCGCTTGCGACAGCTTCTTATAATGCTGGTCCGCACCGTGTCAAAAGCTGGATGCCGGAAAAACGTATCCCAGCCGATCAGTGGGTGGAGAGCATTCCGTTTGAAGAGACACGAAATTATGTTCGTCGTGTAATGGCGTATACCGTTATTTATGATCACCGACTTGATGGTAATATTGAGCAAATCCGTAAACGCATGCCGATAATTCAGCCTCGCAGCTGATAAGCACGCGGTATCAGGCGGTTCCACAATTTCGGTTATCTGTAAGAGGGAGTGCCATCATGCGCAGGTCTATGCTGTCTTTTCCAGCTTTAATACTGTTGTCCAGTTTGTTTTCACCATCAATTTTCGCACAAGAGCCACTGACGATTTCGGTCAAACGGATTAGCATGGAAGTGGCGATGAAGATCGCACAAGCGGCAATAGATACGTGCCGTAAAGAACGAATCCAGATCGCCGTCACGGTGGTCGACCGTGTGGGAACGCCCCAGGTGATGTTGCGCGACGTCCTGACCCCCGACCTCGCTATACGCGTGTCTGAACAGAAGGCATATACCGCTACTGTCTTCAATATGGCGACGTCCGACATGGAAAAACGTTTTACCGGAGCATACTCGGTACCCAAAGATCCCCGTTTGATTGTAGCTGGTGGTGGTCTGCCCTTAACGGCTGGTGGACGGATTCTCGGCGGGGTTGGTGTCAGTGGCGCGCCGTCTGGAACACAGGATGAAAAATGTGCCAAAGCCGGGGTGGCTGCCGTTCAGGAAGATCTGGATATGGAAGAATAGGGAAAAACCTGAATTGGAAGGTAAATTTTGTGAAGCCTCTCACGCAGCTCGCGACGGAATTTAACGATAATTTACATAGCGAATACGTAAATTATTGAGAGTGATTATCTGAGAGGTTTCTATGCAGTACTACAAGCAACACCGCAGTCAACGGCCTAACTTTCTGATCGTCGTAGGTATATTTGTTACGCTGGGGATAGTGGTGACCTCGACCTTCCCTACGCTCGGGTTCTGAAAATCCACATATGGCCAGGATCACTGGCCATAAGAATTCCTAGATTACCTTTTCAGCCGTATTGTCGTCGTCCATCTCGACTTGTAGTTCGTCCTCATCAGCCGCTTCTGGAAAAAAGATTCGAAAACACGCGCCTTCTCCAGGCTGACTCTCTACAATGATATGCCCGCCAAATTCATGCACGATTCCGTGCACCATCGAGAGTCCCATTCCTGTTCCTTCACCAGGTTGTTTGGTGGTGTAAAAAGGTTCGAACATTCGAGGCAAGACTTCGCTAGGGATGCCAGGTCCGTTGTCTTTAACCATTATCTCCGCATAGTTGCCATGAATCTCGCACATACAAGATGTGCATACGACTCTCTTCAGTGTAGACCTATGCGCGCTGATCTTGAGTTTTCCCGTTCCCTTCATTGCATCTCTAGCATTTATACATAGGTTCATGATGACTTGAACGAGCTGTGTATCGTTTGCGTGGATATTGATGGGGGGTTCCGTAGTGACTAGAGAAATGGGTACCGTTGAGGAAATAACGGGTTTGAGTAATTTTATAATGTCGTTTAGCTCGGCATTCAAATTGATAAGACTGCTGCTATAACCGGAGCCTCGACAAAACGCGAGGAGTTGCGCCACGATTTCCTTGCCACGTGTTCCCGCGCGTTCGACTTGCTTTAAATAATCTGTCAGCGTTTGGTCCCTGTTTTTCTCCAAATAGGCGAGGCTCAAACCTGTAAAGCCCAAGACGCTGGTTAACAGATTATTGAAATCGTGCGCGATGCCACCGGTTACCTGGCCAATAAGTTCCAGTTTTTGCGCATGTTCCAGTCTTTTGCGCAGTAGTTCTTTCTCTAGATCGGCCTGGCGTTTCTCTGTGATATCGGTGACGATAGAATAAACGCCGTTGACATTTCCCTTGTTGTCATACTCCGGGAAGTACTGTGTTTGCGCATAGCGTATTTCGCCGCTTGGAGAGGTGACTTGTTGTTCATAAAACACCTTCTGTCCTTGAAGGGCTTGTGCCAAATGTGTACTCAGCTCCACATATGCCTGCTCTCCCGCTAGCGCTTTTACGCTCTGACCGATGATTGATGATCGGGGCTGTTGATACCAGAGTTCGTATGCGGCGTTTACGTATTTATAGTAGCCTTGGGCATCAATTTCAGCGATGAGCACGGGCAGCGAATCGGTGACAGTTTCAAATTGCCCTTTGAGGCGCTTTGAATATTCGCGTTGCTGACTTAGTTCGTCGACTTTCTTTTCCAGCTTTCTACCGAGTACCTCAGCATGTTGATTGTGGAATTGTCGCTCGTCTATTTCGATATCCGATTTTTCCTGTGTTGCCGTCTGATTTAAGATGACTAGTAGCTCTTCCATATCGAGTGGTTTGATGAGAAAGTGCGAAGCACCCAAAGACAAGCCAAGTCTTTTGTCTCGTTCTTCGGTATAAGTTGCGGTATAAAAAACAATAGGGATGTGTTTTGTGCTGACGTTGCTTTTCAGGTTTTTACACAATTCATAGCCATCCATTACGGGCATGAGGACATCACTAATAATAATGTCGACTTGCTGTTCGCTAGCGATTGCAAGCGCCTCCTCGCCGTTGGCGGCGTCGAAAACTTCATATCCGTTACCTTCCAGAAAATCTTGCAATAGCACGCGAGAGTCTTCAGTATCTTCAACAATAAGTACCCTCAAGCGTAATCTCCGAGATAATGTTCGATTTGGCTGATTACGCGATTGGGGTCTATCGGTTTTTCAATATAACCGGTGCATCCAGCTTCGATGAGTTTTTCACGGTCGCCGGCCATGGCGTACGATGTCATGGCGATGATAGGGATGTCATGAATTTTTTCCCGAATTCGGCGCAATACTTCGGTTCCGTCTATATCAGGAAGCTGTATGTCCAAAATGATTAATTCTGGTGAAGAACTGAATGCAAGCTCACAACCTAACAATCCTGTTTCTGCTCTTATAGTTTTGTAACCATGAGCCTCAAGGATGAAGGTAATTAACTCCATGTTATTATCATTGTCTTCGATGATGAGGATATTCCTCATTGGTTTCCTCCAGAACGGTTGCTCCATTTTTTGTATATATAAATACCTCAAATCAGTCGACAATCCATCTGCTTTGAGTTCCCAAGTGTTAGTGTGTAATAGTTATGTTGTTGCCAGGTTGTTTACTACACCATTAATTTTACCCATAAAGGTCGACGGGTCTATGGGCTTTTCTATGTAGCCACTACATCCGGCCTCAATTAATCTTCTGTGTTCTCCCGATAAGGCGTAAGACGATACGGCGATGATAGGCGTATTCGGCGTGCCTTCCAGGCTTCTCAATATTCTGAGTACTTCTATTCCATCAATGTCCGGTAGCTGTATATCTAGCAAAACCAAGTCCGGTGTCGTTGTCATAAAGGACTCAACGCCGTCCATGCCTTGAGTGGCGCGGTGAGTTTGAAAACCATGGCGTTCAAGAATAAAAGTAATCAGTTCCATATTGTTTGCATTGTCTTCTATAACCAGGGCGGTTTTCATATTGCTTCCTTGATGTCAGGGTGGAGCTCCCTTATGTCATTACTGATCAATAGCGAAAAGCAGCTCCCTTCGCCGGGAACACTGTTTACTTCGATACAACCACCGAGAATTTCTGTTACCAGTTTTCGAGTAAGATACAAGCCTAGCCCTGTTCCTCCAGCTTTAACTTTAAGGTGTGAGGAAAGTCGTTCGAATGCCTCGAAACATTCTTCAATCTGATCCTTTGGAATTCCTATTCCCGTATCAGTTACGCTAATTCTTGTAAAGCGGTTACCGCTGTGTACGTCGATCGCTATGCGTCCATTTTCTGTATATTTGACGGCATTGGAAACGATATTGGAAATTGCCTGTGAAAGCCGTTTATTGTCAGAGTATAGTGTGACATCGGAAAGATTGTTTATCTCCAGACGCAGTCCTTTCTTGGTGATATTTTCCATCTGACTGCTAAGTACGTCTTCGATAATGTTCTTCAATCGACACTCCTGAGGGTAAACGTCGATACGATGCCCCTCCAACTTGGCTATGTCGATGACATTGACAATTAATTCCAATAGATGTCGCGCTGAATTATTAACGCGCTCCAATTGTGATTGTTGTTTGTTGTTTAGATCGCCGGACATGCCTTGCAAAATAATGCCGGTAAATCCGATGATAGAGTTTAATGGCGTTCTCAATTCGTGTGACATCGAAGCGATAAACAAAGATTTTAGCTTGTCCAATTCCAGTAGGCGTTGGTTGGCGATCTCCAGGTTGTGTGTTCGTTCTGTGACTTTTTGTTCTAGCTGCTGATTAATATCCTGTAGTTCTTCGATGAGTTCGTCTCGTTCATTGCGTACTCTTAGCGAGTCAATGCCATAGGAAAGATCGTTGGCCAATTCCTCTAGCATTTGTATTTCGTCATAACTTGCGTTGCTGCCTGTCTCGCTATAGATATTTATGACGCCAAGGCTTGTATCTCCCACTTTGAGTGGAAGTGAAATAGTCGAATTGAATTGTAAGGTCTTTGCATCTGGCCAGCAGGTTTTGCATGCAAGTTTATTGGGAATGTTATTGTTAATGAGCGTAATTCCATTATCGATAGCCTTGCTGACACTGGCGCAATTAAATCTATGATCGGAACAATTAAGAGCAATATGAGTTTCGTAATTTTGTTCTTTCCCGGCATGTGCGATTATCTGGAGTTTGTTGTCGCTGCTGTCGGTGATTAAACCAACCCATACCTGCCGATAATGTTTCTGCTCCACAAGTATATCGCATATGGCCTGGCACAACTCCTCCTCGGAACGGGCGCCTGTTAGTGCATGGTTTCCCGCGCTAACCATCATGAGACTTCTATTGATAACCGCGTGCACTTGCTCTAATTCTCGTCGTTTCAATAATTCAAACCGAAAGTTAGAATTTATTCTTTCCAGGGTGCTTTCTTTCTGTTCCAGTTCCTTTTTCAAGATGACGGTTGTGTCTTGCAAAGCAGAAATCAATGCCTGCTCGTCAACTGGGCGATGAGTAAGCTTGTATATGCTCAACAGCTTCGCAATTAATTGATGTTCATTGGCAGGAATTGTTACGCACTCGATAAAACCGGCTTTGTAACTTGCGGCGAAATCTGTTTTAGCGTCGCCGGAAAACGTGATGACGGGGGTGTGTTGCATGTCTATCATACTGGAAAGCACATGCATGGCTTCGATATTTGAATCTAGTGAATCTTCGACATATATAACGACAATATCAGGCCTGGCGATCTCCATGGTACGAATCGCTGTTTCAATATTTGCGCAAAAGACAACAGAAAACGCATCTGCAAAGGCCTTGCTTGTTAAAAATGCTATGTCGTTTGCACGGCCAACACAAAGTATCAGTGGTTTACCTTGATTAATATCAGGTTTATAAGATAGTTCGCGGTTTTGCTTTTGAGGAGTAGGAGTGGGGTTACTTAATAGGCTTTCATGCGTCTCATACATTGCCGTCTATAATCCATTTTAATTTTGTCCATAAGCTTACTGAAAATATATACGTGTCCGAGGGAAAGTCAACTTGTTCTCTGGGAAATTTGCCGCGAGTGAGTGCTTAGCTGTAGCTGTATGAGGAATGTTCTATTTGTCGTTTGTCGATGGTTGCGGCAAGGTTTTACCAGGATTGAGTATGTTCTTGGGGTCGAATAGTTTTTTGATGTCATGCATTAATGCTAGTGCATTTGGCTCCAGTTCTCTATCTACAAAGTCGCGTTTTTCCAGACCGACGCCGTGTTCCCCTGAAAGGCTGCCATTAAGTTGCAGCACAAGGGCGAAGACCGCATCAAGGCACTTTTCAGCATTACGCATTTGCTGAGGATCATCGGGATCAACCAGGAGATTGACATGGATATTGCCGTTTCCGGCATGACCGAAGTTAACGATTTTGACGTCGTATATCCCGCTAAGTGATTCGAGGCCTTCGATCAGATCAGGAATTCGCGAAACAGGTACAACGACATCTTCATTGATTTTCTTTGGTGCCACTTTGCGCAATGCGGGGGAAAGTGCTTTACGCGTTCTCCACAAGGCAGCTTCCTGTTCTTGTGTGTTTGCGATGGTGAGTGACATTAATCCTGAATTGGATGCAGAATTTTTTACCTGATTCACAGCGTCGTCGATACCGGCGATAGGCCCGTCCACTTCTATCATCAACATTGCACCGGCATCTGCAGGCAAATCCGCGTTTGAATAGTGGCGTATCATGTCGATGGCAGCGCCATCGATGAATTCGAGAGCGCAAGGTGTAATTGGCTGCGCCATTATTGAAGATACAGCACGCGCTGCGCTGTGCATGTCGGAATATAGCGCTTGCATGACGCGTCTTGTTTCAGCTAGAGGCGTCAACTTTAAAGTGGCTTCCGTGATGATTGCCAGTTGTCCTTCTGAGCCTATCAAAAGACGGGTTAAGTCATAGCCGACGACACCCTTGGTTGTATATGTCCCGGTCTTGATGGCTTTGCCGCTACCAGTGATCGCTCGTAAGCCCAGAGTATTTTCCCGCGGTGTGCCGTATTTTACGGCGCGTGGCCCGGCCGAGTTGTAGGCGAGGTTGCCACCTATTGTGCAAAACGCGCTACTGGTGGGGTCTGGCGGCCAAAAAAAACCTTCAGCTGACGCGGCTTTTTGCAGTGCGTCATTGGTTACGCCAGGTTGAACAGTCGCTACGCGATTATCCCGATCCACACTAATGATACTGTCCATCTGTTCCAGGGATAAGACTACACCACCGCTTATGGGCACGGTGGCTCCGGTGGTGCCAGTCCCTCGTCCACGAGGAATAAGTGGAATAGTGAATTCATTGCAGAGAAGAACGAGTTGTTGTATCTGCTCACTGTTTTGAGCGAACACCACGGCATCGGGCAAGGCGTGACGACGGCTATTGTCGAACCCGTAAGCCCAGCAGTCTTCGGGACTGGTTAATAGTTTTTCGTTGCCAAACAATTCCGCAAGTCTGGATAGAAAATTATTTGGCAGAGGTGTTTTCGCCATCGGTGAGCTGTATTGGGGTCTGTTCCTTAAAGGGAATGACGGTTAGTTCCTTGTCATCTGATGTGCGTACATCTCCGTCAGACGGAGTCGTATTGGCCTGTCTTATCGACTTGGACGAGTTTCGCAACACATCACTGATATCCGACGGAAGAGGCTCAAACAGCGCAACGGTAGACGTAATGCCTTTAATCTTATTTACTTTATCTTTGATCTGGTCGGCTTCTTCGGGAGAGACTAGTCCCATTAAATAAACAACTCCATCGGACGTTACCACCCGCGCACGAGTGAGCAAGCCGCGATTGGCAATTAAAATACTTTTCACTTTGGCGTTTAGCCATGTATCCGCTGCGCGTTGTTCAACGCTGATTGGCTTTTTGATTTGCACTTCATTGTATATTTCCCGCACATTACGCATGGAGTAGACGACATTTCCCGCGTGGACGCGCATATCAGCACTTGGTGCTTCGCCGGTTAAAAGCACAATGCCGTTAAAGCTGGTGATATTGATGCGGACATGCTTGCCAATTACCTTGTCGGAGTAAATGGCATCGGTGGCTCGGAGTTCGACGATCTCGTCTTCAATAATGCTTTCCAGGGGGCGCCGGTCGTTGACTACGGTAACGCCCGCACCTGCTACGGTGCCTGCCACGAGAAAGGGTGTGCACCCACTCAAACCCAGCTGTGCTACCAAAGCGATAAGGAAAAAATGTCTTTTAGTGAACATGTATTCTAAAAACCGTCTGCTGTAATCGCGTTTTTGAGCCATTGTATCTCAAACTGCTCCTCATTGGGTTGAATCGCAACCACATCGAATCGCATCGGGATCTTATCGTATAGGCCGTGCACCTGTGCATAGTTAACAGCCGTACGTATTAATTTGCGCTGTTTTGAATAACTTACCTGCGCAACCGATTCCCCGTGTGATGGCGTACTACGGTATTTGACCTCGACAAAGACAAGAGTTTCCTGATGACGGCAGACTAGATCAATTTCACCCATCTTGCAGAAATAGTTCCGTGTTATGACGTCTAGCCCCTGATTTTGCAGATAGGTCTCCGCCATGCGTTCAAACTTCTCGCCAGTGGAGCGGGACATAGGCCTAAAAGCTGGATAGGGTCGGAGTAAGTGCTAATACTTCTGGTTTTCCGCTGGTAAAACGTGCCCACGTCAGGTCTCGTTCCAGCCGGTTATTCAGTGCCATGTGGATAATTCCGGTTGCACCATTGAGTCGCGCACTGGTGTTTCCGCGTAACCAGTTGATGTAGTACAAAACATTATAAGCATCTACGCCGAGGGCGTAGAGACGGCCAAGTTGCTGGGCGTTTTTCCTGAAGGTTCGATAAACTTCACCGCGTACAGGCGAAGCGTTGTTGCCGACCAACGTCCATGGCATATCACCAATCAAAACCCCATTCATATCGCGATCAGCGCCGCGATCAATTTTACCGCTGAAGGCATGAGAGGTTGTATAGATTGGCAGATCACCCGCGTTAAAGAACTTCAATTGCGGCGGTATCAAGCGTGCCTGTCTTGGAAATGCGCCCATGAATATAAAGTCGATATCCTGTCTGCGTCGTGCTTCGAAGGCCAGTTTTGCGCCGAGTAATCCCGAGAGATTTTTTTTGCGCTGTTCGCTTTGATCTATGTTCAACATCTTGGTAATAGATGTTGAAAAATCATTATTCTTCGAAGGGTAACGTTCCTCGGTCACAACCACACCGCCAAGTTGCTCCCAGCGTTGGCGAAATGCGATGACAACACGGTCGCCCCATGAACCTTCTGGAACAATGATGGCGGCCTCGTTATGGCCATCGAACCACGCGCGTTGTGCCACCTGCGTGGCCTCGTCTTCCGGTGATAGGCCAAACTGGTAGAGATTTGGCGCAAAAAAGTTTTCATCCTCAACGTGATTGAGAGCAAGAACGGGTATGGATAGCTGCGCGTTTGCAGCTAGCTCGGTAATGTTCTTCTTGTCGAGAGGGCCGACAACTATCGTCGCACCACCTGCGACGGCTTCGTTGTAAAGCTCTTGTATGGGTTTAGTACCGGCAGTGTTGTGGAGGCTGATGACTGGTTTGTCATTCGTGTCTTTCGCGTGATAAAAAGCCGACAGAAACCCGTCGCGAATCGCTTGCGCAGCGCTGGCAAACGGGCCCTCGGTAGGCAATAAAATCGCAATATGGCTGAGATTGGGAGGAGTATTATCTACTGGCGGCGCCAGACCCGCCAGTAAGGTCTCACTGGCTGGGTGGTTGCTATAACGTATACGCCAGTTTCTAATAACGCCTGATAAGCGCAACGGGTCTTTTGTTTCCTGTAAATGCAAGCTTAGCTGCATCCAGCCCTTGCCAACAACCGACGGCGTTTTGTCCATCAGCTCGCGAAGTTCTTTAGCTGGCAGTAGTGCAAGGTTTTCAATTATCGCTTGCTCATTTGCCTGACGTTGTTCGTCGGTAGTCAGTAAATTGTGCAGATTCATGTGTTGAATCGCCGCTTCTGTATAATTCTGCTTTAGTTTCAGCGCAGAAATACGTGTTTGCAGAAATTCCACCAGCAATTCAGTAGGCGTTTTCTCTTCTATCGAACCAAGTATAAATAGCGCAGGGTCTGCCTGGCGTTCAACGACGCGTATGCGTGCCTGCAAAATAGCCGCTTCTGCAAATTCTGCTTGTTCCGGTTGTATATCCATGTCAATTAAAATACGAGTGGCCTGAGCGGTGTTGCCAGAGTTTATCATTAATCTGACGGCCTTGAACTTGAGTTGTTCCCTATGTGGACTCGACTTAGTATCGGCAATGCTGTTATACAGCAGGGCAGCCTCGGCTAATTGCCCATTTTCAACTAAGGCCTGCGCCTGATCTTCGTTGACGTCATTCTGGTCCTTGATTTCAATCTTGGGTTTCATTGCGCCGGGAGCCGTGGGCTTGCTAGGCCCGGAAGAACATGAGGCCATGAAAATGATCACGGCAAACGCCAGTGTTGCGCCTAACAGTCGTTGAAAACCCAAAGTTATTCTCGCCATATACTTAGTGTGGTGGATGTAAAGTATTGTCATAAGGGGGTTAAGTGTCAAATTCCAGTGGTATTCTCTATATCGTCGCGACCCCGATCGGCAACTTGCAAGATTTGTCCCCACATGCGATCACCGTGTTAAAAGAGGTGGGTTTGATCTGGGCGGAGGACACGCGTCATACGCGAAAACTATTAACTCACTTTGCGATCGATACGCCGACGAAAGCATTGCACGAGCATAATGAATCCGATATTAGTGCACAGGTGTGTGACATATTGGAATCGGGGCAGAGTTGTGCGCTCGTTTCCGATGCAGGTACACCTCTTATTAGTGATCCCGGTTTTGTTTTAGTTCGCGAGGCGCATCGCCGTGGTATACGGGTTTCGCCTATACCCGGGCCGAGTGCGGTGATTGCGGCCTTGAGTGCGTCTGGTTTGCCTTCAGATCGTTTTGTGTTTGAGGGATTTCTTCCACATAAGTCTCATGCGCGACAGGAGAAGTTGAAAAAGTTACAACGGGAAACGGGCACACTGGTTTTCTATGAGTCGCCTCGTCGTTTGAAAGAGTGTGTTGACGATATGTGTTCGGTGTTTGGCGCTGAGCGGCGTGTGGTGTTGGCGCGCGAGCTCACCAAGATTTATGAAACCATTCATCAGTCGAGTGTTGGGGAGATGCAACAGTTTTTGGCTGAGGATGATGATCAGAGTCGAGGTGAGGCGGTGTTGTTGGTGGAGGGTTGTAAAGACGCACCGTCTGATGAGGTAAATGTCATGCTCGAAGATCTGTTGCAGGTGCTCGGTGATGAGTTACCGGTGAAACAGGCGGCGGGTATTGCAGCGAAGCTGAGTGGTCGCAAGAAGAATGAGCTTTATCAGGAGTTGTTACGGCTTAAGGGTTGAATGTTGGGAGCTGTTTTGCCGGGGTTTCCGCTGAGTGTGGTCTAGACGCTTGGCGTTTTGATTTATGTGACTGCGTCAGGCATTGTGGCGGGGCTTTTCGCAAAACTCGCTGTGAATCCTTTCCAGCTTCGCTGAAAAGTCCAGGGCACACATCCGTGTGTGCCCGTTCGTTTCGGGAACACCGAAACTCACCCCTGTACGCTCGACGGCCGCGTCCATGCGGCCGTCGGTTTTGCGAAAAGCCCCGCCACAACACCCTCCTTGCACATCAAAACGCCAAGCGTCTAGACCACACTCAGCTATTTGGGTGGACGAATTATTTTCTACTAGGTTTCTATGCGGCTTGCCTGTTCAAACTGGAACTTCTTGTTTCAATTAAACCAAACAATTTTGTTGGTGTTGAGAATGTTTTTCCAAAGCCACCACCTAGCTAGCATTGTGACTGAGGCGTGGGTAGTAAATTGGCGGTGCAAGGAGGGTATTGAGGGCGTTTGTCTTGCAAAACCGTCGGCCGCATGGACGCGGCCGTCGAGCTCCCATGGATGGGTTCACAGCGTGTTTTGCAAGACAAACGCCCTCAATATCCGACGCCGTACCAAAGACAATTTACTACCCACGCCTCAGTCACAATGCGACAACCCCGCCCTAAAACTAAAAGTCAGAAAAACTCAAAACCCATCAGACGAGTTATTCAACATGCTGTCATCGGCACGAAATTCGTCATTCGGTGGCATTTGCAGATAGAAACCCTTCTCGGACAGGCTTTGCAACACATCGCCGCTATTCGCGCGCGCCAATTTGCGATCTGGGGTGATATCAAGATCCATGGCCTTGATCAGGCGACCGGTGATTTGGGTAAGGCCTACAGGTAATGTGCTGACGGCCTGATCTTCATCCTCATGATGAGGGACATAGAGATACATTCCCTCTTTTTTAGAGCACCGGAAAATCAGACACTTCATCACATCACCTCACTTACTAACTCAGAAAAACTCAAAACTGCGCTGTTATAACAGAATCGTCCCTCCACCTCTAATCCATCGACACAGAACTGCCCCTGCGAGGGTATAATAGCCGCCGAGTTGGCCAGACAGTCGCTGTTGCCTTTGGCAATGGAGGAAAGTCCGGGCTCCACAGGGCAGAGTGCCAGCTAACGGCTGGGAGGCGTGAGCCTACGGAAAGTGCAACAGAAAGGATACCGCCTGCCTCGGCAGGTAAGGGTGAAATGGTGCGGTAAGAGCGCACCGCGTCGGTGGCAACACTCGGCGGCGATGGTAAACCCCACTCGGAGCAAGACCAAATAGGGGAACAATGGCGTGGCCCGCGCTGTTCCCGGGTAGGTTGCTTGAGGTGCATGGTGACATGCATCCCAGATGAATGACTGTCCGCGACAGAACCCGGCTTATCGGCCAACTCTTTTTTTAAAATAATTGAATTTCACGTTCTACGCTGTTTGTGTTTATATGAAACGCATTCAGCGAATTTCGTGAAAAATCACCGCAAAACCATGCATGTGTCGCAACTCAATGACAGTTGTTTTCAACAGCTGGTGATCTATAGGATAGTGGATGGATCTGTTAGACAGGATCCTCAGGCCAGATACTATCCATACAAGGAGGTTTATATCCTCATGAAAAATTCTTCGTTTATTCGATATATATTGGTTGTTGCTATTTTGGCCCTCAGTGCGTGTGCAACCACGCCAGAGCCAGTAGTGGTTGAAGAAAAGCCAGCTGAAATCGTGGTAGAGCAAGCAGCAGTCGCGCCCGAGCCTGAACCTGCGCCAGCGGTAACCCAGGTGGAAGTGGCACCGGAACCAGAGCCTGTCGTTCCGCCTTCATCACGGGAGATACGCTTTGAGTATGATTCGAGTGATATCAGTGCCGAGTTTGCAGCGCTGATTGATGAACATGCGGCTTTTCTCAGCCAACATGCTGATCAATCATTAACACTGGTAGGTCATGCTGATGAGCGTGGTTCCGATGAGTATAACCAGTCGCTCGGTCAGCAGCGTGCCGATGCTATCCGTGAAGCTTTGGTTGCCCGTGGCGTGCGTGCCGAGCAATTAGTGACTCAAAGCCTGGGTGAAAAGCAGCCCAAAGTGAAGGCGAGTGGCGAAGAGGCATGGAAGGCCAATCGCAGAACTGCATTTGTCTACAGCGAACAATCGAGTGGTGTCGCTGAAAATCAGGACGCATCGAAACAGATGTTTGTTTCCGACAACTAGTTATCCGCGGCCAAGTAAGAAGGAGCCCCGTCTCACAACGGGGCTTTTTTTTATGCGCGGGAAATATAGTCGCCGCTTTCGGTGTTGATCTTGATAACTTCACCAGGTTCGAGATATTCCGGGACTTGCACTACGAGTCCGGTAGGCATGGTGGCGGGCTTGGTGCGGGCGGAAGCGGACGCGCCCTTGATGCCTGGTGAGCATTCGCTTATCGGCATCACGACGGTAGCGGGTAATTCTATGCCGATGATATTGTCGTCGGCGATTAAGGCATAAATGCCTTCAAGTCCATCGACGATAAAAGGGAGTTCTTCATAAAGCGTTTCTTCCGCGAGGGTAAATTGCTCATACGACTCATTGTCCATAAAGGTGCAGCCATCGGCGTCGCGAAACAATAATTGCACCGGGCGGCGCGCGAAATCCACAAGATCGATGTGTTCATCGCCCTTGTAACTGCGCTCATATTTTTGCCGGGTCACAATATTGTGGCCGCGTGTCTTATAGAGTGTGTTACCGCTTCGGGAAGACGGTGACTGCACCGTAACGTTCTTGACCAGAATATTCTGCCCATCAACCTGGATGACCATGCCTTTCTTCAATTCTTGCGCTTTCATGCCTGTTTAGCTCTTTGTGTAAAAGTGGGAGACGGAAAAATAAATCATGTGCGACATCTTTTCAAAAACTCCTTTCAATTAGTTGGTGCCAACTAACTTTTCTGTTGATTGTGTCCGAAGGTGCAGTAGTCCGGAAAAAATAGCTTGCTATAGTGCCGCAACAATTGACCTATAGAAATTCATTTTTGTATCGATAGTACGCGCTAACTCCTTCTGTATGAAGGAGTTGTTTGTGAGAAAAAGTTGCCAATTTTTCGTCGTTTTCCTTGAAAGCACTTGCACCGGGGGCTATAGTGTAACGAAGTGGGATATTGTGCAATAATGTGGGATGAAGTGGCACAAAGTGTGTTGGAGAAGCGTATTTGTTCCGCGGCGTAAGTTCTTTAAGTCTCGACAGTAAAGGTCGAATGGTGATGCCTAGCCGCTATCGGCAGAAGTTGCAGGAGATGTGCGACGGACAGCTGATAGTGACGGTTGATCTCGACCATTGTCTGATGATTTACCCCTTGCCCGAATGGGATCGAATTGAAGCCGAAATCTCGGCCCTTCCCAGCCTGAATCCTCAAGCAAAAAAATTGAAACGTTTGATTGTTGGTCACGCGACTGATGTTGAAATGGATGGTAGCGGACGCCTGTTGATTCCGCCACCTCTGCGTGGATTCGCAGAACTGGACAAGCATGTCGTATTAATTGGCCAAGGCGCGAAGTTTGAGCTTTGGGACGAATCACTTTGGAGTGAAAAGCGCGATACCTGGATGGATGAAGATATAGATTTAAGCAATCTACCATCGAACATGGAAAATCTGTCGTTCTGATTTCATGGGCGAAGGCAAACATCTATCGGTACTGTTAAACGAGGCGCTTGATGCATTAGCCATAGTTCCTGATGGAACGTATGTCGATGGCACGTTTGGTCGGGGCGGTCACGCCAGGGCAATACTGAAAAGGCTGGGAGAAAGCGGCCGATTGTATGCGCTGGACAAGGACCCGGACGCCCTGAAGTTTGCGCAGGAAGTGCTGGAGGCAGATGGTAGGTTTGTAATCGTGCAAAGCAGTTTTGCCGAACTTGGTGGGCGAGTGCAGCAGTGGGGATTGCAGGGCAAGGTCAATGGCGTATTGCTGGATCTTGGCGTGTCGTCGCCGCAGTTAGATGAAGCGCATCGCGGATTCAGTTTTCGGCACGATGGTCCCCTGGACATGCGCATGAATCCAGATGAAGGAATAGGCGCAGCGCAGTGGCTACAAAAAGTAAAAGAAGCCGAACTTGCTGACATTATAAAACGCTATGGCGAGGAGCGTTACGCAAAACGAATCGCCAGGGCAATAGTAAAAGCACGTGAAGAGCGGAGTATTCAAACAACAAAACAATTGGCGGACATTGTAGCGGCAGCACATCCCGCATGGGAAAAAGGTAAGCACCCTGCAACCCGTACATTTCAAGCAATAAGAATTCATATTAACCGCGAGCTGGAGGATTTGGAGAGAGGGCTGGAACAGGCGCTGGAGGCGCTGGCGCCCGGTGGGCGTCTTGTTGTAATCAGTTTTCACTCTCTGGAGGATCGCATGGTAAAGCGATTTATGCAGAAGCACAGTCAGGGGCCACAAGTGCCGCCTGGTTTGGCTGTGCGCGAAAGTGATATGCATCGGTCATTAAAGCGAATCGGAAAAATGCTTACACCAGGTGACGAGGAGCTGAATACCAATCCTCGCGCCAGAAGTTCGCGTATGCGCGTTGCGGAGAAGTTGTAATGACGACGGCAACATCTAAAACGAAAGGATTGACGACATGGGTAAACATGATCGTCGTTGCCTGCGTTTTGTCGTCGGCGCTGGCCCTGGTTTATGCGAAGCATGTTAATCGCAATCTGTTTATAGAATTACAGGAGACGATGAGTCAGCGAAACGACCTGAATGTTGAGTGGGGTCGTCTGCAACTCGAACAGAGCACTTTTACAACACACAGTTATATAGAAAACAGGGCGAGACAGGAGCTCGGTATGGTATTGCCGCAGCAAAACGAAATCGTAATGGTGAGACCATGAAGAAGCAGCAGACGGTGGATCAATTCGTCTGGCGGCGTCGCTTGGGATTTGCTGCTGTTTTTGCGTCCGCGCTTTATCTCTCCTGGCATGCCTTCAATATTCAGGTGCTCAATAACGACTTTTTGCGTACCCAGGGTGATATGCGTCATTTGCGCACGGAAAGTATCAATGCAACGCGTGGCATGATTCTCGATCGCAACGGTGAGGCGCTAGCGGTAAGTACGCCGGTTGCCTCTGTTTGGGCCAACCCGGAAAAGTTTGCGCCTACGCCTGCACAATGGTCACGTCTCTCAGAAATGCTCAATCGGCCGGTTGCCGAATTAAAACGGCAAGTAGAAAAACGCAGCAATAAGGAATTCGTTTATTTAAAGCGCCATATCGATCCCGATCTTGCCAATCAAATAGACGCGTTGAAGATCGCGGGCGTAGATTTGCAAACCGAGTATCGCCGTTATTATCCTTCAGGCGAAGTCGCAGGACATTTGATCGGCTTTACTAATGTCGATGATAAAGGTCAGGAAGGCCTGGAGTTGGCCTTCGAAGAAAGACTCGCCGCAAGTACCGGCAAGCGCAGAGTCATTCGCGATAACCAGGCCAATACCATACGTACCCTGGAAATGATTAAGGCAGCGAGTCCGGGCCATGATGTTTATCTAAGTATTGATCGACGTCTGCAATACATTGCCTACCGTGAATTGAAGAAGGCGGTCGTTGCTAATAACGCGAGCTCAGGAAGTCTGGTGATGTTGGACACCGTCACCGGTGAAGTGATCGCGCAGGTCAATCAGCCTGCCTTCAATCCCAATAACCGTTCGCAATTTCAGACAGAAAATTATCGCAATCGCTCTGTTGTGGACGTGTTCGAGCCGGGTTCAACCATTAAGCCTTTTACTATCGTTGCTGCATTGAAGGCCGGCAGTATCGCAACAGATACGATGGTCGATACCTCGCCAGGTTATCTGCGTGTCGATGACAGCACTATAAAAGATGTGCGCAATTTCGGCATGCTTGATGTGCCGGGAATCATTCAGAAATCCAGCAATGTTGGCGTAACGCAGATCGCCTTGCGTGTACCTAAGGAGTCCATGTGGGAAACTTTGTCTGATTTTGGTTTTGGTGATTTGACTGCCAGTGGCTTTCCTGGTGAGAGTGCCGGTGTGTTGCCGTTCTTCGGTACCTGGAATCGGGTTGAGCAAGCGACACTATCCTATGGATATGGGCTTTCGGTTACTGCCCTGCAGTTAGCGCAAGCCTATTCGGTACTTGCTAATGGCGGCGTGATGAAGCCGATTTCCTACGAAAAAGTTAATGAAGCACCAAAGGGAAAGCGCGTCATAGAAGAAAGTATCGCACGCAATGTGGTGAAAATGATGGAAGGCGTTGTATCGCGTGAAGGCACGGCATACAAAGCGGCGATTGAAGGCTATCGCGTGGCGGGTAAAACCGGCACGGTAAAGAAGTTGGGTGCGGATGGTTATACAGAAGACAAATATTTAGCAACCTTTGCAGGAATCGCCCCTGCAAGTTCACCAAGATTGGCAGTGGTGGTCACCATCGATAATCCAGGCAATGGGGACTATTACGGAGGAAAAATTGCCGCGCCGATTTTTTCGAACGTAGTGTCTGAAGCGCTGCGGATTATGAATGTGCCACCGGATAATGTGTATACCGAGCCACTACGTATGACACAGGCAGGGAGACATTTATGATTTCTGCGCGAAAATTGACGACTTCCCTGTCCCGCCTTATGGCGGATTTTGCGCATATTGAGGAAGCTCAAGATTGTGATGTGTCCGGCGTCGCCATGGACAGTCGTGCAGTGAAAAGTGGAGATATCTTTCTCGCGTGCCGTGGTGCTAATGGCGCAACACATGGTGTTGAGTTCTGCGATATGGCAATTGCGAAAGGGGCAATCGCAATTGCGGTCGACGATGAAGGCAGCGAGCAAAGTAAAGCCATTTCTGAATTGCGTGCGAAATATGATCTACCGATATTTCCCGTACGCGGATTGAATCAAAAAGCTGGTTTGATCGCGGCACGTTTCTTTGGTCAGCCTTCGCAAGCGCTGAATGTGTTCGGTATAACCGGCACAAACGGTAAAACATCGGTATCGCAATTCCTTGCGCAGTGTTTTACGTCACTGGGACGGCCATGTGGTGTTATTGGCACTTTGGGCTCAGGTATGTGGGGGAGTCTTCATGATTCCGGTCATACCACGCCAAGTGCAGTTGCTGTACAGCAAACGATTTACGACATGTCGCAACAACAGGCAAGCGAGCTGGTAATGGAAGTGTCGTCTCACGGGCTTGAACAGGGCCGAGTGAATGGCGTGGAATTTAATGTAGCCGTACTGACAAATCTCAGTCGAGACCATCTCGATTATCACGGCACAATGGAAAACTATGCTTTGGCAAAAGCACTGCTGTTTAAGCAAAGCCAATTAACTGCAGCCGTTTTGAATCTCGACGACGCCTTTGGTCGCAACTTGTGCAGGCAAACACCTGATGGTGTGGAGCGAGTCGGCTACAGCCTGGAACTGGATTCGTCTGAACTGGTTGATAAGTTGGTCAGTGGGCGCATTGCATCGCTTGGTCATACAGGAATAGTCATGGATGTCACGTCACCGTGGGGGGGCGGCGAAATCCGATCCAGCTTGCTTGGTCGATTTAATGCGCAAAATATATTAGCCGTACTCTGTTCGCTGCTGGTGAGTGGTGTTTCATTCAAACAGGCTGCGAATCTGCTTGCCGAGATCAAGGCGCCCCCTGGGCGTATGGAAACATTTCAGGTCGAAAATGCACCGCTCGTTGTTGTTGACTACGCCCATACGCCTGACGCACTCGAAAACGTTCTGGCTACCTTGCGTGAACATTGTCAGGGCGAGGTTTGGGTTGTGTTTGGCTGCGGTGGTAATCGCGATCGTGGCAAACGTCCCCAGATGGGGGCGATTGCTGAGACGTTTGCCAATCGGGTTATCGTTACGGATGACAATCCCCGTCGTGAAAATGCCCAACAAATCGTGGACGATATTTTGTCTGGAATAAGAAATATTGGAGCTATTCGCGTCGAACACGACCGAGAGCAGGCGATTATGATGGCGATTCAACAGGCCGCGACGCAGGATATGGTATTGATAGCCGGCAAGGGCCACGAGGATTATCAGATCGTCGGCGATGAAGTGCGACATTTTAGTGATAAAGAAGTGGTTGAGCGCGTATTGGGGGTGGCAGCCTGATGCAAGTGCTGAATGAATGGACATTGCAATCTGCGGCTCAAGTTCTGGGATGTGAGGCGCCAGCTAATGACGCAAAATTTAGTGGCGTGAGTACGGACACTCGCACGATCAAGCCGGGTGATTTGTTTTTTGCCATTACAGGCGAAAATTTTGATGGCCACGAGTATGTTGGCAAAGCGGCAGAGCAAGGCGCGGTGGCGGCAGTCGTCAGTCGAGAAACAGTAGTTTCGATTCCTCAACTGAAAGTTGACGATACACGTATCGCCCTGGGTGCGCTGGCAGCCGCGCATCGCAAGAAATTTAAAAAGCCAGTTATCGGATTGACCGGTAGCAATGGAAAGACCACTGTTAAAGAATTGCTTAGCGCGATTCTAGCGCGCTGTGGAAAAGTTCTGGCGACGGCAGGAAATTTTAATAACGATATCGGATTGCCTCATACACTATTTCGCCTGCAGTTGGATGAAGACTTTGCAGTGCTTGAAATGGGGGCAAATCATCCCGGCGAGATCGCTTATTTGAGCGCGATTGCGAGTCCTGATGTAGCGATACTCAATAATGCCGGCGCGGCGCATCTTGAAGGTTTTGGTTCGCTACAGGGCGTAGCCAAGGCAAAAGGTGAAATTTTTGAAAACCTATCGAGTAAAGCTGTCGCTGTAATTAATCGCGACGATGACTTCGCAGATTATTGGCTCGGCATTACACGCCATTGTAAACGCATCGGGTTTGGTATCGAGAACACGACAGCGGAAGTACGCGCGAGTGATTTGTTGCACAGCAATGAGGGAGTTGCTTTTCGCCTGCACATTGCTCAACAGAGCCTGGAAGTCAATCTAGCTTTATTTGGTCGGCACAACGTCATGAATGCATTGGCTGCAGCGGCAGCGGCACATGTTCTTGGCGTGTCTATCGAAGACATTCGAACGGCATTGAACAGTTTTCAGGCAGTCAAGGGACGGCTTAAAGCCATGACGGCAGAAAACGGTTGCATGGTATTCGATGACACCTATAACGCCAATCCTAATTCACTATATGCAGGAATTGACGTGTTAGTCGCCTTGCCTGGGACACACGTGCTGGTCATGGGCGATATGCTTGAAGTGGGGAAAGATACGGCGACAGTTCACTTTCAAGCAGGCGAATATGCCAAACAGCAAGGTGTAGATAGATTGTTCGCGTATGGGCCACAAAGTGTACAGGCAGTAAAGGCCTTCGGGGACAGGGCCCAACATTTTGCTACGCACGACGACCTGGCAAAGGCGCTGAAGGAAATTCTCGATGCCGATGTAAAAGTTCTGGTCAAAGGTTCTCGGGGAATGCAGATGGAAAAAATTGTTAATTCACTCAAATCCGCTAGTGAGGTTTAAATCGTGCTGTTAATACTGACAGAGTATCTGGCGCAATTTCATTCGGGGTTTAATGTTTTTCAATACCTCACCCTGCGTGCCATCCTGGGTGTGTTAACTGCGCTGGTCATCGCCTTTCTTGTCGGTCCGCGTATGATACGCCGTCTCAGCTTTAAGCAGAAAAAAGGACAGCCGATTCGCAGCGATGGGCCACAAAGTCATCTTGCCAAGGCAGGCACGCCAACCATGGGTGGATTATTGATACTGGTGGCGATGGTGGTGAGCACTGTTTTGTGGTCGGATCTGAGTAATCGTTATGTCTGGGTCGTGCTCGGCGTAACCATTTTGTTTGGAATAATTGGTTATATCGACGACTACAAAAAACTCATCAAAAAAGACCCTAAGGGTCTGAGTGCCAGACACAAGTATTCCATGCAGTCGCTGGGCGCCTTAGGCGCTGCGTACTTTTTGTACGTTACAGCAACGTCCAGTGTCGAGACGACCTTGATCGTGCCCTTCATGAAAGATTTCGGGATTCAAATGGGGCTCGTGACCTTCGTCATTTTTTCCTATTTCGTTATTGTTGGTTCGAGCAACGGTGTGAACCTAACTGACGGACTGGATGGCCTGGCGATCATGCCGACGGTACTGGTGGGTGGTGCGCTGGGAATATTTGCATACGTCGCAGGTCACTCCAAGTTTGCTGAGTATTTAACGATTCCCTACGTCGCTGGCGCGGGTGAAGTGACTATCTTCTGCGGCGCTATCGTGGGTGCAGGTCTCGGTTTTCTGTGGTTTAACGCCTATCCCGCGCAAGTGTTTATGGGAGATATTGGCGCGCTGGCCTTAGGCGCGGCGCTCGGTGTGGTCGCCATCATCGTGCGTCAGGAATTGGTGTTATTCATTATGGGTGGCGTGTTTGTCGTGGAGACACTATCGGTGGCGATTCAAGTGCTCTCCTACAAAATGACGGGAAAACGCGTTTTTCGCATGGCGCCGCTCCATCATCACTATGAACTAAAAGGATGGCCGGAGCCGCGAATAATCGTGCGATTTTGGATAATTACGGTGATTCTGGTGTTGTTCGGTTTGGCGACCTTGAAGATTCGATAGATAAGCTATGGGTGCATTGGCATACATGAGTGACTACAAAAACAAAAAAATTGCGGTGATCGGACTGGGGAGTACTGGTCGCTCTTGCGTGAAGTGGTTGGTGAGCAAGGGTTATGAAGTCAAGGTGTTTGATACACGTGAAAGTGTGGCAGGGGTCGACGCTTTCAGGCTTGAATATCCACAAGTGGAAGTAAAGTTTGGTGCGCTAATGTTAGACGATTTTTCAGATATCGATATGCTGGTTTGCAGCCCAGGCGTGTCTGTGAAAGAACGGGTGTTGCAGCAATTGCTCAACAATGACGTTGAACTTGTCGGCGACATAGAACTGTTTGCGCGAGAAGTGAAACAGCCCATTATCGCCATTACCGGCTCAAACGGAAAAAGTACCGTTACCACTTTGGTCGGTGAAATGGCGCGTGCTTCCGGACTGGATGCAGTTATTGCGGGGAATATCGGGACGCCGGTGCTCGATTTGCTCGCTGACGACCCAAAAGAATTGTATGTGTTGGAGTTGTCCAGTTTTCAACTGGAAACTACCTACGGTTTGCGACCCAATGTGGCAGTTGTTCTAAATATCAGTCCCGACCATATGGATCGCTATGATGATCTCGAAGAATATGCTGAAGCAAAAGCTCGAATCTATAACGACGCCAATATATGCATAATCAACCGCGATGATCCCGCTGTCGTGGCAATGGTGCATGGTGACAACATCGTCGGCTTTACACTGGGAGAACCGGCTAGCGAAAAAGATTTTGGATTGCGCAACTTCGAAGGCAATGAATGGATCTGCAAGGGTAAAGAAAAAATCATGCCCGTGAAGGAACTCAGTCTCGCGGGTAGACACAACGTCGCCAATGCACTTGCGGCACTGGCCATCTGTGAAGCACAAAAGCTTGATCGCCTCGCCTGTGTACAGGTATTGAAAAATTTTCAGGGTTTGCCGCATCGCTCTCAACGTGTCGCAGTCATAAATGGCGTGCAGTGGATTAACGACTCAAAGGGTACCAACGTAGGTGCGACAATGGCAGCGGTGGCTGGTATGGATGGACCGGTATGGCTTATTGCCGGAGGTCAATCCAAAGATCAGGATTTTTCTGCACTTGCGCCAGTCGTAGCAGAAAAGGCAAAGGCCGTGCTTCTGTATGGCGAAGATGCAGGCATTATAGAACAGGCGATTGAGGGCAGTGCGCCCATTATTCGCGTACAAAATCTCAAGGAAGCGGTTGATGTGGCATACGCGCGCGCTGAAGAAGGTGACAGTGTGTTGTTATCGCCTGCGTGTGCAAGTTTCGACATGTTTCGTAACTACGTTGAGCGTGGCGAAGTTTTTATTCAGTTAGTTGAGGATCTACAACACCCATGAGAGCGCAAAGCATCTCTTATGCTGGCAGAGACGCCTACCATGACAGGCGGCAGAAAAATATTGCCGGTGTCGATGTTGCGCTGTTGTTGATAGTGCTCGCCATCATGAGTCTGGGTCTGGTAATGGTGACATCTGCATCGATAACTGTCGCCAACGAACAATATGGCGACGCGTTCTATTTTCTGTATCGGCAGGGTGCGTATTTAATTACCGGTATTTCTCTCGCTGCTGTGATCTGGCGTTTACCATTAAAAGTTTGGGAAGTGATTGGCCCCTATGCTTTGATGGCCACGTTAATTTTACTTGTTTTAGTGTTAGTGCCGGGCATAGGCAAGAGCATTAACGGCAGTACGCGTTGGTTAGGCGCGGGTGGGCTTACGTTTCAGGTTTCGGAGTTGGCGAAATTGTTTGTGATCGTCTATCTCGCCGGATATTTAACGCGTCATGCGGAGCGTGTTACAACCCGGATACGGGGTTTTCTGATGCCTTTGCTAGTGCTTGCGGCGGTTGCGTTTCTGCTGCTTAAAGAGCCGGACTTTGGCGCAACTGTCGTGGTGACTGCTACAGGATTGTTTCTGCTGTTCATCGGTGGCGTGAAGTTATGGCAATTTTCAATGATTGCTCTGGTGGCTGGTGGCGCATTGGTGACGCTGGCATTTTCCGATGATTACCGCCTAAAGCGTTTGATCAGCTTTCGTGATCCTTGGGCAGATCAGTTCGATACGGGGTATCAGTTAACGCAGGCGCTTATCGCGTTTGGTCGTGGAGAGCTAAGTGGCGTAGGCCTTGGCAGCAGTGTGCAAAAACTTTTTTATCTGCCGGAGGCGCACACGGATTTTCTGATGGCCATTGTGGCGGAAGAGCTAGGCTATCTCGGAGTCTTAAGCATAATCCTGTTGTTTGCGCTACTTGCGTGGCGAGCAATTGTGATCGGACAACGTGCGTTACTTAGCGAAAATCGCTTCGGCGCTTATATCGCGCATGGCATAGGTTTCTGGTTGGTGCTGCAGGCATTAATCAATATAGGCGTAAACATGGGCGCCTTACCAACAAAAGGAATTACCTTGCCGCTCATGAGCTATGGGGGAAGTAGCGTCATCGTCTCCTGTATCGCTGTGGCGTTATTGCTCCGCGTAGATCTGGAAACACGTTTCCATGGTCGCAAACCGGGACAGGATCGCCGTAGGTCATGACGATGCATGTAGTAATTATGGCGGGTGGTACTGGTGGGCATGTATTTCCCGCGCTTGCGGTAGCAGATGAATTGCGTTCGAGAGGTGTATCAGTATCGTGGATAGGAACGCAACGCGGTTTGGAAGCGGACGTGATTCCTGCGGCGGGGATCGAAATAGATTGGATTAGCATTTCAGCGGTTAGAGGAAAGGGATTGAGTGGTTGGTTAAGCGCACCATTTAGGATACTTAAGGCAGTGAGTGAAGCAAAAGCGATTATGAAAAGACGCCAACCTAGCCTGGTGCTGGGTATGGGCGGCTTTGTCGCCGGTCCTGGTGGGCTTGCTGCGTGGTTAAGTGGAGTACCCTTGTTGATACACGAACAAAACTCTATCGCCGGAATGACGAATCGACAGTTGTCGCGTTTTGCAAAGAAGGTAATGGTTGCATTTCCTAATGCGTTTAGCGGAAGTAAAGTGGTGAATGTAGGTAACCCACTGCGTGGGCCTATCATCAATGTCGAAGCGCCCGAAAAACGTTTTGCTGGACGTAATACTGGATTGAGAATTTTGGTTATCGGCGGCAGCTTGGGCGCCGCTGCCTTGAATGAAACCGTTCCACAGGCCTTGAAATCATTAGCACTAGCATACGAAGTTTGGCATCAGACAGGAAAACGCAATCTCGAAGAAACCAAAACATGGTATGCGCAGGCTGGCGTTTCTGGACGCGTGGTCCCTTTTATTGAAGACATGGCAGAAGCTTATGCATGGGCGGATATCGTGATATGCAGAGCTGGTGCGTTGACTGTAGGCGAATTGGCCGCTGTGGGTGTTGGATCGATACTCGTACCGTTTCCGCACGCCGTTGATGACCATCAAACAACAAACGCGCAATATCTGGTTGAGAACGGCGCAGCGATTTGCATCCAGCAAGCTGAACTCGAGGCTGGCAAATTGTCGCAGTTGCTGGAAACCTACACGCGTGATCGCCAAAAACTCTTAAGTATGGCTATCGCCGCACGTGCCTTGGGTCGACCTCGTGCGACTAAAGATGTTGCAGATTTGTGTATGGAGTACGCCCATGTTTGATCGAATTTATACTGGCGCAAACGCTACCCGAAATATGGGGCGCATTAAGCAGATACACTTTGTTGGTATCGGTGGCGTCGGTATGTGCGGTATCGCTGAGGTATACGCGAATCTAGGTTTTTCCGTTAGTGGGTCAGATCTCAAACAGACAGCAACGACTCGACGTCTTGAAGACATGGGTATACGCATTGCCATAGGGCATGCAGCGGAAAATGTACAGGACGCGGATGTTGTTGTTATCTCCAGTGCAGTAGGTAAGGAAAATCCCGAAGTAAGGGAAGCTCGCGAGTTAATGATCCCGGTGGTGCGTCGGGCCGAAATGCTTGCTGAGTTGATGCGTTTTCGTTTTGGCATCGCCGTTGCCGGAACTCATGGTAAGACCACAACTACCAGTCTGGTGTCCAGCCTGTTGGCAGAAGGCGACCTTGATCCGACTTTTGTCATCGGCGGCAAGCTCAATAGCCTGGGTGTCAATGCCCGTTTAGGTGAAGGTTCATATCTGGTTGCCGAAGCGGATGAAAGCGATGCGTCATTTCTACATCTGCAACCCATGATGACAATCGTCACCAATATCGATGCCGATCACATGAGTACCTACGACGGTGATTTCTCAAAGTTGCGACGGACGTTTATTGAATTTTTACATCACTTGCCATTTTACGGATTGGCGGTGATGTGTATTGATGATCCACAAATTGCCGATGTGTTGAAGGAGATTGCGCGACCGGTTTTGACATATGGACTGAGTGAAGAGGCAGATTTACGTGCCAGCAATATCGAACAGCGGGGAATGCAAACACATTTTACGGTTTCGACTCGCGAAAACCCCGAGTGGTTGCAAGTGACCTTGAATTTGCCTGGAACCCACAATGTGCAAAACGCACTTGCCGCGATTGCGGTAGCAAACCAGCTTGGTGTTGCGGATAAGGCAATTTTAAAAGCGCTGTCGTCTTTCGAGGGCATCGGAAGGCGTTTTCAAGTTCATGGCGATATCGCTTTGCCCAACGGTAAAGTGACCTTGGTTGATGACTATGGTCATCATCCCCGTGAAGTACAAGCGACTCTCGATGCAATTAATAAAGTATGGCCAGATCGCCGCATTGTCGTTGCGTTTCAGCCACACCGTTATTCGCGTACGCGTGATTTGTTTGAAGATTTTGTGCAGGTTTTGTCTCAGCCTGAAGTTTTGCTGCTATTGGAAGTATATGCCGCTGGCGAGGAGCCAGTGACAGGTGCGGATAGTCGTTCCCTGATGAGGGCGATCCGCATGCGTGCGAGCAATGATCCAGTTTTTATTGAAACGATACAAGAACTAAAAGATTTGGTGCCCAAGGTGTTACAGGACAATGATGTGTTGTTAACACTTGGGGCGGGGGATATAGGAAGTGTGCCGGGTGAACTGTTCAAAACATATTCTGATGAAAAAGAAGTAGCATTGCCAGCAAACGGAGGTGCTCGCGAATGTTGAATACCTTGTCAGCAAAGAGGCAGTTTATGGCTTTTAACCAGACATTAGGCAGCACAATGGATCATGAGTTAAATATACGTGGGACTGTGAGTTTTAACGAACCGATGTCCAAGCATACCTCTTGGAGGGTGGGTGGACCGGCGGAGAAGTTTTTCAAGCCGGCAGATATAGACGATGTGTCCGCTTATCTGAAAAGTATTGACCCAAATGAACCCATTCTATTTGTTGGATTGGGTAGCAACCTGCTCGTGAGAGACGGTGGAATTAGCGGAACAGTGATCTTAACCAATGGATTGCTCAACGGTCTGGAGATGATTTCACCGACGCAAATTCGCGCCGAAGCGGGTGTTGCTTGCGGTAAAGTCGCGAGATTTGCTGCAAAAAACAGTCTTACAGGAATCGAATTTCTTGCCGGGATCCCGGGTAGCATGGGCGGTGCGCTACGCATGAATGCGGGTGCCTTTGGCGGAGAAACCTGGGACTGGGTGAGTGCTGTTGAAACCATGGATAGAAATGGCGAACGTCATTTGCGAATACCACAAGAATTTGAAGTTGGATATCGGACGGTAAAAGGCCGAGAAGATGAATGGTTTGTTGCTGCCCACTTGTCATTACAAAAAGGTGATGGCGAAGCAGCGTTATCAAGAATTAAGCAACTGTTGGCGCGCAGAAATGAATCGCAACCGACAAATCTGCCAAATTGTGGTTCGGTATTCCGTAATCCTGAAGACGATTTCTCCGCGAGATTAATTGAATCCGCGGGTTTGAAGGGATTGTGTATAGGCGGTGCCTGTGTCTCGGAAAAACACGCCAATTTTATTATCAACTCGGGAAATGCGCGGGCAATGGAAATAGAACAACTTATCGAAAAAGTCGCAGCGACCGTCGAACAAATCCACGGGATACGTCTAGTGAGAGAAGTTCATATTGTTGGAAATGCCGCCGAGGCAGGAGAGTGATCGAACATGATGACATTTCGTAGCGTCGAAGAATACGGAAAAGTAGCGGTGCTGATGGGTGGTACCTCGGCCGAACGTGAGATCTCTTTGAAAAGCGGCCAGGCGGTACTCGAGGCCTTGCTTAGAAAAGGTGTCGATGCACATAAAGTCGACGCTGCGGATAGCGTAATCGCGGCCCTGCAAAACGGTGGCTATAGCCGGGTATTCAATATGCTGCATGGGCGCATGGGTGAAGATGGGATTATGCAAGGCGCGCTTGAGTTACTCGGTTTGCCGTACACCGGGAGCGGCGTTTTGGGTTCGGCCCTGGGTATGAACAAGCTTCGTACAAAAGAAGTATGGATTGCCAATGATCTACCCACACCGCCCTATGTTGTTATGCGCAGTCGCGCCGATGTCCCGGTTGCGATTGAAAAACTGAAGTTGCCGATATTTGTGAAGCCTGCGCACGAAGGCTCTAGCATCGGCATAACAAAAGCCGGTGACGAGGCGGCTCTGGAAAAAGCCTGGATGACGGCGAATGATATTGACGACACGGTTATCGCGGAAGGATTTATCAAAGGCGCAGAATACACCTGTGCGATTTTAGGGCGCGATGTCTTGCCCCTGATTCGTCTTGAAACGCCACATGAGTTTTACGATTTTCATGCAAAATATGTAGCGAATACCACTAAGTATCATTGTCCTTGTGGGCTCGATGAAGAAACTGAAAAGTCGCTGCAAGCGCTTGCGCTCCGTGCCTTCGATGTGGCTGATGCGCGTGGCTGGGGACGTGTCGATATGATGGTGGCTGAAAATGGCAAGCCCTACTTGATCGAAATTAACACGCTTCCCGGAATGACTGACCACAGTTTAGTCCCGATGGCGGCTAAACAAGCGGGAATCGAATTTGATGACCTCGTATTGCGCATACTCGAATCGAGTATGACCGGTGCGAGTGAAGGAGGATTTGGTGGTTGCTAAGGCAAAACCACAAGTAGAGTTAGAACCGGCTTCGTTTTCGGTGCGCACATTCGCCTATTTGTTGGCGGTGTTGTTGCTGGCTGCGATTCTGGTTTATGCAGTGCAGCAGCTGAGTCGCAGTGATGTTCTGCCTATTACCGAGTTGAGAATCAGTGGCGAATTCAAATACCAGGACGCAGCTGAGCTGAAAGACGTCGTGTCGTCTGCGATGCAAGGCAATTTTTTTACGATTGATGTTGAATCGATTCATCAAAAAGTCGTGCAGCTCCCATGGGTGGACTTTGCATGGGTCGATAGAATCTGGCCAAACGTGTTGCAGGTACGCGTGGTTGAGGAAAAACCTCTCGCGTTATTGCTTGGACATGGATTGATTAATCGTCACGGTATGGTGTTTACATCTGACGTGCCACCGCAGTTGTCTGCAACTGTTCCGAGTCTGGACGGACCAGAAGAGTTGAAACTGAAAATGGTGGAAGAGTTTCAACGTTTGAGTGTGCAGCTACAACAAATAGACGTGGGTATCGCGAGTCTGAGCCTGGATACTCGAGGTTCATGGCGCATGACCTTGAGCAACAATATAGAAGTTGTACTTGGGCAGCAGGGTATGGCGATGCGGCTGCAAAGATTCTTGCGCATATATGGCGATCGCCTGGTGAATGACAAAGATATCAAGCGTATTGATTTGCGTTACGCCAATGGTTTTGTCATCGGTGCTCTTGAAATAGATGTAAATGAAAACGGCTGGGAAAGCTGATGGGAAAGAAACCGGAAAAACAATTATTGGTAGGCTTGGACATTGGAACGTCCAAGGTTGTTGCCATCGTTTGCGAAATTACACCGGAAGGTGATATCGACATCATCGGTCTCGGTTCGCACCCTTCTCGCGGTCTGAAAAAGGGCGTGGTAGTCAATATCGAATCGACGGTGCAGTCTATTCAACGCGCGGTGGAAGAAGCGGAGCTGATGGCAGGTTGTCAGATCCATTCGGTATATACCGGCATTGCAGGCAGCCATATTCGCAGCTTGAATTCGCATGGCATCGTTGCCATACGCGACAAGGAAGTTAACCAGGGCGATGTGGAAAGGGTAATCGATGCGGCACGCGCGGTTGCTATACCCGCAGATCAAAAAATACTACACGTGTTGCCGCAAGAATTTGTTATCGATGAGCAAGACGGCGTACGCGAACCCGTAGGTATGTCAGGCGTACGTTTAGAGGCTAAGGTACATATGGTTACCGGCGCAGTGAGTGCCGCGCAAAACATTATTAAATGCGTTAAGCGTTGTGGTCTGGATGTGGACGACATCATACTCGAACAATTGGCATCGAGTTACGCCGTGCTCACAGAAGATGAAAAAGAACTGGGCGTGTGCCTGGTTGACATCGGAGGTGGAACTACCGATATCGCAGTATTTACCGATGGCGCGATTCGTCACACTGCGGTCATTCCCATTGCCGGTGATCAGGTGACGAGCGATATAGCCGTCGCATTGCGTACGCCAACACATCATGCGGAAGAAATTAAAGTGAGATATGGCTGTGCACTGACGCAGATGGCGAGCCCCGATGAGACCATCGAGGTTCCCAGTGTCGGCGATCGGCCATCGCGACGTCTTGCAAGACAGACACTCGCAGAGGTTATTGAGCCTCGTTATGAAGAATTATTCACTCTGGTGCAGGCGGAATTGCGACGCAGCGGTATGGAAGACATGATCGCTGCGGGCATCGTACTCACCGGAGGTAGCGCAAAGATGGAAGGCGCGATTGAACTGGCAGAGGAAGTTTTTCACATGCCGGTTCGTCTCGGTTTGCCACAAGGCGTGACAGGATTAGTGGACGTGATTCGCAACCCGATTCACTCCACAGGGGTTGGCTTGCTGTTATACGGATTCAAACATCAACATTCGCCGCGTCGTGGACAGGGGTACGGCATGAGCGAAGAAAGCGAAGGTGTGTGGTCGCGTATGAAGTCTTGGTTTCAAAACAATTTTTGATTTGTTGGAGTAAGGAGATAAGGCGATGTTCGAAATAATGGACGCATACTCACAAAACGCCGTCATTAAAGTTGTAGGCGTGGGAGGGGGTGGAGGTAATGCGGTCGAGCATATGTTGTCGGCAAATATCGAAGGGGTAGACTTTATTGCCGCCAATACGGATGCACAGGCCCTAAAAAATTCTTCCGCCAGAACAATTGTGCAGTTGGGTGCGAATGTAACGCGCGGTCTTGGTGCAGGTGCAAACCCTGAAATTGGTCGACAGGCAGCTTTGGAAGACAAAGACAGACTGGCCGATGAACTTCAAGGCGCAGATATGATCTTTATCACCGCGGGTATGGGCGGCGGCACGGGAACAGGCGCGGCGCCTATCGTTGCACAAGTTGCAAGAGATCTTGGAATACTCACGGTTGCCGTCGTTACCAAGCCGTTTCCTTTCGAAGGGCGTAAACGCATGGCCTATGCTGAGCATGGTATGGCTGAATTGGCACAATATGTGGATTCACTAATAACGATTCCCAATGAAAAGCTACTGTCAGTGTTGGGGAAAAACATCAGTTTGCTGGACGCATTTAAAGCGGCAAATGATGTATTGCTCAACGCGGTGCAAGGCATTGCCGAATTAATCACTCGTCCGGGTCTGATTAATGTGGATTTCGCAGACGTTCGCACGGTGATGTCGGAAATGGGCATGGCGATGATGGGCTCTGGTCGTGCCCGTGGTGAAGACCGTGCTCGAGTGGCGGCAGAAACAGCAATCGCAAGTCCGTTGCTTGAAGATGTTCAACTGTCGGGCGCACGCGGCATACTCGTGAATGTGACCGCTGGACTGGATATGTCTATTGGCGAATTTGAAATTGTGGGAAATACGGTTAAAGAGTTTGCATCAGACAACGCGACCGTGGTTGTGGGCACTGTTATCGATCCTGACATGCAGGAAGAATTGCGAGTGACGGTTGTTGCAACCGGCATTGGCGGTGCGGAAAGCACAGAAAAAGTAACGGAAACCGAGCCTATGAAATTGATAAAGAATCGCGATGGAGATGTCGACTATAAGAAGCTCAATCGACCAACAGTTATTCGTCGAAAAAACGCTGAAGAAAGTGCGCGTTCGACGTCACCTGACGATCTCGAGTATCTCGACATACCGGCGTTTTTGCGTCGACAGGCCGACTAAAAGTGTCGTGTTGATGAGACTGTGCGCTAGCGCACAGCTTAATGATTGAATTCTGGCTGCTGGCAGGTTGATGTGCTAACATCGACCGCCTTGCAATTATTGGTTTTGCATCAGGTACCGGTGGATGGTTAGGCAAAGAACGCTGAAAAATGTGATACGAGCAACCGGTATTGGTTTGCACACAGGGAAGAAGGTTTACCTTACCTTACGCCCTGCGGCACCTGATAGCGGCATAACCTTTCGTCGTGTCGATCTCGATCCTGTCGTTAGTATAAAAGCTACTGCTGAAAGCGTAGTGGACACTCGCTTGTCTACAACGCTAGGGCATGACGGTGTTACCGTTTCGACAGTCGAGCACCTGTTGTCAGCCTTTGCCGGTTTGGGTATCGACAATGCTAGCGTTGATGTCAGTGCCGAAGAAGTGCCTATCATGGATGGCAGCGCCGGCCCCTTTGTTTTCCTGATTCAATCCGCAGGAATTTCTGAACAACCCGCGCTAAAGCGTTATGTGAAAATAAAAAAACCTATCTTGGTAGAGCAAGGTGATAAGTGGGCGCGTTTCGACCCGTTTGACGGTTTTAAGGTTTCTTTTTCCATCGATTTCGAGCATCCGGTCATCAAAAAGAGCGGAAATCATTCACAAGTGAATTTTTCAACCACGTCCTTCGTGCGTGAAGTCAGTCGCGCCCGGACGTTTGGTTTTACCCGCGACATAGAAATGCTCCGTTCCAACAATCTTGCGCTAGGCGGAAGTATGGATAACGCCGTCGTGGTAGATGACTATCGCGTACTCAATGCGGACGGACTTCGCTATGAAGACGAATTTGTAAGACACAAGATTTTAGACGCAATCGGCGACCTCTATTTATTAGGGCATAGCCTGATTGGCGAATTTAGTGGCTATAAATCAGGGCATGCGCTGAATAACCAGTTATTGCGCAAACTCATCGAACAAAAGGACGCCTGGGAGGTGATCACCTTTGAAGATGAAGAATCCGCTCCGATTTCCTATGTTCATGCCATCACGTCAAGTGGCTGATTTGCAGTAGCAAGAGTTTTATCAGGTCTTTTTTAGGGTCTGAGAAAGACGGGCGAATGCTCTTTTGAGGTCGGAATCTTCCAGTTCCTCGGAAAATTCGTCTATCGCTGTCAAGGCAGTTGTCCCAGGATTTCTGGGAATGCGTTGATGTTGATTTTTGTTTGTAGATTCATGCGGTGCAATTTTTACCCGAATACTCGAGATCTGAGCATATTCGGGGATCACTGCCAGCCGAGACAGTAGTTGACGCTGTTCATGGTGAAGATGGGTGGCCCAACTAGCTGAATTACAAGTAAAAATAATTTGATTGTCACGGATGTTGGCGACCTGGCACTTACCTTTCAAATGGGGGGGAAGTAATTCGTCAACCTGCTTGCTGAGGCGGGACAGGGCGTCTGCGCGACGAATTAATGCGCCGAAATGGCCCTCTTTTTGACTGAGGATGCTTGTGACTGATTTTGATGAGTTTTTCATGGATAAAATTGTGGACAATATCTCAGTCCAGTGTTTAAGTTATCGTCATTCAAGGACGATAAGAGTTTACAATATATTAGTATGTTGAGTGAGGGAAACAGACTGATATGAGTTTGATTCTTGTTACAAATAAACGTGGCGGTACGGCTCGAGTCCATCTTGGCGGTTTCGTCGGCCTATTGTTGGTTCTGGTTTTGGGATTGCTCATAACCGGATCTGTCTATGTAGGCTCCTGGCTAGAGCGCGATAATGTTGCTCCAGACTCTATGGTTCGTGTGCTGCAGACTGAACTTGCCGTGCAAAAACATGATCTGGCGGCGGTGACGCAATCAGCGGAAGAGAACATGAACGCCCTGGCGATGCGTCTCGGGCAGCTTAAAGCGCATATCGTTCGCCTTGATGCTCTTGGGCAACGTCTGATCGACAAAGCTGAGCTGGATAAAGGCGAATTTGATTTTGAGAGTCCTCCCGCAGTCGGTGGTCCTGCGAATGCAGCCGGTGAACGCGGCAAGGCCATGTCAGTTCCTGACTTTCTTACCGAACTAGACAACTTGTCAGGCCAGGTAGAGCACCGTTCTCTGCAGTTAGGCGTGTTGGAAACCATGCTCATGAACCGTGAGCTTCAGGACGAAGTCTATCCTGCGGGACGACCAGTTAAGCGCGGATGGGTTTCTTCCTATTACGGCTACCGTACTGACCCATTCAATGGACGTATCGCTCACCATGACGGTATCGACATCGCTGGTAAGCATGGCTCGGATATTATTTCCGTCGCTGCTGGTGTGGTGACCTGGTCCGGTAAGCGTTATGGCTACGGTAATCTGGTCGAAATCAACCACGGCAATGGCTATGTTACCCGTTATGGGCATTGCGAGAAGGTATTGGTGAAAGTGGGTCAGATGGTGAAGAAGGGCGAAGAAGTTGCGGAGATGGGTTCTTCAGGCCGCTCCACCGGACCGCACGTTCACTTCGAGGTTATCAAGAATGGCCGAGTGGTCGATCCTATACGCTATGTTCGAGCCTCGCGCTAAATAACAATTATCGGGAAAAAGACCGCCGACAGGCGGTTTCTTTTTTTTGCGCCGTTGAAAATCTCACAAATTGTCGCCATCTCACGCGTATTGCCTGTATCAGCCTATGCACCCGTGCTCAATAACTACTATAATGTCAGGCCTTTAATCCTTAGAACCCGTATTTTGGAACCAACATGCTCAATGTCTTTAAAAAGGTATTTGGAAGCCGTAATGAACGCGAAGTAAAGCGATTCGGCAAGACAGTGGCGAGAATTAATGCCCTGGAGGCCACCATCAGCGCCCTCTCAGACGAGGAGCTCAGGGGTAAGACGGAAGAATTCAAGCAACGCTACCAAAATGGTGAATCCCTGGATGCCTTGTTGCCAGAGGCGTTTGCGGTTGTTCGTGAAGGTGGTAAGCGAGCACTTAAAATGCGCCATTTTGACGTACAGTTGATCGGTGGCATGGTAATGCACGATGGCCGTATTGCAGAAATGCGTACCGGTGAGGGTAAAACCCTGGTGGCGACACTGGCTGCTTATTTGAATGCGCTGTCAGGGAAAGGTGTGCATGTCATCACTGTGAATGACTATCTTGCTACCCGTGACTCTGAGTGGATGGGCAAGTTATATAAATTTCTGGGTTTGAGTGTCGGGGTTATTGTCTCCGGCCAGGATGGCGATACCAAGCGTAAGGCATACGCTGCAGATATTACCTATGGCACCAATAACGAATACGGGTTTGACTATCTGCGCGACAATATGGCCTTTCGCGGCTCCGACCGCATGCAGCGTGGACTGAACTTTGCCATTGTTGACGAAGTTGACTCGATACTCATAGATGAAGCACGCACGCCGCTCATCATCTCCGGTCCTGCGGAAGACAGTTCCGAGATGTACACCAAGATCAATAAACTCATACCGAGCCTGGTTCGCCAGGAAGGTGAAGAAGGCAATGATGGCGATTACTATGTCGATGAAAAAGCCCGACAAGTCTATCTAACAGAGCGTGGTCATGAGACATGTGAAAACATGTTGTATGAAACCGGTTTGTTGCCAGAGGGTGAAAGCCTTTACGACCCGCAAAATATCAGCATGATGCATCACCTCAATGCCGCCTTGCGCGCGCATGCCCTGTTCCAGAAAAACGTCGATTACATCGTCAAGAACAATGAAATCGTGATTGTCGATGAGTTTACCGGTCGCACCATGCCCGGGCGTCGCTGGTCTGAGGGTTTACATCAGGCGGTAGAGGCGAAGGAAGGCGTACACATCCAGCAGGAAAATCAGACCCTGGCTTCCATCACTTTCCAGAATTACTTCCGCATGTATAACAAGCTTTCTGGTATGACCGGAACTGCTGACACAGAAGCCTTCGAATTCCAGCAAATATACGGCCTGGAAGTTACTGTTATTCCAACTAACCGAACAGTTGCGCGGAAAGATCTTGGTGATCTCGTCTATCTCAGTACTCGTGAGAAATTCGACGCGATCATTGAAGATATCAAAGACTGTAATAAACGAGGTCAACCGGTGCTTGTCGGTACGACATCGATAGATGCCTCGGAGTTGTTGTCACAAGCGCTGACGAAATCCAAAGTCACACACGAAGTATTGAACGCAAAACAACACGAACGGGAAGCAGACATCATTGCCCAGGCAGGTAAGCCAGGCTCGGTAACGATTGCCACCAATATGGCTGGTCGTGGAACCGATATCGTGCTCGGTGGGAATCTCGATTCTGAACTTGCCGCGATGGGTGAAAATCCCTCTGAGCAAGAAGTGGAAAGCCGCAAGACTGCCTGGGAAGAACGCCATAAAGCGGTTCTTGAGGCAGGTGGCTTACACGTGATTGGTACGGAACGACATGAATCCCGTCGTATAGATAATCAGCTTAGAGGTCGAAGCGGTCGCCAGGGTGATCCGGGCTCTACACGTTTTTATCTCTCACTTGAAGACAACTTGATGCGTATATTTGCGTCTGATCGCGTTGCGGGGATGATGCAGAAATTAGGCATGGAAAAAGGCGAGGCTATCGAGCATCCGTGGGTGTCCAAAGCCATTGAAAATGCTCAACGTAAAGTTGAAGGCAGAAATTTCGATATTCGTAAACAGTTATTAGAATACGACGACGTTGCAAATGAACAACGTAAAGTCGTTTATTCACAGCGTAACGATCTGATGGACCTGGAAGATATTTATGGGACTATCGAAGAGGTCCGCGGTGAAGTTTTTAATGAAGTGATAAATCAATACATTCCGCCTGAGAGTCTCGACGAACTTTGGGATGTGCCAGGGCTGGAAGATGCGCTGGCACGAGAGTTTGGCAAACAGTTACCTATTGCAAAATGGCTGGAAGAAGATAGCGAACTGTACGAGGAAACGCTTAGGCAGCGTATTGTCGATAGTTTTGTTGAAGAATACGCAGCTAAAGAAGCGCAGGTTGGTGCGGAAAGTATGCGTCAGTTTGAAAAAGCCGTCATGCTTCAGGTACTGGATAATCTTTGGAAAGAACACCTCTCGGCGATGGATTACCTACGCCAGGGCATTCACCTGCGTGGCTATGCGCAGAAAAATCCCAAGCAGGAATATAAGCGTGAGGCGTTTGAACTATTCATACGCATGCTAGACAGGGTGAAGCACGAAGTAATCTCTATGCTGTCGCGCGTGCAAATTTCCTCTGCGCAACACGATATGGAACGATTGCAAGAGCAGCAGGAAAAACCCAGAGAGATGGACTTCAAACATCCCAGTGCACAAACTCCAGTTGGTGCCATGCCTCAAGGCGGGGGTGACGATGCAGGTGATGATAATGCTCAGCCATTTGTTCGTGATGGGCGCAAGGTCGGCCGTAACGAACCATGTCCGTGTGGCTCAGGTAAGAAATTCAAGCAGTGCCACGGTAAGTTAGCCTAATGTAAAAAAAGGCCAGGAAACCTTTCATGGATTTTCTGGCCTTTTTTCTATATCCGAATTGTGTAGCTATAGCGGCTCTATTGATCCCTCAAATCTATTTGATGCCTGCCTTCCGCTGCTCTTGTCTTACGTACGCGATGACATGACCTACATCCTCTGGTGTCGCAGATGGAATAGCAGGCATATCGCCGAAATGCCAATGGTGTGAACGTACGCCGTTTCTTGCCGCCATATAGAACGCCATGTCGCCATGATGTGATGGTTCGTAGAATTTGTGTACGAGCGGCGGCCCAGTGGGACTTCCAAGTGCGTTTTCTCCGTGGCAGCGCTGACAAAGTCGGTTATACACCGCTTTTCCGGTCCCTGGGCTGCCAGTAAAATCGGCTGCGGGAACTGCGGAATGTGAATTTCTGCCGGGTTCACAAGCTGTAAATATTGCGAAACCAAATGCTGTGATCATTAGCAGTAAAAGTTTTTGTTGATAGTTCATTGTGAGCTCTTGGTTGTTAGTTGTGATGGTGATGCATACTAGGTATTTCGGTATTCTGCACTTTACTACAATTCAGTTTCGACGCTGCATCTATCATCAATATTCCCTGTGATGCCAACTTACACTTTTCATTTTGTGTTAAATTGATGGATGTTGAGGGCATTGTGTAATGTCCGTTGTAACCACCTTCTCGCGCTCGTCCGCTGCCGCCGCTAACCATTGTGTTTCTTATATCATTCGGTGTTGTATTTGATAGGCTCATGCATGCGCTACACACGGTTGCTGCAAATACAATTATGATAATTTGTTTCAGGCACATCTTCTCGTTATTGCAATCCATTGCCGTGTTCCAGATTCAGTATAGAATCCCGCTTTCCAATACTATTATTGAGTACTGTGTCCAGATAAAATACGATTCCCATGTTGATCTCGAATACCGTCTGGTGTTTACCTATTGCAGCGTCGTAACGAGAAACACTACCTTGCGCACTGATATCTACACCTTGGCCAATTCGATAGCGAATATTAGGTACCACGCTCCACTGAAGCGCATCGCCTATATCAGGAAAATATTTCGCGCCCGCTGTTATGCTTAGCAACCACCGGGTTAACAATAGCGGACGTTGTGTATAGCGCAATGAGGCGACTAAACTGAAATAATCGACTTGCGCCATATCAGAATAGAACTCGAGTTCTCCGGTGTTGTTTTGCAAGCTTCCCTTATTGGCGATGGCCTGAAATGCACTTGACCAATTGTGTTCGGGATTACGCGTCAGGTTAAATTCCACGCCACTGATCAGCGATAGATTCCAACGACTATTATGAGCGATATTTTGTGCATCTATCATTACCCCGGCTTGTCGTACAAAACCCGAGTAAATCATGTCTACAGAACGCGAATACAGATAGCCGCCGCCTACTGTGTTGTAGTCGCCGTGTCCGGACCGTTCACTCGACCAGATGCCAAATCGTTGCTCAGCGCCAAGTGGATAAAGATCTAAAATGACGCTGGTCGCGTAGAGTTGATCGTTATCATTATTCGTGATGTTTACACCGCCGCTACCGTGGTTTCCATCCTCTCCATTGAGCACGTGGGTGTACTGCAACAAATCGTCATCGCGCATGGTTGGAAACTCGATGAGTGTATTGCGCAATCGGGTGCGCCCCAGTGTGAGTTCAAAATTTCGCGACCACCAGCTTGTGTGTAGCTGATGTACTATCAGACCATGATGCGACTCCTTTATTCCAATTGTCGCTCCGGCAACACCGCCCGTATATAAGTGTTTATCAAAGCCGAGCAGAAACGCAGAATCATCCACCGCTACGCCGGCGAGTTTGCTATCGACATCCCACTTCTGTGTGTAATAAGAGGTAGTAATCACTTTGCCGCCAAGTAACATTCGTGGTAAAACTTCGCGGTCAATTTCCAGTGCGTGGATCGCACTGCTCGAAATCGATAAATAGGTAATGGCCAGGTAAGCTAACGGTCGAAGTTGCAATGTTAGTCTCCCATTATTGGTCTATCGAAAGTGAAGGCGTGTAACTTGGCGTGAAGTCCTCGTATACCAGCATTGTTAGCATGCCGCCGGGATATATTCCGTTGTTTCGCACGTGCGTGGTTGTATGATCATGCCAGGTCCAAAAGCCTGGGTTATCACCAAATACAATAACATCATATGTACCACCTGGCTCAACGTGTAATGTATTTAGTCGCCGATGCTGTTGAAGTTCATTTCCGTCCTGAGCCACCCACCAGAAGTCATGTCCGTGTAAATGCATATGGTGGCTGATGCCGCTCGCATTAATCATTCTGACCCGTATCCACTCGCCGTGTTTGATGCCTATGCGTTGCGTGGCAGGATAGGCCTTTCCGTTTATCGCAAAAAAATTGGGCTCAATTTTTTTTCCTGATGAGCGACTTTGTAAATAGGGTGGTACGTAACGTCCATCATCAAAAGCCTGCTTAAATTCAGTATAATTTCGAAAAAATCCATGGGTCGCCGGGTCAAGTTTTCCTTCGGCCATGAGGTGATTAACCTGTTTCATGCCCTCAAGCAGTCCATTCATCTCCTCGCGAATAAAGTCCGTATCCCAGGCCTCTAGCATCAGCGTGTAGTCACGTGTGTAAGGGTAGCGTTCCTTTATGGTGTCTTTTTCGGGGTGAATGACAAACGCGCCGTGCATCGCGGAAGCTGCATGCAAGGGTGTATTCCAGTGACAGTGATACCAACGGGTGCCTGCAGGCTTTGCCTGAAAACGATAGACAAATGTTTCGCCGGGGTGTACGGGATCCTGCGTAACCATCGGAACGCCATCCATCGTATAAGGCAGTACCAGGCCGTGCCAATGTATGGTGTGCATTTCTTCAGTGTGATTTGTAAAATTGACCTGTATCCATTCTCCTTCGGTTACATGAAATTCAGGACCAGGCACTTGTCCGTTAAATGCGAATACATGTGTTTTTATGCCGGGTAGAATCTCATGTTCGACGATGCGCACTTCCACGTTGTAAACTTTGTAATCGACTTCTTCAGGCGGGGGAGATCCTGGTGGGATAATGGTTCTTCCCGGCTGCATCTGATGTTTTTCAAACATCATGCTGCTGTACTCTGCCATTTGATGTCCGGCATGGTCGCCAGTGTGTTTATGTGCGTCGTGTGAGTTTTCTGCGTAGGTAGTGGAAGCAGAGCTGGCTATAAGAGTGCCGCTGGTAAAGGTTGCCGCCTTTTTAAGAAAATCCCGTCTTTCTATTCGCGTTGGCGTTGTAGGATCGTGTGACTTTGAAGGCGGTGTTTTCGACATTTCATTCTCCGCAGTTCGATTATATGCCGATAATGCTAAAACATTCTTCTGTAGTATTGTATAGACATTTGAACTGAGCCGTTAATTCTGTGTGCAAACGACATAAAAAAACCTCCGCATGTTGCGGAGGTTTTGTTTTACTGCACGTAGCGCGTAAGAATTACTTGCTTAGTGCTTTGTACTCTGCGAGGCGATTGGTGCAAGCTGCGCGTGTAGTAGCGTAAAAACCCTTGCCGCCAAGATTAATTGCCTTGTCATACAAGGTTAGCGCCTTGTCATAGTTAGCCATTGCATCATGCATTACAGCAAGGTTGTACACAACATCAGGACGGTTGGGCTGTGAGGCCATCATAGATTCCAACTTATCAGCCGCCTGAGCATATGAACGCTTCTTGATGATCTCGACAACCGGGCCTAGGTCTTTGGACTCGTCATCAACCTTTACGGACTCATTGATAAAGCGAGGCGTGATGTCGGCCAGGAATTTGGATACCGCATTGTCAATCGCGGCTTGTTTGGCGGCATCTTTGTCACCTTTATTTTCAGGGATTTTGGCTTCGCCACTGTATTCTTTCTCAGAAAGGCGTGCACGACCGCTGGCGTCAAGTGTGGTTACCCCGATGCTGGCAGCTCCAACAAACACATTGCTGCGCTTGGTGATTGTTTGCCCTTTGCTGTTCTTGAATTGCTCAACAACCTGGTCTTTGTTTGCGTCGGCCTCATAGACATCTACGCGTACAAAAACCTCTCCATCCTTAGGGCCAGTTGGGCGGGCAGAGGCGCTATCGCCTTTAGGTACGATTTCAATGCCTTTGGACATCTTGTCTTCGAACTGCCACCAGTTAGACTGGCGAGCCTTTACGCTCAGGCTTTCCATCAACTGTTCGCGCAAGCTGCGCTTACCTGACATCTGCACCATTACCAAGCTCTTGGATGCCCCAAGGTTATAGGCCGCAGGAGAAGGACGTTGGATAACGGCGTTGGTTCCACAACCCTGTGCAATCAAGATAAAAGCTGCTAAAGCCACAAGGATTAAACTTCTTTTCATAGAGTAATTCACCTGTCTTTCCTCACTAATGAATGTTTTTAAAATACGCGGGCACATGACATTTGGTACCCAAATTGACCGTTTGTAAGTTAGAACCGAGCCTATGATTTTTACGAGGCGCGGAACCGGCACTCCGGGAGATTATTCGACAGGAAGGCTGACAAACTTAAGGTGTATTTGCGTCTGATTTAGCGTTTGATTAACGGGAAGAACTAAGGCGTTAGGACTGGCGCCTTCTGAAGCGACTAAGGGTTTCTCTTAGATGTTCAGAAAGCGCTTTTGGACTAAAACTTATATCCAGTCTGTAATGCAAAAGACATTTTCATTGATTCACTAGGCGGGAAAGATTTGTCGGTGAATATTTTTGCATCGGTGCCTATCAATGCCAGGTCAGCGCGTACATAGGTTTCCTTACTGAAGTTGTAAGTCGGCGTCACCGTGATTGAATAGGCACTGGTGCCAATGCCGCCGCCGTTATATCCATATACGGTGTTCCCTGTGCCGCTGTTCGCGTACTCGAGTCTCACAGGCACCGATATATCATCGAAACGTGCATTAGCGTAGAGAGCAAGTCCGAAGACGCTTGAAGACGCGCCAACCTGCGGAGACTCAACAATAAACAAATCCAAATTTGCACCTACATCAATGCTCTTGTCTATTTTCATAGTGAAGATGACATCAAAGATATTGTTGCCACCGTCGCCGTAAAGAAAGGTACCGCCCACCTTCATGTCGTCTATTTTCGCGTCGGCTCCTAATGCAAAAGATTTGCTAGAACCCTGACTCGCATCGTTGTTGAATTCCACGAATACCTTGATGTCGTCGATGCTGTAGTTTGCGCGCAATCCTCGATAATAACCTGGCTGTGCATTCCAAATGACGCCACGCAAAATATTGCCATTTGCATAACTGACGCCTTGCTCAAGTCCAATCGTCGTAGGGATTACACCGATATCGATCGCTAAATCTTTCATAGGCGCGACAGAAAGCCAGCCGTGATTAAAGCCTCTTGGCGTGTCGCTAAACAAAGGTATTTGCGTGGTGTCTGTGATAAAGCCAGGCATCATGCCGCCATCGTAAAGTGTGCTTGGCGTATATCCACCGAGTCCTATGGTAAAACCTACGCCGGTTTTTTTTATTTTCCCGGTTTTGAGTTCAAGCATGATGTCCGAAATCTGCAAATTGTCGTGAACCTTTGATCCCGTATTGTTTGATGTAAAAAAAGAACCGCTAACACCACCTGACAGGTCCAAATCGACGCTCTCTGTCTTAATGCTGCCAGCATGTAAATTAGTCGTAATAAGCATCAATCCCGTTGCTAAATATCCTAAATGTTTTTTCATTTGGTAACCTCTGGTCGAAATGAAAACAAATTTTACAAACAAACTTCATACCAGATTAGTCAACACTTTGGAAATTACAAGTCCAATGAAAGTTCATATCACTGAAAATAGTTGAAAATACGTCCTCGGCAGACTCTTTATGGTTCAACCAAAAAGGCAGACTTCAAAGAGAATTTATGCTTGCCTGAATCAACAAACGAAATGTTTGGACCAGGCATTCTATTCGTCATTTGGCCTTGGATGTGCGGATACGAGAAGAAATTTACTGTATGGTGTCGTGCAACTTTTTTTGCTGGTTTCGCACCAGAATTTGTGCTCTACTTCTATCCCGACGAAAACTCAGGGGTTTTCTTACCGGCAAGCGATAAATTCGGTGACTGGTCATTAGCTTGTTTTCGTTCTTTTGGTTATTTTTATCAACATGTTAAAGAGGTTATTTATATGAATACAGGAACCGTTAAATGGTTTAACGAGTCCAAAGGATTTGGTTTTATCACGCCTAACGATGGTGGTGCGGACGTATTTGTTCACTACTCGTCCATCCAGGGGAATGGTTTCCGATCTTTGAACGAAGGTCAGAAAGTTTCCTTCCAAGTTGAGAAAGGTGCCAAAGGGCCACAGGCTACTCAAGTACAATTGCAGAACTAATAACAAATTTTTTCACGCATCCTCAACGAAACTAAATTTCTGAGAATTGGATTACCAGGGCCTGTGTATTCAGTACACGGGCCCTTTCCGCTATGAAACATCGATAATTGACATAACGCCACTCTCATCATTTTCGCTAATATTCTGTAATTTCACGCGTTTTAACCAGTATTTGGACCAGCTTTGCGCTTTGCCTTTTGTGATGGGCGTCGCGGTGAAACCCTGCATGATGGTGTAATCTATCTTATTGTTTTTTTTGGTTTTTATCGCTATCCACTTGCGCTAAGCAGGGCCTGACAGCTTCATGGCTCATCCGCAGCTACCTTTAAGGCATTCATTTTTTTGACGTTTATGTCCATACGGGTCTCTATATTGCTTACATAGGCTTAAATAACGCGAACTTAGAGGCGTTTAATCTGAACAGTGAAATAAATTTATGTTGAAAACACACACGACAAAAGCAAGCCAGGGTTGATCTTGACTGCCAGGAACCTGCTAAAGGCAGTCTGTCTTACCGTGATTTCGTGGAGCGCATGTTTCTTCAATATCGGTGTAAATGCAGAAGAGGCAGACAAAGGACTTGCATACGGAAAACTCTTGGTAGAGCCCATATTCTCAGCGGAGCTGACCTACGATGACAATGTTTTTCGACAACAGACATCTCCGACATCTGCACTTTTGTCCACGCTGAATTCGCAATTGAAGTTGTCCGTTAATAATGAAATGAATCGTAGTAGTGTTGGGTATCAAGGTAGTTACGTCGATGTTCAGCAAAGCCCGGCCGACAACTATATGGACCATATGGTATTCGGTCGTTTGCAACATGCCTTATTGAGAAACTTGAGTTTTGTGTTCAGTGGCGCATATCAATTGGCCCATGAAAAAAGAGGGGAGACGTATATTGTGGATACGGTCTCCAATTTCGATGTGCCAGACGCCTTCGTGTTGAAACAAATCAAAGCCAATATGGTTTTGGGAAGCGAGCAGTCGCAAGGGCGTCTGCAGTTGGAAGGTGAGAAGCGTACGAAACTGTTTACTACGCGACTAGATGTGACAGGACGTAGAAGTCACGAGTTGCAAGTGGCAAACCTGGTTTTAACCCGGCGGATCTCGCCAAAAACTGCGTTTCTATTGAAGGGTGGCTATTCTCAGTATGACTATACAAACGAAGATAGTTTGCTCGCCAGTCGTGATAGTGCGGACCTGACAGTCGGATTAGGTGCTCAATGGGAATTCACGCGTTTGACTAAAGGCGAATTTGTTTTCGGCTTGCACAATAAAAATTTCACAGATGCCAGCAAACCGCAGGTCACAGGTAAAGAGTGGTTGTTAGCAATGACATGGTCTCCCCTAGAGGACCTGGAATTCGAATTAACGTCTGGAGGAACACTGGAGGAATCTACTACGACAGGAAACTATACGGATTCGAAGCGAGTTTCCATTGGTGCGCAATATAGTTTTTTTGACAAGCTTCTTTTAAAGCCTCAGGCTTGGGTGAACTCCGCTGAGTACCCACCAGAATTAGGGCGAGATATAGCGCTTGGAGGTGAGTTTGCGGCCGTGGTAAACACAGCTAAGTGGGTACAAATCGGCGCAGCTCTGCGCTACTTGCGACAATATTCGTTTCGAGATGGTTTTAGCTATCGTGAAAAAATGTTAATCGGACGTATCTTAATACGACCATGAAAGCGACTACGCAGATAAATAACGTTCACATCAAACCGATACGGCTGCAAGGTGCGTTGTGGTTGTTGCTACTGATTGCCTGCACCAGCTCATTTGCGCTTGATCAATCCGCATACCAGCTTTCCACAGGTGATGTGATCGATATTCAGGTGTTTGGTGAAAAAGAATTGAGCGTGAAAAAAGCCATAGATGATACCGGCAAAGTGTCCTATCCCTTATTAGGAGATTTGAAGGCAGCTGGGCGTACGCTGCGTGAAATGGAACACGTTATCGTTGAGGGGCTCCAGGGGCGATATCTAATTTCGCCGAGAGTGAATGTTACGATCGAAAATTACCGACAATTTTTTGTGAATGGCGAAGTCAACCGGCCTGGAGGTTATGCATTTCTTCCAGGTCTATCCCTGCGCAAAGCAATTGCCGTTGCAGGTGGGCTAACCTCCCGTGCTTCATCTGAGCGTATCTTTGTTATTCGCGATTCCGATGAGAGTAAAACGCCGAGCAAAACTGACATGGAAGCGGAAGTTAGCCCCGGAGACATCATTACGGTCTATGAATATCGACAGGTGTTTATCTCTGGCGAGGTTCAGCGTCCCGGTAACTACGACTATCAACCGGAATTAACGATGCGAAAGCTGGTTGCGTTGGCTGGTGGATTTACAGCGAGGGCATCGAGTGGAAAAATTTGGCTGATTCGTGAAAAAGGCGGTACTAAGACGGAGCAGGACGCTGCGCTGGACGATATGGTGAAACCCGGCGATATTGTCACGGTAGGGGAGCGTTTCTTCTGATGCTAAACGAAAGCAAGCTGAAACGACGGCTGAAAGGTTTATATGAATATGGCGATAGCCATGTTGCGAGTAACGTCGACCAGATCATAGCGGCTATTGCCCAATATAAATGGTCTATACTGGCATTAGCCTCAATTGTCGCATTTATTTCGTTGCTCATTTCCCTTTCGATGCCGTCTATCTATCAGGCTAGCGCGGTGATATTGATTGAGCCGCCAAAATCAAACATCAAAACGCTTGATGATATTTATGGGATAGATCATCGAAATGGAGATTTCTTCCTAACGCAAGTGGAGCTTTTGCGTTCCAGGGATCTGGTTGCGCGTGTGATACATGATATGGAGTTGCAAAAGGAACCGGAATTTTATATCGCACCAAACGCCGAAGATGCTGAGTCGAAGTCGGCGATTTCAAGTGACCAGATCATGCGAGTTCTCGCGAACAAATTTCTCGATCGCTTAAGTCTACGACCGGTCCAACGTACCCATTTAGTTGAAATACGTTTTGAGTCGACTAGCCCGGAGCTAAGCGCAAAAGTTGCAAACCATTTGGTTAAGGCCTACCTGACTAGTAGTCTGGAAAATCAACTGCGCATGGCGTCAGACTCGTCCGGCTGGTTAGCAGACAAGCTGGGGCCACTGAAAACTGAACTGGCGAGTGCAGAAGGTCGTCTGCAAGACTACCTGGAAAAAGAAAATCTTGCGGATATACAAGGTGTGCGGACACTTATTGCGTCGGAACTTGAACGCATAACTCACCACCTTGTCGAAGGACGCGCCAAGCGAGTCGAAGTGGAAAACCTGCTTTCGCAACTTAAGTCTGTGAAAGATTGGCCAAGTACTCCTGCCATTATTAATCACGAACTTGTTCGTGGTGCTTACGTACAGAAGCAAAAAGCGATGAGTAAAGTCGCCGAATTGTCCGAGCGTTACGGGCCGGAATATCCGAGCATGGTCAGCGCCAGATCGGAATTGGAGATTGCGGAAAAAAATCTGATGGCTCAAATGAAGCTGGTTGTAGAGAGTTTCAATAGACAGTATGAAGTTGAGTTGAAAAACGAGCAATCTTTAAATGGCAGCCTGGAAAACGCCAAAAAAGAATTGCTTGGAATTAATCGCAAAGAGTTTCAGCTCAAGGAGCTACAACGGGAGGTGGATACCCGTCGTCGTCTATACGATGCATTTATCAATCAAATTCAGGAAACGAATGCGATAAAGGACTTTGAACCAGTGAATGCGCGGATGATAGAGCACGCCTCGGTGCCTATCTCTCCTTATAAGCCGGCCAGGACAAAGATAGTTTCGTTCTCATTCATTATCGCCTTGCTCTCGGCCATCGCCCTGGCAATTGCACTTGAATACCTGAAAAGTACATTCAAGGTGGCAGAGGACGTTACGCGGTTTCTCGAAATGCCTTTTCTGGGTTACGTGCCGTACATCAAGAATGATGGTAGCGATCGCCTGACGGTTGAAAAGGTATTCTCCGGTGAAGGTGTATCTGAGGCGCAGGAATTCATTAACACGATACGTACGGCCTTGTTGTTAAATGATCCGGATAGCAGGAACCGAATAACGATAGTGACATCCAGTGTGCCGGAGGAAGGCAAGTCGATTGTATCCGGATGTATTGCTGCCGGACTCGCGCAATTAAATCGGGTGTTGTTGATAGATGCTGACATGCGGCGTCCCTGTGTGCACAAGCTATTTAATGGCTTACATCGAAAAACGGGAATTGCCGAGGTCTTGGTTGGTGAGTCAACAATAGAAGAGGCCTTGCAACATGTTGATGAATACCATCTGGATGTGCTGCCGGTGGGAATGATTCCACCGCGACCGTTAGATCTGCTTTCCTCTGAACGTTTTCAATCTCTGCTTTCTGAGCTGATTACCCGTTACGACCACATTATTATTGATACGCCACCCGTGCACGCGGTCAGCGATGCCTTGGTTTTGTCCAGACGAGTTCACGATGTTGTCTTTGTGACGCGGTATGACTCCACATCGCATTTCACCGCTCGCAAGGCACTGGCGCAATTGACAGAAGCTAGAGCAAAAATTGCCGGGGTCGTGCTGAACCAGTTTGTTCCACCAACGGCCTCCGGTTCATATGAACTCTATCAGTACATGTATAAGTATGGAACAGAATAGCCAAGGAAAGGAAAATAGAAGATTCGCCATATTGCCGCTAGCTTTTATGGTATTGGCGAGCGGCTATTGCCTGTTGCAGGTGGTGACAGAATGGTATCTGCAACCGGTTGAGCAGGTAATTTCTACGAATGTTGGGTGGACGGAACACGAACGCGTCGCCACTCTGCGTGAACTTGGTTTCGTTAGCAGGCTTAGTCCTGGCAATGTACGAATTTATGAATATAGAGTTCTACTGCGTGACGAAAGACTGCTTTTTGGTAAAAGCGATGAGTCACGCGGCTATACCGCACTGCTAGCGCAAAGGCCAACCTGGATTCCTCTGTGGATAAATGCACTAAACCAATTCGCGTCACGTGGAGAGTTTAATCAGCAATTCAATAGGGCATTGTTATACGCCCTCGATCTCACAAAAAACAATCACCAATACGCCTCGCGATTAGTTGAATTGAGCTTGAGACATTGGACACATCTGGATTGGCATACACGTGACGAATTAGCGAACAAGCTGTCGGAATACAATCTAACGCCTCTTTTACTGAAACTGGCTAAGGAAAAAGCAATGTTGAACTTTGTATGCGCAACGGTCGGGCAGACTGACGTAATGAGTCTGTGCGAGCCTTAATCCGCTGAGGGGTGCTTTTAGTGGAATTATCCAACGATAACTTTCTAGCAACTACGCGTTCAACAATGGTCGCCTTCGTAAGTAGGTATCCTCTGTTCTCGACCTTGCTCGTCCTGCTATTTTGGTTGCCACTACCTTTAGGTTCAAATAGAGGCTGGTCGTCATCATTGTTTGAAGCGGTTGTATTTTGCCTTTTTGCTATTTGGATATTGGGCTATTTAAAAGGTCGATACAAAACAAGTGTAGCCTTTGTTCGCGCCAGACCTGTGATATACCTGTTGTCGTGTGTTTGTGTCTGGCCGATTTTTCAAATGATACCTTTGTCAGCATCGGTGCTTGAACTGTTATCGCCGAATGCATTGATCCACTATCAGGCGGTTTCGGGCCTTTCCGCTAATGCAGCGTATTCAGTGAGTCTAGATCCCTATGCCAGTTGGGAGAGATTTCTTCTTAACTTATCCTTGTTAAGCCTGTTTATGCTTGTCTTGCTAACAACACGTACACGCCAGCATCTATACTTTTTGTTGTATACGATGGTGTTGGCCGGGTTATGTCAAGCGATATGGGGCAGTCTTAAATTACTATTTGTCGAAGATGTTCATTATGCGACAGGTACATTCGTCAATCGAAATCATCTTGCGGGGTTTTTTGAATTGACGCTCGCAGCCGGTACGGGTCTGTTGTTGGCTATAACTTCACACCGCCATTCGCGAAGTTGGCGGCAAGCACTGGTGTACTGGATCAGTCTGATTTTTAGTAAGAAGCTGCGACTTCGACTATATCTGATGATAATCGTTATTGGGCTTATTCTTACGCATTCGCGTATGGGGAATTTTGCCTTTTTTACTAGCCTAACGTTCGCTGCGCTTATATTCATGTTGACGACCAAAAATCAGCAATACGCACATAAGTCATGGTGGAGGGCGATAGCACCAGCGCTTTTCCTGCTATCCAGTCTCGTAGTTATTGACTTTCTGATTGTCGGGAATTGGCTTGGTGTTGACCAGGTCGTCGACAATATTCAAAAAACGCAAGTAGAGACGGAATCGAGAAGCCTGCTATTTAGCGATGCTCTATCGTTGACGAAGGAATTTTGGTTGTCCGGGATTGGTGCCGGTGCCTTCTCCAGTGTTTTCCCAGTTTATCAATCAAGGCCATACTTCGAAGTGTACGACCATGTGCATAATGACTTTCTGGAAATTGCAATGGAGTACGGACTACCCGTCTTTGTTCTATTTTCGGCGGCAATAGTTTGGTGTTTTCTGTCTGCGGTGAAAGCACTATTTATCAATGAATCCCAATTCCATCGGGGTGTCGCTTTTGCGTGTGTGATGGGCATATCCGCTTTGTTGCTGCATGGGCTTGTAGATTTCAATTTTCATATACCTGTTAACGCCGCCTATATTTCTGTTTTATTGGCATTGACTCAGGTTGCTGGACATCGGAAGTCTTTGAGTATGCAAGGGAGCGGTAACGACGATAACGGTGGAGGTCCAATATGAGCCTATATCGGCTGCTAGATATTATTTTTCAAGCGCTACTCATACTGATATTGAGTACATCGTTGGTCGTAGCAGGAGTGTCAGAGGACATCGCCGCAGGGAAGTCTCTTGAGCAGGTTTTCGTCAACAATGTAAATAGAGGCACTAAGGTTGAAGATGTCATGCGGCAAGCGATGAGAGTTTTAAAGAGTCGTAAACCGCAAGTATTGGCTGCTGCCCTGATGACCCAGCCGTCCGCAGCACCGAGTTTGGTCGAAATCGCATTAGCAAACGGCCTGGCGCCAGAAGAGGTTATGCAGATGGCATTGAGAGTTGCACCCAAATATGCGGATGAAATTCTACGCATGGGAATATCCGCAAATGAAGAAGCCGCGCCGGATTTGTTGAAACAGGCAATTCGCGCAGGCATCGCTCCTAATGTTATTACCCCGTTGATTAATGAGTTCGTCCTGAAATCCATGCAAGGCTTAGATGGGTTATCTGAACAGGACAAAAGAATACGCATGTTAACGGCAGAGGAAATCTTGTCCACGCAATACGATTTGCCTACTGATATGCAGCGCCCCGTACCTGTCATGGATATACCTCCCAGAAATGGGGGGAGCGATCGTCTGGCCAGTCCAAACTGAGGTGACTCATTCTTAACATCTGTGAATTCTATTGATAGTCTTTCTCCCTATGGCATAAACTTACGCCTTCTTTTCGACTTTCGACCTGTGCACACAGAATCTGTTGTATAGGATTAGCACTGAATCGTAGATATGTGGAATTAAGGGATAGGTTTTTATGTCATGGATTAGTCGCTTGTTTGACTCGCATTCACAATTCATCGTTCGATATCCTTGGCCGATTATTCTTCTCACCCTGGGGGCTTCAATTGGACTCGTCAGTCAACTTCCAGGACTCGTAGTCGATACGTCCCCCTACGCCTTTTTTGAGCCAGATGATCCGATAGTAACGAAGTATGACCAGTTTCTTAAAGACTATGATCGGGACGAAGTCGGTGTTATCACAATTAAGACTGAAAACGTTTTCGATCGCTCTTTTTTGCAGACGCTGCAAAACATCCATCATGATTTGGAACAAAAAGTACCTTATCTCGACGAAGTGCTTAGTCTGATCAATGCGACGTCGATTAAAGGTAAGAATGATGAGCTTATCGTAAAAGATCTCCTGGAGACCATGCCCGCAGACGATGCAGAGCTTGATCGATTCAAGCAAGACGTACTGACTCACCCCCTATATCCCAGCCTGCTAATATCTTCAAACGCGCAGTACACATCGATAATTGTTCGTCCAAATGCGTATCAGGTGGAAACGACAGGCGCCGCTAATTTGATGGAGGGATTTGATGATGCTCCAGTGAATGATGATGTAGGTGCCGATTTATCACCTCCACGTCTGACGCCGAAACAGATTGGTGAATTCAGTGCTGCCATATTCGATACCCTGAAGCCGTATCAAGGCAACGGTATTGAGTTTTTGGTCGCAGGGCTAGCGGTTGTTAATAATGAAATACTGGTTAAGCTCAACAAGGAAGTTCCACTATTTACGGGTGTGGCCCTGCTACTAATTGCCGTGTTGTTGTTTTTTCTGTTTCGGCGCTTTAGCGGGGTGGTTTTGCCCATTGTCGTCGTGTTGCTGGCCTTATTGGTTACGCTCAGTCTGATGGCAATTTCAGGCAAACCTTTTAATGTTTTCACGCAAATACTTCCCTCCTTTCTTTTGGCTGTTGGCGTGGGCGACGCTGTGCATCTTCTGACCATTTTTTACAGAGAGTACGCACGAGGTGGTGATAAACGCCAGGCGCTTCGATTTGCGGTAGCGCATACGGGCCTGCCTATGCTTATGACAAGTCTGACCACGGCCGCAGGACTGCTTTCGTTTTCTGTTTCGGAAATAGCCGCCATTGGATATTTGGGAATATTTTCGGCTAGCGGTGTATTGATTGCCTTTGTTTTTTCTATGACCTTATTGCCGGCGCTTATCGTAGTCTTGCCTATAAAGCATCTTTCGGAAAATAAAGACGGAAAGGTTCAAAGTCTCATAGAGGGATTTCTACGGACGATATCAACCATAGCGACGCGTCATTACGGTAAAGTCATTCTGGCTTCTTCTGTAATTGCGCTTGTTGCATTATACGGCGCCTTTCAGTTGAGGTTCTATTACAACGCTGTTGACTGGTTTCCCAAAGACGATCAAATACGAGTAGCCAGCGAGATATCGAATAAAGTAATGGACGGCAATATGTTTGTCGAAGTGCTAATCGATACGGGCGAGCTTGATGGGGTGAAAAAGTCAGAATTCTTGCAACGTCTTGAAGTGCTGCAAACAAAGATTATGACTCTTCGGGGCGAGGCCGATATGGTCGCGGCCAAGACGATTTCCATCGTTGACACCGTAAAGCTTATACATCAGGCGTTACACAATAACGATGCACACTATCATAAGGTGCCTGATAATGACGATTTGGTTTCGCAGGAGATTCTCCTATTTGAAAATAGTGGCGCCGATGATTTGCGTTCACTGGTAAGCGACGATTTTTCCAAGGCTCGTTTGTCGATCAAGCTGCCCTGGACAAACGCGGGCGCCTATGAATCTTATTTGCTTGATATTAGAAATCTAGTTGAGGCAGCGTTTGAGCACCGCAACGAGGTGACGCTTACCGGGATGATTTCTCTTCTAACGGAAACGTCGAGCCAGGCCATACGCAGCATGACTGAGAGTTATATACTCGCCGCCTTCGTCATCGGCATGATGATGATGCTTTTGTTGCGAAGCGCTCGCGTTGGTTTGATTGCTATGATACCGAATCTCTTTCCTATCCTGGTTGCCCTGGGCTTCATGGGTTTACTTGGATTCCCTCTGGATCTGTCATCCATACTGGTGGGTAGTATCGCTATAGGGTTGAGCGTCGATGACACGATTTATTTTATGCATCATTTTAAGCGCTATTTTTCAAAAAGCGGGGACGTTGTCGATGCTGTTGACCATACCCTGCATACCGCAGGACGGGCGATGCTGGTTACTACTATCGTACTATCCATTGGTTTTTTCGTATTTGGAATGTCCGATATGACCAATCTCGTTTCATTTGGCCTGGTAACCGGCGTCGCGATTATCATGGCGCTTATTGCTGATATCGTTCTTGCCCCGGCGTTAATGGCCTATGCCGTGAAGAGTCCCTCCTTAAGTCGGTCACTGATGCGATAAAAAAATGTAAATTTTGGCTTGACGTATCCAAACTTAGTTGCCAGACTTTCGAGCATGATGACTCAAATTATTACCTGCGTGCGATTTTCCTGTGTGATGAAGCCAATGTGGCTACACCAATATGGGTCTGCGTGCCAAGAGGTAGTAATTTAAGAGTAGTTTTAGAAAACGCCAAAAAGCCGCAGATCCGACAGGACTGCGGCTTTTTTCGTTTATGGCCTTTAACAAATTGCTAATCATAATAAGGAGAAAACAGTGTCTATTCCTTTGGCGTATCTTGGCGTGGTTTTGATATGGACGACTACCCCTATCACTATCAAATGGAGCGGTGTAGATGTCGGATTTCTATTCGGCATTTCTTCGCGCATGCTGATTGCGAGTGTTGTTGGAATAGCACTCGTGGCGCTAATGCGTAAACGCTTGCCACTACATCGCAGTGCACTGCATGCCTATATCGCAGTAGGAATACCACTGTATACCGCAATGATGGCCGTTTACTGGGGGGCTCAGTTTATCCCGTCGGGACTAATTGCTGTGATTTTTGGTTTAACGCCATTGGTTACCGGCTTGTTTGCTGTCTATTTTCTGCAAGAAAAAAGTTTTACGCCTTTTCGCGTGCTGGGCATTTTGTTAGGGGTTGGTGGTCTGGCAATAATCTTTAGCGACAGTCTGGCCTTGGGTGTTAACGCCTGGATGGGATTGGTGGGTGTCTTGATTGCCGTCGTGTTTCATTCTCTTGGAACGGTATGGATAAAAAAAGTCAGCACTGATATTTCATTGCTGAGTATGAACACCGGAGGAACAACCTTGGCGACGCTATTGTTTTCGCTTACCTGGTTGTTCAGTGGCGCGAGTTTGCCCTTACATGTTCCCACGCAGGCCGCCGTTTCGATTGTCTATCTTGGCGTTGTGGGTTCGGTTTTTGGCGCAATACTTTTTTATTACGCTTTACGACATGTTGATACCGGAAAAATGGCGATGTTGACGCTGATTACACCGGTGACGGCTTTGCTAGTCGGCAATCTGTTTAATGGCGAAGTGCTTGCGCCAACGACACTCTACGGCACCGCATTGGTGGTGTCGGGGCTGGCGATTTACCAATGGGCTTCTGAAATTCTGCGTTACCTTAACAGTAGAGTGTTACCCCAATGAATCCGAGTCAGTATTGTAATCGGAATGGTTTAGACCTCGAACTTGCATAGGAGTGTTTTAAGCAAATGTTGAAGTCTTAGGTCAATATCAGCAGGAAAGTGTCGTCATTACCCTGATAAGAGCGCGAGCCACTCACGCGGGTGAGTGGCTCGGCATACGGCCCACCGTGAAGAAAATATGTATCGATGGCGTGAATATTGACACAATTAGCAGTGGAAAAATTATTCACCACAAAGGCTTTGCAAATACTTTCGAGGGGCTTGTTCGTATTGGCGCACTTCCTGGTGTGGGTGAGCGCTGAATTACACGATGACGAAAAATATGTCGTCTTTTTGAGAGTCTTGACAGGGCAATTGGACAGGCTAGAGTGTTTAGATAAGTAACAGACTAGCGGTTTGGATGCACGCTTTCGCGGTGCTCATGTATGGGGGCGCTATAGACGGTTGCTTATTTTTCGATGTTGAAAAGGAAAACAATATCAGTTTCGCTCAATAGATGATTCGTTTACAGGAGGTTTTATGCGGATAAGGTTTATTTTTTTAGTCGTGTTGTTATCGATTTCATTCGGTTCCTGGGCTGGCGGATTGAATAAGGCCGCATTGTTTGAGGATGTCGATACCGATGGTGATAAAACCATTAGCAAAGCCGAGGCAAATGACAGGGATGACTTGAAGGAAAACTTTGCCAAAATCGACGCGAATAAGGACGGAAAACTCGACATATCAGAGTTTAGCGCGTTTGAAACGGCAGGAAGTACATCCGTACCCGAGTCAGATCAGCCTGAACCAGGCGCGGCACCAACTCGTTGAGTTTTGAACTTTGGATGTCAGCTTTGGGCGGGTGTGTTATTGCACCCGCTCAATACTAATTCGGGTGGCTCAATTGAAAAGATAAATGGCGCTGCTTTTTGAAGAGCGCTTAGTCCGAGAATTTGTCTTGTGTTGCCAGGGAAGATGGCGGCTTCTACATTTCTTAGTACACAGGTCTCTCCAATCTTTATGGACGATATCTGATATACATCGACTGTCTTTTGAGTGCCGTCGGCCATGATGCCTTGCAACTGTCGCAAATAAGCGGCATGTCCTTTGCGCTTTAGCGAGTGAAGTGTCGTTTCATTTAACACCAGGTAGCCTGAACCGGTATCAACCATTAACTCTGTTGCGCCTGATCCAGCGATATTTGCATTGATGTAAAACGCCTGCGTATGCTTTTGATCCATCGGAATGCTGGTATCAAATTGGCTGGCATAGAGTCCATTGCTAAGCGTAAGGCTTATGATAAGTAGAAATATTTTCATGTGATACTGTCAGCAATTAGGATGCCAGAAAGCTGGGCGCCGTTTTATGGACGGCGCCGCTATCAAAGCTTGCTGAGAGAGGTGAAAGATATCATCTTAAAAATCTTGTATTGTGGTTTTTTTCGCTTCCGCCAGGACGTTATTTTGCGCAATAAAGTTGAGACTATCTCCCTGCTCCGGATTGTCCAGGTTTGCTTCGCATGTTAGTGCAAGCGTATAGCTTCCGGATGGAAGAAAACCGACTTCATAGTGGTAGGTGTTGTTAATGACATCCAGTGCGAGAGAGGCGCTTGTCAACACTGCGGTAATACTTCCACTGCTGTCCATATCGCTTGGTGTTGCATTCTCTCCCTGGAAAACATATATCGCGTTTCCGCTATCGCCGCATCCATTGCTCGATAGCGTTGTGCCATCAACATTGCCCTTAATATGTCCAACTTCGACATTGTCTATCAATCGTAATGCGGGTTTCAATTTATAACCCTGATTGCTCAAGACGACCGACTTACGCAAGTCGAAATCGACAGTGAAATCTGCGCTACCAATCACTGGTACTGTAAAGCCTCTCACCATTTTTAGACCGCTCTCTGAGCCGCTAGGTATTTCTAAAGAATACTCCGCGCCGTTTACAACGATTGTAGAGGTGTTTGGAGAGGAGTCTACTTTTAAGGTGATGGATTGATAGTCTCCGGGTGATAACACTTGCCCTTGCAGTAGTGGCTCAGAATTCTCACCTTGCAGGGCGAGTAAGTCGATACGTTTAGCTTGTTCGAAATCAACGACAACGTCCTCGTTTTTCGCTGACTTTAGTTCGATGCCGGTAAATTGGACATAAACATTTGACGCGCCATCAACAGGCGCATCTGTTATCGACAGACTGAAATTACCCTGACCGCAACCGGTTGCCAATAGTAGCGCAATAACCTCAATTCGGACCAAGTTATGCATGAGCCTTCTCCTCGAATTTATCTGAAATAACTTATCGGCGATTTTATCTGAAGGCCTAGTGCGAAAAAGTGACGGGGCGCGCATATTGGGAAAAATAGACCAATAAATGCTTATCTTACTGTTTTAAAACGAATTATCCTTTCTGCCTCAGCTGTTGGAGTGGTCTTGATACTGCAAAAAAATCAATGAGATAGCGGTGTATTCACATGACGACATTCTTTTCATCACCATCGTGATTGTGCTTTAATTGACCCTGGTCGAATTGTGTATGTTTTGGCGCCTATAGGGAAAGGAACATAAAATGGAAGTTGGTTTGGTAAAGTCTTTTCTAGGTGTTCTAGCAACCCTGTTGATAGTCACATTCAATATTGCGGGTGCCGCAGAGGAGACGTTTTCTGCATCAGATGATTCGCAAAAGAAATATGAGCGCAAGGTTCTTCTTCAAATCCGGGATATTGGTCTCCAGCAAAAACATTTTTCCGTACCCGTAACCTTCTGTCCTTACAAAAAATCCTGCGTGCCGTTTGCGACCTGGGGGCTTGATGTCGATGACAATCTCGAGATCGCCGCTGCGGGGCAGGTCATTGAGCGCATGTCTGGTAATCGATATGACAATATCAGCATACAGTCGGGTAAGCTGGTAATGACAACGTTGAACGAAACCCTTGAAATGGATGCAGACCTGGGACAGTTCAATTTTGATGTCGGGCCATATTATGAGTTTGTCACGAAGTCCACCGAATATCTAAACACGAAGTTCGCGCCTTTCATGGGTGAGTTGCTTATTAAAGCTAAAGATGCCCGGTATCAGGAATTGGCCGACCGCGAAAAAGAGACTTTTCTTGCAGAGATAGCCAAAGAGCGTAGCGTGCCGGTAGCTTTTCTTCAGCGCTTATTGAATTCCGCCTTTGTCTTCGCCACCTATCTTGAGACTCCACGCGGGAAAATCAGCATCAGCCAACAAAAAAGCAAAAAGTCTTTCAATTTCAGTGTAGGTGTTGATATCGATTTGCCTATGCGGATGGTGATTTTTCGATTTGACTCAGAGAAAAAACAATTCGAAATCTATAAGGAGTTAAGTGCTCACTCCGGGTATGTATCAGATAGTGCGCAAGTGTTTCCATCAAGACCGGAAAATGTTGAGCTTTTGGCGAATTTGTATCGGAGAAGTTTTGTTGTTGCTGCCCGGGCCGCCGGGATAGCCCTCAATACCAATCTGAAAGAAGACGACGCATTCGCCATCTTTGCTACGGTCGATGCGGTTGATGAAGGTTTCTTTTTGACGCGAATCGAGTCTGCGATTGGTCAGGCGGAGGATTTACGTATAGACGCACCCTACCGTCTTAAGCAAATGATAGATGGAAAAATTGTTAATCGAGGTTGGATTAAGGCGCGTTCGGTAGCGAGAAAGTCCTTATTAGATGATGGCGCACAAGGACAATACCTTTCTTCATTTTCTGTTATCAAAGGCAGTGCCGAATTTAAAGATCAGGTGAGAGAGCATCCCTGGACTGGAGTTCTTGGCGCGCTAACCGTTGTCAATACACATCAGACGGTGGAGAAACTTTCCGGATTAACTGCCAGTGGTGGCGGTGACTTTTTGGGCTTGGGTCTTGGTTTTAAGGCGGATTTGGGTTACTTGTTTAACTCATCAGGATACTCTGAGTCATGGTTAGAAATAGTCGGACAATTTGGTCTTGGTGGCGAAAGCATAGTCCAGTCTTCTTCTATATATACAACTCCAGTACTAGGTGTTGTCCGTATGGACTATGTGAAGCGAGGTCATCTGGGGGCGAGTGGACTCTTTGTCGCGTATAAGTTTGGCCTCGCTGCGAGTCAAATGCGTGGGCAAGGGCCTAATGTTGACTCTGCAAACGATGACATAGAGATAACTTCATTCGGCCTGGGCGCGGGTCTGCAATTGGGTTATCTATTTTCACCCGATACGGAGTTGGTGGTAAACGCACAAGGGTATTTTCCCATAAGCTCTCAATACAGAATCGGCGAATCTGAGACGTATGATGACGCCAATATGTCTGTGGTCTATGGTATTAATGTTGGCTTATCGTTTCATATGAAATCGTTAGGCGGACTCGCATCACTGATGAGGTAAGAAAGATGAGAGGCAGAATTGCACTCCTAATATTATTGGTCGCTATGCTTGCCGCGTGCGGCGGGAAAAAAGTCGTAAAGTCTGATGACCCTTTGCCGCAAAGTCGACAGGTTACCGAAGTCGAAAGCACCAGTTCAGCAGAAACACTGGTGCGAGCTACCGGCAAGGCCGGTTCAGTCGAAGACGCTATTGTTGATGCACAGCGAGCCGCACTTTGGTTTCTTTTGCATGCGGGTTCGAAGCCGGTATTGAAAACTGCAGCTGAAAAACAGGCATTCGCGGCAATTGAGCGAGACTTCTACAGCGCCCATTCACAATTCGTGCGTTATACCAGTGATCTGAAATCCAAACAGAAAAATGGAAACACCGTCAGCGTTGATGTGCTGGTGCGTATTGATATGAATATGTTACGTGAACATCTGGTCAGCAATAACGTGATCAAGTCGACGACAGATATGCTTGCCGAGGCAGGCTTGCCCTCTATCTCGATCGTAGCGGCTGAAACCACTGACGATACCGATCTTGCGCGGAATGTATTGGGTGAATACCTGACCGATCGAAATTACGAAGTGAACGTGGTCTCGCAGAGTGGAAAGCTGTCAGCCGTGGTCAACAAGTTGGCGCGCCTGGGTGGCAATACGGACCCCTCTTACAACTGGGCTCTGGAAGCGGGTAGCGACGTTTATATAGAAGTGAAAGTCAATACGGAGAAGGGTAAGGTCAGCGGTGTTGATACGCGTAAAGCCTCGGTCACAGCCAAAGCGTTTGAAACGTCGACCGGTATTCAGCTTGGTTCAAGTACCGGGAATTCTTCGGAAAGAGCGGCATCTGGTTTCGACGCTCTGATACAGGAAGCAGCGAATGCGGTAGCCGACAAGTTGATCTCCCAGATCCGTAAGAAGTGGAGCGGTGGGACCAAGGCATTCAAATTGGTTGTCTTCACAACGGAAGATCAAGGTGATCGCGTCGATCAATCCATATACAAGGCGTTAAAATTGCTTTCTAAGCAGCCGGTAAAAAGGGTCGCCGCGGGAAAGAGTACGTTTGACTACGTTGTGCGTACCGAAGGCCTGGCTAATGCGTTTGAATTTATGATGGCGCTGCAACAGCGTTATGGTGGACCGGGAACCATCACGCGTGAAATGGAAAACGGTGCCTTGCTGGTAGTGCGCGCCGGAGCTGGCGACGTTGATATTCAGTTTGACTAAACTCGTGAAGATTTGTGTTTGGGAATTTTAATTCAGTAAAAGGAAGGTGAATCGATGAAATTGAAACAGCTTGTAGTGTTGTCTGTCGTGGGCGTGGCCTTGTCTGCTTGCGGTGGAAAAAATGTGAAGCAGGAAGTTGCGGATTGTGTGTTTCCGAATACCGAGACTGCTGCACCGGGTTGGATTTGTGATGAACCGGTACCGGGCCTGGATGTTCAAGCCGTGGGCATCTCTGAAAAATCCGGTGCGGGCATGAGCTTCATGAAAGATATCGCTGCCGCAGATGCGCGTGGTCGTTTGGCCGAGCAGGTTAAGGTCAAGGTCAACAAGATGGTCAAGAACTACATGGGCACCACTGGACGTGGCGATTCGGAAACCGTTGATGCTGCTGCCAGCAGCACCTTAAAGACCATCTCGTCCGAAAACCTGGTGGGCTCAAAAGTATACAAGTCACGCACTGGCCCGAACGGCAGATTGTTTGTTCTTGTTGGTATAGACGAAAATGCAGCCAAGAAGATTGCTGAAACTGCATTGAAAACGAGCATGAACAATGAGAAGGCATTGTGGCAGCAATTCGTCGCGCAAAAATCACACGATGAAATGGCGGCGGAAATTGCCAAGGAATATGGTCGTTAATCGAACCGGCTTGCAGGGAATTAAACCATGGTCAGAGTCTTACTGACATTATTCGTGTTTGTGTCTGCGGGTGCGGGTGTCCTGAATGCTCAGGATGCCCGCGCTGCCGGGTATATACTTTCAGCGGAAGGGAGTGGTCCATCGCTGGATGAGGCAAAAGCCGCCGCGGTTACCGAATTGGGAAAAAGCATTATTGCGAAAGTTGAGTCTACCTTTCGTAGTGATGTGAAAGTGAACAACGATCAAGTCAATCGGGACATGCAGTCGATCAAGCAAGTGCGTTCCGATCAGCTGCTTAAAGGCGTGCGCTATAGTGGAGAACGTCAGGATGGCGAAGGCTATCATATTACTGCTGGTCTGGATCAAAGCGGCGTAAATGACACGGTTAACTATATGCGCGAGCAGCTCGACGGTGATCTGAGTGTTCGCAATCGTGAGCAGCTGGGCGCGGCATTGAAAATTGTCGATCATATGCAGGCGTTCATTTCGACTGTTCCAAAAATTGCCTTGTCTTCATTTCCTGATATCGACAAGTGGTTGGCGGATCGTCGGCACGAAATTCTGCAGCGTATGAATCAAGGGCGCGTCGAGTTTATCAGTCCTGTGCCAGAATACACTATTTCGATAGATGGTAAATCTGCGGTTTCCGGACAATATTTTCCGCCTGGACACTACCAGTTTTCTGCTAGTGCAGAAGGCTATCGCAGCTTTAATGGCACGTTCTCAGTGAGTGAGGGGGAGATTGCAAAGGTCAATCTTCCGTTTGTTAAAGTTATGGATAACAAGTCTGTGAGCCTACAGATTAGCGACGGATTTGAATTCCTGCACGATAGCCTGAAAACCATACTTGAAGATATGGGGGTAGCGATTTCCTCGGGTAGTAAACATGAAGTGAAAGTCACCATCGACGATGAAGTAAAAGACGTGGATGGTTTTTCTTCTCATAGCATTAAGGTGCAGATCGTCGCGATGAAAAACGGTAAACGGGTAAACCGGGTGCGTTTTTCAAAGAACATGACGGCGGAAAGTGGCGACCAGATCAAATTGCGTAAGACACTACAGCCGCTGGTGGAGAAGGGTATGATAGGTTTGTTCTCACGCATGGAAGTGGAAGAGTACTTTTCCGGCAAGTAAGTGGTCTGCCTTTGTTCTAATTCTACGATATCAAGACTCTGTGCCTGCTTTGAAAGGCCAGAGTCTTTGATCTCCCAATTATAAACACGCATAATCCTCCAATGAAACCAATACGTATTTTTCGACACGTAGATTGTGAAGGTCCAGGATTCTTGCAGGATTTTCTCGATGTGCAAGGCGTTCCTAGTGAATTAGTTAAGATAGACGAAGGCATGCCGGTGCCAATGACTATCGATGACGTTTCCGGTTTGGTTTTTATGGGCGGTTCGATGAGCGTTAATGACGATTTGCCCTGGATCGTGCAGGAATTGGATTTGATTCGCCGCGCCGCAAATTCAAAGTTGCCAGTACTGGGTCATTGTCTTGGTGGCCAATTGATCGCAAAGGCATTAGGTGGTCAGGTGACAGCCAATCAGGTCAAAGAAATAGGCTGGTTTGAAGTGACTCGCAGCTCAACAGCAGCCGCGCAGCAGTGGCTGGCCGATATGCCGGAGACGATGACTGTTTATCACTGGCATGGCGAAATGTTTAGCTTGCCACCGGGCGCGCAACTCATACTGGAAAACCTGAATTGCCCACACCAGGCCTTTGTCGTCGGGAATATGTTGGCCATGCAGTGTCATGTTGAAATGACTGTCGATCTGGTAAGAGAATGGGCGTCGCGGTTTGAAGATCAACTGCGCCCAGGAAGTGAAACTGTGCAAACACCAGAGCAAATGTTGGCAGGACTGGAGATGAAAGTCGAGAATCTTCAAAACTATGCCAGGCATATTTACTCACACTGGTTATCACGTGTTGCTACCTGACGTAACAATATGTCCGATATAAACTTCGATCAATTGGCTGAGCGTTTTCAGCGAAATATCTATGGTACTACCAAGGGTCGCATTCGACTGGAAATTCTCAGACGCGATTTGACCGAGGTGTTAGCTAGTGCGCGCAATTTTGAAAATGTGAAAATATTAGACGCTGGTTGTGGCATGGCTCAGATAAGCACCCATTTGGCAGAGCAAGGCCATCATGTCGTTTTGAACGATGTTTCGAAAATAATGTTGGATGCAGCACAGAAGAGTTTCGAACAAAAAGGAATGTCGCAACAATATCGACTTGTTTGTGGACCGCTACAGGATTTGCGAGCGCAACATGATGCATTCTTCGATTTGATAATGAATCATGCTGTTCTGGAGTGGACGGAGTCTCCTAAGCAGGCGCTCGACGATTTAGTCTACATGCTTAAACCCGGCGGCTACTTATCGCTAATGTTTTACAATATTCACTCGTTGGTGTTTCGTAATCTCGTGCGTGGCAATCTGTACAAAGTCGATCGCTCTGACTGGGCGGGCACGGGAGAGGGAAGTTTGACGCCAATCAACCCACTTGATCCAGATGAGGTATTCAATTGGCTGGAGCAGCATAATATGAAAATTTTATGCAAATCCGGTGTGCGGGTATTTCAAGACTACATGTCACGGCACAATCGTGAACATGTCAGTGACGATGACATCGTTGCGACAGAATTGAAATATAGTCGACAGGAGCCGTATCTGCATCTCGGTCGTTATATTCACGTCGTTTGCCAGAAATTTTCGTGAGGGGAGCCAAAAACAATGTTCGGATTTGTAAAGAAAGTTGAGATGCCTACCCGCGAGTCCGCTTTGCCTGGGAGACAAAATCCCGTTGTGGTATCGGGAACACACTTCGTTAACGGTAACAACGTGGTCATGCCTTTTCCAGAAAATATGCAAATGGCATTGTTTGGTCTCGGCTGTTTTTGGGGGGCGGAAAAGGCCTTTTGGCAACTACCCGGTGTTTTCTCAACGATGGTGGGCTATGCCGCCGGCTTTACGCCAAATGCGACTTATGAAGAAGTATGTTCTGGCATGACCGGGCACAATGAAGTGGTGCGCGTGGTATTTGATCCGAGGCAAATTAGTTATATTCAACTACTCCGTGTTTTTTGGGAGTCACATAATCCTACTCAGGGTATGCGTCAGGGAAATGATGTCGGTACCCAGTATCGATCAGGAATTTATTGTTACGATGAGGAGCAGCGATCGCTGGCGACAGACAGTAAAACCCATTATCAACAACGACTGTCAGCAAATGGACTTGGTGATATAACTACTGAAATCCTGGCGGCACCAACGTTTTATTACGCGGAAGACTATCATCAGCAATATCTTGCCAAGAATCCTAATGGCTATTGTGGGCTAGGTGGGACGCGGATTGCCTACGATTAGGCAATAGCTGAAAGCGGATTAAAAGAGAATTTGTTAACGGGTACGTGGCAAAGTATTCGGATTCCTTCCTCTTGCGACACGGCAGACAAATCGACGTCAATAAGAGGATTTAACATACGTTTTGCCTTCAGGTTATAAATCTGGCGTACCATAGGCGTCTTGACTTTTTCACTGTTCTGTTGAAACACAACACCGACGTTGCCATTGTTCAGCGCTACGAGCGTGCCCACCGGGTATAGGCCGATACAGTGTATAAATTGATTGATCAAATCCTTCGAAAAACTTCTATCTTTTTCGGCATGAATTAAAAGTAAGGCATCTGTCGCGGGACGGGCTTCTCGGTAAAGTTTGTGAGAAGTGATGGCGTCATAGGTGTCGGCAATGGCTGATATTTGTCCTGCAAGACTGATTTGTTTGTCTTTTAAACCGTTTGGGTAACCACTACCGTTGAAACGTTCGTGATGCTGCGCAACCGCCAGAACTACTTCTTCGTCAAAGTCCTCGCATGCAGATAAAATTTTCTGGGCTTTGTCGCTGTGTAGGCGAACCAGAGAAAACTCTTCATCTGTTAATCTGCCTTGTTTATACAAAATATTCGAAGGTATGAATACTTTACCCAGGTCATTCAATAAGGCGCCAACAGCAATACTTCTTACACGTGATGCGTCAAGTCCAAGAAATATGGAAAAGCGCGCGGCAATCACGGATGCGCTAATCGCATGTTTGAGCAGGTAATCATCTTTGCTCTTATTCAGGCAAAAACACACCAAGGCATCTGGGTTACGTTGGATCGATTCGATGAAGCTGTCAACAACGGGAAACAATGATTGAAAATCTGCCGGTTTACCTTTTTTGGTAACTGCAAAGACGTTGTGCACTATCGTCCAGGCCTGTTTATAAATGCCGATGGACTTACGCAATTCCTGCTCGATTGGAACGACGGACGCTCCTTGAGCGATACTTTCGAGTACTTCTTTTTGTATGACGCCCACGTTTTCCTCGCAAGACTATCTTAGAGTAGGTATAGATTTCTTGTGGATGGATCAATTGCACAAGTTAAGCATGGTTTGTTTGTGAGGAATAGCCTGCTCTGGCGTTTCTGAGAAGGACTTGGCGCAAAAGGTCGCGCCCGGGTAAGTATTGCAATTCTAATAATTTTTTGTTTAAAACAGGGCTAAAATTGTTGAGAGAAATTCAACCCAAAAACGTCTGATGAACGAAAGGGCGTAAGCTGTATCGGCGTCTCTTTAGTGCGATGTAATCTGGGAATATTGTAGCCTACGGTAGTTCCCCAGAGGATGCCGGTGATAACGTCGCTTAGAAAGTGTTTTCCCCCTTCGACTCGCAACCAGGAACCTGCGGCTATACCGATAATGGCACCTCCCCAGACCAGCTTTTTGTTCTGAGACTGAGGATAATAGTCGCTAAACACCGTTGCGCTGAATATCAGGCTGGCAGAAATTGTTGCCGCATGACCGGAAAAAAAAGAACGGGTGGCATCAGCATCCAATTTGGCCGTAAGAGGCGCCTCGCTACCGTAGGTAAAAGGTCGGTAGCGAATGATATTGCCCTTGGCGACCGAGGTGCCACCGAGAGTTAAAGCGAGGGTCTCGGCATACATTAGGCCTAAAGTCAGAAAGTCCTCTTTTTCTTTAAATAAAAAAACCGTTGGTGTAAGCATGCTCACGCCGAGGACAGCATCGCTGATATGTTGCGCCGTAGGATTCCAGAAGCCAGTATTGTATCGGTCTAACCAGGGTATGCTGTGTTTGTCGAGCGCGCTTAAGGATTGCGGCGTCGGTGTTTCCTTATTCATATCTGCAAAAAGTCCGGCGATACCTAAGGCGCTGGCACCGACGAGCAAGTGAATTTCTGAACGCTTGTCGAGTTTATATGGCGATGCCTGCACTACTGATATGTCGACAAAAACAGACATGATCACGAAAAGGAAAATTCTTGACGTCCGCCAAACACGACTTTTCATTGATAAGACTCGCTGTATTATTCGATTGTTTTAGAATGATACCGCAGTCGATATCTTTCCATAAAGAGAGTATTTGAATCCGGCACGAAAATTGGTTCGTCCAGCCTTTAAGTTATCGTCTGGGGGATGATTATGTACGATAGTTCGGTTAGGGAAAAGCGAAACTATTTTCGCATTCAGCTAAATTGTCCGGTGAAATTATGGAAGACAGAGTCGGCAGCGCGATTTAGCGGCGTCTGCATTAATATGAGCATTAAAGGCATACTCATCGAATTGGATCAACCGGTTCGCCAGGGGGATAAGTTACACATATTGATTGAGCCGGGTCTTGATATTTCACCACCCTTAACCGGAATAGTGGACGTTTTGCGTGTCGAACGAGACTGCTTGCGAAATCGCTATAAGATTGCCGGAACGCTGGAAACTGAGGTGGTTGTATAAGTCGTCGATTAGGGTGTTATATCAGCGACCAAATCGGATGATATCGCCTGGAAAGAGTTGCGCTTTATCGATTTCGAGACGACCTACTGAGAATAATGGTTGTACCTGTTCAACGGCTAGCGTTGCTACAGGGGTCTCGCGTCGACCTAAAAAGAATTCCTTTTGGGTGAAACGTATAGGGTCAGGCGATAGTCGGTAAGTCATCAGGGTATCGCCAACCTCGACTAACGATGTGGCTCCTGCATTGAAGATAATCTCGTTACCGGAAATTTGTACGATGCGCGCGGTGAAAGGGATCATTTGCAAATTATTGCGTATCATTTCTACATGTCTATTCATGATTTCACTCATGGCTTTGCCGTAAGCGCTATGCATAAACGTCTTGTTTGTAATCCATGCCCGGGCGTCTGATAAAAGGCTAACACCTTCAACTGTTTTACTGAATCGATGGTTGGCGATACGCGCGCCTGAGACGCCATCATGAATAAACAGCTCTATGTCGATATCGCGTTGATCAAACACCAGACCATCACGTTTTTCCATGCTGTGAATTACACCGCTTACAATGATCTGCACGTCTAATTTGTCGGCTAGAACGGCGTAAGTCTCTGGGTCATCAAATTTGTAACCGGGATTGTCTCGCGAAATCAGATATTGCGTGCCATCTTCACCGAGAAAGGAACCGCTACTTTCCAGTCTACCTAGCAACTCCCTCGGCCAATCCTGTTCTATGCCTGGAAAGTCGATCACGTGTTGTTTTTTGATAATATCGAATTGCAGTATGGCAACTTTTTTTCGATATCGTGCGGCAGGCGAAGAAGGTCGCGAGCCATCGCGGGGAATCTTTGCTCGAATATGTACGTGATACACATCCTTCTCTGCCCATTCCTGTAATACCTTAACATCTTCAACGCGACTGGCTGCATTGACGCGTGTGCTTTCGATTAGCAATACACTGGACGATGTTAAGGTGGTGCTGTCTATTTCAGATTTGAATTGCGTGGCCGCCTGACGCATCGCATTTTTAATAGCCTGCTCTCTAGCCATTCCCACAGCGCCATCCTTGATGACTGCGCTGCCTTGTGCCTCCACGATCGTATCCGCTGAAACACTAAACGCCAATATCAAATTGGCGATCAGGCAGAAAATGATTTGCGAGACTATCGTCGGCATTTAGCGTGTTACTCTGATTGATAGTAGAAATTCTTGGTCGCAATATGATTTGCACTGTTTCCGCTTGCTGGTGCTGGCATATTGCTACTCATAATGAATTCGGCCTGCTGCGCGTTGTCTTTTGGTTGGTTTGCGGCATCAGTACATTCGTCGTCTCTTGAATTAGGAAGCGTTGCGGTCAACAGTCGTTGATCGACGTTGACTTCAACAGTTGTTTCATAACTGCCGTCTTCATGTGGATTTTCTGCGATAACTCTGGCGCCTTGCAGAGTCGTATCAATGTAGACTCTGAAACGGTCTTTTTCGACGACCATATCGCCCAAAGTGGTTCCGCCCCAGATCTGAACACCACGTATACGTTCAGCCAGGCTTCGGTAGGCATCAACTTTTGCCGCACGCATCGCCATCAGTCTGCGTTGCGGATCGGAATAAAAACTTTTGGGAGGTGCGCCGTATCCAGTTGCTCTGACTCGAACACTAGGAACCTTTCTACCATTTAGATTGATGTAGTGACCATCTGCGGTACAGTTGACTTCGGCCATTTTTGCCGCGGCAGATGCGTTATCCTGCATGGAGACAGCCACGGGAGATTTCTCCTTCGCTGAAGTTAGTTCCTTGCCTTGCGCTACTTGCTTCTCCTTGGGATCGTCGGGAAGTGTATAGTGTGTGCAAGCGGCAAAGAGTGTCGCTAGCGTGAACAAACCTGCCGTTTTAATAACCGAGTGCATTGATGGTACTCCCTCAAAATGTGTGAAAAGCGCCTGGTTCATGCTTTTCACGGAATCGATATAACGCTCAAACATAAAATTGCAAAGTGCATACCAAGGGTGTTAGGAAAGTGTAACAAGGTGTTTACGACAGCGCTTAACGCAAACATTGCGCCGTTTTAGTTTTGACTTGGCTCGGTTTTTGTAAATATTTTTACCGAAGGATTTATGGGAAAGGATTCCAATTCCAGTTAATGAGTACTTAGTTACCTGTATAAGTACACGCAATTTCGGGAAATGAAACAATACATGAAAGCACTACTACGGTATCGCCTGCAAAAACACTTTCTGATCGCCAGTTTATCTGTCATGTCTGGTTCTGCACTGGCAGATAGTTGTTATAGCGCAATCGACTATATCAAGCCAGAAGCGATAAAAGCCAAGCGTGCGCTGTACTTGTTAGTTGACCAAACAACGCCGCTAAGTGGCGAGATGCGGCAAAATGTTACCGATCTGCTGAAAAGTTGGGGTAAGCCAGGTGATGTCGTTAAGGTGGGCGTTTTTTCGGCCAACATGCAAGGGCGCTTTCCCAAGGTTACGTTTGATCGTAGGGCAGACAATCCACCGAGTGAAAAATATTTGTGGCAGCTGCGTTGGCAGGACAAAAAGGATTTGCTCGCCTGTTTGGAACAGCAGCAGTCTAATTTTCAGGACGAGGTGAAAAACGCCATTTCCGAAGCGGTGGAAAAATCCAATTCCACTATTCCGAAAACGGAATTGCTGTTTAGTTTGAAGCGACTTTCCCGTGCAATGATAGTGAAAGAGGAAGCCGAGCATCCCGTTGTCTTTCTTGTGAGCAACGGCATGGAAAATAGTACTGACTTTTCTTTTTATCGTGGCACTGTGATTAATAAGCTACCGACGTTGCAAATCATTTCCAAGATACGTCGCAAGGGACTCATGGGTTTTTGGCGTGGTGCCGATGTCTATATATACGGACTTGGCGTTATTGAAAATAGGAAAGCCTATATCAAAGGAAATCAGCTCAAAGATCTTGAAGATTTCTGGGAGCGCTATTTCGTCGAAGGCGGTGGCAAAGTAAAAGCCATAGGTTTGCCCGAGTTGCTTATTTCCTCTATCGAATAGACCATACTTAATCAAACGCGGCAAATTCGCGTTTCATTTTTCCCCGTCGAAGAAAGGCCGTCATCCCCGCTGCAGTGATGATGCACCACACGGCGAATATTGCCCCCGGTAAAGCGGTTTCCGGTTCGAAATGCTTTAACGCCAGTGCAACTCCTAGCCCGGCATTCTGCATTCCAATTTCTATCGACAAGGCGATCTTGTGTCGACGATTGAAGCGAAATAAGCGAGCCAATTGCCAACCGACTATATAGCCCCAGGCATTAACAATAATGACGGTAATTAACAAAGTAGGGCCAAGTTCTACCAGGCGAGTTTGATTTGCGGCAACGGCGTAGCTGCAAATGACAACAATAGCAAGAACCGCAATAGCTGGCGCTGCATTGACCACTGGTTGTGCCTTATCGCCCAGAACATGTTTCAAACTGATACCGGTGAGTAAGGGTAGCAATACAGTAAGCAATATGGTTTTCATCATCGGCCAGAACTCAATCGGCAAAAATGCGCCGCCGAGCCATTGCACTAAAGCCGGTGTGAGTATCGGAGACAACATGGTTGCAACCGTAGTCAAGGCGATTGAATATGCGAGCGCGCCACCGGCAAGATACACCACAACATTGCTGGCCATAGCGCCCGGCGCACAGGCAACAATAATCAGACCTATCGCGACTTGAGGTTCAAGCTGGCTGAACCAGGCTGCTGCAAATCCGAGAGCCGGCATGATGGTGTATTGTGCAAGAAGTCCAAGCGAAATTTTCCCCGGTTCTTTTACCGTAGTCTTGAGGTCGTCCAGCTCCAGGACCATGCCTAGAGAAAACATCGTCGCGGCAAACATCCACAGAAATACATCTTTAAAGATCAAAAAACTGGGGGGATAGATAAAGGCGATGACTGCGCCTGCTGCAGTAAGCGGTGCCAGCTGATTGCTAATGCTCTGTAGTATTTTCAATTCCCTGTCCTTGATAATCAAAAAGAACAATGACGATGAATAAGCGAGTGATACGCAATCTCATTTTCCTGGCCATAATGTTGTCATCTAGTATGCCCCATGCCGGCATACTCGACAAACGCGATCTCTGTCAGCGCGCCATTCAGATGCAGTGTTTATTTCCGGATAGCCTGCATTTAATCACAGAAATTCCCGGCGATTTGTTTGCTACCGCTATCTATCCCTTTAGTCACGAACGTATCTACCGCACCGGATTTGATTTCGCCTCGACACTGGCGCTGATGCCTGCGGATGAACCGCTGACACGCGGTATTTGGCGTATCCGTGATTGGGGAGGCGAGTGGGGTTTACGGCCAAAGACGCATCAAGACTGGTACATCCCCGGTTTTCTTTTTTATGATTCCATCATGACGTATGCCTTGCCGGCGATGTATGTGGGTGCAGCACTGGCGAATAATCGGCGCCTGTATCGCGCATCGTATTTTGGTATGAAGGTATGGGCCTATACTATTGCTGTACCGTTGCCGTTCCGTTACGCGGTGCAACGCTCTTATCCCAGTGCAAGTGACGGGGGCTGGAATAGTCCGTTTGAATTTCACTCCCGCGATGCCTACGACAGGAATCAGGCGGTAATCGATGGCCTGGGGGCGTTTCCCTCGTTTCGCGCGGCAATGTGGTTTGGTCTGGCCGATGTCTTTGCATCCGAATATCAACACGCTTGGGCCTGGTATAGTGCCGCAACCGCATTGACCTTGCTCGCCGATCATGGCCACTGGGCGACCGATCTGCTGTTTGGCGCATATATTGGGTTGAGCGTCTCGCAAAGTGTACGCACCCGATACCGTTACAACGAAGGCGGTTTTTTCGAAATACGCCCGTTTTTCGCCGGTGGCACAGCGGGCGTGCGTATGGAATGGCTATACGATTAGGCGCCTGAACCCGCGCCGACTTCTGGTACAATACCGCCCCATGGATGTTTCCCACATACTCGATCCCCTTAATGATGAACAGCGCGACGCGGTAACCACCCCGCCGGGTAACGTGCTGGTGCTCGCTGGCGCGGGTAGCGGCAAAACCCGAGTGTTAGTACATAGAATCGCCTGGAATATCGTGACCGAGGGGGTTTCCCCCTATAGCATTCTGGCTGTGACCTTTACCAATAAGGCCGCCGCCGAGATGCGTGGGCGTATTGAAAGATTGCTGGATATTCCGGCGGGCGGGATGTGGGTCGGTACCTTTCACGGACTAGCCCATCGTCTGTTACGCGCGCATTTCGAAGAAGCCGGTCTACCCAAAGGATTTCAGATTCTCGATTCCGATGACCAACACCGATTGGTCAAGCGCGTATTACGTTCCCTGGAACTGGACGAGGCCAAATGGCCTGCGCGGCAACTACAGTGGTATATCAACGGCAAGAAAGACGAAGGTATCCGGCCCGAGCACATCGATGGCCGTGGCGATCCGGTCGAGGCCACATATCAAAAAGTCTATCAGGAATACGAACAACGCTGTGCCGCTGGTGGCATGGTCGATTTTGCCGAATTGCTCTTGCGCGCCCACGAGTTATGGCTCAAACGCCCCGATGTACTGGATCACTATCGCAAGCGTTTTCGCTGCATTCTTGTCGACGAGTTTCAGGACACCAACACAATTCAATACGCCTGGCTGCAATTACTCGCCGGTAAGCAGGGCAATATCTTTGTCGTTGGCGACGACGATCAATCTATCTATGGTTGGCGCGGCGCAAAGGTAGAAAACATTCATCGCTTTCAACGAGATTTTCCCGATGTGCGGGTTATTCGTCTTGAACAAAACTATCGTTCCACCGGGCATATACTGAATGCCGCCAATAAATTGATAGCGAATAATGCGGATCGCATGGGTAAAAATCTATGGACAGAGAGTGGCGAAGGGGAGCCGATACGCTTTTATTCTGCCTACAATGAGCAGGACGAAGCACGTTTCGTAGTGGATACGATTCAGCAATGGGTACGTGATGGCAATATGCGTAAGGAAACGGCTATTTTGTACCGTTCCAATGCGCAGTCACGTGTGCTTGAAGAAGCCTTGTTAATGCAAGGCGTTCCGTATCGTGTGTACGGTGGCATGCGGTTTTTCGAACGCATGGAGATCAAGGATGCATTGGCTTATTTGCGCCTGGTATCCAATCGTCACGATGATGCGGCTGTGGATCGCGTGATCAACGTACCACCGCGTGGCATAGGTGAACGCACAGTGCAGATGATACGAGATCGGGCGCGTGAATCTCATATGAGTATGTGGGCAGCGGCGGAATCCATCGTGCAAAACAAAGAAGTGCCTGCGCGTGCGCTCAATGCCTTGAATACCTTTCTCGAACTCATTGTAGAGCTGGATAATGATGTCAACGAATTGCTTATCGGCGATATGCTGGAACACATTGTCGACTATACCGGCCTGCTTGATCACTATAAAAAAGAAAAAGGTGAAAAAGGTCGTGCGCGTATAGAAAATATCGAGGAATTGGTCAATGCCGCGAGGCAGTTTGAAGATGACTTTCTGGAAGAGGAAGTCGATGATGAAACAGGCGAGGCTGCGCTAGATCCCTTGCTGGAGTTTTTGTCCTATACCGCATTGGAAGCTGGAGAAAGCCAGGCAGGTCCGGGGGATGACTGCGTGCAACTGATGACGCTGCATTCGGCTAAGGGACTGGAATTTCCAATGGTCTTTTTAGTTGGTATGGAAGAAGGACTTTTTCCCCATGAACTGTCTATAGAAGAACCCGGTCGACTCGAAGAAGAGCGACGTCTGTGTTATGTCGGCATTACCCGTGCTGAGCAACAGTTATATATTACGGCTGCCGAGCATCGACGTTTGTATGGGCGCGACAGTTACAACCTGCCTTCACGTTTCGTCAATGAAATTCCACGCGACAGCATCGTTGACATTCGACCTAAGGCACAGGTAACGCGCCCTATGAGCGCTTCATCCTTTACCTCGCGTCTTGATGATCTCGATCAGAGTATTAACGGATTTCATATTGGTCAGCGAGTTATGCATCCAAAATTTGGCGAAGGTATTCTGGTTAATTGTGAAGGCAATGGGCAACACGCCAGAGTGCAGGTGAATTTCGAGGAAGTTGGGCAGAAGTGGCTGGTTTTGGCCTATGCGAATTTGCAGGCGTCCTGATTAATTTCATGCGGCCTTGATAGTGGTTTGTTTTTTCTTTTCTCTCGCCAGCATCGTGAGCGCAGGTAGGAATTTTACCAATAAGATTGAGGTGCTTGACGGGGCTTGCAGGCGCAGTGTACGCCGAATGTTTTCATCAAATGTCGCGCGCAACACCTGGCGTACGAGGTGGCTCGCAATTGGTGGAAACGCCAGTCTGGGTGTTTCATTGAGTGACAGTTGAGCCAGTTTCCGTCCCTGTTCGCTGTAACGCATAAAACGGTGTTCGTAGTCCTGCTGAAAGCCAAGCCATTCTTCTTCATTGCGGCATAACTGACTAAGCCCCATGCGCCGGCCAATTTCATTCCAGAAATCAATCACGGATTGCTTGTTGTCTGCAGAGATTTGCGTTTTTTCATAGCGCATATTCCAACGAAAAGGCTCAAGAAAAAAACAACACAATACGTAACGATAGGCATCGTTATCGGCGTCCACTTTCGAGTGTGACACGTTGATATGTCTTATCGCCTTTTGGCCCTGCTCACTATTTATGCCGTACCAAATCAAATCACGAATCAATAATCGCGTTCGTTGCAGGCGCTGAAACGTATGATGTCGCAGATCTGAAAAGTCATAAAGTTTCTCGACGAGATGGGCAATAGCCATAGGACGAAAAAGCGCAAGATAGCTGCCAAAACGAAACGCCAGCGGATGCCGGCAATAATAGAGTGAATAAATCAGGTTTTCCTCGACAGCGGATTTGCTCACAAATCCCTCTCCTGCGCATCTAAGTAACGAATACAGATATAAATAAGTTACAACCTGGTGCAGGCATCATAGCAAATTTGTATGGGTGCTTGTTTCGTTTCTTTCACAGGCGTAGCATGAAATAAAAGGTACAGTGGAAGGAGCCCCTATATGTCAGCACTCGATTTGCGCGCCCTGATTAGCAAACTCAATCCGTATACACGTAAGACAGTGGAAGCAGCGCTTGGTGTCTGTGTTTCGCGCAATCATTATGAAGTATTGATCGAACACTATCTCGCGCAATGCCTGGATGATGATAATAGCGACATCACCTTGTTACTCCGTCATTATGATGTTGATCTCAGTACCTTCAAGCGCGGTATCACGCACATACTGGAAAAACAAAAAAGTGAAAACCGCAGTCAGCCGGTTTTTTCCCGTCTATTTGTCGAGTTATTGCAGGAAGCATGGCTTATGGCGTCAGTGGAAAAAACCGCCACGCAGTTGCGTGGTGCGGCAATTTTCGCGGCCCTGGTATTGAACGCTGATCGGTACGCGCCGGATGCCTATTACGACATACTCAAACAAATTCCTGTGGATGATTTGCGACGGCACTATCTGGATTATGTTGGCGCCTCCAAAGAGGGTGGTGGTGCAGTGCGTGGCGAATCTGGTGCGCCGATGCCTGAGGGCGGCGGTGCGGCGATGCAGCAGTTTGCGATCAATTTTACCCAACAGGCACGAGATGGAAAGATAGATCCTGTATTCGGGCGTGAAGTCGAAATTCGCCAGATGATAGACATACTCAGTCGCCGCCGCAAAAACAATCCAATCGTTGTCGGAGAAGCCGGTGTGGGTAAAACGGCAGTGGTCGAGGGTCTTGCGCTGAAGATAGTAAACGGTGATGTTCCTGAGGTTTTACGCAATGTCGAAATCTATGGTCTTGATATTGGGCTGTTGCAGGCCGGTGCGAGTGTAAAAGGTGCGTTCGAAGAAAGACTCAAGGCGTTTATTGATGAAGTGAAATCATCTGCTGTACCGGTTATAACTTTCATCGACGAGGCGCATACCTTGATCGGTGCCGGTGGTCCGTCTGGCGGTAGTGACGCCGCAAATCTACTAAAGCCCGCTCTGGCCCGTGGCGAACTGCGTACCATCGCCGCGACGACGTGGTCGGAATATAAAAAATATTTCGAGAAAGATGCGGCACTGGCGCGACGTTTCCAGGTTGTTCGCGTAGAAGAACCGGATATCGATGGGGCCACTCTGATTATGCGCGGACTACGCGCGAACTACGAAAAGGCGCATGGTGTTTACGTGCGTGATGATGCCGTGGTGGCGACCGCAGAATTGGCTGCCCGCTATATCTCAGGACGCCAGTTGCCGGACAAATCGGTAGATCTTTTGGATACGGCGTGCGCGAGGGTAAAGATCAGTATTAGTGCTCGTCCGGAACAGCTCGACGATCTTTACAAGGAAAAAGAGGCCTTGCTGCGCGAAATAAATGCGTTAAAACGAGACACTGAAAACGATCAGCAAGTCTCGACAAGTTCATTGAATAGCGCACAAGAGCAACTCGCCACCATTGATGACGGAATTGCCTCTCTGGAAGACAGGTGGCAAAAGGAAAAGGCGCAGGTTTCCGAAATTATTAATTTGCGCCAACAGATTTCCGCTTTGCAGAAAACACCAGTAGCGGATTCGAACCAGAAAGGTGAGGCGTCAACGCAAACGGAAGTTGCTCAAACATCATCCTCTGACCAGCGCGATGTACAACAGTTACGAAAAGCGTTGGTGGAAAAAGAAGCCGCCTTGCGTCAATTGCAAGGTCAACATCCTCTTATTCACTACCAGGTAACACCGGCCGTAGTCGAGCGCGTGGTGTCGGACTGGACAGGTATTCCTGTCGGCAATATGGTACAGGATGAAGCCAAGGCGATATTGGAGCTGGATGCCCGATTGCAGCAACGAATCAAGGGACAGGACCACGCGCTGGCGCGAATTGCTGAAGCGATACGTGCCTCGAAATCCGGATTGGCAAATCCGAAAACGCCTATCGGTGTGTTTCTGCTAGTCGGTCCGAGTGGTGTGGGTAAAACGGAAACCGGATTGGCGATAGCGGAACAGCTGTTTGGTGGTGAACGGTTTACCGTATCGGTGAATATGTCGGAGTTTCAGGAGAAACACACCGTCTCTCGCTTGATCGGATCGCCGCCGGGTTATGTTGGATACGGAGAGGGTGGCGTTTTGACCGAGGCTGTGCGCCAACGTCCCTATAGCGTGGTGTTACTTGACGAGGTTGAGAAGGCCGATCCGGAAGTCATGAATCTTTTCTATCAGGTTTTTGATAAAGGCGTATTGTCTGATGGTGAAGGACGCGTAATAGATTTTAAGAACACGATTATTCTGCTCACCAGCAATCTCGCTACCGATGAGATTATGGAAATGACAGACCCGGAATTGCCACCACCTTATGAAACAGTAATGGAAAACATAAGGCCAACGCTGAGCAAGCATTTCAAACCAGCGCTGTTGGCGCGTATGGATGTCATACCGTACTTCCCTATCGGGCGCGACGCTATGCGAGACATCGTTGCGATAAAATTGAACGTGTTGAAAAAACGGTTGCAAAACACAAGGCAAATTAAACTGGATTATCACGATCGCGTTCTGGATCAAATCGTTCAGCGTTGCACCGAGGTAGATACCGGGGCGCGCAATATTGACTACATCGTCAATCACAATTTAATGCCGCGTATTTCGACTCAGATTCTGCAACAGTTTGCCGGTGGTGGCAGTGTGTCACGTTTACAAATCGACGTAGATAAAAAAGGCGATTTTAGTTTGTCGTTTCTGGATGAGAGCAAACCAGGAAAGAGAAAATCTCAGAAGAAAAAAGAGGCTGCACCGGAGTTGGCATGACTACGCCCAGTCATCAATCGTCCGCCCTTTTGCAGGCTCGGCATCGTTTACAGCGAGTTTGGCCGCTCTGACTACGAAGTCGCGCCCTTGCTGCTGATCGTAGTCGCCATGTCGCGCCAGACTCTCCGCGTGACCGTGCTGCGTGATCTGATTACGCAGTGCGCTCATATAGGCATTGGGGCGCGAAGTATACCCGGGCATTTGTGAGACATGCATGCCTGGGAGTACAACATTGAAATTTGTAAACATGGCCATTCTATGAGCATACCGGAAATGGCTTTCTTAAGGCGTGACAAGTTTCTCAGACCATCGGCTTGATACAATCTGAAAAAACCGGCAATTATTGATATTTTGCGAAAGTGCGAGCTATTTCGCTAAACTGGATTTCAATTTTTCCAGCTCATCTTCGACTTCGTCAGGCAGAAATTCCCCACCAGAGCCGGTATAGGAAAACAACAAATATTCCCGGTATTCCTGATAGCAGCGTTTCGCGTAAGGGTGTTTCTGATGGTTCAACATGCATTCCATCAAATACATATCGGCCAGAGAAAAGAAGTAGGCGTAGTCCAGTGAGCGATCTGACACTGCCAGCCAAAAGAGAATTTTGGGTAGTTCCGGCGAATCCGGGTGGTCGTTCAAAAAGTGATAAAGCTGGCCTCGCAACCAAACCCTTGAGACTTCCTCTTCCGGGCGAAGAATCAAATCCGACAAGGGTTGATCGAGTTTACCCAGGTAGAGGTTAACGTATTTTTGCAAGGTATCGAAATCGGCGCGGTTGACTTTGCTCAGCCCATTTTGTTCGAGTGACTGCAAGCCATAAATCATAGCGACAAGTTGATCTTTCGTGTCCGAGGCTGGTTTTAGCGTTTTGAGATAGGCTTGTAGGCGATTTGCTCCTTCACCCGGACGATTGTAAATCTGAGCATAAATGGTTACCAGGCGTCGATACGAGGTTAGCAAAGCGGTTTCAGAATGTTTATTACCGCTTTTTAAGAAGGCATCGTAATATTGTTCTGCCAGTTCGTAATTGCGCGTGAAATAGTTGAACTCCGCGTAAGCCAGATCATCAGGAAAGCTCTGGCGTTCTGCGCCTGAAAACAAGGTCCGTAGCGCACTATCCTGTGTGTGGCAAGAAGTGCATACCTCACCAAGAGAGGCTAGTCGGTTAGTGGCGTATTCCCAGTTTTGACGGCTAATCGCAGACTGCGTCTTCTCCAGATAATCGAGTATCAGGGAATATGAAAGCTTGTATGTGGTGGATTTTTGATTCAAATGAGGACCGGCTTCACGAAAATAACGCAACATATTCGCAGTGCCTTTTTCCAGATTTTGCTTATGAGTCGCTGTGAGCTTGTCGCGTTGCAAAGCGTCTGGATAAAGCTTAATCATCTCTTTGCCTATGGCACTCATGCTCTCGTTTAAGGAGGAGGATGCATGAACAATAGAAACTGTTGTGAGGGACAGACAACATAGGCCAAAGACTAAGATGTTGTAAACGCGGTTCATGAGCTAGTCCTAATACTAAGTTTAATCACCTGCGGGTATTCACAAACCCCGCAGCCCTTTTATGTTCCCGTCTGCAGCTGCTGAAAGGCGTAATATTGTCGAAAGCCTTACCAAGTTAAGATGTGCCAGACAGTTCGAATTACTAAAGCAAGGAACGAACCTGTTGGCGGGGCTTTTGCAACACCCAATGTTCGCAAATTTTGCTGCTTCGGGCCGAAAATTTCAGTCTCAGTTTAGCGGCAATTTGCAAAATATTCACGGACTTTCAACAGGTTAAATGCGTCTGATTTTCGAGCTTTGTGAGGTTTTTCTTAAAATCCGGCACGATATAGGCCGACACTATAGTTATGAAGAAAATGATTTTGGCAGTCTTGCTACCCGTACTGCCACTTACAGCATACGCTGATGCAAACGTTAATACCGATGCAGGAAGCAGCATGCCCGCGCTAACCGCCCTGGTAGATGAAACCCACGACTTCGTGAGCAATCAGATTACCGATTGGATAGACAATGTCGATCAGTTTTTTGGCGAGGAAAAATTTCTGGATCGGGAGAACGGTTCACAGTTATTGGTCCGCTATCAGGCAACATATGATAATGCCAGTATGTTGTATGAGCCCAAGCTACGTATACGTATTGATCTCCCGCGAACTAAGCAAAAACTGCGCTTGATGATTGAAACCAGAGAGGCTGATCAAGGTGGCGCGTCAGTCGATGATAATGCATCCGGGTTGTCGAGTGGCACAAATAGTTCTGAACCTGATTTCTTTTCCACGGCGCTACAACTGGTTATTACTATGAGTGATGATGTGCAGTTAAATGCACGTACAGGTATCGCATTTCGAGATGGCCTTGACCCTTTTGGACTGCTGAGCGGTTACGCAAGAAAATCCCTGGGTGCGTGGAACGTTCGCGCTTCTCAATACATTTATCAGTACGCCAGAGCAGGTTTTGGAGAAGAGACAATTTTTGATGTTGACCGAAAGCTTTTCGACAATATGTTGTTGCGCTTTAGTAGTAATCTCAATTGGTGGTATTTAGCTCGACAATTTGAGGCGTCACAGTCAGCGTCTTTGATTACCAGTTTTACGCCTAGCTTTGCTGTGTCATTCAACGCTGTATCAGAGCAAGCATCATCTGGCGGTTGGCATAATAGCAACAATTTCATTTTTACATCTGCAAGGTGGCGGTTTTACAAGAAGTGGGCTTTTCTGCAATTGACGCCACAACTAACATTTCGCCCGGAAGACTATAAACCCGATCCCAGTATAACGCTGGGTTTAGAGATGTTGTTTGGTCGCAGTGTCGACAGACAGAACTTTCCTCACAGGCCTAAAAAAATGGAAACCCTGGAAGGCCCTCAACGCCGATATCACTAACGTTCGTTGGTAGATCTTAAGCAAAAACTCATGGATTAATCATATGCTTAGCACATGTGCTGGCTGGACAAAACAGCGTCTGTGTAGCATACTTGGCGCGAAAATTTGTCATCTGAAGGTGTGTAAACATGTCTGATAATAATGCAAATGACAGTTGGGGATTACCGGAAGGAATGGACCCGATGCGTGTTATGCAAGTGGCTTCCGGATACTGGAATTCCTGCGTATTACACGCGGCAAATAGACTTGATATATTTAATCTGCTTGATGGCCAGTCGAAAGATCTCGATACTCTGACCAATGAAACTCAGTCTGATCGCCGCTGTTTAAGTGCATTATTGTCGGCGCTCGTGTCGATGGATTTTCTCGATCGCGATGGCGACGTGTTCATGAATAACCAGTTCTCCAATACCTTTCTTGTTAGCTCAAGCAAATTTTATCAGGGTGGTATCGTCTACATGTTTGAAAACTGGTATGAGGCCTGGGGTGGTTTGTATAACACCGTCAAAACAGGTACGCCATCAGCGTTAATGCATCAGGAATACAGTGACGAAGAAACGCGTAATTACATGATGGGCATGCACAATCGCGCCCTATCTCAGTCAGATGTTCTGACAGCAATGTTTGATCTCAGCGGAAAGAAAAAACTTATGGATGTTGGCTGCGGTCCCGCAACGTTCTCCGTTAAGTTTTGTGAAAAGTATGAAGGGCTGAATGCTGTTGCAATGGATCGCGAACAGAATTTGAAAATCGCGGGGGAAATCGTCGATATGTATGGCATGCAGGATCGTGTTCAATTGCTGCCAGGAGACTACAATACTGATAGCCTGGGAAGCGGTAACGACGCCATGCTATTGTCATCGATGACAAATCAGGAATCGCCGGAGAATATTCGCAAGTTATTGAAAAAGTGTTATGACTCGATGAACGACGACGGCGTGATCATGATACAGGAACAGCTGCTTCATGCGGATAAAAAAGGGCCGCAGCTTGCGGCGTTAATCGGCGTGAATCAAATCATTAATACGGTTTCAGGTTGTTCATACTCTACTGCGGAAATGGAAGAAATATTGCGTGATGTCGGGTTTGTTGATATCACATCCAAGCAAATGGCACCACCTAGTCCATTTATTATGGTGTCAGGGTATAAGCGATAATTTGCATATAGAATAAAACCCGCATTCGGTGCAACGAATGCGGGTTTTTTTTTGAACTCGTCTCTTACGGAGGCGTCTCAAATCACTTGGATAGAATAAATAAAAACGCTTAAAGGGAAGGGGATATGAAGAAAAAAGTTTATGTGTCATTACTGTCTGGTCTATTCGTCGCCTGTAGTCCTTCACCATCAACGATTGATGAGCCTATTGCTACGACGCAAAACGTCGGCAAGGTTTTAGATGTTGGTTATGTTTACCATGGGATTGATGGTAATCGTCTGGTAACAGGAACGGCTAATCTTTCGACCACAACACCGATAGACATTGATCTTCCTGCGAGAGCTAACTGGCTTGCTGCCGTACACAGTGGGAACGACAGTTATTGGGTTGCGGTGCTGGAAAATGGCGAGGCAAAAGCCTATAAGTTGAGTGGTAGTGTAGCCACAGAAGTATCACTTACTCCAGCGCGTGTGAACAAAGAAACTCAACCGGTGCCAGTGCTGCAGGAAGATGGAACGCTTGCATTGGCGAATGTTTTTGCAGGTGCGTCGACATACACCAGTCCGGTCATACTCGATTACGCCACCGGAAAGCGAGCCTATATTGCAGACAATGGTGACCTGGTCGTAAATGACGGAGGAAATCTACAACGACTGGCGATTAACGCACTAGGCTATGCTCGAATACTCGTCGACGAAGATCAGCGTGTTGCCGTGTTGACTGGGCCCACCTTGCGTTATGCCCATCAGGTGTTAGGGAATGAACACGAAAATGCCGCTTCTATCACCATCGTTGAGACTTCGCCGGCGTTAAAAGTGTTGTCAAAAATTGATGTGCCAAGTAACGATGTGATTGAGGGCAATCCCTTGATATGGGTCGATGTTGACGGGGATGGCCAGCGCGAACTTGTCACTACCGTGTCTAACATTACGCAGGGGGCCAGAGTAGTGGTGTACAAAGAAGACGGGACGGTCTTGTCACAAAGTGCACCTATAGGTAGCGCCTATCGCTGGCGGCATCAGGTGGCTGTGGCGCCTTTTGGTGGTGGAACTGAACAACAGTTGGTGTCGGTCTATATTCCGCATCTTGGGCCCGTATTGGAATACATCGACATGACTAACGGTAGTCGTAATACGAGCAACTCAACGTTGAATTATTCGTCTCATCTACAGATCTCCTTGAATCTGGATAAGTCGCTGACAGGTGATTTTGATGGGGATGGTAAGCTGGAGATTCTTTTACTCAATCGTAGCTCAAGAGCAGAGTTGGCCGCATTTGAACTGGGTGAGAACGGCGTTGCTAAAGATTGGGCGCTGGCCTTAAATGACGAGTTCACCAGCAACCTGGCCGCTGTGCAATTGGATAACGGCGCTATCGTACTCGGCGCAGGGCAAAACAGACAATTACTGCTTTGGCCCTCGGAATAAGAAATTCGAATTCAAAAGCGAGAACGGTATTTCAGAGTGTTCTTTGGTCGTATGGAGAAAGTATGTGGCGACGTTAGGGGCATCGCCATTTGAAAGTGTATGAATTATTGCGCTAGTTTGAATTGTTCTACCAACTCACACAATTGTGCGGCTGCATTCGTCATCTCGTCAGCTGAATTATGAATCTGGTCTATGCTGGCACGGTTGTGTTCAGCCGTGATACTCAGCTTTTCCATATGTTCTGTTGTTTCGTTGTGTGCAACAGCCTGTTCGCGTGTGGCACATGCTATTTGATGTGCCAGTTCGGTCGTTGTCGAAGACGATTGCGCGATTTCAGTCAGGCCACCAGCGACAGAGTGATTCAAATCGACACCGGCGCTGACCTGTTCCTTGACCTGGTTCATTGAAGAAACCACGATGAGTGTCTTGTCACGAATCTGATTGATTATCATTGCGATATCAGCGGTGCTTTGCGCCGTGCGCTGAGCGAGTACGCGAACTTCATCCGCAACCACCGAAAATCCTCGACCTTGTTCACCCGCCCGCGCGGATTCGATTGCTGCGTTAAGTGCCAGCAGGTTGGTTTGGCCGGCGATTCCGTTGATAACCTCTGTTATTTCTGTAATTTGCTGGACCGAGGTGCTTAACTCCTGTATTGCCTCGCCAGAGGATGTCACCGTTTTGACGATCAATTCGTTTGCACTGATATTGCTCGACATGTGGCTGGTGCTTTCAGTTACATGTGTTTGTGTTGCATCTGCGGCCTCTAAAACGCTCTTGGCGTCATTGGATATTTCGGCCACTGAAGCGTTGATTTCTTCCATTGCAGCACTAACAGCCATGATGATTTCTGACTGCTCCTGTACCCGCGCATTAACGTCGTTTGTCGATTTGGAAAGCGTCTTCGCATGTTTATCAACGCTATTAGCATTTTTCTGTATGCTGCGAATGATCGCGGAAAGTTGCATATTCATATCTCTTAACGCAAGCAGCAACTGTCCCAATTCGTCTGCGCTGGAGGCGTCAATTTCGTTGCGTAGATCACCAATCGCGATTCGTTTTGCGGTTTCAACAGCCTTATGTAATGGCTTAGTAATACTTCTGGTGATCATAAAGGCCAGAAATATCTGCATGGCAATGGCAAACAGCGCAAGAATGGAAATAATCACAACGGAGCGATTAAAGATCACATCCGATTCAGTCACAGCTTCTTTGGCGTGACTTTCAAAATTCGATAGTAGCTTTTCTAGGTTGGCGATAAGTTCCAGTTGCGCTGGACGGGCGGCGTCTCGGATATTTGCCGCAGCTTCCTCGTTTTCTTCATTTAATGACAGGTCCAATACCTTATCGGCCATTTCCTTAGCGGTGTCCTGAAATTTCTCTATTTCGGCGAGAATTCCCAGTACTTCTTTTTCGGAGACACGAGCGGTAAGTTTTTCTGCAGCTTCAGTATAAATCGCGGTCGCATCGCGAAAGCGTTTTAGCTCGGATTTCTTAAATGAAAAATCCTCCTGCATAACGATGTCGCGCATAGCGATGGACTGAAAACGCACGGAGTCACGCATCTTATTAAGAAGTTCAATATTGGTATAGTCTTTGTCTACGATAGTCCGCATGTTCTCGCGCACCATAGACAATTGGCTGACGCCGACTACTGCAACGGTTACCAATAGTATGGTTGTTGCAAAGAAGGTTATTGCCAGGCGTAGCCCGACTTTCATATTTTTAAATATGCCCAACATAACTCTCACTCCAACACATTTTACTTTTCTTGACTCTTATTAATAGGCGCCTGTATCGAATTCGATACAGGCGCGATTACAACTTACTTTCTATGCTTAACAGCGGTATGCAGTACGCCGATTACCTTGCCTTTTTCCATTACTGGAACAGAGACTTGTACGCTCAAGTCACCAGTAGATGGATCGGGTTTGGCCTTAGGCGCATGCCACGGCTTTCCTTTCTGTGCGTTTTTGAAAGGAGGACGAGCCTTGATGTTGTAGATCAGAGGCTTGCTTGGTCCTGCGACCAGATCACCGCGGGAATCACGCAAGAACAACTTAGCCAAGTCCTTTGTTTGCCACTTGTCCATTTTTTGCGCGGCTTTGGTCTTTTGGAACTGGGTAACCTTTGAATCATTGGCTGGCAGTTCATCCCATTTGATGTTTGTCATTCCTTTTATAATCCCGCCCTTTGAGTTTGCGCTCTTAACAGCGCTGACGACATCAGGGTCGGAAGCCCATTTGGCCAGCATGTCTTCGTATTTTTTTACCTTGGCCTCAAGTTCTGGTGGAATTCCCTCTGCATTGGCTGTAGCGCCAGTTATGGCAGCGACGAACAGAACGGAAAAAAACATCCTGACGAATTTATTGAGTGTGAGTGACATAGTATTACGCTCCAAATTTCTTCAGTATCAGTTTCAGTTTCAGGTTTACTTCACTTCATTTCTTTTCAACGGAAAAAAACCATATCTTCAATCGGTTAATGCGTTAATTAAAGACTTAAGAGTCTCCGTGATGTACTTTGTATCGGTATCTGATACAAATCCTGGAGGTTTGGTAATACTTTTCCGCAGAATTGTTCACGCTTTCACTAAGTTTTACTTGGCGAGTGAAAACAAACGGTTGTAGATTTTGAATTGGCCCTGGACCAAGAAAAGCTTTATAAATTATCGGGTTTGGATATGGTTGAAATGTAACAGGCAAGCGAACGTTTGGGATTTAAAAAATACCGTGCACGAACCAGGCTCGTAGGCCTTCCACTTCTCTATATATCCAATAACGCTGTCCCTGAGGATTTTGTGCAATGAAATAGTCCCGCTGCACATCGTTCCCGTCCCACCAGCCGCTTTGAATTCGCTCTGGGCCTGACATAAGTTGCAGATATCCATGACGAAAAAGCTGACGCTGGCGTATTTCCAGGCGCTGGGGCTGTTCCAGCAGCCACAGTGGCCGTAGGGCGTAATCGGCGCATGGGCCAGCTTCACCGGGTGCGCAATAACGCCAGCTACGTTCGGGGCGGTGGTCGGGGTGCGCTTGTATGCCGGAAACGGATTCTTCCCCCATGCGCGAGCACAAGCGTTCCACTAATTGCTGCCAGGTGTCTGTCCCCGTTTTATTTTCTGGTGTATCGATGAGTGCCTGGCTTCGTTCAACCAATGTCTGAACATCAGTCACACGCAACGCCATCTCATGAACGGTGGCTGGTAGTGACAGTCTTTCCAGGCGCTCTTTCAGCAAACTTACCAGATGCGCTGCGTCCCGGCTTACCTCTACCAGGGTGATATCGAAGTGGGTGCGGGCGCTATGCTCGTGAAAAAGCGTCCAGTGCAGGGTTTGTGTGCCGCCGCCGCGGGCGCGCAAAAAACCACTAAGAGCCAGCAACAGTCTTTGTCCGACGAAGAGTAGGGGTTCTGTTTTGTCTACAGGGAAGGGGATCTCCACGCGCTGTTCAAACACCTCTGGTGCTATAAACAGGGGGCGAGGGTCGGCCGCTTGGCCGAGCAGGCGATCGAGGTAATTCACAAAGGCCTGGCCGAAACGCTTGTTAAGCCCTGCCCTGGGGAGGCGCAATACATCACGTACATGACGCAAACCCAGACTAATCAGTGCCTCGTGAATAGATTCTTCAACTTCGAGAAACTGTACCCTACATGCGGCAACGGCAGATTGGAGATGATGGTCCTGCAGTAGCGCATATTCCTGACCACTACGCGCCAAAAGTTCGGCTGCCGCAGGCGTCTGCGCTACTGCTTGTTGTGCGATATAGCCTAGCTCCTCCAGCCCATGCTGTATCTTGCTAAGCAGGGTCGTAATACCCCCAAACAACATGCTGCTACCTTGAATTTCCAGTAGCAGGGTAAATGGAGGCTTGAGTTGTATACGTGAAGTGAACTGACCGGCCCAGACCGCTAATTGTTCCAGGGCCTGGTATTCCGCCTCGGTATTACGTGTTTTTACCAGTAATTCGCCACTGAGCGCATAAGCAGCCGAAAGACGCATGCCCGGCGTGACGCCCAGGTGAAGAGCGCTCGGGTTGCAGCTGACTACGTGCTGCTGATTGCCTTGCCCTTCAATAATGGCAAGTGGCTGTTGCGCAAGACTAGTTCGCGTATAGACGTTGAGCGGTAGCTGTGGCAGGTAAAGGCATAGCCACATATCCTTCATGATCCCAGTCCAGATGTATAGGGCCGGTTGGCCAAGCGCCCCGGCGTTTGTGAATATTTACCTCCATGCCCCATTCGTTGGTGCTGACTTCCATGCGCAAAGCGGCGGGTGAGGATTGTACTTGGGGTGCTTGCTTGTAAAAGAGCACGCCAATACAGTTGCCTTCCTCGGTCGCCAGTTGCAGGCGTCGCAACTGGCGCTCGTTAATGCTCCCCGGCCAACACAATACCGCGCCGCAAGTGCCGGCGCGCAGGGCCTGTTCCATGGCCCAAAGCGTGTCATCCTTGTCCGGGTGCACCAGCAAAACCTTGGATATATCGATGCCATAGCGGCTTAGCGTCGGTGCATAGGGAATATGCGGTGGCGCCACCATCGCAATCCAGCGCCCCTGGTGACTCAACTGCGCCAGCGCCGGAATCATGAGTTGCAGACTGCTATTGCCATCCGCGTTGGTCAGTAGCTCGGTCAGCGCGCCCTGTGGAAAACCGCCACCAGGCAACACCTGATCTAGAGCCTTAAAGCCGCTGGAAACCGTCGCTTGCTGATAATGCTCCCATTGATTGGCCCGCCACACGCCGGCTTCATACATCAGATTTTCCAAACTCATATCGTGTTCTCCTTGAGGCTACTCTCAAACCAGTCCCAGGCAAAAAAAAGGTGGGTCGTATCCCTTGTGCGTTGGAGTAAGTGGGATATGGCGGGATACGACCTTAAAGCTGTATGCGTTACCAGTGCTGTAAGTATATACAGTGAATTTACTGGATGGCAAGGTGTAATTGAAAATTTACCCCTAAGCCGGCCAAGTGGCCTTTTACGGCTTTCTGTTCAAGACGGGTCAAATACAACGTTTCTCTAATATTCGTGAAAAGAGGTATCTGACCCGTCTTAGTTCTTGGTCACGAACTAAGATTTATGAACTGTAAATACAGTCACTTACAAGAAGCAGAAAAAATCTATTGACTTAGTGTCGCTGTCACACTATCTTCCTTAGTGTATTATCAACACTAAGGAAGATCGCTCATGTATTCATACGAATACCCACATCCCGCGGTGACCACTGACATCGTGATATTCACGATTCGTGATGAACAGTTAAAAGTGCTGTTGATAAAGCGCAAAGGTGAGCCATTCAAAGGCAAGTGGGCTTTGCCCGGTGGTTTTGTGCAAATGGATGAAAGCCTGGAAGAAAGCGCGCGCCGAGAACTAGAAGAAGAAACCGGAGTGAGTGGGGTCTACCTGGAGCAGCTATATACGTTTGGGCAACCGGAGCGCGACCCGCGAGAACGGGTTATTACCGTCGCGTATTACGCGCTAATTCCTTCCGACAAGATTCAAATACGGGCTGCTACCGACGCTGAAGCCGTGGGTTGGTTTGCCATGGATGACATACCGCCGCTCGCCTTTGATCATCAAAACATTGTCGATATCGCCCATAACCGATTGGTGGCTAAATTGGATTACTCAACAATCGCCTTTGCGTTTATGCCGGCGGAATTCACCCTGGCTGAATTGCAGGCGGTATACGAAATTATTTTGCAAGAGGAGATGGATAAACGGAATTTTCGCAAATGGGTGTTAGCCATGGAAAAAATCGAAGAAACAGGCGGCGCGAAGCGCGACGGTGCTCATCGTCCCGCGCGTTTGTATCGCGTGAAAAACCCAGGCCAGGTGGACATTATTAAATAAGTGTGGAGGTGACATATGAAAAACGCACTACTGTTAGCCCATTATTACACCACGCCAGATGTGCAAGCGATGGCGGATTACGTTGGCGACTCCTTAGAGCTTGCCATGATTGCGCAACGTGAAAAGGCCGAACGCATAGTATTTGCCGGTGTAAAGTTTATGGCCGAAACGGCCAAGATTCTAAACCCGGCAGCCGAGGTGATACTGCCAGACGCGCGCTCCACGTGTTCACTCGTGACCCAAACCGATACGCGATTGCTCAAGTGCTGGCGTGAACGATACGCCGATCACGTGCATGTTACTTATATCAACTCGGACGTTGAAACCAAAACCCTGGCGGATTGGGTCGTCACGTCGCGCAATGTCGACGACATTGTCGCTCACCTCATCTCGTCGGGACGTAAAGTAATTTTCTCACCCGATCGCAACATGGGCGCCTATCTCAATTACCAATACGGTTATGACATGCCGTTGTGGAGCGCTGTCTGCGAGGTGCACGACCAATTCAACGCCGAACGTATTGAGCAAATGTTGCAGGCAGTAAAAAGCGGTGATGCTGAACCACTACTCATTTCCCATCCCGAATCGCCGTTGCCCGTGCTTAAACAGTCCGATTTCGTTGGGTCGACAAAGCAGATGCTGCAATGGATAGCCAAACTCGAAGACGCAACGCGTTCTGTATTCGTTGCGACGGAAGAAGGCCTGCTACACAACATGCGCCAAACAAGACCCGATCTCGATATTCGACAAGCGCCTATCTATGCAGGTTGTCAATGTAACGCGTGTCCGTATATGAAACGAAACACAGTTGAAAAGATTAGCGACGCGATGCGAGGAGTGGGTTTGAAAATTGACTATCTCGATGCATTCCAGATGGAACGTGCCCGCAAGCCCATCGAACGAATGTTAGCGTTTGATAGTAGTCAAACGGCGGGGCACGCTGCGTAAGCGCGTTCTTCGAAAGTAATAGAGGCTATTTGTCCAGGAGGTGATTTATGATCCTTAACTACTTTAAAGGTGAGCCTAGTCAACATGTAATTCGCTACCGTAATGGTGAAGTGGTAGCGCATGGCGCTGGACGCGCATTCTGGTATTTAAGACACAACACGTCGATTGCCTGTGTACCGTTAGGAAGCCAGGAGGCGCCATTTGTATTCAAAGAAACGACAAGAAATTTCCAGGAAATTGCGATTCAAGGCCAATTGACCTATCGCCTGACCAAACCCCTGGAGGTTGCGGCATTGCTCGATTTTACGGTCGACACAAAAACAGGACGATATCTGTCAGATGATCCTGAAAAATTGATGCAACGAGTAGTGAACGCTATCCAAGCTTTGACACGTACAGGTGTAAATCAAATGAGCTTAGAAGATGCGCTGATTCGAGTCAAAGACCTTGGAGGGCAAGTGTTACTGGATATTCACGACGATGTCGCGTTGCAAACAATGGGAGTTTTGGTCGAAAGCCTACACGTCACCTCAGTAACGGCTACACCTGAGATGCATAAAGCCTTGGAAGCCGATTATCGCGAAAGTTTGCAACGTCGGGCGGACCAGGCAATCTACGCGCGTCGGGCCGCTGCCGTGGTAGAAGAGGTTAAACTAAAACATTCCGCAATGGACGCTGATATTGTCCTGGAAGAAAAACGCAAAACCCTAGTCGAAACACAGGCGCAAAATCAATTGACATTGGCAGAATCTGAAGCGCGCGCCGAAGAGATGAAGCTTAACCCCTATGGCAATTTGCCGCCACAGGCGCTGATTGGCTTGGCGCTGAAAGAATGGGCCGCAAATGCTGGAAAGATCGGTAATCTCAACATTACGCCGGATCTGCTTGGGCAATTGGTGACGTATGTTGGGAGTGTACGCAAATGAATGTTCCTCTGTATCAGGAATATGCTTCTAGTACCGTGCTATTCGAGACCGTGGTGATTGTCACCAAAGCCACGGTTCTCGAAGAGCTAGTTAAACGTTTTAACACTCAGGCGCAGGCGAAGTTCTATCTTGAACATGCTGGGCAGGACTTTGAGGCGATACGTGGCAAGCATGAAGAATATACGCAAATCGTCACACAGGTACGTAACGCTATTCCGCGCGGTTTTCGAGTTCAAGTATTGGATCGTAGTCTGTTACCACAATACGTATTTACTAAGTCCGATTTGATTGTGGTGATCGGGCCTGACGGTCTAGTGGTCAACACGGCTAAATACGTAAACGAAAATCAGCCGATTGTCGCAGTAAACCCTGACACAACAGCTATTGATGGTGTTTTGTTGCCTTTTACAAGGGAATCAATCTTCAACGGTTTGGAAAAAACATTGTTAGGTAAGTTTCGAGTTAAAGAAATCACAATGGCAGAGGTAAGGCTTAATGATGGTCAAACCTTGTTGGCATTCAACGATCTATTTATTGGCGCACAATCCCACGTGTCTGCGCGCTATGACATTCGGCAGGGCGAAAAATTCGAGCATCATTCATCCAGTGGTGTGATCGTGTCAACAGGGGCTGGTTCTACTGGGTGGCTACGCTCTGTCTATGCGGGAGCCACAGCAATTGTGGAGGCGCTTGGCGGGAAAGTAACGCCACCGCCAAACAACGGATCAATCCCTTGGGATAGTGAATATCTTATCTATAGCGTACGTGAACCGTTTCCAAGCAAATCAACGCAAGCACAAATGGTCTATGGAGTGATAACACAAGATAAGCCACTTATCGTCACCTCTAATATGGCCTCGGGAGGAACAATTTTTAGCGACGGTGTGGAAGCAGATCGTGTTGAGTTTAACGCCGGTATCATAGCAAATATTGGACTAGCAAAGCAGAGAACACATCTTGTTGTGTGAATAGGTTTCGCCCAATTGGATAAATAACGATGAAAGAGGTGTGTCAAATACAACCTATTAGGAACTGAAACGGTAACACGTAAACGAGACATTCCTGCAAATATAGATATACAAGATACCGTCATTTTCAAATGCGGCAAATCGATTTCGCCCTCAAAGCTGGACGTGGTGGGTATACCCAGATGATTGTATTTCATTGTTGAATTCTCCAACGCGTTTAGACGAGTTGTCGGGTCTTAGACAGGAATCGCGTCCGATAAGATATCGTAGGAATTAAACACGCGTTCCGATAGTCCATATTTTCTTGCCTGCTCTCTCCATGGTTCTATATGTGGAGCGATTAAATGCTTCTCCAGGCTTGCTCTATCTGGCCATAACTCGGAAAAACGTATCAGGCCCTTATCAAAAGGATCTTCGGCGACTTCATACAATATACAACCATCTAGTTCCTGGGTGGCCTTCACGAATTCCCGAAGATGAGGGAGCACATCATTGATGTTCTCGGGCGGGAATCTCAAGATTCCAAATACGGCTACTGTTGCCTTCATTGTTCCTTCCTTGTACAAATTCCGTTACTAGCGCAATCTCCATGGCGGATATCTTCGATTTACACCGGCAGTATAAAGACAAATTAAATTCCCACTAGGATCTCGTAATCGCGCCTCAGTCCAAAGCCACTCTTCCGCTTTTGGAATAGTGCCGAAGTAATAACCTTTCTTCACAAGGTCCGCATGTACTTCCGATAGATTATCGACCTCAAAATATATGACGGCGCCGGGTGAGGATGTTTTAGATTCTACTTTATCTAGCGAAAAAGTTGCGTCGCCTGCAGGACATTCGAATCGGGTATACGTGTCAGTGGACACGATTTTTCGAAACCCCATGCCTTCATAGAAGGCGTTCGATGCTTCGATATTTTGTGCAGGTAGCGTGACTTGATTAAGATTCATAGCATTGTCACAAATGATCCTGGTTTCTATCATCAACAGGCGGTTCCTTACGCAAACAAATTCACTAACAAGCTACTTTTCCTCATAATGCGTAGTATATCTTCCCTGCCGAAATCTCTTGCCGCCTCGTATGCGTCTTTGTCTTCCATCAGTGTCTTAATCGCCGGGTCTGCGTCCTACTCTAGCAAAAGTCGTACGACTTCAATATGCCCGCTTTTTGTACTCACGAATAGGGGAGTCGCCACAATTTCTGGGTGTTGATAATTAGGATTTACGCCGTTCTATAGATAGCGCAGAATTAGCCTAATATCTCCTCTTACCGCCGTGCGATACATCGTTTTCCTGTGGCACGAATCTGTCACCACCATACAAAAATTATCGCTCGGACTCAAGACAGGACATGTTTTTACTGAACTGCTTTGAAATAAAGTCTGGTGAGAAGCGCCAGGTTTGTGTTTTGCCTGGTGTCTCAAGTGGATCGACAAAAGTAAGCACCGCATTGTCTGAAGGAGGAACAAATTTTAGTTTATGAAAGTGAGCTTCTGCCTCGATAAATCCATCAGTGCGTGTCTTGATAGTGATGCCGCGCAGGCGAGTCAAGCGTCCCCATAGTTCCTCGTTTTCAGTGACGCTTTCATCGCAAGGATTAATGCATTTTAGTATACCTTCTGAAATCTCTCCCTTATTGTTGGTTGTGCTCACCACCAAACGCGGTGGTGTGATACAGGTGCTTTGATCTGCCAGAATGTCCTGGATATGTGGAGGGTTCAATGAAACATAGGTAGTGGTTCCGAAATGTTTCCCCAAATGCTTTTTTACCCACGGTTGTGGAAGCTGGTAGACTGCCCAAACCCCATTTTGATTAGGCTCTACGAGTGTCCCTTCAGCATGTGCGCAGCTAAAAAAAACAGTTATTGAGACGAATGCAAATACGCAACTAACCAGTCGTCGTGGAAAAGAAATAAACGAATAAACGATCATGGAGTGTCTCCATATGCCCGTGTTATCTTTGCTGCCCAGTAGGGTTTGCTGGTGCTAAATGGATAATCCTTTATGTCCAGGGTGTGCACGTAACCGTTATTAGTGCCTCGATTCGTAAATTCATGAACGTGTCTGTCTACTACGAGAACGACATGCCCTTCATTCCACATGACATAGGTGCCGGTTTTATGATCATCGAAAAACTTGATGATGTCATCCTTCTTCTTGGCATCAATATCGAATGGTCGAGTGGCGCCAAGGTGTTCAGCTAGCTGAGTGCCATAACCACTCATTCCTTTTTTGCTTGCATCACAAGCGAAAATTCCGCCAACGTAGGTTGTGCAGTCGAATCCTCGTTTGTCGTTGTCTATTACCGGTAAATTGTTATATACAAAATAGTAGTCACCATCTATAGCTTCGTGATGAAGTATTCTGCCCGTGCCATTCCCGGTGTATTTCAATGCTGGGCCGGTATCTCCTTCACCCATAGCCGGGCTTAGAGGGCCGCTAATGGGTTTTACAGGGCAAGTTAAAAATTCGACATTTGAAATGGAAACTGGCCAGTTCTCACGTGCTACATATAGTGCGCAAGGTATCTTTTTCCCCCAAAGATTCTGCTTCTTAATTAACGCCAGCAATTGGGGTAGGTTCTCGGACGAAAATAGATCTTTTGAGGATCTATCGGTAACGTCTATGACCTGAGTGGGGTCGATTTGGGCATTCACGATCGCTAACAAAGGCGGTGATGCTGCGATTCGAAACAAGATTCGATAGGGCTTTGGTGGCTTAGTTCCGGTGTATGAAATCTTGTAAGCTCCATTGTTAAATCGCTCAAGGGTTGGAGTTTTGAGCTTGAGAGGAGTATTTAAACTGACCAGCCGATTAAATGTCGTCTTGTTTGGCTCTATTAATCCATCGTCTTTCCCATAAAGTTTTTGAAAACCACGTATGGCGTTTATAGTGTCATAAGATATGCGAAGAGGCGGAGTCGCCAAAAGTTTGCCAGGGGTATTGGTAGTAAAAGGTAGACGAGGAATTTTCTCACCAGTCCAAACGACTCTGGCCTGTTCTAAAAGATTCTCAACGATTGCCACGTCGCGCGGATTGTTTACTCCATTTTCTCCAACTGAATTTACTATTTTTTCGGTCATAGTCGGTTCCAGTGCTTGTTCGTAAAAAACCAATTAAGATGTCTTTTTTCAGCTATGTGAGGCAAAGAATAACACTCGAATACCTAATAAGAATTATAAGGTATTCGTGTTGTTATCTCCTTCTCAATAGTATATCCAGCCTGAACGAAAAATGCGTTATCAGAATTAGTTAATCCGCCAGTGGACTCATGAAGTGGAAAATATAAGAAATATGATAGAGTCGTGTTCTGCGTTGTTGGTAAAAGTTGGGTCAGATACAACTTTTCAATTTTTCTGAATGCTGAGCGTGCGACATTAATTAGATTCATTAATCATAACGATTGTATTCATAGTAGCGTTGAGTAAAGTAGCCCAAACGTCGCACACGCACCGATAACTGAAATTATTCCGATCTTATATCTAAACAATGCAATAAATGCGGCTAGCCCTATAAACAAGGAAAACCAATCAAATACGCCGCTAAAACCCTGCGGCCAAAGCACGTGATAGGCAAAGAAGACAGCAAGATTGAGCACAACGCCTACGACCGCCGCAGTTATACCAACTAAGGGCGCTGTAAATTTTATATCGTGTCGAGTGGCCTCGACCGATGGTCCTCCCAGCAGAATAAACAAAAAAGAGGGTAGAAAAGTGAAAAAGGTGGCGATACTCGCCCCGACAATGCCAGCCAGTGGTAACAATTCCGGCCCGAATAATTCCTTGGTCCAACCACCAACAAACCCTACAAATGCCACAACCATAATTAGCGGACCCGGTGTGGTTTCACCCAGGGCCAATCCGTCTATCATTTGCGTTGCACTCAACCAGGCATACTGCTCGACGCCGCCTTGATAAACATAGGGCAGCACCGCATACGCACCGCCAAATGTCAGTAGCGCTGCTTTCGTAAAAAACCAGGCCATCTGTGTTTGTGTGCCTTCCCATGTATAGAAATTATTGAGTAGGAATATGGCAATAATCCAGATTGAAACGCCAATCACGCCAAAAACAATTAATCTGGACCATTTGAAGCGCGCGTGTTTTGGTAAGGGAGTGTCATCGTCAATAAGCGCCGGGCCTGAGGACTTGCCGGAGCCGGCGTGATGTCCTCCGGTACGGAACTGATCTGGTGCGAACTTTGAACCTGCGTAACCCAAAAGTCCGGCGATCAGCACGATATAAGGGAAGGGAACCTCGAGCGCAAAGATCGCGACAAAAGCGAGTATGGCGATGACGCGAAGCGTATTGTTTCTCAGTGCTTTTGAGCCGATGCGATATGCGGCAAACACAACAATCGCTGTTACTGCCGGTTTGATTCCGTGTAAGATTCCCTCTATGGCGGGCACATTGCCATAAGCCAGATAAACCCAGGTGAGCGCGATTAGAATAAACAGTGAGGGCAAAACGAATAAAACGCCGGCCGTGATTCCGCCCCACACGCCGTGCATTAACCAGCCGATATACGTGGCAAGTTGTTGCGCCTCAGGACCGGGTAATATCATGGTGTAATTGAGTGCATGTAGAAAACGATGCTCGGATATCCAGCGACGCTTTTCCACCAACTCCTGGTGCATCATGCTGATTTGGCCAGCGGGGCCTCCAAAACTGATGAAGCCCAATTTCAGCCAATACAAAAAGGCCTCAAAGAATCGGACTGCGGGAAATGCTTCTGTCGGTCTCTTTTGATTGTCTGACATTGGTCCTTTTGTTAACACTCCGTAAAAGAATACTATTCGTTAATCCATGAGCGCGATCTTTTGCCACTATAGTGCGCAGCTACTTCTGGCACGTCACCCATTCTGCGAAAAGTCGACACCGGTAACCTCCCAGTCCCGTCCAATAAACGAGCGTGCTAAAGGAACGCCTGCGCCACATCCGAGGTCGAGTAATTTGCCAGTTTGAGAGGCAAGTTTTGAATGAAATCCATTGATGATGTGATCGATATTAAACGCATCGCGATTTTCATCATACGATGCCGCAAACTTATCATATATTTCCGAAAGGTGTTCAGTCTCCACGGGTCAGCCTCCTTGCTACAGCGAATTGCGACGAATAGAGTGAAGTGTGTATTTGCTAACTATATGTAGTCTTTAGACTCGTAATAGTGGTAGCCTGCTTGGGTTAATTCTTGAATTTCACTAAGCTGCTCTGCGTCTATAGACTTAAAATTAAAACAGGATTTTCCGTGCATGTGTTTTCTCAATTCAACTGACACGCTTACCAATAAACTCGGTTCTACATAAACTGGCATCAGATGATAACTGACGTAGTTCTTGTTGATTTGTACACTGCCAAAAAACAGTGGCTTTCCGTTCTTCATGATATGCCGGGTGTTTAGAGAGTAGCATTCCATGTCGTCACTACTGCACACAAGTTTCTTGTCATGTTGCACTAGTATGCGTTTAAGTTCACCGAAAATCGTTCCAAAGTCCACCTTGTTGTCCTTCTCGCTGTCATAGAGCGTAATATAAGTGTTCGTGCTCGAGCGAATCCAATACTAGTGTAAAAAATAAATCAATCATAGCGCCGCGAGCAAGTACATAGCCGACAGATGCGACGAAGTATAAGTCTTTCTGTCTCAACATATTCAGGTGCCTTCATTTCTCTCAAAAACTCCGCTAAAAAGTAGTGATTCTGCTGGTTTAAAATTGAAGCCCAATATGGATAGTTGGGAAAAATATATATTTTGGAACATTGTAAGTCTCGTTCAATACTAGCTCTACTGGGCTAATATCAGAAAGATTTCGTTTGATCGCCATCCAGGGAGTGATGTATCCATGTTTACCGACTAAATATTTGTATCCGACACGTAGTCCAACTAAATCTGCAGCACGAGCTTGATGAGCAACATTGTCGCCATATGTGTATTCTATAATTGTCGCTTCGTATTCAATGCCACCAAATAGTCCCCTGTTACTCTCTCGTGAATAGTCAAATTTAAAACCGACGCCGTTTTGCTTGACGGCGTAATTGCTATTGTCACGCATGAAATCCGGAAACTGAGCGCCAAATACGCCAATTTGAAATCGCAATCTATCCTGTTCGATACCAGCGTGCGCCGAATAGCCGCTAAAAAGAAAAGCAAGCGGGTCCGTCTCGACAAAGTACTTAGTCTCCGCGGGTAAATGCAAAGGTAAGGCAAACAAAAAAATAAAAAAAACGTTTCTCATAAAACGTAACGTTTCCCTTTTAAGAGTTTAATATGCCGCTTGTGTACATTCACAAGACCTGTCTGGCACAAATCGGTGCTTCTGACGTGAACGCCATATCGCGGTCACGAACCATTTGGAACGTCAAACGTAAGAATGCCAATACCGATTATGGTCAAAGGCAATATTACGAAATATGCCAGAGCCATCGTTCGCCCGCTATAAAAATGTCGTGTTATGCCCTGAGGGGTAACCCTTGTGCCCAGCCACGTGACATGGCATTGGCTATGTTGGAAAAATCCGTTCTCTTGCTGTTTTCATTTCGAGACGGGCAGAAATTCCTGATTTGTTTGAAATACATACCCATGATTGGCTTGCATAAATGTTGAAGCTGCTGATGCGCAGCGTTGGCTATCCCAGCCGTAACGCGGCGAAGCGTTCGAAGGAGCGCTTTGTGTATGTCCGGCATAGGCATGAATTAATGAGGAAAAAGTCGAACAATTCTGTTCATCAAAGGACGCTACGTAGGCATGATAATCCCTGTTATCGAAAGTATGTCTAAAGCCCCGGTAGATATTGCTAACAGGAGACTGCTTGAATTCGCCTACCCAACAACTTTTAACTACTACACAACGTCGCCATCAGCGGACCACCAAAGTGGAGGACTAAATGTGGCATAAGCGAAGTGACCACATTTTGGCCGGAACAGAGGTGGGTCCGCTACATGGCTTAGTTATGTGTGCAGTCTCAGAAAAAACCACTTAAAGTGGTTTGACGTTAGTCGCACAAGGTCCTTTTTGACCTTGCCCCACTACATATTCAACTTTCTGACCGTCTTTAAGCGATTTACGACCGCTAGCCTGTATTTCGGAGTGATGAACGAACAAATCCTTGCTGCCATCATCTGGTGTAATAAATCCAAATCCTTTGTCATCATTGAACCACTTAACTGTACCTTTACTCATGCTTTCTATCTTCTCTATTTCGGTGAGTTGTAAGTTACTAATATCGCTATCACCATTACGAAACTAGTCTTTTGTGTCGATTCCAATTTATCTCTGGCACATAATAGTTTGATTGTGTGTGATATGTCTAGATCTCACAAATTATCTAATTCACCTGCCGCAGCTGGCGACATTTTGGCGAACTATCCGGCGTCTACGGACCTTAGCTCGACAGAGGCGCCAAATTTTTATCAGTAGCCTTAACCATCATAGAAGACTCCGGTTCTATCCACAAATAGACATTACCCTTCCAATCGTCGAGCTGACTCATACTTTTTGGCTTTTGCTTATCCATAATAGCTTTTACACATAAAACTGCCAAAAACGGTGCGATGTCAGGAGCAAAATGAATGTCCCTCTTATAACTCATTGCGTTCCATAGCCTCAGCCAGCCTATTTGACCCTCGTGCCTTTAACTGCCTAATTACCTGCGCCCTATCTTGTAACGAACGATTTTGACTGAGTTTATATTTGCACTGAATATTTGTGATCGTGACCTCGAAGCCAAGAATAGCACCTAGCATGGATGATTTATATTGTGGTAGCCACGGGATTTCAAAGGTGGATTCATATTTTGAAGTCAGATCGTTGACTATTTCTTCAAAGTCTTCGGGATTTCGGAGTACCTTGCACTGCCCATAAATATGAACTGCCTGATAATTCCAGGTGGGCACGCCTGGGGAATTATACCAGGAAGGCGAAATGTAATCGTGAGCACCCACGATGGTAATCAGGACTTCCTGTCCATCGACTTCAGTGTGTTGCGGGTTTTCTCGAGCAAAATGACCGAGCACTTTAGATTTGTCTTTAGAAAGTAAAAATGGCAGATGCGTAGAGAAGAGTTTGCCACCAACACTTGAGATAAGCTGGCCGAAGGAATTTGCTTCGACAAAAGCATATATTTCATTTTCGTCGGTGAATTCAAAATGTTTGGGGATATACATAATCTTTCCTTGAATTACAACGCCCAGCCGAGGCGCGAAGAGCGCAGCGACGTGTCACGTGAGCAAAGCAAACAAACTCGGGCTTATGGTTAGGCGCCTAAATGAAATATGGCACATTAGTCAAAAAGATCCATATTGGCATTCACGTACTCCATAACTTCATCATATTTGAATTCGTCAATCTTCTCATGTACTACATAGCAATATAGGAACGAAGAAACCAGATGAAACTTATAATAACCCCTGGACTCTTCATCTAGGGAAACATCTGTTTCATATTGTTCTTGGTTTAATTCCCCCATTTTCTGAAGAAGCGAAACATCATTTAGATCATACCTCTCTGCGTATAAAAGTGGTGCCAATAGGTAAATATCCTCTAATGAGAACGATTTTTCTCTTGCAATTTCTAACGCTCTTTTTAAAGCTTCTTCTGATGCTTCAAGCCAGTGTTTCATAGTAGACTCTCATTTTTGTGCGCATAAGGTTGAAAATAGCCGGTGCGCAGCGGAAAACCTGTCCGCCAAAATGCGCTTGTTATAACTCATTTTCCTTTTTGAATTTTCCGTTTTTCAGAAAATACACTGTCTGCTCAATTACCGCCTCATTATTCATGAGAAATGGGTGTGTCGCCGGAAGGACAATGAAATCCTCCATCCCTTCGACTTTCGTTGCTTCGACCGAAACCTTTCCGTCATCCGGGTTCGGCAGAAACGCAGACAGAATGAGATTAATGCTTTGCGTGCCAGCAATCACCCCCAGTTCAAAGTTTACCGGACCAAGCGATTTGGGAACGTCATTCTCGCCTGTTCCGAGTTGCATACCGGCCGGGCCGTTGAGGAGCTCAAAGCCAGGTGCATTCTTCAAATTGTCGACAACTTCGCTGCCCTTGTTGGGAGGTCCAAGCATGACCACCCGACCAATATCTTCTCTTTCGTGCTTTTTGAGATAGACTCGGACGAGAATTCCTCCCAGTGAGTGGGTTACAAAGTTAATCTTTGTCGTTGCGTTCGACTCACATTTGTTGATTCCTTCCCCAACCGCAATTTCTGCGAGTTCGTCAACCGTATGTTTGCGCGACGGGTAGTCGATGTTTTGGACAATAAAGGCTTCCGCGGATAGCCGCGCTTCCATCGTTTTCATCGAATCGGCCGTACGGGCCAGTCCGTGCAAAAGTACGACACATTCACTCGCAAAAGATGGGATGCAAATCAGCAGCAGTGCGAATGCTGCGACACAATGTCGCACTAGTAATGAGCGCATGAGTTATAACGCGGCAATAGCCCGCAAAAGTATGGTGCCGTAAAATGGCGCAGAACGTTGGTCGGCGCGAGCGAAGCGAGTGGTTCTCTAGTTGCCATGTTAGCCGCCGTTTTTAGAGCTAGAAACAAATTCAATTTGGAACTCGCTCTGTTCGCAGTCATCGGGCGGCTCCCAAAGTTTACTCGCAATTTCGAATATGTGATCAGGAACCACCATTGAGAACGTGGCACCTCTTTCAAGATTGCGACGTCGAACACGCTCCCGGCGCTCGCTGTGAGGAGCATCGAGAATGTAAACAATGAGAGGTAGTCCGTCGTTTTGCACTTGGTGGCAGAAATCAATGCGACCTTGACGTTGAATAAGCCCGAGCTCGAGAATCACGTCTTTACCTGACACAAGAAGGCGAAGACTATGAGTCCATATAAGATTAAGAAGCCTTTCCTTTCTTTCTAGGTACCAAGAAGCAAAGTCACCCGCAGGGCGATCGGGGCTAAATAAATTCGCAAACCATTCGTCTAGGGCAATGTGAACACCGCCATTACTCGCCGCTAGTTGAACAGCGAAAGTAGACTTACCCGCACCAACTGGACCTTCAATCAAATGAACAATGGGCATAATTAACTCGCTACGTATACGATTACTAGAGGCTAACGAGGCCGTAGATATACCCTGGCACGATTTAAAGAAAAACCGACCTCCTGAGAAGCCATGTGTTCGACGATCGCAACCTCAGGAATGGTTTTGCTACCCCATAATTCTAAAATATTATTATACATTCGAGTTTTCCTACAGCCTCAATATTCTGACCAGGGACGCTGAGCTTGCGAAGCGTCCCAGTGAGCGCAGCGAACAATCTGGGTCTTATTGTTAGTTTTCTTGCTTAATAAATACAGAATCATCTATTCCATCCGCAATTTCTATTGGTCTAGCCTCTGGTGTTGAGGCATCGTATAGATCTGTAGTTTTACCAAAAAATAAGTTTCCATCGACGATCTTGTATATATCATATCTCATACGAAATTCTCGTAGACCTGAATATTTTTCAGTTACATCCACTTCCTCGCCAAGGGTGATACTAATTTCAAGGTAGGTCTCTAGCTGTTCTTTCTCTTCGACGCTGTATGGAGTAATAGTTGCGGACACAGCTTGAAAGTCTATATTTCCTTCGCCGTTACTGCCATCTACCTTTAAATCAAATTTTGCTGTTCGCGTATAACTGGGATCAGAACATTCTGAGTCCAAGAAATATCTATCGGAGTAATACATAGCATCACTGGTGAATTCAATAACATCTTGCGCAGAACCTCCTGAATTGCTCGTATCACACTCTGTAGCCCAAATACCTAATAGTTCCGAATCAATATTTGACTCAGAATTGGCGCAACTGAAAAGCGCCAAACAACTTAATACTGTAAATATTTTTCTCATTCTATTCCTCGTAAAACTAACGTTTGAGTTAAAGGGCCGCGCGCTGTTTGCGCGGTCCAAGCAGGGCTGCTTTTTACCCTGCGGTTTTAAACGATTTGTTATGTTTAACCATGACTTAAATAGTACCCTAAGGAAAATGACGCATTATTCAGACAACTAAGGATATTTTGATTAGAGTCTGGGTCTAACGCCTGATCAAGAAATTTAGATGCTTCTTGAAGCGCAGGAAGATAGCTAGTTGTTTCTATATCGATATCCGTACCATCATTTTTATGTGCTCTATCTTTTTCTGATTCTATTTCTTTGTAGACTTTTTCAATAGACAACATTAATTCTTCTTTTCTATCGTAGGTGGCCGATTCAAAATTCTCCGATATTGCTTCAATACTGTCACGGTAACTAGACAGTCTCTTTTTTACTCGTGTAATTGTGAATTCATTTTCCATTTATTTTTTAAACATAACGACCAAGCTGTGCGTTGCAAACGAAGCGCAGCGCAGTTTGCATCCGAACGAGCGCCTTGTTATCCATCGATCTCGAATTTTTCGCTTCGGTCATTTTGACCTTTCACCTTGTGTAATGGATCAACGGTTAACACCTCTTGATCTTGCTTTTTGACCATGTCAAAACTTTGAAATGCTGCCCGAACTTTAAATATCTTTACTACATCTGTATTTGCAAACACCTGCTTCCTTATTTTAGTAAGTTTTCGTTGGCAGCGAGCTCCTAATATAATTTCTCGCAATTCAAAGTCTGGAGAAATTTCCTCATAATACAGTCCCGTCTCAGGATCTACATACTCTAAATTTTTAACGTATCTCCATTCACGTTCATAGGACCAATCACTAAACTTCGTGGTTACAATCTTCTTAAAAACTTCATCATCAAAAGCCATATTATTTGGGCTGCTACTTAACAAAGAGTCGAGGCGATCTTTGTGATAATCAACTTTCCATACACGATTCTCAGGAACATCCAAACCAAGGCATACGCCTGTATGATTTCTAGCGTAATGACCCCACATCAATGGGCTTTTCCAGTTATCGGTAAAACTAATAAATCCATATAAAGAAGCCCAATGCTTATAAAGCCTATCGAAGTGGCGACGCGCTTTCTTTCCTTCCTGTCGAATTCCTAAGAGCTCAAAGGGATCGTTTACTGTATCGAAGGTTGACAGTCGAATACGCTGCTCAGGAAGAATATATTGCTCTAACGTTTCTAGCGTAGTCATGTAGTAAAGTCGCACGATACCTCTCTTCAGATCCTAGATGGATAACGAGACTGTAGAAAAACCCGCAACTGACACCGACAATCTCGCCCGTCAGTCTGAACAATATCCAGTGAATTTTTCATGCCCCAAACATTATTCATTTGCATCAATTTGATTGAACCTGTCGTTTTACGCTGTTAATCCACCATAATTGGCCAACTTCTCTATGTTATGCACCATACAGCAAAGCTGCCATTGGCTTTGCACCTTCTTTTTACCTCGCAAACTAAAACGGTTCAACCGCTTATTCGTGCCTATGTTTGCA